>Ga0214921_10000001_pt1 | contig 757994 bp, 703 predicted proteins | sample LL1505_MetaG_FD_177992 | JGI IMG/M metagenome (GOLD analysis project Ga0214921, IMG submission 177992) | Freshwater microbial communities from Lake Lanier, Atlanta, Georgia, United States - LL-1505 | ecosystem: Environmental > Aquatic > Freshwater > Lake | place: USA: Georgia | collected... | reverse complement strand
GTGGTCACCGGTTCGCGCATCGCGCGTGAGAATATTGACGCCACCGTTCCGATCATCTCGCTGAGTGCAGCCGAATTGCTACAGAATGGCCAGGTTAACGTCGGTGATCGTCTCGCCCTGCTGCCGCCGTTAGACCTGTTGGGGACCGGCGGTGATGCAATCTTCACCAACACCGGCCGCTTCTTCTATGGCGGCGTACAGGTGAAGTTCTGATCGCCTGATCAACCAAAACTGAGCGGGGGGCCGGTGGAAACATCGGCCCCTTCTCTTTTTGACAATCCGGCGGCCCGGCCGCATGGGATGCGCCATGCGACCACCCCGCAAACCAACCGACGGCAAACGCCCGGCCAGCCCCACCGGCCCCAAAACGGGTCAGCGTGCGCCTGCCCGCTCTGGCACCCGCTCTGGCCCCCGCACTGACCAACGTCCGCCTGGCGCTCCGCCGCTGTCCCGCCGTGACCAACGCGCTGCGGGCTGGAGCGACCGCCGCGAGCGCGCCGAAACCGACGAGCGCCCGCCACGCGGCGACCGCCCACAGCGTGACGATCGCTCGCCGCGGCCGGCCCGTTCCGAACGTCCGGCACGCGCAGAGCGCAGCGAGCGCCCGCAGCGCAGCGGCCGCCCGGACCGGACCGAACGCCCGCAACGCGGCGAACGCCCTGACCGGGCCGAAGGCCCTCAACGCAGCGAAGGCCCACCCAGAGGTGCACGGCCAGACCTGCGCGACCGTCCGGCCCGCACCGAACATCCGCAGCGCGGCGAACGCCCTGACCGGGCCGAAGGCTCCCAACGCAGCCAAGGCCCACCCATAGGTGCACGGCCAAACCTGCGCGACCGTCCGGCCCGCACCGAACGACCGCAGCGTGGCGAACGCCCTGCCCGCTCCGCCTCTGGCCCCGGCAAGCCGGCGCCGCGCGCCGAACAACCGCGCGTCAAGCGGGCCCCGGCGCCCGTGCGGCAAACCGAAGTGGCGGCGCAGCGCATCGCCAAGGCGCTGGCCCGTGCCGGCGTTGGTTCGCGCCGCGATATCGAACGCATGATCGCCGAAGGCCGCATCGCCATCGATGGCGAAGTGCTCACCTCGCCGGCGCTCAACATCACCAATCTCGCTAACGTTACCGTGGATGGCGAACCCGTGGCCGGCATCGCGCCCGCCAAGCTTTATCGCTTCCACAAGCCTGCCGGCTTCCTGACCGCCGCGCGCGATCCCGCCGGACGGCCGACGATCATGGATATATTGCCACCCGGCCTGCCGCGCGTCTTCCCCGTTGGCCGGCTGGACATGAACACCGAAGGCCTGCTGTTGCTCACCACCGATGGCGAACTGAAGCGCGCGCTCGAACTGCCGTCTTCCGGCGTGCCGCGTGTCTATCGTGTGCGTGCCTTTGGTGAAGTCACCCAAGCCGCGCTGGAAAGCCTGGCTGATGGCGTCACGATCGATGGCGTTCACTACGGCTCGATCCTCGCCGATATCGAACGCAAGACCGGCCATAATCTCTGGCTGATCGTCACCATCCGTGAAGGCAAGAACCGCGAAGTGCGCCGCGTGCTGGAAAATGTCGGGCTGCAGGTGAACCGGCTGATCCGCGTTGCCTATGGCCCGATCGGCCTGGATGATCTGCCGCCGCGCATGGCCGATGAAATCCCCGATTCCGATGTGGCCCTGCTGAAAGCGATGCTGAAAGCCACCAAAACGGAGCCGCGCTGATGCGCATCATCTCTGGGCGCTGGCGGGGCCGCGCCCTGAAAGCCCCGGCCGGGGAATCGACCAGGCCAACAAGCGACCGCGCCCGCGAAGCAATCTTTTCGATGCTCACCAGCCGGCTCGGCACCTTTGAAGACCTGGACGTGCTCGACCTGTTCGCCGGCACCGGCGCGCTTGGGATCGAGGCACTGTCGCGCGGCGCCGGCACGGCCTGCTTCATCGATAATGACGCCGCCGCCGTGAAGGCCATCCGCGCCAATCTCGCCGCCATGGGCGCCACCGGAGATGTGCGGCAAAGCCCGGTTGCCAGCATCGGCGGCGCACCGCGCGCACATCACCTTGTTTTCCTTGATCCGCCCTATGGCCTTGGCCTTGCCGATCCGGCGCTCAGCCATCTCCACGAACGCGGCTGGATCGCGCCGGGCGCGCTGGTCAGCGTTGAAACGGCCGCGGCCGATCCCCTCACATGCGATTGGGAGCGCGTCGTCGAACGCCGCTTCGGCAAGGCGCTGGTGCGCCTGCTGCGCGCACCCGCCTGATTAATCTGCCCGATCTCGTGCGCGGGGATAGGTGCCAATAATCTTCACCCAGTTGGTGAAGAAGGCCAGTTCCTCCAGCGCCCGTGCCACCGGCGGTTCCAGCGGGGATCCATCGATCTCGGCATAGAACTCCGCCTGAGAAAACTTGCCGTCGCGCAGGTATGATTCCAGCTTCGTCATGTTCACGCCATTGGTGGCAAAGCCGCCCAGCGCCTTGAACAGCGCCGCCGGCACCGAACGCACCTCGAAATTGAAACTGGTCATCGCCGGCAGCCCCAGCGGCGGCACCACGGGCTCCCGGCTCAACACCACGAAACGCGTGGTGTTATGATCTTCATCCTCCACCCCTTCGGCCAGGATATTCAACCCATAAAGCTCACCCGCCAGCCGGCTGGCAATCGCACCCACACGGGCATCGCCTTCGCCCGCCACGGCAGCTGCCCCGGCAGCCGTATCAAAAAACTGCACTGGCGCGATGCCCCACGCCCGCAGGTGGCGGCGCACCTGGCCCAGTGCCTGCGGATGGCTCTTCACCTCGCGCAGCGCCGCCCTGTCGCCGAGCCCCAGCAGGCAATGGCGCACCCGCACGAAATGCTCGCCAATGATGGACAGGCCGGATTCAGGCAGCAGGAAGTGGATATCGGCCACCCGGCCATGCAGGCTGTTTTCAATCGGAATCATCGCCACGCCGGCGCGGCCGGACTGCACAGCTTCTATGGCATCTTCAAAGCTGGCGCAGGGCAAGGGCAGCCGATCTGGGAACGCTTCCCGCACCGCTTGGTGGCTGTAAGCACCAGGCGCCCCCTGAAACGCCACAGCCTGTTCCGGCGCCGCGGCCGCTGCCGCCGCCATGCGATCAACCAGTATCTGGGCCAGGTGCGGATAGCTGCTCGTCATGTCCGTTCGTTATGATAGTGCGCTGCAACAAGCAAATGCTTGCGAGGCGGCGCGCAATTGCCTAATTGCTGCCTCAGGAAGGCGCAGGCCGGGTTCACCCCGTGGGCAGCCGCGCGCACATTGGAGCTTCGACGTGGACAGCTTTGAGTGGAACAAGATTTTCGGTGGCGTGCTGGCAGGCCTGGTGGCCGTGCTCGGCGTGTCGATCACCAGCGACATGATGTTCGCTCGCCATCTGCCTGAAAAGCCCGGCTATGAAGTGGCCGGCGCCGAAGAAGCCCCGGCCGCAGGCGCTGCCGCCGCCGAAGCCGAAAAGCCGGCCGCTTTCTATCTGGCCAGCGCCGATGTCGCCAAGGGCGAAGCCGTGTTCAAGAAATGCGCCGCTTGCCACAATGTCGATCCCGGCGGCGCCAACGGCACCGGCCCGGCCCTGCATGGCGTTGTCGGCCGCCCGATCGCTTCCGCCGGCGGCTTCAGCTATTCCGATGCCCTGTCGGGTATGAAGGGCAAGAATTGGGATTGGGACAATCTGTGGGGCTGGCTGAAGAGCCCGAAGGCCTTTATGGCCGGCAACAAGATGAGCTTTGCCGGTATCACCAAGCCGGAAGACCGCGCCGCCGTCATCGCCTATCTGAACTCCAAGAGCGCCAGCCCGCTGCCGCTGCCCGCCGCCCCGGCCGAAGAAGCCCCGGCTGCGGAAGAAGCAGCGCCTGCTGCGGAAGAAGCGGCTCCGGCTGCCGACGCGGTCGCCAAGTAAGCGCCTTCACTTGAAATCAGGGGCGGTGGCCGGGATCGGCTGCCGCCCCTTTTTCATGCGTGTTGGTGAGAGAGGTGGGCCTGCGCGCCGGATCAAGTCTGGGGTGACACAGATATGGTTGCAGACCCTGCCCAGTTGCCTTTCGGCCGCTCATTTCGCAAAGTTGGCCCGCCAACAGACCCACATTTCCTGGCCCAGTGGAAAGGCTCACCGTCGGGACTTGAGCCATTAATTTGTCCCAATCGCATCCAAATCCGCCCCGGCGCGTTCTCCTGCTGTCAATCAGAACAACAGAAAGAACCCCTATGACGGTGATCGGCTATGGCACGCTTGGCGCGCAGCAGAAGCTTGAACCAGTCAGCTTCGACCGCGAACCGCTTCGGGCTGGCGAGATCGAGATCGACATCACATTCTGCGGGGTCTGCCATTCCGATATCCACCAATGCGCTGATGATTGGGAGAACACGGTCTGGCCGTGCGTTCCGGGTCACGAAATTGTCGGCACCGTCGCCAGGATCGGGGATGGCGTGTCGAAATTCGCAATTGGCGACACGGTCGGCGTCGGCTGCATGGTCAACAGCTGCCAAGTGTGCGCTGCCTGCATCGCAGGTGAAGAACAATATTGCTCCGGGCCGAAAAGCGCCACCTTCACCTACAACGGCCCCAAGCTGCCAAACGGCTCCGACAGCTATGGCGGCTACAGCGACAGCATCACCGTGCGAGAGGAGTTCGTGGTCTCCATACCCGCAGTGATCGAACCAGCCAAAGCCGCTCCGATCCTGTGTGCCGGCGTGACCATCTATTCGCCGATGAAGCATTTCGGCCTCAAGCAGGGCCAGACACTTGGCGTCGCCGGCATCGGTGGGCTCGGGCATATGGCCGTGCAAATCGGCAAGGCGATGGGAGCGACCGTGGTCGCGTTCACGACGTCGGCCGACAAGGTTGATGCCATCATGGCACTGGGCGCCCACAAGGTCGTGGTGATGGATGATGCCGCAGCAGTCGAGGCGGCCACCCAGTCGCTCGACATGATGATCGACACCATTCCCTATCCGCATGATCTTGCCGATTATCTCGGTTTCATGAAACCGGGATCGACCCTGCTCGTCGTCGGCAATATGATGCAGTTCGAAGCCTTCAACCCGGGACCGATGGTGTTCAACCGGATCAGCGTCGCCGGTTCGCTGATCGGCGGTGTTGCGGATACAAGGGAGGTGCTGGACCTGTGCGCCGAACACGGCATCGGGCCCGAAATAAAGATGATCGATATTGCTGACATCAACGATGCGTTCGACCGCATCAAGAACAACGACGTGCGCTTTCGTCATGTCATCGACATGGCGTCACTCAAGGCGGAGCGCCAGGCGAGCGGGCCCGACCGCATGTACCTGGAAGCGCCGACGCGCGGGGACGTGGTCAACCGCAAGCCGGCATGAGGCGGGAGGGCCGAGCGCCCTCCCCGCTTCCCTTACAGCCCGTAATGCGCCTTCACGATCGCCCAGCCTTCTTCCGCCGTTTCGACGAAGTGGAACAGCTTCAGGTCATCCGGTGCGATCACGCCTTCTTCGGCCAGGGCTTCGAAATTCACCACGCGGTTCCAGAATTCGCGGCCATAGAGCAGGATCGGTAGCGGAGCGACCTTGCCGGTTTGCACCAGGGTGAGCAGTTCGAAGAACTCATCGAACGTGCCGAAGCCGCCGGGGAACACCGCCACCGCCTTGGCGCGCATCAAGAAGTGCATCTTGCGCAGCGCGAAATAGTGGAACTGGAACGACAGACCCGGCGTCACATAGGGATTGGGCACCTGTTCGTGCGGCAGCACGATGTTCATGCCCAATGATGGCGCGCCGCTTTCCCAGGCGCCGCGGTTGGCGGCTTCCATGATCGAAGGGCCACCGCCCGAGCAGACCGTGAAGCAGCGCTCTCCGTCCTTGCAGAAAGTGGAGACCTTCATGGCCAACTCGCGGGCCACATCGTAATATTGGGCGTTGCGGGCTAGGCGCGCGACGACGGCCTTGCGTTCCGGGGTTTCGGCTGCGGCGATCAGCGCCGGGGCTTCTTCCGGTGACGGGATGCGCGCCGAACCGTAAAACACGAACGTGCTGTGGATATCGGCTTCGGCCAGCAACACTTCCGGTTTCATCAGTTCCAATTGGAAGCGCACCGGGCGCAGATCCTCGCGCAGCAGGAAATCGGCATCCTGAAAGGCCAGTCGATAGGCGGGATGCTCTGTTTGCGGCACAGCGGTGGGCGTGTTGCCCAACTTCGCATCTTCTTCGGCGGTCGGGAAAATACTTTGTGGCACACTGGGGGGAGCCGGCGGGTTCATCATCATCTTCTTTCTTCACAAAACGGCTGAGGCGCATAAGGCAGCCGGCCGGGCTTGTCACGCCTGTTCGTTGAGGCCCAGCGCGGCGGTGGCTTCGACCACGCTGTTGGTGCGCCACGCCATGTCGTTTTGCAGATGGGCGTGGGTGGGAATGTGAAACAGGCCGAGATCGAGGCCCTTCAGACACAATTCGGCGGCGCGTTCGGGCATGATGATGCCCATATCCGCCGGCCAGCGCGCCGGATCATCGCCCAGCCCCGGCGCCGTTATGCCCGTATAAACCCCGCCGGGCAGCAGCACATGCACATCCAGCGGCTTGCCGGCGTTTCGGCTTTCGGTCGCCAGCCATTCGGCCAGGATCAGCACGCCATGTTTGGACGCCGCATAAAGGCTGATGCCGTTGTTCTGCACCGACGGCGGCAGCGACAGGCTGTTTTCCGATCCGGTGATGACGATCCGCGCGCGCCAGCCGCCGGCTTCCGCCGCCGTGCACAGCGCCTGCGCCAGGCGCGTTGGCCCCAGCATGTTGATTTCCCACAGCCGCGCCAGGCCGGCATCATCCAGATCGGCCTTCAACAGCCGCCGCCGATAACCAATGCCGGCATTGGCGAAAACCGCATCCAGCCGGCCATGGCGAGCGACGAGTTGCGCCACGGCCGCCGGACCGGCCGCACCATCGGCCAGATCGAGCACCAGCGCCTCACCGCCGCAAAGCGCCGCCGTTTCGGCGACGCCTTCCGCATTGATATCGGCCGCCGTCACCAGCGCCCCCCGCTGTACCAACTGCACCGCCAGCGCCCGCCCGATGCCGCTGGCCGCTCCGGTGATCAGCACGCGTTGCCCGGTCCAGTCGATCATCCCCAATTTCCTCTTTGCGGTTGGATTGACGAGACGCCATCGCCGGTGCGAGGTCAATGCCCCGGCCGACACGAGGGAGAATGCATGATCGACCGCCGCATGCTCATGACCGGCCTGCCGCTCCTTGCCGCCGCCGCGCCGGACCGCTTCGCCGCCCTCCGCCGCGCCATCACGGCTGTAGAGCGCAGCGCCGGTGGCCCCATCGGCATATCGCTGCTCGACACCCACACCGGCGAACGTTTCGGCCACCGCGCCAATGATCGCTTTCCCTTGTGCTCCACCTTCAAGCTGCTGCTCGCTGCCCGGCTGCTGCATGGGGCGGATAAGGCCCAATGGGCAATGGCCGAACGCTTGCCGGTGACCAAGGCAGACATGCTGTTCAACGCGCCCTTCACCGAAAAACGCATTGGAGGCAGCGCGTCCTTGCTGGAATTGGCCGAAGCGATGGCCGTGCTGTCCGACAACCCCGCCGCCAACATCGCGCTGGCCCGTGTTGGTGGCCCGGCGGCGCTCACAGCCTGGCTGCGCTCCGTTGGCGACAGAGTCACCCAGCTTGACCGCAACGAGCCTGAAATGAACAACGAAACCCCCGGCGATCCGCGCGATACCACCACGCCGGCCGCCATGCTGGCCACGTCGCGCGCGCTGGTGGAGGGCCGCATCCTCTCGCCTGCCGCGCGCCGCACGCTATTCGGCTGGATGCAGGCCAGCAAGACCGCCGACACCATGATCCGCGCCGCGCTGCCGCCAGGTTGGCAGGAAGCCAACAAGACCGGCGCCGGTAGCTGGCACGCCCGCAACATCGTTTCGGTGATCACCCCGCCGGGGCGCAAGCCGATCTGGGTCGCGGCCTATCTGTTCGCCGGCAAATCCGAACTGACCGAACGCAACCGCCAGTTCGTTCCGCTGGGCCGCGCCATCGTCGAGTCGGTGAACTAGAGCGGGGCCCGCGCATCCACGGTAAATCCGAAACCGCTTGACCCCACGGCCCAAAGCCCTATCCCCGGCGGCGGGCCACGCCGTCCCAACGCGGCGCGCGCTCTCTGTGAGGAGAGAACATGACTGCCAAACCGACCGCGCTTCCGGCGCGCCCCCACTTTTCGTCCGGTCCCTGCGCCAAGCGCCCGGGATGGAACCCCCAAAAACTTGCGATTGACTCGCTCGGCCGCTCGCATCGGTCAAAGCTCGGCAAGGCGCGCCTGAAGCACGCCATCGACCTGACGCGCAAGCTGCTCGGCATCCCCGACACCCACCGCATCGGCATCGTGCCGGCCAGCGACACCGGCGCCTATGAACTGGCGATGTGGACGATGCTTGGCGCCCGCCCGGTCACCGCCATCGCCTGGGAAAGCTTCGGCGAAGGCTGGGTCACCGATGCTGCCAAGCAGCTTAAGCTGAACCCCAACATCATCACTGCGCCCTATGGCGAACTGCCCGATCTGGCTGCTGTCGATTTCAGCACCGACGTGCTGTTCACCGCCAACGGCACCACGTCCGGCGTGCGCGTCCCCAATTATGACTGGGTGCCCGCCGACCGCGAAGGCCTGACCTTCGCCGATGCCACCTCCGCCGTGTTCGCGCAGGACGTCGATTGGGACAAGGTCGATGTGCTCACTTACTCGTGGCAGAAGGTGCTGGGCGGCGAAGGCGGCCACGGCATGCTCATCCTCGGCCCGCGTGCTATCGAGCGGCTGGAGAGCTACACCCCGGCCTGGCCGCTGCCCAAGATCTTCCGCCTCGTCTCCAAGGGCAAGCTGACCGAAGGCATCTTCGTCGGCGAAACCATCAACACGCCTTCGATGCTGGCCGTGGAAGATTATATCGACGCGCTGGAATGGGCCGATGGCTTGGGCGGCTTGGAGGCCCTGAAGGCCCGCGCCAACGCCAACGCTGCCGCGCTCGACGCCTGGGTGCAGTCGCGCCCGTGGGTCGAACATCTCGCCAAGGATGCAGCCTCGCGCTCCAACACGTCGGTGTGCCTCGTCCTGCCCGGCCTGACCGAAGAGCAGGTGAAGGCGATCGTGTCGCTCCTCGAAAAGGAGAAGGCCGCCTATGACATCGGCGCCTATCGCGACGCCCCGGCCGGCCTTCGCATCTGGTGCGGCGCCACCGTCGACACCGCTGACGTGGTCGCACTGACCCACTGGCTCGACTGGGCCCACGCCGAGGTGACGGCGGCCTGAGCGGCTGCCGTCCCTTCCGCCCTCTTCCCGGCCCAGACGCCGGACTCACATTCCCGGAGCAACACCCCATGCCCACCACCCGTACCCCCAAAGTCCTTATTTCCGATCAGATGTCCCCCAAGGCCGCCGAGATCTTCCGCGCCCGCGGTATCGAAGTGGACGAAATCACCGGCTTGTCGAAGGACGAGCTGATCAAGATCATCGGCAATTATGATGGCCTCGCCATCCGTTCCTCCACCAAGGTCACCAAGGAGGTGCTCGCCGCCGCCACCAACCTGAAGGTGGTGGGCCGCGCCGGCATCGGGGTGGACAATGTCGATATCCCGGCCGCTTCCGCGCTCGGCGTCGTCGTCATGAACACGCCGTTCGGCAACAGCATCACCACCGCCGAACACGCCATCGCCCTGATGTTCGCGCTCGCTCGCCAACTGCCCGAGGCTGACGCCTCCACCCAGGCCGGCAAGTGGGAAAAGAACCGCTTCATGGGCGTCGAAGTGACGGCCAAGACGCTGGGCTTGATCGGCGCCGGCAACATCGGCAGCATCGTCGCCGATCGTGCATTGGGCCTGAAGATGAAGGTCATCGCCTTCGATCCGTTCCTCACCCCGGAACGCGCCGAGCATATCGGCGTGACCAAGGTGACGCTGGATGAACTGCTGGCCGGCGCTGATTTCATCAGCCTGCACACGCCGCTCACCGACAGCACCCGCAACATCCTGAGCCGCGAGAATCTGCTGAAGTGCAAGCCGGGCATCCGCATCATCAATTGCGCCCGCGGCGGCCTGATCGACGAAGTGGCCCTGAAGGAACTGCTCGATTCTGGCCACATCGCCGGCGCCGCGCTCGACGTGTTCGTTGAAGAGCCGGCCAAGGCCTCGCCGCTGTTCGGCACGCCCAACTTCGTTTCCACGCCGCACCTTGGCGCGTCGACGGACGAAGCGCAGGTCAACGTCGCCATCCAGGTCGCCGAGCAGCTCTCGGATTTCCTGCTCACCGGCGGCGTCACCAACGCGCTCAACATGCCGTCGCTCAGCGCCGAAGAAGCGCCGCGCCTGAAGCCCTACATGGCGCTGGCCGAACGGCTGGGCAGCCTGGTTGGCCAGCTCGACAATGAAGGCATCAAGTCGGTCCGCGTTGAAGTGGAAGGTGCCGCGGCCCAGCTCAACCTGAAGCCGATCACGGCGGCCGTACTGGCCGGTCTGATGCGCACGCACTCAGACACGGTCAACATGGTCAACGCGCCCTATCTCGCCCGCGAACGCGAGATCGAGATCGCCGAAGTGCGCCACGATCGCGAAACCGATTATCACACGCTGCTGCGCGTGACCGTCATCACCGCCAGCGGCCCGCGCACCGTGGCGGGCACCCTGTTCGGCAACAGCAAGCCGCGCCTGACCGAGATTTTCGGCATCACCGTCGAAGCCGATCTCGCCGGCGACATGCTGTACATCGTCAACGAGGACAAGCCGGGCTTCATCGGCCGCCTCGGCACCGCGCTGGGCGGGTCTGACGTGAACATCGGCACCTTCCACCTTGGCCGCCGCGATGCCGGTGACGAGGCCGTACTGTTGCTCTCCGTCGACAACGCCATCCCCAACGCGCTGCTCACCACCATCCGCGCCCTGCCCGGCGTGAAGGTGGCCAGCGCCCTGCGCTTCGTGTGATGGCTGGCGGGGAGGAAGCGCTTGCTGCCCTCCCCGCTTGCCGCTAACCGCCTCCCCATGACAAGTTTCGGCCTCCTCCCCGAAGGGTTGCGCGATCGGCTGCCGCCGCAAGCCCAAGCCCTTGCCAGCCTGGTGCGCACCCTCACCGATGTGTGCGCCACCCATGGCTATGAACGGGTGGCGCCGCCGCTGATCGAATATGAAGCCAGCCTGGCCAGTGGCAGCAGCCGCGAACGCCTGCGCTTCACCGATCCGGTCAGCCAGATGACGCTGGCGCTGCGTTCCGACATCACCGGCCAGGTTGGCCGCATCGCCGTCACCCGCCTTGCCGGGCAGGCGCGCCCGCTGCGGCTGATGTATGCCGGGCAGGTGGCGCGCGTGCGCGGTGATCAGCTTTCGCCCGAGCGAGAACGCACCCAGGCGGGCGCCGAATTGATCGGCAGCGACAGCCCGGCCGCCGCCGCCGAAGTGCTGGCCGTGGCCGTGGAAGCGCTGACCGCCACGGGCCTCACCGGGCTTTCGGTCGATCTCACCATGCCAACGCTGGTTGCCGATCTCGCTGCTGCTGGCTGGTCGCTGGGCCGGGCATCGCTGAGCGACGTGCAGGCGTGGCTGGACGGCAAGGATGTCGGTGCCCTGCGCGCTGCCGGCGCCGATCACTATGTGCCGCTGATCGCCGCTGCTGGCCCGGTACACAGCGCACTGGCGGCGCTGAAGCAGCTTGATCTGCCCAATGCTGTACTGGCACGACTGGATTCGATTGCCGCGCTGGCTGATGGCCTGAACGGCGTCTCCGTGACACTCGACCCCACCGAGCGCCACGGCTTTGAATATCAGACTTGGCTGGGCTTCTCGCTGTTCGGCGCCGGCCTCATGGCCGAAGTCGGCCGCGGCGGCGCCTACACGGTCGCGCATGGCGATGGCCGGCAGGAGGCCGCGATCGGCTTCTCGCTCTATGTCGATGGGCTGGTCGATCTCGGTCTGGGCCAGGAAGCCCGCACCCGCGTGTTGCTGCCCGTCGGCACCTCGGCCAATATCGGGGCTGAACTGCGGCAGCAGGGCTGGATCACAGTGGCGGCGCTTGAAGCGGGTGCAGAGGCCAAGGCCCTGAATTGCAGCCACATATTTGCCGACGGCGCGGTGCGGCCCGCATGAGCTGGGCGCTGCGTTTCGCGGTGAACCGCGCCGAAGCCGAAACCCTGCCCGAACTGTTCGAGTTGATGGACGAGCCACCAACGCTGAATGTCGAGGAACCCGACCCGTCCAAACCCGATGACTGGGTCTTGACCGCCTATTTCGCTGATGAACCGGATGCCGCGTCGGTCGATCTGATCATCGGCCTGTTCCCGTCTGCCGCCAACCCGGTTCTGGAAGACCTGCCCGAAGCCGACTGGACCACCATGTCGCAGCGCGACCTGGCCCCAGTGCGGGCCGGGCGTTTCATCATCCACACCGCCGATCATGCCGATGCAGTGCGAATGGGTGATTGGGCATTCCTCATCGAAGCCGGTCTGGCCTTCGGCACCGGTCAGCATGCCACCACACACGGCTGCATGGCGGCGATTGCGCGCCTAAAAAAAATCCGTGATTTCCAGAACATCGCCGATATCGGCACCGGCACCGGCGTGCTGGCCATGGCGGCCCTGCAGGCCAATCGCGGCGCGCGGGCCATTGCCAGCGACATCGATCCAATCGCCATCGACGTAGCGGCGGAAAATCTGGCGCTGAACCATTTTGTCGCAGGTGCATGTGCAGGGCGCATGGCTCTGGCGGTTTGCCCTGGGCTTGCTGCCCCGGCGCTGCGCAATCGGGCGCCCTATGATCTGGTGCTGGCCAATATATTGGCGCCGCCGCTGATCGCGCTGGCGCGGGACATGGCGCGGGTGATCGCGCCCGGCGGTGTGCTGGTGATGGCGGGGCTTCTCGACCACCAGCAACGCGCCGTCGCCAACGCCTATCGCCGGCACGGGTTGGTGCCGGCGTGGCCAATGGACCGCAGGGCGGAATGGCCCTGCCTAGTTCTGACGAAGAAAGGGGCGCAAGCCTAAAGGCTTGCGCCTGTTCAACGCGCCTTAGAGCGCGTGGAACAGACGGGCTTCGACCGCAGCGGGCGTCAGCATGATGCGACGCTTGCGGATCGGCAGGGGGCGGACCGGGGCCAGAACTTCGGCAACCGGAACAGCGCGCACCTGCGGTTCAAATTCAGTCGAAATGACTTTCATTGGTACGCTCCTGTTGATGAGCCGGGCCAATTCCCGGCTGACAAGAGCTGTAATAAGACTGTCACACGCTTTTGTGCAGTGCAGCAGATCGGGCATCAGCCATGCACTGAACGCATGGATTACATCTAATCAGGACTCAGTTTGCGCCTGCGCCACCAGCGCCAGCCAGCCATCCTCATCAACAACCTGGATGCCAAGGGATTGCGCCTTGGCCAGCTTCGATCCCGCCCCCGGTCCGGCGACCAGCAGGCTGGTCTTGGCAGACACGCTGCCTGACGTCTTGGCGCCGAGCAGTTCGGCCTGAGCCTCGGCTTCCTCGCGGGTGCATTTCTCCAGCGCGCCCGTGAACACGATGGTCTTGCCCGAAAGCCCTGTCTGTTTCACCTCCGGCAACGGCTGCGGCGTCACCTCGGCCAGCAGGGCGGCCAGCATGTCGCGATTGTGCGGTTCGGCGAAGAAATCGATCAGCGCTTCAGCGACAATAGCGCCGATGCCGTTCACCGCTGTCAGTCGATTGACCGCATCCTCTGCCAGCGCCGCGTCCTGCACTGCTTCCGCCGAACGGAAGGCCCGAGCCAGATCGCGCGCCGTCACCTCGCCGACATGGCGGATGCCGAGCGCGAACAGAAAGCGATCCAGGCTCACGCTGCGCCGCTCGTCGATGGCGGCGAGCAGCTTTTCGACCGACTTATCCTTGAAACCGGGCAGCGCCAGTAGCGCATTGCGATCCAGCCGGAACAGCGAGGCCGGCCCTTTGATCAAGCCGGCGCTGGCAAACAGCTCAAGCCGCTCGGTGCCCAGCCCTTCGATATCGAAGGCATTGCGCGACACGAAGTGCCGCAGCCGCTCGTGCCGCTGCGCCGGGCAGGTCAAGCCACCGGTGCAACGCTTCACGGCGCCATCCTCTTCGCGCACCGCCGTGGAACCGCAGGCCGGGCAATGATCGGGGAAGACGAACGCGGGACCGCGCGGTGCGCCTGAAGGCACCACACCCAGTACCTGCGGGATCACATCGCCGGCGCGTTGCACCTGCACCCGGTCGCCCAACCGCACATCCAGCCGGGCAATCTCGTCTTCATTGTGCAGCGTGGCGTTGGTGACGACCACACCGCCCACGGTCACCGGCGCCAGCCGCGCAACGGGCGTGAGCGCGCCGGTTCGGCCAACCTGGATGTCGATCGCCTCCAGCAGAGTCTCCGCCTTCTCAGCCGGGAACTTGTGCGCCACGGCCCAGCGCGGCGAGCGCGCCACCTGGCCCAGCCGTTCCTGCCAATCCAGCCGCTCCACCTTGTACACAACGCCATCGATATCGAACGGCAGATCGGCACGACGGCGTTCCAGATCGGCGGTGAAGGCGAGGCATTGCTCCATCGTGGCATCGCCCACGGCCAGGCTACCCGTGTCGAAGCCCCAGCTGGCAATCGCGGCGGTCACATCGCTCTGGGTGCTGCCCGGCATTGCGCTCATCTCACCCCAGCCGTGGACGATGAAGGCCAGCGGCCGGCTGGCGCTGATCGCCGGATCCAGCTGGCGCAGCGAGCCTGCGGCGGCGTTGCGCGGGTTGGCGAAGATCTTGGCGCCGGCGTCCGCCTGCCGCGCGTTCAGCGCCGCAAAACCGGCCTTCGACATGTAGATTTCGCCGCGCACCTCGGCCACGGCCGGCGCATCTGCCGGCAGCGTGTGTGCCAGCCCGAAGACATGGGCAAGATTGGCCGTCACCTCTTCTCCCACCGCACCGTCACCGCGCGTAGCTCCGTGCACCAGCCGGCCATTTTCAAACCGCATCGCGCAACTCAGCCCGTCAATCTTGGCTTCGGCGCGCAGCCGCACGTCGGCATCGTCGGGCAAGTTCAGGAAACGCTTCACCCGCGCCACAAATTCGCGCGCTTCGTCATTGCTGAACACATTATCGAGGCTCAGCATCGGCTTTGAATGGATGATCTTGGCAAAGCCGGCTGCCGGCTTCGATCCGACCCGGAAACTTGGGCTGTCGCTGCGCACCAGGTGCGGAAAGGCCGCTTCGATGGCGGCATTGCGCTGCACCAGCGCATCGTAATCCGCGTCCGAGATCTTGGGCGCGTCTTTCTGGTAATAGGCCTCGCTGTGGTGGGCGATGGCTTCTGCCAGCCGCGACAGTTCAGCGGCGGCGTCAGACTCTGTAACGGGCAGCGCATCATTCATGCGTGCTGCCATATCACGCAAAAAGGGCGGGAGAAGCCCCCCGCCCTTTCGCAACTCAAACTTGCTCAGCGTTCATCCGCAGATCCCAGTACTCCGTCGGCTTCAGCGCCGCTTACAGCTCGACGCCCCAAATCGAGAGCCGAACAGCGCTCAGCACCGGTAAGGCCGCCACCGAGCCGCCACCCGCACGCGCCTAGAAATCGCGGAAATCGCTGTAGAACACGGTGCCCGACAGGTAGACGCGGCCTTCAAGGAACCTGCCCCTGGCGCTGCGCGCCTGAGAACGGGACATTTTTCGCTACCGCCCCTTGAACATTACACGAACGTAATTAGTATCAGATACAGCCGGCACCGGTTGCGCGCTCAATCCCCCCAGGACCCGCTCGCCGCCAGGTCGCGAGTGCCTCCCCACCTTGGGTGCCCGCGACAGCCGGCACAGGTGGGGCTTTGTTCATGCGTATCCTTGCCCAAGCGCTGGCCAGCCTCATCGTTGCCGCGAAATGCCCGATGAACATCAGTGCGTCCTCCGCCTGAACGGCCAATCGGTGATGCCGCCGGCCCACAGCGCCCACCAGACGATCACCGGCTGGGCCAGCAGGCGTGGCACGTGATAGCCCATGCCGGCCACTTGTCCGCCCAGAGCAATGCCTTCTACGGCGTGCTTGATGTTGGCCGGAAATACGCACACCGCATAGGCCGCGAGGCCCCATGCCGCCGCGACACGCAGGCGCGGGATCATCAGGCCGATGGCGCCGGCAATTTCCGCCACGCCAGTGGCCAACACCACTTCGCGCGGAAACGGCACGAATTCGGGCATGATCGGCAGAAAGCCTTCCGGGCTTTTCAGATGGACATAGCCCACAAAGCCATAGGCCAGCGCCAGAACCAGCTGGGCCAGCCAGCGAACAAGGCCCTCAGGTTTCACCGGCCATCCGCATCCCGGGCCAGCGCCGACGCCAGATCAGCATCACGCTGCAACCGGCTGTCGCCCATGGTCTGCAACATCAGCACCACGCCGAACTGGCGCACACTATCGGCCATGAACAGGGTGCCGGCGGCCCCGCCCCAGCCAAAGGCATCGGCCGTACTGCCGGCCCAGCCGGCCCGGCTCAGGCCAGCGCCCTGGCGGGTATCAAACAGGGTCACCCGCCCGCCGGCACCAAAGCCGTGCTGATTGTCGAAAAACACGCCGGGCGGCATGAGGTTGCTGGTTGCCAGGCGCGCCGTGCCCCGCGGAAGGATGGTGCGGCCTTCATATTCGCCTTCGTTCAGGACCATCTGGGCAAATTTCGCATAATCCCGCGCCGATCCCACCATCCCGCCGCCGCCCGACAGCAGGCGCGGCCGCGTGGTGAAGCCATCCTTTTCCAGCACCGAGATCGGAATCGGTTTCTCCAGCACCTTGGTGGTACCGGGCGCGGTCCACAGATAATTGGCTGCCAGACGCGTCTTGTCCTTCGCCCAGAAACCGGTGTCCTTCATGCCCAGGGGCCCCAGGATCTGCTGCTCCAGCACCTTGTCAAAGCTCATGCCGGTCAGCCGTTCCAGCAGCGCGCCGGCAACATCGAGACTGATCGAATATTTCCACGCCGTGCCGGGATCGAGCGCCAGCGGCAGGCCAGCCAAGGATTGTGCCATCACCTGCAAATCGGGCAGCGCGCCGTCGCCGGGCTGCAGGAAGGCCGGCACGCTGCCGGGCTGGATGCCCAGCCGCTTGTATTCCTTCTCCAGCGGGCCGTTGCCGTTGATCGTATAGGAAAAGCCCGCCGTGTGGGTGAGCAGGTGGCGCACGGTGATCAGGCGGGCCGCCGGTCGCGATTCGAGGCCTTTGGCCGGATCGATTGCCACTTTCATGTCGCGAAATTCCGGCATGATGTCGGCGATCGGTTGGTCCAGCTTCAGATCACCGGTGGCCACGCGCTGCATGATGGCCATCGCCGTGATCGGCTTTGACATGGAGTAGATTCGCCACAGCGTATCGGGCGTGGCCTTTTCGCTGCCGCCGAAGGCCGTCACCCCGGCTGACAGGAACACCGGCCTGTGGCGGCCCGGCTCCACCAGCGCCACCACCGCGCCGGGTACCGCGCCCTTGGCGACATAGGCATCGATCAGCGACTGCACCGCATCATGGCGCAGCGGCGCCAGCCGCCGCATCGGCAACTGGGCCGCTGCCGGGCCGGCCGCAGCAAGCGCAATGGCAGACAGCATCTGGCGGCGATCAACGGCAAGCATGGTTCACGTTCCTTCCAGCAGGCGGGCCGCCTGCGCACGGGCTTCGGGGGTGACATCGGCGCCCGACAACATGCGGGCGATTTCTTCCTGGCGTTCGGTCGGCTCCAGCAGGGCAAGGCTGGTGCGGGTGATGCCGGCAGCGCTGGCTTTCTCGATGCGCCACTGGCTGTGGCCACGTGCTGCCACCTGCGGGCTGTGGGTGACAACCAGTACCTGCGCCTCGCCCGCCAGCCGCGCCAGCCGCGCCAGCCGGTCACCAATGGCCGATGCGACCGCGCCGCCAACGCCGCGATCAATCTCGTCAAAGATCATGGTGCCGGCGCTGCCGGTGCTGGCCAGCGCCACCTTCAGCGCCAGGATGAAACGCGAAAGCTCCCCCCCCGATGCGATCTTGATCAGCGGCGCGAAATCGGCGCCGGGGTTGGTGGCGATCTCATATTCCACCCGCTCCTGCCCCTCCGGCCCCCACTCGCCTTGCAGCAGCGGGGTGATGCGAGTGCGGAAACGGGCGGCGTCCAGCTTCAGCGGCTTGAGTTCGGCCGCAACCGCCGCATCCAGCCGAGCGGCAGCCGCAGCACGGGCCTTGCTCAGGGCAGCGGCGGCGCGGGCATAGTCCGCCTCCGCCTTCACCATCGCGGCATCCAGAGCCACCAGCCCTTCCTCGCCCGCCACCAGCGCGGCCGCGCGCGCCTTCAGCTCAGCCGCCAGCACCGGCAGCGCCTCGGCCGTCACCTTGTGCTTGCGGGCCAGGCCGCGCAGTTCGAACAGCCGGCTTTCCACCTGCTCCAGCCGCGCCGGATCAGCATCCAGCGCCTGCACGGCCTCGGCCAGCTTTGTCTCTGCTTCGCCAGCCTCCACCAGCGCCCGGTCCAGCGCCTCCAGCGCGGCGGTGAGCAGCGGATGCTCGCCCGAAATCCGGTCAAGCCGGCGGGCGCCCTGCGCCAAGGTGGTGCTGCCCTGCCCGAACAGTTCCGAAATCGTCGCCAGATCGTCGGTCAGCCGCGCGCCCTTCTGCATGGCGGCGCGGGCCAGCGCGAGCTCTTCCTCCTCGCCCGGCTGCATGTCCAACGCGTCCAGTTCGGCCACGGCATGCTCCAGCCACTCGCGGTCGCGCTGGTCGGCAGCCAATTTCGCGCGCGCGCCGGCCGCCGCCTCCCGCGCCGCGCGCGCCGCCTCCCAACTGTCACGCGCCGCCACCAGATGGTTACCAAGGCCCCCAAATTGATCCAGCAGCGCCCGGTGCCCTTTGGGGCTGAGCAGCCCGCGTTCATCATGCTGGCCATGGATTTCCACCAAGGCCGCGCCCAGTTCGCGCAGCAACGTCGCCGAAACCGGCTGATCGTTCACGAACGCCCGGCTGCCGCCATCAGCCTTCAATTGGCGGCGCAGGATGATGGCGCCATCGGCCTCCAGCTCGTTTTCCGCCAGCAGCGCGCGAGCTGGATGACCTGCACCCACATCAAATTCTGCCACCACCCGCGCCGTATCGCTGCCAGCCCGCACCAGCCCCGCATCGGCACGGCTGCCCAGCACGAGCCCCAGCGCATCAAGAAGGATGGATTTACCCGCCCCTGTCTCGCCCGTGAGCACAACAAGGCCCGGCGCGAACTCGATGGCCAACGCCTCGATCAGCACGACATTCTGGATGGCAAGCGCAGTCAACACGGCACTGTGTTAGCCCATCCCACGGCGCGGGCGCGAGAGGCATTTTCACAGGCCCGCAACATCCCCTCATGCCATTCCTGCTTGCACTTCAGGCAGAATCGAATATAGCCGCCTCCTTCGCCGTTAATCCGGGGCATCTGGCCCGGCCATTTGCTGTGGCCGTTGGCATTCAGGACGCACCGGGTTGGGGCACTAACGACCGCTTTCAGATTGATGGATACAGGTGCCTCATGGCCGTTCCCAAGCGCAAGACCTCGCCTTCCCGCCGCAACATGCGTCGCAGCCACCATGCGCTGACCGCAACAGCGTTTCAGGAATGCCCGAACTGCGGTGAGCTGAAGCTGCCGCACAATCTGTGCGGGGCCTGCGGCTTCTACAACGGCCGCGAAGTCGTCGCCGTCGAAGCCTGAACCTGGTGCCCGGCAGGCTGGCCCGGTTTCTTATGACAGGCACGCCAAACCGGGACCCGGTCATTGCGCTTGATGTGATGAGCGGCGAGACCGGCGCCGCCGAAGCCGTTGCGGCGGCTGATATTGCCGCCGAACGCTATCCGCGCCTCACCTTCTTGCTGTTTGGTCACCAACCGGTGATCACCGCCGAGCTGGCGCGCTGGCCGCGCCTCGCCGCGCGCGCTGAAGTCATCCACAGCGAAGATGTTGTCGCCATGAGCGATAAGCCCAGCCAAGCCCTGCGCCGGGCCCGCACCACATCAATGGGCATGGCCATCGATGCCGTGAAGCAGGGCAAGGCCAATGCCGCCGTTTCGGCTGGCAACACCGGCGCTCTGATGGCGATGTCGCTGTTCTCGCTGCGCACCATGCCGGGCATTGATCGCCCGGCCCTGGCGGCGGTGCTGCCCACGCTGAAATCCGAATCGGTGATGCTCGATCTGGGCGCCAACACCGAATGCGATGCCACCAACCTCGTGCAGTTCGCGGTAATGGGCGCGGCGTTTGCGCGCACCGTTCTGGGGCTGGAGCGGCCCAAGGTCGCCCTGCTCAACATCGGCGAGGAAGAATTGAAAGGCACCGGCGAGATCCGCGCTGCCGCCACCGTGCTGAAAGGCGCGCGCCTGCCGATGCAATTCCTCGGCTTTGTCGAAGGCGACAAGATCGGTTCCGGCGATGTCGATGTGGTGGTGACCGACGGCTTTTCCGGCAATATCGCACTGAAGACCGCCGAAGGCACCAGCCGGCTGGTCACCGGCCTGCTCGGCAATGCCTTCCGCTCCTCGATCTGGGGCAAGCTGGGCTATTTCATCGCCCGCGGCGCGCTCGAATCGCTGCGCGCCCATCTCGATCCCAACGCCCACAATGGCGCGGTGTTCCTTGGCCTCAACGGCATCGTGGTCAAAAGCCACGGCAGCGCCAATGCGCGCGGCCTCGCCAATGCCATCGGCGTCGCCCATGATCTGGTGACGGACGACGTCAACCGCCGCATTCGCGACGATCTCGCCGGCGTCAACATGGCGCTGGCGACTAACCTGGAGCCCGACGCGGCATGAGCAAGCGCCGTTCCGTCATCATCGGCACCGGCAGCTATCTGCCGCAAACCGTGCTGAGCAACGCGGATCTGGCCGCCCGGCTCGACACATCGGATGAATGGATCATCGAACGCACCGGAATCCGTCGCCGCCATATCGCGGCACAGGGGGAATTCACCTCCGATCTTGCTGTCGCTGCCGCGCAGCGCGCGCTGGACGCAGCCGGAAAGTCCCCGGCCGACATTGATCTGATCATTGTCGCCACCGCCACGCCGGATCAAACCTTTCCCGCCGTCGCCACCGTGGTGCAGCACAAACTGGGCATGATGCACGGCGTCGCCTTTGATGTGGCCGCGGTGTGTTCGGGCTTTCTCTATGCCCTGACCGTGGCGGATTCGCTGCTTGCCACCGGCGCCTATAATCGCGCGCTGGTGATCGGCGCCGAAACCTTCAGTCACATCCTTGATTGGGACGACCGCACGACCGCCGTGCTGTTCGGCGATGGCGCCGGCGCCATCGTGCTGGAAGCGCAGGCGCAGCCCGGCGACAACGCCAGCGATCGCGGCGTCATCGCCTGCCGCCTGCACAGCGACGGGCGCTACAACGATCTGCTCTATGTTGATGGCGGACCGGGTTCAACCGGCACCACCGGCAAGCTGCGGATGAAGGGCAAGGAAGTATTCCGCCACGCCGTCAACAATCTTTCCAGCGTGATGGGCGAAGTTCTTGAGGCGGCGTCTCTGCAAGCCAGCGATGTCGCATGGGTGGTGCCGCACCAGGCCAATCTGCGCATCCTGGAAGCCACCGCGAAGAAACTGAACATTTCACCCGATCAGGTAGTGGTGACGGTCGACAGCCACGCCAACACGTCGGCCGCTTCGGTGCCGCTGGCGTTGGACACAGCCGTGCGCGATGGCCGCATCCAGCCCGGCGATTTGCTGCTGCTGGAGGCCATGGGCGGCGGCTTCACCTGGGGTGCCGCGGCCGTCCGCTGGTAGCCGGATCGCACCCGAAAGCGGGGGTGCGACAATAGGTATAGCGAATCGCGAAAAATCGCGTAAAATCACGCAATAACAAGGTACGTTTGCCGTTTTGTCTCACCAATCGGGTCAATCGCTGCTGGGCAGGCAGCAAAATGGGGGGAAGTCATGGCCACCACAGCAGCAGGAAGCGTCACACGCGCCGATCTGGCCGACGCGGTTCATCGTGAAATTGGCCTATCGCGCACCGAATCGGCGCAACTGGTCGAACAGGTTCTGGATCGCATTAGCGATGCCCTGATTGCGGGCGGCAACGTCAAGATTTCAAGTTTCGGCAGTTTCATGTTGCGAAGCAAGGGCTTGCGCGTTGGTCGCAATCCCAAGACCGGGGTCGAAGTGCCGATCGAGCCGCGCACCGTGTTGACCTTCCGGCCCAGCCAGCTTCTGCGCGAAGCGATCAACAAGTAAGCGAGTAGGCGGAGCGTGACTGAAAAATCTGATACAGCGTTCCGCACCATCTCCGAAGCTGCTGACGAAATTGGCGTTCCGGCGCATGTGCTGCGCTTCTGGGAAACCCGCTTTTCCATGCTGCAGCCGCTGAAGCGCGCCGGCGGGCGCCGCTACTACCGCCCGGTGGACATGAGTTTGCTGCGCCAGATCAAGTCGTTGCTGCACGATGATGGCATGACCATCCGCGGCGCGCAGCTGGCCCTGGCCGGAAAGGGTGCAGCGGCGAAAGAGCCGGCGCCACCTGCACCGTCCCCTGCTACGATGCCGACAGCCAACAGGCCAGGTCCGGATCGCCAGGCCCTGATCGCCATCCGAAATCGCCTCGCCGCCGCGCTGGCGGCCTGAACCACACATGCGCTGCATCGCCCTGTTCAGTGTGAAGGGCGGAGTGGGCAAGACCGCGCTGGCCGTCAACATGGCCCATGCCGCCGCCACATTGTCTGGCCGTCGCACCCTGTTGTGGGATCTGGATGCGCAAGGCGCTGCCAGCTGGCTGCTGAAAGTGGAACCGCGCGCCGGCGCAAAGGCCCGCAAAGGTCTGGCCGAAGCCGATCTTGCCGATCTGGTGCAGCCCACCGCCTTCCCCAATCTGGATGTGCTGGCTGCCGATCGCTCGCTGCGCCGACTGGAGGCTGACCTTGCCACGGAAGGTGAGAAAAGGCTCAAAAAGGCCCTGAAATCGCTCGAAGATCGCTATGATCGGATCATCCTCGATTGCCCGCCCGGTCTCACGGAACTGGCCGATCAGCTGTTCCGTGCCGCCGATCTCGTCGTGGTGCCGTTGATCCCCTCGCCGCTCTCCACCCGGGCGCTGGCGCAGCTCAGCGAGCATCTCGCCACCGAAATGAAATCTCCGCCGCCGGTGATGCCCGTGTTCTCCATGGCCGATCGCCGCAAGGGCCTGCACCGTGAGGCGATGGCCGCCCACCCGGAGTGGCCGGTGATCCCATATGCCGCCGCCGTGGAAGCGATGACCGCCACGCGGCAGCCCCTGCTCGCTGGCCGCAGCAGCCCGGCCGCGACCGCATTGGCCGGCCTTTGGGCCGATGTAGAGCGGCGGCTGACCGCTTAGACCGTCAGCGACATGCCCCGATAGATGCGGCTGCGGTAACGGCTGTCCTCGGCATCCGGCAGCGGTGCCCCGGCCAGCAGCACGGCACGGGCAAAGCGGCGCACCTCTTCCTCATGCTCGGCCGCGTTCTTTGGCTCTTCGGATCGCACGCGGCGGGTGAGGTTGATCTGATTTACCGCCACTTCGTGCACCAGCCGCTCATTCTCCACGGCAATCGTTGCCGTAAAGGCGTGCAGCGTCGTCTTGACGAAATTGGCCAACGCGAACGCACCCTTTGCCCCCTCGCCCATCGGCACATCGGGAGAAACCAGCACCAGCTGGCATTCGTCAAACAGCGACACCTTTCGGGCGATACGGAAATGGTGGGTGAGATTATGTTCCACCACGTCGCCAAAGCCATCGCCATCCAGCGGATTGTCAGCATCAAACAGTTGATCGGGCAAGGCCTTCAAAGGCGTCGAAACGATGGTGGTGGGATGGCCCCACGTCGCTAGCGCTGCATCAAGCGCCGTTTCGATCTCGCCGTCGATGAGCAACGATTCGACCCGGTCGGCACCGCTGCCGATATGGCCCTTGATAGCTGTCGCCCCGGCGGCACTCGCGGTGACCAGCACCACACGCGCCACGTCGCAATCGAGGAAACCCTGTGCGGCGGCACCCAGATAATCGGCGAGATGTTCGCCCACCAGCCACACCGTCTTGCCGCCCATTTGGGCCAGGCGTTCGGCCTTGGGGCTGCCGAACAATTCGCGTTCGGTGGCCGAGCGTTCGACGTTGAGGCCGCCCGACGGCATGAAGGTTTCACCCGACACCGCGCGATCGGCGAGGAAGAACACCGTGGCCTGCGCCACTTCCGTCTCCGTCGGCATCTTGCCGAGGTGGAGCTGGGAAAGCACGCCGCCGCGCACCTTGGCGGCTTCGCGGCCGATCTGGGCGACGGGCAGCCAAGGCATGTCGTCGGGCGGCACGCGAACCAGCCAGTCGGCTTCGTCGCGCGCCTGCCAGTCGGTGCCGATCAGCCAGCCGCCCAGCCGCAGGCGCTTGAGCAGCTTGGCCGCCAGCACGGGCGTGAGGATGTAGCGATCCCAGCAGCAGCTTTCATCGCCTTCACGAGCACAGGCCAGCGCCAGATCACGCAGCGGCTGCGGGTTGGACTTGTCGTGGCTCAACTGCACCGAATCGTTGCGGGACAGGCGGGACAGGATTTGCCCCACCGAACCGCCGGCACGCACCGATTTGATCACGGCGGAATGAACGGCGTTCAGCCGCTTGTTCTCCAGGATCAGCCGTCCGCGCCGTTCGAACAGGCCGGGCTTGCCGCCCAGGCCCGCAAGGCGATCCCCGTCCACCGGGCCAGGCGCGATAGCATTGATCTGGATCTCCGGGCCGAGGTGACGAGCCATGGATTCGACCATGGCGCGTTGGCCCGATTTGGACACGGCATAGTCGGTGCGGTTCGGGTAAGATACTGCCAGATACTTCTCGCCACCGAAATAGCTGGAAACATTGAGAATATAGCCGGAACCCTGCTTGCGCATCATCGGCACCACCATGTGCATCAGGGCATAGTTGGAGATGAGGTTGGCAAACTGGGTGTGGCGGAAATTCTCCACCCCCATATCCACCGCCATTTCCTCGGCACCCGAAACGCCGGCATTGTTGATCAGATAATCGATGCGGCCAAAGGCGCGCACGGTCTCGTCAACGGCGTGCTTCAGCGATTTCATGTCGGCGACATCGATGCCGGCCAGCGTGCGCACCCGGCGCTCCACGCCGGCAAAGCCTATGTCCTGCAACTCGCCCACGATGCGTTCGCGCGCGGCATCCAGTTCGGATTCGCGGCGAGCGACCATCATCACCTTGGCACCGGCCAGCGCCAGCAGGCGGGCCAGCGCGCCGCCGATGCCGGCCGAACCGCCGGTGATCAGAGCCACCTTGCCCAAATGCAGCCCGGTGATGTTTTCCGCCGTACCGGCCAGCGCACGGCGGGCTCCGGTGGCCTTGGTGATGCTGGCAGGGATGTACAGGTTGATCGGCTCTATCTGGCGGCCTCCCAGCAGCAGGCGGGCGGCGTGGCCGGCGGCGAAATCGCGGTTCTCCGGCTCATTGTTGCCAAAGCGCACGATCTGGTTGCCCCACACCGGGCGGGGCGTCTTGCCCTGCGTGGCGGCCACCCGGGCCTCATCGCGCCACACGCGCAGCAGTTCCTCGATGGCGGCACGGCCAACATCGGCCCAGCCGTTGCCGGCGCCATCGTCGGGATTGGTGATGAACAGCACGCGCGGATCGCCAGGCAGATCCTGGCCCTGCTGCCAATAGCGATCGAGCGTACGCGCCACCGCGATGGCGCCTTCCAGTTCATCATCGACAAAGCGTTCCACCGCCGCATCGCTGGCTTCGTTAAGCGCCCCGTTGAAATAGCCCGGGCCGCGTGTTGGCAGGATGATGGCGCCATCGATGGCCGCCACGTGCGCGGTGAAGCGCGCCAGTTCGGCATCCATCGCCATGTGATCGTGGCGCGGGAAGCGCACTGCTTTCACGCCGGCCGGCAACCGCTCGGCGGCATCATCCAGCGCCGCCTGGGCGTGGAAACCGAGCAACACCTTTGAGCCTTGGGCGGCGAACAGCCCGGCCATGGCCAGCGCGTCGTCCAACTGGTTGCCGGCACTGATCAAGATGCCGTGGCCATCACCATCAATGGCGCGCAGATCGGGCCGGTGCAGGAACTCGCTGCGCGATCCCAGCGGCACGGCCATGCCGTGGGTCACTTCGAAGTCATGGGCGGCGAAGGCTGCGCTTTCGTCCGAGCCCAGGAACACGCAGGTGTTGGCGATGTCGGCCGGCGTCGGAAAGGTCTTGGCCTTGGCCTCGCCATCCACGCTGCGTTCCAGCGCCATCAGGTTGAAAAAGTGATTGGCGGTACTGCCGGCCTCATCGCCCTTCAATTTGTCCATGGCGGCAAAAACGGTGCGGATGCGTTCGGAAGCAATCGGGCCGGGATAGAGCTGGTTCACCCGGATGCCACGCGTGCCCAGTTCGCGCGCCAGACCCTTCGACAGGATATTCAGCGCGGCCTTCGGCACCGTGTAGGCAGCACGGCCGAAATAATCGGTGCGGCTGAAAATGGTGGAGACATTGATGATGCTGCCACCCTCGCCCATTGCCGAAGCGGCGGCACGCACCAGATTCCAGGCCACCACCATGATGTTGCGGGCAGCATCGCCCACCGTCTCGCTGTCAGGCGTGCCTTCCAGTTCTTCAGGCAGCAACGGCAGATCGCCGAGCACCTGCTTGGGGCCAGCCGAACCGGCATTGTTGACCAGCACATCGATGCGGCCATGGCGGGCGACCACTTCGGCAATGCCGGCGCGCACGGATTCGATGTTAGCGCCGTCCATCGTCACGATGGTGGCGGTGCCGCCCACATCGGCGACAGCGGCATCAAGCGCGGCCTGGGTGCGGGCGGCGTCACGGCCGCTCATCACCACGGTGGCGCCTTCGGCCAGGTAACGGCGCACGATGCTGCCGCCCAGATTGCCGGCGGCCCCGGTGATCAGCGCCACCTTGCCGGCAAGGCGGCCGGTCGCGCTGCTCTTGGTCTTGGCCATCGCGTTCATTCCCCCTGCCCTTTGTCCGTGCTCAACGAAGCCCAAGCTTCGTACAGCTCATCCTTGCCGCGCAGGCCCATCGCCGGCAGCGCGTGGTTGACGATATAGGTCGCGCCGGTGTGGCGGTTGTCCCACATGCTCTGGTGCGCTTCCGGCAGGCCTTCCCACGGCACCACCGTCGGCTCGGTCACATCCAGGATGCCGGCCGCGATCATGTCGTTCATGCGGGTGACTTCGTAGGCGTTGCACAAGTGCGTGCCGCGGATTTCCGCCATCGGCATCACGATCCGGCGTTGGCGCGTCCACACCTGCGGCGCATAGAAATTATAGCGCTGCCCGGCCATATCTTCGCAATAGACGACACGGCCAGTGAACGGCTTCACCAGCGCCGTGGTCACACCCAGCGTATCCTGCCCGGCGCGTTCCAGCACGATATCCGGGTTGCCGCGCGGATTATCCGGCGAACGCAACAGCTTGCCGACGGCATTGCCGAAGGGCTTCAGCGTCTTGTCCTGGAACTGGCGCACGGCTTCGCGGAAATTCTCGATATCCTCGCGCGCCACCGGCAGACGCGGCATGGTGTCGGGCCAATCGAAATTGGCGCCTTCGCGCCGCTTGATGCCTTCAAGGCTGACCACACCGGCCACCGCATCTTCAAAGCCCAGCGACAGGATGAATTCGCGTTGGCCATCGGTGTTGGTGACGACAACGATGCGGCAACCCAACCCGCGGGCGGCCTCGATCATCTCTAGGCCGGTCTCGTCGGCCAGTTGCGTGGTGCCGGGGCCATAGAAGATCAGCACCGCCTCACCGCCACGCGCACCAGCGCGGGCCAGCATGGAGACCGGATCGGAACCGCCCTTCTTGCCCATGAAGCTGAGGTGATAGCCCGACGACGCACCATAGAAGGCGAGCACGCCGCCATCGCCCAGCAACTGGAAGCTGCGCGGGAAAGCGGTTTCACCAGCGTGGGACACGGCATAATCCGCCAGCTTGCCGCCGTTCAGCGCCTTGTATTCCGCCACTAGTGCCTCGCCGGCCTGTTCCCACGCCGCCCAATCGGACTTGCTGCCATCGGGCACGGAGGTGAACAGCGACTTGAACCGCGGATCGGTGCGATCGAGCGCGCCCACGGCGCCCTTGGACTTCACGAACTCGGCGCGGGCCGGGCTGGAGACCAGGCCGGTCACCTGCAAACCGCTGGCCTTGGCCGATTTCAGCGCATCAAGCCCGGTGCCGGTGGCCGACCCTTCGATGAAGATGGTCTTGCCGCCGATGATTTCCAGCGTGGTGTAGAGGCAACGCCAGATGGTGCCGAGGTTGAGGATGTAGCTGCCGGCCTGTTCCAGCGTGAGATCGCCGGGCACCGGGTGGAGCTGCGGTGCCTGCACGGTAAGGAACTGGGCGTGGCTGCCCGATTTCGTCTCATAGCCCTGGATGGAAAAATCAGCATACATCGGGTCGCGCCCGGCCTGCGGAGACAGCAGATCGGAGGTGCCGGAATAGACCGCCACCATATCGCCCACCTTCAGCCGGCCCTGCCCGCGAACTTCGCTGCCCAGCGCAGCGACCAGCGCCAGACCGCCAGAACCGGTGAGCTGCACATCTTCCTCGTGATTGTCGAACGGGGAAACGGGAATGCCGGTCAACGCCCAGATATCGTTGAAGTTCACTTCGCTGCTGAGCAGATAGACCAGCGCCTCGTTCGGCTCCGGCTGCGGCGTCGGCACGATCAACTGCTTCTCGTGGGTTTCCGGCGGACCGAACTGCGGCGCGCCGGTATCCGGGCTGCGGGCGATGCCGAAGCCATATTGATGGCCCGGAATCGGGGTGACGCCGGGGAAGAAGGGCGCGCCCACCGGCAGCAGGTCGCCGGCCGCTTCCAGCCGCTCAGCCTTGGCGTCGAACTCAGCTTCGATGTGCACGCCGTTGCGGCGCACCGGCAACGGCGGCGCCTTCTTGTCCATGAACAGGCGGATGCCGGTCTTGCCGCCTTCGGGATCAACTACGGCTTCGCTGAACAATTCGGCTTCGCGGGCGAGGCCGGCGGCCATCCCTTGCGTCCAGCCGGTGCGGATCGCATCGATGGCGCGCTCACCGGCCTTGCCGCGGCCGGCCCAATCGAGCTGCTTCAGGATGCGCTGCACGAACGGATCGGCCAGCGCATGATCCAGATCGACATGGCCTTCATGTTGCCAGGCGCTCTTGGCAGCCTTGCGGCGTTCCGCCCAGGCGCGGCCCAGATGGCTGGTGTCACCGAGACGCACGAATTCCCGCACGGCGGCGTGAGCGAGGCTGAGCGCATCGTTCGACCCATCGGCGATGGCATCGATGGCGCCCATGTCCAGCGCATCCGCCGCTTCGACGCTGCGGCCACCCAAGATCAGGTCAAGCGCGTCAAGCATGCCTTCCGGCCCGCGCCGATCGGTGAGCAGTCGCGGCAATCGCTGGGTACCGCCATAGCCGGGCAGCAGGCGCAGGCGGATTTCCGGCTGGCCGAAACGGGCGTGGCTTTCGGCGACGCGATAATGGCAGGCCAGCGCGAACTCCATGCCGCCACCCAGCGCCACGCCCTGAATGGCCGCGACGCAGGGCTTGCCCATCTGTTCGATCTTGCCGAACGCCAATTGCGCGTTAGCGGGCAGCACGCGGGCTTCCTCCACCGTGTGGATTTCTTCCAGGAACTGGCGGATGTCGGCGCCCGCCACGAAGCTGGCGGTGCCGTCACCGGTGAACACCACCGCGGCCACGTCATGGCGGCGCGACAGATGCTCGACCACGATCACCAGTTCGTCGATGGCGCGTTCGTTGAGCGCGTTCACCGGCGGGTTGGCGATGAACACTGTCGCCACCTTCGCGCCGGGCGCGACCGTGTTGTATTGAATGCGGAAATAGCGATAGCGATCGAAGATATCCTGATCTTCAGACAGGCGTTGCTTGCGTTCCCAGGCGCTGATGACGCGCTTGAGTTCGTCCAGGCTTTCCGGGTTCTTCAGCGTGGTGACGTCGCCAATAGGCGTGCCTTCCACCAGCGCGCGCACCATGCGGCGCATGTACTTGCCGCTGCGGGTTTCGGGGAACTGCGACACCACCAGGAAATCGCCCGGCACGGCGACCGCGCCCTTTTCGGTGCGCACCAGGTCGGAAAGCCGGCGTTCGTCATCACGGGTGATGGTCTGGCCCGGCGCGGGGGTGATGAAGGCGAGTGGCGTCAGCCCCTTCTCACGGTGCGGCGCGCCGACAACCAGCACATTGCCCACCGGGCTTTCCGGGTTCAGCGCCTTGTCGCGCAGGATGGCGCCTTCGATTTCCTCGGTGCCCATGCGGTGTCCGGAAACGTTGATCACGTCATCCGAACGGCCATGCAGCGAGAAGCCGTCATCATCGCCCTGCACCGCGAAATCGCCCTGGGTATAGGCCCACACGCCCTGCCAGCGGCTCCAGTAACCATCGCGCCAGCGGCCGGCATCACCGGCCCAGCCGGGGGCGACGGCGCCATTTTCAACGCGGAAATTCTCCGGATCACCCCAAACGGTGCGCGCCAGATAGGGATAGGGCGCGGCGATGATGATCTCACCCTTCTCACCGCGGCCAGCCTTGCGCCACGTGACGCCATCGCTGCCGTCTCGGGTTAGCAATACGCGAGCCTGCTTGTCGCCTGTTTCGTCTTCCACCCACACATCGCCGACAATCCACGGCAGCGGGAAGGTGCGCGCGTCGGCCGCCAGCGGAAAATCGCCGTTGCCATAGAAATGCGTCCAGGCGATGCCGCCATGCTCGGTCGCCCAATAGCTGTTGATGTACTGCGGCGTGATATTCTCCATGCCGAAGGCCTGCACCGGCGGAGAGCAGGGCTCAGCGCAGAAGGTGGCGACGCGCAAGCCCGACAGATCGTAGGCCTGGATATCCTTCAGATTCTGCGGATCGGTCATCACCGCCTTGAGGAAGGTGACGCCGGCCTTGAAGATGGTGACGCCGTGATTCTCGATCATCGCCGCGAACCGCCCGGCATGCGGGAACACCGGCGAACCTTCGGCCAGAACGGTGGTGACGCGGCTCAGCAGTGCGGCGGCGATCATGTAGCTCTGGCCGGTGATCCAGCCCGGATCAGCGACAACGAAGATGGTGTCACCGGGGCGGGCGTCGAAGGCCACTTTCATGGTCTCCATGATGCCGCTGGCATAGCCGCCATGGACGTGGACGACGCCCTTGGGTTTGCCGGTGGAACCCGAGGTGTAGATGAAGAACAACGGATATTCGGCATCGACCGGAAGCGGCTTCGACGCCTTCCACAGCGCGGCCACGAACGCCTGATCATCGAGCGCGTGCAGCGCCGCTTCGTCGGGAAGGCCGGCCGCCTTCAGGATATCGGCGAGCGCGGCATTGGTGAGATCATGGCCCCACACATCGCGGTCGCGCCAGACGATATCAGGCACATGGGCATGGTTGGCGACGATCACCGCATCGACGCGCGGCGGGGTGGAGACAAGTGTTTCGGCGATGGCGATGCGGATGCGGGCGGACTGTGCGGCATCAACCGCGCCTTCCTTCCCCAACTCGGCGAGCGCCCGGCCCAGGCCGCGCATGACGTCGCCGCGCTCGACGGTGACTTCGCCCTTCAGGGCCGCCGTGACGATGCCCGCCATGGCGGTGCGGGTTTCGGCGGGCAAGCCAAGATCTTCGCCGTTCAGGCGGTCACCGAGCAGCTTCAGCGCGACATTGACCGGCACATAATTGTCCAGCGCCGGATCGGTATAGGCCGTCTTGAACGGCACGATCTGGGCGTTGCGATAGCCGCCGTCAGCCGTGATGACGATGCGGGCACCGGCATCGTGGATGCGGTCAGACAATGTCTTGTCGGAAAAGCCGCCGAACACCGGCGTGTAGATGACGCCGATCCGCTTGGCCGCTTCGGTCCAGTAGAGCTGGGCCGGAACGTTGGGCATGTTGAGCGCGATGCGGTCGCCGGCCTTGAGGCCGAGCTTGGTGAGCGCCACCGCGCACTTGGCGGCTTCGAGCAGCAACTGGCGGCGGGAGACGGTGACGCAATCGACCGGCGCACCGCGGCCATCATTGGCAGCCAGATCCCAGCGGTCGCCCTCGAAGATGAAGGCAGCTTCCGCACCATGGCCGGCCAGCACGTGCCGATCGAGTTCATTGAAGGCGGCATTGGTGCGGCCGCCCTCGAACCAGCGGAAATTGGGCGCATCATCGGCGTTGAAGGCGCGGGTCCAGGGCGCGAAGTCTTCGCCCAGGTCGGCACGCACCGGCGCAGCGGTCCCGGCATCCCAACCGGCCCATTCTCCGTCAGCGCCGCGGCTCAGCCAGGCCGGCCGGTCGGCGACATCAACCAGCCAATGCAGGTTCTGGGCAGCGATCCTGCCGTGGAACGCGCCCGAATCCGCAAGCACCTGGGCACGCATGGTCTCCCAATCGGCACGGGTGCGCACCGGATTGACGCCGGGGGTCGGCAAAGGAGCACGGGTGGCAGCGGCCGGATCATACATTGTCGTTCAACCCAACTTTCGCTGATGGCACGGCAGGAACCGACCAGCAGACAGGAAACTTTGATGAAGGCAGCGGTTAGAGAAAGATTATGTCCGCGCCAAGATGCTAACGGCAATATTTGAACAACTGCGACATTCTGTCCTGCAGATATTCATCGTGGTTGCGGCAGGCCGTGCTCCAGCCTCGGTCAACTGCCCTCAGAAGGCGTTCCTGGGCAGCAAAACCGCTCCAACGGTGCGCACCAGAATGTAGAGATCGAGCCAGATCGACCAGTTCTCGATGTAATAGAGATCATGCTCGAAACGCTTGATCAGCTTTTCCTCGGTATCTGTTTCACCGCGCCAGCCACACACTTGGGCCCAGCCGGTGATGCCCGGCTTCACCTTGTGGCGGGCGGCATAGCTTTGCACGACATCGGAAAACAGCCGGCCACCGGCCCGGGTTGACGCAGCATGCGGGCGCGGGCCCACGAGCGACATGTCCCCGATCAACACGTTGAAAAGCTGCGGCAACTCATCGATGCTCGTGCGGCGCAGAAAACGTCCCACTCGCGTGATGCGCGGATCATCGCGACTGGCCTGGGTGATATTCTTATACTCCAAACGCTCATGATACATCGTGCGGAACTTGAAGCAGTGGAAGCTGCGGTTATTGAAGCCTTCGCGCGGCTGACGGAACAGGATCGGCCCGTGAGAATCCAGCCGGACGGCCAACGCTGCCAATGCCATGATTGGCGACACGGCAATCAGGATCAGCGCCGTCAACAACTTGTCTTCAATGGCTTTGCCGCTGACCCCGGCCTCTCCGCGCGCTTCCCGGACTCGCCGGCGGCCAAGGGACTGCCCACGGCCAGCCTGAAGACGTTCGTCACCGATCGCCCCGGCCATGATCGCCGCTACGCCATTGACGAAACCAAGGCGCGCGCCGAACTGGGCTATGCCCCGGCACGCACCTTCGATCAGGGCTTTGCCGAAACGCTGGGCTGGTATCTGGCCAACGAAGGCTGGTGGCGGGCGGTGATTGACGGCAGTTATCGCGACTGGGTGGCCACCAACTACACGCGCTGAGCCGGATTTGCTTTCCGGCCAAAGCCTTGCTTGGTAAGGCAGGGTCATGGCCTTGCCCCTGCCCCGCCTGCGCCTGAGCGTCATCCGTGAGTTGCTGTCCAGCCAGGCGGCGGGCGGCCAGATATTGATGCTGGCGGCTGCGGCAGCGATGGGCATTGCCAATTCGTCGCTGGCCGAGGATTATTCTCACCTGCTGCACGTGGATGTCGGGCCGATGAGCCTGCTGCACTGGATCAACGATGCGTTGATGGCGGTGTTCTTCCTGCTCGTCGGCTGCGAGATCAAGCGCGAATTTGTCGATGGCGAGATGGCGACCTGGCCGCGCCGCATATTGCCCGGCGTGGCAGCGGCGGCGGGCATGGCGGCGCCGGCGTTGGTGTTCCTGGGCCTCAACCTTGATGCTCCGGCCAATTTGAAGGGCTGGGCCATCCCCACCGCGACCGACATCGCCTTTGCATTGGGCGTGATGGCGCTGCTTGGCAACAAGGTGCCGGCCAGCCTGAAATTGCTGCTTACCGCCATTGCCGTGATCGACGATCTGGGTGCGATCGTGGTGATCGCCGCTGTCTATACCGATGGGGTTGATCTGGCGGCACTGGCGGCGGCGGCCGGGCTGTGCGGCCTGCTGGCCTTGCTCAACGGGCGGCGAGTGCAGGTGGTGTGGCCCTATCTGCTGGTGGGGGCGGCCTTGTGGGTTGCGGTGCACGCCAGCGGTATCCACGCCACGTTGGCCGGTGTGATCACCGCGCTGGCGCTGCCCATCAAGCCCAGCCCCGGAGTGCCGGAAATCCATGACAGCCCGCTTCTGCGGGTGGAGCATAGCATTGCGCCGTGGGTGGCCTTTGCCATTGTGCCGATCTTCGGATTTGCCAATGCCGGCGTGGATGTGCGCGAGCTTTCATTGGATGCCGTGATTGATCCGCTGGTGCTGGGTATCGCGGCCGGCCTCGTGTTCGGCAAGATGATCGGCATCTTTGGCGCGATCATGGCACTGGTGAAGCTAGACATCGTCGACATGCCGGCAAATTCCAATGGCTGGCAGATCTGGGGTATGTCGCTGCTGTGCGGGATGGGCTTCACCATGAGCCTGTTCATCTCTGCACTGGCCTTTGGTGAAGGCAGCCCCCAAGAAGCGGCCGCCAAGCTGGGCATCATTGCCGGCAGCGTGGCGGCCGCGCTGGCTGGCGTGACAGTGCTGCTGTATTGCAAGCGCGGCGACTGAGCCTCAGCCTAGGTTGGCGCGCAGCATCCAGGCGGTCTTTTCGTGCACCTGCATGCGCTGGGTGAGCAGATCGGCGGTTGGTTCATCATGGGCCGCATCGGCCAGCGGGAACACGCTGCGCGCGGTGCGGACAACGGCGAGTTGATCGTCGGCCAGGATGCGCACCATCTCGGTGGCGCTGGGCACGCCGTCGGCCTCCTTGATGGTCGAAAGCTTGGCAAAAGCCGAATAGCTGCCCGGCGCCGCTTCACCCAGCGCACGGATGCGTTCGGCAATCAGGTCCACCGCCAGCGCCAGTTCGGTATACTGGCCTTCAAACATCAGATGCAGCGAATTGAACTGCGGGCCGGTGACATTCCAGTGGAAATTGTGGGTTTTCAGATAGAGCGTGTAGGTATCGGCAAGCAGCCGAGACAGGCCGTCGGCAATCGCGCGGCGTTGAGCATCAGGCATGCCCAGATTGATTGCATCATCCTTGGCTTTTTTCTTGGCCATCATCAGTCTCCTATGTCAGCAGCATAGGCCGGGCACGCAAATGGCGTCCATCGGGATTATCCGATGAACGCCATCGATTTTTCAACCGCTCAGCGGCAGGTGCTTAACGGCAAACGTTTAGCGGCAGACCACGCGGTTGCGGTCGACGCTGTTGCCGATCACGGCACCCAGCGTGCCGCCGATGATGCTGCCCAGCACCTTGGAACCGCCCGGCGCCAGCACATTCCCAAGCGTGCCGCCGGTGAGGCCACCGATTATCAGGCCGGTGGTGCCATCGCTACGCCGGCAGTAATAGCGGTTGTCATACCCGCGCCAGATCTGGTCATTGGCACCCAGATAGCGGGGCTGATAATTGTTGCCGGGGCGATAGAATTGCTCGGCATGCCAGCCCTGGCGGTTCCAACCATCTTGGCGATAGCGCCAATCATTGGCAGGCCGGCCACCGGGGCCCCAGCCGCGGCCGTTCTTCTGGCCACGGCGACGGTCATCATCATCCCAGCCATCACGGCGGCGATCATCATCCCAGCCGGCCCGATAGAGATCGGCGCGATCCTGGCGGAATTCGCGCTGCGCCCGGTAAAGTTCACGCGACTCTTCACGGATGTCGCGGGGATCACCGCGATACTGGGCCCGGGCGAGATCGCGGCGTTCTTCCTGCACCCGATCATAGCTGCGCGCCACTTCGCGCGGGGAGGCATTGCGGCGATCGCGCCAATCATCATCGCCGGCCAGCGCCGGGGTGGCGGCGCCCATCGTGAGCAGGGCAAGGCCCAAACTGATTTTCAGGCTGTTCATGGTCGTTCTCCTTGAAATCCGGTTCAGCGGCAAACGGTGCGGCCGCGATCGATGCTGCGACCCAGAAGGCCGCCGACGACGGCGCCGGCCACGGTGGCCACGGTGCGATCATTGCGCCGCGCCACCTGATTGCCGATCACGCCGCCAGCAATCGCGCCAACAACCGTGCCGGTGCCGCCGCTGCTGCGCCGGCAATAACCGTCGCCATAATAATCGCCGCGGTAACCGGCGTTGTAGCCGCCATTCCAGCCGCCATTGCGCCGGGGATCGCCGCGATAGCCATTGTCCCAACCGCCCTGATCGCCGCCATTGTAACCGCCGTTCCAGCCGGCCTGCTGCACGGGTTCATGCCACTGCGCCGCGGCCGGGGCGGCGATGCCCAAGGTGGCGAAGAGTGCGATGGTCAGCGTCGTCTTCATGGCCCGTCTCCGGCTGGTGTTGATGAAGACTGATTCGCACAGATCACATGTGAACTGTCTGAACGGACTTGTTATCGCCCGTTCATGTGGGCAGCGCCCACAGCGGCGTCTTCCCTGCTTCACCCGGCACTTCACGCACGATGCGCGGCACCAGATAGCCGGGCAGCGCCGCCCGCAGTTCAATTTCGATGACGCGGGCACGGGCTTCATCCACATCGAAATGCGCGGCGCCGTCCACCGGATCGGTGAGGTGGAGATAATAAAGCAACACGCCGGCCGCGAACAGCCGGCGACAATGGGCGGCAATGGTGGCCGCATCATCGTTCACTTGGGCCAGCAACACCGACTGGTTGAGCAGAGTCACCCCCGCCGCCCGCAGCCGGCCCATTGCTGCCGCCACGTCGTGGGAGATTTCCCGCTCATGATTGCTGTGGGTGACGATCACGACGTTGAGCCGTGTGCCGGCCAGCAGATCGACCAGCGCCGGTGTTACACGGTCCGGTATGGCCAGAACCGTCCGGCTGTGCAGACGCAGCGCGGTGACGTGCGGGATGGCAGCGATGGCCGACACCAGCGCGGTCAGCCTGGCATCCGTCAGGCTGAGCGGATCACCGCCCGACAATATGACTTCCTCAATGGCCGCATCGCCGGCAATCAGCGCCAGCGCTTCGGCCTCACCCGAACGGGTGAGCATGACGCTGCCATAATCCGTGTGTCGACGAAAACAATAACGGCAGTGGATTGCGCAGGCACCGGACGCGATCAGCAGCGCCCGGCTGCGATATTTGCGCAAGACGCCGGGCGCGGCGCGATAATCGGCCTCCTCCAGAGGATCGGTGAGGCGGCCCGGCTGCGGCAAGGCTTCCTCGGCGCGCGCCAGCACTTGCAGCAGCAGCGGATCAGCCGGATCGCCGCGGCGGATCAGCGACAGATAATGCGGCGGCACGGAAAGCGGGAAATCCGGCTGTGCGATCACGCCCTCGGCAAAATCCGCCGCCTTTAGGCCCACATGGGCCAACAGATCGGAGGTACTGATCCGAGCAGCACGGGCCTGGGCCTGCCAGTCTTCGGCAGGTGGCAGGGCAAGGTCAACAACGGGGGACATGCCCGCGGCGCATAGCGGAGTGCGCCGGCAAAGGGAAACAATGCATCTTTTGCCACCACTCGTGCGAACAACAGATTTGCGTGGCCCATGCTTTGCGTCCACCTTGGCCTGATGAAACGGAACCCCACCCGATGAAACGTCTGCCCATCGTCCTGCTGTTCGCGGCAGCGATCGTCGCCTGGTTTCAGTTTGATCTTGGCCAGTATCTCACGCTCGATGCGCTGAAAGCACGGCAAGGCGATATTGTCGCACTCTATGCCGCCAACCCGGCTGTGGTGATCGGCGGCTATTTCGCGACTTATGTGGCGCTCACCGCCCTTTCCTTCCCTGGTGCTGCGATCATGACGCTGGCGGGTGGGGCGATCTTCGGCCTGGGGCTGGGACTGCTCATCGTCTCCTTCGCTTCCACCATCGGCGCAACACTGGCCTTCATGGTTTCGCGTTACCTGCTGCGGGACTGGGTGCAGGGCAAGTTCGGAGAGCGGCTTGCGGCCATCAACGCCGGGATTGAGCGCGATGGCGCCTTCTACCTCTTCTCGTTGCGGCTGGTGCCGGTGTTTCCCTTCTTCGTCGTCAATTTGCTGATGGGCCTCACCCCCATTCGCACGCTCACCTATTTCTGGGTCAGCCAGATCGGCATGTTGCTGGGCACCGCGGTCTATGTGAACGCTGGCACGCAGCTGGCCGGCATTTCCAGTTTGCGCGACGTCGCCTCGCCCGGCTTGCTGGCCAGCTTTGCTGCGCTGGGCCTGCTTCCGTGGATCGGGAAAGCCGTTATGGGCGCCCTCAAGCGCCGCCGCGTCTACGCCCGTTGGCAGCGGCCAAAGCGCTTTGACCGCAACATGGTGGTGATCGGCGGCGGCGCGGCTGGCCTCGTCTCAGCCTACATTGCCGCCACGGTGAAGGCCAAGGTGACACTGGTTGAGTCGCACAAGCTAGGCGGCGATTGCCTCAACTATGGCTGCGTGCCCTCGAAAGCCTTGATCAAGTCCGCCCGCATCGCCCACCAGATGCGCCACGCCGATGCCTATGGCCTGACCCCGCAAGCGCCGACCTTCGGTTTTCGCGCCGTGATGGCCCGCATCCGGAATGTCATTGCCACCATCGAACCCAACGACAGCGTGGAGCGCTACACCGGGCTGGGGGTGGACATGGAATTGGGCCACGCCCGTATCGTTGACCCCTGGACGGTGGAGATCGCCCGCCACGACGGCAGCACACAGCGCCTCACCACCCGCAGCATCGTCATCGCGGCCGGCGCCGCACCGCTGGTGCCGCCGCTGCCCGGCCTCACCGAAAGCAATCACCTGACCAGTGACACACTTTGGGACGCCTTCTCCGCGCTCGACGCCATTCCCAAACGCATCATCGTGCTCGGCGGCGGTCCCATTGGCTGCGAGCTCGCCCAGGCGCTGGCCCGGCTGGGCGCACAGGTGCAACAGGTCGAAATGGGACCGCGCGTGTTGCCGCGCGAGGATGACGATGTCGCCGCCATCGCTCATGCATCACTGGTCGGTTCCGGCGTGGAGGTGCTCACCGGCCATGCTGCGCTGCGGGTGGAGGGGGAGCAGACCCTGATCGTCAGCCACGGCGGCGCCGAACGCGCCCTGCCTTATGACGCGCTGATCGTCGCAGTTGGCCGCAAGGCTCGCCTCACCGGCTATGGCCTGGAAGAGCTGGGCATCGAAACCGACCGCACAGTGGTGACCGACGATTATCTGGCGACGCTCTATCCCAATATCTACGCCTGCGGGGATGTGGCTGGCCCCTACCAGTTCACCCATGTCGCTTCGCACCAGGCCTGGTATGCGGCCGTGAACGCGCTGTTCGGCCAGTTCCGCCGCTTCAAGGCGGATTATCGCGTCATACCGTGGACAACCTTCCTCGATCCCGAGATCGCCCGCGTCGGCCTGTCGGAAGATGAAGCCAAGGCTAAGGGCGTCGCGGTCGAGGTGACCACCTACCAGTTGCACGAACTCGACCGCGCCATTGCCGACAGCGCCACCACCGGCTTCGTGAAGGTCCTCACCCCGCCCGGCAAGGACAAGATACTGGGCGCCACCATCGTCGGTGACCATGCCGGCGAGCTGCTGGCCGAATATGTTCTGGCGATGAAGCACGGTCTGGGTCTCAACAAGCTGCTCGGCACCATCCACACCTATCCGACCATGGCCGAAGCCAACAAGTTTGCCGCCGGCAACTGGAAGCGGGCGCATGCGCCGCAGGGCCTGCTGGCCTGGGTGGGCCGCTATCACGCATGGCGATTGCGGTAGTGGAGACGGGGTAACCAATTGCCGGCCTGTTGCGTATTTGAATGGCAACAGTCATGAAAACCGCCTGCACGCCTGTGGGTGGCGGAGCACTTGGGGGATTGGAATGAAGGGTTTGAACCTGGCTGCGGCCGTCTTTCTGGCCGGCGCAGCGATGGTGGCGATGCCGGCGCAGGCGCAACAGGCCGGCATCCAGATCTCGGTGGTGGATGGGTTGAGCGGCGCACCGGCAGCCGATGTGGAAGTGGTCATCGAAAATCCCGGCACCGGTTTCCGCCGCGTGGCCCGCACCGATGCCCAGGGCCTGCTGCGGCTGGAAGGCCTGACCACCAGCGGCCAGTTCCGCATCAGCACCGCTGCCAGCGCCGCCTATGACGCCGCCGAACCGCAGTCGCTCACCTTGCGCAGCAATTTTTCCAGCAGCATCACCCTGCGGTTGACCCCCGTTGGCCAGACCATCACGGTGACCGGCGCGCGGACGGTGGTGGGCCTCAACGCCGTCAACGCCGAAGTCTCCGCCTCGCTGGGCCGTGAGCAGTTGACTGCCCTGCCCATCGAAGGCCGCGACGTGATCGGTTCGCTGATCCGGCTGCCGAACGTGGTGGCCAGCACCGGCTTCTTCCCGGAAGCACCGTCGATCTCGATCAACGGCAGCAATGGCCTCGACGCCAATTATCTGATCGACGGCCTCGACAATAACGAGAATTTCCTTGGCGGCATCAAGTTCCCGGTGCCGCTGGGCTTCACCCGCAGCGTGACCGTGCTCGCCAACAGCTATTCGGTTGCCTATGGCCGCACCGCCAACGGCATCGTGAACTATACCACGCCATCGGGCACCAACGAGCTGCACGGCGAAGCCTATGCGCTGGTCCGCCCCGGCCGGCCGCTGGACGCCGCCTCGCCCTTCCCGCGCCGCGACCTGTCGGGCAACGCGGTAGGTGAAAGTTTCGAACGTTATCAGGCCGGTTTCGCGCTGGGCGGGGCGATCGCGAAGGACAAGACCTTCTTCTACATCAACTATGAGTTCACCCGCGATCGCAACACCCAGGTCGTCGATGCGCCGCTGCTCGGCATCACCGATACGGTGACCGGCAACAACCAGTTCCACCTCGCTTCGCTGCGGCTCGATCATCGGCTGACCGATGACTGGACCCTGGGCCTGCGCGCCAATATCGGCCGCGTCACCATCGAACGGCCCGGCGGCGGGCTGGGCGGCGGCAACAATGGCCTGCCATCGGCCGGCTCCAACCAGGATCGCCATTCGACACTGGTCGCCGCCACCGCCAGCTACGCCGGCGATGACTGGAGCTATGACGGGGCGGTGCAATATGCGCGCTTCCGCTGGGATTATGGCGAAGCGCTGGCCGGCCCGGGGCCGCAGGTGGTGATCCGCGATCCGTCGGGCCTGACCGCCGGCGTCGTCGGCCACCCCGGTTATCTGTTCGACAGCCTGGAAGAGACGATCCAGACCACCCACCGCCTGCAACGCAAACTGGGCGCGCATCGGCTGCGGCTGGGCGCCGACGTGATCCACAGCAACTTCACGCTTTTGGGCGGTGGCAATCCGGATGGCAATTTTGTCGTCGATCTGACCGCGCCGCAACTGGCCGCGCTGCGCGCCGGCGGCCGCGGGTTGGGCCTGACCGCCAGCGACGTGCTGGCGCTGAACCCGGTGGTGGCCAATTACGCCGTTGAATTGCGACCGCAATCTTTCGGCACCTATCAGACCTTGCTGGCCTTCTATCTGGAAGACGAATGGCAGATCAGCCCGCGTCTCACCGCCACGTTGGGCGTGCGCTGGGATTATGACAGCCTCACCGCCAAGGGCGCTGGCGGCGGTGACTTCGACAATATCGCGCCGCGCCTGGCGCTGAACTGGCGGCCCGATGCGCGCTCGTCGGTGCGCTTTGGCGCCGGCATCTTCACCGGCAAATTGAGCTATGCCGTCATCTCCGACGCCCTGCAGCGCAACACAAAGGCGCCGGGTTTCCTCACCCAATTGGGCCAATTGCAGAGCCGCGGCCTCATTCCGACCGGTATCAACCTGCGCGACGTGACGTTCGACGGCAACCTCACCGTCGCCCCGCCCTGCGCCACGGTTTCCGTCTGCCCGACCCCGGCGCAGGTACAGGCGCTGCGCGGCACCGCCACACTGGGCGAAGCGCGCATATTGTCGCCCACCGGCTATGACAGCCCGTGGAGCCTGCAATTGAGCGGCGGCTATCAATATCAGGCGACGTCCACACTGACGTTGAGCATCGATGGCATCTACAGCCGCAGCCGCAACCTGGTGCGGCTGCGAGACCTGAATGCGCCAGCGGCCTTCACGCCCAACGCCGCCGCGCTCACGCCGGCCAATATCGCTCTGCTGCAGGCCGCGCCCGACAATGCGGCGCGGGCGGCGCTGGCACAGACGCTGGGGCTCGTGCGCAGCCAGGCTGCCGCTGATGCCAGCCGGCCGGTCGCGCTGGTCGCGGGCGGGGCGCGGCAGATCACGGTTTCGGAAACCGAAGGCCGCTCTGAATACACGGCGCTCATCCTGCAGGCCGTGAAGGAGCGCGGCGCCGATGATTATGGCTTCCGCCTCAGCTACACGCTGTCGCGGCTGAAGAACGACACCGACGACATCAACTTCCGCGCTGCCAATGCCAATGATTTCAGCACCGAGTATGGCCCGTCGGCAAACGATCGACGGCACGTGATTTCGGCGGTGGGCTATCTCTATCCGATCAAGGGCCTGACGTTGACGGCCGCCGGCCTGTTCCAGTCGGGCCAGCCGGTCAATCTGGTGCCCGATGCACGGATATTCGGCACCCAGGATCTGAACGGCGACGGCGCCTCTTTCGGGGAAAATTTCGTCGGCAACTCCGACCGTTTCCCCGGTGCCTCCCGCAACTCGGCGCGGCTGCCGTGGTCGGCGACGGTCGATCTCGGCGTCCGCTATCTGCTGCTGAAGCGCATCGAGCTTTCGGCCGACGTGTTCAACCTGTTCAACGCCAATAACCAGTCCGGCTTTGCCAACGCCGCTACCACCTCGAATCAGGTGCAGTTCGGCGGTGGCGCACCCTTTGTGCAGCGCAACGCCGGCCCGCCGCGCCAGTTCCAGTTCGGTATCGCGTACAAGTTCTGATATGCCGGCAATGATGCAGCAATTTCAGGGTCTGATCGGGCTGGCGGCCGTGCTGCTCCTGGCGTGGAGTCTTTCCGAAGACCGCGCCAATCGCCCCGGCTGGCGCTGGCTGGGCGGCGCGTTGCTGCTGCAACTGGCGATTGCCGTGATCGTGGTGCGGGTGCCGGCGGTGTGGGCGGCCGTTAGCGTCGCCAATCAGGGCGTTGCCGCCATTGAGAAGGCCACGTTGGTCGGTTCCTCCTACATGTTCGGCTTTCTGGGCGGCGCGCCGCTGCCATTTGCCTTGGCGCAAGGCGCCAGCCCACCGCTGATCATCGCCTTCCAGATCTTGCCGCTGATCATCGTCTTCTCGGCTCTGTCGGCTTTGCTCTGGCATTGGGGCATCTTGAAGGCATTGGTGCGCGGGCTGTCCTGGGCACTGCGGCGCACGCTGGGCGTGTCGGGCGTCGTCGGGCTGGGCGGCGGCGGCACCTTGTTCCTGGGCGTGGTTGAATCACCGCTGGCGCTGCGCGCCTGGTTTGCCACCATGTCCCGATCCGATCTGTTCGCCATCATGGCGATGATCATGGCGACGATTTCGGGCGCGATTCTGGTGCTCTATGCCAGCACGCTGGGCAATGTCATCCCCAATGCCGCCGGGCATCTGATCGTTGCCAGCCTGATTTCACTACCTGCCGCGCTGATGGTCGCCCGCCTGATGGTGCCGGGCCAGCCGCAATCCACTGAACCGGCAGAGCCGGATCTGGCCTATGATGGCGCCATGGACGCGGTGGTGCGCGGGGCCATGGAAGGCGTACAACTCATGCTGGCGGTGATCGGCATCATCATCACCATCTTCGCGCTGGTGGCGCTTGCCGATCAGATATTGGCGCTGGCGCCGCATGTCGATGGCGCCGCCCTCACCCTGAAGCGCATGTTCGGCTGGATCTTCTCGCCGTTCATGTGGGCGATTGGCGTGCCCTGGGATCAGGCGACAGTGGCGGGCGCACTGATGGGCACCAAGGCCATTCTCAACGAATATGTCGCCTATCTCGATCTGGCGGCCCTGCCCGCCGGAACGCTCGATCCGCGCAGCGCCCTCATCGTCACCTACGCGTTGGCCGGCTTTGCCAATCTTGCCAGCATCGGCCTGCTCGTCTCCACCATCGCCAGCCTTTGCCCAGAGCGCCGTGCCGAAGCGGCCGGACTGGGCGTCAAGAGCTGGATCGCCGGCAATTTCGCCACGCTGATGACCGGCGCGATGATCGGCCTGGTGACTCCGCTTGCTTGACGCCCGCCTGCGCCCGCTGATCGACCCGCCGCTGAACGCGCTGGGGCGAGTTCTGGCAGAGCTGGGCGTGACAGCCAATGCGATCACCAGCATCGGTATCGCGCTCGGCATCGGCGCGGGCGCGGCGCTGGCGCAGGGGCAGTTCACGCTGGCGCTGGTGGTGATCATCGTCAACCGCCTGCTCGACGGGCTCGATGGCCCGGTTGCGCGCATCACCGGGCCAACGGATTTTGGCGGCTATCTCGATATCGTCGCCGATTTCCTGTTCTACCTGGCCGTGCCGCTGGGCTTTGGCCTGGCCGCGCCACAAAACCTGATCCCGGCGCTGGTGCTGGCCTGCTGCTTCGGCTTCACCGGCATCAGCTTCCTCGCTTTTGCCACGCTGGCGGCCAAGCGCGGCCTGGAAACCACGGCGCACGGCCGCAAGAGCTTCTTTTACTCCACCGGGATCGCGGAAGGCACTGAAACCATCATCGTTTTCATCCTGTGCTGCCTGTGGCCCGCCCACTTCCCCACCATCGCGCTGGCCTATGCCGGCCTGTGCATCCTGACCGTCATCCAGCGCACGGCCGCCGCCTGGGCGGCGTTCAAGCCATGATCGCCGCCCTGATTGCGGCGGTCGTGGTGGGCCAGTTCGGCACCGAAGGCCCGGTGCCGCCGCCGTGGCAGGTGGCAATCGTTTCCAAAAAGGTGCCGCCCACCCGTTACCGCGTCACCCGCATCGATGGCGTCATGGCCATCGAAGGCAGTGCCGAAGCCAGCATGGCGTTGCTCGCCCGGCCGATCACGGTTGATCTGGCGGCCACGCCAATCCTGTGCTGGCGCTGGCGCATCGCGGCGCCGGTGGCGGGGGCCGACATGCGCCGCAAGGCCGGCGATGATTATGCCGCGCGTGTGTATGTGGGCTTCGATATTCCCGATGGGCAATTGGGCCTGGGCACCAAGATGAAGCTTGGCCTTGCCCGCCGGCTGTTCCCCGGCCCCATCCCCGATGCCGCGGTGAATTATGTGTGGGACAATGTGCACCCCATCGGCTCCACCGCGCCCAACGCCTATACCGATCGCGCCCGCATGGTGGTGGCGCAAAGCGGCGCCGCGAATGCCGGCCGCTGGGTGGAGCAGCGCGCGGATCTGGCCGGCGATTATGCCCGCGCCTTCCCCGGCACGACGGCCAAGGCCACCTCCATCGCCGTGGCGGTGGACACGGATCAGACCGGCGGAGCCACGCGGGGCTGGTTTGCCGATCTGCACTTCGTGAGCCGGGATCAGGCCTGCCGCTTCCCGGCCTGAGCGGGCCAACTGCTTTTCCTGTTGTCGCCCCGGATCACGTCCGGGGCGAAGGGTAAATTTAGGGATTTGCCTGAAAAAAACGGCCGATCTAGGCCGCGTATCGCCCATTAGCCAGCCGGCGGGCCATACCGATGCTGGTCAGCGCGTCGAGCAGTGCTCGGCCTGCTTACTGCACCGCAGGCTGGACGTGCGGCAAGCTCCGCTCCGTCGCAGCCATGGCGGCAACGGCACGCCTGGTCAGCGTGATCAGGATCGAGAACGAGGGGGATGCAAGTGGTGGGCGCGACAGGGATTGAACCTGTGACCCCTGCCGTGTGAAAGCAGTGCTCTACCGCTGAGCTACGCGCCCACTTGCTTGGCGAGCGGGCGGATTAGGCGAGACGGGCGGCGCTGTAAAGCCCCGCCCACCCGTTCACCGCAAGATTTTTAGTGCCGCACCGCAGGCTCGGTGGCCACCGCGGCCGGCGGCATGGCGGCCTTTTCATCGGCCTCGGTCCATTCGATCGGCACCAGCGGCTGGGTCAACGCCAGCGCCAGCACTTCATCGACATGGGAAACCGGCACGATCGTCATCCCCTGCTTCACATTGTCGGGAATGTCGGCCAGATCCTTCTCGTTCTCGGCCGGGATCAGCACCATGGTGATGCCGCCACGCAGCGCCGCCAGCAGCTTTTCCTTCAGGCCGCCGATGGGCAGCACGCGGCCACGCAGCGTCACTTCGCCGGTCATCGCGACATCGCGCTTCACGGCCACGCCGGTGAGCGTGGAGATGATGGCGGTGACCATGGCGATACCCGCAGAGGGCCCATCCTTGGGCGTCGCGCCTTCCGGCACGTGCACATGGATGTCCTTCTTTTCAAACACGCTCGGCTTGATGCCATAGTGCGTGGCGCGGGCCCGCACGAAGCTGAGTGCAGCCGAAATCGATTCGGTCATCACGCTGCCCAGCTTGCCGGTGGTCTTGATCGCGCCCTTGCCGGGGCTGGTGACAGCTTCGATGGTGAGCAGATCGCCGCCGACTTCCGTCCAGGCCAGGCCGGTGACAGCGCCGATCTGGTCTTCAGTGTCAGCCAGGCCATAGCGGAATTTGCGCACGCCCGAGAAATCGGCGAGGTTTTCCGAACTCACGGTAACGCTGGTGTCCTTGCCTTCCAGGATGCGGCGCAGGGCCTTGCGGGCCAGCTTGGCGATCTCGCGCTCCAGTTTGCGCACGCCGGCTTCGCGGGTGTAGTAACGGATCAGATCACGGATCGCGTCGTCGGTGACCGTGAATTCTTCCTTCTTCAGCCCGTGCGCTTCATACTGTTTCTCGATCAGGTGGCGCTTGGCGATCTCCAGCTTTTCATCCTCGGTGTAACCCGACAGGCTGATGATCTCCATGCGATCCAGCAGCGGCTGGGGCATGTTGTAGCTGTTGGCCGTGGTCACGAACATCACGTCCGAAAGGTCGTAATCGACCTCCAGATAATGGTCGTTGAACGCCTTGTTCTGTTCCGGATCGAGCACTTCCAGCAGCGCGCTTGAGGGATCGCCGCGGAAATCCTGGCCCAGCTTGTCGATTTCGTCGAGCAGGAACAGCGGGTTGGACGTACCAGCCTTTTTCAGGTTCTGGATGATCTTGCCGGGCATGGAGCCGATGTAGGTGCGGCGGTGGCCGCGGATTTCGGCTTCATCGCGCACGCCGCCCAGGCTGTGGCGGATGAATTCACGCCCGGTCGCCTTGGCGATGCTGCGGCCAAGCGAGGTCTTGCCAACGCCGGGCGGGCCGACGAGGCACAGGATCGGCCCCTTCAGCTTGTTGGTGCGCGCCTGCACGGCCAGATACTCGATGATCCGGTCCTTCACCTTTTCCAGGCCGAAATGATCGGCATCCAGCACGGCCTGCGCCGCGATGATGTCCTTCTTCACCTTGCTGCGCTTGCCCCACGGCAGGCCCAGCAGCGTATCGAGATAGTTGCGAACCACCGTGGCTTCGGCCGATTGCGGCGCCATCGCCTTCAGCTTCTTCAGTTCGCCCAGCGCCTTTTCACGGGCTTCCTTGGAGAGTTTGACCTTCTTGATCTTCTCTTCCAGCTCGGCGACCTCGTCCTTTTCCTCATCGGCATCGCCCAGCTCGCGCTGGATCGCCTTCATCTGTTCGTTGAGATAATATTCGCGCTGGGTCTTCTCCATCTGCCGCTTCACGCGGTTACGGATCTTCTTTTCCACCTGCAGCACGCCCATCTCGCCTTCCATGAAGGCGAAGATCTTTTCCAGCCGCAGGCCCACATCCGGCTCGGCCAGCAACGCCTGCTTGTCGGCAATCTTCAGGCCCAGGTTGGCGGCAACGGTGTCGGCAAAGCGCCCCGGTTCCTCCACCGCCGAAATCTGGCTGGCGACTTCCGGGGCGACCTTGCGGTTCAGCTTGATAAACTGTTCGAACTGGCTCTGCGCCGAACGCAGCAGGGCGGCGACCTCGGTTTCGTTGCGCTCCACGTCCGGCCGGTCTTCAACTTCGGCCATCAGATAGGGGCCACTGGCATCCAGCTTGACCAACGACGCGCGGCCCTGGCCTTCCACAAGCACCTTCACCGTGCCGTCGGGCAGTTTCAGCAGCTGCAGCACATTGGCGAGCGTGCCGACGTCATACAGTTCATCAGCACCGGGATCTTCATCGCCGGGGTTCTTCTGGCTGAGCAGGAACACGGTGCGGCCGTCGTTCATGGCCGCTTCGAGCGCGGCCACCGATTTTTCGCGGCCCACGAACAACGGCACGATCATCTGCGGGAACACCACGATATCGCGCAGCGGCAACACGGGCAGGGTCTGGTTGGTCATGTCATCTCCGTCGTGGGGCCCTGAGCCTCACTTTGTTCCTGCTGATATGGGTAGTACCTGTTGGAGACGCAATGGCAGAATCAGCGCAAGCCCACGTCAACCTTGTCGCAGATGATGCAAGAGCCGTGCCGGCCGCGATAAGGGCTTCAGCCCTTGAGGACGCCCTTATCCACAAGCGCGGCAATGGCGGCAGCGTCATAGCCCAGCGCGGCAAGGATTTGCCGGCCATGTTCACCCAGATGCGGCGCCGGGCCGACCGGATCAAGCGGTTGGCCAAAACGCGCCGGCGGCCGGGCCTGGCGCACGCGGCCCACGGCGTCGCTGTGCGCCACTTCGATGCAGATGCCGTTGTGCTGCACCTGCGCATCATCCGGCACATCGGCCAGATGCACCACCGGGCCGCCGACTGCGCCCTGTGCGACGAAACCCTCCATCAGCTCGGCCCGGCTGCGGCGGGCGATTTCGGCAGAAACCTGCGGCGCCCATTCGCGCTGGTGCTTGATGCGCCCGGCCGAGGAGCGGAAGCGTTCATCTGCGGCGAGATCCTCGCGGCCCAGGCTGCGAGTGAGCGCGACGAATTCGGCATCCTGCAAGGCGCCGATTGCCACCTGGCCATCGGCCGCCTTCCACAGCCGCATCTGCGCGCCATATTCCGGCCAGGGGGCCGGCGCATCATCGATGAAGCTGTAGTTGTACATGCCTTCCGGCCAGTTGAAGGCGATGGCGGCATCGAGCATGGCGACTTCGATACGCTCCCCTTGCCCGCCGCTGCGCTCGCGTCGGAACAGCGCCGCCGTGATCGCCTGCGCGGCGGTGAGCGCCGTCACCTTGTCCGCCACCAGGTGGCGCACGAGGCCAGGGTTGCCTTCCTTGTCCACCTGGCTCGCCGCGATGCCGGAGACGGCCTGGATGACGGGATCATAGACACGCACATTCTGGTACGGGCCATCGGGGCCAAAGCCGGTGATGCTGCAATAGATCAGGCGCGGGTTGAGGCTATGCAGCCGCTCCCAATCCAGCCCCAGCCGCGCCAGCACGCCGGGACGGAAATTTTCGACCAACACATCGGCGGTGGCCACCAGCCGTTCCAGCACGGCGATGCCTTCGGGCGATTTCAGATCAAGACACAGGCCCTGCTTGCCGCGGTTGACGGCGATGAACATGGACGAAAGATCGGCTTTGCGCGGGCCGAGGCTGCGCACCGGATCGCCGCCGGGGCTTTCCAACTTGATGACTTCGGCACCCTGATCGCCCAGCATCTGGCAGGCCATCGGGCCCGAGACGATCTGCGAGCAATCGATGATGCGGATGCCCGCCAACGGTCCGGTCATGGGGCGCTCTCAATCATTGATGTTGATGTGGCGCGAATCCTTCAGGAACAGCAGCATGATCACCAGGCCCACCGCCACCACCACGATCGTGTACCACAGGCCGGCAAACACATCGCCGGTTGACACCACGATGTACTGGGAAATCACCGGAAGGAAGCCGCCGAAATACCCAGTGCCGATGTGATAGGGCACCGACATGCTGGTATAGCGCACCCGGGCAGGGAACATTTCGACCAGCACGGCGGCGATCGGCGCATAGGTCCACCCCGAAAGCAGCCCGATTGCCATCACCGCCAGCAGCAGTTTCCAGGCAACGATGCGATCGGGATCGGCCTTTTCGGGCCAACCAGCGGCGTTGAGCGCAGCCCCCCAGGAGTCCTTGTCAAAACCCTCAAGCCGCGCGCCGGCGACGCTCATCGCCAGCACCGGCGCGTCAGTCTTTTCATAAGACACACCGCGTTTGGTTAGCCATTCCATTGCCTTGCCGCACTCGGCTTCCTGCTTGAGGAAGATGTTGTATTCGCACGCCGGAAGCTCGACAGTGACGGGCGCCGTCGCCATGGCTTCATACAGCGCCGGATTGGCGCCGCTGGCCATCAGTTGGAAGATCGGGAACAGCGCTGCTAGCGTGATGGCAAATCCGACGCTGAGCACCTGCTTGCGCCCGAAGCGATCCGAAAGCCCGCCGAAATAGATATAGGCCGGGGCCGAGACCAGCACGCCAACGGCGAGATAGAGCAGCGCCTCCCGCTCTGGCAGGCGCGCGGTGTTCTGCAGGAAATACAGCGTGCCGAACTGGCTGGTGTAGAAAATCACCGTGAAACCGGCCGAAACAGCGAGCGCCACCAGCAGCCGGCCCTTGTTGCCGGGGGCCGACAGCGCATCCTTGAAGGGGTTTTTCGAGGTGGTCCCGGCTGATTTCATCTTCTGGAACACAGGGCTTTCCGACAGCTTCAGGCGCACCCACAGCGAAATGCCGAGCAGCAGGATCGACATCAGGAACGGCACGCGCCAGCCCCAGGCGGCGAATTCGGCTTCGGGAATGACCGCCTTGGTGCCCAGCACAACGCCCAGCGTGAGCATGAAGCCGCCAGCGGCCGCCGCCTGAATCCAGCTTGTGTACGCGCCGCGCTTGCCGGGTGGGGCATGTTCAGCAACATAAATCGCCGCCCCGCCATATTCTCCGCCCAGCGCCAAGCCCTGCAACGTGCGCAGCACCAGCAGCATGATGGGGGCCGCGATGCCGGCCTGTTCGAAGGTGGGCAGCAGGCCGATGCAGGCCGTCGCCCCGCCCATCATCGCGATGGTGATCAGGAAGGTATATTTGCGGCCCACCTTGTCCCCGAACCAGCCGAACACGAGGGCGCCCAAGGGCCGGAAGAAGAAGCCGATGGCAAAGGCGAACAGGCTGAACAGCAGCTCGGTGGTGGGGTTGCCGGTAGCAAAGAACAATTTTCCGAGCAGGCTGGCCAGGATGCCGTAGAGGAAGAAATCATACCATTCGAATACGGTGCCCAGGCTGCTGGCCACGATCACCAGCCGATCCCGCTTGGGATCGATCACGTCTTCGACAGTCTCAACATCCGCGCCCAAAACTCCGGCCTCCCCGCCTGTTTCTTGTGCTCCGGCATAGCGGATGCGGTGGTAGTTGCAACGGGGTGGGCGTTATCGATTGCGGCAGGGTCGGACGGTCGGCATAGCCAACCGATGAACATGATCGTTATTGCCGTGGTGGCCGCACTGGCATCGGCGCTCACGCTCTATTCGGGGTTCGGCCTCGGCACGATCCTGCTGCCGGCCTTTGCCCTGTTCTTTCCGGTGCCGGTGGCGGTGGCAGCCACCGGCATGGTCCACCTGCTCAACAATATCTTCAAGGCCGGCCTGCTGTGGCGGCAGGCGGATTGGCGGGTGGTGCTGCACTTTGGCATCCCGGCCGTTCCAGCAGCGATAGCCGGGGCCTGGCTGCTGGCTCGGCTGGGCGATACGCCGCGCCTGTTCGAATGGAGCGCGCTTGGCCGGCAATTCGGGCCAACCGGCGCCAGCCTGGCGGTTGGCCTGTTGCTGCTGATCTTCGCCCTACTGGAATTGCAGAGCTGGTTTCAGAAACTGGCCGCGCCGCCGCGCCTGCAACCACTGGGCGGGCTGGTCACCGGCTTTTTCGGCGGCCTTACCGGCCAGCAGGGCGCCTTGCGCTCGATCTTCCTGTTGCGCGCCGGGTTGGCGGCCAAGCCGTTCATCGCCACCGGCGTGATGATCGCCATTCTCGTCGATCTGGCCCGGCTTTCCACCTATGCCGCGTCCTTCGCCGCGCTGGGCCTCAATCCCGATGGGCAGGAGGCGCTGCTGGTCGGCGTGGGCACGCTCGCCGCCTTTGCCGGGGCTTGGGCAGCGACGCGACATCTTGAAAAACTCACCATCACGGCGATCCGATCGGTGGTCGCGGTGCTGATGTGCCTGATCGGCCTTGCGCTGTGCGCCGGCGTGCTGGGCTGAACTGCCGCCCGCAATTGACCACCTGCCCGCAGCCGGGCATGGCATCTGCCCATGCAGTATGACGCGATCATCATTGGCGGAGGCCATAATGGCCTGGTCACGGCCTTCTATCTCGCCCGCGCCGGGCTGAAGGTGCATATCTGCGAGGCGCGCGATATCGTGGGCGGCGCCTGCGTGACCGAGGAGTTCGCGCCGGGGTTCCGCAACAGCACCGCCAGCTACACCGTCTCGCTGCTGCAGGACCGGGTCGCATCCGACATGAACCTGGGTGAGCATGGCCTGACCATCGTCAACCGCCCGCTCAACAATTTCCTGCCGTTGGCGAATGACTATCTCAAGGTCGGCCCCGGCGTAACCGAAGCTGAAGTGGCGCGTTTTTCGGCCAAGGACGCCGCCGCCCTGCCCGGCTATGATCAGCGACTGGAGGTGCTGGCCGATCAGATGCGGCGCTTGGCGCTGAAGATCCCGCCAGGGCCGGGGCTGAAGGGCATGGCGGCGCTGGCCACGCAGGGCTGGCCGATGCTGGGGCTGAGCAAGGGCGAACAACATGACCTGTTCACTCTGTTCACCCGTTCGGCGCGCGAATTTCTGGATGGCTGGTTCGAAAGCGATCCGATCAAGGCGGTGCTGGGTTTTGATAGCATCGTTGGCCACTTCGCCAGCCCCGACACACCGGGTTCGGCCTATGTGCTGTTGCACCATGTGTTCGGCCAGGTGAACGGGGTGAAGGGCGCCTGGGGGCACGCGATTGGCGGGATGGGCGCCATTACCAAGGCCATGGCCGCGGCAGCGTGCGAAAAGGGCGTTTCCATCGGCCTGGAAGAGCGTGTGGCCCGCGTGAATATCGTGAATGGCAAGGCCAAGGGTGTCACGCTGGAGGATGGCCGCGTATTGGATGCCAAAATCGTGGCCAGCAGTGCCGGCCCGGCGCTGTTGTTTCGCCAGTTGGTGGACCGCGCCGAACTGCCGGCCGAGTTTGCCCGCTCCATGGATGGCTATGCCACCGGATCGGGCACGTTCCGCATGAACGTGGCGCTGTCGGAATTGCCGGAGTTCAGCGTATTGAAGGCGCCCGGCCCGCACCACGGCGCCGGCATCATCATCGCACCCAGCCTTGATTACATGGACCGGGCCTATACCGGCGCCAAGGCCTATGGCTGGTCAGCCAAACCGATCGTGGAGATGCTGATCCCATCAACGCTGGACGACACGCTGGCGCCGCCCGGCCGCCATGTCGCCAGCCTGTTCTGCCAGCAGTTCGCGCCCAAATTGCCTGATGGCCAGAGCTGGGACGATGTGCGCGAGAAGGTGGCCGATCTGATCATCGATACCGTCACGGCGCATGCCCCCAATTTCAAGCGCAGCATCATCGCGCGGCAGATCCATTCGCCGCTCGATCTGGAACGCAAGTTCGGGCTGATCGGCGGCGATATCTTCCACGGTCGCATGAGCCTGGATCAATTGTGGGCGGCGCGGCCGGTGCTGGGCCACGGCAACCACCGCATGCCGGTGAAGGGCCTGTATCTGTGCGGCAGCGGCGCCCATCCCGGCGGCGGCGTCACCGGCGCGCCAGGCCACAATGCGGCCAAGGCGATCTTGTCAGACCGGCTTTACGGCTTTGCGCGGGCGTAGAGCAGGACTGGCCAACCCGCAGCGATGAGGGCGAAACACCACAAGGTGGCTTCCAGGCCGGACGCATAGAGCGCGAACAGCGAATAGAGCGTGCCGGCCAGGCCAATGAAGCGCAGCGGGCCGGAGAGCAGTTTCAGCCCGGCCAGCCCCACCGCCATATAGCCGACCAGCATTGCCGCGGTGGCCACCAGGATGGTGAATTCGAACAGGCCCGAAAGGCTGCGATCAGTGTTCAGCAGCACCAACGCCGCAGCCAGCCCGCCCGACAGCAGCGCCGCCGCCGCTGGTGCCCCTGCGCGGTTCAGACCGGCAAAACGCTGCGGGAACTGGCCGACCAGCGCCATCGCGCGCGGCAGTTCGGCCGCCGTGAGGGTGAGGCCGTTGACCGTGCCCAGCGCCGAAATGGCGGCAAACACGCCGATCAGCGCCGCGGCCTGCGATCCGATGAACGGCGCGGAAAAATCGGCAAAGGGCGCGTTGGATTTGGCCAGCGCATCAGCCGGGACGAGCGCGATCATCGCCGCCGAAATCGCCATGTAGAGCACGCCCGCCAGCAGCGGCCCGACGATGGTCGCCACCGGCACGGTGAATTCCGGGCGGCGGATCTTGTCGGCCGGCACCGTGGCCGATTCAAAGGCCAGGAACGCCCACATGGTGAGCGTGACCGAGGTGATCACCCCATCAGCCTCCATGGCCGACGGCGGGTTGACCACCGCGGCGCTGCCCTTGGTGAACAGCAGCCAGGCCGCGATGCCGAGCACGGCGAGGAGCGGCATGAGTTTCAGGAAGGTGGTGGCCTGCTGCACGAAACTGGCAGCGCCGATGCCGGCAAGATTGATCGCCGTCACCAGTACCAGCACGCCAACGGCGGCCAGCGCGCTCAGGAGCGGATCGCCGGCAAGCCCCGGCCACAGCACCGTGAGGTTGGAAACAACGGCTACGGCCAGCGCCGCGTTGCCAACCCAGACGCCGATCCAGTAGCTCCACGCCGCGATATAGGAGGCGTTGGGGCCGAACGCCTTTTCAACATAGAAATGCGGCCCGCAGGTGCCGGGCATCTGCCGGGACAGCGCGGCATAGCAGCCGGCCAACGCCAGCGTGCCGGCCAGCGCGATCACCCAGCCGCCCATCGCCGACCAGCCATAGGGCGCCAGCGTTGCCGGCAGCAGAAACACGCCGGAACCGACCATGTTGCCGACCACCAGGGCCAGCGCGGCGACCAGGCCCAATTCTTTTCTGATTTCGGCCATGTGCGCCCCCCCGGTTCACCCACTTTGCTGCCCGCTGGCTGGTCGCCCGTCAACGGATTGCTTTTGGTCTTCCCCATTCGGCCTGCCCAACTGGGCCTGACCGGCCTATGATGCAGCCATGACGACTCTGCACCCCACACTCGCCCGCGTGACCGACCGCATCATCGAGAGAAGCCGCGCCGGCCGCACCCGCTATATTGATCATATCGGCCGCGAACGGGAGAACGGCATGGGACGGGAGCGCTTGTCGTGCTCCAACCTTGCCCACGGCTTTGCCGCTGCACTTGATGATCAAGCGACGATCAGGGCCGGAGCCCGCGTCAACATCGGCATTGTCACGGCCTTCAACGACATGCTGTCGGCGCATCAGCCCTATGGCCAATATCCGCCGCAATTGAAGCTGTTTGCCCGCGAAGTGGGCGCCACGGCGCAGGTTGCCGGCGGCGTGCCGGCGATGTGCGATGGCGTGACCCAAGGCCAGGTGGGCATGGAGCTTTCGCTGTTCAGTCGCGATAGCATCGCGCTGGCCACGGCGGTGGCGCTGAGCCACGGCATGTTCGAATCGGTCGCGCTGCTCGGCATCTGCGACAAGATCGTGCCGGGCCTGCTGATCGGTGCGCTGCGCTTTGGCCATCTGCCGATGATCTTCGTGCCGGCAGGGCCGATGCCTTCGGGCCTGCCGAACAAGGAAAAACAGCGGATCCGCCAGCTGGCGGCCGAAGGCAAGGCCAGCCGGGCCGAGCTGCTCGAGGCCGAAAGCGCCAGTTACCATAGCCCCGGCACCTGCACCTTCTATGGCACGGCGAACAGCAACCAGATGATGATGGAGGTGATGGGCCTGCACGTGCCGGGCGCGGCCTTCGTCAATCCCGGCACGGGCCTGCGCACCGCGATGAACCGCGCGGCCATGCACCGGCTGGCAAAGATCGCGCTGAACCAGCCGGAGGAACGCCCGCTGGGCATCTGTGTGGACGAACGCGCCATCGTCAACGCCATTGTCGGCTTGCTGGCTACCGGCGGTTCGACCAACCATGCCATCCATTTGCCCGCTATCGCGCGGGCGGCGGGCGTGCTGATCGACTGGCAGGATTTTGACGATTTGTCAGGCGCAGTGCCGCTGCTGGCCCGGGTATATCCGGGCGGCGCAGCGGATGTGAACCAGTTCCACGCGGCGGGCGGTATGGCCTTCACCATTCGCACCCTTTTGGATGCCGGTCTGCTGCACGGCGACATCCCCACCGTCGCCGGCGACAGCCTGGCCGATTATGCCCGCGATCCCGCCATGCACGGCGAGCAGTTGGTGTGGCGCGACGTGCCCGAAAGCCGCGACGAGAGCATCCTGCGCGCCGCCACCAACCCGTTCCGCGCTGATGGCGGCATGCGGCTGGTGAAAGGCAATCTGGGCCGCGCCATCTTCAAGACCAGCGCGGTGGACGAAGAACGCTGGACGATCGAAGCCCCGGCGCGCGTGTTCGAGGATCAGGAGAGCGTGCAGGCCGCCTTCAAGGCGGGCGAACTATACCGTGACGTGGTGGTGGTGGTGCGCGGCCAGGGCCCGCAGGCCAATGGCATGCCCGAACTGCACAAGCTGACGCCAGCGCTGGGCGTATTGCAGGATCGCGGCCACAAGGTGGCGCTGGTCACCGATGGCCGCATGTCGGGCGCATCGGGCAAGGTGCCGGCGGCCATCCACCTCTGCCCGGAAGCCATGGCCGCCGGGCCGATTGCGCGGGTGTGCGATGGTGACGTGATCCGCCTGTGCGCGCGGCAGGGGCAACTGGATGTGCTGGTGGATGCCGCAGAGTTCCTGTCCCGCCCAGCGGCGACGATCGATGCTTCGGGGCCGGGCCCAACCGTTCAGGGAACTGGGCGCGAACTATTCGCCTTTTTCCGCACTGGCAGTGATGATGCGGAGGCCGGGGCTTCGGCGATGCTGAAGGCGGCAGGCCTCTAACGAAAACGGCCGGGGTGTTGCCACCCCGGCCGCTTCATCATCGCTGGTGGGCGATTACTTGGCCTGAGCCAGATAGGCAGTCATGCGCTTGGTGGCCAGCGGCGACAGCTTCACGGCCTTGGCGGCAGCGAGGTTGGCCGACGGGCCGTTGCCGACCTGCACCAGGGCAACCATGCCCATGGAGAAGTGCGGCAGGCACTTGATGCCATACACGCCCGGCTTGCCGGCCTTCAGCACGAAATCCTTGCCCATGGCACCCTTCTGTTCGGCTTCACCGGCCGGCAGGAAACCAGCGATGGTCTGCGCGTTGTGGCCCGGGTTGGTGGCCACGAACTTCACGGTGTCGCCAGGGGCGGCCTTCACGAACGCCGGTTCGAACACCATGGCGCCTTCGGCACCCTTGTTCAGCATCTTGACGGTGATTTCCTTGGCGGCGGCCGGAGCGGCGATCACCAGGGCAGCGGCGACAAAACCCAGAATCTTCATCGGTTATTCTCCTCGCGCCGGCGGGATGCCGGCAGGTTTCTCACACGCCCGGGCGGGTGCGCCGGATCGCTTGGAGGCGGTCTTTACGCGCGCACAGAGGTGCACTCAAGATGCGAACTTGCGACTTAGTGTCCAAACCCCATTCCATGAGTGGGACATTGGCGTCACCGCGCTTTCACCAAGCTGAACGGATCACAGACTGGCGATGATCCCGGCCGCCGGATCGATGCGGCCCGCCACCAGTTCAGCCCAGACCTTGGCAACGGCGGCATCGCCGGTCACGCGCTCGACGCGCAGCCAGCCCAGCGTGGCGGCAAAGCGGCCCCAGGCTTCGCCCAGCCGCTGTTCAAAGCCAGCCGGGCCCCATTCCGCCACCCGATCCTGCGCCACTGTAGGGGCGAAGAACAACTGCGGCACCGGGCCGGGAAGTGCGTTCGTGTTGGGGCTCTGCCAATGGGTGTCGCCGACGATGTGGCTTTCCTTCAGTCGCTCACCCAGCAGAGTGTGGACATCGCTGCGCACACCGCCATGGCCGGAAAAATCGATGAAGGCGATGGCGTCCCCCCCCACCTGAGCAATCTCGTCGTAACTGAGCACCTGATCGTAATAGCCCGTCTTTTCGCAGAATCCCCTGTTGCCTGGCGATGTGAGACCAACCACGCGCTGCCGGCCCTTGGCCGCCTGCGCCACGCCGAGCGCCGTTTTCGAGGAGGCAGAGGACAGTAGGAGCGTATCGACCGGCCGGCTCGCCACCAGGCAATCAATGAGGAAGCTGGTGGCATAGAGCGGGCGGAACAGGCACTGCAGCGCTTCATCGCCCCAGGCCGGGCTGGCCGGATTGTAGCGGTTGTAGAAGGGCGGCAGGCCACCGCGGTGGGCGGCGCCATCGGTGAAGCCGTGGGCCGAGACCTGTACGGGTGTGAGCACCGCCTGGGCGCCCATCGGCCAGTAACCGAAGAAGCGCTGGCCAACGCTGATCCCTTCGGCGCGGCTTTCGCTGACGCGGGCAAAACCCCAGACCGGGACAATTCCGTGCCCTTCGGGTGCCGGGAAGAAGCGCCAATAGGCGAAATCCTCGCCGTGAACCGCATAGGTGACGTTGTTGGCGGTGAGCGCGAAATGCTCGACCAAGCAGCGGGCTTCGCCATCGGCAATCGGGCCGGGATCTGGCAGCGCAGTGGTTTCCGCCAGAGCGCCAACGCGGGCAGCAAGCGTCGTCATGTTCAGTCCCTCCAGATGGCGACGCCCGCAGGCGGCACCGGGTTTTGGCCGATCAAAAGATCATGGGCGATGGTGACGGGTTCCGGGCCATAGTTGAACAGGAAATTGAAGTTGCCACGCCGTTCCAGCCGCACATCGGGGCCAAGGTCGCGCGGGCTGAGGCCGGCCGCTGTCGCCACATCGGCGAGCACGCGGCGCAGCAGGCCGTCATCAACCTGCCCGGCAAGATAATGCGCCTTTGCGACCGCAAACCACAAGCCGCGGCCATCATCGAGGGCAATACGGGTTTCGACAGCAGAACCAGCTTCCACATCCTCCATCCAGCCGGTCACCTGCCCGGAATTGCCGGCGGCCAGCACGATGCCGGGCGGCAGGCTTTCCACCCGCGCCACGGTCACATCGATCAGCGCCTTCAGGCTATCGGGCGGCAGGGCGGTGGGAATGGCGAAATCGCGCGTCTTTGAACCGGTGCGCGGGCCGGCAAGCACGGTTGCGCCACTGTCTGCAAGTCGGCGCGCAAGAACCTCATCCACAAGGATTTGTGCGGGCAAGAGCACAAGGCCGTAACCTGCCAGATCGGCATCCGGCGGCACGATATCGACGCTCAGGGCCAGGCGCCGCGCCGCCGTGTGCCAGGCCATGGCGGTGGCCAGCGCATCCTGATCGCGGCCCTGCGGCTGGCTCTGCACCGCCCACACGCTGTCATAATCGAAGATCAGCGCGACATCGCTGCGGCCACGTTCCGGCAGCGGGCCAAGCTTGGCCAGCCCGGCGCTGAGCGCTTCCACCTCCGGCCACGCCGCCGCCGGCTGGTTGTCCGGCCGGTTCAGCCCGGCGTGCATCGCCTCCTGCCCGGTTGGCGCCTGCCGCCAGCGGAACCAGCTCATGCGCTCGGCGCCTTGGGCGACGGCTTCCCAGCCCCAGAGTTCGACGGCGCCTTTCGCCGGCGCCGGGTTCCACGCCGCCCAGTTCACCGGGCCGGGCTGCTGTTCGATCACCCACCAGCGCCCCTGCCCGCAAGCGCGGTACAGGCTGTGGTGAAAGGCGGTGAGGTCCGGGTGGCCGGTGCGCAGGTAACGCGCCTTGTCAGCGGCACTGAACGGCCCCTGCCCCAGGAAACCGATCGGGTAGCTGTCCCACGTCGCCACGTCGAGTTGGCGGCCGACGGCATAATGGTCGAACTCGGTGAACAGCCCCATGAAATTATGGACGATGTCCCGCCCCGGTGAGGCAGCGCGCAGGATTTCGACCTGGGCGGCGTTGAACCGCTCCACCATGGCCGAGGAGAAGCGCTGCCAGTCCAGCCGGTGCGCAGGGTGGCTTTCGGTGACGGTGCCGAATGGGGCTTCGACCTCATCGAAATGGCGATATTCCTGGGACCAGAAGGCCAACCCCCAGGCCGCGTTAAGCGCCTGCACATTGCCATAGCGTTCGGCGAGCCAGCGCCGGAATGCCGCCTTGGCCGCATCCGACGTGCTCACCACCGTATCGTGGCAACCATATTCATTGTCGGTCTGCCAGGCGACGATCGCCGGATGCTGGCCATAGCGCGTCGCCATCAGCGCCGTGATGCGCTTCGCCTGTTCCAGATACACGTCGGACGAGAAACAATAGTGCCGACGTGAGCCGAAGCCCCTCACCTGCCCGTCGCGGCCCTTGGCCAGAATCTCCGGATGCGCGTCCACCAGCCATTTGGGCGGCGTGGCGCTGGGCGTGCCCATCACCACCTCCAGCCCGGCCGCGTGCGCGAGATCGACGGCGCGGTCGAGCCACGCCCAGTCGAAACGGCCGGGATCAGGCTCGATACGGCTCCAGGCGAATTCGCCAATCCGCACGAAGCTTAAGCCCAGCGCCGTCATGCGCTGCACATCGCTGGCCCAGAGATGCTCCGGCCATTGTTCGGGATACCAGCAAACGCCCAGTTTCATGAGCGTTTCCTGCCACGATCACAGATCGGCGAACAGCTTCTTTCGCGGCCCCAGATAGCCGAATAGATAGGCCGCCACCTTGCGCATCTGGATCTCTTCCGATCCTTCGGTGATGCGGTAGCGCCGGTGGTGGCGGAAGATATGTTCGAACGGCTTGTGCCGGCTGTACCCGATGCCGCCATGCACCTGCATCGCCCGGTCGGCTGCTTCGCACACCAGCCGGTTCGCCCAGTAGTTGCACATGCTAATCTTGTCCGAAAGCTGGCTCTCGATCGCCTCGTGGGGCATGTTGTCCATGTCCCACGCCGTCTTGTAGATCATCAGGCGCAGCATCTCGCACTGGGTGGCAAGCTCCACCAGCGGGAACTGGATGGCCTGGTTCTTGGACAGCGGCTCGCCGAACGGCTTGCGTGTCCGGGCGTAGCGCACGCTTTCCTCGACGCAGAAGGTCGCGGCGCCCAGCGATGACGCCGCCTGGCGAATGCGATTCTGGTGCACGAAGCTCTGCGCCAGCGACAGGCCACCATCCAGCGGGCCAAGCCGGGTCGAATCCGGCACCCACACGTTGGTAAAACTCACCCGCGGGTGATCGGTGGGCATGTTGAAGGTCCACAGATATTCTTCCACCTTCAGGCCGGGCGTGTCGGTGGGCACCAGGAAGCAGCTGATCCCGCGCGCCGCGCCGGGCGCGCCCGACGTGCGGCAGAAGGTGGCGCAGTGGGTGGCGACGTGCATGCCGGTCGTCCACATCTTCTCGCCGTCGATCAGCCAGCCCTCCACGCCGTCGCGGGTTTCCGGCACGGCGGTGGTTTCCATGTGTGTGGCGTCGCTGCCGTGATCAGGCTCGGTGAGGCCGAAGGCGGTGATGCGTTTGCGGGCAAAGCCGCCGAGGATGAACTCCTGCTGCTGCGCCTCGGTGCCGAAACTTTCGAACATGGCGACGAACGGGAAATTGCCCACGATGCTGTGTTCGTTCTGCAGATCGTTGTGCAGGCCCAGCCCCTTGGCGGCGAACTTGTCGCGGATCACCGCCATCCACAGGTTCGAACCATCCTTGCCGCCATATTTCTTTGGTGCCGAAAAACGCCAGTGGCCGGCCTTGTCGGCGCGGATGCTGGCTTCGCGCAGCAGCAATTCCCATTCGCGCCTTGGCAACCCACCGTGCTCGAAATCGGTGCGCGCCCATTCGCGGCGGTGATCGAAGAAACGGATATTGTCGTCCTGCTGCTCCAGCGGCTTGATCTCGGCTTCGATGAAGGCGTCAAGCTCGGCCAGATAGGCAATCAGATCGGCGGGCAGCGCGAAATCCATGGGCTAGTCCTCCCTTTTTCAACGCCACTGTGGGCCGGCGCGCGGTTCGGCAAAACTGGCCTATTGGGGGAGGTGCAAGCGGCGGCGGCATCTGAGGTTCCCGCGTGAATCCGGGGCAAATTTGTCGGGCAGGTTTACAAAATTGCCATAAACACTTCCTTAACTAATATGGTTTTTCAATGGCTTGTCGGACTTTTCACGCTTGGCATAATTCTTGCATCCTGGCGTGCAAGTCCCAAGGGGTCGGGACCAGGAAAGACGGGTCACGTGTACAAGATTGCGACGATTATTTCGGCCATGGCGGCTGTCGGCATGGCAAGCGCGGCGACGGCGGTAACGCCGCTGACCACCACGGTTTCGACCACCCAGGCGCAGTTCGCCACCAATCTGCAGACGGCCACCGTCAACGCAGCGAACTCTTCGTTCACGACAATCGGCGCGAGCCCCGGCACCACGGTCAATCTGGCGCAGTTCAATACCAACACCGGCATCCTGATTGGCGCCCGCGCCACAGTGAACACCAGTGTTTTCACCACGGCGCAGGTTGGTGGCAACTCTGTTGGCACCGGCAGTCGCACGGTCACAGCCAACGTCACGCAAACCGGATCGGTTGCGGTGGCCGGTGTCACGTTCAACTCCACGGCCCAGACGGTGTCGCGCCAATGCTCCGGCGGCAACTGCGCCAACAGCCCGGGCAACAACACGGCCACGTCTACCACAGCGACGATCTCGGGCACCACGGCAGTGCCAACCGCCAATCTGGCTGCTTACGCCGGCACAGGCACTATCGGTTTCACCAATTCGGCTTCGGGCAGCACAAGGGTCACGACGGCTGGAAATGCGGGCAACGGCACTGCCCAATCGTTCATGACCTTTGGCAGCACCACGACGGCCAACAACACCTACAGCATCGCCTATGATTATGTGAACTTTGCCAATCCGTCGTTCAGCAGCAGCTCGACCGTGACCGGCAGCTCGCTGGACTTCGGCACGCTGTTGATCAACAGCGGCCTGGCCACGCTGAATTTCAGCATCACCAATATCGGCAACATCAATACGGCGGGTCTCAGCCTCACCTCGATCACCCGTTCGACCAACAACAGCCAGCTTGCCAGCTCCATCACCACCTTCACCGACGGGCTGGATGGCGGCTTCACCAATAATTACACCTTGAATTTCAATCCGCTGTCGGTGGGCGCTGTCAACGACATCTTCACCTTCAATTTCATCGATTTCGCACCGGCCGGCAGCGTGGGCGCACGCAGCTATCAGCTGAACCTGGCTGTGTCTGGCAACGTGTTCGATCCGGTGCCGGAACCGTCCAGCTGGATGATGATGCTGCTGGGCTTTGGCTTAGTGGGCGCCGTCGCCCGCCGCCGCGCTGTGGGGCAGCCCGGCTGAACTGATTTCGCTCGTCGCGAAGTGGGCGGGGTTGGCGGGGGCCAACTCCGCCCTTTTTCTTGCCTCTTGCACTTGATGGTTCATGGCGCAACGATGCCGGCCGGGGAGACCAGCCGATGACCATTCACGCCAATCGCCGCCACCTGCTTGCCGCTGCCATGGCTACGCCGTTGTGGGCCAACTGGGCCGCCCGTGCCGCCGCGCATGAGCGGGATGCAGATATGATCCTGTTCAACGGTCGGCTGATCACCATGGACGATGCCAATCCCAGTGCCACGGCGATGGCGATCAAGGGCGGGCGCATCATGGCGGTGGGCGGCGATGCGGTGAAGGGCCTCGCCGGCACGGGCACGCGCATGGTCGATCTGAAGGGTGCCTGCGTGGTGCCGGGCTTCATCGATTGCCACAATCACCCGATCGGCGACGTGCTGCTGTATGAGACATTGGTGGGCAATCCCTTCGAGGTGGAATTCGTCACCATCGCGTCCATCATCGACAAGCTGAAGGCCAAGGCCGCGAATACGCCGGCCGGTTTCTGGGTGGAAGGCTTCTTCCACGACGATACAAAGGTGAAGGATGGCCGGCCGTTGACGGTGGATGATCTGGACAAGATCAGCACCACCCACCCGGTGATGGTGCGCCATCGCGGCGGCCACACCGTGTTCGTCAACAGCCTGGCGCTGGCGCTCGCTGGCGTCACGCGGGACACGCCCAACCCGCCAGGCGGCACCTTCGATCGCCTGCCCGATGGCCGGCTTTCGGGCCGCATCACCGATAACGCCATCGATCTGGTGGAGGAAAAGGGTCAGCGCCCGGTGCTGGATGCCGCCGAAAAGGCCAAGCGCATGCGGGCCGGCATGGCACACATCAGCGGCGCCTTCAGCCGTTATGGCCTAACCACGGTGCATCACCAGGGCGGCGATCTGGCCGCCATTCAGGATGTGCGCGCCGTAGGTGGGTTGAAGCACCGGGTGAATTATGAACCGCAAGGCACGATGGTCGATCAGATGATTGCCGCCGGCTTGAAGACCGGTTTCGGTGATGACTGGATCAGGTTGGGCGCGACTGCCGAACACACCGCCGATGGCAGTTTTTCGGAGCGTACCATGGCGCTCTCCACACCCTATGCCGGCCGCACCCCGGCCTATTATGGCAATGTCACCGAACCGCAGGACGTGCTGGATGCGTGGGTGGAAAAGGTGGTGCGCGCCGGCATACAACCCAATATCCACGCCAATGGCGACGTGGCGATCGACATGGCGCTGACGGCCTTTGAACGCGCGCAGGCGAAACTGGCCGTGAAGGATCTGCGGCCCAAGATCACCCATTGCACGCTTGTGAATGCCAGCATCCTGAAACGCATGGCAGCGCTGGGCGCGGTACCGGCGCCGTTCACGAGTTACGCCTATTACAACAGCGACAAGTTCGGATTTTACGGCGCCGACCGCATGGCCAATGCCATGGCCTTCCGCGACTTCCTTGATCACGGCATCAAGGTGTGCGCCGGCAGCGATTTCTTCCCCGGCCCCTTTGCGCCGCTGATGGGCATTCAGGGCATGGTGACGCGCACCGGCTGGAACGGCGAAACCTGGGGGGCCAACCAGCGCGTGAGCGTGCTGGAAGCGATCCGCATCAACAGCCTCAACGGTGCTTGGGCAGCGAAGGAAGAAGCCATCAAGGGCAGCCTGACCGCCGGCAAGCTGGCCGATTATGTCGTGCTGGCCGAAGACCTGACCGCGGTGAAACCGGACCGGATCAAGGATATCACCATCATCGAAACCGTGGTGGACGGGCGCAGCCAGTATCGGGCATGAGCCTTGCCGCCATGACCATGCTGCACATAAGGCCGGCCCGTGCCGACGAAATCCCGGCGCTTGAAGCCATCATCACCGCTTCGGCCCGCATCCTGAGCCAGGGCTTTTACACGCCTGCGGAAACCGAAGCCGCCATCGCCCATGTGTTTGGCGTGGATTCGGAACTGGTGGCGGATGGCACCTATCTGGTGGTGGAAGACAGCGCGGGCGATCGGCTGGGCTGCGGCGGCTGGAGCAAGCGCGCGACGCTGTTTGGTGGGGACAAATTTGCCGGCCGCGAATCCGGCCTACTCGATCCGGCGCGCGATGCCGCCAAGATCCGCGCCTTCTTCGTGGCGCCACACGCCGCCCGGCGCGGCGTGGGTGCGGCACTGCTCAAGGCATGTGAAGACGCAGCCGCAGCCGCCGGCTTCACCCGCACAGAACTCATGGCAACTTTGCCCGGCGAGCCCTTCTATGCCGCCCATGGCTATGCCGGCCAGGCACCGATCGATCTGGATTGCGGCGGGGTGGCGGTGCGCTTCGTGCCGATGGGAAAGACATTCCCGGCCTGAAACGGCCCGTTGCAGCAGCGAACTGTTGCGCCAATGCAACGCCCGGCAACTGTCTCATTGCGGCAACAGCCCTGCGGCCATTTATCGGGGTGCGCGAATGGCGTATGTCAGGCACGGAGACATTGGCGCTTGAAAACGCTCATCGGCATTCGCTTGCAGGCCTGAAATTCGGGTCTCTCGGGGGAAAACCGGTGGGCATTGCCAGTGAATTGGCTACGTGGATCGGTGGCAGCTTTGGCCGTTTGCTGATTCGGCTTGGCCTGACAGGGCCGGAACTGCTGAGCGGCGGGAAGGATCGCTTCGCAGCAGCCGGCGACTGAGCATGACGAATTATAACCAGGGGACTGACATGATGCGATTGAACGACACGGCCCAAAGGGTCGATCTGAAGCTGGCCACCTCGATGGTCGCCCTTGCGCTGGCTAGCATGGCCGCACCGGCCCTCGCTGCCGCCGACGACCAGGAAACGGCCGCCGCAGGATCGAAGGAAGACACCACGATCATCGTGACCGGTACCCGTCGTACCGACCGCACTGTGTCTGAAAGCGCCGTGCCGATCGACGTCTTCTCCACCGAAGATTTCAAGGCACAGCCGTCGCCGCAGCTGCAGAGCATCCTGAAAACGCTGGTGCCGTCGTTCAACCAGAACCGCAACCTGCTGGGCGACGCCTCGGCTTTCGTGCGTCCGCCGAACCTGCGCGGCCTGCCGGCTGACCAGATCCTCGTGCTGATCAACGGCAAGCGCATGCACCGTTCGGCGCTGGTGCAGGTCGCTGGCGATTCGCTGAACGCCGGTTCGCAGGGTCCCGATTTGTCGCAGATCTCTTCGCCGGCCGTGAGCCGCATCGAAGTGCTGCGCGACGGCGCTGCTGCCCAGTACGGTTCGGACGCCATCGCCGGCGTGATCAATATCGGCCTCAACCGCGCCGATTCCGGCTATAACCTCGCCGCTCGTTATGGCCAGACCTATCGTGGCGACGGTGAAGACCTGCAGATCAGCGCCAACGCCGGTTTCAAGCTGGGCGATGGCGGCTTCTTCAACATCACCGGCGAATTCATCGATCAGAACGTGTTCGATCGTTCGGTGCGACGCCCGGAAATCGCCCCGCTGATCGCTGCCGGTATCACGCCGCCGCGTCCCACGGGCAACCAGCTCGGCCAGCCGTCCAACCGCGCCTATCGCGTGGTCTGGAACGCCGCCGTTCCGGTTGGTGATGGCGATGAAGTCTACATGTTCGGCAACTATGGCTGGCAGCGCCAGTCCAACGACTTCAACTATCGCCGCCCGATCGCCGTGAGTGCGCAGGATATTCCGCTGCGTCCGGGCACCGGCACCTTCTCCAAGTCGATCAACTCGCTGTGGTATCTGGATCGCATCGGCACCGAGGCTTCTACCGGCCGCCCGATCTACAGCGAAACCGGCCGTACCTTCACGGAAACTTCGATCTTCCCGAACGGCTTCGTTCCGGTGTTCGAAGCATCGATCGAGGATATGTCGTTCGTCGCGGGCTACAAGGGCTCCACCGAAGGCGGCTTGAAGTATGATGTGACCGCATCTTTCGGGCGCAACCAGATCCGCTATTTCATGTATGACACGCTGAACCCGTCGCTGGGTCCGGCGTCGCCGACCGATTTTTACCTCGGCAAGGTCACGCAGCAGGAATACAACATCAACGCCGATTTCAGCTATGAAACTGACATCGGGCTGTACAAACCGCTGTTCATCGCCGCCGGTCTGGAATTCCGCCGTGAAGCCTTTGCGGTTGGTCTGGGTGACCGCGCCTCGTGGGAACCGGGCATCTATGGTTCGCAGCTGGTACAGCGCGCCAACGGCACCACCTTCAACGTGACCAAGGCCGTGGGCGCCAACGGCTTCCCCGGCTTCGGTCCGAGCGACGTGGCTGAAGGCGGCCGCAACAACTATTCGGCCTACCTCGATTTCGAAGCCGAAGCGGTTGAAGGCCTCGATCTCGGCCTGGCTGCCCGTTACGATTATTTCAACGACTTCGGCAGCACCTTCAACGGCAAGTTCAGCGCCCGTTGGGCCATCAACGATGTCATCGCCCTGCGCGGTGCCGCGTCGACCGGCTTCCGGGCACCAACGCCGGGTCAGCAGTTCACCCAGAACACGCAGACTGGTTTCCCGAACGGCAGTGCCGTTCCGATCGCCACGCAGACCGCCCGCCCGGACAGCATCTCGGCGCAATATTTCGGCGCCAAGTCACTGTCCCCAGAAAAGTCGACCAGCTTCTCGGGCGGCTTCGTGCTCACGCCGGGTGGTGGCTTCAACCTGACGGTCGACGCCTACAACATCGTCGTGAAGGATCGCATCGGCATCACCTCTTCGGTGACCGTGACCGGCGCGGACCAGCAGGCGCTGCTGGCGCTGGGCCTGCCCACCGCGCTTGATCTGGGCCAGGTGAACTATTTCACCAACGGCTTCCGCACCCGCACCCGGGGCTTCGACATTGTGTTGTCGCACCGGACGGATACCGGCATCGGGCGCTTCAACTCCAGCCTGGCGATCAACTACAACAATACCAAGGTCATCGATCGTCAGACTATCGCGCTTTCGGCCATCCGGCCGACCGATACCCGCGTGCTGAGCCTGATCGACAACACCCGCAAGGGCAACATCGAGAACAGCAACCCACGCTGGCGCGCCGTGCTGAGCACCAACTACACCAGCGGTGCTTTCGACCTGACGGTGCGTGCCAACTACTTCGGCAAGTTCACCACCTATTTCGCGCCGATCGGGTCTGTCCCGGCCGGGGTTGATCCGGTGGCCTTCCGCGCTCTGTATCCGGCGCCGAACGCAGCCGCGGGTATCCCTGAATGGGGCAAGACCTTCGGTGCCGAAATCGGCATCGATCTCGAAGCCGGCTTCACCGTTGCCGAGAATTATCGTCTCGCCGTCGGTGTCGAAAACCTGTTCAACAACTATCCGGATGTCGAAACCCGCAACGCCTATCCGTCCACCGGCGGCCAGGCCAACGGTTCGCTTTACCCCGGCTCCTCGCCGCTGGGTCAGGCGGGCGGCTTCTGGTACGTGCGCGCCACCGCCAAGTTCTAAGCGGAGGCGCAAGCGATATCGCTTGCCAACAGCGGGCGGCAGGGCAATCCTGCCGCCCGCTTCTTTTTGCAACCGAAGAGGACCTGTTCCATGAAATTGTTCACGCTTGCCGCTGCCAGCCTGGCCATGGCGATTGCCGCACCGGCGTTCGCCCAGAACGTCGAAAAGGTCGGCCCCGCCGGCGGCCGCATTCTAACCGCCGCCAAGGTCCAGGCCGGCGCCACCACCGTCTATCTGTCGGGCAACCTCGCTTCGCCGGCCACGCCTGGCGGCAGCGATTATGGTGACACCAAGACCCAGACGATCAGCACGCTGAAGAAGATCAAGGAACTGCTGGCCGCGCACGGCATGACCATGAAGGACATCGTGCGCATGGATGCCTATCTGGTCGCCGCACCGGGCATGGACGGCAAGATGGACTTCGCCGGTTTCAACGCCGGTTTCGCCGAGTTCTTCAACAATGCCGAGAACCCGACCACCACCACCCGCACCACCATGCAGATCAGCGCGCTGGCTGGCCCGCAGTTCCTGGTGGAGCTGACGGTGATCGCCGCCAAGTAACTGCGGCACGGGGCAATCCGGGGGCCGTCGCAGCGATGCGGCGGCTCCTTTGCATTACACTAGCACGCGTTCCGGCTTGGGCACTTCGGAAAGGATCGTGTCCTTATCGACGCGCATCAGCGGCTTGATATGGCCATCGCGCAGATCATAGACCCAGCCGTGCAGGGATAGCGGCCGGCCAGCCTGGAATGCCTTCTGCACCGGGCCGGCGCCGGCCAGATGCAGCAACTGGTCACGCACATTCACTTCCACCAGCCGGTTCACCCGCTCCTCGCCTTCCGGCAAGGCCTCGATCTCACTGCGGTGATCGTTCAGCACCTGGCGGGCATGTTCCAGCCAGTGGGCAATCGCGCCTTCTGGCGCGCCGTCCAGCGCCGCCTGGATACCGCCGCAGCCATAATGGCCGCAGATCACCACATGCTCCACTTCCAGCACGTTCACGGCATAATCCAGCACGGCCATCAGGTTGCGATCATCGGGATAGACAAGATTGGCGATGTTGCGATGCACGAACAGGCCCCCGGGCACCGCCTGGGTCATCTGATCAGGCGCCACCCGGCTGTCGGAACAGCCGATCCACAGAAAGGCCGGGCGTTGCCAGTTGACGTTGCGGTTGAAGAACTCGGGGTTCTCGGCCAGCATTTCGGCGGCCCAGGCCCGGTTCGACAGCAGCAGTTGATCGATTTCCTTCATGGGCTTTGGTCCAGCTTCAGGTGGCGCGGGCGCGGGAAACGGGGGCGTTGATCAGGGCGGCCGTCTTGCGGCCCGGATCGGGGCGCACCCTGACATTGATATCGCGGAAGCCGGCGGCCTTCACAAAGCCGTTGATGATATCGATGCAATCAAGATCAACATAGGAGGTGGCCGACAGGTCAATCAGCAGTTCGGCACCATCGGGCACCCGGCTCAGCGACTCCACCAGCGCCGGCTTATGCATGAAATACAGGTTGCGCCGCGCCCGCACCATCACCGTGCCACCATATTCGACATAGGTGATGATGTTGCCGGCCGAGCGCCAGATGACAAAGCCGAAGCCGACCAGCAGCCCGATGCCGATGCCGATCAGCAGATCGGTAAACAGGATCGCCGCCACGGTGATCACGAACGGCGCGAACTGGGTGTAGCCCTGCTTCCAGCGCTGGATGAACAACGCCGGTTTGGCCAGCTTGTAGCCGGTGGCGATCAGGATGGCCGCCAGCGCCGACAGCGGGATCAGGTTCAGCACCGACGGGATGACGGCAAGGCCGAGCAGCAGCCAGGTGCCGTGCAATATGGTGGAGAACTTGGAATCTGCTCCGGATTCGACGTTGGCCGACGATCGCACGATCACCGACGTGACCGGCAGACCACCCAGCATCCCCGAAACCAGATTGCCGGCGCCCTGGGCCAGCAGCTCGCGATTCTTGTCGGTTACCCGGCGCTTGGGATCGACTTCATCGACCGCCTTCACCGACAGCAGCGATTCCAGGCTGGCAACGATGGCCAGGGTGAGCGCCACCGTCCATACCTTGGTGTTGGTGATGGCGGCGAAATCCGGCAGGCGGATCTGGTCGGCCAGCGCCCAAGGCGTCGCCGACACCGGCACCTGAACCAGATGGGTGCTGGCCACGGCCAGATCGGGCGCGAACTGGCGGAAGGCTTCGTTGGCGGCGACGGCAAACAGCACCACCACCAGTGGGCCGGGCAGCAATTTCAATGGGCCATCCTTGGGCTTGGCCTTGTCCCACCAGAACAAGAACGCCAGGCTGACGGCTGCAATCAGGGCCGCGCCCCACAGGAAATCATTGCTGAGCATGTGGCCAAGCGCTGTGAGCGTGTTGTCGCCATCGCGCTGGAAAAAACTAAAATCGCCTTCTGGATCGGCATCATAGCCCACCGCGTGCGGAATCTGCTTGAGGATCAGGATCAGGCCGATCGCGGCCAGCATGCCGGTGATGACAGCACCCGGCACGAATTCGGCAATCACCCCGCCGCGCGAGGCGGCAAACAGCAACTGCAGGGCGCCGGCCAGGCACACCGCCAGCAGGAAGGCCTCGAAAGTGGGCAGCGAGGTGATGGCCGCCAACACGATGGTGGTGAGACCGGCGGCAGGGCCAGACACCGACAGCGCAGACCGGCTAATGGCGCCGACCACAACGCCGCCGACAATGCCGGCGACGAGCCCCGAAATCAGCGGCGCACCCGACGCCAGCGCCACCCCCAGACACAAGGGCAATGCGACCAGCGCCACAACGACCGACGCCGGCACGTCCTGCCGCCAACTGGCCAGCAGGCCTGTCTTTTCCTGCATGCGCAGCCTCATTAATTACAATCAGGCAATGAATAGCAGCAGTTTACAGCATTTCATCATTACGGAACCGCAATGTCGCTGGCGGCTTGCATGGGGCCGGCGGATTCGCCACTGATAGCGGCATGACAGCCAAGCCGCCCCTACAAGCCATTATCGTGCCGGTCACGCCGCTCCAGCAGAATTGCACCTTGATATGGTGCACGAAAACCATGCGCGGCGCCTTCACCGATCCGGGCGGCGATCTCGATCGGTTGAAACAGGTCGCTACCGACAATGGCGTGACCATCGAGAAACTGCTCGTCACCCACGGCCATATCGATCATTGCGGCCTCACCGCGGTGCTGGCGCGCGATCTGGGCGTGCCGATCGAAGGCCCCCACCCCGATGACAAATTCTGGATCGACATGAACCCGGCCCAGGGTGCCGCTTACGGCGTGCCCGGCGCCGAAGCGTTCACGCCCGACAGATGGCTGCACGATGGCGACCAGGTGACGGTGGGCGAGCTGGTGCTGGATGTCTATCACTGCCCCGGGCATACGCCGGGCCATGTCGTGTTCCACCACGCGCCATCGCAGCTCGCCATTGTGGGCGATGTGCTGTTTCAGGGCAGCATCGGCCGCACTGATTTCCCCAAGGGCAATTTCAACGATCTGGTGGAAGCCATCACCACCAAGTTGTGGCCGCTGGGCAATGAAACGGCGTTCGTGCCCGGCCACGGCCCGATGAGCACATTTGGCCGCGAACGCCAGGCCAATGCCTATGTGGCGGATCGGATGCTTGGCTAAATATAGTCAGGGGATGGCGGCTGAAGCCCCAACCCCAGCCACAGCGCCCATAAGGACAGCACCAGGATCAGCCCCCAACTGATCAGTGCGCCGCCGGCCCGGAACGGGTTGGGCGATGGCCGGCTCATGCCAATGGCGTGGGCGATGCGGGCCAGCACCAATAGGCCGCCCGAAAGCCATAGCCATGGCGCATGATGGCCGGCGGTGATCTCGATGCCCGCCATCAGGATGAGGGTGAGCGGGACATGTTCGGTGAAATTGGCGTGAGCGCGGATGCGTTCCAGCATTTGGCTGTCGCCGCCATCACCGATCATGATCTTGCCGGAGACGCGGCGTCCGACAACACGGATGGTGAGCGCCAGGAAAACGAGACCAAGCAGCCCGGCAGTGATCAGGGTCGCCGGTATCGGCATCAACGACCGCCCTGATTGGCCATCTTTCTGGGTGCATCCGGTACCCAGCGGCCGATCAGCTTGTAGCTGCGTTGGTACCACTTGGATTCCGGATAATTATTGCCCAGCACGGCGGCCGATTTGGTGGCTTCTTCCGGGATGCCCATGGCGAGGTAAGATTCGACCAGCCGGTGCAACGCTTCGGGTGCATGGCTGGTGGTGTCGAACTTGTCGATTACGGTGCGGAACCGGACAATCGCCGCCAGATACAGACCCTGGCTCTGGTAGAAACGCCCGATCTCCATTTCCTTGCCGGCGAGGTGATCGCGGGCCAGATCGATCTTCAGCCGGGCATCGGCGGCATAATCGGTGTTGGGATAGCGGCGGATCAGTTCGCCCAGTGAATCCAGCGCCTGCTGCGTGGTCTTCTGATCCTTGTTGACCGGCATGATCTGGTTGTAGTGGCTCAAGGCCACCATGTAATAGGCATAGGGCGCCTCGCGGCTGCCGGGGTGCAGCGACAGGAAGCGTTGAGCGGCGCCGATGGCTTCCTGATATTCGCCCGCCGCATAATAAGCGAAGGACGACATCAGCTGTGCGCGGCGGGCCCACACGCTGTAGGGATGCTGACGCTCCACTTCGTCGAACTGCGCGCCAGCAAGGCGATACTGGCGCTTCGCCAGCGTTTCGCGCGCGGCGCTGTACAGCGTCTCCACATCCTGGGCGATATAGCTCTGGTCCTTCTTGGCCTTGCGGCCGCCTCCGCAGGCGGTGAGCACCAGCGGGGTGAGCAGCAGCAAGGCAAGCGCGGAGCGGTTCAGACGGGGCATGAAGGCACCACTAGCAGGATGGATGTTGGGGGGGAAGGTGCGTGTGAAACGATGAATGGGGGCTGGCTGCCGCCTCACATGTCCTGCGGCCGCCGCCTGATCACCAGGTTCCGGATCTCGGTCATGTCTTCCATGGCAAACCGTACGCCTTCGCGGCCCAGGCCCGAATCCTTCACGCCGCCATAGGGCATGTTGTCGACCCGGTAGCTGGGCACATCGTTGATCACCACACCGCCGACATCGAGCACATCCCACGCCTTCAGCATCTGGAACAGATCGCGGGTGAAGATGCCGGCCTGCAGGCCGAACTTGCTGTCGTTGACGATGGCCAGCGCCTCTTCAAACGTCTTGAAGCGGGTGAAGAAGGCGACCGGGCCAAAGGCTTCTTCGGTGTTGAGCTTCGCGCTGCGCGGCACGTCTTCCAGCAACGTTGCTGCCAGCATCGCGCCGTCACGCTGACCGCCGCACAGCAGCTTTGCACCACCAGACACGGCCTCCTGAATCCAGCCGTCCAGCCGGGCGGCTTCCTTCACGTCGATCATCGGGCCGATGAAGGTGCTTTCCTCGCTTGGGTTCCCGGCGATCAGTTTCGCCGTGCGCTCGACCAGTTTCGCCTTGAAGGCGTCGTACACGGCGTCGTGAACAAGGATGCGCTGCACGCCGATGCAGGACTGGCCGGATTGGTAGAAGGCGCCGAACACGGTGCGATCGGCCGCATCATCCAGATCGGCATCGGGCATGATCACCACGGCCGCGTTGCCGCCCAGTTCCAACACCACCTTCTTCTTGCCGGCGCGGGCCTTCAGATCCCAGCCCACGTCGGGCGATCCGGTGAAGCTGAGCAGTTTCAACCGGTCATCGGTGGTGAACAGGTCCGCGCCTTCGCGGTGGGCCGGCAGGATCGAAAAGGCACCCGGCGGCAGATCGGTTTCAGCCAGCACTTCCCCGATGATGATGGCCCCGAGCGGCGTACGGCTGGCCGGTTTCATCACGAACGGACAGCCCACCGCGATGGCCGGCGCAATCTTGTGGGCGGCGAGGTTCAGCGGGAAGTTGAACGGGCTGATGAAGCTGCACGGGCCGATCGGCACGCGTTTCCACATGCCCTGATAACCCTTGGCCCGCGCTGAAATGTCGAGCGGCTGCACCTCGCCGGTCATCCGCACGCTTTCTTCCGCCGCGATGCGGAAGGTGTCGATCAATCGGCCGACTTCGCCGCGCGAATCGCGGATCGGCTTGCCGGCCTCGATGCACAGGGCTTGGGCCAGCTCGTCGGCGCGTTCGGTGAAGCGCTTCACGCAGTGGGCGAGCACTGCCTGCCGTTCAAAGCTGGCCATGCGCGCCATCGGTTCGGCCGCCGCCACCGCGGCCGCAATGCCGTGATCGATGGTGGCGGCATCGGCCATGGCAACGCGCGTGGCGGGCTTTCCGGTGAACTTATCGGTCACCACCAAATCGGCATTGGGCTGCTCGGCCACATTGGCCACATAGAGCGGATAGGTGTCGCGCAGCGCCATGGCTTCTCTCCTCAGACGGTCAGGACAATCTTGCCCAGCGCCTTGCGGTCCATCATCCAGCGGATCGCCTGCGGGCCTTCATCCAGCGCGAAATGCCGCGAGACGTGCGGCTTCAACTTGCCTTCGGCATACCAGCGCAGCAGCTCTTCCATGTTCTGCTGGTGCAGCGCCGGTTCAGCCTGGGTGAACGCGCCCCAGAACACGCCAACGATGCTGGCGCCCTTGATCAGCGGCAGGTTGAGCGGCAACGCCGGGATGGCGCCGGCGGCAAAGCCGATGACCAGATAGCGGCCATTCCAGGCAATGCCGCGGAAGGACGGTTCGGCATAACGATCGCCAACCGGATCATAGATCACATCAACGCCGCGGCCATTGGTCAGCGCCTTGATGCGCTCCTTCAGGTCTTCGGTGGCATAATTGATCACTTCGTCGGCGCCCATCTCGCGGCACAGCGCCAGTTTCTCGTCCGACGATGCTGCGGCGATCACCTTGGCGCCCATCACCTTACCGAGTTCAACGGCTGTGAGGCCAACACCGCCCGCCGCGCCCAGCACCAGCAACGTCTCGCCCGGCTTCAGTGCGCCGCGCTGCTTGAGCGCGTGGTGGCTGGTGCCATAGGTCATGGTGAAACCGGCGGCGACGTCGAACGGCATGCCTGGTGCCATCTTCACGATCTGGCCGCGATTGGCGATCACTTCCTCGGCCATAGCGCCATGGCCGGTCATGGCGATCACTTCATCGCCCACCGTGATATCGGAAACGCCCTCGCCCACCGCGCTCACCACGCCGGCACATTCGCCGCCGGGGCTGAACGGCAGCGCCGGTTTGAACTGATAGAGATTCTGGATGATCAGCGTGTCGGGGAAATTCACCCCCACCGCCTTCACGCTGATGCGCACCTGGCCACGACCCGGCTCCGGCGTGGGCACGTCCTTCACCACCAGCTTTTCCGGTGGCCCATGTTCAACGCACAGCACGGCCTTCATGTGATGCTCTCCCAAGTTTCGCCCGACAATAGCCGCGGCTTACGACAGCGCCAATCCTGCCACTAATGATTCGCCCATCAGACGGAATTCGGCTTCGCGCGGGGAGCCTTGTCGCCACACCAGCGACACGGTGCGCGCGGCGTTGCCCGAAACCGGCCGCGCAATCAGGTTGCCGTGGGTGAGGATGCCGGCATCCAACGCCAGTTTCGGCACCAATGTCTGGCCCAGGCCGCCGGCCACCATTTCCACCAATGTTACCAGGCTGGTGCCGCGATGGGCGGGATCGGCGCGCAGTTCCGGGCGGCCACAGGCGGAAAGCACCTGTTCCTTCAGGCAATGTCCATCCTCCAGCAGCAGCAGATGGTGCGGATCGATGGCATCGGGCGCCACCGCCGGCGGCGGATCGGGCAGATCGCCAGGGCGGAACACCAGGAAGAAGGGATCATCGAACAACGGCATAACGCTGAGCCCCGCCGTGTCCCACGGCAGCGCCAACAGCACCATATCCAGCATGCCGCGCGCCAGAGCTTCGGTCGCCGGGCCGCTCATTTCCTCGCGCAAGTGCAGTTTCAGATCGGGCCAATCGGCCCGCACCTTGGGCAGCGCGCGTGGCAGCAGATAGGGCGCGATGGTGGGGATGACGCCAAGGCGCAGCGGGCCGGAAAGCGGCTTGTCTCCACCGACGGTGAGCCCAGCCAGTTCATCGGCCTCGCGCAGCACAACATAGGCCTTGGACACGACCCGTTCGCCCATCGGCGTGAAGCGCACGACCCGGCGGTTGCGCTCCACCAGCCGCACACCCAGCAGCGATTCCAGTTCGGCCAGGCCCGCCGACAAGGTGGACTGGGTGACGAAGCAGGTTTCAGCGGCGCGGCCGAAGTGGCCGTGGATGTGCAGCGCGGTGAGATATTGCAGCTGCTTCAGTGTGGGCAGGAAGGCTGTCATCGACAAACTCGATTGATAATAGCGATATTATCGATTGGATTTCTATCTCGTGCAAGGCCACTGGAACCGTGCTGGCGCTCGCTGGTTCCCGTTTACACCCCCCCCCCAAACCAAGGATTCATCTCATGGCTCTCACTGTTGGCGATAAAGTTCCGTCCTTCGATCTCCCCGTGCAGCAGGGCGTTGCCGCGCTACCGAACGGCGAATCTTTGGACATCACCACGGCTTATCCTGGCAAGTGGAAGATCCTGTTTTACTGGCCGAAGGATTTCACCTTCGTTTGCCCGACCGAAATCATCGGCTATGGCGATCTGAAGGGCGATTTTGCTGATCGTGACGCCGTGCTGATCGGCGCTTCGACCGACACCGATTTCGTGCACTTCGCCTGGCGCAAGAGCGACGAGCGTCTGGCCGCCTGCGATTTCCCGTGGCTGGCCGACAACAGCAAGCTGCTGGCCGATGCCCTGGGCATCATCGTTGCTGGCGCCGGCGTGCCGCTGCGCGCCACCTTCATCATCGATCCGGAAAACGTGATCCAGCACATCACGGTGAACGGCCTGAACGTCGGCCGCAACCCGGCCGAAACGCTGCGTATCCTCGATGCGCTGCAGACCGACGAGCTGTGCCCGTGCAACTGGACCGAAGGCCAGGACACGCTCAAGCCGGCAGCGTAAGCGCGGCGGGAGGATAGCGCCTCGGCGCTATCCTCCGACTCGCGCAAGCTCGGCCGGGCGGGCGCGGCGCGCTCCTGCGCCGCGAACCGCTTCGACGTCAGCCGCGGCTTTGCCGCGGCCACTTCCCCTTCTTCCACTCTATCCCTCGCCGCCGATGGCAGAGGGGAAAGGAACCCCCATGATCTTTTCCGAACTCGCTAAAACCCTGCCGGATTACGCCAAGGATCTGCGCCTCAACGTCTCCAGCCTGCTGACCGAGCAGTTGCTCAGCGATCAGCAGAAGTGGGGCACGATCGTGGCGGTGGCGCACGCCTGCGCGCACAAGCCGCTGATCGATGCGGCCGAAGCCGAAGCCGCCACCAAGCTCAGCCCCGAAGCGCTGAATGCTGCCAAGGCAGCTGCCAGCATCATGGCGATGAACAACATCTATTATCGCTTCACCTACATGGCGTCGCGGCCGGACTACAAGACGATGCCTGCCAAGCTGCGCATGAACGTGATCGGCACGCCAGGCATCGAGAAGGCCGATTTCGAGCTCTACAGCCTGGCAGTTTCGGCCGTGAACGGCTGCGGCATGTGCATCGACGCGCATGACAAGGTGCTGGCCCAGCACGGCGTGGGTGCCGACAAGATCCAGGCCGCGGTGCGCATTGCCGCCGTGGTGCATGCGGTGGCGCGGACGCTTCAGGCGCTCTGACAAGCAGAGTGTGCAAAATGAAAGGTCAGTCATCCCAATCGGGGTGGCTGGCCTTTTTGTTTGAAATGGCTTAAGTGACACTCAAATCGGAGGCCGTATTCTGGCCAGCCGGAGACACGCCATGGGTTTGATCACCTACCTCGACTCGGTGAAACAACGCGATCCGGCGCCGCGTTCGCGCTGGGAAATCCTCACCTATCCGGGCGTCTGGGCGCTGGGCCTGCACCGCATTGCGCACATGCTGTTCCGCGGGCGCTTCTTTTTTGCAGCGCGGCTAGTCAATCATTTCAGCCGTTTCCTCACCGCCATCGACATCCACCCCGGTGCCCGCATCGGCCGCAATTTCTTCATCGATCACGGCTTCGTGGTGATCGGCGAAACGGCGGAAATCGGTGACGAGGTGACCATTTATCAGTGTGTGACGCTGGGCGGCACCGATCCTGCTGGCGGCACCGGCGGCAAGCGCCATCCCACCATCCTGGATGGCGCCATCGTCGGCTCCGGCGCGCAGGTGCTGGGCCCGATCACCGTCGGCGCCAAGGCCCGTATTGGCGCCAATGCGGTGGTGACGCGTGACGTGCCGGAAGGCGCGACCATGATCGGCATCCCCGCCAAGCCGGTGGTGATGGCGGCCGAGGACTATGTGAAGCCGTTCCTGCCCTATGGCACGCCATGCGCGCAGAAATTCGATCCGGAAACCCAGAAGCTGGAACTCCTGCGCTGCGAGATGGAGGTGCTGAAAAGCCGCCTGGACGAATTGACCCGCGAAGACACGCGCAAGGCCGGTTGACCTCTCCATAGCGCCGCGCCAAACATTGGGCGTGAGCATTGTCATCCCGTTGACCCCGACCGCAGCCGTTCGCCAGGTCGCTTTCACCCGTATCGAGCTTGACCGGATCATGTCGCTGTATGGCCGCATGGTCGCCGCCGGCCTGTGGCGCGATTATGCGCTGGAACTGGGGGCGAAAGTGGCGAGCTTCTCCGCCTTCCGCCGCTCTGCAGAAAATCCCGAGGCGCGGCTGGTGAAAGACCCCTCGCTGCGGCAGCGCCAGGGCGAATGGGTACTGTATGGCGAAGGCGGCGTGGTGCTGAAACGCGGCCACGAACTGGCCGGCGTGCTGGCCGTGATGGAACGGCGGTTGCTGAAAGCAGTGGAGGGTTAGCGGTTAGCCTGGGCGATGGTGGGCAGATTTGCCCGCAGGCCCACCGGCAGCCGCGGCACCAGCAGCGCCCGCGCCCGCCGCCAACCGGCCGAGAGCAAGACTAGCATCAAGCCTACCAGCAGGAGACCGACGTTGCTGCTGATCGACAAATCACTGCCCTGCCCTACCAACGTCTGGATGGCGTAGATCGCATAGCCAATAGCCGATACGATCAATGCCCGGCGATCAATGGCCAGCGCAACCAGCGTTAGAATGGCGAAGGCCACGACCACGAGTATGGCTGTTCCTGGTTGGCCGCCCGACGCGCTCAGCCCGGTGCCAGTGAACAGCGGATGCACCAGCATGGGCGCCGCCAGCAGATGCAGCCAGAAGGCAATATCGGAACGGCGCGTGATGCGCGCGGGGTCGCGGCTGTCGTACCACATTGCCAGCGTGAAGACGCCAACGCCGCAGATCAGCACCAAAAGCGTCAGAATATTGGTACCGACAACGGCAAAGGCCGGGCCGATGATGCCACCGGCCAGGCTGATGACGGTCAGGCTCAAGGCGCCGGCGCCGGCCGCTACAGTGATAGGCACGCGAAACCGCCACCAGTGCGCGGCAGCCGCGGCGACTGTCAGCACGCCGGCCGCGGTCAACATGGCGCTGGCTTGCAGGATATTGCCATTGGTGGCGCCAAGACGCAGCTCGGCCAGCCCGCCAAAGATCGCGAGAACCGTCATGAAGGCGGCGACGGAATAGCTGAGCAGCAGCAACACGCTGGGCAATGCCATGCGGCGCTGGCGGGTGAAATATTCCGCCAGGCCCCAGCTGGTCACGGCCACAGCCACAGCCGATGCCAGTTCAGACACTTGCTGGGCGATCGCGCCGATGGCCAACAGCAGCATGCCAATGGCGATGGCCACGAAGATATCGTTGAAGCCGGTGAGCAGGCGGAACGATTCCTCGTCACCGCCCGCGGTACCGCGGCGCAAATCGCGCGTGAAGATCACCAACTGTTCGCGGGTGGGCGCATCGATCACACCGGCCGCCACAGCGGCGTCCAGATCGCGCTCCTCGATCACCGGATGGTCAGCGCGCGCCGCCCAGCGCCATCGCCGCCTGCGCACCGCCATTGTCTGGCGCCACTTCGCCGGTACGATCGCTGATCTCGGCAAACCGCGCCGCCACGTTTTCGGCGGTCAATTCATCCGCACCCAGATGGATGCCGCGGGTGAGCGTCACGTAAGCGCGCTCGATGCCGCCGCCGCCAGCGTTAAGGATCACGTTGGTCGGCGCTTCTTCCGACACAAGATAGACCGACGCCGGGACCACGGTTTCCGGGCCCAGCTTTTCGAGCATGGCCGGCGGCATCAGATCCTCGGTCATGCGGGTCGCTGCCAGCGGCGCAATGGTGTTTACATGCACGTTGTACTTGGCGCCTTCCAGCGCCAACGTCTTCATCAGGCCCACCAGGGCCAGCTTGGCCGCGCCATAATTGGCCTGGCCAAAATTGCCGTACAGCCCGGTGGACGACGTCGTCATCAAGATGCGGCCATAGCCCTGCTCGCGCATCAATTCCCACACAGCCTTCGTGCAGTTGACACTGCCGATCAGGTGGACGTCCATCACGGTGAGGAAATCGTCCAGCGTCATCTTCACGAATGTCTTGTCGCGCAGGATACCGGCATTGTTGATCAGGATATCGATGCGGCCCCAACGTTCCTTGACGTTGGCGACCATCTTTTCCACAGCCGCCATGTCGGTGACGCTGGCACCATTGGCCATGGCTTCGCCGCCGAACGCGGTGATTTCATCCACAACGGCCTGCGCCGCCGAGAGCGACGCGCCCGAACCATCGCGGGCGCCGCCCAGATCATTGATGACCACCTTGGCGCCACGCCGCGCCAGATCAAGCGCATAGGCCCGGCCCAGGCCGCCGCCGGCGCCGGTAACAATGGCAACACGCCCTTCAAAGCTGATGGTCATGAGATGCTGTACCCTTGAATTGTTGGAATCATGTTCGCAGAAGGGCCGTTTAACCAAGCAGGCCGGTGCTGCAAAGCGATTCCGCCACTGCGGTACAGAGGCAAAGCGCCAGAACGGGCCGATCAGGCGGCCACTTGCGCCGACACTGGCGTTGCGTCCAGCGAATAGCCGGCCGAGCGCACGGTACGGATCAGATCGGCCAGTTCCTCGCCGCCCGGGCCGGCGTTCACGGCCTTGCGCAGGCGGCGAATGTGCACGTCGACCGTGCGCTGTTCCACATAGACATCACGGCCCCACACGGCATCGAGCAATTGTTCACGGCTGAACACACGGCCGGGATGTTCGAGGAAATGGCGCAGCAGTCGGAATTCCGTGGGGCCGAGCTGCACGGCGCGGCCGTCGCGGGTCACCCGATGAGCGGTCGTATCCATGGCGATGCCGGCAAATTCCAGCGCACCGCCTTGCAGGGCCGGGCGCAGACGGCGCAGCACCGCGCGGATACGCGCAACGAGCTCACGCGGGGAAAACGGCTTGGTCATATAATCGTCCGCACCGGTTTCGAGGCCGCGGATCCGATCCGCCTCGTCACCGCGGGCGGTAAGCATGACGATCGGCAAGTTGGCGGTGGCCGGCGCGCGGCGCAGTCGGCGGCAGACTTCGATGCCCGAAAGATTGGCGATCATCCAGTCGAGGATGACCAGATCGGGTTTTTCCTCTTCGGCCAGGGTCAACGCTTCCTCACCATCTCCGGTGCGGACCACGTCAAAGCCTTCCTTTTCAAGATTATAGGTCACCAGCTCAACAAGGCTGGCGTCATCTTCAACAAGCAGGATCTTGGCGCGCATGGGGCGATCTCCTGGGGGTTATTCGGGGCTGTAAACTGTTGACGTGAAATCATTCTTCGGCCGCTCGGCCGGGCGCTGGCCGGTAACGGAGTAATAGACCATCTCCGCCACTGAGGTGGCGTGATCGCCGATCCGCTCCAGATTCTTGGCGACGAACAACAGATGGGTGGACGGCGTGATGTAGTGCGGATTTTCCATCATGAAGGTGAGCAGCGCGCGGAACAGCGAGTTGTAATATTCGTCCACCTGCTGATCACGCTGCAGCAGCGCCAGCGCCTTGACCGGATCACGATCGACGAAGGCATCGAGCGTGTCGCGGATGATTTCTACCACCAACCGGGCCATTTCCGGGATGATCACCGCTGGGCCAACCGGTTGCGACTGGGCAATAACCGCAGACCGCTTGGCGATATTCTTGGCGTAATCACCGATGCGTTCCAGTACGCCGGCAATCTTCAGCGCCGACACGATCTCACGCAGATCATCGGCCAGCGGGGCGCGCAGCGCGATGATGCGGACCGCCAGCGCCTCGGCCTCGGCTTCCAGCGCATCGAGGCGATTGTCATTCTCGATGATGATTTGCGCCGCTTCGGCATTGCGGCTCATCAGCGCGTCCACACTTTCAGCGATCTGGGATTCGCACAAGCCGCCCATGCGGGTGATCACCGCGCGCAACTGGGCGATATCCTCGTCGAAGCTCTTGACAGTGTGGGCGGCGAATTCTGCCATGACTTTTGCCTTTCAGGGGCGGCTGATCGGGGGCGGATCAGCCGTAACGGCCGGTGATATAGTCCTTGGTGCGGGTCGCTTTCGGGTTGGTGAAGATCGATGACGTGTCATCATACTCCACCAGCGTGCCAAGATGGAAAAAAGCCGTCTTCTGGGAGACGCGGGCCGCCTGCTGCATGTTATGAGTGACGATGACGATCGCATAGCGGCCGCGCAGTTCGTCGATCAGTTCCTCGATGCGCGCCGTTGCGATCGGATCGAGCGCCGAACAGGGCTCGTCCATCAGGATCACTTCGGGATCAACCGCGATGGCGCGCGCGATGCACAGGCGCTGCTGCTGCCCGCCCGACATGGCGGTGCCGCTTTCGTTCAGCCGATCCTTGGCTTCGTCCCACAGGCCGGCGCGCTTGAGGGCGCTTTCCACGATCTCGTCCATGTCGGTCTTGGATCGCGCCAGGCCATGCAGGCGCGGGCCATAGGCGACGTTTTCATAGATCGACTTGGGGAACGGGTTGGGCTTCTGGAACACCATGCCAACCCTGGCGCGCAGCTGCACCACGTCCATGCCGCTGGCATAGACATCCTGGCCATCCAGCTCGATGCGGCCTTCCACGCGGGCGCCGTCCACCGTGTCGTTCATGCGGTTGAGGCAGCGCAGGAAGGTGGACTTGCCGCAGCCCGAAGGCCCGATGAACGCCGTCACATGTTCGGCAGACACGTCGATGGACACATTCTTGATAGCCTGTTTCTGGCCATAGAACACGTTGACGTCACGTGCCGTCATCTTGGGGACGGTGTTGTGACCAATAGCAGGGTTCTGGTTCACCAGCGCCTCTCGAAACGGTTGCGAAGATAGATGGCCAGGCTGTTCATGGCGATCAGCACCAGCATCAGCACCATGATGGCAGCCGAGGTTTTCTCGACAAAGCCGCGCTGCACATCGTCCGACCACAAGAACACCTGCATCGGCAACACCGTGGCTGGCGCGGTGAAACCCTGAGGCACATCGGTGACGAAGGCGCGCATGCCGATCAGCAGCAGCGGCGCGGTTTCCCCCAGCGCGCGGGCGATGCCGATAATGGTGCCGGTCATGATGCCGGGCAGCGCCAGCGGCAGCACATGGTGAAACACCACCTGGATGGGCGAGGCACCAATGCCCAGCGCGGCATCGCGGATCGACGGTGGCACCGCCTTGATCGCCACCCGCGACGCAATCACGATCACCGGCATGATCATCAGCGCCAGGGTGATGCCGCCAACCAGCGGCGCCGATCGCGGCATCCCGGCAAAATTGAGGAAGAAGGCAAGGCCCAGCAGGCCGAAGATGATCGACGGCACGGCAGCGAGATTGTTGATCGACAGTTCGATGATGTCGGCCAACCGGCCCTTGGGCGCGAATTCTTCCAGCCACACCGCCGAAAACACCCCCAACGGGAAGGCGATGGCGATGGTGACCGCCAGCGTAAGCAGCGAACCCAACGCTGCGCCGCCGATGCCGGCCAGTTCCGGTTCGGTGGAATCGGCGCCAAACAGGAAGGTGGTGTTGATGCCGGTGCGCAGCCGGCCCTGACCGTCAAGCCAGCGCCAATCGGAGACTTCACGATCCGTTACGCCGCGGCTCTCAGCGGGTGCCGCCAGATCATATTTGCCCTTTGCCAACAGGTCGATCGACGATCGCACCGGCACCCACAGGCTGGCGCGCTTGCCGAGCAGTGCAGGATTTTCCATCAGCGCTTCGCGCAGTTCCATCCAGGCGGCATCCGACAGCGTGTCATCGGCCGGGCCCAATTGCTCGGCGGCCTTGAGCAGAAGCGCCTGGTAATCGGCACGGGCCAGCAGCGCCCGCCCCTGCGGGCCCGCCACAGCGGCCGGATCAACGCCCAGCGTGGCGGCATCAAACTGCACCTCGATGCGGGTTTCGGTGCGCTGGAACCCGGTCCAGCCGTCACGCACGATGGTGAACAGCAGGAAGGCGAGGAAGCTGGCGGCGATCACCAACGCGGCAGCGCCCAGGCGACGGAAATTGCGCTCGGCGCGATAGCGCGCGGCGATGCGCGACCGCATGGCCTGCGTCGTCCAGTCGGTGGGCTGGCGCTCGGCAATGGGCGCAGCGGGAGCGGCAAGGGTCGCCATCACTCGTAAGCCTCGCGATAGCGCTTCACCACGGCGAGCGCATAGATGTTGAGGACCAGAGTCATCACGAACAGCACCAACCCCAGCGCGAAGGCCGAAAGCGTCTTGGCGCTGTCAAATTCCTGATCGCCGGTAAGAAGCGCGACGATCTGGGTTGTGACAGTGGTGACGCTGCTGAATGGATTGGCTGTGAGATTGGCCGCAAGCCCTGCCGCCATCACCACGATCATTGTCTCACCGATGGCGCGGCTCACAGCCAGCAGCACGCCGCCCATGATGCCCGGCAGCGCGGCAGGCACCAGCACCTTCTTCACGGTTTCCGACGGGGTGGCACCCATGGCGAGGCTGCCATCACGCATGGCGCGCGGTACGGCGGCGAGCGAATCATCGGCCATCGAGGACACGAACGGGATGATCATCACCCCCATCACCAGTCCGGCAGCCAGCGCGGAATCGGAGGAGGCATTGGTCATCCCCAGCGCCACGGCAAAGCTGCGCACCAGCGGCGCGATGGTAAGCGCGGCGAAAAAGCCGTAAACAACTGTGGGCACCCCGGCGAGCAATTCCAGGATCGGCTTCAGCCACTTCCGCACACGCGGATCGGCATATTGGGTGAGATAGATGGCCGACATCAGGCCCAGCGGGATGGCCACTGCCATGGCGATGATGGCGCCGATGAAGATCGTGCCCCAAAACAACGGCACCGCCCCGAACGCACCAGTGGAGCCAACCTGATCGGCGCGGATCGCCGTCTGTGGGCTCCACTGCAAACCGGTGAGGAATTCCACTGGCGACACCAATTGAAAGAAGCGGATCGATTCAAAGATCAACGACAGCACGATGCCGAAGGTTGTCAAGATCGCCACGACCGACGCGATCAGCAGCAACGCACGCACCTGGGCTTCAACTCGGTTGCGGGCGCGGAAGTCCGGGCGCAGGCGCGAAAAACCCCAAAGACCGCCCATCGCCAGCAAGGCCACTGCCAGCGCCCCAGCCAGCAGGTCACCGTTGGTGCGCGCCGCCGCGTAAACCGGCGCCAGCCGCAGTGCCAGTGGGTTGAAGGCCTGCGGAAGATCGCCGTTCACCAGGCCGCGCACTTCGTTCATAAGCGCTTCACTGTCGTTGCCGGAGGCCGGGCGTTCGACAGCAGAAAGGCTGCCCAGCACCTGGCCCTCGATCAGACCTTCGCCCATGATGCCCCAGCCGGCCAGCACCAGCAGCGCCGGCGCCAGCGCCAGCACCGCCACATAGGCGCCGTGATAGACCGGGCGCGAATGCACCGCTCCCATGCGGCCGCCCGCCACCGTTACCATGCGATTGCCGCGGGCACGGCCGGCCAGATAAGCCAGACCAGCAAGACCAAGCACCAGCGCGAAGGCAATCAGCAGCCTCATTGCAGCCCACCTTCGTCCATCGCCGTCAGTTCACGAGCGGTCGCCTCGCCAGCACGGCGAATGGCTTCCGGCGCCGCCACCAAGCCTTTGCGGGCGAGATAGCCGGTGCGGCCCCAGGTCGATTCCCGCGCATACTCGGCCAGAAACTCGCGCATGCCGCGCACGGCTGGCACATGCTGGACCTTCACGTACAGATAGAGCGGGCGCGCGGCCGGGAAACTGCCGCTGGAGATATTCTCATAGGTGGCCGTGACGCCCGACAGCGGCACATCCTTCACCCGGTCGCTATTCTCTTCCATGAAGGAAAAGCCGAACACGCCCAGCGCCTGCGGATTGGCGGAAATCTTCTGCACAATCAGATTGTCGTTCTCGCCGCCTTCGACATAGGCGCCATCTTCGCGCACCTTCTCGCAGATCTGCTTGTGGGCGTCCTCGTCGCTCTTTTTCAGGGCCTTCATCGCCGGTTCGCTGTTGCAGCCCTTGAGCATGTACAGCTCGTTGAAACTGTCGCGCGTGCCGCTGGTCGGCGGCGGGCCGATCACCTCAATGCGGATATCGGGCAGCGCCGGGTTTACATCTTTCCAGGTGCGCGCCCGATTGGGGCCCTTGCCGAACGGATTGGCAGCCAGCGCCAGATAGACATCGCGTTCGGTGAGCGAGGGGAAATTGGCTTCGCGCGCCTGGGCGATGACCAGGCCATCAATGCCGACCTGCAGTTCGATCAGGCCCTTCACACCGTGCTTGGCGCAATCCTCGACTTCGCTCTTCTTGATGCGGCGCGAGGCATTGGCGGCATCGGGGAATTGCGCGCCAAGGCCGGCACACATCAGCTTGATACCGCCGCCGGTGCCGGTCGATTCCACGATCGGCGCGGGAAATTCCGTCCACTTGCGCTTGAACTGTTCAGCGACAGCGGTGGTGAAGGGATAGACGGTGGAGGAGCCAACGATGCGGATCTGCGTACGGCTGCCGCCCGAACAGCCCGCAAGCCCGACCGCCAAGAGGGCAGCCAGGCCGAGGCCGAAGGCAGCAGACACGCGGATTGGCGGCAAGAAATTCATCCTCAAGGGGCCCATGGCCGGGCGATTCGCCGCCCCGTCCTTCTGCCCCGTTTGATCGGCCTTTATGACCGTCCGATGTGGGCCATATGACGCTTTGGTGACAGTTTTGTTGCGCCGCCTGTGGATGGTTTCAGGCAATGGGCAGGGTGAACGACACGCGGGTGCCCTCGCCCAGCCGGCTGTCGATCTCCAGCCGGCCGCGATGCCGTTCCACGATATGCTTGACGATGGCCAACCCCAGCCCGGTGCCGCCCAGGGTGCGGCTGCGCTGGGAATCGACGCGGTAGAAACGCTCGGTGAGCCGCGGCAGATGTTCGGGCGCGATGCCATCACCTTCGTCGGCGACAGTCACCTTCACGCTGCCCCCCGGCGAGGTGGCGACACTGGCGAGGCTGACCCGGATCGGGGAGCCGCTGCGGCCATATTTCAGCGCGTTGGAGATGAGATTGTATAGAACTTGCAGCACCTGGTCGCGATCAGCGATCACGCGCGGCAGTTCGGCCGGTTCGTCTATCAGAAGGGCGCGGCTGTAACCCTCCAGCCGCATGGCCAGCGTGCTGCCTACTTCGGCCACCAGGCCCTTCAGGTCGAGCGGCTGGGTGGGGCGCACGAACTTGTCGAGCTCGATGCGCGACAGGCTCATCAGATCGTCGATCAAGCGGCGCATGCGATCAGCTTCGGTGGCCATGATGGTGAGGAAGCGCTGGCGGGCCGGCTCATCCTCGGCCGCCGGGCCCTGCAGCGTTTCGATGAAGCCGGCCAGCGTGGCCAGCGGGGTGCGCAATTCGTGGCTGGCATTGGCAACGAAATCGACGCGCATGCGCTCGGTCACCTTGGATTGGGTGATGTCATCGAGCAGCACCAGGCAGCGGATCGGACCGTCATCGGCGCCATCCCCCACCACGCGCAGGCGGAAACTGCGATTGCCGCTGCCCAGGCCCGTCAACTCGCGGTCTTCGGCCATCTGCCCGGCCATCACTGCCTCCACGGCATCGAGCAGCGCCGGGTGGCGCACAGTGAGCCGCAGATCGCTGCCAACGATGCGATCGCCGAACAGGGCGCGGGCGGCGGCGTTGGCGGCCTCCACCAACGGACCCCGCGTCAGCAGCGCGGCATCGTTCAGGCTTTCGATGTGGATACGGTCAGGCGAGGGCGCCGGCGGTGGTGGCGGCGGTGGCGCGGGGGGAGGCGGCGGCGGCCCCGGATCGGGCGTACTCATCCGGCCGAGCACGAAACCCAGCAACAGCGCTGCCAGCACCGCCAGCGCCAGTTCCAACGCCCCACTCACCGCGCCAGTCCCCGACCAAGGCACCTGAGCGCCGGCAGCAACGCATCATAATGATCGATGACAGCGTCGCCGCCCAGTTCATGCGCCGGCCGATCGGTGTAGCCGAAACTGACCAGCACGATTCCCAGGCCGGCATTGCGCGCCGCACCCACATCGGTGGCGGAGTCGCCCACGAACGCCGCATCATCCGCTGCGCCGCCGGCCGCGGCCAGCGTCGCAAAGACATGGCCGGCATCGGGCTTGGGCCGTTCGACACTGGTGGCCCCGATCACGGCAGCAAAGCGCCCCTGCCAGCCGAGCGCATCGACCAGCGCCCGGGCAAGATGGGTGGGCTTGTTGGTGCAGATTGAAAGCAGGCAGCCCGCCTCTGTCAGCGCATCCAGCGCCGTTTCCACGCCATCGAAGGCACGTGAATCATTGGCGATGTTGGCCGCATAATGTTGCAGAAACAGCGGCATCGACGGTTCAACCAGGTGCAGCGCCGGATCACCAGTAGCCGCCAGCCCGCGCGTCACCAGCGCCCGCGCGCCGTGGCCAACCAGGTGGCGCACATCGTCCACCGGCAAGGGTGGGCGGCCATGCGCGGCCAGCACATGGTTCATCGCGCCGGCGAGATCGGGGGCGGTATCGACGAGCGTGCCGTCGAGGTCGAACAATATGGATCGGGGCAAAGTCACGAACGGAAAACTATGCACTTCTATTGTTTCAGCACTGCAACAGGCGTTGCGCCGGGTGGCGGCACTTTTCAACCCCCAGCCGTTATGGCAGGGCTGCTGATGTGATGTCCACTGCTCCCTTTGCCGCCATCATTCTTGCCGCCGGCATGGGCACGCGCATGAAATCGGCTCGCCACAAGGTGTTGCACACCATCGCCGGCAAGCCGATGCTGCGCCACTTGACCGACAGCCTGGCAATACTCAATCCGGCCCGCACGGTGGTCGTGGTCGGCGCGTTGAAGGAACAGGTTGAAGCCGAAGTCGCCGGCAAGGCAGATGTGGTCGTGCAGCAGCCGCAGCATGGCACCGGCCATGCCGTTTTGCAGGCGCGCGCCGCACTGGCTGGTTTCGACGGCAAGATACTCGTGCTCTATGGTGACGCGCCACTGGTGCCGGCGGCGACCATGCAGCGCTTGCTGGATGCCCTCACCGAAGATGTGGCGGTGGCGGTGCTGGGCTTTCGCCCGGCCGAAACAGGTGCCTATGGCCGCGTGATCGCGGAAGCTGGCGCGATCCGGAAAATGGTCGAATACAAGGACGCGACGCCTGCCGAACGCGCCGAGACCTTGTGCAATTCGGGCCTGATGGCGGTGCGCGCCGCCGATCTGTTCCCGCTGCTCGCCCGCGTCACCAACAACAATGCCGCGGGCGAATATTATCTGCCCGACGTTGTGGGCCTGGCGTTGGGCGATGGCCGCGCCTGCGTGGTGATCGAGACCGCCGCCGATGAAGTCGCCGGGGCCAACAGCCGCGCCGAATTGGCCGGGCTGGAAGCGATTTTCCAGAACCGCCGCCGCGCCGAACTGATGGCTGCCGGCGTGTCGATGCAGGCGCCCGAAACAGTGTTCCTGGCCGCCGACACCGAAATTGCTGCCGATGTGGAGATTGAACCGTTCGTGGTGTTCGGCCCCGGCGTGACGATCGCAAGCGGCGCCCGCATCCGCGCCCACAGCCATATCGAAGGCGCGGCCATCGGCGAGGGCTGCGAAATCGGCCCGTTCGCCCGGCTGCGACCAGGCACGGTTCTTGGCAAGGGCGCCAAGATCGGCAATTTCGTCGAAACCAAAAAGGCCGTGCTGGGCGACGGCGCCAAGGCGAATCACCTCACCTATCTCGGCGACGTAACCGTGGGGGCCAAGGCCAATATTGGCGCCGGCACCATCACCTGCAATTATGATGGCTTCTTCAAATATCAGACGGTGATTGGCGCCGGCGCCTTCATCGGATCGAACAGTGCGCTGGTGGCGCCGGTGACGATCGGCGCTGGCGCCATTGTCGCTGCCGGCAGCACCGTCACACGCAACGTGAGCGGCGATGCGCTGGCGTTGGTGCGCCCCGAACAGAGCGAGAAGACCGGCTGGGCGGCGCGGTTCCGCACGCTCCAGTCGGCGAAAAAGGGCAAGTAACCATGTGCGGCATCATCGGGATTGTTTCAGGTGAGCCGGTGGCGGATCGGCTGGTCGATGGCCTCAGGCGGCTGGAATATCGCGGCTACGACAGTGCCGGGATTGCCACCATCCACGATGGCGTGATGGACCGGCGGCGCGCGCCGGGAAAACTGGCCAATTTGGCCCGCGAACTTCTGCTTGATCCCCTGCCCGGCAGTATCGGCATCGCCCACACCCGCTGGGCCACCCATGGCGCACCAACCCGCGACAATGCCCACCCGCACGCAACCGAAAATGTCTGCCTGGTCCACAACGGCATCATCGAGAATTTCAAGCCGCTGCGCGCCGAAGTGCTGGCCGCCGGGCACACGCTGAGCAGTGACACCGATACCGAAGTCGTCGCCCACCTGCTGGAGCTGGAGCTGGCCGGCGGTGCCACGCCGGATGCGGCGGTGGCGGCAACGCTCAAGCGGCTGCACGGTGCCTTCAGCTTTGCCATATTGTTCCGCAACCACCCCGGCGTCATCTACGGTGCCCGGCGTGGCTCGCCGCTGGTGGTCGGCCGCGGCGACCGTGAAATGTTCCTCGGTTCCGACGCGCTTGGCCTGGCCCCCTTCACCAACCGCATTGCCTATCTGGAAGAAGGCGATTGGGTGCGGCTGACCACTGACAGCGTCGCCATGTTCGACGCCAATGATCAGCCTGTGCAGCGCGCCTTTATCACCTCGTCGGCCAGTGCCGCGGTGATCGAGAAGGGCAACCACCGCCACTACATGGAAAAGGAAATCCACGAACAGCCGATCGTGGTGGCGCAAACATTGGGCGCCTATCTCGACCCACTGGCGGAAACCGTCGCCCTGCCCGGCCTGCCATTCGATCTCGCCAATGTGAAGCGCGTCCAGATCGTGGCATGCGGCACGGCACTGCTTGCCGGCCATGTCGCAAGTTACTGGCTGGAACAACTGGCCCGGGTGCCGGTCAGCATCGAGAACGCCTCGGAATATCGCTACCGCGACCCGGTTTATGAGGATGGCGGCCTGTGCCTGTTCATCAGCCAGTCCGGCGAGACCGCCGACACGCTGGCCGCGCTGCGCCATGCGCTGGCTGGCGGGCAGATGGTAGCCGCCGTCGTAAATGTCGCCACCTCGACAATGGCGCGCGAAACGCAGTTGCTGCTGCCCACCCACGCCGGCCCGGAAGTCGGCGTTGCGTCTACCAAGGCCTTCACCTGCCAGCTTGCCGTTTTGGCCGCCTTCGCCATCGCGCTGGCCAAGGCCAAGGGGCGCGTGGATGCGGCCGAAGAAGCCCGACTCGTCCATCTGCTCACCGAAGTGCCGGCGGCGATGAACAATGCGCTGAAGTGCGAAGACGCGATTGCGGCGCTGGCCCCCACCTTGGCCAAGGCACGCGACATTCTCTATATCGGCCGCGGTCCGGATTATCCGATGGCGCTGGAAGGCGCGCTGAAGCTGAAGGAAATTTCCTATATCCACGCCGAGGGTTATGCCGCCGGCGAGTTGAAGCACGGCCCGATCGCGCTGATCGATGAACACGTGCCGGTGATCGTCATCGCACCCAGCGGTCCGCGCTTTGAAAAGACCGTCTCCAACATGCAGGAAGTGATGGCGCGCGGCGGTCAGGTGGTGCTGCTGTCTGACGCCGAAGGCGTGGCGACCCACGGTCAAGGCACGACGACGGCGGTGACGCTGCCGGCCGTCGATCCGTTCATCAGCCCTCTGGTCACCGCCATTCCGGTGCAGTTGCTGGCCTATCACGTCGCCTTGGCCAAGGGCACGGATGTGGATCAACCGCGCAACCTGGCCAAGTCGGTGACCGTGGAGTGAGTTACCGGCCCTTCAGCCGGGCTGCATAACCCTTGCGGAACTTGGCCAGTTTCGGGCCGACCACAGCAACGCAATAGCCGTTCTTGGTGCCATTGTTCTCGAAATAGCGCCGGTGATAGGCTTCAGCCGGCCACCACGGCGCGTTCGGCTCGATCGTCGTCACGATCGGATTGTCCCAGCTTGCTTGGTTGCGGGCGATGGCAGCTTCGGCTTCGCCGGCCTGCACACCGTTCTGTGGGAAGATCGCCGAACGATACTGGGTGCCGATATCGCCGCCCTGCCGGTTCAGCGTGGTCGGATCATGGGTGTGGAAGAAGATGTCGAGCAGTTCGGCATAGCTGATGATGTCCGCATCATAAACAATGCGCACGGCTTCGGCATGGCCGGTGGTGCCGCTGCACACCTGTTCATAGTTGGGCATGTCCTTGTGGCCGCCGATATAGCCAGATTCAACCGCTTCGATGCCCTTCAGTTCATTGAAAACTGCTTCGGTGCACCAGAAACAGCCGCCGGCAATGATGGCGATATCATGCGTCATATATACCTCGTTGTCTAAGTCTTGTGTTGATTCTATAGTGATCTGTAGGTGGTGGGGCACCCGAGATAAGCCCGGCTGAAGAGCGGGGCAAGGCAATCGCGCGCGGGCAGGGCGTCGCATGATGGTGCACGGGGGCGTGTGTGAGCAGTTTCCAGGATGTCCAGACGTTTGTGCGCGCCGTGCGCACCGCGCCCAGCCTGACCGACATCGGTCTGGTGCTGAAGGATGCCACGCGCGCCTTTCAGTTCGACCATTTCGCGCTGGCGCAACGGATCAACGCGCCCGACCGGCTTGGACCGGTGCGGCTCACCGATTTTCCCGATCACTGGGTCGACAATCTGGTGCCAAGCGGCCGCGTCGCCGATGATCCGGTGCTGCTGGCCTGTGAACGCAGCGTCACTCCCTTTACCTGGAGCAGGCTTGATAGCATCATGCCGCTGTCCAGCCGCCACAAGGCCTACATGACCCAGGCGCGCGCCGCCGGGCTTGCAGAGGGCTATACCGTGCCGATTCATGTGCCCGGCCAGGCCTCAGGCCTCGTCAGCTTCGTGATGGCCCAAGGCCGCGAACTGCCGTCGGACTCGCTACCAGCGGCACAATATCTGGCCTGCTTTGCGTTTGGAGCCGCACGCCGGTTGAAGCTGCAACTGGAAGGCAATGATCCTTCCGAAGGGCCAAAGCTCACCAAGCGCCAGCTCGATTGCCTGGTGTTGGCGGCGCGCGGCAAGTCCAACTGGGTGGCGGGCCAGTTGCTCGGCCTGTCGGGCGGCACGGTCCACAAATATCTTGAGGCCGCCAAGACGCGCTATGGCGTTGCCACCCGCACCGAACTGGTGGTGCGCGCCTTGTTCGATGGCCAGCTTTCCTTTGCCGATGTGATGGGTGACAGCCGCCGGGACGGCTGATAAGCCTTTGCGCTGAAATGGGGTCGCAGACGCCCCGGCAGCCTTGGGGTGAGCACAGCGCATGGCCGAACACGACAACGATGCTGAGACCGGAAAGCCGGTTCCACCGGTCGGCGGTCCTTATGCCTGGTATGTGTTGGCGCTGCTCGTCCTAGTGTATGTGATGAACTTCATCGATCGGCAGATCCTGTCGATCCTGGCTGAAGACATCAAGCGCGACCTCGATCTCACCGATGCCCAGTTGGGCTTCCTCTATGGCACGGCCTTTGCGGTGTTCTACGCGTTGTTCGGGGTGCCGATCGGCCGGCTGGCGGATAACTGGGTGCGCACACGACTGCTGGCGCTTGGCCTCACCCTGTGGTCAGGGATGACGGCGATGTCGGGCCTCGCCGGCAGCTTCACCCAGCTTTCGCTCGCCCGCATTGGCGTTGGTGTCGGTGAAGCTGCGGCCGGCCCGTCGGCCTATTCGATGATTTCCGATTGGTTCCCCAAGGCCCGTCGCGCCACCGCCATCTCCATTTATGCCGCCGGCCTGTATCTCGGCGGCGGCGTTTCGCTGCTGATCGGCGCAGTGGTGGTGAAGGGCTGGAACACGGCCTATCCCGGTGGTGGCCCGCTGGGCTTGGTCGGCTGGCAGGCGGCGTTCATGGCCGTGGGCATCCCCGGACTGTTGCTGGCCTTGTGGGTGGCGACTCTCATCGAACCGATCCGCGGCCGCGCAGATGGCCTGCCGCCGCCCGTACCGATGCCGGGCAAGACGATAATCCGCAATTTCCTCGCCGATCTAGCCAGCGTCATCCCGCCGCTCACCCTCATCAACATGGCGCTGCTCGGTCGCCGTGCGCTGATGGAAAATGTCGCCGTGCTGGCCATGGTTGCCGGACTGGTGGCGACGCTGGTGCATTTCACGGGCGAGATCCCGCAGTTCCTTGCCGTTGGCACTGGCCTGTATGCCGTGCTCAGCTGGGCGCAATCGATCAAGCGCCGCGACAAGCCGACCTATGAGATGATCTGGGGCACGCCGGCCTTCGTGCTGACCATACTGGGCTTCGGTTCGATCAGTTTCGTCGGCTATTCGGTCGGCTTCTGGGCAGCCCCCTATGCCTTGCGCACCTTTGCCGAACCGATGCTGGCCAGCGGGGGCCCCATCCCCTGGTATGCTACCAAGGAGTCGGTGGCCTTCATCCTGGGCGGCGGCGGCGCGCTCGGCGGATTTGTCGGCACCATCCTTGGCGGCGTGCTCGGCGATTGGGCCAAGAAGCGCCATCCTTCCGGACGCATCATGGTGGGTGCGCTGGCCACGCTGGTGCCGGCGCCGTTCATCTGGATGCAGTACACGACCAGCGATCTGGCGATCTTTTTCCTGTGCTTTGCGCCCACCACCGTTTTTGGTTCCATGTATGTCGGTGTGGCAGCCGCCACGACGCAGGATCTGGTGATGCCGCGCATGCGCGGTGCGGCAACAGCCACCTTCTTCATCGGCACCACGCTGTTCGGGCTGGGCCTGGGGCCGTGGTTCACCGGCTTTGTGTCGAAGGTCAGCGGCAGCCTTGGCACCGGGGTGCTGGCGTTGCTGTTGATGGCCCCCTTCACCATCATTTGCCTCTATTTCGTCTACCGCCTGCTGCCCAAGGCCGAAGCCACTCGGCTCGATCGCGCCCGCGCCGCCGGCGAAATCATCGGAGCCTCTGCCACGTGAAGATCGAATCCCTGTTCAGCGTCGCCGGCAAGACCGCCGTCGTCACCGGCGGCAGCCGCGGCATCGGCGAGATGATCGCCCGCGCGCTGATCGAGAACGGCGCCAGCGTGATCATCACCAGCCGCAAAATCAGTGATTGCGAAGGCCTCGCCGCCCAGCTCGGCCCGGCCTGCACCGCCATCCCGGCCGATCTCAGCCAGATGGCCGAGATCGAGCGGTTTGCCGCCGCCGTCGCCGCTGTCACGCCCAAGGTCGACATCTTGTTCAACAACGCCGGCGCCTCGTGGGGGGCCGAGTTTGACGCGTTCCCGGAAGCCGGCTGGGACAAGGTGATGGACATCAATGTGAAGTCCGTCTTCTTCCTCACCCAGAAACTGGCGCCGCTGATCGAGGCCGCCGCCGGCCCTGGCAATCTGGCCAAGGTGATCAACATCGGCTCGATCGATGGCCAGCATGTTTCTGATCTGGAAACCTACAGCTATGCCGCGTCCAAGGCCGGCGTGCTGCACATGACGCGAATGATGGCCAAATTCCTGGCCAAGCGGCACATCAGCGTGAACGCCATCGCACCGGGGTTTTTCCCCTCCAAGATGACCGCCGGCATCGCCGAGGAGTTCCGCGAGGCCTTCCGCGCCGCCACGCCGATGCAGCGCTGGGGCACGCCGGACGACATGGCCGGCGTGGCGCTTTTCCTGTCGAGCCGGGCCAGCGATTTCCTGTGCGGCAGCGTCGTCACCGTTGATGGCGGATATGCCACGACGGTGTGATTCCGGTGTGGAAATCGGCAGCATATGGGGAAAATACCGGTAGCGCGGCCATGCCAAAAAGCGCATTGAAATCCCGTTGAGCCGCTGGTTGTTGCACTGCGGCGAGGGTGGCTGTGCCATCACAGGCGAGGGTTGATCGTGAAAAAGATCGAAGCTGTCATCAAGCCGTTCAAGCTAGATGAAGTGAAGGAAGCGCTGCACGAAGTGGGCGTGTCCGGGATCACCGTCACCGAAGCCAAGGGGTTCGGCCGCCAGAAAGGCCACACGGAACTGTATCGCGGCGCCGAATATGTGGTGGATTTCCTGCCCAAGGTGAAGTTGGAGGTTGTCGTGGACGATGACCAGGTGGAGCGGGTGGTGGACGCCATCACCAACGCGGCGCGCACGGGGCGCATCGGCGATGGCAAGATTTTCGTGTCCCCCATCGAAATGGCCGTGCGCATCCGCACCGGCGAGCGCGACAGCGACGCGATCTGAATTTTTTAGCCAACCAAGAAGAAGACAAGGGAAGATCCGATGACCACGGCTGCTGACATTCTGGCGATGATCAAGGAAAAGGAGATCGAGTGGGTCGATCTGCGCTTCACCGATCCCAAGGGCAAGTGGCAGCACCTGACCATGGTGTCGGGCGTGATCGACGAAGACATGCTCAACGACGGTTTCATGTTCGACGGCTCGTCCATCGCCGGCTGGAAGGCGATCAACGAAAGCGACATGATCCTGATGCCGGATCTGGATGCGACCTACACCGATCCGTTTTCGGCCACCCCGATGATGATCCTGGTGTGCGACATCGTCGAGCCGTCGACCGGCCAGCTTTATGGCCGCGATCCGCGCTCCACCGCCAAGCGCGGCGAAGCGTACCTCAAGGCCAGCGGCATCGGCGACACCGTCTATGTCGGCCCGGAAGCCGAATTCTTCGTTTTCGACGATGTGCGCTTTGGCCTGGGTTACAACGAAGGCTTCTTCCACCTCGACGATATCGAACTGCCGACCAACAGCGGCCGTAGTTACGAGCAGGGCAACATGGCCCACCGGCCGCGCGCCAAGGGTGGCTATTTCCCCTGCGCCCCGGTGGACAGCGCAGTCGATCTGCGCGCCGAGATGGTCGCCACCATGCTGGAAATGGGCCTGCCCTGCGACAAGCATCACCACGAAGTCGCCAGCGCTCAGCACGAACTGGGCCTGACCTTCGGCAAGTTGGTCGAAACGGCCGATCGCATGCAAGTGTACAAGTACGTTGTGCACCAGGTCGCCCATGCCTATGGCAAGACCGCGACCTTCATGCCCAAGCCGATCAAGGACGACAACGGCAGCGGCATGCACACCCACCTGTCGATCTGGAACGGCAAGACCCCGCTGTTCGCTGGTGACCAGTACGCCGGCCTTTCGGAGATGGCGCTGTTCTTCATCGGCGGCATCATCAAGCACGCCAAGGCCTGCAACGCCTTCACCAACCCTGGTACCAACAGTTACAAGCGCCTGGTGCCCGGTTTCGAAGCCCCGGTGCTACTGGCCTATTCCAGCCGCAACCGTTCGGCCTCGTGCCGCATTCCGTACGGCACCGGAACCAAGTCCAAGCGCGTCGAAGTGCGCTTCCCGGATGCGCTGGCCAATCCGTATCTGGCCTATACCGCGCTGCTGATGGCGGGCCTTGATGGCATCGAAAACCGCATCCACCCCGGCCCGGCCATGGACAAGAACCTCTATGATCTGCCGCCGCGCGAACTGAAGAAGGTGCCGACTGTTTGCGCCTCGCTGCGTGAAGCGTTGGCTGCTCTGGACAAGAGCCGCGCCGTGTTCACCAAGGGCGGCGTGTTCACCGACGACCAGATCGATTCCTATATCGAATTGAAGATGGAAGAGGTGATGCGGTGGGAGATGACGCCGGCGCCGGTTGAATTCGACATGTACTACAGTGCGTAAATCGCAACCAGGCGCGCAAATGGCGACAGCTATTTGCCGAACCCGGCAAGATCTGACGGCGAACGAAAAAGGCGGCCCCCATAGGCCGCCTTTTTTGATTCGTCCGACAGCGTGGCTCCGCTACGCACTTCCATGCCTTCTACCTTGATCGCCCAAACAGACTCGGCGGCTTTGCCGCCGGCGGCACCCTTCCCGCAGGCTCGCGCTTCAGGGCCAAGCGCAAACCGGCTTCGACAAGCTCAGCCTGAGCGGGTGCTGGAACAAAAGGGCAAAAGGGCGGGCGACGTCCCGGCTCAACTCACGGATTATACGCGCGCTCGCCATGCTCGCCCAGATCGAGCCCCTCGCGCTCCACGTCGCTGCTCACACGCAGCCCCGTCACAGCCTTGGCAAGGTACACCGCCACCACAGTCCCAACGGTCGCCCAGACGATCGTGGTCCCAACGGCGGCAAGCTGAACGCCGATCTGGCCAGCCATGTCGAAATCCGCAGCCCCTTGCCCGCCCAGCGCCGGCGAGGTGACAACGCCGGTGCCGACTGCACCAACAATGCCGCCAACGCCGTGGATGCCGAAGGCATCTAGCGAATCGTCATAGCCGAAGCGCAGCTTCAGCGTGGTCACGGCGGCGTAGCAGACCGCTGACGCCGTGGCGCCGAGCAGGATGGCGCCCATCGGACCAGCAAGGCCGGCCGCCGGAGTGACGGCCACCAAGCCAGCGATGATGCCCGACGCCAGGCCCAGCGCCGACGGTTTGTGACCGGCCAACTTCTCCACCGCCAGCCAGGCCAGCGCACCGGAGGCCGTGGCCACAAACGTGTTGATCATTGCCAGCGCTGCCGAGCCATTGGCTTCCAGCGCCGAGCCGGCGTTGAACCCGAACCAGCCGACCCACAGCATGCCGGTGCCGACCAAGGTGAGCGTCAAGGAATGCGGCGCCATGATTTCCCGGCCATAACCGATGCGCTTGCCGAGGATGATCGCGGCGACCAGCGCCGACACGCCGGCATTGATATGGACAACGGTGCCACCGGCAAAATCGAGCGCACCCATGGTGAAGAACAGGCCCGACGAGGCCCACACCATGTGCGCGATCGGCAGATAGACGATCGGCAACCACACCAGCGTGAAGATCAGCACGGCCGAGAACTTGACGCGCTCCACCACCGAACCGAGCACGAGGCTGACGGTGATGGCTGCAAAGGTCATCTGGAAGCAGACGAAGACAAATTCGGGGATGACAACACCAGCGGTAAAGGTCGCCGCGGTAGACGTCGGTGTGATGCCAGCCAGGAACAGCCTATCAAGGCCGCCAATGAACGGCTTCAGCGCACCGACAGCTTCGGGCCCGAAGGTCAGCGAATAGCCGAACACCACCCACATCAGCATGGCCAAGCAGGTGGCGGCGCCGATCTGCGTCATGGTGGAAAGCATGTTCTTGGTGCGGGTGAGGCCGCCGTAGAACAGCTGCAGCCCGGGCAGGATCATCAGCAGCACCAGCAAGGTGGAGACCATCATCCACGCGGTGTCGCCCTTGTCGGGAACCGGCGCTGCGTCAGCAGCCAAGACGGGCGTGGCCAGCAATAGGGCAGGCAGCAGGGCGGCAGCGGCACGCTTGGCCGAACCCGGCAAACTGTCGAACATCCTCATTTTTCCCTCTGCACTCAAACTCTGACGGGCGCCTGTCAGATAAAGCGTTCAGACGTTTGCTGAACCATGGTCAAGGCGACCGGCGATAGTGGCAAAATGGCGGTAGCGGCATTCATGCAGAAGATGCAGCGGCCGGCTCGCTCCGGTCCAAAGTGCCGCCGGCTGGCTGCGGGTGACGAATCACGCTCCACCCATCCAGAACGAGGATGGCGCGCCTTTTTGTGCAGCGCACCATTCCCATGTGGCCGCTGAACCATTTCCTTGATTCCAAACAACCCACGTTAAACATTAAAAAAATGGGCCGGAACCTGAGTTCCGGCCCTAGTAAATCCTTGGGGAGGATCGCCATATTGGCAAGGCCCTTGTGCACCGCACAATGTTACAGAACAATGCGCGAAATGGCGTACGGCCAAAAAAATTGTCGCACCCGGTCAAACAGGCCTAGCCGCTGGCGGCCCGCGCGGCTGCGCCCTATACAGGGCCCATGTCCGATCTGTTCGCTGCCACGCAAAGCTCCGCCGATTATGATGCCAGCCATATCGAGGTGCTGGAGGGGCTCGAGCCCGTCCGCCGCCGCCCCGGCATGTATATCGGCGGCACCGACGAACGCGCGCTTCACCATCTCGCCGCCGAAGTGCTGGACAACGCCATGGACGAAGCGGTGGCCGGCCACGCCAGCCGCATCGAGGTGACGCTGGACGCCGACAACAGCCTTAGTATCAGCGACAATGGCCGCGGTATCCCGGTTGATCCCCACCCGCGCTTTCCCGACAAATCGGCGCTGGAAGTGATCATGACAATGCTGCACAGCGGCGGCAAGTTTAGCGGCAAGGCCTATGCCACCAGCGGCGGCCTGCACGGCGTGGGTATCAGTGTCGTCAACGCCCTGTCTGATGAAACCGTGGTGGAAGTCGCCCGCAACAAATTGCTGTATCGCCAGCGTTATTCGCGCGGGATTCCGCAAGGCAAGATCGAGGAACTGGGCCCGACGCAAAACCGGCGCGGCACCAGCGTCAAGTTCCACCCCGATGCCGAAATCTTTGGCGACGATGCCCGCTTCAAGCCGGCCCGCCTCTACAAGCTGGCCCGGTCCAAGGCCTATCTGTTCGGCGGTGTCGAAATCCGCTGGCGCTGCGCACCGGAACTGGCGACGCCCGATGTGCCGGAAACGGCCGTCTTCACCTTCCCCGGCGGCCTGGCTGATCATCTGAAGGAGCGGCTCGACAACCGCCCGCTGGTGGTGCCCGATCTGTTCGCCGGCCGCACCGATCTGCCCGCTGGCCCGGATGGCAAGCCAATGGGCGCGGTGGAATGGGCCTGCGCCTGGCCGCAATATGGCGAAGGTTCGGCCAGTTTTTATTGCAACACTATCCCCACCCCCGATGGCGGCACGCATGAGGCGGGCCTGCGGCTGGCGCTGACCCGCGGCCTGAAGAACTATGCCGGCCTCACCGGCAACAAGAAGGCCAGCGATCTTTCCGGCGAAGACGTGTTTGCCGGCGCGGAGATCATGCTGTCGCTTTTCATCCGCGATCCGCAGTTCCAGAGCCAGACCAAGGACCGGCTGACCAGCCCGGAAGCCACCCGCCTGGTGGAAAACGCCATCAAGGACCATTTTGATCACTGGCTGGTGGCCAATGGCGAACGCGGCAAGGCGCTGCTCGCCTTCGTGGTGGAGCGCATGGAAGACCGGCTGCGCCGCCGCCAGGAAATGATGGTGAAGCGCAAGACCGCCACCAGCAAATCCAGTCTGCGCCTGCCCGGCAAACTCACCGATTGCGCCCGCAATGACGCGGTCGGCACGGAATTGTTCATCGTGGAAGGCGATTCGGCCGGCGGCAGCGCCAAACAAGCACGCGATCGCAACACCCAGGCGATCCTGCCCATCCGTGGCAAGATCCTCAACGTCGCTTCGGCCAACATGGCCAAGATCGGCGCCAACAACGAGATCGCCGATCTCACCCTCGCCATGGGCTGCGGCACGCGCGACAAATACAGCCCGGAAAATCTGCGCTACGAACGCATCGTCATCATGACCGATGCCGATGTCGACGGCGCCCATATCGCCACCCTTTTGATGACCTTCTTCTTCCGCGAGATGCCGGGTCTGGTGCGTGATGGCCGGCTTTATCTCGCGCAGCCGCCGCTCTATCGCTTGGCGGCTGGCGGCACGGTTGCCTATGCCCGCGATGATGCCCACCGCGCCGAGCTGATGAAGACGGTGTTCAGCGGCAAGTCCAAGGTGGAGGTCAGCCGCTTCAAGGGCCTGGGGGAAATGAACCCGTCGCAGTTGAAGGAAACCACCATGGATCCGGCCCGCCGCAGCCTGATCCGGGTGAAGCTGCCCGAGGATGTGGACGGCCGCGCCGATGTCGCTGATCTGGTGGAACGGCTGATGGGCCGCAACCCGGAACATCGTTTCCACTTCATCCAGAGCCACGCTACCTCGATCGAGGCCGACGCCATCGATGCCTGACGGGCCGCCTTCGGGCTGGCGCGCCATGCTCGCCGCCAGCCGACCGCACGGCATCGATCGCATCGTGCCGTTCGGTCAGGCGCTGGCGTTCGGCAATGTGTGGGACGGGGTGAACTTGCTCACGGCCCTCACCCGCATCGTCAGTATCGAGGTTTAGGGCGCCGCCACCGCCGCGTCATAGGCCTCACTGGCCGCGGCCCATGCATCTTCAGCGGCCGTGATGCCGGCATCCAGCACGCCGCGCTTCTGCATCAGGGCAGTAATGTCGGCCGGCGCCTGGGTCATCTGCTCATCCACCGCCTCGCGTTCGGCAATCAGCCGGTTCATCTGCGCTTCGGCCGCCAGCATCGCCTGGCGCAGCGGCTTGGCGGCTTCACGGCGGGCAGCGGCCTGGCGGCGGGCTTCCTTGGGATCGATGCGCGGCGCCTTGGTGGCGGCGGGCGCGGCGGTGCTGTTGTTGGAGCCAGCCAGAATCAGCGTTTCATAATCGTCGATGCTGCCATCGAACTGGCTGGCACGCCCAGCATCAACCAGCACAAGCCGATCGGCGCTGGCTTCGATCACGTGCCGATCGTGGCTGACCACCACCACAGCGCCTTCATAGCCGGCCAGCGCCTGCACCAGGGCTTCGCGGCAATCGATGTCGAGGTGGTTGGTCGGTTCATCGAGAACGATCAGGTGCGGCGCATCGCGGGTGACCAGCGCCAGCGCCAATCGCGCCTTTTCTCCGCCGCTCATCGTGCCGATGCGCTGTTCAGCTGTCGGGCCGGTGAAGCCGAAACGGCCCAGCTGCGCCCGCACGGCGCTGGGGCTGGAGCCCTTCATCGCGCGGCCCATCATCAGCACCGGCGTGGCATCGCCATCCAGTTCCTCGACCGGATATTGGGTGAAATAGCCCACTTTCAGCTTGCCCGACGCAAAGCGCGTGCCCGCCATGGTCGGCAACTGGCCGATCAGCAGCCGGGCCAGCGTCGTCTTGCCGTTGCCGTTGCGGCCAACCAGCGCCAGCCGGTCATCGGGATCGAGCCGGATATCGAGATCGTTCAGGATCGCCCGCCCGTCATAGCCGACATCGGCATGATCCAGCGTCACCAGCGGCGGGCGCAGCGGTTCCGGGCTGGGGAAATCGAACTTCATCGTCGGATCATTGGCCGCTTCGGCAACGGGCTGCATCTTGGCCAGCGCCTTCTGCCGGCTCTGCGCCTGCTTGGCGGTGGAGGCGCGGGCGCTGTTGCGGGCGATATAATCCTGCAGCTTGGCGCGCTGCGTGGCCTGGGCGGTGCGCGCGGCTTCCAGCTGCGCCAGCCGTTCGGCGCGCTGCCGTTCGAAACTGTCGTAATTGCCGGTATAAAGCTGCACCTTGCCGCCTTCGAGATGCAGGATCATGCCTGCAACCCGGTTCAGCAGATCGCGTTCGTGGCTGATCAGTACGATCAGGCCGGGATAGGATTTCAGGAAATTTTCCAGCCACAGGGCCGATTCCAGATCGAGGTGGTTCGATGGTTCGTCGAGCAGCAGCACATCGGGCCGGGTGAACAGCAGCGCCGCCAGCGCTACACGCATGCGCCAACCACCCGAATAGCTGTCGAGCGGACGGCCCTGCATGTCCTCGTCAAAGCCCAGGCCCACCAGGATTCGCGCAGCGCGAGCGGGGGCGGTGTGAGCATCAATAGCGATCAGCCGCTCGTGGATGTCGGCAACGCGCTCAGGGCTGGCGCCGGCGTCTTCCTCGGCGATCAGCGCGGCGCGTTCGGTATCGGCGGCCAGCACGGTTTCAAACGGCGTGCCCTGCCCCATTGGGGCTTCCTGCTTCAGCCAGCCCAGCCTTGTGCCGCGCGGCCGTTCGATGCTGCCGCCATCCGGATCGATGGTGCCGGCCATCACCTTCATCATCGTGGATTTGCCGGCGCCGTTGCGGCCAATCAGGCCAACACAGCCGCGCGGCGGCAGCGTGGCGCTGGCGCCGTCAATGATGGCGCGCCCGCCAAGGCGAACGGTGAGGTTTTGAACAGACAACATGATGCGCGCCGCCTAGCAGGATAGGGCCGAGCCGGCTAGGCTGCTGGCATGATCAATCGCCGTATCCTGCTGGCCCTGCCGCTCTTGCTCGTCAATCCAGCGCGGGCAGAGCCGGCCGATCCGCTGGTGGCGGCGCTCATCACCTGCTGGCAAGCGCGCGGCGTGCGCTTCACGCCCGAACAGGTGGCGGCCCGCATCGGCGCCCGCACCGGCCGCGACGCGCTGCTGGCCGTTGCCGGCGCGTGGACCGATGCCAACGACGATGATCAGGAAACAATGGTTGAAATCGTCTGGGCAGCAGGCGCGCCACCTTCGCCGGCAGAGCCGCTGTTGACCGTCGATCTGGTGGCGGGCAGGCCGGCACTGCTGCTCACCCGCGACGGCCAGTGGTGGCTGCTGTACGCACGCAACCAGGATTTGCTCGCCGTTCGCCACCCGATTACCGGACAGGCGCGGATGCTGGCGCCGGATGCGGCGGCGTTGATCGGTCGCCCGGTTATAGCCGGGGCTTGACCCATCACCTCACCCCGGCTTTCGCCGGGGTGACGGGAACAGCTTCAGGGCCGCGGCTGCGGCGACGGGAACGGCGGGTTGCTGATGAAGTTGCCGGCGTCGCCCGGATAGGCGATCGGGCTTTCGCTGCCATCGGCGGCCACGGCGGCAACGCCAAACAGCCAATCATCGATCGACACATGTTCCAGCACCAGCGACGTGGCAGCGGCCGCGGCGGTGCGGCTGTATTGCCATTGCGGCGCGGTGGTGTCGCGCCACCAGATCTTGTAGCCGGCAGCATTCTTCACCGGGGCCCAGCTCACCTTGGTATTGGAACCGGCGTCGCGCTGGATGGTGACGGCGGGCGGCATTGGTGCGCGGGCCAGCGCGGCGAGGCCGGCCACGTTCAACCTGGTCACCTTGGCGAGATACTGGAAATCGACGCCGGGGATGAGATCGCCATAGGGACGGCCATTTTCCATCCGCACATTCTGGTGCTGGCGGTCATAATGTTCCACGGATTCGGTAATGCGCACCGCCGGATAGCCTTCTTCCAGCAAGCGGGTCTGATCGCCGCCGCGGCCGAACCTGTCGGTGCGATAGATCATTTTCACATCCAAACCGTCGATGTTGTGGTCGGCGAGGCGGTCGAGGAAGCGCGCCACGTTACGGCTGGGCGAATCATTCTCACCCCCATTGTAGCGGCGGCGGTTGGCCTGAGCGGCGCTTTCCACGGCCTTGGTGCCTTCGGAAAACACGCGGACATGACCCGAATCCTTCATGCCGCCAATGCCGGTGCTATTCCCAATGATGTCGTTGTTCAGGTCGGCTTCAACCACCCAGCCCTTGGCGCGGGCGTAGTCGGCCAGCACCTTGCCGCCGTTCAGTCCCTGTTCCTCACCCGACAGCACCGCATAGACGATGGTGGCGGGGAACTTGTGCTGCGAAAGCACGCGCGCCGCTTCGATCACGGCGGCGGTGCCGCTGCCATCATCATTGGCGCCCGGTGCATCGCCCTTGGCATCGTTGGGATCGCTGTTGCGGCTGTCGATATGAGCGGAAATGATGATGAAGCGGTCCGGATCGGTGGTGCCACGCTGGATGGCAAGCACATCCACGATCTCGGTCGGGTTGGGCAGGCGATCACCGGTGAACACCTGCGCGGGCTTTTCAATGGTCAGGCAATTGCCGCAGGCAGCGCTGAACGCCTGAAAACGGCTTTCGGTCCAGCGGCGGGCGGCGCCAATGCCGCGGGTCGGGCTGGTGGTGTCGCTGGCCGAATGGCGGGTGCCGAAACCCACCAACGCGGTGATGCTGGCCTTCAACTCGGCCTCGCTCACGCCGGCGGCAAGCGCAGTGAGCGGCGCTTCGGCAGCCAGCGCGGGTGACGTGCCCGCCAGCAAAGCCGCCACTGCCACCATCGATCGCATCGTCACCATCGCATTGCCCCTGTTTGTGCTTAGACCTGCAGCGATGGCGCGAGGCCGGCGCTTTGGCAAGACCCACGCGTGCATGTCGCGCCCGAAGGCGGCAAGCCGCGACAACGAAAAAGGCCGGCCCCCGCTTGGGGACCGGCCAATTTTCGATCAGCGCTTGATCAGGCCGAAACGCTCAGTGCGCCGCGACGACGGCGGGCGGCAAAGCCGACCAGACCGAAGCCGGTGAGCAGCATGGCCCAGGTCGCCGGTTCCGGCACCTCACCACCGCCTGGATCAAAGCCACCACCACCGGTGCCCATGCCAATGCCGGAATCGCCCAGACGGCTGCCGGTGATCGACTGGTAGCGGATGATGAAGTTGTTGAAGATCACCGACGTGGTGGGCGGATTGGCGAAGGTCAGCGAGAAGGTTTGCAGCGCCGAACCCCCGTCGGCCACGCCGCCGCCGCCACCGCCATTGCAGTTATTGTTGGCAGTCAGGCAGAAATCGATCGAGGTCTGGCCGCCAATCTGCGGGAAGCCGGCGTTGAGCAGCGATCCCGTGAACGGGCCCGACAGCGGTGTCGCAGCCGTGATGTCCGGGCTGCTGTTGAAACCAAAACCGGAAATGCGGCCGCCAACCGGCGCCGTCGACAGCGTGTTGTCCACAGCGGCGGAAAAAGTCCAGACGTTGCTCGCCACGCCGGTGAGCGTGAACTTGATTGCAGCCGTAAGACCGCTCTGGTTCTGCTCATCGATGATGCCGTTATAGTTGTAGGTGAACGACTTACCCAAATCGGCCGACGTGACCGTGATCGGCGAGTCTACCAGCGGAACGGCCGCAGTGGCCGGCAGCGCGCTTGCGGCGATCACCGCAGCGGCAATTATTGTACCGAGTTTCATGATGTTTGCCCTCGCATTGGTGGGAAGCGAGTCGCCCCCCGACGTCATGTTCATGATCATCAATAAAGTATGACCACGATGCAACTTGAATTAGGTATTTGTTAACTTTTTTTACATTTTTGTAATTCTGCCAGTGCCGGGCGACCAACAGCAATTGGCAGGCAAAAACTCAGGGTCAGGCCCGGCCCTCGTGACGGCATTGCCGACACATGGGCCTGACCCCAAGCGAACCCGATCAGGCCGCAGCAGCGACCTGACGACGGCGGGCAAAGCCGACCAGGCCGAAGCCCAGCAGCAGCATCGCCCAGGTGGACGGTTCCGGCACGGTGGCGGTGAAGTCACCCGAACCGCGCGCGTTGAAGTTCTGGAAGCGAGCATTGGCCTGGCTGCCAAGGCCGCCCGGCGTGAAGGTGAAGCCCGGAACCACGTTGGCGAGGCTGATCGAGAAGTCGGTCAGTTGGATCGGCGGGAAGCTCAGGAAATCGCTCGACACGTTCGAGAAGCCATCACCCGGGATCGACACCAGCGCGTTACCGGCCGTGCCAGGAACGTTCGCCGACAGTTCTCCGCCGGTGAAGCTGAGCGTCAGGATGTTCGAGCCAGCCGCATAAACGGCCGAGCCGAGAACGAAAGCGGCAGTGTTGGTGAACGACACGGTGCCACCGGTGAACGCTTGCGACCACAGGCTGCCCGAGGTGTTCACGGCGAAGCTGGTGCCGGTGCCGGTGAACGACAGGTTGGCCGCGACGCCCGACACGAAGTTGCCGAAGAAATCTTCCAGCGTAACCAGCACGCTCTTCGGCGAGACGGTGGACAGGGTCCAACCGGCAGCGCCATTGTCAACATAGTTCAGGTTCGGACCGGCCTGATTGGCGGTGAAGCTGACGATCGACACGGTCGTGGCGGCCTGTGCGGCCATCGGCATCATGGCGAGCGCAGCAGCGGCGATCGCGGTCTTCAGAAACTTACTCATAGCAGCAACTCCCTCGTTGGCTTTGGCCCCGTCTGAGCATCGTCGTGACACCCAGCCGCAAAGATACATGCAAAATTCATACCAGTTTAACGACTTTGTAATTTTCTCAGCGATTCAAGTGCCTTAACATTTTCTTGCCAATTCATTAAGTTTACGAAATGTAAAGTTTTCCGACAGTTTTCATGGTTAATTCGTTAGCAACCATACCGCCAGCAGCCGCTGACACGGACCGGAGATGGGGCCATTTCGGAGGGATGGGTGGGCAGTTTCCACCCGTTACGGATCACCGCAATCGCGCGTGCGAAACCGCCGCTGCCGGGCGGCGCGACGCGATCGAAAACCGCTGACGCGGCTGATTCAGCTGATCAGGAAGGCCACCAACGCCCGCACCTTGGCCTGGCGCCATTGTGGCGTGGGCGCGGTGAGCCACCAGGCGCCGGCGGCAGGCACACCCGCATCCAGGGCGATGATGCGCCCCGAGGCGAGATCTGCGGCGGCCAGCAAGGCTTGCACCCGCGTCTTGCCCAGCCCGGCTGCGGCCGCATCGATAGCAAGGCCAGGGTCTGCCACCGTCAGCGCGCTTTCAACGCAGGGCGTTTCGGGATCGAGCGGGTGTGCGATGCACGACAAGATATTGGGCGCGTCTGGCCCGGTGCTGGGCGCCGCCACCGTGATCAGAAGTTCATCGCCCAAGGTGCGGCCATGAATGCCCTCGGCCTGCGGCTCACCGCCGAAATGGATGGCCAGATCGTGATTGGCCTGGGTGAAATCCATCTCACCGTCTTCATGGGCGGCGATGGAAAAGCGCAGTTCCGGGTGCTGCCGGCCATAGTCGGCCAGGCGGGCGGTGAGCCACTTGGCCACCAGTGCGCGTGGCGCCGCAATGGAGAGCACACGGCTGGATTGCCCGGCCTGCATCACCCGCACCGCCTCTTCAAAGGCGAGGAAGCCTTGTTGCAGCGCCGGCAGCGCCTGTTCGGCTTCGTGGGTGAGTTCAAGATTGCGGGTCAGCCGGCGGAACAGCACGACGCCCAGCGTTTCTTCCAGTGCCCGGATCTGCTGGCCCACGGCAGCCGGTGTGACCGCCAGTTCATCGGCAGCGCGCGTGAACGACAGGTGGCGCGCGGCCGCTTCGAACACGCGCAGGGCATTCATGGGCAGATGGGTGCGCTTCATGGGGAGAGAATGGCTGGCCTGCGCGCCGCAATCAATGCACTGGCGGGCGGCCGACTGGCATGTCCAGCGCAAAGGCCGGGATGACGACCGTGTAGCGCACGCCGTCTTCGCCCATCATCACATAACGGCCCTGCATGCGGCCCGACGCGGTGGCCAGCGGACAGCCCGAGACATAATCATAGGCGCCGCCCGGCGCGATCAGCGGCTGCACGCCCACAACGCCATCGCCTTCCACCTGTTCGGTGCGGCCATCGCCATCAGTGATCAGCCAGCGCCGCGCCATCAGCCGTACCGGCACCAGGCCGGCATTTTCCACCCGCACATGATAGGCCCAGACATAATAGCCGCGTTCGGGATCGGATTGATCCGGGAGATAATGGGGAGCGACACGCACGGTAATGCCGCCGGTGGTTTCGGCGTAGGGGAAGATCTGGCCGATCATCCCCGTCATAGGCCGGCCGATTTCAGCGCCTGATCAAGATCGTCGATCAGATCGTCCACATCTTCCAAGCCCACACTCAGCCGCAACATGCCTTCGGTGATGCCCATTTCGGCACGTACCGCTTCCGAAACGCTGGCATGGGTGGTGCTTGCCGGATGCGTCATCAGGGTGCGGGAATCACCCAGATTGTTGGAAATATCGATGATGGTGAGCGCATCGAGCAGCGCCTGCGCCTGGGGCCGGCCGCCATCAAGATGCATGGCGACGATGGTGCCGCCCGCCGTCATCTGGCGCAGCGCCAGGGCGTGCTGCGGATGGCTGGGCAGGCCGGGATACACCAGCCGCGGCACCCGGCTTTCCAACCAGGCGGCCAGTTTCAGCGCATTGTCACACTGGCGGCGCACGCGCAGATCCAGCGTTTCAAGGCTCTTCAGTACCACCCAGGCGTTGAACGGGGACAGATTGGGCCCAGTATGGCGCGCGAACGCCAGATAGGTGTCGTTGATCCACTTTTCGCTGCCGACCACGGCACCGGCCAGCACGCGGCCCTGCCCGTCCATCAACTTGGTGGCGCTGTAGGCCACGATATCGGCACCGTGTTCCAGCGGCTTCTGCACGATCGGCGAGGCAAAGGCGTTGTCCACCATGACCAGAGCGCCGGCATCATGGGCAACATCGGCAATCGCCCGGATGTCGCACAGGTCCAGCCCCGGATTGGTGGGCGTTTCGAGGAAGAACGCCTTGGTGTTCGGCCGCCGCGCCTTTGCCCACGCATCCACGTCGCGGGCGTCCACCGTGGTGGTTTCGATGCCGAAGCGCGGCAGGATGCTATCGACCAGCACCCGGCACGAACCGAACAGCGCGCGGCCCGCCACCAGATGATCCCCGGCCGAAAGGGTGGAAAGCAGCATGCCGCTCATCGCCGCCATGCCGGTGGCGGTGGCCCGCGCGGCTTCGGCACCTTCGATCAGGGCGATGCGCTTTTCCAGCATCTCCACCGTGGGGTTCTGCAGGCGGCTGTAGGTCATGCCCGGGCGCTCACCGCGGAAGCGCGCGGCGGCTTCTTCGGCATTGTCATAGCAATAGCCTGACGTCATGAAGATGGCTTCGGAGGTTTCGCCCACCTCTGTGCGCATGGTGCCGCCGCGCACCATCTGCGTGGCGGGACGCCACTGCTTCACGAGCTCCAAGTCTTGTCCGGTGTTACGCTTCATGGCTCCCGCCATAAACCTGTGATGGCCCGGGCGCAATGAAGCGCTGCTTCAAATTGCCACAGTGTCACATGATCTTTGCTGTGACTTTCAATCTGCAATGACCGTGCTGGCCTTGTCGCCCTGCACGATGAGCAGATACATCACCGGCGTGACGACGCGGGAGAGGACGGTGGACGATACCAGCCCGCCGATGATCACCCAGGCCAGCGGCGAATAGAGGCCGGAGCCGGACAGCGCCAACGGCAGCAGGCCACCGATGGCCGTCACGCTGGTGAGCAGCACCGGCAGGAAGCGCACTTCGCCGGCTTCCTCGATGGCCTCGCGCAGTGGACGGCCGGCTTCACGCAGTTGGGTGGTGAAATCGACCAGCAGCAGGCTGTTTTTGATCTCAATCCCGATCAGCGCGACGAAACCGATGGCGGCGGTGTAGCTGAGACTGTTCCCGGTGAGAAACAGCGCCACCAGCCCGCCGAACAGGCCGAGGGGGATGACGCCGGCCACCACGAGCGTTTCGCGGAAGCGGCCAAATTCGATCACCAGCACTGCCAAGATACCGAACACAGCCAGCGCGATGACCGGACCCAGCCCGCCAAAGCTTTTCGCCGCCGTTTCCGCTTCGCCGCCCACTTCGAACCGGTATCCGGTGGGCAATTTCACCTTGCTCTGCACGGCCTTCACCACCGCATCGTTGACCTTGGCGATGAGATAACCATCCAGCACTTGGGCATCGACATAGACAACCCGGCTTTGGCGAGACCGGTTGATGCGCGGCGGCGCCGAATCAAGATAGGGCGTTGCGATCTCGCGCAGCGGCACCGCGCTCTGGTTGCCGGGCAGGTAGATATCATCGAGCACACTGATATTGTGCCGCTCCGCCAACGGCAGGCGCACAACGACGTTATAGCTGTCACCTTCCACATCGCGGAAGCGACCGGCGGTCTCGCCGGCCAGCGCCAGTCGTAGCGCCCGCCGCGGCGCACCCGGCGCCACACCCAACAGGGCGGCCTTGTCACTGTCCAACCCAAGATTGAGCCGCGGCGTGTCGACCGCCACCGGATTGCGCACATCGCGCGTGCCCGGCACGGTGCGCATCACCGCCTCGGTCTCCGCTGCCAACCGCTTCAGCACATCCAGTTCCGGGCCGATGATGCGCAGCTGGATCGGCGCATCGATGGGCGGGCCGTTCTGGAAAATCTTCACCACGAACTGTGCATCCGCAACTTTGGCAAGCTTGGCGCGCAGCCGCTCCACCATCTCCGGGCTGCCGGGCTTGTCCCAGGCTTTCAGCGTCACCAGCACCTCGCCGATGTTGCTGCGCTGATCATTGTTGACCTGGTTGTAGAAGATACGCGGGTTGGCGCGGCCGATATTGCTGGCGATGCCAGTCACGTTCGGCTCACCCTTCAGCGCTTCCTCCACCGCCAGCACGGCCCTTGTGGTGGCCGGAATGGCGGTGCCTTCGCTGGCCGTTACCTGCACGGTGAAATAGGGCGTTTCAGCGGGCGGAAACAGACTGGAGCCGATCAGGGGCACCAGGCCAAAACCGGAGACGATCAGCAGCGTCGACACGCCCATCGCCCGCCACGGGTGCGTGAGACCCCAATGCAGCACCGGCTGATAGAAGCGGTGGATGCCGCTGTTCACGGCCTGCAGAAAGCGGTTGCCATGCTCGCTTTCCTCGCGTGGCAACAGGCGGCTGGCCAGGAACGGCACGATGGTGAGGCTGACCAGCAGCGACGCCGCCACCGTGCCCAGCACCGCCACCGGCAGGCTTCGGGTGAACTTGCCGGCGCCTTCGGGCAGCATGGTCAGCGGCAGGAAAGCAAACAGCAGCACGAAGGTACAGCCGATCACCGCCACGGCGATCTGGCTGGTGCCATCGATGGCGGCCTGTTCGCGCGTCTTGCCCATGCGCAGGTGGCGGGCGATGTTTTCCGTCACCACGATGCTGTCGTCCACCAGCAGGCCCAGCGCGATGATGAAGCCCGAAATGGCCAGCTGGTTGAGCGTGAACCCGCTCCAGCTCAGCACCGCCACACCCATGGCGAGGGACAGCGGCACCGAAACCATGACCACGATGCTCGCCCGCCAGCCCAGCGGCAGCAGCGTGATCAGCACCAGGCCCAGCGCGATGCCGAAATCGCGGCCCAATTGCCCCAGTTTGCGGGCGATGTCGTCGCTCTGGTCAAACGCCACTTCCAGCTGCACATCGGGCGGCAGCAGCTTGCGATATTCATCGGCCGCCGCCACCGCGCCATTGCGGATATCGAGCACGTTGAGCCCATCCTTCTGGGTCATCGTCACCCACACCGCGCGCTTGCCGTTGTAACGGGCGAAATGCGGCTGTTCCTCATAAGCCCAGCCAACGCTGGCAATATCCTTCACCCGCACGATCCGGCCATCGCGGGCGCGCACGGGCTCATCGCCCACGTCGGCGACAGTCTTGTATGCGCCGCCAGCCTGCACGTTCAGCCGGGCTTCGCCGGATTGCACGGCGCCCGGTGGCAGATCCTGGCCACCACCGCGCAGGGCATCCGTGACAGCGGTGACCGGGATGCCGATCTGCGCCATGCGGCCTGTATCGAGCGCCACCCGCATTTCCGGCGTGGGCAAGGCAAACACCCGCGCCGCCCGCACGCCCGGCACCCGGATCAGCCGCTCGCGCAGGTCCTTGGCGACCTTTTCCAGCCGGCGGTAACTCGCCGTGTCTGATACGAGTGCGAATTGCAGCACGGCCGCTTCGGTGGTCCGCGATTTCTGGAATTCCAGCCGGGTCAGCGCGCTTGGCAGATTCTGCCGAATGGCGTTCACTTCCCGCACAATCTCGTCGTAGTTTTTTTCCGGATCACCATCCCAGCTGAATTCACCGGTGATGATGGCGGTGGAATCGGTCGATCGCGATTCCACCTTCACGATGCCATCCAGGCCCTGGATCACATCCTCGATCGGCTTGGCGATGGTGGTTTCCATGTCGGCCGGCTCGGCGCCCGGCACGTTGGCGATCACGCTGATGAACGGCGACGGGAAATGCGGATCAACCGATCGCGGAATGGCGAAAAACGCCGAAAGCCCCAGCGCTGCCAGCGCCAGAAACACCACCAGGGTGATCTGCCAGCGCTGAATGGCAAAACGGATGATGCCGTTCACTGGCCCGCCTGCCTCCCAGCAGGCACTGAATCTGGCGCGACCTCGATCACCTGGCCTTCACGCAGCCGGTCGATACCGGTGGTCGCCACCTTGTCACCGGGCTTCAACCCGGCTGTCACCACCACGCCCCGCGGCCCGACTGCACCCAGCGTCACCAACCGCTGCCGCACCCGCCGGGTCACCGGTTCCAGCACATAGACAAAGCCTTCATCAGCCCGCGCCGAAAAAACCGCCGTGGCCGGCACCAGCAAGGGCGCCCCCGGTTCTGCCGGGCCCAGCACCAGCCGCGCACTGCCGATCTGGCCCGAAGCCAGCCGCGCATTGGCCGGCAGCTTCACTTCCACGCGGAAAGTGCCAGTGCCATCATCGCCGCGCGCGCCCACTTCACTCACCGTGCCGGCCAGCGTGCCCGCCCCCAGCGCCGGGATGCGCACCGTGGCCGGCTGGCCATGCCCCACCCGCGCTGCATCACGGTCCGCCAGCGGCAAACGCAGCACAAAGCCTTGATTCATCTCGCCAATGGTCAATATCGCCTGGCCTGGCTGGGCGATCTGGCCCGGTTCCCCCGGCCGCGCCAGCACCACGCCGCTGGCGGGTGCGCGCAAACTGGCCAATGTCACGTCAAACCCGGCGGCCCGCGCCCGCGCTTGCGCCGCCGCCATCGTTGCCCGCGCCTGCTCCACCCGCGGCGCCGTCACCCAGCCCTTCGCAAACAGATCTTCGGCGCGCTTCATATCGGCTCTCGCCCGCACCACGTCCGCCGCTGCAGCGTATTGGTTCGCCCCAAGCGCCGTGGTGTCGAGCCGCGCCAGCAACTGCCCGGCCTGCACCCGATCACCTTCGCGCACCAGGATCGCCGCGATGCGCCCCGGCGTGTTGAAGGCCAGCGGCGTCTCGCGCTTCAGCCGCACGGTGCCGGCCACATCAAGCTCGGTCACGCCGCTCACCGGCGCCACGCTCACCACCCGCACCGGTACGGCCGGCGCCGGCGCTGGCGGCGGCGCCCTGTTTTCGCCACAGGCCGCCAGCATCGTGGCAAGGCCCAGAATGGAGATCGTGGATGCGCTGGCACGGCGCGCTGGCTGAACGGCCCTGTTGACCCTGTTCTTCACCATGTGCGTGCCTGCCGACCCTGTTGCTGCCAGTGGCGACCGGCAGTTTTGATTGCGACTCATATCCTGCCCACGTCGGCTCGGGCTGGCAAGTGTTTTTGAGCAGCGCTCAAGTTTGTCGCAGGGGGGCTGCCCGCCGTCAGCCAGCACTCCCCCCGGATGCTGGCGCGACAGGCGATCGCCCGTTTGGTTCAGTCGTTGATCACCAGGGCACAGACGGTCATTGCCACGCCCTCGTCATCGGCGGTGCCGGGTTCCACCACGGCTTCGGCCAGGATCTGCCCGGCAATGCTGATGGTTTCGTGGGCCAGGCGTTCACCCAGCGCGGCCAGCGCGGCGGCTGCACCCACCCCATCCAGCCGCACATCGAGTTCATGGCGCGTGCCGGCCAACGTCAGGCTCGCCCGATCGCGAGCGCGCAGTTCCTCGATCACCACCCGCGCCCCAACGGCCCGCATCGCCTTTCAAGCCGGCTTCGTCCGCGATCTCGCCCAATCCCCCCCCGAAGCCCTCGCCATCCTCTCCGTCGAAGGCGATTCAATGCTGCCTACCCTCGCTCACGGCGATCAGATCCTCATCGACACCCACGACCAGTCCGCTGCGCGCGACGGCATCTACGTGCTGCGCGTCGACGATGCCCTCCTCGTCAAACGCCTCTCCCTCAACCCCGCCAGCCGCCGTCTCACCATCCACTCCGACAACGACGCCTACCCCAGCTGGCCCGACTGCGACCCCAGCGCCATCCACATCATCGGACGCGTCGTCTGGGTGGGGCGCAAACTGACTTGATCGCAGGCAAATTCCTTTCCTGAGATAGGAAGAATTGGGCCTCCGGCAGGCAGGGTATCGTCCCTGCACCCGTTTGTTTGGAGCGTCCCTCGCCAAAAAGCCGCCGTCATGCGGGCGTAGGCCAGCATCCACAGCACTGCCGGGGCCAACTTCGCTGCAGCGGGCGCACCGACCCACAAAGAAAAGCGGCGCGCCGAGTGCCGGCGCGCCGCTTGTTCGATCAGGTGGTAAATCCAGCGCTTACTCCGCGGCCACTCCGAGCAGCCCGCCCTGGGCGTCATCGGTGTTGGCCGGCTGGGCTTCGCTGGCAATCTTGGCGGCCTTGCGGCTGTCAAAGGCGGTCCACACTTCGTTCCAGTCGCCCTTGGTCGCGGCCTTGCTATACTCGGTCGAGCGGGCTTCGAAGAAGTTGGCGTGCTCCACCCCATTGAGCAGGGGCGTCAGCCACGGCAGCGGGTGTTCCTCGATCATGTAGATCGGCTGCAGGCCGAGCTGCTTCAGGCGCCAATCGGCGATGTAGCGGACGTAGCGCTTGATATCCTTGGGCGCCATGCCGGAAACCGGACCTTGTTCAAAGGCAAGATCGATGAACGCATCTTCCAGGCGCACGGTACGCTGGCACACATCGGCGATATCGTCGCGGATTCGGCTGTTGAGCACGCCGGTTTCGGCGCAGAAAGCGTGGAACAGCTTCACGATGCCTTCGCAGTGCAGCGATTCATCGCGCACACTCCACGAAACGATCTGGCCCATGCCCTTCATCTTGTTGAAGCGCGGGAAGTTCATCAGCATCGCGAACGAGGCGAACAACTGCAGACCTTCGGTGAAGCCGCCGAACATCGCCAGCGTCTTGGCAATATCCTCGTTATTGCTCACGCCGAACGTGCTCATGTAATCATGCTTGTCGCGCATTTCCTTATAGTTGAGGAAGGCGCTGTACTCGCTTTCGGGCATACCGATCGTGTCGAGCAGGTGGCTATAGGCGGCGATGTGGATCGTTTCCATGTTGGAGAACGACGTCAGCATCATCTTGACTTCGGTCGGCTTGAACACGCTGCCATATTTGTCGTGGTAGCAATCCTGCACCTCGACATCGGCCTGCGTGAAGAAACGGAAGATCTGCGTGAGCAGGTTGCGCTCGTGATCGGTGAGCTTTTGCGCCCAGTCACGGCAATCCTCGCCCAGCGGAACCTCTTCGGGCATCCAGTGAATCTGTTGTTGACGTTTCCAGAAGTCATAAGCCCACGGATACTCGAAAGGCTTGTACGACTTGGATGCCTGAAGCAACGGCATGGTTCAAAATCCTGCGCTAATGATTGAAGAAACAACAGAAAAACTAGGCCTTCGGCGGGCAGGGGCCGAACCCCTGCACCCACCCTTCGCATTTGCCCTGGCCATCAGTGGGGCGGCCCGGAACGCCTGCGAAGACGAGGACAATGTTGCACGGCTGGTGCGCCTTGCACCCGCACCAGCCGTGGAACACGAGAACTTTGCCTGCAGCGCCGCGACACCCATCGGCACCGTCGAACATCCACTGGAGGCGATACGCATCCCGCCGAAGGCACGCCCACTCGCAACAACGGCCCCGGCTTGAACAACCATTTGGCCTACGGTTGGGAGGGGGTCGTGGCCACACGTCGTGGAATGCATCGCCACGACCCCCTCACCGTCCAGCCGGGAAGCATCCCGGCCGGTGGATCGCCCTGCGGTATGGCAGGGCAAGCTGAAACGCTTCACTGACAAGCGATACACTCGTCGTAATCACGCCGCTCGACTTGGATGACCGGGGCTTCGCTCGTGTTGTCGGCTTCAACGCCGCCGCCGGCGAACCCAGCCCGCTGTACACTCATCGAACGCAGATAATAAAGCGATTTGATGCCCAGTTCCCAGGCGCGATAGTGGAGCATCAGCAGATCCCACTTTTCGACATCGGCCGGGATGAACAGGTTCAGCGATTGCGCCTGATCGATGAACGGCGTGCGATCGGCCGACAGCTCGATCAGCCAGCGCTGGTCGATCTCGAAGGCGGTCCGATAAGTGGCCTTTTCATCGGGAGTCAGGACCTCAAGATGCTGCACCGAACCGCCGTGTTCCAGCATCGAATTCCACACCGCGTCGCTGTTCTTCGCCTTGGAAATCAGCAACTTCTCAAGATAGGGGTTCTTGACGACAAAGCTGCCCGACAGCGTCTTGTGGGTATAGACGTTGGCAGGGATCGGCTCGACGCAGGCCGAAGTGCCGCCGCAGATGATGGAAATGCTGGCCGTCGGCGCGATCGCCATCTTGCAGCTAAACCGCTCCATCACGCCCATGTCGGCGGCGTCCGGGCACGGCCCGCGTTCAACCGCCAAGTTCATCGACGCCTGATCGACCTGGGCGCGGATATGCTTGAAGATCTTCTTGTTCCAGCTCTTGGCCAGCGCGCTTTCGAACGGCAGGCCGCGCGCCTGGAAGAAGCTGTGCAGGCCCATCACGCCCAGGCCCACCGAACGTTCGCGCATCGCGGCATAGGCGGCCCGCGCCATCGCCGGTTCGGACCGATCAATATAATCCTGCAGCACATTGTCGAGAAAGCGCATGCAATCCTCGATGAACTGCGGCTGGTCGTGCCACTGGTCCCAGGTTTCGATATTCAGCGACGACAGACAGCACACCGCGGTGCGATCATTGCCCAGATGGTCCGGCCCGGTGGGCAGGGTGATTTCGGAACACAGGTTCGACGTCGACACCTTCAGCCCCAGATCACGCTGGTGCTTGGGCATGGTGCGGTTCACTTCATCGATGAAGATGATGTAGGGCTCGCCGGTGGCCAGCCGTGTTTCCACCAGCTTGGTGAACAGCGCGCGGGCATCGACTTCGGCGCGCTTCTCGCCAGTCTTCGGGCTGACCAAATCGAACTTGTCGCCGTCGCGCACCGCTTCCATGAACTTGTCGGTGATCAGCACGCCATGGTGCAGGTTCAACGCCTTGCGGTTGAAATCGCCCGACGGCTTGCGGATTTCGAGGAACTCCTCGATCTCCGGGTGCGACACGTCGAGATAGACCGCCGCCGAACCACGGCGCAGGCTACCCTGGCTGATGGCGAGCGTCAGGCTGTCCATCACCCGCACGAACGGGATGATGCCGCTGGTCTTGCCGTTGAGGCCGACCGGCTCGCCGATACCGCGCACATTGCCCCAATAGGTGCCGATGCCGCCGCCGCGCGAGGCCAGCCACACATTCTCGTTCCAGGTGCCAACGATGCCATCCAGGCTGTCAGATACGCTGTTCAGATAGCAGCTGATCGGCAGGCCGCGCCCGGTGCCACCGTTGGACAGCACCGGAGTCGCCGGCATGAACCACAGCCGGCTGATGTAGTCATAAATGCGCTGGGCATGTTCGGCGTTGTCGGAATAGGCGGCCGCCACGCGGGCAAAAAGATCCTGATAGGACTCGCCCGGCAGCAAATAACGGTCGTCCAGCGTATCTTTGCCGAAATCGGTGAGCAGCGCATCGCGGCTGCGATCCACCGTCACCGGGAATCGCCACGGCAGAACTTCGCTGCTGCCCGGCCGCGTGGTGGCTGCCGCCGCCGCTGAGGCCTGCGCCAGCACGCCAGCCGCCATGCTCGCGGCCAGCGCGGCGCCGGCATCGGCGGAATCGGTCGTGTGATCAGCTGTGGTCAAGCCGGCGCTGCTGTCTGTCATGCGAAACTCGCTCATCTCTACTCTTGCCCCTCAATCATACGAGGGGAACAAATCGGGGTCACGCGCCTTCTTTGCCGCAGCAACACTTGTCCCCGATATCCACAGGCTGGCTCGCCCTGCCGCCCGGGAGTCCCCCGCCCGGAACCACCACAACTTGTGTCTGGCTGGTCCCGATATGCTATTGATAGTGCCACAGATGAATCGCGGCGCAAGCCCCATTGTTTGCTTGACGGCCCGAAACGCCATCCGAACCGGTTGAATCGGCAGCGATTCATCCACAGGCCACCGCCCTGTCCACGCCAGCGAGATTCGTTTCCTCAATGGCTTGTGCAAGATTGCTGCAACATTCCGGGAAGCGCCCGCTGCGGCAAACTAGACGCGAAAGCCACCGCCGCCTATCGTTTCCCCATCAACACGTGACCAAAACGCAACAGGATTTGCCCCATGACCGTGATCCGCGAAGAGGATGTCATCACCTCCGTGGCCGATGCGCTGCAGTACATCAGCTATTTCCACCCAATGGACTATATTCGCGCCCTGGGCCGCGCCTATGAACTGGAAGAATCGCCGGCCGCGAAGGACGCCATCGCCCAAATCCTCACCAACAGCCGCATGTGCGCCGAAGGCCACCGCCCGATCTGCCAAGATACCGGCATCGTGGTGGCGTTCGTGAAAGTTGGCATGAACGTGTCATGGCAAGCCACGAAAACCGTTCAGGAAATGGTGAACGAAGGCGTGCGCCGCGCCTATCTGCACCCCGAAAACAAGCTGCGCGCCTCCATCGTCGCCGATCCCGCCTTCACCCGGGTGAACACCCGCGACAACACGCCGGCCGTGGTCCACATCGAGCTGGTGCCGGGCGATCATGTGGAGATCACCGTGGCGGCCAAAGGCGGCGGCAGCGAGAACAAGGCCAAGTTCGCCATGCTCAACCCCAGCGATTCGATCCGCGATTGGGTGGTGAACACCGTGCCATTGATGGGCGCCGGCTGGTGCCCGCCTGGCATGCTGGGCATCGGCATCGGCGGCACGGCCGAAAAGGCGATGATCCTGGCCAAGGAAGCGCTGATGGAGCCGATCGACATGGCCGAACTGAAGGCGCGCGGGCCGAAGTCGTCGATCGAGGAACTGCGGATCGAACTGTATGATGCCGTCAATGATCTCGGCATCGGCGCGCAAGGCCTGGGCGGGCTTTCGACCATCCTGGATGTGAAGATCCTCGACACGCCCACCCACGCCGCCTCCAAACCCATCGGCATGATTCCCAATTGCGCCGCCACCCGCCACGCCCATGTCACGCTCACCGGTAATGGCCCAGCCTATATGGAACCACCCAACCTGGCCGATTGGCCGCAGGTGCACTGGACGCCGGACAAGGCATCAAAACCGGTCAATCTCGACACGCTCACCCCGGCCGAAGTGGCGAGCTGGCAACCCGGTGACCGGTTGCTGCTGAATGGCAAGATGCTCACCGGCCGCGATGCCGCGCACAAACGCATGGCCGACATGCTGGCGCGAGGCGAGGCACTGCCGGTCGATTTCACCAACCGCGTCATTTACTATGTTGGCCCGGTCGATCCGGTGGGCGACGAAGTCGTTGGCCCCGCCGGGCCCACAACCGCCACTCGCATGGACAAATTCACCGAGACGATGCTGGCGCAGACCGGCCTGATCGCCATGATCGGCAAGGCCGAACGCGGGCCGATGGGCATCGAGGCGATCAAGCGCCACAAGGCCGCCTATCTGATGGCGGTGGGCGGCGCCGCCTATCTGGTGGCCAAGGCGATCAAGGCCAGCCGCGTGGTTGCCTTTGAAGATCTGGGCATGGAAGCGATTTACGAGTTCGAGGTCAAGGACATGCCGGTGACTGTTGCGGTCGATTCCGAAGGCACCAGCGTCCACCAGACCGGCCCGGCCGACTGGAAGGCCCGCATCGCCCGCGCCAAGCAACCGGCCTGACAGTCCACCGATGATAAAGGCCCGCCCGGCGGCCGTCCTTTTCGATATGGACGGCCTGCTGCTCGATACGGAACGGCTGATCCGCGATGCGATGATCGCGGTGATGGCGGATTTCGGCTTTGCCATGGGCGGCGCCGATTACGCCGAGTTGATCGGCCGGCCCGAACCGGCGAGCCGGGTGATCATGCGGTCGCGCTTTGGCACAGGGCTGGATTATGATGCGATGCGCGCCCAAGTGCGGCTGCGCATCCGCAGCGAATGGGGTCCGATCCGGCCACTGAAACCGGGCGCGGCGGCGCTGCTGGCGCAGGTGAATGCCGCCGGCATCCCGGCCGCCGTCGTCACCTCGTCCGAACAGGCGCTGGCACGCGCGCATCTGGGCCATGCCGGGCTGCTGGATGGTTTTGCCACCATCGTCGGTTGCGACGATGGTGGCAACGGCAAGCCGCATCCCGAACCGTACAGCACCGCAGCCGCGCGGTTGGGCATCGCGCCCGGCGCTGCGCTGGCGCTGGAAGACAGCCACAATGGCATCATAGCCGCGCATGCGGCCGGTGTGCCGGTGATCATGGTGCCCGATCTGTTGCCCGCCACGCCGGAAATCAGGCCGCGCCTGCTGGCCGTGGCCGCTGATCTGCACCAGGTGGGCCGCTGGCTGGTTGCGGCGGGCTGACGCAGATTTTGCCGTTCAGACTCGGGAAAGCCTGCATCACACTCTATGGAGCTCAGGCGAAGGCAAGACGCCGGGAGAGGGAATCATGAACAGGATTAAGCTGCTGGCCGCGCGGCCGGCGCAGTGTACGAGTGTGGCCATGCTGATGGCGTTGGCCGGATGCAGCACCAATAAGCCCCCTCCGCGACCCGTCGCGATGGTGCCGGCCGCGCCGGTGCAGGCCATCGAACCTGCCGCCGTCACCCGGCTGGTGCCTGATAATGTGGCGGCCAGCGCCGAAGTGGTGTGGGCGCTGCGCGGAGGTCTCAATGTCGCGGCGCTGCTGTGCGGCAGCCAGGCCTTGCGCGACGGTTACAACTGCATCCTCAAAACCCACCGTAACCTGTTGAATTAAGCCTATTCCACCGAACAGGCCCGTTATCGCCAGCAGCACGGCACCGCCGGCCAGGCGCGCCATGATGTGGCGATGACCCGGCTGTACAATGGCTTTTCCAGCGTGCCCGATCGCCGCCGCTTTTGCACGCAGGCCAGCCGCGTTGCCGATGAACTGCTGGCCCTGCCCTCGGCCGACGTACCACGTATTGCAGCGCGCGCGCTCACCGCCATGGAACCCGGCGCGATGCGGTTGGTGAGCAGCGCCTACTGAAGCGCTGCCACGATCGCATCATAGGCCGGCGTGGTCACGGCGGCATTGCCGCGGTTGCTCGCCACCGGGTGGCTGCCCAACCGGGCGATGACCACGCCGGCGCCGCGATCGACATAAATGCCCTGCCCGTGCACGCCCATCGCCATCAGCTGCCCGCCGGCGCGGTGCCACCATTGGCTGCCATAATTACCATCCAGGTTGCCGGTATATTGGCAGGCGACAAACGCCGCCGGATCACCGCCGGCAAAGATGCGCTCCACCACGGCTTCGGCCACGATCTGCTGGTCACTATAGCGCCCGCCCAGCCGCATCATCTCGCCAATACGGGCGATATCGCGCAACGACGCCATCAGGCCCCCGCCGCCAAAGCCGGTGCCCAGCCGGTCCACGCCTAGCGCGGCATCATGGTCCATCCCCATCCGTGACCAGAATCGCGCCTCGATCTGCGCCGCGAGTGGCTGGCCTTCGATGCGTTCAATGATCCACTGCAACGCCGTGGTGTTGGGCGTCCGATAGACGAAATCGCCACCGTGCGCCGCATCCTTGCCCAGGCTGGCGGTGAAGACGAAATTCCCGTCTGGCCCGGCGTAATCGGCCAGACGCGGCACCCAGCCGGTGGAAATGCTCATGCGCTGCACATCGGTCAGGCCCGTGTGGCCTGGGACATAATCCTCGCTGAAGGCGAGGCCGGTGCGCATGTCGAGGATTTCGCGGATCGTCGCATCACCCAACCCCGAACCGCCAAGTTCAGCGACATAATCCGCTGCCTTCGCTTCCGGCTTGATCCTGCCCTCCTCGATCAGCATTTCAGCAATGGTGCCGACAAAGCTTTTCGTCACTGAAAACAGGATATGCTGCGTGGCCGGCGTGGTGGCGCCGAAATAGCGTTCCTGCACCACCACCCCGTCCTTCATGATCAGGATCGCATCCGTATAGGCCGCGGCCAGCGATTCCCGCCACGTCATCGCCTGCCCATCCAGCGTCGTCAGCCGCACATCATCCAGATCATCGCGCGGCGCTTGCCGAAGCACACTCGCCGCCCCTTCGCGCTTGATATTCACCGTCGGCACCAGTTCGCGCATGTGCGAAAAGGACCAGCGCTGCTGCGGGAAGCGCCACATCGAACCATCGGTCCAGCGCACCTGTTTGTCGGCCGGCACCGGGGCGCCCTGCATCAGGCTCAGCGTGGCCGGATCGGTTTCGGCAGCACTGCCGTTCTGGCCATGGGCAAAGCCCGGCACATGAAGCGATGTGGCCATTCCCGGCCCTCCCCTGTTTGCGGTTGTTTGCCATGATGCTAGGCCGGAGCCATCAACCCGGCAAGGAGTCCCCCAGCTCATGATCTGCAACATGCGCATCGCCCTTCTCGCTCTCGCCGTGATGGCTGCTCCGGCACTTGCCGAAACCCCGGAACAGCGACTGGCAAAGGCCGGCCATACCCTGCCGCCGCCCAACGCGCCGATCGGCCTCTATGTACCGGCGGCGCGGGTCGGCAAATTGCTGTTCCTGGCCGGGCACGGCGAATGCCCGGCGGGCGCAGCCGGCAAGCTGGGCGCCACCATGGACACGGCCTCCGGCAAGGCCAATGCCGCCAAGGTGGGCCTGTGCGTGCTGGCCACGCTGAAGGCGCAGCTTGGCGATCTGGGCCGGGTGAAGCGGGTGGTGAAGGTGATGGGTCTGGTCAACGCCACGCCCGATTTCACCCAGCATCCCGAAGTGATGAACGGCTTTTCCGAAGTGATGGTCATCGCCTTTGGCGAGGCCGGCAAGGCACCGCGTGTCGCCGCCGGCGCCGGCAGCCTGCCGCGCGGCTGGCCGGTGGAGGTGGACGTGATCGTCGAAGTGAAATGAGGGAGGTAAAATGAAGCCCGACGACGACCTCCCCGCCATTCTCGCGCACGCCTGGACCTTGCTGGTGCGCGGCGGGGCGGACCGGAAAAGCCCCGTCCACACGCCGGTGATCGCCAGCGTCGACGAGCACGGGCTGCCGCACGCACGCGTGATGGTGCTGCGGAAGGCAGATCCGGCGGCGGCTACCTTGCGCCTCCACACCGACGCGCGCAGCCCCAAGGTGACGCAGCTGAATGGCAAGCCGGTCGCCGTGTTGGCCTATCATCCGGTCGAGCAGGTGCAACTGCGCATCGCCGGCACTGCCCGCGTGCTTACTGATGATGAAGTGGTGGACGGCTTCTGGGACCAGTCCACCCCCTTCGCCCGCCGCTGCTACCTCGCCGAACACCCGCCCGGCACGCGGTTGCCGGGGCCGTCGTCAGGCTTGCCGGCCTGGATCGAAGGCCAACAGCCAACGCTGGATCAGATCGCGCCGGCCCGCGCCAATTTCGCGACGCTGTGGATCGAAGTGACGGCAATTGATTGGCTGCACCTGGCCAACAGCGGGCATCGCCGTGCGGTATTCCGCAGCACCAGTGACTGGGCGGGGGAATGGGTGGCGCCGTGAGGCAGACCGTGTTCCCGACTGCGGCCGGGAAGACGGCAAGAGCGCTTAGCGCGTGAGTTTCTTGTAGGTCAGCGCATGCGGCCGATCCGCCGCATCGCCCAGGCGACGCCGCTTGTCTTCCTCATACATCTGGAAATTGCCTTCGAACCATTCGACATGGCTGTCGCCTTCGAACGCCAGGATGTGCGTCGCCAGGCGATCGAGGAAGAAGCGATCGTGGCTGATAACCACGGCGCAACCGGCGAAGCTTTCCAGTGCTTCTTCCAGCGCGCGGAGGGTTTCAACGTCCAAGTCGTTGGTCGGTTCGTCGAGCAGCAGCACGTTGCCGCCCTTCACCAGCATCTTGGCCATGTGCACGCGGTTGCGCTCACCGCCTGATAGCAAGCCAACCTTCTTCTGCTGGTCCGGCCCCTTGAAGTTGAACGCGCCTACGTAAGCGCGGGTCAGCACCTCGTTCTTGCCGAAATAGAATTTGTCGTTGCCGCCGGAAATCTCTTCCCAAACATTCTTGTCGGATGCCAGCGCATCGCGGCTCTGGTCGACATAGGCCATCTTCACCGTTTCGCCGATGCTGATCTCGCCGCTGTCGGGCACTTCCTGGCCGGTGATGATACGGAACAGCGTCGTCTTGCCGGCCCCGTTCGGCCCGATGATGCCCACGATGCCGCCCGGCGGCAGGCTGAACGTCAGATTCTCGAACAGCAGCTTGTCGCCATAGCTCTTGGTCAGGTTGTGCGCCTCGATCACCCGGTTGCCCAGGCGTTCCGGAATCTGGATAAGGATCTGCGCTTCGCCCAGGCGGCGGTTGGCCTGCTTTTCCACCAGTTCGTCAAAGGCCTTGATGCGGGCCTTGCTCTTGGTCTGGCGGGCCTTTGGCGAGGCTCTGATCCACTCCAGCTCCTGCTTGATGGCCTTCTCGCGGCTGGCGTCTTCACGCTCTTCCTGGCCCAGGCGCTTCTGCTTGGCTTCCAGCCAATCGGAGTAGTTGCCTTCGAACGGAATGGCGCGGCCGCGATCCAGTTCGAGAACCCATTTCACCACATTATCAAGGAAGTAGCGATCGTGGGTAACCAGGATCACCATGCCCTTATATTCTTTGAGGTGGTTTTCCAGCCACGACACGGATTCGGCATCAAGGTGGTTGGTCGGCTCATCCAGCAGCAGGATTTCCGGCTTTTCCAGCAGCAGCTTGCACAGCGCCACGCGGCGTTTTTCCCCGCCCGACAATTTCTGCACACCGCTGTCCCCCGGCGGGCAGCGCAGCGCGTCCATGGCGATTTCCAGCTGGTTGTCGAGCGTCCAGCCATCCACCGCGTCAATCTTTTCCTGGAGCGTGCCCATTTCCTCGAGCAGCTTGTCGAAATCGGTATCGTCCTTGGGATCGGCCATTTCGGCGCTGATGGCGTTGAACCGGTCCACCAAATCGGCGACGGGGCGCACCCCGTCCATCACATTGCCCTTCACATCCTTGTTGGGATCCAGATGCGGTTCCTGGGGCAGGTAACCCACGCGCACGCCTTCGGCGGCCCAGGCTTCGCCCACATATTCGGTATCGATGCCGGCGATCACCTTCATCAGGGTCGATTTGCCGGCGCCGTTTGGGCCGATGATGGCGATCTTCGCCCCCGGCAGGAACGACAGGGTGATATCCTTGAAACAGGGCTTGTTGGCGCCGGGATAGGTCTTGGAAAGACCCTTCATCACGAACGCATATTGATAGGCCACGGGGAGGCTCCGGATTCTGGGTGTTGGAAGTTCGCGCTGCCATTAGCCGATGGGCGCGGTGGGCGCAAACGGGTCGATTGACCCCACGCAGCCGGGGCGTAAAGGAAGGCGCTCAAACAGGGGAACCCTTACATGCGCCGCATCACCGCCTTGGCAACCGCTGCCTGCCTGCTCGCCATCCCTGCCGTGTCCCAGCCGGCGGGGAACGACCGTCTGGCCACCGCCGCCCAACTGCGCGATGCCGCCCTGGCCGGCAACAAGGCATGGGCGCTGCTGTCAAACCTCACCGACACGGTGGGCCAGCGCCTTGCGGGAACGGAAGCCGAAGCGCGCGGCCGGGCCTGGGCCAAGACGGAAATGCAGAAGCTGGGGCTGATGAATATCCGCGAGGAGGCCTTTCCGCTGACCATGTGGGAACGCGGGCAGGCCAGCGCCACCATCGTTGGCAGCAATCACCAGCTGGCGCTCGCCGCGCTTGGCACTTCGGGGGCAACGCCAGCCGGCGGCATCACCGCGCCCGTCACCTGCTTCAGCAATCTGGCCGCCTTCCGCGCGGCGCCGGACGCCGCCGTGAAAGGCCGCATCATTTTCGTCGATCACCGCATGGGCGTCACGCAGGATGGCAGCAGCTATGGTGTGAACGGCGCCGTGCGCCGCGCCGCGCCGGCCCTGGGCGCGCAAAAGGGCGCTGCCGCCGTGCTAATCCGCAGCCTGGGCACAGATTATCACCGCAATCCGCACACCGGCGGCACCGTGTTCCCGGCGGGCACCGCACCGATCCCAGCGCTGGCGCTGGCCCTGCCGGATGCAGAACTGCTCGCCCGCCGCTGCGCTGCGGGGCCGGTACAAATGCAGCTGGTTTCTACCCCCACCAGCCAGCCCGGCCAATCGGCCAACGTCACCGCCGAAATCCCCGGCACCGTGCCAGGTGAGGTTGTGGTGCTCGGTGGGCATCTGGACAGTTGGGATCTGGGCCAGGGCGTGTTCGATGATGGTGCCGGCGTCGCCATAAGCCTCGCCACCGCTGCCGCCGTCAAGGCCCACGTGGATCGCACGGGCCAGCGCCCGCGCCGCACCATCCGCGTGGTGCTGTGGGGCGCCGAAGAGTTCGGCCTGATCGGCGGACGCGCCTATGCAGTGGCCCACAAGGATGAGGGCATCGTGCTAGCCGGCGAGAGCGATGCCGGGGCGGATCGGATTTTTCAGATCGATTCAAAGGTTGCCGAAGCCGGCCTGCCACTGTTCGCCGAGATCGCCGGCGTGCTGGCGCCGCTGGGCATTGATCAGGTGCGCAGCAACAGCGCCGGCGGCGGTCCGGATGTGGGCCCGCTCGCCGCCACCGGTGTGGGCGTGCTCGATCTGGGGCAGGACATGACGCGCTATTTCGACGTGCACCACACGCCCGACGACACCCTGGACAAGGTGGACCGCAAGCAGCTCGATCAGAATGTGGCAGCGTGGACGGCGGCGATCTGGCTGGCGGCAACGGATGATCGGCCACTCAGGACGAAGTGATCAGCGTTTCCCCAGCGGATCCGGGCAATGCGTGGTGACGGGGATGCGTGCCGTGCTGCTGGCGCCATCCTTGATGCTGAACCGCAGCAGCACATCGTCGGGCGCATCTGCACTGATGGACAGGCGCACCAGCCGGCATTGATGGGCGAAGCAGCCCTGGGCTGACGGGCGCTCGGCGGGCTTCAGCGCCTTGTCGTCTTCGGCAATGGATTCGGCCTTCACGCCTGGGCTGTCGCTGGCGAGATCGACTTCGGCAAGGCCCAGGTTGGCTCCCTCCAGCCGCACCACCGTGGTGATCGCACCGCCGGGGCAACTGCGCGTTGGCCGCCACTGTGTCGGCACCGGCGCCACTGGCCCCAGCGCCAGCGTGGCGCGGCAGGCGGCGCGCGGGTCGCCCTCCACCTGCCCCTGGCCGGGGCGGGTGCAAACAGGAACACGGGCCGATGTTTCCAGCACGAATCCGGGCGGGCAGATCAGGCTGCGATCCGCCCGCGGCTTGGCCGCCAGGCTTTCGAGGGGCGCGGCAGCGGCCACCGATCCCTTTTCGGGCAGATGCGCACACAAGGAGGGCGCTGCCATCGCTGGCAACGCCCCCAGAAAACAGAGTGCTGAAAATGGTATGGCGCGCATGGCACCAAGCTAGTCTGCGTGTCAGGCGATAGCCAGCCCGGCGATGATCAGGAGAAGCGGTTCAACTGGCTGGCCGAAGCCCGAGCCATTGAGCGAGGCAGGCGGCGCGGGAAGGAACGACCCGACCACAACATGCCCAGCAGCACACCGAACAGCATCGACAGCACCATCAGGGCACCATCGGTTGCCAACAGCTGGCCCATGCCCTGTGCGAAACCGGAAAAAATCATACGCCGCCCTCACTCGTTAACACTTGATACACCAAATTTCTAATTTGTAAGTTACTTAATGTACAGCGAAATTGATGATCATTAACTACTTTTCCATTAACGAGTATTACGACCCGGCGTCCCCTTCAGCGCTTATCACGCCCGATTGTCTCATTCTGGGAGGGATCGCTCCTACGTTCGGTCCGAATGCGTTCCCCAAAAACGCCAAGAGAAACCCCCAGCAGCAATGAAATCCGACCGATATCACATATGATGCCAGGATTTGTTGCATGTTTCCTGCTTCCCCGACCAAAAAATTTTGCTGAAATGCTCGCAAAATTATTCTTCGGGGTTTTTATTTGATATTGAATGAGCGCGGAGGCCGCAAAATTATTACTGAAGCAATATTTATGATTAACTATCGTAAACCTGTAAAAGTCAGGCGCGTTGCCGCTGCTGGCAATTCATGCTTAAAACATCGGCATAGGGGAGGAACGGATATGAACAAGCGCGTTTTGACTGCCGCCATGATCGGCACTGCACTGGCGGCCAACCTGTCGGCGCCGGCATTGGCAACCGATTTCCGCGTTACCTTGCCGGCCACCGGCATCGACGCCAGCAACGATGGCCGCATCATCCTGGTGATCACGCCCGACGATTCGAAGGAACCGCGCTTCCAGGTCAAATTGGGCGCCGATGCGCCGCAGGTGTTCGGCATCAATGTCGATGGCCTGAAACCCAGCGGCAGCGCCAGCATCGGCCGCGGCGTGCTCGGCTATCCGGCGGAAGACCTCTCCAAGGTGCCAGCCGGCGACTACACAGTGCAGGCCGTCCTCCACAAATACACCACCTACAAGCTTTCCACCGGCCACACGGTGAAGCTGCCGGCTGCGCGCGGCGCTGGGCAGAACTGGCGCGCGGAGCCCGGCAACATCATTTCCGAACCGATGAAGGTGCGCTTCAACCCGGCCACCAAGGATATCGTGACCATCCCGCTCACCAAGGTGATTCCGCCGGTGGAGCAGCCGAAAGACAGCGAGTTCATCCGCCACATCAAGGTGCGATCAGAGCAGCTGTCGAAATTCTGGGGCACCGATGTCTTCCTCACTGCCCACGTGCTGGTACCCAAGGATTTCGACAAGCATCCTGAAGCGCGTTACCCGCTGATCATCAACCACGGCCATTTTCCGGCTGATTTCGGCGGCTTCTCGGTCACGCCGCCCGATCCCGCCATGCCGTGCAAGCCGGAGCCGCGCTTCAACGAGCCCTGCTACAACAAGATCGAGGCCCAGGAAGCCTTCGACCTCTACAAGAAATGGACGTCAGACAGCTTCCCGCGGATGCTCATCGTCGAGATCGACCACAGCAATCCCTATTATGACGACAGCTATGCGGTGAATTCCGCCAATCTCGGCCCCTATGGCGATGCCATCATGAAGGAGCTGGTGCCGGAGATCGAAAAGCAGTTCCGCGGCCTTGGCCAGGGCTGGGCGCGCTTCACCTATGGCGGTTCCACCGGCGGCTGGGAAGCGCTGGCCGTGCAGATGTTCTACCCCGATGATTTCAACGGCGCCTTCGCCGCCTGCCCCGATCCCATTGATTTCCGTCAATATACCAACATAAACATCTATGAAGACAAGAATGTCTTCTGGAAGGTCGGCCCGTTCGGCAAGGTCGATCGCCCGGCTCACCGCAACTATCTCGGCCATGTTGATTACACGGTGGAACAGGAACAGCGGCTGGAACTGGTGCTGGGCGACAAGTCCCGCTCCGGCCAGCAGTGGGACATCTGGGAAGCGGTCTATTCCCCGCAAGGCGCCGACGGCTACCCGCAGCGCATCTTCGACAAGCGCACTGGCGTGATCGATCCCAAGGTTGCCGCCCACTGGCGCGAAAATTACGACCTGCGGCACATCATGCAGCGCGACTGGAAGACGCTGGGTCCCAAGATCCGCGACAAGATCTTCCTCTATGTCGGCGACATGGACAATTACTACCTCAACAACGCCGTCTATCTGACCGAGGATTTCCTGAAGAAAGCTGATCCGGCGTTCACGGGCGAAATCGCCTATGGCGACCGCGCCGAACATTGCTGGAACGGCGATCCGAACCAGCCCAACCACATCAGCCGCCTGCGCTACCACACCATGTATGTGGACAAGATGCTGAAGCGCATTGAAGCCGCTGCGCCGAAGGGGGCTGATCTGAAGAGCTGGCGCTACTGATGGCAGCCCAGTCCGGCCTGTACCGCGTGCAGTGGAACCAGTTCGCCCAGGCCGTCGCCCTGCCGCCGCTGTTCTGGGCCCTGCCCTGGCCCACGCCGCTGGCGCTGGTCGGACTGTTGCTGCCGCCGCTGGCCCTGGCGCTCAACCTCGTCCTCATCGCCGTGATCAAATGCCCCGCCTGCACCAAACGCCTGATGATCAAGGGCCTGATCATCTTCCCCCGCCGCAAATGCCCACACTGCCGCGAAGTGGTCGCGTAAGGCGTGATCCCTCGTGAACTGATCGGCGAGGCCGAAGTGCCCGGCGGCCCGCCGCTGCGGCTGTTCCGGCGCGGCAGCGACTTCATGATCGTGCTGGACCGCAACGAACTGATGAGCACACGCATGCACGGCTCCGAAGTCGCGCTCGGCACCATGGTCTGCGATCGGCTGGCCGGCCACAAGGCGCCGCATCTGCTCATCGGCGGCTATGGCATGGGCTACACGCTGCGCGCCGTGCTTGGCCAGTTGGGTCCCACCGCGCGCGTCACTGTCGTCGAACTGGTGCCCGGTATCATCGATTGGGCGCGTGGGCCCATGGCCGCCATCACCGCCGGCTGCCTCGATGATCCACGCGTCACCATCACCATGGGCGATGTCGGCGCCTACATGGCCCAGAGCACCGCCCAGTTCGACGCAATCCTGCTCGACGTGGACAACGGCCCCGACGGCCTCACCCGCGCCGCCAATGATGGCCTCTACAGCCCCCGCGGCCTTGCCGAAGCCCGCAACGCCCTGCGCACCGGCGGCATCCTCGCCGTCTGGTCCGCCGCGCCCGACACCGCCTTCGGCCGCCAGCTTGAACGCAGCAGTTTCAGCGTCGAAACGGTGAAGGTCCGCGCCCGCGAAACCGGCAAGGGCGCCACGCACATCATCTGGTTCGCTACCAAACGCTGAACAGCCAGGGCGGCATTGCCTCCACCCCTTAGTCAGAACGAAGAAGCGCCTCCGGCGGGCAGGGACTCGCCCCTGCACCCGTTTGCTTCATTGTCGGCTATTGGGCCGGGAACGGACCGTCCGATCCGGGGCGCGATACAAAGTAAAGCTGACCTGACGCGAGCGCTATGCGACTGCCGCCGCCTCCCGAAAGGAGATCAGCCGGCGGCGATCTTCGTCCCACAAGGTGAGTGCCAGCGGCCGGATCATCTGCGCGAAGGTGAAGCGGTTGAGATGACGCAGGTCGGGATAGGCGTTCAGCACCTCTTGCAGGCGATAGAACGGGATACGGCTGGCAAGATGGTGGACGTGATGTACGCCGATATTGGCGGTGAACCAGCGTAGCGGTTGCGGCAAGTCGAGATGGGTGCTGCCGTACAAGGCGGCATCGTGAAACGACCATGCCGTAGCCTTGTCCCAATGCGCCGTTTCGAACTGATGCTGGATGTAGAAGAGGTAGACCCCGGTCGATGCCGCGATCAGCAGGGTGGGGATCACGACCAACAGGGTCGTGCCCCATCCAAGCAGGAATATCAGCCCGCTCATCATGCCGGCTATCGCCAGATTGGTGGCGATGGCGCTGACCCAATATTGCACCCCGGCCCGCATTAACCCGATCGGCAAGCGGTGCCGCAGCAAAAACAAATAAGCAGGGCCAATCCCCAGCAGCACCGCCGGGTGGCGATACAGCCGATAGCCCAGTCGCCCAAGCCTGCTTCGGGACTGAAACTCCCTCACCGTCAGCGTGTCGATATCGCCAAACCCGCGGGCATCGAGATTGCCGGTGCTGGCATGATGCAGCGTGTGCGAGCGGCGCCAGCAATCAAACGGCGTAAAGGTCAACACGCCCAGCGCGCGGCCAATCCAGTCATTGCCGGAGCGTTTGGAAAGAAACGCGTCATGCCCGCAATCATGCTGGATGATGAAGATGCGCAGCAACAGCAACCCCGCCAGCGGCGCAAGCGCAAAGGCGATCAGATAGCCCGCGTTGATGGCGGCCAGCATGGCTGACACGACACCGAAAAACGGGACAAGCGTGATCGCCAGTTCCCATATGCTGCGGACGGTGTGAGGCCGGGAAAACGGCTTGAGCTGCGAAACCAGCTTGCGCGGCACCAATGCGGGGAGGCCAGTGGCAGGAACAGGTCCTTGATATGGCATTTCGGTGTTCGCAAAATCCATGAATTCCACTTTTTATCCAAGAGCTTCCGACACGGCGGATCTTATATTAGGGCGCAAAGATTACAATCGAGATGCGGCGCAGAAAACTGCCCATACGATGAGCAAAAGCGGTCATTCATGCACGCCTGACCTCGGGTCAGGCCCTATTGAAGCCGGGCCTGTCCGGATCGAGCTCAAGTCTGCTTTGGAGCTTATGGTCCGGTTGCCCGAACGTCCGTTCTGAGGGCGCAATGCCGTCATGTTGGTTTGACGACAGCCAACACGGAGCCGCCCAGATCAAACGGGTGCAAGGACAGCGTCCCTGCCCACGTCACCCCGGACTTGATCCGGGGCGGAGGCCCCTTCTCCCTTCAGTCCGCCGCTCCTGGCATCCAGCCCGGCGGCGCCAAGGTGAATCCGGCAAAATCAAATCCCGGCGCAACGATGCAACTGACCAGCGCCCACCCCAGATCGGCAACCGCGGCCTGCCAGTGCCCAGCGGGAATGGTCGCCTGGGGGGAATTGCCGGCAGCGACGTCTGGCCCAAGGGTGATCCAGACCGGTGCATCCTGATCGCTGGCCGCGTGACCCAGCGCCAGCGGGTGGCCGGCGTGCCAGCACCAGATTTCTGTAGCGTCCACCGTATGCCAATGCGACCGCTGGCCGGCTTCGAGCAGGAAGTGGATGGCGGTGACGGTGGCGCGCTCCGGCCCACCGACGCGCAGGGTTTCGCGGTACCAGCCGCCCTCCGGATGTGGAGAGAGGCGCAGCGCCGTGATCAGGCGCTGCGCCTCTCCACTATCCATCATCGGCAGGTCAGGCGGCTTTATCGGCCACCATCAGCCTTGTGGGTTGCTTGGTGCCGGCGACGACATCCTTGTCCACCTGCACTTCTTCGACGCCTTCCAGGCCAGGCAGATCGAACATGGTATCGAGCAAGATGCCTTCCATGATCGAACGCAGGCCGCGCGCGCCGGTCTTGCGTTCGATGGCGCGTTTGGCGATCGCCGACAGCGCGTCGGTGGTGAAGGTGAGTTTGGCGCCTTCCATTTCGAACAGGCGAGCGTACTGCTTCACCAGCGCGTTCTTCGGCTCGGTGAGGATCTTGATCAGCGCCGGTTCGTCCAGATCTTCCAGGGTGGCGATCACCGGCAGGCGGCCGATGAATTCCGGGATCAGGCCGAAGCGCAACAGATCTTCCGGCTCGCACTTGCGCAGCAGCTCGCCAACGCGGCGTTCATCCGGCGCGGCGACATGCGCGCCAAAGCCGATCGAGCGGCCCTGCATACGATCGCCGATGATGCGATCGAGGCCAGAAAAGGCGCCGCCGCAAATGAACAGGATGTTCGTGGTATCGACCTGCAGGAATTCCTGCTGCGGATGCTTGCGGCCGCCCTGAGGCGGCACGGAGGCGGTGGTGCCTTCCATGATCTTGAGAAGGGCCTGCTGCACGCCTTCGCCCGACACGTCGCGGGTGATCGACGGGTTGTCAGACTTGCGGCTGATCTTGTCGATTTCATCGATATACACGATTCCACGCTGGGCGCGTTCGACGTTGTAATCGCTGGCCTGCAGCAATTTCAGGATGATGTTTTCCACATCCTCCCCCACGTAACCGGCTTCGGTCAGCGTGGTGGCATCGGCCATGGTGAAGGGCACATCCAGAATGCGCGCCAGCGTTTGGGCGAGCAGCGTCTTGCCGCAGCCGGTCGGGCCGACGAGCAGGATGTTGGACTTGGCCAGTTCCACTTCGGCACCCTTGCCGCCGTGGTTCAGCCGCTTGTAGTGGTTGTGGACGGCGACCGACAGCACGCGCTTGGCGTGGAACTGCCCGATCACATAATCATCCAGCACCTTGCAGATTTCGCGCGGGGTTGGCACGTCGCCGGACTTCTTGACCAGCGCCGTCTTGGTTTCCTCGCGGATGATGTCGTTGCACAGCTCCACACATTCATCGCAGATGAACACGGTCGGGCCCGCGATGAGCTTCCTCACCTCGTGCTGGCTCTTGCCACAGAAGCTGCAGTAAAGCGTGCCTTTGCTATCGGTGCCGCCCAGCTTCGTCATGACGTTCCTTCCTCACGCCGGCCCGCCATAGCCGACAATATACGCACCGGCATGCTACCAGCCTGACAGTGTAGCGATGAATCACCGCCTGCCGCAAGGGCAGGATTACGCCAAAGCGTCACAATTGCGGTAGGGCAATAGCGCCATTCTGACGCCACGGCCCTGCCCCGATGAAGGTTCAAGCCGCCTGCGCTTCGCTTTCCGGCGCCACGGGGCGCTTTTCCATCACGGCGTCGATGATGCCGAATTCCTGAGCTTCCTCGGCGCTCATGAACTTGTCACGCTCCATGGCGTGTTCGATGGTGGCGAGATCCTTACCCGTGTGCTTCACGTACAAATTGTTGAGAATGCTGCGAATCCGCAGAATTTCACGGGCCTGGATTTCGATATCAGTCGCCTGGCCCTGAGCGCCGCCCGACGGCTGGTGCACCATGATGCGAGCGTTCTTCAGCGCGATGCGCATGCCCGGATCACCGGCGGCCAGCAGGAAGCTGCCCATCGACGCGGCCTGGCCCACGCACACCGTGCCAACCTTGGGCCGGATATACTGCATGGTATCGTAAATCGCCATGCCGGATGTGATCACCCCACCCGGAGAGTTGATATACATGTAAATATCTTTTTTCGGATTTTCCGATTCGAGGAACAGCAGCTGCGCCACGATTACCGAGGCCATATGGTCTTCCACCTGGCCGTTCACGAACACGATGCGATCACGCAGCAGCCGCGAATAAATGTCGAAGCTGCGTTCGCCGCGGTTCGAGCTTTCGATGACAATGGGAACCAGGCCGGCAACAGGATCGAACATGGGAATCTCCTTTCCCACTAGTTCGGACGTTTACGGCCTGAGTTCAAGGGGGCAAAGGCAATTGCCGCAGGAGGAATCGGCACCGGATTGCGGAAGTGGGCCCGGCGCCACAGCTCCGCCGGGAGATCGACCCAGCGATGCAGGGCCACGGCGAGCACCGCGGAGACCAGCAGCATGGCCAGCTTCAGCGCCAGGCCGCCTGCTGGCATCAGCGCCGCCATGGCGGTGATCACCGGGGTGTGGACGAGATACAGGCTGAAAGAGAGGTCACCGGCCCAGCGATCCTGCGCGCTGGAATATTGGTGCACGCTCCACGCTACGGCCGGCAGCAGCAGCAAAGACCAACCCAGATGGGCAAGCTGCACAGCCATATTGGGTGTTTCGATGCCGTTCTTGAGCAGCACTTCGCGGGCTTGTGGCAGCAGGGCAAGCCCGGCTCCGGCTGCCATGAACAGCAGAACCGAGGCGAGCGCCTGGCCGTCCGTGGCCTTCCAGCGGGATTGCGCCAGCCAGGCACCGCCAGCAAACGCGGGCAGATAGAACAGCGCGGTGACAAGACCCGCCGACATGAGGCCGATGCCGACCACCCAACCAATGAGCGCCAACAGCCACACTTCGGCCCGCCTCAAGTGTATCAGCAGCGGGGCCAGCAACGGCAGCACCAGGTAGAATTGCAGCTCGATATCCAGCGACCATGCCACGCCAAGCAGCGTTTCATCCCGGCTGGCCAGACCCGGCAGCAGCAGCGCCAGACCAAACTCGTCCGGCACGTGCGCGCCTTCCACGAACAGCAGCAAAGCATTGGCCAGCGCCACAAACAGGAACAGCGGATAGATGCGCAAGAAACGGCTCGCCATGAAACCCGTGGTGCCACCCGCCCACTCCTGCCAAGCGCGCGTAACCCAGAAGCCGCTGATCATGAAAAAGATCATCACCGCCGGCCGGCCAAGGTTGACCGCCGACAGGTGTGACACCACGACAACCGCCGCCAGCAGCAAGCGTACCGCGCCAGGACCCAGACGGAATGTCGACGACAGCATGACCTTCTCTCCGTTGGACGCAACTACACAGCCTGAGGAGGCGAGATTGGCTAGACCTTCACACTCTGTCAAACATTATTACGCATTTATTAACTATTTGTTCAGCCAAATCGTCTGACACATGATCTGCAGCCCGCTTGCACCGTGCGCCAATGGCTCGGCGTCACCACAAGAACGGTCGTTGTAATGTGATCCTTAGGAAAGCGATCCGCCTGATGCCGCCACATTGGCGAATGGCCGGCCGTTTCAGAGCCGTTTTGGCGCCCGCGGGCCGGTGCACGCAGCGGGCAGCGAACCACGGTGGGCGCTTGTCAGATCAACGGGTTCAGGCCGGCTTGGTCCGGCGCCACAGGCGCTGGCGGCGGGCTTCCAGTGGGCGATCGACGCCCATGAACATCGCGATGCTCACCACCAATACGGCAACCACCGCCACCAGCTTGCCGCCAGCGCCTGTCACCGGCATCACCTCGGCCAGCATCCGCACCACCGGCAGGTGCACCAGATTTTGAGCCAGGCTGTCGGTGAATTGGGCCTTGAACAACAGCCCGCTCAAAGCTGGCACCATGGTCATGGCTGCAGTGAAGGCCGCCGCAGCCAGCAGGCTGGCGCGCACCTGGCCCGCGCTGGGCTGCCAACGCAGGCGATGGAAGGCAAAGCCGGCAAGGAAGGCCGGCAGATAGAAGAGCAAGGTGGGCACATGCGCGGCAAACAGCGCGATGCCCAGGCCAAAGGCAGCCACGGCCAATGCCAACACAGCAAGAGGTTGCAATCGCTGCGCGGCCAGCGTGATCAACGGGATAGCCAGATAGAATTGCAGCTCGATATCGAGCGACCAAGATACGCCGATCACGTCACCGGCGCGCGCCGCCAGCCCGAGCAGGGTAAGCGCCGACCACAGGCTTTCCGGGCGCACCGCTTCTGCATGGGCGTGGAGCAGCCAAGCCAGCACAGTGACCACCGCATAGAGCGGCCAAACCCGCAAGGTGCGGCTGATATAGAAGGCCGGAACGCTGGCCTGCCAGCCGGCAAGCAAGCGCGACACCCAATAGCCGCTGAGCATGAAGAACAGCAGAACGGCTGGCCGGCCGATATTCAGACTGGTGAGGTGCGAAACCACCACCATCGCTGCGAGGATGAATCGCAGCATACCGGGCCCGAGCAGCCGCAGCTGCGGCATTACTCGGCGGCTTTTTTGCCAGCGGCTTTCTTGGGCTTGGCCGCCGGAGCTTCCGCGGCCGGTTCAGCATCGGCCTTGTTGGCCGCAGCCTTCTTGGCGGGCGCCTTCTTCACCGGTTCGGCCTCAACCACCAGTTCTTCGGCTGCCTTGGCCTTCTTGGCTGCAGGAGCTTTCTTGGGCTTGGCCGGCGCATGGTCATGATCGTGATCATGGCCACAGCCGGGGCCGTGAACGTGGCCGCCCGGAGTCTCGTCTTCGCTCTCGATGGCAGCTTCCAGCTCGGCGCGAGTGACCGCACGTTCGGTGATTTCAGCCTTGCCGATCAGGAAGTCCACCACCTTGTCTTCATACAGCGGCGCGCGCAGCTGCATGGCGGCCATGGCGTTTTCCTGGAAGAACTTCACGACCTTCTGCTGCTCGGCCGGGGCATAGCGCGCGGCTTCCTGGCCGATCAGGCGGTTCATTTCAGCCTGCGAAACGGTCACACCGTTGCGCTGGCCGATTTCGGACAGCAACAGGCCCAGACGCACGCGGCGCACAGCAATGCGGCGATAATCCTCGCGCTCGGCCTCGATCTCGGCGCGGGCTGCTTCCGGATCAGCTTCGCGCGCGGCTTCGCCTTCCAGCGTCTGCCAGATCTGTTCGAACTCGGCATCGACCATCGATTCCGGCACGTCAAAATCATGGCGGGCAGCCAACGTGTCGAGCAGCTTGCGCTTGAGATAGGTGCGCGACAGCGTGCCCAATTCGGCGTCGAGCTGATCCTTCAGGATTTCCTTCAGCGCATCAAGGCTATCGAGGCCGAAGCCCTTGGCGAATTCATCATCAATCTTGGTTTCGCCGGGCACTTCGACGCCGGTCACTGTCACGTCGAATTCGGCCGGCTTGCCAGCCAGATTGGCGGCGCCGTAATCGGCCGGGAAGCTCACCTTCAGGGTGCGCTGTTCGCCCGTTTTTGCGCCGATCAACTGGTCTTCAAAGCCGGGGATGAGTTGGCCCGAGCCAATCTTGACCCGCATGCCTTCGCCCTTGCCGCCATCGAACGGCACGTCATCCACCTTGCCTTCGAAATCGATGACCACAGTGTCACCGGTCTTGGCCTTGTGTTTTGCCGGGGCGGGTTCGGTGCGCTGCGCCGATTCGGCGAGGCGGGCGATCGCGGCATCCATGGCACCTTCGTCAGCCGGCACGACCAGCTTTTCCAGCGCCAGATCTTCGGCCTTCACATCCTCGATGGTCGGCAGGATTTCCAGGCTTACAGTGAAGCGGGCATCGCCCTCTTCCGGCAGTTCGCCATCCACATCAACCTGCGGCTGGGTCGCCGGGCGCAGACCGTGATCGGCAATCACCTTGTTGACACCATCATTCACAGCCGCCTGCAGCGCTTCACCGCGCAGAGCCGCCCCGTGCATTTTCTTGACGAGGTTGGCCGGCACCTTGCCCGGACGGAAACCCGGCATCTTGATGGTCTTGGACACTTCGGCCAAGCGCGCGTTCAGCCGCGCGGCGATGGCATCGGCGGGGATCACCAGCGAATAAGCGCGGCGCAGGCCCTGGTTGGTGATTTCAGCAATCTGCATCGAAGAACCCATCAAGTTGAATTTGAGAATCTTGTGAAGTCACCCGGACAAGCAGCGGCAGGCTGGTGCGGGCGAAGGGACTCGAACCCCCACGTCTTTCGACACTGGAACCTAAATCCAGCGCGTCTACCAGTTCCGCCACGCCCGCACCCGGAACGCGAGCGCTCGCCTATAGCAGGGACATTCCTGAGTGCAAGGCAGCAATGCCATAGTGGTACGCCGTTTGGAACGGCGCCCGGCCGGCTGGCTGGCTCAGCGCGGGATCAGGCGAGGTTGAGCGAAACCGCCAGTGTAGGTGCTGGCCAGCGTCAGATCATAGAACCGGCTGAAGCTGCCGCTGGAAACGAGGGGCGGCAGGAAATCGATGGCCACCCCGGCGTTGGCACCCTGCAGGGCACAGCAATGGGCATGGCCGATGGTGATCGGCGCGGTGAGGTCGGTGAAACTGATGTCGATCTGCGCAAAGCGATTGTCGGCACTCAGGCTGAGTGTGCCGATGCCAGTGGCAGGACTGTTGTTGGGCACGGTTTCATTGGCGCCCAGCAAGACGGTACGAAATGAGGTCGCCGCGGTGGCGGGGGCAGCCACGGCAGCAAGCGCAAAGGCGCCGAGCAAAAGCGTTTTCATCATATGATGGACCTTTTGTTCCGGAGGGGAGATACCCTCCGTTAACCACATACGCCCAACCCCGTTTTCGGTTCATGACAAGATGGTCGCACCAGGGTGGGCAGAGTGTCGCGCATGCGGTCTTGCATCGGCCAAGAAAGGTCAGTATTATTGACCCATATCAAATTTACACAAAGAGCATGACGCCATGGTCGCCGGCCTTCCCCCAGTTTCGCTCGAAGACAAATATCGCTTCCGCGAAGGCCGCGTGTTCATGTCGGGCGTGCAGGCGCTGGTGCGGCTGCCGCTGGTGCAGAAATGGCGCGACACCGCCGCCGGGCTGAACACCGGCGGCTTCATTTCCGGTTATCGCGGCTCGCCGCTGGGCGGTTATGATCAGGAGCTTTGGCGCGCCAAGAAGTGGCTGAAGGAACAGGATATCCACTTCGTTCCCGGCGTGAACGAAGAACTGGGCGCCACCGCGGTCTGGGGCAGCCAGCACGTGGCGCTGAACCCGAAAGCCGAGCGCGATGGCGTGTTCGGCATCTGGTACGGCAAGGGCCCCGGCCTTGATCGCGCCATGGATGTGCTGAAGCACGGCAACGCCGCCGGCACCTCGGCGCACGGCGGCGTGCTCGCCATCGTTGGCGATGATCACGGCGCCAAATCCTCCACCCTGCCCCACCAGAGCGACCATAATTTCCAGGCCGCCTTTGTGCCGTTCCTGGCGCCCGCGTCGGTGCATGAATTCGTCGAATATGGCCTGCTTGGGCTGGCCATGAGCCGCTTTGCCGGCACCTGGGTCGGCTTCAAGGCCACCGCCGACACGGTGGAAACTTCGGCCACCGTCGATCTGTCCGGCGAGAACCGCGGCATCATCATCCCGCAGTTCGAATTTCCCGATGGCGGCGTCCACATCCGCCCCGGCGACATCTGGCGCGAGGAAGACACCCGCCTGCAACGCTACAAGGGCTTTGCCGCCATGGCTTTTGCCAAGGCCAACGGCATCGACCGGGTGGTGTGGGATTCGTCCAAGCCGCGCATCGGCATCGTTTCCACCGGCAAGGCCTTTGCCGACACGATGGAAGCGCTGGACGAACTCGGCATCGATGCGCGCGTCGCTGCGGACATTGGCCTGAAGGTCTACAAGGTCGGCATGCCGTGGCCGCTGGAGCCCGATGGCATCCGCGCCTTTGCCGAAGGCCTGGATGAAGTGCTGGTGATCGAGGAAAAGCGCGAATTCGTCGAACATCAGCTGAAATGGCAGCTGTATAACTGGCGCGAGTCCGTGCGCCCGCGCGTTGTCGGCAAGCATGACGAGAGCGGTGAATGGCTGCTCAGCCCGGACAATGAACTTTCGCCGGGCGTCATCGCCCACGTGATCGCGGCGCGCCTGCAGCATTTCCACGACACCGACCGGATCCGCAGCGCACTCGCCTTCTTCCGCGATCAGGCCGGCAAATCCGCCGCGCACATCACGCCGGTCAAGCGCAGCCCCTATTTCTGCTCCGGCTGCCCACACAACACCTCCACCAAGGCGCCGGAAGGCCAGCGCGCGCTCGCCGGCATCGGCTGCCACATCATGGCGCTGTGGATGGACCGCGCCGAAACCTTCACCCAGATGGGCGGCGAAGGCGTGACCTGGGTAGGCGAAGCGCCGTTCGTCGGTGAAAACCACGTCTTCGCCAACCTCGGCGACGGCACCTATTTCCACTCCGGCCTGCTCGCCATCCGCCAGTCGATCGCGGCGGGTGTGAACATCACCTACAAGATCCTCTACAACGACGCCGTCGCCATGACCGGCGGCCAGAAGCATGACGGCGAACTGGGCGTGGACCAGATCGCGGCGCAGATGCTGGCCGAACATGCGAAAAAGGTGGTGATCCTCACGGAGGACCTCGATCGCTACAACAAGGCTAAGGGGGGCGTCACCATCCCGCCCGCCGTGCGCCTGCTCGATCGCGGCGAGCTGGAGAATATCAGCCAGGAATTCGCCGCCACGCCGGGCTGCACGGTGATCATCTTCGATCAGACCTGCGCCGCCGAGAAGCGCCGCCGCCGCAAACGCAAGCAGCTGGTCGATCCCGCCCGCCGCATCTTCATCAACCCGGCCGTGTGCGAAGGCTGCGGCGATTGTTCGGTGCAGTCCAACTGCGTCTCGGTTGAGCCGTTGGAAACCGAATTCGGCCGCAAGCGCCGCATCAACCAATCGAGCTGCAACAAGGATTACAGCTGCGTCAAAGGCTTCTGCCCCAGCTTCGTCACGGTGGATGATGCCGAGGTGAAGAAATCCAAGGCGGAGTTCACCCTTGATGGCGTTGCCGATCCGATCATCCCGGCCCCCGGCCATGGCTATAACATCATGGTCACCGGCATCGGCGGCACCGGCGTGCTCACCGTCTCGGCGCTGCTCGGCACCGCCGCCCATATCGAGGGCCTGGCCAGCACCACCGCCGATATGGCCGGCCTCGCCCAGAAGGGCGGCGCGGTTTATGCGCATGTCCGCATCGCCGGGTCCAACGATGAGCTGCTGTCCCCACGCATCATGGCCGGCAGCGCCGATGTCGTGCTGGCCTGCGATGCCGTGGTCGCGGCTGACAAGCCGACCCAGACGCTGATGGTGCCGGACCGCACCGCCGTGATCGCCAACGCCGATATCGCGCCCACATCCGATTTCGTGCGCAACCGCGATTTCGATTTCCACAGCGCGCAGGTGGAACGCACCATCCGCAAGGCCAGCAACCCCAACGCCTGCGATTTCATCGCCGCCGATACGGTGGCCACGGCGCTGTTGGGTGATGCCATCGGCAGCAACATCTTGCTGATGGGCTATGCCTGGCAGAAGGGCCTGATCCCGCTGAAGCGCGAGAGCATCGAAGCCGCCATCGATCTCAACGGCGTCGCCATCCCCTTCAACAAGAAGGCGTTTGCGCTGGGCCGCCTGCTCGCCACCCGACCCGATCAGGTTCTGGCGCTGGTCGAAGCCACGCGTGGCCCGCAGCCGGAACCGCCCGCCACCTCGCTCGACGAGATGATCGCCCGCCGCGAAGCCGATCTGGTACTCTACCAAGACGCCGCCTACGCCACCCGCTTCCGCGCTCAGGTCGACAAGGCCCGCACTGCCGGCGGCGATGCGTTCGGCGAAGCGGTGGCCAAGAGCCTCTACAAGCTGATGGCCTACAAGGACGAATATGAAGTCGCCCGCCTCTACAGCGATGGCCGCTTCGAAGCGGCATATGCCGCCCAATTCGCCGGCGGCAAACCGCGCGTGCTGCTGGCCCCGCCGCTGATCACCCGCACCGATCCCGCCACCGGCCGCCCGAAGAAGATCAGTTTCGGCCCATGGATCTTCAAGGCGTTCGGCGTGCTGGCCAAGTTCAAGGGCCTGCGCGGCAGCAAGCTCGACATCTTCGGCTACAGCGAAGAACGCCGCCACGAACGCGCCGACATCGCGGCGTTCGAAGCTGACATCGATCGCCTCTGCACCGACGTGAACCCCGCCAACATCGGCCTCGCCGTCGCCATCGCCAAACTGCCGATGGACGTGCGCGGGTTCGGCCCGGTGAAGGACAAGGCGCGCGGTGAAGTCGCAACCCGCCGGACGGCGCTGTGGGCGAAATGGCCGGGGCTGGCGGCAAGGGCCGCCGCCTGATCTTGAACTGAGGTTCTCGCCTTCGGCGGCAAGGGTCTTTCAACGCCAATCGGCGGCAGGCTGAAAGGCCTGCCGCCGAAAGGCGCGCTTGAACCTGTGGGCGGTGTTTTGGCGCCGCCCGGCAGGATCAGGCAGTGGTGGCCAGTGCCGCAATGCGGCGACGACGGGCCTGGAAGCCGACGAGGCCGAAGCCGGCGATCAGCATGGCCCAGACCGACGGTTCAGGAACGCCGCCGACGGCGATCGCTTCCGGGTCGCTGGAGAAGCTGCCGGTGCTGTAGGCTTGGAACGAGCGCAAAGCGGCGCCCGGGTTGGCGAACAGCAGCGGCGCCAGCGAGGTCAGCGAAATCGACATGTCAAAGTCGCTGCCCGGCACGAAGCTCACGAAATCCGACGTGAACACGATGGTCGAACCACCGCCGGTCGAACCGTTGTAGGCCGCGGCCGAAGCATTGGTCTGCCCCGAGACGCTGACATCGGTGAACGTGCCCGAGAGCAGGTTCGATCCAGCAGCGTAGTTGGTCCCGCCGACCGAGATTGCGCTGGTCGAAAGGAACGAGAAACCGCCAGCGAGGCCGGGCTGGAGGGTGAAGACGCCGACAGTCTGGGCCGGCGACGCCGTGCTGGACAGCAAGGTGAACGATGCCAGGACATTGGTGACGGACGCGGCAAGCGCCGGCGGCAGGAACGAGAAGCTGACCAGGCGGGAGCCCGGCACACTCGTCAGCGGATCAATGGTGTAGAGCGAGCCGGTGGTGCCGCTGACATCGTCGGGAGCGCTGTTCTGGAAACGAACGCCGGACACGGAATTGATACCGGTGAAATTGGCGAAGGTCGTGAGCACCGCTTGCGCCGGCGCGGCGGAGAGCCCGACCACGGCAAAGACCGTGGCCAATGCGAGGCGTGGAGATTTCAACATGCACTTCACTCCATGAAATGGCGCCAGAACGAAAAAATTCGGCCGAAACGACCGCGTCCTTGTCCAGCGCCACAAAACACCATGCAAATATCGTGCCAATTAAATATTAATGGTTAACGTATTATAAATATTGAAATCGAATATTTCATCAATTTGCAAAGTGTAAAATATCTTTACACTATTTGATTCTGATAATGAACATATCGTTCATATACAGAGCAGATACACGAAAATCTATTTGGTTCCATTGTATAGAAAAAATATTTTTACTTATAACTATGGAACCTTTTTGATTTTGCTGAATCGGCTCGATCGTGAAACTGGCGGGGTCGGCCCGACCCCGTGTCGGGCATCAGCGGCAGGCCTTTGGCGGCTTTCTTGCTGTCACCGGCCGTGACAGGGCGGGCGCTGCGGGCGATGGCGCTTCCGCTGGCTCTAGATAGCTTTCCGCCCGCCGGATCGCGTGTATCACTCTCGGTCAAACACTATGGTCTGGGGAGAGCCATGCACTACACGGAACTGGCGCAGGCGCGCGACGAGCTGACGGGGCCTGGGGGCGCGTTCGAGATCGCTCATGTCAACGTCAATGGCATCCCGGTGCGGGCCTATCGCCATGCGCTGCCCGATGTGCGGGCGCTGTGGCAATCGACGGCCGCGTTCGCGGAGCGGACCTATCTCGTTTATGGCGACGAACGGCTGACCTACCGCCAAGCCCACGCCCGTGTCGACGCCATCGCGGCCTGGCTGGCGGCGCAGGGCATCCGGCCCGGCGACCGGGTGGCGATTGCCATGCGCAACTATCCCGAATGGATGCTAATCTATTGGGCCTGTGTCTCCACCGGCATCGCCGTTGTTGGCATGAATGCGTGGTGGACGCCCGAGGAAATGGCCTATGCGCTGGCGGATTCGGCGCCCAAGGCTGTGTTCCTCGATGCCGAGCGGCTCGACCGCTTGCACGAAATCGCCCCGCCGCCGGCCGGCCTGATGCTCATCGGAGTGCGGCTGCGCGGGCCGGAGCCGGGGGTGACGCCGTTTGCCGATGTTCTGGCGCACGGCGGGGCGGTGCCGGACGTGGCGATCGATCCCGATGCCGATGCCTGCATCTTCTACACATCGGGCACCACCGGCTTTCCCAAGGGCGCGCAGCTCACCCATCGTGGCTGCATCACCAATTTGTTCAACATGCTCTATGCCGGCGCGTCGACGGCGCGGGCGGTGCAGCTGGCCACTGGCGTTGAGCCGCCTGCCGTGGCGCCCGTGCCGGTGTCCCTGCTCACCACGCCGCTGTTCCATGTTACCGCCAACAATTGCGGTGCCTATGCCACCACCGCGGCCGGCGGCACCATCGTGCTGATGTACCGCTGGGATGCCGGTGAGGCGCTGCGCATCATCGCCCAGGAACGGGTGACGTCCATTGGCGGCGTGCCTGTGATGGCGCGCGAACTGATCAACCACCCGGATTTCGCCAGCACCGACGTGTCGAGCCTGACGGCGATGTCGGGCGGCGGCGCCCAGGTCCCGCCCGATCTGGTGCACAAGATCGAGGACAAGGTGGCCAGCGCGCGCCCGAGCACTGGGTACGGCATGACCGAAACCTGCGGGATCATCACGTCGGTCTCCGGCGATTTCTTCGTCGACAAGCCCGACAGCGCGGGCCCCGCCATGCCCGCCTATGAGGCCAAATGCGTTGATGATGCCGGCAACACCGTGGCGCCGGGCGAGATCGGCGAGCTGTGGGTGAAGGGCGCCGCCGTCATAAAGGGCTATATCAACCGCCCGGAGGCAACGGCGGCTTCAATCACCGATGGCTGGCTGCACACCGGCGACATTGCCCGCATCGATGAAGACGGCTTCATCTTCATTGTCGATCGCAAGAAGGACATGGTGCTGCGCGGCGGCGAGAATGTTTATTGCGCCGAGGTCGAAGCCGCCATCTACCGCCATCCTGCGGTGGCCGAATGCTGCGTGTTCGGCGTGCCCGATCACCGGCTGGGTGAGGAAGTGGCCGTGGCCGTGGTGCTGAAGCCGGGCGAAAGCCTGGATGAGGCGGCGCTGCGCAGCTTTGTCGGCAGCCTGATCTCCAACTACAAGGTGCCGCGCCACATCTGGTTCATGGCCGAAGCGCTGCCGCGCAACGCCAGCGGCAAGTTCCTGCGGCGCGAACTGCGCGACCGTTTGGCGAAGGACCTGCCGGCAGCGTGACCGGCGGCGCGCTGTTTAATCGATGTTGAGGGCGAAGCAGCCGTTCTTGCCGATTTCCAGTGTCTTGCAGCCGTCGCGGGCTTCGTCGCGGGTGGGGAACGGGCCAACTTGCAGGCGATAGTTGCTGCCGAATTTGCCGATCGTCGGGTGCAGGCCCTTGGTCGACTTCTTGTTGGCGGCGGCGAGCTTGGTCCAGGCCTGCGTGGCGGTTTTCTGGCTGGGGTAGGTGCCAAGCTGGATGCGCCAGCCGGTTTCCTTGGGTTCAGCGGCCTTCTTGGCGGCCAGTTTCTTTTCGGCAGCGCGTTTTTCAGCGGCGGCTTCGGCGGCGGCGGCCTTCTTTTCCGCAGCCGCTTCGGCGGCACGGTTGGGCCGGGCGGTGGGGGGCGCCAAGGGGGGCGTGCTGGCGGCCGGGGCGGGTTGGCGCATCGGTTCGGCGGCAGTGGGCGCTGGATCTTGCGCCTCTTCGGTGTCGCCTTCGCCGGCATCGGCTTCGGCGGATTTGAGCGCAGCGGCGTTCAAGGCGGCAGTGCTGGTGCCGGAAGCCGCTGCTGGCGCGCTGGCGACCACGACCGCCGGTGGCGGCGTGGTGACGGCCATCATCGGCGGCGGCTGGATGCCGGGCTGAAACTGCGCCGGGATGCCGCTGCCGTTGGCGAGTGCGGTGGCGATCTGCCAGCCGTTGGCGCGGTCGAGCGGCTGGATCACCTGGGAAAGTTCATTCAGCGCCTTGGTGGCTTCGGGCAGGCCTTGCGCGGCGGCGCGCACCAGATAGGCATAAGCCAGCGGCAGGGATTTCACCGCGCCATCGCCGTTCCAGTGTACGATGCCGAGCACATATTGGGCGCGCATTTCGCCGCGATCCGCGGCGGCTTTCAGCCAGCGCACGGCTTCGGCTTTTTCGGTGGCCTGGAACAACAAGATGCCCAGATTGGCCTGCGCGGGCATATGGCCCTTCACGGCTGCGCGGCGATACCAGTCGCTGGCGGTGGTCTTCTCGAGCGCGACGCCGCGGCCGAGTTTATAGGCCTGGCCCATGTTGAACATGGCATCAGCATCGCCATCCTGCGCGAAAGGCTGCCACATCGAGACGGCGGCATCCCACTTGCTGGCGCGCCACAGTTCAACGCCCTGGCGCACAGATGGCGGCGGCGGCGTGGCGCGAGCGGGGGCGGCAGCGGCCGGACGGCTGGCGCGCTTTTTCTTGCCCTTCTTCTTGCGGGCGGCGAGCGCCGGATCGCCGGCCACCAGGGCCAGCACCAGCAGTGCGCCAATGATCCTTACACCCGCCAAACCACGTCTCCACCTTTGATTGTCATGCGCACGATGCCGGCGGTTGGCACACCATCAAAAGGCGTATTGCCGGCTCCGTGAAATTTCCGTCCGTCGATACGCCAGGGGGCAGCTTCATCAAAGACCACAAGGTCCGCTGGTGCGCCCAGTTGCAGCGTTCCGGCGATGAGCCCAAAGCGGCGGGCCGGATTGAGGCTGAGCATGGCCACGAGGCGCGGCAAATCTATCACTTCGTCGCGCACCAGGCCAAGGCCCAGCGCCAGCAGGGTTTCGGCGCCGGCCATGCCGGCGCGGGCATCGGCAAAGGGCTGGCGCTTGTCTTCCTGGCTTTGCGGATCATGGCCTGAAGAGAGAATGGTGATCAGACCGGCGCGGATGCCCTCGATCGCCGCCAGCCGGTCGCGCTCATCGCGCAACGGTGGGGACAGGCGGGCAAAGCTGCGGAAGCCGGAGACAGCCATGTCGTTCAGAAACAGGTGGGCAGGCGTAATACCGGCCGTCACATCCACGCCGCGCGCGCGGGCAGCGGCGAGCACAGCGAGCCCTTCGGCAGTGGTGACCTGACGGATGTGCAGCGTGGCGCCCGTCGCTTCAGCGAGACGGCAATCGCGGCTGATGGCCAGGCTTTCTGCAAAGGCCGGCGCGGCGGCAAGGCCCAGCCGGGTCGCATATTCGCCCGCCGTGGCGACGGCTCCGGCGGTGAGCGCGGGGTCTTCGGCGTGGCTGACCACGGTGAGGCCATGGCCGTGGGCATAGGCGAGCAGCCGGTGCATCACGCGCGCATCGGCGATGGCGTGGCGGCCGGTAGCGACACCCACGGCGCCAGCGGCCTTGGCCAAGCCGATTTCGGCCAGTTCCGCGCCGTTGAGACCGCGGGTGGCGGCGGCGAGCGGGTGCACCCACACATCGGGCTTGCCGGAGCCTTGGGCGTAAGCGACCAGCGCCGGCTCATCGAGCGGCGGTGATTGGTCGGGCATCAGCACCATCCGGGTGATGCCGCCCGCATTGGCGGCCGCAGTATCGGCCTTGAACACGCCGGCATCGATGATCCCCGGCGCCACCACCAGCCCGCGCGCGTCGATCACCGTGGCGTCAGAAGGCGGCTCATGCTGGCCGATGCCGGCGACCTTGCGGTCCTTCAGCAATATGGTGGCAATGCCGTCATGGCCCGTGGCGGGACAGATCACACGGGCGCCGGTCAGCGCGATGGGTGCGGTGGCCATCATGCCCAGCCCTCGATCCCACGCCGCTTGCGGGTCAGCACATCCAGGCAGGCCATGCGCACCGCCACGCCCATTTCCACCTGTTCGGTGACGGCGCTGCGGGCGATATCATCGGCAATCGCCCCGTCGATCTCCACGCCGCGGTTCATCGGGCCGGGATGCATCACCAGCACATCGGGCGCGGCCTTGGCCAGCCGGGCTTCGGTGAGCCCGTAGAAGCGGAAATACTCGCGCGGTGACGGCACGTAGGCACCCTCCATCCGCTCGGTCTGCAGGCGCAGCATCATCACCACGTCAGCGCCCGCCAGGCCCGCATCCATGTCGGTGAAGCTTTGCACGGCATAGCCATCAAGCCCGTCGGGCAGCAGGGTGGACGGGGCCACGGCGCGCACTTCGGCGCCCAGGCTGGCCAGCAGCTGGAAATTGGAACGGGCAACGCGGCTGTGCAGGATATCACCGCAGATCGCCACGCGCAGCCCGGCGATGCGTCCCTTACGGCGGCGGATGGTGAGCGCGTCGAGCAGCGCCTGCGTCGGGTGTTCGTGGCGGCCATCGCCGGCATTCAAGACCGGGCAATCGACCTTTTCCGAAATCAGCTGCACCGCGCCCGACGATCCGTGGCGGATCACGATCATGTCAGGGTGCATGGCGTTCAGCGTCAGCGCGGTGTCGAGCAGGGTCTCGCCCTTCTTCACGCTGGAGCCGGACACGCCCAGATTGACCACGTCCGCTCCCAGCCGCTTGCCGGCGATCTCGAAGCTGAGCAGCGTGCGGGTGGAGTTTTCGAAGAAGGCGTTGATCTGGGTGAGGCCGGCCAGCCGTTCGTCGCGCTTCGCGCTGCGGCTGCGGTTCATGTCCACCCACTGTTCGGCTTCATCCAGCAGGAAGGCGATTTCCCACGGCTTCAGCTGGGCGATGCCGAGCAGATGTTCATGCGGGAACGGATGCGCGCCGCCTGCAAGAGCCGGATGGGAGGGGGTGCGCGCCATGGGCCCCACCCCTAATGGCATGGGCCGTGCCAATCAACCCGCGTGACGCCGCATCAATCGCCCCCTCAATCACCGCGCCAGCGCAGGACGGGCAGCACCGAGGCGAAATCATCGCTCCACGGCGCCAGCCCCGGCTGGCTGCGGGGCGGACGCCAGTCACCGCCGGCTGCCACCAGCGCATCAAGCCGGGTGGGATCGCGGGACAGCGCCACCCAGGTCGATCCAGCCGTAACCCAGCCCCGCGCGTCCTTGCGCGGTGCCGGCAACGCCAGCACCTGCACTTGCCAGCCGCCGCTGGCCGCCAACGCCGACAGCACCGGTTCCAGATCGAGGAAACGGTTGGAAATGTGGACGAGCAGCAGGCCATCCCGGGCCAGTGCACGGCCATAGAGGCCGAAGGCTTCAGCCGTGATAAGGTGAAGCGGAATGGCGTCGGATGAAAACGCATCGATCGCGAGAAGATCGAGCGCGGCCGGCGGCGCCTGTGCCAGCGTGAGCCGCGCATCACCGACAACGACGGCGAGATCGGGTTTGCAGCGGCTGATGTAACTGAAGTCACGCCGGGCAATGGTGACGATGAGCGGATCAATCTCCCACGCCGTCCAGCGCTGGCCCGGCTTGGCGTGGCAGACGAGCGTGCCGGTGCCCAATCCGACGACGCCGATGCGGGCGTTGCTGTCCATCTGCGCCAGCGCCCGGCCGATACCGGACTGCACGAGATAATAGGTCATCGGCGTGGTGGCCAACGCCGGTTGCAGCGATTGCGCGCCGTGCATGGTGGTGCCGTGCAGCAGCGCGACATAGCCGGCGGCCGGGCGATGCGACACAGTGTATACACCGAAAAAGCTGCGCTGGCGCTGGCCCGAAAGGCTGGTTTCCAGCTGGATGGCGCCGCCCAGTGCCGCCATCAGGCAGGCCAGCGCCACCGTGAAGGCCCAGCGCCAGCCTTGCAGCAAAAGCGCCAATACACCAGCCGCGCCGACGCAGGCCATGCTGGACCACGGCCAGGCCTGGCTGCGATCCAGGCCAACGCTGCCCAGCCGCGTCGCCGCCGCCCAGCAGAGCAGGGCGATCAGCGGCAGTAACAGCGTCCACCAGCGGCCTTTCAGCCACATGCGGCCGGGCAACAGCACGGCCGCCGCCAGCAGCAGCAGCGGATGTTCCCACGGCCAATCAAACGTCAGCGGCGCCAGCAGCGCGCAGAACAGCCCGCCCAGTGCGCCGCCGATCGACATCCACAGGTAGAAACTGGTGAGGCCGGCGGCCTCCGGGCGGTCTGCCGCCAGCGCGCCGTGCAGGGCCACGGTGATGAGCAACAGCAGCACGAGACCGGCGAGTGCAAACAAGGTCGCCACGCTCGGGCCGCTGCCGGCCAGGCACACCCAACTGCCCAGCAACACCAGCGCCAGCGGCGTGGCCCGTTGCGCCAGGCTGGCGAGGCGCGGCCCGGCAGCGGAAAACACGATGACGAAGCTGAGCAGATAGAGCGCCAGCGGCACCACCCACAGCAGTGGCATCGCCATTATATCGGTGGTGAGATGCGTGGTGGTGGAGAGCAGCAAGGCGGAGGCCACCGCCGCCAGCAGTGCCCAGCGCAGCCGCCGCACAAGCGGGATGAACGGACGCGGCACCGGAACTGCCGCCGCACCATCGCCCGCTGCCAGCCCGCACAGCGCCATCAATGCAGCCAGCGCCACGAACCCTGCCGACCAGCCGATGCGCTGCGTTTCCAGCCCGGCCAGCGGCTCCACGACCAAGGGATAAGCGATCAGCGCGGCAAAACTGCCGAGATTGGAGGCGGCGTAGAGGAAATAGGGATTGGTGGCATCACCATCATCGGTGCGGGCAAACCAGGCCTGCATCAGCGGTGCCTGTGCCGATACCGCCAGGAAGACCGGCCCTATCGAGGCCGCCAGCAAGCCAATCAGCCACAGCGAAGGATCGCCGCTGCCGGCGGCCGGGAACCACCCCGCCATGCCGATCGGCAAGGTGAGCGCGGCCGCGGCAAACAGGCCGAGATGCAGCAGCAATTGCCGGCGCACGGGCAGCCGTTGCAACCAATCGGCATAGACATAGCCGGCCAGCAGCGCCGCCTGATAGAACAGCATCGCCGTGTTCCACACCGACGGCGATCCACCCAACACCGGCAACACGATGCGGCCGAACAGCGGCTGCACCAGGAACAGCAGGAAACTGCCCGAAAACAAGGTGGTGATGAACAGCGGCCGCAGCGGCAGGCGACGTGCGGCGGCGGCGATCATGGCAGCAGCGCCGGAACGGCGAGCACAAAGCCCCCCACCATCGCCAGCGCCGCCAGCGCCAGAGACAGGCCGGCTCTCCAGCCGGCTCGCCCGGCGGTGACCAGCACTACACCCAGTTTGAGCAGCGTATTGAGCAGCACCGGCAGCGCCAGGATCGCCCCGGCCAATTGCGGTGCAATCCCGCCCGGCGGCAGCGCACGCAGGGCAACGATGGCGGCATCCACGTCCATCGCGCCGGCCAGCGCCAGCGTGATGGCCACGCCGCTGTTGCCATAACGTGCCTGCATCCAGTGCACGACCAGCTGCACCAGCGCCACCAGCAGAGCAAAACCCAGCGCCGGCAACAGCGCGAACGGGTTGCCACTGGGCGCAGCGCCGGCCGGGACTGCCGCTGCCCGCCGCGCCAGTACCCAGGCCAGCACCAGCGCCACCAGTGCCGCAGGGCCTACCACCTGGGCAAAACCCAGGAAGGCAAAGGGCACGAGCAAACCCACCAGCAGCCCGGTGCGAACGAACATCACCAGTGAAGCGATGGCGATGCCGGCGGCCAGGCGCGGGCGGGATTCAGGTTCCGTCTTGATCCGCTGCGCCAGCGCGGCGGTAACTGCCGTGCTGCTGTAGATCGCGCCTACTGCGGCCATCGCCAACACGCCGCGTTCCGGCCCCAGCCGCTTGCCCAGCACATAACCGGCAAAGCTGATCGCGCACACCACCACCACGACCAGCCACAATTCGCGCGGGTTCCAGGCGTTCATCGGGCCCATGGCGCGATCCGGCAGCACCGGCCACAGCGCGCCGGCGATCACCGCAAACAGCACGACCGCGTGGAAATCGGCTTCGGACAGCCCCTCGATCCAGCCGTGCAGCCGCTGCCGCTGGCTTAGCAGAAACGCCGTCACCACCGCCAGCGCCAGCGCCGGCACCGGCAGGCCATGCCCGGCCAGCCAGCCCAGGCCCAATGTGACAAGCGCGGCGGCTTCCGTGGTGGCGCTGGGGGATTTGTCCCGCCGATAGCCGATGATCACCAGTGCACAGCCGGCCAGCAACAGCACGGCCGACACCGCCCAACCCTGCGCCATCCCAGCGGCAAATCCCGCCAGCCCGCCGATCAGCCCGAACAGGCCAAAGGTGCGCAGGCCCGCCACCCGGCTGCCGGGCTGGGCGCTGCGCTGTTGCCAGCCGCGTTCCAGCCCGATCAGCAGGCCGATGGCCAGCGGCATCACCAGCCGCGCCAGATCAGCGTTCGAAAGCATCGGCAACAGCCGTGCCGGGCCATGGCTTGCCGGTCAAGCATCGGCACCGTAAGGCAGCGGCCATGGCCACCGCTTTCCATCCCAAATGGGTGATCGTCATCGCCTTCTACAACGAGGCGAAATTCATCGCGCCCACCGTGCAGTGCGCGCTGGCGCAGGACCGCGACGACATCATGCTGGTGTGCGTGGACAACGCTTCCACCGATGCCAGCCCGCAGATCGTGGCCGATGCGATTGCCGGCAACCCGCGTGCCATGCTGGTCACCGAAACCAACCAGGGCCACACGTACGCCCTGCGCCGTGGGCTGGCGATCGCGCAGGAACTGGGCGCCGAGAACATCGCCTTCTGGGATGCCGACACTTTCTACCCGCCGCATTACATCAGCCGCGCCGACGAACTGCTCGGGCGCGACCCGCGCGTGGTGGGGGTGCAGGCCTTCGACATCTATGGCCCCTACGACAGCTTCAAGAACCGCATCGTCCGCCATCGCATGGCGTTCACCGCCAGCATCCTGAGCGGCCAGGGCCACACCGGCACCTTCGGCCAGGCCTTCCGCATCGCGCCGCTGGTCGCCTGTGGCGGGCCCAAGAGCGATGCCTGGCCGTTCGTGCTCTATGATCACGAACTCATCCACCGCGTGCTGAAACAGGGCCGCCTCACCCATGCCGCCGATCATGTCTGCTGGCCGGCGCCGCGCCGGCAGGTGAAGGGCCATGTGCGCTGGAACCTTGTCGAGCGGCTGACCTATGCGCTCACCCCCTATGCGGTGAAGGACTGGTTCTTCTACGACTTCCTCAGCCCCCGTTTGCGCGCGCGCGGGATGTTTGAAGCCGGCTTGCGCGTGCGCGACTGGGAGTAAGTCACACGCCTGCAACACGGCGTAGGCATGGCGAGCGCATGAAGCGCATCCTCGCCCTCACCATTGTCCTGTTTGCCCTTCCGGCTGCCGCCGCGCCACCAGTGCTGATGATCGCCATCGATGGCCTGCGCCCGCAGGAATGGCAGCGCCGCGACAACGGCCTTGATCTGCCCACCCTGCGCGGGCTGGCGGCGGGCGGCACCAGCGCGGCGGTGACGGGCGTGCTGCCCACCGTCACCTATCCCAGCCACACCACATTGCTCACCGGCGCTGCCCCACGCCAGCACGGCATCGCCAACAATCTCACCTTCGATCCGCTGCGCGGCAATGCCGATGGCTGGTACTGGTATGCCAGCGACATCAAGGCGGATACGCTGTGGCAGGCGGCCAGTCGCGCTGGGCAGAAGGTGGTGAACGTCCACTGGCCGGTGAGCGTGGGCGTCCCCGGCCTCACCGCCAACTTGCCGCAATATTGGCGCACCGGCATGGCCGATGACGACAAGCTGATGGCGGTGCTCGCGACGCCCGGCCTGCCGCTGCCTGAAGCCGGCCCCTACCCCACCGGGAAGGACGAAACCATCGCCGGCGACGAAGGCCGCGCCGCCCAGGCCATCGCCCTGATGCAGCGGCTGAAGCCCGATTTCACCACCGTCTATCTCACCGGTTTCGATCATGAACAGCATGAAGCCGGGCCGGATTCGCCGGCCGCCCGTGCCGTGCTGGTACGCATCGATGCTGCTGTGGGCCAGCTGGTCACCGCCGCCCGCGCCATTGATCCGAAAACCACGGTCGTCGTGGTCTCCGATCACGGCTTTGCGCCCACGGCGCGCACCACCAATTTGTTCGTGCCGTTGATCAGGGCCGGGCTGATCCGGCTGACCGCCGACGGCAGAGCCATCGCCAGTTGGGATGCGATCCCGTGGATGGCCGGCGGCAGCGCCGCGGTCCGTCTGGCCCGGCCAGATGATGCTGCCCTGAAAGCCAAGGTCGCCGCCGTGCTGGCCGAGGTTGCCGCCGATCCCGCCGCCGGAATCGACCGGGTGCTGGACAGCGCCGCCATCGCTGCCGCAGGCGGCACGGCGGAGGCCGCCTTCTGGGTGAATTGCCAGCCAGGCTGGCTGATGGGCGGCAAGCTGGATGGCATTCAGGGTGAAGCAACCACCACCAAGGGCATGCACGGCTATTTCCCCGATGTACCGGCGATGCGCGCCAGCCTGATTGCCAACGGCCCCGGCATCAGCGCTGGCCGCGATCTGGGCGTGATCGACATGCGCGCCATAGCGCCGGCCGTCGCGGCCAGGCTTGGCGTCTCCTTGAGGGATGCGGAGAAGCCGGCCGCCTTCTGACGCGCCTCCCCAAAGCGCCGGTTTCGCCCCACGCACACTCGGGCCAAGGTGAGCGCAAGGGAGAATGGCGATGCAATTGGCCTGGAGCGCTGACGATCTGGCTTTCCGTGACGAGGTGCGGGCCTTCCTTGCTGCCGAACTCACGCCCGAATTGAAGATGGCCGCTGCCGGCATGACCAGCGTTTACGCGCCGCCCGATGTGGCGCTGGCCTGGCAGAAGAAACTCCATGCGCGCGGCTGGGTGGCGCCATCATGGCCCGTCGAGGCTGGCGGCTGCGACTGGAGCGTGGCCCGCCGCTATATCTTCGCCCGCGAAACCACCGAAGCCGGTGCGCCGCCGCTGTCGCCCATGGGGCTGGGCATGTGCGGGCCGGTGCTGCTGCATTATGGGACGGAGGAGCAGAAGCGTCGCTTCCTGCCGCCGATGCTGGCCGGCGATGAGTTCTGGTGCCAGGGTTATTCGGAGCCGAACAGCGGATCGGACCTCGCCTCGCTGCAGATGAAGGCGGAACGCGACGGTGATCACTTCATCTGCACCGGCCGCAAGATCTGGACGACGCACGCCCATTATGCGGACTGGATTTTCTGCCTGGTCCGCACCACCCGGATGGAGAAGCCGCAGCTGGGCATCAGCTTCCTGCTGATCGACATGAAGACGCCGGGCGTGTCCGTGCGCCCCATCGTGTCGCTGTCGGGCGAGCATGTGCAGAACGAAGTGATCTTCGACGAGGTGCGCGTGCCGGTGGCCAACGTGGTCGGCCGCATCGACGATGGCTGGACAGTGGCCAAATATCTGATGGAGTTCGAGCGCGGCGGCCATGCCTATGCGCCGAGCCTGGTGAAGCGGGTCGATACGCTGGTAGTCCATCTCGCCGAGACTGGCCAGAAGATGCCGGGGCGCATCGCCGCGCTCCGCACCGAGATCGAGGCGCTCGACGCGCTGGAACTGCAGTTCAACGCCGGCCTGTCCAATGGTGCCGCCCCCGGTCCGATGGCCAGCGCGCTGAAGATATTGGGCACCGAACTGAGCCAGCGCCTGACCGAGCTGGAAGTGGAGGCCGCCCTGCCCTGGGTGGAGGCCTATCAGCCACACCTCACCCTGCCCGGCGGCCCGGTCCCCGGCTTCAAGGCGCCGGCTGATGGCCTGGGCGTTGGCCCGGCCTGGGCGGCGAAGGCCTTCCCCAAATATCTCAACGACCGCGCCGGCTCCATCTATGCCGGCACCAACGAGATCCAGCGCGGCATCCTCTGGCAATATTTGGCGCGGCGGAACGGCTGAACAATCAGGCTTTCAGGTGGAAGACCGCCACGCTTTCCGCCAGCAATGGCGGGAGCGTCAGTCCGACGTGAGCCAGCCAATTTGCCGGGAAGCACACGCCATCGCCTGAGAGCGCGGCCAGCAATTCCGGTTCGCCAAAACCCTTGTGCGGCAGCGTGCCGGCACGGGCCAGCAGGCGGGCGTGGACAGGCCCAGCACCGGCCAGGAACGGCAGCGTCAGTGGCTTCGGCCGGCGGTCCTGCGGTGGCGCGATGCGGGTGACGAACAGCACCCACTCATTACCATCGCCGCTGGCCTGCCACAGCAATCCGTCAGGCCCCTCGCCCATCACCAGCGTCTGGCCGTGCAGCAAGTGCCGCCACTGCTTGTGGAAGGCAATCCAGCCGGCCAGTTCGGCGCGCTCGGTTTCGGGCAGCTTGTCAGGGTCCAGCTCAACCCCGAAATGGCCGGGCAGCGCCACGCCAGCGCGGAAACCCAACGTCTGGCGGCGGCCGGTGGCATGGGCCGGGCTGGCGCCCACGTGGGCGCCCATCAATTCGGGCGGGAAAAAGGCCTGGAAACCGCGCTGGATACTCATGTGGCTGACGGCATCAAGATTGTCGCTGGTCCAGAAACGGTGAGTGAAGGCGGCAATGCCGGCATCGATGCGGCCGCCGCCGCCGGCACAGCTTTCGATTTCCACATCCGGGTGCGCCGCGCGCAGCCGGGCGAGCAGGCGATAGAGGCCCTGCACCTGGCCGATGCCGCCGGGCGGGGCCAGATCGCGGTTGTGATCCCATTTCAGGTACGCGACCGGCACGTCGCTGAGCAGGCAATCAAGGCTGCTGAAGAGATAATCCTCCACCGCCGGCAGTGACAGGTTCAGCACCAACTGGTTGCGCGCGGTGGGCTGCGACGCACCCAGCACATGCAGCGCCCAATCCGGATGCGCGCGGTACAAATCACTGTCGGGATTGACCATTTCCGGTTCGACCCACAGGCCGAACTCCAGCCCCAGCGCGTTGACGCCCTGTGCCAGCGGCTTCAACCCGTCGGGATATTTGTGCGGGTCGGCAGTCCAGTCACCCAGCCCGGCGCGATCATGGTCGCGGCCCCGGAACCAGCCATCGTCCAGAATGAACCGCTCCGCTCCGATGGCGGCGGCGGCGCGGGCGAGATCAAGAATGCGGGATTCGTCGTGGCGGAAATAGCAGGCTTCCCAACTGTTCAGATGCACCGGGCGCGGCCGCATCGCCTTGCCGGGCCAGTCCAGCCGTGGGCGCACCAGCCCGTGCATCTGCTGCATTCCGCCGTTGCGGCCCTTTTCTGTCACCGCCAGCAGCAGCGGCGGGGCGGCGAAACGTTCGCCGGGTTGCAGGATGAGGCCATCCGCCATGCCCGCCGACAGGAAATGTCGGCCCTCGTCATCGCGCTCAACGCTGAGCGCCGCATCGCCCGACCAGGCCAGTTGCGCCGCCAGCACGAGGCCCTGATCCCAGCCGGCCTGTTCGCCTAGCAGGTAGAGACCGGGCGGGCCGCCATGGCCGGGCAGGCCGCGCCGTGTCTCGCGCAGCCACTGGTGGGCGGGCAGCGGCTCCAAACACTCGACGAATTCGGCGGCATGGCGGCCGCGCCAACTGAGGATGCGATCCAGCCCGGCCGGCAGCAGCAGCAGTGCACTGGCCAGATGTTCGACCGCGATCGGCACCGGGCCATCATTTCCCAGCGTCGCGCTGATCTCGATACCGCCGCCCGTCAGCACACGGAAACATTGTTCGAGCAGCAAGCCGGTATCGGAATCGGCGAGCGTCACTCGCAGCGACATCTCGTCAGCCACGATGTCGGTCACCACCCAGCGCAGCACCCGCCCGGCGACCGACACCGCCAGCGGCCCGAACCAGCCCAGGCTGGGCGCTGTGGCAAAGGGCACATCTTCATCCAGGCTGAAGGTCGCCGCGCCGCGCGTACTGGCGAGTGGCGGCAGGCCGGTGGTCTCGACCGGCAAACCCAGGTGCCGCCACAGCAGCGCATCGCCTGACTGTTCAAGGACCAAGCTGACTTCGGGGCTGTGGAGCGCGAATATCGTCACCGCGCCAGATTGGCGGCGCGGGCGATTCCGTCAACCCACCAGCAGTTTGCGCACATCCCCTTCACAGCGGAAGCTCTGCACGAACAGATAGACCGAAAGGAACATCGCTCCGCCCAGAAAGGCAACAACGGCCAGCGCCAGCCCGGCCGGCGTGCCGCGATGCCGCCAGCCGATATAGAGGCCAGACAGGGTGAGCATGAACAGGAAATCGAGGTTGAACTGCCCCTGCCAGCCGCCGCCGGAAACGGCACCGAAGAAGGCGGGGAACAGGTTCGGTTCCGCCATGAGCACCGGCGCGGTGTAGAAGGTGAGGCTGGCAAAGATGACGATGCAGAGCAGGCGGATGACAAGCATGAAATTCTCCCCGTGATGGCTCATCATCGGGCGGCGAGGGAGGCGTGGCAATTACCTTGAGCGTCAGTTTCCGCTGAATCGCCCGGGCCGCTTCTCGCGAAAGGCGGCCAGCGCCTCGGCAAAATCCGCGCCTTGCGTCGCCAGCAGCCATTGATCGGCGTCGGCATGCAGCACGGCGGCGTGGAGCGCGCCCGAAACGGCGTTGATGCTGCGCTTGATCATCTGCACGGCCATCGGCGGCAGCGCGGCATAGTCGGCGGCCAGGGCCAGCGCCCGTGCATCCTCGGTGCCGGCTGGCACGATTTCATCGATCAGGCCCCAACCGGCCAGGGTTTCGGCATCGAACAGCGCACCGGTCATCACCATGCGCTTGGCGCGGGCCGGCCCGACCAGTTCGATCAGCGGCCCCAACGCGTTCCACATCAGGTTGATCCCGATCTTCACCTCGCCATAGCCCAACCGCGAACCCGCCGCCGCCACCCGGAAATCGCAGGCCGTGGCGATACAGGTGGCGCCGCCGGTGGCAACGCCTTTCAGGGCCACAATAGTCGGCTGATCAATGCCTTGCACCGCCCGCATCACCCGCGCGCCCAGTTGCGCGGCGCGGCGGGCTTCGGCCAGGGGCGCTGGATGGGCCAGCCGCTCTTCCATCTCGCCGATATCGGCCCCCACCGAAAAATCCGTCCCCTCCCCGCGCAGCACCACGGCGCGCACATCGCCGGCGCCGCGCATACTGTCGGCAATCCGCTCCAGTTCCGCCAGCATGGCCTGGCTCAGCGCATTGCGCTTTTCCGGGCGGTTGAGGGTGATGGTGGCGATCGTGTCGCTCACACTCAGGGTGACGCTCATGGTCAGCACTCCACCACGTTCACGGCCAGGCCACCCTGGCTGGTTTCCTTGTATTTGTGGCTCATGTCGATGCCGGTCTGGCGCATCGTCTCGATCACCTGATCAAGGCTGACACGGCTCAGGCCGGGCCGATGTAGCGCCAGCCTTGCGGCGTTGGCGGCCTTCACCGCGCCGATGGCGTTGCGCTCGATGCAGGGGATCTGCACCAGCCCGCCAACGGGATCGCAGGTGAGGCCAAGGTTGTGCTCCATGCCGATCTCGGCGGCATTGGCGACTTGCGTGGGCGAAGCGTTCCACACCGCCGCCAGCCCTGCCGCCGCCATGGAGCAGGCCACACCCACCTCGCCCTGGCAGCCCATTTCGGCGCCGGAGATCGACGCGCGCTGCTTGTAGAGCAGGCCAATGGCGCCGGCGGTGGCGAGGAAGCGGCGGCGTTGTTCCGCCCCCTCGCAATAATGCTTCATCACGGCGGGCAAGATGCCGGCCGCACCGTTGGTGGGCGCGGTCACCACCTGCCCACCGGCGGCATTTTCCTCGTTCACCGCCATGGCATAGACGTTGAGCCAATCGAACAATCGCTCCGGTTCGTTGGCGCTGCGGCCCTGCTGCAACTGCTGCCACAGCGAGGGCGCGCGGCGTTCCACTTTCAGGCCACCGGGCAATATGCCTTCGGTCGTCAGCCCGCGATCGATGCAAGCCAGCATCACGGCGGCAACATGATCCAGCCCGGCCAGTGTCTCGGCGCGCGGGCGGATGGCGTCTTCATTGGCCAGCACGATGGTTTCCAGGCTCTGGCCGGTCGCCTCGGCAATGGCCAACAGCTCGGCGGCGCTGGCAAAGGGGTGCGGCACATCGCGGCCTGTGGCCACCCGATCGGCGGGGGCGGCCTGCTCCAGCTGGCGCCGGCTGGCGATGAAGCCACCACCGGTGGAGAACCACTCCTCTTCGGCCAGCACTGCATCGCCGGCCAGCACGGCGAGGCGCATGGCGTTGGGGTGCAGCAAGTCGCGGGTCTCGTAATCGAGGCGGATATCGGTGGCAGGATCGAAGGCGAGGCCACTCAGCTGCCGCGTCCGCTCCAGCGCAGCCAGATCGCGCTCGGCCTGCACGGCATCGAACGTCTCTGGCGCATGGCCCAGCAGCCCCAGCGCCGTCGCGCGCAGCGTGCCGTGGCCATGGCCGGTGAAGGCGAGACTGCCTTGCAGCGTTACCACCACCCGCGCACCCTCAGGCCAGCGCCGCCGCGCCAGCCGTTGGCCATAACGCAGCGCAATGCGCATCGGCCCCACCGTGTGCGAACTGGATGGGCCAACGCCCACGCGAAACATGTCGAGCACCGAAAGCATGGCGCAATAGTGGACGAGGCGGCGCAGAGGGGCAATGGGGGGCCGCAATGGCGGGATACAATGGCTGGCGGAAACTCCAGCCTGTGCGCAGACGAAAGCTGCGCCTAAGCTGCGGCCATGGATGATGTGCTGATCGATCAAGTGAGCCGGCTGCTCGCGCATGAAGCGACGGACGCGCGCCTGCGCGCGACGCGTGCAGGCGGCCGAGCGGACGGCTGGGACGCCATCACCGCCGCTGGCCTGCCGCTGGCGCTGGCCAGTGAGGCGGCGGGCGGATTGGCGCTGGATGCGGCGACGGTGCTGGCCATCGCCCGCGCGCACGGCAAGGCCGGCGCGCCATGGCCGTTGGCCGAAGCGATGATCGACGCGGCGCCAGAGTGTCCGGCCGAGCTATGGGCGCCGGCGCTGGCCAGCGCCGAGATCGCCGGCCTCGCCGAAACCGTGCTGGCGCTGACCCTGGAGTGGACCCAGACGCGCCAGCAGTTCGGCAAGGCGCTGTCGAAGAACCAGGCGGTGCAGCACAGCCTGGCGCAGATGGCGGCCGAAACCGCTGCAGCCGGCGCAGCGGTCGGGCTGGCAGGATTGGGACTGGCGGGTGAAAACTGGGCGCTGGTTGCGGCAGGCAAGGCCCGCGCCAGCGAAGCGGCCGGCGTGGTCGCAGCCCTGGCGCACCAGTTGCACGGCGCCATCGGCGTGACGGCGGAACACCGCCTGCAGCTGTTCACCCGTGCGCTGTGGCAGCGCCGCGATACGGCCGGTAGCGAACATGATTGGCACACACGGCTGGGGGCTGACGTGCTGGCGCGCGGCAGCCTGTGGCGGCTGGCGACGGATGAACCGCTGCTCGGTCTCGCCGAACCGGCCACGGCCGGTGATCGTTTCCGCTTTCCGGTGGTGGCCGAAACTGCCGCGCGTGCCGATTTGCGCGCCGACGTGCGGGATTTTCTGGCCGAGGAGCTCGCCGCCCTGCCCCCGGATGTCCGCGCGCACAGCTGGAACGGCCACAGCCCGGATTTCAGTCGCAAGCTGGGCGAACGCGGTTGGCTGGCGATGACATGGCCGAAGGCGGTGGGCGGGCACGAGAAGAGCGCGCTCGACCGGCTGGTGGTGATCGAGGAATTGCTCGCTGCCGGCGCGCCTGTAGCGGCGCACTGGATCGCTGATCGCCAGACCGGGCCGCTGCTGCTGAAATTCGGCACGCCGGCGCAGCAGGCGGCCTATCTGCCCGCCATCGCGCGCGGCAAGCTGTTTGCCTGCATCGGCATGAGCGAGCCGGGGGCGGGATCGGACCTGGCCGCACTCACGACGCGCGCGCGCCCGGTCGAAGGCGGCTGGCGGGTGAATGGGACCAAATTGTGGACCACCTATGCCCACAAGGCGCACGCCATGCTGTTGCTGTGCCGCACGGGCGAAGGCCAGCGGCATGAAGGGTTGAGCCAGTTGCTTGTGCCGATGGACTCTCCGGGCCTGAACCTGCGGCCGATCATCGATCTGATGGGCGAGCATCATTTCAACGAAGTGCATTTCGATGATGTGTTCGTACCCGCCGATGCGCTGGTCGGCGCCGAGGGCAATGGTTGGGCGCAGGTGATGAGCGAGCTGGCCTATGAACGCTCCGGCCCGGAACGCTTCCTGTCGACACTGGTGTTGGCGGAGGAACTGGTCGCGGCACTACCCGAAGATGCCGCCGCCGCCCATGCCCCGCTGGGCCGGCTGGCGGCGCACCTGATGGTGCTGCGGCTGATGGCGCGCGGTATGGCGGCCCTGCTGGAAGCCGGCGAAGATCCCGCGTTGGAAGCGGCGATGGTGAAGGATCTGGGCGCGACCTTCGAACAGGCCATCCCCGAAATCGCCCGCAGCCTGTTGCCGCTGATCCCCAATCCACCCGCATCGCTGCTGGCCACGCTGCACGCCACCGTACAGATCGCGCCGATGGTGAGTTTGCGCGGCGGCACCCGCGAAATATTGCGCGGCATCATCGCGCGCGGCCTTGGCGTCCGATAGGAGAGTGAAATGACCGAGCATGTCCTTTACGAACGCGATGGCCACATCGTCACGCTGACCCTCAATCAGCCGGAACTGCGCAACCCGGTTTCGGATGACGACATGGTGGATGCGATCCTGGCGGCGCTCATCCGGCTGGAGAATGACCCTGATGCGCGCGTTGCCATCCTCACCGGGGCCGGCAGTGCCTTCTCCTCGGGCGGCAACCTCAAGAAGATGGCCAGCGGCGACGGGCTGGCCAGTGCGTCGCCGATCAAGACGCGGCGCAATTATCTCACCGGTATCCAGCGCCTGCCCCGCGCCTTTGCCGCGCTGGAAGTGCCGATCGTGGCGGCGGTGAACGGCCCAGCCATCGGTGCCGGCTGCGATCTGGCCTGCATGTGCGACATCCGGGTGGCTGGGGAGAGCGCCAAATTCGCCGAAAGTTTCGTGAAGCTGGGCATCATCCCCGGCGATGGCGGCGCCTGGCTGCTGCCGCACGTGGTGGGCCACGCCAAGGCGGCCGAAATGGCGCTGACCGGCGACATGGTGGACGCTGCCGAAGCGCTGCGCATCGGGCTGGTGAGCAAGGTGGTGCCCGATGCGGAATTGCTGGACGCCGCCCGCGCCTATGCCGCTCGCATCGCTGCCAGCCCACCGCAGGCGGTGCGCATGACCAAGCGGCTGCTGTGGGAAGCCCGGCAGGCCAATCTGGAAACCGTTTTGCAGCTTTCCGCCGCGATGCAGGCGCTGGCGCACACGACCAGCGACAACAAGGAGGCAATGACGGCCTTCCTCGAAAAGCGTCCGCCGCAGTTCAAAGGACAGTAGTTCAGCGGGCGTTGAGGTCCCTGCGATGCAGGGTTGCCATCCCGATCACCACCAGGAAGGGCTGCATCACGAAGGTCGCAAAGCCCGCTGTTGTGGCCATGCCGCTCGGCCCGGCGATGGCCCGCCACGCCACTTCCAGGCCCAGCATTACGGCGAGCAGAAACAGGGCATCGGATGAAAGGCGGTGCAGGCGAAGGCTGGTCAGGCCCCAGTCCAGCAACGTCCGCGCCAGGCAATAGAAGATCAGCAGCCAGCAGATATTGCCGGCGAGATGGCTTTCATCCCAGCGCCCCAGAAAACTGCCAAGATGGCCCTGCACCACCAACCACAATGCCGACATCACCAAGAAGGCGCGCCGCACCCAAACAACGCCGCCGACGTCGGTATCACGATCTTCCATCACTCTTGCCACCCGCAACTATGCATCCATTACGTGTGTAATTGTCGCCGTTTTACGTAAAATCCCGGTTAACCATCCAACCAATCCGCCAAAATACACTGCTCGTCTTCACCCACGCGCGGTGGCGGGCGGCGCATTGTGGCCGGCGTGGCGCTGAGTTTGCCGGGGAAGGCGACGCTGGGGATATGGGCGCCATCGGCACGCACGAAATCATGCACGACATTGCGGGCGGTGATGAAGGGATCGGCAAACACCTCGCTCACCTTGTTCACCGGCCCGGCCGGAACCCCGGCGGCGGCCAGCCGGTCGATCAGTGGCAGGCCTGGTTCGTTCGCCACCAGCCGCTGCACTTCGGCCTCGATGGCGTCGCGGTTGATCAGGCGGGCGCTGGCGGTGACGAACCGCTCATCCTGCGCCAGTTGCGGCACGCCCATCAGCGCGCAGAACGCACGGAACTGGCCATCGTTGCCGATGGCGATGATGATGGTGCCGTCGGCCACGTCGAAGGTCTTGTACGGCACCACCGTGGGGTGGCGGTTGCCCAGCCGCCCGGGATCGACACCGCCCACCAGCCAGTTCATCGCCTGATTGGCCAGGCAGGCGATCTGGGTGTCGAGCAGGCTGATATCGATGTGCTGGCCTTCCCCGGTGCGTTCGGCATGGCGCAGTGCGGCCAGGATGGAGATGGTGGCATAAAGCCCGGTGGTGACATCGGCCATGGCGACCCCGGCCCGCAGCGGCTGGCCGCCTTCCTCGCCGGTGATGGCCATGAAGCCGCCCATGCCCTGCGCCACGAAATCATAACCGCCGCGGCTGGCATAAGGCCCGGTCTGTCCGAAACCGGTGACGGAACAATAGACAAGGTTGGGCTTTACCGCCCGCAGGCTTTCCCAATCGAGGCCATATTTCTTCAGGCCGCCCACCTTGAAATTCTCAATGACGATATCGGCCTTGGTCGCCAGTTGGCGCAGCAGCGCGGCGCCTTCGGACGAGGCAAAATCAACCGCGATGCTGCGCTTGTTGCGATTGGCAGCGAGATAATAGGCCGACGTGCCGATCTCGTCCTCACCGTCCGCGCCTTTCAGGAAGGGTGGGCCCCAGGCGCGGGTATCATCGCCGCGGCCGGGCACTTCCACCTTCACCACGTCGGCGCCCAGATCAGCGAGGATCTGCGTGCTCCACGGCCCGGCCAGCACGCGCGACAAATCAAGCACACGAATGCCGGCCAGAGCGGCGGGAGCGGTCATTTCAGTCATGATCTGGAGGTAACCGGAAAAAGAAAACGGTGCCAGCCCACAAGGACTGGCACCGCTCCTAGCCCCCGACCGGGGTTAGCCGTTGCTGAAGGGCGATTGCCCCGATCTGGAGAAAGTTGCCGCGATCGTGACTGAACGCCCCTGTACGCGACTGACTCCCCCGAATCACACTCAAGTCTCTGTTACCAAACTATGAAGGTCCAACAAAGCGGAAAGAAGTTAACAACTTGACACAGAGGTGATCAGACACTTTCAAAGATGGCGGGCAGTCCTTGGCCACCGCCGATATACATGGTCTGCAATCCAAAATGGGCCTTTCGCCGCTGCATTTCGTGGCACATCGAAGCCAATGTGCGCCCGCCAGTTATAGAGCTGGTCAGGCCATGGCGGTGCGGCGGCGCAAAATGGTGCCCACCATGCCAAAGCCGGCGATCATCATCGTCCAACTGGCCGGTTCCGGCACCGGCTCATAAGCACTGCTCAGGATTTCAACGCGCAAGCCTGAGGGGTTGCCATTGGCCTGGGCGAGGTTGAGAAGCCGAAAACTGAGCGTATTGAGACCGCCAATAAAGCCGGTGCCGGCCGAAAAACTGGTCCACTGGTTGAATGTCCCCAGTCCGGCCTGGGTGATCTGGGTGCCATTGAGCAGGATCGAGGTCACCGTTTTATCGGACGCGAAACGGCCGTTGAAGCTCGCCGTACCGGGCACGAATTTGCCGAGATCGAAGGCGATCGAATAAGTGTAGAAGCCGTTTGAAATGGGGTCGAGCGATTGGTTGCCGTTGCTGGTTGGCGTCATCCAACGCGAAACGCTGTTGTTGGCCAGCCACGCGCCATTGATGGAGCCGCTGTTCCAAGGCCGGCTGATGCCATTCAAGAACCAGTTCTGTTCTTGCACTGTGCCGGTTGTGACAGCCGAATTATTGGCTAGCCGGCCGCTGTTGAACAGCCCTGGAATGGCCACGACGGCCTGCGCTGGAACCGCAGCAATGACCAGCAATCCAAATGCGATTGAACGCACAATCATGCGCTTGCTACGAGCCGACCCCGGGCGACGACATAATGTATTAACGTTAAGAAAATACAAACAAGACAATGGCCTTGGCGCGATTCCTCTTATGCTTTCTCAAAGATGGCCGCCAATCCCTGGCCACCGCCAATGCACATGGTCTCCAATCCGAACCGTGCATCACGGCGGTGCATTTCGTTCAACATCGTCGCCAATATGCGCCCACCAGTGGCCCCGATCGGGTGGCCAAGGCTGATGCCGGAGCCGTTGACATTGAGCTTGTCGGGGTCGTGCCAGCCCCAGCCTTTCAACACCGCCAGCACTTGCGGTGCAAAGGCTTCGTTCAATTCGACCAGATCAATATCATCCCATTTCATGCCGGTGCGCGCGAACAACCGCTCCACTGCCGGCACTGGGCCGATGCCCATGCGTGACGGGTCGCAGCCGGCCGCCGCCCAGCCGGTCAGCCAGGCCATGGGTTCAAAGCCCAGCGGTTCCAGCAGTTCTTCGGCCACCACGAGGCAAGCAGACGCCCCGTCGTTCTGCTGGCTGGCGTTGCCGGCGGTCACCACGCCGTCTTTCTCGATCGACTTCAACAGCGCCAGGCTTTCCGGCGTCGCGTCGGCGCGGATGCCCTCGTCCGCCGCAAAGATGATGGGCGGGCCCTTCTTCTGCGGGATTTCCACCGGCACCAGTTCATCGACGAATTTGCCGTCTGCCCAAGCCTTGGCGGCGCGCTGGTGGCTTTGCGCGGCATAGGCATCGCATTCTTCGCGGCTGATGCCATAATCCTTGGCCAGATTGTTGGCGGTTTCAATCATGCCTGAAATCACGCCGTAACGGCTAATTGGCTGGCTCATCACCCGGCCCCGCACCAGGCGGTCGTGGAAAGTGGTGCTGCCCATGCGGGCGCCATTGCGGTGATCGGTGCTGTAATATTCGACCTGGCTCATGCTTTCGACACCGCCGGCCACCACGATATCGGCCGCGCCCGTGGCCACCCGCATCGACGCATCGATCACCGCCTGCAGGCCCGATCCGCAGCGCCTGTCGAGCGAGACGCCCGGCACGGATTCGGGAAAGCCCGCCGCCAGCCACGACCAACGCGCCACGCAGGGCGCTTCGCCGTTGGGGTAGCCGTGCGCGAACACCACGTCGTCCACGCGTTCCGGATCGATCTTCGTGCGCTCCACCAGCGCCTTCAGGATGATCGCGCCCAGTTCGCCGGCCGGAAAGCCCGCCAACGACCCGCCAAAACGGCCAACCCCGGTGCGAATGGGGGAAACAATTGCAGCCCGGCGCATCAGTTCTTCTCCCGCATCATGGCCTTGGCAATGATCGTCTGCTGGATCTGGCTGGTGCCTTCATAGATCCTGAGCAGCCGTACATCGCGATAGAAACGTTCCACCTTGTATTCCGCCATGTAACCGGCGCCGCCGTGGATCTGCACCGCACGATCGGCGATGCGGCCCACGGCTTCGCTGGCGTGGAGTTTCAGCACCGAACATTCGCGCGCTGTCACCTCGCCCGCATCAAAGCGCGCCGCGGTGCGTTCGAGTAATGCAGCCGTGGTCAGCCGATCCACCTCCATGTCGGCCAGCATCGCCTGCACCAGCTGGAAATCGCCGATGCGGCTGCCGAATTGCTGGCGCTCCATGGCGTAAGTCAGGCTCATGTCGATCAGCCGGTCCGCCATGCCCAGTGCAACGGCAGCGATGTGGATGCGGCCACGATCGAGCACCTTCATGGCGGTGCGGAAGCCCTGGCCCGGCACGCCGCCGATGATGTTGGCGGCGGGCACCATCACGTCTTCCAGGATCACGTCACAGGTCTTGGCCCCGCGCTGGCCCATCTTGCGATCGGGCTTGCCCAGCGAGATGCCCGGGCTGTCGGCCGGGACGATGAAGGCGCTGATGCCGCCGGCGCCCTTCATGTCGGGTTCCGTCCGCGCCATAAGGGTGAACACGGTCGCGCGCGGGGCGTTGGTGATGTAACGCTTGGTGCCGTTGATGCGGTAATGATCGCCCTCGCGCACCGCCGAGCAGCGCAGGGAGGCGGCATCGGAACCGGCGCCGGGCTCGGTCAGCGCGAAGCTGGCAATGGCCTCACCGGTGGCGAATTTCGGCAGCCATTCGGCCTTCTGCGCCTCGGTGCCGTCGATCATGATGCCCTGGCTGCCGATGCCGACGGTGGTGCCGATCAGGCTGCGGAAGGTGACGCTGGCGCGGGTGAGGATGCGCACCAGTTGCGATTCCTCCGCCATGGTCAGGCCAAGGCCGCCAAATTCCTCGGGCACCGACAGGCCAAACAGGCCCATCGCCTTGAATTCGGACACGATATCGGGCGGGATGTCGTCAGCTTCTTCCACCGCGTCTTCGGCCGGGATCAACCGTTCCTCGACATAGCGGGCCAGCTGGTCCTTCAGCAGACCAAAGGTTTCGGTGTCCATCGCGCTTCACCCCGCGTTCGCTTGCATCGCCACCGTGCCGTCACAGCGCAGTGCCTGCAAGCCATCATCACTCGCTGCCAGCGCAATCGGCTGCCCGGCGAATAGCGGCGCCTGGGCCCGGAAGGCGAATGTCTTCGCCGGCCCGTGTCGCCGTTCCCACAGGCCAAGCAGTTGCGCTGCCACCAGCGGGCCGTGGACAACAAGGCCGGGATAGCCCTCCTCGCCTGCCGCATAGGCCAGATCATAATGGATGCGGTGTGCGTTGGCGGTGGCGGCGGAAAACAGAAAGAGCTGCACCGGGCCGGGCGTGAAATTGGCATCGCCGATGGGCGGCGGGCTGGCCGGCACGGGCAGCGGCACGGGCGGGCCATCATCGCGCCAGACGATCGTCTGCACCTCCTCCAGCGCCTTCTCGCCCTCCTGCCAGATCTCGATCCGCACCTGGCCCAGCAGCAACGTGCCGGTCTTGCCGTGCTTGGGCGCAAGGCTTTCCAGCACCCGCATCTGCATGGCGGGCATACCGGCGATCAGCGGGCGGTGAAACTGATAGTCCGCGCTGGCAAACATGCGGCGCGGCAAGGACACCGGCGGGAAGAAGCCGCCCCGCGCCGGGTGGCCATCCATCCCGCGCGGTCCAGGCGGCGGCAGAAACAGCGCCAGATGGCCAAGGGGCGGCCAGCCGAGCGCCTCGACATCCCAGTTCAGCGCCTCGGCCAACCGCACCACATCAGGGCCGTGCAGCACCTCCTCGCGCCATTCCGGCTTGGCACACCAGCCTTGCCAGTGGGCGATATCGTCCGGCGTCATGCAACCAGCCCCTTGTCATGCAACGCGCCGATGGCGCTGCTGGACAACCCCAGCACCTCGCCAAGCACGTGATCGGTATCGGCCCCCAATTGCGGCGCCGGGCGCACCGGGCCGCGGGGTTCACCAGCCAGCGTCGCGGCCGGGCCAGCAGCAGGATAGCTGAGGCCAGACTTGTGCGTGATGGTCTGGAAAATCGGGTTGGCGGTGAACAGCCGCGCATCGCCGTGCACGGCCTCAGCCAATGTCTGATACGGCCCCCAGGTCACGCCCGCCGCATCAAGGCGTGGGCCAAGCTCGGCCAGTTTCTGCGCCGCCATCGCCGCTTCGAACAGCGGGAACAGCAGGCCGCGATGGGTGAAGCGGGCACCTTCATCGGCTGTGAAATCGGCGCCAGTTGCCGCCTCCACGCTCGCCACGGCGTCACCCAGCCCCAGCGCCGCCACCAGCCCGCGCCACTGCTTTGGCGTGATGGCGACGAGGTAAATGCGCTGACCGTCAGCCGTCGCGAAATCACGCCCGAAGGCGCCGAAAAGATCATTGCCCAACCGGCCGCGATCCCCCTGCAACAGGGCTTCGGCAGCAAAACCGAGATGCGACATCGAGGTGGCCGCCAGGTCGGACAAAGGCACGCGGATCTCGGCCCCTTCCCCCGTCTGCCGGCGGCGATGCAACGCGCTGACCATCGCAAACGCCGCCCAGGTGCCGCCCAGCAGATCCCACGCCGGCAACACGGCGTTGACCGGCCGCGTGTCGCCTACCGGCCCGGTCATCGCCGGCACGCCGACAGCCGCATTCACCGTGTAATCCAGCGCCGGCTTGCCGTCGGCCCAGCCCATGATACGTGCGGTGATGATGTCCGGCCGACGCGCGGCCAGCGCCGCATGGGAAAGGAAGCCATCAACAGGGAAATTGGTCAGGAACAGGCCGGCCTCATCCCCCGGCGCGGTGGCCAGCGCGACCGCCAGTTCGCGGCCTTCAGCGCGCGACAGGTCAATCTGGATGGAACGCTTGGCCTTGTTCAGCCCCTCCCAATAGAGGCTGTCGCCGGCTTCGGTCAGCGGCCAGCGCTTGTAATCCGGGCCGCCGCCGATCTGATCGATGCGGATCACCTCGGCGCCCATCTGGGCCAGATAGAGCCCGCCGGTCGGCCCGGCGACAAAGGCCGCCGCTTCAACAACGTGCAGGCCGGAGAGGAGCTGGTACATCAGCCCCTCCCCCGCTCTGCAATCACATGCGCTCGATAATGATCGCCGGGGCCATGCCGCCAGCCGCGCACATGGTGACCAGGCCGCGCTTCAGATCGCGGCGTTCCAGTTCATCAAGCACCGTGCCGATCAGCATCGAACCGGTGGCGCCGATCGGATGGCCCAGCGCGATGGCGCCGCCGTTCACGTTCACCTTGTCGCGATCCAACTTCAGATCACGGATGAACTTTTCCGCAACCACGGCAAAGGCTTCGTTGATTTCCCACAGGTCGATATCATCAACGGTAAGCCCGGCCTTGGCCAGCGCCTTGCGGGCGGCCGGCACCGGCGCATTCAGCATCAGTGTCGGGCAATCGCCCATGTTGGCCATTGTCACGATGCGGGCGCGCGGCTTCAGGCCGTTCTTTTCGGCATAGGCCTTGCTGGCCAGCAGCACGGCGGCGGCGCCATCGACCACGCCCGACGAGTTGCCGGCATGGTGCATATGCTCGATCTTCAGATCCGGGTATTTCGCGTTGATCAGCTTGCGGAACGTGGTGCCCTGCGCATCCAGCGGCATGTCGGCGATCTTGGTGAAGCTCGGCTCCAGCTGGCTCAGGCCTTCCATCGTGGTCTGCGGCCGCGGGAACTCTTCATGATCCAACGCCAGCGTGCCGTCCTCGAGGTAAACCGGGATCACGCTCTTGGAAAAGCGGCCTTCGGCAATGGCTTGCGCGGCGCGCTTCTGGCTTTCCAGGCCCAGTGCATCGACATCGGCGCGGCTGATGCCTTCCATGCTGGCAATCGCGTCACCGCACACGCCCTGGTGGCTTTGCGGGTGGTGTGCCTGCAGACGGGCATTGCCGCTGCCCATCATCATCGGCGCCAGGCCGGCAGCGCGCTCTTCCTGCGCCATGGTGGCGGTATAGCTCATCATTTCGGTGCCGCCGGCGATCAGCAGATCTTCCAGGCCGCTCATGATCTGGGCAGAGGCCAGGTTCACTGCGGTGATGCCGCCGCCGCAGAAGCGATCCAGCGTCATGCCACTGGCCTTCAGATCATAGCCGGCATCGAGCGCGGCCATGCGGCCAAGGTCGCCACCCTGCTTGCCCTTCTGGGTAGAGGTGGACCAGATGATATCATCAACTTCAGCCGTATTCAGATGGTTACGTTCGGCAACAGCCTTCAGCACGGCCGCGGCGAGGTGCTGCGGGTGCATGTCAGCCAGGCTACCCTTGCCCACCTTGCCAATGCCACGCGGGGTGCGGACGGTATCGATGATATAGGCTTCGGCCATTGAAACTCTCCTTGGATTGCTGGGCGCACCCTACGCTTGTGATTGGCCCCGTCGATTGCGGTTTTTGGCAGTCTCAGTAACCCTTGGGCAAGCCCAGCACATGCTCGGCGATATAGGCGAGGATCAGGTTTGTGGAGACCGGTGCCACCTGATAAAGCCGTGTTTCCCGGAACTTGCGCTCAATGTCATATTCGGCGGCGAAGGCGAATCCGCCCAGAGTCTGCATCGCCGCCTCGCCGGCCTGCCAGCTGGCTTCGGCCGCCAGCATCTTGGCCATGTTGGCCTCCGCCCCCGCCACTTCGCCGGACTCGTATCGCCGGCAGGCATCGGCAACGACCAGCTTTGCGGCATGGGCGCGGGCGTGGGCCTGCGCCAAGGGAAACTGGATGCCCTGATTCCGCCCGATCGGTCGGCCAAACACCTGGCGCTCCTTGGCGTAACTGGTTGCACGATCAAGGAAAAAGCGCGCATCGCCAATACATTCGGCAGCGATCAGGATACGCTCCGCATTCATGCCCGAAAGGATATAGCGGAAGCCCTGCCCTTCCTCCCCGATGCGGTTGGCAGCGGGGATCTTCACATTGTCGAAGAACACCGCCGTCGTGCCATGATTCATCATGGTTTCAATCGGTTGGATCGAAAGTCCCGGGCAATCCCGCATGTCGAGCAGGAACACCGACAGGCCTTCGGTGCGCTTGGCGACCTGATCCTTGGGCGTGGTACGGGCCAGCAGCACCATCAGATCGCTCTGCGCGGCACGACTTGTCCAGATTTTCTGACCATTTATCAGATAGTTGTCGCCATCGCGTACCGCCGTCGTGCGCAAGCTCAGCGTGTCGCTGCCTGATGTCGGCTCCGTCACGCCAAAGGCCTGCAGCCGCAGTTCGCCCCGCGCAACCGCAGGCAAATATTGGGCTTTTTGCGCCGGCGAACCATGGCGCAGCAACGTGCCCATCACATACATCTGCGCATGCGCCGCCGCGCCATTGCCGCCGCTGGCGTGGATCTCCTCCAATATCGCGCAGGCCGCCGACAGCGGCAGGCCAGAGCCGCCAAAATCTTCCGGAATCAGCGCCGAAAGCCAGCCTTCGCGCGTCAGCGCCTCCACAAATTCAATGGGATAGTCGCTGTTCTTGTCTTTCGCCCGCCAATATTCGCCGGGGAAGCCAGTGCAGAGTTTCGCCACTGCGGCGCGGATATCAGGCCAATCGTTCATGCCACCATCAGGCCCTGCCAGCGCCGTGTCTGCAAGCCCTCCTGATGGGCAGGGTTGCCCCCACAGCCAAGCCGGGGCAGCGTGGCGGCATGGACGCCCTGCCCCTGCTTCTGGACTGGCTGAAACCCCGGCTGAGCAATCAGCCATTGATCATCGGCCTTGCCGGCGCGCAAGGATCGGGCAAGTCCACCTTGGCAGCGCAAATGGCGCAGCGGCTGCCGGCCGTGTCCGAGCGGTGGCGGGCGGCTGGCGGCGGTGATCCGGCGGCTGGCGCCATCGCGGCGCCCGTGGCCGTCACCGTTTCGCTCGACGATTTCTACCTGACCCGCGCCCGCCGGCAGGCCCTTGCCGCCCATGTCCACCCGCTGTTCGCCACCCGCGGGCCACCTGGCACGCATGATCTGCCGCTGCTGCTGGATGTGCTGCTGCGCGTCCGCTCAGGCCGGCCGGTAACGCTGCCGGTGTTCGACAAGCTGGCCGACGATCGCCTGCCCCCGCAGCACTGGCGGCACTTCCCCCGGATCGACGTGTTGATCCTGGAAGGCTGGTGCATCGGCGCTCGCCCGCAACCCGCCGCCCTGCTCGCCGAACCAGTGAACGCGCTGGAAGCCGCCGAAGACCCCAACGCCCTCTGGCGCACCCACATCAATCAGGCCTTGGCCGGCCGCTATGCCCGCGCCTGGGCGATGCTCGACGCCCTCGCCTTCCTCGCCGCCCCCGATTGGGAAACCGTGCCGCGCTGGCGCGCCGGGCAGGAAGCCAGCCTAACCCGCGCCACCGGCCGGAAAGGCATGTCACCCACCGCCATCACCCGCTTCTGCGCCCACTACGAACGCCTCACCCGCTGGCAACTGGCGGATACGCCCCGCCACGCCGGGTTCACCCTGCGGCTGGATGGGCAGCGGCGGGTGATCGGCGTGCTCTGAACGGAGAGAAGGAAAACTGGCCTCCGGCGGCCAGGGTCGCAGACCCTGGACCCGTTTGTTTTCAGGCAGCCTCTATCCACGCAGCCGCAGGGGCGGATAACGAAAGCGGATGCAGGGGCTCAGCCCCTGCCCGCCGGAGGCCTCTTGTCCGACTTCACGAAAACGCCGGCGTGTCCGGACCGTTGGCGTAGCCGGAGATAAAGGGCTTCACGCCGCCCGGCGCCGGATAGACGTGGCGGGGGTGGCGGCCGATGTCGGTGCCATAAACGTGGATGCTCACCGATACGATTTCGGCGGCGTTGGAGACTTTGTGGATGTCGCCCAGTTCCGGGCCGACGCGTTCGACCATGCCGGGCAGCAGCATGTGGGGTGGGCCGATGGGGCGCGGCGGGGTGGTGCCGTCGGCCGTGTAGGCTTGGCTGTGTTCGGCGCCGCGTAGCATGCCGACGGCGCCCCAGACGCCGTGATCGTGGATGGGCGTCGCCTGCCCGGGCCCCCAGACGAAGCTGACGATGGAGAACCGCCCGGCCGGATCGGCGTGGAGCAGATATTGCTGATAATGATCGGCGTGCGGCTGGGCATAGGCGGGGGGCAACCAATCATCCTGCGCCACCAGCCGGGCGAGAGCGGCACCCACGGTTTCGTGGGCGGCAGGCTGATCGAGGGCGTCGTGCACGGCGGCGATGAAGCGCATCAGGGGATCGGGCGTGTTCATGCGTGGCGAGTGTGGCGCAGGGCTGGGCCTGCGTCAAAAACCGGCTTTCGCTGGCGGGGTTCGGGTGCCACTCTGCCGGGGATTTGATCAATGGGGGCAGACATGAAGCGGTATTTGTTGGGCACGGCGGTTGTGGCGCTGGTGGCGGCTCCGGCTCTGACACAGGAAACGGCCTATATGCCGGTGAGCATCGACGCCGCGAAAGGCCGCGTGCTGCTCACCGTGCCGGCGCTGGATACGGATATTCTTTACTATGTCAGCCTGGCCAGCGGCGGCGGATCGGTGGAGCTGCCGTTGGATCGTGGCACGATGGATTCAAGCCTGATCCATTTCCGCCGCGCTGGAGCCAAGATCCTGGTGGAGGAGCAGAATCTCGCCTTCCGCAGCCTTTCCGGCGACGCCGCGCACAGCCAGGGCGTGAAGGACAGTTTCCCCACCACCATCATCGCCAGCCTGCCGATCGAAAGCGATGCCGGCGGGAAGATCGTGGTGGATGCGACCGCGCTGGTGATGCGTGATGCGGCCGGCGTGGAAGCGATCATGCGCCGGGCCAACCAGGGCGCGTACAAGTTTGATGCTGGCCGTTCGGCGCTGAATGCGGCGCGCACCAAGGCCTATCCGCTGAATACCGAGCTGGAGATTTTTGCCACCTTTGCCGCCGACAATCCCGGTGGGCTGGTGCGCGAGGTGGCGCCCTCGCCCGGCCTGGTGACGATGCGGGTGCATCACAGTTTCCTGAAAGCGCCCACGGGTTACACGCCGCGCGTGGCAGACCCGCGCATCGGGGTTTCCACGTTGAAGTTCAAGGATTTCAGCGCGCCATTTTCGGGTGGCATCGATACGGAATGGGTGACGCGCTGGCGGCTGGAGAAGAAGGACCCGGGGGCGGCGCTTTCCGAGCCGGTGACGCCGATCACCGTCTGGTTCGATCCGGCCATCCCTGCCCCCATCCGCCACGCCATGAAGCAAGGCCTGCTGTGGTGGAACAAGGCGTATGAAGCGGCCGGTTTCAGGAACGCGCTGGTGGCCAAGGACGCGCCGGCGGACATGGATGCGCAGGATATCCGCTACAACTACATGCAGTGGATCAACCGCGATGAGCGCGGCTTTTCCTCTGGCGGTTCCTATCGCGATCCGCGCACGGGCGAGATTTTGGGCGCGAAAGTCCGGATGGATTCGCACCGCATCCGCACCGTGGGCAATTATTGGGATGCCTATGCCGGCGGCTTGCCGGGCGATGGCAGCGGGGTGACGGTGGCGGATGCTTCGTTGGTGAACGGCCAGTTCGCCGCGATGGCGCAGGGCCAGCGCGACATGGTGCTGCTGCGCCAGGCGCTGCTGACCGCCCATGAATTCGGCCATGCGCTGGGTTTTGGGCATAATTTTGCCAGCAGCCTGAACAATCGGGCCAGCGTGATGGAATATCCGACGCCGCGGGTGACGGTGAAGGGCGGCAAGCTGGACCTCTCCGAGAGTTTCCAGAAGGCCATCGGCGCGTATGACACGATGATGGCGCGTTATGCCTATACGCCCTTGGCCAATGAGAAGGCCGAGCTGGACGCGATTATTGCCGACATGCGCAAACAGGGCCTGCTCTATGTGCCCGAAACCGATCCGCGCTGGACCTGGTATGATGACCGGGCGACGCCAGCCGAGGGCCTTGGCGAGGCGCTGGCGGCGCGGCGGATCATGCTGGCCAATTATGGGCCGGAAAGCGTGCTGCTGCCGGGAGAGCCGGTGGGCGAATTGCGCAATCTGCGGCTGTGGATGGTCTATCTCCACCACCGTTATCAGGTTGAATCGGCGGTGAAATATATCGGCGGGCTCTATACCGACATCAAGGTGAAGGGCGAGCCCGGACCGTCCACGTCGCCGATTCCGGCGAAGTTGCAGCGCGATACGCTGGCGCTGCTGCTGGAAAGCATGAAGCCAGCCGAACTGGCGATGCCGGAGAAACTGCTGGCGGAACTGACGCCCGATCCGGGCCGCAATCTTGAGGATCTGTCCGACGATCCGGTGTTCAATCAGTTGCAGGCCGCACGGATCGCCGCCGCGCTGGTGGTGGAGCCCCTGCTCGCCCCCGACCGCGCGGCGCGGCTGGTGAGCCTGCAGGCGCGCGGGGCAGAAGGTGTGACGCTGCCCGAGCTGATCGACGCGCTGATGGCGGCGAGTTGGAACGCGAAATCGGGTGACGCGGCCCTGCTGCGCGTGGTGCAGAAGGCGGTGCTGGATGGCCTGATGATCCTGGGCGCGTCGTCCACCACCGCGCCGGAAGCCCGGGCACTGGCATTGCAAACGCTGGCCGGGTTGGCGAGCGCCCTGCCTGCGAAGGGCGGCGATGCGCTGGGGGCGGCCTTCAACCGACAGACGGCGGCCGATATCGCGGCCTATCTGGCTGATCCGGCGGGCAAGGCACCCAAATCAGTGAGCGTACCCTGGGGCAAGGGCCCACGCAGCCGCAATCCGCTGCCGCCCGGGCCACCGTTGTAAGCCAGCCATGGCCCGTTACGACAGCATCGGCATCAACTATGCCGATCTGCGCATCCCCGATCCGCGGATTGCGGCGGCCATCGCACAGGCGCTGGGGCCGGCCCGCACGGTGATCAATGTCGGCGCGGGGACTGGATCCTATGAGCCGGCTGACCATGAGGTCACGGCGGTGGAGCCCTCCATCGAAATGATCCGCAAACGCCGGCAGCCGGCGACGGCGGTGGTGCAGGCCAGCGCCGATGCGCTGCCGTTTGCAAACAACGCGTTCGATGCGGCAATGGCGATCCTGACCATCCATCACTGGCCCGACAAGCAGGCGGGTCTGCGCGAGATGCGGCGGGTGACGAAGGGGCGGATCGTGCTGCTCACCTTAGATCCGGCGCAGCGGCCGTGGCTGACGGATTATCTGCCGGAACTTGCCCGGCTTGACGATGCCCAGATGCCGGCCATGGCGGATTATGCGCGCTGGCTGGGCCCCGTGCGCATCGAGCCCTTGTGGGTGCCGCACGATTGCACGGACGGTTTTCTCTATGCCTATTGGCGGCGGCCGGAGGCCTATCTCGACGCGCACATCCGATCGGGCAGTTCGTCCTTCTGGGCGCTGCGGGGATCGGATGCTGGCCTCGCACGGCTGGCGGACGACCTCCAGTCGGGTGCATGGGCTCGACGCTATGGAGATCTGAGGACGAAGCAGACGTATGACGCAGGCTATCGCCTCGTCATCGCGGAACCGGAAGGCGCGGCGGACTGAGCGAAAGTCACGCGCAAAGGAAAAGGGCCGGCGCCTTCTGGCACCGGCCCTTCCCTTCTCAACTTGCCAAAGGCTCACTTCACCTTGGCGAAATCCTCGTAATTGATGCCCAGTTGTTCCAGGTAGCTCTTGTACTTGGCCGGGTCGTAATAGAATTTTTCCTGTTGCGGGCGCATCTTGGCCATGATGTCGGCGTTCAGCCAGATCGCCGGCTTGTCCTCCGGCGTCAGCAGCGGGTCGTACTTGTCGCTCTTGAACTGCACGTCCTGCTGATAGGTCTTGGCATCCGTGATGATCTTGGGCGTGGTCGCCAGATCGAGGATGGTCATGGCAACGGCCTTGGCGGCGACCACCACGCCCTTGTGGGCGATCGGCGTCGCCATAGCGATGGCCGATTGGCGGTTGTGGCCGATGGCGTTGGGGATGTTGGACGGGAAACGAATGGTGACGGTGGGCACCGTCCACATGATGTCGCCAATGTCATCCGAACCGCCGCCCATCGAAACGCCGCGCAGATCGGGCGTGGAGAGCGGGGCCAGCGTGGTGGAGAGCGCCTCCACCTTCTGGCCGTTGGCCTGCTGCATGGCCTTGGCAAAGCCCTGATCGGCCGCAGACCAGCTGGGCAGGCCAACGCTCTTGATGTTGGCGTACAGCGCTTCGGCCAACGGCTTGTTGCCATAGTTCGGCGCGGCATAACCCAGGGTGCGCTTGGTCACCGTGGTGTCGGTGGCCATGGCGGCGGCATCGGCGATGCGGTTGCCAATTTCATAAAGGCCGCGGATCTTCGCAAAGCTGCCTTCGCGGAAATAATACCAGACGCTGGCTTTCTCCGGCACAATGTTGGGCTGGCCGCCGCCTTCGGTGATCACATAATGGCTGCGCTGCGTGACGGGCAGATGCTCGCGCCGCATGTTCCAGCCGATGTTCATCAGTTCAACGGCATCCAGCGCGCTGCGGCCGTCCCAGGGCTGGCCGGCGGCGTGCGCGGTCTTGCCCTTGAACGTATATTCCACGCTGACCATGCCGTTGTTGCCGGCCGGGCCCCAGCTCACGCCGAAATCGCGGCCGACGTGCGCGAAGATCGACGCGTCCACATCCTTGAACATGCCGGCGCGCACATAATAGGCCTTGGTGGCGAGCAGTTCTTCGGCCACGCCGGGCCACAGCATCAGCGTGCCCTTGATGCCGTTCTTTTCCATAACCTGCTTGGCGGCGATGGCGGCGACGATCATCATCGGCATGCCGCTGTTGTGGCCTTCGCCGTGGCCGGGGCCGCCTTCCACCATCGGCTTCATCTGCACGACGCCGGGATATTGCGACAGGCCGAGCAGGCCATCGATGTCACTGCCCAGCGCGATCTTCGGGCCGGGGCCGTTGCTCCACGTGGCGGTAAAGGCCGTCGGGATGCCGGCGGCGCCGCGCACCACGGTGAAGCCGTTCTTCTCCAGGATGCCGGTCAGATATTCGCTGGTCTTGTGTTCTTGGAAACCGGGTTCGGCATAGCTGAACACCATGTCGACCATTTCCTGCGCCAGCTTGCTCTGCGCGTCGACCAGTTCGGCGCTCAGCTTCTTCTGGGCCGGCGTGGCCAGCGCCAGCGCCGGGCTGGCCATCACACTTGCCGCCAGCAACGCGGCGATCATCTTGGCAGTCTTCATCGTCAAAGCCCCCCTGTTGGCTTCTCAATATTCGAAACGCACGCCCATACGGTACACGCGGCCGAGCACATCATACAAGCTGCGGTTGGTTTGCGGATAGGCCGGCGTGTTGTTCCCGGTCGGGCCGTTGCCCACCAGCACCGGATCGCTGTTCAGCAGGTTGCGGACATAGAGGAACAGATCGACCTTGGATCCGCCCAGCTTCACCTTCTTGGTGATCGAGGCATCCACATACCATTGGCCGGCGATCTGGTTGTTGTTGATGGTGCGGGCCTGCGGCGTGGACGCCGGGCAGCCGGTGGTGCATTCAATGAAGTTGTTGTCATACACCCCGCCCGAGAAGCCGCGGCCGACGAGGTTGAAGCTCCAGCTGTCGATCTCGTAATTGGCGGTCAGACGGTAGTTCCATGACGGCGTGGCATCGCCGCCGCCGGCATTCTGGCCAGCCAGATCGCGGGCGACATCGATGCCGTTATCGATGATGTTATCGATATAATGGCTGGCGAGGCCGCGAAGCGTCGCCTTGCCGCCGCCCAGATCAAAGCGGTAGCTGGCTTCGATATCGATCCCGCGCACCTTCACCGATGCGAAGTTGAATGGCACCAGCTTGATGCCGGTGATCGGGCTGGTTGCGCCGGGGGTGCCGTTGAAGGTGATGAACTGGCACAGATCCTGACGGTTCTGTTCGATGCACAGGGTGGTGATCGTTTGCGCGGTGATGGTCGAAATCGCGCCCGAAAGATCGATGTCGAAATAATCCACCGAAGCGGCAAAGCCGGGCAGGAAGCTGGGCGTGAACACGCCGCCGACACCCCAGGTGAGCGCCACTTCCGGCTGCAGCGTGGTGTTGCCGGTGGTCTGTTCGGTGAACTGATCGGTCCGCTGCCCGCCGCCGGGCAACGGCACGTTGACCGTGTTGGTGCGGGCGGTGCCCGGCGCGAACAATTCGTTCAAGTTGGGGGCACGGATATCGCGGCTGCGCACGACCCGCAGCTTGAAATCATCGATCACCTGCCAGGTGGCGCCCAGTTTCCAGGTCGTCACGCTGCCCGAGGTGGAATAATCGGTCTGACGAATGGCCCCGTTGAAATCCAGGCCCTTGGCCAGCGGCACCACGGTTTCCGCGAAGACTTCCTTCACGGTGTACGACCCGGCGGTGACGAGATAATTGCCGTAGAGCCAGCCGGAATTGAACTGCGGATCGACCGCACCGTTCACCCGCTCCCGGCGATACTCGCCGCCAAAGGCGAAGCTGACTTCACCGGCCCAGGTTTCGAACAGATCGTTGGTGGAGAAGTTCACGGCCGCCACGTCCTGCCGCAGCGTCTGGTAGCGGCGCGGCTGGTTGCCGCCGTTCATGATGTAGTTCACGGCTTCGGGCGTCACGCCGCCGATGCCAATGCGGTTCAAGGGCACGCAGCCGGCTGCTGCAGTGCGCGTGGCCGCGGTGCTGCTCAACAGATCGCGGCAGATAATCGTGCCCGGCGCGACACCGGCGATGTTGCCCACCGGTGCGAAGACAGCATCCTGCGCCCGCGCCACGCGGGCGTTGTTCCACGTGTTGGTGAGCGTTTCCAGCGTGTTCGAAATGCCGGCCTGATAGTAAGCGCCATATTTCCACGCGATCTTGCCGGTTTCGAACTCGCCATCGGCGCCGGCGACAAAGCGATAGACTTCGCGCGTGTTGTCCGAACCGGCGGCCCCGATGCCGTTGTTGCTGGTGCCGATCTGGATGGCGTTGACGTTGAGCGCCGTCATCTGGTTGACCAGCGCTGTGGGCAGGAAAGCGTTGTCGCGCAGGATGGTCACCCCGGTCGACGGCGTCTGCTGATAGAAGCTCTGCCCGTCATAGGCCGAATAGCTGTATTGCACGAACGGCACGAAGGCGCGGCTCACTTCAAAACTCAAACGGCCGAACAGGTTGGCGCGGGTTTCGTCCGGCGCCAGGCTGTTGGAGCTGACATGGCCTTCGCGGCTGATCAGATAATCGCCGCCGATCATCCACTGGCCGCGGTTGGGACCATAGTTGAACCGGGTCAGGCCGGGGCCATTGGCGCCAACCTGGCCGAAATACTGCCCGGTGAGCGCGCCGGTGCCAAACGTGGTCGCGCCGGTGGTGCGCTGGCCGGTGATGATGCCGCCTGGCGTGAACTGATAGGTGCCGATGCCGGCGCCCACGAAGCGTTCCGGCTGGCCGTTGCCGACGACATAGGCCGGATTGTCGATCTGGAAGAAGCCGGCGTTTTGCCACGGCCGATCATAGGTATCGACACCCTTCTGGGTGAAATAATCGCCGGCCAGCAGCAGCTTGCCGCGGCCATCGGCGAAATCGAAACCGCTGGTGATGCGGAACGTGTGGTTGGGCGTGTCACCATAATCGGTGATGCCGAATTCATATTCGGCGCGGAAGCCCTTGAAATCGCGATTGAGCGAGAAGTTGATCACGCCGGCTACGGCATCGGAGCCATAGGCCGACGACGCACCGCCGGTGACCACTTCAACGCCCTTGATCAGGCCCTGCGGCACGGTTTGCGTATCGACGAGACCCACCGGCGAGGACGCGACCGAGCGTTGCCCGTCGATCAGCACCAGCGTGCGCGCTGCACCCAGGTTGCGCAGGTTGACCGTGGCGATACCGGCCTGGCCGTTGGACAGCGAACCCGAGTTGGTGGACGAGGTTTGCGAACCGCGCACCGATGGCAGCGTGTTCACATAATCGCCGATATTGGCCTGCGGTTCGGCCTTCAGCTCGGCCTCGGTGACAACGGAAACGGGGGTCGGCGCGTCATAGCCGGTGCGGGCGATGCGGCTGCCGGTAACGGTGATGACGCTGGTTTCAGCCTCTTCGGCGGCCGGATCGGCGGCAGCCGTTGCGGCGGGCGCGGTCTGGGCGAAGGCCGGCGTGATCAGCGCCAGGCTGGCGACCCCCAGCAAGGCCATGCGGCGGATATCGGCAACAGCACGGTGGTTCGTCGTCATCAATCAAGACCCCCAGAAATGCCCGGCCTGCACCGGAGCGAACCCTGCCGGATCGGGCGATGGGCCGGAGCGTTTCATGCCCTTCAAAACCCGATTCGCGCCAAATCCTGCGCGTGACAGATGCATGACAGCGCCGCGCGGGGCGTTACGTTGTTTGGCGTAGGCAAGCGGCGGCAATGCGTGCCGCACCTGCGGCAACAGCGCGCAGGCGCCTCAGCTGCCCGGCAGCGCGATGGGCTTTTCCGGGTCGTGCGCGCCGAAATTCAAGCTGCGGGTGATGCCGGCCCCTCGCCCGACAATGCGGATGTTGACCTGGGTGCTGTGATCGTCCCACGCCTCGCCGAACAGCGCGCCGCTGATCAGCAATTGCTTGGGCTTGCCCTTCAGCAGGCCGATGTAGCGCAGCACGACCGTATCGCCATCAAGCCGCTGCCCGGCGGGCGCGAGGCGGACACCGGCAATCCGGAAACGCTGGCCAACATAGGCGACCAGCGCCTTGAACGCATCTTCGTCATCCAGGCTGGGCTGGGCATCGGGCGCGATATCGACCAGCGCCGGTTCGACATCATGGGCCTGCAGATGGTGGGTGACCGTGACGGCGCCGGACTTGGCGTCAATCTCCACCACCGCCAGGCTGGCGTGGCCGCGATGCGCGTGGGCCGGGGCAGCAAGCCCAAGCAGCAGCGCGATCGCGGCCAGCAGCCTCACTCGTCGTCCTTCTTCTTCTCGTCCTTCTTCACCGGACGCGTCTTGATGCTGTCCGGCGACACTTCCAGTTCGCTGTCGGCCATGCGGTTGTCGCCGCCGGCCGGATCGTCGCGAACTTTCAGCACGGTGGGTTCAATGCGGCGCGGATAGGCGTTGTTGCTGCGATCCGCGTCCGCCGTTTCCCACAGCGGATCGATCTCGGCAGCCTTCAGCGTCTTGGGGCTGACATGCTGCCACGTCACCGCCTTGGCGTTGTAGCGCCAGACTTCGGCCGGGATGCGGATGGTTTCGGTCGAGCCATCCTCATAATCCAGCTTCAGGATCACCGGCATCACCAGGCCCCCGATGTTGCGGAAGCTGAAGTGGTAGAAATTGTCCTTGAAGGCCAGCGCAGCCGCCTGTTCCGGCTCCAGCTTCTTCAGGCTGGCCGCGTAGTCCTTGCGGTCCTTGGCGGTCACAGTGAAGCGATCGGTTTCGTCGTAGAAATCGCGCGTTTTCGGATCACGATCGATCATCGGCGGCTCGGTGTTGCGCACCGCGGTGAGCGGGGTCGGCGCGGTCTTGTCGCGGTCCTTTGCCCACGCCTTTTCCACCTCCGGATTGCGGGTGTCGAGCCGCGCCTGCACCACCTTGTCGAGGCTGATGTCGACATGATCGGTGGTGTAGAACCAGCCGCGCCAGAACCAGTCGAGGTCGACTCCGCTCGCTTCTTCCATGGTGCGGAAGAAATCGTAAGGGGTCGGCCGCTTGAAGCGCCAGCGGCGGCTATATTCCTTGAAGGCGAAATCAAACAGTTCGCGGCCCAGGATGGTTTCGCGCAGGATCACCATCGCGGTGGCCGGCTTGGAATAGCCGTTGTTGCCGAACTGCAGCAGGCTGTCGCTGTGCGTCATCAACGGCACCTGATCGCGGCTGATCATGTACTCGGTGATGTCACGCGGTTCGCCGCGGCCGCGGGTTTTCACCGGGTCCCAGCGCTTTTCGGCTTCGAACTGCAGGAAGCTGTTGATGCCTTCGTCCATCCACGTCCACTGGCGCTCGTCGCTGTTGACGCTCATCGGGAACCAGATGTGGCCGACTTCGTGGATCACCACGCCGATCAGGCCATATTTGGCACGCTCGGTGTAGGTGAGCTGGCCGGTCTTCTTGTCCTTCACCGGGCGCGGGCCGTTGAAGGTCATCATCGGATATTCCATCCCGCCTACCGGGCCGTTGATGCTCTGCGCGGTGGGATAGGGATAGGGGAAAGCGAAATCGCTGTAGACGTCGATGGTGTGGGCGATCGACTTGGTGGAATAGGCATCCCACAGCGGCCGGGCTTCCTTGGGGTAGAAGCTCATCGCCATCACCAGCGGCACGGCGGCATCGTCCTGTTTGACGCCCATCGCGTCCCACACGAACTTGCGCGACGAGGCAAAGGCGAAATCGCGGACATTCTTCGCGGTGAAGCGCCAGGTGCGGGTGCCACTGGCCCCATTTTTCCCTGCGTCCTTTTCGGCGGCCAGCGCTTCGTCGGGCGTGACGATATACACCGGCTCTTTCGCGGTGCGGGCCTGCGCCAGCCGAGCGCGCTGGGCGGCCGACAGGATTTCCGGGTTGGCCAGTTCGCCGGTCGCCGAGACGACGTGATCGGCCGGCACGGTGAGGCTGACATCATAATCGCCGAATTCCAGCGTGAATTCGCCGCCGCCAACGAAGGCCTTGTTATGCCAGCCTTCATAATCGGAATAGACCGCCGCGCGCGGGAACCATTGCGCGCCAAGGAAGATGCAATTGCCATCCTGATCCGGCTTGGTGAAGCATTCATAGCCCGAACGGCCGCCAACCACGCGGGTTTCCGGCATCGGCAAGGTGAAATCGATCTTCACCGTCACCACGCCGCCGCTGGCCAGCGCTGCGGCCAAATCGATGCGCAGCAGCGTATCGACCACGGTGAACTTCAGCGCGCGGCCCGAAGCGTCGGTCACCTTCAGATTGTTGAAGCCGCCTTCCCATTCCTTGTAGCGCATTGCCTTGCGCACGTCGGTCATGCTGATCTGGCCGCCGGGCGACACGGTTTCGGCGCGCTCGGCGATGTGATCGCGCTTGTAGTTCTGATCGAGCAGCAGCCAGAGATACTTCAGCGCATCCGGACTGTTGTTGTGATAGGTGACGGTCTCGCTGGCGCTGATGGTGCGGGTGGCTTCATCCAGCCGGGCGGTGATGCGGTAATCCACCTTCTGCTGCCAGTAACGATGGCCTGGCGCGCCGGCGGCGTTGCGGGTGTCGGTGGGGGTTGGCCAATCCTCGCCTTCCAGTTGGCGGAACTTGTCGACGAAATCGCCCTTGGTCTGAACGATCGGGCTGGCCTGCACCGTTGCCCCCAGCAGGGCGAGCGCCGCCCACATCACCACCCGTCCCAGCACGCGCATCTTGATCCCGTCCCTTGCAGCCCAATCGTTGCCCATTGCCGCGCTGGCCGGGCCTTGGCAAGCACCGCCACCGCGTCTGCGGCATTTGCCCACCGGCCGACGCGTTGCCGGGGGTGCGCGAATGTGACAATGTTTGGTGACTGAGTCGATGGGAGGGTTTTTCCATGCGTCTGATCGCCGTTGTTGCCACCGCTGCTGCTCTGTCCGTGGCCGGCCCTGTTGTTGCCTGCGCCTTTGATGGCATGCCGGGTTACAGCCACTATGCCCCCGATGGCACGGATCCCTACGCCGGCGCCTATGCTGAAGCCGCTGCCCGCATTGCCGACCAGCGCCGCCAGGAAGCCATTGAAACCGCACGCCTTGCCATGCTGAAGCGGCTGGGCATGAAGGATGACGTCGCCACTGCGCAGGCTGCTGCCGGCGCGGTTGCCGTGGCCAATGCCCAGCCCTGACACGCTGACCCATTCGAAGACCGCGCAAGGGCCCCTGGTGGAAGCCAGGGGCCTTTCGCATGCACGTGATGGCCGCACGGTGATGGCCATCGGCGATTGGCAGCTGGAGCCCGGCGCCCACGCCCTGCTGCTGGGGCCATCGGGTTCGGGCAAGACCACGTTCATCAACATCGTCACCGGCCTGCTCACCCCCAGCCACGGCGCGATCAGCGTTGCTGGCGAGGTGATGAGCGCCCTGCCCCCGGCGGCCCGCGACGCCTTGCGCCGCCGCACCATCGGGCTGGTGTTCCAGACGCTGCGGCTGATCCCGGCCTTGAGCGTGACCGACAATCTGGCCCTGGCCCAGCAACTGGCGCTGGGCCATGTTGACCGCGCTGCCATTGCCGGCATGATCGATCGGGTTGGCCTTTCGCATCGTGCCGCCGCACGGCCGCGCCAGCTTTCGCAAGGTGAAGGCCAGCGCGCCGCCATCGCCCGCGCGCTGATCACCCGGCCGCGGCTGGTGGTTGCCGATGAGCCGACCAGTGCGCTGGACGATGCCAACGCCGCGCGCATGATCGATCTGATGTTCGACGTGGCCGATGCCACCGGCGCCACGTTGCTGGTTGCCACCCACGATGGCCGCATCGCGCACCGTTTTGCCAACCGGCTCAATCTGATGGCGCCGGTGGCGGCATGATCGGGCTGAGCCTTGCCTATCTGAAGGACCGCGGCCTCAACACCGCGCTCAATATCCTGCTGCTGGCCTTGAGCGTTGCCAGCCTCGTCATCCTGCTGCTCTTTTCAAGCCAGTTGGAAAACCGCTTCGACAAGGATGCGCAAGGCATCGACATGGTGGTGGGCGCCAAGGGCTCGCCGCTGCAGCTGATCCTGTCGTCGGTCTATCATGTCGACATCCCGACCGGGAATGTGCCGCTGGACACAGTGGTGCTGCTGCGCCGCCAGCTGGGCGTCGCCGAAGCCATTCCGCTGGCGCTGGGCGACAGTTTTCGCAGCTTCCGTATTGTCGGCACCGAACCGGCCTATCCGGCGCTGCTCGGCGCCAGCCTTGCCGATGGCCGCATGTTTGCCGCGAAGATGGAGGCGGTGATCGGCGCTGATGTGGCGGCGCGCACCGGCGCGAACCTGGGCCAGCGCTTCGTGGGCGGCCACGGCATGAGCAGCGGCGATGACGGCCCGAAGCACGAGGAAACGCCGTTCATCGTCGTCGGCCGCCTGAAACCGACCGGCACGGTGATCGACCGGTTGATTCTGACCCGCGTTGAAAGCGTGTGGGGCGTGCACGGCATCGAAGATCCCGGCGAAGACCATCACGCAGACCATCATGGGGGCGAGAGCGCAGAGGCGCATGCCGAGCATGCCGGTGCCGCAGAGGTGACAGCCGTGCTGGTGCGCTTCGGATCGCCGATTGCGGCGGTGCGCCTGCCCGGTTTCATCAACCGCCAGACCAATCTGCAGGCCGCCGTGCCCGCCGTGGAAGTCTCCCGCCTGCTGGCACTGGTCGGCGTCGGACTGGACGCGGTGCGCGCCTTTGCCGTGCTGCTGATGCTCACCGCTGGCCTGTCTATCTTCGTGGCGCTGCTCACGGCGCTGAAGGAGCGGGAGGGCGACATGGCCATGCTGCGGGTGATTGGTGCCAGCCGCGCGGCGATCATCGGCCAGGTGGCCAGCGAAGGCCTGATATTGGCCAGTGCCGGCGCTGCATTGGGTCTGCTGCTCGGCCATGGCGTGATCGGGATGGCGGCGGCCAGCATCGAACAATTGCGTGCGCTGGGCCTGAACGCGCTGACCTTCCATCCCGGCGAGGCGCTGATTGTTACCTCCGCGCTGGGGATCGGGCTGATTGCCGCCTTGATTCCCGCCTTGCGTGTGCTCAAGAATGATATTGCCGAAACGCTGGCAAATGCCCGCTAGGAGGGACCAATGCTCGCCCGTGTTGTCATTACCGCCGTCCTGATGCTCGCTGCTCCGGCGGCGCTCGCGCAAACCGCGCTGAAGCCATCGGAATCGATCTGGAAACCGGCCCCCACCCCGCCCGGCGGCGTGGCGTGGCAGGTGCTGGAAAGCGCCAAGGAAGATCCCGCCGCTGCCAAGGCCGGCGCGGTGAAGCCAGTCTATCCCGCCACGGTGAAATCGCTGGCGGGCAAGCGGGTGAAGATCAATGGCTACATGCTGCCGCTGGGCAAGGGCGCCAGCCAGAGCCATTTCGTGCTGCTGGCCTATCCGCCCGATTGCCCGTTCCACCTCAATCCCGGCCCGCAGCAGTTCATCGAGGTGAAGGTCTCCAGCGCCGTGCCGATGAATTATGACGTGCGCACCATCGAAGGCACGCTGGAACTGGCCGGCGGCGATGGCGCCGGCGTGTTCTACAAGATCCGCGACGGGAAAGAGATGTGAGGGCGCTGCTCGCGCCGCTGGCGTTTGGGGCATTGCTGGCTGTACCGGCAACCGCTGCGCCGCTTCCGCCCGAACTTGCCGCCAGCATCGATCGCAGCATGCGGGAATGGGCCGAGGCCAACCAGGTGCCGGGGCTGACCTGGGGCATCGTCAAGCGCGGCGAAGGCCTGGTGCACAGTGGCGTTTCCGGCATCGCCGATGTCGATGCTGCCCGCCCGGTGGAGGCCAACACGCGCTTCCGCATTGCCAGCATGACCAAGGCCTTCACGGCGCTGACGCTGTTTGATCTGGCCGGCGAAGGCAAATTGCGGCTGGACGACAAGGTGGCGGCGCATGTGCCGGAAGTGGCCGGTTGGGGCGACGCGCTCACCGTCACCGATCTGGTGCACCACATGGGCGGTTTCGTCACCGATGATCCCTGGGGTGATCGCCAGACGCCGCTGCCCGAAGCGCAGTTCAGCGCGTTGTTGAAAAACGGTGTGCCCTTCACCCGCGCACCGGGCCTGATTCATGAATACAGCAACCTGGGCTATGCCCTGCTGGGTCGCATCATCCGCAATGTGAGCGGCCAGCCGTTCGAAGCCGAAATTGCCAAGCGCCGGTTCCGGCCGCTGGGCATGGCAGCCACCAGTTTTGATCTGGCCGATGTGCCGCGTGGGCTGCTGGCCAGCGGCTGGCGCTGGGAAGACGGCAAATGGCAACGCGAGCCTGACATGGCCCCCGGCACCTTTGGCGCCATGGGCGGCGTGATCACCACCGGGCCGGATTATGCCAAATGGGTGGGGCATCTGCTCTCTGCCTGGCCGGCCGCAGCACCGGGCGAGGCCGAAGCGCCGGCCCGTGCCACGGTGCGTGCCCTGCTGCGCGGCGAAGGTTCACCGCGCCGGATGATGCGGCCCACGCAGGCAGCAAGCTCGCCCTGTGCGGTGGCGGTCGTCTATGGCGGCGGGCTCAGGGTTGGCGATGATTGCACGCTGGGCCGGGTGGCGTTCCACGGCGGCGGCTATCCCGGTTATGGCAGCTATATGCTTATCGCGCCGGAAGCCGGCTGGGGCGCCTTCGTGCTGACCAACCGCACCTATGCCGGGCCAGCCGCCCCCACCTGGGACGCGCTGATCGCCATCCGCGAAGCCGGCCTTGCCCCTAACGACGTGCTGCCACTGTCCCCAGCGCTGGCTGGGCTGGCAGAGCCGATGCACAAGGTGCTGACCACGGGCGACGTGGGCAACGCCGGGCTGGCGGTGAATTTCCTGATGGACCGCGACGCCGCCCATCGCCGCGCCGACATTGCCGCCATCACCGCCAAGGCTGGCCGTTGCCCGAACGCGCCCGGCGTATCGGCGAGGGGGGCACTGGAAGGCGAATTTTGGTGGAAGTGCGAACGCGGCATGATCATCGCCTATGCCCTGCTCGCCCCCACGCCCACGCCGCAACTGCAGGCGCTGGAATGGCGCTGGCAGCCGCCGAAGCCGTGAGCTGAACCTTCCCCGGTGGGGAGGGACAATCAGGATTTGGGCGGTTTGCCGGCCGCAGCCAGCACCGGCATGGCGCTGGTTCCTTGCGGATACATCAGCCGCAAGGAGGCCGGCGCGCCGCACTTCTGGATCACCTTTTCGACGATCTGTGCCCGGGTCTTGATCAGGCTGACGGAGGTGAAGGCCTTGGTGCGGCCAACCGCAACTTCGGCGGCGGTGAAGGGCTTGGTGCCGGCGGGCGTGGACTTGCCGCCCAGGCCGAACACCATGAAGTTCATCAGCGCGGCGAGTTGTTCATTGTCGTCAATGCGGCTGCGGGCGATGTTGGGCAGCCGCATCAGATAATCGCGGCCTTCGGGCAGGCACATGAACCAGCCGACGCGGCCCTGCAGATTGGGCAGTTCAGCCGGCGCGGCATTGCCCTTGATACCGTGGCAGCCGCCGCATTGTTCGACATAATCGGATTGCGCCACGTCCATATCGGCCGGGTAGCTGACCGGCAGCCCAGTTTCATCACCTGGTGCACGGTAGTCGGGTGCCGGCGGGGCAGCGGCCACCAGCAGCAACAGCCCCGCCAGTGCGCCGGCCGGCGCCCAGACCGAACGTGTGGGCAGAGCCATGGTTCAGCCCTGCCCGCGCGTCACGAAGCCTTGCCGACGAGAACGGCGGTGGAGCAGTGATATTCCATGCTCTTGGTGCCAAAGCACCAGATCACGTTGTTGTTCAGCTGCGGCATATACAGCTGGGTTTCACGATCGGTGTTGTCGCAGCCGCACTGGCCGCACGCCGATTTGCCGCAGCAATCGCGATAGGCGATCAGATAGGCCTTGCCGTCGTCAGGGTTGATGCAGGTGCCGACCCACGACACGGGCGAGGGCTCGGCGCCGGGCGGGCAGCTGCTCATGCCGCCGCCGCAGCAGGAGCACAGGCTGCCATCAATGGCGCAATAGCGCCAGTAATCGCACTTGGTGTCATCCTTGGTCTGGGCGTTGCGGGCAAAGGCGGTCCTGGCCTCGGGCGAACGATCCTTGGTGGCGGCGCTGGCCCGGCTGACCGGCAGCAACGGGAAGGCCGGCGCGGCCACGATCGTGGCCCCCAGCTTGGTGAGGAAGGACCGGCGCGAACTGTTGCCGGCAAATTTGCGCAGCAGCTTCTCGCCAAGGCCATCGATATCGAAACGCTTCATGCCTTTTCCCCCTAAGCTCCCGCTCATGCGTCCACCTTCGCCGGTGTCGGCAGGCCCGCAATATAATCCTGAACGCTGTGCACGCCCATCTCGTGGCTGATGATCAGGCTTTCGAAATGCTCGCGGCTGTTGACCAGCCCCTTGGCCAGCACGGTGCCTGTCGCATCGAGCAGCACGGCGTGGGGCAGCTTGTCCACCTCGAACATGCGGCCGACAACGTCGCTGTTGATGAACGGGAAGGCCGCCAGATCATGCTTGGCGACCAGCGCCCTCTGCGCGGCCGGATCATCATCACCAACGAACACCAGGCTCACGCGCTCTGCTGCGGCGAACGATTTGGCGACCGGAATCAGGCTCTTGCACATCGGGCAGGAGGCCGAAACGAACATCAGCAACTGCAGGCCCTGGGCCGGGCCGCCGATCAGGTAGGGGCGCCCTTCCAATGTTGTCACCGGCGTCACCGGCGCCTTGTCGCCAATGGCGGGGCCGCGATTGGCATCCAATGCACCGGCCGGGGCCACGCGCACATGCAGCACGCCCACCTGCCGCGCCAGCGCCAGGCCAGCCACACCCAGGCCGATCAGGACCAGCCACTGCAGCGCTTCGTTGATGAGCCCCAAGGTTGACATCAACACCCTTCCTCAACCCTGCTTTGGCGCCGACGCAGCCAATGCGCCCACTGCCGAGAACATCAGCAACAACAGATAGAGGGCAACGCCGGCCGCCGCGCCAAGGCCCACATCGGCCATGCCCAGATCAGCCCTCCCTGCTGCTAGCGCCGGCAGCAGCGCCATGGCCAGCACGAGGTTGCGTGCCACCTGGCTCCAGCCCAATTGCTGGCGCAGCCCGGAATGGCCGCAGCCGCAATCGATATGCCGCCGGCCGCGCCCGATGTTGATCGCCATGGCCGCCGCGAATACCAGCAGCAGCGCGATGGCCACCATCGGCGCAAGCGGGGCAAAGCCCAGCAGCAGCCCGACTGCAACCAGCAGTTCCACCCCCGGAAGCAACGCCGCCGCCGGTGCCACCAGCGCATCCGGCAACAACCGGTAATTGGCGATCACGCCGGGCAGCAGATCACGGTGGCGCAGCTTGTCGATGCCGGCGACGGCAAACAGCAGGGCCACGGCGACGCTGGCCGCCACACCGAAAAGAGGCAGCGCCTGTTCCACTCAATCCACGTCCGGGACGACGATCATGCCGCCGCCGCCGCGTTCGATGTCATGCTTGATCTCGTAGGTGGCGGCATCCATCACCTGCACCAGGCCCCCGTCACCCGACAGGAAGATCAGCGGCTTGGCGTCCTGCGTCACCTCGATATTGCCGATCGGCTTTTTCAGCGGCACGCGCTTGACGACCTTGCGGGTGGCCATGTTGACCACCCAGATTTCCTCGCCATCGGCCTTCTGGGTCCAATATTCGCCGCGGTGCATCAGCACATAGAGCATGCCGGTGGCGCGGTGCAGCGTCGTCGCCGCGCGACCGCCGGGGAACCAGTTGATGTCCAGCGGTTTGGTATCGCCGGGGCGCACACCCGCGGCGGCCTGGATCGACCAGGCATCGCCGATGGTGGGCGCAGCACCCAGCTTCACCGTGCGGATGAGGCCGGTGTAAGTGAGCGTCACGATCTCACCCTTGGTGCGATCATAGGTGAAGAAATCGAACACGCCGTCTTCCGCCGCCTTGAAGAAGGGCTGGCTGTGGCTGACGGTGGAGGTTTTCGGTCCCACCGTCACCGTGGCGATGGTGCCATCCGAGCACAGCGCCGAGAAGCCGATGCCTGCGACGGGCACGAGGCTGGCGCAGCCCGGCAGTTCGACGACCTGTCCCACCTTGCGCTTTTCCAGATCAACCACGATCACCGAAGATGCCGGGCTGAAATCATAGACGAAACCCGTCTTGCCATCATCGCTGATGACGAAATTGTTCTTCATGGTGCCGATGATCAGCCGGCCCGGCAGCGGAATTTCCGTTACCAGCGCCATGTTCACCGTATCATAGACCGAAATCATGTCCTGCCGGGTGCCGCGGTTCACCTTGGTCCAGATACTTTCCGAAACGTAGATGAAGCGCCGCTTGGGATCGAGGGCGAGATCGGACCAGCGACCCGTGGAAACGAGGCCGACCATCTTGCCAGTATCGCCGTTCCAGATGCGGGTGCCGCCATTTTCCCAGCCGCCGCGCACGAAACCCCAGTGCGGGGACCATTCCGGCAGCTTGTGAGTGAAGGGCTCTTCCGGTTCGACCGAGGCCAGAGCGGCTGCCGAAGCAGCGGGTTGGGCAGCGGCGAACTGCGCCATGCCAAGCGCCGAGATCAGGGCTGCGCCTGCCAACGTGCCGAGCCCGAATGTGGTTCCCCTGATCATGCGTGCCAAAGCCCTTCCCCCAAAGCCCATTCGGCGGCCGCCCGCTTGCCCTCTTACGGACCGGCGACTCCGAACCGGCGACCGGATACCCGGCGCCATGCAGCATCATACTGGACGCACGTCCAGTATTCGTCAAGCCAGCGCGCCGGCCGGCACGATGCCCGAATAACGTAGCGGGTGTCAGCCGAGATCGGGCAGGTCTTCGGGCTTTATGGTGCGGGCCAGGTGCAGCAGGGCGTGCACGGCGAGGTGCTGCATCTGCGGCATCTGGTGGGCCCAGGGCTTGCCGTGGCCGGCAAAGATGGTGGTGCCTTCCAGCGCGGAACTGACAAAGCGCGCCACCACGTCCAGCTGCGCGGGCGACAGCGCCGGATTGAGCGGTGCGATGGCGGCCGCGATATTGGCGTGGGCATAGCGGTAGAAGGCCGCCACCCGTTCCGCCACCGCCGGATTGTGATTGGACAGCGCCCAGAGTTCGGTGAACACATGGGTGGTGCGTTTGGTGCCGATATCATCGAGCACCAGGGTGATCATCCGGCGCAGCTGTTCGGCCGGATCGAGGTGCGGCTGGCGCACCGTTTCGTCGAGCATGCGTTCATAATAATCGAGCAGATCATCGAGCAGCAGCTGGATCAGCAGTTCCTTGCGGGCGAAATGATAGGACAGGCGGCCCACCTGCATGCCGCAGCGCGTCGCGATCCGGCGCAGCGTGAAGGCGGCCGCGCCTTCTTCCACCAGCACATCCAGCGCGGCATTCAGGATCATATCCACCGTTTCGGTGCCGCGCCCATAGATCCCCGGACGCACAGGCGCTGTTCGCGCCGGCTTTTCGGCTGTTTTTGTCATTGGATCCGGCTTAACGCAGCCGTCTGCCGGCGTCCAGCGATGCGCGGTTTGCCCCATGGAGGACGGCTTGACGCCGCCTTGATGACTGTCCAGTATTTGCCGCACATCGTGGCTCACGCTGGGCCGCCCCATCCTGATTGCAAGGAAAAATCGGCATGATTTCAAATCGCTGGCTTTTGGCATTGGCTGTTGGAGCCGGGGTGGCGATGCCGGCGGCGGCCGAACCCAAGGCGGCGTTCGTGGCGCGCTGTGCCATGTGCCATCAGGCCGGCGGCGAAGGCCTGTCTGGCCAGTTCCCGCGCTTGGCCACCCGCGCCGCCGCCATCGCCCAAAGCCCGGAAGGGCGGGCCTATATGGCGCGCGTCGTGCTGTGGGGCATGGCCGGCCCGATCACGGTGGATGGCGCGCCGTTGATGGGCGTGATGCCGGGCATGGCCAGCATGGCGGATGCCGAGATCGCCGAAATCCTGAGCCATGCCGTCACGCTGGGCAAGCCGGCCAAGCCGGCCAAGCCGTTCAAGGCCGCCGAAATCGCCGTCGTGCGCACCGCCGGCCGGGTGAGCATGGCGGACAATAATGCGCTGCGCGCCAAGCTGGCCGGCAGTGGTGTGATCAAATAGGCGCCAGATCGGGCGGCACCGCCGGATAGAGCGTTGCCACATCGCCCAATGTTTCGCTCAGCGGCTCTAGCCAGGCGGCATAGGCCTTCCAATGGTCCACGCCGTCGGTGAATATCGGCTGGCGCACCTGTTCGGAACTGGCGGTGCGCACGGCCCGATCGTTGCGCCAGAACTCAAGGCAGGCCGGCTCATACGCCAGCCCGACAGCGCTGAGCAGGCGGCGCACCTGGGTTTCGGTGTCGGCCACCATCTCCTCATAGATGACTCGGGTGGTGGCCCCGGGCGCGGCCGCATCGAAATGCGCCATCAGCCGCGCATAATCGCGGTAATAGCGGCCCACGTCGACCAGATCATAGGAAAAGCCCTGCCCGCGGGCAAAATGCTGTTTCCACGCCGAAAAACAGCAGCCCATCGGGTGGCGGCGGGCATCGATGATGGTGGCACCCGGCAGGATCAGCCGGATCAGGCCGACGTGCTGCCAGTTGTTGGGCATCTTGTCGATGAAACGGGGTTTGCCCGATTTGCGGTGGATGCGGGTGCGTTCGAGATATTCCTCGCCCAGCCGCTGGCGATCCGCCGGGGTGAGCGCAGCCATCATCGCACCGAAATCGGCGAACTCGCCGGCTTCCACCCGCGCGGCCAGCCGGCTGGCGATCATCATCATGTCGGGCAGTTCCATCGTGCCTTCGACCTGGCTGTGGCTGGCCAGGATCTGCTCGATCAGGGTGGAGCCGGAACGCGGCAGGCCGACGATGAAGATGGGATCGGGTGCGGGGCAGCTGCCCTCCCGGCGTGCCGCGAGGAATGGCGCGGTGAAGGTTGAAACCGCGGCATCGATTTCGGCGGAGAAGGCATCGGCATCATGCACGATTCCGGCGCGGCGCAGGCGATTGCCTTCAGCGTAATGACGGAACGCGGCTTGCGATTCGCCCAGATCCTCGTGCGCCTTGCCCAGTGCGAAATGCATGTGGAACAGGTCTTCAGCGCGCGGCGATTCCTGCCCGGCGAGCGCGGCCAAAGCGGCCTCCATCGCGGCAATGTCGGCCGCACCCAGTTTCACTGTCTTCAGATTGGCCAGGCTCCACCAGGCCTCTCCCAGCGTGGGCTGGCGGGTGACGGCCTCGCGATAGGCGGTGACGGCGCCGGCCTGTTCGCCCAGCGTTTTCAGCACATGGCCCAGGTTCTGCCAGACCTGCGGCTGGTTTGGGCCCTTGGCCAGCAGCCCTTCATACAAGCCGCGCGCCCGGCCCTGTTCGCCCAGATGCACCAGCACGGAGGCGAGGATGAGATCATGGCCGGGATTTTCCACCGGCGAGGTGGCCAGCGTTTCGGCATGCACCAGCGCATCGGGCAGGCGATTGGTCTGCACCAATAGGCGGATCAGGAATTCGCGCGCCATGTCATAGCCGGGTGCGTGGTTCAGCACCGCCTCCAGTCCGGCGATGGCGCCCGGCATGTCGCCCCGGCGCCAGCGGATTTCGGCGGCGAGCCGGCTGGCGGGGGGATCATCCCCCACCCTTGCCTTCCGCGCCACCAACATGGCGGCGGCGTCATCCAGCTTGCCCTGCTGCATGGCCAGGGCGGCCTGCACCAGTTCGGCATCCTGCGTGGCGGCATTCACCCCCTTCAGATCGGCCTGCCAGCCATCGCGGACGCGCCCGGCGGCGCGATACTGCGTGGCGAGCAGGAACCAGCCGCCCGGCACCGCCGGCAATTGCCGGGTCAGTTGTTCAAGCGCGGTGATGGCAACTTCCGGCTGGCCGGCAGCGACGGCGGCCTGCGCCAATTCCCAGCGCACGGCCGGCACAGTGGGTGCGAGTGCCGCCAGCGCCGAAAGCCGCGCAACGGCCGCATCGAACTGGCCCAACTGGCGCAGCGCCTGGCCTGCCAGCAATTGCGCGGGCAGCAGATCGGGCGCGCTGGCCAGCAGATCTTCGGCCACAGCCAGGGCGGCAGCCGGATCGGTCGCCAACTGCGCTGTCGCTGCAGCCAACACCGGCTCCGCTGGCTGTGATCGCGTGTTGCCCGATTGCATTTCGCCCCCCTGATCGTGTCGCAACGCTAGGCGCAGATGGCCGAACAGACAATTGGCGGCGCAGCCCTGCGGGTGGGGAGAATGGCGCATTGGCGCAGCCGGCCGATGCGGCATGATGAGATGACAGAAAAGTGACGTGACCGGTTCCGACAGATGTGGTTAACTGGCAAGTTGGTTGCGTTGGGGAAAGTTGAAACGGGCTTCAAGGGGGAATGATTTCATGACGGGCACGCAGGCAGTTCAACAGGGCAACAGCCGCACACGGTTCATCCGGTTGCTGGGCATCACCACCATGCTGACCGGCCTTGCCAGCCCGGCGCTTGCCGCCGATGATCAGGCTGCGGCGGCCGCCGCAGAAGAGGAAAAGGGCTTCGAGGAAATCATCGTCACGGCCACCCGCACCGCCACCAGCATCCAGAAGGTGCCGATCTCCATGCAGGCGCTCAGCGCCGATACGCTGCAGCAGCGCAGCGTGAAGGGCCTGACCGATTTTGCCGCGCTGATCCCGTCCGTCTCGTTTGCCGGCCTCGGGCCGGGCCGCACCGAAGTTTATTTCCGCGGCATCGTGCCGGCCGGCGGCGCCTACCCGGCCACTGGCTATTATCTCGACGATATCTCGATCAACGTGAACGGCCTGCCGGATGTGCACGTGTATGACGTGGAACGCATCGAGGCGCTGTCAGGCCCGCAGGGCACGCTGTTCGGCGCCGGCTCGCTGGCCGGCACCATCCGCGTCATCACCAACAAGCCCAAGCTTGGCGAATTTTCCGGCGGCATGGACCTGGAAGCCAACAAGTTTGGCGGCGGCGATTTCGGCGGCCAGGCCCAGGGCTTCATCAATATCCCGGTCACTGAGACGCTGGCGATCCGCGCCATGGGCTATTATCGCAAGGAAGGCGGTTACGTCGACAACGTGGCCAACAACGGCAAGTTTGCCGACGGCAGCCCGGCCATCCTGAACCTGGGAGATGAGAACCCGCTGACCAGTTTCACGCTGAACAACGCCAGCAAGGCGAAGAACAACTACAACAGCATCGATGAAGTCGGCGGCCGCCTGTCGCTGCTGTGGGAACCGGTCGAAGGCTGGTCGATCAACCCGCAGATCACCGCGCAAAAGCAGATTTCACTGGGCTATTTCGGCTTTGATCCCCGGGTGGGCGATCTGCAGGTGCATGATTATGACGATACCCGCCAGAACGACCAATGGTATCAGGCGCAGGCCACCATCCACGGCCACATCGGCGATTTCGATGTGGTCAGCGCCACCGGCTATTTCCGCCGCAACATCAAGCTGTTGAACGATTACACATATTACACCGTGGCCTATGACAGCTTTGGCCCCGGCTATGAGAGCTATCTGCAGTTCTTCGACAAGGCGGGCTGCACCGGTTCGGGCGCGTCGCTGCGCTGCTCCACCCTGCTGAACCCGACCCAGTATTACAGCGGCAACCGCCACGAGCGCATCTTCACGCAGGAATTGCGGATGAAGACGCCGGAAAGCTGGCCGTTCGATGTCACGTTCGGCGGTTTCTACCAGTATCAGAAGAACGAGATCAACGACGACTACGCCACGCGCGGCTTGGGCAATGTTGCCGGCTATACCGAATCGGGCGGCGGTGATCGCGCCGATTTCGCCACATCGTTCGGCGTGCCTGATACGCGGGGCGGCAGCATGATCCTGGGCACGCCTGCCGTGAAGAACGATGCCTTCTATATTACCGAGCAGAACCGCGTCACCCGCGACTATGCCGTGTTTGCCGAGGGCCATTACAACATCACGCCCGCGCTGAAGATCACAGGTGGCATCCGTTATTTCTGGACGGAACTGAACGTAGTCGGCTTTGCCGGTGTCGCCGCATCGGCGCGGAACGTGCGCAGCACCGTGGCAGCCACTGGCCAGGCGGGCGGCTGCCCCACCCCGCTGTCGGCCACGGAACGCCTGACCTGCCTCAACACCAATTTCTCGCGGCCCGATCACCAGCTGATCTATCGCGAGCAGGGCGAAACCCACAAGATCGCGCTGGATTGGCAGGTGGCCCCCGGCAAGATGATATATGCCAACTATTCCACCGGCTTCCGTCCCGGTGGCCAGGGCCGGCCGCTGCGCATCGGTGGCCAGGTCTATGCCGTGGCGCCATTCAGATCGGAAGATCTGACCAACTATGAAATCGGCTTCAAGACGACATGGGGCAACATCTTCCGCCTGAACGCGGCCTTCTACCTCGAAAAGTGGAATGACCTGCAATATACGGTGGTGGTCGCCGGCGCCCAGGGCGCGGGCATCACCGGTAACGCCGGCAACGCCGAAGTGAAGGGGGTCGAGTTCGATGCCGATCTGCGGCTCGGCAAGTTCACCATCTCCACATCGGGCTCGTACAATGATGGCAAGCTGAAGGGCAACTTCTGCAACTTTGCCGCCAACGCCGCGACCTTGTCCATCGCCCAGTTGGCGTCCTGTACGATTGGCGCCTTCGCGCCGGGCAACCCGCCCACGCCGGAAGTCGCCGCCGCCGATGGCACCCGCCTGCCGCGCCAGCCCAAGTTCAAGGGCACCACCCAGGTGCGTTATGATACAACGCTGGGCAAGATGGATGCCTATGTGCAGGGTGCCGCCCTGTATCAGACCGGCGCCACCCAGGATCTGAACACCGAACTGAACGATCTGCTCGGCAACTCGTCGGGCTTTGTCTCGTTCGATTTCTCGGCCGGCGTGAAGAAGGACAAATGGTCGGTGGACGTGTTCATCCAGAACGCCTTCGATCGCCGCGGCATCCTGACAACGAACACCTTCTGCTCGATCTCGATCTGCTCGGGTTCGTCGCGGAACTTCCCGATCCGGCCGCAGTTCTTCGGCGTGAAGTTCGGCCAGCGTTTCTGACGCTGCACCACGGCTGAAATGAAAAATCCCCCGCGTACCAACGCGGGGGATTTTTTCATTTCTGAATAGATGGTCGGGGAGACAGGATTCGAACCTGCGACCCTCTGCTCCCAAAGCAGATGCGCTACCAGACTGCGCCACTCCCCGACTTGGCCTTGCCCTAGGTGAAGCCCTTGCAAAGCGCAAGGCTGGCAGACGCGGGGACAAGAAAAGGCGTGATCGACGAAGCCTATCGCGATCCCGACGTCGTGCGATCAGCGCCTCACAACCAGGTTGTCGCCAAGCTGTCTGACCGGGACATCAACGACCCGGCCAACTGGGCGACAACCTGGGCTGCGTGTCAGCGCAAGCAGGGCTAGCGCCCCAGCTCCGCCGCCACTTCATCGGCTGCATCGCGGAAGGCCATGACCGCCTTGTCAATCTCGGCATGCGAGATGACGAACGGCGGCGAGAAGGCAACGGCGTCAGATGACGGCAGGGCACGGCCGATAACGCCGCGGGCCAGCGCGCCCTTGACGATGCGCGGTGCCACCTTCAGCGCCGGATCGAAGGCAACCGGTCCGGCATCCTCAACGCGATCGACGAATTCGACAGCGGCGATCAACGCCTGGCCGCGCACTTCGCCCACCAGGCTGTGGCCCACGAACGCCTCGCGCAGCCGGGCCTGCAGATAGGTTCCCATCTCCGCCGCGCGGGCCACCAGTCCTTCGGACTCGATGATGTCAAGGTTGGCCAGCGCGGCGGCGGCGCCAACGGGGTGGCTGGAATAGGTATAGCCGTGGCCGAATGCGCCGAATTTCTCCCCGCCGGCCACCAGCACATCCCACACGCGTTCGGAAACGATGCAAGCCGAAAGCGGGAAATAGGCCGAGGTCAGCCCCTTGGCGACGGTCATCATGTCGGGCGCGATGCCAAAGACCGTGGAACCGAACATCTGGCCGAGGCGGCCGAAACCGCAGATCACTTCATCGGCGATGAGCAGGATGTCGTGCTGACGCAGGATCGCCTGCACGGCTTCGTAATAGCCCTCTGGCGGCGCGATCACGCCGCCCGCGCCCATCAATGGCTCCATGATCATCGCGGCAATCGTGTCGGCGCCTTCCGCTTCGATCAGCGCCTCCAGATCGGCCACCAGCTTTGCGGTGAATTCGGCATCGGTCAGGCCATGGCCTTCCCACAGCCGGCGCGGCGCCATGGCGTGGCGGATCATCGGCAGCGGCACATCGAACCCGGCATGCAGGCCAGGCAGGCCGGTCAGCCCCGCCGTCATGATGGTGACACCATGATAGCCGCGCTGGCGGGCGATGATCTTCTTCTTCTGCGGCCGACCCAGGATGTTGTTGTAATACCAGGCCAGTTTGACCTGCGTGTCGTTGGCGTCGGACCCGCTGTTGCCATAGAACACGCGCGCCATGCCGGGGGGCGCCATCTCGATCAGGCGCTGGGACAGGATGGCCGGCGTGTCGCTGGTCATGCCCGAAAACGCATGGCAGTAGCTGAGGCGGGCAGATTGTGCGGCCATCGACTCGCCAATCTCCGTGCGGCCGTAGCCGACATTCACGCACCACAGGCCGGCCATCGCATCCACATATTCGCGGCCTGTCGTGTCGGTCAGACGGGCGCCGGCTCCATGGGTGAGCACGAACGCGGCACCATCGCGCTGGTGATCCGCCAGGGAGGTGAAGGGATGGAAGACATAACGGCGATCAAGGTCGTGCACGTCTTCGGGGGTGTTGCGGATACTCATTTCGACTCCATCATTGCTCGCGCCGATCATGCGCTAATCTGTTGCCTATCTCCAAAACCATGGCAAGTTTGTTCGCAGGGCGACCGCATGTACGCTTCGAAACTGGCAGTGTCCGTGCCATCACACGCACATCCTCCATCGGCGCCGTGGAGTCCGCAGGCGACGCTGGCAGCGAAATTTCTGTGGATAGGCGGCGTTTCCTCGCTAGGGCGCGCCGCACGCAACAGCAGAAAGACGGGACGATAATGACCGCAGCCGACACGAACGACATCAGCGACCGTGACTATGTGAACTCGCTGGCGCGCGGTCAAGGTGATCTGCGCCTTCACGCGTCCGCGCATGACCTTAAGCGAGATCGCCCGCGCCACCGGCATAACGCGCGCCACCGTGCGGCGTCTCCTGCTGACGCTGGTGCGCGAAGGTTATGCCGAAAAGGACGACAAGGTGTTCAGCCTCAAGCCCAAGGTGCTTGAACTGGGCTATTCCGCGTTGTCGTCGATGGGCATCCTGGAAGTCGCGCAGCCAATCATGAACGATCTGTCCAAGGCTCTGCAGGAATCGGTGTTCTGCGCGGTGTTGACCGGCGACGATGTCACCTACATTGCCCGCACCACATCGGATCGGCTGGTCAATGTCAGCATTTCCGTGGGCGGCAGATCCCCGGCGCATGCGGTGTCAACCGGCCGGGTGCTGCTGGCCGCCGAGCCAGTGGACTCGATGCACCGGTATCTTGATCGAGTGACACTGCAACCCATCACGCCCTACACTGTCACCTCGAAGGTCAAGCTGCGCGCCGAAATCGAGAATGTGCGGCTCACCGGTTATTCGATGGTCGATCAGGAACTGGAAATCGGCCTAGGCTCGATTTCGGTGCCGATCCGCAGTGCCGATGGCCGGGTGCTGGCGGCGCTGAACGTGTGCTGCCCTTCGTCCCGCACCGATCTGGATGGCATGCGCACCAAGATCCTGCCGGAATTGCTGCAGGCATCGCAGGCCATCACGCGCGGGCTCTGATCAGACCAGCAGCGAATTGCCGAAATCGAACAGCAGGCACGACAGCAGCGTCCCCCAGCCCCACTCCACCCCTAGAAATCACTGCCATCCGGCAAAGGCGGGTGTCGAGCGCTTCGAGGTGGGCGATGTTTTCGGGCGTTACTGGCAACATGGGCCGCCCTTGCCGCGAACGCCTGCCCCATGCAACGTTGGCCAATCTTGTTGGGGAGAACACAGATGCTGCTCTGGTCTGCGCCTGATCCGGCGCCCAATCCGCGCCGGGTGCGGCTGTTCCTAAAGGCGAAGGGGATCAGCGTGGAGGAGCGCATGGTCTCCCTCATGGCGCGCGAGCACAAATCGGATGAAGTGGTCGCGCTGAACCCGCGCGGGCAGGTGCCGTTCCTGGAACTGGACGATGGCCGGGTGATCGCCGAAACGATCAGCATCTGCCGCTATCTGGATGAGCTCCACCCGCAGCCGCCGCTGATCGGCTCGACGCCGTTCGAACGGGCAGAGACGGACATGTGGATCCGGCGGGTGGAAACCGGGCTGGGCACGCCGGTCAGCCTGTTCTGGCAACATGGCCATCCCTACACGGCCAAGCTGATCAACCAGATTCCGGCCATGGGCGAAGCGGCCAAGGTGCAGGCTGCGGCGATGCTGGGCTGGTTTGATGGGCAGTTGGCGGCCAGCGACTGGCTGGCCGGGGAGCGGTTCACGCTGGCCGATATCGCACTGCTGTCGATCGTGGATTTTGCCGGCTGGATCGGGATCAGCCTGCCCGCCGATGCCAGCCACCTGCAGGACTGGCACCAGCGGGCAACGGCGCAAACCGCTTAGAAGAACAATTTCCGCAAGCTCAGCGTTACCGTGCGGCCCAGCGGATCAAGCTGGTCGCGCTGGAAGCCAATGGGTTCGGCGCCAAGGCGGTTCTTCACGTTGACGCGGTCGTTGAACAGATTGTCGACCCGCAAGGATACCCGGCTGCCACGCAGCCACGGCATCTTCAGCAGCACATCCTGGCGCTGGCCCAAATCGACGAACAGCCGCAGGTTGGCGACGGCGCGCGGTGAGAAGAACAGATCGTCCGGCGATTGCGACGCGCCTGACGGATCGACCAGCACCGATGTACCCGATTGCCAGTTGACGCCGACGCTGCCGCCAATCCCGCGCCGGCCGCCGCCCAGCCGGGTTTCAATCTGGTGACGCGGCGCCCCGCCGGCGGAACCAACCGCTGAACCGTTCAACAGATCGAGCACCGGTACGCCAGGGCGGATGCCGATTTCGTTGCGGAACGTCCAAGTGTGAAACACGGTGAACTGCAGCCGGCCATCGAGGAAGCCGCGCGGCGGGCCGCCACCACCACCGCCGCCGCGGAAGCCACCGCCAAAGCCGCCACCGGGGGGCGGTGCTGCGCCGGCAGCAGGCGGCGACGTTCCGGCAGCGGGCGGACCACCGGCGGCAGCGGGCGGGGTCGCGCCGGCAGCGGGCGGCCCACCGGCGGCACCAGGCGGGCGCTGGCCCGGCGTGAAACCATAGGGATTGCGGGCAAAGGTGCGGATTTCCGGCGGCAGCGGCTGGCCGGTGCGGAACGCCTCGACCGCTTTGGCGCGGGTTTCGGCAATGCGCTTCTCAGCGGCGGCGCGCTCGGCCTTGCCGGGCTTGAGCTGCTGGGTGAGCGTGAAGCCCCAGCGCAGCTCCTGCCGTTCCGAATAATCGAAATTCACCGGACGGTTGTCGATCTGCAACAAGCGCCCGCCGGCATCGCGCGTGAAGCGATCCGGAAAGGCTGCTTCGAGTTCCGCCGTGGCGGTGGGAAAAGACGCGATCGGATCATCGATGCGCGAATGGATATAGTTTGCGTTGAGAACAATATCAGTTTTTTCAAAGGGTTTCAGGTTGAAACCCAGCTTCCAGACTTGGCGCGTATCGTTCAGAAGGGCGCGGTTGCCGCCGTCCAGCCGATTGATGTCCACCGTCTCGCCGCGCAGAAAATCGAACACGCGCACGTTGGGCGTAATGATGGTGGGATCGCCCAACTGGCCCACGCTGGGCGCGCCCTGTTCGCGGGTGAAGCTGGCGATGAAGCTCCAGCCGGGCGAAGGCTCCCAATTGGCGCCGGCACCCCAGGTGATCAGCGTGCCGAAATCCGACAGCGTATCAGCCGCGATATTGCCGTTGAGCGTGAATTTTCCAAGGAATGCCAACACTTTGTCGCGTGACGACGCGATCGGCAGATCGAAATTCGCCTGGAAATTGCCTTGCGTGCGCGACAGGTTCGCGGCGCTGACCAGGCCGGCACGGGTGGCGGACGCATCGAGCGCCAGATGCTGCACCTGCGCCTTCAGCGCCAACGCCAGCGGCCCTGCCGGCAACTGCAACGGGCTGCCGTTCAGGAGCAGATCGGCGCTGAGATTGTCGGAAATGCTGCTGGCACTGTCGGTGAGCGTGGGGCCGCTGATCGCACCATAAGGCGAAAGCGTGCCGGCACTGATCTGGGCCTGCACGGCACTTACATCGATGCCGCGTTCGATGCGGCTGCGATTTTCGGCGTGGTTCCAATTGCTGGTGAGGTTCCAGCGCCACTTGCCGATATTGCCATCGAGCACGGTGCCCAACCGGCTGTTCCAGTTGTCACCAAAACGCCCAAGTGGATCAGGGGCGTAGCGATTGACCAGCACCGGGCCGCTGAACGGCGAGAAGGCGCCACCGGCCGGCAGATTGAAACTGGCGGCAGGAAGCCCCTGCATGGACTCGGTCAACGTGCGCTCGATACCGCCGGTCAGCGTGGCGCCCACTGTGCCAAGCGAGCCGGCGATGGTGCCATTCAGGCTGGTGGTGCGGCTGTCGGGCAACAGGCTGCGGAACGGACGGATATCGGTGCTATTGATCGGCGCTGCGGCGAACTGGGCCAGCATCGGGCTGGCGACGCCGGCCGGCACGCCAAGCACGGTGCGTCCTGGGACAACCTCTGCTCCTGACAGCAGCGCCGAGACATTGCCATCGAGCGCAAACGGCCGGCTTTGAGGCGGCGTGGTGATGCGGCGCTCGGCTTCCGTCAGCATCGTGTTGATTTCAACTTCGGCTTCGATGCTGGTGCGGGTGCCATTGCGCAGACGCAGCAGGTTGACCTCCAACTCGCTGGAGAAACGCCCGCCATCGGTGGGGCCACCGATGTCGAACTCGCCGGTCCACGCCTGGAAGCGTGGACGCAGCACGAAGTTGATCACCCGCTGATCGGCGCGGAAGCCGTATTTCAGCGCCACTTCCTCGGGCAGCACCTCCACGCGGGCAATGGCTTCGGGCGGGATGTTGCGGATTTCCTGAAAGCCAGACGTGCGCTTGCCGTTGAGCAGCACCGCCGGCGGGCCGCCACCCCTGCCCCGGCCCGATTGGGTCTGCGGTGCGATCTGGGCGAGGATATCGGTGATCGAACCGGCGCCCAGCGCGCGCAACTCCTGCGTGCCCAGGGTCAATTCCGGCTTGATGTCACCTACCACCTGGCCGGGCAGGCGCTGGGTGGAAACGGTGATGGTGTCTTCGTCTTCCGGCATGGCCTGAGCCGTTCGCGGCGCGGCGGGCGCAGGCGCTTGCTGGGCAGAGACCAGCGCAGCCGGGGCAGCCGCCAGCAACAGGGCAAAACGAAGGATCACGGGGGCATTCCTGAAAAACGGGGGGAAAATTGATTGGGGCTGCCCCTAACCGCATAAGCGGCCAAGGAAAATCCCGTGCGGCAATGACTACGGCTGCCCCGGGGGTTTCCCCCGGTCAGATCGACAAGCGGTGATCCAGCGCCTTAACCACGACGATATCGGCCACTGGCCTGGCCAGCGCGATATGCTCCAGCCAGTTGGGGCGGTTGATGCCGTTCCAAACGGACAGTGCGAACTGTCGGGCTTCATCCTCGCTCATGTGGCGGAAGCGGGCGTAGAAGCTGGTGGGGTCGTTCGCCGCCGCGTCCCACAGGCCCATGAAGCGGGCGAGGAACCAGGCGATGATGTCGTCCTCGGCGGCATCGATGTAGATCAGCAGATCAAGCGGCGGGCGCTGGCCGCTGGCATCGGGGGCAAGGCCGAGGCCTTCGACCAGCACGACATCGGCGCCTGAAATGGTGCGGGCCGCCGCCGGATCGACGTCGTAGCTGGTGTGGCTGTAGGCCGGCACCGTGACAGCGCCCGATTTCAGCCCAGTCAGCGCGCCGACCATGGCGGCACGGTCGTAGCTTTCTGGGAAGCCCTTGCGCATCGAAAGGCCTTCGACTTCCAGCACGGCGTTGGGCTTCAGGAATCCATCGGTAGAGACGATTTCGACCTTCAGATCCGTCGGCAGCGCCTCGGCAATCTGGCGGGCCAATGTTGTCTTGCCCACGGCAACCGATCCGGTGATGCCCACCAACAGCGGCTCTCCAGGTTGGCGGTGCGCGGCGATGCGCGCCGCCAGGTCGGCGGGCGAAACCGGGGTCACACCAGCCGGCTTTGCGCGATTGCCGCTTCGATGAACCCGGCGAACAGCGGATGCGGATCGAACGGCTTGGATTTCAGTTCCGGGTGGAACTGCACGCCGATGAACCACGGATGGTCGGGCCGCTCCACCACTTCGGGCAGCAGGCCGTCGGGCGACATGCCGGAGAAGATCAGCCCTTCTTTCTCCAGAGCCGGGCGGTAGGCACCGTTGACTTCATAGCGGTGGCGATGGCGTTCCGCGATATGGGCGCTGCCATAGACGCCGGCCACAACGCTGTTGGCCCCCAGTTCAGCCGGATAGGCGCCCAGCCGCATAGTGCCGCCCAGATCGCCGCCGGCGTGGCGGGTCTGCAAGCCTTCCGCGCTCATCCATTCGGTGATCAGGCCCACGATCGGTTCCGCAGTAGGGCCAAATTCGGTGGTGGAAGCAGCCTGGATGCCGGCCTGATTCCGCGCCGCTTCGATACAGGCCATCTGCATGCCAAGGCAGATACCAAAGAAGGGCACGCGCCGTTCACGAGCAAAACGCACGCTGGCGATCTTGCCTTCGCTGCCACGTTCGCCAAAGCCGCCGGGCACCAAAATGCCGTGCATCGGTTCCAGCCGGGCCGCCACATCGGCGCCTTCGAACTCTTCCGCATCCAGCCACTTGATGTTGACCTTCACCCGGTTGGCCAGCCCGCCGTGCACAAGCGCTTCGGTGAGCGATTTATAGGCGTCCTTCATGCCGGTGTATTTGCCGACAACGCCGATCGTCACTTCGCCTTCAGGGTTGTGAATCCGCTCGGCAATATCCTGCCAGCGGGTAAGATCGGGGCGCGGCGCATCAGTGATGCCGAAGGCGTTCAGCACTTCGTCGTCCAGCCCTTCAGCATGATATTGCAGCGGCACTTCATAGATGCTTTCCGCATCCAGCGCCGAAATCACCGCTTCCTTGCGCACGTTGCAGAACAGGGCAATCTTGGCGCGGTCGCTTTCGGGCAACGGGTGTTCGGAGCGGCAAACCAACACATCCGGCTGAATCCCGATGCCGCGCAGTTCGGCGACGCTGTGCTGGGTCGGCTTGGTTTTCAGCTCGCCCGCCGCCGCGATGAACGGCACCAGCGTGACGTGAATATAGCACACGTTCGCCTTGCCCACGTCGGCAGCCATCTGGCGGATGGCTTCCAGGAAGGGCAGGCTTTCGATGTCGCCCACGGTGCCACCGATTTCGCACAGAACGAAATCCAGGGCTTCGGTTTCGGCCTTGGCAAAGGCCTTGATGGCATCCGTCACATGCGGAATCACCTGCACGGTGGCGCCCAGGAATTCGCCGCGGCGTTCGCGCGCGATGATATCGGAATAGACCCGGCCTGAAGTGATGTTGTCGGTCTTGCGCGACGGCACGCCGGTAAAGCGTTCATAATGGCCAAGATCGAGATCGGTCTCTGCCCCGTCGTCAGTCACATAGACTTCACCGTGCTGATAGGGGCTCATCGTGCCCGGATCGACGTTGAGATAGGGATCGAATTTGCGGATGCGCACCTTGTAGCCGCGCGCCTGCAAGAGGGCGGCCAGAGAGGCGCCCATGAGTCCTTTGCCGAGCGAGGAGACCACGCCGCCGGTGATGAAAATATACCGCGTCATGGGAGAAGAGCCTTAAGCCCATATTGCAGCAGCGCGCCAGCCCCCGCGTGGCCTGCAAGGCAATTTCGCTGTGGACGAAGCTACCAGCGCCAGTGAAACCGCACCGCGGCACCATCGTCATCAGGGCTGGCAGCGATGTGGCCGGGGTGGGTGCGGTGGAACAGGCTGAACTGCAACTGCCCGGGCCCGATCGGCAGGGCGTAGAGTGCCTCGGCTGCGGTTTCGCGCACAGATGGCCCGGCGCGCACTGGATCGGCAGAGCCCAGCAGCCACAAGGGGCCAGCCAGCGCCAGCGGCCGGGTGATGGCAAGCGTGAGCGTGTCGCCGGGCGCTACAACATCATCGAGCGCCAGAGCGGCGCTGGCGGCGTTACCACTGAAGCGGCCTGCAGCCGCGATGAGGCCGCCGCCCGCCAGATCGATCCGACTGCTGGCCCGGCGCCATTCGCCCGAAAGCCGCGCGCGCGGGCCGAGTGCCAACCGGGCGGACAGTCCAAGGCTGGTGGTGGTGCCGCCGGCCAAGCCAAAGCCGGTCGAAAGCCGCGTGCCCATCAGGCTGCCGCGTTCCGCATCAACCCGCAGCAGCGCCGCCAGTTCCAGCCCTGGCATCATGGCGCGCGATAGGTGGAACAGTGCGGTGGATTGCAGGGCGGCGGACTGGCGATCCTGCGCCGGCAGCACGGATTGGCCGAAACCGGCCGCCAAGGTGAAGCCACCGCCCAGGGGCTGAGAAAGCGCCGCTGCGCCCAGCGGCCGGCTGCCCAGCGGCAGGGCGGGATCAGCGGTGATGAGAGCGGTGCTGCGTCCAGACGGATCAGCCAAGGCCACCAGCCCGGCCACCGCCTGTCCATGGCCGGCGACCAGCACGGAGCCGCCGGAGAGCAGGAGGCGGACATGGCCTACTGGACTGGCCTGCCGCTGCTGACCGGGGGCGAGCGCCGCCATGGTGGCACGATCGCCGGCCCAGAGTCCTCGGCTGTCGCCGAGCAGCGCGAAGGCGGTGCTGGTGCCGCCGCTGCTGGTGACGGCGCTTTCCACCGGTGTGGCCAGCAATTGCGCCGCCAGCCGGCCCGGCGGGGCTGTTACCAGGCCTTGGGCCAGATCAACCGTGAAGGGCCGTCCATAACCGTCCTCAATCACCACACCGGCCAGCGCATTGGTGAGCGGCCCGCCATCGCCCAAGGCCGCGCCGAGTGAACCGCCGGTGGTGATCGCCACGGGTTGCCCGCCAATGCTACTGGTGCCCAGCGGCTGGAAGGCACGGGCGATGTTGAGCAGGCCGCGGCCATAAATCTCGTCGGTGCCGGTTGCACCAAGGTCATCGGCAGAGCGCAGCAGGATATCGACGATCTGCGCACCCGACAGCGCCGGGAAGGCCTGCGCCAGCAGCGCCGCCGCACCGGAGACGACCGGCGCCGCCACCGACGTGCCGCTGTAGAGGAAGGTGGCACCATCCTGGTTGAAGCTGCGCAACTCCACTCCGGGCGCCACCAGATAGTTCGGTGCCAACACTCCGGCGCGGTTGGAGAAGCTGGCGATTTCATTGCTGGCGTTGACCGCGCCGACCACGATGGTGGTGGCCTGGCTGACGGCGATGAGTTGATTGGCAAAACTCTGCGGGGTGGACAGACCTTCATTGCCAGCCGAGAGCACCAATATGCTGCCGGCACTGGCCAGTTGCCCGGCAGCGGCGCGCACAGCTGCCGTGGTGGAGCCACCGCCCAACGACATGTTGACGACGCGCGCGCGGGCATCGGCCGCCGCCTGCAGACCGGCGGCAATCGCCGGGCTGGCATAGGAACAGCCCTGATCATCGCAACTGCCCGGCGTATCGGCGCGCAAGGCCAATAATGTCGCCTGCGGGGCAACGCCGTGCATGTTCACGCCGTTGCGCGCCGCCAGCAGGATGCCGGTGACCGAGGTGCCATGACCACGTTCATCAGCCATCGCGCGGGCAGCGGCGACATCACGGCTGGCCGGCGAGATGCGTCCCGAAAACTCGGCCAGGGCCGGGTTCACACCGGAATCGATCACCGCAACCATGATGCCGCTGCCCGAGAAGCCGCGATCATAGGCAGCCAGTGCTTGCACCTGCACTGCGCCATTGGAACGGCGATATTCCACCGTGTCGAAGGCGCTGGGGGTAGGTGTGGGCGCCGGTGGCGGCGCGGGCGCGGGTGTGGGCGCCGGTGGCGGCGCGGGCACGGTGCCGACCCCGCCACCACCCGCGCCGCCACAGCCGGCAAGCAACAGCGCCAGCGCCAAGGAGGGGACAAGGCGGGATTGCGTCACCGCTGCAGGATGCGCCGATCCGGGTTTCAGCACAACTGCGGCAGGCCAGCTGAGCCGTTTGTTTTCAATCCGTTTCGATGCGGCTGTTGGCCCGCGTGTCGGGCAACGACAGGGCGGCCACCAACGCGATGCCGGCCATGAAAGTGACATACCAGAAGAATCCGGATTCAAGGCCAGCGCCCTTGAAGGCCAGCGCCACATATTCGGCCGATCCGCCAAAGATGGCGACGCCCAGCGCATAGGGCATGCCGACGCCCAAGGCGCGGATGTGGGCCGGGAACATCTCGGCCTTCACAACGCCGGAAATCGCGGTGTAGCAGGACAAGATGGCCAGGCAGCCAATCATCAACGCCAGTCCTTCGACACCCGGCTTCGCCGTGCCCAGCGCGGTGAGCGCCGGCACTGTCGCCAGCGTCGACATGATGCCGAAACCAACCAGCAGCGTGCGCCGGCCGAGCAGATCGGAGGCCGCGCCGACCAGCGGCTGCATGGCGGCATAGGCCAGCAGCGCGATGGCAGACGCGGACGTGGCTTCCTGCTTGGTCCAGCCGGCTGAGAGCACCAGATATTTCTGCATGTAGGTGGTGAAGGTATAGAACCACAGGCTGCCGCCAGCGGTTAGCGCCAGCACGATCAACAGCTCGCGCGGGTGCGCGAGCAGGCGCTGCAGCAGCGTTCCGGGCGGGATCACCGCATTTTCAAAGGCTTCGGTTTCATGCAGCCCGGTGCGCAGCCAGAACACCAGCACCGCGCAGGCCGCGCCGACCACGAATGGAATGCGCCAGCCCCAATCCTTCAGCGCGGCTTCGTCCATCTGCGATTGCAGCAGCACCAGCAGCGCCAGCGCCAGCAACTGCCCGCCCACCAACGTCACATATTGGAAGCTGGCGAGGAAACCCCGCCACTTGGCGCGCGCCACCTCGCTCATGAAGGTGGCCGAGGCACCATATTCGCCGCCAACGGACAATCCCTGTACCAGCCGCGCCAGCAACAGGATCGCCGGGGCCAACAGCCCGACATCATCGTAAGTGGGGGCCACCGCGATCAGCAGCGAGCCCGAACACATCATCGCGACGGAAAGCGTAAGTGCCGATTTGCGGCCGCGCTTGTCGGCCCAGGCGCCGAGCAGCCACGAACCGATCGGTCGCATCAGGAAGCCGACGGCAAAGATGGCAGCGCTGTTCAGCGCCGCGACAAGATCATCACCAGGCGGGAAAAAACGCGGCCCGAAATAGAGCGCAAAGGCCGAATAGGCATACCAATCATACCATTCGACCAGATTGCCGGCGGCGCCGCCGAAAATCTGGCGCAACTGGCCGGGTTTGCTGTCGCCGGCCACGCGCGAAGCGGATTACTGCGCGACCGGAACGCCGGGCAGGCCCGGCAACTGCGCCGGCGCAGCGGGCGCCGGAGCGCCGGGGGCCGGCGCGATTGGCGCTGTCTTGGCCGCCACGGTGGGATCGATCACCCGGGCCTTGTTGGTGCCAGCGGCCAGCACAGCCAGCAGGATCGACATGACGATGAACAGCGCCGCCAGGATGGTGGTGGCGCGGGTGAGTAGATTGGCCGCGCCGCGCGCTGTCATCAGGCCGCCGCCACCGCCGCCGCCAATGCCCAGCGCCCCGCCTTCGGAACGCTGCAGCAGGATCACCGCCACCAGCGCGAGGGTGATCAGGCCGTGGATGACAAGCAGGAAGGTAATCACGGGCGGGCAGGCTTTCGTTGCAAACGGACAGTATGTGGGGTCGCGCCTTACATGGCTTCGCGCGGGTGCGCAATCAAGGCGCAGAGGACGCAATTCCCAGCAGGCTCTCCGCCGTCAGGCTCGCCCCGCCCACCAGCACACCGCCCACATCGGCCACACGCAGCAGATCGCCAGCGTTGGCGGGCGTAACCGAGCCGCCATAGAGGATACGCACGCCGTGGCCGGCCGGGCCGAAGCGGGCCACGATCTGGCTGCGGATATGGGCATGGGCTGTCTCCACATCGCCCAGCGTGGGGGTGAGGCCGGTGCCGATGGCCCACACCGGCTCATAGGCAATGATCAGCCCTTCGGCATCGTCGGGCAGCGAGCCGGCAAGTTGGCTGCTGAGCACGGCTTCGGTCTGGCCGGAATCGCGCTGCCCCCGCGTTTCGCCGATGCACAGGATCACCTCCAGTTCCGCGGCGCGGCCAGCCATGGCTTTTGCGCGCACGTCGGCATCGGTCTCGCCATTGTCACGGCGCCGCTCGCTGTGGCCAACGATGACGAAGCCCGCGCCCAGATCAGCCAGCATCGGGGCCGACACGCAGCCGGTATGGGCGCCTTTCGCGTTGCCGTGGCAATCCTGGCCGCCGATATTCACCGCGCCGGCCGAAACGATCACCGCGCGATCAATGAGCGTGAAGGGCGGCGCGATCCAGATGCCCGAACGTCCCTTGGCCGCGCTGCTGCCAGCCATGGCGGCGATCTCGGCGATATCCTCGCCCAAGCCATTCATCTTCCAGTTGCCGACGATAAGTGCAGGCATTGTCGCTTCTCCACGTTCTGGCGGTGCTTGTGGCAAGCGGCTCGCGTCGTTACAAGCGGCGCGTTCAAGCCATCACGGATTTTCGATGCTCGCATTTTTTCGCCGTTCGCTCACCAGCTGGCCCGTGCTCGCCCTGTTCGGGTTGATCCTAGTGGCCTTTGCCATCACCGGCGTGAATGATCCGTTGGGCGGCAGCGCGCCGGCCGGTTCGGTGGCCAAGGTGGGCGAGCGCACCATCAGCGAGCCCGATCTGCTGCAGGCCATCGATCGCACCGTCCGTGACCTGCGCCAGCGGGATCCGAATCTCACCCAGGCCGAAGCCGCCCGCCAGGGCGTGGTGGAGCTGATGGCCACCCAGTTGATCGGCCAGACGGCGATGGAAGAAATGGGTGCCGGCGCCGGGCTGGGCGCCTCTGACACCGCGGTTGATGTGGTGATCACCGGCATTCCCGCCTTCCAGAGCGGCGGCAAGTTCGATCAGACGGCCTATGATCGCGCCCTGCAACAACAGGGTTTGACCGACAAGAAACTGCGCCAGTCGATCGCCCGCGATCTGGTGCGCGAGCAATTGATCAAGCCGATCACCGGCGCACTGGCCGTGCCCGATGGCGTGGCAGAGCTTTATGCCCGCCTGCTGGTCGATCGCCATGAAGGCGCGGTCGCCACCATCCCGGCACCGCCGGCCGGCACGCCCACCGCCGCGGAAGCCCAGGCCTGGTACAAGGCCAACAGCGCCCGCTTCACCATCCCGGAACGGCGCGGTTTCCGTTATGCCTTCATCGATGCCGCGAAAATCGCCGCCGGTGTGACCGTGCCAGAAAAGGCCATCGCCGATGCCTTTGCCAAGGATCCGGCCAAATATGGCGCTGCCGCAACCCGCGTGCTGGAACAGGTGGTGGTGCCCGATGAAGCCAAGGCCAAGGCGATCGTGGCCGCTGCCGCCAGCGATGGGTTTGCTGCCGCCGCACAAAAGCTCGCCGGTTTCGGTGCCAGCGACATCGCGCTCGGCAACCAGACCGAAGCCGGCTTTGCCCGCGCCACCAGCGCAGAGGTCGCCAAGGCCGCCTTTGCCCTGCCGGTGGGCAAAATCAGTGCGCCGATCAAGAGCCAGCTGGGCTGGCACGTGGTGCGCGTGGCCGCATTGGGCAGCGCCGGCAAGACGCTGGCGCAGGCCCGTCCCGCTGTTGAGGCCGAACTGAAGCAGCGCGCCGTTGATGATGCTGTGGCCGATGTTGTCGCCCGCATCGAGGATGGCGTGGAAGCCGGCAAAAGCTTTGCCGATATCGCCAAGGAAGCCTCGCTCAGCATCCAGAGCCAGGCCCCGGTGACCGACAAGGGTCTGGCCCAGGGCCAGCCGCCGTTGAGCGGGGAAATCGCCACCGTTGCGGCGCGTGCCTTCAAGCGTGAGCCGGCCGATGGCCCGGTGGTGGAAGATCTGGGCGGCGGCCGCCTGGTGGTGATCGAAACCGCCACCGTGCTGCCCGCCGCACCGCCGCCGATTGCCGAAGTGATGCCTCTCGCCATGGCCGGCGCCGCGCAGGACAAAGCGATGAAGGCCGCCAAGGGCAAAGCCGATGCGGTGCTGGCCGCGACGAAGAAGGGCGTAAATTTCGCCAAGGCCCTCGCCGATGCCGGCCTCGCCCCGCCGCGCCCGCTGAATGGCCGCCGCATCGACATCATCAATCAGCCCAACGTGCCCGAAGCCGCCCGCGCCTTCCTTAACGGTGCTGCCGGCAGCACGCAGTTGCTCGCCGGCCAGGGTGGCTGGATCATCGTGCATGTTGATCGCATCGTCCCCGGCGATCCCAAGACGCAGGCCGGCCTGATCGAGGCCAGTCGCCGTGAAGTGGGCAGCGCCCTGCCCGGCGAAATGGCCGAAGGCCTGGCCAAGGCCAGCATGGCCGCCGTTGGCGTGGACAAGAACGATGCCACCCTGAAGACCCTGCGCACCCGCCTGTCGGGCGACGGCTTGCAATAAGGCTGATGGCCAGCCCCGCATCCGACCGGCGCATCGCCCCCGATCGTGCCAGCGCCTGTGCCGCGCTGGTTGCCGGCCGCCCGCAGTTGCTCTGGACGCGCATCGTTGCCGATACCGAAACACCGGTTTCGGCGATGCTGAAGCTGGGCCGCGAGGGATCGGGCGCGTTTCTGCTGGAATCGGTGGAAGGTGGCAGCGTGAGGGCGCGCTATTCACTGCTCGGCCTTGATCCCGATCTGGTGTGGCGCGCGCGCGGCAACAGCGGCGAAATCAACCGCAACTGGCGGCAGGATCAGACAGCGTTTGAACCTGTTGCGGGTGACACGCTCACCGCTCTGCGCGCGCTGGTGGCCGAAGCCCGCGCCGATGTGCCGGCGGAGCTTCCGGCGGCGCTGGCCTGCCTGGTCGGCTACATGGGCTATGAAACCGTGCGACTGGTGGAACCCAGCGTGCCCGACGCAGGCCCGTCGGCACTGGGCCTGCCCGACATGGTGTTCGTGCGCCCCACGTTGTTGCTGGTGTTCGACCGGTTGAAGGACGAATTGTTCATCGTCGCGCCGATCTTTGCCGCTGCCGATCCGGGCGCCGCCTGGGATGCCGCCGCCGAGTGCATTGCAGAGACGGAGCGCCAACTGGCGCAGGCGCTGCCGCTGGCGCCGCGCCGACCCGAAACACTGCCCGAAGCCAACCCGCGCCATCACACCGACCAGGGCCGCTAGGCCGCCATGGTCGAAAAGGCCCGCGACTATATCCTGGCCGGCGACATCTTTCAGGTCGTGCTGTCGCAGCGCTTCTCGGTGGATTTCCCGCTGCCGGCGTTCGATCTTTATCGTGCCTTGCGGCGCATCAACCCCTCACCCTTCCTCTATTTCCTTGATCTGCCCGGCTTTGCGCTGGTCGGCTCCTCCCCGGAAATCCTCGTTCGCGCCCGCGGTGGCGATGTGACCATCAGGCCGATCGCCGGCACCCGCCCACGCGGCAAGGATGCCGCCGAAGACGCCGCCAACCGGGAAAGCCTGCTCGCTGATCCCAAGGAATTGTCCGAGCATCTCATGCTGCTCGATCTGGGCCGCCACGATACTGCGCGCGTCTCAGTGCCCGGTACGGTGAAGGTGACAGACAAGTTCTTCGTCGAATTCTACAGCCATGTCATGCACATCGTCTCCAACGTGCAGGGCCGCCTGGCCGATGGCGTGGATGCCGTGGCCGCGCTGCTCGCCGGTTTCCCGGCCGGCACGGTTTCGGGCGCGCCCAAGGTGCGGGCCATGCAGATCATTGCGGAGCTCGAAGGCCAGGCGCGCGGAGCCTATGCGGGCGGGGTCGGCTATTTCAGCCCCAATGGCGACATGGATTCGTGCATCGTGCTGCGCACCGCAGTGGTGAAGGATGGCGTGATGCATGTGCAGGCCGGGGCTGGCATCGTGGCCGACAGTGTGGCCGAATATGAACAGCGCGAATGCGAAGCCAAGGCCGGCGCACTGATCGCAGCCGCCCGCGAAGCCATCGCCACCGCCGCCCAGGCCGGTTTCGGGCAATAGGAGAACAAGCATGGCAACCGCGACATGGAACGGCCAGATCATCGCCAACAGCGACGACACGGTGATCGTGGAGGGCAATCATTATTTCCCCGCCGACGCCGTTGATCCGGCGCTGTTGAAGGCCAGCACCACGACCAGCGTTTGCGGCTGGAAGGGCCTGGCGAATTATTACACACTGGTGGTGGATGGCGCCGAAAACTCCGATGCCATCTGGTATTATGCCGATCCCAAGCCCGAAGCGGCGCGCATCAAGGGCCGGCTGGCGTTCTGGAAGGGCGTCAAGGTCACGGGGTGATGGTTGGCAGATGACGGGGCTGCCCCAAATCGCTAAGGCCGGTGCATGACCATTCTTGTCATCGACAATTACGACAGCTTCACCTTCAACCTCGTCCATTATCTGGCCGAGCTGGGGGCGGAAACCATCGTGGTGCGCAATGATTCGCTGAGCACGCAGGATGCAATGGGGATGCGCCCAGAGGCGATCCTGCTTTCGCCCGGCCCGTGCACACCCAACGAAGCCGGCATCTGCCTGGCCCTGATCGAAGCCGCGGCCGAAACGAAAACCCCGCTATTTGGCGTGTGCCTTGGTCATCAGGCGTTGGGCCAGGCCTTTGGCGGCATCGTCGAGCGCGCGCCGCAGGTGATGCACGGCAAGGTGAGCCCGATCACCCACGATGGCTCAGGCGTGTTCGCCGGCATCCCCTCCCCATTCGAGGCGACGCGCTATCACAGCCTGGTTGTGCGCGAAGCCGGCCTGCCGGCCGATCTTGTGGTCAACGCCCAAAGCCCCGATGGCCTGATCATGGGCATGCACCACCGCGAACTGCCGCTGCACGGCGTGCAGTTCCACCCCGAAAGCATCGCCACCCAGCACGGCCACCGTCTGCTGGCCAATTTCATGACTCTGGCCGGCCTGAAACCCGATCTTTCGGTTACGGCATGAGCCAGCTGCCTGATCCCACCCGCCCCCTTGACGAAGGCGCGGCGGCCGAAGTCTTTGCTGCAATCTTCGACGGCAAGGTGGCTGATGAAGCGCTCGGCCTGTTCCTCACCACCTTGGCGGATCGCGGCGAAACGGTTGGCGAAGTGGTCGCCGCCGCCCGCGCGCTGCGTGCCCGCGCCATTCAGCCGTTCCGCGCCGCGGGCGCGTTGGACGTGTGCGGCACCGGCGGCGATGGCATGCACAGTCTCAACATCTCCACCGCCGTGTCGCTGGTGGTCGCCGCCTGCGGGGTGAAGCTGGCCAAGCATGGCAACCGCGCCGCCTCCTCCACCAGCGGCGCCGCCGACGTGCTGATGGTGCTGGGCGTGCCGGAACTGCCGATGGATCGGCTGGGGCCGTGCCTCACACAAGTGGGCATCACCTTCCTGCATGCCGCCCGCCACCACCCGGCGATGGCGCGCGTGGCCCAGGTGCGCAAAGCGCTGGGCCGGCGCACCATCTTCAACCTGCTGGGCCCGCTGTGCAATCCGGCCGGGGTGGACCAGCAATTGCTCGGTGTGTTCGCGCCCGGCCCGGTGCCGCTGATGGCCGAAGCGCTGCAGCATCTGGGCAGCCGTGCCGCTCTGGTGGTGCACGGCCAAGGCTTTGATGAAGTGGCGATTTCGGGTGAGACGAGCGCAGTGGCTCTGGCTGGCGGTGCGCTGACCGCGCGTTGCATCGTCCCCGAGGACGCCGGCCTGCCCCGCCACCCGAACGAGGCGCTGAAAGGCGGCAGCCCCGACTATAACGCCGAGCGGCTGAAAGCCCTGCTTGCCGGCCAGGCCGACGCCTATCGCGACATGGTGCTGCTCAACGCCGCCGCCGCCCTTACCGTGGTGCGACCTGGCCTCACGTTGCCGGAAGCGGTGTCGCAGGCCGCTGCCGCCATTGACAGTGGCGCTGCCGCTGACATCCTCGCCCGCTGGATCGCTTTTCGATGACCGACACGCTCTCGACCATCGTCGCCCACAAGCGCGACCTTTACGCCGCCCGCAAAGCGCAGATGGCGCTGGCTGATGTCGAGGCGGATGCCCGTGCCGCCGATGCCCCGCGTGGTTTCATCAAGGCGCTCCATGCCGCCCATGCGGACGGCCGTTACGCCCTGATCGCCGAGTGCAAGAAGGCCAGCCCGTCCAAGGGCTTGATCCGCGCAGACTTCGATCCGGCCAGCCTTGCCCGCGCCTATGAAGCCGGCGGTGCCGCCTGCCTGTCGGTGCTGACCGAAGAACGCTGGTTTCTGGGCAGCGACGACTATCTGGTGGCCGCTCGGGCCGCCTGCGCCCTGCCCGTCATCCGCAAGGATTTCATCGTTGATCCTTATCAGGTGGTCGAAGCCCGTACGCTGGGCGCAGATGCCATTTTACTGATCATGGCGGCGCTGTCTGACGCTCAGGCCGCCGAACTGGAAGCGGTGGCGATGGCCTGGGGCATGGATGTGCTGATCGAAGTGCACGATGCTGAAGAGCGCGACCGCGCGCTATTGCTGAAGACGCCATTGCTTGGCATCAACAACCGCAATCTCAAAACGTTGGCAGTCAGCCTTCAGACCAGCTTTGAATTGGCCAACACGCCCGGCAAGACGCTGGTGGCTGAATCCGGCCTGTCCTCCAACGCTGACCTAGCGGCGCTTGCCGGCGTAGGTATCGGCACCTTCCTGGTCGGCGAGAGCCTGATGCGGCAGGCCGACGTGGCCGCCGCCACCCGCGCGTTGCTGGGCCTCGCTGCGTGAGCAAACTGACCCACCTTGATGACAGCGGCGCAGCGCGGATGGTGGACATCAGCGCCAAGCCCGCGACCCGGCGTGAGGCAGCGGCGGAAGGCTTCATCCACGTTGCAAAGGACGCGCTGCAAGCCATTGCAGAACAAGCGGTAAAGAAAGGTGATGTGCTCGCCACCGCCCGCATTGCCGGCATTATGGCGGCCAAGCGCACTGCCGATCTGATCCCGCTCTGCCACCCGCTGCCCATCGATGCCGTCAGCGTTGATCTGGCCATCGAGGCCACGGGCATCCGCGCCACCGCTACCGTGGCCACCACCCATGGTACCGGCGTGGAAATGGAGGCGCTCACTGCTGTCTCTGCTGCCCTGCTCACCGTTTATGACATGGCCAAGGCGCTCGACCGCACGATGCGCATCGACGGCATCCGCCTGCTGAAGAAGTCCGGTGGGCGTTCAGGCGATTTCAACGCTGAATGAGTGAGTTGCTGCCCTTTTCGGCAGCGCTGGATCAGCTGCTGGCTGGGGTAGAACCACTGCCCGCCGAGACGCTGCCCCTCGATCAATGCGCCGGCCGTGTGCTGGCCGAACCGGTCACCGCCCGCCTCACCCAGCCACCGTTCGATGCCGCCGCGATGGATGGTTACGCCATCCGCTGGGCCGATCTGCACCAGCCCTGGCGCATGGTGGGGGAAAGCGCCGCCGGCCATGGCTGGGAAGGCACGCTGGGGCCCGGCGAGGCGGTGCGGATCTTCACCGGGGCGCCGTTGCCGGCCGGGGCGGACGTGATCGTGGTGCAGGAAGAGGTGGCCCGCGGCGGTAACCAGGCGCGGTTGGCTGGCGAAGGCCCGCCGCGCATTGGCGCGCATATCCGGCCGGCGGGTCAGGATTTTGCTGCCGGTGACGGCCTGATCGCTGCCGGCGTGCGGCTGGCGGCTGCCCATCTGGGGCTGGCCGCTGCCGGCGGCTTGCGGGCGCTGCCGGTCGTGCGGCGGCCGCGGGTGACGCTGATTGCCACCGGAGATGAGTTGGTGTTGCCCGGCGAAATTCCGGGGCCGGGGCAGATTGTTTCGTCCAATCCGGCCATGCTCAGCGCCTTGCTGCGCAGCGCCGGAGCGGACGTGCATGATCCCGGCCTGATCCCGGATGACCGCGCCGCGCTGGCCACCGCGCTGCAGGATGCGGAGGCAGACCTCATCATCACAATCGGCGGCGCATCGGTGGGCGATCATGATCTGGTGATTCCCGTGCTGCGCGAACTCGGCGCTACACTCGATTTCTGGAAGATCGCCTTGCGGCCGGGCAAGCCGCTGCTGGCCGGGCGGCTGGACGGAACGCGGGTACTGGGTTTGCCGGGCAATCCTGTATCGGCGTTCGTGACCGCGTTGCTGTTTGCGGTGCCGCTGGTTTCCCGGATGGCGGGGCGAGCACATGATTTGCCGCTGGAGACGCTGCCGCTCGCCATCCCGCTGCCCGCCAATGGTGCCCGCCGCGATCATCTGCGGGCGCGGCGGACGCCGGCCGGTGCTGAGCCGTTCGCCCGGCAGGACAGTGCGCTGCTTTCGCTGCTCGCCAGTGCCGAGTTGCTGATCATCCGCGAGGCGGACGCCCCGGCGGCCGCGGCAGGCGAATTGGTTACCTGCATTGCGCTTGACATGTTCCATTCTGTTTTCTAGATGTTCTTCCCATGTTCCGTTTTGGCGGCATGGGAGTGAAAGAGATGCTCACCCGTAAGCAGCAGGAATTGCTCATTTTCATCGATGAGCGGTTGAAGTCCGACGGCGTGTCGCCTTCCTTCGAGGAAATGAAGGAAGCGCTGAACCTGAAGTCCAAATCCGGTGTGCACCGCCTGATCAACGCGTTGGAAGAACGCGCCTTCATCCGCCGCCTGCCGAACCGCGCCCGCGCCCTTGAGGTGCTGCGCTTGCCCGAGGCTCTGAAGATCGAAAAGCCGGCGCTCACGCTGGTTGCGAGCCGGCCAGCGCCTGCCCCACCCGCCGTTGCCATGCTGGCCGCCAACGACACCATCACCGTTCCATTGCATGGCCGCATCGCCGCCGGTCTACCGGTGGAGGCGCTGGAAAGCGACCGCTCGCTTTCCGTGCCGTCGGCGCTGCTCGGCCCCGGCGATCATTATGCGCTGGAAGTGTCGGGCGATTCGATGATCGAGGCCGGCATCCATGACGGTGATTATGCCCTGATCCGACGCTGCGACACGGCGCGCGATGGCGATATCGTCGTGGCGCTGATCGACGATTCCGAAGCGACGCTGAAATATCTGCACCATGAAAAGGGCCTGATCCGCCTTGATCCGGCCAACAGCAGCTACGAACCGCAGCGCTATCACCCCGAACAGGTCCGTATCCAGGGCAAGCTCGCCGGGCTGCTGCGCCGCTATCACTGAGCGCATCGATCCTGATCCCGCGTAACGCCCGCCCTCGCCCGGCGGGCGTTGTCGCTACAGGCTAAGGCGATAGACGCGGGCGGCGGTGCCGCAGAACAGGGCGGTCTTCTCGTCCTCGCTGGCGGCGGCGCTGACCAGTTTGAAGGCGTTCCACAGCGTGGCGTAATCGCAGGTGCCGCGATCGACCGGGAAGTTGCTTTCGAACATGCAGCGATCCGCACCGAAGGCAGCAATCGCGGTTTCGATCCACGGCTGCCATTCCTTGGCCAGCATTTCGGCGCTGGCCGGCGGATCGGCCATGAAGCTGGGAAAGCCGCCGAACGGCATCGCCAGCCCGCCAACCTTCATCACCACGTTCGGGCAGGTCGCCAGCCGTTTGATATTGCCCGCCCATTCGGCAAAATCCGCATCGCGCCGGCCAGCGTAAGACGCAGTGCCCAGCGGTGTGGCAAGGTGATCGCAGATGATGGTCAGATCCGGCACGGCACGGGCCATGGCAATGAGTTCGGGCAACTGCGGCGCCAGCAGCCAGCAATCATAGCTGAGACCCATGGCGGCCAGTTCAGCCAGACCGGCGCGAAAAGCCGGATCAGCCAGCAGGCCGGGCGAGTTCCGCTGCAGCATGCCGAGCACGGCGGGATCTGCGTCCCATGCCGGCGAATGGCGGATGCCACGGAACCGCACCGGGGCGGCGGCGAGATGCGCCTCCAACACCGGGCGCACGGCGGCCCCAAGGGTGAGATCGGCATGGCCAACGATGCCGGCGCAGGCGCGCATCGGGCCATAGAGGCCCGATGCGCTCATGGCGGCGACACCGTTGACGAATTCGGTTTCGCCCACCCAGCGATATTCCGCCGGGCCATCGGCGCGATAGAAGGCCCCGCATTCCAGGAACACGGTGGCGACCACATTGTGCCCGGCCTTCGCATCGGCGTTCAATTGATCAAGCAGATAGAGCGGGCTGAGGCTGATCGCCTGTTCGAAATCCGTGGCGCCGGCGGCAGGCTGCGGCACGAAGCGCCGATCCCACAGATGGTGGTGCGGATCCACGATCGGGCGTTCTGGATCGATAATGTCGGCCATGTGTGTCTCCCCTCCCCCAAGCATCGTCACTCACCGGCGCGGCAGCAAGCTCGCACTGTTCAGTGGGGCTGCCACGGCCGGTCGCCGGCCGCATCGGCAGCGGTTGCCACGCGCTGCGCCTCCAGCCAGATCGCCACGGCGCCGGTGTGCGCCAGCGCGGCGGCATCCAGTTTCAGCCAGCGCGGCTGGCACCAATCCGGCAGGCGGCGATCGGAAACGACGATATCGGCGGCGGCACAGGCCGGGGCAAAGCGATCACGTGGGATCAGGCTGCGGCCGGTGGTGGCCAGCACGCGCCAGCGCCGGCCACCTCGCTCCACGTCGGCGACACAGCTTTCCGGCGAACAGCGGGCCAGCGGCAGCGTACCCAACCAGATGGCGCTGGCTGGATCGCTGCCCACCGCTTCCGCCCAATTGTCCATCAGGAAATCGCCAACGCGTTCGCGGCTGTGGGCCAACCGGCCATCGGGCAGCCGCAGCGCCAGATGGCGGCCGTCGCTGCTGACCAGCACATCCGGCACAGCCGCTGCCCAAGCCAGCAGCACCGCGCCGGCCAGCGGCGCCAGCCCCCACCAGCGTGCGCGGCTGCGCCACAGCGCCAGCCACAGCCCACCGGCTGCGCCCAGCGCAAAGGCCGGCCCCGGAATGGCGGCGCTGGTGATTACGGCACCGGGCAGTGATGCGGTGAGATCGGCCAGCGCGATAAGCTGCTGCATGGCCCATCCGGCCAGCGGCCACAGCCAGCCAAGGCCAAGCGCTTCACCCAGCATGGCCAGCATCAGCGCCGGCATCACCACAAAACTGGTGTAGGGAATGGCGATCAGATTGGCGGCAATGCCGTACAGCCCGCTGCGGCCGAAATGATAGAGGCCGATGCCCGACAGCGCCAATTCCGCCACCAGTCCGGACGCCAGCAGTGACGCCGCCGCGCGGGCGAGCCATTGCCACCAGGGTTCATCCTCCCGCACCGCCGTCAGCCATTTGCCGAGCCGGCTTTCATACAGGGCGACGATGCCGATGACGGCGGCGAAGCTCATCTGGAAACTGGCACCCAGCAGGGCTTCGGGGCGCACCACGAGGATGGCGAAGGCCGCCGCCGCCAGCAGCCGCAAACTCAACGCCTGCCGGCCCAGCATCATGCCGACGACGACGATGCAGGCAGCAATCACCGCGCGCACCGTGGGCACCTGCGCGCCGGCAAGCAGCGTATAGGCCAGCCCCGCCAACGCGCCCGCCGCCAGCGCCAGCGTGGGCACCGGCACCCGCAGCACCAACCACGGCCACAGACCCAGCAGCCAGCGCATCATGAGCGACACGCTGCCCACCACCACGGCAATGTGCAGGCCGGAGATGGAGAGCAGATGCGCCAGGCCCGCATCGCGCATCGCCTGTGCGGTGGCCGGCGGGATCGCACCCTGCCAGCCGGTGACGAACGCGGCGGCAACCGCACCCGCTTCCCCCGGCATGCGGCCGGTGATCAGCGCCTGCAAGCGGCTGCGCACGCCGGCCAGCCACAGGCCAGGGCCCGGCGGTGGCCCGGCCAGAACGCGCACCGGGCCCAACGCCACGCCGGTGCCGCCGATGCCATCAAACCAGGCGCGGCGGGCCAGATCATAGCCGCCCGGCACCGCCATGCCCGATGGCGGGGAGAGCAACGCTCGCGCCGAGATGATGGTGCCGGCGGCGACCTGAGGCTGCTCACCGCGCAGGCGCAGGCGCAAACGCTGTGTGCCGCCGGGCAAGCTATAGCCAGCGGCCGGCACCAGCAGGAGACGCTGATCACCAAAGGCCAGCGGTTCGGCACTTTCCACACGGGCGGTGACGGTGGCGAACACCCGATCGGCCAGCACCGGATGATGATTCAAGGCGACGCGCAGTTCGGCCACACCCAGCCCGGCCAGCAGCAGCAGCGCCATCCAGGCCAGCGGCCGCAGCCCGGCCAATGCGAGCCCGCCGGCCAACGCCGCCGCACCCAGCGCCGCCGCCTGCCGCCACGGCGCCCACGGCAGTACGAACCACAGCGCAATGCCGGCCGCCAGCGCCACCGGCAGCCACAAAGGCAGATGCGCGCGTTCGGCATCCAGCCAGCGATGCCAGCCGGCGATCAGCGCTTGCCCCGCGGTTTGTTTCTCTTCGATCCTTCTGCTAACCACCCGCGCGTTCCGTGTGCCCTCCCGGCCACGACCCTGAAGCCCTTGATTGGATGAAACGCGCATGAGCGCAACACAGGATTTGCCCGGCAAGGTCGTCACACGCTTTGCCCCCTCGCCCACCGGTTTCCTGCACATCGGCGGCGCCCGCACAGCCTTGTTCAACTGGCTGTTTGCCCGCCACCACGGCGGTGAATTCCATCTGCGCATCGAGGATACCGATCGGGCGCGCTCCACCGAGCCGGCCATTGCCGCCATCCTCGATGGGATGACCTGGCTGAACCTGAATTGGGATGGCGAGGTGGTCTACCAGTTCAGCCGGGCCGCCCGCCATGCCGAGGTGGCGCACGCATTGTTGGCCGCGGGCCACGCCTATCGCTGTTATGCGACGCCTGAGGAACTGACCGCCCTGCGCGAGGAGCAGCGCGCCGCCAGGCAGCCAATGCGATACGACGGGCGCTGGCGCGACCGCACCGATTGGCCGAACGAAGCCGATTATGTGATCCGTCTGAAGGCGCCGCGTGAAGGCAGTGTCACCATCGACGACCAGGTGCAGGGCCCGGTGACGGTGAACAATGCCGAGCTGGATGATTTCGTGCTGCTGCGGTCGGACGGTACGCCCACCTATATGCTGGCCGTGGTGGTGGACGATCACGACATGGGCGTGACCCACGTGATCCGCGGCGATGATCACCTGAACAACGCCTTCCGCCAGTTGGCGCTGATTCGCGCGATGCAGTGGCCGGAACCGGTTTATGCCCATATCCCGCTGATCCACGGCGCTGACGGCGCGAAATTGTCGAAGCGGCACGGCGCCCTTGGCGTTGATGCCTATCGCGACGAGTTGGGCCTGTTGCCGGAAGCGGTGGAAAATTATCTGCTGCGTCTGGGCTGGGGCCATGGCGACTCCGAGATCATCAGCCGTGATGAAGCGGTGCAGTGGTTCGAACTGGCCGGGGTGGGACGATCGCCGTCACGCTTTGACATCAAGAAGCTGGAAAACCTCAACGGGCATTATCTGCGTGCCGCCGATGATGGCCGGCTGGTGGCGTTGATCGCTGCCCGCGTGACTGCGGCATTGGGCCGCGAATTGACCGATTCCGACACAGCGGTTTTGCAGCGCACCATGCCGGAGCTGAAGAAACGCGCCAACAACCTCAATGATTTGGCAGCCAGCAGCCTTTTCTATCTTCGCAGCCGCCCAATCCCCATGGACGAAGGCGCTGCCAAGCTGCTAGCGTCTGCGACACCGGGGCTGCTTGACCGCGCCCGGGCACGATTCGCCGCTCAGGATGACTGGACGGCTGCCGCACTGGAACAGGTGGCGCGTGAACTGGCGGAAAGCGAAGCGGCCAAGCTTGGCCAGATCGCCCAACCGTTGCGCGCTGCTGTTACCGGTTCGGCGCAATCGCCCGGATTGTTCGAGGTTCTCGAAGTGCTGGGCAGGCAAGAAGTGCTGGGGCGGATCGACGACGCACTGGCGGGTTGAACGAAGGGAAGACTGCCATGACGGCCATGATCGGAATCGACGGAAAAAGCGCGGAATATCCGGTGCATCAGGGCAGTATTGGCCCGGAAGTCGTTGATATTCGCAAGCTTTATGCCAACACTGGCCGCTTCACCTTCGATCCGGGCTTTACCAGCACCGCGTCGTGCGAATCCAAGATCACCTATATCGATGGTGATGAAGGCATCTTGCTCTATCGCGGCTATCCCATCGAGCAACTGGCCGAACAGTCGAGCTTCCTCGAAGTCGCGCATCTGCTGCTGAACGGCGATCTGCCCAATGCGGAACAGAATGCCGAATTCACCCGCAACATCACCCGCCACACCATGATCCATGAACAGCTGGCGACCTTCTATCGGGGTTTCCGGCGCGACGCCCACCCGATGGCGATCATGTGCGGAATCGTGGGCGCCATGGCGGCCTTCTATCACGACTCGACCGACATTCATGATCCGCAACAGCGGGTGATCGCCTCGCACCGGATCATCGCCAAGATGCCGACCCTGGCGGCGATGGCCTATAAATATTCGATCGGGCAGCCCTTCCTCTATCCCGATAACAGCCTGAGTTTCGCCGGCAATTTCCTGCGGATGACCTTTGGCGTGCCGGCCGAACCCTATGTGATCGATCCGTTGATCGAAGACGCGATGGAAAAACTGCTGATTCTGCAGGCCGACCACGAGCAGAACGCCTCCACCTCCACCGTGCGGCTCGCCGGTTCGTCGGGTGCGAATCCGTTCGCCTGCATTTCGGCCGGCATTGCCTGCCTGTGGGGCCCGGCGCATGGCGGCGCCAACGAAGCCGCGCTCAACATGCTGCGCGAAATCGGCACGCCGGATCGCATTCCGGAATTCATCGCGCGGGCGAAGAACAAGGACGATCCGTTCCGCCTGATGGGCTTTGGCCACCGCGTGTACAAGAATTACGATCCGCGCGCCAAGGTGATGGCCAAGGTCGCCAAGAACGTGCTCGACAAGATGGGCATCGCCGATCCGATCTTCGATGTCGCGCGTGAACTTGAACAGATCGCGCTCAACGATCCCTATTTCATCGACAAGAAGCTTTACCCCAACGTCGATTTCTATTCGGGCGTGGTGATGTCGGCCATTGGCTTCCCCACATCAATGTTCACCGTGCTGTTCGCCATCTCGCGTGCGGTAGGCTGGATCGCGCAGTGGACCGAGATGATGGAGGATCCCGATCAGAAGATCGGCCGTCCGCGCCAGCTCTACACCGGCCACACCCACCGCGATTATGTGCCGATGGGCCAGCGCGGCTGAGCCTTGGGCTGATCACCCTATCGGAATCTTGTGGATAGTTCGGTGAAAAGGGGCTGCCGGCTTGAACGGCCGCCCCTTTTCCTGTTTGTGCTTTTCCATGGGTGATTTTCTGACTCCTCCTGAATCGCGCCGCTGGCCCTGGATCCTTGCGATCATCGCCAGTCTGGCCTGGGCCGCTGCCATCATCGCCACCTGGGGCGCCGCCACCGGCGCGATTTCTGTATCGGCCAAGCTGCAGCCGCTGCTGCTGATGCTGGCCGCGCTGGCCGGGCCAGTGGGCGTGGCGCTGCTGGCCGCCGTGCAGTTGCGCGATGCCGGGGCTGTGAACGCCGCACGTGCCGCCATTGCTGATGCGCGCGCTTCCCAGGCCGCCGAGTGGCTGGAGCACAGCGCCGAATCCCTCACCCGGCTGGAAGAACAGCTGGCCGCCGCCACCGCGCGCATGGCCGCGATGGAAGCACCAGTGGCCAGCCACAGCAGCGCCATCGCCGGCGTGGCCAGCGCGCTCGACAGCGCCAACGATCGGCTGTCGGCAACGGTGGCCAAGGCCGTCTCTGCCAGCACGGATTTCGCCGGCGCTGTCCCTGTCGCCAGCAGCCAGGCCGAAGCCTTGAGCGAGCTGATGACCCGGGTGGACAACCAGTTGCGCAGCCAGTTGGCCGAAACCGAAACCCTGCTGGCCAGCCTCTACACCCGCGCCAGCGAAGCCGAAGCCGAAGCCCGCGCCGCCGCACAGGCCAGCCGCGGCGAAATCAACGCGCTGGCCCAGGCCAGCCAGTCCGGTCTTGAAGCCATGGCCAGCGCCGCCGCCCAGGCGCGCGAAGCGGTGGAGACACCGATCGGTGCGCTCAACGCGGCCATCGACGATGCCTTCACGCGCACGAGCCTCTCGGTCGAGCAGACCCGCGACGCCGTGCACGCGCAAACCAGCGCGATGCTGGCGAGTGTCGATCAGGCCCGCACCGCGCTGGCGCACATTGGCGGCGAAAGCGCGCGGGAACTGGATGAACGACTCGCCAACCTGCAACTTCTGGCCAGCAAGGTGGCCGGCGAGATCGAGGTGAGCGGCCGCAACGCTGCAGCCCTGGTGGACGAACTCGGCAGCCGGGTGGAGGCGCTGGAAACCCGGCTCGCCGCCGCCATCGCCAGCAACAGCGAGGCGCTGTCCGGCCTTGATGCCCGCCTGGCTGCCGCCAACGTGACGGTGGCCGGCTTCACCGCACCGCTGGGCGACGCCGATGCCGCGCTCGCCACCGTGCAGCTGCGCCTGGAAGCCATGGGCAGCGAAGCCGGCCGCACGATTGCCCTGTTCGAAGCCCAGTTGCCGGCTGGCGAGAGCCAGGTGAGCGCGCTGCGCGGGCAGATCGCCGGGCTGGAAGCACAGCTGGCCAGCATCAAGGAACAGGCCGCCACCCTGGCCGAGCCACTGGAATCCGGCAGCGCCACGCTGAACGATGCCAGCAACCGCCTGACCAGTGCCCGCGAGACGTTGACCGCCACCACCGACGAATTGGCCGACGCCATCGCCCGCGCCCAGGAACAGATGCGCGCGCTGGAAGACGACACCAGCCGCTTGAGCCTGACGGCATCGGGCGACCTGATCGAAACATTCGCGCGCGTGCGCGAGGTGGCCGACAATGCCGCCGGCGCGATGCGCACCGCACTGGCCGGGGTGATCCTGGAAGCCGAGGAAGCGCTGGACAGGGCCGCCATCAGCCGTACCGAAGCGGCATTCGCCGCGCCAATCCGCGATCGCATCGAGGAACTGATGGAATTGCAGGGCCGCGCCGGTGAATCCGCCCAGGCCGCCGCCGAACGCGTGGCGCAGCGCTTGGTCGGCTTGGCCCGCACCCTTTCCGATGTGGAAGCGCATGTGGACGCGGTGGAAACCCGTGCCGAAGTGCGCATCCGCAACGCCCTGGGCCGCCGCGCCAACGGCCTGATCGACAGCCTGCAATCCAGCGCCATCGATCTGGCCAAGCTGCTGGACTACGACATCGACGACAAGACCTGGGCCGATTACGCCGCCGGCGATGCCAGCGCCATCGCCCGCCGCCTCGCCCACGGGCTGGACAGCGGCGCCGGCCGCCAGTTCGTGCGCCACTACACCCACGACGCCGAATTCCGCACCGAAGCGAGCCGCTACTTGCAGGAGTTCGAATCGCTGGTGGCCGATGTGGTGCCGGAACGTGGCGGCGAAGCGTTGGGAGCGACCCTGCTGTCGTCCACTTTGGGCAAGCTGTATCTGGCCATTGGCCAGGCCGCCGGGCGGTTCAACTAAAAGACGCCTCCGGCAGGCAGGGGCTGAGCCCCTGCACCCACCTTTGTTTGCGCCATCCTTTTGCGTCGTTGTGTTGGGCTTGATCCGGCATCCGTGTCAGGATGCTGCAACTTAACGCAAGCGGGGGAGAGCAGCATGGCTCGCATATTGGTGACAGGCGCACGGCGCGGCATCGGCCGGGAAATCACCCTCACCCTGGCACGCGCCGGCCACGAAGTGGTGGCCACCATGCGCGATCCCAATGGCTGCGACCTGGCTGACATCGCGGCGAAGGAAGGCCTGGCGATCAGCCTGGCTGCGCTGGATGTCGATGATGATGCCTCCGTCGCCGCGCTGTTTGCGCAAGCAGGCATGGCCAGCGTCGATGTGCTGATCAACAACGCCGGCATCCTCTCGATCAACGCGCTGGAAGATGAATCCATGGCCATGATCCAGGCGGTGATGAACACCAATTTCTTCGGGCCGCTGCGCTGCATGAAAGCCGTGGTGCCGGCGATGCGCGAACGCCGCCAAGGGCTGATCATCAACCTCTCGTCGATCGCCGGCCGGATGGCGGTATTCTCGCACAGCGCCTACGGCCCGTCGAAATTCGCGCTGGAAGCCGCCAGCGAAGTGGCAGCCCAGGAACTGGCGCCCTTTGGCGTGCGAGTCGCGCTGGTCGAACCGGGCATCATCGCCACCGATATGGCCGTCGCCAACCTGCCGCAACCGCGGGCCGACAGTGCCTACCCCAGCGGCCGCCGCATGGTCGCCATGAACGCCGATGCCAGCAACGGCACGCCGCCCGCCGTGGTGGCAAACGCGGTGCTGGATATCGTCAGCGGTCGTAACACCGCGTTCCGCACGCTGTGCGGCGACGATTCGCAGATGTTCATCGGCATGCGCGACGGCATGACGGATGAAGCCTGGATCGCCATGAGTGACACGCTGGACGACGGCGTGTTCTTCGCACGAATGACAGCCGCCATGCAGGGATGAGCGGCGGCGCATGATCCGCATCAAGATCTGCTGTATCGCCTCCCCCGCCGAAGCCGCACTGGCGCTGGCGGCAGGGGCCGACGTGCTCGGGCTGGTCGCCGCCATGCCAAGCGGGCCGGGGCCGATCAGTGACGCTGCCATTGCAGAAATCGCCGCCAGCCTGCCGTCCCAAGTGCTCAGCCTACTGCTCACCGCCAAAACGACGGCTGATGAAATCGCCGATCATGTGCACCGCACCGGTGTGCGCGGGGTACAGATTGTCAGCCACATCGATCCCGCCGAACAGGCCAAACTGGCCCGTCTGCTGCCCGATCACCAGCGCTGGCAGGCGGTGCATGTGGAAGACGACGACGCCCTGGCCATGATCCCGGCGCACGGGCCGCACGTCACCGGCTTCCTGCTCGATTCCGGCCGGCCATCGCAGCAGGAATTGGGCGGCACCGGGCGTGTGCATGATTGGGCGATCAGCGCAGCCTTTGTGGCGGCGAGCCCGGTGCCGGTGTTCCTGGCCGGCGGGCTCAATCCCGGCAATGCCGCGGCTGCGGTTGCGCAGGTGCAGCCGGCGGGGCTGGATATTTGTTCGGGGCTGCGCCGCGAAGGCCGGTTGGATGAAACGCTCGCTCGCTGTTTCGTCAGCGCGGCGCGTCAGGCCGGCCCTGGCGCATAGGGCCCGCGGGTGCGCCAGAAGGGGACGTCGTCCACGACGATCCAGCCAAATTCATAATTGGCCATGAACAGGCCGAAGAGCACGCCACTGATCAGCGTGGTCCACAGCAGTTTCTTGCCGATCATGGGGTTGGTGGGGGCAGAGCTGGCCTGGCCCGCGATGGGCTCGCTGCCGTCTTCTTCGCTCGTGCGCACGCCGAAGGGGAGGACGGCGAAGAGAGTCAGCGTCCAGAACAGCAGGTAGATGGCCAGGGCAGATTGCGGCTTCAAAGACGCGTGACCTGCACGTCGGTCACCGGCTTTTTGCCCGTCCATTCGCGGGCGATGCGGCGCACGGCGACGCGGATAGCTTCGGCATAATGTTCGGCACGTTTCGGATCGCCCTTAGCTGCGGCCTTTTCGGCAGCTTCGGCGCATTCGGCGAGGAAGTCGTCCTTGTCTTCCTCCACCGGCACGCCGTGGGCGCTCACCTTGGGTGTGGCGGCGGGCAGGCCATTCTTGCCGACGACCACGCTCACCGCGATCAGGCCATATTGGCTCATGCGGCGGCGTTCGACGATGGTGGCGCCGTCGGCGGGCAGGATGACATCGCCGTCCAGCAGCAGCCGCCCAGCCTTTTCGTGGGAAATCAGCTTTGGCCCATCAGGGGCCAGGCGGATTGCGCTGCCGTTGATCGGCACCATGGCCTTGGGCACGCCGCAGTCTTTCGCCAGCTTGGCATGTTCTTCCATGTGGCGGCGTTCGCCGTGCACGGGGATGGCGATTTCGGGGCGGATCCATTCGTACATGGCTTCCAGTTCCGGCTGACCGGGGTGGCCGGAAACGTGCACATGGGCCTGTTTTTCAGTGATGATGTCGATGCCGCGCGTGGCCAGCGCGTTCTGCACGCGGCCGATGCTCAGTTCATTGCCGGGGATCTGCTTGGAGGAATAAACGACGAGGTCGCCCGGCTCCAGCCGCAGCTTGGGGTGGCTGCCTTCGGCGATGCGCGACAGCGCCGCCATTGGTTCGCCCTGCGCGCCGGTGCACAGGATCAGCACCTTGTTGCGTGGCAGGCTCATTGCCGCGTCCCAATCGATGGGTTCGGGCAGGTCTTTCAGATAGCCCGTAGCGCGGGCCACGCCGACGATGCGGTCCATCGAGCGGCCGGCCAACACAAGCTCGCGGCCACAGGCCTTGGCAACGGCACCCAGCGTGCCGAGACGCGCGGCGTTGCTGGCAAAGGTCGTCACCAGCACGCGGCCGGATTTGCGCGCCTTGACGACGCGCATCAGGCCATCGCGCACATCGGCTTCGCTGCCGGAGGCTTCCGGGTTGAAGACGTTGGTGCTGTCGCCGACCAGCGCCAGAATGCCGCTGTCGCCGATGGCGGTCAGCTGCGCGGCGGAGGCCGGGGTGCCCATCTGCGGCGCATCATCCAGCTTCCAGTCGCCGGTGTGGAAAATGCGGCCATAGGGCGTATCGATGATGAGCGCGTTGCCTTCGGGGATCGAGTGGGCAAGCGCGACATAGGTGAAACCGAACGGGCCCAGCTTGAGCGTGCCGCCCATCGGGATGATCTTGAGCTTCACCTCGTCCTGCAGCCCTTCTTCCTCCAGCTTCTTCGCAATCAGGCCGGCGGTGAACGGGGTGGCATAGAGCGGCACCTTCAGTTCAGCGGCGAGATAGGGGATGGCGCCGATATGATCTTCATGGCCGTGGGTGAGCACGATACCGAGCAGATCCTTGCGGCGCTCCTCGATGAAGGCGAGATCGGGCAGCACCACGTCGATGCCCGGATAGCGCGGGTCACCAAAGGTCATGCCGAGATCGACCATCACCCATTTGCCCTGGCAGCCATAGAGATTGACGTTCATGCCAATCTCGCCGGAGCCGCCCAGGGGCAGGAAAATCAACTCGTCACCAGGGGTCATTATGTTGGGTTCTTTGCGTTCAATTGGTGGAGGCGGATGAGACCCTTGATGGTCAGGTCGCCGTCAACATGGGCTATGGCAGTGGTGTGGCGTTGGAACAAGGTGGCAAGACCGCCCGTCGCAATCACGGTGACCGGGCCGACGATCTCCTGGCAAAGCCGGGTCACCAGCCCTTCAATCAGGCCGACATAGCCCCAGAACACGCCTGACTGCATGGCGTGGACGGTGCCCTTGCCGATGGCGCCTTCGTTGCCCGGCGGCGGTTCGACGGCGATGCGCGGCAGCTTGGCGGCGGCCTGATAGAGCGCGTCCATCGACAGGTTGATACCCGGCGCGATGGCCCCGCCCTGATAGGCACCATCGGCTGATACCACATCGAAGGTGGTTGCGGTGCCGAAATCGACGATGATGAGGTTGCCCGGCCACAGCGCATGGGCGGCAACGGCATTGACCAGGCGATCGGCGCCGACTTCGGCCGGGTTGGGCAAAGCAATGGTCAGCCCAAGGTTGATCGCACCGATGGCGACCACCTCGGGTTCGACGCTGAAATATTTGCGGCACAGGCGCTGCAGATTGAACAGGGTCTGCGGCACCACGGTGGAGATGATGGCGGCATCGACGCTGCCCATGGCGACGCCTTCCAGCGCCATCAGTTGGTGCAGCCACACGGCATATTCATCCGCCGTGCGCTGGCCATCGGTGGAAATGCGCCAGCGCTGGGCGATGACATCGCCATCGCACAACGCAAAGACGATGTTGGTATTGCCGACATCAATGGCGAGCAGCATGGGCCCTCTCCCGGTTCACAACGCGAAGACTTCACCGGCGTGGATGGCACGCGTGCTGCCATCGTCAAGCTGGATCAGCAGGGCGCCATCATCGGCGAGGCCGGTGAAGATACCTTCCGGGCTTTCGCTGCCGAGCCGGGCGACGATGCGGGCGCCGACGCCAGAGGCACGCGCCAGCCAGGCGGCGCGGATGGGAGGGAAGCCGTGGATGGCCCAGGTTTCGCGCCAATGACGGAATGCGGCGGCCAGTTCATCGAGCAGGGCTGCGGGCATGGGCACGGGAAGGCCGGCGGCGGCGAGGCTGGTGGCGGGACGTTCGGTGCCATCGGGGTGATGCGCGAGGTTGACGCCCATGCCGATCACCAGCGCTTCGCCAACGCGTTCGAGCAGGATGCCGGAGCATTTGGTGCCGTCCAGCAGCACGTCGTTGGGCCATTTGAGGGCGAAGCGGGCCGGCTGGCCGGTGAGCGCAGACAGCGCATCATGCAAGGCGAGCGCGGCGACGAAGCTGAGTTGCTGGACCTGACCGGTCGCCTTGACCAGCACGCTGCCCATGAAATTGCCGGCACCATCGTTCCACACCCGGCCCCGGCGGCCACGGCCGGCGGTCTGGCGATCGGCGATCACCCAATGGCCATCGGGCAGCGCCTCGGCGCGGGCAAGCAGCCAATCGTTGGTGGAACCGACCTCTGCGAGGTGGGTGAAGCCGCTCAAGCCGGGAACAGCGCCGCGGCAGCGCGGGCGGTGGCAGCAACCAGCGGTGAGATCGCCAGCATGCCGATCGGCGAGCAGAACAGCGCGCAGGCCGCGATCATGACGCCGTTGACGCTGCTGCCCTCGCTGGCCAGCGGCACCGCCGGTTCATCAAAATACATGATCTTGATGAGGCGCAGATAATAGAAGGCGGCGATCACCGAAGCGACGAAACCGATCAGCGCCAGCGCGATCAGGCCCGAAGCGATGGCGGCCTGGAACACCGCGAACTTTGGCCAGAAGCCGAGCAGCGGCGGGATACCGGCGAGGCTGAACATAAAGATGGCCAGCGCTGCGGCGAGCTTCGGTTGCGTTTTCGACAAGCCGGCGAAATCGGCCATGGTTTCCACCGGGCTGCCATCGGGTCGGCGCAGTTGCAGCACGACGAGGAAGCTGCCCAATGTCATCGCGACATAGACGGTGACATAGAAGAGCAATGCCGAAATACCGGCCGGAGTGCCGGGCGTGAGGCCGACCAGCGCGAAGCCGATGTTCGCGATCGAGCTGTAAGCCAGCAGGCGCTTGATGTTGGTTTGCGCGACGGCGGCGACGGCACCCAGCACCATCGAGGCGATGGCGATGAAGATCAGGATCTGCTGCCAATCGGCGGCGATCTTGCCGGGGAAGGCGACGACCAGCACGCGCGCCAGCAGGCCCAGCGCTGCCGCCTTGGGCGCAGCCGAGAAGAAGGCGGCGACCGGGGTGGGCGCGCCTTCGTACACGTCGGGCGTCCACATGTGGAACGGCACAGCGGAGACCTTGAAGGCCAGGCCGGACAGGATGAAGACGATGCCGAACAGCAGGCCGATGGATCGCTCGGTTTGGCCGGATACGACACCGGCAATCACGTCGAGCTGGGTGGAGCCGGAGAAGCCATAGATGAGCGTGACGCCGTAGAGCAGGATGCCCGAGGCGAGCGCGCCGAGAACAAAATATTTGAGGCCGGCTTCTGCAGAGCGATCATCCTGACGGTGGAAGGCCGCCAGCACGTAGGACGGCAGCGCAGCCAGTTCGAGGCCGACATAAAGCGTGAGCAGATCGTTGGCCGAGACCATGATCGTCATGCCCAGCGTCGCCAGCAGCAGCAGCACCGGATATTCGAAGCGGCCCGATCCGCTCTCGTTCAGCCATGGCAGCGCCAGCAGCACCGAGGCGGCGGCAGCGGCGAGGATGATGACCTTCAGAAAGGCGGAGAAATCATCAGCGACATAAAGGCCATCGAAGGCACGGGTGATGCCGGCGGGGGCATCGAGCAGGGTGAAACCGGCCAGCGCAAGGATGGCGACGGCGAACAAGCTGGTGACGGTGAGGGCCTTGCCCTTGCCTGAGAAGGTGCCGAGCATCAGCGCCGCGAGGCTGCCGAGCGTGAGCACGGTTTCCGGGCCGGCAATGGCGATGGAGGTGAAGATCGGGTGCATCAGTGGTGGCTCTCTGCGGCGTGCGCCGGGGCCGCGATCGCGGGCAGCGCGGGCGACAGGCTCATGTCGGTCGGCACGGTGGCGAGTTGGCGGCCCTCCAGACGCGCGACGACTTCGGCGATGGCCGGCTTCATCGGGGCCTGGAAGCTTTTGGGATAAATGCCCATCCACAGCGTGGCGAGGATGATCGGGGCGAGAATGGCGATTTCGCGCGCGTCCAGATCCGGCATGGCGCGCGTGTCGTCACCGGCGGCCTTGCCATAGGCGACACGGGCGTAAAGCCAGAGCATGTAGGCCGCACCCAGGATGATGCCGGTGGTCAGCACGAAGGTCGCCCAGGTGCTGGTTTGGTACATGCCGAGCAGCACCAGGAATTCGGCGACGAAGCCCGACGTGGCCGGCAGGCCGACGCTGGCCATGGTGAAGAACAGCAGCACCAGCGCATATTTGGGCATGGTGTCTGCCAGGCCGCCATAGCGCCCGATCTCGCGGGTGTGGAGGCGATCGTAGATGACACCGACGCACAGGAAGAGCGCGCCCGACACGAGGCCGTGGCTCAGCATCATCACCATGGCGCCTTCAATGCCCTGCGTGTTGAGGGCGAACAGGCCGCCCGTCACGAACGCCATGTGGGCGACAGATGAATAGGCGATGAGCTTCTTCATGTCCTGCTGCACCAGCGCCACCAGCGAGGTGTACACCACCGCAACCATCGACAAGCCGAACACCAGCCAGATCAGCTGCGCGCTGGCATCGGGGAACATCGGCAGGCTGAAGCGGATGAAGCCATAACCGCCGAGTTTCAGCAGCACGCCGGCCAGGATGACCGAGCCAGCGGTGGGTGCTTCGACGTGGGCATCGGGCAGCCAGGTGTGCACCGGCCACATCGGCATCTTCACTGCGAACGAGGCGAAGAAGGCCAGGAACAGCCAGAACTGTGCTTCCTTGGGGAAATCGGTGCGGCTCAACACGCCGATGTCTGCCGAGCCGGCGAAATTCACCATCCACAGCATGGCCACCAGCATCAGCACCGAACCGAGCAGCGTGTAGAGGAAGAATTTGTACGACGCATAGATGCGCCGCGCGCCGCCCCAGATGCCGATGATCAGGAACATCGGGATCAGGCCGCCTTCGAAGAACAGGTAGAAAAGGAACATGTCGCGCGCGGCGAACGTCCCGATCATCAGCGATTCCATCAGCAGGAACGCTGCCATATATTCCGGCACGCGCTTTTTCACCGCGACCCAGCTGGCGAGGATGCACAGCGGCATCAGGAACACCGAAAGCTCGATCAGCATCAGCGCAATGCCGTCGATCCCCAGCGACCAGTTCAGGAACGGCGCGAACAGCGGCAGATTCTCGGTGAACTGGAAGGCCGATGTCGTCTGATCGAACTGCGTCCACAGCCAGATGCCGAGGCCGAATTCCACCAGCGTGGTCGCCAGCGCCACGACACGGGCACGCCCGGCGCGTTCTTCGTCGCCACCGGGCAGCGTCGCCACCACCAGGGCTGCCACCACCGGCAGCAGGATCATGAACGAAAGGATCATCAGCGCATCATCCAGGCGGCGGCGGCGGCCAGGCCGATCAGCATCACCAGTGCGTAGCTATAGACATACCCGGTCTGGAAGCGCCGGGCGAGGCCGGCACCCACCACCACCATGTCGGCAGCGCCATTGGGGCCAAAACGATCGATGGTCTGCTGATCACCGCGCGTCCAGAACTGGCGGCCAAGCCACTGGGCCGGCTTCACGAAAATCGCATCATACAACTCATCGAAATACCATTTCCGAGCCAAGAACTGGTAGAGGCCGGGCACTTCCTTCTGCCACCAGATCGGGATCGACGGCTTGTTGAGGAAGACGTGCCAGGCAAGGCCGAGGCCGAGGAAGAAAGCCACCGACGGCGTGTAGACCACCCAGGCCGGCACTTCGTGCATGGCGTGCATGAGGTGCTCGCGGAAGGCGAGGCTGCCGCGCCAGAAGCCAGCGCCCTCTTCGGCACCAACGAAGCTCTCATGCCACACCCAGCCGGCCAGCAGCGCGCCGGTGCCGAGCACGAACAGCGGGATCAGCATGGAGATCGGGCTTTCGTGCGGGTGATAGCCAGCGGTGCCATCATCATGGGCGTGATCGTGCGCGTGGGCATGATGATCGTCATGGCCGTGGCCGTGATCGCCGTGCGCGGCGTGCTGGATATGCTCGGATGCAGCCCAGCGCGGCTTGCCGAAGAAGGTGAGGAACACCAGCCGCCACGAATAGAAGCTGGTGAGCGCCGCCACGAACGCGCCAACGAAGAAGGCAAACATGCCGTGGCTGGTACCGCTGGCAAACGCCGCTTCCAGGATCGCGTCCTTGGAATAATAGCCGGCGGTGAAGAAGAAGCCGGTGAGCGCCAGCGTGCCGATCGTCATCATCCAGAAGGTGATAGGGATATGTTTCCTGAGGCCGCCATAGAAGCGCATGTCCTGTTCATGGTGCATGGCGTGGATCACCGAGCCGGCGCCGAGGAACAGCAGCGCCTTGAAGAAGGCGTGGGTGAACAGGTGGAACATGGCCGCGCCATAGGCGCCGCTGCCGGCCGCGAAGAACATGTAGCCGAGCTGTGAGCAGGTCGAATAGGCGATCACCCGCTTGATGTCGTTCTGCACCATGCCCACGGTCGCGGCGAACAGCGCGGTGCAGGCCCCTATCACGCAGACAACGGCCTGGGCGGTGGGGCTGGCTTCGAACATCGGGGACAGGCGGCAGACCATGAACACGCCGGCCGTCACCATGGTGGCGGCGTGGATCAGCGCGGAAACCGGCGTGGGGCCTTCCATGGCGTCGGGCAGCCAGGTGTGCAGGCCAAGCTGGGCGGACTTTCCACAAGCGCCGACGAACAGCAGCAGGCACAGGCAGGTCATCACGTCGACCTGGGAGCCGAGGAAGCTGAAGGTCTGGCCGCTGTGCTGCGGCACGGCGGCAAGGATTGCGTCGATGGAGACGGTGCCGAACACCAGGAAGGTGCCGAAAATGCCGAGGCTGAAGCCGAAATCGCCGACACGGTTGACCACGAAGGCCTTGATGGCGGCCGCGTTGGCCGAGGGCTTGTGATACCAGAAGCCGATGAGCAGGTAAGAGGCGAGGCCGACGCCTTCCCAGCCGAAGAACATCTGCACGAGGTTATCGGCGGTCACCAGCATCAGCATGGCGAAGGTGAACAGCGACAGATAGGCGAAGAACCGGCTCTGCGACGGGTCTTCCTCCATATAGCCCCAGCTGTAGAGGTGGACGAGCGCCGAGACGCTGGTGACAACGACCAGCATAACCGCGGTGAGCGTATCAACCTTCAGCGCCCATTTGACGTTGAGGCCGCCGCTTTCGATCCAGTCCAGCACCGGCACGGTATAGCCGGCGGTATCGTTGAGCCAGAAGCCGGTGAAGATGACCCAGGCCAATGCGGCGGAGACGAACAGGCCACCGGTGGTGATTGCCTTGGCGGCGGTGTGGCCGATGATGCGCCCGCCCAGGCCGGCGACAAGCGCGGTGAGCAGCGGCAGGAAGACGAGGATGGTGATCATCGTCAGCCCTTCATCAGATCGGCTTGATCAACCGCCACCGTGCCGCGGCCCCGGAAATAGATGACCAATATGGCAAGGCCAATGGCCGCTTCGCCAGCGGCCACGGTGAGCACGAACATCGCGAAGATCTGGCCGTGCACCTGGTGCAGGAAGGCCGAGAAGGCGACGAGGTTGATGTTCACGGCGAGCAGGATCAGTTCCAGCGACATCAGGATGATGATGATGTTGCGGCGGTTGAGGAAAATGCCGAACACGCCGAGCACGAACAGTGCGGCCGAAACGGCGAGATAATGGGTGAGCCCGATCACAATTCCACCCCCTGGCCAAGGCCAGCCTTGCCGACGCCAAGCGTGCCCGCCGGCGTGCGCGCCACCTGCGCGCCGATATCCTGCCGCCTGTTGCCGACACGGCGGCGGTGGGTGAGCACAATGGCGCCGATCATCGACGCCAGCAGCAACAGCCCGGACATGGAGAAGACGAAGAAGTAACGGGTATAAAGCTGGCTGCCGATCCACTGCGTGTTGGTCATGCCGTCTGGGGGGCCAGCGAGGGCTTCGTGCACGATCACGCCCTGCCCCGGCTGCCAGCCCATGGCGACCAGCAGGATTTCGGCGAGGATGACGCCCGATACGGCAAGGCCAAGCGGCAGGTTCTTCAGGGCGCCGCGCTGCAACGCCTTGAAATCAATATCGAGCATCATGACGACAAACAGGAACAGCACCGCCACGGCGCCGACGTAGACGATGACGAGCAGCATCGCCAGGAACTCGGCGCCGAGCAGGATGAACAGGCCGGCAGCGTTGAAAAAGGCCAGGATCAGCCACAGCACCGAGTGCACCGGGTTCCGCGTCGTGATCACCATCAGGCCACTGGTGAGCAGCAGGCCGGCGAACAGATAGAAGGCGAAAGCGGCCATCAACGCCACTCGCTGTCTGCAGCGATGTTGCTGGCGATGGCGCGTTCCCATTTCTCGCCGTTCGCGAGCAGCTTGTTCTTGTCGTAGATCAGCTCTTCGCGGGTTTCGGTTGCGAATTCGAAGTTCGGGGTTTCGACGATGGCATCCACCGGGCAGGCTTCTTGGCACAGGCCGCAATAGATGCACTTGGTCATGTCGATGTCGTACCGGGTCGTGCGGCGGCTGCCGTCGATGCGCGGTTCGGCTTCGATGGTGATGGCCTGCGCCGGGCAGACGGCTTCGCACAATTTGCAGGCGATGCAGCGTTCTTCGCCGTTGGGATAACGGCGCAGCGCATGTTCACCGCGGAAGCGCGGCGAGATGGGACCCTTTTCGAACGGATAGTTGATCGTCACCTTGGGGCGGAAGAAATAGCGCAAGGTCAGCCACATGCCGGAGACGAACTCCAACAACAGCAGCGACTTGGCGGAACGGAGCAGCGCAGACATCAAAGGGCTCCCGGCGCGGCCACAAAGTGCCCGGTGAACATCAGCCAGCCCGACACCAGGATCACCCAGAACAGCGACAGCGGCAGGAAGACTTTCCAGCCCAGCCGCATCAGCTGGTCATAACGGTAGCGCGGCACAGTGGCCTTCACCCAGGCGAAGACGAAGAACATGAAGGCCATCTTCACCAGGAACCAGACGAAGCCGGGGATCAGGTAGAGCGGCGCCCAATCGAGCGGCGGCAACCAGCCGCCAAGGAACAGGGTGGGGATCAGCGCGCACATGAAGAGGATGTTGGCATATTCGCCGAGGAAGAAGAGCGCGAAGCTCATCGACGAATATTCCACCTGATAGCCGGCAACGAGCTCGGCTTCGGCTTCGGGCAGATCGAACGGAGGGCGGTTGGTTTCGGCCAGCGCGGTGATGAAGAACATGATGCCCATCGGGAACAGCAGCGGATTGAAGATGTTGCCGTTCAATATGCCCAGCACATTGCCCTTCTGGCTCATCACGATGTCCGACAGGTTCAGGCTCTGCGCATACATCATCACCGAGACGAGGATGAAGCCCATCGAGACTTCGTAGGAAACCATCTGCGCCGCAGAGCGCAGGCCACCAAGGAAGGCATATTTGGAGTTGGAGGCCCAGCCCGACATGATGATGCCATAAACACCCATCGACGAAACGGCGAACACATAGAGCAGGCCGACGTTGAGATCGGCCAGCACCAGGCCGGCATCAAATGGCATCACCGCCCACACCACCAGCGCCAGCGTGAAGCTGATCATCGGGGCGAGCAGGAACACGCCGGTCGATGCGCCGGTGGGTATGATGGTTTCCTTCAGGAACAATTTGGCGGCGTCCGCAAAGGTCTGCAGCAGGCCGAACGGGCCGACCACGTTGGGGCCGCGCCGCATCTGCATCGCTGCCCAGATCTTGCGATCGGCATAAACCGCCAGCGCCACGCCCACCATCACCGGGAAGGCGATGGCGAGGATGAGCGCGAGATTAGCGAGGAACCAGCCAGGGCCTTGCCCGAACTGTTCGACGAACCAGCCGGTGAAGGTCATTCGGCGGCCTCCTGCACGGAGACCAGCGAGGAAACGCAGGCGGCCATGGTGGCACTGGCGCGGGCCACCGGGTTGGTGAGGTGGTAGTTGCTGTAGGCCAGATGCAGGGCGCCCTGCACCGGGGCTGCCTTCACGGCTGGCAGGGTGCCCACACGGGCGATCAGGCCGTCGCGGGCCAGATCGGGCCAATCGGCAGCGATGCGGCGGCGCAGGGCCGACAGATCATCATAGGGCAGCTTCTGGCCCAGCAAGGAGGACAAGGCGCGCAGGATCGTCCAATCCTCGCGCGCGTCGCCGGGCGGCTGCGTGGCTTTCAGTGCGCGCTGCACGCGGCCTTCCATGTTTACATAGGTGCCGGGCTTTTCGGTGTAGGCAGCGGCCGGCAGGATCACATCGGCATGGCGCACGCCGTGATCGCCATGAGTGCCGATATAGACGGTGAAGCGGCCGGACATCACGTTCACTTCATCCGCGCCAAGCAGGAACAGCGCCTTGATGCCGGTATCACCGAGCAGCGCATTCACGCCGCCTTCGACGGCGAGGCCCAGCCGCAGCGCACCAGCGCGGGCGGCGGCGGTGTGGACGAGGTTGAAACCGTTCCAGCCATCCTTGACCACACCCAGTTGTGCGGCAGCGGCGCGGACGGCGGCATAAAGGCCGGGCGTTTTCAGCGCGCCCATGCCGACGATGATCGCCGGCCGCTGGGCATTGGCGAAAGCGGCAATCACATCGGCCGGCAGATTGCCGAGCAGTGCCGCATCGTCGCCAAGCTGGGCGATCGGGAAGCTCAGATCCGCCGCCGGGCCGATATAATACGCCTTAGCGCCGCCCTTCTTGACCGCCTTGCGCAGCCGCACATTGAGCAGCGCGGCTTCCTGACGGGGATTGGTGCCGACAAGCAGAATCGCATCGGCCGTCTCGATACCGGCAAGACCGGTATTGAACAGCCAGTTCACCGCTTCGCCCGTGTCGAACAGCGCACCATCCTGGCGGCTTTCGATCCGGGTGGAGCCCAGCGTTGCCAAAAGATCGCGCAGCGCCACCATTTCTTCGACGGCGTTCAGATCACCCACGATGCCGGCAATTTCGTCGCCCTTCAGGCCCTTCAGGCCGGCGGCGACGGCAGTGAACGCTTCGGCCCACGTCGCCTTCTGCAGCTTGCCATTCACCCGCACCCACGGCGTATCAAGCCGGCGTTCGGAGAGGCCATCCACGGCAAATCGGCTCTTGTCGGCCAGCCATTCTTCATTGACGTCGTCGTTCAGGCGCGGCGTCACACGCAGCACAGCAGCGCCGCGGCTGCCAACAACGATGTTGCTGCCAATGGCATCCATCACGTCGATCGAATCGGTCTTCTTCAACTCCCACGGCCGCGCCTGAAAAGCATAGGGCTTGGAGGTGAGCGCGCCGACCGGGCACAGATCAATCACGTTGCCCGACACTTCGGAGGTGACGGCTTTTTCCAGATACGACGTGATCTGCATCGATTCGCCCCGGCCAATAGCGCCGATTTCCTCGACGCCGGCCACTTCCTCGGCAAAGCGCACGCAGCGGGTGCAGTGGATGCAGCGCGTCATCACTGTCTTGATGAGCGGGCCCATATATTTCTCGGTCACCGCCCGCTTGTTCTCGTCATAGCGGCTGGCGCCCTTGCCATAGGTGAGGGACTGATCCTGCAGATCGCATTCGCCGCCCTGATCGCAGATCGGGCAATCGAGCGGGTGGTTGATGAGCAGGAATTCCATCACCCCTTCGCGGGCCTTCTTCACCTTTTCGGTGCGGGTGTGGATCACCTGGCCATCGGCCGCCGGCATGGCGCAGCTGGCCACCGGCTTGGGGGATTTTTCCATTTCCACCAAGCACATGCGGCAGTTGCCTGCGATGGACAGGCGCTCGTGGTAGCAGAAACGCGGGATTTCAGCGCCGGCCGCTTCGCAGGCCTGCAACACCGTGGCGCCGTTCGGCACCTCCACTTCGATTCCATCGACGGTCAGCTTGGGCATGGCCGTCAGCTATCCGAACGCTGGGTGGCCACAAACTGGCCGTTTGCAAAAAGCATGTCACTTTCCAGAACCGGCGGCAGTTACCCGCCGCTATCGAGGCCCGTATAGCCGGGGGGGTTCGGGTTGGAAAGACAGGATAGTGACTGTTTGTCGCAGCTTTTTTGCAGTGCGGCATCAAACTGGCAAAAAAGATGAAGCCGGGCGCTTGTCGCACCCGGCTTCGGTCCTTCTTGCGGTCGATCAGGCCGCTATGGCGCGGGCAGCACCAGAGCGGCGACGGCGTGCTTCAGCGCCGACAAGACCAAAGCCGGCGATCAGCATCGCCCAGCTTTGCGGTTCAGGCACGACACCGCCCTGCGGCAGCTCGGTGAAGAAGAAAAACGCCCGATCATATTCGCGTGGTCCCTGCAAATCGCTGCTGTTGATCGTCAGCGTCTGGCGCAGGCCGGCAAAGCTCAAGTCGCCGGGCCCGGTTTGGAAGCCGCCGAAGAAATTGCCGACATGCGCGAAGCTGTTGTCCTGCGTGTTGTTGAGACTGCCAAACATGTTGGCACTGCCGCCCAAAACGAACATCGTGGCGGTGCTGTTCAGTGTGGCGCCGTCACCATTGGTCAGCAGTCCAATCCACAACGCGCTGCCGTTGCCAACAGTCATCGGGCCGTTGGTGAAATTGATGGTGAGATCGAGCGTGTCACCAACGCCGAGCGACACAGGCGTGATCGCAACACTGTTCAACAGGTTAATCTGCATCGCGTTGGCATCGAGGCTGGCCGTGATCACCGCGGCCGACGTCGGCAACGCCGCAAGGCTCGCAACTGCCGCAACCGCAAAAAGCAAAGGCTTCATGTGTTAATCCCCCGATTGTGAAAAACACTCACTATATTATTTACGTTTAATAAACAACTCATTCACTCTTGAAGCTATCGTGACTGGAAAACCGTCCCGGCCTGCCGCATAGGCCGGGGCATGACACTCCCCATCCACATCATTGGCGGTGGCCTCGCCGGTTCCGAAGCCACCTGGCAGATCGCGCAAGCCGGCATTCCCGTTATCCTGCATGAGATGCGCGGACCGCATGGCACCGACGCGCACAAGACCGACGGGCTGGCCGAACTCGTGTGTTCCAACAGTTTTCGCAGCGATGATCCCGACAATAATGCCGTTGGCCTGATCCATCAGGAGATGCGGGCGATGGGCAGCATCATCATGCGCGAGGCGGACAGGGCGCGGGTGCCGGCTGGCTCTGCACTGGCAGTGGATCGCGACGTGTTTTCAGGTGGCGTGACGGCGGCGCTGGCCGCCCATCCCAACGTGACGATCGTGCGCGAGATGATCGCCGGCCTGCCGCCGGAAGACTGGGACAGCGTCATCATTGCCACCGGGCCGCTGACGGCGACGCCGCTGGCCGAAGCCATCCGCGATCTGACCGGGCAGGATGCGCTGGCGTTTTTCGATGCCATCGCGCCCGTCATCCATTTTGAATCCATCAATCTGGAAACCGCCTGGTTCCAGTCGCGCTGGGACAAGGGTGGGGCCAAGGATTACCTGAACTGCCCGATGGACAAGGAGCAGTATGAGGCCTTCATCGATGCGATGCTGGCCGCTGAAATGGCCAGCTTCAAGGAGTGGGAGGCCAACACCCCTTATTTCGACGGCTGCATGCCGATCGAGGTGATGGCCGAACGTGGCCGCAACACGCCGCGCTTTGGCCCGATGAAGCCGGTGGGCCTGACCAACCCCGCCACCGGCCGACGCGCTTGGGCCGTGGTGCAATTGCGGCAGGACAATGCCCTGGGCAGCCTGTGGAACATGGTCGGATTCCAGACCAAGATGAAGCATGCCGAACAGGTGCGGGTGTTCCGCATGATCCCGGGCCTCGAAAACGCGCAATTCGCGCGGTTGGGCGGCCTGCACCGCAACACCTTCATCAAGTCGCCGGTGCTGCTGGATGACACGCTGCGGCTGAAGCTGCGGCCAAGCATCCGCTTTGCCGGGCAGATCACCGGCTGCGAAGGCTATGTTGAAAGCGCGGCAGTGGGCCTGATGGCGGCGCGGTTCGCTATTGCCGAACGGCAGGGCCGCGAACCGGTGCCACCGCCGGCGACAACGGCGCTGGGCGCGCTACTTTCACATATCACCGGCGGGGCAGAGGCTTCGACCTTCCAGCCGATGAACGTCAACTTTGGCCTGTTTCCGGCGCTGGAGACGGCGGTGAAGAAGGACCAGCGCAAACCCGCTCTGGTGACGCGGGCGCGGGCGGATCTGGCAGACTGGATGAAGGTGGCCTGAGCCTCACTCTTCTCCGGGCGGCGGGCAAACGCAGGCAGCCTTGGGCTTGCGCTTCATCGCCGTGGTCGCAAACTCGCCGGGGGTGAGCGCACCATCGGCATTGCGATCGGCGCGGGCGAATTTCGTGGCGGTCGCCGCGGCAAATTCCTCGAAATCCAGCCGGCCATCCCGGTTGCGGTCCGCCCGTTCAAAGCTCTTGCGGCGGTTGGCAAGAAACTCGCCGCGATTGACGCTGCCATCCTTGTCCTTGTCGTAGCGGCGCAGGCGGCGGGCCTCGCGCTCAGAGTCGGACAGGGGGGAATTCGGCGCCTCCAGCGGCGCTGCGGCCGCATCTGTCACCGGCGGATCGGCACTGGCCAAGGCGGCAGCGGGCTGGGTGACAGGCGGCGCGCGCCAGATGATCAGGCCGGCGCCCAGCAGGCCAACCAGAGCCACGACAAAGCCAAGGATGCGGCGCACTTCACTGCTCCCACCATCGCCAAGACCCTTGATGCCGAGCGATACGCTGCCTCAGCGCCCCAGTGCAACCACCTTGAACATCAACGCCTGCCGGGCCAGCGTGCCGCGCGGTTCGGGCGGGCGGCCGGCGGCGGCGTGGGCGGCATCGCGTGCCTTCAATTCTACCAAGGCGCGCAGCGGGCGCAGCAGCACCGATGTGCGGTCGGGCGGACTTTGCGCCAGCGCCAGCGCTCGGCCCAAATACTCACCCTCGGCCGGATCGGCGCCGAGCAGCCGCGCGGCCAGGGTGAACAGGCGCACGCTGCCTCCCGCACTACCGGCCGCATCGCCGTTCAGCCGGGCCAGCCAGCCATCTTCCAGACCAGCCAGATCCGAACCCGAAAGCCGCGGCAGCGTGCGGGCCTGCAACGCCTGCAACAGCGGCTGCGCCGGGGCAGGCTGCGTATCGAGTTCGATCAGCCGATCGCGCCACCAGGCCAGGCGGATTTCGCCCAGCAGGGGCTCTGTGGTGGTGGCGACCAGCTGCGCCAGTTCCGCGTCCAGGGCCAGCAGCGCCACCAGGCCAGGGCGGGCCGGCGCTGCCGCATAGAGGCAGGCCAGCCAACGCTCCCGGTCGCGCTGCTTCAGTTCATCGGCAATGATCGACAGAGGGTCCATTCGGTCAGGCAGGCCCCACGCGGAAGGCGCACAGCTTGTTGCCGTCCGGATCGCGGAAATAGGCGCCGTAAAAGGCCTGTGGGCCTTCCTCGCCGCGCACGCCGGGCGCGCCTTCATCTCCAGCGCCGGCCGCCAGTGCGGCGGCATGCATGGCATCGACCTTGGCGCGCGTGTCCAGCACCAGCGCGATCATCGTGCCATTGCCGGCGGTGGCTGGCTGGCCATCATAGGCCGGGCCAACGCCCAGCATCGGCGCCGTCCAGCTGGTGCCCCAGCACACGGCGCCGGTGGGAAATTCCATCAGGCGATTGATGCCGACGCTGGCAAACAGCGCATCATAAAAGGCAAAGCTGCGCGGCAGATCATTGCTGCCGAAAAGGGCGTAACCGATCATGCGAATCCTCCTTGGGCCACCATGGCCGGCAAACGGTGACACAGGCATTGCAGCGCGGCCATTATTTGGCAGGTCATCGTGCCAGTTCTGCCATGATGATGCCTTCCGCCGCGCTGAAGCTGGAGGCGACATGGGGCGATTTAAAGGGATCGTCGCTGCTGCCGGTGAGCGCATAGGCAAACACACGGCCGCGCTTTTGATCAACCCACAGACCGGCGAGAAGGCCATAGGCTTCGCCCAGATGGCCCCACCAGCGCGCATTGGGCACCGGCTGATCCGTTGCGCCTGCACGGCCACTGAGGCAATGCGGGCCGGCGCCGTAACAGAGCATCTGGCCGTGATAATCATCGCCGGGCACCGCCCCATCCGCCTGCCACACGGGCGTGAGCAAGGCGTTGACCGTGGCGGGTTTCAGCAGGCGCACGCCACCCACCTCGCCGCCACGCAGCAGCAACTGGCCGATGCGGGCGAGATCGGGCATGCTGATCCTGAGGCCACCCTGCGGCGAGAAAATGGTGCCATTGGTGCCAGGTACATAGGCCGCCAGATCGCAGTCCGCACTGGCGCGCACCGGGCACGCGCTGCGCTGGCCTTTCAGGTCATCCACCTGAGGCACCCATGGCCCGGCCGAGTTCCAAGCGGCTTCATCGCGGCCCTTGCGGTAGAGCACGGCGGCGCGGGCGATGGCGGCATCCGAAGCGCCCTGCCAATTGTAGCCGGCGTCGATCTTCAGCGGCGCCAGCACCAGCCGGGTCATCAACCGGTCGAAGCGTTCGCCCGTGGCCTTCTCCATCACCGAAGCGATCAGGCCGTAATTGAGATTGGCATAATCGAAGCGTTTGCCCGGCGCGCCTGCGCCCCAATGCTGCGGGGTGAGCTTGTCCTGCAGCTTTTCTTCCAGCGCAAAGCCATAGCCCGGTCCATCGACGATGCCGCTGGTGTGCGAGAGCAACTGGCGCAGCGTGACCGGCGTTTCCTGGTGGGCGGGGTGGCGCAATGGCCAGCCGAGATAGAGGCTCACGTCTCGATCGAGATCGAGCTTGCCCTGCTCCACCAGCCGCCACACCGCGATGGCGACGACGAGTTTGGAGATGGAGGCGACGCGGATCATGCTGTCGGTCTTGAGCGGGCGGCCCGCGGCGATATCGGCAAGGCCATGGGCTTCGGCGCGGATGACGCTGTTCTTGTCCGCCACCACGCCGACGACGCCCGAAAGCTGCGGCGCGCGGGGCTCTGTGCCGGCGACCAGAGCCGCCAGCGGATTGGCAGCGGCCGGGCTGGCCAGCAACAGGCAGAGGGCAAGAACGGCGCGCATATCTGGCTTCATAGGCAGGCGCGGCAGGCATGGCCAGCCGGCATCGGCTGCGCTAGCGTAGCGGAATGACGACGCGACTTGCCATTGGCCTGATGTCCGGCACTTCCATGGACGGCATCGATGCCGCCCTGATCGAAACCGATGGCGAAGGCCTGGTGAACCCCATCGCCTTCATGTTCTTCCCCTATGAGCCGGAGTTTCGCCAGCGGCTGCGCGCCGCCATGGCCCGCGCGCTGGAGCTGGTGGCGCCCACCCGCGATGCGCTGATCGACGCGGTGGAGCAGGAATCGACCGGCCTGCACGCCATGGCCGTGCACCGGCTGCTCGCCGCCACCCACACAAGGCGTGACGATGTGGCGGTGATCGGCTTTCATGGCCAGACCATCGCGCACCGGCCGGATCGTGTGGGCAATCTGGGCGGCTGGACCTGGCAGATCGGCTGCGGCGCGACACTGAAGACCGCGACGCGCATTCCCGTCGCTTTCGATTTCCGCAGCGCCGATGTCGCCGCCGGCGGCCAGGGTGCGCCGCTGGCGCCGGGCTATCACCGCGCGCGATCGGAGGAGCTGGGCCGGCCGCTGGGCGTGCTCAATTTGGGCGGGGTCGGTAATCTCACCTGGTTTGCCGAGGACGGGACTTGGGGCAGTTTCGACACCGGGCCGGGCAATGCGCTGATCGATGATTGGGTGCGCGCCCACACTGGCCGCAGTTACGACGAAGATGGCAAGGTAGCCGCCAGCGGAATGGTCCACGATAATGTGTTGCAAACCTTGTGCGACAATCCGTGGTTCGACGCCGCTCCGCCCAAATCGCTGGACCGCAATGCCTGGGATATCGGTGCCTTGCGCGGCCTCTCACCCGGCGATGGCGCGGCCACTTTGACGGCGTTCACGGCAGAGACGGTGCGCCTTGCCCTAACCCATGTCCCGCCGATCGGCCGCTTGCTGGTGACGGGCGGCGGGCGCTTGAACCCGGTCTTGATGGCCGAACTTGCCCAGCGCTGCGCTGTGCCCTGCGATGCAGTGGAAGCCGTCGGCTGGAACGGCGACGCGCTGGAAGCCGAAGCCTTTGCGTGGCTGGCGGTGCGGGTGCTGGACGGCAAGCCGCTCAGCTGGCCGGAGACGACCGGAGTGCCAGTGGCGATGACCGGCGGGCGGGTGGCTTAACGCCCGCCGTTGGCCAGCCGCATGTCCAGATAGCCGTCCACCTCGCCCATCAGCAGGTCCATTTCATTCTGGAAGAAATGGTTGGCGCCCGGGATGGTGCTGTGATGGATGGTGATGTGACGCTGGGTCTTCAGCTTTTCCACCAGCTTGAGCACGGCAGACGGCGGCACCACTTCGTCGTTTTCGCCGTCCACGATGATCCCGCTCGACGGGCAGGGGGCCAGGAAGGTGAAGTCATACATGTTGGCCGGCGGCGCGATCGAGATGAAGCCCTTGATCTCTGGCCGGCGCATCAGCAACTGCATGCCGATCCAGGCGCCGAAGGAGAAGCCGCCCACCCAGGTGGTGTGGGCTTCCGGGTTGAACTGCTGCAGCCAATCGAGCGCGGAGGCGGCGTCGGACAATTCGCCGATGCCGTTATCGAACGTGCCCTGGCTGCGGCCGACACCGCGGAAATTGAAGCGCAGCGTCGCAAAGCCTCGACGCACGAAGCTCTGGTAGAGCGCCAGCACGATCGGGTGGTTCATCGTGCCCTGCGCCGGGTGCGGCTGCAGCAGGATGGCGACCGGCGCACGCGGGCCGGCACCAGGCTGGTAACGGCCTTCGAGACGGCCTTCAGGGCCGGTAAGAATGACTTCGGGCATGCTGATCCCAATTCTGGTGCAAGGCGGCTGTTGCGCCCTATATGGCCTGCAGAGGCCCTGTTGCAATGAAAAGCCGAATCTATCTTGATCATGCCGCCACCACGCCGGTGAGCGATGCCGCGCGTGCGGCGCTGGTAGAGGCGCTGGGCCTGACCGGGAACCCGTCGAGCGTGCACGGCGGCGGCCGTGCGGCCAATGCGTTGCTGGAAGGCGCGCGCGATACCGTGGCGCGCTTTGCCGGGGTGGCGGTGGAAAACATCGTCTTCACCAGCGGCGGCACCGAGGCGATTGCTTTGGCAGCGAATGGCGCGCGGCTGGCGGGGCCGACACGCCCGCGCTTGCTGGTGGGCGCGACCGAGCACAGCGCGGTGCTGCAGGCGCGCGATGATGTGGTGCTGCTGCCGGTGGATGGCGACGGCCAGATCGACCTTGCCGCCTTGTGTGCAGCGCTGTCCGAAGGCCCGGCGCTGGTGACGGTGCAGGCGGCGAACAACGAGACGGGCGTGATCCAGCCGCTGGCCGAGGTGGCGGCGTTGGTGCGAGAAACGGGAAGCCTGTTGCTGGTCGATGCGGTGCAGGCGGCGGGGAAGATGGCGCTGCCTGATGCGGATTTTATCGCCCTTTCGGCCCACAAACTGGGCGGGCCGCCCGGCGTTGGCGCGCTGATCGTGCGTGATCCCGAAAGCCTGATCGCCATCCAGCGCGGCGGCGGACAGGAGCGTGGTCATCGTGGCGGCACACCCAATCTGCCCGGCATCGCAGGCTTTGCGGCGGCCGTGTCCGAAGCGCGCGACTGGAGCGCTGTTGCCGCCCGCCGCATCGCGCTGGAAACACGGTTGAAAGCTGGCGGCGCGATCATCCATGGCGAAGCCGCGCCGCGCCTGCCCAACATCAGCAGCATCGGCCTGCCCGGGGTGGCCGCATCAACGCAGGTGATGATGCTCGATCTGGAAGGCTTCATGGTCTCGGCCGGCGCGGCCTGTTCGTCGGGCAAGGTCAAGGCCAGCCATGTGCTCGCCGCGATGGGGCTTGGGCCGGCGGCGGGCGAGGCCATTCGCGTCAGCCTGTCGCCGGCCACAACCGATGCCGAGATTGACGCATTCGCCGCCGCCTGGCTTGCCATGGCGGCCCGCCTCGGCCGAAAGGGCGCGGCATGAGCATGCCGATTTACCTTGATTATGGCGCGACGACGCCGCTCGATCCCGCTGTCGCTGCTGCAATGGAACCGTGGGGGGTGGATGGCTTCGGCAATCCGCACAGCGCGCATCTGTGGGGCTACAAGGCCAAGGCCGCGGTGGAACTGGCGCGCGAACAGGTGGCCAGCCTGATCAATGCGCCAGTGGAAAGCATCGCCTTCACCAGCGGCGCCACCGAAAGCAACAATTGGGCGCTGAAGGGCCTGCTCACCGCGCCGGGGCAGACACGGCGGCGGATCGTGACGCTGGCCACCGAGCATTCGTCAGTGCTGGAAACGGCACAGTATCTGGCCGGCATCGGGGCGCAGCTGACGATCGTGCCTGTGCGCGAACACGGCCTGGTTGATCTGGACGACCTTGAGCGCGCGCTGGGCGAGGATGTGGCGCTGGTTTCGGTGATGGCGGTGAACAACGAGATCGGCGTGGTGCAGGATCTGGCCTGCATCGGCCGACTGGCCCACGCGGTTGGTGCGGTGTTCCATGTCGATGCCGCGCAAGGCTTCGGCAAGCTGCCGATCGATGTCGACACCATGGGCATCGATCTGATGAGCATCACCGCGCACAAGATCTACGGCCCCAAGGGTGTCGGCGTGCTCTACCGCCGGCCATTCACCGTCATCACGCCGCTGCTGCACGGCGGCGGGCAGGAAGATGGCCGTTCGGGCACATTGCCCACCGCGCTGATCGCCGGATTGGGCGAAGCGGCGCGCATCGCCGGTGAGCGGATGGCCGCCGATCATGCCCATGCCCTGCAGCTGCGCGAGCGCTTGCTGGCGGGCCTGAGCGTGCTGCATCGCATCAATGGCGACCTTGATCGGCGCTGGCCGGGCAATCTCAATCTGTCATTCCCGGGCCTGGTGATGCCGTTGATCCAGCAACTCCCCGGCCTGGCCATCAGTTCGGGTTCGGCCTGCGCGGCCGTCACCGGGCGGGCCAGCCATGTGCTCACCGCGCTGGGCCTGCCCGAACCCACCGCCAAGGCATCGCTGCGGCTGGGCTTTGGCCGTTTCACGACCGCCACAGATATTGATACCGCAGCCACCCTGATAAATGCTGCAGTGCAGCGCCAGCTTGAAGAATTGGCCTGATCGCGCCACTATAAGCGCATGGCCCGCATCCGCTTCATCTCCGCCGATGGCTCACAGGAAGACATCGCCGAAAGCAAACCAGGCGATCGCCTGCTTGATGTGGCGCAGGCGCATGGCATGCCGCTGGAAGGCACCTGCGAAGGCGCGATGGCCTGTTCCACCTGCCATGTCTATCTGGTCGGCGGCGATGTTGAAAAACTGCCGGCGCCCATCGAAGAAGAGGAAGACATGCTGGATTTCGCCGCTGGCGCCAACCGCCAAAGCAGGCTGGCCTGTCAGGTGAAATTGACGGCGGATATCCACAGTTTGGACGTACGCATGCCGCGCAGTGTGGTCGACAACAGCCGGTAAGGCTGGCAAAACTGCCCCGAAGAACAAACTGGAGAGCTGATTGATGCCTGCCTTGCTTGTCGTGCTGCTGTTGCAGACGGCAGAACCCGCGCCGCTGGCTGCACCCCCACCGCCCGCCGCCGATGCCAATGCCACCACCACCGACACGCCGGTGCCGGCCAGCGCGGACAGCCCGGAAGAGATCGCCAAGGACAGCGCCCGCGATCTGAAAGACAGCCGATATTACAACAAGCCCGGCGTCACCCGCGCCGATTATGACAAGGATTGGCAGGAATGCCGCCTGATCGCCCGCGGCAGCCGCACGCCGGGCGGATCGCCGGTGGTGGTGTATAATCCGGCCATCATCTCGCCAGCCGCAGCCGCAGCCGGCGGCCTGTTGGGCGGGCTGATTGCCGGCGCCATTGCCGATGGCGAAACCCGCCGCGCCAACCGCCGTTCCTGCCTGATGTATCGCGGCTGGCGCGTGGTGGAAGTGACGGATGCGCAGGAAAAATTGTTCCTCACCATGCCCGATCCCGAACGGGAAGCCTGGTTCAACCGCATGCTGGGCAGCGACAATCCCGAAGGCAAATCGGTGATGCGCTGGAACAATAATTTCGCCGTGGCGCCTGCGCTGGCGGCCGCACCGCCGCCCAAGCCCTGAGAAGGTTGATCTTATGCGCCTGACGCTCTCGCTTCTCGCCGCGCTGCTGGCCACCCCGGTTGCCGCGCAATTGTCCGTCACCAAGCCCACGCCGTTGGAGCTGCCGGTCACCATGGCGCCGCACCAGGGCGCCGTGCTGGTCGCCTTCCGCCGCCCCGATGGCTGGAGCGCGGGGAAATCCGGCACGATTGCCTTTGCCCGTTATGATCCAGCCCGGCACGACATGATCGCCCGGCCCAAGGATGCCAAGAAGAACGGCGACACCAACACCTACTGGATCCAGGTGTCCTCCAAGGATCGCAAAGCCACACTGGAATATCGGCTGATGCTGGTTTCGGCCGGCGATTACGTGCTCTACGGCGCCGCGCCCGGCCCCGGCGGCATGGTGATGAACAGTTTCTGCTACAACAGTGTCACCTTGCGCGTGAATGCTGGCGAAGTGGTCTATTTCGGTGACGTCACGCCCTATATCGGCGCCAGGACGGCTGCCGGCGGCTATTATTTCGGCATGCCGTGGAGCTGGCATCCCGACGAGGCGAAGGCCGCTCTGGCCAGCCAACCGGCGCTGCAAGCGGCGTTCAAGCCAGGCGAATTGAAGGGCGGCGCCAGCTACAGCTGCTCGGGCCAGATGATGACGGCTTATGATCTGCCTGACCTGCCACGCCTGCCGCCGCTGACGTCTGAGGAGAAGGCGAAGATCGCCGCCGAAGCGCTGGTCGCGCCGCCGCGCCAGGCCGGGCCAAACACGGCGCAAACGCCGATTCTCGTTCCTGTACGCTGATGGGGTGGGAGCCGGGAACGACCCAGACCGGAATCGTTGCGGCTGCTTCCTTCCGGACCTGACCGGGTTGGCGAGCGGCCTGTCCGCCCGGCTCCCACGGCGCATATGGCGGCTGTGGCGCCGAAGTGCAAGCCCGGCTTCAAAGCCTGCGTGACGCGCCAGCCCGGCCCGGCTAGAATAGGGCAACATGTCAGACGAATCCGATATCGCCTTTCCGGGCCTTGAACTGCCGGCCGCAGTGCCCGCACCAGCTTACCGTGTGCTGGCACGCAAATATCGCCCGGCGACCTTTGATTCGCTGCTCGGGCAAGCGGCGATGGTGCAGACGCTGGGCAACGCCATCGCGCGCGGCCGGCTGGCGCAGGCCTGGTTGCTGACCGGCGTACGCGGGGTGGGCAAGACCAGCACGGCGCGGATCATTGCGAAAGCGCTGAACTGCATCGGCGCCGATGGCCAGGGCGGCCCGACGATCAGCCCGTGCGGGGTGTGCGAGCCCTGCACAGCCATCGCGGCCGGCCGCCATATGGACGTTGTGGAAATGGACGCCGCGTCCAACACCGGCGTTGATGATGTGCGCGAAATCATCGAGGGTGTTCGCTATGCCGCCGTATCGGCCCGCTACAAGATCCACATCATCGACGAAGTCCACATGCTGTCGAAGGCGGCGTTCAACGCGCTTTTGAAAACGCTGGAGGAACCGCCGCCGGGCGTGAAGTTCATCATGGCCACCACCGAAGTGAACAAGGTGCCGGCCACGATCCTGTCGCGTTGCCAGCGGTTCGATCTGAAGCGCGTGCCGGCCGAGATGTTGGCCGACCATTTCGCCCGCATCCTGGAGCAGGAGCAGGTTCAGTACGAGACTGATGCGCTGGCGCTGGTGGCCCGCGCCGCCGAAGGCAGCGTGCGCGACGGTCTTTCCATCCTTGATCAGGCCATCGCCCACAGTGGCGAGACGATCACGGCAGATGCCGTTCGCGACATGCTGGGCCTGGCCGATCGTGGCGCCGTGCGCGCCCTGTTCGGCCATGTGCTGGAAGGTCGGGTGGGCGAGGTGATGGCCGCCGTCGCCCGCCAATATGATCTGGGGCAAGACCCGGCGCAGCTGATGCGCGAACTGCTGGGCCTGGTCCACGGCATCACCCGCCAACGCCTCGCCCCGCGCCGGGATCCGCTGCTCTCGGCAGAAGAGCAGGCGGCGCTGGATGGCTGGGCGCAGGCGCTCACCTTCCCGCGATTGTCGATGCTGTGGCAGATGCTGCTCAAGGGCCTGGAGGAAGTGCAGGCGGCGCCAGTGCCGCTGCAGGCCGCCGAAATGGCGCTGCTGCGGCTGTGCCATGCCGCCGATCTGCCCGATCCCGGCGCGCTGCTGAAACAGTTGCAACAGCAGGGCGCGACGATCACGGCCCCGTCTGCTCCAGCCCCTGCCCCATCGGGTGCACCCGCCGCTGCACTGCCCGCCGCACCGCCCGTCAGCGCGCCGCCGGCTGGCGAAATGCCGGGCAGTTTCGAAGCGATGGTGGCGCTGTTCCGCCGCCAGAGCGAGGCGCGGCTGGCGCATTACCTGACCGACGATGTGCGGCTGCTAAGCTGGGCCCCACCCCGGCTGGCGCTGGCCGCTGCGGGCCTGCCCAAGGACGTGCCGCTGGCGATCGCGCGCAGCCTGGAGGAATGGACCGGCCAGAAATGGCAGATTGAATGGCAGACCGAAGGCGGCCAACCCACATTGCGCGAAACCGAGCTTGCCCGCCTGGCCGCGCTGGAAACCCAGATGCGCGCCGATCCCACCGTGGCGGCGTTGATGGCGGCCTTTCCCGACGCCGAACTTTCCCCCCTCAAACAAACGGCCTGAGAAGAGATATGCCCAGCCTTGAAGAACTGATGAACGCCGCCCGCAACGTGCAGGAACAGATGGCCCGTGCCCAGGCCGAGCTCGACAATATCGAGGTTGAAGGCGCATCTGGTGGGGGCCTGGTGACCGTGCGCGCCACCGCCCGCGGTGCCGTGCGCGGCCTGACCATCGACCCCTCGCTGTTGACTGCTGGCTCAAAGGAAATGCTGGAAGACCTGATCGTCGCCGCCTTCAACGACGCCAAGACCAAGGCCGATCAGGCCGGCAGCACCGAGATGGGCAAGCTCACCGCCGGCATGCAGCTGCCGCCGGGCTTCAAATTGCCGGATTTCTGATTTCAACCGAAGGACCCAAGTCCCATGCGCCAGATCCAATCGACCATCACCGCCGCCGGTGAACTCATCCTCGCACTGGCCGACGTGCCGGAGCCGGAGGCCGGAGCCGGCGAGATCAAGATTCGCATCGAAGCCGCGCCGATCAATCCGTCGGATATCGGCCTGCTCACCGGCGCCGCCGACATGACGACGGCGCGCGGCGAGCCGGGGGCCATCCGCGCCGCCGTGCCACCGGCGCTGATGCGGGCGATGGCGGCGCGGGCCGATCAGGCGATGCCGTGCGGCAATGAAGGCGCCGGCACCGTGGTCGCCGCTGGCGAAGGCGCCGAACATCTGTTGGGTCGCAAGGTCGCCATCATCGGCGGCGCGACATACGCGGATTATCGCGTGGTGAAGGCCGAGGAAGCGTTGCTGCTGCCCGAGGGTGCCACCGCCGAACAGGGCGCGTCCTGCTTCGTCAACCCGCTGACAGCGCTGGGTTTTGTCGAGACGATGCGCGCCGAAGGCCACAGCGCCATCATCCACACCGCCGCTGCGTCCAACCTCGGCCAGATGCTGGTGAAGATCTGCAAGGCCGATGGCGTGCCGCTGGTCAACATCGTGCGCTCGGCGGAACAGGTGGCGATCTTGCAGGGCATCGGTGCCACCCACGTGATCGATTCAACCGCGCCCGATTTCATGGCGCAACTGGTGGCCGCCTGCACCGAAACCGGCGCGACCCTGGCTTTTGATGCGATCGGCGGCGGGCAACTGGCCGGGCAGATCCTCACCGCGATGGAAGCCGCGATCAACGCGCGCGCCGGTGGCTACAGCCGCTATGGCTCGGAAGTGCTGAAGCAGGTCTATATCTATGGCGGGCTCGACATGGCGCCGACGACCTTCGGGCGCGGATTCGGCATGGCCTGGGCGGTGGGCGGCTGGCTGCTGTTCCCGCGCATGCGCACGTTCGGCCCCGGCACCTATGCCCGGCTGAAGCAACGCGTTGCCGATGAACTGACCACGACCTTTGCCAGCCATTACAGCCACAAGGTCAGCCTTGCGGGCATGCTGGAACCCGAAGCGGTGGCCGGCTGGTATCGCCGCGCGACGGGGCAGAAATATCTGGTGGTGCCGGACTGACGCCGCCCGTCACTTCCACAGGCAGGTATCAATCCCCTCGTCGCGGACGACCTTCACCCGCCGTTCGATGCGGCGAGCGTAGCGGCGCACGCTTTTCGATGGCTTGGCCACGCTGCGCTTGATCGGCTGCGGCAGGATGGCGGTCAGCCGGGCGGCCTGCTTGGGACTGAGGCGATCGACCGTGGTGCCGAAATAATGTTTCGAGGCCGCCGGCATGCCGTATATGCCCGGGCCCATCTCGACGATGTTGAGATAGACTTCCATGATGCGCGGCTTGCCCCAGAAAATCTCGATGAGGCCGGTGAAATACGCTTCCAAGCCCTTCCGCACATAGGATCGGCCCGGCCACAGAAAGGCGTTCTTGGCGGTCTGCTGGCTGATGGTGGAACCGCCGCGCAGCTTGCGGCCCTGGTAATTGGCCTGCGCCGCCGCCTTTACGGCTTCGAAATCAATACCGTGGTGATAGCAGAAATTGGCATCTTCTGCCCCGATCACGGCGCGCGGCAAGCTGCGTGACATGGCGGTGAGGGGCACCCACGTATATTGCACCTTCCGGCCATCCACGGAATCGCGCGCCATCAGCCAGGTCATTGGCGGCGGCAGGAAGCGATAGGCAATCACCCAAATCAGGCTGAGCACGAAAACAGCGCCGAGCACCCGGAAGAACCAGCTGACAAGAAATCCGATGGCGCGCCCGATCATGGCTGCATCTGCCGCCAGTCGGGCGCGGTCGTCAATGTGTTAGACTTGTTCCGGCAGCAAGCGCTGTTCGGCCGCGGCTTCCTGCATCGCCTTGGCTAGCTTTTCAAAGGCGCGCACCTCGATCTGGCGCACGCGCTCGCGGCTGATGCTGTAGCGCTGGCTCAACTCCTCCAGCGTTTCCGGCTCGTCGATCAGGCGGCGCTGGGTGAGAATGTCGCGCTCGCGCTCGTTCAGGCTCGCCATCGCGGTCACCAGCAACGTGTGGCGCTGGTCACGCTCTTCGCTGTCGGCCAGCAGTTCGTCGGCCAGCGGGCCATCATCGGCCAGCCAATCCTGCCACTGGCCCTCGCCTTCCTCACGCAGCGGCGTGTTGAGGCTGGCGTCACCGCCATGGCCCATGCGCCGGTTCATCGAGACGACTTCGTCTTCATTCACGCCCAGCGTGGTGGCGATATGTTCCACCTGCTCGGGGCGCAGATCGCCATCTTCCACCGCGCCAATCTTGCCCTTCAGGCGGCGCAGGTTGAAAAACAGCTTCTTCTGGGCCGCCGTCGTGCCGATCTTCACCAGCGACCAAGACCGCAGGATATATTCCTGGATCGCGGCCTTGATCCACCACATGGCATAGGTGGCAAGGCGGAAGCCTTTTTCAGCATCGAATTTGCGCACGCCCTGCATCAGGCCGATATTGCCTTCAGCAATCAGCTCGTTCACCGGCAGGCCATAGCCGCGATAACCCATGGCGATGCGCGCCACGAGCCGCAGGTGGCTGGTCACCAGCTTGGTGGCGGCCGCCGGATCCTGATGCTCGGCCCAGCGCTTGGCCAGCATATATTCCTGTTCCGGCGCCAGCAGCGGGAACTTGCGGATTTCGGCCAGATAGCGGTTCAGCCCGGCTTCCGAGCCCAGGGCCGGGATGCTCGTCTGCTTCACGGCGGGAAGATTTGAACTCATCGTGTCACTCCAGTCCGGTCCCATCAAGGCGACCGATCAACGCCACCATATCGGCTGGCAGGGGGCTTTCGAAACAAAGCTTTTCTTGGGTCACGGGATGCACAAACCCCAGTGTCGCGGCGTGCAGGGCTTGCCGCTCAAAGGCCAGATCCCTCAGCAGAGGTGCCAGCTTGCCAGGGGTGCGTCCGTACACGGCGTCACCCAATAGGGCATGGCCAATGGACGCCATGTGAACGCGGATCTGGTGGGTGCGGCCCGTTTCCAGCCGGCATTCCACTTGCGCTGCGCCGTCAAAGGCCGCCACGGTGCGGAAATGGGTGATGGCATGCTTGCCGCGGCCATCCTTCACGATCGCCATCTTCTGGCGGTTGGTCGTGCTGCGCGCCAGCGCGCCTTCGATGCGGCCGGCGGGCGGCACCGGCACGCCACCAACAACGGCGGTGTAGCGGCGATCGACATCGTGGCGGGCGAATTGCGCGGCGAGGCCTTCGTGGGCCTTGTCCGTCTTGGCGACGACCAGCAGCCCCGATGTGTCCTTGTCGATGCGGTGGACAATGCCCGGCCGCGCCACCCCGCCGATGCCCGAAAGCCGCACGGCGCAATGGTGCAGCAGCGCGTTGACCATGGTGCCATCATAATTGCCGGCCGCCGGATGCACGACCAGCCCGGCCGGCTTGTCGACCACCAGCAGATGATCGTCTTCATGAACGATGGTGAGCGGGATATCCTGGGCGACCGTATCCGATGGGCGGGCTTCGGGCACGTCCAGTGTGAGCGCCTCGCCGCCCTTCATCTTGGTGGCCGGATCCCAGATCACCCCAGCCGGGCCGGACAGGCGCCCGCCCTGCACCAGGTTCTTCAGGCGCTCACGGCTGTACAGCGGCACGGCTTCGGCGAGCGCCTTGTCCAGGCGCTGGCCGGCCGCCGTGGCCGGCAAGGTGATCAATATCGACTTTTCGGCCCCCATAGCCTAGCGATGTTGGCATGAAGTTGCAGATATCAAGCGGGGATCGGCAGATTTTGCTGAAAGCAGCAGCCGCCTCCCCGCAAGCGGAAGTGTGCGGGCTGCTGCTCGGGCAGAACAGGGATGGGGCTGGCCGGGTGGAAAGCCTTGTTCCCGCCCGCAATGTTGCAGCCGATCCGGCGCGCAGTTTCGAGATTGATCCGGCAACACTGCTCGCCACGCACCGCGCGGCGCGGGGCCAGGGCCGCCAGGTGATCGGCCATTGGCACAGCCACCCCAACGGCCGCACCGCGCCGTCGACCCGCGATGCCGCCCGCGCGACGGAGAATGGCCAGATCTGGCTGATCATCGCTGGCGGCGAGGTCACCGCGTGGGTGCCGCATGCCACTGGTCCCGGTCCGGCCACATTCCAGCCCATCGCCATCGAGGTGGCGTGATGGCCAGTGGCGAAGTGAAGTGGTTTGATGGCAAGAAGGGATATGGCTTCATCACACCTGATCTGGGGCCGCGTGATGTGTTCGTGCATGTGTCCGCGGTGAATGCCGCCGGGCTGGTGCAATTGCAGCCGGGGCAGCGGCTGGACTTCGAGCTGGCGCAGGATGGCGATGGCCGCCTGATCGCGCTGGGCCTGATGATGCGAGACGATGGCGGGGTCCAGGATCCTTCCGCAGAACCGGGGGTGGTGTGATGAGCGACTTGAGCCATTGGGTGGTGCGCTGGCTGTGCCATGATCTGGCAACGCCAATCGCCAGCGTGATGACAGCGAGTGAGTTGCTGGACGATGCGACGCCCGATGCCGAGATCAACGAGTTGATCATGTCGGGCGCGCAGCGGTTGACCGGGCGGCTCCGGCTGGTGCGCCTCGCGCTGGGTGCCGGCGAAAACGCCATGGCCGGCGCTCCGCTGGGCAAGCTGGTGATGGCCGGGCTGGATGGCACCAGCGTTGATTGGCAGTTTTCCGGCGATGCCATCGATGGCATGGCCCCGCTGGTGGCCGGCTGTGCCATGCTGGTGGCGGATCTGAACCGAATGCGGGCGCTGGTCGTCACACATGATGGGGTGGAGGTGCCGCAGGGCTGCGCCTGGCCTGATTCGGTGGCCGCCGTGTTTGCCGGCGCCCCGGCCAGCGACAACCGCAGCGCCGTGGCGGCGATGCTGGTGGCCACGGCTGCGCGGGGCGGCAAGACTCTTTCCATTGATAACAGGGGTTTGCGCTGGAGCTGATCATCATCGGCGGAAATTTGCTGCATTGCAACATGCGACCTCTTGAATCCGGGGCGGCATCTGCATATGTTGCATTGCAGCAAGCCGGAGACACAGATGACCGCCAAGACCTCAGCGCCGAATTCCAAACCTGCCGCCAAGCGTGCGCCGGTGAAGGCAAACGCGACGGCTGCGGCGGCGCCTGCACCAAAGGCTGTAGCCCTGACCATCGATTCTGCGCCGGAACCTGCCGTGGCTGAAGTGGTGGTTGAAACTGCCGCGGCACCGGAACCTGTGGTGGCACCTGCCCCCGCCAGGGTGCCGTTCACGCCGGAACCTGCCGATGTGGCGCCCGTCGCGGCTGTCCCTCCGATTACCTCCACTTCCCTCTCTTCTGATTCCGCACGAAAGGAACCGATTATGGCCACTGCCTTTGAATCCACCCAGGACACTGTTCGCTCTGCCGTCACCCAGCTCAGCACCCAGGCCGAAGCTGCACTCAGCAACGGCAAGGCTGCCATGGAGCAGGTGACCGCCAAGTCGAAGGAAGCCGTCGAAGCCAGCATGAAGAGCATGGACGAGATGGGCGAAATGACCCGCGCCAACGTCGATGCGCTGATGGTTTCGGCCAAGGCCGCCACGACCGGCGTCGAGCAGCTGATGGCGCACCTGACCGAAGCGTCGAAGAAGTCGTTCGAAGATACCTCGGCCATGGTGAAGACCCTAGCCTCGGCCAAGACCCCGAACGATCTGATGCAGCTTCAGAGCGATTTCGCCAAGACCCAGTTCGACGAGGCCGTCGCTCAGTACAGCAAGATGACCGAAATGATGGTCAAGCTGGCTGGCGAAGTGATGGAGCCGATGCAGAACCAGATGGCAGTCGCCACCGACAAGCTGAAGTCGGCCTGGACTGCCAAGTAAGTTCTGGCACGCAAGCGCGCCGCCTGTCTGACGGGCGGCCTGCAACAGGAGGGGGCGAGCGGCCGGCATGGTTGCTCGCCCCTTTCGCTTGGGCCGGCTGTGACGGAAGAGCCCCTTTTTTCGCGAATAATATTTGCTACATAGGGGTGGATTGCTCCCCTTTTCACTCCGGAATTTCCTTGATGCTGGCAGGCCTTGATCCGCGCATGACCGATGAAGAGCGCGACGCTGGCAGTGGCGGCGGCGGCCGCACCGGCGTGGGCCTGGCCACCAAGCCCAAAGCCAAGACTGCCAAGCCGGCGCTGTACAAGGTGCTGATGCTGAACGACGATTACACCCCGATGGAATTTGTCGTCCTCACCCTGCAGCGCTTCTTCAAGATGAGCATCGAGGATGCGACGCGGGTGATGCTGCATGTGCACCAGCGCGGCGTGGGCGTGTGCGGCATCTTCACCTATGAAGTGGCCGAGACCAAGGTGAACCAGGTCATGGATTTCGCCCGTCAGCACCAGCACCCGCTGCAATGCACGATGGAAAAGGAATAAGCTGCGACCACGCGGCCCCTGCCCTCCATTCCGCCCCTGCGCCATGACCGGGGCATGACCCTTATCCCCAGTTTCCAACCAGGCCTCCATGCGCTGATTGTCGGCGCGACCGGCGGCATTGGCGCCGCCTTTGCGGCCTTGCTTGATACCGATCCAGCCGTGGCCAGCGTCACGCGCTGGAGCCGCAGCAGCGGCGTTGACCTTGCCGATCCCGCCAGCATCGAGCGCGCCGCCGCTGCCCTCACCGTCCCCCCCGATCTGGTGCTCATCGCCACCGGCGTCCTGCACGGGGCGGAGCTCGCGCCCGAAAAGGCCAACAACCAGCTTTCTGCCGAGGCGCTCTCCACCGCCTTTGCCATCAATACCATCGGCCCGGCGCTGATCGCCCGCGCCGTGCTGCCGCTGATGCCCAAAGGCCGCAAGACGGTCCTGGCGGCGCTTTCGGCCCGCGTCGGTTCGATCAGCGACAACCGGCTCGGCGGTTGGCACAGCTATCGTGCGTCCAAGGCGGCGCTCAACCAGTTGATCCACACCATGGCCATAGAACAGACGCGGCGCAGCCCGGAGCAGATCCTGCTCGCCCTGCACCCCGGCACGGTCGATTCCGGCCTGTCCAAACCGTTCCAGAAGGGCGTGAAGACACTGTTCACGCCCGAGGAATCAGCCCGCCACCTGCTGCGCGTGATCGATCAGGCCATTCCGGCGCACTCCGGCCTGCTGCTCGACTGGCAGGGCGAAGTCATTCCCTTTTGATATGGCTGCTGCAACAGCGCCACATCTGGCAGGCCTCGCGCCCGCCCCCATATCGGCTGCAACCACTCCAACCGGAGACACTGACATGCCCACCTATCTGCACCGCAAATCCGAAGACCGTGGCCGCGCCGATCATGGCTGGCTGAAGGCGACGCACAGTTTCTCGTTCGGTAACTATTATGATCCCAAGATCATGGGTTTCCGGGCGCTGCGCGTGATCAACGAGGATCGCATCGCCGGCGGCGGCGGGTTCCCGACGCACCCGCACGACAATATGGAGATCGTGACCTACATCCTGGATGGCGCACTGGAACATCGCGACAGCATTGGCAGCGGTGCAGTAATCCGCCCCGGCGAAGCTCAGCGCATGAGCGCCGGCACCGGCATCCGCCACAGCGAGTTCAATGCCAGCCAAACCGATCCAGTGCATTTGCTGCAGATCTGGCTGCTGCCCAACAGCCAAGGCATTGCGCCTGGCTATGAGCAAAAGACGTTGCCGCAGGTGGCGGACGGCATATCACGGCTGGACGTGATCGCCGCTCCGCAAGCGCCGGAAAGCGCCGTCACCATCCACAGCGACGCCAGTATCACCCGCGCCGTGCTGGCACCAGGCGGCTCGCTGAGCATGCCCGTGTCGCGTGGCCATGCCTGGGTGCAGGTGGCGCGCGGCAGCCTGGTGGTGGACGGCCATGCGCTGAAGCAGGGCGATGGCCTGGCGGTGAAAGAGACCGCCGCACTGGCGCTGTCGTCGGACGAAGGTGCAGAAGCGCTGGTGTTCGATCTGGCTTAACCGGCTTTCACGGCCGCCCATGCTTGTAACGCGCGGGCGCGGGCGGCTTCGTGATTGACGATTGGCGCCGGATAATCACGGCCCAGTTTCACGCCGGCGCGGATCAGCGCAACCCCTGCCTCCCACGGTGCGTGGATCAGATCGTCGGGCAATTTGGCCAGTTCCGGCACCCAACGGCGGATATAATCGGCAGCGTCAAACTTGGCGCTTTGGCCGATGGGGGCGAAAATGCGGTTGAAGGGCGATGAATCGACGCCCGATCCCATCACCCACTGCCAGCCCTGCGCGTTGCTGCCGTAATCAGCATCGACCAGGCAATCCCAGAACCAGCGCTCGCCGTGGCGCCAGTCGATCAACTGATGCTTCACCAGGAAGCTGGCCGTGATCATGCGCACGCGGTTGTGCATCCAGCCGGTGGCCCACAATTGCCGCATGCCGGCATCGACAATGGGATAGCCGGTCTGGCCGTGGCGCCAGGCATGAAGGCCCGCCGGATCATCGATGAAGGGAAAGCGATTGAAGGCGTCGCGGTTGGGCGCGTCGCCGTGATCGGGGAATTGCTCGATGATGTTGGCGGCAAAATCGCGCCAGCCCAGTTCGCGCAAATAGGGCTCGGCCACGGTCTCGCCCACCGCGTCGGCAATCACGTGCCAGGCGGTGTTTGGGGAGACTTCGCCCAGCGCCAGATGCGGAGACAGGCGCGAGGTGCCTTCCACGGATGGCAGGTTGCGCGCGGCGTCGTAGCGGGCGGCACGGCGGGCAAAGTCGGCCAGCCGCGCCGCGGCCCCGGCTTCGCCCGGCTGCCAATCCGCGAAACCGCCCGACCAGTCCGGCGCAGTCGGCAGCAGGCCCCAACTGGCAAGATCATCGCTGGCGATACTGCCCACATCGGCCCAACGCACTTCCGGCACCGGCAGCGGGCGCGGCGGCGGCATCTGTTCGAGCAATTTCTTCCACCACGGCGTGAAGATGCGATAGCGCCCACCGGTGCCGCTCAAGACGCTCTCCGGCGGTGCCAGCGTGACGCCGAGATGCTCGGTCACGGCGCCGGCTTCCGCCGCCTGCACTGCCGCCCACGGCTCGTGATGGATCAGCGTGTGCACCTGCGCGCCCAACTCCGCAGTCAGGGCCCGCACGATCGGCCCGGCGCGGCCCCGGCGCAGGATCAGCCGGCCGCCGCGCTCGGCAATGCTGCGGCCAAGGCTCGTCAGGCTGTGATGCAGCCACCAGCGCTGCGCCGCGCCCATCCGCCACGCCGCAGGCGTCTCATCATCCAGCACGAACAGCGCCACGACAGGCCCACGTGCCGCCGCTGCAATCAGGGCGGCGTGATCGGCGAGACGCAGATCGTTGCGGAACCAGACAAGCTGGGGGGTCATGGGCACGGCCTCTCGACAATCAGGAGGGCCAGCCGCTAGACGCTCCTTCGCACAGAGGGAAGAGGACGCAACACCATGCCGCAACTGGCCTATGTCAAAGGGCGCATCGGGCCGCTGGCCGACGCCAGCCTGCACATCGAGGATCGCGGCACGCAATTTGGCGATGCCGTGTATGAAGTGTGCGCGGTGATGAACGGTCGTATCCTTGATTGGCAGCCGCACCTTGTCCGCCTGCGCCGCAATCTGGCGGAATTGGGCATCGTGCTGGACATCGCCGATGGCCCGCTCACGCTCCAGGCACGGCGGCTGATTGCGGCCAATGGTTATGCTGAGTGTATCATCTACATGCAGGTGAGCCGCGGCACGGCGAAGCGCGATCATGCGTTTCCGGGAGCAGCGCCGGCCAATCTCGTCATGACCGTGCGGCGCTTCGATTTCGCCCAGCGTCTTCGCCAGCTGGAAACCGGAATTGCCGTCATCACCCAGCCCGACAATCGCTGGGGCCGCGTTGACATCAAGACCACTGGCCTGCTGCCCAACGTGCTGGCCAAGCAGGCCGCCAAACAGGCCGGCGCGTTCGAAGCGTGGCTGGTGAGCGATGAGACGGTACGCGAAGGCAGCAGCACCAACGCCTGGATCGTCAAAGACGGCTGCATCATCACCCACCCCACCGGCACGGCGATCCTGCCCGGCATCGCGCGCGACAGCCTGATCCGGTTGGCGCGCGCGGCGCAACTGGTGGTGGAAGAACGGCCGTTCACGCTGGCCGAAGCCCTGGCCGCCGACGAGGCCTTCCTCACCTCCACCACTGCGCCGATCCTGCCGGTGGTGCGCATCGACGGCACTGCGGTCGGCAGTGGCAGCACTGGCCCGGTGGTGCGGCGGCTGGCAGAACTCGTCTGGAACGAAGTGGCCCGCCAGACGGGCTGGCGGGCCTGAGATGCGGGGCTGAAGCCCCATACGGGAGGGGTCTGGATCAGCCTTCCATCGGCTGCGCGGTCGGCGCCGGCATCGGGCGTGCTTCACCGTCGCTACGGAGACGGCGAACGCGGTCGCGCCAGCCATCCATGCGGCCCTGCATCCGCGTTTTCATGGCGCGGCTGTCGGTCACGAAGGCCTTGCGGTCTTCGGGGCTCAATTTCTGGAAGGCGGCCAGCATGGCGGCCTGACGCTGCTGGCGGGTAGCATCGGCCAAGCTGCGCTCTTCATCCATGGCGCGCTTGACGGCGCCGCCATCGAAACGCTCGACCTCCAACGCGGCCAGCATCTTTTCGCGCGCGGCTTCCACCTTCTGGCGGTCGTCACGGCGATTGCCGCCGGCCATCATGGCTTCGTGCATGGTCTTGCGACCAGCCTCGCTCATGGAAGGGAACATGCGGGCGCCCATTTGGCCCATCTTGGGGCCAGCGCCATGGTGAGGGCCAGCGTGGTGCGCAGCCGGAGGAGCGGGGGGCGCCGGTTGGGCAAAAGCGGGGGCGGCGGCAAGTAGCGCCGCTAGGAGCAGCGTCTTGGGGGTCATATCAGGTCTTCCTCGGCAGCCGTCGGCGTGAATACCAGGGCAAAGGCATCTGCCTCGCCCGCTCCTGCCTCGGCCGACGGCGAGACAACAGCAATCTGCGTTGGGGGGGACGCAAAACGATCAGACAGGCCGATCCAGCCGCCAACGGCGACCACCAGCGCCAGGCTGGCAGCCATCAAGGCCGGACGCCACACTGCGCCCGCGCGGCGCGGTGCATCGCGCAACTGCGGCTGCACCAGGATGGCAGCAACATCAACCGACGCACCTTCCATCGGCGCTGCGGCCCACTGGCCAAGCAGCGCATCCAGATCGGTTTCGGGGGTTGGGACGGCGGTCACGTGCGTGGGCTTTCGTTCATCAGGGTTCGCAATTCAATACGGGCGCGGCCGAGCAATCCCTCGACGGCCTTGGCGGTGGTGTCCATCTGATCGGCGATTTCGGCCATGCTGAGCCCGTCGCCATGAAACAGGCTGAGCGCCAGGCGCTGGCGCGGATTGAGGCGGGCCATCGCCATTTCCAGCCTTGCATGGCCATCGGCGCGGATGGCAGCGGCTTCGGGATCAGGGCGGTGATCGGCCAGTTCGGCAGCGGCATCCAATGGCTGCACCGGGCGGATGGCGCGGCGGCGATCGAGGCAGAGATTGACAAGGATGCGGCGGAACCAGGCCTCCGCACTGCCGCGCGCCGGATCGAAGCGGGGCCCATGCGTCCACAGCCGGGTAAAAGCCTGCTGGCAGACATCCTCGGCTCCGGCGCGGTCGTTCAGCGTTCGAAACGCCAGCGCCAGTGCCGGGCGTTCGAGCAGGCGCACCAACTGGGTGAAGGCGGCGCTGTCGCCTTGCGCCACGCGCAGCATCAGCACCGTCGCCAGGGTGGCGGCGGGAGGAGCTGATCCGGGCGCGGGTGCTTCCATCTTCACATTGGCCTTACGCGTTCAGGCGGCCGCATCCCTCGCGGCGGTGCTCCCCGATTCCTGCCATGCCTGCCAGCTCGCCGTCAGCGCCAGCGCATGGCGGCGGGCAACATCGGCCGGATCAGTGGCATAGCCGCCGCCCAACGTGACCGCCAACGCCGCCCCGGCCCGCGCCGCAAGCCGCGCCACCAGCGCCTCGCGGGCGGCGAGGCCGTCATCTGTCAGTGCCAGCCTTCCTAGCCGGTCGTCGCGGTGCGGATCGACGCCGGACTGATGCAACACCAGCTGCGGCCGATGCCGGGCCAGCAGCGCGCTGAGCGCCGGTTCCAGCGCCGCCAGATAATCCGCGTCCCCGGTGCCATCGGGCAGGCCGATATCGTGGGTAGAACGCGCCTTTCGCACCGGGAAATTCTTTTCGGCATGGATGGACAGCGTGATGATGTCGTCACGCCCGGCCATGATGAGGGCCGTGCCATCGCCCTGGTGCACGTCGCAATCGACGATCAGGATGCAGCGCGCGGCGCCTTCGGCCACCAGCCGGTTGGCGGCGATGGCGAGATCATTGGTGACGCAATAACCAGCACCGCCGCCCGGCCCGGCGTGATGGCTGCCGCCAGCACCGTTGGCCGCCCAGCCGTGGGCGAGCGCATGCAGGGCCGCCGCGTGCGTACCGCCGGCCACCAGCCGCGTGCGGCGGGCGACGGCGGGGGTAACGGGCAGGCCGATGCGGCGCTCCACGTCGGGCGGCACAGCAGCAGCGAGCACGGCATCGACATAGGCCGGATCATGCACGGCATACAGCCACTCCACCGGCATCAACGGCGGATCGCGCGGATCCACCGCCTGCCCGCGCGCAGCCAGTTCGGGCAGCAGCAGGGCATATTTGCTCATCGGAAAGCGGTGCCCCGGCGGCAGCGGCGGCGCGTAATCGGGGTGGAAGAACAGCGGGAGCGGCGGCGCTCCGTATGTCATGCCAGCGCCCGCGACGCCATTTCCAGCACGTCCTTCGACATGCCGGCGGTGCCAGCGATGCGTTCGAGTTCGCCGCGCATCAGGGCGCTGCGGGCCGCATCGAACCGGCGCCAGCGACCCAGCGGCACCGCCAGCCGGGCAGCGCTCTGCGGGTTGACCCGATCGACCGCGATCAGCTGATCCGCGAGCAGCCGATAGCCGGCGCCGTCGGCGTTGTGGAACCAGCGTTGATTGGCCACGAAGGCGCCGATTAGGCTGCGCAGGCGGTTGGGATTGACGATAGTGAAATCGCGGTGACCAATCAGCGCCTTCACATTGTCCAGCACATCGGGCCGGTTGGCCAATGCCTGCACGCTGAACCATTTGTCGATCACGTCGGCGTTGCTGGCAAAACGCTGGTGGAAGTCCGCCAGCACGGCTTCGCGCTCAACCGAGGGACTGTTCACCAGCGCCGTCATCGCGCCCATGCGATCGGTCATGGTGGCGGCCGTATCATACTGGCGGCGGGCGGCGGTAAAGGCTTGTTCCGAACCGGCGCTGACCAGATAGCCCAGCGCGACATTGGCCAACCGGCGCGCGCCCTTGGCTTCGGGGCTGAGCGCCGCCGGATCGGCGCTGAGTGCCGCCGCGGCCTGCGCATAGGTTTGCCACCACAGCTCTTCCAGGCCTTGGGCAATGGCCATGCGCGCGGCATCGCGGCGGCGGTGGATGGCCTCTACCTCCACAGTTTCCGCAGCATCGCCGATGAAAGCCTCGGTCGGCAGCAGCACCGCCTCACCCTTGAAGGCGGCATCAAGGCCGGGATCCAGCAAGGTGCCGCGCACCGCCGTCACCAGTTCGGCCGGATCATCATCGGTGGAGAGCACCGACAGCGCCAGGCGCTGGAACGCCTCCCAGCGCGCGAACGGATCATCGTCATGCGCGGCCAGGAAGGCGAGATCGGTGCGGGCCGTTTGCGCTTCCACCACCACTGGCGCCGAAAAGCCGCGATTGAGGCTGGGCAGCACCGGTTCGGCCACCGCGTCGAATGTGATGTGGGTGACAGCCTCTTTCAGCTGCACCACCAGTTCCTCGCCGATGCGCTTGCTGCTGATGCGCCCGATCAGTGCCAGGCGGAACGGCATGTGCATGGTCATCTTGTGGGGCTGGCCCGGCGTGGGGGCCAGCGACTGGCGCAACGTCACTTCCACGCGGCCACCCGCTTGGCGCAGATCGACAGTAACGCGCGGCGTGCCGGCTTGTTCATACCAGCGCCGGAACTGGCCCAGCTCGACGCCACCCGCATCTTCCATCGCCTTCACCCAATCCTCGCAGGTGACGGCCTGACCATCGTGACGCTCGAAATACAGGTCCGCGCCGCGCCGGAAGCCGTCGGGCCCCAGCAGCGTGTGCAGCATGCGGATCACCTCGGCGCCCTTGTTGTAGATGGTGGCGGTGTAGAAATTGGCGATCTCGACATAATGATCGGGGCGGATCGGGTGCGCCAAGGGCCCGGCATCTTCGGGGAACTGCACGGCGCGAAGGGCCCGCACATCATCGATGCGGCGCACGGCAGCGCTGCCCTGATCGGCACTGAACTGCTGATCGCGGAAAACCGTCAGGCCTTCCTTGAGGGACAGCTGGAACCAGTCGCGGCAGGTGACGCGATTGCCGGTCCAGTTGTGAAAATATTCATGCGCCACCACGCCGGCCACGGCATCGAAATCCTGATCGGTGGCGGTTTCGGAATCGGCCAAGATATATTTGGAATTGAAGATGTTGAGACCCTTGTTCTCCATCGCGCCGGCGTTGAAATCAGCCACAGCAACGATGTTGAATTCGTCCAGATCATATTCGCGGCCATACACCCGCTCATCCCAGTCCATGCTGGCCTTCAGCGCCGCCATGGCATGGGCGCAGCACGACACATCGCCCGCCGCCGTCCAGATCGCGAGCTTCACATGGCGGCCACTGGCCGTGACGAATTCATCTTCCAGCGCGCTCAATTGCCCGGCGACCAGCGCGAACAGATAGGCAGGCTTGGGCCAGGGATCGGTCCAACTGATATCGTGGCGGCCGCCGGGCAGATCCTGCGCTGCGCCGCGATCACCGTTGGACAGCAGCACCGGGAACTGCGTCTTGTCCGACTCCAGCCGCACTGTGTAGCGGGACAACACGTCGGGCCGATCAGGGAACCAGGTGATGGAACGGAAGCCTTCCGCCTCGCACTGCGTCACCAGCCGGCCTTCGCTGGCATAAAGCCCCATCAGCCGCGTGTTGCGCTGCGGGTGAATGACGACTTCGGTTTCCACCACCGCACTGTCACCGGTGATCGGCAAGGTCAGCATGTCGCCATTGGGCCAGGCCGCCACGCCGACGCCATCGATGCGGATGGCGGTGGTTTCCAGCGCATGGCCATCCAGCACCAGCGGGCGATTGTGGGTGCCATTGCGCTGCACGTGCAGCCGGGCCTTCACCACGGTGCGAACATTATCCAGCCGGAAATCAAGTTCCACCTGCGGCACCAGCCAATCCGGCTCGCGATAATCCGTTAGGCGCACTTCGGCCAGCGGCGGGTTGGTTCGGGCATCAAGCATGCGCCCATGGTGCGCGAAAGGGGTGCCAAGGGGAAGCGGTTTCTGGCGCTACACCACCGGAACAGGCGGCGGCAGCATCAGCCCGGCGAGCACCTGCCATTCGGCAGCGGCTTCGGCTTTCAGCAAGGCCAGAGCATTTCTGTCGCCTTGTGCCAACAACGCGCCCAGCGCCGCTGCCCGGGCATCACGGCCATCCGCGGCAGCGCCGAGCAGCGGGCGGGCCGCATCGGCGCAGGCGGCTTCACGGGCGGGCCTGGCCGCCGTTTCCGCTGCCGCGATCATCAGGATCAGGGCGGATGTCGCCGCGGTGCCGCCGGCATAATTGGCATCGGGCGCGTCGGCCTGCCCAAGCAATTGCAGGGCGGGCGCGACTTCATTGGCCAGGGCATTGGCCAGTGCGGTGAGCAAGGCTGGGAGTGGCAGGCTCACAGGACGGCCTCCAGTGATTGCGCCAGAGTGAGCGTGTGAAAGCGATAGGGGATGGTGCCGGCAAACATCAGCACCGGATCATGGCTGCGGCCATCGATGATCTCGCGCGCGGCGCTGATCCAGATCACCAGCCCCTGCACCTGCGCAAACAGCCGCCACCAGCGCCAGCTTGGCGGGTTGAGCCTCAGGCCGGAGGCGGCTTCCCATGTCGCAATGGCTTCGGCCAGCGGCAGTGTGGCAGCGGGCCGGCCGGAGAAATTCGACCACAAGGGATCGCAAGCCCAGGCCAGATCCTCGTGCGCATCGCCGGGGTGGACCATTTCCCAATCCAGCACGGCCAGCAGCCTGCCAGCCCCGTCATGCAGGAAGTTGCCGGAGCGATAATCGCCATGCACGATGCTGATGCGTTCCGGCGGCGGCGGCAGATTGGCTGCCAGCCAGCGGAAGGCGGCATCAAGCAGCGGTTCCGGGCGGAAAACATCGGCGTCAAAGGCCGCCTTCCAGTGCGCCAGCCGCGCCGATGCGGCATTAGCCGGCGCCATGGCGGGCAGACCCGCCTTGGCCGGATCGGCCGCGTGGATGCAGCCCAGTGCGGTGAAGAACTGCCGACCGATGGCAGCCGCGTGCTCGCCATAGGGTTCGGGTTCCAGCAGGCCGGCCGCTGCACCGCCTGGCACTTCGCGCATCATGAAGCCGGGGGAGCCAAAGCTTTCCGGGCCCTCATCACAGAACACGGGCTCCGGCACCGGAACGTCGCTGCCGGCGAAACACTGGATGGCGCGATACTCGGCTAGCCGATCGGTCTCGATCAGGCTGGATGGCGGATCGCGGCGCAGCACCAGCGCCTCGCGCCGGCCCGATGCGCCGCTGGCATCAAAGCGATAGGTCTGCCGCGCGGAACCACCATGGAAGCGCTTGAGACCGGCGATGCTGACCGGCTCCCCCCAGTGTTCGGACAGGAAACGTGCGAGATGCTCAGCCGGCAAGATCGAACAGCTCCTTGAAGCCTGACGGCGCATGTGGGCCGATGGCAAGCTGCTCGAACAATCCCCGCCCGGCGAGCGGTGCCGCACCGCCGATGGACAGGCTGGCCTCGCTCAAACCCTGCACATGCGCGTTCATCGGGTTGGCCGGATCGATGCCGGCCAGATCAATCACCTCGTGCGCCACCACATCGGGCCCCTGGAACATCCCGTGCCCGCGCACCGGATGGCCATAACCGATGCCGCGCATCATGAAATTCTCGCCAATGCGGAAATCCACCGTCACGGGACGGCCGTCCTGCAGCCGCGCTTCGAGCCGGGCGGCACCAGCATGGCGGCTGCCAGGGCGGAAGGCCAGCGCCATGCGCGGGTCTTCCAGCGGGAATTCGGCACCGTCTTTCAGGCGCACCAGCACGCCGGCGCGGTTCCACGGCAGGCCATGTTCATCGTCGTTCGAATGGAAGAACAAGTGCCAATCATCGAAGGCCGTCGGCGTCCACAGCCAGAAGAATTGCGGCGGGGTTGCCGGCTGCGGGCTTTGCGGATCGGCCGCGCCAATCGGGCGCACACCCCAGCTGCGATCGCGAGTGCCGCGCCAGCCGGTGAGATCATGCGCCACCCCAGCGACGCTGATCTGCCCGTTCCACTGGCCCCCCTGCGTCATGCGCGTCACGTCCATCATGGTGCGGGTGCCGATGCGGCGGATAAAACGCGGCTCCAGGATCGGCGCAGCGCGGCCGGTAAAGACAAGTTCACCAGCAATGCCGGTGTCGTTGGGCGCAATGCCAAGGCGCAATTTTTGCAGCGGTTCAACCACCTCCAGCGTGACCGGGCCAACGCGCAGATCCATGCGCTCGCCGTGCAGGATGCGGCTGGCGAACAGGCTGTGCTGCTGGCCGCCCGCCAGCACCGAAACCGCGCAATCGATGATGTTGAGGTGCGGGTAGATGCCCATCGCCACGCCCACCACCGCGCCGCCATCCGGCGCCTGCGCGCTGAAGAAATAGCGATCATAGAAATTGCGATCCGTCCCCGAAACCGCGATCGGTTCCGGAGTCTGGTGGATGGGATAATCGTCGGCGCGGCTGAGCATGGGCCAATGGTTGGCCAGCCGGACCGGCACGGCAAGCTGTGCAAAAGCGCCGGGTCAAAGACAGACCGCCAGCACCTGCTTGCTCATCTGTGTTACTCGTGCAATACGATCGCCGACAGGAGACAGCATGGCATTTGATCCGGAACTGGCCACACAGGCCTATATGGCGACGCTGAAGGGCGCGGCGCGGGCCAAGTCAGACGCCTATTTCGAGGGTGGCTACTGGCTGATCCTCGCCGAATTTCTCGTCACGTTGGTGGCCAATCTGATCGTCTTGCGCCTGGGCTGGGCGGCGCGGCTGTCGCGCTGGGCGCGCAGCAAGGCGGGACCGTTGCTGGCCGCTTTCCTGTTTGCCGTGCCCTATCTGCTGCTGATCACCATCATCACCGCGCCCTATGTCCTCTACACCGACTTCTTCCGCGAACATGCCTATGGCCTGTCGAATCAAGGCTTTGCCGAATGGGGCGGCGAGCAGCTGATCTTCATTGCGGTCGATACGCTGCTGGCGGCGCTGCTGTGGATGGGCGTGCACGCAGCCATTCGCCATTTCCCGCGCAATTGGTGGCTGGGCGGCGCCGGCCTGACCATCGGGGTGATGATGGTCACGATCACGCTGGCGCCGGTCTATCTTGATCCGTTGTTCAATGACTACACCCCGCTGCCCGATGGACCGGTGAAGACCGAGGTGCTGAAGCTGGCGCGTGCCAATGGCGTGCCGGCCGACAATGTCTATCTGGTTGATGCCAGCCGCCAATCGGATCGCATCTCCGCCAATGTCAAAGGCCTGTTCGGCACCACCCGCATCGCGCTGAACGACAATCTGATGAAGCAGGACATTCACGAGATACGCTCGGTGATGGCGCATGAGATGGGCCATTATTTGCTCAATCACATGTGGAAACTGATCATCACCGCTGCGCTGCTCATCGCGGTCAGCCTGGCGCTGGTGGCGGTGGGCACACCGTGGCTGCTGGCACGCTTTGGCGGGCGCTGGGGGATCGAGGGCATGGCCGATCCCGGCGTGCTGCCGGCGCTGACCATCGTGATCAGTTTTGTGTTCCTGCTGGGCACGCCGATCACCAACACAATGATCCGCGTGCAGGAACAGGAAGCCGACGTATTTGGCCTCAATGCCGCCCGCGCACCCGATGGCTTTGCCCGCATTGCGATGAAGCTGTCGCAATATCGCAAGATCGAACCCGGCCCGTGGGAAGAGGTGATCTTCTTCGATCATCCCAGCGGCCACACCCGCGTGATCACCGCCATGCGTTGGAAGGCGGAGCATCTGGACGCAGCCGACATCAAATAGGCCGGCAGCGCTGGCGCCTGCCCGCGTCGTGGCCTAGACAGGCGCCATGCATCTGCTGGTTCTTGGCCTTGGGTACAGCGCGGGTTTGATTGCGCAGGCGGCGCAGGCGGCGGGCTTTGCGCTCACGGCGGTGCGTTCGCGCCCCGGCCCGGCTGTGCTCACCCTTGACAGTCCGGAATTGCCGGGCGTCATCGCCAGTGCCACGCACATCTTGTCCTCCGTGCCGCCCGCCGGCGACGGCAGCGACCCGGTGCTGGTCGCGCATGGCGACGCACTGGCCAGGGCGCCAGCGAAATGGATCGGCTATCTGTCGTCCACCGGCGTTTACGGCGATGCCGGCGGGGCCTGGGTTGATGAAGGCGCTCCCCGCCAGGGTCGTCGCGGCGGGCGCAACCTGGCCGATGAGCAGTGGGAGGCGTTGCACCCGCAAAGCCGGGTCTTCCGCCTGCCCGGCATCTATGGCCCCGGCCGATCCGCGCTGGATCGGCTGAGCGCGGGGCCCGTTGCCCGCATCGATCTGCTGGGCCATGTGTTCAGCCGCATCCATGTCGATGATATCACAGGCAGCGTGCTGGCCAGCATGCACGGCGGCCCGGCCGGCGTTTACAACATCGCCGATGATCTGCCCGCGCCGGGTGAAGCCGTCACAGCGGCCGCCGCACGGCTGCTGGGGATAGAGCCGTCGCCATTGATCCCGCTGGAACAGGCCGCTCTGTCGCCCATGGGCCGCGCCTTTTATGCCGAGTGCCGCAGGGTGGCCAATGGCCGCATGAAAAGGCAGCTTGGCTATTCGCTGTTATACCCCGATTATCACGCCGGCCTGTTGGCCTGCCTTGAGGAGTCTGCCCCATGAAGTTCGGCACCGGCCAATCGGTCACCCGCGTCGAGGACGCCCGCCTGCTCACCGGACAGGGCCGTTTCACCGATGATCTGTCGCGGCCCGGCATGCTCTACGGTGTCACCCTGCGCTCGCCTTATGCCCATGCCGAAATCAAGGATATCGACGTGTCGGCCGCGCTGGATGTGCCGGGTGTCGTCGCCGTCTATACCCACAAGGATGTCGAACGTTACGGCCCGATCCCCTGCCTCGTGCCGCTGTCGGGTGACGTGAAGACGCCCCGCGTGCTGCTGGCCGATGATCGCGTGCGCTTTGTCGGCGATGGGGTGGCCTTCGTGGTCGCCGAAACCCGCGAGGCCGCTCGCGCCGGTGCCGAAGCCATTTTCGTCGATTATGAAGAACTGCCCGCCGTCGCCAGCATCGCCGCCGCCTTGGCCCCCGGCGCTTCGCTGATCTGGCCGGAAGCCAAATCGAACAGTCTGTTCGATTGGCAGGTGGGCGATGGCGCGGCGGCCGATGCTGCCATTGCCGGCGCCGCGCATGTGACGCGCCTGAAGATCATCCAGAACCGCATCGCCCCCACCTCGATGGAAGTGCGCGCCGCACTGGGCGAGTATAGCGAAGGCGAAGGCTTCACGCTCACCACCGGCAGCCAGGGTGTCGCCTCCATGCGCCGCGAGCTGGCCAAGGCGATCCTGCAGGTGCCGATCGAGCAGATGCGCGTCGTCACCCACGATGTGGGCGGCGGTTTCGGCATGAAGAGCTTCCTGTATCCGGAATATGCGCTGTGCCTGCACGCCGCCCGCGCGTTGGGCAAACCGGTGAAGTGGACGGGGGAACGCAGCGATGCCTTCCAGACCGATACCCACGGCCGCGCCATGGAAAGCGAAGCCGCACTCGCCCTCGATGCGCAGGGCCGCATCCTGGCGCTGAAGGTGGAAACCTGGTCCGATCTGGGCGCCTATCAGGCGCAGTTCGGCCCGGCGATCCAGACAATGGCCGGCGGCCGCATCATGGGCGGCGTTTATCGCATCCCGGCCATCCACAATCTGGTGCACGGCGTTGTGACCAACACCACGCCGGTTGATGCCTACCGCGGCGCTGGCCGCCCGGAATCGGCCTATATCATGGAGCGGCTGATTGAAGCCGCCGCCCGTGAAATCGGCATCGGCGTTGACGAGATGCGCAGCCGCAACCTGCTGCTGCCGGCCGAACTGCCGCACGAAAACGGCCTGGGCCTCACCTTCGACATCGGCAATTTTCCCGCCGTGCTGGAACGCGCCAAGCAGGTGGCCGATTGGGCCGGCTTCCCGGCCCGCAAGGCCGAAGCAGCGAAGCGCGGCAAGCGCCTGGGTCGCGGCATGGCCTATTATGTCGAAATCGCTGGCGGTGGCGGCACCGAGGAGCACGCCGATGTGCGGGTTGCGGCCGATGGCACGATCGAAATGTCGGTCGGCACCCAATCCAACGGCCAGGGCCATGAAACGGTTTATGCGCAGGTCGCTGCAGCGAAACTCGGCGTGCCGATGGACCAGATCCGCATCGTGCAGGGCGACACAACCCGCATGGAGGTGGGCGGCGGCACCGGTGGCTCGCGATCGATGGCGTTCGGCGGCGGCGCCGTGCTGGTGTGTGCCGACGACATGATTGCCCGCGGCACCGCGCTGGCCAGCGCCGATCTGGGCAGTGACGTCGATTACGGCGATGGCCTGTTCAAGGCGCGCGGCAGCAATGCCACGCTGAGCTGGGCCGAACTCGCCAGTCGCCACCCCGGCGCGCTGGATGGCCGCAGCCGCTACACCACCAAGGAATCCAAGCCCGCCCCCACCTTCCCCAACGGCTGCCACATCGCCGAAGTGGAGCTGGATCCGGATACCGGCATGATCGCCGTGACGCGCTACAGCCTGGTCGATGATTTCGGCGTGCTGGTGAACCCGATGCTGGTGGAAGGCCAGATCCACGGCGGCATCGCCCAGGGGCTGGGTCAGGCGGTGATCGAGAATATCGTCTATGATGAGGCCGGCCAGCTGATCACCGGCAGCCTGATGGACTATGGCATCCCGCGCGCAGATGTGATGCCCCCGGCCGTCGCCTTCGAAACGCTCAACACTCCCTCGCCCACCAATCCGCTGGGGGTGAAGGGCTGCGGCGAAGCTGGGACCATTGGCGCCATGCCATCGGTGATCAACGCCATCATCGATGCGCTGGATGGCCAACAGGTGGAAATGCCGGCCACGCCGGAGAAATTGTGGCGGCTGGCACAGGCGTTGCCGAAGGCCGCGTGACACACGACAGAAAGAAGGAAGGCCGCCGTCCCTGCCCGGGTCGACGGCCTTCCGTTGGTTGATCGGCCCGGCGTCACCCCCCGCAGGATGGGTGGGAGACGGAGGATGCAGTCCGGTCGACAACCAACCCCTGAAACGGGGAAATCAGGTAATCACGGCCACGAAGATGGCCCAGGCCACCATCAGCAACGGCACCGTCATCACCTGGGCATAGGCTGCCCGGCCCGACAAATAGCCGCTGGCGGTATCAATTCCCCACGCTCCGTTGCGCGGAACGTCATCCTTGTTGGGGCCCGACGTCTGCTGCATCATCACGGGCAACCCGTAATAGGCCACCAGCACCAGACCAAACACCACGAAGATCAAACCAAGCCCGGTGCCGGCCTGAAACGCAACATACATGATGGAAAGATAAGCCGCCCCAGCTCCCACCAGTTTCGCCAACAGCTTGTTTGGCAAGTCAAAATCCAGTCGCCTTACACCTTGTTCAGGTGCCGGAACGGCCTGTTTGGCGCCTTCGATCGTCACGCCATGCTCTTCGCGGAATTCGAATTTCATTTCCCCTCTCCCAAGCTGCGCCCGCCACCGGGCGTCCCTCAAGAAACTGCCAAGCCCGGCCGGCCTTCGCCTTGATCCAGATCAATGGGCGATCAGGATTGGTGCCGGCGCATCCGCCAGCAGCCCGCGCGTCACCCCCCCAAACAGCATCTGGCGCATGCGGCTGTGGCCATAGGCGCCCTGCACAATCCACGCCGCCTGCCGTTCCGCCGCCACCGAACGGATCACCTGTTCGATGCTGGAACTGCCCTGTGCGCGTTCCACCACATCGGCATGGATGCCGTGGCGGGACAGGAAGGCCGCTGCGGCACGCACCCCGAATTGCGTGTCTTTCTCTTCCACCGTCAGCAACGTCACCGCCTCACTCAACGCCAGCAGCGGCAGTGCCGCGCGCAGCGCCCGCGCTGCTTCCTGCCCGCCATCCCAGCACACAAGCGCCGGGCCAGCCACCGTGATCCCGCGGGCGTTGGGCGGCACCGCCAGCACCGGCGCCGGGGAACGGATGGCGACATCGCCGGTGATCCCCAGTTGCAACGCGGCCTGGCGCGAGAACGGCCCGGCGCTCATCACCACCACATCGGCGAGGCGGGCATATTCGACGAGCCGATCGCTGGAATCGCCATCGGCAGCCTGCCATTCCCAGCTGACGCCCTCTTGGGTGAGCCGCGCTTCCACCGCGACGCGTTCTTCCTTGCGGCGGGCTTCCACCGCGTCGATCAGGGTGGTCACCGGAAAGGCGCCCATCGCCGGATCGCCCAGCGCATAAGCGGCATAGGGCATCACCGACAGGCAGACGAGATGACCGCCGGCGGCGCGCGCCAGATCAAAGGCGGCATTCAGCCTTGCCTCCTGGCCATCGTCACCTTCGATATGCACAAGGATCGTCTTCATCGCGGTCTCTCCCTTCAGACAAGTTCTTCGGCGGCTTCGGCCAACGCGTCGGGATCATGGATCTCCACGCGGCGGCCGCCGGGCAGGCCGATCACCCCGGCATTTTTCAACCGCGTCATTTGGCGGCTGACGGTTTCGATGGTCAGGCCAAGCAGATCGGCCATTTCTCCGCGGCTCAGCGGCAGTTCGATGGTGGTCACCGTTTCGCCATCGTCAACGCCGCTGCGGTGGGCGGATTCGGTGATGAAGCCGGCGACGCGGGCCAGCGCCGTGGCGCGCGCCAGCCGCGAAAGCCGGGTGCGCATCGCGCCCAGTTCGGCCAGCGTGCGGCTCAGCAGGGCGCGCTCCATCGCCGGATGGGCCACCATGGTGCGCTCAACGCGCACTTGCGGAAACTGGCACAGGCTCACCGGGGTGAGCGCCACGATATCGTGCGCGGCAGGCAGCGGCTGGCCACCGGTAAAGGGCGTGCCAACGAAATCACCTGGCCACAACAGGCCCACGATCACTTCCTGCCCGGCCGGATTGATATGGCTGATCTTCATCAGGCCGCGCTGGATATTGGCGCAGATCGGCGCCCTGTCTCCGGCGTGCACCAGCGTTTCGCCGCGCGCCAGGCTGCGCTGCACTCCGCAGGCGGCCAGCGGTGCCAGCTCCTCATCGGCCAGCACACCGCACAGGGCCTGCCCGCGCACACCGCATTGCTTGCAGCTGTTCCCGAATACCATCGTCGCTCTCCCGCGCTGATAGTGGCAGGAAGTACAGCCGTTGGAATCGGGGCAGCTACTTAGGGGAAATTACCCTTGCTTGGCCTTCAGCGCGATGATGAGGCCGATCATCGCCAGCGCAATGCCGGCCACTGCTGTGAGGGTCCATTGATAGCCTTCCAGCAGAGTGGACAGCGCCATCGCCACTATGGGCACCGCGACCCCGTTCCACGCCGCCGGCCCCGCCCCCACGGTGCGGATCAGGATATAATAGAGGTTGAAGGCCACCGCCGACGCTGCGATGCCCAGATAGGCGAGGCCGGCCAGATAGACGGGCGCCGTGGAAATGACCGGCGGGCCCGAAATGCCCCACGCCACCGCGCCATCGATCAGCGCGCCCCACGCCATTGCCCAGGCGATGCCAGCTTCCAGCGGCATGGCGCGGCCTTGCGGCGTGGCTTGCAACACATTGGCAACGCTGGCGGAAATGACGCCGCCAAAGGCCAGCGCCAGCCCAAGACCCATCTGTTCGCCGCCAGGCTTGCCCAGATCGGGGGCGAACAGCAGGGCAACGCCCGCCAGGCCAATGGCGCTGCCGATCATGAAGCGGCCGGTGACGCGCTGGCCCAGGAACGCCGCCGACAGCGCGGTGTTGGTGACGAGCAGGAAGGCGAAGGTGAGGCTGACCAGGCCGGAGGCGAGATATTGTTCGGACCGGTAGACGAGATTGAAATTGAGCACGAACTGGCTGACCGCGACGAGCAGCGCAAAACCGTGCTGACGGCCGGTGAGCCGCAAGGATTTGCCCCTGACCAGGCACAGGCCGAACATCACGGCGGCGCCCAGCGCAAAGCGCCAGGTGACCGACCAGCTGGGCGGCACCTCGCCCAACTGGGTGCGGATCACGAACCAGGTGCTGCCCCAGATCAGGGTGCAGACGATGAAGGCGAACCAGGCCAGTGGGGTGAAGCGGCCTTCAGTCGTTGCCATCAACCTGCTGCCAGCGCGCGGGCCAGCGCCTCGACGTGGGCGGCCGGCGTGTCCCAGCTTACCACCAGCCGGGCTTCGTTCGAACCGGCATCGCCCCAATCATAGAAATTGAAACCCTGCGCGCGCAGTCGATCGGGTTCACCGGGGGCCAGTTGCACGAAGACTTCATTCGCCTGCACCGGGTGCAACAGACGATCGCTGGCGGCGGCGGCGAGCGCCTGGGCGCCGGCATTGGCGGCGCTGGCATTGCGCAGCCAGACATCATTTTCCACCATCGCGATGATCTGCGCCGCGTTGAATCGGCCTTTCGATGGCATCTGCCCCGCCCGCTTGCGGCGCCAGCGCAACTGATCGGCCAGGGAGAGATCGAACAGCACCAGCGCTTCGGCCGAAAGCCCACCATTCTTGATGCAGCCAAAGCTGAGCGCATCGACGCCGGCCACCATTTCGCTTGGGCTACAGCCCAATTGCGCCACGGCATTGGCAAAACGCGCGCCATCCATGTGCACGCGCCAGCCCTTGGCGGCAGCATGCGCGGTGAGCGCGGCGATTTCCGATGGGGTGTAAACGGTGCCGCATTCGGTGGCCTGGGTGATCGACAGCGCGCTGAGTTGCACCTGGTGCACATCATTGCGGTGGCTGGCCAGCGCCGCATCCAGCCCGGCCGGGGTCAATTTGCCGGACGCGCCGGGGCACAGCATCAGCTTGGCGCCACCCGTGTAGAATTCCGGCGCGCCGCATTCATCGACATGGATGTGCGCTTCGGTATGGCAGGCCACCGCGCCCCACGGCGGAACCAGGCAAGCCAGCGCCAGCGCATTGGCGGCCGTACCGGTGCTCACCGGCAGGGCCATGCATTCCCGCCCGAACAGCGTGGAGAACAGCGCATCGAGTCGGCGCGACCAGTCATCCCCGTCATAACCGGCATTCTGGGCCGGGGCGGCGGCGGCAAGCGCGGCCAACACCTCCGGGCAGGGAGCGGCAGCGTTGTCGGACATGAAGTTGGCGGCAAAGGTCATGGGCGTTCCGATAGGAAGGCAAGGGGTTGCCGGTCAATGGCACAATGCGCGCCAGGCGGCCCCTGCCCTGTGTGGCAGGTCGAAGCAGGGAGTTCCGGGCCCAAAGCAAAACGGCGGCCCCCGAAGGGACCGCCGTTCGATTGTTAGGCCTTATGATCTTTGCGATCAGAATGCGAAGTTCAGGGTGGCGCGCGCGCCGTGATCGTCGTTGCGTGCGCCGATCAGCCCCGAGTAATCGACGCCGATCCGGATCTTGTCGGACAGGTTGGCACCAAGCCCGGCCTGCAGCAGCAGGGCATCCTTGTCGATGCTGACCGAGCGGATGTTGGCCAGTTGGCCGACCGCGGGGATACCGATCTGCGTCGCCGCTTCGCGGGCCCCCGACGTGCGCTGCCAGGCCGCGCTGGCGTTCACATCAATCTTGCCGTTCAGGGCGGTGCCAAAGCGCATACCGGCGTTGGTCACATTGATGTTGTACAGTTGCGGTAAAAGGCAGAGGTCGGCCAGCCCGGGGGCATCGCCAAAAAGAAAATTGCCCCCATGCTGGGCTGAAAACTGCTCCAAAGCGCCCAGACCATCGTGCATCCAATGGTGCAACCAGGCCGTGACGGCAGCATCATCGGCGTGCAATTCGGCTTTCAGCCAGCGCTGCACACGCAGATTGCCGAGCGGGTGGACTTCTGCGGCAATGGTGAGCGCCGCGGCTCGCACCCGTGCCCGGCCGAGCGCGTCGGCTGGCAGCAGCGGCGGCTGCGGAAAGCGCTCGTCCAGGTATTCGATGATGGCCAGGCTCTGGCTCAACGCGGCGCCTTCGGTTTCCAGCACCGGTACGAGGCCCTGCGGATTGAGCGCCAGATGGGCAGCGCTGCGCTGCTCGCCCTGCAGCAAATTCACGGCCACCTGTTCATGGGCAATGCCCTTCAGGTGGAGCGCGAGGCGCACCCGCCACGCTGCCGTCGAGCGCCAATATCCGTGAAGCTTCATCGCCCCGCCCCCGTTCCGCCCCGTGTCTGTGTCCGGGGCCGGCAGCCCCTATTTCTTGTGATATGGGTTGCGCCCGCCGCGGAACGTCAGCCGGATCGGCAGGCCGCCAAAATCCAGATCGGTCGAAAGGCTGTTGGTGAGATAGCGGGCATAGCTGGCCGGCAGACCTTCGGTGCGGTTGCCGAACACCACGAAGGTGGGCGGCCGCGTCGCGACCTGCGTGACATAGCGCAGCTTGATGCGCACGCCGCCCGGTGCCGGCGGCGGGTTGCGATCGGTGGCGGTTTCGAACCAACGGTTGAGCGCGGATGTCGGCACGCGGCGCGACCAGCGCTGGCGCGTCGTCATCGCCACTTCGATCAGCGTGTCGAGCCCCTTGCCGGTGGCGCCGGAACAGGTGAGCAAGGGCACGCCCTTCACTTGGCTCAAACCATCGTCCAGCGCTCTTCTCACACCCTGGAACAGGCGGCTCTGGTCGTGGGCGGCATCCCACTTGTTGAGCGCGATGATCAGCGCGCGGCCTTCGGATAGCACCTTGTCGGCAATGCGCAGATCCTGCGCTTCCAGGCCCAGCGTTGAATCGAGCAGCAGCACCACGACTTCGGCAAAATCGATGGCCAACTTGGTATCGGCGGCCGACAGCTTTTCCAGCTTGTCGGTGACCTTGGCGCGTTTCCTGAGGCCCGCGGTATCGATCAGGCGGACGTGCTGCACATTGCCGTCGCGGTCCACCCAGTCCCAATCGATGGCGATGGAATCGCGGGTGATGCCGGCTTCCGGCCCGGTGACGAGGCGCTGTTCACCCAGCAGCTTGTTGATCAGGGTCGACTTGCCGGCATTGGGGCGGCCGACGATGGCGAGCTTCAGCGGGCCGGGCGGCGGTTCCGGGATTTCGCTGTCTTCGTCGGCAGGCGGCGCGTCGTCGTCTTCGCTCTCGGCAACAGGGGCCTCGGCCAGAAACGGCGCCAGCGCCTGATAGAGATCAGCCAAGCCCAGACCATGTTCGGCCGAAAGCCCGATGGGCTCGCCAAAGCCCAGTTCATGGCCTTCGTTGATGCCGGTTTCGGCCTGCATGCCTTCGGCCTTGTTGGCAACCAGCACCATCGGCACACCGCTGCGCCGCAGCCAGGCGGCGAAATGCCGATCCATCGGCGTTACCCCGGCGCGGGCGTCGTACACCAGCAGGGCCACGGTGGCGCGGCCGACGGCAGCCTCGGTCTGGGCACGCATGCGGCCCGACAGGCTTTCCTCGCTGCCGTCTTCGAAACCAGCGGTATCCACTGCGACGAAATTCAGATCGAACAGACTGGCCGAGCCTTCGCGGCGATCGCGCGTCACGCCGGGCTGATCATCAACCAGCGCCAGGCGGCGGCCGACCAGCCGGTTGAACAGGGTGGATTTGCCGACGTTGGGGCGGCCGACGATGGCCACGCGCGGCGCGTCGGCGTCGTAATCGAGAATGTTGGCAGAGGACATGCCGCGCGCTTTAGCAGCGCGCGGCCATTAACGATAGGCTGTCAGCGAACCATCGTCGGTGAGCATGTACATCATGCCGCCTGCCACCACCGGCGGCAGGTAGGCTTCGGCCTTCAGCTTGATGCTGGCGACGCGCTTGCCTTCATAGGCATCGAGCGCCACCAGTTCGCGATTGGAACCGGCCACCCACAGGCGTTCGTTGGCCAGAACCGGCCCGGCCCACAGGATGGGGCCCTTTTGCGTGCCCGGCTTGCCGTTCTTGCCTGGCTTGTCCTTGCGGAAACGGGCGAGCCGGCTGACCCAGCGCAACTTGCCTTCACTGCGGGTGATGCACAGCACTTCGCCATCCACCGTGACGAGATAGAGGAACTCACCGGCAGCCCACGGCGTCCACACACCAGCAAAATTGCGTTCCCACACGCGCTGGCCGGTCGCCAGTTCCAGCGCGACCATGCGGCCACCATGGCCCACGGCAAACACCCGGCCGCGATCGATCACGGGCGAGCCATCGATATCGGCGAGCGCCGCCATCGCGGTCGATCGACCGGTACGAGCCAACTGGTCTTCCCAAACGGTGCGGCCGGTTTCACCGCGCAGCGCCTTCAGTTCACCCGAGCAGAAACCTGCCACCACCGTATCGAGCGACACCGCCGGCGCGCCCGTGCCCAGGATGCAGGCCGGCTCCACCGTGCCGGGCACCGTCCAGCTGACTTCACCCGTGGCACCGTCGAGCGCGTGCAGCTGATTGTCCTGGCTCAGGAAAAACACGCGCGGGCCCGAAACACTGGGCGCACCGCGCAGCGGCTGCACCAGCGGGCGTTCCCACAATTGCTTGCCGGTTTCGGCGTCATAGGCCAGCGCCACGCCATAGCCGGTGGCGACATAGACCCGGCCATCGCCATAGGCGACGCCGCCGCCAAAGGCCGCGCGGCTGCCGCGCTTGGGAATCTTCACGGTGGCGCGCCACGCTACGGCGCCGGATTTGGCATCAAAGGCGCTGACCTGGCCGCCGACGTCGACGGTAAAAACCTTGCCGGCGCCCACCACCGGCGCGGCGTTCAGGCGGGCGGTGCCGCTGCTGCCCTTGCCGATGCTGGCGCTCCACAGCTGCGCCGGCTGTTCGGCCAGCACGAGGTGGCCGCCAACTTTCGCGGCCGAACCGCCCGGCTGGGCCCAGTCCGCATTGGTTTCCGGCGGCGGCAGCACGATGGCCAGATCCTTCAGCTCGGTCTCCGCTTCCACGCGGGTTTCAAAGCTGAGAATCGGAATACGCTCCCCGATGGTCGGGGTGCGGCTGGTCTTGCCCTTCTTGAACGTGCCGCAACTGGCCAGCGCCAGGCTGGCCATGGCCAGAATCGCGACGGTACGGACTGTGCTGCGATTGCTCACCTGTTGTTCCTCATTTCGCCGGCTGGGTATTGATGCCCAAGGTCGCGATATCCACCCCGGCGGCAATCGCCAGCTGCGCCGCGCGGCTGCGCAAGGACGGGCTCAGCAATTCGTCCTTGGCCAACGCGATCAGGATCGGCTTGGCCAGTTCCGGCTTGCCATCCTTGAAATGGGCCACCGCCACCAGTTCACCGGCCACGCCGAACCAGGCATTGCCTGGCACCGCCAGCGGCTTCAGCTTTGCCACCACCTCGGCCGGGCGCATCTGATCAAAGCCAACGCGCACCGCCTTCACCAGCGCGGCATCGCGCAGCGGCTGCGGCAGCGCGGTGTCGTTTGCCACGGCTTCATACAGGCCGCGGGCCTTGGGCTTGTCACCGCCCGCTAGCGCATCATTGGCCAGCACCATGCGGGCCAGCCCCGAATAGGCACCGGGGCCTTCGCGGGTCATCGCTTCCAGCACCGGGCGGGCACGGGCGCCATCGCCCACTTCCAGTTGCTCGATGGCGCGGGTCAGCGCGGCACCGGCTTCGCCAGCGGCCTTTTCCTGCCTGTCCTGCCAGAACAGCCAGCCGGCAAGGCCGGCCAGCGCCAGGATCAGCGCGGCGATGGCCAGCGTGCCAAAACGCTTCCACAGGTTCGCGAGCTGCGAGCGGCGATATTCCTCGTCCACTTCACGCAGAAAGGCATCTTCGGGATTGGCAGGCGTGTTGGCCAAGGTCGTCAAGCTCCTCAAGCGTGGGAATGGCATCGCCACTCTTGCCGGGGCGTGAATGCCCGACAGCGCATCAAAGGTAAAGACTTACCGATAGAGCTGCGCATCACCCGGAAAACGCCGTTCCCGCACGGAGCCGGCATAGCGCGCCGCCGCATCGGAAATCCGCGCGGCCAGATCGTCGAAGCGTTCGACAAAGCGCGGTACGCGTTCGAACATGCCCAACATGTCGTCCACCACCAGCACCTGGCCATCACAGGTGGGCGAAGCGCCGATGCCGATCGTTGGGCAGGCCACGGCCTGCGTGATGGCGACCGCCAGCGGCTCCACCACACCTTCCACCACCAGCGCAAAGCAGCCGGCCTCGGCCACGGCCTTGGCATCATCCAGGATCTTGGCCGCTTCAGCTTCGCTGCGCCCGCGCGCGCCATAGCCGCCCAGCGCATTGACCGCCTGCGGGGTGAGGCCAACATGCGCCATCACCGGGATGCCGCGTTCACTAAGGAACTTCACCGTGGGCGCCATCACCGCGCCGCCTTCCAACTTCACCGCCGCCGCACCGGTTTCCTGCATCACACGCGCCGCCGTGCGGAAGGCGGCCTGCGGGCTTTCTTCATAGGAACCGAAAGGCAGATCAATCACCACCACGCTGCGATAGGAACCACGAACCACTGCGGCGCCGTGCGCGATCATCATGTCCAGCGATACCTTCACTGTGGTGTCGAGGCCATAGATCACCTGCCCCAGCGAATCGCCGACCAGCAGCAGATCGCAATGCGGATCGAGCAGCTGCGCCATGCGCGCGGTGTAAGCCGTGAGCATCACGATCGGCTCACCGCCCTTGCGCTTCTGGATGGCCGGCACTGTAAGGCGGCGCACGGGCTCCGGCACCGGGTGGGCGCGGCTTGTTGCGGTGTCCAGCGTGAAGGTGGTGCTCATGGCCGGGCCTTTACCCCCCCGGCCCCTGCACATCAACCAGACTGCTTGGCCGCCGACCGTACGATCCGATCGCCTTGGCAGCGCACAGGCTGAAGGCGGCGGTCAGACCGGCTTTACAGGCCGCCCTTCCCCGCTGATAGTGCAGCATAAAGTGGCCAACGCCGGCGCATGATCGGCAACGCCAAGGGGACGATCAGCATGGCAGCAGCTGCAGCCGAACATCCCGACAAGCCGCGCCTGGGGACGCGCATCGCCTATGGCTTTGGTGCCGGCGCCTATGGCGTGAAGGATGGCGGGTTCAGCTATTTCCTGCTGTTGTTCTACAGTCAGGTCATCGGGGTGGATGCGCGGCTGGTGGGCCTGGCCATCACCATCGCGCTGGTGATCGATGCGGTTGCCGATCCGATCATCGGTTATTGGTCGGATAATCTGCGCTCGCGCTGGGGGCGGCGACACCCGTTTCTCTATGCTTCTGCGCTGCCGACGGCCGCCACCTATTTCCTGATCTGGGATCCGCCCGCCGGCTGGTCGCAGACGTCGCTGTTCTGGTATCTGCTGGGGCTGGCCACGCTGATCCGCATCAGCATCAGTTTCTATGAAATCCCCAGCACCGCGCTCGGGCCGGAACTGGCGCGCAGCTATCATGAACGCAGCGCGCTGTTCGGCTGGCGGCTGTTCTTTGCCTGGGTGATCGGCAGCATCATGACGGTGGCCAATTTCACCCTGATCTTCCCGGCCTTTGTCACAGCGGCCATCCCCAACGGCCAGTTCAACCGCGATTCCTATCAGCTCTATGGCCTGATCGCTTCGGCGCTGATCTTCGTGGCGATCATGGTCTCCGCGCTGGGCACGCACAGCCACATCAAGCATCTGCGCGCGGCCCAGGCAAAGCGCGCGCTGGGCCTGAAGGCGATCTTCAGCGAGATTTTCGAAACCATCGCCAATCGCGATTTTTCCGCGCTGTTCATGGCGGCGCTGTTCGGCGCCATCGCCACCGGCATCTCGGCCTCGCTCAGCTTCTATTTCTCGGCCTATTTCTGGGGGTTCAGTTCCGAACAGATCGGGCTGATCACCATGAGCGTGTTCCTTTCCGCCGCCATTGGCGGGGCGATGTCACCCGTGGTCAGCCGCACGCTCGGCAAACAGCGCGGGGCGGTGGTGATCGGGCTGCTGGCCGGGATCGTGCTACCGCTGCCGATCATGCTGCGGCTGTTCGGGCTGCTGCCGCCCAACGGCGATCCGGCGATTTTCTGGATCGTGTTCTTCGTCACCATGATCGATGTTGGCCTGATCATCTGTTTCCAGGCGCTCACGGCCTCGATGCTGGCCGATCTCGTCGAACAGGCTGAAGTGCGCACCGGCCGGCGCAACGAGGGCATCTTCTTTGCCGCCAACACCTTCATCCGCAAGGCGGTGCAGGGCCTGGGCGTGATGGCCGCCAGCTTCGTGCTGACCCTGGCGCAATTCCCCAAGGGCGCCAATCCGAGCCAGGTTCCGGAATCCAGCCTGTGGCAGCTGGGCGCGACCTATGTGCCGGCGATCTGGCTGGTGTGGGCGCTGATGATCTTTGCCGTCTCGCGCTACCGCCTCAGCCGCGCCGGCCATGAAGCCAATCTGGCCACGTTGGCGGAGCGCGGTTAGGGTCTGACAAACACCGATTTGGGCAGCACCACGTGCACGCCCTTGTTGCGGTCCACCAGCTCGGTGATCTCAACGTCGCCGGAAACGCTGATCAGCATATAGGCGTCGTCACGGGTCATGCCTTTGGCGCTCACCAGGAAATCGATCATGTTGCGCACCGCCTTGCGGGTAGCGTTGCTCAGATCATCATCGAAGCCCATCGCGATAAAGGCCGTGGAGGTTTCGGCGCGCGGATAAGGGGTGGCGACTTTCTTGTGCAGGATGAACTCGAAGGTGCCAATCAGCGAAGTTTCCAGCGCCGTGATCGTCACTTCGCCATTGCCCTGTGCGGCATGGCCATCGCCGGCCTGGAAAAATGCGCCGGGCACATAGACTGGTAGGAACAAGGTGGTGCCAGCGACCAGCAATTTATCATCCATGTTGCCGCCGTTGATGCCGGGCGGGGCGGAGTCCACTCGGCCGAAGGTGGCCGGCGGCGCCACGCCCATGCTGCCAAAGAACGGCGCCAGCTTCACCTCGATGCCGGGCCCGAATTTGCCGACCATGCGCTCGCGGTCCAGGGGCACGATCTTGATGCGCGAATAAGGGAAATCGTCGGTGAGGAACCCCGCACCGTACCGGAACGAGGTGTAGCTGTAGGGGATGGCGAGATCGATCTTCCTGATGCGCACTTCCAGCGTGTCGCCGGGTTCCGCGCCTTCGATGGCGATCGGCCCGGTGAGGATATGCCCGCCGGGCCCGCGCGCGGCGAGCGGCACGCCGTCGAACACGGCGCGCAATTCCGGTTCGATATCGTGCGGGGCAACCCCGGCGCGTTCCAGCGTGGTCGGGTTGTTGGTGAGCAGCGTGTGCATCACAACCGTGTCACCCGATCTGATGGTCAGCACCGGCTTGTCGGCGGCATCATAATGGCCCCACGCCACGGTTTGTGGGGTGGGCTTGAGTTCATGCGTAGTTGCAAAGGCCGGAGCAACGATGGCCAGGGCAACGAGGAAGGTGAGGCGCATCACGTTCGTCCTTTTGAAAAAACGCACCAGCTCAGGCGCCGGCCATCTCCATCACCACGTCCCACTCTTCATCGGTGATCGGCACAACACTCAGACGGAACTGGCGGAACATCGCCATCCCAGCCAGCCGCGACTCGGCCTTCATCTCCGCCAGCGTGACCGGGCGCGGCATGGGCCCCTTGGGGCCGACCAGCACGGCCGGGAAACGGCCCTTGGGGTCGCTGGGATCGATGAAATGTTCGCCCACCACCTGGGCGATGCCAACGATGCACAGGCCTTCGTTCGAATGGTAGAAGAACAGCTCGTCACCAATCTTCATCGACCGCAGGTAGATCGCGGCCTGGTTGTTGCGCACGCCGTCCCACGCGGTCTGACCGTCCTTGTTCAGCTGTTCCCAGCTGTATTTGAAGGGTTCGGATTTCACCAACCAGCGCGCCATCTCAGAAAGCTCCTGCCCAGGCATCAGGCTTGAAGCCAATCAGGGCCACGCCTTCCCCTTCCACGATCGGCCGCTTGATCATCGACGGATTGGCCCGCATCAGCGCTTGGGCATTGTCCGCATCCAGGCCGGTCTTGTCCGCATCGGGCAGCGCCTTGAAGGTGGTGCCGGCGCGGTTCAGCACCGCCTCCCACCCCCAGCGCGCCACCCATCGGGCGAGCGCATCGGCGGGGACGCCGGCCTTTTTGTAATCGTGGAATTCATGCGCCACGCCGGCAGCCGTCAGGAAGGTGCGCGCCTTCTTCACCGTGTCGCAGTTCGGAATGCCGTACAGTTGCAGCGCCATCGCCCGCCTCCTTTGCCCGGCGCCTCCATGCCAAGTCACAGGCCCGCTGCCAAGCCGGCGCGCATCAGGTCGCAGGCGTTGGGTGGATTCCGAAGCTGTCAATCAATCAGGGAACTGATGATCATATCGCTTGTAAAAGCCTTCGCAAGGAACGGATATGGGTAAAAGTCTCCTGCTCTTGCTGTTCGGTGTGCCAATACCGATCATCATCATCCTCTATTTCGTGTTTTTCCGTTGAATAAAAGACAGTAACGCTCATTCAGTGAAAGGAATATCCAATGGCCACCACTGAAAAATCGACGACAAAGGTTGACGCTATTGCTTTGCTGAAGGCGGATCATCGCAACTTGGAGGGGCTTTTCGCCAAATATGAAGCAGCCACCACCCGTGCGCAAAAGCGCACGCTGGCCACGCAGATCTGCACTGAACTCACCATCCACACCCGGCTGGAAGAGGATATCTTCTACCCAGCGTGCAAGGGCGTGGTTGATGCGGCGCTGCACGACGAGGCGCATGTGGAACATGATGCCGCCAAGCTGATGATCGCGGAAATCGCGCGCGACAGCGGTGAGGACCAGTTCCACGACGCCAAGGTGATGGTGCTGAAGGAAGAAATCGCCCACCATGTCGGCGAGGAAGAACGCGCCGGGGTTGGCCTGTTTGCGCAGGCCAAAAAGGGTGGCCTTGATCTCGCCGAACTGGGCGCCCGCATGGCGGAGGAAAAGAAGCGGCTGACAGCCGATTACAAGGCCAACGGCCTGCCCATGCCGGATGCCACCACGTTGGTTGCGACCAGCATCGGCCAACTCGCGCCGGCCTGAACGAAACGCATGGGGCCAGGCCATGTGGCCAGGCCCCATGCGACACGCCGCCAGGCGCAAACGCAGAACAAAGCGGCTACACCGGCGCGCATGGAGATTGTCTGGTTCAAGCGCGACCTGCGCGTGCATGATCATGCACCACTGGCCTCCGCGTGCGCCAGCGGGCGGCCGGTGCTGCCGCTCTACATCGTCGAGCCGGAGCTGTGGCAGCAGCCCGATGCCAGCGGACGGCAGTTCGCGTTTCTCGTTGAAAGCCTGACCGATCTGGACCGCAGCCTCGCCGCCCGCAGTGGCCGGCTGGTGGTGCGGATGGGCGATGCCGTGCAGGTCTTGCACGATCTCCACGCAGCGCACGGTATCACCGGCATGCACGCCCACCAGGAAACCGGCAATCTGTGGAGCTTTGCCCGCGACAAGGCGGTGCGGCGCTGGGCACGGGGTGCCGGCGTGCCCATGCATGAAGCGCAGCAAAACGGCGTGTGGCGGGCGCTGAACAACCGTAACGGTTGGGCAGCGCGGTGGGAGGCGATGATGCGTGAACCCCGACTGCCGGCACCGCAGGCGATCCATATGGCCGATGTCGCCAGCGAGGCCTTGCCGGAAGCGGCAGCGCTTGGCCTGGCGCCAGACCCCTGCCCCGGCCGCCAGCGCGGCGGGCGGCGCGCAGGACTGGCCTTGCTGAAAAGCTTTCTGAGCGAGCGCGGCCGGCCGTATCGGGCGGCCATGTCTGCGCCCGACAGCGGGGCTGATCATTGTTCCCGCCTGTCACCCCATCTGGCGCTGGGCGCGCTTTCGATGCGCGAAGTGCTGCACGCCGCCGCCGCCGCACGGCTCCGCTGGAAAGACGCGGGCGACACGCGCTTCACGGGTTCCATCGACAGCTTCATCAGCCGGCTGCACTGGCATTGCCACTTCATCCAGAAACTGAAAGACGCGCCGTGGCTGGAACAGCACTGCCTGCACCCGGCCTATGCCTCCCTGCCCGCCCATGATGCCGCGCGGCTGGCGGCGTGGGCGGAGGGGCGCACCGGCTGGCCGTTCGTCGATGCCTGCATGCGCAGCCTTGCTGCCACCGGCTGGCTGAATTTCAGGATGCGGGCGATAGTGATGGCGGTGGCGAGCTATCACCTGCGGCTGGATTGGCGGCACAGCGGCGCGGCGCTGGCACGGCTGTTCACCGATTATGAGCCAGGCATCCACTGGCCCCAGGTGCAGATGCAATCAGGCACCACGGGCACCAATATCCCGCGCATCTATAACCCCGTGAAACAGGGCCATGATCAGGATCCAGATGGAGACTTCATCCGGCGCTGGCTGCCGGAACTGGCGCACTTGCCGACGCCGTTCGTGCATGAGCCGTGGCTGGCCGAGATGCCGCCCGCATACCCTGCGCCGCTGGTTGATCATGAACAGGCTGCGCGCGATGCCAAGGCCGCCATCACCGCCATCCGCCGCGATCCCGCGCACGGGGGCCCGGCCCGCGCCATCGTGGCCAAACACGGCAGCCGCAGGGCCGGCTTGCCAGACACCACCCGCCGCCGCAAAACTGCAACCGTGAACAACCAGGGCCAACTTGATCTGTGACCACAGAGGGCAATCCGATCACGCCCGCCGGCATGGCGGCTCTGCGCGCCCGTTACGAGCAATTGCTGCACACGGATCGGCCCGCCACCGTGGAGGTGGTGCGCTGGGCCGCTGGCAATGGCGATCGCAGCGAGAACGGCGATTATATCTATGGCCGCAAAAAGCTGCGCGAGATTGACCGGGAACTGGGCCATCTCGCCAAGCGCATGGCGGCCGCCCGGGTGGTCGATCCCGCCCGCCAGACCGAGCGGGATCGCGTGCTGTTCGGCTGCACGGTGGAAATCGCCGATGATGACGACAATCGCCGCACGCTCACACTGGTGGGCGATGACGAGCAGGATGCAGGCCTTGGCCTGATTGGCTGGAGCGCCCCCATCGTGCGCACGCTGCGGGGTGCCCGCCTGGGTGATGTGCGCAGTGTTCGGTTACCCGGCGGCGAGAAGAACTGGGAAGTTCTGGCTATATTGTGGCCAGCCGGACATCCCGGCTGAACATCTCCCCTGCCATCTCAGCCGCCGCAACCGTCATCGGCTGGAACGAGTGATGACGGCAGAGTTCAAAATGGCCCCGACTTGCGCTTCGTCAAACCCCAGACCGGCCAAAACAGTCGTGGCGCAATCGCGAGGAACGCCATAGCCACCCTTGAGCACCGATATCTCGACATCCACGCCGTGAGCCTTGAACAGGTTGCGCAAGCGGCAGACGTAGACTTTGACGATCTGCGGTGACTCGGTTCCCAGCGCCTTGCGGAAATCATCGTTTGAAACGATCCGGCCGTGGTTCGCGAGCAGCGTGGTCAGGACCACCAGCGGTGCCATGCTGAGATCCGGCAACCGTGATTTGAAAATCTGCAGGAGATCGACGTCGAAATCCATATGGTCGTACCGACGCCATGTCCGCTTGTCGCTCTTGTCGGATTTGCCCGACGGTGAGCGCGCACGCCAATCCGTGCCGGTCTCGTCTTGCTGCTCCTGCGCGTCCCTCATCCCCTGAGTGGGCCAGAGGAACTCGCCGTTTGCTTGCGTTTCGCGCCCCTGTGCCACAAGGGCGCGGCAGGTGCGGAGCAACGTTTCAGCTTGCAAGATCATCGATTGCAGCGCGCCAGCCGGATCGGCGAAATCAATCATTTCGATGGCCCGGCGTTCGGGGGTGGCAGTGCGCACGCCATCCAACATGTTATCTACCTGCTCCGTCATACCGTTATCCTTGTCGCCTGGCGCGGTGCGGCAGGCTGCTGTTGATGTTGAACGCGACTGACCAAAGCCTCTATGGCAACGCCCGATTTGGACGGCTCGCCATAACCCGAGAATACGATGTTAAGTTCATCAAATTGCCGCCAACTCCGTTCACGATGATTGACCTCACGACAAGCTTCATTACTTCCGATACCGGAACATTTACGTTTGTGTGCACCGGCACAATTCAACAAGCCAATCAGGCACGAGACGGCTTTATATGCTCCAATAATCCTATCCTGCTTCACTCGGATGCAGGATTGTCATCGTGAACTGAAAGATACGCAGATAAAAGGCGGATGATGATTGTGATCCGAAATTAATAATTTATTCATTTCCTCAAACTTCTGCTATCTATCCGCACCAGATCCGCTCATTGAAATATATTGTAACTTATTATCCAATGAAAAATACTAATTTATTATAATTATTTTTTATAATTATTCAACAAGCTCGGCTTTTTGAGATGATGGCTGAGGATGCTCACGATTATTTTTCATTTCATCATCAATGTTTCTTGCCCTGAGCAATCTGGATATGAACAAAACCCCAAATTTATCTCGATCGTAGCCAGTGGTTTTTTCATTTGTTGCATAATGTTGCAACGCAATCTGGGTGACGAGCAAAGACACGAGCCAAACGGGCACAAGAATTACCCATAAGGACATATCCGACAACAGCAGGACCGCCAGGATCGCTACCGCGGCCATGGCGAACACCCTATTGGCTTGTCGTTCCCGTTGTTTGCGCATCGAATTAACCTCTGTGTGCGTAGTTATCGCAGTTTTTTAGCCGGGTCGGCAAAACGCTTCACATCCACAAACGAACGAATTTGTTTGATCAGGCAGCATGATCGCGGGGCTCCCCGTCTCTGCCGCCCACTGTCCGCCAGGCGCAGACTTTCACCGCAACCGTTGGATCTGGCGCGCCTGATTGGCCCCGCCTTCCGCGCCGATGCCATTCTCGAACAGATAATCGTGGCAGTGATGGCCGATTGAATCCTGTCGGCGGGTAGGAGGGTGCTTCGCCGATCGCGCGCTAAGCTCTTGATCTCGAAGCCAGGATGTCGGCAGCGCGCAGCCTGCCGGCCAGCCAGGTTTCGTGGGCCGCCCTTCCTCGGCCGCTCAGCCCAGAATGAATTCGGCAATATCGGCCTTGTCAGCGAACCCCATCTTCCTCACCCGTTTGTCGACAGCGTCCGCGGTGACTGTGATGAGGCGCTAACTGCTCAACCGATTAAGCAATGTATAAGGTCCGCGATCGGATAGATCGCTTGCGCTCATCGCCTGTTTGATGCTGATCGAAGCCCTTTTATTGATGGAAAACAGCAATTTGGTTCCAAGTCGAAATGCGCCCAGACCGACGCTGGCCCATGAAGTGTCGTTCCATATCAAGCGACTGCATGATGAACATGTCGGCTGATGGCTGCCCATCATCTATTTTTTTAAGGATTTTTTTCAGCGGACCAGTGGCCCGTGGTGAACCGATAAACTTATGAACAATATGGGATTTATACTGACATCCATTAACAACCTCAGAAGTTCATAGGCTTCTGGGTGAACCACGCAGTCATTCGGTTTGAACAGGGTTCGCTTCTGGATGCGATCACCTTGGCGATGAAGCGCGATTTCGATGCGGCGAGGTAAACCACGTCGTTTGGAGACGGTCCGGTCATCGAAACGTTCGAGAATGAGACGCCCTCTCAACATGATCTGTAACCACGCACAACCAGTGGGAGACACGGAAAGCCGCAAAATGCTGGCCTGATTTGCCACAGGATCGGCAACAACCAGCAAGGATGGACATGGGTTTATACGCTGCCGGCAGCCGCATGTTCGCATGGCCTTGCGCGAAGGCTGCTTCAGCGATGCCGTGACGGGCCTTCTCGCCAGCGGTCGCGCTGCGCAATGGCCCGTTTGCGTTTACAGGTCTGCCAGATCGGCAATATAGCTCTTGAGCGCCCGTTCGACGGTTGGCTCGATGGCCAGGAAATGGCGCCGGCCATCACTTTCATCCGGGACACGCATCAACACGCCATCGTCCACCATGCGCGTGATCAAGCGCAGCGCGGTGGTGGTCGCCACCCCAGCGACAATGCAGGCGCTCGAAACGGCAACTTTGCGATCTTCCAACGAGGCCAGAATCAGATCGAGCAGGATGTTCCAGGCCGGGTCGCCCAACGCCTTGCCGCCAATCGCCATCGCCCGGGTGGATTCTGCACGGATCAGCTTCCGGAGCAGAGCGGCGTCTGGATTGGTCCGCATGGACGTGGGGACATCCACAGCAGCCGTCGCATGACCAGCCTGATTCTGCAGCAGGCTGCCGAGCAGGCGGATTTCCCCGGTCAGGGTTGAAAGCTTGTCGTCCACGGATTCCGTGCGCGCGGCCTTCGCCCGCAAATCCCGGATCAATGCGAGCGGGGCATCGAGTGCCGCCATCGCAAACGGCTTGATCAGCAGGTCCACCGCCGACGCCCGCAGCGCCTCGATTGCCAGTTCCACCGTCGGATCGGCCGTTGTCAGGATGAAGCGCGGCCATCCCTCACCCCGGGATGAAGGGCGCAACGCCACCATCTTCATCAGGGTCATCGCGGCGCCGCCGTTCAGGCCGCCATCAACGATCACCGTCGAAATGGCCGGGTTGGCCAATTCATCAACGGCCTGCGCGTGGCTGTGGGCGACCACAACCGTGTATCCAAGATTTTCGAGGTGATTCAGACACGCCTTCGCAAATGCGAAATCGCTATCGGCGATCAGGATCTTGTCCGGCTGCCTCATTCTTATCTCTTTGCAACCATTATTCATGAAATTTATTTTATGTGATCTGAAAATAAACGATCAAGTCACAAATATCTCTTTGCTAGTTGCAGCTTTTAATAGTGGCCGTTATCGACCCAAACTGCAAAAAGATGCAATACCGGAGATATATTCATCCGCTTCTGATGAGAAATCCGATTTTGGTCGCATAAGTAGATTCACTTAGATGGTTCTTGGGGACTTTATTCCGTAAAACCTGAGACTTGCAGGATTCCACGGTTACAGCCGAAATCGGTGCCAACTTGATTTGCCGCTGATCGAACGCCGCCGCAAAGTTTTCGGCACTCCGAAAGGAGGTCTGCCGAACGGCGTTGGCCTGCAGGTTGAACGGCGGCGCATTCGTGCCGCTGGCGACCAGGCGGGTGAACCGCCGGACAAGCGCGTCCACTGCGCGCATGCCCCGGAATGTCCAGCAGACGAGACGCCACGGTTGGGGTTGGTTGCGCCCCATCCCACTGATGCGCAACGGCCCTCGGGTCCTGCCGTGGCGTCTCCCCGCTCTGACGGCACCGCCTTGATGGCCGGGCGGAGAGTGCCGGCGATCTCTTGTAAAATGGAGTGGTTTCATTTTTGCAAGATTCACCTAGTTTACCTCTGTTGAGATAGCATGTGTAATGGAGGTTAATGGCTCTTCTGCCCCTCTCATTCGGCCAATCGAGAGCCCGCCGCTTCACGTCGGCTGCCGCGGCCGCCGAAGCCGTGGCAACAACGATACCCAGCCTGCAGATGTTCGATTTGCCCGGCCCGGGGAGCCCCGCCTTCGCCTCCGCGGATCTGGTCTGCGGCAGCGTCAAGGTCGCAACCAATTCCGTGACGCCGTGTCGGGTCACCGTTACGGATTCGCAGGGCTGGCACTTCTTCGTTTCCGTTGCTGGCCAATCGAAAACGCTTTGGGATAGAAACGAGATCAATCTGCTCCCCGGCCAGAACATGATGATCATGCCAAACCTCCCGCGCACAAGCGATCGAACCAACAGCAGCGCCTTCGTGGCCGCCTTTGATATCGACGAACTCCTGAAACGACAGAGGGCCATGAGCGGCGCCGAGAGCATCGTGCATGTGCCTGACGACCGGCCCACGAAAATCCCTCTCGGCTTTCAGCCCGCCCTCTGGCGGACATTCACCCATATCTGCAAGATCATTGACGCCTGCGGCGAGGATAGCGCGCTCGCGGCCCGCCTGGGCGTCGATGATCTCATCTATCGATGGCTGGCGACGACCCTGCTCGAAGCCGAAGACACGGCAGAAACACAGCATGTTCCAAGAGGCCGCGTTGATTTCGTGTGTGATTACATCCGCGCCACCATCGACGTGCGCCCCTTGACGTTGACCGAGATGGAAAACGCGAGTGCACTTTCGGCACGGTCACTGCAATATGGTTTCATGAGACGGTTCGGCTGTTCACCCATGCAATGGCAGCAACGTGAACGCATGATCAGGGTGCGGGAACGGCTGTTTCTTCTGCCTCCCGATGCAACGATCACTGAATTGGCCTATGAAATAGGCTTTTCAACACTCAGTGCATTGACTACATTGTACAAACGGCATTTTGGGGAAACCCCGATCCAAACCATCACATCGGCGCGAATTCACCGAAATGCGTGATTTTGAAAGCTGAGTGCGTTTTTTGGTCTGCGCATTCTGACGCTTTTGAGAGATGGCTAATAAACGCCATCTTCCCCCGAGATGTGCTGGGGTTGTGGAGAGAAGCCTTGAAATGGCAGGTCGTCACCCTGCATGCCTGTGAAAATTTCAGGCTGGCAATTGATGAGAAACTTTCTGAGCTCGGTTATGAGACGATTGCCCTGCCGCGCGTTGAGGATCTGATTGCCGCCGGCCGTCGAGACGACCATTGCATCCTGCTGTTTGATATGTTCGATGACGAAGCGTGGGTCTTTGTGAAATCGGCGTTGCAGCATTGGTTGCCAAACGCCGTCACGCTTCCCGTCAATGCCATGAATTTTACAGACCGTGATGCAACGAAGATCGACACCTATTGCGACATGATCGCGTTGTCGAAGAAGTTGTTCGTTGTACATTCTTCAGTCGTTGGCCAATCCGCCTACGCTTGAGCCATGGCGAATGCAGCCACGACGGCACCGGTTTCCCGCTGCCGCACCCTTTGCGCCTTCATCCCGAAATTGGCCGCCTGATCCTGTCTCGCAGAATCGATCCGGTTTGAATGGCGGGAACCTGGCAACGTGAAGGCCGGAAAGCTTTTCCAACAAGCAGGTTGGCGCTGAAAATCTGCTGGGATCAGTGGCGCTTGCGCGTGGCCGCCGCGGCGATCAGCACAAGGCCGAGGAAGCCCATGCTGGCCCAGAATTGCGGTGCCAGATCGGGGGTGAGCGCCATGGCCGCCAGCACGCCCAGCATGGCCGCAACCGCCACAAACCGCCCCCAGCGCAGGAAGCCGCCGCCGATACCCATCCGGATCGCCGCGACAACAACCAGCGAGTAGACGAACAACATGGTGGCGCCCGACGCATTGACCAGGAAGGCGAACACCAGCGACGGCGACAGCACCGAGGCGAACACGCAGGCGAGGCCCACCAACGTGCAGGCGATGATGGAACGGGCCGGTACGCCGCGGCTGTCCACCGCCACGCTCCAGCGCGGCGCATCGCCATTGGCGGCCAGCGTGAACAGCGCCCGGCTGGCGACATAGATGGACGAGTTGAGGCAGGACAGCACGGCAACCAGCACCAGCAGATTCATCATCAGCGCCGTACCTGGAACGCCGATCACATCCAGCGCGGCAGCGAAGGGTGATTGGCCAGCCACGATGTTGCGCCATGGCACGATGCAGACAATCAGGCTCATTGCGCCGATGTAGAAGACGCTGATGCGCAGGATCAGCGTGCTTGCCATCTTGGCGACCATATCGCCCGAATCCTCGGCTTCGGCGGCGGCCACGGTGACAATCTCGGCACCCACCAGGGCAAAGATCACCGTGGTGACGCCAGCAATCACCGCGCCCCAGCCCATCGGCGCCAGCCCACCATCGTTGGTGAGATTGGCAATGCCGGTGGAGGCCGGCGATCCGAACAGAAACACGCTGCAGATGATGATGAACAGCGAGATGGCCACCACCTTGATGGTGGAGAACCAGAATTCGAACTCGCCAAAACTGCGCGCCGAAAGCAGATTGGAACCGGCCATCAGCAAGGTGAGCACGGTGCCGATCAGCCACACCGGCAGATCAACCCAAAGCGCGACGATGCCGGCCCCGGCGATTGCCTCGATGCCGATCACCACCGCCCAGAAATACCAATAGAGCCAACCAGCGGTGAAACCGGCCCAGCGGCCCAGCCCGGCGCGGGCATATTCGGTGAAGGTGCCGGCGTGCGGCACCGCCACGGCCAGCGCCGCGATCACCCGCATCACGATCAGCAAGATGGCCCCGGCCAGCGCATAGCTGATCACCACGGCCGGACCGATGGAGGCGATGGCCGCGCTGCTGCCGACGAACAGGCCGGCGCCGATGACGCCGCCCAGCGTGATCATGGTGACATGCCGGCGCTTCAATGTGCGCGCCAGTGCCGGGGTCGTATCCGCTTCGCTCATTCCCGCCCCCGTATCGCCGGCCTCATTCCCACTCGATTGTGCCGGGCGGCTTTGACGTATAGTCGTAAACCACACGGTTGATACCCTTCACCTCGTTGACGATGCGGGTGGCAGCGCGGGTGAGGAAGCTGGCCTCGAAGGGATAGACATCGGCGGTCATGCCATCCACGGACGTGACCGCGCGCAGGCCGCAGACCCGATCATAGGTGCGGCCATCACCCATCACGCCAACCGTGCGCACCGGCAGCAGCACGGCAAAGGCCTGCCAGATTTCATCATACAGCCCGGCCTTGCGGATTTCGTCGAGATACACGGCGTCGGCCTTGCGCAGCGTGTCGCAGGCTTCCTTGGTGACTTCGCCGGGGATGCGGATGGCAAGGCCGGGGCCGGGAAACGGGTGGCGGCCGACAAACGCCGGCGGCAGGCCGAGCTCGACACCCAGGCGGCGCACTTCGTCCTTGAACAGTTCGCGCAGCGGTTCGACCAGCTTCATGTTCATGCGTTCCGGCAGCCCGCCGACATTGTGGTGGCTCTTGATCGTCACGCTGGGGCCGCCGGTGAAGGAGACGCTCTCGATCACGTCGGGATAGAGGGTGCCTTGGGCCAAGAAATCAGCGCCGCCGATCTTCTTGGCTTCGGCCTCGAACACCTCGATGAAGGTCTTGCCGATGAACTTGCGCTTGGCTTCCGGATCGGTGACGCCGGCGAGACCACCAAGGAACAATTCCTCGGCTTCGACGTGCACCAGCGGGATATGATAATGTTCGCGGAACAGGGTGACGACCTGTTCGGCTTCGCCCAGCCGCATCAGGCCATGATCGACGAACACGCACGTGAGCTGATCGCCGATGGCTTCGTGAATCAGCACGGCGGCCACAGCAGAATCGACCCCGCCTGACAGGCCGCAGATCACCTTGGCCGATCCCACCTGCTCGCGGATTTCGGCGATCTTGGATGCACGGAAGCCGGCCATCGACCAGTTCGGCGTGATACCGCAGACATTGACGACGAAATTCTTCAACAGCGCGCCGCCATCGGGCGTGTGCACCACTTCGGGGTGGAACTGCACGCCGTAAAGGCGGGCTTCGTCGTTGGCGATGGCAGCGAACGGCGCGCCGGCGCTCACCGCCACGGCGCGGAAGCCGGGGGGGATCGCCTCGATGCGGTCGCCATGGCTCATCCACACGGTCGGCCGGTCGCCCTTGGCCCACACGCCGGCAAAGAAGGCGCAATCGTCGACGATGTCGATTTCGGCACGGCCAAACTCGCGGTGATCGGAGGCGACAACTGCGCCGCCCAACTGGTAACAAAGCGACTGTTCACCGTAACAGATGCCCAGCAGCGGCACGTCGGCGGCCAGCACGACATCCGGAATACGCGGGCCGTTTTCATCGCTGATATTGGCCGGGCTGCCCGACAGGATGACGCCCTTGGGCTGCATCCTTGTGTATGCATCGCCGCCTTTGGCGAAGGGCACGATCTCGCAATAAACGCCAACTTCGCGGATGCGCCGGGCGATGAGCTGCGTCACCTGGCTGCCGAAATCGAGGATGAGGATCGAGTCGTCTGGCGTGTGCATCGCGGGCGCTTAGGGCGTGGCGGCGTTTGGCGCAACCACCAGCGGCAACAGCACCTGCCGCCATGCATCGGGCAGCGGCGCGGGCCGGCGCGTCTCCCTGTCGACATAGACGTGGACGAAATGGCCTTCCGCGGCCGGCGCTTCATGGCCGGCGGTGAACAGGCCCACTTCCCAACGCACGCTGCTGTTGCCCAGTTTGGCGATGCGCAGGCCGGCCTCCACGATTTCGGGGAAGGCGACCGAGCGATTGTACCGGCAGCCGGTTTCCACCACCAGGCCAATGGGGTTGCCATGGTTGATGTCGAGCAGGCCCTGCTCGATCAGCCAAGCGTTCACCACGGTATCGAACCAGCTATAATAGACCACGTTGTTGACGTGGCCATAGGCATCATTGTCCATCCAGCGGGTGGGGATCAGGCGGTGGACGCGATAATCGGATCGGCTGTTCATGGCGATGCGCCTTGCCAGCGATTCGCCTGAAAAGCAAAAACCCCGGCCATTTCTGGCCGGGGTTTTTAGGTTGGGATGGTGGAGCCTAACGGGATCGAACCGTTGACCTCTACAATGCCATCGTAGCGCTCTCCCAGCTGAGCTAAGGCCCCACATCCCAATGTGGTCGTTGCTGTTACCAGCAACGCCGGGAGCGGCCGGTTAGGCGATGTTTCGAAGGCTTGCAAGCCCGAAATTCGCCAAGCCGGCCGATATCCTCAATTCTCGTCGTCGGTACCTTCCGAGACGACACCCAGATCATCATCATCGCCCAGATCGACGTCGGCATCGGCTTCGCCGGCTTCCACGTCGGCGTCTTCGATGTCCAGATCCTCATCCACGGCCACCACGGCGTCTTCCTCGGCGGCCTGCGGCTTGGTGGCTTCAAACGGCGTCGTCTGCTTGGACTTCAGGACCGGTTCCGGCGCCCAGCCAAAGCCGCAGGAAATGCAGGTCACCGGGTCTTCCTTGCCCAGATCATAGAATCGGGTGTTGCATTTCGGGCAGGCACGCTTGGTGCCCCATTCAGCCTTGACCATATCGTCTCCGTGATCGTCCCGGCCGTGGGTCCAGCCGGGGAAACGCAATCGAGCCGGGGCAGCACAGCCATCCCGGAAAGACCGGCGCATTGCCACAGCCGGCAAGCCCTGTCAAAGCGCCGCGTCATGAATCACGTCGCCGGAAAACCCGCATCGCTCTGCCTTGCCGCTTCAGGCCCGCTCACGGGCGATGTGACGGTGCCGGGTGACAAGTCGATCAGTCACCGCTCGTTGATGCTCGGCGCGCTGGCGGTGGGCGAAACCCGCATCACAGGGCTGCTTGAGGGCGAGGATGTGCTGGCCACTGCCGCGGCGATGCGGGCGATGGGGGCCAAGATCGAGCGCACGGGTACCGGCGAATGGCGCGTTCACGGCGTTGGTGTTGGCGGGCTGTTGCAGCCGGCGACCGCGCTCGATATGGGCAACAGCGGCACTTCCACGCGGCTCTTGATGGGCCTGGTCGCCTCCCACCCGATCACCGCGACGTTCATCGGCGACGCCAGCCTGTCGGGTCGGCCGATGGGGCGGGTGATCACGCCGCTGTCCCTGATGGGCGCAGCCATTGCCGCCACGCCAGGGCCGGGACGGCAGACCCTGCCCCTCATGCTCACCGGTGCCTGCCCGGCGATTCCGCTCCGCTACACGCTGCCGGTCGCCTCGGCGCAGGTGAAATCGGCGGTGCTGCTGGCTGGCCTCAACACGCCGGGCGAGACGGTGGTGATCGAACCCATCCCCACCCGTGATCACAGCGAGCGCATGCTGGCCGGATTCGGTGCCCAGCTTTCCGTTACCGAATCGCCGCAGGGCCGCATCATCACCATCCGCGGCGAGGCCGAACTGAAGCCGCAGACCATTCAGGTGCCCGGCGATCCGTCGTCAGCCGCCTTCCCGATGGTCGCCGCGCTCATCGTGCCGGGCAGCGGCATCATCATCCGCAATGTTGGCCTGAACCCCACCCGCGCCGGGTTGGTGCGAGTGCTGCAGGCGATGGGCGGGCGCATTGATCTGTTGAACGAACGCACCGTTGGCGGCGAACCGGTCGCCGATCTCCACGTCCGCCACAGTGCGCTCACCGGCATCGACGTGCCGCCTGACGGCGCGCCCAGCATGATTGATGAATATCCGGTGCTGTTCGTCGCCGCCGCCTTTGCGAAGGGGCGCACGGTAATGCGCGGGATCGAGGAACTGCGGGTGAAGGAATCCGACCGGATCGCTGTGATGGCGCAGGGGCTGCAGGCCTGCGGTGTGCAGTGCGAGGAGCTTGAAGACGGCCTGATCGTCGAAGGCCGCGACGGCGATCTCGTCCCCGGCGGCGCCACCATCGCGGCCCGGCTCGATCACCGCATCGCGATGAGCTTCGCTGTGCTGGGCCTGAACGCGGCACGGCCGGTGGTCATTGATGATGCCCGGCCGATCGCAACGAGCTTTCCAACGTTCGTGGCAATGATGGAGCAGCTTGGCTGCAGGCTTCTCCCAACGGCAGATCATTGATGGCGCGGGCAGCCCCGCCGCTGCCATAAGGCAAGGCTGGTTCTGCCATCGTTGCCCGCAACGCGTAATCGGCCAGAACACGCTGCGCCGCTGCCACGATTGCCGTCGGATCACGCCCCACCAGCGCGGCATTGCCGCTGAACAGCCCCTCGCGCCGCTCGGTCGTGTCGCGCAGCACCAGGCAGGGCAGACCGATGGCCGGTGCCTCTTCCTGCACCCCACCCGAATCGGGCAGCACAAGGCGACACTGTCCCATCAGGGCGACGAACCCGGCATAGGGCAGCGGCGGCAGCAACACCGGGACGATCAGAAGGGCGCATCCTTCACGCGGAACAGTGCTTCCAGCGCCGGATCGGTTGGCCGGCCCAGCACGCGTTCAGCGATATACTCGCCCACCACCGGGCCATGCTTGAAGCCGTGGCCGGAACCGCCGCCGGCGATCCAGACATTGTCCCAGCCCGGGTGGCGCTGGATCATGAAATGCTCGTCCACGCTGTTTTCCAGCTGGCACACCCGGGTCTCGATGATCGGCTGATCCTTCAGCCCCGGGAAGCGACGGGCGATATAGTCGCGCGACCGGCGCACCTGGAAGGGCGTGACGATGCGATCATCATTGTCGGGGTCCATGATCGTGTCGCCGCCAACCGGGCATACCTTGATGCCCTTGCCGTCAACATTGGGGAAACCATAGTGGCTGGCTTCCGAAAACACCGGCAGGTTCGGGCAGGAATAACGGTCATCGCCGGCCGGTGCGCCAAAGAAATAGACCTCGCGGCGCGGCGTCTGCAGTTTCTGGCCCAGCAGATCGGGGAACAACCGGCCCAGCCACGGCCCGCAGGCAAACACATATCTGGCGCCGCTCACCGTCTCGCCGCCCTGCAGCGCCAGATTGGCCATGGCACCGCCACTGGCCTGCCCGGGCTGGGCACGGCCCGACACCAGCTGCACACCCTTGCGCGCGGCGGCTTCGGCCACGGCCAGGCAGGCCCGATGCGCCCGCACGATCAGCGCGCCCGGTTCGTACAGGCCAACCGCGTTCTCACCCGGCTCCATCTGCGGCCACCGCCGGCGCATGTCGGCCGCCGTCATCAGTTCATGATCAACCTTCAGTTTCGTGAACACATCCCGCGAGCCGCGCAGGCCGGCATTGAGATCGGTCGCCAGTTGCAGCCGTCCCGCCAGCGAGAGCAGCGGCAACCCGAACTCGCGTTCCCGCTCCCGCCACAGCTCCATCCCGCGCAGCACCCAGCGCGAATAGACTTCTCGATCGCCATAGCCCACCCGGATCTGCCGGGTTTCCCCGCCCGACGTCGCCCGCGCATTGCCCGGCCCATAAGCATCAACCAGCGTGACACTATGGCCCATCTCGCGCAGCCGCAGCGCCGTCCAACCACCGAACGCGCCGGCGCCGATCACCACCACATCCGCCGGCTTGGCCGTGCGCTGCCACTTCAGCGCCGATTGTGCTGAAGCGGTCGAACCAGCCACGCCACTGGCCGCTGCCAAGCCTGCCGCCTTCAAAAATGTGCGACGCTCCATGTGTCCCCCCGTTTATGGCGCGTCCGGTCTTGATGGCCGTGATCAACTGCCTGTAAGCAAAGCGTAGGTCTGCGCCCCGGCCCCGTCAATTGCGCGCCGCCCTGCCCGCCACTTGCCCACCTGCGACCGGCCCGCTAACGCCAACCGGTGATCACCACCCCTCCCCTCGTCATCGCCGTTGATGGCCCGGCTGCCAGCGGCAAGGGCACCATCGCCAAGGCGCTGGCCCGGCATTACGGCCTACCGTTCATGGATACCGGCAAATTGTATCGCGCCTGCGGGCTGGCGGTGCGGCTGGCGGGGCATGATCCTTACGATGCCGATGCAGCGGCACAGGCAGCACGACAGCTTGATCCGGCGCTGCTGGATGATCCTGATCTGATGAGCGCGCTGAACAGTGATTATGCCTCGATCGTGTCCAGCCACCCGGCGGTGCGGGCAGCCTTGTTCGAAACGCAACGGACGTTCGCGCGCCAGCCGGGTGGGGCGGTGCTGGATGGGCGGGATATCGGCACGGTGATTGCGCCGGACGCGACGGCGAAATTGTTCGTGACGGCGACGCCCGAAGTGCGTGCGCAGCGCCGCCATGCTGAACAGGCCGGGCGCGCCAAAGAAACTGGGGGCAGCGATCAGACTCTGGCCGATGTGCTGGCTGACATCCATGCGCGTGATGCCCGCGATTCCGGGCGCTCTGCCGCGCCCTTGGTGCAGGCCAGTGATGCTGCCTTGCTTGATACCAGTAATCTCAGTATAGCCGCCGCCGTCGCTGCAGCGATTGCCTTGGTTGAAAAGGCACGCGCACAGCACAGCCGGTAAGGGGTTATCGGCGTCCCGGCAGGGTTTTCTCTGTGCGGGCGCTTGGCTTTTTTCCGGTTTCTCTTGAGCGGCTGGCATGGTGCCACCGCGACGGCGATGAACGGCGGGCAATGGTGCCTTGTCGAGGGGTTTCGTGGGTATAGGCGGCTTTTGCCGTCCATCCTTGCCCGCGCCGGCCCAAATGAAGGTGAATGATACTATATGGCTACTTCTGCCCAGCCGACCCGTGATGATTTTGCGGCTCTGCTTGATGCCTCGCTCGGTGAGAACCAGAGCTTTGAAGGCCATGTTGTCCGCGGTGTCGTGACCGCGCTTGAAAATGAATTTGTCGTCATCGATGTCGGCCTGAAGAGCGAGGGCCGCGTGCCCCTGCGCGAATTCGCCGGCCTGGATGGCAAGACCGACCTGAAGGTTGGTGATGAAGTCGAAGTGTTCGTTGACCGCCTGGAAAACGCGCAGGGCGAAGCCATGCTGTCCCGCGATCGCGCTCGCCGCGAAGCCAGCTGGGATGCGCTGGAAACCAAGTTCGCTGCTGGCGAGCGCGTCGAAGGCGTGATCTTCGGCCGCGTCAAGGGCGGCTTCACCGTCGATCTCGGCGGCGCCGTGGCCTTTCTGCCCGGCTCGCAGGTGGATATCCGCCCGGTGCGCGATGTCACCCCGCTGATGAACCTGCCGCAGCCCTTCCAGGTGCTGAAGATGGACCGCAAGCGCGGCAACATCGTGGTGTCGCGCCGCTCGATCCTTGAAGAATCGCGCGCAGAAGCCCGCACCGGCCTGATCAGCAGCCTTGCCGAAGGCCAGATCGTTGACGGCACCGTGAAGAACATCACCGATTACGGTGCGTTCGTGGATCTGGGCGGCATCGACGGCCTGCTGCACGTGACCGACATGAGCTACAAGCGCGTCAACCACCCGTCCGAAGTGCTGAACATCGGCGACGTGCTGCGCGTGCAGATCGTGCGCATCAACCGCGACACCCAGCGCATCAGCCTGGGCATGAAGCAGCTGGAAGCCGATCCGTGGACCACTGCTGCTGCCAAGTACGCCGTGGACACCAAGCACAAGGGCCGCGTGACCAACATCACCGAGTATGGCGCCTTCGTGGAACTGGAAGCCGGCATCGAAGGCCTGGTGCACGTTTCGGAAATGTCGTGGGTCAAGAAGAACGTCCACCCCGGCAAGATCGTTTCGACCAGCCAGGAAGTGGAAGTCATCGTTCTCGAAGTGGACGAGGAGAAGCGCCGCATCAGCCTTGGCCTCAAGCAGGCCCAGCGCAATCCGTGGGAAGTATTCGCTGAAACCAACCCGGTCGGCACGATCGTGGAAGGCGAAGTCAAGAACGCCACGGAATTCGGCCTGTTCATCGGTCTCGACGGCGACGTCGACGGCATGGTGCACATGAGCGACATCGCTTGGGGCATGACCGGTGAAGGCGCCCTGTCGCGCCACCACAAGGGCGAGCGCGTTTCGGCCCGCGTGCTGGAAGTGGACATCGAGAAGGAACGCATCAGCCTGGGCATCAAGCAGCTTGATGAACAGGGCGGCACTGGCGCTGCCATGGGCACCCGCAACACCAGCGGCGGCGACTGGAAGAAGAACGACATCGTGACGGTGACTGTGGTCGCTGCCCGCGATGGCGGCCTGGATGTGAAGATCGGCGAAGATGGCCCGGATTGCTACATCAAGCGCAACGATCTGAGCCGCGACCGCGAAGACCAGAAGGCCGAGCGTTTCCAGCCTGGCCAGAAGGTGGACGCCATGGTTGTTGGCTTCGAAAAGGGCCGCAAGCCGATGCTGAGCATCAAGGCGCTGCAGATCACCGAGGAAAAGGAAGCCGTGGCGCAATACGGCACCTCCGATTCGGGTGCGACGCTGGGCAACATCCTGGGCGCCGCCTTCAACAAGGCCCGCGAGGACGCCGACAAGAGCTGATCGCGCTTTTTCGGAAAAGCCATGAAATGCGCCCCGGCAAACCATCTGCCGGGGCGTTTTTCATTGGTGCGGCGCCGCCACGCGGCCTGAGTCCGGAGATTGTGGCACGATGGTTGCGTTTTTTTGACAGACGCGCCTTGACCATCCCTGCCAATGCAATAGGGTTATTGTGTTTTTGGGGAGTATGCGCCGGGGAGGCGCCAAGTGAGGTAGGCCAAGATGATCAGGTCTGAACTGGTTGCCATCGTCGCCGAACAGAATCCGCATCTGACTATCAAGGATGTCGAGCGCATCGTCGCCACCATCTTTGATGAGATCACCGATGCTCTGGCCCAGGGCCGACGCGTTGAACTGCGTGGCTTCGGTGCCTTTTCCACCCGTGAGCGCGATCCGCGCACCGGCCGGAATCCGCGCACTGGCGCCGCCGTGAAGGTGGATGCGAAGAAGGTGCCCTATTTCAAGCCGGGCAAGGAATTACGCGAACGCCTCAACGGCTGATCGTTAGCCCCGCCCAGAAGTGGCATGGGCCGGACGACCGGTTTGACAAGCGGGCGTGGCGGAACCGGTAGACGCAGCGGACTTAAAATCCGCTTTCCCAACGGAAGTGCGGGTTCGAGTCCCGCCGCCCGCACCACATTTGCTGGCCGCCAGCGCAGGGCCGACCCCCAACCCCCTGCTCTGGCGGCGGTTTTTTTGAGCGAACTGCACAATGCCGCCCACCATCAGCCTGATCGGCATCCCCACCGACCAGCACAGCAGCTTCCTGCGCGGGCCGGCCGGGGCCCCGGCGGCGATCCGGGCCGCGCTGGCCAGTGAGCACGGCAACAGCGGCACCGAACGCGGCACCGAGATCGGGCTGGATTTTGCACTGGCGGATCGCGGCGACGTCGCGATCGCTGAAGATGCCGGCGATGATGAGCGTATCCGCGCCGCCATCGCCGCCTGCCCCCGGCCGGTGATCGCGCTGGGGGGCGATCACGCCATCAGTTTCCCGGTGGTCGAAGCCCTGGCCCGCCGCCACGGCGCCTTCGACATATTGCACTTCGATGCCCACCCTGATCTCTATGACGAGCTCGATGGCAATCGCCGCTCCCACGCCTCACCGTTTGCACGCATCATGGAAAGCGGCCACGCTCGCCGACTGGTGCAGGTGGGCATCCGCACGCTCAATCGCCATTGCCGCGAACAGGCGGCGCGGTTCGGCGTGGAGATCATCGAAGCCCGGCATTTCCGCGACGATTGGCGACCGCGATTCGACCGGCCACTCTATGTGTCCATCGATATCGACGCGCTCGATCCAGCCTTTGCGCCGGGCGTATCACACCATGAACCGGGAGGGCTCACCGTCCGCCAGATCGTCAACATCCTGCTTGATCTCGACACCCCGATCATCGGCGGCGACGTGGTGGAACTGAACCCGACACGCGATATCAATGGCATGACTGCGGTGGTCGCGGCCAAGCTGGTGAAGGAACTGGCCGCCGCCATGGCCGCCAATGCAGCAGACTGACAGGCTGGCGTTAATGCCGCATTCCCTTGCAATCAGCACCATAAAAGCCGATTATGAGATGAAGTCGGGTTAATTCTGGCGTGATTCCCGCATTGTGCCGGTGGCATGATCGGTTTCACGCCAATTTTCGACCAGTTGGCCATCCGGTTAGATGGCGGTTTTCATTCATGCCACCGGAGCCGTTGGTTTTTTGGCGCGGTGGTTGGGGATAATAAATGTCCGAAGGCAGTGGTTGGGTCGAGATTGTGCTGCTGGCGTTGCTGGCCGCTTTCATCGGCCTGCGCCTCGTCTCCGTGCTCGGCAAGCGCACCGGGCAGGAGCGGCCGATCGGTGACGCGTTCCGGCCCAGCGCCGAAGTAACCGCGCCGCCGCGCCGTGAAGCGACAAACCCGGTGCGCGGCCAGTTGCTGCTGCCGCCCGGCACCGATCGTGGCCTGTTGCCCGCTCTGGAAGCCGTGGCCGATGCCGATCCCGGCTTCGCCCCCGATCGTTTCCTGGCCGGCGCGCGCAGCGCCTATGGCTTGATCCTCGAAGCCTTCTGGACCGGCGATCTTTCGAGCCTGACCGGCCTGGTGTCGGACGAAGTGCATCACAATCTGTCGAACGCCATCGAGGCGCGCGGCGGTGGCAGCCTGCCCAACCGGCTGGCCGGGCTGGGTGCTGTTGCTCTGCGCGATGCCACGGTGGTTGGCCAGATGGTTGAAGTGACGGTGGGTTTTGTCGCCCGCATCGCCACCAGCGACGGCGAGATTGAAACCCGTGACCTGTGGACCTTCAGCCGCCTTGCCGGCAACACCGATCCGGCCTGGGTGCTGATCGCGACCGACAATGAAGACGACAGCGATCAGATGCCGCCCGATCATTTGGGCGACGCTTCCGACAACAACGCCTGACGATCGTTCCGTGCGCCGGTGGATTGCGCTGGCCAGCCTGTTGCTGCTGGCTGCCTGTGCCGGCAAGCAGGAGCGGCCGGTCTCCCCTGTAGCGCCGCCGTCGTCACCTGCGGCCGTCGCACCCCCGACTGAGCCAGCCAAGCCGCCTCCTGCCAACCGCGCTGCGGATGCCGCTATTGCGCTGGTCGATCTGCCCGCCCTGCCCGAGGCTGCTGCCGCACTGGCCGCCTTTCGCAAATCGTGCGCCGGCCTGATCCGCCGTGAAGATCTGTCGGGCCTGACCCGGCCCGAAGACTGGCAGCCCGCCTGCACCGCTGCCGCCAGCGTGGCGCCGGGCCAGGAAGCAGCGTTTTTCCGCGACCAGTTCCGGGCGATCACCGTGGCCGAAGGCGAAGGCTTTGCCACCGGCTATTACGAGCCGGAAATCGCCGCCAGCTTGAACCCCCAGCCGGGATACGACGTGCCACTCTATCGCCGCCCGGCCGATCTGATCGACGTGCCGCTGGGTGATTTCGCCGCCAGCCTAAAGGGCCGCACCGTGCGCGGCCGCGTGCAGGGCACGCGCCTGGTGCCCTATGCGACGCGCGAACAGATTGCGGCAGGCGCACTGGTGGGCCGGCAGCTGGAGCTGGCGTGGGCCGCTGACACCTATGAAGCCTTCTTCCTTGAAATTCAGGGCAGTGGCCGGCTGCGCCTGCCTGATGGGCGCATCATCCGCGTTGGCTATGATGGCCAGAACGGCCGCGATTATGTCGCCATCGGCCGGCTGCTGATCGAAAAGGGCAAGCTGGAACGCGGCAAGGCCGGCATGCAGGAAATCATCGCCTGGCTGCGCGCCAACCCCGCCGAGGCGCCGGCTGTGCTGAATGCCAATCCGTCGAAGATCTTCTTCCGGGAACTGAAGGGCGACGGCCCGATTGGTGCAATGGGCGCGGCGGTGACACCGTTCGTCAGCGTCGCCGCCGATCCAGCCTTCATTCCGCTCGGCGCGCCATTGCTGGTGGAAACCACGCTCACCGGCCCGGCGACGCCGTTCAGCCGCCTGATGGTGGCGCAGGATACCGGCGGCGCGATCAAGGGCGCCAACCGCATCGATCTGTTCCTTGGCCCCGGTGCCGAAGCCGCCGCCATCGCCGGCGCGCAATCGTCGCCAGCCCGGCTGATCCTGCTGATTCCCGCCACCGCCGCCGCGCGGTTCAAGCCCTGATGCGCCGCCTGTCCGCCCATGAACGGGCCTTGTGGGCGCGAGTGGCGGCCAGCGTGAAGCCCCTGCCCGGCAAGCGGGCGCCGGAAATGCCGGCCGTTGGTGCGCCGACAGCCCCCGCCCCTACCCCGGCCAAGACCGCGCCCAAACCGGCGCCGGCACGGCCCGCCGCCAAGGCGCCGCCGCCGGCCAAGCCCAAGCCCCACCCGCTCGGCGCGCCGCTGGATGGCACCTGGGACCGACAGATCAGCCGCGGCCGCCTCTCCCCTGACCGGGTGATCGATTTGCACGGCCACACGGTGGTTGATGCCCATGCCACGCTATCATCCGCCATCCTCGCCAATGATGGCACCCGCGTCATCCTGGTCGTCACCGGCAAGGGCCGCCCGGACCGTCCAGCGCGCATCCGCGCCGAACTGATGCACTGGCTGGAACGGCCCGATCTGCGCCCCCACGTTGCCAGTTTGCGCGCCGCCCACCCTCGCCACGGCGGTGGTGGGGCCTTTTACGTCATTCTGCGCCGCGCGAAGTGATTGTGGCCAAGTAATCCCCCCTATCGCCAATTGCAGGCGGCCCCGGCAGCGCAATGGACTAATGTGCATTCAGGGGAGGACGTTGCATGTCCGAAGATGTCGTATTGGTCAGCCGTGATGGGCCGGTTGCCATCGTCACACTGAACCGGCCGCAGGCGATGAACGCGCTGAGCCAGGCGCTGCGCCGCGATCTGGCCAAGGTGTTCCGCGAACTTGAAGCAGACGAAGATGTGCGCGCCATCGTGCTCACCGGCGCCGGCACCCGCGCCTTTACGGCCGGCCTCGATCTGAAGGAACTCGGCCAACAGGGCCTGGGCGCCGCCAACGCGGAAGGCCCTGACGACAATCCGGTGAAGGCCATCGAACAAACCGGCAAGCCGGTGATTGGTGCCATCAACGGCGTCGCCATCACCGGTGGCTTTGAAGTGGCGCTGGCCTGCGACGTGCTGATTGGCAGCGAAAATGCCCGCTTTGCCGATACACATGCACGGGTCGGCATCATGCCGGGCTGGGGACTCAGCCAGAAACTTTCGCGCCTGATCGGGCCGTATCGCGCCCGCGAGCTGTCGCTGTCCGGTAATTTCCTCGATGCCGCCACGGCGGAACGCTGGGGCCTGCTCAACCGCGTCGTATCGGCCGAGGATCTGGTCGCCACCGCGACCCAGCTGGCGCACGACATGGCCACCATCGCGCCCGGTTTTGCGCGGGGGTACAAGAAGCTGATCAACGACGGCTATGAACTGCCGTTCGGGCAGGCGATGGCGCTGGAAGCCGAGCGCTCCACCGCGGCCAATGCCCAAGTCTCCGCCGCCGAGGTCGAAGCCGCGCGCGGTGCTGTGCAAGCCAGAGGACGCAGCCAATGACCGCCATGCCTTTTCCCGGTTTCAACAGCGACACCATCGACGACCTGCTGGTCAACCCGGCGGCCTTTGCCGATGAAAGCATCCACGATGCCTACACCACGCTGCGCCGGGATGATCCGGTGCACTGGACCCAGCCCACAGGCTTCCGCCCGTTCTGGTCGATCACCCGCCATGCCGACATTGTCGCCATTTCCAAGGCCAACGACCGTTTCATCAACCGGGAACGCACCTATATATCGCCGATCGAGGCCGAAGAGTGGGTGAAGAACACCACCGGTGACACGCACCTGTTCCGCACGCTGGTCGATCTGGATGACCCGCTGCACATGAAGCTGCGCCGCATCACCCACACATGGTTCATGCCGCAGAACCTGAAAAAGCTGGAACCGCAGATCGCCGCCATCGCCAAGGCGCACGTGGACCGGATGGCGTCCCTGGGCGACCAATGCGATTTCGTCAATGAAGTGGCGCTCTGGTATCCGCTGCGGGTGATCATGATGATCCTGGGCCTGCCGGAAGCCGACGAAGGCCGCATGCTGCAGATGACGCAGGAGATTTTCGGCCCGCAGGATCCCGACGTGGTGGCGCGCAGCCGTATCCTCACGCAAGGCCTCGGTGGCCCGGAAGCCACTGGCAATCCGCAGGTGGATATCTTCGCGCTGGTGCAGCAGTTCTTCGCTTATTTCGGTGAGGTGATGCAGGATCGCCGTGCCAATCCGCGCGATGATCTGGCCACCGTGATCGCACAAGGCACGGTAGACGGCGAACCGATCGGCATGCTGGAAGCCATCAGCTATTACGCCATCACCGTTACCGCCGGGCATGACACCACCAGCAGCACGGCATCAGGCGGGCTGCTGGCGTTGGCGCAGAATCCGGAGCAATTGGCCAAGCTGAAAGCCGATCCGTCGCTGATCCCGCAGGCGGTCGAGGAGATGTTGCGCTGGGCGACGCCGGTGAAGCATTTCATGCGCACCTGCACCGAAGATACGGTGGTGGGCGGCAAGACGATCAAGGCCGGCGACGGTGTGGCGCTGTTCTACTGGTCGGGCAATCGCGACGAGGCGGTGTTCGAGGACCCGTTCAGCTTCCGGGTGGACCGCGCCAACAATCCGCAGACCGCCTTTGGCAACGGCGTCCACCAGTGCCTGGGCCTGCATCTGGCGCGCATGGAAATCCGGGCGCTGTTCGCCGAACTGCTGCCGCGGCTGGACGAGATCGAACTGGCCGGCGAGCCGAAACTGTCGGTTGCCAACTTCGTTTCCGGCCTGAAGGCCATGCCGATCCGGTATCGCATGCGATGAAGGATGATGCCCGGCGGCGCGACCCCGCTGCCTATCCAGCCAGCCAGACGCTGGAGACGCGCTTTGGCGACATGGACGTGAACGGCCACCTCAACAACGTGGCCTTTGCCCGCCTGTTCGAAGAAACGCGGGTGCGCTTCAATCGCGCTGGCCCGGCGGCACCAGCCGTGGGCGAGCGCCGCTCCAGCTTTGTCGTGGCGCACGTGGCCATCGATTATCTGGCGGAAGGCAATTATCCGGCGCCGGTCACCGTTGGCTATGCGATTGCGCGGATCGGCAGCAGCAGCTTCACCGTTGCCATGGCAGCCTTTCAGGAAGGCCAGTGCATCGCGATCTGCGACAGCGTGCTGGTGCATCGCGATCCCGAAACCGGCCCGGCGCCGATTCCGCCGCCTTTGCGGGAACGACTTGAGGCGCTGCGACTGAAGGGCTAGAGGCTGCACTTTACCCCGAACCGGAGACCCACGATGGCTGACGCGCCGACCACCCTTACCCTCACGCTCGACAGCGGCGGCGATGTCGTCATCAAGCTGCGGTACGATGTGGCCCCCGGCCATGTTGAGCGCATCACCACGCTGGCGCGCCAGGGCTTTTACGACGGCGTCAAATTTCACCGCGTCATCCCCGGCTTCATGGCGCAGGGCGGCTGCCCCAAGGGCACCGGCACCGGCGGGAGCGATCTGCCTGATCTGAAGGCCGAATTCAACGACGTGCCGCACGTGCGCGGCGTCTGCTCGATGGCGCGCACCAGCGCGCCGAACAGCGCCAACAGCCAGTTCTTCATCTGCTTTGACGATGCCCGCTTCCTCGATCGCCAATACACGGTGTGGGGCGAAGTGACGTCGGGCATGGAATTCGTCGACGCGCTGCCCAAGGGCGAGCCGCCGCGCGCGCCGGGCAGCATCGTGAAGGCGACCGTGGCCTGATCCATAGGGCCTGAAACGAAAAAACCCCCGCCAGGTCGCCCTGGCGGGGGTTTTTTTCATGTCAGACGATCAACGACCGGCCGGCGAACGGCGCTGGCCGCTGTTGCGCTGGCCACCGAAGCCGCCACCCGGGCGGCCCTGCGGACGGGCAGCATTGGCCGGGCGGCCAGGGCCACCTTCACGGCGCGCGCCATCACGGGCGGCATCGCGGCCACCATCGCGGCCACCTTCACGACGCGGCCCACGGCCATCGGCATGCACCACGGCGCGCGGATCGCGGCCACGGCCACCCGGGCTGCGGTTGAAATCACGCTCTTCGCGCGGCGGATCGGCGGCCGACGGGCTGGACTTGATCAGCTTGGCCGTCAGCCCCACCAGATCGCGGAAATTGGCCGGCAGCGCCTGCTGGTCAAGCTGCATGCGGATGGTGCGCTCGATATCCTTCAGGAACGCGCGTTCATCCGGCGCGCACAGGGCAATCGCCCGGCCTTCGCGGCCGGCACGCGCCGTGCGGCCAATGCGGTGCACATATTGTTCCGGCACGTTGGGCAGTTCATAGTTGAAGATATGGCTCACCGCCGGGATGTCGAGGCCGCGGGCCGCGATATCGGTCGCCACCAGCACCTTCACTTCGCCGGTGCGGAAACCCGTGAGCGCGCGGGTGCGCTGGGCCTGGCTGCGGTTGCCGTGGATGGCTTCGGCCGCAATCTTGTGCGCCGAAAGCTGGCGCACAACGCGATCGGCGCCATGTTTGGTACGGGTGAAAACGATGGCGCTGCCCACGTCGGGCTCGACCAGCAGATGCGCCAGCAGCGCCAGCTTTTCCGGCTGGGAGACATGGATCACCGTCTGCACCACGCGCTCGGCGGTGGTGGCGGCCGGCTTCACGGCAACCTTGATGGGGTTCTTCAGATAGCGCTGAGCCATGTCTTCGATGGTCGGCGGCAATGTGGCGGAGAACAGCATCGACTGGCGCTGCTTCGGCAGCAGGCCGGTGATGCGCTTCAGATCATGGACGAAGCCCAGATCAAGCATCTGATCGCATTCATCGAGCACCAGCATTTCGACATGACCAAGGTCGCACGCGCCCTTCATCACCAGATCGAGAAGACGGCCCGGGGTGGCCACCAGCACATCAACACCCGGGAACAGCGCGCGTTCCTGGCGACCGATCGGCACGCCGCCGAACACACAGGCCACCGACAGCTTCAGATAGCGGCCATAGGCGGTGAAGCTGGCGGCAATCTGCGCCGCCAGTTCGCGGGTGGGTGCCAGCACCAGCACGCGCGTCGAAAGCTTCAGGCGATGCTTGGGGTTGGCAGCCAGGCGGTTGAGGATCGGCAGCGCGAAGGCCGCTGTTTTGCCGGTGCCGGTCTGGGCGAGGCCCAGCACGTCGTTGCCAGCCAGCGCCGGCGGAATGGCCGCCTGCTGGATCGGGGTGGGGGTATCATAGCCCTTTTCGGCAATGGCGCGCGACAAGGGTTCCGCAAGAGCGAGATCAGAGAAATTCATGAGGTTGTTGTTCCAACAATATCAGTCGCCCAGAAGGCACCATGCCAACCGGGAGGGCCAAAAGGCCCGGGGTTGCCTGGCAACCCGCGTGATAAGGGAAGCAAGTTAGGGGGGTGGGGCCTTGGAGCCAGATGCTCCGATCACGCGCCCATCGAGTTGTGGGCGGGTTTGAACGATCCCGGCCACAAAGTCAAGTTTGCGCCGGCCCGGGCGGCAGGTTACCCTTGCTGGCAATGGGGGATTTGCCATGAAACATCTGATCCTGACGGCGATTTTTCTGGCCAGCAGCGCCACCGCGAGCCCACGCGCCCGCGATCTGGGCGTGCCCTTCGACGGCACACCGGGGCCGCTGAATGCCATCACCGATGTTGCCGGCGTCGAAGTCGGCTTCAAGACGCTGATATCAGGGGAAGGCGCGCGTGTGCGGGGAAAAGGCCTGGTGCGCACCGGGGTGACGGCGATTTTTCCGCGCGGCAAGACTGACCAACGCGGCGTGTTCGCCGGCTTCTTTGCCGGCAACGGCAATGGCGACATGACCGGCACGCACTGGGTGGAAGAAGGCGGCGTGCTGGAAACGCCGATCCTGATCACCGGCACCGGCAGCGTGGGCGTGGTGCGCGATGCGGCCTTCAAATGGCTGGCCGATCACCGCAGCGGCGGTTTCTGGTATCCGCTGGTGGCCGAGACGGCCGATTTCCTGTTGAACGACATGCCGGGCCAGCATGTGACCGTGCAGGACACGATCGACGCGATGGACAGCGCAACGGCTGGCCCGGTGGCCGAAGGCAATTTGGGCGGCGGCACCGGCATGGTGTGCAACGGCTTCAAGGGCGGCACCGGCACGGCATCGCGCAAGCTGACGGCTGTGGAAGGCGGCTATACCGTCGGCGTGCTGGTGCAATGCAATTATGGTTCAGCCAACGGCTTGCGCATCGCCGGCATAAACGTGGCGCGCGAGATGGATTTGCAACCGCGCTGCGTGGCCAAAATCCTGTCTCCGCCGCAGCTATTCTTTGGCACAACACCAACGCTGTGCGATCCCAAGAAGCTGGCCATCGCCGATCCGGCGAGTGAGGAACATCGCGGCTCGATCATCATCGTCATCGCCACCGATGCCCCACTCACCGCCGAGCAACTGAAGCGGCTGGCGCGGCGCGGCACTGCGGGCCTGGGCCGGCTGGGATCGATCCTGGCCGATGGTTCGGGCGATATCTTCATCGCCTTTTCCACCGCCAATCCAGGCGTGGACGATGGCAACTGGCATGAAGCCGCCGACAAGCCAGCCACCATCGCCCGCCTGCCCAACGCCGCCATCAACCCGCTGTTCACCGCCACCATTGAAGGGGTGGAAGAAGCCGTGATCAACGCCATGATCGCCGCGAAAACGATGACCGGCGCAGATTATTGGACGGTATCGGCGCTGCCACACGACCAGTTGCAGGCTGTCCTGCGCCGCCACAACCTGCTGCTGCCGCCGAAATGAGCCCAGCCGCTGTCACGCAGTTGTAACCCAACCGTCACACGCAGCCGATAGGGGCTGGCACACAAGGCGAATCCGGCTAGGCTGTGAGCGCCTGCGGAAAATCGCGTTTTGAGGGGTGCAGCCGCTGATCCGGACCGAGGACAAACCGCTGTGGCCGGCCCGCTTGCTGGGCATGGCCGAACTGGCTGGCTGGGTGCTGGCCGGCTTGGCAGCGGCGCGTCTGGTCTGGTTGGCAATCACACCGGCGGGGCCGCTGGGCACGCCGCACGTGGCGCTGCCGACGGGCCCGGTTGTGGTGGCGGTGGACCCGTTCTTCCCGGCCGGTCCGGCCGCGGCAGATACGGTCTCCAGCCTCGATCTGGTGTTGCTCGGCACCCGCGTTGATGCCGCATCGGGCCAGGGATCGGCGATCCTGGCCACGCCCGACGGCCAACAGAAGAGCGTGGGCGTGGGCGAAGAGATCATGCCCGGCGTGCGGCTGGCGGCGGTGGAATTTGAGTCCGTGACGCTGGATCGAGGCGGCGCCCGCGAGCAACTCTATATCGATCAATCGGGCAGCGCCGCTGATGCAGCACCGCCCCGGCAGGACAAGAAATGACCCGCAAGCTCTCCCCTGCCCTCCTGGCAATCCTGCTGGTCGCCGCCCCGGTGCTGGCGCAGCAGACGGTCAATCTGCGCGATGCCGATGTGCGCGCCTTCATCCAGGATGTGTCGCGCGCCACGGGGCGCACCTTCATCATCGATCCGCGCGTGCAGGGGAAAGTCTCGGTTGTCTCCGAACGACCGCTCGATCAGGCCGGCTATTTCGAACTGTTCCTGTCCACGCTGCGGGCCAACGGGCTGGTCGTCACCCCGGCGGCCGGAGGTGCCTTTCGGGTCGCCCCGGCCGATGGTGCCGCCACCCAGCCGTCGGGCGGCCAGGGCCGCGACCGGTTTCAGACGATCGTGATCAACCTCAGCTTCATCGACGCTGCCTCCGCCGTCGAGACTCTGCGTCCGCTTGTATCCCGCGAAGGCCAGGTGACGGCCAATCGCGCCGGCAATGCGGTGATCGTTGCCGATTATGCCGATAATGTTGCCCGCGTGCGCCAGCTTGCGCGCCAGATCGATCAGGATCGGGCGGCAGTGCGCGTGGTCGCCCTGAAACACGCCGGTGCGCGCGAGATTGCCACCAGTCTCGCCCAGATTGCGCAAGGCAGCGCTGAAGGCCGCGGCTGGCAGGTGGCGCCGGTGGATGCCAGCAACAGTCTGGTGCTGCGCGGCGATCTCGCCACTTTGGCCAAGCTCGCCCGCACCGTCGCCGATCTCGATCAGGCGGCCGCCGCTGGTAGCGATGTGCGAGTGTTTTTCCTGAACCATGCCGATGCCGAAAAACTGGTGCCGGTGTTGCAGCAATTGGTCGGCCAGCCGGTCAGCCCCGCCAGCCAGGCCGCGCCGCAGGCGATGCCGGCGCAAAGCGCCTTCGGCAACGCCAATGCTGCCGCGCAGGGCCAACAGCCCGCCGCCTCTGCCCCATTGCCCGCGCAACCAACGGGCGGCAGCCTCGGCACCAGCGGCTTCGTGCCCGGCGCCAGCATTGGCCGCGGCCAGGCGGTGATCGCGCGGTATGAAGGCGCCAACGCCATCGTCATCGCTGCGCCCGCCGATGTGCAGCGCCGGCTGGGCGAGGTGATCCGGCAGTTGGATGTGCGCCGCGAACAGGTGCTGGTGGAAGCCATCATCGTGGAAATCAGCGACATCGCCGCCCAGCGGCTGGGGGTGCAGTTCCTCCTGTCCGGCACCGGCGGCAGCAACATCCCCTTTTCCGTCACCAACTACTCCAACGCCGCGCCCAACCTGCTGGCGGTGGCCGGGGCCATTGCGGCGGAAAAGCGCTATGGCCAGGACAATTCCACCACGGTTGCCTTGCGCAATGCCGCGGTGAACAGCCTGCTCAATGCCAATGGCGGCCAGTTCGGTTTTGGCGGCAATCTGGGCAGCAACGCGGTGTTCGGCTTCGTCGTCAACGCGGTGAAGGCCGATACCGCATCCAATGTGCTGTCAACGCCGTCGGTGATGACACTCGACAACGCCCAAGCCCGCATCCTTGTTGGCCAGAACGTGCCGCTTGCGACCGGGCAGGCGCTTTCCAACAATTTCGACAACGCTTTCCGCACCGTGCAACGGCAGGACATCGGCATCGCCCTGGATGTGCGGCCGCAGATCAACGCCGGCGGCACCATCAAGCTGACCCTGCGGCAGGAGGTGAGCAGCATCGCCACCTCCATCGTCACCCAGAATATTCCGGACATCATCCTCAACAAGCGCGAGATCAACACCACGGTGACGGTGGACGACGGCCAGATCATCGCGCTGGGCGGCCTGATCGACGAGAATGAGCGCCGCGCCATCGAAAAGGTGCCGCTGCTGGGTGACATTCCCTTCCTCGGCAATCTATTCCGATCGAAATCGCGCGACCGCACCAAGACCAATCTGATGGTGTTCATCCGCCCGACCATCATCAGAAACGCAGAGGACGCCGCCAAGCTGACCGGCGACCGTTACCAATATGTCCGCGCCGAACAGGCCCGCCGCGAGGCCACGGCTGATCCCAGCATCGATGCGCTGGTGCGCGATTATCTGAAAGCGCCCATCCCGGGCGCGCCCGCTGCTGCTGCTCCGCCTGCTCCACCCAAACCATGAGCCAGCCCGCCCTCTCCTATGCCTTTGCCAAGGCGCAAGGGGTGATCGTCACCGCACTGGGTAACGTGGCTGAGGTGGCGCGCCGCAAGGGCAGCCAGCCCCAAGCACTGGCCGAAGTGCGTCGCATCGCCGGCCGGCCGCTGGCGCTGCGCGAGGTGGACGATGCCGCCTTCGACCGGCTGCTGCAGGATCATTATGCCCGATCCTCCTATGCCGGAGAGGCCGATGAACTGGCCGGCTTCGGCGATGATCTGCCGTCCGCCGAAGACCTGCTGGCCAGCGACGACGAAGCCCCCGCCATCCGCCTGATCAACGGGCTGATTGCCGAGGCCGCCCGCCTGAAAGCGTCTGACATTCACATCGAGCCCTTCGAAAGCGCGCTGGTGGTGCGGATGCGCGCCGATGGCGAACTGAAGGAGATGCACCGCCTGCCGCCCGGTGTGGCGCCGGTGCTGGTCAGCCGCATCAAGGTGATGGCGCGGCTGGACATTGCCGAACGGCGCCTGCCGCAGGATGGCCGCATGGATCTGGCACTGGGCGGCAAGCGGCTCGATGTGCGCGTCTCCACCCTGCCGGCGCGCGGTGGTGAGCGCGTGGTGCTGCGCCTGCTCGACAAGGAAAATGCCGGCATCGATCTGGCCGCGCTCGGCATGCCGGAAGGCGCCGAACGGTCTTTCCGCGCCGGGCTCGCTGAAGCCAATGGCCTCGTGCTGGTGACCGGCCCCACGGGTAGCGGCAAGACAACGACGCTCTATGCCGGGCTGAAGCTGCTCAACGATGGCAGCCGCAACATCCTGACGGTGGAAGACCCGGTGGAATATGCCGTGGATGGCCTCGGCCAGACCCAGGTGAACCCCAAGGTCGGCCTCAGCTTTGCCGCCGGGTTGCGGGCCATCCTGCGGCAAGACCCTGACGTGGTGATGGTCGGCGAAATCCGCGACGCCGAAACCGCCAGCATTGCCGTGCAGGCGGCATTGACGGGCCACCTCGTGCTGTCGTCGCTGCACACCAATGATGCCGCCAGCGCCATCACCCGCCTGCGCGATTTCGGCGTGGAACCGTTCCTGCTCGCCGCCACCCTGCGCGCCGTGGTGGCGCAGCGACTGGTGCGCCGGCTGTGCCCCACTTGCCGCACGGCGCACGCCAGCGATGCCGGCACGGCGGCGGCGCTGGGCATCGCGGCGGGAACGCCCGTCTGGCACGCGCCAGGCTGCGCCGCCTGCAACCACACCGGCTGGCAGGGCCGCGTTGGCCTGTATGACATCATTCGCATGACAGACGCGCTGGCCGCCCGCATCAACGAAGGCGCGACCGCCGCCGATCTCGCCGCCGCTGCCGGCAGCCCCGGTTTGCCGGCCATTGCGGCACAGGCGGTGATCGATGGCCTCACCTCGCCCGCCGAAGCCCTGCGCGTGATGGGCAGCGCCGAACCGGAGCCGGCCGATGGCTGAGTTTCGCTACGAAGCGCTCGATATCGAAGGCAAACCGCGCGCCGGCCGCATCAGCGCGCCAAGCAGCGAAGCAGCGCGCGCCGACCTGCTCGACAAGCGGCTGTTTGCAACCAAGCTGGAGGCCGCCGCCACCAGCGAGCCCACGTTGGCCACCGGCAGCGCCCGGCTGAAACCCAATGCGCTCGGCCTGTTCACCCGCCAGCTGGCGACGCTGGCCAGTGTGACGCCGCTGGAAGAAGCGCTGCGCACCATCGTCAAGCAGACGGAGGGCGACAAGGCCCGTGCCGTGCTGACCACTGTGCATGGCGCGGTGATCGAAGGCCGCCGGCTTTCGGATGCAATGGCTCTGGAAAGCGCCAGCTTTCCGCCACTCTACCGCGCCATGGTCGCCGCCGGCGAAGGCGCTGGCACGCTGCCGCAGGTGCTGGAACGGCTTGCGGCCCTGCTCGATCGCCAGGCCGAAATGAAGGGTCGCGTGCAGGCGGCGCTGGCCTATCCGGCGGCGCTCGCAGCCGTGGCCACGCTGGCGGTGGCGGCGCTGATGATCTTCGTGGTGCCGCGGATCGCCGAACAATTTGCCGATATCGGCCAGACATTGCCCCTGCTCACCCGCATCGTGATGGCGCTCTCCCACGCGCTCGCCGCCGGCTGGTGGGTGATCCTGTTGCTCGGTGCCGGCAGCGGTGTGCTGGCCGCCCGGGCGCTGAACGATGAGGCGCTGCGCCGCCGTTTCGATGCCTGGCTGCTCAGCCTGCCATTGCTCGGCCGCCTGCTGCGCGATTGGCAGGCGGCGCGGCTGGCGCGCACGCTGGCGATGATGGTCGCCAGCCGGCTGCCGTTGGTCGACGGCCTGAAACTCACCCTGCCCACCATCGGCAACCGCGAGATCCGGATGCGCGTCGCGCAGATGGCCGATGACATCAGCGAAGGCGCCAGCCTCACCGCCGCCATGCGCCGCGCCGCCATCCTGCCGCCGCTGCTGGTCGCCATGGCGGCGGGCGGCGAAAGTGCCGGTCGGTTGGATGTGATGCTGGAAAAAGGCGCGGAAGCGCTGGAACGCGAGTATGATGCGCTCACCCGCTCGGCGCTCGCCCTGCTGGAACCGGCGATCATCTTGTTCATGGGCGGCGCCGTGGCGGTGATCGTGCTCTCCATCCTGCTGCCCATATTGCAACTCGAAAGCCTGGCCACACCATGAAGCGCAATCGCAACGAAGAGGGCTTCACCCTGATCGAGATGATGGTGGTGATCGTCATCATCGGCATCCTCACCACGGTGGTGGTGCTGAACGTGCTGCCCGATGTGGACAAGGCCGCCATCACCCGCGCCCGCGCCGATATCGCCACGCTGGAAACCGCGCTGACCAGCTACAAGGCTGACACGATGGTGTTTCCGAATACGAGCCAAGGCCTTGCCGCGCTGAAGGCCGCGCCCACCGACATGGCGCAACCGGAACGCTATCGCCCCGGCGGCTATGTGCAGCGGCTGCCCAATGATCCCTGGGGCAAGCCTTACCAATATGCCAGTCCCGGCGCGCACGGCCCGTTCGACGTGTGGTCGATGGGCCCCGATGGCCAAAGTGGTCCAGGAGGGGAGGCCGATGACATCGGCAACTGGAACCTCTGAAGCCGGCTTCACACTGGTCGAACTGGTGGTGGTGATGGCCATCATCGGCATCACCAGCGCGGCGCTCGTCCTCACCCTGCCCGGCCCTGACGACCGTGTGCGCAGTGCTGCCGTCAAACTGGCGGCGCAGGCGGCGGCCACGCGCGACATGGCGATCCTGACCGGGCAGAGCACGGCGTTCGCGCCGCCCGCGCCGGACGGTCTGACCCTTACCACCGAGCCAGCCGGCCCGATCAGCTTCGACGCCACCGGCCTCGCCACCCCGGCGCGGATCGTCATCGCCAGCGGCGACGCAGCGGCAAGCGTGACCATCGATGCGGCAGGCGACGTTCATGCGCAGTGATGCCGGCTTCAGTCTGATCGAGGTGATGGTGGCACTCGCCATATTCGGACTCGCCGCCGTGGCCCTCATCCGCCTGCAGGGCGTCAGCCTCGCCAGCGCCGCCACTTTGTCAGACCGGCAATATGCCGCCATCGTCGCCCGCAATCAGGCGCTGGAAGTGATGCTGTCTGCCGCCCCGCCCAGCGCCGATCAGGGCCGCGAGCGCGCCGGCATCCGCGATTGGGCATGGCGGCGCCAGATCAGCCCCGGCCCCGATCCCGGCACGCAGTTGATCAGTGTCGAGGTCGTTGGCGACGGTGGCCAGGTGATTGCCGCTGACAAGTTGCTGTGGAGCGGGCGGTGAAACAGGCCGGCTTCACCCTCATCGAACTGCTCGTCGGCCTGTTCCTGTTCGGCCTGATGGCGGCGGCCGGAACGGCGTTGCTGGCCGGCAGCGTGCAGGCCAGCAGCCAGGCGCAGGCGCTGGTGGGCGCGAGTGGTGATCTGGCCCGGCTGCGCGCGCTGCTCACCGCCGATGCCGGCCAGGCCGCGCCGCGGCCGTGGCGGGATCGTGAGGGTCGCCCGCACGCGGCCTTTGCCATGAATGATGGCGTACTGTTCACGCTGGTACGGCGCGGCTGGGCCAATCCCAGCCAGGCTGCGCGCGCCTCGCTGCAGCGGGTGGAATGGGTGATCGAGGGCAACACGCTGGTGCGCCGCTCTGCAGCAATGGTTGATGGCCCGGCTGCCACCCAAGCCAGCGTGCTGGCCAGGGGCGTCACGGCGGCGCGGTTGCGGGTGCTGACGGCGAAAGGTTGGCAGGATGGCTGGAGCGGCGAGGCCGGCGCCCTGCCCCGCGCCATCGAACTCACCCTGGATGGCCCGCAGCTTGGCCATGTCCGCCAGATCGTGCCGCTGGCCCCCGGGGGCGCAGCATGACCCGGCCCATCCCTCCCCATGAACAGGGCGCAGCACTGATCAACGTGCTGGTTCTGGTGGGCGTGATGGCGGCGCTGTCGACCAGCCTGTTTGATCGGCTGCGACTGGCCCGCCATCTCGATACCACTCGCGCCGGGCTGGAAGTGGCGCGCGGTGCGGCACTGGCCGGCGAGACGATGATCCTGGCGCGCTTGCCGCTGCCGCAATTGCCGGCGCGTCCGTTCGCGCTGCCCACGCCCGTCCCCACCACGGTGACACTCAGCCCCGGCGGCAATTGCTTCAACCTCAACAGCGTCGCCATGGGGCCTGTGGGCCGCACCCTCACCCGCCCGCTCGGCGTCGAGCAACTGGCGCGGCTGCTCACCCTGCTTGATGTGCCGCAAGCGGAAAGCCTGCGCATCGCCGCCGCCACCGCTGACTGGGTGGATGTCGATCAACTGCCCGGAAGCGGCGGCGCCGAAGATCCGGCCTATGCCCGCGCCGCCACACCCTATCGCACCGCTGGCACGCTGCTCGCTGAATTAAGCGAGTGGCGTGCGGTGGCCGGGGTAACGCCTGCCATCTTCGCCCGCGCCGCCCCGCATCTGTGTGCGCTGCCGGAAGCCGAACTGTCCCGCCCCAATATCAACAGCCTGGTGCCCGCCGATGCGCCAGTGCTGGCCGCCATCACGGGCGTGCCGCTGGCCACCGCGCGCGACGCGATCGCGGCCCGCCCCTCCGGCGGCTGGCACGACACGGCGAGCTTCTGGGCGCAACCGCTGCTCGCCGGCCGCCAGGTGGCTGCCGATGCGCTGCGCCAGCCTGATATGCGCGATCGCTTCGTGGCTTATCGCATGATGACCAACATCGATGGCGTGGCGCTGGCCCAAACCGGCTTGATCGATGCCGGCACCCGCCCGGCGAAACTGCTGCTGCGCCGCTGGGGAGACGAGGCATGATGCCAAAATCAGTGCTGGTCACACTCGTCCCCCGCGTGCGCTGGCAGCGCAGCGACGGCACGGGTGGCGCCGGCTGGCCGACCCCCGATGGATCGCCGCTGGTGCTGGCTGTGCCCGGCGAAGCGGTCGCGCTGCACTGGCTCGATCTGCCGGATCTGGCGCCCGCTCAGGCCGCTGCAGCCGCGCGGATGGCGTTGGCTGATCGCCTGGCCGAGGCTGATCCCCATATCACCGTCGCACCGGGCAGCGGCCTGCGCCCTGTTGCCGTGGTTGCACGCGAACAAATGGCCGGCTGGCTGGCCGAAGCTGCGCGCGCTGGCTGGAAACCCGCCGCGATCATTCCCGATCCGCTGTTGCTGCCGGCGCCGGCCAGCGGCTGGGCGGTGGCGCAGGACGGACCGCGCGTGCTGGCCCGCAGCGCCAGCGCCGCCTTTGCCGCCGAGCCGGAACTGGCCGCCGCCATCATCGGCACCGATGCCACGACCCCGGCCCAGCCGGCCCTGCCCGATCCGCTGCCGCTTAATCTGCTGTCGGGCGAGTATGCGCAGGTGGCGCGCTGGCAGCCGGATCGCATGCAATTTAAGCGCCTTGCCCTGCTGGCGGCCGCCGTCGCCGGGCTGTGGCTGGGTGGTGATGTGGCCGCTCTGCTCCGCGCCAGCAGCGCCGCCAGCGCTGCCGATGCAGAACTGATGACGCTGGCACCGAGCACAACCGATGGGCCCAGCGCGTTCGCGGCCCTTCAGGCGCAGGCGCAGCAACGCGGTGCGGCGGGCGGGCTCGCGGCGCTGGCCGGGCCAGTGGTGCAGGCGCTCAGCGCTCGGCCGGGCGCTGGGCTGGCCGGCCTCAGCTATACGCCCGCCGGCGGACTTGTTGCGGGGGTGGCCGGCGGCGCCGTTGAAGCCCAGGCGCTGGCCGATGCGTTGGGTGTCGCCGGTCTTGCCGCTTCACCCGGCACCACCCGCGCCACCGCCGACGGCAGTATCAGCGACGTGACGGTGCGCGCGAAATGATGGCGATGCTTTCTCCGTGGTGGGCGCAGCGCACGGGCCGCGAACGTTGGCTGATCGGCGTGATGCTGGCGTTGCTGGCCGCACTGCTGTTCTGGCTGGTGCTGATGCGCCCGCTGGCCGCCGCGCGCGCGGCGGCGCAGGCCGATGCCGGCGCGGCTGCCGCCCGGCTTGCACAGGGCCAGGCGCTGGCCGCGGCCATCAAGGCCCGCCCCGCCGCCAACCCGGGCGCCGTGATCGACGTGCTGAACCGCCGCCTGGCCGATGCCGGGCTGCAACCCGCCCGGCTGGAAGCGCAGGGGCCGGGCCAGGCGCTGCTGGAGATCGCCGCCATCAATGGCCGCCTGCTGATCGGCTGGGCCACCGCGCTTGAGCAGAATGATGGCCTGGTGATCGAACAACTGGAGGCCACCCGCAATCCCGACCAATCGGTGCGGGCGCGGCTGCTGGTGCGGAGCGCACAGTGATGCGGATGCTGGCGCTGGGCCTTGGAGTGATCGTTGGGCTGGCGGCCCTTGCCCCGGCGCGGCTGCTGCTGCCGGCACCGCCGCTGGCCACCACTTCGGTGACGGGCAGCCTGTGGCAAGCCCAATTGTCCGGCGCGGCGCTGGGTCGGATGCAGCTGGGGGATGTGGCACTGGCCTTGCAGCCGGGGGCGCTGTTGAAGGGCCGGCTCAGCTGGCAGGCAGCAGGCAGTCTGAACGGACAGATCTGGCGCGGCTTCACGGCCGGCGGCGTGGTGGGCCTGAATGGCCGGTTGAACGGCAGTCCGCTGCCTGGACTGCCGCTGGCCGGGATCAGCCTTGCCGATGTGATGGCGACGCTGGATGGGGCCGGACGCTGCGAAGCGGCCGACGGGCAGGTGACGGCCGATCTGGCGCTGCCGCTCGCTGGTCAGCGCCAACTCGCCGGTGCACCGCGCTGCGACGGGGCGGCGCTGCTGCTGCCGCTGGCGAGCGGCGATGGCCGGGTGCGGCTGGACGTAACCATCACGGCGGGCCGCTGGACAGCGCGATTGGCGGTTTCGGGTGCCGGCCTGGGCGAAGCCGCGGCGCTGACCGCTGCCGGTTTCCGTGAGCAGGGCGGCGCCCTGGTGAAAGAGGACAGCGGCGCATGATCATCTCGGCCCTCATCGCGCTGCAAATGGCAACCACCCAGCCCCCACCCCCCTCAGCTTTGCCGGTGCCCTTCACCGAATTGCCGCAGCAGGTGCTGGAGCCTGGCCAATGCGCGCTGTTCCTGTGGGACCGGGCCAGCGGCAAGCGCATCGCCATGCTGGGCCGGACGCCGGCAACATTGCGCGCCATCATCGACGGCCGCTCCACCGATCTGCCGGCGCAAGCGGGTGAGGGCGAAGAGGTGATGGGATTTGCGCCCATCAGCCGCTACCGCTCTGCCAACCGCAGTTTCGAGGTGCGGCTGAACATACTGCCGGCCACGGCCGGCGGCGCCGTGGTGCGCGATGGCAGCCTGACCATCACCGAAGCCGATGGCAGCGCCCTCGTGCTACCAGTGGCTGGCCTCGCCGGTTGCCCGCAATAGTGGCGGCACGACGCACAAACACGCCGAAGGAATGGGCGCTGGCCATCGGCGGCGGGCTCGTCTTGTCGGCCGGGCTGGTGTGGGTGCTGCGCGGCGGCGGTGATGAGACGGCGCCTGCACCGCTGCCGCCACCACCACCGGTGCCCGTCACCGCTGCACCGCCGCCGCCACCTGCTGCGGCCGTCTCTGCGCCGCCCGATCTGGCACTTGCCGGCCTGCGGGCCGGGCCTAATGGCGGCATGGCCATCGTGGTGGCCGGCGGGAAGCAATATCTGCTGCGCCCCGGCCGCGCCTTGCCCGGCGGCATCAAGCTGCTGCGCGTGGAGCCGGGCCGCGCCATCCTGGCCGGACCGTCCGGCGAGATGGTGCTGGCCTTTGCCGATGCAGCGCCAGCCATGGCTGGGCTCGCCACCCCGCCCGGAGGCGATCCGACGCCATGGCGGCTGGCGCTGTCACCGCTGCGGGAACAGGGCCGCCTGGTGGGGTGGCGGCTGAACAATCTGGCAGGCCTGCCGGCGCTGGCCGGCGCTGGCCTGAAGCCCGGCGACGTGCTGCTGTCGGCCAATGGGGCGGCGCTGATTTCCGAAGAGAAAGTCATGGAGCTGCCGCAGGAACTGGCCGCCAATGGCCGCCTGCAGATCGTCTATCGCCGCGGCAATACCCAGCGTGAAGCGGTGGTCACGCCCTGACCGGGGAAGCGCCTGCTGTCACGAAATTGCAACCATGCAGTAACCAAGCTGCCACGAATCGCGCTTAAGGCGATCGCCTACGCGGGGGTGTGAACGGCCAAGAGGCGCACCCCAGTTTGTTCAAACCACACGGCCAACAGGGGTGACCCCATGACACGCTCAAGCAATATCCGCCTTCGCACGCTCCTCATGATCGGTTCGGCGCTCACCCTGGCTGCCTGTGATGGCGCCAAGAACATTGCGTCGCCCGGCGAAGGCGCCATCGTGGTGCCGCCGCCCGCCCCGGCACCGGCGCCCGCCCCCACGCCGACCCCGACGCCGACGCCCACCGGCCCGGCCACCGATTGCCCCACCGGTACAGCAAACGTTGGCGTGATCAACAACCTGCGTAACTGCTCACTCTCCGGCACCATCACCGGCGCCCTGACCCTGCGCAACATCCGCGGTGTGGTCTATTCGCTGAACGGCCGCGTCAACATCGGCGTCGATCTCGGTGCTGATCCGGGCGCGCCGGCCGTTGGCGGCAGCCAAGGTATCCTCACCGTCGAGCCGGGCGTGGTCGTGTTCGGTTCCTCTGGCGCTGATGCGCTGGTGATCAACCGCGGCTCGCAAATCTTCGCCGAGGGCACCGCCACCCGCCCGATCATCTTCACCAGCCGTTCCAACATGGAAGGCGGCGTGAATGCCAGCTCGATCGGCCAGTGGGGCGGCATTGTCATGCTCGGCCGCGCCCCGATCCACACCTGCGTTGGCGCTGGCGCCACCCCGGGCACCGTCAACTGCCAGTCGGCGGTCGAAGGCCTCACCGGTGCCTTCTATGGTGGTGGTTCCCCGTCCGACAACTCGGGCCGCATGCAGTTTGTCCAGGTCCGCTATCCGGGTTTCGAAGTCAGCCCCGGCAACGAACTGAACGGCATCACCTTCGCCGGTGTCGGTTCAGGCACCTTTGCGCAAAACATCCAGGTCCACAACAGCTCCGACGATGGCATCGAATGGTTCGGTGGCCGCCTGAACCACAAGTTTTTGGTCATCACCGGCGCCGACGATGACTCCATCGATACCGATCTCGGCTTCAAGGGCCTGATGCAATATGTGCTCGTCGTGCAGCGCACCGATGGCGGTGACCGCGTGATCGAAGCCGATACGGCTGGCGGCGAAACCAAGAACCCGCGTTCCAACCCGCGCATCGCCAACTTCACCTTCATCGGCAACCGCACGCCCGACAGCGTTCTGCTGCGTGGCGGCACCGATTATGGTCTGACCAACGGCATCATCCGCAACACCACGGCCACCGGCCTGTGCCTCGACATCGACGGCGCCCAGACCGCAGTGACCACGGCCGATGTCCCGACCGACGAAGCCGGTGCGCCGATCTTCCGCTCGGTGATCTTCGGTTGCTCGGGCGCCGCCCGCGACGAAAGCGATGTGCCGCTGGCCAGCATCACGCCGATCATTACCGGCAACAACAACCTGCTGCCGCCGCAGACGCTGACCCTGACCGACATCTTCCTGCCGGGCAGCTTCGAAACCGGCGCGGTCGCCACCAACCCGCGCACGGCCTTCGCCGGCACCGGCACTTTCTTCGATGAAACCACCTTTGTTGGCGCGTTCCGCAACGCTGCTGACACTTGGTATGCCGGCTGGACCTGCGGCGTTGGCACCGGCGCCACCGCATGCACCGCAGCCCCCTCGCCGATCCAGTAAGCGCCGATCCAGTAAGGGCTGGGGCCGGCGGCGCGACCTTCGCAGCTGCCGGCCACCGCATTTCGACCGGGGACAAGATAATGACCAACAAGCTGCCACTCCTGCTTTCGACCACCATGATGGTGGCGTTCGCTGCCCCTGCCTGGGCTCAACCGGCGACCCCGCCGGCGCCCGAACCGGCTCCGGCTGCCGAAGCGCCGCCGGAAGAAGAACCAGTCGATATTTCGATCCCCGGCGGCGGCGGCAGCGAAATCGTCGTTATCGGCCGGCGCATCCCCAACACCGTGCGGCTGAGCCGCGAGGTGGTGTCGGTGCTGAGCCAGGCCGACATCGCGCGTTCGGGTGAAGGCGACATCGCCGGCGCCCTGAAGCGCGTAACCGGCCTGTCGGTGGTTGGCGGCCGCTATGTCTATGTGCGTGGTCTGGGTGAACGTTACTCGCTGGCGCTGTTGAACGGCCTGCCGATCCCGTCGCCGGATCCGCTGCGCCGCGTGGTGCCGCTCGATCTGTTTCCGACCTCGGTGCTGGCTTCGTCTGTTGTGCAGAAAAGCTACTCGGCCAATTTCCCCGGCGAATTCGGCGGCGGCGTCATCAACCTGACAACGCGGGCCGTGCCCAAGGAAGCCTTCTTCACGGTGGGTGGCAGCATTGGCGCCAACACCGCCACCACCGGCCAGCTCGGTTATGTCTATGCGGGCGGACGCAAGGACTGGACCGGCTATGATGACGGCACCCGTCGCCTGCCCACCGGCATTCAGGCCAGCCAGAACGCCGGCAAGGCGCTGGCCGTGGGTGGCAATTTCTCGCTGCGCCAGTTGCAGGACATTACGGCCACCTTGGCCAATGCCGAAACCAACGTCATCTTCCGCAACGACAATATCCCGGTGAACTGGAGCGGCAACATGTCGGGCGGCCGCGCCTGGGACGTGGGTGACGCCCGCATCGGTTTTGTGTTCGCCGCCGGTCTGTCGAATGATTGGCAGACCAAGGCCGGCAAACAGCAGCTTTCCGGCGGCGCCGCGGTGGGCCAGGGCGGCACGCTGCAGCTCAACCCGGATCAGGATTTCGACTTTGCCGCCACGGAATTCCGTAGCGTTGTCAACGGCCTGTTCAGCATTGGCGCCGAATTCGGCGATCACAAGATCCGTTTCGCCAACGTCTATGTGAACGACACCATCAAGGAAGCCCGCATCCAGGTCGGCACCGACGACATCAACGTGGGTCGCGACGTGCTGTTGCAGCGCAACGCCACCGCGCAGTTCCGCCGCCAGCTGATCGACACGCAGTTCGTGGGTGAATTCAAGTTCGACGATCTCACCGTCGATCTGCGCGGCACCTATGCCAACTCCAAGCGTCTCGCCCCTTATGAGCGGTTCAACAACTATGTGTTTTCGGCGCAGTTCAAGGATTATGTGAACGATCTGCGGTCGCCGGGCCAATCCAGCCTGGTCGCCTTCAGCCGGCTGAACGAAGACGTGTGGGGCGGCGGCCTCGATCTGGGTTACAAGATCCGCGGCGGCCCGTTCCCGATCAAGCTTACCGCCGGCTATGCCTACAGCAAGGCTGATCGCGTGTCGGAACGATTTGACTATCGCTATCAGTCCAACGCGGCGCTGCCCGGTGCCGTCAGCCAGCAGCGCCCTGATTTCCTGCTGTCTGATTACAACGTCTATACCTACGGCATCATCCTCAACACCATTTCCACGGTGGCGCCGCGCTATGATGCCGGCCTGACCGTGAATGCCGGCTATGGCCAGATCGAGATCGAACCGACCGATGGCGTGCAGCTGGTGGCCGGCGTGCGCTATGAATCTGGCAAGCAGAACGTGACGCCGGTTGACGTGTTCAACGCCAACCCCGGTTCGGCCTTCAATAGGCCCACCAACATCAACGAGGATTACTGGCTGCCGGCGCTGACCGTCACCTGGAACTTCGCTGAAGACATGCAGCTGCGCTTTGCCGCGTCGAAGACCATCGCGCGTCCGCAGTTCCGCGAACTGGCACCGCAGCCCTATTTCGACACCGAAAGCGACCGTTTGAGCTTCGGCAACCAGTTCCTGACCAATTCCCAGCTGATCAACGTCGAAGCCCGCTACGAATGGTATTTCGGTCGTGACGAGCGGCTGGCCGTTGGCGGCTTCTTCAAGGATATCGATCAGCCGATCGATGCCATCGCCTTCGTGCAGGGCGGCACCTTCCAGACGACGTTTGCCAACGTGCCGAACGCCCGCCTGTATGGCGCCGAAATCGAAGCCCAGAAATATTTCGACCTGTCGGGCTGGGGTGATCTCTTCGCCACCCGCCGCTTCTTCATCTCGGCCAACTACACTTATACCGACAGCAAGCTGCGCGTGAAGGCGGGTGACACCACGCGCTTCCCGCTTTCGGGCGCGGTGGTGCCGGCGACCGACATCTTCAAGAGCGGCCTGCCGCTTACCGGCCAGTCCGATCATGTTGCCAACCTGTCGTTCGGCTTCCAGGATGATGAAGGCCTGTCGGAACAGACCATCCTGCTGAACTATGCCAGCAACCGCGTCGCCTTCCGCGGCCCGTCGGGCCAACCCGATCTGGTGGAAAAGCCTGGTATCCGTCTGGATGTGGTGGTGCGCCAGGGCATCAAGCTGTTCGGCAGCGAACTGGAAGTGAAGCTGGAAGGCCGCAACCTGACCAACACGCGTTATCAGGAATTCCAGCGCTTCAACGCCAGCCGCATCGACACCAACACTTATGTGCTGGGTCGCACTTTCCAGGCGAGCGTTTCCGCCAAGTTCTAAGTTGAGTCCCCTGAAACTGCCGCCGGCGCCCTGTGCTCCGGCGGCTTTTTCGTGTCAGGTCACGGGCGGATAGCGGTCGTTTTCTAGATAACCGCCGGATAACGGCGAGGCTGATCGCGGAACCAGGCCGTGATGATATATTTGGTGCCGGCGCGCACCGGCATACCGGCATGCAGGGTGAAGGCGTTGGGCTGGCCATCGGGCAGGCGGTTGCACCAGGCCACCAGCTTGCCGGTTTCGGGCTGGATGGTCTTGTTCAGATGCTGGAAGCGGGTGGCGCCGCCGGCCTTGGGCTCGTTGAGATACACCATCATCGTCCAAGTGCGCTGGCCGCCAGCGGCAGTGTGCGGATAATAATCCAGGCCCGTCGGTTCGAAATAATCGGTGTGCATCTGGAACTGCTGGCCCACCGCATAACGCTGGCCCTGCAAGGCTTCGGCATGGGCGATGTTGAGCCCGGCATAATCGGCCAACTGGCGATAGACCCGGCCCACCAGCGGATCATCGGCCGGCAGATCAGCGGTTTCACTGGTGCGGAAATCACTGCCCGCGCCATAGGCATCGGTGATGGTCGACGGCCGGCGATGCACATCGATCAGGCTGATCAGCCCGGCGCAATCCGCCGCCGGCAGGAAGCCCTTGCGGATCACCATCTCCACTCGCTTGTCGGGCACTTTCTGGGCGCCGGCAAACCGCGTCATCGAACCATCTCCAGCCAATCGGGCCCCAGCCATAGCAGAATCAGCGCCACGCCCGCCAGCAGTGCGCCCAAGGGCAGCCGGGTAGCGGCGTTCACCGAGCGACCGCGAAAATGATCCCAGCCAGCCAGCGCCAGGCCCAGTGCGGCTGCGCCGGTGATCAGGAACGGCAGGCTCCAGCCGCCCAGCAGCGCCCCCAGCCCGGCCAGCAGCTTGGGATCGCCGCCGCCCAGCCCGTCGCGCCCGCGCAGCCGCTTGTAGGCAAAGCCCACCAGCCACAGCCCGGCAAAGCCCAACCCTGCGCCCCACAGCCGCTGTTCCAGGGGCAGCCCCGGCAGCAGCAGCGCGAACGGGATCAGCGGCAGGGTGAGCGCATCGGGCAGCCACTGATATTCGGCATCAAGGATCAGCAGCGCCAGCAGCCACCAGCCGGCCAGCGCCAGCAACACGCCTTCGGGCGCCGGCACGCGCCACAACAGCCCGGCCCCGATCACGGCAGCCGCCACTTCGATCTGCCAGTGCCGGGCCACAATGGATTGGCCGCAGTGCCGGCAGCGACCGCGCTGTACGAGGGCAGAGAGCAGCGGCACAAGTTCCGCCACGCCCAATCTTGCCCCGCACCGGTCACAGCGCGAGCGGCCAAGGATGGTTTCCCCCTGCGGCCAGCGTGCCGTCAGCAACGCGATGAAACTGCCCAGCAGAAGGCCCAGGCCGCCGCCGATCACCGGCCACCAGCCTGCCGGCAGCATCAGGGGATCAGGATCTGGCGGATGGCCTGCCCGCTGGCCAGCGCATCAAGCGCGTCGTTGATCTCGGCCATCGGCCGCACGCCCGAAAGCAGCCGTTCCACCGGCAGGCGTCCGGCCCGCCACAAGGCGATGTAGCGCGGAATGTCACGCGCCGGCACCGCCGATCCCATGTAGCTGCCGATGATGGTCTTGGCCTCTGCCACCAGGCTCACTGCCGGAATGGTGAACGGATCGGCCGGATTGGGCAGGCCAACGGTGACGATGCGGCCGCCGCGCGCGGCGGTGCGATAGGCTTCGGCCAGCACCTTGCCGCTGCCCACGCTCTCGATGGCGACCCGGGGCGCGCCATGCTTGGCAAAAGCTTGCGCCGCATCTTCCGGTGCCACTGCCGCGCGGGCACCCAGTTCCAGCGCCAGTGCGCGCTTTTCCGGCACCGGATCGATGGCAATCACCGGTTCCGCGCCAGCCGCCACCGCCCCCAGCAGCGCGGCCAGGCCAACACCGCCCAGGCCCCACACCGCGACGCTTTCACCAGGCCGCACCATAGCCGAATTGAACACCGCGCCCACGCCAGTGAGCACCGCGCAGCCGAACAGCGCAGCGATTTCGGCGGGGATGTCGTCGTCGATCACAACCAGGCTGCGTTCATCGATCACCGCGTGGCTGGCAAAGGCCGACAGACCCAGATGATGGTGCACGGGGTGGCCGCAATCGGACAGGCGGAAGCCGCCGCCGAGCAATTCGCCTTTGCCGTTGGCCGCCGCGCCATTGCCGCACAGCCACGGCTCGCCCGACCAGCAGACGGTGCAGTGGCCGCAGGCCGGCAGGAAGGCCATCACCACGCGCGTGCCCGGCTTCAGCCGCGCGCCCGGCCCGGCCGCTTCGACGCGCGCCACCGCTTCATGGCCCAGCGCCATCGGCAGCGGGCGCGGGCGATCGGCATTCACCACCGAAAGATCGCTGTGGCACAGGCCGGCGGCTTCGATCGCTACAAGCACCTCGCCCGGCCCCGGCGGCGCCAGATCGAGCGTCTTCATTGTCAGCGGCTGGCTGGTCGCATAGGGCTGCGCCGCACCCATGGCGGCAAGAACGGCGGCGGTCGTTTTTGTCATCGTCACACCCTATCGGGCAAACGCGCCGCCGCCAACGTGGCGCGGGCCAGCGCGGCGGTGGAATCGATCAGCGGCACAGCCACATCGGCTTGGGCCAGCAGCAGCGGCACTTCGGTGCAGGCGGCGATCACCACGTCCGCCCCGGCTGCCGCCAACCGTGCCGCTTCGCCGGCCAGCGCCGCGCGAACATCGTGGCTGCGGTCCCCGGCCTTGATGGCATTCACCGCCGGCTGCACGACGGCCAGATCGCCAGCCAGCACCGGCACCGGACTGGCCCGGCCATACAGATCAAGTGCCAGCGTCGCGCCAACGCCCAACACGCCGATGCAGCGCGGATGGTGCGCCATCGCCTCGGCGACGGCGGCATCAATCATCGAGACAAACGGCGCTGCCGTGATCGCATCGGCCCAGCCGTGCGCGGCATTGCACGGCATGGCCAGCACTTGGGCGCCCTGCGCCACCAGGCCCGTGCCCATCGCGGCCAGCGCCGGGCCGGGGGAATCCGTCCCATGCAGCGCGGCGGCGTTACGATCGGGCACATGCGGGTTGCTGTCCACCAGCACGCGCGGGTGATCGGTATCACTGGCGGCATTCACGCCCGCCACCAGCCGGCTCAGGAAATCGGCGGTGGCCGCCGGCCCCATGCCGCCGATCACGCCGATTGTCCGATAGTGGGTCATTGATTGAAGGCAGGATCGCGCAGCACGCCGGCAAAGGCCGACAGCGACGGCGAGCCGCCGGTGTGCAGGAACAGCACCCGTTCACCCTTGAAAGCGCCTTGCCTCGCCAGCGCGATCAGCCCGGCCATCGCCTTGCCGCTGTACACCGGGTCGAGCAATATGCCCTCCTTCGCTGCCAGCAGCCGCACCGCTTCCACCATCTCCGGCGTCGGCAGCGAGTAACCGGGGCCAACCCAATCCGCCAGCGCCACGATGTCTGCGGCCACCGGCTGCGGCGTGCCCATCAGGTCGGCGGTCGCCTGCGCCAGCTTCAGCACATTGGCTTCCTGTTCGGCGCGCGGCCGGCGCACGTTGATGCCGGTAACGGGGATACCGGCATTGAGCGCCACCAGGCCAGCGATCAGGCCCGAATGGGTGCCGGCACTGCCCGATGCGACCACGATGCGATCGAAGGCGACGCCTTCATCAAACGCTTGCGCCATGATTTCCTGCGCGCACGCGGCGTAGCCCAACGCCCCCAGCGGCGAGGAGCCGCCGCCCACGATAATATAGGGGTGGCCGCCCGCCGCCTTCACGGCGGCGGCTTCCACGGCCATTTCCTCGGCCAGGTCGGCCCCGGCCTTGACCATGCGCACCGATGCGGCACCCATCAGATCGAACAGCAGATTGTTGCCCAGCGCGTCAGGGCTGAAACTGCCCGCCACCCGCTCCTCGATCACCAGCCGGCAATCCAGACCTTCCTTGGCCGCGGCGGCCAGCGTGAGCCGGCAATGGTTGGACTGCGGTGCACCCACGGTGATCAGCATGTCCGCCCCCTTGGCCAACGCATCAGCGATCAGGAACTCCAGCTTGCGCGTCTTGTTGCCGCCGCCGGCAAGGCCGAGCAGATCGTCACGCTTGATCCAGATCTCCGCGCCGCCAATGGCAGCCGAAAGCCGCGGCAGCGGCTCCAGCGGGGTGAAACCGGGGGTGTAACGGCGACGGGGGAAGCGGACGAGGTTCATGGTCGCAGCCCATGGCCGATGTTCCCTGCCATGGGAAGTCCTGATCTGCACGCGTCGGTGAGAATGGTGCCCGGGGGCGGATTTGAACCACCGACACGGGGATTTTCAATCCCCTGCTCTACCCCTGAGCTACCCGGGCCCACACAGCCAGACTCTGGCGTCACAGCGGTTGGGTAAACCGCGTGGGAGGCGGCCGTTTAGCCAGCCTCGTCGTCGTTGTCCAGCGCAGAGATGTCAGAAAGTTCGTCCGCCTCGCTTCCCGCCGGCAGCACATAGCGATCGGACAGCCAGGCGTTGAGGTCGCGGCTGCGGCAGCCCTCGCTGCAGAACGGACGGAAGGCCGGCGCCGCGGGGGCCTTGCGGCAATAAACACACGGGCGCGGGCGCGAATCAGGCGGGTTGGACATGGCCCCTCCCTGCCCCATCGCGGGCCTGCAGCGCCAGTGTCCCGCCGGTCAGTCGCGCGCAATACGCAATCAGGGCCGGGTGCGCGGCCAGCCAATCGATTACGCTGGTCTGGGCCTCGATCTGCACTGGTCCAACCAGGCGCTGCGCACGGCGCAGCAGTTCCAGCGCGGCAAAGCCCGGTTGGCGCACGTTTTCGAGCAGGCTCAACTGTCGGCGCGGGCGGATGATCTGCACCAGGCCAAAGCCGTTCATCGCGGTCTTTTCAAACGGCGGAGGCAGGGTTTCAGCCAGTATGGCATCCACAACGGCGCGCGGGGCACGGCCGCCAAGTGAAGGGAAATCCACCACCACCGGGCCACCGATGCCATGCCGGCGAATCAAGGCCGCAACGGCGCGCGCCGCCGCTTCGGCCAACCGCGGCAGATCGCCTGTCCCATCCACATCGATCACCAGCATCGCCGGCGTGGGTGCCACCAGCAGGCGGCCGCCGGGAAACTCGACACGGCCCGATAGCGCCTCTTCAACCACCGTATCCCAGCCCGAATCGGCCAGCACGTCCGGACCATGCGCCGGCACCAGCGTCACGGCATGGCCAGCTGTCGCCAGCCGCGTCGTCAGATCGAGCGCTGGGCGCGCCGGGCCATCGTGCGCCGTCACCCGCGCCTGCTTGTCACGCACACCATCGGGACGCGCCGGGCGCAGCACTTCCACCAGACGGGTCTGCCCCTCGGGCCAATCGGCCGGCACCGGCGCCAATTGCGCTTCGGCACCGGCCAGCACCACCACGCCCTGCCGGCGATCGGCCAGCCGCGCCGGCGCGATCAGGCCCACCGGCAGCGGATCGTCAGCGCGCGCGATGTGAGCCTCCACCACCGTATCACCATCCAGCACCAGCGCGCGGGTGGCGCCGGGCGCGGCCTCCACCAGCGCGATCATGCGCGCCAGCCGGCCGCCGTCAGCAGCAGCCGCGTGTCATTCAGCGGCAGGCCGACCACGCCCGAAAAACTACCCGAAAGGCTGCGCACATAGGCTTCAGCGGCGCCCTGGATGGCATAGCCGCCGGCCTTGCCCTGCCAGTCACCCCGCCCGATCAGCCAGTCCACGTCGGCGGGCTGGAGGCGCTGGAAGGTGACGATGGATTCGCTCAGCCGTTCGCGCAGGCGGCCATCCGCATCCACCAGCGCCACGGCCGTCAGCACGCGATGACGGCGGCCGGAAAGCAGCGCCAGGCACGTCCGCGCCGTCGCTTCATCCTCGGCCTTGGGCAGGATGCGGCGGCCAACGGCAACAACCGTATCGGCGGCCAGCACGATGGCGCCGGGATGGCGACTGGCGACCAACGCCGCCTTCTCACGCGCCAGGCGTTCGGCATGGGGGCGCGGCTGCTCATCGGGCTGCACAGCTTCGTCCAGATCGGCCGGATCGACCGCATCGGGCACCAACCCCAGCCGGGCCAGCAGATCGAGCCGGCGCGGGCTGGCCGAAGCGAGAACCAGCCGCATGGCCGCGCTCAATCCTCCTGCGCGATGGTGACGGTGATGCCGTCCAGCGCCGGGGTGAAGGCGATCTGGCAGGAAAGCCGGCTGGCCGGGGTGAGATGATCCGACGAATCAAGCAGATCGGCTTCATCGGCATTGGCCGCGCCGGTGCGTGCCATGTCGCCTTCGGCCACGTGCACATGGCAGGTGGCGCAGGAACAGCAGCCGCCGCACAGCGCCAGCAGTTCGGAAATGCCGGCATCCTTGATGATTTCCATCACGCTCATGCCGGGATGGGCGGGCAGCACATGGCTTTGTCCGTCGCGGGTGATCACGGTGATGCTGGCCATTTCGTCCTCTTGTGCCTGAGTTTCGCTTCGCCCTGTAGCGGGCAGCATCGCGGCGCGCTAGGGGATGGCCATCAGGGAGGACAAGATGCGCATCGCCCACCAATTTGCCCCGCCGATGTCGGCCATGCTCGCCGGCCTGCCCGGTATCACCACGGCCACCCATATCCCGCAGGAAGATCGCTGGGCGCTGCCCACGGATGTGGATGTGCTGTTCGTGCTGCACGGGCAAGGACATGATCGCGACGAGGCCAACCACGCGCCCCGCCCCGCCGGCTGGCCCGGTGCCGTGAAGCTGGTGCAACTGGCCAGCGCCGGTGCCGATGATTATCCGCCCTGGCTGTTCGAAGCGCCCGCCGTCGCCAGCGCATCAGGCACCACCGCCATCCCGATCGGCGAATATGCGCTGGCCGTGATGCTGGCTCATGCCAAGCAGCTGGCCGCCATTACGCTGAAAGCCGGCGAGGAGTGGCCTGAGCGCACCCAGTTCATCGATCAACCGCTGGCCACCCTGCACGGGCGCAAGCTGGGCCTGGTCGGCCTGGGCAATATCGCCCGGCAGGTGGGCAAATATGCCCACGCCTTCGGCATGGAGATCATTGCCGCCCGCGCCAGTGCCGCGCCGTCGCCCGATCCGTATATACGCACCGCGCCGCTGGACGAGGTGGTGGCCCGCGCCGATCATCTCGTGCTGGCCGCCCCGATCACGCCGGCCACCCAGCATCTGCTGAACGCCGAACGGCTGGCGCGGATGAAGGCCACGGCGCACATCGTCAATGTCGGCCGCGGTGGGTTGATCGATCAGGACGCACTGCTGGCCGAACTGGACAAGGGCCGGCTGTGGGCCAGCCTCGATGTCACCGATCCGGAACCGCTGCCAGCCGGCCACCGCCTGCAGGGCCATCCCCGCTGCCGCATCACCCCGCACGTGTCGTGGAGCAACCCCGACATCAACCGCCGCATCATGGAACGGCTGGTCGAAAACATCCGCCGGCTGGGTGCAGGCGAGCCGCTGCTGGGCGCGATTGATTGATCAGGGCAGTGAGTGCATCCTCGCTCCACCACAGGAACTGCCGATGACCCTTTCCGCCGCAACCATTCGAAAAACCGGCTGGAGCCTGGCCGCCGGCCTGCTGCTGCTCCCGGCGCTTGCCATGGTGTTCACTGACGAGATGAACTGGGGCCCCGGCGATTTCCTGGCCGCCGCGCTGCTCCTGGGCACCACCGGCGTCGTTCTTGAAATCGTCGCCGTCCTGCCCCGCCGCCAGTGGCGCACCATGGGCATGCTTGGTGGCCTTGCCATGCTGCTGCTGGTGTGGGCCGAGCTCGCCGTCGGCATCTTCCACTGATCAGAAGGGCAGCACCTTGCCCTTCTTGGAGAATTTCAGATAGCCGCCGTTGAGGCCCAGCCGCCAGCCAACGCCCAGCTTGATCGGCACGATCACGATATTGTCGCGCTGCAGATAATTGGCGGTGAAGCCGCCGATCAGATAGGCCTTGCCCTCGGCCGCCGGATAGCGGCGATACAGGTCTTCGGTGTCGTTGAGATTATACACCAGCGCGAACACCTTCGAACCATCACCGCCGATGTCGAAGCCCACCGAAGGCCCGGTCCAGTGGATTTTCCGTTCACCTTCCACCTTGTGATACAGCATGCCCGAACCATAGCGCACACCCACGATGAAGGCGCCGCCGGCCTCGCGGCCAACGATATAGGCATTGGGCTGGCCGCGATCCTTGAAGGTCTTGCGAACGATTTCGGCGAGGCCTTCGGCGCCCTTGCCAAACACGTCCTCGGCGGCGCCCAGCACATCTTCCTCGGCATAAGTCTGGGTGGCGGGCGGCGGCGGCGGAGCGGCGGCAGGTGCTGGCGCCGGCACAGGCGCCGTCTGGGCTTCCTGCGCCAGAGCCGGGCCCGCTGCCAGCAGGCCAACTAACGCCACCGCCATCACCTGCTTCATCATCTGCTGCATCTGTCGGGCCCTCGCCATCATGTGGATCCTGTCTCGCCTTCCCAGCCTGAACCGGGGCTGAGCCACCACAACTGCCTTGTAGCCGCCAGGCGCCGCCGGGGCCAGCCGCGAAAGCCTGTTGCCAAGCCCCATGCGGCATGGCTATAGCCTCCGCCTCGCTCGGAGTCGTGGGTGAGTGGCTGAAACCAGTAGTTTGCTAAACTGCCGATCTGGGTAACTGGATCCGAGGGTTCGAATCCCTCCGACTCCGCCACTGCAAAAGTGAGAATTAGTGATGTGGCCCGCCAGTGCTGCCGCGCTGGCCGGCCTGTTCGCCAGCGCCTTTCTGGCCGGCTCGATTCTGCCGGCGCAATCCGAAATCGTGCTCGCCGCCTTGCTGCTGGCCGGCGAGCATCAGGCTTGGTTGCTGGTGCTGGTCGCCACGCTGGGCAATGTTGGCGGCGCGGTGCTCAACTATGGGCTGGGCCGATCGGCAGACCGCTTCCGTCATCGCAGCTGGTTCCCACTATCCGCCGCCGGCTGGGACCGCAGCGCCGCATGGTTCAACCGCTGGGGCGTGGCCACGCTGTTGTTGAGCTGGCTGCCGGTGGTGGGCGATGGCTTCACCGTTTTGGCCGGAGCCGCGCGCACGCCCTTCCCGCTGTTTCTTGGGCTGGTGACGCTGGCCAAGGCCGGGCGCTATCTTGCGCTGGCGGCACTGCTCTAGCCAGCCAGCCAGCGATTGAGCCGGCTGGCAGGATCGGCCAGCACAGCGGCGGCCGGCCCTTGTTCGACGATGCGGCCAGCATCGATGAAGGCGCAGGCATCGGCGATGCCGGCGGCTTCGGCGAGATCGTGGGTGACGATGATCATCGGGGCGGCGCTCTGGCGGCGGACATTGGCCACGGCCGCAATCAGCGCACGGCGCACCGGAGGATCGACGGCAGCGAACGGCTCATCCAGCAGCAGCACGTCCGGCGCGCGAGCCAGCGCCCGGGCCAGCGAAACGCGCATCTGTTCGCCGCCTGACAGGCCGGCGGGGCTGCGACCGAGCACCGGCCCATCCATTTGCATGGCTGCCAGCAGGGCCAGCGCGGTATCGCGGTCGGGCGCGTCTTGCGCGATCATGACATTGCCCAGCGCATCTAGGTGCGGAAACAGGCCGCCGCCCTGCAGCACAAGGCCCACGCGGCGCTGCCAGGCCGGCAGGGCGTAGGTGTCCGTCTGCCAGTCCTGCCCGCCCACGCACACCGTACCGGTGGTGGGCAGCAGGCCAGCGATGGCCTTCAGGATCGTCGATTTGCCGGCGCCCGATGGCCCGACCAGCGCCAGCGTCTGCCCCGGCGGCACGCTGAACGCAGCTTCGACCGCGAGCGGGCCAGCGCGGGTGAGCGCGACGGTGAGGCCCTCAACCACGCTTGCGCCCCAGCAGGAACAGCAGCGTGATGGCGATCAGGCTGATGCCGAGCAACAGCAGCGCCAGCCGCGCCGCGCCCGCCATGTCGAAGGCCTGCACCCGGTCATAGATGGCAAGGCTGAGCGTCGCCGTTTCGCCGGGGATGGCGCCGCCCACCATCAGCACCACACCGAATTCACCCAGCGTGTGGGAAAAGGCCAGCACCGCGCCGGTGGCAAGGCCGGGCCAGGCCAGCGGCAGTTCTACCTTGGTGAACGCCCGGAGCGGGGACAGGCCGCAACTGGCAGCGGCGGCGCGCAGATCATCGCCCACCGCCTCGAACGCGCGCTGCGCCGGCTGCACCATCAACGGCAGGTTGACCAACACGGAGGCCACCAGAATGCCGGCAAAGCTGAACACCAGTTGGCCGCCGGTGATCGCCTGCCAGCCGCGCCCGATGGCACTGGCCGGCCCCATCCCGATCAGCAGGGCAAGGCCCACAACGGTGGGCGGCAGCAGCAGCGGCAGCAGCAATAGGGCTTCCGCCAGTGCCCGGCCGCGCCAACGCGTGGTGGCGAGCCAATGGCCGAGCAGCAGCGCCAGCGGCAGCAGCAGCGCCACCGTCGCCGCCGCCAGCATGAGCGACAGGTGCAGCGCGGTCAGATCAGCCCCATTCATTTCAACGATGCTCACGGCAGGCCAAACCCGGCCCGGGCCAGCGCGGCGCGGCCGTTGGGCCCGGTGAGGCGATCGGCCAGCCCGCGCGCGGCCGGGGTGGCGCCGGGCATCAGCACCAGCGTCTGCACCAGCGGCGGATGCAGTGCGGGCGACACCGGCACCACGATCAGACCACTGCTAGCCACTTGCGCCAGCGGGAGGGCCACCAGCCCGGCCTCTGCCGCGCCCGTTGACACGAAACTCAGCGCTTGCGCGACATTGTCCCCCAGCACCAAAGGCGCGCCGGTGACGCCCAGCCCCGCCAGCACCGCCTTCGCCGCCACGCCATAGGGCGCGTGCGCCGGATTGGCGATGGCGAGGTGGCGGATACGGCCCGCCACGATCGCCGCCTTCAGGCTGGCCAGATCGGTAATGCCACTGGCGCGCGTTGCCACCAGCGCCAGCCGGCCCAGTGCATAGGGCCGGCGTTCCACTCCCGGCACCGCTGCGGCGAGGCGTGTCGCATGGCTGGCATCGGCCAGCAGCAGCAACTGGAACGGTGCACCATTCAGCGCCTGCTGCACCATCTGGCCTGACGAACCAAAGCTGAGGTTGAAGCGCGCGCCCGTCTGCGCCTCGTGGCCATGTACCAGTGGCGGCAGCGCGAGCCGCAGATCAGCGGCCGCCGCCACCGGCACCGGGTCAGCGGCAAGCGCTGGCCAGGCCAGGCACAGCAACAGCAGGAACAGACGGATCATTGCTGCGCCTTGTGCCAGCCGCACGCCACAGGTGCAACGCGCAGCGAAAGCCGCTATCGCGCCGTCATGCTGAACCGCCACGATCCTGTTGAACCCTTCCACGCCATCCGCCTGTCGCGCCTCGCCCGCCGGCTGGAGGCGGAGGGGCGCAGCATCATCCACATGGAATTCGGCCAACCCTCCACCGGCGCGCCGGCAGCCGCAATCGCCCGCGCGCACGCCGTGCTGGACAACGATCCCGGCAGCTATTGGGAATCGGAACCACTCAAAGCCCGCATCTCCGGCCTATACCAGTCCCGCTACGGCGTTCACGTCGCGCCGGAACGCATCGTGCTGTCCTGTGGGGCGTCGCCGGCGCTGGTGATGGCGCTCACTTCGGCGTTCAGGCCCGCTGATGTCATCGCCATGGCCAGGCCGGGCTATGTTGCCTATCGCAACAATGTCCGCGCGCTGGGCATGATCGTGCAGGAAATCGCCTGCGGCCCGGAAAGCCGCTACCAGATCACCGCCGCGCATCTGGCGGCGCTCGATCCCGCGCCAGCCGGGGTCATCATCGCCAGTCCGGCCAATCCCACCGGCACCGTCATTCCGGCCGAGGAAATGGCCGCCATCGCCCGCGTTTGCCAGGAACGCGGCATCCGCATCGTGTCAGACGAGATCTACCACGGCCTGTCCTTCGTTGGCCCGGTGGCAAGCGCGCTGGAATATGCGCCGGACGCGATTGTGGTGAACAGCTTCTCCAAATATTTCTCGATGGTCGGCTGGCGGCTGGGCTGGCTGGTGGCACCCGAAGACCTGCTGGATGCCGCCCGCGCCCGCATGGGCAATCTTTTCCTCACCGCTCCCACCCTGTCCCAACACGCCGGGCTGGTGGCGATGGACTGTGTGGAGGAACTTAAGGGCCACATCGCCCGCTATGCCGTCAACCGCCAGTTGATGCTGGATGCGCTGCCGGCGATGGGCCTGACCAAGATCGCGCCGCCCGATGGCGCCTTCTACATCTGGGCCGATGTGGCGCACCTGACCGACGATGCGATGGCCCTAGCAGAACAGCTGTTGCTGGATACCGGCGTGGCGATCGCACCGGGCATCGATTTCGATCCGGTGGAAGGCCGCCACTTCATGCGCTTCAGCTTTGCCGTGGATACGCCGCAGGTGCGTGAGGCGATCGCGCGGATGACGCCCTGGTTTCAGGCCCGGGGCTGATTATTCCGCCGCCACAACCCGGCGCCCGGCATGAGCGCGGAAGAATATCAGCGCCGTGATGCCAACAAAAACCAACGACACCACGAACGGCGCCCCCGGCACATAGATGGGCGCATCCGCGACGGAGAAGCGCGCGAACACCGTCGTCATCAGCGGCGGACCGACAATGGCCGAAAGGCTCTGGATCGAGGCCACCGCGCCTTGCAACTCGCCCTGCTCGTTCGGCGCGACCTCTGCCGACATCAGGCCCTGCAAACAGGGGAACACCAGGCCCTGACAGGCCGAAACGGCGATGCCGAGGTAAACCATCCAGCCTGCATCGGCCATCGCATAGGTGGAATAGCCCGCCACCGCCGAAATGAGGCCAACGACGATGATGCGGCGCTGGCCAAAGCGCGGGATCAGCTTGCGGCCAAGGAAGCCCTGCACGATGGCGCCGGTAACGCCCACGGCGGCCAAGCTCCAGCCCACCTGCTCCGGCGTCCAGCCGTACCGCAGCTGGCCGTGATAGCTCCAGATCGAATAGAGTGACTGGTAGGACAGGGTCCACACGAACACGGTCGCGGCCAGCATCAGCACCACCGGATGCGCTGATTTCAACCGCATCAGCGCGCCCACCGGATTGGCCCGACGCCATTCGAAGGCGCGGCGCTTTTCGGGCGGCAGCGATTCCGGCAGCACGAACAGGCCATAGAGGAAATTCGCCATGGCGAGGCCAGCCGACACCAGGAACGGCACTTCGGTGCCGAACTGCGCCACGAACCCACCCAGCGCCGGCCCAATGATGAAACCAAAACCGAACGCCATGCCGATCACGCCAAAGCTTGCCCCGCGTTTTTCGGGCGGGGTCACATCGGCGATATAGGCATAGGCGGTGGGGAAGGTCGCGCCGGTGATGCCGGCCACCACGCGGGCAGCCACCAGCCACCACAGCGTGGGCGCAAAGGCCATCACCACATAATCGAGAGAAAACGCCGCCATGCTGGCCAGCAGCACCGGGCGGCGGCCAAAGCGATCGGACAGCCCGCCGATCACCGGCCCCATCAGAAACTGCACGCTGGCATATAGAAAGGCGATCCAGCCCGAAACCTCGGCCGCGTTCGCCAAATCACGCCCCGTCAGCTTGACGATCAGTTGCGGAAACACCGGGATGACGACGCCAAAGCCGATGGCGTCGATCAGAACGGTGATGAAGATGAAGGCCAACGCGCGGTTCACGCCGGCTGCGTAGCGGCTTTTTGCGTCCGCGCCTATCCGCCATCACCGGGGTTGCGCGGATGCGGCAAAATGTGTTTTGGGTGGGCAAAGGAGCGACACGTGTCCGTGCTCAAGACGATCTTCACCTGGTGGAATGGCCCCGGCCTCGGCACCCGCATCTTCACCGCCCGCAATGGCGAGGAAGTGGGGCGCGATGATCAGGGCAACATCTATTACCGGTCCGGCAGCGGCGCGGCGCAAAAGCGCTGGGTGATCTACAACGGCGAACCCGAAGCCACGCGCATTCCGCCGGAATGGCATTTGTGGATGCACAAGACGGTGAATGAGCCGCCAAGTACCAACCCGCTGGTGACGCGCGTGTGGGAACGTGAATGGACGCCCAACGCCACTGGCACGAAGCTGGCCCATTCCCCCAGCGGCGCGCTGATCGCCGGCGGCCAGCGCGCGGCGACCACGGGCGATTATCGCGCCTGGTCGCCTGACGCCTGATGGCCGGCACGGTGAAGGACCATCTGGCCGAGGCATTGATCGGCCTGTTCGTGGTGCTGCTGGCGGCCGGATTCGTCGCCTTTGCCTGGGCCCGCACTGGCGCCGGTGAAGGCAGCGATGGCGTCACGCTCACGGCGCGATTTCCCAATATCGGCGGCGTCACGTTGGGCACTGATGTGAAAGTGGCCGGCGTCAAGGTGGGCAAGGTGGTCGGGCTGGAGCTGGATCCGACCAGCTATCAGGCCGTGCTGCGCCTTACGGTAGACCGTGGGCTGAAACTGCCGATCGACAGTTCGGCGGCGGTTTCATCCGAGGGCCTTCTGGGCGGCAATTTCATCGCGCTGGCGCCGGGCGCCGAGGCCGACATGCTGAAAGACGGCGGCGAGATCATCGAAACATCGGGTGCGCCCGATCTGATGGGCCTGATCGGCAGCGTCGTGAACCGCTCCGGGGGCGATGCGCCCGCTGCGACCGGAGCAAGCGAACCAGCGGCCGGCAATGCCCCGGCCAAGTGAAGCGCTGGCGCTGGTCGCCAGCCTGATGGCGGTTGCAGCGCTGGCGCAGGAGGCGCCGCCGGCCGCAGCGCCCGCCGCTGCGCCACCCCCGGCCAAATCCGCCGCGCCGCGCGTCGCACAAGTCACCCCGGTCAGAGAGAGGGTGCTGCTGGTCGGCGCACTGGCCAAGCGCACGGGGGAAACGCGCTTCCTCACCCTGAAGCCCGGGCAATATATTGATTTCGCCGGCATCCGCATCACGGCGCGCACCTGCGAGACGACGCCGCCGTGGGAATGGCCGAAATTGCAGGGCGCCTTCCTGCAGGTCGATGAGCGGCTGGCCGGGCAGGTGAAGCGGGTGTTTTCGGGCTGGCTCTATGCCGAAAGCCCCAGCCTGAATGTCATGCAGCACCCGCGCTATGACGTCTGGCTCAAGAGCTGCACGATGCGCTTTCCCGATGGGCCTTCGCCCAAGCCGCCTTCATCGCCGGCAAAGAAATCGCCGGAGGTGCCCGAAAGCGCTGCCGACAGCCGCGCCCGGTAATCTTTCGCCGGGATCTCGACGGTGCCAAAGCCGGCCAGATGGCTGGTGAGAAACTGCGTATCCAGCAGCCGGAACCCACCCAGCCGCAGCCGCGCAATCAGCGCCGCCAGGCAGCATTTGCTGGCGTCTGTCACACGGGTGAACATCGATTCGCCAAAGAAGGCCGCACCAAGCCGCACGCCATACAGCCCGCCGGCCATCTCGCCGTCCGCTGTCCATGCTTCCACGCTGTGCGCCTGGCCGCGTTCGTGCAGCGCCACATAGGCTTCGGCGATCAGCGGGTTGATCCAGGTTTCGCTGCGCCCCGGCGCCGGCTCGGCACAGCCTTCCAGCACGGCGGCAAAGGCGCGATCGGCGGTGAAGCGGAAGCGTTCCTGGCGAAGCGTCTTGGCCAGGCTTTTCGGCAGGTGAAACGCGTCCAACGGCAGCACCCCGCGACGGCGCGGCTCCACCCAGAACACGTCCGTGCTGTCGGCGCGTTCCGCCATCGGGAAGATGCCGCTGGCATAAGCACGCAGCAGCATGTCGGGATCGAGACGATGGGTGAGCGGACGGGTCACGGGTTCAGCATGCCCCGATCAGGCCCGCCCGAAAAGAAGCTTCAACCGGCCGCCGTCTCTTCTGCCGCCTTTTTGGCTAGCCAGCGTTCCAGCCACTTGATCGAATAATCGCCGTTCTGGAAATCCGGATCCTCGATCAGCGCCTGGTGCAGCGGGATCGTGGTTTTCGGCCCTTGGATAACGAATTCTTCCAACGCGCGGCGCAAGCGCATCAGACACTCATCGCGGTTGGCGCCATAGACGATCAGCTTGGCGATCAGCGAATCATAATAGGGGGGGATGCGATAGCCATCATACAGCGCCGAATCGACCCGCACATGCAGGCCACCGGGCTGGTGGAAATCGGTGACGCGGCCGGGTGACGGCGCAAACGTCTTCGAATCTTCGGCGTTGATCCGGCATTCGATGGCGTGGCCTTCGAATTTCACCTCGTCCTGGGTGACCGACAGCGGCAGGCCGGCAGCAACGCGGATCTGCTCGCGAACCAGATCCAGACCGGTGATCGCTTCGGTAACGGGATGTTCCACCTGCAGGCGGGTGTTCATCTCGATGAAGAAGAACTCGCCGTTTTCCCACAGGAATTCGATGGTGCCGGCGCCGCGATACTTCAGCTTGGAAATCGCTTCACGCACCACTTCGCCCATGCGCGCGCGCTCGGCGGCGTTGAGCGCCGGCGAAGGGGCTTCTTCCAGCACCTTCTGGTGGCGGCGCTGCAACGAACAATCGCGTTCGCCCAGATGGACGGCGCCGCCATGGCCATCGCCGAACACCTGGAATTCGATGTGGCGCGGCTCGGAAAGATATTTCTCGATATAGACGGTGTCGTCGCCAAAGGCGGCCTTGGCCTCGCTCTTGGCCTGGCTCACCAGCGAGGGCAGGCTGGCGGCATCGGGGATCACCTTCATGCCACGGCCGCCGCCGCCCGAAGCGGCCTTCACCAGCACCGGGTAGCCGATGATTTCGGCCACCGCGAGCGCTTCTTCCATGGTTTCGATCGGGCCATCGCTGCCCGGCACCAGCGGCAGGCCCAGCAGGGCTGCGGTGCGCTTGGCTTCGACCTTGTCACCCATCTTGCGGATATGTTCAGGATCAGGCCCGATCCAGGTGATGCGGTGTTCCTGCACGATTTCGGCAAAACGCGCGTTTTCGGACAGGAAGCCATAGCCGGGGTGGATGGCATCGGCCTGGGCGATTTCGGCAGCCGAAATGATCGCCGGGATGTTCAGATAGGAGTCCGTCGCCGACGGCGGGCCAATGCAGATGGCTTCATCGGCCAACCGCACATGCATGGCATCAGCGTCGGCGGTGGAGTGCACCGCCACGGTTCGGATACCCATTTCGCGGCAGGCACGGTGGACGCGCAGCGCGATTTCGCCCCGGTTGGCGATCAGGACCTTCTTGAACATCGGCGCAGGCTTACTCAATAATCACCAGCGGCTGGTCATATTCCACCGGCTGCTCATTGTTCACCAGGATGGCCTTCACCACGCCGCCCTTGGGCGCGGTGATCGGGTTCATCACCTTCATGGCTTCGATGATCAGCAGCGTGGCACCGGCGGCGACGGTGGCACCTTCGGTGATGAAGGCCGGCGCACCCGGTTCCGGGGTAAGATAGGCTGTTCCGACGATCGGCGATTTCACCAGGCCGGGGTGGTTGCGCACGTCATCGCCACCAGAGGGTGCAGAAGCCGTGGCAGCCGCAGCCGGCGGCGGTGCGGGCCAGCCGCCCGCCGGCGGGGCCGGAGCGTAGCTGGCAGGGCCGGCGGCCATGGTGACTGCGGCCGCGGTGCGGGCGACGCGGATGGTCCGATCCCCATCCTTCACTTCGATTTCGGTCAGATCGCTGGCGTCCAGCAGTTCGGCCAGTTCACGCACCAGGCCGGTATCGACCACGATTCCCCCAACCACTGAAGTTTTGCTGTCAGACATGATGGTCCCGTCTCTTGCCCCCAATGAAGCCCGGCTTACTGCCGCAAAGCAGCCGCCGCGTCCAGCGCCAGCGTGTAAGAAGCCGCGCCGAAGCCCGAAATCGTGCCTTTCGCCGCACGTGCCACAAAGCTGGTGTGGCGAAAATCTTCGCGCGCGTGGGGGTTTGAAAGATGCACCTCGATCACCGGTACGGCGATGCCCTTGATCGCATCATGAATGGCGACCGACGTGTGGGTGAGCGCCCCTGCGTTCAGCAGCACCGCCAGCGCACCGCGCGCACCGGCTTCGTGCAGCCAATCGACGATATGGCCTTCATGGTTGGACTGGCGGACATCGAGCGCGAGGCCCAGCGCCGCCGCCTGCGCTTCCAGCCGCTCGGCAATATCGTCCAGCGTCTCATGGCCATAGATATGCGGTTCGCGGCTGCCCAGCAGGTTCAGGTTGGGGCCGTTCAGCACCATCACGAGTGGTTGGTCGGTCATCGCCCATCAAAACCATGAACCGCGCCAATTGCCAAGCGCGGCTTGCTCCCCGCTGCGGATTGGGCGATGCTGCACGGCAATAAAGGGGGGTAAGTCGCAACCCATGAAGATCATCATCGGCAATCGCACCTATTCCAGCTGGTCGCTGCGCGGCTGGCTGGCCGCCAAACAGTCGCTGCTGCCATTCGAAACCGAACTGCGGGTGATGGATTCGCCCGAGTGGATCAGCGGCGAAGCCAAGGCCGACATGCCATCGGGCAAAGTGCCGGTGCTGTGGGATCATGGCGAAGCGATCTGGGATTCGATGGCGATCCTGCTCTATCTGTCCGACAAGGCCGGGCATGATCGCTTCTGGCCGCGCGACATGCATGCGCGTGGCTTGGCCTATGCCATGTGCGCCGAAATGCATTCGGGCTTTGCCCCGCTGCGCGGCGCCTGCCCGATGGATCTGCAGCATCATGCGCCAAGCTTCGTGGCCGCTGCCGACGTGCTGGCCGATGTGCGCCGGCTTGAAAGCCTGTGGGAACAAGCGCTCACCCGCTTCGGCGAAGAAACCGGTGAGCCGTGGCTGTTCGGCCGCTTTGGCGCGGCTGACATCATGTTTGCCCCCACCTGCACCCGCATCAGAACCTATCATCTGCCGGTCAGCGACAGGATCAGCGCCTATATTGATCGCGTGCTGGCCCACCCGTTCATGGTGGAGTGGCGCGATGAGGCGATGAAGGAGGATTTCCCCTTCACCCGCTATCCCATCCCCGGCAAGATCAAGCTTGAAGCGGAGACCCGCGCATGAACCCCGCCAACATTGCCCGTGCCACGCTGGTGGCCGCCCTGCTGATGCTGGCCGCCGGGCCACTGCACCGCTTTGGCGTGATCGGCTGGCAAGCCTCCTTGGGGCTGTTCGTCGCCGCCGCGCTGCTGGCCGGCATCGGCGCCTGCTGGTGCCTGTATCAACTGCTGCGCCAGCGTGGCGGCACCGTCACGGTGATTGCGGCGGCCGCTGGCTTTGCCGCTGTTGCCGTGCCGATCGCCGTGGTGATCAACGCCGGGGACAAGCCACCGATCAACGATATCAGCACCGATACCACCACCCCGCCGCCGTTCCAGGCCATCGATGCCACCCTGCGCGGCGCCGGTGCCAGCCCAATCGAGTACAACCCGGCCTTCGCCCCGCAACAGGAACGCGCCTATCCCGATGTGCGTCCGCTCGATCTGCCGGTCGAACCGGGCAAGGCTTTCGACGTGGCGCTGGCTGCCTGCGAAAAGGATTGGCAGATCATCCTGGCCGATCGCGCCGCCGGCCGCATCGAAGCGGTGGAACGCAGCCTGTGGTGGGGCTATCGCGATGATATCGTCATCCGGCTCACCGCCACCCCCACGGGCACTCGCGTCGACATGCGCTCCAAATCGCGCGTCGGCGAAAGCGATCTCGGCGCCAACGCGCGGCGCATTGCCGCCTATCTTGACCGGGTGGCCACGGAAATGCGCAAAGCCGGGTGATGAACGCACCTGATCCTGTTGCCCTCACCCAAGACCTGATCCGCTGCCCCAGCGTCACGCCGGCCGATGAAGGCGCGCTGGACGTGCTGGAACGGGCGCTGGCCGGGCAAGGCTTTGCCTGCACCCGCCTGCCCTTCGGCCACGAACCCGATGGTCCGGTCGATAATCTCTTTGCCACGCTGGCCGGGGGGCCCGGCCCGCATTTCGCCTTTGCCGGCCACAGCGACGTGGTGCCGGCCGGCGATCGCAACGGCTGGAGCGAGGACCCGTTCGCCGCCGAAGTGAAAGACGGCTTCATCGTCGGCCGCGGCGCTGCCGACATGAAGGGCGCGCTCGCCGCCATGATCGCCGCCACCGCCCGCCATCTTGGCCGTGGGCCGCTTGTTGGCCGCCTCAGCTTCATCATCACCGGTGACGAAGAAGGCCCCGCCACCTTTGGCACCACCATGATGCTGGACTGGATGGAAGCCAACGGCCTGGTGCCAGACATGTGCCTTGTCGGCGAACCGACGTCGCAGCAAAAGCTGGGCGACATGATGAAAATCGGTCGGCGCGGCAGCCTCAACGCCTGGCTCACGGTGAACGGTGCGCAGGGACATGTCGGCTACCCGCACATGGCAGATAATCCGATCACAAGGCTGGTGGCCATCGTGGCTGAATTGAAGGCGCGTGTGCTGGATAAAGGCAACGACTGGTTCCAGGCCTCCAACCTTGAAATCACTGATCTGGCGGTCGGCAACCCGGCCACCAACCTGATCCCGGCCCAGGCCCGCGCCCGGCTCAATATCCGGTTCAACAACGAGCACACGGGCGCCTCGCTGTCGGACTGGATCCGTGACGTTGTCGCCGCTCACGCACCGGCATCCCACGTCGAGATCAAGGTTTCCGGCGAGGCCTTCCTCACCGAACCCGGCGCGCTGTCCTTTCTGGTCAGCGCCGCGATCACCGATGTCACCGGCCGCAGCCCCGAACTCTCCACCACTGGCGGCACATCGGATGCCCGCTTCATCCGCCGCCTGTGCCCGGTGGTCGAATTCGGCCTGCCCGGCCAATCGATGCACAAGGTGGATGAACACGCCGCCGTCGCCGACGTGACGGGGCTGACAGCGATCTACGAGGCCGTGCTGGCGCGGGCGCTGGCCTAAGCCCGCTTCCACTCCTTGCGGGTCATCCCCACAAACGCGTTGCCCAGCCCCTTGGCGTTGCGATCAACGATGTCGCGCAGGCGGTTGGTCTGCTCGATCACGGCGATGCCCTCCTCGGTGAAGGCCAGCCGCTTGTTGGCCGGGTTGCCCCACACATGCTCAGACAGCAGCGGGTTGGTCAGCGCCTGAGAAAAAGCGTCCATCGCCACCATGCTCGACACGAGTTCCGGCAAGGGCCCGTTCTTCTCCACCCGCTCGGCAAACAGGCCGATATAATATTCAACATTGTTCACGTCGCCGTAGAGCCCCTCCAGCCGCTTCGCCAACGCCGACAGCCGCGCCTGTTCGGCCGGCGTGTCGCTGCTGCCCACGATGGCGGCAAAGTTGCGCGCCGGCTCCATGCCCATTGCCAGGCGATAATCATTGTAACTGGCGACATTGTTGATCCGCGCCTGATTGATGGCGCCGGTTTCGGCAAACATCATGAAGCTGGCGGCATTTTCCAGGCCCAGCGTGGCGGTGCGGTTGGCCGAGGTGTTGACGAAGCTCTGGGCCAGCCCGCTGCCGATGAGCAGGCTGTTGTTGAGCAGGGTGGAATTGCCGGGGTGCGCCTTGTCCCCCCAGGTGACATTTTCCATCACCAGCCCGTGCCAGCGGTAGAGCAGGTTGAACTCCACCGTCATCCAGTTCGGCCGGTTCCACTTCGCCCGCCACGCCACCTTCGGATCGGCCTGAAGCGGGAATTCGGTGGTGTTGATGTGGTTGATATATTCTTCAACCACGATCTTGATGAACATCACGATGATGATGTTGCGCGCGGTTTCGAACAGGCGATCATCGTCCCACGTCGGGTTCTTGGCCGCCAGCATCCCGGCCAGGCGGTTGTGCTCCCGCAGGAACAGCGTGTTCATCATCGCCGTCTGCGGCACGGCGTTGACCCGGTCCCCGCCCACCGCAAACAGGGTGCCCCGGCCTTGGGGCGTCACGTTCTTCAGGCCCAGCGGCAGATCAAGCCCGGCAAATTCGGGCTTCACCTTGCCATCAGCGCCAAACAGGAAGGGCGAGAATTCCTCACCGTTGATGATTTGGCTCTGCAGCCGGCCACCGGTGCCAGACCGCAGCAACATCGTTTGCAACGGCGTGCGGCCATACAGGGGCGACATATCGATCTCATGGTTCGATGTCGTGCGGCGCCGATCTTCCTTGTCATCATCATTGTGCAGCATCGTGCGGATGAAGCCATCGGTGAGATATTGCGCAAAAGCCGGGAACAGCCCGGTCGATTTCGGGCACAGCCGTTGGTTGGTGCCGGGCAGCCGCGCGAAGAGCGCCGCGGTGGCCTGCAGCGGCGGCCGGCTGGTGCCGATGCCCTGGCCGGTCGTGGGCTTGGCCGGCAGCAGCCGCGCGTTGTAGGTGCGATCGGTGAGGCCGGACCAGCTGATATAATCATGCTTGGTGGACCACGGGTGCGGCCGGTTGCGGCACACATTCACCGTGCGGTCGATGACAAGACGATTGACCTCGTCATCCAGATCAAGCACATTCAGCGCCTTGGTCACAATCGACAATAAAGACATGGCCGTATCTCCCCCCGGAAGGATGCGACCCTGAGCGAGAAGCTAACAGGTCAGCGCCCGCTTGTCATGCGGGGCTATTGCCCTTCGTTATAGCGCGCTTCCAGGAACTTGCCTTGTACCCGCAAACCATCGCGATCACCTTCGGCCAGTGTCGCCGAGGCGCGGGCCAGTTCGGCCTCCACCGTCTTCAGCCCGTCCACCACTGTCACTTCCGGCGTGCGGCCGTCATGTTCCACGAGGCCGGTGCGTTGCAGCGGCGGGATGCGGGTATAGCGGTCAACCAGTTCGGGCAGATGGCTCGAAAGCAGCCGGCCGACATCCTGCGCCACCGGGTGATCGGCGGGCACGTGCGCCAATTGCTTTTCCAGTGCCGCCAGTTGCACGGCGATGCCATCCAGTTGCGGTGCGGCCAGGCGCGGCAGTTGCTTGCGCTGGCGATCGAGGAAGGCTTCGGTGATGGCCGGCAGCTCAGCAGGCGGCGCCTTGTCCATGTCGTCCACGTCTGGGCCGCCCACCGGCAGCAGCATGCCGGCAATGCCCGCCATCGGCAGCAGCAGGAACGAGACAATGAACAGCCCGATACCCATGCCGCCCGCCGTCCAGCCATAGACGATCAGCGCCGCCAGCATCGCGGCAAACGCCGCCATACCGCGCGTGACTCTTGTGGCCATGTTGGCCTTGCGCTTTTCCCAACGCCGGCTGCGCGCCATCTGCATGGCTTCTGCCCGCGCCAGGCGGCGGCGGCGGGCTTCAGCTTCGTCGAACGGTGCGCCGCTTGCCATTTACGTGAGCGCGGTCAGGTTGTTCTGTGGCCCGGCGATCTGGGCTTCGGCTTGGCCTTGGGCGCGCGCCACATAGGCGCGGCTCTTCTCGACCTCCACCGACAGCGTGTCGACTGTGGTCTTCATCGCCTCCAGCGACTTCATCTTGAACGTCTCGATAGCGTCCATCGTCTGATAGACGTTCTGGAACGCGCGCTGCAGCGTTTCGACCGGAATGGTGGAGGCCGCCGCCTGTTCGTGGATCATCGCCGTGTTGGATTTCAGCAGTTCGCCGGTCGAATCGATGATGCCCGCCGTGGTGGTGTTGAGCTGGGTGATCTGTTCCAGCACCAATTTCTGATTGGTCATGGCTTCCGCCACGGTGACGGCGGTCCGCAAAGCGGAAACCGTCGTCGTACTGGCGCGGTCCACGCCCTTCATCAGCTCGACATTGTTCTTCTTGACCAGGTCGAGCGCCAGATAGCCCTGCACGCTCACCGCCAGCTGCGTCAGCAGATCCTGCGTGCGCTGGCGCACATAGAACAGCGCATTCTCGCGGATCGCCTTGGCCTTGGCCGGATCAACGACATCAAGCTCGGTCGCGCGCTCTTCCAATTTCTCGTCGAGCACCTTGGACATGTGGACCATCTGTTCCAGCTTGCCCATCGCGTCCCACAGCTTGGCGCGCTCGTCCTCGATGCTGATATTGTCCTTCAACAGCTCGTCCTTGCCGCTTTTCAGCGCGCCCAGGATGGCGTTGATGTTGGTCTGCGCGCTCTTGTAGCTGTCGAAGTAGGACCGCAGCTTGTTGCCGCCCACCGGGATGAGGCCAAACAGCTTTTTGCGGCCGGTCAGCTTGCCGGATTTGCCGGGATCGAGATCCTCGACGATCTTGCGCAGCTGCACCAGATCGGCGCCGATGCCGGCTTCCTTGTTCAGCGCGCGCGTCGGCCGATCGAGGAAGCGGTTGGACTGGGCGGCGGCCCGCGCAATTTCGGTCGCACCCAGGTTGGCCAGCGCATCGACCTTCTTGCCAAATTCCGGGCTGGCAGCATCGGTGGCGATCAGCTCATCGATGAAGCTTTCCACCTTGGCTTCCAGCTGGGCCTTTTCCTGATCCTTCAATGGCACCAGGCCTGCGGCCTTCGCAGGCGCAATGGCGCTCACCGCCACCGGGGGTTCCAGCTTGATCGCGACTTCTTCCGACATGCCTGTCCTCACCTTTTGTGGCCGCAGCTTATCAGCACCGCGACGGCCTGCCTACTGTGTTAGGATTGCGACACGCTTTTGCAAGGGGTGAGTCCCGGGAAATCGTCGTTCAATCGGGCATCAGCCCCGCCAACGTATCATGATAGGTGCCGATGCCCTGCTCCAGCCCGCCGATCAGGATGTGATCGACCGCGCCCGACATCAGGCCCTCTTGTCCCAGCGCCGCGGCCCGGAAATCTTCTGACCCGAACACCGCGCCATCCAGCAGCGCCCAGCTTTTCGCCCAGTGCCGCTCCGCCTTCTCGTCGTTGGGGGGTTCGGGGATCAGCATGAAATCCTCCACCCACGTCTCGTCCACGCCGCGCGGCATCACCACCATGATGTTGATATAATCCGGGCTGGCGACGATCACCGTGCCGGGCGTCAGCGTGTAGGTGAAGGTCATCGTGCGCCGCAGATCGCGCATGTCATCAAGGTCCATGCCCTCCAGCGCCGCCAGCCGGGCGACGGCGGAGCGCGTGTGCGGCCCGATGCGATCACCCGTGGTGACGCCATCCTGGAAATAGGGCGCGATGGTGGACGCGTGCAGGCGCAGCACATGGTAGCTTTCGGCAAAGGCATCCATGATCAGCTTCCAGTTCGCCGCCACCTTGTGCGTGCGCCGGACATAAAGATGCTGATCGGCAAAACCGATGGCATCGAAATCGGCGGCCAGCGGCCCCGCCGCCAGGCTGAAATCCGGCGGCGCATCGCGATCCAGGCCCACCCAGATCAACCCGCCGGCCTCCAGGCTCGGCATCTCGACGAGATTGCGCGTGTTCTTGTCCAGCCCCGCGAACGTCTCCGGCCGCGGCAGGCCTTTCAACTTGCCGTCGGTGCCATAGCTCCACGCGTGATAGGGGCAGACAAGCGCGGGTGATTTCACCAGTTCGCACCCCTCCACCAGCCGCGTGCCGCGATGCCGGCAGACATTCATGAACACCCGCGCCACACCCTTGCCATCGCGCGCGATCAGCAGCGGCAGGCCGAAGCCATCATGCGGCACCGCCATGTTGGGCTGTGGGAGCAAGGCCGACGGCGCGATCACCACCGGCAGCCGCTTGAAGACATGGCTCCATTCGCGGGCGAAATGATCGGGGCAGGTATAGGCGCTGGCCGGGATTTCCCGCATCACCCCGCTGGCCGGCTTGCCCGCCGCCGCCGGAACGCCGGCCGCCAGCGCCCGCTGGCCTGGCGTCGGGTGGCGCGGTTTGAAGGCGATATCCATGGCGCGGATGGTGACTCCGTTCCGCCGGCAGCGGAAGCTAGTTTTTCAAACCGGCCTTTTCGTAATCAATGCCGAGCTGTTCCAGGTACGAACGGTACTTCTTCGGATCGAAGTAATATTTCTCCATCTGTGGGCGCATCTTCGCCATCAGATCCGCATTGAGGTGGATGGCCGGCTGGTCATCCGGGCCGAGCAGTGGCGCATATTTCTCGGTCTTGAACTGCACGTCCTGCTGCCAGGCCTTGGCGCCCGCTACCAGTTCCGGCGTCGTCACCAGATCGAGCACAGTCATCGCGGCCACCTTGGCACCCACAACGGCGCCCTTGTGGGCAATCGGCGTCGCCATCGCCGTGGCCGCCATGATGTTGTGATAGGAAATGCCAGGCACGTTGGATGGATAGGAGATGGTGATGGTCGGCACCGTCCACATGATGTCGCCGATATCATCCGATCCGCCGTTGCGATCGCTATTGGGGTTTTCAGGCGACCACAGTTTCGGGCCGTCGCTGGCGAGCGGCTTGTCCTTGCGGCCAAAGCCCGACAGCACGGCGCGGGCGAAATTCTGGTCGGCCGCGCTCCATTGCGGCAGGCCCACGGCCTTCATGTTGGCAAAGGCCGCTTCCGCAATCGGCTTGTTGCCATAATTGGTGGCAGCATGGCCCAGCACGCGGCGGGTGACGCTGGTTTCGGTCATCATCGCCGCGCCAGCCGCAATGCGGTTGCCGGCGTCATACATGGCTTTCACCGCGGGCAGCTGCGTGTCGCGGAAATAATACCACACGCTCGCCTTGTCGGGCACGATGTTGGGCTGGTTGCCGCCGCCGGTGATGACATAATGGCTGCGCTGCGTGACGGGCAGATGCTCGCGCTTCATGTTCCAGCCGTCGTTCATCAACTCCACGGCATCCAGCGCGCTCTTGCCATCCCACGGATTGCCGGCGGCGTGCGCGGTGAGCCCGGCAAACGTGTATTCCACGCTGAGCGAGGCGGTGTAGGCCATTGGCCCCCACGTGGTTTCCAGGCTGTCACCCACATGCGCGAACAGATTGGCGTCCACATCCTTGAACATCCCGGCGCGCACATAATAGGCCTTGGTCGCCACCAGCTCCTCGGCGACGCCCGGCCACAGCATGATGCGGCCCTTGATGCCGTTCTTTTCCATCACCTGCTTGGCCGCGATGGCGGCGACGATCATCATCGGCATGCCGCTGTTGTGGCCTTCGCCATGCCCCGGCGCGCCGGCCACCAGCGGCTTGGCCCCCGGCACACCCGGCGTTTGGGAAAGGCCGAGCAGGCCATCGATATCGCTGCCCAGCGCGATCATCGGGCCACCGCTGCCCCAGGTGGCCGTGAACGCCGTCGGGATGCCCGCCACCCCGCGTGTCACCGTGAAGCCGTTCTTCTCAAGAATGCCGGTCAGGTAGGCACTGGTCCGCACTTCCTGAAAGCCCGGCTCGGCAAAGCTGAACACGGAATCGATCATGTTCGCCAGTTCGCCGGCGCGGGCGTCAACGGCGGCGGCCGCTGCGTCCTTCAATGGTGCCGGCGCAGCGGCAAAGGCTGGTGCGGCAGACGCCAACAGGCTGGCGGCGAGCAGTTTGCGGATCATGTCATTTCCCCTCGTTTGGAGAAACGCTATCCGCCCCGCCCGCCGCCGTAAAGCTGGCGATTACTTGCGCGCCGCAATCCAATCGTCCACCCGGCGTTCCAGGATGGAAAGCGGCTGCGAGCCTGATGCGATCAGCAGATCGTGGAAGCTCTTGATATCGAACTTCGGCCCCAGCGCCTTCTCGGCCTTGCGGCGTTCTTCCATGATCTTCAGCATGCCGATCTTGTAGCCGGTGGCCTGGCCCGGCAGCGTGATGTAGCGGCGCACTTCGGAACGCGCCATTTCGGGCGGAGCGCGGCCGGTTTCGTTGAGATACTTCACCGCCTCTTCCTCGGTCCAGCCGAGCGCGTGGATGCCGGTATCGGTCACCAGACGGGCGGCGCGGAACAGTTCGGCATCCAACCGCATGAAATCGGCCGCCACATCGGGGAAGGCCTTCATTTCGGCGCACATGGCTTCGGCATAAAGGCCCCAACCCTCACCAAAGGCGACATAGCCGGTGACAGCACGGAACTTCGGGCCGCCCTTCTGGCGCACCTGGATATCGCCCTGCATGTTGTGACCGGGCACGGCCTCGTGACACATCAGCGTGTACAGCGAGGCCGGATCCTTCTGCGTGCCAACCAGGTGCACATAGGTGCGCGCCGGGCGCTTGCCATCGGGGCTGGGGGCGCTGGCGTGGGCGGCGCCGCCGGCCACTTCGCTGAACGACGGTTCGCGCACCACTTCGATGCCATAGGCCGGCAAAGTGCCGAAATACGGGCCGAGCAGGCCGCGAACATGGCCGACGAAGCGATTGGCTTCCTTCAGATAGGCTTCGCGCGACGCATCATCGAACGGCTTGGCCGGGAATTGCTGCGCGCGCTGCGCATAATAGGCGTGACGGTCCTTCACCCCGGCCTTTTGCGCCAGCGCGTCCTGCTCCGCCTCGATCCGCGCCACTTCCTTGCGGCCTATGGCATGGATCTGATCGGCGGTCAGTTCGGTCGTGGTGTTGAGCTTCAACGCCGCGGCATAATAGGCCGCGCCGTTCGGCAGGGTGACGGCACCCACCTTGCCCGACGGCGCGGTGGCGAGCGCGCCCTTGGCCCAATCGATCACCCGGCCATAGGCGGGCTTCAAATCGGCAATGGCCGTGCGGGCTTCAGCCAGCAGTGCATCGGCTTCAGCGCGCGGCAAGGTGCCGGCCGCCACCAATTTCTCGGTCTTCGCCTTCACATCGGCCCACAAGGCCGCATCAGCAGCACCCGTTCCATTGGCGCCAAAGGGCGCGCCGCTGGTCAGCTGGGTGGCGCCGGAAATGATGGATTCGATCTGGAACTTGGGCGCGCGCACGCCGGCGGCTTCGCTGGCTTTTGTGCGGGCGATGGCCATATCCAGCACCGCCGGCATGCCACGCACCCGGGCGATATAGTTTTTCAGATCCGTCGCATCGGCAACCGTGTGCGTGTTGATCAGGAAATCCGGCAACTGGCTGTGCGCCGAATAGAGCCGCGAATAAAAGGGCGGGCTGTACACACGATTGGCATTGCCCATCGCCGCGCGCTCGGCCTCCAGCGCCCAGATGTCGTAATTCACCTGGGCCTCGCCCGACAGCTTGGCGCGGTCGATCGTCGCCTTCATTCGCGCCGCGCTAGCCTGCCGCCACGCCACCTGGGCATCGGCTGCGGCATCGCTGGTGTCGTTCCACTTGTCCCCGCCGGCTTTGATGCCCAGGCGCGTCGCCAATTGCGGCTGCGATTTCACATATTCGGCAAACTCGGCATCCAGAAATGCTGTCAGCTTCGCGTCTTCGGCCTGGGCAACGGCAGCAACCGGCGCTTGCGCCACGGCGGGCAACACGGGCAGGGCAAGGGCGCAGAGCAGCACGGCGATACGGGTGGTGAATTTCATCGGGGACCCTCCTGTTGGTTAGGCCGTGTCTAGAAGCCGGCAGCGCCAGCGGGAAGGGCCAATGTTAACAGGCGGGCCGCGCTCGCCCCTATGCCGCCATGGCCCGCAAGCCCGTCCTCCCCGCTGCCGACGCCTTGCGCGCACTGGCTGATGCGCAAGACTGCCTGATGCTGCGCGTCACCCCCAATGCCGGCGCCGATACACTCACCATCGGAGATGGCATCATACAGGTGCGGGTGACGGCCACGCCCGAGGCCGGCAAGGCGAATGCCGCCGTGCTGGCGCTGCTGGCCAAGGCGCTGGGCGTGCCGAAATCCGCGCTCTCCATCGTGCGCGGCGAGACCGGGCGCGACAAGCGGGTGCGGCTGCCGCCACGCTGAAAGGCGGCCTGCCCATTGACAGGCCGCCCGCTGCCGCCATGGTGCCGGCCCATGGTCACCACGCCCAACCGCTCGCTCCTCGCCGCCATAAAACCCTATTTCGAAGCCGGGCCGCTGGGCGCGCTGGCGCTCGGCATGGCATCGGGCACGCCCTATGCGATGATCGCCGCCACGCTCACCACGCGGCTGGCGGAAAGCGGCATCGAAAAGAAATCGGTGACGGCCTTTGGGCTGGCGCTGCTGGTCTACAGCTTCAAGCCGCTGTGGGCGCCGCTGATTGATCGGGTGCGCATCCCCGTGCTGGCCAATCTCATCGGCCAGCGCCGGGCCTGGCTGGTCGTCTCGATCATCATGGCCAGCGCCGCCATCACTTGGCTCGGGCTGCTCGATCCCACCGCCGATCTGGCGCTTTTTGCCGCCGCTGCTGTTGCCGTGGGCTTTGCCGGGGCGACGCTGGATATCGTGATCGATGCCATCCGCATCGAATGGCTGCGGGTGGACCAGATGGGCGCCGGCAGCGGCATGACGCAATATGGCTGGCGCATGGGCAGCTATCTGGCCGGCGCCGGCGCGCTGCTGCTGGCGGCGGGCGGCAGCTGGGCGCTGGCCTATGCGTCGGCCGTCTTGCTGTTTGCGCCGTCGTTGATCGCCGCTGCCGTGCTGGGCGAACCGAAACGCCCGCCGGCGCTGCAATCGGGCAAGGGGCTGAGCGCGGCCATCAAGGACAGCATCATCGCGCCGCTGGCAGATTTTCTCACCCGCAAAGGTGCCTGGATCGTGCTGGCCTTCGTGCTGGTCCACAAGATCGGCGATACCGTCTGCCAGCTATCGGTGCGGCTGTTCTACAATGATCTGGGCTTCACCAAGGAAGAAGTCGCCTTCTACGATGTGTCGCTGGGCCTGTTCGGCTATCTGGCCGGCGTGTTTCTGGGCGGGCTGATCTACAAGCGTGTCGGGCTGGCCGGATCGGTGTTCCTGTCGCTGATCCTGATGGGCGTATCCAACGCCGCTTATGCCGGGCTCGCCATCATCGGCCACGATGTGTGGGCGCTGGCGCTGGTGCAGGGCTTTGAAAATCTCGCCAGCGGCATCGGCGGCGTCACCGTGGGGGCCTGGCTGGCACTGCTGTGTGACCGGCGCTTCACCGCGACGCAGTTCGCGCTGTTGTCCTCCGCCGCCGCCATCCTGGGCCGCGCCTTTTCCTCGGGCACGGCCGGCGCGCTCATTGAAAGCCTGGGCTATGTCGATTTCTACTGGCTCACCACGGTGCTGGCGCTTCCCGGCGTGCTGATCTTCCTGTGGCTGTGGCGCGCCGGGCTGGTGGTGGCCGATGACACGGTTGAGACTGCAACAGGCGCGTAACCCAGCCGCAACGCGCCTGTCATCGCGCGGCCACACCATTGTCATGCAGCTGCGCTATCGCCCACAAAACCAGCGGAGCCGATGATGACCCTTGCCCTCGCGCGTGCCACCGAACTGCCCGCCGCCCTGCTCGCCCACGCCGCGCCGATCCACCGGGCTGGCCTGCTGGAAGTGCGGCTTGCCGCCAGCGAAGCCGAAATCATCGCCGCCCAGGCGCTTCGCTACGCCATTTTCTATGATGAAATGGGCGCGCTGCCGACGCCGGCGATGGCCCGCGCCCGCCGCGATATCGATGCCTATGACATGGTGTGCGATCATCTGCTGGTGATCGATCATGCCAATGCGCTGCGCCCGCGCGTTGTCGGCACCTATCGGCTGCTGCGGCAGGACGTGGCAATGGCCAACGGCGGCTTCTATTCGGCAGGCGAGTTCGACCTGTCCGCCCTGATCGCCCAATCGGCGCCGGGTCGCCAACTGCTCGAACTCGGCCGCAGCTGCGTCGCACCGGAATGGCGGACCAGCGCCACCATCTCGCTGCTGTGGCGCGGCATCGCCACCTATCTGGCCCAGCACGGCATCGGCCATCTGTTTGGCTGCGCTTCGCTGCACGGCGCCGATGAAACGCTTCACCTGGCCGAACTGTCGTGGCTGTATCACAACCATCTCGCGCCGCCGATGCTGCGGGCCAGCGCGCTGCTGCCGCACCGGGTGGAGATGAACCGGCTCGACGCCGCCGCCATCGATGGCCGCGCCGCTTCCCGCGCGCTGCCGCCGCTGCTGAAGGGCTATCTGCGCGTGGGCGCCGTGGTGGGTGATGGCGGCTTTGTCGATCGCCAGTTCAACACGGTGGATGTGTTCGTGGTTATGCCGGTTGATCGCATCACCAGCCGCTATGCCGAACGCTTTGGCGCCGCCAACGATTGAGAGTTTCCCAGCGGCCTCGCCTGCGCTAGCCATGGCGCATGCGCTGGCGCTTTCCCCTTCTGGCTGTGGCGGCCCTCGCCGGCATCGCTGCGGCTGATCCGGCCACCCCGCCGCCCGAAGCCGCCATCCCGGCCGGCCCCGATGGCGATGCCATCAGGCGCGGGCTGGCCATCATCACTGATACGCGCGCTGCCGCACCCCAATATGCCGGCAATGACCTGAGGTGCGCCAATTGCCACCTCGATGCCGGGCGCACCGCCGGCGCTGCGCCCTTGTGGGCTGCGTTCGGCAATTTCCCGGTTTGGCGCGACAAGAACAAGCGCATGAACAGCTTTGAAAAGCGCGTGCAGGATTGTTTCATCTATTCGATCAACGGCACGCCGCCGCCGCTGGGCGGCGAGGTGTTGCTGGCGGTGAGCGCCTATGCCGGCTGGCTGGCGCAGGGCCAACGCATCGGCGTGTCGCCACCGGGGCGCGGCTTCCCCGCCATCGCGGCGCCACCGCTGCCGCCCGATGATGCGCGCGGAAAGGCCGTCTTCACCGAAGTCTGCGCCGCCTGCCACGGCGAAGACGGGCAGGGCCTGAGGGATGGCGACACCATCATCAACCCGCCCTTGTGGGGCAAGGCCAGCTACAACTGGGGCGCCGGCATGGCCCAGGTGGACAAGGCCGCCGCCTTCATCCGCGCCAACATGCCGGTGGGCAACGCCGGCACGCTCTCCGTCCAGCAGGCCTGGGATGTCGCCTGGTATATCGACGGCCAGACCCGCCCGCAGGACCCGCGCTTTGCCGGCAACCTCGCCGGCACCCGCGCCGAACATCACAACCGGGCGGGCGTTCGCTTTGGGAGCCGATACGCCACCACCGTCGCCGGCCAGACACTGGGCGATCCCGCCACCACCCCGCCCCACCACGTGCCGCCCGGCCACGATTTCTGAAGGAAGCCCGCCGATGACCACCCCGCTTCGCATCGATTTCGTCTCCGATATCGTCTGCCCGTGGTGCGTCATCGGCCTGAAATCCCTCGAACAGGCACTGGCCGAAATCGGCGACGACGTGGCGGCGGACTGGCATTTCCACCCGTTCGAACTGAACCCGCAAATGCCGCCCGAAGGCGAGAACAGCGCCGATCACATCGCCCGCAAATATGGCCGACCGCCCGAGGAAGGCGCCGCCGCGCGCAGCCACATCAAGTCCATGGGCGAAAACCTCGGCTTCACCTTCAAGGGCGGGCCGGATTCGATGATCTGGAACACCTTCGATTGCCACCGCCTGCTGCACTGGGCCGAAAGGGCCGGAAAGGCCCACGCCCTGAAAATGGCGCTGTTCGAAGCCCATTTCACGCGCGCCGAACCACTGAACAGCCACGAAACGCTCATCGCCGCCGCCGTAACCGCCGGGCTGGACGCCAGCGCCGCCCATGACGTGCTGGAAAGCGGCCGCTACGCCGACGACGTGCGCGCCGCCGAAGCCTGGTGGCGCGACGAGCAAGACATCACCGCCGTGCCGGCCATCATCTTCAACGGCAAATATGCGATCATGGGCGGCCAGCCACCGGCGACCTTCGTGAAGGTGATCCGGCGAATCGTGGCTGGCGAAGTCTAAAGGACCTCCGGCGGGCAGGGTCGCAGACCCTGCACCCGTTCGAATCAGTGCAGCCCCAATTCAGCATGACGCCCGTCGGGAAATGGAGGCGAAGCCAAATCAAACGGGTGCAGGGACTAAGTCCCTGCCCGCCGGAGGCCCTCCTTCCATCCGAACTCACGGCGCTGCGCGCACCTCCACCGGCAGGCCCAGTGCCTTCAGCTGCGGCTCCACCTTTGCCCGATCCCCCACCACGATCCACAACAGCTTGTCCGTATCGAACAGCTGCACCGCGCGATTCAGATCGGCCGTGGTCAGCGCGCCCAGGCGGCGGGCGGAGGTGACGTAATAGTCGTCCGGCCGGCTGAGGATCTGGTTGCGTTCCATCGCGGAGAGGAAGGCGGTGCCACGTTCGAATTCGCCGGGCAGGGCCAGAACGGAGTTGGCGATGCTGCGATTGCGTTCTTCGGCGGTGATCGGTTTGGCGGCCTTGATTGCGGCGATATCGCCGATGATCGCCTTCATGCTGTCGGCGGTGCGGTCAGTCTGCACCGGGGCATAGACGAGGCTGGTGAGCTGCCCCTTGCCGTCGGTCAGGCCGGCATAAGCGCCATAGGCCCAGTTCTTTTCCTCGCGGATATCGGTGGTGATGCGGCTGGTGGAAAGCCCGCCCAGCACATCGATGGCGGCGCGTTCGGCGATCAGATCCTGCATGCCGGTGATAGGCAGCATCGCGCCTGCCAGAATCAGGCTCTGCGGACTGTTCGGCCGGTCCACCAGGATGATGCGGGCCGATTGCGGCGGCGGCGCGGCGGCGGCGGTGATCGTGCCGGCCGGGGTGGCGGCATCGGCGCGCCAGTTGCCGAAGGCGGCGTCAAGCTGCGGCTTCAGTTCGGCGGCCGTGAGGTCCCCCACCACGAACAATGTGCCGCGATCGGCACGGATCCAACGCTTGTGCCAGGCCACCAGCCCATCGCGGGTGATCGCTTTCAGGCTGTCGGCGGTCCCCAGCCCGCTCGGCGGAGCGCCATAGGGGTGATCGGGGCCATAGAGCGCGGGGGAGAGGATGCGCTGGGCAATGCCAATCGGATTGCTGGCTTCCTGCTGCAGGGCGGTGAGCATCTGGCCGCGCACCCGCTCGATCTCGGCCGGCGGATAATCCGGCCGCTGCACGATATCGGCATACAGCGCGAGCGATCCGCCGAGGTTGGATTTCAGCGCATCAAGGGAAATCCGTGTGCGATCCATCCCCGGCGAGGCGCCGATGCCGGCGCCCAGCCGTTCGCGCAGTTCGGCAATATCGGTGCCGCTGCGGCCGGCCGCGCCTTCATCCATCAGGTTCAACGCCATCGACTGGATGCCGAGCGACCCGCGCTCATCCGCTGCCCGGCCGCCTTCCACGCTGAGCAGCATGCGCACCAGCGGCACGGTGGTGCGGCGCGCCAGTTCCACTTTCAGGCCATTGGCCAGGGTGAAACGCTCGATAGCCGGCCATTGCAGCAGTGGCGGCTGGCCCACGGCGGGTTCAGCGATGCGGGCCGGGCCCTTGGCTGGCGGGGTGCTAGCGGCCACCTTGGGCGGCGGCGGCACGTCTTCAGCGGCCGGCCGTTCGCCGGGCAGCACGGTCTGCACATAGGCGCTTGTGGTCAGCCACGCACGCGCGGCAGCCTGCACATCGGCGGGCGTGGCATTGGCATACCAGGCGAGCTCCGTGCGATACTGTTCAGGATTGCCGGCATATACCGCGCCTTCGGCCAGCGCGACCGCCTTGCCGCCAAAGCCGCCCACGGCTTCGAGGCCGCGGATGGTGCCGGCCACATTGCGGGTGGCCACACGGCTCACTTCATCAGCGCTCGGCCCCTTGGCGATGAATTCCGCCAGCGCCTGCTTCACTGCGGCTTCCACAGCTTCCGGCTTCACGCCAGGCGCCAGCATCACCTCGATTTCGGCCATGCTCACCTTTTCAAAGGCCTGCACGCCGCCACTCACAGACACGGCGAGCTTCTTCGTGCGCACCAGTTCGTTGTACAGCCGCGATGATGATCCGCCGGCCAGCACCGTCAGCGCCACATCGGTCAGCACGGCGGCGCGGTCGAGCCGGCCCGGCACCGGCCAGTGCAGGGAAACGCGCGGCGTCGGCACCTTGTCCTGCAGCGTTTCGCGGCGTTCCATGGTCCAGCGCGGCACCGGCGCGTCGAGGCGCTTCACCTCCGGGCCCCGGCTGATCGGCCCAAAATATTTCTCCACCAGCGGCTTGGCAGTGGCGGCATCAATATCGCCGGCCAGCACCATCACGGCATTGTTCGGGCCGTAATTGGCGCGGAACCAGCTCTGCACATCAGCCAGGCTCGCGCCGTTCAGATCGGCCATCGAACCGATGCTGTCGTGATGATAGGGGTGGCCTTCCGGGAACAGCGCCTTCAGCGTGGCATAGCCGGTCAGGCCGAATGGCGCGTTGTCGCCCTCGCGCTTTTCATTCTGCACCACGCCACGCTGCGCATCCAATTTGGCCTGTGTCACCGCGCCGAGCAGCCAGCCCATGCGATCGGATTCCAGATACAGCGCCAGATCGAGCGCCTGGGTCGGCACATTTTCGAAATAGTTGGTGCGATCAAACCAGGTGGTGCCGTTGGCGTCCGTCGCGCCCACATCCTCCAGCTTCTTGAAGAACACGCCGTCGTTGTTCTCGCTGCCATAGAACATCAAATGTTCGAACAAATGGGCAAAGCCGGTCTTGCCACGGGGCTCGTCCTTGGAACCGATGTGATACCAGACACTGACGGCCACGATCGGCGCCTTGCGATCGGTATGGACGATGACGCGCAGGCCGTTGGGCAAGGTGAACTGTTCGTACGGCACCTGCACCTGGCTCACCAGCGCAGCGAAGCTGGCCGGTTGGGTGGCGGGCACGGCACCAGTCTGCGCCAGCACCGGTTGCACCAGCATCGTGGTGGCAGCCAGTGCCACCAGAAAATTGCGGATCATCGACAAAACCTCACTCAATCTTGCAGTTTGCACAGGTTTAGCCTGCCTGATACGCAACGCCAATGATCAAGCATACGCTCCTCCTGTCCGCCGCCCTGCCGCTCATCGCCGCAGCCGCTCCCGCCCCAAAAGCCGATCCGCTGGCTGCGTCGTTCCGCGCCCATGTCGCCTTCCTGGCCGATGATCTGCTGGAAGGCCGCGGCATCGGCTCGCAGGGGCACGAGATTGCGGCCAATTATATCGCCCAGCATTTCGCCCGCCTGGGCCTGCAGCCGGCCGGCGATAAAGGCACGTGGTTCCAGCGCTTGAACTTCGCCGAAAGCCGCTTCGCCAGCGAGCGCGAGACCGCGGTGATGGAAACCGGGGCGGGCAAGACAATCACGCTCGAAAATGGTGTCGGCCTGGTGCTGTCCCCCGGCGATCTCGCCGGCCCGGAAAGCATTAGCGGTGAAATGGTGTTCGTCGGCTATGGCCTGCAGGACAAATCGCAGGGCATCGATGATTTCGCCGGCCTTGATCTGAAGGGCAAATATGCTGTGGTACTGTCGGGCGCGCCCGACGGCATGAACAGCGAAGTCGCCGCCCACCTGGCCCGCACCTCCAAGGGCATCGCCGCGCTGCAGGCCGGCGCCGTTGGCCTGATCACCGTGCGCACCCTGAAGGAAGCGGCGCGCCTGCCGTGGGAGAAATTCGCACCGCGCGCCCGTCTGCCGCGCCGCGTGCTGCTTGGCCCCGATGGCCAGGCGCTGGGCGATGGCGCCGGCCTGAAGGTGCGCGCCAGCATCGATGATGCCGCCGCCGCCGCGATCTTCGCCGGTTCCGCCATGAGCTTTGCCGATGTGCAGGCCGCCGCCGCCAAGGGCCCGGTGAAGGGCTTCCCGCTGATGGGTCGTTTCAAGATCAACCGTGCCACCAAGCTGGAGCGTATTTCCAGCCCCAACGTGCTCGGCCTGCTGCCCGGCACCGACAAGACGCTGGCCGCCGAGATCGTGGTGATCTCCGCCCACAGTGACCATGTTGGCGTGAAAGCGAATCCCAAGCCCGGCGAAGACCGCATCTTCAACGGCGCCATGGACAATGCCAGCGGCACCGCCACCATGATGGAAGCCGCCACCGCGCTGGTGAAGGCGCCGCCGAAACGCTCCGTGCTGTTCCTCGCCACCACGGCGGAGGAATCCGGGCTGCTGGGTGCCGATTATTTCTCGCGCCAGCCCACGGTGGACGTGAAGCGCATCGTGGCCGATGTGAACATCGACATGCCGATCCTCACCTGTGATTTCGGTGACGTGGTGGCCTTTGGCGGGGACCGTTCAACGCTAGGCCCCACGGTCGCTGCCGCGGCAAAGGCGATGAAATTGGGCCTGTCCCCCGATCCGCAGCCGGAAGAAGCGGTGTTCACCCGGTCAGACCATTATCCCTTCGTGCGCAAGGGCGTGCCTTCGGTGTTCCTGAAGACCGGCTGGACCGACGCGAAGGGCGGCATGGTCTGCAAGGACGCCGAACGGACGTTCCGCCTCAACAGCTATCACGAAGTGTCGGACCAGCTTGATCTTCCCTTCGATTGGGCCGCCGCCGCAAAGTGGAGCCGGCTGAACACCGACATCATCCGCAGGATCGCCAACGGCACGGCCGCGCCGCGCTGGTATGAAGGCGATTATTTCGGCGCTGCCTTTGCGCCGACTGCACCGAAAGCGCCGAAGCCGAAAGCGCGCTGAGGCGCTATTTCCCCAGCCGGGTCACATGGCCCATCTTGCGGCCAGGCCGGGCCTCGGCCTTGCCGTAAAGATGCACATGCGCCGTGGGGTCGGCCATCAGGCGCGGCCAGTCGGCCACATCGTCGCCGATCAGATTGGTCATCTCGATCCGGGATGACATCAGCGCGGTCGGCCGCAGCGGCAGGCCCACCACGGCGCGGACATGGTTTTCAAACTGGCTGGTGGCGCTGCCCTCGATCGTCCAGTGGCCGCTATTATGCACGCGCGGCGCAATCTCGTTGAAGCGCGGGCCATCCTTGCAGGCGAAGAATTCGGCGGTCAGCACGCCGATGTGGCCCAGCTTTTCCGCCACGGTGCGGGCCAGTTGCACGGCTTCGGCGGCTTGCGCGCGCACCAGTGCCGGCGGCGGCAGCGTGGAGGTGGCAAGAATGCCGCCCTTGTGCAGGTTCACCGGCACCGGCCAATCCACGATGCTGCCATCCTGCCCACGGCACAGGATCACGCTAAATTCATGGGCGAAATTCACGAAGCCTTCCAGGATCGCCGGCTGGCCGCCAATCGCTGCCCACGCAGCATCGGCATCGCCCGCCGCCATGATCCGCGCCTGCCCCTTGCCATCATAACCGAACCGCCGCGTCTTCAGGATCGCCGGCAGGCCGACCTGTGCAATGGCCGCGTCCAGCGCCTCGCGGCTGTCCACCTGCGCCCAGGTCGCCGTGCGCCCGCCCAGCCATTCGACGAACTGTTTTTCGGCCATACGGTCCTGCGCGACTTCCAGGCTGCGCGCGCCGGGGTGAACAGGCACATGGGATGCCAGCTGCCGCACCGCCTCGCGGTCGACATTCTCCCATTCCAGCGTCACCACATCCACGGCGGCCGCAAAGGCCTTCAGCGCCGCTGCATCGCCATACTCGGCCCGCGTGGTGAACGCCGCCACTTCGCTGGCCGGCGTGTCGGCTTCCGGCGCAAAGATGTGGCAGCGATAGCCCAGCTCCGCCGCAGCCAGCGCCAGCATGCGGCCCAATTGGCCGCCGCCCAAAATGCCGATGGTGGAGCCGGGTGCCAGCATCAGGGCAGATCATCCGACGGGGCCAGCGCCACCGCGTCCGTCTGCGCCTGCCGCCATGCCGCCAGCCGCTGCGCCAGCGCCGCATCATTCAGCGCCAGGATGGCCGCCGCCTGCAACGCCGCGTTCACCGCGCCGGCCTTGCCGATGGCGAACGTGCCCACCGGCACGCCGGCCGGCATCTGGACGATGGAAAGCAGGCTGTCGATGCCCTTCAGCGTGCGCGATTCCACCGGCACGCCCAGCACCGGCAACGCGGTCATTGCCGCCGCCATGCCCGGCAGATGCGCCGCGCCGCCCGCGCCAGCGATGATCACATTCAGGCCGCGGGCTGCCGCGCCACGCGCGTAATCGAACAGGCGATCCGGGGTGCGGTGGGCCGAAACGATGCGGGTTTCGTGGGGCACGCCCAGCGCCAAAAGTATATCGGCGGCATGCACCATCGTCTGCCAGTCAGACTGGCTGCCCATGATGATGCCCACCAGCGGTGCCGCGTCGCTTGCCATGGTAATTCTGCCCTTTTTGCCCGGAACCGGGCCGTCGGAAAGCGCCACGCTTTAACTGCCAGCCCCAGCCGGCGCAAAGAAAATCAGCCGGTCAGCTCTTGGCCGCCAGCAAGGCTGCCACGGCCGCTTCGATCACCTGCGCGGCGCCGGCATGATCCTGCCGCTGGCGATCCCGCAGCCGGCCATAGGCTTCCAGGCTCAACCACAGATCAAGCTGTTCGAACCACAGATGATCGGCCTTCACGTCCGGCGGCACCGCGCCTTCCAGCCTGGCGCGCAGCATCAGCGTGAGCGCATCCAGACCGTGGTTGAGCAGGGGCGAGCGCTGCCGATGCATGTCGGCCGCGCGGCGATAGGGCAGCACGGTTTCGAACATCTCCATGCGACGAGCCATCGCCTCGCCAACCTGGCCCTGCCAGCTGCCGGCCTCATAGGGCCGGGAAAGATGCGTGTAGCGCCGGCCGATCCGTTCGATCACCGCCACATACAGCCCGTCCATGTCGCCGAAATGGCGGAACACCGATCGCAGGCCCACGCCGGCACGGGCGGCAATCGCCTCGGCACCCGGAATGCCCTGGTCTTCATCCACCAGGGCGATAACGGCGTTGATGATGCGATCCCGGCTCGCCACCGAGCGCAGGCGCCGACCATCAATCTCCGCAGCTTCCGGCACGCGTCAGGCCCCCATATGCACTCGCTTTCAGACTGCCATTGCCGGCGCAGCGATGCCACCAGCAGAAGGTTAACAATTGCCGTGGCACGGCCGCCAGCGCGCCCGGCTGTGACGAAACTGCGACCGATTGAGCACGAGGCTCAGCGTGCGAAGCTGCGCCGCGCCAGCAACAGGGCCACAATCATCACCGCTTCGGCAATCATCGGCGGATAAGCGGTGGGGGCGGTGCGATCCAGGGCCAGCGATATCGTGCGGCCACTGATGGCGATGGCAAGCAGCAGCAACGGCACCTGCAGCGCCTTGTCATCCTTCTTCACCGCCCCGATCAGCGCAAACACGCCGCCCGTGATGAAGAAACCGGGGAAATCGGCCCGCAGCGTTGCCAGGCCCTGGCTGCCCAGCGGTGACAGGAAAAACTGCCCGGCCAATTTCGCCGGATTGAGCAGGAAGCCCATGCCGATCGCAATATTGAACACCGCGATCAAACCGATCACCACCCGCATCACGCCTGCCATTTCCCATATTCCCCAAAATGTTGGCGGCCACCCTATCAGGCCGGCGCGCGCTGAAAACCAGTCCATTGTCAGAAGGTCGGCTTGGGCCTAGCATGCGGTTCATGCGCCGTCTCCTGTTGCTTCTGTTGATCCTCGCTGCCGTGGGCGGGCTGTGGTGGCAACGCGCGCCGGTGGGCGAATTTGTGTTCGGCCAGATTGCCGAGCGCCGCGCCGGACGCAATGCGCTGGCCGCCTATGGCGACGGCCTCACCCTGGTCTTCTGCGGCACCGGTTCGCCCGTGCCCGATCCGCAGCGCGCCGAGGCGTGCCTGATGGTGCAGGCCGGTGACAATCTGCTGCTGATCGATGGTGGCGATGGCGGCGTGCGCAAACTCGCCGGCTTCGGTGTGCCGCTGGGCGGGCTCGATGCCGTGCTGCTCACCCATCTGCACAGCGATCATATCGAAGGCCTGGCCCCGGCGCTGCTGCTGCGCTGGACCGGCAGCGCGGCGCGCACACCGCTGCCGCTGATCGGCCCGCCCGGCACCAGCGACGTGGCCGCCGGTTACAATCTGCTGCTGAAGGCCGATGCCGGTTATCGCACCGCCCATCATGGCGAAGCGATCGTGCCCACCGGTGGCGGGCAGTTTGCCGGGCAGGATCTGGGCCCCGGCGTGGTGTGGAACCGCGACGGCCTTGTCATCACCGCCTTTGCCGTCGATCACACACCCATCGCCCCGGCTTATGGCTATCGCATCGCCTACAAGGGCCGCACCGCGGTGGTGAGCGGCGACACTGGCGTCACCCCGGCCATCCCGCAGGCCGCCAAGGGCGCGGACGTGCTGATTCACGAAGCCCTGCAGCCAAGGCTTGTTGCCGCCATCACCCGCGGGCTGGCGAATGCAGGCCAGCCGCGCATCGCGCAGATCACGCGCGACATCCTCAATTATCACGCCTCGCCCGAACAGGCCGCCACCGCCGCCGCCCAGGCCGGCGTGCAGATGCTGATGCTCACCCATATCGTGCCGCAACTGCCCAGCCGTTTCTTCGAAGCGGCTTTCCTGGGTGACGCGCCGCAGCGCTTTGCCGGCCCGATCCGCATCGCGCGCGATGGCAGTGTGCTGCACCTGCCGGCCGGCAGCCGCGCGATCGAGGAAAGCCGCCTGTAAGGCACCATGCGCTGATGCACGATCATCCGCGCCGCGATCAGGCGATTGCCGCGGCCCTGGCGGCGCTGGCCGGCTATGTCGATGCCATCGGCTTCATCGCGTCGGGCGGCCTGTTCATCAGTTTCATGAGCGGCAACAGCACGCGGCTGGGCATTGGCCTCGCGCAAGCCAGCCAGTTCGCCGCGCTGGCCGGCAGCCTGCTGGCAGCGTTCGTGGCCGGGGTGACGCTGGCCACGCTGATCGGCCGCCGCCTCGATGGCAAACGCCGGCGCGGACAATTGCTGCTGGTGGCGGCGCTGCTGGGCGGCGGTTTCACGCTCGGCCGGATCGGCTTCATATGGCCAGGCCTGTTGCTGGCGGCGATGGCAATGGGCGCCGAAAACTGCGTGTTCGAAGCCGGCGGCGACGTGCGGATCAGCCTCACCTTCATGACCGGCAATCTCGTCAAGATCGGCCAGCGGCTGGCGCTGGCGCTCAGCGGCGGGCCGGCGCTGGCCTTCCTGCCGTGGCTGCTCTTGTGGCTGGCGATGATCGGCGGCGCCGTGGCCGGGGCGCTGGCCTGGCCCGTGCTGGGCATGGCCAATCTCGGCATCGCTGCCGCCGTCGCCGCCGGATTGGCGCTGCTGATCGATCGTTAACGGGCCTGCAGCCCCTTCTGCTTGAGCCGCCAGACCAGTTGATCAAAGCGATCCTGGCCAAAGAACGGCTCGCCCTCTAGCGCCATCAACGGCACGCCATAATGGCCGGCGGCGCGCTGCGCCTCCTGGTTGGCCTCAATCTGGCCACGATAATGATCGGGGTTGGCAGCCAGGGCGGCATCGAGCGTGGCCAGATCAAGCCCGGCGCGGGTTGCCGCCTCGGCCAGGTGATCGCCCTCGTGCCAATCGTCCACCGTGCCCGACCAGATGGTGTGGGACACCGCGCGGATGAACTCCAGCCCGCGCCCGGCTTCCGTCGCAGCAATGCCAAGCTGCGACAGGCGGTGGATGTGCGGCTGTTCCGGCGGATAAAGCCGGGTCGCCGGGTCCATAGTGACCGGATCGGGCTTGGGCCAGCGATAGGGCATGCCCAGAAATTCAGCCTCGCGATACGTGTCCTTCATCAGGTAGAACACCCACAGCGGATCGACCTTCTGGAAGAAATCCGCCTGCCGCACCGCAATCGGATAGACGATGCGCACGGTGCAGGTAACGTCGTGGCTCGCCACCAGATCGACCACGCGCGGCAGCAGCAGATAGGAGTAGGGCGAACGGAACGACCAGAAGAGATCGAAATTCAGGCTCATTGCGGCGCCTTCGTGCGGATGTTGAGTTGCCCGGCCAGCCCGGCATAACGGTGGATCTCGATGGCCTGATATTCGGGCAGCGCCACCATCTGCAGCATCGCCTGCGGGCTGGGGTAATAGGCCAGCGCGACGGCATCCCACATCTCCTCGACATCGCCGAGCAGGATGCCCGACACCGGGCCAGAATAGACCACGCGGCCGCCAACCTTTTCGAGACAGGCCACCACGCCGGCGCCGTAGCGATTGTAGGCATCACGGCCCGACAGTTCGGGATCCCTGCCATCGGGATAGGTCGCCTTGTCCTTGAACTTCAGCAAATTGACCATCACCATCGGGCCATGATCGGCATCGCTGAAAAAGGCCTGCGCCAGTTCCGGCCGCGGCGCGGTCTCGTTCTTCACCTGCATGTGTCTTACCCTCGGTTGATGTGATCAAGGATGATGCGCACCAGTTCTTCCGGCGCATCTTCCTGCAGAAAGTGCCCGCCGCCCTGGACGATCGTGTGCGGCTGGCCCTTGGCGCCGGGCACGCGCTCGATGAAGACTTTCTCGCCGCCGTGGGTGACGGCATCCTTGTCGGAAAAACAGGTGACGACCGGTTTCTCGAAACGGCCCAACACCTCCCACGCCGCCTTGTTCTCAGGCACGCTGGCATGTTCCGGCGTGACCGGCACCAATGTGGGGAATTGGCGGGCGCCTTCCTTGAAGCTTTCATCCGGGAAGGGCGCTTCATAGGCGGCCACTTCGGCGGGCGTCAGATCGCGGGTGCAGCCGCCGTTGACGATGAAGCCGACCGGGAAGGTCTCCACCCGCTGGCTGAACGCCAGCCAGGCGTTGAAGCCTTCCGACCAGCCGGTGCCGATCGGCAGCCCGGTGTTGCCGATCACCAGCCGGGCAAAACGCTCCGGAAAGGCTGCGACAAGGCGCAGGCCGATCAGACCGCCCCAATCCTGGCAGAACAGGGTGATGTCGGTCAGGTCGAGCACGGTCAGCCAGTCGCTCATCCATTCGACATGGCGTTCGAACGTGTAATCATTGCGATCCGCCGGCTTGTCGGATTTGCCGAAGCCGATCAGATCGGGCGCCACCACCCGGTGGCCGGCGGCGACCAGCGGCGGCACGAAGTTGCGGTAGAGATAGCTCCAGCTCGGTTCGCCATGCATCAGCAGGATCGGTGCCGCCTCGCGGTTGCCTTCATCGACATAATGGAGCCGCAAGGGCGTTCCCGTCGCCCGGTCCTTGATCTCCAGATAATGCGGGGCAAAGGGATAGTCGGTGAGGCCGGCAAAGGCCTCATCCGGCGTGCGCAACACTCGCATTCATGGCTTCCTTTTGATTGGCCTCGCGGCCCAGTGCGCGTGCACCGAGCCAGAACAAAAGCGCCGGGACAAGACCCGCCCACGCCGCGAAATACAGCACGATGCGCACCGATTGCGTACCATATTCCGGCTTCAGCATGTCAGACAATGCACCGAACAGCAGCGGGCCAAGGCCAAGCCCGATCAGATTCTGCGCAAACACCATCCACGCTGCCGCCATCGCCCGCGTATCGGGCCGCGCCAGCACCTGCGCCGCGCCATAGGCCGGGCCATAATAGGCCGAATTGGCGATGGTGGGCAGCACCAGCAGCACAATCGCCAGCCGCCAATCATCGACCATGTAGCCGGCAAACAGCACCGGTGCCGCCAGCACCATCGCCCAGGCCGGCAAGGTGAGCATGTGGCGACGATCCTTCGATCCGAACTTGTCCGCGGCCCAGCCGCCAAGCCAGGTCCCGACGATGCCGGCAATGCCCAGGATCACGCCCACCCAGATTGCCGTCTGCCCCACCGAAAGCTTGTGGGTGCGCTGGAAATAGACCAGCACCCACACGCCCTTGCCGTACGACAGGAAGGCCACCAGCGACGCGCCCGACAGCACCAGGCAATAGGCCGGCGAGGTCGCCAGCAGTTTCAGGCTCGCCCACATCGACAGCCGCGGCGGCGCATCGGCCGCTGCCGCCTTGCCCATCCGCGGATCCTTCAGGAAAAACCACACGAACACCGCCAGCAGCAGCCCGGGTATGCCCACCACCCAGAAGGCTTCTCGCCATCCCAGCGCTTCCGCCATGCCGCCGCCAATCAGCGTGCCCAAAAGGCCGCCAATGGGAATGCCCAGCCCAAAAAAGGCGATGCCGCCGGCGCGTTTTTCCGGCGGCAGGCTGTCGGCAATCAGGGCGTGGGCGGTGGGCGTGCAGCCGGCCTCCCCAACGCCAACCCCGATGCGCGCCAGCAGCAACTGCCAGAAATTCTGCGCCACCCCGCACAGCGCCGTCATCACCGACCACACCGCCACGAACACCGCTATCATCCGGCTGCGGTTGCTGCGGCCATTATCGGCCACCCGCGCGATCGGCACACCCAGCGTGGCATAGAAGAGCGCAAAGGCCAGCCCGGTCAGCAGGCCCAACTGGCTGTCAGACAATTGCAGATCACGCGAAATCGGTTCGGCCAGGATGGCGACGATCTGCCGATCGATGAAGTTGAAGATATAGACGACCAACAGCGTCCACAGCAGCAGCCGCGGATGTGGCGCGCCTTCCGGCTTCTCCATCATCATCTCCCCAAACTTTTGTGCAGCCTGCCCTCGCCGCTCTTGGCTGGCAAGCTGGTTCCATTAGAGAGGAGACAAGGAGACTCCCAGCATGACCGCTTATCCTGCCCGCCCTGCCCTGTTCATCGATGGCCACTGGCTCTCCGGCGAAGGCCGCGCCACGCACCAGGTGGTCAACCCCGCCACCGGCGCCGTGCTGGCCGAACTGCCGCTGGCCACCACCGCCGATCTGGATGCCGCACTCGATGCTGCCGCGCGCGGCTATCCGCTGTGGCGCGCCACATCCGTGGACGAGAAGGCCGCCGTGTTGGCCGGCGCCGCCCGCCTGATGCGCGAACGGGTGGAGATCATCGCCACCACCGCCACGCTGGAACAGGGCAAGCCGCTGGCCGAAGCCCGCGCCGAGCTGGCGTACAGCGCCTCCCTCGTCGATTTCTACGCCGGCGAAGTGCGCCGCAACTATGGCCGCGTGCTCACCCGGCCCACCGGGCAGCGCAGTCTGGTCATCCACGAACCGGTCGGGCCGTCGCTGGCGCTGTGCCCGTGGAACTTCCCGATCCTCAACCCGGCGCGCAAGCTGGCGCCCGCGCTGGCCGCAGGGTGTTCGATGATCATCAAGCCGCCCGAAGAAGCGCCGGGCACGGCCGTTCTGGTGCTGCAATGCTTCATCGATGCCGGCCTGCCCGCCAACGTCGCGTCGATGGTGTTCGGGGTGCCCGACACGGTCTCGCGTCACCTCATTGCCAGCCCGATCATCCGCAAGATCAGCTTCACTGGCTCCGTGCCGGTGGGCAAGCATCTGATGCGGCTGGCGGCTGACGGCGCCAAGCGCACCACCATGGAACTGGGCGGCCACGGCCCGGTGATCGTGTGGGATGATTGCGACATCGAAAAGACCGTCACCATGGTTTCGGCCTTCAAATGGCGCAACGCCGGTCAGGTCTGCGTGTCCCCCACCCGCCTGATCGTGCACGAAGCCATTGCCGATCGCTTTGCCGCCGCCATGGCGCAGCGGGCCAAGGGTCTCACCGTCGGCCCCGGCCTCGATGCCGCCACCCAGATGGGCCCGCTCGCCAACCCGCGCCGGCCGCAGGCGATGGAAAGCCTGATCGGCGATGCGCTGGCACAGGGCGCCACCCTGCTGGCCGGCGGCGAGCGTGTGGGCAGCACCGGCAATTTCTGGGCGCCAACCCTGCTCGCCGATGTGCCGCTGCATGCCCGCCTGATGAACGAAGAACCGTTCGGCCCGGTGGCGCTCATCCACCAGGTCAGCACGATGGAGGACGCCATCGCCGAGGCCAACCGGCTGCCCTTCGGCCTTGCCGCCTATCTGTTCACCGAAAATGCCCGCACCGCCAATTTGATGGCCGATGCGGTCGAATCCGGCATGGTCGGCATCAACACCATGGCGATGAGCGCGGCGGATTCGCCGTTCGGCGGGGTGAAGGATTCAGGCCACGGCAGCGAAGATGGCCCGGAAGGCATGCGCGCCTTCCAGGTGATCAAGGCCATCCACCAACATTGATGCGCTTGCCGCCCCCCTTGCCGCCCGTACCCTTCGCTGGCAGGGAGCCCGCATGACTGACGCCGAACTCGCCCGCCACCTCGCCCACGCCGCCGGGCAGATGCTGCTGGAACTGCGCAGCGGCCCGGCTGAAGGCAAGGCCTTGGGCGCCGAGGGCGACCGCATCAGCAATGCCTTCCTTGTCGACGAACTGCGCCGGCTGCGCCCCGACGATGCGATCCTGTCGGAAGAGGAAGCCCCCGATCTGGCGCGGCTGCAATACCGCCGCGTCTGGCTGGTCGATCCATTGGACGGCACCCGCGAATATGGCGAGCGCCGCGATGATTGGGCGGTGCACGTGGCGCTCAGCATCGATGGCCGCATCGCCGATGGCGCGGTGGCACAACCCGCGCTGAATCAGACCATCTGCACCCAGCACCCGCCGGCGCTGCATCCCGAAGCCGCCCGCCTGCGCATCGTCGTTTCGCGCAGCCGCCCCGCCGCCTGTGCCGATGCGCTGGCCGCCAGCATCGGCTGCGAACTGGTGCCGATGGGCAGTGCCGGCGCGAAAACCCTGGCGGTGCTGCGCGGCGAGGCCGACGTCTATCTGCACCAGGGCGACATGCACGAATGGGACAGCGGCGCACCCGCTGCGGTGGCCCAGGCCGCCGGTCTGTGGGTGAGCCGCGTTGAAGGCAGCCCGCTGGTGTTCAACCAGCCGCGTCCGCTCACGCCCGACATCTTGATCTGCCACCCCGGCCGCGCTCCGGCCCTGCTGGCGGCCATCGCGCCGCTGCTGTGATGAACCGGGCGTGAGGGAAATAGGGCGCCAATCCGGCAGAAGCCGCCGCTGCACGGTCGTCAAATTGCCATATTGGGCCTCTAGGGCCGGCGGGAGTTAGGATTTTGGCCCCGGAAATGCTTCGAACCGACGCTGCAACTGCCCCGGCAGGCCCCGATGGCCTGCCGCCCAGCCTGCCCGCCCTGCCGCGCAGCGAACGCGGCTGGACGTGGTGGGTTGGCACCATCATCACGCTTGCCGTGCTGGTGGCCGCAATGCTGCAACTGGCGCAGCTCGATCTGGCGCGCGTGGCGGCCATCGTGCCAAGCTCGCCGGCCTTCTGGCTGGTGTTTGCGCTGTCCTATTTTGCCGGGCCGCTCGGCGATTATGCCATTTTCCGCCGGCTGTGGCAGATCCCGGTCGCCGGTTTTTTTGCGCTGCTCAGAAAGCTGATCGGCAACGAACTGATCACTGGCTACGTTGGCGATCTCTATTTCTACACTTGGGCGCGGCAGCGCACCGGCATGACCTCGGCACCATTCGGCGCCGTGAAGGATGTCGCCATCCTGTCGGCCATGGCGGCCAATGCCGTCACGCTGGTGCTGATGGTGCTGGCCTATCCGCTGCTTGATACGCTGCATCTCGGCATTGATTCCACGGCCTTCTTCGCTTCGGTGGCGCTGATGCTGGTGATTTCCAGCGGCGTCTTGTTCTTCCGCAAGAAGCTGTTCAGCCTGCCGGCGCGCGATCTCTGGGTTGTCACCTTCGTGCAGACCGCGCGCGTGATTGCCACGCTGGTGCTCACCGGGCTGTGCTGGCACCTGGCGCTGCCGGCGGAATCGGTGGAATTGTGGGTGCTGCTTTCGGCCATGCGCATGCTGCTGTCGCGGCTGCCGTTCCTGCCCAACAAGGATGTGGTGTTTGCCGCGCTGGCGGTGTTCATGATCGGCCAGGATGCCGAAGTGGGCGCGCTGATGGCGATGATGGCCAGCCTGCTGCTCGCAACGCATTTGGGCCTTGGCCTGTTGCTGGTGAGCGGCGAAGCGGCTGGATGGCGCAAGAAATGAAGATGGTCTGGCTGGCGGCACTGATGGTGCTGATCCCTGCGGCGGCGTGTGCGCAGGTGGAATCCAATCCCGATTTGGGAAAAGCTGAAGGCCAGTGCCGGCCCAATGAAGCCGGCTCGGCGGTGATCGTGACGGTTGTGGGCCTGAAGGACCGGCGCGGCACCCTGCGCGCCGAGCTGTATCCCGACAACGACAATGATTTCCTGCAGGACGACAATATCCTGATCAACCAGGGCAAGACCTTCCGCCGCGTGGAAATGCCATTGCCGCAGGCCGGCGCCGTGCAATTGTGCGTGCGCACCCCCGGCCCCGGCGCCTACACGCTGTCGCTGCTGCATGACCGCGATTCCAATCGGAAATTCGGCCTGTCCACTGATGGCGTGGGCTTTCCCAACAACCCGCGGCTGGGCCTGTCCAAGCCCAAGGCTGCCGCCACCCGTTTCCAGGCCGGGCCAGGCCTGACGGCGATTTCCATCCGCCTCAATTACCGCCGTGGCCTGTTCAGCTTCGGCCCGTTGCGGGACGGCGATTGATCAAAAGCGATTGATCGGGGCTTGACCGCAGGCGCGGCCCGGCAGATTGACCGGATTGCGCCAACCACAGGTGCAGGAGTATCGCTTCACCCATGCATCTCGTCGACATCTCGGCGCTTTATTCCCCGCAGGGTGGCGGCATCCGCACCTATACCCACCGCAAGCTGGAAGTGGCGGAAAAGCACGGTGTGCGGCTGACCGTGGTGGTGCCGGGCGCCGACGACAGCGTGCGCGAAGTGGGCAAGGCGCGGCTGGTCAACATCAAGAGCCCGCGCTTCCCGCTGGATCGCAACTATTTCTATTTCGCCAGTGATCGGATCATCCACGATGCGCTAGATGAATATCAGCCGGATTTCATCGAGTGCTCCTCGCCATGGGGCAGTGCGGCGGCCGTGGCCGATTGGCCGGGCGCCGCGCCGCGCAGCCTGTTCATGCACGCCGAACCGCTGTCGGCCTGGGTCTATCGCTATCTCGATGGCTTCCTGCCGCGCCAGACGATCGATCGCAGCTTCGATTGGTTCTGGCGTTATCTGCGCCGGCTCGACGCCCGCTATGATCAGGTGATTTCGGCGGCGCCCAGCCTGTCGAAACGGCTGCGCGATGGTGGGCTCACACATGTGGTCGACAATGCGCTGGGGGTGGACCCAGGCGTGTTCTCCCCGGCCAATCGTGATGCAGAACTGCGCGCCCGCCTGCTCGCCCAATGCAGCCTGCCGCCGGATGCCACGCTGCTGATCGGGGTGGGCCGGCACAGCCATGAAAAGCAATGGCCGATGGTGATCGCCGGCGTGACCGCCGCCAGTTACGGCCGGCCGCTGGGCCTGATCATTCTGGGCGATGGCCATGCCCGCGCCGCCGTGGCGCGCGCGGTCGGCGAGAATCCGCATATCCAGCTGATCGCCCCGGTTCGCAACCGCCCGGAATTCGCCCGCATCCTCGCCAGTGCCGACATGATGGTGCACGGCGCGCCGGCCGAAACCTTCGGCATCGCCTGCGCCGAAGCCCGCGCCAGCGGCCTGCCGCTGATCGTGCCGGATGCAGGCGCGGCCTATGATCAGCTCGAACCGGGCATCGGCATGGCGTTCAAGTCATTGGATGCCGCCAGCCTCGCCAGCACCATTGCAGACGCCATCCCTGGGCTGCCGGCGATGCGCGCCAATGCCGTGGCGGCGGCACCCTTCGCCCGCACCATTGATGCGCATTTCGAAGCGCTGTTCCGCGGCTTTGCCGAGGTGCTGGAGAACCGCCGGGCGGCTTAACGGGTTAGCGCGTAATAGATCACGTAGAACCACGACAGCAGCCCGTGGATGATCACCCACAGCAGCGACTTGTGCAGGCTCCAGCTGATGGTGACGGCAATCGCCGAACCCAGGCTGATCCCGGTGCGAACCACTTCCCCGCTGCGCAGACGCTGTTCGGCCATGTCCTGTTTCCCCTGTTGCGCGGCCACACTGCATTAGTTGGACAATACACGCAAGGCTCAGGCCGCGAACATCGCCCGTGCCCGGTTCAGCCGCGCCGCGCCTTCATCCAGGATGGCATCAGACTTGGCGAAGCACAGCCGGATGAACGGCGTCTGCTGGCCATCGGGCATGAAGGCCGAAAGCGGGATGGCGGCAATGCCGGGATCGATCACCGCAGCCTCGCAGAAATCACGGTCGCCCATCTTGATGCCCGACGCCGCCAGATCGGCCATGACGAAATAGCTGCCTTGCGTTGGCAGCAATTTCCAGCCGTGGCGGGCAAGATCCGTCACAAGCCGGTCCCGCGCCGTCACAAAGCGGACACGGGCGGCAGCAAACCAGTCGTCAGGCAGCGCCAGCCCGGCAGCAACCGCGGTCTGCAGCGGCGGGGCGGTGGTGAAGGTGAGATATTGGTGCACCTGCGCCACCCGCTCCGCCAGCGCCGCTTCGGCCACCACCCAGCCCACCTTCCAGCCGGTCAGCGCCAGCAGCTTGCCGGCCGATCCGATCTTGATCGTGCGCTCCGGCGCCAGGGTGAAGGGCGAGACGTGCGGCACATCGCCGGTGATCACTTCCTCCCACACCTCGTCGCTGATGATGATCAGATCATGCTTGCGCGCCAATTCCACGATGGCCGCCAGCATCGCCGGGCCGGCCATGCCGCCGGTGGGATTGTGCGGCGTATTCAACAGGATGGCGCGGGTATCCGGTGTAATCGCCGCCGCAATCGTTTCCGCACTGGCCTGCCAGTCGGGCGGCCGCAGTGCCACCCACACCGGGCGAGCGCCTGCCCGCTGCACCAGCGGCGCATAGGCATCATAGGCCGGCGCGAACAGGATCACCTCATCGCCGGCCCCCGCCACCGCCATGATGCTCGCCGCCAGCGCCTCAGTGGCGCCCGATGTGACAATCACCTGTTCCGGCGCAAGGTCCAACCCCTGCCGCCGGCCATAGAAGTCCGCCACCGCCCGGCGCAGTTCCGGCAAGCCGCGCATCGGTGGATACTGGTTATAACCCGTTGTAATTGCATCGGCTCCCGCCGCCAGCACCGCATCGGACCAGCCGAAATCCGGAAAGCCCTGCCCCAGATTGATGGCATCATGCTGCCGGGCCAGGCCCGAAATATGCTCGAAAATAGTGGTCCCGGCCTGCATGGGCGTTCCTTGCCATGCAGGCCGGCGCAGGGCCAGCCTCTCAAGCAGCGGGCCGCAATTGGTAACTGTGGCGCATGATGAACGGCTGGCCCACCGTGCGGCTCATGCGGGTCAGACGCAGAACCGGGCCATCGCGGGTGAGGATCTCGCGCACCATGACGGTGCGGCCATTTTCTTCGCCGCTGCCATCAGCGACCAGCGTGACGCTGCCATTGGCACCGCGCCGGAATTCGGCGATGGCCATGGTTTCACTGGCTTTTCCGCCCTTGATCACCAGCGATTTGCCATCCGGCGTGAAGGACCAGCTCTCGGCGGAGCGAACCGTCTTGCCGGGGCCATCGTCGAACGTCCAGGCGATGGACAGGCCATTGGCGGTCATCAGCGTCGGCAGGGTGACACGGCTGTCATTGCCATAATCGCGATAATCGAGCGTGCCGGCCCAGTTGCCAGCCAGCGCGGCGGTGAGCGTGGCGGCGACATCGACCGGCGGCGCCGGCAGGCTGCGCGCCACCTCCACCGCGCGGTCCCGGCCGGCTTCGAAATCGGCCAGGGTCGGCACTACCAGCACGTCCGCCTTCATGCCCCGACGGGGCGTGAACATCTTGATATTGTTGAAGCTTCTGAACTGCGGCACCCGCACGCGAATGTGGCTTTCGGGCAGCACCAGGTTGAAGATGTTGCCCGCCGTCGGCCCCTCCGCGCTGCCCGACCTGTCCTCGCCCACCAGCGTCACATCGCGCCGATCCTTCAGCCAGGCGATGGTCATGGTCGCGCCCGATCCGTTCTGCGGCCCGGTCAGCACAGTCAGCCGGCCCGTGAACCGCTGAGTGACCGGCAGTGGCTGGTGTTCGATCGTGCTATCGTCGTCATCGCTCTCGTCGGTGCCGGCCGGGATCCGTTCGAACAGGCCGTCATCGGTGCGCCGGTAGGCCGATTCCGGCGGATTAAACTGCGCCTCGCGGTCACCCCAGGTCTCGATATGTTTCGGCAGGTTGCCAAACCTTATGGTCTTGGCGCGAATGGACCTGGTCAGTGTGAACGGCGTGTCGAGCAGGTGCCGCCCCAGCGCGATGGTCGGATCGGTGGAGCCGCCGCCGTTGTTCCGCAGATCAAGAATGAGATGCTCCGTCCCGGCCGCCTTCATCGCGTTGAAGAAGCCGCTGAGATAGGGCGTCGCAGCCACCGGGTTCCGATAGTTCACGAAGGTGTCGATCTTCAGCCAAGCTGTCTTCCCAGCCATGCGCCAGCTGATCCCGTTGTAGAATTCGTTGCGGTATTTGCCGTCGGGTGAGTCCAACTGGACCCACTGGTCAAAGCTGATGGGCGCAAACTGGCTGGCCTTGGCGACCGCTTCTTCCGGCATTTTCCAGGTGATGTCCCATTGGCTGGGCACGCCGAACAGGCCGGGCCAATATTCCTCCAGATCGCTGCCGCCCAGATCGCTATCGTCAGCAATCTTAACCGTCAGCGCCTGATCGGTATCGCCATCATAGGCAACCAACGGCGCCACAGCGTTCAGGATCTGCGACACCTGCCGGCCGTTGATGGCCGTAATCTCGGCGCCCTTGGGCAGCGCACCCGCAATCACGATCATCCGGCCTTCGATCAGCTTGAAACGCAGCGGCAAGTGGCTGGCGTTGGTCTGGCGCCATTCTGCGATGGCGTCGGGCAGCTCCGGCTTGGAATGATCGCAATGGATGCTGGCCACCATGCGCGCGATCTCGCGGTGCAGGGCAAGCGTGCTGATCGGTTGCTTCGCCTGCGCCACTATTCGGGCGAAGCTGGCATCCACCTGCGCCTTGGGCACATAGCGATAGAGGCCGGGGTGGATCGTCTCCAGTGCCCGCCGCATCAGCGCGACATCGCTTCTGGCCTGCGCCGGGGTGAGCATCGGGTTGGGCATATCAGCCGCGATTGCGGGGGAAGAGGCAAACAGGGCAGCGAGCAAGGCCGTGCGGATCATGGCGGGTCTTTCGGTTCGGGTTGACGCCCTAACCACTCCCCGATTCGATGGCGCAGATCGCCCGAAACGCTGAACTTTGCGCGATTTTCAGGATTTGGGACGTGCCTGAGACGCTCTGGCCTGCGTTGGCGTCATGCCGGCAAATTCCGCGAAGGCCCGGTTGAAGCTCGCCTTGGAGCGGAAGCCGGCATCCATCGCCATGGTCAGAATGGCGCGCGTGTCGGCCGGATCAGCCAACCACGCCTGCACCTGCCGTACGCGCCGCCGGTTGATCACCGCATTGAAATTGGCGCCCAGCCCTTCATTGAAGGCGCGGGCGAGATAATTGCTGTTGGTGCCCAGCGCGCGGGCCAGGCTGGCGGCCGTCAAGTCAGGATCGCGCCACAGGTCCTTCGCCTCGATCTCGGCCTCGAACCGCGCGCCCAGCGCTGCCCAGTCGCGCCCGGCTGGCACCGCCTCTTCCACCGCGTCGCCGGGGACCGGATAGCGCATGCCGGCATGGCGCCAGCCTTCGACCCCCAGATAGATCACCAGCCCAGAGAAGATGACATAGAGCCAGAACTGATCGAAATAATTGCGCGTTGGGTCGCGCACGTTGGCGATGAAGAAGACCAACCACACCAAGCCGACCAACCCCAACGCCAGCAGGAAATTTCGGATCCAGTCGGGATCGAAATCCACCGCGTCGGTGACATTCTCGCCCAGCCAACGACGATAATCGGTCCAGCAGCGCCAGGCCATGTGGCCATAGACGGCGAGGCTGATGAACGTCACCACCCGCAATGCCGGGGCAATGATCGGGGCATGGGCCACCGTGTCCCACCAATCCTTGATGGCAAGCGGGAACGGGAACACCAGCGCATCGGCCGCGAACTGCACCACCACGGGCAGGAAATGCGGCCACGCCCGCTCCGGCGGCCGGCCGCACAGGGTGGCGGCGTAGAGCCAGAGCAGCGGGCCATAGGCCAGCGTGTAGCTGAGCGGCGTGAAGCTCAACCACGGCCAGCGATCATAAAAGCCGGCAAAGCCAATGATATAGGGCGTGATCAGCGCCGCCACGGCGACAATCAGCAGCGCCAGCCAGCGATTGGCGGCGCGGTTGGTGACCACGCGCCACAGCATCAACGCCAACACCAGGCCCTGCGCCGTGCCGACCATAAGGCTTATGCTCAACACGCCGAATTCGATCACCCGCCAACCCTCCCACAATCGCGGCATTGCCGCCAGCAGGGGCGCAGGTTAGCTTTTCGCCACAATCAATTGAGCCATTGGCAATTGGGGACAGCAGCAATGAAGACGCGCATCACCGAAATGTTCGGCATCGAACACCCGGTCATCCAGGGCGGCATGCACTATGTCGGCTTTGCCGAGATGGCCGCCGCCGTCTCCAATGCTGGCGGGCTGGGTGTCATCACCGGCCTCACGCTCGGTACGTCGGAAAAACTGGCCGCCGAAATCGCTCGCTGCCGGGACATGACCGACAAGCCGTTCGGCGTGAACCTCACCTTCCTGCCCAGCGTGACCCCACCCGATTATCCCGGCCTGATCAAATCCATCATCGAAGGCGGCGTGAAGGTGGTGGAAACCGCCGGCAACAACCCGGCGAAATGGCTGCCCGCGCTGAAGGAGCATGGCATCAAGGTGATCCATAAATGCACCAGCGTACGTCACAGCCTGAAGGCCGAAGCCATCGGTTGCGACGCAGTTTCGGTGGACGGTTTCGAATGCGGCGGCCACCCCGGTGAGGATGACCTGGGCAACTGGGTGCTGCTGCCGCGCGCCGCCGAGGAGCTAAAAATCCCCTTCGTCGCCTCGGGCGGTGTCGCCAACGGCAAGCAGCTGGCCGCCGCCCTGTGCATGGGGGCCGATGGCGTCAACATGGGCACCCGCTTCATCGCCACCAAGGAAGCCCCGGTGCACCAGAATGTGAAGGAAGCGCTGGTCGCGGCGACCGAGCTCGACACCCGGCTGATCATGCGTCCGCTGCGCAACACCGAACGCGTGTTGAACAACGCCGCGGTTGAACGCCTGCTGGAGAAGGAACGCACGCTGGGCGCCGACCTCAAGTTCGAGGACATCATCGAGGAAGTCGCCGGTGTTTACCCCAAGATCATGAAGAACGGCGACATGGATGCCGGCGGCTGGTCGTGCGGGCAGGTGGTTGGCCTGATCCACGATATCCCGACCTGCAAGGACCTCATCGAAACCATGGTGCGCGAGGCCGAGGAAATCATCCGCGGCCGCCTGCAGCGGCTCGTCGCATGAGCGACATCCTTTATGATCTGGCCGACGGGGTGGCGACCATCACCCTCAACCGGCCGGACAAGTTGAACGCGCTCACCCCACAGATGTTGAGCGATTTCTTCGCCGCTGTGGCGAAGGCCGGTGCCGATCCGGAGGCCAAGGTGATCGTGGTCACTGGCGCTGGCCGCGGCTTTTCGGCCGGGCTGGATCTGGCCATCATCGGTGGCGGCGGCAGCGGCGACGTGAACCCCTGCCCCGATTCAGCCCCGCAATGGGGCGACGACATCGGACCGGCGCTGGCCCCCTGTTACAGCGGCGGCTGGCCGGTGCTGATCACCTGCCGCAAGCCCACCATTGCCGCCATCAACGGCGCCGCCTTCGGCTGGGGCTTCATCCTCGCCCTGCATTGCGACATCCGTTTTGCCAGCACGTCGGCGCTGTTCAACGCCACCTTCGCCCGCATCGGCGTGCCCGGCGAGAAGGGCTCGGCCTGGCTGCTCACACGCCACATCGGGCAGGCGAAAGCCATGGACCTGCTCTACACCGCTCGCCGCTTTGACGGGACAGAGGCCAAGGCGCTGGGCCTCGTCAACGACGTGTTCGACGATGAAGCACTGCTGCCGCACGTGCAGGAATATGCGCGCAACATCGCGACCTTCAGCGCACCGCGCAGCCTCGCGGCCATGAAGGCGCAGGTGTGGACTGCGCTCGATGAGGATTACAGCACGGCCTTCGCCGCTGCTGACAAGGAACAGCACCTCGCCACGCAAACGCAGGATTTCCGCGAAGCCTTCACCAGCTATCGCGAGAAACGCGCGCCCCGCTACACAGGGCGCTGAGCCTCACATTACCAGCGGCCCATGCTCCAGTTTCGGCAGCACATGGCGGCTGAACAGGTCGGCCTCGCGGGCGTGCGGGTAGCCGGACAGGATGAAGGCTTCCATGCCGGCGGCCTGGTAGGCCTTCAGCTTTGCGACGATCTGATCGGGATCACCCACCAGCGCCGCGCCGCAGCCCGAGCGGGCGCGGCCGATGCCGGTCCAGAGATTGTCCTCGACATAGCCATCGCTGGCCTTGTCGCGCAGCTCTGCCTGGCGCTGAACGCCGACGGACTGGCTGTCGAGCGACTTGGCGCGGATGGCGTCGCCGGTGGCGGCGTCGAGCTTGGACAGCAGATGATCGGCGGCTTCGCGGGCCTCAGCCTCCGTCTCGCGCACGATGACGTGCACGCGATAGCCGAACTTCAGCGTGCGGCCACGCTTCGCGGCGCGGGAGGTCATGTCGCTGACCACTTCCTTCACCTTGTCCATCGTGTCGGGCCACATGAGGTACACGTCGGCGGCTTCGGCGGCGGCTTCGCGCGCGTCTTCCGACAGGCCACCGAAATAGAGCGGTGGGCATTTGCCGGAAACGGTCTTCACGTTCGGCGGCGGCAGCTGCAGCTTGTAGAACTCGCCCTGGTGATCGAGCGCGTTGCCGTTGAGCAGCGTCTTCAAGATCTTCATCACCTCGACCGTGCGGTCATAGCGCGGCTTGGAAGCCAGCACTTCGCCCGGCATGTCGGACGAGATGATGTTGACCGTCAGGCGGCCGCCGAGGATCTGATCGAGCGTCGCGATCTGGCGGGCCAGCTGCGGCGGCCAGGTTTCGCCCACCCGGATCGCCATCAGCAGGCGGATACGATGGGTGAGCGCGGCGATGGCGCCGGCAAACATCTGGGTGTCGATGCCAAGCTGATAGCCGGACGGCAGCAGGATGTTGTCAAACCCGCCTTTCTCGGCGGTCATCACGATATTGCGGCAATGTTCCCAGCTGGAACGCAGGCCCGGATCGGGCACGCCGAGGAATTCATAATCATCGTCGCACAGCGCGGAGAACCAGCTGATTTCAGGGCCACTCACGGCAAATTCTCCCCAAGCGATGCGACCAGGATTGCGTACCATTCCGCACGCGTGAACGTCACCTTGAAGGCATCGGCCGCCTCGGCAATGCGCGCCGGGTTCTGGCTGCCCACGATCGGCGTGATGCCGGCCGGATGCGCCAGCACCCACGCATAAGCGGTGGCAGCGATGCTCACGCCGAATTTCTGCCCGTGCGCCGCCAGCGCCGCCTTGACCCGGATCAAGCGTTCGTCTTCGGATTTCTTGCGGCCCGGGCGCTGATCGCCGTCGCCCAGCCGGCCCTGCCCCAGCGGCGACCAGCCCAGCACGGCCTGACCCATCTCCATGGCCAGATCGAGCGTGCCATCGAACAGCGGGTTCAGCGCCAGCACCGAGAATTCCGGTTGCGTGGAGACCAGCGGCGCTTTCAGATGCGCGGCCAGCGCGCGGGTTTGCGCGGGCGTGAAGTTGGAGACGCCAACCGCGCCGATCTTGCCGGCCTGCACCTGGGCATCCAGCGTGGCGGCGACGTCGGCCCAATGGGTGAGCATGTCGGGCCGGTGGATCTGCCATAGATCGATGCGCTCGACGCCCATGCGGCTCATTGAGGCGTCGATGGCGGCGACCAGGTATTCGGGCGACGAGTCGTAGGGCACGCCCATGCTGATGCCGCCCTTCGACGCCAGCACGATCTGCCCGCGCAGGGCCGGCGCCGCCTTGAACACGCGGCCGAGCAGCGCTTCGGATGCACCGAACGGCTCGTCATTGTCCGGGCCATAGATATCGGCCGTGTCGAAGAAATTGATGCCGGCGGCCAGCGCCGCCTCACAGCGCGCGTGCGCGGCTGCCACATCATCACCGGCAAAGCGCCACATGCCCCAGGCCAGCGGGCTCACCTGAAATTCGGACTTGCCCAGCGGGCGGCGATTGGGGCTTAGAGCGATCTGCGACATCTTGGCTTGATAGACTGAAGGACGGGTAGATGGGAAGCACCGACAGTATTCGCTGGGGCATTGTTGGCACCGGCATGATGGCGCTGGAACATGTCGCCAATATCCAGCTGCTGGGCGGCGGTACCATTACTGCCATCGCCGATCCGGTGCCGGCCTGCCTCGATCGCGCTGAAAAGGCGATCGGACACAGCGTGGCGCGCTTTCCCGATGCGGCTGGGCTGGCCGCGTCGGGCCTGTGCGATGCCGTTGTTGTAGCCTCGCCCAATTTCACCCATCGCGCTGTGCTGGGACCGCTGATGGATGCTGGTCTGCACATCCTGTGCGAAAAACCGCTGGCGACGACGCTGGACGACGCCAAGGCGGTGGCGGCCGCCGTGAAGGGCTATGACAAGACCTTCTGGACCGCGATGGAATATCGCTTCATGCCGCCGGTCTCCGAATTCGTCAGCCACATCCACGCCGGCAAGGTCGGCAATCTGCAGATGCTGTCCATCCGCGAGCACCGCTTCCCCTTCCTGGTGAAGGTGGGCGACTGGAACCGCTTTTCCATCAACAGCGGCGGCACCATGGTCGAAAAATGCTGCCACTTCTTCGATCTGATGCGCCACATCGTGAAGGCCGAGCCGGTGCGCGTCTATTGCAGCGGCGCCATGGACGTGAATCATAAGGACGAGCGCTACGACGGCAAGACGCCGGACATCATCGACAACAGCTACACGGTGGTGGATTTCGCCAACGGCGTGCGCGCCATGCTCGATCTGTGCATGTTCGCCGATGGCGCCGAGCAGCAGGAGGAGATTCTCGCCACCGGTGACAAGGCACGGCTCGACGTGCTGATCCCGGCCGGCGACATCATCCATTCGCCCAGGGTAGGCTTCATGAACCCCAAGCAGACAACGCGCTGGCATGTCGAAACCCCGGCCGATGCGCTGGCGGCCGGGCAGCATCATGGCTCCACCTTCTTCCAGCACCGGCATTTCGCCGCTGCTGTCCGGGGGAGTGGCCCGGTGATCGTGACCGCCGATGACGGCCTGCGCGCCGTCGCCATCGGTCTGGCCGCCGAGATTTCGGCCAGGGAGAATCGCGCCGTCACCATGGCGGAAATGGGCCTGTAAGCGGATGACAAATGTGTGACTCCGTCGCCACAGCGTGGCCAGAACTGCACATGAACGCCGCTAACTCAGATTGACCACGATCAAGAAAGCCTGTCTTGGCAAGGCAACAGGCTCACGAAATACTGCTTCGACAAACCGGCAAAAGTCCGGACAGATACAAGGGGAGTGATATGATCCGCCGTTTCTTGATGAGTTCAGCCACCATATTGGCCGTGACTGCAGCACCGGCCTTTGCGCAGACCGTTGCCGAAGACAATGAGTCGGTCGAAATCGTCGTCACCGCGCAAAAGCGCAGTGAAAAGCTGCAGGATATTCCGCTCGCCGTGTCGGTGGTGAGTGGCGATGCGCTGGCTCGTCAGGGTGCGCTCAACCTGGAAAACGCCCAGTATCTGGTGCCGTCGCTGAACTTCCGCAAGTCGGGCACCAGCATCAACCAGTCGCTCTATATCCGCGGCGTCGGCACGGCGACCTTCAGCCTCGCTGGCGAACCGTCGATCTCCACCGTGCTCGATGGCGTCGTGCTGGCCCGCGCCGGTGAAGCCTTCTCCGATCTGGTCGACATTGATCGCATCGAAGTGCTGCGCGGCCCGCAGGGCACATTGTTCGGCAAGAACTCCTCTGCCGGTGTGGTCAACATCGTGTCCAAGCGCCCGGGCGACAAGCTGGCGGGCTATGCCGAAGGTGGCTGGTTCTTTGGCAATGGTAATGAATATCGCGTGCGCGCCGGCGTTGATTTGCCGCTGAGCGAGAGCATCCGCACCCGCCTGACGGCCTTTTACAGCAATTATGACGGCAACATCTTCAACGATGCCGGCGGCGTGAATCGCCGCGTCAACGGCTATGACCGGTACGGCGTGCGCGGCATCATCGAAGCCGACGTGACCGAGACGGTGAAGCTGACGGTGATCGCTGACTGGCGCAAAGCCAATGACGATTGCTGCGCCGAAGTGATTGGCACCACGCCCACTGGCGTGGCCGCGCTGGCGCTTGCCGGCATCAACTTCCAGGGCGATGAAACCCGCACCGTGCGGCACAATCTCGTCACCCGCACCGAAGAAGAAAGCTATGGCATCTCGGCCCAGCTGGATGCCGAAGTCGGCACCCACACGGTGACCTGGATCAGCGCCTGGCGCCGGTATGACAACCGCGAAATCCGTGAAGGCGATTGGGTGGGCGGCGCCTTTGCTGGCCTCGCGCAGCTGCACGATGATGGCCCGCAAACCGGCACCACCTTCAGCCAGGAACTGCGGCTGACGTCGCCCAGCGATCAGGCCTTCACCTACGTGGCTGGCGCCTTTTTCAGCCGCGCTGTGACGGAACGCACCTTCAGCCGCTTTGTCACCCGTTGCGGCAATGCGCCGACGCCGGTCGCGCTGGTCACCTGCGGTTCGCCCGGCTTCCCGGCCGAAAATGTCAGTGGCACCGCGACCTTCGGTTCGGCCTTCGACAACTACGCGCTGTTCGGCCAGGGCACCTACGCCTTCAGCGAAAAGCTGCGCGCCATCGTCGGCCTGCGCTTCACGGCTGACCAGCTGTCGATCTTCCACAGCCGCGTCGCCTCGCCCAACATCGCCGGCCTGCCCGGCATCCAGCGCAATTTCGATCAGGGCGTCTTCGACAGCTCCAACTTCGGTGCGAACAACGGCAACCCGCTGGCAACAAATGGCACCCCGTTCCGCACCAAGACCAGCGCGACCAACCTGTCGGGCAAGCTGGGCCTGCAATATGATTTCAGCGAAGACGTGATGGCCTACGGCACCTACAGCCGCGGCTACAAGGGCCCAGCCTACAACACCTTCTTCAACCTGAACCCGACCGGCACCAACGTCATCGAAGCCGAAATCGCCGATTCCTATGAAATTGGCCTGAAGAACACGCTGTTCGGCGGCTCGCTGACGCTGAACCTCGCCGCCTTCTATGCCAAGTACAAGAATTTCCAGGCCAACAACCCGGATCTCGTGGCTGGTGTGGTGGTGACCCGCTTCACCAACGCCGGTGACGTGTCGACCCGCGGCGTCGAACTGGACTTCGTGTGGCGCCCGGCCAAGGATCTGAATCTGGTGGGCGGCCTCGCTTTCACCGATGCGCAGGTCGATGCCTTCAAGGCACCGCCGGGCGCCGCCGTGATCCCGGCAGGAACGCCGCTGGGCTTTGCGCCGCGCTGGAAGGGCAGCCTGGGCATGGATTACCGCTATCGCACCGGCGGCGCGGTTGATTTCACCCTGGCCGGCAACGTCTCGACCCAGTCGAGCCAGCTGTCGCTGTTCGATGCCAGCCAGGCGCTGCGCGACGCCGGCACGATCGGTGCCTACAGCCTGGTTGATCTGCAATTCGGCCTGGTTGAGAAGGAAGACAAGTTCCGCCTGACCTTCATCGTCAAGAACCTGTTTGATCAAAGCTTTGCGGCGCAGATCACCAACGGTGGCCCCGGCAATGCCTTCCGTTACCTGATCCCGCGTGAAGCGGATCGTTATTTCGGCATCACGGGCCGGATTAACTTCTGATCGCAGCCGGGGTCGGACGGCGAGCAAAAAAGGGCGGCCCCAACAGGCCGCCCTTTCTTTGACTCGTCCGACGGCGCGGCTCCGCCACGCTCTTCCTAACTTTATTCTTTCTCGCCCTAAACGGGCTCGGCGGTTCCGCCGCCGGCCGTGCCCACCAGGCTCAAACTCCGCAGCGCCCTACTCTCCCGCGGCGGCCTCGATCGCGTCCATTGCCTCATCGCTCAACCCGAAATGATGCCCTACTTCGTGCACCAGCACATGGGTGACCAGCAGTTCCAGCGTCTCGCCGCTTTCTGCCCACACATCCAGCATGGGTCGGCGATACAGGAAGATCATGTCCGGCAGCGCGCCCGATGGCACATCGTCTTTCATGCCGACATGCCGGCCCCAGTAAAGACCGAGCAGATCCCACTCCGTCTCCAGCTGCATTTCGGCCATCACCGTTTCGTCGGGGAAATCCTCCACCTTCAGGATCACGGTGGCGAGGTGGCGGCGGAACTGGTCAGGCAAGCGCTCCACGGCGGCTTGTGCGACCTGTTCGATATCGGCAAGGGTTGGGGCGATCAACATGATCCCACCATAGAGAGGAAGCCGGCCATGGTCGAGAAGCTGGATGAGACCGCACGCGCCACGCTCGCCACAAAATTGCCTGACTGGCAGCTGGAGGGCGAGCATCTGAAGCGCAGCTTCCGCTTCAAGGACTTCAACGAGGCCTGGGGCTTCATGAACCGGGTGGCGCTGCTGGCCGAAGCACAGGATCATCACCCCGAATGGTTCAATGTTTACAACAAGGTCGATATCGCACTGACCACCCACGATGCCGGCGGGCTTTCGGCGCGCGACATGCGCCTGGCCAAGGCGATTGATGCGCTGATCGGCTGATCCGGAATACAACAGGGGCGACACCTTGCGATGCCGCCCCTGCCGTCAACAATGATGCGGATCAAGCTTCCTGTTCGACCGTCGGCGCACTGGGACCGTTCTTCTTGATCGATTCGATGGCTTTCACCGCAGAGGCCTTCGAAGAATAGCCTTGCGTGGAGAACATCACCTCGCTGTTGTACATGAAGCGCACGCGAAACTCGCCGGCCTTGTCCTTGTAGATTTCGAACTTGTGAGCCATTGCGCCCCTCCCCCATTAACCGTTTTTGACGTTAATATACTGATTCACCATCGTCAACCGGTAGGCAGCAGGCCGTAGATGATGCAGGATTGCGCCGTCAGTTCGCGCAGCGGCGGCTGCAGCGTGACTTGCAGCGCGTCGGCCCGTTCTTCCAGCGAGGCCGGTGTGGCGCGCTTGGCGCCGGTCACCATGATCGATTGCTCGCTTGCGTCGGATGCAGGCGCGGATGCAATCACATCCCGTGCCGGCGGAGCACTGCCATAGCTAGGCCAACCGGCCAGCACCTGCGTCTGGCAAACACGGCCCGATGGATCGATGATCTTCACCGGCCCAAGCCGTGCTCCAGCGGCCGCCACGGCGTCGCGCGCACGCCGGGCGGCATCTTCAACAGCGGATTTCGCCATCGCGGTCTTGATGGCATTGCCCGGTTCCAGCCGAAAACCGACGTCGTCGATCTCGGTCGGGGCCGCTGCCACCACTAGCCGATAAGCCCGTTCCAGCGCTGCCATCTCCCGCACCTCGATCGCCACCGATGCCGAACCGGAATAGCCGCGTATCCGGTCCTCACGTTCATTGTCGATCAGGTTGCCGTCCTTGTCGCGATACTGATCATAAAGCGGTGTAACACCGAACGTGGTTTCCAACTGCACAACACCGGCTCCCAAGGCCCGCAACGCTGCGTCCAGCGCCCGCACTTGCGCAGCCACGGCCGACATGGCCTCGCCGGCGGTCTTCTCAACCTTCTTGAAGCGAGCCCCGATATTGGCGCGGTTGGCCGGCACTTCGGTGCGGACATGGCCCATCGCCGCGATGACCGGATCCTTCATCCACCACGGCGCCGGATGAACGGCTGGCCAATGCTGGCGGGCGGGGTTTGCGCGAAGGCTGGCGCCGCGATCAGGGCAGCGAGGAGGAGCGTGGCTTTCATAGGCAGGATAGTGGCGCGCCGTGTGTTGCGGGATGATGAATGGAAGACATGCGAGTGCGGCCGGCGGCGAATTCGCCTCGTCCGCTGAAGGATTAAAGAAAGAAGGAAGAAAGAGCGTGGTGGAGCCGCGCCGTCAGACGACACAAAAAAGAGCGGCTGGAGCGCCGCCCTCTTCAGTCGTTGGCCGATCTTGCCGGAGCCGGCAAATAGCTGCGCTATTTGCGCGCCCAGCTGCGATCAGCGCGGAGCCATCCGGATGCCGCCATCCAAACGGACGTCTTCGCCGTTGAAATAGGAGTTCCGGCACATCTCCACCGCCAGCGATGCATATTCCTCCGGGCCGCCCAAACGCTTGGGGAACAGCACGGTCGCCGCCAACGCCGCCTTCACATTATCCGGCGCACCTTGCAGCAGCGGCGTGTTGAAGATGCCGGGCAGGATGGTGTTAACGCGGATGCCTTCGCTCGACAGGTCGCGGGCAATCGGCAGGGTCATGCCGACAACGCCGCCCTTCGACGCGGAGTAAGCCGCCTGCCCGATCTGGCCGTCCTCGGCGGCGACCGAAGCGGTGTTGACGATGGCACCGCGCTCACCGTTTTCCATCGGCGGCAGGCTCATCATGCCGGCGGCCGACTTGGCGATGCAGCGGAAGGTGCCGACCAGATTGATCTGGATGATGCGATCAAAGGCATCGATCGGGAAATGCTTGATGCTGCCGTCTTCCTTGGAACGGCTGGCGGTCTTGATGGCGTTGCCGGTGCCGGCGCAGTTGATCAGGATACGCTCCTGGCCGATGGCGGCACGGGCCTTGGCAAAACCGGCATCGACCGATTCATCGTTGGTGACGTTGACGTTGCAGAACACGCCGCCGATTTCGGCCGCCATGGCTTCGCCCTTCTCGGCGTTCATGTCGAAAATGGCGACCTTGACGCCTTGGCTTGCCAGCAACCGCGCCGTGGCGGCACCCAGGCCCGATGCACCGCCGGTGATAACCGCCGAACAACCTTCCAGATTCATGTGAACCTCCCCATGTTTGAAATGTGATGCTCAGCTTATGAGCAGCGCCGCCCCCGCCCGCAACCTTTCCAAACAATCAGCCCGCTTTCTTCAACTGGGCTTCGCGCCAGGCCAGATAGATGGTGGAGGACAGGATCAATGCCCCGCCCGCCAGCGTGAGCGCAGAATAGGTCTCGCCAAACAGCAGGATGCCGGCCGCGGTGATGAGGCCGAACCGCACGAAATCCAGCGGCAGCACGGCCGAAGCTTCGGCCAGCGAGAACGCCCGGGTGAGCGTGAGTTGGCCGATAGCCGCAGCCGCGCCAATGCCGACCAGCAGCGGCCATACGGCTGGCGGCGGTGCAGCCCAAACGAACAGCGCGACGCCCAAGCTGGGAATTGTCGTCAGGATAAAGGTCCATGCCGCCACCGCGCGGGCATCATCCACCCCCACCAGGCTGCGCATGGCCACGATCGAGTAACCGGTGGACACCGCCGACACGATGCCAGCCACGATTCCCGCCGTCAGCGGCAGTTGGCCGGGCCGCAGCACCAGCAGCATGCCGACAAAGCCCACGGCAAGCGCCGCGATCCGCCGGGCCCGGATGCGTTCGCCAAGCACCAGCACGGCGCCCAACGTGCCGAACAGCGGCGCCGTATAGTTGATGGCCAGGGTGGTGGCGAGCGGCGCGTTGGCCACCGCATAGAAGGTACCCATCGTGGCAATGAAGCCCGACGTGGCGCGGCCAAGGTGCACCTTCATCCGGTCTCGCCGGATCAGGCCGGGCGTGCCGAGCATCATCGGCACCAGGAAGAGCAAACCAATGAAATTACGGAAAAAAACAATCTCAAAACTGTGCAGGTGGCGCGCGGCAAAGCGGATCATCACCCACATCGACGCAAAGGCGAAGCAGGAGAGGATGAACCAGAACGGGCCGGAATTTTTTAGGCGCTGCACAACATTGCAGTTAGGCGCTTGGCAGCAGACTGGGAAGCCTCAGCCGTCCAGCAGTCGGGTCAGTGTTGCGACATCACTATCGATTTCGCGATCGTCAGCGCGCAATTGTTCCACGCGCTTGACCGCGTGCATCACCGTGGTGTGATCCCGCTTGCCGAACCGGCGGCCGATCTCCGGCAGCGAACGCGGCGTCATTTTCTTGGCCAGATACATAGCGATCTGGCGCGGCCGCGCGACTTCGCGAGCCCGGCGCTCGGACAGGAGATCGGAAACCTTGAGACCGTAATAATCGGCAACCTTGCGCTGGATCTCGTCGATGGTCAGTTTCTTCTCGTGGGCGCGCAGAAGATCGGCCAGCGTTTCACGGGTGAATTCAAGGCTTACCGGCTTGTTGACCAGCAGGGCGAAGGCCGTGACGCGGTTCAATGCGCCTTCCAGTTCACGCACGTTGGCGGTGATCTTGCGGGCGAGGAACTCGATCACGTCATCCGGCACAGCGCAGCGGTTGCCCAGCGTGGCGACCTTGGCATGCAGGATGTTCAACCGCAGTTCGTAGTCGGCCGGATTGATATCGGCGACAAGACCCCAGGCCATACGCGACAGGATGCGTTCCTGAATGCCTTCCAGATTCTGTGGGCTGCGATCGGCGGTAATCACCAGGCGTTTTCCGGCCCCGATGATCTCGTTCATGGTGTGGAAAAACTCTTCCTGGGTCGATTCCTTGCCAGCAATGAACTGCACGTCGTCGATCATCAACAGATCGACCGAGCGCAGCCGCTGCTTGAAGCTGATCGTGTCTTTGGCCCGCATGGCTGCCATGAACTCGACCATGAATTTCTCGGCTGACAGATAGGCGACTCGGGCGTTCGGGTGGTGCGCCAGATAGGCATTGCCGATGGCGTGCATCAGGTGGGTCTTGCCCAGCCCGGTGGTGCCATGCAGGAACAGCGGGTTGAAGCCCGGCGCGCCCGGCTCGGCCATGGCCAACGCTGCGTTGTAGGCCAATTCGTTGGACTTGCCGACGATGAAATTGTCAAAGCTGTAGCGTGCATCGACCGGAAGCGACTGGGCGGCGGCCGGAGCTGCCGCCTTTGTGGCCGACGGAGTCGCCACCATGGCCTGGCCCTGCTGCACGGCCACACGGCGGACCGACGGCTGGTGCTGTGACCAATGACGGCGCAGCAAATCGGCATAGTTGCTGGTGACCCAATCAGCGGCAAAGGCCGACGGCGCGGCCAGACGCAACGTCTCACCGTCGCAGCCGATGAGCGCCAAAGGCGCCAACCAGGCTTCATAGCTGTGATCGCCGGCATCAGCTTTCAGGGCGGCGCGGACACGCGTCCACACGTCACGATCGTTGACGGAAAAGTCGATCGAGCCCCCCTGCGGCACTGGCTGAAGGCCAGAAGGCATAACTGATGCAACAGCCGTCGACACGCACCCCTTCCTTCCGCCGCACCTCGGCAATTGACACAAGCCCCCTCAGCAGAGACACATTTCCGTCCAGAACGCACGATACCAGCCGGCCGTTTCAGCCAGACACAATTGCCCCACCGCGCCTGAAGCAGGGCACAGCCAGCATCGCGTGTTGCGTGATCGGGTCGTTTGGCGTTCATCACGCCGGCCGGCCCAAACCATGCCGCAAATAAGCAGGGCGGGCGCAGTGCTGCAAGCGACCAATTTCCATCCACAGGTAAATAAAGCTGTTGACAGCCCATCCGGAGACTTACCTTGGAGAGCGCCGCAACTCTTTGGATTTACATGCCGAATCATTATCGCGTGTGGACACGATCAGGCAGCGATGAGGGCTAAGCGCTTGGATTTTTTGTGTCAAACCAATGACGCTTTGATGACGCCGCAGACTGCGTCGCAAGGCGCGTTGCAGCGCAACAATTCGCTTGTGCGACGCAACAGATCACAACTTAATCCACTTTCGGCACCAATACCGGCGGGCAAGCACCGCGAATCGGCTGTTCCGGTCACGACTCGCAGGCATCGGCCGCGAATCACTGCCGGGCAGGCGGACACCAGCGATCAACGATTTTTGACACAAAAACGGGGCGCCGCCACTTGGCAACGCCCCGTTCTGGGATGACTGATCGGCGCGGGGAGCGCCGATGGATATCAGGCGGTCGCCAGACCCTTCACGCGGGCGGCGAGACGGCTGATCTTGCGAGAAACGGTGTTCTTGTGCAGCACGCCCTTGGCGACGCCGCGCATCATTTCAGGCTGGGCAGCCTTCAGCGCTTCAGCGGCAGCAGCGGCATCACCGGCAGCAAGGCTCGATTCGACCTTCTTCACGAAAGTGCGGATGCGGCTGACGCGTGCCTTGTTGATTGCGGCGCGGCGGTCGTTGCGGCGGATGCGCTTTTCAGCCTGGGGCGTGTTGGCCATGTTTTCCTGCAAGTCTGTTCAATGGTGGACAGGCACAAGCCCTTTAGGGGCCGCGCCGGAAGGTGAGCGCCATAAGCGAGGGCTGGCCTGCGGTCAAGTCTTGTCGCGCGGTTGGCACTGCGGACAGAGGAAGCTGGAGCGGCCGGACTGCACGATGCGGGCCACCGGCGTGGAACAGGCAGCGCAAGCCTGCCCTTCGCGGCCATAGACGGCAAAGTCCTTCTGGAAATAGCCCAGCGTGCCGTCGGGCGCCGCATGATCGCGCAAGGTGGAGCCGCCCGCCGCGATCGCTTCGGCCAACACCTGCGGGATGGCAGGCGCCAACCGTTTGAGCTGCGCGGCCGATACAACGCCACCGGGTGTTTCGGGGTGAATACCGGCACGATAAAGCGCCTCGCACACATAGATATTGCCCAGGCCTGCGATCAGCCGCTGATCGAGCAGGATCGCCTTGGCTGGGGCTAGTCTGTCGCCAAAGATGCGCTTGAGCAATGGCAGGCCATAGTCTGGCCCCAGCGGCTCCGGACCAATATTGGCGAGCAGCGGATGCGCCGCAGCGTCTGCCGTCGCCACCAGATCAAGGCTGCCAAAGCGCCGGGCATCATTGAACGCCACCACCCGGCCATTGCCGGTTTCGAACACGACATGATCATGTTTTTCAAGGGCTTTCGGATCCACCCGCATCCGCCCCGACATGCCGAGATGGATAATCAGCGTATCGCCGCGATCGGTCTCCACCAGGCCATATTTGGCGCGCCGGTCCAGCCGGGTGACGACAGCCCCGGTCAGCCGTTGGCCCAGCGCCTCCGGCAACGGCCGGCGCAGATCGGGCCGATTGGCAATGACACGGGTGAAGCGTTGGCCTTCCCACACTGGGGTCAGGCCGCGCATCACGGTTTCGACTTCGGGAAGCTCGGGCATGGCCGCGACATAGGCGGCGTTTGCATGGCCGCCAAGCCTCGGCTAAGCCGCCGATGCGAAAAGGACAGGCGATGACAGACACCGTCAGCTTTGGATATGAAGAGGTTGCACCGGAGGAGAAAACCCGCCGCGTCGGCGACGTTTTCCGTTCTGTGGCAAAGCGTTACGACATCATGAATGATCTGATGTCGGCCGGCATGCACCGAGTGTGGAAGGATGATTTCGTCCGCCGGGTCAACCCGCGCGCCGGTGAGGACATCCTCGACATGGCTGGCGGCACCGGGGACATCGCGTTCCGGATGGAAAAGTCCGGCGCCAATGTAACGGTGGCCGATATCAACCCCGCCATGCTGGAAGTGGGCATGGAGCGCGCCGCCGAAAAGGGCCTGACCAGCCTGCTCTGGCGCGAGGAAAATGCGGAAACCCTGAGTTTTCCGAGCTTTAGCTTTGATGCCTACACCATCGCCTTTGGGATCCGTAACGTCACCGACATCCCGGCTGCATTGAAGGAAGCGCACCGCGTGCTGCGTTATGGCGGGCGCTTCTTCTGCCTGGAATTTTCCAGCACGACCTGGCCCGGTTTCGCCGAAGTCTATGATATCTATTCGGAAAAACTGGTGCCGCGCATTGGGGAAATGGTGGCCAAGGATGGCGAGAGCTACCGCTATCTGATCGAATCGATTCGGCGCTTTCCCAAGATGCCGGAATTTGCCGCCATGATCAGCGCGGCCGGTTTCTCCCAGGTCAAAACCACGCCGATCCTGGGCGGCGCGGTCGCCATCCATTCGGGATGGAAGGTCTGATTTGATCGCCATCGTCCACCTGTGGCGGCTGTTGAAATGGGGCCGGCGGCTGGCGCGCAGTGGCGGGCTGCGTCCGTTTGAGGACCGGCGGCTGCCGTTTGCTGTACGGCTGCTGGCAAAAGTTGCGCGTTTCGGTACTGGCGCCCCCACAACCCCCGATTTCGCCGCCGGCCTGGCCGCCGTTGGCCCCGCCGCGATCAAATTGGGCCAGGCGCTGGCCACCCGCCCCGATCTGATTGGCCTGGAAGCCGCCACCGATCTGGCCCGCCTGCAGGACGCTGTGCCCCCTGCCCCGTTCAGCACGATCGAGCCGATCCTGAATGCCATCTATGCCGGCGACTGGAAAACCCAGTTCCAGTCGATCGAACCCGAAGCCGTCGGTGCCGCTTCCATCGCCCAGGTCCACAAGGGTGTCACCAGCGATGGCCGCACCGTTGCCATCAAGCTGCTGCGCCCCGGCATCGAGGCCGAAGTGTCCTCCGCTCTCGCCACCTATGAATGGGGCGCCGGCCATATTGAAACACTGGGCGGCGAATTCGCCCGCCTGCGCCCGCGCGCCGTGATCGCTACCTTCAAGAGCTGGATCGAAGCCGAGCTCGATCTGCGCCGCGAAGCCGCCAATGCGTCGGAATTGGGCGAGATCCTGGCCGGCGAGCCCGATTACGTCGTGCCCGGCATCGATTGGCAGCGCTCCACCCGGCGCGTGCTGGTGATCGACTGGATCGACGGCGTGAAGGTTTCGGACCGGCCGGCCCTGGCCGCGCTCGATATCGATCGGCCGGCCCTGGCCCGCGTGCTGGTCAACGGCTTCCTCGCCCAGGCCATCGCCAAGGGCTTCTTCCACGCCGATCTGCACCAGGGCAATCTGTTCGTGATTCCGCCCGGCGTTGGCCGTGATGGGGGCATCGATCATGCCCGCATCGGCGTCATCGATTTCGGCATCATGGGCCGGATCAACCGCCGCGCGCGACTGTATCTGGCCGAGATACTGCACGGCCTGGTGACCGGCAATTATGCCCGAGTCGCCGAGATTCATTTCGAAGCCGGCTATGTGCCGCCGCACCACAATCCAGCCGCCTTTGCCACGGCGCTCCGCGCTGTCGGCGAGCCGATCCGCGGTCGCCAGGCGAAGGACATCGCCATCACCGATCTGCTCGAAGGCCTGTTCTCCATCACCCGCAGCTTCGACATGCCGGTGCAGCCGCACCTGCTGCTGCTGCAGAAAACCATGGTGATGGTGGAAGGCGTCGCACTCACCATCGATCCGCACGTCAATATGTGGGAAGTGGCGGAGCCCTATGTGCGCAACTGGGTGCGCGACGAGATGGGCCCGGAAGCGGTGATCGCCGACCGGCTGGTGCTGAACGCCCGCGCGCTCAGCCAGTTGCCGCGCATCTTCCGCCAGTGGGTCGCCGAAAATCCCATGCCCGGCGCCGCCCCGCCGCAAGCGCCACTGCCGCCGCTGCCGGAGAAGAGCGTCGGCGGCTGGTCGACGCCCTGGCTGCTGCTGGCGGCCGGGCTGGGCGCGGCTGCGGCTGTTTTGCTGAGCTGAAATCAGCCTCCACCGCTTGCACCCCGCGCGCGTTCAGCCTATGGCCGCGCCCATGAAAGCCACCGTCACCGTCACCCTGAAAAATGGCGTGCTCGACCCGCAGGGCCGGGCCATCGAATCGGCCCTGAAAGGGCTGGGTTTCGAAGGGGTGGGCGATGTCCGCGCCGGCAAGATCATCGAGCTGGAACTGGCCGACGGCACCAGCCGCGAAACGGTCGAAGCCATGGCCCGCCAGCTGCTCGCCAACACCGTGATCGAGAATTTCCGGATCGAAATGCCGTGAAGGCCGCGGTCATCGTCTTCCCCGGTTCCAACTGCGATCGGGATCTGGCCGATGCCATCACCAAGGTGACCGGCACCGCGCCCCAAATGGTGTGGCACGCCGAAACCAGCCTGCCCGAAGGCCTTGATTTCATCGGCATCCCCGGTGGTTTCTCCTACGGCGATTATCTGCGCTCCGGCGCGATGGCCGCGCGCTCGCCGGTGATGCAGGCCGTGGTCCAGGCCGCCGGCGAAGGCCGCACGGTGCTGGGCATCTGCAACGGCTTCCAGGTCCTCACCGAAACCGGCCTGCTGCCCGGCGCCCTGATGCGCAACGCCGGCCTCAACTTCGTCTGCCGCGAAGTCCGGCTCGAAGTGGTGAACAGCCAATCCATCTTCACCAGCCGCTATGCCGCCGGCGAAACGGTGACCATCCCCGTCGCCCACCACGACGGCAATTATTTCGCCGACGAAGACACGCTGAACCGCCTTGAAGGCGAAGGCCGCGTCGCCTTTCGCTACGCCGAACCCGTCAACGGCTCGGCCCGCGCCATCGCCGGCATTCTCAACGACGCCGGCAACGTGCTCGGCATGATGCCCCACCCGGAACGGCTGATCGAAGACGCCCAGGGCGGCACCGATGGGCGCCGGATGTTCGAAGCGGTTCAGGCGGCGCTGGGGTAAGGAACAGAGGCCTCCGGCGGGCAGAGTCTGGGTAAGGCATGACCTACCTGGCCCGGTGAATCGGCGTTTCGAAGAGACCTACCCTATTGAGCGCAGAGCCCGTATATCAGGCCTAACTTCAGGGGGAGACGCATCATGCTGCGAGCGATTGGTCTTTGTGCTGGGCTGCTGGCAACGGCAAGCGCCGCGCAGGAAGTCCCGGAAATCCGCTTCGACGCCGTTGATTTCCTGAAACCCCCGGCCGATCTCCACATGGGCGAAGTCGCCGGGGTTGCACTGGGCAAGGCAGGCCAGGTTTACGTGTTCCAGCGCGGCAACACGCAAGGCCCAGCCTATGCAGCGGCCGCTGCCCAGTTGCTCGAATTCGATGCAAATGGGCGTTACGTGCGCGAGATCGGGCACAATCTCTACGCCTGGTCCTATGCCCATGCGACGCGGGTCGATGCCGGCGGCAATATCTGGGTGGCCGACAAGGGTTCGAACATGGTGGTGAAATTCGCGCCAACCGGCCGCGTCGCCATGGTGTTCGGCCGCAAGCCCGAAGCCAGCGACGAGAACGCCCGCCCGCTCGAACATCCCAAGCCGCCGCTGCCCGCCGTTGATGGCCAGTTCCGCGAAGTGACCGACATGGCGTGGGACAGCCAGGGCAACACCTATATCAGCGACGGCTACATCAATTCGCGGGTGGCCAAAGTGGCGCCCGATGGCCGCTGGCTGGGCTCATGGGGCAGCTTTGGCAGCGCGCCCGGCCAGTTTAACACACTGCATTCGATTGCGGTCGATGGCCAAGACCAGGTCTATGTTGCCGACCGCGGCAACCGGCGTATCCAGGTGTTCGATACCGCCGGGAACCTGCTGCGGATCATCCAGATCAACGTCCCGGCGCCCGCGGACGCGCCGGTGGCGATCGGCAACCGCCCAGTGGTGCCGCCAGCCGGCCCCGACGCGGCGCCAAACAAGACGATGATGCCGGGTGCGCCGTGGGCGCTGTGCATCACGCCGCGCGACCGCGACGGCAATCAGATCTTGTATGTCGCCGATGCGTGGCCGGGGCGCATTTACAAGCTGGCGCTGGATGGGAAGGTGCTGGGCTGGCTCGGTGGGTCGGGCAAGCAAATCAAGCAGTTTGGCTGGATCCACGAGATTGCCTGTCCGTCGGAGAATGAGCTTTACGTCGCGGAATTGCTCAACTGGCGACTCCAGAAACTCACGCTGCGGCCCTAGCCGCCGCCGGTCGGGCAGAGCGGCCGGGGCTTGATCGGTCTTGCCACGGCAAATCCGCGCCCCACCCGCAATGCAGGGAGCCAATCACTATGCACACGCGCCGACAGATGCTCGCCCTCGCCGGCGCTGCTGCACTCATGCCTTACCGTCTGCGCGCCCAGCCGCTCCCCGATCAACTCGTGCTGCTGGGCACTGGCGGCGGCCCGACTCCGAAGGCCTTGCGGGCGGCGCCGAGCATGGCCTTGATGATTGGCGGGCAACTCCACATCATCGATGCCGGCAATGGCGTGGCGCGGCAGGCGGCGTTGGCGGGGTTGCCGCTCAAGAACCTCGCGCATGTGTGGATCACGCATCTGCACAATGATCATGTCGCCGATGCCTTCACCCTGCCGTGGTTGGCGTGGAGTGGGGCGCTCACCACGCCGGTGACGGTGCATGGGCCGCGGGGCATGAAGCAGATGGCGCGGGATTGGCTGCGCTTTGCGCGCGTGGATATCGAGACGCGCATGGCCGATGAAGGCCGGCCCGATCTGCGCAAGATGATCAGCGTGGCCGAAGTCGCGCCGGGCGTGCAGCTGTACAGTGCCGGCCTGAAAGTGACGGCGGCGCGGGTGGAGCATCCGCCGTTGGTTGACAGCTTCGCCTATCGCTTTGACTGGGCGGGAAAATCGGTGGTGTGGTCGGGCGATACGCGGCCGTGCCAGGCGTTGATCGATCTGGCGCGGGGGGCGGATTTCCTGGTGCAGGAAGTGATGTATCTGCCGGCGATGGAGCGGCTGATCGCCTCTGAATCGAATGCGCCAACCTTGCGCGCGCATCTGCTGGCCAGCCACACGCTGGCGGAACAGGCTGGCGAGATCGCGGCGGCGGCGGGCGTGAAAACCCTCGTGCTCAGCCATTTCGTGCCGGGCGGCGATGCCAGCGTGACCGATGACATGTGGCAGACGGCGGCAGCCAAGGCGTTTGACGGCCGCATCATCGTTGGCCGCGATCTGTTGCGCCTGATGCTGTGATGGCGGCGCTGCCGGTGGGCGGCGGGGTCTAATTGGAAATCCATTCTTAACGGCTGCGATTCTCCCGGCTTGCGTCAGGAGATGCGTCCATCCTGGTGCGAATCTCCGCCGGGGTGGGCGGACGTGTTTTGCAAAATCAACGGCTTGGCGGAATCGACGCCAAAGGCTTGCCGGAAACGCAATCTTTGCTTAATAATATTGAAAGGAACATGGATTGTTCCCCGGTTCAGGGAGGCTTAGACGCAGATGGCCAGTGTCCCACATGACGTGCTCGCGACTGGCAACAGGCTTTCGGGGAAAACGACCGTGTACAGCCCGGCTCTCAGCGTTACTTCTCCCTCGGCGCCAATGTCGCTGGCTGGCATCGCGCTGATCCCGCTGATGGCTGTGATCTGGCTGGTGATGGCCGCTGTGTCCGTGGTGATGCTGGCAGCGATGCTGGTGGTCGATGCCGGCGCCTTCCTGGCGCGCGGTGGCCGCCCGAACCCGGCGCAGGCAACCCGGCGCCGCATCGCGCTGATGCCCAGCCTGTTCTGACATCAGCCGGTTTTCACACCGCCATTTTTCACATCGCCCGTTTTTACACCTTCGTCTTGAACGGGGTGAAATCGGTGCCGGTGTCATAGACATCCAGGCCTTCGACGGCCTTGAACCACGCCACCACGCGATAGGTGACGGGCGTGAGCAGCGCTTCCCACAGGACCTTGAGCGCATAGTTGGTGGCCATCACGCTGAACACCAGCGCCGGTTCCCAGATCCCCCAGAAGGCCAGCGGATAAAAGATCAGGCTGTCCACGCCCTGCCCCACCACGGTCGAGCCGATGGTGCGCGTCCACAACATGCGGCCGTTGGTGAGCAGTTTCATGCGGGCGAGGACGAAGGCATTGGCCATTTCACCGGCCCAGAAGGCCAAGATGGAAGCCAGGAAGATGCGGGGAACCTGGCCGAACACCTCGGCCAACGCGGCCTGGCCTTTCCAGCTCGGATCGGGCGGCAATGAGACCACGACAAAGCTCATGGTGGCAGCGAAGATCGAGGCGGCAAAACCCACCCACACCACACGCCGGGCCCGGGCATAGCCGTAGACTTCGGTGAGCACGTCGCCGAGCACATAGGAGAGCGGGAAGAACAGGATGCCCGCCCCGAACGTGACCGTGCCCCAGATCGGCAGTTCCACCTGTGCCGGCTTGCTGGCGCCGATCAGGTTGGAGCAGATCAGGATGACGGCAAAGGCCGCCATGCAGAAATCATAAAAGCGCAATTGCCGGCCGGCCAGCGCATCGGCCGATACAGCGCTTATGCCTTCGGGTTCATGGGTGGCGGCCTCTGCCAGCAGGGCGCGGTTTTCAGCATCGATCGACATGGCTGGCACCATACAGGCTGGCGCTTTGCAGGGAAGACGCCGGATGACGCAGTTATTTTGTTCTTATTTTGTTCTTTTTGTGCTATCAAGGGTTCATGGCTGATTCGCTGCCTCTGCGTTGGCTCTATCTCGATCTCAACAGCTATTTCGCCAGCGTTGAGCAGCAGATGAACCCGGCTCTGCGCGGCCAGCCGGTGGTGGTGGCACCGGTGATAACCGACAGCACCAGCGCGATTGCGGCAAGTTACGAAGCCAAGGCCTATGGCATCCGCACCGGCACAAAGATCTGGCAAGCGAAGGCCATGTGCCGCGATGTCGTGATCGTGCCCGGCCGCCATGATGATTATGTGCGCTTTCACCACAAGGTGGTGGACGAAGTGAACCGACATGTGCCGGTCACCAGCATCTGTTCCATCGACGAGGTGGCGTGCCGCCTTATGGACAACGAGAACAGCCCGGCCGCGGTTGCCGCCCTCGCAACGGCGATCAAGGCCGGGCTGAACGCCAATGTGGGTGAATGCCTCACTGCCTCCATTGGCGTTGCCTCCAACCGGCTGCTGGCCAAGATGGCAGCCGACATGAAGAAGCCCGACGGGCTGACCATCCTGACCGAGGAGGTGCGCCGCGCCCGCCTGGAGCGGCTGCCGCTTTCGGACATTCCCGGTGTGGGCCGGGCGATGGAAAAGCGGCTGGCGGCGGCCGGACTGGTAACGATGGCGCAATTGCTGGCGATGAGCCCGGCCCAGGCGCGCGGGGCTTGGGGCAGCGTGTGGGGGGAACGGCTGCACCGACAGCTGCAGGGGCACGAAGTTTCCGACGTGGAGACGCAGCGGCGCAGCATCGGCCACAGCCATGTGCTCGGGCCGGAAAAGCGCCCACTGCCGGTGGCGCGGCTGGTGGCGCGGCGGCTGGTGATGAAGGCCGGCACCCGCCTGCGCCGCGCCGACAGCCGCGCCGGATGGCTGGGCCTGTTCGTGAAGGGCGAGGTGCGCGGCACGAAATGGAAAGCCGGGGTGAAGCTGGGCCAGGTGATGGATTCGATCAGCCTGGTCGAAGCGATGGAGGGCCTGTGGGCGCGCATGGCGGCGGAATTCCCCCACCGCTGGCTGTTGCAGGTGGGCGTGGTGCTGGCCGAATTGACGCCGGCCAACGCCGCGCAGGCTGATCTGTTCGATTCAGCCGCTTTGCTGTGCGCCCGCACGGATCAACGCCGGCTGGCGCTGAGCCAAGCGATGGATCGGATGAACCAGCGCTTTGGCCGGGATGCCGTCACGCTGGGGCACCATGAAGGCGGCGCCACACGATCGCGCGGGCCAGCGATTGCCTTCACCCGCATCCCGGAGTTGGCGGAGTTCCATGAATAGGCGGGATCACACCGCCTTTGAATGGCGCTGCGGGGCCTTCAGATGCGCATCGAAGGCCGACGCGATCAACCTTGCATAGGGCCAGCCATCGGGTGTGAGCGCCACTTGCCGGCCATGCAGCCGCACCAGCCCGCGCGCGGCGTGCTTTGCCAGATGGGGCAGCGCATCGGCCAGCGGTTCCGGCACGTCCACCAGGCCATCGCACAACAGGCGGGCAATCACGTCGCTGCGTTGGGCATCATCGGAATTCACCGCCACGCCGCGCGTACCGGCCAACTGCCCGGCGTTCACGGCTGTTTCCCACTGGCCCAGATGCTTTTCGTTCTGGACGATGAGGCCGGCAAACTGGCTTATCGCGGTTGCGCCCAGCCCGATAACGGCCTCGCCGGCCTGCGTGGCATAACCCTGAAAATTGCGGATCATCGCGCCATCCGCTGCGGCCCGGGCCAGGCTGTCATCCGGCAGCGCGAAATGATCGAAACCGATGGCGGCATAGCCTGCCGCCGTGAACAGCCGGTGGGCCGCCGTGCTCATGGCAAAGCGCGCCGCGGCGCCCGGCAGATCGAGATCGGAGATCATCCGCTGCCGGGCAATGGCCGATGGCATGTGGGCATAACCGAACACTGCCACCCGGTCGGGTTTCAGCAGCAATGCCTGTTCGATGGTTTCGGTGAGATCGACAACGCTCTGTCCGGGCAGGCCATACATCAGATCGAAATTGATCGCCTTGATGCCGGCACCGCGGAACTGGTCTACGGCGGCCATGATGGTGTCGAAGGGTTGGATGCGGTTGATCAGTTTCTGCACGTGCGGCGCAAATGTCTGCACACCCAGGCTGATGCGGTTAACGCCAGCGGCGGCCAACACCTTGGCATCGCCGGGTTGGATGGCGCGCGGATCAAGTTCCATGGCGATTTCAGCGTCGTCTGCCACGTCGAACTGAGCGCGCAGGCCTGCGATGATGCGGGCCAGCACGGGTGCGGCCAGCGCATTGGGGCTGCCGCCGCCGAACTGCACAGCGATCACCCGGCCCCTCATCAGGGCGGACACCGTGTCGATTTCGGCCAACAGCGCCTTTTCATAGCGCTTCAGCCGGTCATTGGCCGCCACCCCGGTGTTGCAGCCGCAATACCAGCAGATCTGCCGGCAGAAGGGCACGTGGAGGTAAAGCGACACCGGCGCGCCCTTAGGGATCCTAGCCAGCGCCTGCGCCTGCTCGGCCGCGCCCACGCCATCGTGGAATTGCGCTGCGGTGGGGTAGCTGGTGTAGCGCGGCACCGGCTGCGCGGCGAGATCGGGATGGAAGGTGGTCATGGAGCGACCTTAGAGCCGCAGCAGGTGAGCCGGCGTTGATCTGGATCAATCCATCAGGGAAGAACTCAGTGCAGCTTCAGCTTCGGCCGCACCACCTGGTTCACATGGCCCATCAGAATCAGGAACAAGCCCTTCAGCCAACCGTGGATGGCGATCAGGTGCATGCGATAGAGCGAGGTATAGACAAAGCGCGCCAGCCGGCCTTCGATCGCCATCTTGCCGCCCACCAGATTGCCCATCAGGCTGCCCACGGTGGAATAGCGCGCCAGGTTCACCAGCGAGCCGTTATCGGCATAGACAAACGGGCGCGGCGGTTTGCCGGCGATCAGCGCCTTGATGTTGCGGAAGGTGGCATCGGCCATCTGGTGCGCGGCCTGCGCGCGCGGCGGCACCGGGCGGTCCTGCCCAGGCGGTGTGTAGCTGGCGCAATCGCCGATGGCGAAGATGCTGTCGTCGCGCGTGGTCTGCAGCGTGTCCTTCACCAGCAACTGGTTGTTGCGGGTGGTTTCCAGCCCGCCAATGCCATTGAGAAATTCGGCGCCCTTCACCCCGGCCGCCCAGACCTTCAGATCGGCAGGAATGGCGGGGCCATCCTTGATCATGATGGCATCGGAAGTGGCAGCCACCACCTGCGTTCCGGCCAGCACCTTGACGCCAAGATTTTCCAGTTCCGAATGGGCTGCGGCCGCCAGTTTTTCAGGCAATTGCGGCAGGATGCGCGGCCCGGCTTCGAGAAGCGACACCTCCAGGCGCTTTCCATCGAACACTTCAAGGCCATAGAAGCCCAGCGCATCGGCGGCGGAATAAAGCTCTGCGGCCAGTTCCACGCCGGTGGCGCCGCCGCCCACGATCACCACTTTCACCGTGGCATCGTTGGCCGGATCGGCGACCATCTGGCGCGACACGCGCAGGCACTGGTTGAGCAATTTGCGGCGGAAGCGATCAGCATCGATGCGGCTTTCCAGCGCCAGGCAATGATCCTTCACACCGGCGATGCCGAAATCATTGGAAACACTGCCCACCGCCAGCACCAGATAATCATAACGGATGCGGTGGCGGCCGATCACTTCGCTGCCGTCTTCGTCGCGGATCGGCGCGATGATCACCTGCTGCGCCTCGCGGTCGATGGCTTCCAGCGCGCCATCGAAATAGCGATAGCCCCAGCGATAGGCGTGGCCGCGATAGCCGACCTCATCCAGATTGGCATCAAGGCTGCCGGCCGCCACTTCGTGCAGCAGCGGCTTCCAGATATGGGTGGGGTTGCGATCGACAAGGATGATGTCGAAATCCTGGCGCGAAAAATGCGCACCGAGCTTCGTCACCAGCTCAAGCCCGCCGGCGCCGCCGCCCACGACGACAATCTGCGTTTTCTTCCCGTCTGCGCGCGTGCGTGGCATGGCCGCCCTTCAAGCTGTTGCAGCGCGTCATAGACGGCGCGAACGCTTTGCGGAAGGTGCAGATGGCGCAGATGTGCATTGGCAGCGCCGCGCGCCGCGAATGCATCACGCCATGGCGACATCGCAAAATCGCGCCGTCCCTATTGACGCCAGTGGCAGTTGCCGCCTTGTTGGCGTTGCGCTGCACCACAGGGCGGCTGGGGACGAAACGATGCTCAACATCCTTCTGGCGCTGCTGGCGCTCGCCGCAGCGTTCAACGGCGTGGTTTTGCTGCGCGCGGCCATCGCGCAGCGGCTGTGGCCGCGCGCCGAAGCGTTGCTGCTGGGCGCCGTGGTCAATTTCCTCGACACGCTGGGCATCGGATCGATGGCACCCGCCATGGCCTGGTTCAAGTTCCGCAAGCTGGTGCCCGATCACCTGATCCCGCAGACGATGATCACCGGGCTGACCCTGCCCACGATGGTCGAAGGGCTGATCTTCCTCAGCCTGCTGGGCGTGGGGGTGGATCCCGTGCTGCTGGTGGGCAGCATCCTCACGTTTCTGGCGGTGGCTGGGCCGGCCTGCCGCTGATCGCCCGCGCCCGGGCCTGGGTCGTGCAGGGCGTGGTGGGCCTGGCGCTGCTGATCGCGGCGGTGTTTTTTCTGCTGTCCAATCTCGATCTGATGCCGGTGGGCGGCACGGCGACCAGCCTGCCACTCGGCCTGACCATCGTGGCCATTGCCGCCAGTTTCGGATTTGGTGTGCTGATCAATTTCGGCATCGGCAATTATGCGCCAACGCTGGCTATGCTCAGCCTGATGGGGCTTGATCCGCGTCTGTGCTTTCCGATCATGGCCGCCAGCGCCTCCTTTGCGGCGGCGGGCATTGCGACGCATCACATCAAGGCCGACAAGATCGATCTGCGGATTCCCCTGGCCATGGTGCTGGCCGGCATCCCGGCCGTGCTGGTCGCGGCGTTTATCGTGAAGGAACTGCCACTGGCGCCTCTGAAGTGGCTGGTTTCGGTGGTGATCAGCTATACCGGCATTGTCATGCTGCGATCCGCGGCCATTGGCCGGCGAGCCGAAGCGGAAAATGCAGGGGTGCCTCCTACTGCGACATGACAAAGCTGCCGCCGCAGGCTATGCGCGCGCCATGAGCCAGATCACCGCCCAAGTTGTCGCCACCCACGGCTTCACGCCCGAAGAATATGAGCGTGTGCTCGCCGCCATGGGGCGTGAGCCGAACCTGCTTGAACTCGGCATCTTCTCGGTCATGTGGTCCGAACATTGCAGCTATAAATCCAGCCGCATGCACCTGGCCAAGCTGCCGACCAAAGCACCGTGGGTGATCTGCGGCCCGGGCGAGAATGCCGGCGTGATCGACATTGGTGACGGCGACGCTGCCATCTTCAAGATGGAGAGCCACAACCACCCGAGCTATATCGAGCCCTATCAGGGCGCGGCCACCGGCGTGGGCGGCATCCTGCGCGACGTGTTCACCATGGGCGCGCGGCCGGTGGCCAACATGAACGCGCTGCGCTTTGGCGACATCAACGCGCCCAAGATGCGTCACTTGGTGAAGGGCGTCGTTGCCGGCATCGGTGGTTACGGCAATTGCGTCGGCGTGCCGACCGTGGGCGGGGAAACGATTTTCCACCCCAGCTACAACGGCAACATCATCGTGAATGCGATGACGGTGGGCATCGCGAAGGCGGACAAGATTTTTTACTCGGCCGCCGCCGGCGTGGGCAATCCGGTGGTCTATGTCGGTTCCAAGACCGGGCGCGACGGCATCCACGGTGCCACCATGGCCAGCGCCGAATTCGACGAGAACAGCGAGGAAAAGCGCCCGACCGTGCAGGTGGGCGACCCCTTCACCGAGAAGTTGCTGATCGAAGCCTGCCTGGAACTGATGGCATCGGATGCGATCGTGGCCATTCAGGACATGGGCGCGGCGGGCCTGACCAGTTCATCGGTGGAAATGGCGTCGAAGGGCGGCGTGGGCATAAGGCTCGATCTGGACAAGGTGCCGTGCCGCGAAGCGGCCATGACGCCTTATGAAATGATGCTGTCGGAATCCCAAGAGCGGATGCTGATGGTGCTGAAGCCGGGCCGCGAGGATTTCGCGCAGGCGATCTTCAAGAAGTGGGAACTGGATTTCGCGGTGATCGGCGAAGTCGTCGACGGCGGCGACCTGACCATGACGTTCCATGGCGAGGTGGTGGGCCGCATCCCGCTCGATCCGCTGGCTGATGCCGCACCGAAATATGACCGGCCGCATGTGCCGACGCCCAAGCGCGCCGCCCTGACCGATGTGCCGGCCAGTGCCAATATCGTGGCCGATCTGAAGACATTGCTGGGCAGCGCCGATTTGTGCTCGCGCCGCTGGATCTGGGAACAATATGATTGCCAGGTCGGCGCCGACACGTTGCAACGGCCGGGCGGGGACGCTGCGGTGGTACGGGTGCACGGCACAAAGAAGGCGCTGGCCATCGCCACCGATTGCACCCCGCGCTACTGCTTTGCCGATCCGCATGAAGGCGGCAAACAGGCCGTGGCGGAGACCTGGCGCAACATCGTGGCGGTGGGCGGCAAGCCGCTGGCCATCACCAACTGCCTGAACTTTGCCAGCCCGCAGAACCCGGTGATCATGGGGCAATTGGTGGGCTGCATCGAGGGCATGGCCGAAGCCTGCCGCGCGCTGGACTATCCGGTCGTCTCGGGCAACGTCAGCCTCTACAACGAGAGCAAGGCGACCGGCGGCGGCAACGCCATTCTGCCGACGCCGGCCATTGGCGGAGTCGGCCTGCTAGCCGATTATGACAAGCAGATGGACCTGGCGTTCAAGGCCGTCGGCGACATTATCTGGCTGATCGGTAGCGCCGGTTCCCACTTGGGCCAGTCGCTGTGGCTGCGCGAATGCCATGGCCGCGAAGATGGCCCGCCGCCAGTGGTGAACCTGGCCACCGAGCGCGCCGCTGGAGAACAGGTCGCGGCGCTGATCGCGGCCGGCACGGTGAATGCCGTGCACGATCTGTCGGATGGCGGCCTGTCCGTGGCTGTGGCCGAAATGGCGATGGCCAGCGGGCTAGGCGCAATTGTTGAGGTGGCTCTGGCTGCCGCGTCGGCGTTCGGCGAGGACCAGGGCCGTTACCTCGTCACCGCACCGGCCGGCGTTGCCATCGACGGCGCCACGCGCATCGGCACTGTGGGTGGGGATACCTTGATGCTGAACGGTGAAGCGGTGTCACTGGCGGATCTGAAGCGCATCAACGAAGCGACGCTGCCGGCGATGCTGAAGGGCGAAATCTGATCGGGTCTTGAATGCGCGGGGATCAGGGCCAGATTCAGGCCATGAACCCCGCCCTCACCGCCCGCCTGCCCCGCACCGATGCCGCGTCTGCTCGCGCGCGTATCGTGGCGCTGGAGCATCTGCTCGAAGGGTTGATCAAGCTGCCGCTGATCGGGCGGCGCGTCGGGCTGGACGCCATCATCGGCCTCGCACCCGGCGTGGGCGATGCCGCCACGGCCGCGCTTGGCCTCTACCTGATCTGGGAAGCCCGCAATCTCGGCGCGTCGCGCGGCACATTGCTGCGCATGCTGGCCAATGTCGGGGTGGATACGGCGATCGGCAGCGTGCCGATCGCCGGCGACCTGTTCGACCTGTTTTTCCGGTCGAACAGCCGCAACCTGAAACTGGTCAAGCGGCTGCTGGACCAGCGCTGATCAGGCGAAATCCAGACCGATATCGGCGGCCGGCGCGCTCTGGGTGATGCGGCCAACGCTGATGAAGGTGACGCCGGTCTCGGCAATGGCGCGAATGGTCTGCAGATTGACTCCGCCACTGGCTTCGGTCGGCACACGGCCGGCGATCAGCGCCACGGCCTCGCGCAACAGGTCTGGCCCCATGTTGTCGAGCAGCAGCCGGTCAGCCCCGGCGTCGAGCGCAGGGGGGATCTGGTCCAGCGTGTCAACCTCCACCACCACGCCCTGCAGCCCGGCAGCTTTGGCAGCCCGCACGGCAGGTTCAACACCGCCAGCCACCGCGATATGATTATCCTTTATCATCACGCCGTCATCCAGGCGCATGCGGTGGTTGGTGGCGCCGCCCATCCGGGTGGCGTATTTTTCCAGCGCACGCAGGCCAGGCAGGGTCTTGCGCGTATCGAGCAGCACGGCGCCAGTGCCGGCGATGGCATCAACATACTGCCGCGTCATGGTGGCGATGCCGGTCAGATGCTGCACGGTGTTGAGCGCCGAGCGTTCGGCGGTGAGCAGCGCGCGGGCATTGCCCTCGATGCGCATCAGGTCGGCGCCGGCCGGCACGGCATCGCCATCGCTGGCCAGCATGGTGATGGTGCAGGCGGGATCGAGCGCGCGGAAAAAGGCAGCGGCCAGCGGCAGCCCGGCCACCACGACCGGATCACGGCTGTCCATCACCGCCGTCAGCCGCGCCTCGGACGGGATGACGGCAGCGGACGTGACGTCGCCGCCCTGCCCCATGTCCTCAGCCAATGTCGCAGCGACGAAGGCCGCCGTATCGAACCCGTCAATCACCGCGCACCGGCACGGCTGAAACATTGCCCGCCATTTCCAGCATGCGATCAAGGCTGCGCTTGGCTTTCACCCGCACATCCTCCGGCACTTCGATCTGTGGGGTGAGATCGCGCAGCGACAGATAGAGTTTCTCCATCGTGTTGAGCGCCATGTAGGGGCACATGTTGCAGCCGCAATTGCCATCAGCACCCGGCGCGCCGATGAAATTCTTGTGCGGGGCGGCCTTCTGCATCTGGTGGATGATGTTGGGTTCGGTCGCCACGATCACGGTCGGTTCGGGCGAGTTCAACGCGTAGTTGAGGATGCCGCTGGTGGCGCCGACATAGCGCGCCAGTTCCAGGATCGCCGCAGGGCATTCCGGGTGGGCCAGCACGGGCGCGGCCGGATGCTGGGCCTTCAGCTTCAGCAATTCCGTCACCGAGAATTTCTCGTGCACCATGCAGGTGCCATCCCACAACAGCATGTCGCGCCCGGTCTTGCGGTTCAGCCAAGCGCCCAGATGCTTGTCGGGCGCGAACAGGATTTTCTGATCGGCCGGCAGTTGGTTGATGATCTTTTCCGCCGACGACGAGGTGACGATGATGTCGCTCTCTGCCTTCACCGCCGCCGAACAGTTGATGTAGGTGAGACTGATGTGATCCGGGTGCGCGCGGCGGAATTTCGCGAATGCTTCCGGCGGGCAGCTGTCTTCCAGGCTGCACCCGGCCTTCAGATCTGGCAGGATCACGGTCTTCTGCGGCGACAGGATCTTCGCCACTTCGGCCATGAACTTCACGCCGCAGAAGGCGATGACATCGGCATCGGTGGCGGCGGCCTTTTTCGACAGATCGAGGCTGTCACCCACGAAATCGGCGATGTCCTGGATTTCTGGCGCCTGATAATAATGGGCCAGAATGGCGGCGTTGCGCTCCTTGCGCAGGCGGTTGATTTCCGCCTTCACGTCGATGGCGGCGCCGCCGCCGAGCATGTTCAACCGTGCGTCCATCAGACGAGACTCCAGCTTTCCCCGGCACGAGCAACCTTGCCGCGCCGTTCCAGATCAATGAGATGCGCCAGCACGCTACGGCCCGCGGCCGGGTGCAGACGTTTGTCGACCATGGCATACATCGCCGCCACCATCTGCGGGATGGTCACCAGCCCTTCGCCGATGCCGCGCAGCACCTGGGCTTCACGCTGGCGGCGATGGCCGAGCAGATGCTTCACGAAGCGTTGCGGATCGGTAACGGGCTCACCGTGGGTGGGGTGATAGATGGCGTCGTCGCGGGTCAGGAGTTTCTGCAAACTGGCCATATAATCGGCCATGTCGCCATCGGGCGGCGCCACCACGGTGGTGCTCCAGCCCATGACATGATCGCCGGTGAACATTGCCTTTTCCTCGGCCAGCGCAAAGCAGAGATGGTTGCTGGTATGGCCGGGGGTGTGAATGGCAGTGAGCGTCCAGCCGGGACCGGACACGCTCTCGCCATCAGCCATCACGTGATCGGGGGCATAGGTCGCATCGAAGCCAGCATCGGCGCGCGGGCCTTCGTCGCTCAGCACCAGCGGCGCGCACCCAACGATTTGCGCACCGGTCGCGGCCTTCAGCGCCGGCGCGGCGGGCGAGTGATCCATGTGGGTGTGGGTGATGACGATGTGCGATACCGTCTCACCAACCAGCCCGTCGATGAGCGCGCGGAGGTGCGCCGGCTCAGCCGGGCCGGGATCGATCACCGCCACGGTGCCGCCGGGCTGGCCAACCACGAAGGTGCCGGTACCGGTGAAAGTGAAGGGCGACGGATTGCGTGCCAGCAGCCGGCGCACCAGCGGGGAACGCGGCACGAGCAGGCCATAGACGGCACTGTCGGGGTGGCTGGCGAGATCCATGCCTCCCATGTGGCAGCGCCGCCGCGCGATGTGAAGGGCGGATAAGCAACAACCCGGCTTGGCAAGGGCGCGCCGTTGCCGCATGCCTGCCGCAAACGGGAGGAAATCATGCAGTTCGACGTGGTCATCGTGGGCGGCGGGCATGGCGGCGCGGCACAGGCAGCGCAGCTGCGTCAGAAGGGTTTCACCGGCAGCCTGGCCATCATAACGGCCGAGCCTTTATTGCCTTACGAGCGCCCGCCGCTGTCAAAGGAATATCTGGCCGGCGAGAAGAGTTTCGAGCGCATGCTGCTGCGGCCGCCGGCCTTCTGGGCGGAGCGCACTGTCGAGGTGATGACGGGCACGCGCGTTACGGCGGTGGATGCGGCGGCGCACACACTGGCGAGCACGGCGGGCGACATTGGCTATGGCCAATTGGTGTGGGCGGCGGGCGGCGATCCGCGCAAGCTGAGCTGCCCCGGTCACGAACTGCCCGGCCTGCACGCCATCCGCACCCGCGCCGACGTTGACGCGTTGAAGGCTGATCTTCAACCCGAATCACGCGTGCTGGTGGTGGGCGGCGGTTATATCGGGCTGGAATCGGCGGCCGTGCTCAGCAAGTTGGGCCATTCAGTGACGGTGATCGAGGCGATGGATCGGGTGCTGGCGCGCGTGGCCGGACCGGAACTTTCGGCCTTTTATGAAGCCGAACATCGCGCGCACGGGGTGGAAATCATCACCGGCGCCGGCTTGGCCAGCTTGGCTGCAGCCGGCGATGCCAAGCTCGCCACACTGACGGACGGGCGGCAGATCGTGGCCGATGTGGTGATCGTCGGCATCGGCATCGTGACTGCGGTGGCGCCGTTGCTGGCGGCCGGCGCCACAGGCGGGAATGGGGTTTGGGTGGATGATCACTGCCGCACCAGCCTGCCGGATGTGTTTGCAATCGGTGATTGCGCGCTGCACGCCAACGCCTTTGCCGGCGGCGCCGAAATCCGGCTGGAATCAGTTCAGAATGCCGCCGACATGGCCGCAACAGTGGCGCGCGCCATCACTGGCGATCCCGCGCCTTACCATGCGGTACCGTGGTTCTGGTCCAACCAATATGACCTGCGGCTGCAGACCATGGGGCTCAGCATCGGCCATGATCAAACCGTGCTGCGCGGTGATCCGGCGACGCGCAGTTTCGCGCTGATCTACCTGAAAGCCGGCAAGGTAATCGCTCTGGACTGCGTGAACGCCGCGCGCGACTATGTGCAGGGCAAGGCGCTGGTGGAACAGGGCGTGACGGTGCCAGTGGAGGCACTGGCCGATACGGCGACGCTGTTGAAGACCTGGCATCCGGCCTGAGGGGGCAAATATGGACGTTTCACGGCGGGGCTGGCTGGGGCTGGCGGGAACAGCAGCGGTTGCCAGCACAACTTTGAACACGGGGGCCAGCGCCATCACCATCCGGCCGATGATCCCCGATCCCACCGGCTTTGCCCCGGCACCGGGCATTGCCCATCTGAAATATAACGAAAATCCGCTTGGGCCGCCGGCATCCGCCATTCAGGCTATGGCCGAACTGGCGCGCAGCAGCTGGTATTATGCCGACGATGCGGAAGCCCGATTGGCGGCGATGATCGGCAAGCGGCTGGGCGTGCCGGCCTCGCAAGTGGTGCTGGGTCACGGCAGTTCAGAAGTCATCACCAGCGCCGCCCTCGCCTGGGGCAAGCGCGGCACCATATTGCTGCCGGCGCTGCAGTTCGATGAGCCGTTGCTCTATCCGATGGCGCAGGGGCTCAATTATCGCCGCGTCGCCATGGCGCCGGATCTGGGCATCGATCTGGGCGCGCTGGCCCGGGCCGCTGCCGCACCCGACGTGGCGATGGTCTATCTGTGCAATCCCAACAATCCGACCGGCATGATGCTGAAGGCGGCTGAGCTTATCGCCTTTGCGAAAACGCTGCCGGCGCGCGTCACGCTGCTGGTGGATGAAGCCTATATGGAACTGGCCGACGATCCGGCCGGTTCGACCATGCTGCCGCTGGTGCAAGGCGGCGCCAATGTCATCGTGACCCGCACGTTCTCTAAGCTGTTCGGCATGGCCGGGCTGCGCATCGGCTATGCTGTCGCTTCGCCCGCCAATTCCGCCGAGCTGAAGCGCCACCGCATCACCATCAGCCTGAATGCGCCGGGCCTGGCTGCTGCCATCGCCGCTTGGGATGATGGCACGTTCCAGCAGCAGAGCCGCAGCGCCATCACGGCCGCGCGCCGGGTGCTGCAGGCCGGCGTCGCCAAGGCCGGCACGATCGCCCTGCCGAGCCAGACCAATTTCCTGTTCGTGAAGGTGGCCGATGCCAACCGCTTTGCCGCCGCCATGGCCCAGCGCGGCATATTTGTGCGCGGCGCGTGGGGGCCGGCCTGGCCCGAATGGTCGCGCGTGTCGACCGGGCGCATGGCCGATGTGGAGCGCTATGCCGCTGCCCTGCCGGAACTGGTCAGGGCCTGACCCGCCCTCCCCAAGCTGGCGGTTTGCGCGCTGCCGGCAAGGCGAGTAGCTTGGTCTAAATGTTACAGGGGATGGTGCGTGACCGAGGCGTTTGATTTCATCATCGTGGGTGCAGGTTCAGCCGGGTGTGCGCTGGCCAACCGGCTTTCTGCCGATCCCGGCACGCGCGTGGCGCTGCTGGAAGCCGGCGGCAACGACAACAACATGCTGATCCAGATGCCGGCCGGCATCGCCCAGATCATCCCGCCGGAAAAGGCCAGACCCTATGATTGGGGTTTCTGGACCGAGCCGCAGGCGCATCTGGGCAATCGGCCGCTTTATTGGCCGCGTGGGCGGGCACTGGGCGGATCATCGTCGATCAACGGCATGGTGTATATCCGCGGCCACGCCAGCGATTATGACCGCTGGAGCCAATTGGGCCTGACCGGGTGGGGCTGGGCCGATGTGCTGCCCTATTTCCGCAAGGCCGAGGATTCGGAACGCGGCAGCGACGAGTTTCACGGGAGCGGCGGCCCGCTGCACACCAGCCGCAAGGGCGCCCTGCCCAATCCGCTCAACGCAGCCTTTGCTGAATCGGCAGTGCAGGCCGGCTACAAGCTGACCGACGATTTCAACGGGCCGCAATTCGAAGGCGTTGGCCAATATGACGCGACCATCAAGGATGGGGAGCGCTTCTCCGCCGCCAAGGCTTATCTCACCGCCGACGTGCGCAAGCGGCCCAATTTGCAGATCATCGCCGGCGTGCAGGCTCGGCGCGTGCTGCTGGAAGGCAAGCGCGCGGTTGGCGTTGAATATACGCAAGGCACGTCGCTGCTATCCGCGATGGGCCGGGAAATCATCCTGTGCGGCGGCGCTGTAAACAGCCCGCAATTGCTCATGCTGTCCGGCATTGGCCCGGCTGCGCATCTGAAGCAGTTTGGTGTGGAGGTGGTGGCCGACAGCCCGGATGTCGGCGGCAATCTGCAGGATCACCTGGATGTGATCGTGCAATGGCATTGCAGCCAGCCGGTGACGCTCAACAACAATTCGAAATTCATCAACAAGATGAAAGCGCTGGGCAAATGGGTGTTCACCCGCACAGGCAATGGCGCCCACATGCCAACGCCGATGGGGGCGTTCCTCTCCACCCGCGAAGGCCTGGCCGCGCCCGATATCCAGATGCACTTCATGCCGGTGCGCGGCAATCCGCACGGCCGCGGCACCATGGATGGGCGCCATGGCTACCAGCTGCACGTGTGCCAGCTGCGCCCGGAAAGCCGCGGCACGATCCGGCTGAAGTCCGCCGATCCGCTGGCCGCCCCGGCGATCGATCCCAATTATCTCTCAGCGCCGGAAGATGTCGAAACGCTGGTGCGCGGTGTGGAAATGGCCCGAGAAATTGGCCGCCAGCCCGGCTTTGCGCCCTACAACGATGGCGAAGCCTGGCCGGGTCCGGAGGTCACGGATCGCAGCCAGCTGCTTGAAAAAATGCGTGGCTGGGCCGAAACCATCTACCATCCGGTCGGCAGCTGCCGGATGGGCGTGGATGAACGCGCCGTGGTCGATGGCCAGTTGCGGGTGAACGGCGTTGAAGGGCTGCGCGTGATCGATGCCAGCGTGATGCCGTTCCTGGTCTCGGGCAATACCAATGCGCCCACAATCATGATCGCTGAAAAGGCCGCCGATATCATCGCTGCGCGCACCAAGCTGGAGCGCAAGCTGGGGCTGGCGGCATGAGCAGCACGCCCTTCACCATCCCGGTGAACGAGGCTGAAGTCGCCTGGATTCGCGATCGTGTTGCGGCCTATCGCTGGTTTGAAGAGCCGCCGAACGCCGGCTGGCGGCACGGCGCAAACCGCGATTTCATGCAGCGCCTGCAGGCGCATTGGCTGGGCGGTTACGACTGGGCCGGCGCCGTGAAGCATCTCAATCGGTTACCGCATGTGCGGGTGCAGGTGGGGGAAGATGGCGGCCAACCCTTCCATCTCCACTGCGTGCATCTGCGTTCCAGCCGGCCCGATGCGCGGCCATTGCTGATCGCTCATGGTTGGCCAGGATCGATCCTGGAATTCGATGCGATCATGGAGCGATTGGCTGAACCGGAAGATCCGGCCGCACCGGCCTTCCATGTCGTTGCGCCATCCCTGCCCGGCTATGCGTGGTCAGACCGGCCATCGGCACCGATCGGCCCGCGCGAGGTGGCCCGCCGTTACGATACGCTGATGGGCGCGCTGGGTTATGATCGCTATATCTATCAGGGTGGGGATTGGGGCTGCGTGATCGGCGGCTGGATGGGACTCGATTCAAGCCGGGTCGAAGCCATCCACCTCAATGGCTATGGACTGCGCAGTGCCGACATGACGCCGACGTCACCGGACGAGATGGTCTGGATGCAGAAAGCGGTCGCCATGCGCGAAACCGAAACCGCCTATCTGCAGTTGCAGGGCACCAAGCCGCAAAGCCTGGGCTTTGCCATGATGGATTCGCCGATGGGGGTGGCGGCCTGGTTCGCCGAGAAGTTCGTCGGCTGGTCGGATGTCGCAGGTGATTATACCGATCCGCCGTTCACCATGGATCAGATGCTTACCAACATCATGATCTATCTCAGCACGCGCAGTTTCCTCACCGCGACCTGGATCTATCGCGGGCTGTTCCTGGAAGGTGGCTTTGCCATGCCAGCGGATCGGCGCGTTGAAGTGCCGGTGGGCGTGGCTGCCTTCCCGCGCGATCTGCTGGCCTTTCCGCCGCGATCGATGGTGGAACGCGGCTATAATGTCGCACATTGGACGACCATGCCGCGCGGCGGCCATTTCGCCAGCCTTGAGGAGCCGGAACTTTTCCTGGCCGATTTCAGGGCCTTCGTCGCCAGCCTGTGAGCATGGCCGATCCGGTCTGGGAGGTAACGCCTGGCCTCACCGCCTATCCGGCCGCATTGACCAGGATGCAGGGAATCGCGGCCGGCATCAGAGCGGGCAGCGAATCGGAACGCATCTGGCTGGTCGAACACCCCCCACTCTATACCGCCGGCACCAGCGCCGATCCGATAGAACTCATTGATCCGGAACGATTTCCCGTCTTCAACGCCGGGCGCGGCGGCCGCTATACCTATCATGGACCAGGACAGCGCGTGGCTTATGTAATGCTGGATCTTGCAGCCCGTGGCCGCGATGTCCGGCGTTTTGTGGCCGCTTTGGAAGGCTGGCTGATCGACACGCTGGCCGATTTTGGGACCAATGGGCGAATCATCCCGGGTAAAGTTGGCGTCTGGGTGGACACGGCGGCCGGGCCGGCAAAGATCGCTGCCATCGGAGTGCGGGTGCAACGGTGGGTCAGTTTTCACGGACTTTCGCTCAACCTCACGCCCGATCTCAATGATTTCAATGGGATCATCCCCTGCGGCCTGTCGGAGCCGGTCACAAGCCTCGCGGCGTTGGGGCGCGGGGCAACGCTTGCAGATGCAGACGAGGCCCTCGCTCGCCATCTGCCCGCCATGCTTGCACGTCTCGTCGCATGATGCCGGTGATATGCAACGACCCGCTTGCGCGATTTCACGCGTCTCGCTAATGTCTACCTCAGTTGGGGGATTAAGGCCGAGCCGACCCAACTCGTCCTGGGTTCAGGCGTTACCGTCCAAGGAGATTAGAAATGACCATCGTTGAAAAGCTGAAGACTGCCTCGATCATCGCTGGCGCCGCTCTGCTCGTCGTCGCTTGCGGCGAAAAGAAGGCTGAAGAAGCCCCGGCCGCTGAAGCCCCGGCCGCTGAAGCCGCTCCGGCTCCGGAAGCCGCTCCGGCTGCCGACGCCATGGCTCCGGCTGCTGACGCCGCTGCTCCGGCCGCTGACGCCGCTGCTCCGGCCGCTGAAGCCGCTCCGGCCGCTGAAGCTCCGGCTGCCAAGTAATTTCGACTTTTCGTCGAATTGCTTTAGGAAGGGCCGTCCCGTTTGGGGCGGCCCTTTTTTCTTGTTTGGGGAAGGAATGACCATGAGCCTTGCACAGATCACGGAACAGATGACCGAGCGCCTGGGTGCCGGTGGCCAGTTCAAGAAGTCCGTGAAATTCGATTTCGGCACCGATGGTTTGGTGCGTATTGATGATACCGTTTCGCCCGTCGTCGTCAGCAATGAAGACGGCACCACCGCCTGCAGCATCAAGGTTTCGATGGCTGATTTCATGGATATCGCCACGGGCAAGCAGAACGCCCAGATGGCGTTCATGATGGGCAAGCTGAAGATCGAAGGCGACATGTCGGTCGCCCTGTCGCTGGGCAGTATCCTAGGTTGAACCGGCCATGATGGCTCACCGGGCGTGGGCATTGCCTGGCCCGGTGGCCTGAGGCTCCTCTGCTTGAATGGGTAATTAATGCGTTCAATTTTGTGGCTGGCGCTGAGTTGTATTCTTGTGGCGAGCGCTGCCGACGCTGCGCCGCGCAAGAGCAAGCGTCCGGTTCGCAAGGCCCCGGTCAAAGCCGCTAGCCGAATGCCAGCCAAGCCGCCGGCGCCAAAGCTGCCAACAACAGCTGGCATCATGGTGCCCAAGGCGGTGGTTCTGATCCGGGCGACCCCGGTTGAAACGCGCGCCCATGCGGTGTGGACACTGCGCGCGGCATTGAACGTCGCTGCCCTGCAGTGCCAGTATTCACCGTTCCTGCGCTCGGTGGACAATTATAATCAGATGCTGAAGAAGCACGGCGGCGAGCTGACATCAGCTCAGACGACGATGCTGAGCCATTATACGCGGACAATGAAGCGGGGCGGCGCAGCGGCTTTTGATCGCTACAACACCCGCAGCTACAACAGTTTTTCGACCTTGGATGCGCAGTATAATTTTTGCTGGGCTGCCGGTCAGGCGGGCCAGGCAGTGCGTGTCGGCGATGTCGGCGCAATGGGCCGGATTGCAGAGGCCATGGTACCGGAACTGCGCGCCGCACTGGCCTATGTGCCGCCGGCTGCCGGATTGAACGTGCCGCCATTGCCGCCGCTGCCCGATGTGCGGCCGGATCTGGCTAACCTGACCGAGAACTGACCGACACTCTTCTGGTTGGTGGCTTAACAACCAGGCGGCAGCCTGCGTGCTGGGGCTGGCTGTATCTGGTCCTGAGCGACGGCAGACAAAGAAAAAGGGGGAGCGGCTGAGCCGCTCCCCCGATTTCGTTCAGCCTGTAAGCCGCTTACTGCGGCTGGCAGGGGCCCGTCGGGGCCGGCGCCGGAGCACCGCTGAAGGTGATTTCCACGCGACGGTTCTGCGGTTCACGCACACCATCGGCGGTATCAACCAGCGGACGGCCTTCGCCGAACGCTTCGGTGCCCATCGCATCGGCGGGGACGCCCTTGCCGGCCAGATAGGCCTTCACGGCATCAGCGCGACGCTGCGACAGCTTCACGTTGTAGTCGTCCTTACCCGACTTGTCGGCGTGGCCAGCAAGCGCAACACTGGTCTGGCCAGTGGCGGCAAACTGTTCCGCAGCGCGATCAAGGATCGCAGCGGCTTCAGCCGTGATGGCCGACTTGTCCCAATCGAAGAAGACCAGGAACGGACCCGGGGTCACAGCGGCCGGCGGGCACGGCGGCAGCGGGGCCGGTGCGGGCGGAGGCGGCGGAGGCGGCGGAGCCGGCGGAGCCGGCGGCGGCGGCGGCGGTTCAGCCTCGAAGAAGTTGTAGGTCAGCGTCAGCAGCACGCTGTGGCTGCGGAACTTGTTCGAAACCGGCAGACCGTTGACGGTGAAGGTGTTCACCGCACTGACGTTCATCCAGCGATACTTCAGGCCCAGATCAACGTGGTCGCTGATCGGCTTGTAAACGCCAGCCAGCAGGTTCCACGCGAGCGAGGTATCTGCGTCGTCCTGGAACACCAGGCCCGGAGCGCGCAGCCGCGCGAACTGCTTGACGCGGGCGATACCGGCACCAGCGCCGAAGTAGCCGCCGATGTCGTTGCCCTTGCCGCCGAAGTCGACGAGGCCGTTCATCATGAACGCCAACGCGCTGGCGGTGCCGCCGGCGTTGGCATACTGGCCCGGGCCCGGACCGGCGACGGTGTTGGTTCCGTTAGCAAGCGTGAATGGAATCGGGGGCGGTACGTTCAGAACCGACGACTCTCTATTCTTATCGCGGATGTAATTCAGCGCGAATTCAGCGCGGAAGCCGCCGAAATCATAACCAACGTTTCCACCGACATCGAAACCGGGGAAATAGGTATGGGTGATCGAGTCGCGCGTGGTGGTCGCGCCGTTGGCGGACTTAATATCAAGCCGCTGCTTTTGCAGCAGGTTAACACCCGCTTCCAGACCAATATACCAAGCCTTGTCCTTCGCAGTGGCCGCGCTCGAAAGCGCGGTTGCCGCGAGGGCGAGGCCGATCGCAAGCATGCGCATCGTCTTCCCCTTTGTGTAGCGCCAGTCCTATTCTGGCCTCTCGACAGTCTTTATCGCAGGCACTTGCGGGGATGCAAGTCTGGATTGGTTAAGATTGTTGCCCCGATGCAACAGTTCAAAGGGGAAAATGGCGACAGCCTCCCTGTTTTCAGGAAATTATGCCCTGCTGCTGCAATGCCGTCAGCAATGTAGCCAAAGTTGCGCGGGCTTCGCTGTCCACCGTGCCACCACCGCTGGGCAGGGTAATTATGGCTGGAGTGGCGGCCAATAGGGTGCGGCCATTGATCGAAAGACCCAGAGTGGGCCACTTGGCCTGCCAGTCGCCCTTGCGGACAAGCATCACCTCTTCGTCATCGACCAGCACGACTTGTCCATCACGGGGACTTGCGGCCAACCAGCCCGAATCTTGCCAGTACATCAGCGTTCCGGCCGGATGCGCGCCAGCGTGGCGCTGTTCATCACCCACATCGCACCCTGGCGATAGGGGCTGGCCAGCGCGTGCACCATGTCGATCAGGCGATCCTGCGGGTTGGTCTCAGCGAAATTGCCCGCCGCGCCCGACGTGATGAACTGCATCGCGTCGAACGGACGCGTCAGATCCGCCGTGGCAGCGGTGGGCGCCGTCAGGAAAGCGCACCGGCCTGCACCAGCGCCGCGGCCTCGGCCCCGCGCCCCTGCGGCACGATGCGCGCCGAGATGCGGAGGCCGCGGGCATCTTCCCCCAGGCTGTCGACGAACCCGATTGGTTCGTGCGGTTTGTGCTGCCACAGCAGGGGGATCGGCGCTGTCGCCTCGGCAAAGGCGCCCGGCATCACCACGTCGCCACCCTTGTCGGGCACGGCAAACACGCTGGCATAGCCAGCAATCCGCAGACGGCCGGCCGCCATGGCGGGCCAGCAATTCTAGAAAGGCCATGCGATCCTTGCGGCTGCCCACCAATCGCCGCGCTTCGCGGGTGCCCAGCCGGTGGCGGCTGCGCTCTGCTGAGCGATCGCGCTGCTTGCGGGCCGGAGGGGCACAAGCAGCCACAGCAAACACGTCACCAGCCATCGCTGGCGAGACAAGCGCATCAAGCATGCAAGAGGCCCCTGGAAAGCGGCGACTTCAGCCCTGTTCAGGCCGATTCCGCAGGCATGCCATATTGATAACCAACAGCGTTACACTTGTCAATCAATAAAGTGCCTATTTGGTTATTTTATCCAGCGTCGCCACCACTTCCGCAGCAAAGCGCGGCATCGCGAATGGCGCGGCCGGCAGATCGAAGCCGCGCCGAATCACGATGATATTCCTCCCCGGCACGATCACCGCATACTGCCCGCGATTGCCATTCATCGCATAGGTTCCCGCAGGCAATGCCGGCACCGCATCATGCGCGCCCAGCCCACCCCACCGCCAGAATCCGGCACCATAGCCTTCGGGCCGGCCCTGCGGCTGGGTCATTGTCGCGGCTTCCACAAATGCCGGCCAATCGGTAGGCAGCAGCTGCTGGCCCCCAATCTTGCCGCCGTTCTGGTACAGCAGCGCCAGCCGGGCCAGATCGCGCGCCGTCATCCACACCTGGCTCGATAGCACGAAATCGCCCTGCCAGTCGGTTTCCGGCATGGTTCGGGTCATCCCCAGCGGCCACAGCAGTTCGGTGAACGGGAAGGCCAGCGCCGCGTGCTTGCCGCCCTGTGCTGCGACGGTGCGCGAAAGGGCCAGTCCGGCCAACATGATGTCATTATTGCTGTAATTGAAATGCGTGCCCGGTGCATATTCCAGCGGCATCGTCACCGCCGTCTGCGCCACCAGGGCACCGCCCACATAAACTTCGTCCGTGCGGTTGCCCGGCCCGGCCGTCCACAACCCGCTATTCATGCGCAGCAGTTGGTTCCAGCTGATGGCGGCGCGCGGATCGCCTTCTGCTCGCCACTGCGGCACAGGCGCTGGCCGGTTCACGTCCACCAGCTCAAGCTGCACCGCCCGGCCGACAAGTGTGGCTGTCAGCGATTTGGCCACACTCCACGTGCGCTGCGGCGTGTGCATCGTCCAATCGGCGCGATAGCGTTCGGCGATGATCTTGCCGTCCTTCAGCACGATCACCGCCGTGGTGCGATCACTGGCAAAGGCCGTCGCCACCACTTCATCCAGCGCGACGCGGGCCTTGCGCTTCTTCAGCGGCTGCGCCGCGCCGGCATCGCCCAGCGGCCAGGCCATGGCATCGGTCGCCGCCAGATCTGGTGTTGTCAGGCCCGGCACCAACTTGGGCAGCGCTGATGCGACCTCCGGCCCGGCGCCCGGCGGCAACTGCGCGCAGCCCAACAAAGGCCGCCACACGGCGATGCGAGGTGGCATATCATCAGCAAATTTAACCGATACGGTTCGCGTTGCTTCGTTGATCGCGGCGGGCAATGTGGTCACGCTGTCCTGATACTCGCGGTAGATACCGGTCAGATCATCGCGGGTGATGCTGGCGACATCCTGTCCTGCATTCCAGCGCCCGGAACACAGGAAGGCCGCCTTGTACCCCGCCGCCAGCGCCAGCCGGTGAGGGTCCTCTGCCGCAGCGGCAGGAGCAGCCAGCAATGCCGCCGCGATCAGTGCCCGCTTCATGCCATCAGGCTCCCCCACACGCCGGCCATCAGCATGCCGGCGCGCATGTCGCCCACGGTGGTGCCAGCCATCTTGTTCATCACGTAACTCATGCACAGCCGCGCATCCATGTCGCACACCACCAGGCTGCCGCCGTAACCGCCCCAGAATATGGTGTTGGGGTTGGGCATCGGGCGTGTCGGCCCGGCCAGGCCATAGCCCATGCCGTAACGCACCGGCATGTTCAGCACCTGGTCGTGCCCTTCGATCTGCAGTTCCAACGCCTTCTTCACGCCGGCCTCGCTCAGCAGCCGCTTGCCGCCGGCCACACCGCCATTGGCCATGAGGGTCTGCACCGCCGCGACCGAGCGGGCATTGCCATGGCCGCCCGCCGCCGGGATTTCCGCCGCGCGCCATGCGCGGGTGCGGGTATCGAGCGGGTTGATCGGCGGGTTGGTCGCCATATTCTTCGCCAGCACCGATTGCGGCCCTTCGCTGATGCTGGCGCCCTGCGGCGGCGGCACCAGATCGGCGACACGGCCATCGTGCGCCGCATCCAGCCCGATATGGAAATCGGCCCCCAGCGGCCCGGCCAACTGCTCCGCAAACACCGTGCCCAGCGACTTGCCGGTGATGCGCCGCACAACTTCACCGACCAGATAGCCTTGCGTCACCGCGTGATAGCCCGGCGCGGTGCCCGGTTCCCAGAACGGCGCCTGCGCGGCCAGGCGGCTGGTGACCAGATCCCAGTCGTACAAATCAGCCGGCTGCATCGGATCGTGAAAGCCGGAAAGGCCGGCGGCATGGCTCATCAACTGCGCAACGGTCACGTCCTGCTTACCGGCCGCGGCAAACTCCGGCCAGTAATGCGCGACCTTCTCTTCAAACTTCAGCGCGCCCTGGTCCGCCAACCACAGCGCGGTGAGCGCCGTCATCGTCTTGGTGGTGGAATAGACGTTGACGATCGTGTCCTTCTCCCAGGGCCGCGTCTGTTCGGCATCGGCCCAGCCGCCCCACAGATCGATCACTGGCTCGCCATCAATCGTGGCGGCGAAACTGGCCCCGAGATCATCACCGCGCGCGAAGGCCGCGGCAAAGGCGCCGCGGACGGCTTCGAATTTCGGATGCACAAAACCCTGCACGTCACTCATGTCACCATCTCCTCGGGCAGGGGCGATGGCCCCACCAGTTCACGATATAGTTTCAGCGCATAACGATCCGTCATGCCAGCCACGAAATCACCAACATGCCGGGCACGCGCCGGTTCGTCGGCCGGGCAGGTGCTCGCCCAATCACCAGGCAGTCGCGCCGGATCGGCGTGGAGCGCGGCAAACAGCCCCTCAACCACTGCTTCCGATGGATCACGCAGCCGCGCTACCGCCGGCGCACGATACATGCGCTCACGCAGGAAGGCCTTTAGCGCCCGAACCTCGGCAGAAAGCCCGTCCGAAAGGCCGGCAATCGTATGGCCAGCGCCGCGAACATCCTCGACGCTTCGCGCATCGATTGCCGCCAGCCTGGCGCGCGTGGTGGCGAGCAGGTCTTCCACCATCCGTCCGATCTGTTCGCGCAAAAGCTCGGGCACCAGCCGCCGCCGCGCCGAAATGCCGGGCCAACGCCGCGTCACCGCCTCCCAGCAATCGGCGACGAATGGCACGGCGGTTACCACATCCTCGATCCCAAACAGGCCGGCGCGGATGCCATCATCCAGATCGTGATTGTCGTAGGCAATATCGTCGGCAATTGCCGCAATCTGCGCTTCCAGCCCGGCATGGCTGGTCAGGTCCAAAGGCCAAGCGGCATCGACGCCGGCCAGCGCCCAGCCCGGTTCATAAATCGGCCCATTGTGCTTGGCCAGGCCTTCCAGCGTTTCCCACGTCAGGTTCAGCCCGTCGAACCCGGGGTGCCGGCATTCCAGTTTCGTCACGATGCGCAGGGCGTGGCCGTTGTGATCAAAGCCACCCCACGGCGCCATCACCCGTTCCAGCGCATCCTCACCGCTATGCCCGAACGGCGGGTGGCCCAGATCATGCGCCAGTGCCAACGCCTCGGTCAGGTCCTCGTCCACATTGAGCGCGCGGGCCAGGCTGCGGGCGATCTGCGCCACTTCCAGGCTGTGGGTCAGGCGCACGCGGAAATGATCGCCGTCGGGGGCTACAAATACCTGCGTCTTGTAGCGCAGCCGCCGAAACGCGCCGGCGTGGATGATCCGGTCGCGATCGCGCGCAAACGGGCTGCGCGTTGCCGAAGCCGCCTCCGAGTGCAGCCGCCCGCGTGACGCCTGCCAGTGCGTTGCGAAGGGGGCGAGGGTCAAAGCCTCACCCTCACTTCACCGTCCCGGCCGCCTTCAGGGCCTCCACCTTGCCCGATTCGTACCCCAGTTCGGCCAGGATCGCATCGGTATCGGCCATCTTTGTCATGCGCGGCGCATCGCTCACGGTGGCCGAATAGCGCGGGGCGGGCGCAGGCTGCATCACGCCATCGGCTTCCACGAAGGTGCCGCGCGCCGCGTTGTGCGGGTGATGCGGCGCTTCACTCATACTCAGCACGGGCGCGAAGCACACATCGGTCATCTCCATGTCCGCACACCAGTCATCGCGGGTGCGCGTCTTGAACAGCGTCGTCAGCCGCTCCTTCAGCGCCGGCCAATGCGCCGAATTCATCTGGGCGGCGAAATCGGCATCGTCCTTCAACCCGGTCTTTTCCAGCAGCAGCGCATAGAATTGCGGTTCCAGGCTGCCGATGCTGATCCACTTGCCGTCGGCGCATTCATACGTGTCATACATGTGGGCGCCGGTATCGAGCAGGTTTACGCCGCGCTCGTCCTTCCAGATGCCGTTGGCGCGGAAACCCCAGATCATCGCCATCAACGCGGCGGCACCATCGGTCATGGCGCAATCGATCACCTGGCCCTGGCCGGTGGTCTTGGCGTGCAGCAGCGCGGATACCATGCCGAACGCCAGCATCATGCCGCCGCCGCCGAAATCGCCGACCATGTTGATCGGCGGCGTCGGCTTCTCGCCCGCCCGGCCATAGGCGTGCAGGGCGCCGGCCAGCGCGATATAGTTGATGTCGTGGCCGGCGGCGTTGGCATAGGGCCCGAATTGGCCCCAGCCGGTCATGCGGCCATATACCAGCTTGGAATTGACGGCGTGGCATTCTGCCGGGCCCAGGCCCAGCCGCTCGGTCACGCCGGGGCGGAAACCTTCGAAAAGCGCATCGGCGGATTTCACCAGATCCAACACCAGCGCCCTGCCTTTGTCACTCTTCAGATCCACCCCGATCACCCGTCGGCCGCGCAGCAGCGGATCACGCGCATCGATCCGCGCGCCCGGCCGATCCACCCGGATCACTTCCGCGCCATGATCGGCCAGCATCATACCGGCAAATGGCCCCGGCCCGATCCCGGCCAGTTCGATGATCCTGATTCCCTGCAGCGGCCCGGCCATATGCGTCACTCCCTTGTGTTTGGGCCACAAGTGGCACGCCGGGCGCGGCAGGCCAAGCTGTTGGGGGTGGCAGGGGCAGGCACTGCGGCCGGCGGCCTTCAATCGGTGCGGGGCACGAACGGGAAGGTCTGCCGCTCGACGATCTCGCTCACAGCGCGGTGGGCTTCCTCGAACGCGGCATCAGTGTGCGGGCTGGCGGCGGCATCGGCATTGGCGATGGCAACCAGGCCATAGGGCTGGCGTCCGATGACGCAGGGGCGGGTGGGGCTTTGGGCATAGACCCACTCCACCGGATCGGTGAGGCTGTTGTAGGTATAGCTGTAGCCATGCGGCCAGCGGTTGACGGTAATGGCGGCGATGTCGCGCGCCGGATCAAAGCCGCCGGGGCCAAGCAAACGTGCCAATTGGCTACGAGTTTCGCGCTCGAAATCCTCGAAACTGGTGGCGAGCAGGCGGGCGCGGCCAATTTTGTGCTGCTCGCGGCGCGGCAGGCCGGGTTCGGCGGGAAATTGCGTCAGATGCAGCGCGATCGGCTCGTCCGGGCTTTGCGCGTGGACCACGCCGCCCAGTCTGGCAGCTTCGGTGAGCGCCACCGTGTCGTGAAACATGGTTGGGCAATAGAAATTGGACACACCGAGCTTGTGGAAGGCGCGCCAGTTGCGCAGCACGACATTGGTATAGACCAGCGGCCCCTTGGTGCCATAGCGCAGCGCGTCTTTCTGGGCGGCGGGCAATTCCGGCATGATGTGCGGGATCACCTCGTTCCAGCAGGCGAGCAGCACGGCCTTCGCGCGCACCGATTGCAGCTTGCCATCCTTCACATAACGCACCGTCGCGTTGCTGGCGCTCGCCGCATCGCCGTCGTGGCTGACGTTGAGAACGAGGCTGGAAAGCCGGATGCGCACCGGGTTCGCCGGCGCATCGAGCGCAGCATAATTGATGCGGGCGGTTGCCATGTCTTCCTGCGTGCGCGCCGGCGTCGCCCCAGGCACCAGTGCCGCCACCAGCAGCCGGGCCAGCGTGGCATTGCCATCGGGGAAATGAATGGACTCCTTGCCTTCGCGTTGGCGGCCGTGGTGGCCGCCGTGCAGATCGGCAAACAGGCCATCGGGTACCTGGCCCAGGCCAAGGCCGGAGAAACCGGGATAGCCCTGCACCCAGCCGAACAGCGCCGGCGTGGCATCGGCGCCGACACAGAAGCTGGCGCGGCCCATGGTCATGAAGAACCACATCGCTTGGGCATCGAGGCCGACTGTTTGGGTATAATAATCCTGCAGCGATGTGCGGGCGAGGAAGGCCTTCTTTGCCGTCACATCCATGCTGGCCAGATAATCTGGCTGATCGGGTGCAAGCAGCCGCGCCATGTCGGCACGAGCCTTGGGTGAAAGCGGCGTGCGGGCGAGGAGCTCTGCGCCGAACCGCGGCCCACGCATGCCGCGCTGCGCCGGATCGGCCACCACCAGTTGATCCTTGCCCCAACGCTCCTTCTCGAAGAAATAGCCGCGCCGGAGGCCGAGCCCGGCATAGAGCCGGCTGTTGGCATCGTTGGTGACCTTGTAGCGCTCCAGATCGATGCCGAGATCATCAAGGATCGAACGCGCCCATTTGTTGTAGCGTTCGGGCGACTCGATATTCAGCGTGCCGCCGTTGATGACGATGGATTTGCCATCCACCACATATTCGTTGCGCTTGGCGTGGCCGCCAAAATCATCGTGATTATCAAGGATCAGGATGCGTGCCTGCGGCCCCACTGCCTTGCGATAGAAATGCGCCGCCGCCAGGCCGCTCAGCCCGCCGCCGACGATGACAAGATCATAGGTCTCACCCGTATCCTGCGCGTCGCCGGGTTTCTGGCCGTCGCGCAACGCATGCGCCATTTCGAACGAGCCCGGATGGCTGCCGCGCATCCCGGTGCGGGACGGGGGGTAAGTCTCGTCTTGCGGGATCATGCCCCCGGCTGGCGCTGCGCCCAGTGCCGGCACCCCGGCCCCGAGCGCGCCGACCGCCACCGCGGCTCCGTTCACGAAATCGCGGCGGCTGATGCGGGCGTTCATGCCCAGTGCGTCATCATCCAGCATCGGCCAGCCCCCAAGTGCACTTTGCCCATTGTTATTTCCGTCGCACCCACTTCAAATCATATTCGGTGGTCCAGGTCGTGCCGCCATCTTCGGTGCCCACCGAAAGTTCGCGGATGGTGCCATCCGATTTGGCAAACAGCGTCCAGTGGCGCAGCCGCACCTTGCCGTTCGGCAGCGGCCGTTCGGTGACATAACGCATCTCGCCGGGCTTGATCAGGCTGCCGCGGAAACTGGTGGTCGCCCCGGTATCCGTCGCCCAGTAATAGCCCCAGTTCTTCAGCAGAGGCGAATAGTTGAACAGGCCAACGCCATTGCCGCCCCGGGCCGCGTCGAGCACCATCCAGCGTTCCTCGATCACGCAATCGTTCAGGATCAGCTTCATGGAGACTTCGGCAGTCTTCTTGTCGCCGGCAAACACATCCCATTCGCCAACGGTGAAATCCTGCTGGCGAAACAGACTGTCGGCCCGGCAGGTTTCGGTGGGTTTGGCAGCGGGCGGCGCTGCCGGGGTCTGGGCGGCGACGGGCACGGCGGCAGCCAGCATGACGGCGATCAACGGGATGGTCTGGCGCATCGGCCCCTCCTTGCACTGCGATGGCGGGATGCTAGCATGTGTGCAGGGCCTTGTCTCGCTCGTGGGATGACGGAGAGGCGGAGCCGGCAGGGGGAACTAGGTGATGAGCGATTGGTCTGATCGGACGTTGGGGATGAGCCGGCCGATTGCGCGGCGGGATTTCATCAGCGGCGTGGCGGTTGGTGTCGCAGCGTCTGGCCTATCCTTGCCGGCATGGGCGGCCGAAGCGCCCGACTATCCCCCGTTGAAAACCGGCCTGCGCGGGCAATATCCCGGCAGTTTCGAAACCGCGCACATGGCCCGCGACGGCAGTTTTGGCGGCGCGGTTCCGGCGGATGACAGCGGCGAACATTATGATCTGGTGATCGTGGGCGGCGGCATTTCCGGACTGTCGGCGGCCCATTTCTACCGGCAGGCGCTAGGCGACGATCGCAAGATCCTGATCCTCGACAATCACGATGATTTCGGCGGCCACGCCAAGCGCAACGAGTTCCACTACGGCGGCCGCACTATCCTTGCCTATGGCGGCACGATGAGCATTGAATCGCCCTTCCCTTACAGCTTCACGTCGAAAAAGCTGCTGGCCGATCTGGGTGTCGATCTGGCCAGCTATGAGCGGTTCGAGACCAAGGCCTATGCCGGGCTGGGCAACGCCACTTTCTTTGACCGGCAGCATTTCCTGAACGACAAATTGGTCACCGGCACGGGCAAGAAACCGTGGCCACAATTCTTCGCCGAAGCCCCGCTCTCGCCCGCCGTCCGCGCTGACCTGACGCGCCTGCACACGCAAGTGAAGGATCATCTCCCCGGCCTTGATCCAGAGGCAAAGGCGGCGGCGCTCAAGGCCATGAGCTATCAGGATTATCTGCTGAAACATGCCGGCATGCTGCCCGAATGCCTGCCCTTCTTCACCGGCCAGGGCTATCGCAACAACAAGCGGGTGGACACGCTGCCGGCCTGGGAAGCCGCCTTGAGCAAGCGCGCGCCGGGCTTTGCCGGCATGACCCTGCCCGGCCAGATTCACGCCGAAGCCCAGCATTTTCACTGGCCCGATGGCAATGCATCGGTGGCGCGGCTGCTGGTGTCGGCGCTGGTGCCGGGCGTGTTTCCGGGCAAGCTCGATCAGGAAAGCGTCGTGCTGGCGCCGGCCAATTATGCCGCGCTCGACAATGCGAAGAATGCGGTGCGCATCCGGCTTTCGAGCATGGTGATCCGCGCCGAACATCTGGGGCCGGTGACGCGCAGCACCGAAAAGGCGGCGCGCGTGGTGTATGTGAAGGATGGCCAGCGCGTCGCGGTGACGGCGGCCAATGTGATCCTGGCCTGTTTCAACAACATCATCCCGTTCATCGTGCCCAGCCTGCCGCAGGCGCAGAAGGCGGCGCTGCTCTATCCGTCAAAGGTGCCGATGCAATATACCAACGTGCTGCTGCGCGACTGGAAGGCGTGGGCGAAGCTGGGCATCAAGGCCATCCATGCGCCCAACGGCTATCACACCACCACCGCGCTCGACACGCCAATGGCGATCGGCGGTTATCGCAGCGCGCAGACGCCGGATGAACCGGTCGTGCTGCACATGGTGCGCAATCCCAACAGCCCCGGAAGCCCACGCAAGGAACAGAACCGCATCGGCCGTGCCGACATGCTGGCCACCGACTACACCACCATCGAACGCGAAATTAGGAGCCAGCTGCAGCGCATGCTGGGCAGCGCCGGTTTCGAGGCGGCGCGCGACATTGCCGGCATCACCGTCAACCGCTGGCCGCATGGCTACAGCTATACCTATGACACGCTGGACGATCCGGATGTGCCCGATGAACAGCGCCCACACATATTGGGCCGGCAGAGCTTTGGCCGCATGGCCATCGCCAATGCCGATGCGTCGGCTTCGGCCTTCACCAACACCGCCATCGACATGGGCGAACGGGCCGTGCAGGAATGCCTGATCAGCCGCGGGCTTATCTAGCAAAAATCGCTGGCTGAGGTCGCTGGACTTCGCCAGCCACCCCATGTCAGACTGCGGCAAAACAAGGCCGCCAATCCTTGGCAGGCCAGGGGGTTGGCGGCGGAAACACGGCAAATGGCCATTATCACCATCTGGCATAACCCCAAATGTGGCACCTCGCGGGGTGCGTTGGCCTTGCTGCACGAACAGGGCCATGATGTGCACGTGATCGAATATCTGAAAACCCCGCCCGATGCCGCAACGCTGGCTGGCGTGGCCGCGGCCGTGGGCGGCGCCAAGGCCCTGCTGCGCACGCGCGGCACCGATGCGGAAGAACGCGGCCTGCCGCAAGCGGACGACGCCACCATCCTGGCCGCCATGCTGGCCGATCCCATCCTGATCAACCGCCCGGTGGTAATCGGGCCCGGTGGCACCATGCTCGCCCGCCCGGCCGAACGCGCGCTGGAAGCGGCATGAGCATCCGTCCTGCCCGCATGGAAGATGCCCCGACCCTGGCCGCCATCTATGCGCCCGCCGTGCTGAACGGCACCGCCAGTTTCGAGATCGAACCGCCGTCTGCGGCCGAAATGGCGCAGCGGCTGATGAAGGTGAAATCGCATGGCTGGCCGTGGCTGGTGCATGTGACGATGGGCAAGGTGGATGGCTATGCCTATGTCACCCAGTTCCGGGATCGCCCGGCCTACCGCTATTGCGGCGAAACCAGCGTCTATGTGGCGCCCGATGCCCAGCGCACCGGCATCGGCCAGGCTCTACTGATGGCGGTGAGCAGCGCGGCGCGAACGGCCGGGTTCCGGCAGTTGATCGCGTTGATCGGCGATCCTGGCAACAATGCATCCATCAGCCTTCATGCATCCTGCGGCTTCGAACGCGCCGGCCTGCTGAAACAGATTGGCGAAAAGTTCGGCAAGCCTCTCGACATTGTGATGATGCAGCGCAGCCTGGTGGGCTAATCAGGCCATCACCCACTTTGGCCCGCCGCGATGCCGCTGGCGCAGCTGGTGTCCCACCGCCAAGAAGCCCAGCCCCAGCATGAGCCAAGTTGCCGGTTCGGGCACGTTGCTCACCGCGACCGGCGGATTGCCGAATCCGGCGGCAAACAGGCTGCTGATCTGACTGCCAACGCTGTCTGCCCAGGCCGGCGTGAAGCTGGACCGGGTGGGTGCTGCCAGCGCAAAGCAGGGCTGGCCGGCGAGGCCGCGCACATCAAACGACTGGTTGTTGGCCACGATGTTGCGCAAGCCTTCGGTCAGGCGCACCGTGGGCGCGCCCCAGCGCGCTTCCGGCAGGTTCGACAGCACGTTGTCGATGAAGATGCTGTCGTTGCAGCGGGTGCAGCTCACGCCATGGGTGAAGGTGACAGCCGCATAGTTGCCGGCAAAGATCAGCCGTTCACCGCTGCCGGTGCGCGGATCGAACGACACGAACGCCTGCATGTTGCCGATGGCGCTGTTGTTCAGAATGGCGATATCGGATTGCAGCGGCCGGCCATTCAGGCTCCACAGCTGGATGCAATCGGGGTGCGAACCAACGCCCGGCGTGAAGGCCGAACAGCTGTTCGATGAAACGATCACGCGCTGGCTGTCCACCACGTTGATGCCATCGGCGAAGCTGCCAGTAATGCTGTTGCGCGTCACCAGCACGCCGGTGGAACTGCGCACGCCCATGCCGGTACCATGGCCGGTGAACTGCGAATCCCGAACCGTCACCTGGTGGGATTGCACCACCAGCAGGCCGGAACCACGATTGTCGCGGTTGCCCAGAAACAGGCCCTGCGCCAGGCTGATGTTGCTGCTGAACTGCACCTGCACCGTGTGCCAGGCGCGCAGATCAAGATCGGCGCGGCCATAGGTGCCGCCGGAAAACGCCAGATTGTGCACGTTGTTCAGCACCAGCCCGCTCTGGAACACGGCGTCGCGGGCATCCACCTGCACATTGCCGAAATCACGATTGCGCAGCACCAGCGGGTTGGCGAATGTGCCGGTAATGCGCAGCGTGTCGCCCGGCCGCACGCTGGCCAGCACGACCGTCTGGTTGCTGGTCGGGGTCAGGGTGATCACCTGTTGCGCACTGGCGGCATTGGCCAGGGCCATCACGGCCAGGCCGGCCATCATCGTCGGGCGCAATCGGATCGGCGTCATTCCTGTGTCTCCCGTGCTGTCCGCCGGGCGGCCCATGATCGGTCGCCCGGCTGGCAGCAGTTCCGCCGTGCTGGCGGAAACCCTGTCCAAGGCCGGTAACGGCTGCACTGGGGTGAAGCTTGCGTGCGGCAATCGCGCTGCGTCCATTTCGGATGTTTTGACCTGCGGGCTTGCCGGCCAGGCGCGAAGCCGCCATGGGGCGGGCATGGCAATGCAGCATTTGTTCCCCACCCCGCTCTGGCAGGGCCGGCTTGATGATGCCGCGCTGCTGGCCGATCTGGCCCACAGTTGCCGGACGCTGGCCGAGGACGACAGCGCCGGCCGCCGCTGGAGCCGCGACAACCGCTATCGCGGCTACACCAGCTATGCCTCGCTCAACGATCTGCCGGCGCGCGATCCGGCCTTTGGCGATCTGGCGCGCTGGCTGGTGAAACAGGCCAGTGGCTTTGCGGCGGCCGCCCATCTCGATCTTGCGGGGCGCAAACCAAAGCTCGACAGCCTTTGGGTCAATATCCTCAAGCCCGGCGGCGGCCACAGCGGGCACATCCACCCGCACAGCATCATTTCAGGCACACTCTATGTGGAGGTGCCCGCTGGCGCCGGCAGCATCCGCTTCGAAGACCCGCGCCTGCCGATGCTGATGCACAGCCCCCCGCGCAGCGCCGATGCGCCTGCCGAGAGCCGCAATTTCGTCCATGTCGAACCAGCGGCGGGCGATCTGCTGCTGTGGGAAAGCTGGCTGCGCCACGAGGTGATGCCCAGCGCCGCCAAGGTGGATCGCATTTCGATCAGCTTCAACTTCGCCTGATCTTCGCTGGTTTACCCCGTCGCCCCTGACGTGATTCGGAGCCCCGTTATTCTGTCGCTGCCGCGTGGTGGATCGGGCGCAATCAGGCCGCTTCCCAACCGCCGTACCCAAGAATCAAACGGCCCGTCGCTCCTGGGTGGGGGTGGAGCGACGGGCCGGGTAGGCCCTCCCCGCCAAGTGAGCCGACCCCGGGGGGAGGCGGCCCTTAGCTGTAATAAATATCAGAACTTGAAACTGACTTCACCGCCAATAATGCGGCGCTGGCCGGGTGAAATGAACGATCCACCAAACTCGATCGCCGGGATCACCTCGTTCAGCCACATCTTGTCGAGCAGATTGTTTGCAAACACCGATACTTGCCAGTTCTTACCTTCGATACCGGCGCGCAGATTGACGACGCCGAACGCATCGCGACGGGTCACGTCATAACGCGCGTTGCCCACCACCGCCGGCAGTTTCAGCGCCGAAATCGGCAGCAAACCGCTGAAAAGCGTTGGCTTTTCCTGATCCTGCACGCTGTGGAACCAGGTCGGCCCGGTCAGGCGGTAATCGGCACGGAAATTGGCTTTCAGGGCGTCGCTAACCGGCACACTCACCTGTGTGCCGACGTTCAGGGTGTAATCGGCGGTATAGGGGCTCTTGTTGCCCAGCGTATCCGGCCGGCTTCGATTGGCCTTGATCTCGCTGTCGGTGATGTTGCCGCTGGCAAACACCGTCCAGCCATCGACGATCTTGGCATTCAGGTTGAGTTCGGCGCCCCACAGATCGACCTTGTCGATGTTCGACACCACGCGCAGCAGGCCAAAGCCGCCCACGAAGAATTCGAAGAACTGCATGTCGCGGACCTGGGTATAATAGCCCGCCAGATCATAACTGATGCGGCCATCCAGCAGGCTGCCCTTGATGCCGGCTTCAAACGCGGATGAGCGTTCCAGGCGATATTGATCCCTGATCGTCACGCCGGCGTTGATGGTGCCAACGGTCACGCCATTGTTGAAATTGTTGTTCACGATGGCGGCCGAACCCTGGTTGTTGAAACCGCCGGCCTTGAAGCCCACGCCCCAGTTGGCAAACAGGTTGGTATCGTCGTTCAGCTTGTAACCGAGGGTGATCTTGGGCTGCAGCTGCTTGAACGTGTTGGCCGCCGGCGGGATCGGGCCGCCCACCTGGCCGGGGTTGATCTGCCCGCCGCTGATTGGATCAAGCACGAACGGCACCAGATTTTCGGCGCGGCGGCGTTCGATGTCATAACGCAAGGCCAGACCCACGGTGAACTGCTCCACCGGCTTCCAGTCAAGCGAGCCGAAGGCGGCATAGACATCGGTACGGAAGCGATCGTTGAACAATTGGCTGGTCGGGTTGGACGAGCCGGGCGCGTTGTAGAGCGTCGGCGACACGCCTTGGCCCAGATCGGCGCCCAGACTGATGCCGGTTTCACGATCGATGTTGAGGTAATAGAGGCCAACCGACCAGTTGATCGGACCATCCAGCGTGGAGGCATAGCGGATTTCCGCCGAAATGTCCTTCTGTTGGCGGGTCTGCAGCTGGGTGCCGTCACACGTGGTCGGGCTGTAGGCACCATAAGTGGATCCGGTGCCCGGATTGAAGATGAACGGTGTCGAGCTGGTGCCGATGAACGTCGGCGGATTCAGCGGATAGCCCGCCAGCTGCAAGGTGGTGGCGGCGCACTTGGCGGCCACGGCCTGGCTGGTCGCGCTGGCGCCCGGGAAAGTGTAGCGCGCGAAATCGGCGGATGTGCCATCGGCCGTCAACGCCTGATCGACATCGGAATACAGCATCCAGCCGGTGATCTTGCCCGTGCCGAAATCATGCTCCACTCGGGCCGAGGTTTCAAAGGTGGTCTGCTCGTTGGTCGGGCGGATGTTGCTGTAATAACGGAATGGGTGGCTGTTCACATTTTCATAGAAGGCCGGGTTCACCGCCGCGAAGTTGGGCAGGTGGAAACTGGCGTTGAAGTTGATCGAGGCGCCGGACAACTTGGCATAGCGGCTCTTCACGTCGAGCGTGGTGGCCTCGCCCAGCTTGGCGACGATGCGACCATCGATGCCGTAATTTTCCTGATCGTCGACAACCTTGGCATTGCCCAAGAATTCGTTGCGCCAGAAACCATCGGTGGTCTGATAATTGGCCGACAGCACGAAGCCGACGGCATCAGACAGCGGGCCGGCGACATAGCCAAAGGCCTGACCGGTGGCGAGTTCGCCATAATTAGCGCGGAACGCGCCTTCAAGCACGTCGCCCGGCTTGATCGTGGTCATCACGATGGCGCCAGCCGCCGCGTTGCGGCCATAGATGGCGCCCTGCGGGCCCTTCAGCACTTCCACCTGGCGCAGCGTGCCCTGCACCTGATTGAGCTGCGCCGTGTTGGTTTTCAAAATGCCGTCAACCACCAGCGCCACGCTCGATTCAGCGTCGCGGGCGCCGTTGAGACCGCGGATGTTGATCTGGGTGTCGCCGGCTTCCGCCGAACCCGAAACGATGGTCACGCCGGGCGTGAGCTGCAGGATTTCCTGGCTGCGGAAGGTGCCGGTGGCGGCCAGCGTTTCGGCAGTGACCACCGACACGCTGGCCGGCACGTCGATCAGCCGTTCGCTGTTGCGGCGGGCCGTCACCAAAATCTCGCCGGCCCCGTCGTCTGCGGCAACAGCCTGCTGGGCCATGGCCGGCGTGGCGGCCAAAATCAGGCCAGAAACGCCAAGCAAAAGCCGGGCCAGACGCGACGGCAACAGTCCGCCAGCGGCCGGCAGCGCGCCGCCAGTCACCAGATCCGCGCCGGCACTCGCCGGCAGCGCCCGCATGCAATTGGCCTGCGTATGGCTGTAAATCTGCGTCATGTTACCTCGCTCCCGCCCGTTGTGACTTCAGTTTCGTGACAAATGCGTTGCTAGTAATGTATACAAAACTGGCCATATGCAAGCGAGCTTTCGTCCGTTTCGCTGCAAACACGGGGGGCGCGACCATTTTGCAACAGGGTGAAGATGCCGGATAACACCACCAGTGCCAGCAATGCCGCGGCCAGCGCCGCCGATCGCGCCTATGCCGAAATCAGGGGCCTGATCCTGGCCGGCGATGCCAGCCCCGGCACGCCGCTGCGCGAAGAGGCGCTGGCCGATATCGTCGGCGTGTCGCGCACCCCGGTTCGCGATGCACTGCGCCGGCTGGAGGTGGAGCTCTACGCGGTGCGCACCCCCGGCGGTCGCCTGGTGGTTGCCGATTGGGACAGTGACGATGTTGCTGAAATCTTTGCCTTGCGCGCCATGCTGGAAGGCCATGCCGCCGCCCGCGCCGCTCGCCGCGCCACCCCGGCGCAACTGGCGGAACTGCGCCATTGCAACGCTGCCATCGAAGCCGCCGTGGCGATAGAGCAGCCGGATGTCGCGCGCTTTCTGGCCGAAAACCGCCGCTTTCACGATATCATCCTAAGCGCGTCCGCCTCGGCGCGGCTGTCCACGATGCTGGCTGGCCTTGTGGAACAACCGATCGTGCGGCGCACCGCCACCCGCTATGACCGCGCCGATCTGGCCCGATCAGCCCACGAACATAGCCAGTTGATCCAGGCTTTTGCGGCCCATGATGAAGATTGGGCACGGGCAGTGATGACCGCCCATATCCGCCGTGCCCTGCACGCCTTTCAGGATGCAACGCCTTCGAAATAAGTGTTTATTTCCACGATGCTGCGCAGTTCAGCCGTCTTGGCGGCGAGATCGAACAGATTGGCTTCGTGCACCGATTGCAGCCGGTCACCCACGCCTTCGCGCACGATCACCGGCACGAAACCATGGCAGATCGCATCCACTGCACTGGCGCGCACGCAGCCCGATGTGGACAGGCCGCAGATCACCAGCGTGTCGATGCCTGCGCTGTTCAGCAGCGCCGCCAGATCGGTGCCGAAAAATGCGGACGGAAACTGCTTGGTGATCACCGCCTCGCCCGGCCGCGGTTCAAGCGGCGGTTCGAAGTCGCCCAGAGGACTGCCTGTTTCAAACACTTTCAGCGCCCCGATCTTGCGGAAGAACACGCCGCCATCGGCGCCGCCCGGCTGATACTCAACGCGCGTGTGGAATACCGGCAAGCCATGGCCCCGCGCCGCCGCCAGCACCTGCGCAGCCGCGTCGCGGGCGGCCTCCACGCCGGCATACAGCGGCGATTCCGGCGCGAAATAGGCGCGCGCGAAATCGATCATCAGCAACGCCGGCCGCGGCCCCAACAACAGCCCCTGGCCAAAGCCGGCCGCCGCATAATCCGCATCCGGATTGGCCTGATCCACGATTTCCTCCGTTCACGCCGGCTATACAGGGGCGCCGCGACTTTGTATACAAAACCGCATGTCCACCACCAGCCCGAACATCACCGATCCGGTGACAATCGTTGAGGTATCGCCCCGCGATGGCCTGCAGAACGAGTCCGTGCTGGTTTACAGTGACCACAAGCTGGCATTGATTGGCCATTTGGTGACCATGGGCGCCAAACGCGTCGAAGTGGTGTCCTTCGTCAATCCGCGCCGCGTGCCGCAGATGGGAGACGCCGAACAAGTGGCACTCGGCCTGCCAGAAGCGCCCGGCGTGCGCTTTATCGGCCTGTGTCTGAACGAACGCGGCGTCGCCCGTGCCATCGCCACGCAGGACAATCCGCGCCCGCTGGATGAAGCCGGCTGCGTGCTGGTAGCCAGCGACACGTTCGGCGTCGTCAACCAGGGCCAGAAAATTTCCGATGGCATCCTCGCCAACAACGCTATGCTGAAAATGGCAAGAGATGCAGGGCTTTACGCCCAGGTTACGATCAGCGCAGCCTTTGGTTGCCCTTACGAAGGCCCCGTGCCCGCAGACCGCGTGGTGGAACTGGCCAAGCGAATGGCCGACGCCGGTGCGCAGGAAATCGCGCTGGCCGATACGATCGGTGTGGCTGTGCCGCCCCAGGTTGGCGACCTTACAGCCCGCGTGATCGAAGCCATCGCCCCCATCCCGATCCGCCTGCACCTGCACGACACCCGCGGGTTGGCCCCCGCCAACGCCTGGGCCGGATATCAGGCCGGTTGCCGCACCTTTGATTCGGCGCTTGGCGGCCTGGGCGGCTGCCCGTTTGCGCCTGGTGCAGCGGGCAATGTCGGCACCGAGGAGCTTCTTTACCTGTTCGGCCGTTCAGGCATCGCCACCGGCTATGATCTTGAAACCACGCTGGAAGCCAATCGCTGGCTCGCCACCATCATGGGCCGGGCGCTACCCAGCCGGGCGGGCAAGGCCGGGGACTTCGTTGCGCGTCATATTCCAATCGGAGCAAATTCGTGAGCTACAGACTCGGCGTTGATGTGGGTGGCACGTTCACCGATCTGATCGTGATTGATGAAGAGACCGGCCGTGCCGTGCGCGACAAGGTGCCCTCTACCCCGCACGACCCGTCCGAAGCTGTCATCACTGGCGCCCGCCAACTCTGTGAGAAGGCAGGGATTTCGGCGGCCGATCTGTCGCTGTTCCTGCACGGCACCACGGTCGCCACCAACGCGGTGCTGGAACACAAGATCGCCAGGGTCGGCCTGATCGTCACCGCAGGCTATCGCCATATCCTGCAGATTGCCCGCTCCCTTGTGCCCGGCGGACTTGCGGCCTGGATAATCTGGCCCAAACCCACTCCGATGGCGCCGCTGGAAGCCACGATCGAAGCGCCCGAACGCGTCGGTGCCGATGGTTCGATCGTGCGTCCGCTCGACGAAGCCGCGCTGCGCAAGAACCTCAAGCGGCTGGCCGAAGAGAAGGTGGAAGCCATCACCATCTGCCTAATCAACAGTTACATGAACGACGCCCACGAACGCCGCGTCGCCGCGATCTGTGCCGAGGAACTGCCCGGCATCCCGGTCTCGCTGTCGGCGGACATCCTGCCCGAAATGCAGGAGTATGAGCGGGCGCTGACCACGGTGGCCAACAGCGCCGTTCGGCCCACCGTGTCGCGCTATGTCGGCAATCTCGAAGCCGCGCTCAAGGATTGGGGCACAACCGCCAAGCTCAACCTGCTGCGCTCCGACGGCGGCTTGATGAGCGCCGAAAAGAGCCGCACGGCACCGGTTAACCTGCTGATGTCTGGCCCTGCCGGCGGTGTCGCCGGCGCAGTGTGGATCGCCAAGAACGCCGGCTTTCCCAACGTCTTGACGCTGGACATGGGCGGCACCTCCACCGATGTCGCGCTGATCGAGGAGTATCAGGCACGGCTGCGCCGCGAGACCAGCGTGGGCCACCTGACCGTTCGGGCCTCCAGCCTTGACGTGAAGACGGTCGGTGCCGGCGGTGGCTCTATTGCAACCGTGCCGGAACTGACCAAGGCGCTGCGCGTAGGCCCCCAATCGGCCGGTGCCGTGCCCGGTCCGGCTGCCTATGGCCGCGGCGGCGAACTGCCGACCGTGACAGACGCAAACGTGGTGCTGGGCTATCTGCCCGAAAACCTGCTCGGAGGAAGCTTCAAGCTGGACCGCGAAGCTTCCAAGCGCGCAGTGCAGACGGTGGCCGATGCGCTGGGACTGCCGCTGCTGGAAGCGGCAGCCGGCATCATCGCTATCGTCAACGAGACGATGTTTGGCGCGCTGCGATTAGTGTCCGTTCAGCAGGGTTATGACCCGCGCGATTTCGCGCTGATGGCCTTTGGCGGCGCTGGCCCGCTGCATGGCAATGCCATGGGCATGTTGATGGGATCGTGGCCGGTGATTATCCCGCCCTCGCCCGGTGTACTGTGCGCCTATGGCGATGCCACCACCCGGTTGCGGGTCGATGCCCAGCGCAGCTTCAACAAACTGGTGACGCAAACCAGTGATGCCGAAGTCGGCGCGGTGATCGGTGAGCTAATCGCCCAGACCAGCGACGAACTGGCCACCGAAGGCGTGGCCGCCAACGAGATCGAGATCCGCGTCGAAGTCGACGTGCGCTATGCCGGCCAGGCCTTTGAAGTGCCGCTGTTTTCGCCGCCCGGCTCTAGCATCGCTAGCCTCGCCGAACGCTTCGATGCCGAGCACAAGCGGCTGTTCACTTTCAATCTTTCGGTGCCGCAGGAACTGGTCAACATCCGGGTCGTCGCGCTGGGCAAGGCTGCCAATGTCTTGGCCGAACGCATTGCCAAGGGTGACGGCAACCCGGCCGCCGCACGGGTGCGCGACCACGAGGTGTGGATGGACGGCCAGGCCCGCGCCGCCGCCATCTATGACCGGTCAAAGCTTCGCGCTGGTGACGTGGTGGCAGGCCCGGCGGTGATCACCGAAATGGATTCCACCACGCTCGTCCACAATGGCCACATCGCCAGCGTGGATGTTTTTGGCAATCTGCTGATCACACCGGAGAAATGATGCGCTCCCTTCATCATCCCGCCATCGCCAGCGGCCTGCTGCTTGCAACGATGGCCAGCCCAGCACAAGCCGCCGTCATCAAGTCGGCGCCTGATGGCATTGTGTCGGAAAGTTCAGCCGTCATTGGCGTAAAGCCCGCGCGGATGTGGCGGGCGCTGACCAATTGGTCGAACTGGTGGGACAAGGCCCACAGCTACAGCGGCAAGGCCGAAGCCATCCATCTCGATCCGCGCGGCAGCGGCCTGCTGCTGGAACGCTGGGATAAGAACAGCGTGCAGCATGCCGTCGTGCTGAGCGCGGTGGCGCCATCGTCGCTGCGCATGTCGGGTGGCTTTGGCCCGCTGCAGGCGCTGCCGGTGAACGCCATCCTGGAATTCAGCCTGCGCGGCGAAGGCTCCGGCACACGATTGACGATGACCTATCGCGTTGCCGGCACCGCAGCGAACAATCTGGATACGCTCGCCGTGCCAGTGGACAACGTGATGAGCGAAGGATTCAGCCGGCTGCTGAATTACGCCGCGACCGGCAAGCCCTGAAGGACCGCACCATGCCCGCCCGTATCATTGAGACCAATCCGCGCCCCTTTAAGGCCAAGACCATCGATCCGGTCACGCTTGATATCATCGAGAACGCGCTGCGCAATGCCCGTATCGAGATGGACGCGACCCTGGTGCGCACCGCGATGTCGCCCGGTATCCGCGAACAGGGCGACGCCTTCCCGATGATCGCCAACCCGGCGGGCAAGATGATCGTTGGCCAGTTCGGCAGCTTCATTGATGGCTTCCTGCGCGGCTGGGATGGCAGCATCGAGGAAGGCGACATGATCTTCCTGTCTGACCCCTACAGCTGTGAAGGCGCGATCAGCCATAGCAACGATTGGCTGGTTCTGCTGCCGGTGTATCGCAGTGGGCGCCTCGTCGCATGGACGGCAATGTTTGGCCACCAAAGCGACATTGGCGGCAAGGTCGCCGGTTCCATGCCGATCGACGCCCGCGCCATATTCGAGGAAGGCGTGCGCATCCCGCCGGTAAAAATCTGGCGCAAGGGCGAGTATAATGAGGATCTGATCAAGCTGGTCATGCACCAGACCCGCAAGCCTGATTGGTGCGCGGCCGATTTGAATGCGCTGATCGCCTCCTGCCGGGTCGCCGCGCGGCGCATCGACGAAATGTGCGCGCGTTTCGGCGAGGACGAAGTGGTGGCCGCGATGGACGCGCTGCTGGCCCGCAACCACCGCGCCATGAAGGCGCTGATCGCCTCGTCGGTTTCCACCGACAAGGTGAGCTTCGAAGATTTCGTCTGCGACGATGGCGTGGGCTATGGCCCCTACAAGATCAAGTGCACCATGCAGCGCGTGGGCGACAAGGTGGTGCTGGATTTCGATGGCACCGATCCGCAGAGTGACGCGGCGATCAATTTCTATCTCAATGAGAACATGTTCAAGATGTTCTTCGGCATCTACATGATCATGGTTTTCGATCCGCAGATCATGTTCAACGATGGCTTCTACGACCTGATCGAGGTGAAGATCCCCGAAGGCTCGCTATTGAAGCCGCGTTACCCGGCGGCGCTGTCGGGCCGCACCCACGCTCTGGGCCGCATCTTCGATTTGCTGGGCGCGTTGCTCGGCCAGCGCACGCCGGAATTCCTATGCGCGGCTGGATTCTCCTCGTCGCCGCACCTGATGTATTCCGGGCGTGACCAGCGGCCTGGCAAGAACGGCGAGTGGTTCCAGCTGTTCCAGATCGGTTTCGGCGGCATTCCCGGCAAGCCGTTCGGCGATGGCCCGGACGGCCATTCGCTGTGGCCGGGTTTCACCAACGTGCCCAACGAGTTCCTCGAACGCTATTTCCCGCTGCGCATCGAGCGTTACGAAGCCTTGGCGGATACCGGCGGCGCCGGCCTGAACCGTGGCGGCAACGGCATCCTGATGAGCTACCGTTTCCTGAGCGCCGGCAGTGTTTCGATCCACGATGATCGCTGGTTCACTTACCCCTGGGGCGTGAACGGCGGCGCGCCGGGGAGCCGCGCCCGCAAGATCCTGGAAAAGGCCGATGGCACCCAGACGATTGTTGCCAACAAGCTCGACAGCCTCGATGTCGAGGCTGGCGATCAGCTCCACTTCATCACTTGGGGTGGCGGCGGCTGGGGCAACCCGCTGGAGCGTGATCCGGCGCTGGTCGGCCTCGAAATCCGCCAGGGGCTGGTGAGCGAAGCCGGCGCGAGGGCCTATGGTGTGGTGGCCGACGCAGAAGGCCGGGTGGACGCAGCAGCCACTTCAGCCCTGCGTGCTGAACTGGCCGCCGCTCAGCCTGCTGAACCGGCGATCTTCAATCGTGGCGGCACGGTGGACGAGCTGCGCGCGGCATGCGAGGCCGAAACCGGCCTGCCTGCGCCCAGGCAGCCGGTGTGGCACCACTTGGCCATCGCGGCCGAATAAGGACCAGCGATGATTGTTGAGAATAACGGCCCCCTCGCGGGCATCAAAGTCGTGGAAATGGGCCAGCTTATTGCCGGGCCGTTCTGTGGGCAATTGCTGGGCGACATGGGCGCCGACGTTATCAAGCTGGAACCACCGGGTCAGGGCGATCCGATGCGGGTGTGGGGCCGCGGTAATTACCCGCTGTGGTGGGAAGTTGTAGCACGCAACAAGCGCGCCGTTTCGTGCAATTTGCGCGAGAAGGAAGGCCAAGCGCTGGCCCGCCGCCTGATCGGCAAGGCCGACATACTGATCGAGAATTTCCGCCCGGGCACGCTGGAGAAATGGGGCCTGTCACCCGAAACCCTGATGGCCGACAACCCTGGCCTAATTATCGTGCGCGTGTCGGGCTATGGCCAATCCGGCCCCTATTCGGCCCGCGCCGGCTTTGGCGGGATCGGCGAGGCGATGGGCGGCTGGCGGGCCATTGTCGGCGATCCGGATCGGCCACCCAGCCGCATGGGCGTCTCGATCGGGGATTCGCTGGCCGCTACTTACGGCGCTATGGGTGCGCTGGCCGCGCTGAACCACCGCCACGCCACTGGCAAGGGCCAGATCGTCGATTCCGCCCTTTATGAGGCCGTGCTGCAGGTAATGGAAAGCCTCGTGCCGGAGTATGTTGCCTCGGGCTATGTGCGCGAACGCTCTGGCTCCGTGCTACCGGGCATTGCGCCATCCAACGTCTATCCGTGCAAGGACGGCGAATATCTGATCGGCGCCAATCAGGACACGGTGTTCGGTCGGCTTTGCGACGCGATGGGCCGGCCCGAGCTGGCCAAGGATCCGCGCTATGTGAACCATGTCGCGCGCGGAAAGCACCAGGAAGAACTGGACGCCCTGGTCGGCGACTGGACAAAAACACTGACCATCGCCGAGCTGGAAGACAAGATGGTGGCAGCCGGCGTACCGGCCGGTCGCCTCTATCGCCCGCAGGACATGCTGGACGATCCGCATTTCAAGGCCCGCGAAGCCATTATCGGCGTGCCGCACCCGCGCTGGGGCGAGGTGAAGATGCAAAATGTCTTTCCCAAGCTGTCGGCCACGCCAGGCAGCGTCCGCCGCCGCGCGCCCGAAACGATCGGGCAAGACAATGCGGACGTGTACGGCGAGATGCTGGGCCTTGACGAGGCGGCGCTGGCCGAACTGCAGGCCCGCGGCATCATCTGACGAGCTGCGGCCACAGCGCCGCCAGCATCACCACACCGAGCAGCGCCAGCACGGCTGCTGCGGCCGTGCGCACGGCCTTCAGCGGCACACGCGCCAACAGCTTGTCACCCAGCAGCACGGCCGGAACGTTGGCAATCATCATGCCCAGCGTGGTGCCGATGGTGACAGCCAGCACACCGTGGAACCGCGCGCCCAAGGCAATGGTGGCGATCTGGGTCTTGTCACCGATCTCAACCATGAAAAAGGCGACAGTCGTGGCGAAGAACGCCTGCGCGCCGCTCGCGATGGCCGGCATGTCGTCCATCTTGTCGGGCACCAGCGTCCATGCGGCCATGGCGATGAAGCCCAGCGCCACCGCCAGCTGAAACCACGGCCCGGCCAGCCAATCAGCCAGCGTCGCCCCCGCCCAGGCAGCGAGCGCATGATTGGCAAGGGTCGCCACCAATATGCCGGCAATCACGCTGCCAGGCTTGCGAAAACGCGCCGCCAGCAAGAGAGCGAGCAGCATGGTCTTGTCGCCAATCTCGGCGAGAGCGACCAGCCCAGTAGCGGTGGCGATGATGGCAAGGCTGCTGCTCATCGCTTCGGCATAGGCGTTCGGCGTCGCTTTGCAATCGGTCCCTTGCACCGCCACCGTATCAGGCAGACAATGCACTGATGTCCGTGTTGACCCTTTTGCTGGCCGCCGCCGCCAGCGTGACACCGCCGGCCACCTCCGTCCCTGGCCAACCGCTGATTGCGCCTGCCATCATCGACAACAATCTCGAAATTCTGGGCGACGCGCTGGAAGCCGAACAACTGAAAAAGCGCATGTTTGTCGATGTGAAGGTGAACGACATCGGGCCGCACCGCTTCCTCGTCGATTCCGGCGCCGATCGTTCGGTGGTCAGCGATGGACTGGCGGCTCGGCTGAACTTGCCCGCCGGCGAGTCGGTGCGCCTGCAAGGCATGGCCGGCGCCGTCAGTGTCGGCACGGTCGAGGTGGCCATGCTCACCATCGGCAAATCGGAAATTGGCCCGATCAACGCGCCGGCGCTGTCAGCCCGGCATCTGGGTGCCGATGGCCTGATCGGCATCGATGCGCTGGCCGATCAACGGCTGTTGCTGGATTTCGACAAGCGCACCATCACGGTGCAGGATTCGCGCACGCCCTTTTCCGCCAATGGCCTGGAAATCGTGGTCACCGCGCGTCGCCGCAAGGGCCAGTTGATCATCACCCAGGCATCGATCGGCAATCGCGCGGTATCCGCAGTGATCGATACCGGCAGTGAAGTCACCCTGGGCAACCGCGCTTTGCGCGAACGACTTTATGGCACCCGCCGGCCCGAAAAGATGTTCGATATCGAGCTGTTGTCGGTCACCGGGCAGGTGCTGAAGGCCGAAGCCATGGTGCTTAACAACGTGCGGATCGGCGGGCTCATCCTTAACAATGTCGTGGTGGCCTTTGCCGATGCGCCGCCCTTCGCACTGTTCGGCCTGAGCACCCAGCCAGCGATCTTCCTGGGATCGGATCTTCTGTCCAGCTTTCGCCGCGTTGCACTGGATTTCGGCAACCGCAAGGTGCGCTTCACGATGAGGTGAAGCGCACGCTGTGCCGATATCAATCCTTAAACGTGTTGACAGCCCGCCGCTGGAGCTGGCTCTGGCAGCCAGCTCCCACTAGCGCAATGGCCAGCGCTTCCACATACGCAGGTGCCGAGAGTTACTTGACATTCGGCGTCACCGGCATTTTGCAAGCCAGCAGCGGTTGCGGCCCAACCCGGTTGACGTCGAGCCCCACAAGCGGGATTTCACGTCGTCCTAACGGAAGAAATCCACTCAGTACCGCCGGCGCGGCCTCGAAGGCGACATCGGGCCCCACAGCCGCAAGAATTGCAGAACTGAAGTTCAAGCTCAGCGGCGGCGCGGACTACCGCCACCGCGACCGGCATTGCGGCCACCGCCGCCTTCCTCGAACAGTGCGGCGAGACTGTCGATGATGGTGCCGCCCAGTTGTTCGGCATCCATGATGGTGACGGCGCGGCGATAATAACGCGTCACGTCGTGGCCGATGCCGATGGCGATCAGTTCGACCGGGCTCTTGGTCTCAATGTGACGGATCACGGCGCGCAGGTGGCGCTCCAGATAATTGCCGCTGTTCACCGACAGGGTGGAATCATCGACCGGCGCGCCATCGGAAATCACCATCAGGATGCGGCGGTCTTCGTTGCGGGCCACCAACCGGTCGTGCGCCCACAACAGCGCCTCGCCGTCGATATTCTCTTTCAGCAGGCCTTCGCGCATCATCAGGCCCAGATTCTTGCGCGCGCGCCGCCACGGCGCATCGGCCTGCTTGTAGACGATATGGCGCAAGTCGTTCAGCCGCCCCGGCTTGGCCGGACGTCCAGCCTGCAGCCACGCTTCGCGGCTTTGCCCGCCCTTCCAGGCCCGCGTGGTGAAGCCCAGGATCTCGGTCTTGACCGCACAACGTTCCAGCGTGCGCGCCAGAATATCGGCACAGATGGCGGCGATCGAGATCGGCCGGCCACGCATGGAGCCACTGTTGTCGATCAGCAGCGTCACCACCGTGTCGCGGAACTGGGTGTCGCGCTCGATCTTGTAGCTCAGCGCATGGGCCGGATTGGTGACGATGCGCACCAACCGGGCGGCATCCAATATACCTTCTTCCTGATCGAAATCCCAGCTGCGGTTCTGCTGGGCCATCAGGCGGCGCTGCAGCCGGTTGGCCAGCTTGGTGACCGCCGATTGCAGCGGGATCAGTTGCTGATCGAGATAGGCGCGCAACCGGGTCAATTCCTCGTCGTCACACAGCTCGGCAGCGCCCACCACTTCGTCATGCTTGGTGGAATAGGCCTTGTACTCGAAATCGGGCGGCAGATCGGAAAGCGGCATGTTGGGCCGCCACGGCATCATGCCGTCCTGGCCCTCTTCGCCCATTTCCGCGTCAGACACCTGATCGGTGTCCATCTCGACTTCGCGTTGCTCGGCGCCCTCGGGCGCGTCCGACGAATCCTCGGAACGGGTTTCGGTGGACTGGTCCTGGCCGCCGCCGTCGTCCTGTTCCTGATCTTCGCTGTCTTCGCCGGGCTGTTCTTCCTCGTCCTGCCCGTCGCTTTCCTCGGTCTCGTCGCTGGCCTCGTCGGGATCGGCGCCCAGGCCCAGGCCGGCGAGCACGTGGCGGATCAGCTGCGCAAACGCCGCCTGATCATCCATGTTGGCGGCCAGCGCATCCAGGTGCGTGCCGGCCTGCGCCTCAATGTGCCCGCGCACCATGTCCACCGCCTGTTGTGCGGCGCGCGGCACGTCGGCACCAGTCAGCCGTTCACGCACCATCAGGCTGATGGCGCTGGCAAGCGGCACTTCCTCGGCAGTGCGGGCGCGCACGATCGGATCGGTGCGCACGCGCATTTCGGTCATGCGATCGAGGTTGCGCGCCACCCCGGCCATTTCGGCCGCACCCAAGGCTTCAAAGCGCGCCTGTTCCAGCGCATTCCAGATATCGCGCGCCAGCCCCGATTCCGGCTGCTCCGCCCCGTGCAGCTTGGGATCGTGGAAGCGGCGTTTCAGCGCGAAACTGTCCGCCCAGCCGCGCACTTCGGCCACCTGCTCAGCCGGCAGCGCCCGCGCCGGCTGCGGCACGCGGGCCTGATCACCGAAACAGCCCGGCTTGTCGGCCGTGTAAGCCAGCTCCATCCCCGGCGCATGGCCCAGCGCCCGCATGGTCGCGGCCACCGCCTGGCGGAAATCCTCGATGGGGCTGGTTTCAGCCATTCCCTACTTCTTCGCCTTCACCGCGATGCTTTCCGGCAGGTCCTCGCCGAACACGCGCTGATAATATTCGGCCACGATGCTGCGTTCGGCCTCGTCGCACTTGTTCAGGAACGACAGGCGGAAGGCAAAGCCGACATTGTTGAAGATCACCGCGTTCTGCGCCCAGGTGATCACCGTGCGCGGGCTCATCACCGTGGAGATGTCACCGCCCATGAAGCCGGCGCGGGTCATGTCGGCCACGCGCACCATGTTGGACACGGTCTTGCGGCCGGCCTCGGTGTCGAATTCCTTCACCTTGGCGGTCACGATGGCGCTTTCGGTGTGGTGCGGCAGATAATTCAGCGTGGTGACGATGCTCCAGCGGTCCATCTGGCCCTGGTTGATCTGCTGGGTGCCATGATAGAGCCCGGTGGTGTCGCCCAGGCCCACGGTGTTGGCGGTGGCAAACAGCCGGAACCATGGGTTGGGACGGATCACCCGGTTCTGATCGAGCAGGGTCAGCTTGCCTTCCACTTCCAGCACGCGCTGGATCACGAACATCACGTCCGGGCGGCCGGCGTCATATTCGTCGAACACCAGCGCCGTGGGGGTCTGCAGCGCCCAGGGCAGCAGGCCTTCGCGGAATTCGGTCACCTGCGCGCCGTTCCTCAGCACGATGGCATCCTTGCCGATCAGATCGATGCGGCTGATGTGGCTGTCGAGGTTGATGCGCACGCACGGCCAGTTGAGGCGGGCGGCCACCTGCTCGATATGGGTGGATTTGCCGGTGCCGTGATAGCCCTGCACCATCACGCGGCGGTTGAAGGCAAAGCCGGCAAGAATGGCCAGCGTGGTGTCTGGGTCGAACACATAGGCCGGATCCAGATCCGGCACGCGATCATCCTTCACCGAAAAGGCCGGCACAGCCATATCGATATCGACGCCGAACACCTCACGGGCGTCCACCGTGGTGTCCGGCGCATTCATCGCCACCGGCGGGGTTTCGTGCATATCGCTCACGTGTTGTTCGACTCCGTCTTATATCCGGCTGCTGCCTTCAGGTGCGTAAAGGCGTTGACCACCGCCTGCAACTTCCCTTCGTGGCTTCTGTCCCCCCCATTGCTGTCAGGGTGGTAGCGGCGCACGAGCCCACGATAGGTGCGGCGGATGTCGGCCGCGGTGGCATTGCGGTCAAGCCCCAGCGTGCCCAGGGCCTGAGCATCGCCCTTGTCGGCCCAGCGTCCGGGTGGTGAGCGTGACGACCGCAGCGGTTCATCGAACAGCCCATGCGGATCGCCAAAGGTGAAGGCCATGCGGCCGCCGCGCACCACATCCTTCTCCCACCCGGCCAGTGGCGATTGGGCGGCATGAATCTCGTCGGGCGAGAGGCCATCGAAATAATTATAGCCAGCGTTGAACGCGCGGACATGATCAAGGCACAGATATTGCCAACCGCCGACATCGCCCGGCACCCGATTGGACCGCGGCGCCCGGAATTCGCCACTGCCGGCACAGCCCGGCCAGCCACAGGCCTGCGGCTCGGGGGTTTCCACCCGCCCGTGCCACCGGCTGTGGCGTGGTTGGCTTTGGCTTGAAATATCTGTCGTCCTTCTGTCTGCCCGGTCTATAACGGCCTCGACAGGAGACGATATGGGCAAGGTTGCCGCAGAAATCCAATCCCGGCTGATGGCCGCACTGGCGCCGACCGCCCTTGAGGTGATCGACGACAGCCACCAGCACCATGGCCATGCCGGTCATCGCGGCGACGATGCCGAATCGCATTTCACCGTGAAGATCAACGCAGCCAGCTTTGCCGGGCAAAGCCGCATCGCCCGCCAACGCGCCGTTTATGCCGCGCTGGGCGATCTGGTCGCGCCTGATCGCATTCACGCCCTGCGCATCGTCGCATCGGCCCCCGGCGACGCCTGATGCGCGCCGCGATTGCCGCCCTTGCCCTGCTGGTCGCCGCACCGACGCTGGCCGCCACCGAAGCAGCCGGCAGCCTGGACGGCGTCACCATCATCGATCGGCTGGACGTGAACGACATCGCCGCCGGCAGCGTGCAGCGCTTCTGGTTCCGCGCCGGGATGAGCCCCGTCGGCCAGCCGTGGCTGGTGCCAGTGGTGGTGGTCAAAGGCGCCCAACCCGGCCCGCGCCTGCTGCTTACGGCCGGCATCCACGGCGATGAACTGAACGGCATCGCCGTTATGCACCGGCTGGCCGCCACGGTGGACCCAGCCAAGCTGGCCGGCACGCTCACGCTGGTGCCCGGCCTCAATCCGCCCGGCCTGCTGCAATCGACCCGGCAATGGACGCCGGACTGGTCCCGCAGTGCCCCCAATCTGAACCGTGAGCTGCCCGGCAAGGAGGGCGGTTCTGCCATCGCCGATTTCGCCGGCCGCCTGTGGAGCCGCCTGATCCGCCCCAATGCCGACAGCGCGGTGGACCTGCACACCCAATCCCGCGGCACGGCCTATATGATGTATGCCTTTGCCTCCACGCCGCGCACCCGCCGCATGGCTGAACTGGTGGCGCCCGACATCATCAAGATGGACAAGGGCGACAAGGGCACGGTGGAAAACACGCTGACCGATGATGGTGTGCCGGCCATCACGCTGGAACTGGGCCGGCCCGAGATGTTCGACGACACGATGATCGCCCGCGCCGAATCTGGCCTCACCAATCTGATGCGCGAGATGAAGATGCTGCCCGGCAAGGTGACGCCGCCGCCAGCCGGCCTGACCGTGGCCAATGATATCGTTGCAGCCCGCGCGCGCCTGCCCGGCTGGGCCCGCCTGCTGCTGCCGATCGGCAGCGCGGTGAAGAAGGATCAACCGATCGCCGAAGTGCGCGATGCCTTTGGCCGCAGCCTGGAAACGGTAGTGGCACCGGCCGATGGCCGCATCAACATGATCACCACCGATCCCCGCGTCGCCGCCGGCGACACCATTGCCCGCATCGTCTGGTGGTCCCCCGATCCTGCGTGCCAGAACGGTTGCTGACTTGAGTTGGAAGCGCGCAGCGGCTATCCGCAACAGCGCGCCGGATTAGCTCAGCGGTAGAGCAGCGGTTTTGTAAACCGAAGGTCGGGGGTTCAATCCCCTCATCCGGCACCATTTCCCGGCTTTCGCCGCCGGCCGATCACGACGGCCAACAGTGTTGTCGCGAGGATCGGACCAAGCCAGTCCGCCACTTGCGCCGGTTGGCTCCACAATAGGGCATCGGCCGCCCCCCACCATGGCAGATTGGCACGCAAGCCATCGCCGAACTGTTCGATCCAGCGATATTCTGCCTGCGCCACCTCTCGCCCCAGGAAATAGCCGCTGGCCAGCGCCGCTCCGATCCACCAATTGCGGGTGGTGAGGCCGATCACGGCCTGGATGGCCACAGCGGCCAGCGCATGTTCGACAAGATTCATCATCGGCTCACCGGTTTCCTGTGCTGCGGCCACAGCTTGCCCAATGTCAGGCGCGTGCAAAAGCGGCCCGCCCTACGCAATCGTCCGCTCTTTCCTTTTTGCCAGTGGCCAAGCAGGGTCAGGCGTGAGAGCCTGTGCGCTGTAACATGCAATAATCCATACAAGGGGAAGATGCGCCATGCATTTCGAATATAGCGACAAGACCAAGGGCCTGATCGAAAAGCTGCGCGGCTTCATGGACGAGCATATCTACCCCAATGAAGAGCGCTACCATCGCGAAGTGCAGGAAGGCGAACGCTGGAAAGTGCTGCCGGTGATCGAGGAGCTGAAGCCCAAGGCGCGCGAAGCCGGGCTGTGGAACCTGTTCCTCAACATCTGCGATCACGATACCGGCGAATGGAAGGGCCCCGGCCTCACCAACCTCGAATATGCGCCGCTGGCCGAGGAAATGGGCCGCGCTGGCTGGTCATCCGAAGTGTTCAACTGCTCCGCGCCCGATACCGGCAACATGGAAGTGCTGCGCACCTATGGTAGCGAAGAGCAGAAGCAGACCTGGCTGAAGCCGCTGATGGCCGGCGAAATCCGCTCCGCCTTCCTGATGACCGAACCGGCTGTCGCTTCTTCCGACGCGACCAACATCGAAACCTCCATCCGCCGCGACGGTGATCATTATGTCGTCAACGGCCGCAAATGGTGGTCGTCGGGCGTGGGTGATCCGCGCTGCAAGATTGCCATCGTGATGGGCAAGACCGATCCATCCGCGCCGCGGCACAGCCAGCAGAGCCAGATCCTGGTGCCGCTGGATGCACCCGGCATCACCAAGCTGCGGCCCTTGAATGTGTTCGGCTTTGATGACGCGCCGCACGGCCACTTCGAAGTGATTCTGGACAATGTGCGCGTGCCGGTTGCCAACATGATCCTGGGCGAAGGCCGCGGCTTTGAAATCGCGCAGGGCCGCCTTGGCCCGGGCCGCATCCACCACTGCATGCGCTCCATCGGTGCCGCCGAACGCGCGCTGGAAAAGATGGTGAAGCGCCTGAAGAGCCGCGTCGCTTTCGGCAAGCCGATTTCGGAACACAGCCTGTGGCACGAACGCATCGCCGATTCGCGCATCGCCATCGAACAGGCCCGCCTGCTCACGCTCAAGGCCGCCTACATGATGGACACAGTCGGCAACAAGGCCGCGGCCAACGAGATCGCGATGATCAAAGTGGTGGCACCGAACATGAGCTGCCTCATCCACGATCACGCCATCCAGGCCCATGGCGGCGGCGGCGTGTGCCAGGATTACGGCCTCGCCAGTGGCTATGCCGGCCAGCGCACCCTGCGCCTTGCCGACGGCCCGGACGAAGTGCACCGCGCGGCCATCGCCAAGAACGAACTGCGGAAATACAACTAAGGCTGCAAGGAGGCGGGGAAGGGCTTGCACCACAAGCCCTCCCCTGCTACCCGCGCCATCTGCCGAAGGGGCGCTCAGGCGCTTCATTTCCCTGGTGTGCGGCCATGGCGGAATTGGTAGACGCGCAACGTTGAGGTCGTTGTGGCCGAAAGGCCGTGGAAGTTCGAGTCTTCTTGGCCGCACCATTTGGGAACAATACCGGGCCGGCTTTGCCGGATAGGTTGGTAAGCGCACAATCGAGCGGTTATCTCCAAATTGTAATCGCTCTGCCGCACTTCGTGTTTAATGGACCGCGATGTTCATGGGTGTGCAGGGGCAAGAATCGCGCGGGCGGGGGCCGCCATGGTTTGGTATGGCCGGCGATTTGCCGCGGTTGCTGCTGGGCGGTTTGGCAGCCTTTGCGGCCTATTTTGCCATGTACGCATTCCGCAAACCGCTGGCCGTAGCAAGCTGGACCGATGTCGGCTTTCACCCCTTCGGCCTTGATTACAAAACGGCGCTCGTCATCGTGCAGGTGGTGGGATATGCCGCCTCCAAGCTCATTGGCATCAGGGTGATGGCTGAATTTGGCCGCATAGGCCGAGCCAGCGTCATCTTCGGCCTGATCAGCATTTCATGGGCCTGCCTGATTGCCTTTGCGCTGCTGCCGCCGGTGCTTGGTCTGGCCTGTATCTTGATGAACGGCTTTGCACTTGGGATGATCTGGGGGCTGGTGTTCAGCTATCTGGAAGGGCGGCGCACCACCGAACTTCTGGGTGCCATGTTGTGCGGGGCGTTCATCCTGGCCTCGGGGGTCGTCAAGTCGGCCGGTGCGCTGTTGTTGCAGGAAGGCGTGCCGGAACACTGGATGCCAGCTGCAACCGGCCTGCCGTTTTTCCCGGTGCTGATCCTGTCTTTATGGCTGTTGGAGCGGATGCCGGCGCCATCGGCCGCTGACGAGGCTGAGCGAACGCCGCGCCGCCCCATGGACAAGACCGAGCGGGCGGCCTTTCTGCAGGCGCATGGGCTACCGATGGCGCTGTTGACGGCCAGTTATATCGTGCTCACCGCCATGCGCGATTTCCGGGACAATTTCTCGGCCGAACTCTGGACGGCGTTGGGCATGGGCGGGTCGGCAGCGGTGTTTTCCGCCAGCGAGTTGCCGGTGGCGGTGATCGCGCTCGGTGCACTTGCCGGGCTGATCCTGGTGCGCGACAACGTGAAGGCAATGTTGGCGATGCACGGGGTAATCATGCTGGGCGGCGCGCTTTTGGGGCTGGGCACATTGGCTTTCCAGGCCGGCCTACTTGGCCCGATGCCGTGGATGATTCTGGCCGGTGCAGGGCTTTATCTGGCCTATCTACCGTTCAACGCCATGCTGTTTGACCGCATGATTGCCGTGCTGGGCCGAACGGCCAATGCCGGTTTCCTGATCTACATTGCCGACACTGCTGGGTATGCGGGCAGCATCGCCCTCCTGCTGTGGCGCAGCCTGTTTGCCCCTTCGGTGGACTGGGTGCCCTTGTTCATCGCATTTGCCCATGTCGCAGCCGTGCTCATTATCGTGCTTACCGGTATTTCGGCCCTGTATTTCTGGCGCCGGGCCGGCCAAAAACGGGGGATTCCTGATTGTCTGACGTGATCGTGGTGGGCGCCGGTATTGTCGGTTTGGCCCATGCGTTGGCTGCGGTACGCGCTGGCGCGCGGGTGACGGTGGTCGACCGGGACGCGCGCGCGAATGGCGCCTCCATCCGCAATTTCGGCTTCATCACCGTCACCGGGCAGGAACAAGGCCGGGTGTGGCGCCTGGCAAGGCGCAGTGCCGCCATCTGGCGGAACGTGGCACCCGCCGCTGGCATCCGCATCGATCAGGAAGGTCTGCTTGTTGTGGGGCAGCGCCCTGAATCATCGGCGGTCCTTGATGCCTTCATGGCCACTGAAATGGGAGACGGGTGCCAGCGCCTGAACCCATCTTCGGTCGCCGATCTCTGCCCGCAGGCCCATGCGCCTGCTGGCGCCATCCTCAGCACGCATGATCTGCGCGTCGAATCGCGCGAAGCGCTGCCCCGACTGGCCGCCTGGCTGGCCGAGGTGCATGGCGTGCGCTTCCGTTTCGGCAGCGCCGTAGTGGGTATGGAAACCGGCCGTGTCGCGTTGGCCAATGGTGAAGCGCTGGCGGCCGATGCCATTTTCGTCTGCCCCGGCGATGACTGGGCCTCGCTGTTCCCGTCGATTTATGCCGAGGAATCAATTACTCGCTGCAAGCTGCAGATGCTGCGCCTTGCGGCACCCAGCTGGCGGCTGCCGGCCCCGGTCATGAGCGATCTCAGCCTGGTCCGCTACCTCGGCTATGCCGCGCTGCCCGAAGCTGCAGCGTTGAAGGCCCGGCTGGAACAGGAACAAGCCGAAGCCCTTGGTTGGGGCATCCATCTGATTGTGGTGCAGAGCGCCGATGGGAGCCTGGTGGTGGGTGACAGCCATGAATATGGCCCGACACCTGACCCCTTCGGTCGTGCCGACATCGATGCCGCCATGCTTCGCCAGTATGAGGCGGTTCTGGGCGCGGTTCCTGCAGTGGCCGAACGCTGGACCGGCACCTATGCCTCGGCCGCCGGCCACAGCATCGTGCGCTCACCGATGCCCGGCGTGCACTTGGTGGTGGTAACCAGTGGCACCGGTGCTTCCACCGGATTCGCGCTGGCCGAAGAAGTGGTGAACGGCGTGTTCGGCAATAGGGAGCCAATCTGTTGAGCGCAAATCTGCAGGCTGTGGTGTTCGACTGGGCGGGCACGATGATCGATTTCGGCAGCCGCGCGCCAGTGGTGGCGCTGCTCAAGCTGTTCGAAGGCTTTGATGTGCCGATCAGCGAGGCCGAGGCCCGGGCCGACATGGGGATGGCAAAGCGCGACCATATCGCCGCCATTCTCGCCCAGCCGCGTGTGGCTGCCGCCTGGGCCGCGCGCTCTGGCAAGACCCCTGACGTGACAGACGGTGACCGGCTGTTTGCCCGCATTACCCCTCTAATGCAGGCCGCCGCACGCGAAACCGCCGTGCTGATCCCCGGCGCTGCCGACGTGGTGCGCCAGTTGCGCGGACAAGGCGTGAAGATCGGTTCGTGCACCGGCTATACGCGGGAAATGATGGCCGATATCCTGCCCGCCGCCGCCGCGCAGGGTTATACCCCTGATTGCCTCGTATGCGCCGGTGACACGGCCTTCGGTCGGCCTTCGCCATTGATGCTGTGGAAGAACATGGTGGAACTGGGGGTATGGCCAGCCGCCGCTGTGGTTAAGGTGGACGACGCTGCGGTGGGCATAGCCGAGGGGCGCAGCGCCGGCACTTGGACGGTGGGTGTGGCCGCCAGTGGCAACAGCGTTGGCCTGTCGGCCGAGGCGCTGACGGTGCTTCCAGTGGAGGAGCGGGCCGATCGTATCGCAGCTGCCCGGGCCGAACTGCTGGCGGCCGGCGCCCATGTGGTGATCGATACCGTGGCCGATCTGCCGGCAGTGTTGACCGGCTTTGCTTACGGCTGAGCAGAAACGCGCAGCAGGCTGGCCAGCAGAGGGCGCCAACTGTAGAACGGGGGCACCGCACAGTGGGGATCCTTGGCAGCATCATCCCAACGACGTAGCGTCACGGCATCGGCTGCGTGCGGCTGCGCGCAGAAACGGGCCTGCTCTTCGATGTCCATCGGCCCGCCCTGCAGCACAAGGCTGAGGATGGAGGCGGCGCTGAGACCGGCTTGGTATGCTGGATCGACGGCGCACAGATAGCGCTTGGCCGCGACATGCAGGCGAACGGGTTCGGTGACCGCCGGCCCGAACCAGTGGGCCAGGAGGTCTGCACCCCGCTGTTCGTGGCGGGCATCAACGGTGTCATGCTCAGCCGCAGCGCCCGCATCATCCAGTAACTGGCCGATATCGTGCAGCAGCGCGGCGGCGACGAGTGCAGGGGCAGCACCCGCCGCCTTTGCAAGGGCTGCGCACTGCACGGCATGGGCATATTGCGTCACGTGCTCACCGTAATGCTGCATGCCGGCGGACCGGAATGGCGCCAGCAACTGGTCGAGAGCAGCGTCGGTCATGGCTGTTGCCACCCGGCTCAGCGTTCTGTGTAAAGCCTCACCAGGTCCCGCCGCTCGGTCAGGTTCAAGCCCAGCTCGTCGGCCAGATAGCCATCCGCACCGCCTTTGTGGGCGTCCATCACGGCGAACACTGCTTCGATATAGGCGCGATCGACGCCCATGATGGCCTGCAGCGCTTCGGGCGGCATCCGGCGGAACATGGCCGATTGTGGATCATTGCCACCGGTCAGTTTGCCGGGATCGAAATAGCGGTTGGAGAGCAGGTAATCGCCAATCACGTCTTGACGCCCGACGCCCAGCGCAGTCAGCAGAAGGGCGGCGGCCACGCCGGTCCGATCCTTGCCGGCAGAGCAGTTGAAGGCGAGCGGCGCGCGGCCGGCCAGCAGTTCGCCAAACATTCGGCGGTACTGGCCGTTGAACTGTTTCAAAATCTGCGGATAGGTGGAGGTCATGGCCGCGCGCGCCTGCTCGCCGGAGGGCAGTGTGGGGCCGAACAGGCGGGCGATGGCGCTCATGTCATTCTGATAATCATCGGCGAGCACCACCGGCGCCTTGCCGGCCGGCCAGTTGACCGGTGCCGACGTCCGTTCCCGCACGTCGCGGAAGTCGCAGACGGTGCGGATGCCACGGCCGGCAAGTGTGGCAAAGTCCGCCGGTGTCAGGCTTGCCATCGCGCCAGAACGGAACAACAGGCCCCACCGCACGCTGCGCCCGTCGGCGGCCCTGTAACCACCCAGATCGCGGAAATTATTGCCGCCCTGCAGCGGCAGCAGCCGATCATGCGGCGCCGCCACGGCTTGCGGCGGTGCCACAGCCTTTGCCAAGACGGGCGCCAGCGGCATCAGCATGGCAATCAGGATCAGCGGCAGTCGCATGTGCATTGTGGTTCTCCCGGCTCATCAGACGGCCGGCGTTAGCCCGCCCTTGTGTCAGAGCCATGACAAGCGGAGCGAGTAACCAAATCGCAAGATTTTTGCCGCGAAAGCTTAACTGGAAAGCCAATTTTTGTTCACACACCACCGGTACGCCCCCGGTGGGCATACCGCGACCAGCTGCAAGGCCGGCGCATTCAAAACAGGGGCACCATCATGAAGATCCGTCGGGCCAATCTGGCCACCACATCGCTTGTCGCATTGCTCGTCGCTCAACCTGCGCTGGCAGCTGATGCGGCCGCTGCCGCAAATGCCGAGGCAGAGGGTCTGGCCGAAATCGTGGTCACCGCGCAAAAGCGCAGCGAAAATCTGCAGAGGACACCGATCGCCATTGCCGTGCTGGACAGCGCCGTGCTGGCTGACCGCCACGTGGTGTCGCTGCTCGATCTTGGCGATGGCGCCATCCCGTCGCTGAAGATTGCACCCTTCTTTTCGCGCCCCGGCGTGCTCGTGATCAACATCCGCGGCGTCGGCGTGATGGCGGACAGCAACCAGCCGGCCCGCGATCAGGGCGTCGGCGTTTATGTTGATGGCGTCTATCTCGGCCGCGCCCAGGGCTTGGGCGCTGCGCTTTATGATGTCGAGAATATCGAAGTGCTAAAGGGCCCGCAGGGCACCCTGTTCGGCCGCAACACCATGGGCGGCGCGGTGAGCATCGTCACCAAGAAGCCCAGCGGCCAGTTCAAGTTCAATTCCACATTCGGCATTGGCAATTACGGCAGCCATAACGTGGTCAGCCACATCGATCTGCCGGAAGTCGCCAACATCAGCTTCAAGATCGATGGCGTGATTTCGCGTCGCGGCGGCATGGTGAAGAATCCCTTGCAAGGCGCCAACGATTTTAACAGCTTCGATAAGCGCGGTCTCCGTCTCGAGGCGTTATGGAAGCCTTCGGACAGCGTCAGCGTCGATGTCGCGGTGGACAACTCTTACGATGCCACCAGCACCATGTATTTGCAGCTGGTCTCCCGCCCCCTCGGCCTTCCGGCCACTGCCACCGCCCCCGCGATCCCACCCAACTTCGTGGCGGCGATCAACCCGGTGTCGGCAACCCGGCTCAGCGCCGCCAAGGTGGGCGTGCCGCAGCCGCTCAGCATCGGCAAGACCGAAGGCTATCGCCTTGGCATGGAATGGGACGCGTCTTCCACGCTGAAGTTCAAGTCGATCACGGCCTATCGCGTGATGAGCCAGACCCAATGGGACAATGGCTCGGCGGATTCGACGCTGTCGATCGCGCCGACCGCAGCCAATCCCAATGGCAACTTCCTGATCGCCACCAGCGGCGGCCCTTATCAATTCGGCCGGATGAGCGTCGCGCCTTTCCGCCAGAACCAGTTCAGTCAGGAACTGGAAGCAGTCGGCGAAGTTGGCCGCGTCAAGTTCGCGGCCGGCGCCTTGTACTATCAGGAAAAGGTGCAGGACAACGCACAGGCGTTCAACACCATGATCGTCACGGATGCCGCTGGCACCACGTTCGCCCAGCGCCAGATCGATTTTGCCACCCAGGTCGTCCAGCGCGCCAGCTATGTGAAAGTCACCAGCGTTGGTGTGTTCGGCCAGGGCACGTACACGCCGCCGGTTGCGGACGACAAGATCCACCTCACCCTGGGTGGCCGTTGGACCCGCGACCAAAAGCAGGGCAATCTTTTCACCATCAACGGCGCCCTGCCGATTGTGCCGGTGAATGGCGTCAACGTCTCTGCCAAGATCCCGCTTGATCAAGCCTGGAGCCGCTTCGATCCGCTGGTCAACCTCGCTGTCGAAGTGACAGACGATATCCTGGTCTATGGCAAGTGGAGCACTGGCTATCGTTCGGGCGGCGCCAGCTCGCGCTCGCTGACCTACCGTTCGTTCAACCCCGAAACCGTCTCGATCTTCGAAATCGGCGGCAAGACCGAGTTTTTCGACAACCGGGTGCGCTTCAACTTCGCGGCGTTCACAGGGACGTACAAGAATATCCAGCTCGATTTCAGCGGCCTGTATGAAGACGTGATCAACGGTGTCCGCGTCACCACCACCCGCACCACCACCGATATCATCAATGCGCCGGGCACCGGCCGGGTGAAGGGTTTCGAACTTGAATTTTTGGTCAACCCGGCCAAGGGCCTGACCCTGTCGGCCAGCTACGCCAAGAACATTGTCACCATCCCGCCGACGCTCAACCCGTTCCCGCAGACGGGCGGCGTGGTGATATCCGTGCCAGTGCCGATCTATCAGGTCTACACGCCGGAAAACACCGCCAGTGCCTCGATCGACTATGATTTGCCGATCCAGGACTTCAAGCTGCACGCCCACCTTGATGGCAATTATGACTCGGGCTTCTATGCCAACTACACCGACGTGACCTATGATCCGGTCACCCGCGCCGTGCGCTATGCCCAGCCGAAGGGCGAGGCGGGTTTCATCGTCAACGGCCGTCTGGCTCTTGCCGATATCCCGCTGGGCGGCAACGACGGCAAGCTGACCGTAGCAGTCTGGGCCCGCAACTTGTTCAACCGGCAGTTCCTCTTCTACAAGTCCGGCAGCCCGCAAGGCGGCGTCAGTGGCTTCTTCAACGATTTCCGGACCTTTGGTGTGGAAGCCAATGTGCGCTTCTGATCATCGTCCCGGCCGTTTCGCGATGGGTTCATGACCATCGCACAGTGATGGGGCTGCTTTCCTCTGTTTGAGGGCTGAAGCGCAGCCGGGATTGAAAATGCGTATATCAGCTGGGCGAGCACGAGAACCAACGTGCTCGCCCAGCCTCGTTTAACTGACAGAAGCATCAATTTGTCCGGCGCGCTTCCGCGATTGGACGGGCTCTACCTTCGACTGGCTAAAAATCAGCCAATCCGCCGGCCAGGTCACTGACGGTGACCGCTTCGCGCTGCCGCCGGAATGAGATGGGTTAACCAGACGGCAATAACTGCTAGCGCGCCGCGCGGCAGCCGATGACCCGTGACAACTGGCTGCTCACGCCGCCGTACCAATGGCGCTGGTGTTCGTCACCGATGGCGCGACCACCGGCATCGACGTGCTGGCCGGCGAACAGGCTTGGCCCGTCAGTTGAGGCTGCCGCCCTTTCAGACAATGCAGATTATCAGCGCTTCTCCATCGGGAGGCCCAGTGGCATCGGCCCGCCGCTGGCCCAGTCCAGCAGTTCCACCATATGGACGGTGTGCAGTTCGGGCCGGGCGATCTGGCCGATGCAACCGATGTTGCTGCTGGCCACGATATGGGCGCCGGTGGCGGCCAGCGCGGCCTGCTTACGGGCTTTCAGTGTGGCCGACATTTCGGGCTGCAGGATTGCATAACTGCCGGCCGATCCGCAGCAGATATGGGCTTCTGCCGGATCGCGTACGTCAAAGCCGGCATTCACCAGTAATTGGCGCGGAGCAACCTTGACCTGCTGGCCGTGCTGCAGGGAACAGGCACTGTGCCAAGCCACAGGCAGGCCGGGCGCGATGCGCTGTGGCAGCGGCGGCAGCAAGGCCAGATATTCGGAAATGTCGCGCGCCAAGGCCGCAATGGCGGCGGCGCGGGCGGCCATGGCAGGATCATCAGCAAACAGCGCCGCATAATCCTTGATCACCGTGCCACAGCCCGAGGCGGTGATGATGATGGCATCGACGGGCCCTGCCGCTTCCCAGGCTTCGATGTTGGCACGAGCATGGGCGGCAGCAGCGGCCTCGCGGCCGAGATGATGATCGATCGCACCGCAGCAGGCCGATTGGCGGGTGATCACCACTTCCACACCGTGGCGGGCGAGCAGGCGCAGCGCGGCATCGTCGATGGCCGGGCGCAACACCGGCTGCACGCAGCCCAGGTGCAGGATCACCCGGCCGCTGCGGGCACCCACAGGCGGTAGCGGCGCCCGGCGCTCGGCCAGGCCCGGTGCCGGCACGGCATCCGGCACCATCGCCAGCATGGCCGCCAGCCGTGCCGGCAGCATCGGCGCGAGGCCGCGTACCAGCCGGCCAGCGCGCAGCAACGCGCGGAATGGGCCGCGCCGGGTGAACACCGCCGGCAACAGGGCGCGCAGCAGCCGATCGGGCAACGGCCGGCGATGGGCGCTTTCGATATGGGCGCGGGCTGCGTCGACAAGATGCATGTAATCAACGCCCGACGGGCAGGTGGTGGTGCACGACAGGCACGACAGGCAGCGATCGATATGGTGCACGGCGCGCGGCGATGGAGCCACTTCCGGGTTGGCCAGCATGTCCTTCATCAGCCAGATGCGGCCGCGCGGACTGTCCAGCTCATCGCCGGTGACGAGATAGGTAGGGCAAGTGGCGGTACAGAACCCGCAATGCACGCATTTGCGGATGCGATCCTGCGCGGCGGCAACGTCGATGCTGGTCATGCCGCGCCTCCCGGTGCAGCGGCGGGGGAGAGGATGCCGGCGGGATCGAACAGCGCCTTCACCCGCGCCGACAGGGCCGCCAGACCCGGCTCCAGCGGCGCACGGGCCGGAATGGCGGAAGCAGGTCCGCGCAGCCGTTCGGCATGGCCATCGCGTCCAGCGGCTTGCGCCACGAGGCCATGCACATCCAGATCGGCGGCACCAGCCGGCAGTAGCACCCAGGCCAGGGCGCCGGCCCAATCCAGCCGCAGGCGCGCGTCCGGCGGCAGCAACGCAGCCAGCGCCGGCGCGCGGTTGGCAGGCAGCGGGCAACGCCAGATGATATCGTCGGCGCGGGCGTGGCCATAGAGGCTGGCGATGGCCGCCCAAAGCGCGCGGCTGGCGTCGCCCTCGATCAATGTGCTGGCCGGCAGCCTGGCGCGGGCAGCATCCACCAGCGCCGGCAGGACGGACGGGCTGGATTCGATGCGCAACTGCACCTCGCCCTCGCTCCACGCCGCGCCAGTGATACCCCCATCTAGCATCAGCGCATGGGCTATGATGCGCACCGCTTTGGCCGCCGTGTCGGCGGGCAGCAGCAATGTCGCCTGCGCCGGGGCCAGCGGCAGCACTTTCAGGGTGATCTGCGTCAGCACCGCCAGCGTACCGCGTGAGCCGGTGAGCAGGCGCGGCAGATCGAAGCCCGTCACGTTCTTGAGCACCTTGCCGCCCGCCGTGAAGATCTCGCCGCGCCCGGTCACGCCAGACAGGCCCAACACATGATCGCGGCACGCACCGGCGAATGGCCGGCGCGGGCCAGAAAGCCCGCTCGCCACCGCGCCGCCGATGGTGCCATGGCCCAGGCCCCAGATTGCATCGGGAGACGGCGGCTCGAACGCCAGACACTGGCCGGATTGGGCCAACAGCTTTTCGACATGATCCAGCGGAGTCGATGCCGGCAGGGTGAGCAGCAATTCGCCCGGATCATGATCGATGCTGCCACCAAGGCCGGTCAGATCCAAGTCCGCGTCTGCGGCGCCGGGGCCGATGCCGGGCCGGCTGCCGGTGCCGGAAACGGCCAACGACCGCCCATGCACCGCTGCATCGGGGATCATCTCGGCCAGTTCCTCGATCGTGGCAGGACGATAAGCCATCAGAATCGGGGCAGTTCAGGGAACGGCAGCCGCCCACCGTGCACGTGCATGTGGTTCATTTCGGCACAGCGCGAAAGGGTGGGGAACAGCTTGCCGGGATTGAGCAGGCCGTGCGCGTCAAAGGCGCATTTCAGCCGGCTCTGCACCTCAATATCAATGGTTGAGAACTGGTGTTCCATCAGGTCGCGTTTCTCGACACCCACGCCATGTTCGCCGGTCAGCACGCCACCGGCATCGACGCAGGCCATCAGGATTTCGGCGCCGGCCGCTTCCGCTGCCTCGGTCTGGCCCGGCACAGAAGCGTCATACATCACCAGCGGGTGGAGGTTACCGTCGCCAGCGTGAAAGACATTGGCGACCCCAAGGCCGTGGCGGGCAACGATGGCGCTGATCTTGCCGAGCACCGCACCAAGCTGGCGGCGCGGGATGGTGCCATCAACGCAATAATAATCCGACGCGATGCGCCCCACGGCGGGAAACGCCGCCTTGCGCCCAGCCCAGAACAGCAGGCGCTGCGCCTCGTCGGTGGAGGCGCGCAGATGGGTGCAGTTGTGGGCGTTGGCGATTTGGGTGATGCGGGCAAGCTGATCGTCCACCTCCGCCACGCTGCCATCGGCCTCGGCAATCATCAGCGCTTCAACATCAGTGGGATAGCCGGCCTGCACAAAATCTTCGGCGGCGCGAATGGCCGGTGCGTCCATCATCTCGAGCCCCGCCGGGATGATGCCGGCGGCGATGATGGCCGCCACGCAATCACTGGCATCGGCGACGGAGGGAAAACCCAGCAACAGCGCGCGGCTCGTGGCGGGTTTGGGCAGGATGCGCACCGTGGCTTCGGTGACGACGCCCAAAAGCCCTTCCGAACCGCAGACCAGCCCGAGCAGATCATAACCGGCCTGCTCCTGCCCCGGCCCGCCCAGACGCAGCACGGTGCCGTCCATCAGCACCAACTCCACGCCCAGCAGATTGGGGCTGGTGGTGCCATATTTCAGGCAATGCACCCCGCCGGCATTTTCCGCGACATTACCGCCGATCGAGCAGGCAATCTGGCTGGATGGATCGGGCGCATAGTAAAAGCCCTTGTGGGCAATGGCCTGAGAGACGGCGAGATTGGTGACACCCGGCTGCACTACGGCGCAGCGATTGTCGTAATCCACGCTCAGGATGCGGTTGAAGCGCGCCATGCCGAGCACAATGCCATCGGCCAGCGGCAGCGCGCCGCCCGAAAGCGACGTGCCCGAACCGCGCGCCACCACCTTCACGCCATTGGCATGGCACCAGGCCAGAACCTTGCTCACCTGTTCGGTCGTCCGCGGCAACACCACGGCCAGCGGGCTCTGCCGGTACATCACCAGCCCATCACTGCCATAGGGCGAGACGCCTGCCGCATCGGCGATTACCCCATCCGGCACGATGGCGGCGAGGGCAGCGGCGATCTGGGCCTGTCGGGCCAGCACTGTCGCGTCGGGTTCGGGCATCTTCATGCGATCACCCTGCGCCGAAGCCCGCCTGCTTTGCCAGCGCCAAATATGCGCCCCGGTGCCGCATTCCGGTGACAATTGCATCCTGTGCACCAAGCCGGGTGATCACAAAATGTGAAGCCCCGGCGATTATTGGCGTCACAACCAGAAGCGCATACCCGTCCTGATCGACCAGCCGCCGGGATTTTCGCCCGCAGCCTGCGCCAGCCGCGCTGACTCGCCCAGCCGCCGCTCAAACATCACCGCAACATAGGGCGCCACGCGGCGGGTGATTTCATACCGGGTCAGCACGCCGGCCTCGATGATGGCCGGGCCAGGCGCGATCAAGCGCTCCGGCACACGCGTCAGATAGATGTCGGTTTCAAACAGGGGCTGCACCACCAGCCGGTTGGTCATCCTGAGATCGAACGACTGGCGCAGGCGCAGCAGCACGTCGCCCTTGAAGCCGAAGAAGGCATGCGCTTCGGTTTCGAAGAACAAGGGCGACAGGCCCTGAACGCCGACCACGGCATAGCTGCGGGCATCGGGCTGGATATCGTGGCGCAGGCCGGCCTGCAGATCGAAGAACATCGCGATGTTGCGGCTGTAAAGCGCCTGGAACTCGCTCTGCTCCAGCCGCGGCCCCTTGGTCTCGCCCTCGGTGCGCCACCAGAATTTGTTCACGTCGCCGCCAATCCAGCCCTGCACCTCCCAGTTGGCGACCCACTTGCCGTCAAAGCGGGTGATGTCGGCTTCCTCGACCAGCGTGTAATTGTTGACGGCATCGCCGTGGCCGTGGCCCTCTTGTCCCAGCGCAGGCGCGGCCAAAAGGGCAGCAAGCAGGACGGCGCGCATCAATGGACATGACCCGCAGCCGGCACGGCCTTGCCATCCGGGCCCAGCACATTGGCCACCACCAGCTTGCCCATCATGCCCGAATTCATGTGATAGAGCAGGTGGCAGTGCAGCGGCCATTCGCCGGCTTCGTTCGCCGTCAGGATGATCGACTGGGTGCGGCCCGGCGCCACCACGATCACGTTCTTTTCCGGCATCAGCCCCGGCGCCTGGCCGTTTTCCACTTCAAAGAACTTGCCGTGCAGGTGCATCGGGTGCGCCATCATCGTTTCGTTGATGAAGGTGACGCGCACGCGCTCGCCAAACTTCACGTCGATGGGCGGGCCTTCGCCGAACTTGTGGCCGTTCAGCGTCCAGATATAGCGCTCCATATTGCCCTGCAGCCGCACGATGATCTCGCGGGTAGGGGCAGCCGCATCGGCCTTGGGCTGCAACGCCACCAGATCGCGCATGGAGAGCACGCGGGCGCCATAAGGCGCGCCGGTGGCCCAGCCAAAGACGCGGCCCGAACCATCAGTGTCGCCTTCCTTGCCCAGCACCGGCATGTTCATCATGCCCTTCATCTTGCTGTGGTCCATGCCGGCCATCGGGTCCTTGCCATAGCCATAATCGACCACCGGGAAGGGCGTGCCGCCCGCAGGCTTCTCGGCCAACGCCACGGCGCTGCCGGCACGCGGGCCGGCGGCCTTGGGGGTACAATGGCCCATGACTGCATGTTCCGGCGGGCAATCAGGGTCAGCCGGCTTCACGGCCGCGGGAGCCTTGGGGGTGCAATGGCCCATCGCCGCATGCTCGGGCGGGCAATCAGGGTCGGCAGCGCCAGCCGCAACAGGCGTCACGCCGGCAATCTGGCAATGCCCCATGGCGGCATGTTCGGCACTGCACGCTTCGCCCGGCGCCGGCATGCTGTGACCCATCTCGGCCAGCAACAGCACCTGCTTGGGCCGCGCCGCCGGTGCGGCCACGATCAGTGCCGGATCACTGGTCAACCGCCCCAGCACACTGGCGCGCCGGTCGAGCGTTTCCACCCACAACGCATGGGCGCCGGGCGGTGGCTCCACGATCACGTCATAGGTTTCAGCCACGCCCATCCGAAATTCATCCACCGCCACCGGCTGCACCGGCCGGCCATCGGCGGCAACGATGGTCATCGGGACACCCGGAATGCGGATGTCCATGAAGCTCATCGCGCTGCCGTTGATGAAGCGCAGCCGCACGCGCTGGCCGGGCTGGAAGGCCAGGGTCGGCCCCGCCGCGGTTGGCCGGCCGTGCATCAGCAACGCATAGCCGGTGACATCGGCAATATCGGTCGCATCCATGCGCATGTCGCCCCAGGCTGCGCGCTCGGCCATGGTCGCCTGCATCCCGAACTTCTTCGCGTCGCGCATCAGTTCGGGCAGCGTGCGCTTGTTCCAGTTGTAATAACCGGAATCGCTTTTCAGATTTTTCTGCACCCGGGCCGGATCTTCACGCGTGTGGTCCGACAGCAGGATCACATGCTCCACGTCAGACTTGATAGGGTCCTCGGCCTTGGGCGCGATGATCAGCGCGCCATATTGGCCGGCCTGTTCCTGGCCCCCGCTGTGGGCGTGATACCAATAGGTGCCGCTCTGCCTTATGCGGATGCGATAGGTGTAGGTCTCGCCCGGCGCGATGCCGGCAAAGCCGTTGAACCCCGGCGCACCATCATAAGCGCCATCTACCAACAACCCGTGCCAATGGATGGAGGTGGTGGCGCTCAGCTTGTTGGTGACGCGCACCACCGCTTCCTCGCCCTCCGTGAAGCGCAAGGTTGGGCCGGGCACGGTGCCGTTGATCGCGATCACGCTGTCGGTGCGGCCAGGCACGATCTGCATCGCTGCCCGCTCCACCACCAGATCATAGGTGCCCGCCTGCGCCAGCGTGGGCAGCAGCAGACAGAGGGCAAGAAGGAACATTCGCAACATCATGCCGCTCCATGAACCGCCAACATCCAGAAGGCCATGGCGATCATCGTCACATTCTCCAGCAGCGACACAAAGCCCAAGGGCACGTTGCTGCCGCCGCCCACGCAGGCGCAGGTGAGCGTGCGGCGCTCGATGTAGACCGCCTTGATCACCGAGACTGCGCCGATGGAGCCAATGAAAAGCGCAATCGCCGACGCCAACCACACCAGTTGGCCGGACAACATCAGCACACCGGCCGCGGCCTCCGCCCAGACATAGACAGCGGCATAGGGCAGCCAGGCCCGCGCCAGCAGATCATAGCCGATGAAGCCGGTGACAAAGCCTTCGATATCCTTCAGCTTCAGAAAGGCGAGCACACACATCGCCATGCCGACGAACCATTCGGCGGCATGCAGCGTGAACGGCGTGCCCATGGTGGCCATGCTCAGCGCCAGCGCCATCGCGGCGGCCATGCCGAACAGGGCGATCATCGGGCGATAGCTGATCGCCTTCGGGTCATGCAGCTTCAGCCCAAGCCATTGACGCAGATCATCGTGGCCACCGACGCGCTGGCCGGCGATCCAGATCTGCGGGGTGGTCTTCACGTCGTTGGCGGCCTTGAACGCCTCCACCTCTTCGCGGCTGGTCAGCAGTTGGTCCTCGAAGGCATAGCCGTGGCTGCGCAGCAAATGGCGGGCGCGCAGGCCCCAGGGGCAGACATGATCGGGCAAAGCCACGCGCACCAGCCGGGCCGTGCGGGGAAGCTGAGCATCCATCGGAATCGTCCTTTGCGAATCACTGATGGAACCGTCATAACCTCCGTACCGCGATACGGAGTCAAGCCATGCCATCTCTCACAATCGCCCGCCTGGCCACTACGGCCGGTGTCGGCGTCGAAACCGTGCGCTTCTATCAACGCAAGGGACTGATGGCGGTTCCGGCCAGCAGCGGCGCCGTGCGCCATTACGACGAAGCCGACGTGCAGCGCCTGCGCTTCATTCGCGCCGCCCAGCGCGCCGGTTTCAGCCTGAAGGAAATAGCCGAATTGCTGGCGCTGGATGCCAGCGAGGACCGCGCCCGCGTCCAGGCGCTCACCCGCACGCGGCTGGCCGCGCTCGATGCCGAAATGGCCGAACTCGCTACCGCCCGCGCCATGTTGTCGGGCCTGCTCAGCGAATGCACCAGCGGCAAGGCGGGCCCCTGCCCGATCATCGCCACTTTCACCGGCAAGGCCTGCCATTGATGGCCCCGGCTCGACACGGCCCGGTGTGTCGCCCAATGTGCCGGCCATGAAAATCCTTGCACATAATCCCCCCTTGGCCTGGCTGACCGTGGTGCTGGCCGGGGCCGTGTTGCCTATTGCGGCCATGCTGCTGCTGCGCGATGCGCCGGCGCCGGCACCGCTGGCGCTGATCGGGGGACCGATCCTGGCGGTGGGGCTGATGGGCATGGGCATGATCGCCGCGGCGGCGGCTGGACGGCTGTGGATCGGCCTGGGCCTGGCGCTGCTTGCCGGGGTGGGCCTGATCCTGATCGCGCGGGCGCTGGGCATGCTCGCCCTTCCGCACCCGTTTTCCACCGGGCTGGCGGTGATCATCGCCAGCCTTAGCTTTGCGGCGCGTGGGCTCCTGTTTGCCCGCGCCATGGCCGGCAACGGCTGGCTGATGGCGCTGTTCGTGGTCACCGGCGAAGCGGCGATGCTGGCCACCGCCGCCTATCTACCGGCCTGGCTGCTCACCCTGTTGCCCGCCCAATGGGCCAGCACGGCGATCCAGACGGCGCTCACCGGCACCGGCACCCGCGCGGCCAGCTCTGCGCTATTCGCACTGGCCGGCACGGCAGCCACGACGCTGCTGGTCGCCTTCCTGTGGCCGCGCCGCTGGCCCTATGCGCTCATGTTCACGGCTTGGATCGGCCTGTCGGCGCTGGTCTGGCACCGGCCCGGCCCGCCGATGCCGCACGCCGATCTGGCAATTTACGCTCTGCCAGAATTGCTGGAGCGTCCGGCTAATGTCGCCCCCATCGCGATATCACCGCCCGATCCCGCCACGGCCAGCGCGCTGGCGCGGGTGCAGCGCCAGATCGAGAACTGGCCCGCCGCGGCCGAACCCGATCTCACCCAGCGCGCCCGCAACCTGCTGCTGATCGCCGCCGTGGCCGATCTTTACGATACTGAACCGCTGCAATCCCAGCTGCCGACACTGGTCGCTGCCGAGCTCAAATCCCGCCTTCCCGCCGCTCAGCGCACCGCTATCCTCATCGCCATTTCGCTCCACCCCGAACAGGGCAGCGTTGCGGCGCGGGAAACGCTGCCGGCACTGGGCCTGCCCGCCAATGTGGGCGATGAAGCGCCGGTGCGCGGCCGGGTGGCACTCTATGCCGCGCAACTGGCTGCGCAGCCCTGACCAGCAAGGCCTGACGCGGGAGCGACTTGCCAATCCGCAACACCCGCTGTTCTGTGGCGATGTGGGTAATCGAGGAGCAAGCATGACTGCCCTGAGGAGCTTCCCTGCAGCCGTGATCGGGGCACTGATCGCACTGTGCACACCCCTTGCCGCCAGAACCCAGCCTGCGCAGGCCGCACAACTTGTGCCCGCCGGCTTCACGGTGCCCGTCGCGGCCCAAGCGGCCACCTTCAAACTCGTGCCGCTGGGCCCAGCTTTGGTAAAGATCGATTACGAAGCCTACATGTCGTCCATCGGTCATCTGCAAAGGACCTTCACCCGCAGCACGGATTGGCCGCACAAGAACCTCACCGCTGCCGATGCTATGGCCGACATGGAGAACGAAGCGGCCCGTTTCCGTAAACGTGAATCCTTCGCCTATGGCGTGCTCACCCCGGATGGCCGCCGCGAGCGCGGCAGCGTCTATATCTCGCCCAGCACTGTCGCCGGCTATGATGCCGTGGTGCGGCTATGGGTGACCAAGACCGAACATGACGCCGGCTTTGATGCGGAACTCTATGCCTGGGTGCAGACCTGGGTGCGCGCCAAATGGCCGTTCGCCAAGGTCGCCTACCCAGGCCGTGCCATCGATTGGGCGACATGGGATGCGCTGGTTGTGGCTTCGAAGAAGAACCGGGAAGAGTAACAGGCCTCCGGCGGGCAGGGCCTGAGGCCCTGCACCCGCTTGCGTTCTTGGCAAGCGATTCAGACGCCAAACCAGCGCCGCAGGCAATCAATCCCGCCCGCAGCGCTGATGTGCGCGCCTATGGCTTGGGCAGCCCATCATCGAACGGGTGCAGGGACTGCGTCCCTGCCCGCCGGAGGCCCTCTTACGCTTCGTCCCGCAGCACCACCGTCAGCCCCGCCGGCAACGGATCAGGCACCGCGTCCAGCCGCGCCGCGTCGCGGCGGGCGCGGTCGATGATGGCGGGTACGACGGCGCCGACCACAACCAGCGCGTCGCAGCGGGCCAGGGCATTCAGCTGGTTAAGGGTGAGGTCGCCGGGGTCGTCGCTGGTGATCGCGATCTCCCGCAATTGAGGAGTGGCAGTGGAGCTGCCTTCGATCACGCGCGACACAGCGGCGTCCGCATCGGGCAGTGCGGCGAAGGGATCAAGTGGCCCCGCTTGCGCCAGTGCACGTTCCCAGAGGCGGCGGCGATCATTGGGCGTGGGATGGCGGGCGGCGGCGGCGTCGCGAGCCGACAGGATGGCGCCCGCCAATGGCCCAAGGCTGGCGGGGAGCAGCGCTTCGAGGCGGGTGCGCAGCGCGCGGGCGAGGCTGGCCGAGGCGCCGGCAGTGGAGATGGCAACCACCACGGGCGAGCGATCGATAATGGCGCCCATCAGGAAATCGGACATGGCAGGCTTGTCCACCACGTTGACCAGCAGGCCCCGCGCACGCAGCCGGGTGGCGGCAGCAAGGGCTTCAGCGTCATCATCGATGGCGACGAAGGCCATCACGGCATCGGCTGAGTCTTCTCCCACCAGTTCGCCACCGGCAGCGCGGACGAGGCGGGCCTTGGCTTCCGCGGGTTCACCGTCGCCAACAAGGATGACCTGGCGGCCGGCGAGGTTCACGAAGATCGGCAGTTGCTGCATGGCGGCGCTGTGCCCCGAGCCTTACGCCGGTGCAAGGGCGTGCGGATCGGCAACGCGGGTGAGCCGTGCAAGCAGGGCAAGGCCGCCGGGGATGGCAGAGAGCCCAGCCATGGCGGCCAAACGCCCCAGCGGGCGCCGGGCAACGGCGAGCGCCGCCATGGCGAGGCGGACAGGGCGGCGGGTGCGGGTGAGCAGCGCGCGCTGGTAATCGGCCGCGTTGGCCCCTTGCGCCAGCATGGTTGCAGCCAGCCGCCCGGATTCAAGCGCGATGGCCATGCCGTCGCCGCAGAAACTGGGGATCACGGCGGCCTGATCGCCCAGCCGCCACAGGCCGTCTGTCGCTGGCCCAGCCAGATGCCCGTAGGGCACGCGGGAGATGGCGAGCGGGCGCGGCAGCAAGGGTTCGGCATCGCCCAGCGCGGCAAGGGCTGGCTCCCGGGTCAGCCGCGCCAGCAGGGCGGGCCAGTTGCCGAGCTCGCGGTAATGCGCGCCGTCGACCAGCAGGCACAGGTTCAGCCGGCCGCCCTCCACCGGTTGCAGCCCGGCATAGCCGCCATCGAAAAAGGTGACGGCCACGGTGCCGGCAAGGCGGCGGGACAGGGCCGCATCACGGAAATACATCTTGAAGCCGATCTCGTCCGGCCCATCGGGGCGCGGCAGGCCCCGCACATCATGCTTGCCGGTGGCGAGCAGCAGGGCCGGCGCGGCGATGTCCCCCGTCGTCGTCTGCGCCACGCCATCTGCCAAGCCGCGCACGCTTACCCCGCGCTGCACGGCGACACCGGCAGCGGCAGCGCGTTCGAGCATGGCTTCGTCCAGCACGCGGCGGGACAGGCTGAGCGCGGGGAAGGGCAAGGCGGCGGCCGCCTGGCGCTGGCCGGCGTTGATCTCGACACGGGTGATGGGGACGGCGCCGAGGCTGCGTGCATCCACGCCCAGCCCGGCCAGCGCGGCAACAGCCTCGCCACTGAGAAACTCGCCGCAGATCTTGTCATGCGGGCCCGTCTCACGCTCCAGCAACAATGGCGCATGGCCCGATCTGGCCAGATCGATGCCGGCGGCAGTGCCCGCAAGACCGCCCCCAATGATCAACGGGGACATGATTCCACCGTCCAGCGGAAGGGGAAATGCCAGCGCAGTTCGGCCTGCACGCCGGCTGCCGCCAGCAGCGCTTCCAGTTCGGCACGGGTAAAGGCGCGGCGCACGGACAGAGCACCATCATGGGCCACGATTGGATGCCAGCGGAAGACGAAGGCAAGGGTGCGAAACCCGGCCCAGGCCAGCCAGTGCCGGTGCAGATCGTTGATCAGCCAGCCGACGCGGGCCGTGCGCTCCATCCATTGGATGAAGGCCACCAGTTCGTCATCGCGCATGTGGTGGGCAACCAGCGACGAGATGATGAAATCCGGCTGCCAGCCCAGCGCCTCGGCACGGCCGCTGTGGTAGGTGATGCCCAGCGCCGGATCGGTGGCCGCGGCGGCGACCGGCGCCGAACGCGGGTTGAGATCGATGCCGGCCAGTTCGGCGTGCAGCCCGCGCCCCTGCAGCCAGCGGGCGATGACGCGCAGCATGTCGCCATGGCCGAAGCCAACATCAAGCAAGGTGAAACCAACGCGGCTGGGCAATTGCCGGCGCAGCCAGGCGATGGTGGGCCAGCGCGCCAGCGTTATCGTATTGACCCGCGCCAGATCGGCGATGACGGCGGCATAGGTGGCGGGATCAAGCCCGTCGGCATCCATCACCTCTGGCAGATTGGCGCGGCGCGAGAAATCCAGCGGCGCGTTTGGCCAGTTATCAGGCCAATCGGCGGGGGCAGAACTTGCGTTCACGCACCCACCGTTTCGAAACGGAAGCTTTCTGCCGCCAGGCCCGGACCGAAGGCCACAGCAAAGCCCGGCACGCCCTTGGGCACGCTGGTGCCGATCCCGGCCATGATCCGTTGCAGCACGAACATGATGGTGGCGCTGCTCATGTTGCCGCATTCGCGCAGCACCTCGCGGGACCAGTTCAAGGCGCCCTGCCCGATGCCCAGCCCGGTTTCCACCGCATCCAAGATGGCGCGGCCGCCGCCGTGCACGGCCCACACGCCATATTCATCGGGGCTGCGGCCGTGCAGCAGATCCACGCCGGCCGGGCCGGCCAGCGCCTGTTGCAGGATCGCCGGCACGCGGCCCGAAAGCACCATATCAAACCCCTGATCGCCCACACCCCAGGTGATGGCATCAGCGGAATCGGCAATGGTGGCGGCGCGGAAATCGGTGAGGGCGATGCCGGTAGGATCAGCCGTCACCAGCGCGGCGGCACAGCCATCGCCGAACAGCAGCATGGCCAGCAACGATTCCAGCTCGCCAGTTTCCTGGAAATGCAGGCTGCACAGTTCAAGATTGACCACCAGCACCCGCGCCGACGGATCGGAACGGACGAAATGATGGGCGAGCCTGAGCGAATTCACCGCCGCATAGCAGCCCATGAAGCCCACGTGCGTGCGCTCCACGCCGGGATTGAGGCCAAGGCGCTGCACCAATATCTGATCGATGCCCGGCGCGGTCATGCCGGTGCAACTGGCAACAACCAAGTGGGTGATGCCTTTCAGTTCGGTGGCAGACAGGCGCAACCCGGCGATGGCCTGTTCAGCAAGGCCCGGCGCGGTGGCGGCAAAGCGCGCCATGCGCTTGGCGGTGGAGGGGAACGCGCCGGGACGATAGAAACCCTCGGCGTCCGCGGTGAAACCGTCCGGGTCTTTCACCGGCGTGAAGAAGCTCCAGCGGTGATCGATGGCGCTGCGGCCAACCAGGCGCTTGAAGATCAACTGGTCGCGCCGATCCTTGATCAGGCCGCCAACGAAATCCACGAACGCCTCGTGCACATCATTGGGCGGCAGCGCGGTGCCGATACGGTTGATGTGCGCGATTGCAGGGGCAGGCATCGCGGAAATTCCTTTTGAGTTGAAGGGCGACAGTGCGCCGGTTGGGCAGGGCTTGCAACAGCACGCACTGCGGCCGATGGATGCGCCATGAACTCATCAGGCATCAGCGCGGTTCCCGGCATATACGTCGGCCATGCCCATTGCGATGTGGCGCGCACCGGCGTCACGCTGATCTTGCCCCACGAACCCGCCGTGATGGCGGTGGACGTGCGCGGCGGCGGGCCCGGCACGCGCGAGACGGATGCGCTGAACCCCATCAACCTGGTCGAACGCGCCCACGGGCTGGCGCTGGCTGGCGGTTCGGTGTTCGGGCTGGCGGCCGGCGATGAACTGGCGCTGCAGCTCTCCGCCAATGGGCGCGGCCTGCCGATGGGGGATGGCCTGCCGCCGGTGCCTGTGGTGCCTGCGGCGATCCTGTTCGACCTCACCAATGGGGGCGACAAGGCGTGGGGCATGGACCCACCCTATCGCCGGCTGACGCGGGAGGCCTTTGCCGCCGCCGGGCAGCCAGGCAGTGATGGCCATGGCCCCATCGGTGCCGGCTTCGGCGCGCGGGCCGGCAGCCGGGCGGGCGGCATCGGCAGCGTCTCGCGGGTGCTGGATGATGGCCACATCGTCGGTGCGCTTATCGCTGCCAACAGTTTTGGCGAGATTTATGCCGATGCACCGCCCGGTGACGGCCCGGTGGAGATGCCCAAACTCGCCAAACATCGCCGTTTCGGGCGGGACAACACGATCATCGGCGCGGTCGCCACCAATGCGCCGCTCACCCGCGCCCAGGCCTTGCGGGTGGCGATGATGGCGCAGGGTGGGCTGACGCGGGCGGTGCGGCCGATCCACACGCCGTTCGACGGCGATTGCCTCTTCGCCATCTCCACCGCGCCCCAAGGCCTGACACCCGTGGACGATGTGCAACTGATCGAAATCGGCACGGTGGCCGCCGATCTGGTAGCCGCCGCCGTGCGCCAGGCTGTCGGGCTTTATTGAGCCTGCAAGGCGGCGATGCGCTTGGCCAGGGCTTCAAGGCGCGGCGCCAGTGTGACCGCCGCAGCCGGCGCGTCCCGCAAGGCTTCGGCCAGCGCCGCGCGGCGATAGTCGGCGCCAGCCAGTGGCGCCAGCGCGGCGCCCAGGGCGGATTCGGTCGCTTCCCGTTGCAAGGCCGCAGCCGAATCGGCAGCGCTGCCGGCAGCGCCCGCGCGCGCGGCATTACGGGCGGCGCGGGCCGGTGCAGCGGCGGCTTCCACCTGCGCGACCATCGCTTCCAGCGCGGCAATCTCGGTTTCGGCAGCAGCGGGCGTTGGCGGCGGAGTTGGTGCCGGCATGTCCGGCGCGGCCGGAGCCACGGCTTCCGCCGGCGGGGCGCATTCGGCATCACCCCGGGGGCAGCGGCCCACACCCGGCACATTGCGCGGCACCATCGGCGAGATTTCACCGGGACGAGGGTTCAGGCTGGGCCAATCAGTGCCCCGCCCGGCACAACCAGCCAGCAAGACGGCGAGAACAAGAGGCAAAACCGGGCGCTGCATCAATAATCGCCTAAAGCGGCAAGGAAGAGGTTGCAATGCCCGCCGCGCATGGCTATCAGGCCGGCCTTCACGGTGTGCGCCCGTAGCTCAGCTGGATAGAGCATCAGACTACGAATCTGAGGGTCGGACGTTCGAATCGTTCCGGGCGCACCAATTTTTCCTCAATTTCTCAAGAACTTAGTGCCTCGTGCGGCGCTGGCATCCTATGGCTGCTTATTTCATTTTGCCGCAGGGCATCAGATAGGCATCAGGCCGACCGGTTTCAGTCGAGCCGGTTTAGCCCAACAGGGCCCTCCCAAAGGCGGCCAAAAGTTTCTTCTTACCTGATTCGCTCCCCCCGGGGAGGGGGTCTAGAGGGGTACAAGGGACACATGCCACCCCGTCGGGCGGTAACCTTACCGCAGTGGAGTAACTGGACGCGCTATTGGGCATCTCAACAAGATCGGGCGCTCTGGGTAACGCACCGGGCAACATTGCCACGTTTGGCAGCTGCGCATCGAAAAGCGCGGCGATCTGCAGCGCAGCGCTTCTTCGCGTCCTCGGGTTTGACGAGTGGGCAAGAACTATGGCAGCTGTAACACCAGAGGATGAGCATATCGTGGGCGTCGTTGGCGGGGAGCTTGCGGGATGTAGGCCTAGCGATGTGGTGCCGGAGGATATGGGAGCATCTTCCACAGCCGGCGCCTCTACGGTTAGGGCCGGTCAATGGAGAGATAAATGCGCATTGCCAAACTTATCATGTTTTGCCTTTTTGGCTTGGCAGCGATTCTGCCTTCGCCGGGGTTGGCTGATGGCAGGCAGAACTTCTCACTAGAAAACCGCACTGGCTACAAAATATCTGAAGTTTACGTTTCACCAGGCAAGGCGTCGACTTGGGAAGAAGACGTTCTGGGTGAAGACGAATTGGCAAATGGAGAAACCGTCACTATCCGTTTTTCGCGGTCTGATAAATCCTGTAATTGGGATTTAAAAGTTGTCTATGATGATGGGGATACTTCCGAATGGGAAGATTTTGATCTTTGCAAAATTTCTACTATTCGTTTATTTTACAATAGAAAAAAAGGCACGAGCTGGGCAGAAACGGAGTAGAAACCATATCTTTTGTAGCGCCAAAAGCGGGCTCTGAGCTCATGCATAACGCTGCCATCTGCAAGCAAGCCATCACGGTGAAGCTGACAATTAGTGCGCATAGCTTCTAGGATAGCGCGTGGGTGCAGGCAATGGCGTAATGGCTAGCCGTCGCCTCGCCCAGTTAGTTACAGCCAGCCAGTAGCATCGCGTGTGGACCGTCGCGCAGCATTTCGCGACTGCATGCGCCGGGTGCCTGCCCTTATCGATGCGCTTCTTGATTGGCATGGCCAGCCCCTCCAATTACTACGGATCGCTGGCGGTCGCGGTGCCTCTGCCGGCGCGTCTGCACATCTAGCCCTTATCAGGGACATTGTGCGAGGATGCGCGTGGTTGGAGAATCAGTTTCGACCACGTTCGTTAAGTTGGGGGGCATAATGAAAATCGTAACGCATCTGTCGTCTGCCGTGCTGGCAGCGGCAATCTCTCAAGCAGCTTTTGCACAGTCGGCAGTAGTGCCACAGGCTACGGCCATCATCGAACCGGCAAAGCAGGAGAATGTTTTGCGCGCCGGGACTGAGGTTCCCCTCATCACGCGCGAGGAACTCACCACCAAGAAGAAGATGCTCCGCGTAGGCCAGCGAATCCAGATGGAAGTAGCGTCCAGCATCACCTCCAACGGTGTGGTCGTAATCCCAGGCGGCACGCCGGTTATCGGCGAAATCACAGAAGTGCGGAACAAGGGCATGTGGGGCAAGTCGGGCTATATCGGTGCAAGGGTCGTTTCCATGCGCCTTGGCGACCGCACCGTTCGCATGTCCGGCTCGTTCGATGACAAGGGTGTGACTGGCACAGCCGGTGTTGTTGCAGCCGTCGCCTTTGTGCCGGTTGTCGGCTTCTTCACGACTGGCACCAGCGCCATGATTCCGATGGGTGGAGCCGTAAAGGCATTCCTCGATGAAGATATCGCTTTCCGTGCGCAGGCACCGGCTCAGCCTTGAACTTCAGCCACCAATAATTGTCATAGCATGCCCAAAGGCACTCGGCACGTTGAGACAGGCTTATTGCAGGAGGGCCAACGGCCCGCAAACCTAATACTCAAGCGCGACGGCGGCGGCGTTTGGCAACTTGATGCCAGCGCCGCCGTTTGGGCGTATCTAGGCCGGCGAGTCCGCGCCCGTGGAGTTAGAGCCGGTTTCGACCTTTTGGAAGTCGACCACGTTGAGCTGGCGACTTAGCTTATGGCAACCGCGCCTTCGCCCCCACATTCTCGCTCCGCCCGCGCCGCTGCCTAATTACGCTTGCGCGTATACTGACCTGACCCCCTGATTTTCCTCCACGATTGATTAGAGTCCGGCCCTTGGAGAGGACGGACGATGAAGCGGACGAGGTTCACGGAAGAGCAGATCATTGGGATATTGAAGGAGGCCGAGGCGGGCGCGAAGACGGCTGATCTCGCGCGTCGGCACGGCGTTTCTGAGGCGACGATCTACAACTGGAAGGCAAAGTATGGGGGCCTGGAGGTGTCGGAGGCGAAGCGGCTGCGGTCGCTGGAGGAGGAGAACGCCAAGCTAAAGCGTCTGCTGGCGGACACGATGCTCGACAACGCAGCGCTGAAGGATCTTCTGTCAAAAAAATGGTGACGCCTGCCGCGATGCGGGAAGCGGTTGCCCATCTACAGGCCAGCCTGGGGATGAGCGAGCGGCGGGCGTGCCGGGTTGTTGGGGCTGATCGCAAGAGCGTTCGCTATCGCTCGACGCGGCCTGATGATGCCGATCTGCGGGAACGACTGCGGGCGTTGGCGGCCGAGCGCCGGCGGTTCGGCTATCGCCGGCTGCACATCCTGCTGCGCCGCGACGGCGTTCTGGTGAACCGCAAGAAGACCCAGCGGCTCTATACCGAGGAGGGGCTGACGGTGCGCAAGCGACGCTCTCGACGGCGTGCTGTCGGCGCCAGAGCGGCGCCACCGGTGCTGGCGCTGCCCAACCAGCGCTGGAGTCTGGACTTCGTGCACGACCAAATGGCCTCCGGGCGCCGGTTCCGTGTGCTGAACATCGTCGATGATGTGACGCGCGAATGCCTGGCCGCGGTGCCGGACACCTCGATCTCGGGGCGGCGGGTGGTCCGGGAGCTGGCCGAGTTGATCAGGCACCGTGGCAAGCCGGGCATGATCGTCAGCGACAATGGCACCGAACTGACCTGCAACGCTGTGCTGGCCTGGTGCAGCGAGGCCGGGATCAACTGGCATTACATCGCCCCCGGCAGGCCCATGCAAAACGGCTATGCGGAATCGTTCAACGGCCGCATGCGTGACGAACTGCTCAACGAGACCCTGTTCCTCAGCCTCGACCATGCCCGGATCAAGATCGCGGCCTGGGTGGTGGACTACAACCAGGAGCGGCCACACTCGGCCCTAGGCTACGAGACCCCGGCGGCGTTCTCCGCCGAACTGAACAAGCAATGGCCTGCTCCGCTGCGCCCTTCGGGCTCCGCTCCACAGGCCATTGCTTCCACCGCGCCCATGCGCAACAACAACCGCCCGGCTCTAATCCCCGCTGGATGAAATCAGGGGGTCAGGTCATGGATGGATGAATGACCCAGAGCGGTTTGGGTCGTTCGCATTCCGATCCCCGCAGCGTTCAAGCGGGTGGCGAATGTCCTGCTACCCGAATGTGAGCTGGTCCGTATTTCCGCAGCTTCATAAATCACTTGGCGCCCATCCCTGATTGGTACCGTTCAGAAGTAGTGTCCTTTGTGACCTGCTCCCCGTTCCATCTTTTGGTGGAGGAGAGCGGGTCGGTTCGAGGTGTGCCGATCACTAAGGAACTCTACCACCTCATCCTGTTCACCACACATGCGTTCCCCACACAAAACTGCTCAGCTGCGGGATTTGCGCCGCAACGCAGAAGTGGCTATCGCTAGCGATGTCGGTTGAGCTGAGGGGAAATGGGCAAGTGATGCGAATTGGGCGGTATGGGCAAATCGGGGGTGTTTCTCTCCTCTTGACTACCTTGCTAGCGGGATGCGCAGGCGGTTCTGCCCTCCAGCCTGATCGATCAATCTTCAGCTTGGACAACAACTATCAGCGGTTTGGCTATGTGATGCCAATCGAAGAAACGTTCGATCGTACCGTCTTGGTCTTCAAGGAGGCGGGTTACAAACTCGATGTGATCGACCGAGCGACGGGTCAGATCAGTGGTCGCAGAGGGGCGACAGGCGATAAAAATTCGGCGACGGACAAAGACCTCAAGTTCTACGCCCTAGTCCTACCTAAAGGTACTGGGAGTGAGCTGGGGATCAAGATTGTTCAGATCATCAAGAGTGGTGCGTTGGGCACATCCAAAGCTGAGCTGACTGTTAACGATGGGCAAATGTATCAGTACGCATTCAGGCGCATCGAAAACGCTTCTGCCCATGGTGCCCCCCCCTGATTGGTACCGATCAGAAGCCGAGAACTTTGTATTGATGGCTAATGGTTAGCATTATGCTGTCGGGCCTAAGGTATACCTCCAAATCGGATGGGCGTTGACCTCAGTGGCGATTCATGTGCCTAATTTTCTGTGCGGCAGATAATAACTGCAATCAGGTCAGTAGGTGATTCGGGTCGATTAAAACATAAATAAATCAACTATATAGACGTTATCTGCTTCATTCTCTCCGGCGCACCAATCCCCCCCTTCCAAACCGCAATCACCGGGCCAGCCAGCCCGGTTTTTTTGTGGTTGATCGCGTGGTGCTGCACCGGCGCACGGCACACGTCGCCAGCCCGTTGCGGATCGTGCAACTGACTGAACGTAAGCGGTTTATTGGGAAAATGGTGGACGCGGCAGGGATTGAACCTGCGACCCCTGCGATGTCAACACAGTGCTCTACCACTGAGCTACGCGTCCACGGGAAGGCGCCTGTTAGTGGCATCGGCCCGGCTTGGCAAGTCCTGCACGCCGCCCGCCACGACTTTGTAGCGTCATTTGTCACCTTGGCAGCGGCCAGCCCGCGTGCTTGGAGCGTGCGGGATGATGTTTCGCGCCTCTGCCGCCGGCCAGCCGGCCATTTTCCCGTGGGGGCGCCTGTCGGGCGATGCCGATGGGCGCTGGCCGCTGCTGCTCACCTCGCCGCACAGTGGCCGGCATTATCCACCGGCGCTGCTGGCGGGATCGCGCCTGGCGCTGGCGCAGTTGCGGCGGGCGGAAGATGCGTTTGTCGATGCGTTGTTGGATGGCATTGCCGGGGTGCCGGTGCTGGCCGCCAGCCATGCCCGCTCTTGGCTCGATCTCAACCGCCGGCCCGATGAACTGGATCCGGCCATGTTCGATGCGGCGCTTGCGGTGCCGGTGGCCGCCACGGACCGCGTGGCGGCAGGGCTGGGCGTGATCCCACGCCTGGCCGGCCATGGGCTCGACATCTATGCCCGCGCGCTGCCGGCGGCCGAAGCCGCGGCGCGGCTGACCAGCCTGCACCTGCCGTGGCACGACCAGATCGGCAGCATCCTTGCGGCCGCCCGCGCGCAACACGGCGCGGCGCTGCTGATCGACTGCCATTCGATGCCATCGTCCACCGGGGCACGGCCGCCGCAGATCGTATTGGGCGATTGCCACGGCCGCAGCGCCGATCCCGCCATCATGCAGGCGATCGAGGATCATTTCCGCAGCGCCGGTTGGCGCGTGACGCGCAATGCACCCTATGCCGGCGGCCATACCACGCGGCATCATGGCCAGCCCGGCACCGGCATCCACGCCGTGCAGATCGAGATTGATCGGGCGCTTTACCTGGATGGCCACAAGCTGGTGCTGCACGCCGGCGCCACCAAGGTGCGCAGCGTGATGACCGCGCTGGTACAGCGGCTGGTGGCCGATTGGCCGCAACTGGCCGGCCCGTCACCCTGGGCCGAAGCCGCCGAGTAGACACGAAAAGGCCGCGCTGGTGGGGGCAACCAGCGCGGCCAGATCAGAACCTTCATCCAGGTTCGGAAGGTGGCAGGCCCAAGGAAAAATTGGGGCCACGGGGCGGTCACCGAAAGGGGGAAACGGTGCCGCCGTACACTTGATTTGGGGTGGCTCCGGCGGCTTTCAAGAGCCACCAGAGCGATTTTCTCGGCTTTTAGAAGGCAACACGCAGCGACACCCGGATATCGCGGCCGAACAGCGGCGCCACGTCTTTCAGGAAACTCGAATGACGGCGGGCTTCGACATCGAAGATATTGTTGGCCTGCACCATCAGCGTGGTCGGCGCTTCAGCACCGAACGGCTTCCACGACAGGCTGGCGTTGACGAGGCTGAAGGCGGCGGTGCGGGTTTCAAAGCTGGCCGTGCGATCCTGCGCCGTCACATGCTCGATTTCCAGCCGGCCGCCGACCACGCCGCCCGTGGCTTCAACGCCACCGATCATGCGCAGCGGTGGGATGCGCGGCACGGCGCCGCCGCCCAAAAGGATGGTGGCGCGCGTGTAATCGAGCAGGCCGGTGACTTCGAACCGGGTGGCGCCCAGCTGCGCCACCTTCACGCCGGCTTCCACTTCCACGCCCCAGAAGCTGGCATCGGACTGGGCATATTCAAACACCGGCAGTTCGTCTTGCTCAAGGCCATTGGGATTGAGGAAGATGTAATTGTCGAAGCGGTTGACGAAGGCGGACAGTTCCAGCCGCCAGCCGTCACCGCGGCCGCGCAGCACCGCTTCGGCACCCAGTTGGCGTTCGGTGCTGAAATCCGGATTGCCGATTTCAACGGCACGGGTGGCAGCATGGGCGCCGCTGGCGAACAATTCTTCCGCCGACGGCGCGCGTTCGGTGCGCGCCCCGCTCAACGCCAGGCGGAAGCCGCTACCCAGATCAACGGAGCCGCCGACCGAGAACGACACCGAATTGAACGTGCGTTCTCGGCCAACCTGCGCCGATTTCACATTGGCATGCTCATAGCGCGCGCCGCCTTCCAGCCGCACGGCGCCCAGATCGAATTCCTGCAGGGTGAACAGGCCGAACTGGCGGGTTTCGTTGGCCGGAATATAGGCTTCCTCGCCCACGGCGCGGAAATTGCGGCTGAAATACTGCACACCGCTGGCACCCTGCCAGCCATCCTGTTCGGCCTGCACCAGTTCAAGCCGGGCTTCCCAGCTCTTGTTGAAGAAACTGGTGCCGACGGCCCCATCGGGTTCGATTTCGTCGTGCCGATAATTGGCCCAGCCGCCGCGCATGCGCAGTTCCTTGAACGCGCCTGACAAGGGCAGCGCGCCGCGCACGTCGACACGGGTCTGGCGCATGTCGAGGGTGATGTCCTCGTGGGCGTGGGCTTCCTCCTCGCCCTCGTGCTCTTCATCGTGATGTTCGCCCTCGTGCTCGTCATGGCCGATCTCGAGGCTGTTGGGGATGCCGTAGCGATTCTGGAGGTGGCTCACCGCGACGCCGAAATTGGCGCCGTTGTCGCCGATCCAGGCGATGCTGCCCGACACATCCCAGGTGCGGGCGGCCGTGTTCTCCAACCGGCCGCGCTTCTGCGCGTCTTCGGCCACTTCGCCGCCCTCTTCGGCGGCTTCGGCACGCAGGTTTTCACTGAAAACAAAGCCGCCGGTGCGATAATTGTCCGATTCGAAGAAGCTGCCGTCGACATGGGCGACGAAACCGCCGCCCAGTGGCAGGTTGAGCGCCGCGGCGATGTTGCGCTCGCGCGCGGCGGTGCCGATGCCGGCATTGGCATCGACATGCGGGCCATCGGGCACTTCACGCGGGATGCGCAGATCGCGCATGTTCACAACACCGCCGATGGCGCCCGAACCGAACAGCAGCGCCGCCGGGCCACGCAGGATCTCGATGCGATCGGCCAGCAGCGGATTGGCCGCAACGGCATGATCGACCGAGGTGTTGGAGACATCGAAGCTGCCGATGCCATCGGTGAGCACGCGCACGCGTTCCGCATCAAGGCCGCGCAAGATGGGCCGCGAGGCGTTGGGACCGAAGAAGGTGGCCGACACGCCGGGCTGGCGCGCCAGGGTTTCGCCGATGGTGGAACGCAGCTGCAATTGCAGCGCATCGCCCTGCAGCACGGTAACCGCGGTGGCCACCAGCTTGCGATCCCGGGCATAGGGCGCGCTGACGATGATTTCCGGGTCGCTGCTGCCGTGCTGTTGGTCCTGCGGCGCGGCCTCTTCGGCCAGCACTGGAGCGGCAGACAGGAGCAGCAAGGCTGCAAGCGACAGACGCGAAGACATCGGATCTCCTATGGCGGTTTGGGGACAGGCCCCCGATATGATGATACGATGTAACACGTCAAGAGATGGATGATGCACATGAAAAAAGGGGCGGTGGCCTGGCCACCGCCCCTTCATTCAGCGTTTGATCAGGAGTCAGGCCGCGTTGGCAGACGTCGCAGCGAACTGGCGTTCGAACAGCGGGCTGATCAGCGACAGGCTGAACAGATGGGCATAGATCAGGCCCATCAGGCCGGATTGCACCATCTTGCGGGCCTGATCGCCGCGCAGGTTCTGCAGCTTCTGCTCATCAACCATGCGGAAACCGCGATACACCGCCGGCTGGGCCAAGCCTTCGCGCTGGATGGTGACTTCACCGTCCATCAGCAGATCGAGCTTGGTCAGTTCTTCCATGAAGCCACGGGTGCGCATCACGGCCTGTTCGAACTGTTCGCAGAACTGCAGGATGGCCTTGGTGGTGTCGGTCGGATCGGTGCCGGCGAACAGCTTCTCGCCTTCATTATCAACCACGATGCCCGCGGTGTCGTCAAAGCACAGCGACAGTTCCTGGGCGTCCGGGGTCAGGCGGGCGAGCATGAACGGATAGCGGCGCACGAAAGCGGGCACATAGGCGTTGGCTTCCCACTGGTCATCGGCGCCCAGATAGAGATTCTCGCCTTCCTGCAGACCGACCAGCGCCAGCGGAGCGGGATTTTCGCCCACGCCGAACACGATCGGATAGTTGCGCTGCACCAGCGGGAATTCATCCACGGTCACCGGGATGGCGTGGGTGCCGCGGGTGAAGCCCAGATCGCCGCGCGGCTTCAGGCCATGGTTGGGGTGCAGTTGCGACGACAGCGGCGCCAGGCCGTTGTAGAACAGGGGAAGCTGGTTGGCAGGAGGCTGGCTGGCCATGGGAATATCTGCGCTTTCGTGACTGGAGTGAAGAATTGGTGCGCTTTCCTAAAGCGCAGATGACGCTTCTGCAAGGCTGTGCTGCGACAGCACGACGCGTCAGTATATTTTGCCGGGATTCATGATGCCGAGCGGATCCAGCGCCTGTTTTACCGCCCGCATCGCGGCCAACCGCGCCGGATCGCCCAAGCGGGCGAGATCATCGCGCTTCATCACGCCGATGCCATGTTCGGCCGAAATCGATCCGCCGGCGGCCGCAACCATTTCATGCACGCGCGCCGTGATTGCCGTGCGGTGATCGGCGATCCAGGCCGTTGCTCCATTACCCGCGGGCGGGCGCACGTTGAAATGCAAATTGCCGTCGCCCAGGTGGCCAAAGGCCAACACCCGGCCGCCGGGGAACGCGGCCTCGATCGCGGCCGACGCCATTTCGGCGAAATCCGCCATCGCCGAAACCGGCACGGCGATATCGTGGTGGACGGCCGGGCCATCCATGCGTTCGGCCAGTGGCAGTTCCTCGCGGCGGCGCCAAAGGGCAGCGGCCTGCGTTTCGGATTGGGCGATCACCGCGTCATCGGCATCAGCCAGCCCTAGCGCCAGCACATCGTCCAGCGGCTGCGGCCCGGCCAGTTCCACCAGGCAGGCCCAGGCGTGGCGGCCAGCCAACGGCGATGCGAGGCCCAGATGGGTGGCGACCAGATCAACGCCATCGGCCGGGATCAGTTCGAAGCTCTCAACCTGTCCGCCGGTCAACTGACGCAGGCGGGAAAGCAGGGCGAGCGCGCGTTGCGGCCGGTCCACCCCGGCCCAAGCGACAGCGCGATGACGCGGTGCCGGCACCAGTTTCAGCGCCACGGCGGTGATGAAGCCCAACGTGCCTTCAGCGCCAATCAGCAGCTGCTTGATATCAAGGCCGGTGTTGTCCTTGGCCAGGCCCTGCAATTGGTTCAGCACGCTGCCATCGGGCAACACCGCTTCCAGTCCCGCCACCAGCGCCCGCATGGTGCCGTGGCGCAGCACCTGCACGCCGCCGGCATTGGTAGAGGCGAGCCCCCCCACCGTTGCTGAACCCTTGGCTCCCAGCGACAGCGGGAAGGCCATGCCCTGTTCGGCCGCCGCCGCGTGAACATCCGCCAGGATGACGCCGGCTTCGGCCACCAGCAATTGCCCGGCAACATCAACCTGGCGGATGCGGTTCATGCGCGTGCAACTGACCAGCACTGCCGAGCCATCAGCCGGCGGAATGCCGCCACCCACCAGCCCGGTGTTGCCGCCCTGCGGCACCAGGGCAACGCGATGCGCGGCCGCCGCCCGCACAATGGCCTGCAACGTGTCAACATCGCGCGGCAGCAACAGCAGCGGCGTGGCGCCCTTATAGCGCCCGCGCCAATCGACCAGCCGCGGGCCGATCAGATCGGGATCCTCGCTCCAATCACGGCCGGCCGCGGCCTTCAGGGCAGCCAGCGCGTCAGCAGACGGCGGCGGCGGGATCACGAGATCGGTCATGCGCGTTCCCTAGCGGTTTTCCCGGCACAGCTGAACCCAAAGGTTGCAGGCCATATTCAGCCCCCCTATTCAGACAAGGTTCAAGCGGTGCGGGGCAATCACCCGCTTTTACGGGCGGTTGGGGGCAGCCACCGGTTTACACGGGACGGCACAGTCGCAGCTGCGGCATCAACAGGGGAACAGTCAGGATTGTCGGCATTTCGGTCTGGCGTGATGGCGAGCGTGGCAGCGCTGATGCTGCTGGCTGGCCCGGCTGCGGCGCAGAACCGCCGCGCACCGCCACCGGCTGCGGCACCCCAAAGCTTTAATGGCCAGGCCTGGCGCCGCGTGCCGGTGCGGCCGGGCGGTGACCGGGTGGAAGACGGCGCGCTGGCACGGCCCACCCCGCCGCGCGCCGGCCGCAACCGCTGCATCGCCACCAACGGCATCGCCGGTGCCCAGTTGTACGGCGACCGCGCCATCGAATTGACGATGCGCGGCGGCCGGCGCTGGCGGCTGCACCTGGCGCAGGAATGTCCGGGGCTCAGTTTCTATCAGGGCTTTTATTACCAGCAGAAGCAAACCGGCCAATTGTGTGCCGGCCGCGATGCCATCGGCGCCCGTTCCGGCGGCGAATGCGCCATTGCCGCCATCGTTCCGGTGTCGGACCCAAAACCGACCTCTGCCCGAAAAACCCGCCGCCGGCGCTGAAACCAGGGCCTAATGTCATCAAACTGTTGCATGACAGACACAGGCACAGCTCCACACGCCAAGGGTACCGTCCAAACCCCGTGCTGCTCTGGACAAAATCCTTGTCGCCTGTCCAAACTGATGATTGCGGCATGACAGTCACACGGGCGTCATGTCACGGCACAGGATCCGGCCATCAGGGCCAGCAACAAGATCCGGGCTTTTTGGGTTTTTGGGGAGGACGTCATATGAAGATTGCATTTGGTATCCGTGCCGGTCTGGTGGCCAGCGCATCGCTCATCGGTTTGGCCGCCTTGCCGGCATTCGCGCAAACCGCGCAGGCCGATGAAGACACCGGCATCGCCGAAATCGTCGTGACCGCGCAGCGCACCGCGCAAAGCCTGCAGGACGTTCCGATCGCGGTGACCGCCTTCGATGCCGGCGCCCTGCAGCGCCAGCAGATCAACAACCCGCTCGATATTCAGCTGACCCTGCCTAACGTCACCTTCACCAAGGGCAACTTCACCGGTTCCAGCTTCACCATCCGCGGCATCGGCGATCTGTGCGTCGGCGTGACCTGCGATTCGGCCACCGCCATCCACGCTGAAGGCATGCCGCTGTTCGCCACCCGCCTGTTCGAAGCCGAATTCTTCGATCTGGAGCGCGTTGAAGTGCTGCGCGGCCCGCAGGGCACGCTGTTCGGCCGCAACGCCACCGGCGGCGTCGTCAACTTCGTCAACGCCAAGCCGCGGATGGATGCCATCCATGCCGCAGGCGAAATCGAATATGGCAATTTCGATTCGCTGCGTCTGAAGGGCATGTTCAACCTGCCCATCACCGACAATCTGGCGGTCCGTGTTGCCGGCACCTATCTGAAGCGTGATGGCTACAGCACCAACGTGTTCAACAACACCCGCATCGATGGCCGCGATCTTTATGCCATCCGCGGCAGCATCCGCTGGGAACCGACGGAAAATACCACCGTCGATGCAATGGCCTATTATTTCCGCGAACAGGATAATCGCAACCGCAACCAGAAGCAGCTGTGCCAGACCGATCCGACCGGCGTGCTGGGCTGCTTGCCCGGCCGCCGCGATAACGGCTTCATCAATGCCAACACCACCTTCGTCGGCACGCTGACCAGCCGCGAATTCCTGACCACGCAGGGCGGCGCCGCTTTTGGTGCATTGGCCCTCGGCAGCCTGTATGGCCCCGATCCGTACAACTACGCTGGGCACACCAACCCAACCGACGTGCGCGAAGTCCGCACTGATTACACGCCGAAATATTTCGCTGAAGAAGAACAATATATGCTGCGCGTTCAGCATGACTTCGGCAGCATCAAGGCGCAGGTCACCGGCATGTACCAGCGCAACGCGGTGGACAGCTCGGTCGACTATAACCAGAGCGTGTTCAACCCGGCTGTGGCCCGTGCCGCGATCACCAGCCTGCGCGCAATTTCGGCAGCCATTCCCGGCTTGACCAACGTTGCCAATGCCATCAGCAGCGGCGCCCAGTTCTGCACCTCGCAACCGGTCGAGAACGGCCTTGGTGCCTATGGCGGGTTCCGCGACTGCTTCTCCACCCCGCAGGATTTCGATCGGTCCAACCAGATCGTGCGCGGCAAGACCTTGGAAGCGATTGTCAGCTCCGAATTTGATGGCAAGTTCAACTTCCTGATCGGCGGTATCTATGTGAACACCGTGCTGCCGGAAAACAGCTATTACGTGAACACTTGGGGCATCGACTATGTCACTGGCATCTTAGGCGCTGCCAACGGCGGCTACCTGGGCACGCCGTTCTTCCGCAACAACACCGCCCGCTACTCCCTGAAGAGCTATGGCATCTTCGGTGAAGCCTATTACAACCTCACCGACAATCTCAAGATCACAGCCGGCCTGCGTTACAACAACGACGAAAAGGCCGTCAGCGCCCGTTCGACGTTGGCCAGCTTCTTCGTGCCGTTCAGCACCACCGGCAGCGTCTTCAACTCGCCGGCTGCCGCCGGCTTCGACGGCGATCCCAACCGCGCCGGCATCCAGCCCTTCTCCAATCGCGAAGTCAGCCAGAATGCCGTGACCGGGCGCTTCGTGCTCGACTGGCAGATCACCGAAGACAATCTGCTCTATGCATCTTACTCGCGCGGCTACAAATCGGGCGGCATCAACCCGCCGCTGCAGCCGATCTTCGCGGTGCCGGACACGTTCACGCCGGAATTCGTGGACGCGTTTGAAATCGGCTCCAAGAACAGCTTCCTCGATGGCAAGCTGCGCGCCAACGTCACCGCCTTCTACTACAAGTACAAGGGCCTGCAGCTGAGCCGCATCACGGCGCGCACCTCGGTGAACGACAACGTTGATGCCAATGTCTACGGTCTGGAAGGCGAATTCATCCTGTCGCCAACCCGCAACCTGCTGATCAACATGAACGCGTCGTACCTGTACACCAAGGTGGCCAGCGACAAGTTCCTCGCCAACCCGCGCGATCCGTCGGGCGGCCGCAGCGATGCCGTGATCATCAAGGACATCTCCAACGGCGCCAACTGCGCCGTGGTCCCGACCACGGCCGGCAATGCCGCTGGCGCCAACGGCTTCGTGGCCCAGGCCAACACGTTGATCAATGCGGGCGCCATTCCGGGCCTGCAGGCCGGTGCCGGCCTGCGCGCACCGTCGGCCTTCCCGACCGACAGCGGCCTGAACGGTGCCACCGGCGCCTTCTCGTTCTGCGGCGTGCTGCAGGCGCTGTCACCCACCGTGGGTGCGGCCTTCGGCGGCGTGCAGATGCTGCCGGAAGGGGTGCTGACCAACCTGCGGGGCAACCAGCTGCCGCAGGCGCCGACCTACAAGTTCTCGGCGGGTGTGCAGTACACCTTCCCGATCGGCGACAGCATGAACCTGATCCCGCGCGTCGATCTGGCTCACACCGGCGAAAGCTTCGGCAACATCTTCAACGGTGCCATCAACCGTGTGCCGAGCTTCACCGTTGTCAACGCTCAGATCCAGTTCAACGGCCCGGATGACAAATTCTATGTCCGCGGCTTTGTGCAGAACCTGACCAACAACAGCGCCGTCACCGGCCTGTATGTCACCGACCAGTCGTCGGGCCTGTTCACCAACATCTTCACGCTGGAACCCCGGCGTTACGGTGTGGCAGCGGGCTTCCGCTTCTGATCTGACCGGCAACGGTTGAACCCCGCGGGGCGGCTGGCAACAGCCGCCCCGTTTGGTTTTGGGCCAAAGGCGAAACCGGGCACTGCCATTGACTTTTGCCGCCCTGCCCCGCATGGCACCCCTGAATAAATCCGGGCGGACACCGCCCCCATTCACAGGAACACGATGAGCTTTTCCGACCTGGGCCTTTCCGATGCCCTGCTGCGCGCCGTTGCAGACAGCGGCTATGACACGCCCACGCCGATCCAGCGCCAGGCCATCCCGTCGGTGCTGATGGGCAAGGACATCATCGCCATTGCCCAGACCGGTACCGGCAAGACCGCCAGCTTCGTGCTGCCGATGATAGATATCCTCGCCGAAGGCCGCAGCCGCGCCCTGATGCCGCGCAGCCTGATCCTGGAACCGACCCGCGAACTGGCCCAGCAGGTTGCCGAGAATTTTGACAAGTACGGCAAGAACCACAAGCTGACGATGGCGCTGCTGATTGGCGGCGTTTCGATGGGCGATCAACTTGCGGCGCTGGAAAAGGGCGTCGATGTGCTGATCGCCACGCCCGGCCGCCTGATGGACTTGATGAATCGCGGCAAGATCCTGATGTCGGGCTGCGCCATGCTGGTAATCGATGAAGCCGATCGCATGCTCGACATGGGCTTCATCCCGGATATCGAAACCATCTGTTCCAAGCTGCCGAAATCGCGGCAGACCCTGCTGTTTTCGGCCACCATGCCGCCGCCGATCAAAAAGCTGGCCGACCAGTTCATGGAAAGCCCGAAGAGCATCGAGGTTGCGCGGGCCGCCAGCACCAACACCAACATCACCCAGTGGGTGGTGGAAACATCCAATCGCGACAAGAAGGATCTGGTCCGCTCGATACTCGCCCAGGACGATGTGAAGACCGCCATCATCTTCTGCAACAAGAAGACCATGGTGCGCGACCTGGCCGATGTGCTGAAGCGCGCCCGCATGCCGGTAGGCCAGATCCATGGCGACATGGAACAAAGCGATCGCATCCGCGAGCTCGACCGCTTCAAGCAGGGCGACATCACCATTCTTGTCGCGTCAGACGTCGCCGCCCGCGGGCTCGACGTTCCGGGCGTATCGCACGTCATCAATTTCGACATGCCGTGGCACCCGGATGATTATGTCCACCGCATCGGCCGCACCGGCCGCGCCGGCCGCACCGGCATCGCCATCAGCTTTGCGACGCCGGAAGACGCCGAAAATCTCGCCAATATCGAGAAGCTGACCCGGCAGAAGATCGCCCGCTGGAAGGGTGATGCCGCCACCGTGCAGGTGGCCGCGCCGGCACCGGCCGAGGCCGCCGACGCAGTGGAAGCGCCTGCTGAAGAGCGCAGCGGTGATCGCCGCCGTGCCCGCAAGCCGCGCCGCGACCGGGCTGATGATGTTGCGCCTGCCGCTACTGCTCCGGTTGCAGCGCCAGTTGCAGCACCGGATGCCGAGGCAGCACCACGATCGGATCGCCGCCGCCGCGATGAGCGCACCCCGCGCGAAGCAAGGCCGCCCCGCGAAGCCCGGCCCGCAGGCGAAGCCCGCCCGCCCAGCGAAGCCCGCCCACCCCGCGAGGCCCGGCCCCCGCGCGAAGCCCGCCCGCCCCGCGCCGAACGCACGCCGCTGGGTGAAAAGCCCCGCACCGTGCGCCAGGCCGCTGCCGGCGATCCGCTTGCCAGCTATCGCGCCATTGCGCTGGCCCCACCGCCGCGCCGCAACGGTGATGACGACGGCGAACGCTTCACCGGCTTTGGCCCGGAAGGCGTGCCGGATTTCCTGTCCCGCCCCATTCGCACCGACGCCTGACGCTTGCTTCTGCCCTGCCGGCTGATAACGTGCCGGTGCTGGCTTTTGGGGTGCGTCCGTGTCGGGTGAATGGTTTGCCAACTATGTGAAGGCCCCGCGCCATCCCGGCAAAGGCCGGGTGATCCGCGCTCTGCTGGGTCTGCTCGATGGCCGCCGCCTGCCCTCTGTCTATGGCCCGCTGATGACCGTGCGCAGCCAGGATGCCACCAACCGCTTTGCCCTGCTCGGCACGCTGGCCGAAGATTATCGCGACGTGCACGCCCAGATCATGGCGATGGCGCCGGGCGACTGCTTCATCGATATCGGTGCCAATCTGGGCCTGTTCACCATGGTCGCCAGCCGCCACCTTGGGCCAGAAGGCCGCGTGGTCGCCTTTGAACCCAACCAGACGACATTCGCGGATCTCGCCGGCAATCTTGCTGCCAACAACTGCACCAATGTCGTCACCGTCTGCGCCGGCGTGTCCAACGCCACGGCGCGCGTGGCGTTCGATCCCGGGCCGGCTGGCCACAGTGGCATCGCCCACATCAGCGAAAGCGGCAGCAGCGCCATCATGGTGCTGGGCAGCCAGCAGGTTGCCGATCTCATCCTCAACGTCGCCGCCGGCCGCCGCATCACCATCAAGATCGACGTGGAAGGCCATGAAAACCAGGTGATCGAAGCACTGATGCCGCTGCTCGGTGAAGCCCAGGTCACAAAGATGATCGTCGAAGTCGATCCCGACAATCTTGCCCAGCACGGCACCACCCGCGAAACCCTATTCGCCCGGCTGGCCGAGAAGGGCCTGAAGCCGAGCGTGAACGACCAGACGCGCCGGCATTACAACGAAGTGTTCGTGCGGGCTTGAGGACCTGCGTCCTTCCAGAGTCTCAATACGCCCCGCCCGCTGCCTCCCACTGCTCCACTTCCCAGGCCATGCGCGCGGGCGGGCCAATCACGGCGCTGACCGGGCGGCGCAGCGCAGCGCCGGCCGGAGCATCGGCCAGCCCCAACCGGAACGCAAAACTCGGCCGCCAGGCCGGATCATCGAGCAGGGCATCGGCAGCGCGGGCGAAGCGCGGCGGGGCGCGCAGCTGGGCTTCACGGTCAATCATCTCGGGCAGCTGGTTGAGCGGTTGGGCGACCAGGCCGGCGGCAGTGGCACCCAGATGCAGCCGCTGCCAGGCGCTGCCGACAAGCAGGGCGGAACGGCGATCATGCGGCCCAGGCGTGAGGATCAGACCGAACAGCGAGGCGGTGGGCAAGTGGGTGTCGCGGGTCGAGGCCAGCCAATATTTGCCTTCATCCGCCGCTGATTGTGCGGGCAGCATGGCACCAGCGGTGGCCAGCCAGGGGGAGACGCCAGAGGTGGCCAACGTCAACCCATCCATCAACCGTTCAGCGTCGCGGCGTTCGTGGCGAAACCAGCGGTGGCTGTCGGCCATCATGGCGGCATCGCCGGTGATGGCAACGGTGGCCTCGTCAGTGAGGGCAGCAAAACGCGTTCCCAGCGGGCTCGACGCCGCGAACAGCGCGACCTTCACGCCGGCAAACGCCGGAAAGGCCAGCACGGCCGCCAGCTTTGCCTCGCTCACCGGCCCGCCGCGCCAGGCGCCGCGATGGGTGTGGCGCCGCGCGATGAAGGGCAGCAGGGGGTGTGCGGCAGGCCCGCTGCCATCGGGACCAAGGATGACACGGGCAACATGGGCCGGGTTTTGGGGATCGGGCAGCAGCTTCACCTTTGCCGCCCGGCCCAGCGCCGTGCTGGCCAGCGCCATGTTGTGGATTGCCCCGCCCAGCCCGGCCAGCCGCTCGCGGCCAAACGGATCCATCGTGCCAAGATTGCGGCCAGGCACCTCGAAGATATCGACGCCGAAGCGGCCGATGGCGAACGTCCACGGCTGCGTATTGTGCGGGCTGGACGCCAGCACTCCGGCACCCACCAGCTTCAACGGGCCGGCCTGGCGCTGGCTGGCCCAATCATCCCACGCCGCCAGCGCCGGATTGTCGCCACCCAGCAGGCCCTGCTGCCAGGCGCGGCCGGCCAACCCGGCGACAGCGAGGCCGCCGGCGCCGATCAGCAAGCGGCGGCGGGCGATCATTCGGCCGGAACGGCGGCAGGCGGCGGCGATGCAGACGGTGCGGTTTCGGCCTGCCACTGCGCCCGCAAGGCATCGGCAGTTTCACCCGACAGCGCGCCGGGAGGGCCGAAGGCGGCCACAAAGGCAGTTTTCAGGCTGCGGGCAAGGGCGACATCGCGGAAAATGCCCACCCATTCATGGACCGCGACCCACATGGGATTGAAGGTGCCCAGGTTGCGGATGATGCCATAGCGCGGCGGTTCGTCGGCGCGCTCTGCTTCGAAGGTACCGAACAGCTTGTCCCACACGATGAACACGCCGGCATAATTGCGATCGAGATAACGCGGATTGGTGCCGTGGTGGACGCGGTGGTGCGACGGCGTGTTCATCACCGCTTCGAACCAGCGCGGCATCTTCCCGATCACCTCGGTGTGGATCCAGAACTGATAGATCAGGTTGAGCCCACCGCAGAAGGCCACCAGCTCGATCGGAAAGCCGATGAAAAACAAGGGCAGCTTGATGATGAAGGTGAGGCCGAACAGCCCGGTCCATGTCTGCCGCAGCGCCGTGGACAGGTTATAATGCTGCGAAGAGTGGTGGATCACATGTGCCGCCCAGGCCCAACGGATGCGGTGGCCGGCGCGGTGGATCCAGTAATAGGCCAGATCATCGATCAAAAAGCACAGCGCAAAGCTCCACCACGCCACCGGGATATCGAACATCCGGTGCTGCCACAGCCACAGCGCCAAGCCGGTGACGCTGCCGGCCAGCAGCGCGCCGCTGATGGTGTTGCCCAGGCCCATGGCCAGGCTGGTGCCGGTGTCGCGCCAATCATAATCGCCACGCCAGCCCATGCGGACCGCCACCAGTTCGATGATGATGCTGATCACGAACACCGGGATGGCAATGGCCACCGGATCGGTGCTGAGGATGGACTGCCAGTTCACAGCCGGCCCGCCCAGCGCATCGCCACCGCTTCTCCCAGATCGAGTGCGGTTTCAGGGAACATCGCTTCATCGGGGCGCACGCGCAGCAGGCCGCCGGCACGGGCGACGATGGGGGCCTCCAAGGGCCGCACCACGAAACGATCGCCCAACGGTCGCACCAGCGCAACGCGGCCATCGTGGGCCGCCACCAGCGCGCCACTGCCATCGCGGCTCACAGCGGCTTCTGCGGCGCGAAAGCCCGGCAGCGCCTCGGCCACCAGCCGCGCTGCCAGCGCTGGATCGTCAATCTGTGGCCGGCGCGCAAAACCAAACAGTCGCGCCAACACGACCAAGGCCACCACACCAATGACGGAGAATGCCAGCATGCCCAAGCGGTCCATCAGCGCGGCGCCAATTGCTTCAGCATGGGCAGCAGCCCGGCGACATTGTAGCCGCCTTCACCCGCCGCCGCGATGATTTCGGCCGGATCGCCGCCCTGTTTTGCCGCCGCCAGCGCCCACAGATTGCAACTGCGCGTGCCGGAACGGCAGAAGGCCAGCACCGGCCCATGGTTCAAGGCGCTCACCATCGCTTCGACCTGATCGAGATTGAAGCCGGTGTGATCGATGGGAATGGCGACATAGTCCACGCCCGCCGCCGCACAAGCCGCCTCGATGACCGTGCCCGGCGGTTGATCCAGGCTCTCGCCATCTGGCCGGTTGTTGACGATGGTGCGGAACCCCTGCGCGGCGGCAAGCGCCACATCTTCGGGCGCGATCTGCGGCGCGACGGACACAGCCTGGGTGATGCGGGTGAACATACGCATGAGGTTAGGCCCAGAGGCGCTGGGGCTCAATAGGGGATGGTGCAGGTTATGATCATAAGCTGTGATCAGTCATCACGGCAGCGCCCTTGCTTGTGACAGTTGGCTGCAGCCGGCGGCCGCCTATTCTGAAGCGCAACAAGGAGCACGCAGCATGCAGGATCTGGTGGGCAAGGTCGCCTTCGTCACGGGCGCGGCATCGGGCATTGGGCTGGGCATTGCCGAAGCACTGGCGCAGGCCGGGGTAAAGGTGATGATGGCCGATATCGAACAGGACGCGCTTGACCGCGAAGTGGCGCGGCTGGCGGCGACCAATGCCGATGTGGCCGGCGTGCGCGCGGACGTGTCGTTGAAGGACGAACTGCAACGCGCCGCCGATGCCACCATCGAACGGTTCGGCAAGGTGCATATCCTGGTCAACAACGCCGGCGTGGGCGGCGGCGGCACTTATGGTGAATGGAGCGATGCCAGCTGGGACTGGGTGATCGGCGTCAACCTGATGAGCGTGGTGTGGGGCATCGAGATCTTCGGCCCACTGATGGAGCAGCACGGCGAAGGCGGCCAGATCGTCTCCACCGCCTCGATGGCTGGGCTCGTGGCCGCCGTGGCGCCGGGCTACAATGTCACCAAATATGGCGTGGTCGCGCTTTCGGAAGGGCTGCGGCCGACGCTGGCTGCAAAGGGCATCGGCGTTTCGGTGCTCTGCCCCGGCTTCATCCGCACCCGCATCATGGAAAGCGCGCGCGCCATTCCCGAGCGCCTTGTGGGCCAGATCGCCCTGCCTGATCCCACCGCACTGCCGAACGAATTTGCGGTGATGGCCACCCAAGCCATCCAGAACGGCATCGATCCGCTCTATGTTGGCGAACTGGTGGTGGAAGGCATCGAGGGCGACTGGCCCTATATCTTCACCGACAACAATTTCGAAGGCGGCGTCGACCTGCGCTTTGCCGCGATCAAGGCGGGGTTCGACAAGATCAGGGGACGAAAGCCGCGCCACTGACCCCGTTCAGGCAGCGGCGATGGTCGTGCGGTGCAGCAACCGTGCGTGGCCCTGATAGCCACCGGTGGCGGCGTGCAGCACCGATCTGTTATCCCACATCACCAGCATGTTCGGCTGCCAGCGGTGGCGATACTGGAAGCGTTCCTGCCCTTGCCAGTGATACAGCTCGACCAGCAGCGGCAGCGCCTCTTCGTCGGCCATGCCTTCAAAACCGATGACATAGCCCAGGCAGCCGAACAGGCCTTCGCGGCCGGTTTCGGGGTGATGGCGGATGAAGGGATGACGCTGGGTGGCGCGGGCCGTTTCCGAAGGCCGGATCGTCATGCTGCGGCCTTTATCGCCCCCGCCGTAGAAGCCCTCAGGCGCATAGGCCTTCTGTGCCGAATGGATGGCGGTCAGCCCCGCGATCCGCGCGCGCAGTTCGCCCGGCATCGCGTCCAGCGCCAGATGCTGGTTGGCGAACAGCGTGTCACCCCCGTGCGGCGGGATGGTGATGCCATAAAGGCAGGTGCCGGCCGGCGGGCGCGCCTGAAAGCTCCAATCCGTGTGCCAGGTCTCGGCAAAGATCGGCGCGGTTTCATAAGCCGCCCGCGCGACAGCGATGATGTGCTGGCGGCCGGCGATGGGCGCGATGAACGGATCTTCGCCAAAGCCGCCCATGGCCAGCGTGAAGCGTTCCAGATCATCATCGGACAATGTCTGATCGGGGAAGGCCAGCACATGATGCTGCAACCAGGCCGCGCGGATGGCGGCCACCGTTTCAGCTGCCAGCGGGCCGGCAAGATCAACCCCCGTCACCACGGCCCCGCAGGCCTGTCCCGTCGGCTCGATCTGCATCATCCATCCCCTTTCCCGCCATGCTGGCAGGCCGGGCAGGCGGCCGTCAATGCCCCGGCGCGGCCGGGCCGGAGACATTCACCCGCGGAATCAGCCACACCGCTGCCGCCGCGATCAGGAACAGGATGCCGGCGGTGGAATAGATGTGGAGGTTGGCCACGGTCGCCGCCTGCACGTCGATCATCCGTTCGATGACCCCGCGCGCCTGTTCAGCCGACATGCCGGCGCCCTGCATCTTCTGAACCATCGCGTCGGCATCGTTCAAACTGTCCACCAGCGCCGTGCGAACATGGCGGGATTCATTTTCCCAACTGCTGGTCGCAATGGCGGCGCCGATCGCCCCGCACAGGGTGCGCACGAAACTCATAATGCCGGCGGCCGAGACATATTCACTGTCCTTCACGCTGCCCAGCGCCAGGCTGGTGAGCCCGATGAAGAAGAAGGGCATGCCGATGCCGGTGAGGAAATGCGGCAGCGCCAGCGCGAAATAATCGCTTTCGGTGGACCAGGTGGTGCGCATCAGGGCGACCACGCCCAGCCAGGCCACGCCGGCGCTCACCGTGATACGTGGATCCACCCGGGTGAGCAGCAGGCCGGCAATCGGCGCCATGCCCACCGCCATCACGCCGATCCAGGCCACGGTATTGCCGGCCTGGCTGGCGGTGTAGCCAAGTGTCGATTGCAGCCACAGCGGCGTGAGCACGACGATGGCAAAGAAGCTGCCGAACACCAGGGAAACGACGCCGGTCGCCGTGGCAAAGCCGCGATGGCGGAAGATGCGGATATCGACGATCGGGTGATCATCGGTGAGTTCCCAGATGATGAAGGCAGCGGTGCCGACAGCGGCGATTACGGCCAGCGCGATGATCTGATTTGATTCGAACCAGTCATGCTCGCGCCCGGTATCCAGCATGATCTGGAAGGCGCCGATACCGATCACCAGCAGGATGAAGCCAATCACATCGATGGGCTGGCGGGCGATGGTGGTTTCAAACCGCTTCATCATCCGCGAAATCACCACGAAACACAGCGCCACCACCGGCAGGTTGATGAAGAAGATCCAATGCCACGACATGTTGTCGGAGATCAGCCCGCCCAGGATCGGGCCCAATATGGGCGCCGCCGTGGTGGTGGCCGCCCACAGGCCAACGGCGGCCCCGCGTTGTTTGGGCGGGAAGATCACCACCAGCAGCGCTTGCGACAGCGGCATCAACGGCCCGCCGGCAAAGCCCTGCAGCACGCGGAACAGCACTAGCGATTCGATATTCTGCGACAGGCCGCACAACAGCGAGAACAGGCCGAACCCAGCCAGCGACACAAGGAACCAGCGCACCGTGCCGAACCGCATCGCCAGCCAGCCAGCCAGCGGCACCGAAATGGCGTCGGCAACGGAATAACTAGTGATCGCCCAGGTGCCCTGCGCCGGCGCAATCGCCAGGCTGCCGGCGATGTGCGGCACGCTCACGTTGGCGATGGTGGTATCCAACACAACGGTGAAATTGGCCAAAGCCATGGTGAAGGCGGTCAGCCACAGCGTGCTGCCGGTCAATGGCTCCGGCGGCGCGGGTGCTGGCGCTGCTTCGGCCTCGCTCATTCGCGCGTGTCCACCACCGCCGTCATCGACAGGCCAACCCGCAACGGGTTGGCCTTCACTTCGGTATCATCCAGCGCAATACGCACCGGCAGGCGCTGCACCACCTTCACCCAGTTGCCGGTGGCATTCTGCGCCGGGATGAGTGCGAAGGCCGCGCCCGTTCCGCCGGCCATGCCGACCACCTTGCCGTGATAGGTGACGCTGCCGCCATAAAGATCGGATTCCAGCTCGACCGACTGGCCGAGGCGGATGGTCTTGAGCTGGCTTTCCTTGAAATTGGCATCGACGAACAGGCCGACCGTGGGCACCAACGTCATCAACGGCGCCCCGCCAGCGACGCGCTGGCCGATCTGTACGTTACGATTGGTGACGATGCCGGCAACCGGTGCCTTGATCACGGTGCGATCCAGATCGAGCTTCGCCTTGGCCAGCGCGGCCTCGGCAGCGCGGATATCGGGCGCGGTGGAGAGCGACGTGCCGCGCACCATTGCGGCCGCCGCCGCCGCATCGCCAGCCGCCGACCGCGCCGTGTCCTGCGCCGCGGCAACCGCCGTGCGCGCGGCATCGCGGGTGGCCATGGCCGCCGCCAGCGCAGCCCGCGCTGCGCCCAGTTCCTCGTTCGACACGGCACCGCTGCCAGCCAGCGTTTGCCGCCGATCAAATTCGCCCTTTACCCGTGCCAGCTGGGCTTCGGCTTCAGCCAAGCGGCTGCGCGCCGAGGCAATCTCGGCCGTGCGCCCGGCGGCCCGCGCGGAAGCCGCATCGGCCATGGCGCCGGCCTGGCCATAACGCTGCCGCGCCTGCGCCAGCGCCGCTTCGGCTTGCGCCACGGCAATGCGCGCATCGGCATCGTCCAGCACCACCAAGACATCGCCGGCGTTCACGGCCTGGGTGCCGCCCACCTTCACTTCGGTCACGGTGCCGGCCAGTTGCGGCGTCACCAGTGCGGTGTCGCCGCCCACATAGGCGTTGTCGGTCTCCACCCGACCGCGGGAGAAGATCGCCCAATACAACCCGGCAAGCAGCGCGGCGATCACCACCACCCCGCCCAGCACCCGCAGGGCCCGCGCGCGTTTCGGATTGCCAGTGTCCTTGCCCGTTTCGGCAGCAAGTTCCGTGGTTGCCATGTCAGCCATCACTGGCCCTCCTGTTCCCGAAAGCCGCCACCAAGTGCGCGCACCAGCGCGACATCGGCGGCAAGGCGAAAGGCGCTCACATCAGCCAGCGTGCGCCGGGCGGTGACTACGGCATCATCGGCAGTGAGCACCAGCAACTGGTTCGACAGCCCGGCATCGTAACGCAGCGTCGCCACGTTCCGCGCCCGCGTCGCTTCGGCCAGCCCCTGCGTGAGCGCCTCACGCTGCAGGTCCAGCGCGGTCACCGCGCCGGCGGCATCGGCCACTTCGTTCAGCGCGCGCAGCAGTGTCGCATCATGCACCGCCACCGCCGCCGCCCGCGCCGCGCGGGCGCTGCGGGATTCGGCGGCGCGGCGGCCGCCATCAAGGATTGGCAGGCTCAATGCCGGGCCGAACTGGCCATAAAGGCTGTTGCCTTCCAGCAGCTTGCCAAAACCCAGGCTTTGCTGGCCGATGGTGGCATTCAACGTCAGATTGGGCAGGAAGGCGCGGCCAGCCGCCATTTCACGCGCCCCGCTTGCCTCGGCCCGCAAGCGGGCAGCAACGATATCGGGCCGGCGCGCCACCAGAGCGATGGAAACCCCTTCGGGCAGGCCGGGCGGCAGCGGCTTGATGTTGGGCGGGGTGATGCTGAACCCGCGATCGGGCCCGGCACCCAGCAGCAGCGCCAGCCGCCGCCGCGCCGCCGTCACTTGGGCGGCGGCTGCCACCAGATCGCTTTGCGCCAGCGCCAGCCGGGTCGCGGCCTGGGCACGGGCGCCATCATTATCCAGGCCCGCGGTGACGCGATTGGCGGTCAGCTCGAGCGTCTGCCGGCGAATGGCGACGGCATCACGGGTCACGGCCAAACGATCCAGCGCTGCGCCGAAATCGGCATAAGCCGCCGCCACGCTGGCGGCCAGGAACAGACGAGTTTGCGTGCGTTCCACCGCCACCGCTTCGGCTTCGCGCCGGGCGGCGCGCAACTGGGCCCGGCCTTGGCCCCACAGATCGAGATTCCAGCCGGACTGCAGGTTGATCAGCCCCGATTCGAGCACACCCGGCGGCACGAATTGCGCCGGGATGCCAAGATTGCGGGAGAGTTGCTGCCCGCCCAAGCTGGCATTGCCGGTAAGGGACGGCAGCAGCCCCGCCCGGCTCTGGCGCGCGGCCGCATCGGCGGCGGCAACACGGGCTTCGGCGGCCGCCATGTCGGGATTGCCGGCCAGCGCTTCGGCCACCAGCGCGTTCAGTTGGCTGTCACCCCAGGCCTGCCACCAGTCCGCCGCCGGCCAGTCCGTCTGGCCCTTGCCAGACAGGGTAACCGTGCTGGCCGCCGTCGCCGGCGCGCGCGGCATCGGCGCCAGCCCCAGCTTTGGCGGCACGGCGCAGGCGGCAAGCGCCGCAGCCATGAAGAGGGTGGAGAGCGAGCGGCGCACGTGAGAAAATCCGGACGAGAGAAGACCGTAGCGGCTTTGAGCCTTGCTCAATTGCCCGTCAACCTCACACTCGTCATGAGCGGGCGCACGGCTTGTCGCACCGGCAGCTGCGACGGATTACAGAAACGCCCGCAGCTCCGCCACGAACCGATCAAACTGGTCGTGGTGGAGCCAGTGGCCAGCATTTTCAAACGTCACCACCCGCGCGGTGGCGAAATGTTCGATGCGGCCATCGTCGACCGGGTTCGAGGCCCAGCTCTTCTCGCCATACATCAGCAGCGTCGGGCAGGTGATACGGCGCCACAGCTCCGCCACCATCTCGCCCGGCATGTCGTGCAGCCAGGGCAGGTGCAGATAATTGTCGAATTTCCAACTGTAGCTGCCGTCCTCGTTACGGTGGGTGCCGTGGATGGTGAGATGGCGGGCCTGCTCCTCACTCAGGAAGCTGTTTTCCTGGTGCATGCGCGCGAACGCCTCTTCCAGCGTGGCATAACGCTTGGGGCTTCGGGCGGCGGCGGCGCGCTTGGCGTCGATCCACTGGCGCTCGCGCTCGGCAAAATCGGTCTTCAACCGCTCGGCCAGCATCTTGGGACTGGGGCCGAGGCCTTCGATGGCAACCAGCTTCTTCACGTTATCCGGATACAGCCCGGTGTAACGCAGCGCGATATTGCCGCCCATCGAATGGGCCACGATGGTGACCGGCGCCAGCTTCAACTGGTGGATCAACTGCGCCAGATCATAGACATAATCGTGGGTGATATAGTCCCCATCCGGGGCCCAGGCGCTGTCACCATGGCCGCGCCAATCTGGTGCGATGATGTGCCAGTCATTCTTCAGCTCGCGCGCAACCCAATCCCAGCTGCGGGCATGGTCGCGCCCGCCGTGCAGCAGCAACAGCGGCGGGGCATCTGGATTGCCCCAGTCACAATAATGCAGCCGCAGCCGCTGCGAAATGAAGCTGTGCGAGGTGGGGCCGAAATCGATCATTTCTGCTCTTTGCCATGCTGGCAGGGAACAGGCCAGCATTTGGGGCGTAGAACCAATTCCAGAAATCAGCGGGGTGGCCCGTGGCCATCCAAAGGAGACATATCATGGGTTGGATCGTGGCATTGATCGTGGGCGGCATCGCTGGCTGGCTGGCCAGCATGGTGATGAACCGCGACAACAGCATGGGGATCATGCTCAACATCATCGTCGGCTGCGTTGGTTCCGTGCTGGGCAATCTGCTGCTCAACCAGTTCGGCATTGCCGGATCGGTGCAGAATTTCTCTCTCACCGGCCTCTTGGTGGCGGTTCTCGGCGCCGTCGTGCTGCTCGGCATCGTCAATCTGGTGCGGCGCGGCAGTTTGCGCTGAATCAGACGGGCTGGCGGGCGCCTGCGACGTGGCTCTGGTCACCGCGGGTGAACACCATATCTGCAGGCAGGATGGCGGCGATCGGGATATCCCGGTCGCCGGCCAGCCGCTGGTAAAGCGGGCCGAAATCCGTCTCCAGCGTCACCTTCAGCAGCTGATCAAAACTGTCGATGACGAAATAATTCTGCTGGAAATCATCGATGCGATAGGGCGTCTTCAGCACCCGTTCGAGGGTCCAGCCGATGCGGTTGGGGCTGGCGCTGTCGAGCGCGAACAGCGTTTCGCCGTGGCTGGAAACGATGCCGGCACCATAGATGGCCAGGCTGTCACCTGACCGGATCAGGCCGAATTCCACCGTGTACCAATAGAGCCGCGAGAGCCGGTTGATGGCGTTGTATTCGAGCGCCCGCAGGCCGCCACGGCCATAGGCCTGCATGTAATCGGCAAAGGCCGGGTGGGCGAGCAACGGCACATGGCCGAACACGTCGTGAAACACGTCCGGTTCCTGCAGATAATCCAGTTGATTGGGCTTGCGGATGAAATTGCCCGCCGGAAAGCGCCGGTTGGCAAGATGATCGAAAAACACCGCATCGGGCACCAGGCCCGGCACCGCCACCACCTCCCAGCCGGTCAGCGCCATCAGTTCATCGTTCAACCGGGCAAAATCCGGCACGCCAGGCCGCGTCAGGTCGAGCTGCTTCAATCCATCGAGAAACTCCGGCGCCACCCGTCCGGGGAGCAACCGCGTCTGCCGATCGAACAGATGATCCCACATGCCGTGATCAACGGCGGTGAAATGTTCCCAATCTTGAGGAACGGTCCAGTCAGGGGTAGGCGCACCGTTTATCACCCCGCGATTGTAGCAGGGGCGTCGCCGCTTTGCGACCAAGGCCCGCGCCTGTATCAATGAGGGCCACACGGGGAGAAACACGCCATGTCACTGCCAGCCGAACGCACACCGGTGATCATCGGCGTAGGCGAATTTCTCGACAGGCCTGCCGATCCGGCTTTGGCGCTGGAACCGCTGGCGCTGATGGAAGCAGCCGTGCGCGCGGCCGATGCCGATGCCGGCGGCGGTTTCCTGGATCGCATCGACAGCCTGGATGTGATCAACCTCATTTCCTGGCGCTACGACCGGGTTGCGGCCCGGCTGGCCGAGCGCTTGGGCATTGTCCCACCGCGTGCCGTCTATGCCGTGGTCGGCGGCGAGACGCCGACCACCAAGATCCACGAAGCCGCGCTGCGCATCATGAACGGCAACAGCGTGGTCGCCGTGATCACCGGCGGCGAGGCGCAGAACGCCGTGGCCAAGGCCAAGGCCGCCGGCATCGAACTGCCGTGGACGCCGCCTTCCAAGACGCCGGAAAACCCGATCATTCCATCCGAGCATGTGACGCCGCTCGGCATGCAGCATGGCATCTTCCAGCCGATCCACATCTATCCGCTGTATGAAAATGCCACGGTCGCCGCCTGGGGGCTGACTCCGCGCCAAGCGCTCGCCGAAAGCGGCGCGGCGTACGAGCGGATCAGCGCGGTCGCCGCCACCAACCCCAATGCCTGGGGCCGCAAATCGTTCAGCGCCGATGAAATCACCACGGTATCCGACGACAACCGCATGATCTGCTGGCCCTATACCAAGCGCATGGTGGCCAACAACAATGTCAACGCCGCCGCCGCCGTGCTGATGACCACCCTTGCTGCGGCCCGCGCTGCCGGCATTCCCGAAGATCGCATCATCCACGTCCACGGTGGCGCATCAGCGGGCGAGCACATGGATTATCTCAAGCGCGATCAATATGTGCACAGTTGTGCGCAAGATGCCGTGCTCGGCCAGGCGATGCGGATTGCCCCGAACGGATTTGACCGGGTGGAGCTCTATTCCTGCTTCCCCACCGTGCCGAAAATGGCGCGGCGCACGCTGGGATTGGGCGCGGATGCCCCGCTGTCGGTGATGGGCGGGCTCAGCTTCGCCGGCGCTGGGCTCAACTGCTACATGCTGCACTCCACCTGCGCGATGGTGCGCTCCTTGCGCGATCGGCCCGCCGATCAGGCGCTGCTCTATGGCCAGGGCGGCTATGTCACCAAACACCATGCCTTGGTGATCGGCAACCGCCCGGCCGAAGCCGCCTGGCTGATGCTGAACAAGAATGTGCAGGACGTGGCCGAGGACGCGCGCGGCGACGTGCCGGCCTATGACGGCAGCTACGTGGGCCCGGCCGCCCTTGAAACCTACAGCATCGTCTTCGGCCGCGACGGCCAGCCCAGCCATGGCAGCGTCGTCGGCCGCGCGCCGGATGGCGCCCGCATCCTCGGCAAGATCGACATCGCCGATGCGGACGCGCTGGCCACCCTGCTCAGCCTTGATGCCCACCCCATCGGCCTGCCCGGCTCGGTGAGCGTGGCGGACGATGGCCTGCAACGCTGGGCGATGAGCTAGGCTTCAACATGCAACGACGAACCCGCTGATACCCTTGAATTTGCGCTGTTAAATGGCCCTGCATATTGCCAGTTCCATTTCGTCTGGCTGGAGGCTTGTGAAGTAAGCAAGCTTTTTGGCAAAGGTGGACGAGGCGTCGCGCCTGCGATAACTTTTGCCGGTCACGTAGATAACTTGAGGGGAGTTGACCGTGCCTGTCAATGAACCAAAATCCTTGGTCGAAATATCATTTGCGTCTTGGCAGAAAGATGACAGCTTATTGCAACAATATAGAAGAATATCTCTGACAATTCAGTCTTTTATTATGGTAATTGCAACTCTTATTTCAAGCAATATCGGTGATAGCACTCAATTGAAGATATTTTTTGCGGGAATTGTAATTGTTGGATTGTTTCATATATTTTTTATTTTGATTCCAATTGTAGATTACCGAGGTCGCATAGTAGATTATCATAAGCGCATTGTTCACAATGAGCTAAATGACAATCAGATAAAATTATTAAGAAACATTTCTTCTGCCGAAGAATACTTAAAATAGCTTCATCGTAGAATTGATGTTTTCGAGTATTTTGGTGAAAAATATATGACAAATAGTGTTACAAGAACCAAGATGGATAGGTATGTACCTTTTATTTATGTGTTTTTGTGGACATTCCTGATTTATTATGTGTTATTGATTAAACCGGTCGAGCGCGTGGTAGAGCTGCACGCCGGCGCACACGGTAACGTTGAGGCTGTCGGCGGCACCCAGCATCGGCAATTTCACCAGCGCATCGCACTGGGCGGCATAGTCGGCGGGCAAGCCCGATTGTTCGTTGCCCATGAACAGGAAGCAGGGCTCCCGGTATTCGAGCGCGCGGTAATCGACGGTTGAGCCGGCCAAAGCCGCGCCCACAGCGACATGCTGGGTCCCAGCCGCTAGCGCTCGGTCGACGAGGTGCTGGCGGTTCGCCTGAACCTCAGCGCGGCGCCAGTGCCGCCTCGTTGACCACGCCGCCCTGCTTGTAGAGCGTGCCGCCCTTCATGATGTGGGTGGGGTTCTGCAGCAGCGCGATCGTGCGCAACACGTCACCGCGCACGGCGATGATGTCGGCATATTTGCCCGCCGCGATGGTGCCGCTGTCCTTCTCCACGCCCATGAACTTGGCCGGCCAGTAGGTCGCGGCCTGGATCGCTTCCATCGCCGGCACATTCAGGCCGTTCACCCACACATCCAGCTCGTTCCAGGTTGTCTGGCAGTGGAAGGCGGTGGGGATGCCGCTGTCGGTGCCGATCAGCAGGATGGCGCCGGCCTTGCGCAACTGCGCGAACTTGGTGTCCAGCGTGGGTTTGCGGCGCGGGGTGAGCTGGTTGTATTCCAGCGCCGAAACATCCTTCAGCGAGGCCTTGATATCTGCCACCGTGTCGGGCTTCAGCCCGCGCGCCCAGCAGGCATCGTCCAGCTTTTCCGGGTTGGCCAGCAGATTGCCATGATTGAACAGGCCGCTGATGGTGGGCGTCCAATAGAGCGGGTTGCCGCGCACCCGGCCTTCGGCAGCGCGGGCTTCCAGCGCCACCATGATGTCGTCGGGATATTTGGGCGCAGCGCCCAGCCCAGTGTGCTCGAAATTGTCGATGCCGGTTTTCAGGCCGATGCGGATTTCTTCGGGCAGATGGCTGTGGCCCACGACTTTGAGGCCCAGCTTGTGCGCTTCTTCGACAATGGCGCGGGTGGTGGCTTCGCCGACTTCGTCCTGATCGACGAGCTTGATGATGTCGACGCCGGCCGCCTTCAGCTTGCGCACCTTGGCGCGCGCATCTTCCGCGTTGTCCACGCCCCAGCGGAAGGCCTCCGTGCCGGGATAGGCCTTCTTCTGCAGGAACGGCCCTGACACATAGAGGCGCGGGCCGGGCTTGCGGCCGGCCTTCACATCCTCGCGGATGGCGATGCTTTCGGCCAGCGGGCCACCGAGGTCGCGGGCGCTGGTGACGCCGGCCAGCAGCAGCTGCACGGCGCTGGCCGGCATGATTTCGGGGCCAAAGCGGTTGAGGTACGCCTTGTCCCAATGGGTGTAATCAGCGTGGCCGTTGATCATCAGGTGGACATGCATGTCCCACAGGCCGGGCAGCACATCCATGCCTTCGGTAGAGACCACGGTGGCGCCCGCTGGCACCGGCAGCGTGGCGACCGTGCCGATGGCGGTGATGCGCTCGCCATCCACCAGGATCACGCTGTTGGCCAACGGTGGCCCGCCCTGACCATCGATCAGCCGGCCACCCACCAATGCAGTGATGGGCGCGGCCGTTGCGGCGGCGCTGGCCAGCAGGCTGGTAAGGAAAAGGACGATGGCACGCATGGTTGAAGCCTCCCGGTTATGCGGCAGCCGTGGGCTGCTGCTGCGGGGGCGTCAAGCTAACGAACTGTCATTCAAGCTGATCAAGCGCGTGATATAGCAGCACGCCGGCACAGACAGCGACATTCAGACTGTCTGCCGCGCCCAGCATCGGCAGCTTCACAACAGCGTCGCACTGCGCGGTGTAATCCGCCGGCAGCCCGGCCTGTTCGTTGCCCATCAGCAGAAAGCAGGGCCCGTTATAGGTCGCCGCGCGGTAATCCACCGCCTGATCGGTGAGTGCCGCGCCCACCAATTGGCCTTCACCCTGCCGCAGCCACTGGAAGAATTCCGGCCCGGTCGCCCGCGCCACCTGGCGGCTGAACAGCGCGCCCATCGAGGCGCGCACCGCCTCCACGCTGAACGGGTCGCACGACTGGTCGAGCAGAATGACCCCGCCCGCACCCGTGGCATCACAAGTGCGCAACATGGTGCCGAAATTGCCGGGGTCTTTCAGATTCTCGGCGACCAGCCACAATTTGGCGGTGCTGCGGTCGATTCGGTCCAGCGAAATATCGGGGATGGGATAGGCGGCGGCCACGGCTTGTGCATTGTCCTTGCCGGTCAACCGCTGCATCAAATCGGGGGTGGTGCGCACGATGGTGCCGCGCAAATCCCATGTCGCGTCGATGAGCGCCTGGGTCAGCGGGTGACGTTCGGCTTCGGGCGTAAACAACAGGGTTTCGGGCACAATGCCCGCGCTGAGCGCCTCGGTGCAGACCCGCAAGCCTTCGGCGAGGAACTGCCCCGCCTCGCGCCGCCCGCGCTTGTCATTGAGGGCCTTGAGGGCCTTCAACACCGGGTTGGACGGCGAGCTGATATCGGTGATGCGCGGCTGCATTGGCGGCGCCTATCACAATGCGACGATATTGTAATTGTGCCAGAGCAGGATGGAGAGCGCGCCGCGGTGGGGCCGCATCGGTTCGGCCAGCAGCCGCGCGCGCTTTTCGGTCGGCCGCGCATCCTCGCCCAGCATCCGGCCCAGCTGGATCTGCAAGGCCAGATCGCCGGCCGGGAAAATATCCGCCCGGCCTTCAGCGAACAGCAGATAGATCTCGGCCGACCAGCGCCCGATGCCCTTGATCGACGACAGCAGCGCAATCGCCGCTTCATCTTCGTCCGGCAGCGCGGCGAAATTGATCTGCCCGCTGGCCACCGCCTCGGCCAGCGCGTGGACATAGCTGGCCTTCTGCCCCGACAGCCCGGCGCCCCGCAGCACCTCGAACGGCGTTGCCGCCACTTGGCCGAGATCGTCCATGTCGCCGCCGCACGCCGCTTCCAGCTTGTTCCAGATGCTGGCCGCGGCCTTGGTGCTCACCTGCTGGGCCACGATCGCGCGCATCATGGTGCCGGCACCGCGTGGCCGCAGCCGCGGCTCAGGCACGCCATGGCTGGCCAGCGCATCGGCAATCGGCGGATGATCGGCGGCCAGCGCGTGGAGACAGGCGTGCAATTGTTCGGCGGAAAGTCCCATGAGCTGCAGCCTAGCCGGCGCGCGCCCGGCTGGCCAGACAGGCAGATGGTGGCGTCCGGAAACCGCCAATTTGGCCTTTTCTTCCCATGTCGCTATGGTGCCCCGATGGTTGATCCGCACATCCGCCAAGGCTTTTTCCGCGACAAGAACCGCGCCTTCTGGATGCTGCAGGGCGGCGGCTGGTTTGCCTATCTGATGTTGCGTGCCCTGTCGGGGCTGGCCAACTCCATGGGTCTCAACTTCGTGGTGCCGGCGATCATCGTGACGGCCACCGGCTTTTCCATCACCTTGCTGCTGTCGGCCGCCTATCGCCGCCTGATCGCCGTAAAGCCGATCTGGACCTGGACGCTCACCGCCATGCTGCTGATCGGCGCTTCCGGGCTGTTCTCGGTGCTGGAAGTGTGGGCGCACGCCACCTTCTATCAGCCTGGCTGGCAACCCAAGGGAGTGCAGTTCTTCGGCGCCATCCTGCTCGATTTTGCCGTGTTGGGCGCGTGGACGGCGCTTTATTATGGCATCAACTATTATCTGCTGCTGGCCGAGCAATCGGCACGCATGGTCAACATGGCGGCCCAGGCCAACAGCGCCCAGCTGGAAATGCTGCGCTACCAGCTCAATCCGCATTTCCTGTTCAACACGCTGAACAGCATATCCACGCTGGTGCTGCTGAAACAGACGGAGCGCGCCAACGCCATGCTGTCGCGCTTGGCCTCCTTCTTGCGCTACAGCCTGGTGGGCGAACGCGAAGGTCTGGCGACTGTGGCGCAGGAAGCCGAGGCGCTGAAGCTGTATTTGGATATCGAGCGCACACGGTTTGAAGCCCGCCTTCGCACCCGTTTCGATATCGCGCCTGATGTGATGGAAGCCCGACTGCCCAGCCTGCTGCTGCAACCGATCATCGAAAATGCCATCAAATATGCCGTCACCCCGGCCGAAGACGGCGCCGATATCTTGGTGGACGCGCGCCGCATGGGTGATCGGCTGGTGATCACCATCGCCGATACTGGCCCCGGCCTGGGCGCGGTGCCGGCCGAAGCGTCGGGAACCAATGTGGGCCTTGGCAATATCCGCGAGCGGCTGGCGCAAAGCTATGGCGTCGATCACCGTTTCGAACTGGCCGACAATGATCCGCACGGCCTGATCGTGCTGATCGACATTCCGTTCCAGACCGACAATCCGGCACAACCCGTCGCGCCACCGGTTGCAACGCCGGTGTTGGCCCCCCAAGTGTAACGCCATGACCATTCGCACCATACTCGTCGACGACGAGCCGCTGGCGATCCAGGGACTCGAACTGCGGCTGCAGCCGTTCGAGGATGTCGAGATCATCGAACGCTGCGCCAACGGCCGTGAGGCGATCCGCGCCATTCGCACGCTGAAGCCCGATCTGGTGTTCCTTGATATCCAGATGCCGGGCTTCGATGGTTTTTCCGTCGTTTCCGGCCTGGCCGATATCGAACCGCCGCTGTTCGTGTTTGTCACCGCCTTCACCCAGCATGCGCTGAAAGCCTTCGAGGCGCAGGCGGTGGATTATCTGCTGAAGCCCGTCGAGGAAGACCGCCTGGCCGCCACCATCGAACGCGTGCGCCAGCGCCTGGCCGAAAAGCAGGGCGCGCAGGGTGCCGAGCGGTTGAAGGAAATCCTTTCCGAAGTCGCACCCGAAGCCTTGCCCGACGATCTTTCGGATGCTCCGCAAGCTGGGCGGTTTGAACGGGTGATCAACATCAAGGATCGTGGCCAGATCTTCCGGGTGGACGTTGGCGATATCGAACGCATCGATGCTGCCGGCGATTACATGTGCATCTACACGGCGGATCAGACGCTGGTGCTGCGCGAGACGATGAAGGATCTGGAACGCCGGCTCGATCCGAAGAAGTTCCAGCGCATCCACCGCTCCACCATCGTCAATCTCGACAATATCAAGAGCGTGAAGCCGCACACCAATGGCGAGTGTTTTCTGGTGCTGGGCAGCGGCACGCAGGTGAAGGTCTCGCGCTCCTACCGCGATGTGGTGGCGCGGTTCCTGTAAGTCCGACCAATCGGCGCACATCGTCAAGCGCCGCCGGTTCGCTTGACCCTCTATAAACGAAATGTTAACTTTCTTGAAAGTGAGCATTCCAGTGGGGGATTTATGCGCAGCTTTGGTCTGATCCTGCTTGCATCTCTGGCCATGGCCAGCGGTGCGCACGCCATCACGGTCACAAACGGCAGTTTTGAACAGGGGGTTGCCATCACCGGCGGCTTTGCTTTGCTGGGCGCTGGCAACACCACTGCCATTACAGGCTGGACCGTGCTGGGCCCCGGCGGCGTCGATTACGTCGACAACAGCCTATGGGGTGCCAGCGACGGCGCGCGCAGTGTGGAATTGCTGGGCTTGTCGTCCGGCGGCGTGGAACAGGTCATCACGAACCAGTTCGTCATTGGCCAGAAATACATCATGCGCTTCGACCTTACCGCCAATCCCTTCGCAGCGGATGGTCAATATAGTGCCACGGTCTCGGTGACGGGCGCAGCGCCAGTCGATTTCAATTATCTGAAGACCGGGGCAAACGCGCCAGGCAACATGCTCTATCAGTCGTTCGCCTACGCGTTCACGGCAACCAGCGAGTCCAAGACGATCGCCTTTGCGGGCATTGGCAGCGGTCCGCTTGGCATCGTGCTCGACAATGTGTCGATCGTCGAAGCCGGCGTGGTGCCGGAGCCAGCGAGCTGGGCGATGCTGCTGGCCGGCTTTGGCCTGACGGGCGCAATGATGCGCCGCCGGCGCCCGATACCCGCACGCCTGCGCTAGAACGCCTGCCGCCCCAGCCAATCCGTCACGATGCCGGCGGCCTGTTTCAGATGCTCCGGTTGGAACGCATAATAATGGGTCGCGCCCTTCACTTCGTGCAGTTCGCGGGACGTGGCGTTCTCCACGCACTCGAACAAGCGCCGCGTATGGCTGGGCGTGCAGGCATCATCCGCCGTATTGCCCACCACCAGCACCGGCTGCCGGATGCGGTGGCCAACTTTCAGTGAACAGGCGTTGGACTTCAGGCTCCACTGCGACAGCCATGAGCGTAGCGTGGTGAAGCGGCCCAACCCGCCGGGTGAATCGTTGATCAGCCGCGGATCACCCAGATAGCAGCGGCCGGGCGCGCGATCATTGGCGTCAACCTTCGGATCGAGCCAGCACGGCGCCGCCATGGTGCCATGCACGATGAAGGCGCGCTCCGCATGCAGGCCTTCGCGGGCCTTGAGTTCGGCCAGCGTTGCCTCTGCCCACGCCGTGATGCGGTTCGACCGTGCCACCTGCCGGGCAGCATATTCGGCGAGGAAATCGGCGGAATAAGGCGGCTGCGGGCACGCTGAATCGTAGAGATTCCATTTCGGATCACGCACAGGGCCATTCTCGTCCACCACCGAGGCGTCCAGCCACTCGGTCAGCGTCTGCGAGCGCGACACATGCGCCGCCAGCAGCATGATGCCATCGACCGCTGGCAATTTGGCTTCGGCCATCGGGAACGGATCCCCGGCCGGCGTGTGCGTGACCTGCGGGTCACAGGCTTCGGCCTGGTAGAACAGCGCCAGGCTGCCACCGCCCGACCAGCCAGCCAGCACGATGCGTTTATACCCCAGCACATCGCGGCAATGCGCCACCCAGCGGCCCAGATCGACTGCCACCTTTTCCATGATCAACGCATTGTCATTATTGGGATAACGCGACACCGCGGTGAGCACGTGCACGCCCGCATCGGCCAGCGCCGGCGGCAGCGGCAGATAATGCATGATCCCCATCGGGTGCATGAAGATCACGATCGTGTCCGATGGCGTCTCGGGCTTCAGGTGATGCGCCTGCAACGCCACCACGCCATCGATGCCGCCATAGGTATCGCGCAGCCCCACGGCCTCGCGAAAGGCGATCAACAGGGGCAAGCGCTGGTAGCTCATGCGGCTTTTCCTTCGGCCGCTTTGCGCGCCGTCCACGCCGTGATGATGGCGTGCGCAGTCTTGGCATCTTCGGCCAGGATCGCATCATGCGCCGGCACCCGCGCGGTGATTTCCAGCGGCAAGCCGTTCGGATCGGAGAAATACACCGATTTCACAAAGCCATGATCGATCGGCCCGAAACAGGGCACGCCCGCCGCATTCAGCTTGTCGCGCCAGTCCAGCAACTTCGCTTCATCATCGGCCTCGAACGCGACATGGCGGTCAAAGCCATGCACCAGATTGAAATCGCCCTCTTTCACCGTGCCCGGCGCATCGAAGAAGGCGATGAAATTGCCATCGGGCATGCGGAAGAACAGGTGCACGAACGGATTTGGTCGCCCAGATCCCGGCTCCTTCTCCTCCTGCACCACCGCTTCCAGCGGCAGGCCGAGCACATCTTCATAAAAGGCCCGCGTTTCTTCCGCGTCGCGGCAACGATAGGCGCTGTGGTGAATGCCCTTCAATGGCGTCGTCATGGCAGGCTCCTCCCTTGCCGGCACAGTGGCACGACCCAAGCGGCTTCACAATCAGTGCCGCTCAACTTCGGCAAACACGCGATGATCGCGAAGACAATCGTTGTGAACTTCAATGATTTGGATAATCTGAAAATAACCTAGACTTGATTCGTGGATATTGGCGCAAATGACCTACGGAATCGTGCTCGACCATGAGAAAAACAGCTTGGGCATTGAAAATTACGCCGTAAATTTCCATGGTACACTTGCACAATGCCGCCTGCAGGAGATTGCGACACCCGGCGTTACAGCTGTATCCAAGTCAGCCTACAAGTCGCATTTTGTCGAAAAGAAATCGCTTCGTGACGGTAACGGGCAGCCATTTCCCGGCGAGATCCTGAAATTCGAGATCAGGGGAATGTAAGGGAACACGCATATGCGGAACATTGGACTGGGTCACCACCTGCCAGCATCTGCGCTTGTGTTGCCCTTGGCGCTTGCTGGTTGTGCGGCGCTTGTCCCGCAGCCCGTAATCGAAAATCGTTATGCGGTGGCGACGTTTGAACCGAAACCGAATGCAGACACGGACATCATCATGTCTGTGAACACGACAGTCCCATCTGGGGGCGGCGAGAGTATCAAGCTGACCGAATTGGGCGAACGTGCACAGGCCGCAATGGTCACGGCGAACCAGGGCAAGCCGCCAACCAAGATCACTGCAGCCACCGTCCAGGCTGACACCCAGATCAGCATGGAAACAACGCTGAAGCGGCGGGTGCAGATCGCCCTGCGGCCCGCCACGTTCATGCAACCGGGCGACCGGGTCGATGCAGTACGGATCAATTTCAGAGTGGCAAATGCCGATGCGCAAAACTGGAAAATCACCGGCTGGACCGAGGCACGCAACGCCGACAAGGTGATCGAAATCGGGAAACTAACCGACACCAGCAGCAATACGCTCACGGCTTCGACCGGGCTCAATATTGCCAAGTTCCTTGTCGATGCTTCCGTCTCTGCCGAAGCCAAGCGCGAATTGGCCCGTGAAATGCAGATCAGGGATGTGGGGGAACTGAACGCTGCGGTAGACGCAAGCGGGACAGCCTGGATCGACGAGACAGCCGGTTGGCGGGTTAATCTGGCACGCAGCCGCAACAGCATCGACGTGACAATCACAGCGCAGACAGGCGCCGGCAGTGGCGGACTCAACGCAGACACGTTTGCTGCTCCCGGCAAGCTGTGGAGCGACGACCCCGGCCCGCCCAAAGCCTTGCCCCCAGCGCAGGTTGGCCTGCGCCTGCAGCAGCGCTTCGTCTCTGCCGCCGCGACCGAACCTGTTTGCGCAATCGCCGATCTGACGTATCGCCTGCGACGGATCAGCAATGATGCCGGGCGATCGACTTTCACCGAAGCTGACGACAAGGTTCAGTTCGTTACCGTAACGCGCCCAAGTGTTGGGTTCAAACTGTCGCCGCCGCCGTATCAGCCTCTCTATGCGCTCAAAGCCGGCAATGAGTATCTGAGTTTCAAGGGCGCTGACGGCAAGGCGATCGTTTTGATGTTCGGTAGCCTTGAACACGCCAGCGCGTTTCGCCTCTGGTTGTTGCAGGCCCTGCCCAATGGCGGTGCAATCGCCAGCGGCGAAATCGGCATGCAACATGGACTGGGCGGCCTGCGCCCGATCAACGCGACTGATCGACAGATGTTGGCTGCCGGCATCGCCAATCAGGCGAAGCGGGACGAGGCGCAAAAGAATGATCTGAAAACCTGCGCGTGAGCTTGATTTCAGGCCCCGCAAATTGCGGGCATCGAGCCTGCACAGCGGCCGCGCTTATTCCCGGAGACCGCTTCTCCCCTGTGCGCGGTCAGACTTTCACCGCGCTGAGGAAGTAATTCACCGACACGTCGCTGCCGATATGGAAGCCCTTGCCCGGCCGCCACGACAGGCCGGCCGGTTCCTGAGGCGTGAGCCCGGCGTGCGCCAGTGCCTCGGCGAGTTCGGCGGGCGTGAAGAAGCGGTTCCAGTCGTGGGCGCCCTTGGGGATGGACCGGGTGATATGTTCGGCCCCGGCGATGACCACGGCCCAGCTGGCCGGCGTGCGGTTCGGCGTAGAGAAGATGGCGAGGCCACCAGGTTTCAGCAGGCTGGCCAACGCAGCGAAGAAGGCATCGCGGCCGGCGACATGCTCGACGACTTCGAGGCAGGTGATGAGATCATACTGGGCGCCCGTCGCGGCCAGATCCTCCACCGCGATGCACTGGTAATCGATGCTCAGCCCGCCGGCTTCGGCATGCGCCTTGGCGGCTTCGATATTCTCCGGCGCGGCATCAATCGCGCTGGTGGCCGCACCCATGCGCGCCAAGGGTTCGGCCATCAGCCCGGCGCCGCAGCCGACATCCAGCGCGGCGAGGCCTGCCAGTGGCCGGCGGCTCTTTGCATCCAGCCCGAAATGCGCCAGCGCCAGGCTACGGATATGCGCGAGGCGCACCGGCGTGATGCGGTGGAGCATCGCCGATGTGCCCTTCGGATTCCACCAGTCCGCCGCCAGCTTGCCAAAGAAGGCGGCTTCGTCGGGGTTGATGCTGGCAGCTGCTGACATTTTCTTGTCCTGCACGTCTCTAGGGCTTTCTTGCCATTGCCCGCCCACGTTCCTATCAGGCAAGGGCAATAGTGAAGCACCCTTATAAAGGAAGACGCCGGCAATGGCCCGGATCGTGATGAAATTCGGTGGCACCTCGATGGCGGGGACGGAGCGGATTCGCAACGTCGCCGCGCGGGTGAAACGCGAAGTGGACGCCGGCAACGAAGTGGCCGTGGTGGTCTCGGCCATGTCGGGCGAGACGGATCGGCTGGTCGGCTATTGCCGCGAAGCCTCGCCGCTGGCCGATCCGGCCGAATATGACGTGGTGGTGGCCGCTGGCGAGCAGATCACCTCCGGCCTGCTGGCCATCACCCTGCAATCGCTGGGCGTGAAGGCGCGCAGTTGGCTGGGTTGGCAATTGCCGATCCGCACCAGCAGCGCCCATAGTGTGGCCCGCATCGAGGATATCGAGACGGCTGCCATCCTGGCAAGCATGGCGGCTGGCGAAGTGGCGGTGGTGCCGGGCTTCCAGGGGCTGACGGCGGATGAGCGGGTGACAACGCTGGGTCGTGGCGGGTCCGATACGTCGGCAGTGGCGATGGCGGCGGCGCTGAAGGCGGATCGCTGCGACATCTATACCGATGTGGACGGCGTCTACACGACCGATCCGCGCATCGTGCCGCGCGCCCGCAAGTTGCATCGCATCACCTATGAAGAAATGCTGGAACTGGCCAGCGTGGGCGCCAAGGTGTTGCAGACACGGTCGGTCGAACTGGCCATGAAGGAAAAAGTAGTTGTGCAGGTGCTGTCGAGCTTCTCCGACGCGCCAGGCACGCTGGTGGTGGACGAGGATGACGAGATGGAACAGGAACTGATCGCCGGCATCGTGGCCGACAAGGGTGAAGCCAAGGTCACGCTGGTGGGCGTGCCCGACAAGCCCGGCGTGGTGGCCGGCATCTTCGGGCCGCTGGCCGATGCCAATATCAATGTCGACATGATCGTGCAGAACATCGCCAAGGGGGAAGGCAAGACCGATGTCACCTTCACCGTGCCGCGTGCGCAGCTGCCGGCCTCGATGGACGTTCTGGAAAAGGCGCGCGATGCCATCGGTTTTGCGTCCTTGCTGGCCGATGACGATGTGGCCAAGATCTCTGTTGTGGGCGTCGGCATGAAGAGCCACGCCGGGGTGGCCGCCACCATGTTCCGCGCGCTGGCCAGCCGGGGGATCAATATCCAGGCCATCACCACCTCGGAAATCAAGGTGAGTGTGCTGATCCCGATGGATTATGTCGAACTGGCCGTGCGCGTGCTGCACACTGCCTATGGCCTGGATGGGCCGATTGCCGGCGATGTGGCCGAAGATGCGGAGAGCGATGCGTGAGCGATACCCCCCACCTCGACGCTGCATCGGCCAAGGGTCGCGAATTCCTTGGCACCCGCCACGCCATCATGGCCGGCGCCATGACGTGGGTTTCGGAACGCCACCTGGTTTCCGCCATTTCCAATGCCGGCGGTTTCGGCGTGCTGGCGTGCGGGGCGATGCCGCCGGCCATTCTTGAAGCCGAAATCATCGCGACACGGGCGCTCACCAGCAAACCGTTCGGGGTGAACCTGATCACCCTGCACCCGCAGCTGAATGAACTGATCGATATCTGCGGCCGGCAAGGCGTGAGCCATGTCGTGTTGGCCGGCGGCCTGCCGTCGGGCGCGGCGATTGCCAAGATCAAGGGCTTTGGCGCCAAGCTGATGTGCTTTGCGCCCACCGCCGCGCTGGCAAAGAAGCTGGTGCGATCGGGCGTGGATGCCATCATTATCGAAGGTTCCGAAGCGGGTGGCCACATTGGCCCGGTGTCGCTCACCGTGCTGGCGCAGGAGATATTGCCGGTGATCACCGATGTGCCGGTGTTCGTCGCTGGCGGCATCGGACGCGGCAATGCCATCGCCGCCTATCTGGAAATGGGCGCATCGGGCGTGCAGCTTGGCACACGCTTTGCCGCGGCGGCCGAAAGCGTGGCGCACGACAAGTTCAAGGCCGCGTTTGTCCGCGCCTCGGCCCGCGATGCGCTGTCCAGCGTGCAAATCGATCCGCGCCTGCCGGTGATCCCGGTGCGGGCGCTGAAGAACGCCGGCAGCGAAGCCTTCAACGAGCGGCAACGCGAAGTCGCCGCTGCCGTTGACCGCGGCGAGATGGACCTCGCCGCCGGGCAACTGGCCATCGAACATTATTGGGCTGGCGCCCTGCGCCGCGCCGTGGTGGAAGGCGACATTGAAGGCGGCAGCCTGATGGCCGGCCAATCGGTGGGCATGGTCTCCAGCGTGCAGCCAGTGGCCGAGATCATCGCGGAACTGACAACTGACGCCGAAGCCGCCCTGTCCCGTCGGACCGTCAGAGAGGCCGCTGCCTGATGGCCCAGGTCAACGCCGCCCGCGAAATACTGCGCCGCCTTCACGATGTGATGGCCGGCAAGGCGGCGGCGCAGGTGAAGCTGAACCAGGTGGTAAAGCTGGTGGCGGCCGAACTGAGCAGCGAGGTCGCCTCCATCTATCTGCTGCGCGATGGCGTGCTGGAACTGTTTGCCACGCAAGGCCTGGCGCAATCGGCCGTGCACGTGACGCGGCTTTCGATGGGTCAGGGCCTGGTCGGCAATATCGCCGCCCGCCGCGAACCGCTGGCGCTGGCCGAGGCCAAGGCCCATCCCGATTTCGCCTATCGCCCGGAAACCGGCGAAGATGATTTCCACAGTTTCTGCGGCGTGCCGATCCTGCGCCGCGAAGCCGCCATCGGCGTGCTCGCCGTGCAGCACCGCGAACCGCGCAATTATGCCGAGGTGGAAATCGAAGCGCTGCAGACCGTGGGCATGGTGCTTTCCGAACTGATCCACGGCGCCGGGCTGGTTGATGATGCCCAGGCCGCCCGCATGCGCGCGGCAAACTCTGGGCCAACGCGGTTGAATGGCCTGAAGCTGGTTGATGGCCTCGCCCGCGGCGTGGCGGTGTTTCACCAGCCGCGCGTGGTGGTGGAACACACGGTTGCCGACGATGTCGATGCCGAACGCGTGCGGCTGGTCGATGCCTTTGCCCGCATGCGCACCCAGATCGACGACATGATGGGCCGATCCGAATTCGTTGCCGGCACCGATCACCACGAAATTCTCGAAACCTACAAGATGTTTGCCTATGATGAAGGCTGGGCGCGGCGCATCAACGAGGCGATCGAAACCGGCCTGACCGCCGAAGCCGCCGTGGAACGGGTGCAATCGCGCAACCGGCTGCGCATGCGATCGATCGACGATCCGTACCTCAAGGAACGGCTCACCGATCTCGATGATCTCGCCAACCGGCTGCTGCGCACCCTTTCGGGCCAATTGGGCACGGCAGCGCAGTTGGGCATCACTGGCGATGCGATCCTGATCGCCCGCAACCTCGGCCCGGCCGAACTGCTGGAATATGACAAGCGCCACCTGAAGGGCGTGGTGCTGGAAGAAGGCAGCCTGACGGCGCACGTCATCATCGTGGCGCGCGCCATGGGCGTGCCCGTGCTTGGCCGCGTCGATCAGCTGTTTGCCAACGTGAATGACGGCGATGAGCTGATCGTGGATGCCGGCAACAACGCGCTGCTGATCCGGCCGACGGCGGCCACGATCAAATCCTATCAGGCGATGCGGGCGCTGAAGGCGCGCCAGGCCGAACAATGGGCCAAAGTGCGCGATCTGCCGGCCATTTCCAAGGATGGCCGCCATATCGCCCTCTATATGAACGCCGGCCTGCTCGATGATGCCGCCGCGATTCCGCTGGCCGGCGCCGATGGCATCGGGCTGTTCCGCACCGAATTCCAGTTCCTGGTTTCCGCCACCCTGCCGCGCCGCGAACGCCAGCAGAGCCTGTATCGCGGCGTGCTGGAAGCCGCGGGCGACAAGCCGGTGGTGTTCCGCACCGTCGATATCGGCGGTGACAAGGCGGTGCCCTATATCGACGGTGACGAGGAAGACGAAAACCCGGCGATGGGCTGGCGCGCCCTGCGGCTGGCGCTCGGCCGCTCCGGCCTGATGAAGGTGCAGGCCCGCGCCCTGCTCGAAGCTGCAGCCGGCCGCACGCTCAATGTGATGTTCCCGATGGTCTCCGAACCCTGGGAATTCGCCGAAGCCCGAGGGCTGGTGGAACAGCAACGCGAACGGCTGGCCCGCACCGGCCACGCCGTGCCCACCGAGATCCAGTACGGCGCCATGATCGAGGTGCCGGCCCTGATCGAGCAGCTCGACCTGCTGCTGCCGATGACCGATTTCGTTTCGATCGGCACCAACGACCTGACGCAATTCCTGTTTGCTGCCGACCGCGCCAATCCCCGTCTGGCCGACCGGTATGACTGGCTGTCCCCCGCCATCCTGCGCGTCATCCGCCGCGTGGTGTGCGCCGCCGCCGAGCATGATGTGCCGGTCACCGTGTGCGGCGAAATGGGCGGCCGCCCGCTGGAGGCGCTGGCGCTGATCGCGCTGGGTGTCGAGCGGCTCTCCATCACGCCGGCCGGCATCGGTCCGATCAAGGCGATGATCCGTTCGGCGACGCTGGAGCCGCTGTCGCAGGCCATGCAGGAGTGGCTGGCCAAGCCGGGCGTCAACATCCGCGCCGAGCTGTCGAGCGCGGCGAAGCGGCAGGGGCTCAGCTTCTAGGGCAGCACTTTATGCCAATTGGTCACCGACCGGCTCTCGAACAGCCCGGCCAGGTGATAGGGATCGGCATTGGCAAAGGCGATCGCCGCATCGCGATCATCGAATTCCATGATCAGCAAGCTGCCCATCGCCCGGCCATCGGGGCGCAAAAGCGGCCCACCAACCAGCACCTGATCCTTGAAGGCGTTGATATGGGCGAGATGATCAGACCGCGTTTGCGCACGCAGTTCGGCGCTGTCGGGCTTGTCGATGCAATGAATGGCAAACCAGGGCATGAATCGAACCTGCCGGCGCCGTTGATTCGGCACCGTTGATTTCGGTCTAGCCCGGCAAAAGCGGTGAGAAAAGGGCCATGTGCCCGATTGGAGGCGGCCTGAACCGGGCGCGTGCCGGGCGGCGATTCGCGGCGGCCCGGCCCGGTGTGCCGCACACGGCATTGGCCAAGGCGCTGAAATGGCCGGGCTGCCGAGGGGAAAGGCCGCGCAACAGTTGACGCCGCACCGCCCCTCCGCTATGCGCGCCGGTCTGTTGCTGGTCCGTACGGGCTGGCATTTGCGAAATTCTTGATGACAGGATTGAACGATGTCGCGCGTTTGCGAATTGACCGCCAAGGGCCGCCAGGTTGGCCACAACGTGTCCCACGCCAACAACAAGACCAAGCGTACCTTTCTGCCCAACCTGCAGAACGTGACGCTTCTCTCTGATGCGTTGGGCAAGGGCGTGCGTCTGCGCGTTTCCATGAATGGCCTGCGTTCGGTCGAACATGTCGGCGGCCTTGATAACTGGCTGGTCAAGACCAAGGACGAGCTTCTGTCTGACCGCTGCGTCAAGCTGAAGAAGGAAATCAACAAGAAGCTGACCGCCGCCGCCTGAGGCCGCGCTGCTCTTGTGATTCGCCAATGCGGCCGGGCATCAAGCCCGGCCGCTTTTGTTTGTGTCGGCATCACTTATGCTGCCGGCCATGCGCCCCAACCCCGTGATTCGCCCCGCCACCCTGGCAGACCTCCCGGCCATCATCGCCGTGCTGGCCGCCGCCTTCATCGATGATCCGGCGCTGGCGTGGATCTTTCCCGATGCCGCCCGGCGCCCCGCCCGGCTGACCCGATTCTTTGATCTGATCACCCGCGCCGATGGCCGGCTGCCCCTGGCCCATGTCGCCTGCGCCAGCGACGGCCGCATCATCGGCGCTACGCTGTGGCGACCGCCGGGGGCCTGGGGGCTGCCCACCACCAGCCTGATCGCCAACCTGCCGCGCCTTGTCGCCACCTTCACCACCGCCCTGCCGCGCACGCTGGGCCTGATGGGCGCCATGGATCACCAGCATGATCGCCGCCCGCACTGGTATCTGCAGTTCATCGGTGTCGCCCCTGAAGCACAGGGAACGGGCATTGGCGGCGCCCTGCTGCGCGCCGGCCTCGCCCGCGCCGGGGGCCAGCCCTGCTATCTCGAAACCGCCACGCCATCCAACGTCGGCCTTTATCAGGCGCATGGCTTTGCCGTGCGCAATGAATGGCAACATGGTGACGCGCCGCATTTCTGGTCGATGTGGCACCCCGGCGGCGTCACCGCAGCGGCGCAATGATCTCCAGTTGCAGCAGCAGCGTGCGCTGCGCGGCCGAGAAATTATCGTCGGACACCAGATAGACAATCGGCGGCCCAGTCTTGCGGCGCACCAGTGCGATGCCTTCCATATTGTCCACTGGCCACTTGCCATCCCGCCCCCAGCGCGCCAGCAGCCGGCCGGGCGCGGCGCTGCCGCCGGCCAGCACCGACGCCAGATCGACGATGCTGATCGCAGCGGCGGTTTCGGCACCGGTAAAGCGGCGGTGCAGCACCAGCAGGTGAGTTTCATCGAGCAGCACCGCATCGGTGGGCGCAAAACCATCAACCGCATCGATCCTGATCCGGCGCGTCAGGCCGGCGGGCGCCACCAGCAGCGCGGTGAGCGCGCCGTCGGCTGTGGCCGCATTTTCGGCAATCCAGATCAGGCTGCCATCGCCCAGAACCGCCAGCGATTCGCCGCCGCCATTGGGCGGCCAGCCCATTGTATCGGTGCGATAGAGCGGCGCGCCGGCCGGCGTAAGCGGCGGGCCATGGCCGGCAAAGGCCAGGATGCGATGCTGCTGCTCAAGGCTCACCAGTGTCTGGCCATCGGGGGTGAACGCAATCGCTTCGGCATCGCGATCAACCTTGTCGTTGCCCGGCATGGTGATGCTGCCGATTTCCCCCGAGCTTGCGCCGGGCTGGTACAACAGCCAGTCCCCGGCATCGGTCACCGCCAACAGCCGGCCATCCGGCAGCGCGGCAAGACCCGATAGGCCGCCGAACGCCTGTTCCAGGCTGGTCAGCACAGCCGCGCTCGTCAGGCGGAACGGGCCCATCATGGTGCCAGTGCCGGGCAGCGGCGCGACGGTGATGGCAATGCTGTGCCGGGGCTGATTGGCAGCGGTGGCCGGCGGGCGCAGCTCTGTCCACAAGATCCAGATCGCCGCCAGCAGCAGGGCTGCCAGCCCAGCAGTTTGGCCGGCTTGGGAAATCGCCACGCGCCTCATGGAAAAAGCATAGCAGGCAGGGAACGCCTTCGCTATCCACGCCGCCATGACCCCCCATGAAATCCTGCACCGTGTGTTCGGCCACGCCGAATTCCGCGGTCCTCAGGAACAGATCATCAGCGACGTGATTGCTGGCCGCGACTGCCTGGCGATCATGCCCACCGGGGCGGGCAAATCGCTGTGCTATCAGGTGCCGGCCTTGGTGCGGCCCGGCACGGCGCTGGTGATCTCGCCGTTGATCGCGCTGATGGAAGACCAGGTGCAGGCGTTGCACACCCAGGGCGTGCGCGCCGGCACGTTGAACAGCCAATCGGCCGATGGCGGCCAAGTGTGGCGCGATTTTGTCGATGGCCAGCTTGATCTTCTCTATGTCTCGCCCGAACGCGCCCTGTCCGATGGTTTTGGCCAGATGGTGCAGCGCACGGAAATCGCCCTGATCGCCATCGACGAAGCCCATTGCGTTTCCCAGTGGGGCCATGATTTCCGCCCAGAATATCGCCGCCTGAAGCCGTTTTGCGATTCCCTGCCCGGCGTGCCGCGCATTGCGCTCACCGCCACCGCCGATCGCGAGACGCGGGCCGATATCGCGCTGCAGCTGGGCATTGCCAGCGACCGCATCACGCTTTCGGGCTTTGATCGGCCCAACATCCGCTATGATGTGGTGGGGCGCGACAACCTCCACCGCCAGCTGCTGGCCTTCATGGCCGGGCAGGCCGGCCGCGCTGGCATCATCTATGCCCCCACCCGCGCCGCCACCGAAAAGATCTGCGACTGGCTGGTGGAAGCCGGCACCCACGCCCGGCCCTATCATGCTGGGCTGGAAGCGGGCATCCGCAGCCGGCACCAGGCGGATTTCGTGAAAAGCGAATACATGGTGATGGTTGCCACCATCGCCTTTGGCATGGGCATCAACAAACCCGATGTGCGTTTCGTGGTGCACGCCGGCCTGCCCAAATCGATCGAATCCTATTACCAGGAAACCGGCCGCGCCGGGCGCGATGGCGATCCGGCCGTGGCGCACCTGATCTGGGGCGGCGAGGATGTCGCCCGGCTGCGCGGCTTCATCGCGGCCGGCGATGGCAGTGATGCACACAAGGCCAACGAAGCCCGCCGCATGAACGCGCTGATCGCTTTTCTGGAAACCGCCGGCTGCCGGCGCCAGGAATTGCTGCGCTATTTCGGCGAAACCGCGCCAGCCACCTGTGGGAACTGCGACAATTGCCTGAACCCGCCCACGCTGCTGGATGCCACTGAAGCCGCACGCAAGCTGCTTTCGGCGGTGTATCGCACCGGACAGCGCTTTGGCACCGGGCACCTGATCGAGGTGCTGGGCGGCAAGGCGACCGAAAAGGTGCAGAAATTCGGCCACGACCGATTGCCGCTTTTCGGCATCGGCAAGGATTGGCCCGCCGATCAGTGGAAAAGCCTGGCCCGCCAACTGGAAGCCATCGACGCATTGGAGCGTGATCCCCAGCATGGTGGCCTGGTGCTGGGCCCCGCCGCGCGGCCGATCCTGAAGGGCGAAGTAGCAATCAACTTGAAACAGGTGGAGCCGCGCCGGGCCGCCAAAGCCAGCAGCAGCGCGGCGGGCGCCGATGTGGCCCCGCAGGATCGCGGTCTGTTCGACGAACTGCGCAGCTTGCGCCGGCAACTCGCCGCCGATGCCGGGGTGCCGCCCTATATCGTGTTTGCCGATGCAACCCTGCGCGCCATGGCCGCCCGCCGCCCGCAGACGATGGCCGATATGGCCCGTATCCCCGGCGTGGGCGCCGTGAAGCTGGAAAGCTGGGGGCCGGCCTTTCTCGCCGCGATTACCGCCTCAGCAGCCTGAACGCTCAATCGCGCTGCCAGCCAGCGCGCCAACCAGGCCGCCAATGATCACGCCCGGTGTGCGATCCCAGCGATTGCCCAGGCCATAGCCGATGCTGGCGCCGGCAATGCCGCCCACCAGCGCGCCGCCGCCCGTACCGCGGCAACGGCCCCAGCCGCGGCCGTAACCCCGATTCCAGCCACCGCCCCAGCCGCCACCATAGCCGCCGCCGTAAACCACCACCGGACCGCGCGGGTAGCCATAGCCGCCCCAGCCGCCGCGATAGCCCCGGTTCCAGCCGCGATTCCAGCCGCCGCCATAACCACCGCGCCAGCCAATACTGGCCACCACCGGCGGGCCACCCCAGCCACCATAGGCGACCGGCACCGGCACGGGCACCACGGTGCGCGTGTGCACCACTTGCACCGGCGGCGGTTGCTGCCAGCCGTGGTTCTGCGCGGTCGGCATCACCGGTGCCTGCTGCTGCCAGCTTTGCGCCGTGGCCGGCGCCCACCCTGCCGGCAGCGCCGCGGCATCGGCGGCGGTGGGCATAAGGCGCGCGTCCATCGCCGGCGGCGGCAACGCTGCGGCGGCAACGGCGTCGCGCATTTCGGGCACATACGCGTCTGCCGGTCCGGCAGGCTGGGCGAAGGCCGGCGCACTGGCCAGAAGGGCAAGAGCCGGCAAGATCATCTGCTTCATCATGAATTCACCTTTCACCTGCCAGCTTGAACATCGGCTGAACCTTCGGGTAACGCTTGCTGCAATCGGTAAGTGCACCCACGGTTAACCCACCAAGCATGCGCCCTGGTTCACAGGCCGTGCAAGAGGAGAATGATGATGCGTACCCCCCTGATGCTTGCGGTTTCGCTGGGCCTGATGCTGCCTTCGGTCACGCCGGCCTTTGCCCAGCAGGGCCAGCCGACGCTGTATGAATATAACGGCAAGCAGTACAACACGCTGGCCCAGTGCCAGCGCGCCAAGAAGCGCGCCAAGGCCCGCGGTGCCGTCGCTGGCGCGGTGATTGCCGGTGTCGGCACGGCACTGCTGGGCGGCAATGTCGGCGAGACGGCGCTCGTCGCCGGTGCCGGCGCACTGGCCGGCCGCGAGATCGGCCGCGCCACCGTCAAGCGCTGCTGATCGGCCTACCAGCGCACGAGGCGGGGCACCACCAGGCGCCCCGCCAGCGCGGCAAGGCCCACCGCCAGCCCGTACCACAGCCCGGTGTAGACCATCGAATCATAGGGGCAGTACAGATTGTAGGCCAGCGCGCCCAGGCTGCCGCCGGCGAGGCCCACCAGCAGGCCAGCGCGCTGCGGCGCCACAGGCGCCCCGCGCCGCAGGTGCAGCACCATCGGCACCGCGCACAGGGCGGCGGTCGCCAAGCTCATCCGCAAACATTCCCAGCCGCTGGCAGCGCTGGCCATCGCCATCGCGTGTTCGGGCTGATCGATAGCCATGATCGCACCCGACAGCGGAAATAGCAGCGCCATCGCCGCCGCCACTTTCCAGCCTTGCGTGTTGCGGCCCACACCCGGATGCGCCTGGGCCAGCACGGCCGCCACACTCACCACCCCCAGCACCGCCAGCGTGCCACAGCGCAGCAGGAACATCGGATGCGGCTGCCCGGCCATCAGATCGGGCCGCAGCCCCAGCCAGGCCAGCATCAGCACCGCCGCCACCAGCAACAGCGCGGCCAGCACCAGCAGCGTGGGCCGGTCCTCCAGCGGCTGCACCGGCGCGACATCGGCTGCGAGCCGATCCATCAGCGCCTCCAGCTGCTGGTTGGGGGAAAGCTCCGTCATCACCTGTCCTCGTCCACCGCCGCAGCCATGCGTTTCAGGCCGCGGTGCACATTCACCTTGATCATCGATTCCGATTGGCCCAGCCGCGCCGCCGCCTCGATCACGCTCAGCCCCTCGATCTTCACGGCGCGAATGGCAGCGGCCTGGGGCCCCGGCAGCAGCGCCAGCAACCGATCACAGCCCAGCCGGCCGATCAGCGCGGCTTCGCCCGATTCCACCGCGATATCGTCGAACAATACATCGGCATCGCGCACCCGGGCGCGGCGCAGGCGGTCCACCCAGCGATAGCGCGCGATCGCCGCCAGCCACGGCAGGAACGGCCGCGCCGGATCCCAGCTCGCCCGGCGCTGGTGCACGGCCAGCAGCGTATCCTGCACCAGATCATCCAGATCAGCCGGCGCCACCTTGCGCCGGAACCAGCGCATCAGCAGCGGCGCTGCCATCCCCAGCAACTGGCGATAGGCAAGGGCATCGCCGGCCTGGGCCGCGCACATCAGCCGGGCCAATGTGGCCTCGTCACTGGTCATGGCTGCAGACGCGCGTGGACATGCCCGAACTTCGCAGCACCCGTGCAAAAGGTTGCAGCCTCAGCGACCATCGCCGGCAATGCGGCCCAACGGATGACGCCCGAGCAGATTGGCCTGGAACCCTGACAGTTCATTCGCCACCAGCGCCCAGCGCACCGGCCGCAGCAACGGAATGAACGCCGGATCGGCCATCAGCGCCGCTTCCGCCGCTGCCGCTGCCGCCTGCCGCGCGGTGAGATCATTGCCGGCCGCCGCCGCGTCATCCAGCAGGCGATCAGCAGCCGCGCTGCACGGGCGCACCCGGCCACAGCGCCATTGGTCCAGGTGCGCCACCACATCGGCCACACGCGCCGTCTGTTCAACCAGCGCCAGATCGGCAGCGCCGCTGCGCCGCGCTGCGGCAAAACCACCGGGGCGCGCACGCTGCACGGCAAGGCTGATGCCCAGCGGCTGCAGATTGGCCGCCAGCGTTTCGGCCAGCGCCTGAAATTCCGGCCCGGCTGGCACCAGCAGCGACAGGCGCAGCGGCTGTTCCGGCCCGATGCCAATCTCCCGCAGCAGCGCAGCGGCCAGCGCGCGGCGCTCCTCGGCGGGGCGTGCCCGATCGTCGCTGGGCGGCGGCAGGCCATCCCACAACCGGTTCTGCGGCACCAGCAGGGCCAGCGCCAGCCGATTGGCCATCGGCCGGCCATCAGCCGCCAGCAGCAGCGCCCGGCGCAGCCGCACATCGGTCAGCAGGCCACTTTTGGCATTGATGGCCAGCCCAATCACGCCCGGCACCGTCTCCAGCTTCAGCGCCCGCCCCTGCCCAGCCGCCCGCGCCGCGCCAAGCCCGGCGAGGCCTTCGCCCAGCACCAGTTGCACTTCGCCCTTGGCAAAGGCGGAAACCGCAGCGGCAGCATCGACGGACGCGATACGGATACTGGCGGCGCGGGCATCGGGCAGCGGGCCTTCGCTGCGGCGCTGCAGGCGCCAGGCCCCGCCATCCTTTTCCAGCACATACGGCCCGGGAAACAGCCGACCACGCCGATCACGCACCGCCAGCGCCGGTTCGGCCAGCCAATCCAGCAGCAGCGGCGTCGCCGGCTGCGGCGCGAGTTCCACCACCCGGGCAATCGGCGCACGGGCGGTGCCGCGCTTGCTCAGCCCGGCGGCTGCCAGCGCGGCACGGTCCGCGTTGCCCCTGCGGCGCAGGCCCAGGGCCACATCCTGCGCCACCAGTTCCAGCCCCGGCTTGTCGCCCGCACCCGGCCAACGCAAGGGCGCCAGCCGCAGGATCAGATCATCGCCATCATCCAGAAAGCGCCAGCTGGTTGCCACGCCAGCCACCACTTCGCCGCCGCTGCCGCGCCGGTTCAGCGTGGCCCGACTGGCTTCCTGCGCCATTTCTTCGGCCAGCGTCCCTTCACCCACCACGGCCACATCCAGATCGCCGCCGGGCCGGCCGCCGGAACAGGCAGCCAACAACAGGGCAAGGGCAGGCAGGATCAGGCGGCGCATCTTGGCGCTACTCTAGCCGGGCTTTGCCATGGCACAACAGAGCTTCCTTGCGGGGCTGGCCGGCAAGGGCGTAAAAGCGCGCCATGCGAAACGCCCCCGACATCATCAGCCTGATCGGCAACACGCCCTTGCTCACCCTGAAAGGGCCGAGCGCCGAAACCGGCTGCACCATCCTGGGCAAGGCAGAATTCCTCAATCCCGGCGGCAGCGTGAAGGACCGCGCCGCGCTGGGCATCATCGAGGATGCGGAAAAACTGGGCCTGCTCAAACCCGGCGGCATCATCGTGGAAGGCACCGCCGGCAACACCGGCATCGGCCTGGCGGTGGTGGGCGCGGCGCGTGGCTATAAAACCATCATCGTCATGCCCGAAACCCAGAGCCGCGAGAAGATGGACACGCTGCGCGCGCTGGGCGCCGAACTGGTGCTGGTGCCGGCCGCCCCCTATGCCAACCCCGGCCATTATGTGCACACCAGCCGCCGCATCGCGGAGGAAACGCCAGGCGCGATCTGGGCCAACCAGTTTGACAATGTTGCCAACCGATTGGCGCACATCCGCACCACCGCCCCGGAAATCTGGCGACAAACCGAAGGCCGCATCGATGGCTTCACCTGCGCGGTGGGCACTGGCGGCACGCTGGCCGGGGTGGCGCTGGGCCTGCGCGCCGAAAAGCCCGATGTCACCATCGCGCTCACCGATCCCGAAGGCGCTGCCCTGTTCAACTGGTTTGCCCATGGCGAACTGAAGGCCGAAGGGTCAAGCGTGTCGGAAGGCATCGGCCAATCGCGCATCACCGGCAATCTCGATGGATTGCACGTGGATGCCCAGTTCCGGGTGCCCGATGCGGAAGGGCTCGCCTGGGTGCGCCGGCTCAATGCCGAAGAAGGCATCTGCCTTGGCTTGTCTTCTGGCATCAACGTGGCGGGCGCGGTGCGGCTGGCGCGCCAGATGGGGCCGGGCCATGTGATCGTCACCATCTTGTGCGACAGCGGCCTGCGCTATCTTTCGACCATCTACAATCCGAATTGGCTGGCGGCGAAGGGGCTTGCCGCGGTCTGACTCAAGGGCGTAGAATCAGCGTGATGGATCTGCCCCCAATGTCGTCTGCATCCGATCTTCGCGCCCGCCGCAGCGGGGAGCGTCTGCGCTGGGGCCTGACTGGCCTGGCAGCCGTGTTCCTGATCGTTCTGGCCGCCGCCGCCGGCCTGGGCCCGACCGGCCGCGAGGAACAGCCCGGCGCCGGTGAGCCCTTGGCCGTGCTCGGCGTCGCCCCCGGCCCGGCCACACGGCCGGCTGAAGAGCAGTGAACAGCCCAGATTCGCCGCGCATTCGGGGCGAATCGGCAGGCCCAGTGGGGGCCAATCCCATGCGAATCCAGCGCGTGCTGCCCCACAGACTTATCCACAACCCAAATCAAGCATCAAACCACCCTAGAACAAGGCGAGAACATCGCCCCAATTGGCCACATTCCACCAAGGATATCCCCATTTAAGCGGGCATTTGCCCATCAGATTCCATTGGCTCCCATCAAATCCCATGATACATCCGTTTTCCACAGCGGGTGTATCCGCCGTGCCGCCGTTCATCGACCCAGCAGTATCGGGACGAAACTGGCTGCAACGGCACCCCGCGGCAGGGGTATGGGGTGTCGGCAAATTCGTATCTTGGTTATGGGCTGAACGCGGTTGACGCGAAGAACCGGCTGTCTGTGCCGGCGAACTTCCGCGACGTCCTCACCGCGAAGTCCGGCGGCAAGCAGGTGCTGGTCGGGCCGGGTCATGCCGGCCGCCGCTGCCTGATGGCGTTCGACACGCTGTTTGCCGAACAGCTGCACGCCACCCACGAAGCCCGCCACAGCGACACCGGCAGCCGCGAAGCCTTTGACGAGCGCGCCTATCTGTTTGGTTCGGCCCAGCCGCACAGCATCGATGATGCCGGCCGCATAGTGCTCTCCCCGGTGCTGCGCCGGGTCAGCGGCATCACCAGCCATGTCTGGTTTGTTGGCGGCTTCGATTATTTCGAACTGTGGGATCCCTGGGCGTTCAAGGCGTTGCCCGGCCTGCCCGAACTGCAGCGCATCCAGATCGAGATGGAACTGGAAACGCGCGGCCTGCCCATCGATGGCCCGGTCGCATGAGTGCGGCACCGCACATCCCCGTGTTGCTGGCCGAAGTGCTGGCCGCGCTCGCGCTCGGGCCCGGCGATCTCTATGTCGACGCGACGCTGGGTGCCGGCGGCTATCTGCGCGCAGCCCGGGCGCAAGGCTTGGGCCACGCCTATGGCTTTGATCGCGACCCGCAGGCCCATGTGCTGAATGCCGATATCGCCGGCGCCGATGATGTCACCCTGATCTGCCGGCCGTTTTCGGAAATGGCGGAAGGACTGGCCGACCATGGCGTGACGAAGGTTGATGCCATCGCCTTCGATATCGGCGTCTCCTCCATGCAGATCGACACGGCAGAGCGTGGCTTTTCCTTTCAGGCCGATGGCCCGCTCGACATGCGGATGAGCCAGGAGGGCATGAGCGCCGCCGATTTCATCAACAGCGCCAGCGAAGAAGAGATTGCCGACGTGCTCTTCCATCTGGGTGACGAGCGCGCCTCGCGCCGGATCGCGCGCGCCATCATGGCCGATCGTCCGTTTGCCCGCACCAGCGAACTGGCCGGGCTGATCCGCCGCGTGCTGGGGCGCGGCGAACCGGGCAAGGATCCCGCCACCCGCAGTTTCCAGGCGCTGCGCATCCATGTGAACGACGAACTGGGCCAGCTTGATGCCGGGCTGGTTGCCGCCGAACGGTTGCTGAAGCCCGGCGGCCGGCTGGCGGTTGTCTCCTTCCATTCCGCCGAAGACCGGCGGGTGAAGAATTTCCTGCGCGACCGTTCGGGCCATGCGCCGGCCGCCTCGCGCCACGCCCCACTGGCCGCGCCCACCCGCGCCGCCAGCTTTGAAAAGGCGATGAAGGCCGTGCGCCCCTCGGCCGCCGAGATCGCCCGCAACCCGCGTGCCCGCAGCGCCACCTTGCGCAGCGCCGTGCGCACCGCCGCCCCGGCGTGGGGAGTCCTTGGGGGAACTGCAATCGAGGGAGGCCGCACATGAGGCAGTATGTTTCGGCTCTGTTGTGGATTGCCGGCACCACGATCGTCGTGGCCGGGGCCCAAGTGATCACCACGCGCGCCGCCGCCGAACGCCGGGCGGTGACCAAGCTCAACTTCGAACTGGTGGAAAACACGTCACGCGTGCGCGAACTGGAAGCCGAGCTGCGCACCCGCGCCGGCCTGCCGGAATTGCAGCGCTGGAATGATGCCGTGTTCCAGCTGGCGGCGCCGCAGGGCGGGCAGATTCTGCGCTCGCCGGTGCAGCTGGCCAGCTTTGCCGCTCGGCCCGATGCCGCGCCGACCGTGCAGTTCGCGGTGGCCGAAATTGGCCCGGCAGCGCCCGGCAGCCTTCCGCCAGCAGCCGGCAACCCGCCGGCACAGTCTGGCCCCGCACCGGCACAGCCCGGCAGCGCCGCGCGCCTGGTCCGCACCAGTTTCGGCGACGCACAAGCCCCTGTTATCGAACCGGAAATGCTGCCGGATGAACCGCAGGACGGGGAGGCCTGATGGCCAGCATCCCCGGCAATGATCCGTTGATCGGTGCCGCCCCGGCAGTGGCTGGGGAACGGGTGACGGCGCGCGCCCAGGCCCGGCAACGGCTGGCCTTCCTGATCATGCTGTTCCCGGTTCTGGCTCTGATCATCCTGGTGCGGCTGGTCGATCTTTCCGTGATCCAGGGCACCCCCGGAAGCGAAATCAAACTGATCAGCGCCGCCCCGCCGCGCGGTGACATTGTTGATCGCAACGGCGTTGAACTGGCCCGTACTTTTGAAGCCTATGCCATCACCGTCATCCCGCGCCGGCTCACCTCCGATCCGGAAGTGCTGGCCACCAAGCTGGCTGAAATCCTGCCGGAACGCAGCCGTGACGAAATCCTGACCGACCTCACCTCATCCAAGGGCCTGCGCTATCTGGCCCGCCGCGTTCTGCCCGGCCAGGCCCGCCGAATCAATGACTTGGGTGAACCGGCGATCGAGCTGACCCGCGAAGCCGAACGCCTCTATCCCAACATCAACCTCGCCGCCCAGGCGCTGGGTTATACCCACGATGACGGCCATGGCCTGATTGGCGTGGAGAAGGCCTTTGACCAGCGCCTCGCCGATCCGGTGCAGCGCGCGGCGCCACTGGCGCTCTCCATCGACGTGCGCGTGCAGCAGGCGATGCAAAATGAACTGGCCGCGCTGGTGGCTGATCAGAACGCCAAGGGCGCCGCCGGCGTGGTGATGGACGTGAACACCGGCGAAGTGCTGGCCATGGTGTCCTTGCCGGATTTCAACCCCAACGTGCCGGGCCAGCGCGCCGATGGCACCAAATACACCACCCAGAACGACGACGGCAGCCGTTTCAACCGGGTGACGCTGGGCGGTTATGAACTGGGTTCCACCTTCAAGGCCTTCACCATCGCCACCGCGCTGGAAACCGGCACGCTCACCAACCTGCAGAAGCTGTATGACGCCACCGCGCCGCTCTATGTTGCAGGCTTCCGCATCCGCGACGACCACGCCAAGAACCGCTGGCTCACTGTGCCGGAAATCTTCATCTATTCCAGCAACATCGGCACCGCCCGCATGGCCGTGGAACTGGGCCGTGATCGCCAGCGCGAATATCTCGACAAGCTGGGCTTCCTGAAGCCCGTCGAAGTCGAGCTGAAGGAAAAGGCCCGCCCGCAATTCCCGCCGCTGTCGAACTGGGGCCAGAGCGCCACCATGACGATCAGCTATGGCCACGGCCTCACTGTCTCGCCGCTGCACCTGGCCAATGGCTATGCCACGCTGGTCAACGGCGGCATCTACCGTGCGCCCACATTGTTGAAGCGCGATGCGGCCGCGGTGCAGCCAGGCCGCCGGGTGTTTTCGGAACGCACAAGCATGGAATTGCGCCGGCTGCTGCGCCTCGTTGTCACCAAGGGCACCGGTCGCAAGGCCGACGTGCCTGGCTACCGCGTGGGCGGCAAGACCGGCACGGCCGAGAAGATCGAGAATGGCCGCTATGTGCGCGGGCAGAATGTGGTGAACTTCGCCGCTGTCTTTCCAGTCGATGCGCCGCGCTATGTCGTGGTCGCCATGATCGACGATCCGCGCGGCAGCAAATCCACCTATGGCTTCCGCACCGCCGGCATGGTGGTAGCGCCGACCATCAACAACATCATCCGCCGCATCGCACCGCCTTTGGGTGTCGTGCCCGAACCCAATCGTGATCTGGATCTGACCGGCCTGCTGCCGGCCGCCGTCGAAGCCAAGGAATAGCGATGCGGCTCGGCGCGCTCCTCCCCAATGCAGGCAAAGCCGGTGATGAAATCGTCACCGGCTTTGCGCTTGATCACCGCAAGGTCGCGCCCGGCACTATCTTTGGCGCCTTCCAGGGCGCCCGCGTGAACGGCGAGGATTATATCGAAGCCGCCATCGCCGCCGGCGCCATCGCCATCGTGGCACGCCCCGAAGCCAGGGTGGAGGGCGTGTTGCACGTGGCCGATGCCAATCCGCGCCGGGCTTTTGCAGCACTGGCCGCCCGCTATTTCGCGCCCTTCCCGGCCACCACGGTTGCCATCACCGGCACCAACGGCAAGACCAGCACGGCCGAACTCACTCGCCAGCTGTGGCAGGCGGCAGGGCACCGCGCTGCCAGCATCGGAACGCTGGGCGTCACCACCGGTTATGACAGCGTTTCCCCGCGCGACGGCACCGGCGGGCTGACGACGCCCGATGTCGTGACCTTCCTGGCCACCATGGCCGGCCTGGCACGCGAAGGCATTAGTCACGCCGCATTCGAAGCCTCCAGCCACGGGCTCGACCAGTATCGCACCGAAGGCCTGCCAGTCACGGCCGCAGCCTTCACCAACCTGTCGCGCGATCATCTCGACTACCACGGCACCATGGAAGCCTATTTCATCGCCAAGACGCGGCTGCTGACCGAGGTTGTGGATGACGGCGGCAGCGCCGTGATCTGGGCCGATGACGGCGACTGGTCGGCCCGCATGACCGACGTGGCGCGCGGACGCGGGCTCACGCTGCTCACCGTCGGTGAAGCCGGCGATGCGCTGAAACTGCTCAGCCGCACACCCACTTCGCTGGGCCAGGATCTGGTAATGCAGGCCGGCGGTCAGACCCACAAGATCGCGCTGCCGCTGATCGGCGCCTATCAGGCTGCCAATGCACTGGTGGCGGCCGGGCTGGTGATCGCCTGTGGCGGCGACATCAAGCAGACGCTTTCGAATCTCGGCCGCGTTTCGGGCGTGCGCGGCCGGCTGGAACGTGCGGTCATCACACGTTCAGGTGCCGCAGTTTATGTTGATTATGCGCATACGCCCGATGCCATCATCGCAGCCTGTGCGGCGCTGCGCCCGCATGTGACGGGCCGGCTGATCATCGTTTTTGGGGCCGGCGGCGACCGTGACGCCGGCAAGCGTCCCCTGATGGGGGAGGCTGCGGCCGCCCATGCCGATGTCGTCGTTGTAACCGACGACAATCCCCGCAGTGAAAACCCGGCGGCCATCCGCGCCTCCATCCTCTCTGCCACGCCCGGCGGACAGGAAATAGCGGATCGCCGCCGGGCAATTGCCGCGGCCATTACCATGGCCCTTGCTGGTGACATCGTGCTGATCGCCGGCAAGGGCCATGAGCAAGGCCAGACTGTGGGCGACCGGGTGCTGCCGTTCGACGACGTGACCGTGGCGCGGGAGTGCGCGGCATGAGCCTGTGGACCAGCGCCGCCATTGCCGAAGCGTGCGAAGGCACGGCGGCGGGCGAGTTCGCAGCCAATGGCGTGACGTTCGACAGCCGCGAAGTCGTGGCGGGAGACCTGTTTGTTGCGTTGAAGGGAGAGGCCACCGATGGCCATCGCTTCGCCGCCAAAGCGCTGGAACGCGGTGCCTCCGGGTTGCTGGTTAGCGAGGCGGTTGATGCACCACATGTTCGCGTGGCCGACACGATGGTTGCCCTGAATGCGTTAGGCGCTGCCGCACGCGACAGGAGCAACGCAGTCCGCATCGGCGTGACCGGCAGCGTGGGCAAGACCGGCGTGAAGGAAGCCCTGAAAGCTGCGCTAACCCGTTTTGCGCCGGACGCCGTGCACGCCAGCGTCAAAAGCTACAACAACCACACGGGGGTTCCCCTGTCGCTTTCGCGGATGCCAGCGTCCTCGCGCTTTGGAGTGTTCGAAATGGGCATGAACCACAGCGGCGAACTGGCCGAACTGACCCAGTTGGTGCGCCCGCACATCGCCATCGTCACCTGGGTGGCTTCGGCCCACCGCGAGTTCTTCGCCACCGAAACCGATATCGCCCGCGCCAAGGCCGAGATTTTCGGCGGGCTGCCAGCCGGCGGCACAGCCATCATCCCGCACGACAATGAACATGCCGAACTGCTGGCCCGCGCCGCGGCTGATGCTGGTGCAAAAGTGGTGCGTTTCGGCACCGGCGAGGGCGCGGAAGTGCGCGCCGAAAAAATGGTGCTGCACCCTGATTGCAGTTGCGTGACGGCGCGCATCGGCAACGAAACGCTCACGTTCAAGATCGGCATGGCCGGGCAGCATTGGGTCAACAATGCGCTGGCCGTGCTAGCCGGGGTGCAGGCGGCAGGCGGAGATCTGGCGCTGGCGGGCCTGGCGCTGGCCGAGCTCAATGATTTGCCCGGTCGCGGCCGCCGGCTAAGGGTGGCAGCAGGTGCCGGTCAGGCGATCATCATCGACGAAGCCTATAATGCCAATCCGGCCAGCATGGCGGCCAGCCTCGCTGTGCTGAAGGTGGTGACACCCGCGCGCCACGGCCGCCGCTTGGCGCTACTGGGCAGCATGAAGGAACTGGGCGCGCTGTCGGATGAGTTCCACGCCGCGCTGGCGCCGCACATTTTGGAAGCCGGCCTTGCCGCCGCCGTGCTGGTCGGCGCCGAAATTAAGCCGCTGGCCGCCGCCCTGGGTCGCAGCATCGATGTGCGTCACGTCGCCGATGCCGATGCGGCGCGCGCCGAGATTGCCCGCCTGATCGCCGCCGATGACGTGCTGCTGGTCAAGGGGTCCAATTCGATCGGGCTGGCCCGCGTCATCGAGGCGCTGGCCAGCGGAGACATGATGCCATGATCAAGTTGCTTGCCGATCTCGCCGGCTATGAAGGCCTGTTCAACATTTTCCGTTACATCACCTTCCGGGCGATCGCGGCGCTGATGACCAGCTTGGCCATCGCCTTGGTGCTCGGCCCGCGCTTCATCGACATGCTGCGCGCCAAGCAGGGCAAGGGCCAGCCGATCCGCGAGGATGGGCCGGAATGGCATCTGCTCACCAAACGCGGCACCCCCACCATGGGCGGCCTGCTGATCCTGATCGGCATGACCATTTCCACGCTGATGTGGATGGATTTCGGCAATGGCTTCGTGTGGGCCAGCCTGCTTGTGACGCTGGGTTTCGGCGCTATCGGTTTCATGGATGATTATGACAAGGTGACCAAGCAGAGCCACAAGGGCGTTTCCGGTCGGACCCGCCTAGCCATGGAGTTCCTGATTGCAGGCCTCGCCTGTTCGTGGATTGCCAGCCGCACCGGGTTCACCCTCTATCTGCCGTTCCTGAAGGATGCCGGGCTTTATCTGGGCCTGTTCTACATTGCCTTTGCCGCCTTCATCGTGACCGGTTTCGGCAACGCCGTGAACCTCACCGATGGCCTTGATGGCCTCGCCACCATGCCGGTCATCATCGCGGCCGCAGCCTTTGCGGTGATCGCCTATCTGGTCGGCAACATCCGCTTTTCGGATTATCTCGGCATCCACCATGTGCCCGGTTCGGGCGAGTTGGCGGTGTTCTGCGCAGCGTTGATCGGGGCGTGTCTGGGATTCCTGTGGTTCAACGCGCCGCCGGCGATGGTGTTCATGGGCGACACCGGCAGCCTGGCCTTGGGCGGCGCGCTCGGCACCATCGCGGTGATCACCAATCACGAACTGGTGCTGCTGGTGATCGGCGGGCTGTTCGTGCTCGAAACGCTTTCAGTGATCATTCAGGTGGCGAGCTTCAAGACGACTGGCAAACGCGTGTTCCGCATGGCGCCACTGCACCATCATTATGAAAAGAAGGGCTGGAAAGAATCGACCGTGGTGATCCGCTTCTGGATCATCGCCATCCTGCTCGCCTTGGCGGGCCTGGCGACACTGAAACTTCGGTGATGGCCATGTTCGTCAGCAGCGTCCTCCTCCTTGAACCTGCATACCCCGCACCGCGTGTGCTGCTGCGTAACCGTGGCGCACGGGGGGGGAGGACGCTGCGCCGGTGATTACCTCGCCCGCCTTTGCCGGCAAACGCTGGGGCGTGCTGGGCCTGGCCCGTACGGGGCGCGCCGTGGCCGCTGCGCTGGCCGCGTCGGGCGGCGAAGTGTGGGCGTGGGATGATGGCGAAGCGGCGCGGGCGTCGTACGAGGGCTCGCTGGTCGATCTGAACACGGCTGATCTGACCGGGCTCGCAGCTATTGTGGTGTCGCCCGGTGTGCCCCACTCCGCACTGATTTTCGCCACCGCCGCCCGCTATGGCGTGCCGGTGATTGGCGATACCGAGCTGTTTGTCCTCAGCCAGCCAGCCGCGCGCATCGTTGGCATCACCGGCACCAACGGCAAATCGACCACCACCGCGCTGCTGCATCATCTGTGCACCACTGCCGGCATCCCCGCAGCCATGGGCGGCAATATCGGCCTGCCCATCATGGCACAGGATCCCCTGCCGGCTGCCGGCGTGTGGGTGCTGGAATTGTCGAGTTATCAGCTGGAGATCAGCCATAGCCTGGCCTGTGACGTCGCCATCCTCACCAATATCACGCCCGACCATCTGGAACGGCACGGTACGATGGCCGGTTATGCCGGCGCCAAGGCGCGGCTGTTTGCCATGCAGAAGCCCGGCAGCACCGCCATCGTTGGCCGCGCCGCGCAGGCCGCGTGGACGGTGGCTTCGGGGCCGGCGCTGTTCATCGAGGATGTGGCGCTGCCCTCTCCGCAAAGCGACTGGCCGGCGCTGAAAGGACCGCACAACCTGGAAAACGCGCGCGCCGCCATCGCGGCGGCGCGCGCGCTCGGTATCGCCGACAACGTGATCGCGCGTGGCCTGGCCACCTATCAGGCGCTGGCGCACCGCATGGAACCGATGGGTGAAAAGCGCGGCCTGCTGTGGGTGAATGACAGCAAGGCCACCAACGCCGACAGCACCGCCCCAGCGCTGACCGCCTATCCGCGCATCCACTGGATTGCCGGTGGCCGGCCCAAGCTGGATGCCAACGGCAAGGCCGATCTATCGGCGATCCTGCCGCATCTGGGGGGTGTCGTGGGCGCCTATCTGATTGGCGAAGCAGCGCCAATGTTTGCCGAACAATTGCAGGGCCAGGTGCCGGTCACCCAGTCGGGCACGCTGGCGCTGGCCATGGCGGATGTGCTCGCCGCCGCCAAACCGGGCGAGGTCGTGCTGTTCAGCCCCGCTGCCGCCAGTTTCGATCAATACAAGGATTTCGAGGACCGCGGCGCTGCCTTCCGGGCAGCGGTCGCGGCACTTTGAGGGGGGACCAGATGGCCAGCCGCAGCACCAATCGCACGCTTGCCGCCGCGCTCACGCGCGGGGACCGCTCCACCATCGGCCGCTGGTTCTGGACGATCGATAAGACGCTGCTGATCATCATCTTCGCGCTGGTCGCCGCCGGCATCGTTGCCGTGGCGGCCGCTTCCCCGGCCGCTGCCCGCAGGCTTTCGGGCACCGCGCTGCGCTTTGACGATCTCTATTTCCTCTATCGCCAGTTGGGTTGGGTGGCGCTGGGTCTGCCGCTGATGCTGGCGACCTCGATGCTGGACATGCGCCTGCTGAAGCGGCTGGCGGTCATTGGCACACTGGGCTGCCTGGTCGCGCTGCTGCTGGTGCCGTTCATCGGCGGCGGTGCCAACGGCGCAGCGCGCTGGATCCAGTTGCCAGGGTTCCAGTTCCAGCCGTCAGAGTTCTTCAAGCCCTGCTTCATCGTCACCACAGCCTGGCTGCTCAGCCTAAAGGTGGAAGACCGCAGCCTGCCCACCATGCAGATCAGCCTGGGGCTGCTCGGCATGGCGCTGATCTGCCTGATCGCCCAGCCGGATGTCGGCCAATCGGCTCTGATTTCAGCCGTTTGGCTCACCCAGGCCATGCTGGCCGGCCTGTCGCTCACCATCGTCGGCGCGCTGGCGGGGCTGGGCATCGTCGGGCTGGTCGCGGCCTATTTCACCCTCGATCACTTCGCCGCCCGCATCGACAAATGGATATTGGGCACCGGCGACACCTTCCAGATCGACAAGGCGCTCGATTGCTTTCGCGCCGGCGGATGGCTGGGCACCGGGCCAGGCGAAGGCCGCATGAAGTTCCGCCTGCCTGAAGCCCAGACCGACTATATCTTCTCGGTCATCGGTGAGGAGTTCGGCCTGATCGCCTGCTTCATGCTGGCCGGCCTGTTCATGGGCTTGGTGGTGCGCGCCCTGCTGGTGGCGATGGACGAGGAAGATCCGTTCGTGTTCCTCGCTACCGCCGGCCTGGCCGCGCAATTCGGCTTCCAGGCGGCGATCAACATGATGGTCAATCTGGCACTGCTGCCGTCCAAGGGCATGACCCTGCCGTTCATCAGCCACGGCGGCTCCTCGTACCTCGCCAACTGTGTTGGTGCCGGGCTGCTGCTGGCGCTAACCCGTTGCAATCCCTTCCTGAAGGGCCAGCCCTGGGCGCGGCCGCCCGGCAGCCTGCGCGCGGCATGACGGACAATCCCCGCCAGATGACTCCCGGCCCCGGCGGCACTTATGTGCTGTGCGCTGGCGGCACCGGCGGCCACATGGTGCCGGCGCATTGCCTAGCGCTGGAGCTGATGGCGCGCGGCCACAAGGTTCATCTGGTGACGGATGAACGCGGCTTGCGCTTCCCTGGCCTGTTTCCGGGCGTGCCGGTGACCAAGGTGGAGGCGGCTTCCACCGGTCGCAGCGGCTGGCGGTCACTGCCGCAGGTGGCGCTCTCGATCTGGAAAGGCCGCAGCGCAGCACGCAAGCTTTTCAAGGAGATGCGCCCCCGCGCCGTCATCGGCTTTGGTGGCTATCCCGCCCTGCCGGGCCTGCTCGCCGGCCTGTCACTCTACCTGCCCTGCCTGATCCACGAACAGAACGCCGTGCTCGGCCGCACCAACCGTTACCTCGCGCCGCGGGTGCGCGCCATCGCCACCAGCTTCCCGCGGGTGCGCCGGATGGAAGGCAGCTGGCAGCGCCGCGCGCATTTCGTCGGCAACCCGGTGCGCCCCGAAGTTCTGGCTGCCCGGGATATAAAATTCGACGAAAATGCTGCCCGCTTGAAGCTTCTGGTGACCGGCGGCAGCCAGGGAGCGGCGGTTCTGAACCGGGTGGTGCCGGCCGCTGTACGGCTGCTGCCGGCCGCTGTCCGCGCCAATCTGGACATCACCCACCAGGGCCGCGACGAGGACGCGGCAGAGATGCTGGCGGCCTATCGCGCCGCCGGAATCGAGCCGACCATCGCCGCTTACTTCCCCGACCTCCCCGCTGAAATGGCTTCAAGCCATATCGTCATCGCCCGGTCAGGCGCGTCGACGGTGGCAGAGCTCGCCGTGATGGGCCGGCCTTCGATATTGGTGCCGCTGCCCATCGCCACCGACGATCATCAGGCCGACAATGCCGCCGCCCTGGTGGCAGCTGGCGGCGCGCAAATGATCCGTCAACAGGATTTTACGCCAGAGCAACTGGCAGAGGCCTTGACGGGGTGGCTGACAGACCGGAAGGGCTTGGCCGAAGTCGCCGCCGCAGCGCGCGCCGCCGGTCATCCGGAGGCCGCGATACGCTTGGCCAATCTTGTCATTGCCACCGGATTGATCGCATGAACCCCGCTCCCGAAAATCTCCGCCTGCGCCCCGGTTTCCGCACCGATATCGGCGTTATCCACTTCGTCGGCATCGGCGGCATCGGCATGTCCGGCATTGCCGAGGTGATGGCCAATCTGGGCTTTGACGTGCAGGGCAGCGATTCTGCTGAAGGTTATGTGGTCGAAGGCCTGCGCAAGAAGGGCATCAAGGTCTTCATCGGCCAGAAGGCGGACAATGTCGCCAATGCCGCTGTGCTGGTCACCTCCACTGCCATCAAGGCCGACAATCCCGAAGTGGTCGCCGCCCGCGCCAAGCGCATCCCGGTGGTGCGCCGGGCAGAGATGCTGGCCGAACTGATGCGGCTGAAAAGCTGCGTTGCGGTCGCCGGCACCCACGGCAAGACCACCACGACTTCCATGGTCGCCACCTTGCTCGATGCCGGTGGGCTTGATCCCACGGTGATCAATGGCGGCATCATCAATTCGATCGGTTCCAACGCCCGCCTTGGCGCTTCGGACTGGATGGTGGTGGAAGCCGATGAAAGCGACGGCAGCTTCCTGCGGCTGACCGGCACGTTCGGCATCGTCACCAACATCGATCCCGAACATCTGGATCACTGGGGCAATTTCGAAGCGGTGAAGCAGGGCTTCGAACGCTTCGTCCACGCCGTGCCTTTCTATGGCGCCGCGATCCTGTGCATCGATCACCCGGAAGTGCAGGCGCTGATCCCGCGCGTTTCGGATCGGCGGATCATCACCTATGGCTTTGCCGCCACTGCCGATGTGCGCGGGCTGGACGTGACGCCGGTGCCGGGCGGTAACCGCTTCTCGGTTCTGGTGCGCACCCGTGATGGCCAGCGCCGCATTGATGATCTGGTGCTGCCGATGCCGGGCCGCCACAATGTGCAGAATGCCCTCGCCGCCATCGCGGTGGCGCTGGAACTGGGCGTGGATGATGCGGGCCTGCGCGCCGGCCTCGCCCGCTTTGGCGGCGTGAAGCGCCGCTTCACCAAGGTCGGCGAAGTCGCCGGCACCACCATCATCGATGATTATGGCCACCATCCGGTCGAAATCCGCGCCGTGCTCGCCGCCGCCCGCGAAGGCGCAACCGGCCGCGTGATTGCGGTCGTGCAGCCGCACCGTTTCACGCGATTGCGCGACCTGATGGCGGACTTCTGCGCCGCGTTCAACGATGCCGACATGGTCTATGTCGCACCCGTCTATGCTGCCGGCGAAGCACCCATCGAAGGGGTGGACGCCGCTGCGCTCGCCGCCGGGCTGGTCGCGGCCGGACACCCGAGTGCCGACACGGTGACCGGCGCCGACAATCTGGCGGTCAAGCTGGCCGGCGTCTTGCTGCCCGGTGACCAGGTGATCTGCCTGGGCGCTGGCGACATCACCAAGTGGGCAGCGGGTCTCGCCGAAGCGATTGGCAAAGTGAAGGCGGGGTGACAGCCCTCGCCGCCCCTCCGGCCGCGCGCGGCAAGCTGACGGCATCCGCGCCGCTGGCCCCGCTCGTCTGGTTCAAGGCCGGCGGCGTGGCAGACTGGCTGTTCGAGCCGGCCGATGTCGATGATCTGCGCGCTTTCCTGAAGAATCTGCCTGCCGATGTGCCGGTGATGGCGCTGGGGCTGGGCAGCAATTTGATCGTGCGCGATGGCGGCGTGCCGGGCGTTGTGGTGCGGTTGGGCAAGGCGTTCGGCAAGGTCAGCGCGACAAGCGACACACTCACCTGTGGCGGCGGTGCATCGGGCATTGCGGTGAGCAGCGCCGCGCGCGATGCCGGCGTGGCAGGCTTGGAATTCCTGCGCGGCATCCCCGGCACGGTGGGCGGCTTCGTGCGGATGAACGGCGGCGCCTATGGCCGCGAAGTGGCAGATGTGCTGGTGGACGTGACCATCATCACCCGCGACGGCAACATTGAAACCCGCGCCTTGCCGGCGCTCGACTACAGCTATCGCCATAGCAACCTGCAAGACGGCGAGATCGTGGTGGCCGCCCGCCTCAAGGGCCAACCCGGCGACAAGACCGCCATCCAGGCCGAGATGGACCGCATCGCCGCCGCCCGCGAAGCCAGCCAGCCGCTGCGCACCCGCACCGGCGGTTCCACCTTCAAGAATCCGGCGCCGCACAAGGCCTGGGAACTGGTGCACAATGCCGGCTGCCGAGGGCTGCGCGTGGGCGGCGCCGAAGTGAGCGAGAAGCATTCGAACTTCCTGATCAACAGCCACCGCGCCACCGCTGCCGATATCGAGGCGCTGGGCGAACTGGTGCGCGCCCATGTGCTGCGCACGCAGGGCGTGTCGTTGGAGTGGGAAATCCAGCGCGTGGGGCGGGTCCAATGAAAGTGGCAGTGCTCATGGGCGGCTGGTCGGCGGAGCGCGAGGTGTCCCTCACCTCCGGCCGCGGCATCGCGCAGGCCTGCCGCAACCTGGGCCATGACGTGACCGAAATCGACATGGGCCGCGACGTGGCGCAGCGCCTGATCGAAGCCGCGCCCGATGTGGTGTTCAACGCGCTGCACGGCACGCCAGGCGAAGATGGAACGGTGCAAGGCCTGATGGACCTGCTCGGCCTTTGCTACACGCACAGCGGGCTGACCACTTCGGCCATCGCCATCGACAAGGAACTCACCAAGAAAGTGCTGGTGCCGGCCGGCGTGCCGATGCCCCAGGGCAAGGTCGTCACCAGCGAAAGCCTGTTCGACGGCGATCCGCTGGCCCGGCCTTATGTGCTGAAGCCGGTCAACGAAGGTTCGTCCGTCGGCGTCGCCATTGTCACGGATAGCAGCAATTACGGCAATCCCATCCGCCGCGACGTGCCAGGGCCTTGGGCTGCATTCGAAACACTGCTGGCCGAGCCGTTTGTGGCCGGCAAGGAATTGACCGTGGCAGTGATCGGCGACGAAGCCTTGGCCGTTACCGAATTGCAGACCTCCAGCGGGTTTTATGATTACGAGGCCAAATATACCGACGGCCTGACGCTGCACATCTGCCCCGCGGAACTGCCGGCCGATGTGGAAGCCGCCTGCCTGGCCCATGCGCTGACCGCCCACCGCGCGCTTGGCTGCCGGGGCACCAGCCGTTCCGATTTCCGTTGGGACCCGGCACAGGGTCTCAAGGGCCTGTTCCTGCTGGAAACCAACACCCAACCGGGCATGACGCCCTTGAGCCTGGTGCCGGAGCAGGCAAAGTATCGCGGCATCAGTTACGAACAACTGGTGCAGCGTCTGATCGATATGGCCCTGCATGATCATCGCAAGGGGTCCAAGGCATGACCGCCGCCGTTCTGAAGCGCGGCGCCAAGCCGCCGAAAGCCGCGCAGAATCGGCCGACGCGCGTGTCTGGCGCACCAAAAATCACCCGCCAGCAGCTGGGTATCGGTGGCGCGGTGTTACTGGCGATTGCGATCGCGGTGATGGTCGCCGTGGGCGTGCCGCAGCGCATCTGGAACGGCTTTGTGGAATGGACCGCCGCGCAAGGGTGGGAAGTGCGCCATGTCGAACTGACCGGCGCCCGTGAGCAGGAGCGGCTGGCGATCTATGCCGCCGTCTTGAATGGCCCGAGCAACGCCATGCTCGCCACCGATCTGGACGATGTGCGCGACCGGCTGCGCGCGCTGCCGTGGCTGGCCGATGCCAGCGTGCAGCGCCGCCTGCCCGATACGCTGGTGATCGAGGTGAAGGAACGCAAACCCGTCGCGCTTTGGCAGTATCACCAGCGCCTGGCCGCCATCGATGTCACCGGCAAGGTGCTGACTCGCGAGCGCCTGGAACGCTGGAACGATCTCCCGATCCTGGTTGGTGCCGGCGCCAATGCCCGCGTGCGCGACGCACTGGAACTGATCGCCGCAACGCCGCTGGGCCGTGACGTGAATGCCGCCGTGTTCGTGGGTGGCCGCCGCTGGGATTTGCGGTTCAAGAGTGGCGAGACGCTGGCGCTGCCCGATCAGCCAGGCCAGGCCCGCGCGGCGCTGGCCACATTTGCCAAGCTGGATGGGCAGGGGCCGGAGCGGCTGTTGGGCGGGCGTTTCACCCGGTTCGATCTGCGGTTGCCCGGCCGCATGATCGTTGCGGGACCTGCGGTGGCCGAAACCTTGGCCGAAGCGGAAAAGGCGCGCCGCGCCGCCGCGCAGGCCCAAAAAATCTGAGGAACATATGGCCCCCCGTATTCCCCTTCCTCCCCTTGGCCGCAGCCAGTCCGAACGGCCGGTCGCCGCGCTTGATGTCGGCACCTCGAAAGTATCGGCCTTGATTGCGCTGGTGGGTGGCGACGGACCGCCGCGGATCATCGGCAGCGGGCAAAAGCCCTGCATGGGCCTGAAGCGCGGCACCGTGACAGATTTCGACAAGGCCGAAATGGCGATCCGTGGCGCCATTGACCAGGCCGAACGCGCGGCCGGCATGCAGATGGACAGTGTTGTGGCCAGCTTTGCCGCCGGCAACATGGCCAGTAGCATGGCCAGTGCCGAGATCGACATCGCTGGCGCCAGCATCACCCCCACCGACATGGTGACCCTGCGCCAGGCCGGCCGTGCCGCCATCGATCCGCGCGGGCGCAGTGTGGTGCATGCCTTGCCGGCGCTGTACACGCTTGATGGCCTGCCCGGCGTTGAAAGCCCGCTGGGCCTGCATGCCGATCGGCTGGGCATGGATATCCATGTCGTCACCGCCGACACGCCGGCGATTCTGAACTTCACCCGCGCCGTGGCGCAATCGCACCTGGGCATTTCCACGCTGGTTGCCAGCCCGCTAGCCGCCAGCCTCGCCGTGCTGGACGAGGAAGAGCGCGATATTGGCGTGGCGCTGATCGACATCGGCGCCGGCATGACCAGCATTGCCGTGCACAAGTTCGGCATCGCCGTGGGCGTCGCCACCGTGCCCATGGGCAGCGCCGACATCACCGACGACATTGCGGCGGCCTTCGACACCAAGCGCAGCATTGCTGAACGGTTGAAGACCTTTGATGGCGCGGCTGTGGCCACCATCCGTGATCAGTCCGACCCGGTGCTGATCCCGCCGTCGGTCGAGGATGGCAGCGTGGAAGCCCGCAAGGTACCACGCGCACAACTGGTGGCCGTGATCCGCACCCGGCTCGACATGTTGTTCGGGGAGATTGGCAAGGCGCTGTCATCGCTGGGTTTTGTCGGCCCGCAGGCACGGCGGATCGTGCTGACCGGCGGCGGCTCCGATCTGCGCTCGATCGCCGATTATGCCGGCTCCTATCTGGGCTGCAACGTGCGCATCGGCCGCCCGCGCGGGCTGAACGGCCTGCCGGTGGCGCAAGAAGGCCCGGCATTTGCGACGCTGGCCGGCCTGGTGCTGTTTGCGCAAGGCGACCCCGGCGACGTGTGGCACGCGCAGGTTTCGGGCGAAACCCCCTCGCTTCGGCGCGGATTCGGGGGAGTCATCGAAAAACTGTGGGGAAGTCTGTGAAGTGACTTCCCACCGAATCACGCATCATCTAGTATGAATCTGACCTCGGGAGACACGACATGCTGGAATTCGCCAAGCCGGAACTGACCGAACTGAAGCCGCGTATTGCCGTGATTGGTGTTGGCGGTGCCGGCTGCAATGCGGTGGCCAACATGATCGCCGCCGATCTGATGGGCGTGGAGTTCGTGGTCGCCAACACCGATGCCCAGCAGCTCGCCATGAGCCCGGCCGGCACCCGCATCCAGCTTGGCATGAAGATCACACAGGGCCTGGGCGCCGGCGCCCGCCCGGAGATCGGCCGCGCTGCCGCCGAGGAAACGCTTGAGCAACTCGAAAACGCGCTGGATGGCGCGCACATGTGCTTCATCGCCGCCGGCATGGGCGGCGGCACCGGCACGGGCGCAGCGCCAGTCGTGGCCCGCGCCGCGCGCGAGAAGGGCATATTGACGGTTGGTGTCGTTACCAAGCCGTTCAGCTTTGAAGGCGCCAAGCGCATGCGCGCCGCGGAAGAAGGCATTGCCGAACTGCAGAAGCATGTCGACACGCTGATCATCATCCCGAACCAGAATCTGTTCCTGATCGCCAACGCCAACACCACCTTCAAGGACGCCTTTGCGATGGCGGACCAGGTGCTGCATCAGGGCGTGCGCGGCATCACAGATCTGATGATCATGCCGGGCCTGATCAACCTTGATTTCGCCGACATCCGCACCGTGATGAGCGAGATGGGCAAGGCCATGATGGGCACCGGCGAAGCCAGCGGCGAAGGCCGTGCTATCGAAGCGGCGCAGAAGGCGATCGCCAACCCGTTGCTCGACGAAGTATCGATGCGCGGCGCCAAGGGCGTGATCATCAACATCACCGGCGGCGACGATCTGAAGCTGATGGAGGTGGACGAAGCCGCTTCCTACATCCGCGACATGGTCGATACCGAAGCCAACATCATCGTGGGCAGCGCCTTCAACAAGGATCTGGATGGCCTGATGCGGGTGAGCGTGGTGGCCACCGGCATCGATGCCGCCAGCCGCCCGATGCCGGTACCGGCACCGCAGAAGAAGGCGGCCGCACCGGCCTTCCTTTCGCAGCCCAGCATCTTCACCATGCCGCCGCCGATCAGCCAGCCGGAACCGGAACTGGAGCCAATGGCTGAAGTGCAGCCGGAGCCGGAACCGGTGAACGAAACGCCCGTGGCCCCGACGCTTGACTTGCCCGTGGGCGAGGAAGCCATGGCACGCGTGCTCGATGGCATCGATGGCAAGCAGCCCGAACCCGCCGAAGCGGTGGAAGACGACGCCATGGATCTGGCCCAGATGGGCGAACGGATTGAAACCAGCTTTACCTTCACGCCGGTCGCGCCGGCAGTGTCTGGGCCCGTTGCCGGCCCGGCGGCGAACCCGCCCCCGGCGCCGGAGCCGTTGGCTGAAGATCGCCCGCTGACCCTGTTTGAACGCATGATGGGCATGAGCCGCAAGCCGCGCGCCCCGGAAGCGCCGCCCGCCACGCTGGCGCCGCAGCCGGAACCGCCGCAGGCCAGCGATGATGATGTGCCCGGCTTCATGAAGCGGCAGGTCAATCGCTGAGACAGGCGTGGGCTGCAACGGACGGACTTGCCCCGCAACCCATTGCAGACCGTTCATGCTGCAAGATGATCAAGGCCCGGCTGGCAGCAGCCGGGCCTTTTTCGTGCGAGGGAAAGCCCGCGCTGCTACGTTGTTGTTGGCATGAGCCTTGCTGCAATAGCCCTCAATCGCTTCGGCCTTGGCGCCCGCCCCGGCGACGCAGCGCCGGCCGATCCGCGCGGCTGGCTGCTGGGCCAACTTGGTCGATTTGATCCACGCCCGGCCGTGATCACCGCCCTCCCCAATGCTGCGGCGATGACCCTGCAGTATCGGCAGAATCTGGCGCAGCTGCGCCGGCAGGGCGTGATCGGCGCCCGCCGGCCGGGCGATCCAGAAGCGCCACGTGGACCTGAAGCCGAAGCGATGGCCAACCAGGCCCAACGCGAACGCCGCAAGGCCTTTGCCCAGGCCTATGGCGGGCAGGTCGGTGCGCGGTTGACGCTCTCGCTCACCAGCGCGACGCCCTTTGCCGAACGGCTGATGCATTTCTGGGCCAATCATTTCGCCATTTCCACCGACAAGCTGGCCACCGCCACCATGGGCGGCCCGTTGGAGTTCGAAGCCATCCGCCCCAACATCGGCGGCCGGTTCAGCGACATGCTGCTGGCCGTCACTCGCCATCCGGGGATGCAATTCTATCTCGATCAGGCGCAATCGATCGGCCCGAACAGCCTGCTGGGTGAGGCGGCACGCCGCCGCAATGCGCCGCGGCAACCCGGTCTGAACGAAAATCTGGCGCGCGAAATCCTCGAACTGCACACGCTGGGCGCCGGCAATTACACGCAGGCTGATGTCGCCGGGCTTGCCCGCGCGCTCACTGGATGGAGCATCGGCGGCTTTGTGCGCCGGCCTTTGGGGGTGGCTGCGCCAGATGGGCAATTCGTGTTCCAGCCGGCCTGGCATGAGCCGGGCGGTGTAACCGTGGCGGGCCGCCCTTATCGCCAGAATGGCGAGGCGCAGGCGCTGGCGATCCTGAACGATCTCGCCAATCACCCGCACACGGCGCGCTGCCTTGCCGAAAAACTTGCTCGCCACTTCGTCGCCGATGCGCCGCCGTCAGCGCTGGTGGAGCGCATGGCCGACGCCTATCTGGCCAGTGGCGGGCAATTGCTAGCACTCTATCGCGCGCTGGTGGAAGCGCCCGAGGCGTGGGCGACACCGCTGGCCAAGTTCAAGACGCCATGGGACTGGCTGGTCTCATCGCTGCGCGCACTGGGCCGTGAAAACATGCCGCCGCTGCAGGCCATCGGTGCGCTGCGCGAGCTGGGCCAGCCGGTGTGGCGGCCTGGTTCGCCAGCCGGCTGGGAGGATGACGCCGCGCGCTGGGCCGCGCCCGATGCGCTGCTGCGCCGGGTGGAAATCGCCAGCCGTATTGCCGCGCCGCTGGCCGCCAGCATCGATGCCCGCAGCCTTGCGTCGCGCATCCTACCCGGCACCCTATCTGCCGCCACCGCCAGCGCCATTGCACGGGCCGAAAGCCCGGCCGAGGGACTGGCGCTGCTGCTCGTCGCTCCGGAGTTCTTGCGCCGATGATCGACCCCAAAATCAACCGGCGTTCCCTGCTGGCGCGCGGCGCCCTCATCGGTGGCTTTGCCCTCACCCCACAGCTGGCGCTAGCGGCGGCCGGCACCGATCAACGCCTGGTGTTCATCATCCTGCGCGGCGCCATGGACGGGCTGGCCGCCATCCCGCCGATTGGCGATGCCCGCCTGAGCCAGTTGCGTGGGGGCCTTGCCCAGCCGCCCGAGCAGTTCGGCGCCATGCTGAAGCTGACCAGCGATTTTGCCGCCCATCCGGCGCTGAAGGGCTTTGCCAGCCTGTTCGCCGCGGGCGAGGCCGGCGTGGTGCACGCCATCGCCAGCCCCTATCGCGAGCGCAGCCATTTCGATGCGCAGAACATCCTCGAAACCGGTGGCAACGCTGCCTATGCGCTAAAGGATGGCTGGCTCAACCGGCTGTTGCCACTGCTGCCCGCCGCACCGCCGCCGGTGGCCATTGCCGCCACCCTGCCCGCACTGTTGCGCGGGGCAGCGCCCACCACCAGCTTTGCCCCCAGCCGTCTGCCCGATGCCAGCGCCAGCCTGAAGGCGCGCGTTGCCGCGCTGTATGAGAATGATGCGTTGCTGCACCGGCTATGGAACGAGGCGATGGCGACGGAAGTGATGGCTGGCAGCAGCGATGGCGGCGCCGGCAATCCGCAAGGCCTCGCCGCCAGCGCCGCGCGTCTGCTCGCCGATCCGGCGGGCCCACGCATTGCCGTGCTTGATCTGGGCGGGTGGGACACGCACGCCGGCCAGGCGCTGCGGCTGGCCAACCAGCTGCGCCAATTGGATGGCGTGATCACCGCGCTCAAAACCGGCTTGGGCTCGGCCTGGGCCAACACGCTGGTGATTGCCGCCACCGAATTTGGCCGCACCGTGGCGGCCAATGGCACCGGCGGCACTGATCACGGCACGGCAAGCGCGGCACTGCTGGCTGGCGGCCGATTGATGGGTGGCCCGGCAGCGGGCCGCGTGCTGGGTGATTGGCCGGGCCTGTCACGCCTGTTCGATGATCGCGATCTGATGCCCACGACCAGCCTCAACAGCCTGTTTGTCGGAGCGGCGGCCGGGCTGTTCGGGTTGGACCCGGACCTGGTGACACGCCGCGTGTTCGCCGCAGCTCCGGCCCCACCACTGGCACTGATCAGGGCGTAAGCACACGCAGCAGAAAGTTGCTGGCATCGGTAAGCGCATTGGCCTTGCCGCGAAACGGTTTGGACAGGGCAAGCAGGATGCCGATATGGCCGACGTCGGGATAGAGCCGGACCTCGGCCCGGCCGCCCAGATCGTTGACCGCATTGGCCAACCGCTGGCTGTTGCGCGGCAGCACGGTGGTATCGGTCTCGCCATGCAACAGCAGCAGCGGCGGCGCATCGGCGCGGGCGAAATGGATCGGCTGCGTGTCGTTCGGATCGGCTGCATTGCCCAGCGCCGCATCCGCCGCGCCGCCGGCCACGAACGGCCGGAAATCATAAGGCCCGGCCAGGCCCACGGCGGCCTTGATCTGCTCTGCCACGCCCCAGCGCCGATCGAGCGCCAACAACAGCGCGATGTGAGCGCCGGCACTGTGGCCCATCACCGCCACGCGGGCCGGATCCCCACCATGGGCTGCGATATTGGCGGCCACCCATTTCATCGCCGCCGCACCATCCTCCACGAACGCCGGCCAGCGCACCTGCGGCACCAGTCGATAATCCGGCACCACCACCACAAAGCCGCGCGCAGCCAGCGCCCGCGCCGCAAAGCCATAACCTTGCCTGAGGCCGCTGTTCCAGCTGCCGCCATAGAAGAAGACGATGACGGGCATTTTCTGGTTGGCGCCTTTGGGTGCCCACACATCAAGCTTCTGGCGCGGATCGGTTCCGAAGGCCGCTCCGTCCACCAGTTGCTCCACGCCGCCATCACCGGGCGTGAGCCGGTTGAGGCCGTTCAAGGCGCCCAGCGGCGAACAGGCTGCGGCCAGTGGCGTCAGAGCAGCGACAGAGAGAAGCGAGCGACGGGACATCATGCCGGCGCGATAAGGGGTTGAAGCAGAAAAGGAAAGCCTCCGGCGGGCAGGGACTCGTCCCTGCACCCGTTCGTTGGGCTGGGCTCTCGTGTGCCAGCATGAAGAGCGCTCTTGAAAGCGGGCCGGCTGAAATCGAACGGGTGCAGGGTCTGCGACCCTGCCCGCCAGAGGCCACTTCTTCCCCTTCCCTTTCGTTCGCGCTATGCTGATATACACGCACAGGGGAGTCCGCATCATGAAGCTGAACATCAACGGCAAGTCGGTTGACGTCACCGCCGATCCGGACATGCCGCTCTTGTGGGCATTGCGCGATGTGCTGGGCCTGACCGGCACCAAGTTCGGGTGCGGCGCCGGCTTCTGCGGGGCGTGCACGGTGCAGCTGGATGGTGAGCCGGTGCGCGGCTGCCAGACACCGGTTTCGGCCGTGGGCACCGCCAAGATCACCACCATCGAAGGGCTTTCCGCCAGCGCCTGGGGCCGCAAGTTGCAGGATGCCTGGGTGACGCTGGATGTGCCGCAGTGCGGTTATTGCCAGGCCGGGCAGTTGCTGGCCGCCGAAGCGCTGCTGCGCACCACGCCCAAGCCGACCGATGCCGATATCGATGCAGCGATGAGCGGCAACATCTGCCGCTGCGCCACCTACACGCGCATCCGCGCCGCCATCAAGCAGGCGGCGGCCGCATGAAGGCCTCCCGCCGCGACATCCTGAAAGCCGGCGTGCTGGCTGGCGGCGGGCTGTCGCTGGGCCTGCAATTCGCCGGCGGTGCCAAGGCCAGCGTGCCCGGCGCGCTGTCGGCATTCGTGATCATCGATCCCACTGGCAGCATCCGCATCACCGCCCACCAACCGGAAATCGGCCAGGGCGTGCGCACCAGTTTCCCGATGATGATTGCCGAGGAGCTCGACGTTGATTGGGCGCAGGTGACCGTGGTGCCGGCGCCAGGCAACCGCCAGGTTTATGGCGTTCAGCTGGCCGGGGGTTCATCGGCCACGCCGACCCAGTTCGAGCGCATGCGCCGGCTGGGCGCGGGGGCGCGCGCCATGTTGGTGCAGGCCGCCGCCAACGCCTGGGGCGTGCCGGCAGGCGAGATCACCACCGGCAGCGCCATGCTGCATCACAAGGCCAGTGGCCGCAGCGCACGTTATGCCGACATGGCCGAGGCCGCAGCCAGCATCACGCCGCCCAAGCCGGAAAGCCTGACCTTGAAGGACCCGGCGCAGTTCCGCATATTGGGCACGCGCGTCGGCGGCGTGGACAATCGCGCGCTGGTCACCGGCAAGCCGCTGTTCGGCATCGATACCCGCCTGCCCGGCATGGTTTATGCGGCGTTCGCCAAATCGCCGGTGTTCGGTGGCAAGCTGAAGAGCGCCAACCGCGCCGCCGCGCTGGCGGTGCCGGGCGTGAAGGGCCTGATCAACGTCGCCGAGCGCCGCGATCTGAAGACGCAGATCGATGTGGGCTTGCCTGGCATCGAGGTGCTGCCTGAAGGCATCGCCGTGCTTGCCACCAGCACATGGGCGGCGCTGAAGGGCCGCGATGCGCTGGCAGCCGTGTGGGAGGGTGGCGATGCGGCGTTCCAGTCAACCGCCGCATGGGAAGCCGCAGCGGCCAAGGCGTTCAAGGATGGCCCGCAAAAGCCCGGTTACATGAACCACGGCAACGCGCCGGCCAAGATGGCGACCGCTGCGAAGAAGGTGACAGCGGATTACAGCTATCCCTTCCTGGCCCATGCCGCGCTGGAGCCGATCAACGCCACCGCCCATGTGACAGGCGACAAGGCCGAGTTGTGGCTTTCGACGCAAACGCCGGAAGACGCACGCCGCATGGTGGCGCTGGCGCTGGGCCTGAAGGTAGAAAATGTCACCATCCACCTGATGCGATCCGGCGGTGGTTTCGGCCGGCGGCTGATGAATGATTTTGCCGTGGAAGCCGCTGTGATTGCCAAGGCCGCCGGCGTTCCGGTGAAGCTGCAGTGGGACCGCGCACAGGATTTCGCCCACGACTGGCTGCGCCCCGGTGGCTGGCACAAGCTGGAAGCCGGGCTGGACGAGAAAGGCGACATCATCGCCTGGCACGATCATTTCGTCAGCTTCGGCGCTGATGGTGCGCTGAACCCCACCGCCGTGATCGATGGCTCGCTGTTTCCGTCGGGCGTGATCAAGGATTTCCGCGCCGATGTGACGGTGCTGCCGATCGCCTCCACGCTGGGCTGGCTGCGCGCGCCGATCAACAATGCCTTTGCCTTCGTGACGCAAGGCTTCATCGACGATTGCGCGATTGCCGCCGGGCGTGACCCGCTGGAGTATCGCCGTGGCGTGCTGGGCACCCCGCGCGCTATCCCGATTGCCGAGGAGTTCAGCGGCGAAACTGGCGAGGCGATGAAGGGCACCCCCTACAACACCGGGCGCATGCGCGGGGTGCTGGACAAGGCGGCTGAAATGGCCGGCTGGGGCCGCAAACTGCCTCCGCGGCGCGGGCTGGGCGTCGCCTTCCACTTCAGCCACTTGGGCTATTTTGCCAATGTGGTGGAAGCCAGCGTGGCCAATGATGGCAGCGTGAAGGTGCATCATGTGTGGGTGGCGGCCGATATCGGCAAGCACATCGTCAACCTGTCGGGCGCCGAGAACCAGGTGCAGGGCAGCGTCATCGACGCGCTGGGCGCCGCGCTGGGCCAGCGCATCACCTTTGCCGATGGCGCTGTGGAGCAGAAGAATTACGGCGATTTCCATCTTGCCCGCATGGACATGGCGCCGACAGTGGATGTCGCCTTCCTGTCCACCGATTATCCGACCACGGGTTTGGGCGAGCCGGCCTATCCCAGCCTCGCACCGGCGCTGGCCGGCGCGATCTATCAGGCGACGGGCAAGCGCCTGCGCACCCTGCCGCTCGACACCAGCCAACTCACCGCGTGAGGCCACTATGAACATCCAGCTCAGCCGCCGCAATTTCCTGTTTGCCAGCGCGGCGGTGGGCGGCGGCCTGTATCTGGGCCTGTCGCCGGAGCGGGCCGATGCGGCAGAAGCCGGCCAGTTGAATGCCTGGGTGGTGATCCCTGCCACCGGGCGCATCCGCATCATGGCCAGCAACCCTGAAGTGGGCCAAGGCATCCGCACCAGCCTGCCAATGGTGATCTGCGAAGAGCTGGACGCCGATTGGGCTGCTGTGGAGATCGTGCCAACGCTGGCCGACGCCAAGATCTATGGCCGGCAGGTGGCGGGCGGATCGCAGGCGATGCCGACGCAATATGAACCGATGCGCCGGGTGGGCGCAGCGGCGCGCGGAATGATTTTGCAGGCAGCGTCCACCGCATGGGGCGTGCCGGTGGCAGAGCTGAACACAGACAAGGGCCATGTAGTCCACGGCACGAAGCGCGCGCCTTATGGCCAGTTCGCGGCTGGGGCCGCTGCCCTTCCCGCGCCGGACGCGGCGAGCGTGGCCGTGAAAGACCCCAAGGCCTTCCGCGTGATCGGCAGCTTCCAACCCGGCGTGAACAACCGCGCCATCGTAGCCGGCAAGCAGGATTACGGCATCGATGCGGTGGTGCCGGGGATGCTGTACGCGGCCTTCCACAAATCTGGCGTGCAGGGCGCAAAGGTGAAATCGGCCAATCTGGCGGCGATCAAGGCGATGGGCGGCGTGAAGGACGCCTTCATCGTGGCCGGCACCGAGGAATATGAAGGCCTGGCCAGCGGTGTCGCCATCCTTGCTGACACGACCTGGCACGCCGAGCGCGCCCGCGCTGCGTTGAAGGTGGAATGGAGCGACAGCCCCGCCGCCTTCCAGTCCACCGCCACTTGGGCGAAGCTGGCGGCCGATGCCAAAGGCAAGCCGCCCGCCATGCCGATCCACGCCAGCGGCGATGTGAGCGCGGCGATGGCCAAGGCCACCAAGCGCGTGGCCGCGGATTATGCCTATCCCTTCATCCCGCACGTGCCGATGGAGCCGATCAACTGCACGGCCCGTGTTGATGGCGACAAGGTGGAGATCTGGGCGCCGACGCAGAATCCGGAACCGGGCCGCGCTGCCGTGGCGAAGCTGCTGGGCGTACCGCCAGAGAACGTCACCATCCACATGATGCGGGTGGGCGGTGGTTTCGGCCGGCGCTTGCAGAATGATTATATGGTGGAAGCGGCGGCCATCGCAAAGCAGGCCGGCCGGCCGGTGAAGCTGACCTGGACCCGCGAAGACGACATCGCCCAGGATTTCCTGCGCCCCGGCGGCTGGCATTATCTCGAAGCCGGGCTGGACGCCCAAGGCCGCTGCATCGCGTGGGACAATCACTTCATCAGCTATGGCCGCGATGGCAAGTTCGCCCGCGCCGCTGGCATCGGCCCCACAGATTTCCCGGCCGGCATCGTCGAGGATTTCCGGCTGGGTGCCACCGTGCTGCCGCTGATCCACACCACCGGCTTCCTGCGAGCGCCGTCCAACAACGCCTTCGGCTTTGTCACCCAGGGCTTCATCGATGAACTGGCGCACGCTGCCGGCGCTGATCCGGTGCAGTTCCGCCGCGATTTCTTAGGAACTCCCCGCATCATCGGCGATCCCAAATCACGCGGCCCCTACAACACCGGCCGCATGCGCGCCGTGCTGGACAAGGCCGCCGCCATGGCTGGCTGGGGCCGAAAACTGCCCAAGCGCACCGGCCTGGGTGTGGCCTTCCATTTCAGCCATCTGGGCTATTTCGCCAATGTGATCGAAGCCAGTGTGGCGGCAGACGGCACGGTGAAGGTGCACAAGATTTGGGTGGCCGGCGATATCGGCCGCCAAATCGTCAATCCTGCCGGCGCCATGAACCAGGTGCAGGGCAGCATATTGGATGCGCTGGGCGCGTGCATGGGCCACGAAATCACCTTTGCCGATGGCGCCATCGAACAGCGCAATTTTGGCGACGTGCCGATGCTGCGCAACGAACAGATCCCGCCGATCGAGGTCGCCTTCCTCACCCCGGATTATCCGGTGACGGGGCTGGGCGAGCCAGCCTATCCGGCGGTCGCGCCGGCGCTGGCCAATGCGATTTTTGCGGCGACGGGCGTGAGGCTGCGCAAATTGCCGCTGGATGTCAGCCTGCTGAAGGCCTGAACTGTCACAGCACTGCCACATTGGCTTGGCAGTGAGCGATGATGCATTACACGCGCTTCATCTTGGGCCTGCTGGTGGCCGCCCCCGCCGCCGGGCAGGATGTGCAGAGCTGGAACACGCTGCTGGTGCAGGGGCCGGTAGACGGCAAATTGCTGCTGTGGGCTGAAGGCCAGCCGCGCTTAACCCGCGATGCCGGGCAACTGGGTCAGGTGGTCGCGCGGGTGGGCGTGGGTGTGCGCACCAGGAACGACATTGATTTCCACGCCGGCTACCATTTTCAGCACAACAACCCGGCGCCGGGCCGGACCAGTGACGAACACCGGTTCTGGCAGCAGGTGATGGGGCCGGTGTTCCGGCAACCAAACGGATTGGCGTTGATCACGCGCTGGCGGCTGGAACAACGTACGTTCGAGAACGCCAACGATCTGGGCTGGCGGCTGCAGGCGCCGCTGAACGGGCCGGGCACCGCCGGTCCGCTGCTGATCAGCGAAACGTTCGTGGCGTTCAACAGCACCGATTGGGGCGCGCGCCGCGGCTTTGATCAGCAGCGGGTGTTTGTGGGCTGGCTGCAGCCGCTGGGCAAACGGCTGAATCTCGAAGCCGGTTACATGCACCAGCACATCAATCGGCCCGGCCCCAATGCCGGCAACCATATCCTCAACCTCACGCTCAACCGCCGGCTCGGCTGAGCCGTCGCGGGGTCAGTGCTGGTGGGCTGCGGCAACCACCGTGAATTCCACGTCCACTGAGCCGGCCTTTACGAATGTCAGCCGCGCCTTGATGCGGCGGCCTGCGGGTACCGGCGCCTTCAGGCCGATGAACATCACGTGCAGGCCGCCGGGGGCAAAGCTGATCCTTGCGCCAGCCGGAACCGGCACGCCGCCGGCCTGGGCGCGCATCTGCATGGTCGTGCCGGTTTGCACCGTGCCGTGCAGATCGGACCGGGTCGAGGCGTCGGTGGCAACCGAAAGCAGGCGATCGGCCACCTTGCCCTTGTTGCTGATGGTCATGAAGCCGGCGCCGGTTTTCGATACAGGGCTGGCGACGCGGAGCACCGGCTGACCGATGACAAGCTGGCCCGCGGAATAATCATGGCTTGCGGCCGGAGCGGCCACCGCCACGGCCAGCAGCAGCAACTTCATTGCGCCTGACCACTCGCAAGGCCGAGCGCTCTCACATCCGCCGTGGCGGCTGCCAGATCGGCATGGGCGACGATCTGGCGGAACGCGGCATCCAATCGGCGCACCTGCGCATCGGCCGCGGCTTCCTCGCGCAGATTGACGACGAAGAAATCCGACGCGCCTTCCTGAAAACGGCGGCGTTCGGCGCCGGCCATGGTAAGCGCGCGATCCTGTTCGTCGATGGCAATGCCCAGCAGCCGGCGCGACTGGCGGGCGGCGATGGACAGACCGGAGATCTCGATGCGGATCTGATCCTCGATGAAGCGGCGGCGTTGCTGGAAGCCGTCCAGTTCGGCGCGCGTCTGCCCCAACCGACCACGCGCCAGGCGCTGCTGCAGCGGCACCGACAGGTTGAGCCCTACCATGGAGGCCGTGCCGGTGAACGGCCGGCCGGCGGTCCCGGCATCGCCGACATATTGGTTCACCTCGGCCTTCACATCGAGGCGGGGCAGGAAGTTGTTGCGATCAAGCTGCAGCCTGGTGCGAGCCTGGGCGATGCGCACATCCACCACTTTCAGATCGGGCCGGTTTTCCAGCGCGGCCATCACATCATCAGCCAGCGGCAGCGGATCGCCAAGCCGGCGCGGCAGCCGCTCCGGGCCGGGCACGATCGGGTTGCCATCGGAATCGCGCCAGAACAGGGACAGGCTGACCGCCGCCACCTGCAACGCCTGTTCGGCCTGCACCACCAGGGTTTGCCGGCGCAGGATATTCTGTTCATTCTCCGTGAGCAGGATGGCCGGGCGCAGGCCTTCTGTGACCTGGCGCTTGAAACCGGCCTGGCGATCGAGCGCCAGTTGCAGCAGCCCCTTGAACACCGCCACGCGCTGACCGGCGATCACCCAGTTGTTGTAAGCGGTGATGGCGCGGGCCTGCACGCCGATGGCAACCAGCAGCCGGTCATTATCGGCCAGCACGACATCACCGGTGGCAATGGCGCGGTTGAATCGGCGTTCATCAATGTCGCGATCGCGCAGCAGCGCGAACATCGTGCCAACGGTGAGACGGCCCAGCTGGGCGGTGTTGTTGCCTGATTGCGACGAGGAAAAGCTGCCGCGCGAAATGTCGTATCCACCGTAGACGGAGCCGCCGTTAGTGGCCAGCGGCTGCGACAGGCGGAAGCCGGCTTCGGCGCCATCATAAAAGCCGGTGGGCCGGGCTTCGGCGTTGGCGCTGAACAACGTATCGAAGGCGCCTTCGGTGGTGAGCACGCGGCTTTCCGCACCGCGCACCCGCGCCAGCGCTTCGAGCACTTGCGGAGCGTGGAAGCGGCTGGCGGCCAGCACCTCGGCCAGTTCGAGCGGGGCGCTGGCGGCCGGCAGCGGCTGTGCGGCATCTCGGGCGTCAGCCTCCAGCTGGCGCCGGTTGCTGGGCTGCGGCTGATCTGGCTGCTGGGTCGCCCCGGGGACAGCTGTCAACGGGACAGCAGCCAGCAGCAGCGCCAGCAATCCGGCCTTACTTGGCAGACGAGGACGCATCACTGCCCTTTGGCGCCTTCACCTCGCCGTTCATCGCCGGCTCTGCGCCTGGCCTCGTGAACTGCAGCGGGAAATCGTTGAGCAGCCGCCACAGTTCGAACCAGATCGGCACGGTGTTCATCTGCACCCAGCCGCGCACCTTGGCACCCAGCCGTACGGCGCGTTCGTCCGGCCACGGATCACGGTCCGGGCTTTCGGTGACAAGGATGCGGAACAGGCCATTGGGCGACGCGTTGAGATCAACCGCGGCGACCTGGCCATCGAAGAAACCCTTTGCAACCGACGGCCAGCCCGAAAACTGGATCGCCGGCCAGCCTTCGAATTCCATGCGCACGCGGCGGCCAACATGGATCAATGGAATGTCGCGGCCGTCCATGTAGAGTTCCACGACCCGGCGCGACTGTTCGGGCACGAAGGTGGCGAGCACGTCACCCTGCTTGACGATGGTGGCACTGTCGATGCTGTTCACCCGCATGATGCGGCCGTTGCGCGGCGCGCGGATCACCTGTTCAGACTGGCGGCGCAGGTTGACGTCAATCTTGTTGATGTCCGCCCGCTGGGAGGCGATCTTGGCGCGGAATTCCGCCCCCTTGATCTGAGCCAGTTCCATGTCGCGCCGGGCGGCCAGACCTTCGCCATAAAGGGTGGTCATGCGCGTCACGTCGCGCTGAGCGGTGGCGCTGGCAGCTTCGGTCGCCGCGATTTCCGCGACCTTCTGGGCGCGTTCAGCCTGCAAGCGGCTGAGGAAATCAGGATCAATGTCGATCACCCGGGCGATGGGATCACCGGCCTTCACCTGGGCGCCATCGGTGACGAACCAGCGATCAAGCCGGCCAGGCACCAGCGCGGTGATGTTCTGCTGCCGGTCGCGCGGATCATAGGCGATCACGCTGCCGGTGCCCTGCGCCGTCTGCACCCAGGGCGTGAAGATGATGAACGCCAGGACGGCGATGATGCCGATCACCACCATTCGGGCAAAGATGCGCATCACCGGCGGGGGATTAAGGCCGCGCAGGGTGGCGAAATGGCCGTCGGGCAGGCTGGTGCGATCAGTCGCCATCGACGGTCTCCCGGCCGGCGGCGGCGCGCAGGCGATCGAAGGTGGCACGATCCCGGGTGATCAGCTGGCGATCAAGGCCCAACCATAGATAGCCATCCAGCACCAGATCTTCGGGCCGATTGCTGAAATAGAGAATGGTGGTCTGGGTGTCACGGAAATGATCGAACACCGCCTTCAGCCGCGCGCGCGCCACCGTGTCGAACAGCGGCGACAATACCAGGATGCGCGGTTCCGACAGGATCGCAGCCGCCAGTTTCAGCTGCATCATCTTGGCCACGGTGAACGGTGCACCGGTCGAGGAAAGGCGCGTGTGCAGGCCATCGGGCAGCAGCGCCAGTCGGTCTTCCAGGCCCACCAGCTTCAAGGCCGCCATCTGGTCTGCGGCATTCTTGGCCGGGTTGGCCAGGCGCAGATAATCGGCAATGGTCGATTCCACGATGGCAGCCCGATCGAGCACGGCGATGTCGGAGCGCAGCGCCAGCGGGTCCATCAGCGCGATATCAACGCCGCCCAGCGTGATAAGGCCCGATTGTGGCTTTTCCAGCCGCTTCAGCAGATCGGCAAATTCGCGTTCCATGCCCGGAACGCCCTGGCAGACGAGACGGCTGCCGGCAGCGATCTGCAGATTCACCGTGGCCCCGCCGACCGGCAGGGCAAAACGCACCTGGCTCATTTCCAGCGCGCCGCCGCTGGGCGCCGCCAGGCCGGCAACCGGCTTGGCTTCCTGCTTCAGACCATAGAGCAGGGACAGTTCCTCGATGGAGGCGACAAGATCGTACCAGTCGTCGAGATAGGAATAGAGGCTGTTCATGCCGGCAAACACGCCGGACAGGATGAGCTCGGCCGCCACCAATTGCCCGATGGACAATTGTTCCTGGATCACCAGCCAGCCACCCAGCGCCAGCAGGCCTGCCGACGCTGCGGCATAGAGGAAGTAGAAGGCGATGGTTTGCGGGAACTGGTAGGCGAAATGATCGGCGTGGGCCTTCACATAATTGGCCGATACCCGTTCCGCGCCTTCCAGCGCATAATCGATGTGGCGGGCCGATTTGTAGAAGCCGTTGGACGCACCCACGGTTTCGATGAAATGCGCAGCGTTGTATTTTTCGTGAGAGAGAATGATCGAGGTTTTCATCGCGCCCTTGGACCAGATCGCCCACACCGCCCACAACAGCGCGATCAGCACCAAGTTGAAGGCCAGGAAAAACGGGTGATAGAAACTGGTGACAACGAACCCGACGATCATGCTCAGGATGATGGTGAAACCGCCGATCAACAGCGACGGCACCGCCTTTTGCATGTTCACCATTTCAAAATAGCGGTTGAACAGATCGAAGCGGCGATCATCCTGAAAGAAGGGATCAGCCGCGTTGATCGCCCGCATCGTCACATCGGCAACCAGCCGCGCCATGAAGCGACGGCGATAGAATTCCATCAAGTGGATGCGCAGCACCGACAGCAGGCCCGACACGATGAGCAGACCGAACAGGATTGCGGCCAGGGTGAACAACGGCACCGGCAGCGCGGTATTGGCGATACTGTTGATGAGCAACTGCACGGAAATCGGCGTGGCAAGGCCAAGCAGGGCGATACCAACGCCATAGATGATCGCCAGCCAGAAATAATTCTTCTCAGGCCAAAGAATGTCTTTCAGCCAGCTGTACACCAGCTGGTTGAGGTCCATCTTCGCAAGATCCTTGGCGGCCATGTCTCTCCTGTCACCTGCTGCGGGCAACACTGGCCCATGTAGGGGCAAGCCCCCGCCATGCCAAGGCGGGCCGTACGAAAAAATTACATCTCCGTAATGATTCCCTGTGCGAAGAGGTCAACGCATGGCATGGATTGTCCGCTATCAGGCATCGGCCAACTGCCGCAGGCCCGCGCCGAGCCGATCGGCAATCTCGTCGATCTGGGCTTCACTGATGATCAGCGGCGGCGACAGCGCGATGATGTCGCCGGTGACGCGGATCAGCAGGCCCGAATCGAACATGGCGCGGAAAATCTCCTGTCCGCGCACACCCGGCTGGCCGGGGCGGGGAGCCAGTTCGATGGCGCCAATCAGGCCGAAATTGCGGATGTCGATCACGAGTGGCAGGCCGGCAAGGCTGTGCATCGCCGCTTCCCAATGGCTTTCCAGCGCCCGGGCGCGGGCGAACAGGCCTTCGTTGGCATAAAGATCGATCGTGGCGATGCCGGCGGCGCAGGCCAGCGCGTGGCTGGAATAGGTGTAGCCGTGGAACAGTTCGATCCCCGGCACGTCGCCGGGTGCGTCGACGATGGCATCATACACATGCCGCGCCGCTGCCACCGCGCCCATTGGCACGGCGGCGTTGGTGAGGCCCTTGGCCAGGCAGATGATGTCGGGCGTGACGCCGAAGCGTTCAGCGGCAGTGGCCGCGCCGATGCGGCCGAAACCGGTGATCACTTCGTCGAAGATCAGCAGGATGCCATGTTGCGCCGTGATCGCCCGCAGCCGTTCCAGATAACCCACCGGCGGCACCAGCACGCCGGTGGAGCCGGCCAGCGGCTCGACGATGACGGCAGCGATGGTATCGGGGCCATGCAGGGCGATCATCGCTTCCAGCCGGTCGGCAAACTCCGCGCCATGGGCCGGCTGGCCTTTTGAAAAGGCGTTGCGCGCCGGATCATGCGTGTGCGGCAGATGATCGGTGCCCGCCAAGCCGGTACCGAAGGTGCGGCGGTTGGTGACGATGCCGCCCACCGAAATGCCGCCGAAACCGGTGCCGTGATAGCCGCGCTCCCGGCCGATCAGGCGGATGCGCTGGCCCTGGCCCTTGGCCCGCCAATAGGCCAGCGCGATCTTGAGCGCGGTATCGACGCTTTCCGAGCCCGAGTTGGTGAAGAAGATCCGGTCCAAGCCTTCCGGCATGATGCCGGCCACGCGGGAGGCGAGCTGAAAGGCCAGCGGATGGCCCAACTGGAAGGTGGGCGCATAATCGAGCACCGCCGCCTGCTGCTGGATCGCCTTGACGATGGGTTCACGGCCATGACCGGCGTTCACGCACCACAGGCCAGCGGTGCCATCCAGAACGCGGCGGCCATCGGCAGTGGTGTAATGCATGTCCTGCGCAGCCACCATCAGGCGCGGGTTCGCCTTGAAATAGCGGTTGTCGGTGAACGGCATCCACAAGGACGACAGGTCGTTGGGCGCAACACTGGCCATGGCGGCGATCCCCCTTCTCAGGCCTGGGCGAGCAGTTTCTCGATCTGGCTGCCCAGCGCTTCCGGCTTGGTGGCCGGCGCAAAACGTTCCTGCACATGGCCTTTGCTGTCGACCAGGAACTTGGTGAAGTTCCACTTCACCGCCTCACTGCCGAGCAGGCCCGGCGCCTGTTTCTTCAGCAGCTGGAACAAGGGGTGAGCCTGATCGCCATTCACGTCGATCTTGGCGAACAGGGGAAAGTCCACATCATAGGTGAGCTTGCAGAAATTGGCGATCTCGCTGGCATCACCGGGTTCCTGCGCGCCGAACTGGTTGCAGGGGAAGCCGAGCACGGCAAAACCCTTGGGGCCATATTTCTTGTGCAGCGCTTCCAGCCCGTCATACTGCGGCGTGAACCCACACTTGCTGGCGGTGTTGACGATCAGCAGCACCTTGCCTTCGAAATCCTTCATGGAAATCTCGCGGCCATCGATCGTCTTGGCGCTGAAATCATAAACGGTCGTCATATACGCTTCCCTTCAGGGCTGATGCTGCCCGGCCAGGGCTGCCGCAAAATGCCGGCGACACAAGGCCACATAGCGATCATTGCCACCAATCTCGGTCTGCTGGCCAGAGGCCACCGGCTTGCCCTGCCCGTCAATACGCAAGTTCATCGTCGCCTTGCGGCCACAGGCGCACACCGCTTTCAGCTCGGTCAGCGTATCGGCAATCGCCAGCAACCACTGGCTGCCCGGAAACAGATTGCCGAGGAAATCGGTGCGCAGGCCATAGCAGAGCACGGGAATGCCCAGATCATCGGCGACACGCGCCAACTGCCAGACCTGATCCCTGGTGAGGAACTGGGCTTCATCGACCAGCACGCAATTGATCGTGCCCACCGCATGCGCGCTGGCCACGGCGGCAAACAGATCGGTTTCGGGAGCGAACATGTCGGCCGGCGCTGATAGTCCAATGCGCGAGGCGATCACGCCCTGCCCGGCCCGATCATCGATCGCAGCGGTGAACAGCATCGTGTGCATGCCGCGCTCACGATAGTTGAAGCTGGCCTGCAGCAGCACCGTCGATTTGCCGGCGTTCATCGAGGCATAGTAGAAATAGAGCTTGGCCACGCACGTTCTTTGCGCGTGGCCAAGCCATTTGGTCAACGGGCTGGTTAGCGATTGCCGCCGATGAGATCGCCCAGTTCGCCGAGCACGCTGCCCTCGCCGCGGTTCTGGCCGCGGCCCATGGCGGCCTGCATCATGCGGCCGGCCAGTCGGCTGAACGGCAGCGACTGGATCCACACCTTGCCCGGCCCAGTGAGGCGGGCGAAGAACACGCCTTCACCGCCGAACAGCATGGATTTGACGCCGCCAACGCTTTCCAGATCGAAGTTCACTGATGGCGTGAAGGCCGCCACGCAACCGGTATCAACGTGCAGCACTTCGCCCGGCGCCAGCGTGCGCTCGATCACGGTGCCGCCCATCTGCACGAACACCCAGCCATCGCCTTCCAGCTTCTGCATGATGAAGCCTTCGCCGCCGAACAGCCCGGTCATCACCTTGCGCTGGAAGGCAACGCCGATGGAAACGCCCTTGGCCGCCGCCAGGAACGCATCCTTCTGGCAGATCAGCGTGCCGCCAATGCTGTCCAGCTTGAGCGGCAGGATATGGCCGGGGGTGGGCGCGCCAAAGGCCACGCGCGCCTTGCCGCCGCCGTTGTGGGTGTAAACCGTGGTGAACAAGCTTTCGCCGGTGAGCAGCCGCTTGCCGGCCCCCATCAGCGCGCCCATGAAGCCGCCCTGCTGGCCGCCGCCATCGCCAAACACGGTGGTCATGCCGATGCTGGCATCCTTCCACACCATGGCGCCGGCTTCGGCCACGGCGCTTTCGCCGGGATCAAGCTCGATCTCGACGAACTGCAGTTCATGGCCCTTGATCTCGAAATCGATATCGTCGGCGATGCCGGTGGAACGGCTGTGCTGCCAGGGATTGGGCATGTCGTGTCTCCTGTTGTGGTGTTGCCAATGTAAGGCGGGTGTGTTGCGCCGCCAAGACGCCCGCCGCGACAAATTCGTTCGTGGCTTGCACCCGCGCACGCGTTGGGCAACACACGCGGCCATGAAGCATCTGCCCCTCTTCGCCGCCCTTCTCATCAGCACTGCCCCCGCGTTTGCCGCTGAGGCCGAGGACGCACTGATCACCGTCACCGGCAAGGGCCTGAAGGATCTGCCCGGCGATGCGGCGCTGTCGTTGATTGTGATCGACCGGGAGCGCATCCTGAACACCGGATCGAACCGGCTGGAATCGGTGCTCGCCGATATCGCCGGCCAGCAGCAGTTCCGCCGGTCTGACAGCCGCTCCGCCAACGCCACGTCGCAGGGCATCACCTTGCGCGGCCTGGGCGGCAACGCCTCGTCCCGCGCGCTGCTGGTCCTGGATGGCGTGCCGCAGGCCGATCCGTTCGGTGGCTGGGTGGCGTTTCCGGCCTATGCCACCGGCCGGCTGGATCGCATCCGGGTGACGCGCGGCGGTGGCTCGGGCTATTGGGGCCCCGGTGCGCTGGCTGGCACCATCGAACTGGAATCGGTGGGCGGCAACGCAATTCGACCGTTTGATGGCGCCATCGCCTATGGCAGCCGCAACAGCCTGGATGCGCAAGGCGCGCTGGGCCTGACACGCGACAAGGGTTTCGCCACCTTGTCTGCCGCCTATGGCCGCGGCGACGGCTTCGTCCCCATCGTCGAACGCAATCGCGGCCCGGTCGATCGCGCCGCCCCCTATGAGCAGGCCAGCGTGGCCTTGCGCGCCGTGGTGGAAGTCGCCGCCGACACCGAAGCGCAGGTGACCGCCAACGCCTTCACCGACAGTCGTGAGCGCGGCACCGATTTTTCGCGCAACACGTCGGAAGGCGTCGATGGCGCGCTGCGGCTGGTCGGGCGCGGGCGCTGGGGCTGGCAGGCGCTGGCCTATGTGCAGACGCGCAATTTCACCTCCGATTTCGCTGCCGTGAACGCCACGCGCACCAGCGTCACCCAGAGCCTGGCCCAATATGACACGCCGGCCACCGGCTGGGGCGGCCGGCTGGAACTGGCGCCACCGGTGGGTGACGGCGTCTCGCTGCGGCTGGGCGCGGACACGCGCCAACTCACCGGCAAGACAATGGAGCTGTTCACCTACGTGAATGCCGCCCCCACCCGCCAGCGCGAGGCCGGCGGCCGCACCGGCACCACCGGGCTGTTTGCAGATGCCAGCATCGAACGCGGCATCGTCACCGCCACGGCATCGGCCCGCATCGACTGGTGGACCATCAAGGACGGCCGCCTGCTGGAAACCACCATCGCCACCAACGCGCCGTTCACGAGCCTGCTGTTTGCCGATCGTTCCGGCCATGAATTCACCGGCCGCGTTGGCCTGGCGGTGAAGCCCGCCGATTGGCTGGCGCTGCGCGGTGCCGCCTATCGCGGCTGGCGGCTGCCCACGCTGAATGAACTCTATCGCCCGTTCCGCGTTGGCCCCGATGCCACGGCGGCCAATGCCCTGCTCAACCCTGAGCGGGTGACCGGCGTGGATCTGGGCTTCACGCTCAAGCCGGCAGATGGTTTCGAGATCGGCGTCACCGGTTTCTGGAACCGCATGGACGACACCATCGCCAACGTCACACAAGGGCGCGGGCCGGGCAGCTTCCCAGGTGTCGGCTTCGTGGCTGCCGGCGGCTTCTATCGCCAGCGCCAGAACCTGGATGCGCTCACCGTGTGGGGCTGGGAAGTGGATGCGAAGCTGCGGCGCGGCGACTTCGGGCTGACCGCAAGCTGGAGCCATGTCGATCCAACCATCGCCGCATCCGGGGCCGCTGGGCCACTGGACGGGCTGCGGCCAGCGCAGACGCCGCGCGACCAGTTCTCCGGCACCATCGATTACACCGGCAGCCTGTTCACCGCGTCGGCCACGCTGCGCCACATTGCCAGCCAGTTCGAGGATGATCAGAACAGCCGCAGCCTGAATGCCGCCACCATGGTCGATGCGCTGCTGCTGGTGCCACTGGTGAAGGGCCTCTCCGTCGAAGGCCGCGTCGAAAATCTGTTCGACGCCGAAGTGCAGGCGGCGCTTTCGGGCACCGGCGTTGTGGAACGCGCCCTGCCCCGCACTTTCTGGGTGGGCGCGCGCGTTTCGTTCTGACCGGGTGAACCCCGTATCGACGGGCGTATGTTGAGGGCCTAGCGTGTTCTGAAACCGATGGAGACACGCCGCATGACCCGTTACAGCAAGGTTGCCATCACGCTGCACTGGCTGATGGCCCTGATGATCATCGGCAATCTGGCTGGCGGCTTCTTGCATGATTTCGTGCCGCGCGAAGGCGGCCAGCGCGCGCTGGTGATGGATTTCCACAAAAGCTTCGGCCTGACCATCATCGCCCTCACCCTGTTCCGGCTGGGCTGGCGCTTGGGCCATAGCGTGCCGGCTTTGCCCGCCTACTTCACCGGTGGCGAGCGGCTGTTGGCCAAAGCGGCCCACTGGGGTTTCTATGCCATGATGCTGGCGCTGCCGCTGTCGGGCTGGGTTGCGGCGGATCGCAATGATCGCCCACTGGCCTGGTTCGGGCTGCCGGTCTCCAAGTTCGGCGTTGATAAGGCCACCGGGAGCGCTGCCAACGAGCTGCACGAGATCTTGGGCTGGGCCATGCTGGCGCTGCTGGCGCTGCACATTGTTGGCATCATCAAGCATCTGGTGATGGATCGTGACAATCTGATGCCACGCATGGGTGTGGGCAAACCGCGCGCTTGACGCTACCGCCCTGCCCCCGTCAAACAGGCGCATGGCCGACACGATCAAGCTGCACGAAAGCTGGCGCGCGCCGTTGGCGGATGCCTTGGCCTCGCCGTCGATGGCGGCGTTGCAGGCTTTCCTGTTGGCCGAGAAAGCTGCCGGCAAGGCGATCTTTCCCAACGGCAGCGAATGGTTCCGCGCCATTGATCTGACGCCGCTTGATGCAGTGCGTGTGGTGATATTGGGGCAAGACCCCTATCATGGCCCCGGCCAGGCGCATGGGCTGGCGTTTTCCGTGCGCCCCGGTGTGCGAGTGCCGCCCAGCCTGGTGAATATCTACAAGGAACTGCAATCCGATATCGGCATCGCGCCGGCGCGGCATGGCTTCCTTGAGCATTGGGCGCGGCAGGGCGTATTGCTGCTCAACACCAGCCTGACGGTGGAACAGGGCCTTGCCGCCAGCCACAAGGGCCGCGGCTGGGAAGCGTTCACCGATGCGGTGATCCGTCTGGTGGCGGAACGGGAACAACCCTGCGCCTTCCTGCTGTGGGGCAGCCACGCCCAGAAAAAGGCTGGCTTTGTCGACGCGAGCCGGCATCTGGTGCTGAAAGCCCCTCACCCATCGCCACTGTCGGCGCACAACGGGTTCTTTGGCTGCCGCCACTTTAGCCGCACGAATGTCTGGCTGGAATCGCAAGGCCTGCACCCCATCGACTGGACGCTGCCGCCAGTCTAGCCTGAGGCCGTGTTGAAGGGGGATAATCGATGCGAAGTCTTGTTCTAGCCCTGCTGTTGATGTCTGCTCCGGCGCTGGCCAATCCGCTGTTCACCGATCCGCCCGCCACCGCTACGCCGCGCGCCCGCATGGAAGTGTTGCACATCCCTTCGGGCGGGGTGGAGATCAACGGCGTGGCCTATCTGGCGGCAGGGCCGGGGCCACATCCCACCATCGTCATCTGCCACGGCTGGCCCGGCAACGAGAAGAATCTCGATCTGGCCCAGGCCCTTCGCCGGGCCGGGTGGAATGCCATCACGTTCAATTATCGCGGCGCCTGGGGCAGCCCCGGCGCTTTCCGCTTTGGCCAGAACCCGGAGGACGCCAAGGCCGTGCTGGCCATGCTGCGCAAGCCGGAGGTGGCGGCAAAGCTGGGCATCGACACTCGCCGCATCGTGCTGGCCGGGCACAGCATGGGCGGCTGGGTAACGGGGATGGTCGCATCCGAAGATCAGGCATTGGCCGGTGCCATCCTGATTTCGGCGGCCAACATGGGCATGGCCGCGCAAATGGCCGGCGATCGGCTTGAAGCACAGGCCGCCGGCAACAGCGAAGGCTTGGCCGGCACCTCACCAGCGCTTCAGGCCGCCGAATTGCGCGCGCAGGCGGTCGCCTTTGATCTGCGCCCGCGTGCCGCCGGCCTCGCCCGCCAGCCGCTGCTGGTGCTGACGTCAGACGACGGGCTGAAACCCGCCACGGACCCGCTGGTCACCGCCGCCCGTGCCGCCGGTGGCAAGGTGACAGAAGGCCATCAAGCCACCGATCACAGCTGGTCCGACGCCCGCATCGCACTTGCAACCCGCATCCATGATTGGCTTGAAACCTTGCCCGCCCGCCGCTGAAGCGCGGGCCATGGGCACTCAAGTTGTGGCCGGAGGCACAAGTATGGTGGTTTGCTGGTCTGATCTGAAACACCTTAAGCGGATCGACGAGCCACATTGAGCGAAGCTGTCTGCAATGATTGGTTGATGTGGGTCTTTCTCAATGATCCAGCCAAGTCCGATGGAACCCTGACCCAATATTGATAAATGGCCCCACGACGCCAAACGCCAGACAGGCTTGAAATGCGTTTGTGATAAGGTCGCGCGCCTCAGCCAAAAGGCGAATTTATCGATAAATTGCAATGATTTAAATGGTATTCAGACGCAAAAATGTGTGAAATCTGTGCGCTACAAGCAGCCCCACATTCATCACAAACGATATGCTTTTCAATGCCTTGAAGGCTGGTGGTGCCGCTTAGGTGACTCGAACACCTGACCCCCGCATTACGAATGCGGTGCTCTACCGGCTGAGCTAAAGCGGCATCTCGGTAAGGCGGGCGATTTATCAGCGAGCGGGTGCACTGGCAAGGGGCAAGGCAGCGGCAGTGCGAGCGCCCTGAGTGGGGCGGCGGGTCAGGCTGGCTCAATCCGGGGACGAACCGGCCGTTATCCGGGCATGAACCCTGCAAACTCCGGCTACGTCATCCCGCTCCGCGTCTTGGGCATGCATGATGCTGGCGGTGATCGATCGGCCGTCGATCGGCCGGGGCCGCTGCGGGAAGACCAGGTGCCGCGCAGCGTCGTGGTGGAACGGCGTCTCACAAACCGGGCGCTGGCCGCCTGGCAAAGCGCGCACGACGACTGTATTGCGGCTGCGCTGGCACCGTTCTTCGATCACAGCATCGTGGTGCGCGATCCGGCGGGCCGCGCCATCATCGAAAGCGTGGGCGGCCCGGTTTCGGCGCGTTTTGGCCTCATCGCCGGGCTGGCTCTGCTGCGCGATCCCGGCCTGTCTGAAGAACTGGTGGCGGCCTGCGAACTGGTGGCGCTGCAACCGATGCCGATCCCGTTCGAAGCCAGCGTGAACGATCCGATGGGCGCACAGATGCTGGTGCGCGGCCTGGCGCTGCCGCTGCCCGAAGCCGGCGATCCGGCGGCGCTGGTGCAGATCGTGCTGAGTTGGCGCGAAGTGTTGTCGAAGAGCGCGGCGAAGCGCCTGCGCGCCGAACTGGCCAGCGCCTTTGCCCAGGTGCAGCGGCTGCCGCCGGTGGCCGTTCCCTTCCCGCGGCGGCCCCGGTCCGGAGTGGCCCTTGATGTGTTCAATCGCACAAAGATTACAGAGTGAGCTTCGAATCACACTTTTCTTTCGCGGCAGCGCGGCGCATAAGCTGCGGGAAAAATGTCGCGGGAGCGATCGAAGTGTCTGAAACGACCAAGCCCGGCACTGCTGCGGCCACTGCAAACACTCCTTTGGCACAGGCGCTGGCGGGGTGCCTGTTTGCCCGCGCCTTGCCCGGCGAAATCGAAGGCCTGGACGAGGCGGCACGTGCTGCCGTGGCCGGATTCATGGCCGGTGCTGCCGCCCGGCGTGCGCCCGATCAACCAGTAATCCACATTGATCCGCTGGCCGACGATGGGGCCCGCCGCCTGCGCCTGGCCATCATCGGCGAAGACCGTCCCTTCCTGGTGGATTCCACCGCCGCCGCCGTCACCGCCGCCGGGGTGGACATCCACCGCCTGCTGCACCCGATCATCGATGTGCGCCGCGATGCGGACGGCACGCTGCTGGAGGTGATCGGACTGGGCAAGAATGGCGCCCCCCTGCCCGGCCATGCCCGCGAATCCATGATCTACATGGAGATCGAGCAGGTTGGCCATAAAACGCGCGCCGCGCTGGAGGCCAGCCTGGCCCAGGTGCTGGCCGATGTGCGCGCCGCGGTGACCGATTGGCAGGCGATGCTGGCCCTGCTGCGCGAACGCATTCGCGCCCTTTCGGACAATCCGCCGCCGCTGGCCCCGCACCGCACCGCCGAAGCCATGGCGTTCCTCGAATGGTTGGCGGCCGACAATTTCACCCTGCTGGGCGCCCGCCATTACCGGCTTGAAGGCGATCTGGACGATCCGGCGATGGAGGTAACCAGCGATGGCGGCCTTGGTCTGCTCGCCGATCCGGATTACCCGGTGTGGACGGGCATGCGTGGCCCCGCCGACACGCCACGCGCCTTCAAGGCGCTGCTGGCCAGCCCGGAACCCCTGCTGATCACGCGCGCTGGCGCAGTTGTGAGCGTACACCGCCGGGTGAACGGCGATCTGGTCGCGGTGAAGGGCTTTGATCGCCAGGGCCGCGTGGTATCCGAAACGCGTTTCCTGGGGCTCTATACGTCAGCCGCGCTCTCCACCTCGCCGCGCCAGGTGCCCTTGCTGCGCCGCAAGGTGGGCGAGATCATCGACGCGCTGGGCTTTGGCGAGAGTGGCCACAGCGCCAAGGCGCTGGTGCATGTACTGGAAAGCTTTCCGCGCATGGAATTGTTCGAGGCCAGCCCCGATCAATTGAAGACGATGGCGCTGGGGCTGCTCTCCCTGCTCGACCGGCCGCGGCCGAAGCTGTTCGCCCGCGCCGATCCGTTCGGTCGCTTTGTCTCCGCGCTCGTTTATGTGCCGCGTGATCTCTACACCAGCCGCCTACGCGAAGCCGCCGGACAGATGCTGGCGCAGGAATTGAAGGGCAGCATCGCACGTTACGAGGTAGAACTGCGCGAGGAGGGCCTGGCGCGCGTGCACTATGTGGTGGATGTGGCCGAGGCTGCCAGCTTCACCGCCGATCAGGCCGCCGCGCTCGATCGCCGGCTGCGCCAGTTGGTGCGCGGCTGGGAAGAAGATCTGGAGGCCGCGCTGGCCGAGTTGACGACGCCGACTCGGGCGGCACGGCTGGCGCGCAGCCACGGCCGGGCCTTTTCCGCCAGCTATCGCGCCCAGCATCAGCCGGCCGAAGCCGCTGCCGACATCATGGCGCTCGCTACGCTGGAGGACGAGAATGATCGCGCCGTTCGCATCATGGCCGCCTCTGAACCCGGCCAATTGCGCTTGAAGCTGTATCGCCTCGGCCCGATCATTCCGCTTTCCGAAGCGGTGCCGGTGCTGGAGAATTTCGGCCTGAAGGTGATCGAGGAATATCCGTTCGATCTCGACGATGGCCGGCTGGGCCGCATCAACGATTTCATTTGTGAAGTGCCCGATCCAGCTATCCTTGCCGATATGTCGTCGCTGGCGGTGCGGCTGGAACCGGCGCTGGTCGCCGTGCTGCTGGGCACGCAGGAAAATGATGGCTTCAACGCGCTAATCCCGGGCTGTGGCCTAGAGGCCCGTGATGCTTCGCTGTTGCGGGCGTGGTTCCGCTATCTGCGGCAGACAGGCGTCACGTACGGCGTGATGACGGCGGTGGATGCGCTGAAACGCTATCCTGATATCACGCGCGATCTGGTGGGGCTGTTCACGGCGCGCTTTGCGCTGGATGTCGCAGATCGCGCCAAGGCGCAGGAAGAGGTGCTGGCCCGCATTGATGCCGGCCTGGCCGAAGTATCCGGCATTGATGATGATCGCATCATCCGCCTGTACCGATCGGCCATGCTAGCCACCCTGCGGACCAATTTCTTCGTGCCCGGCGGGCCGGAGGCGATGGCCTTCAAGATCGATTCCGCCGCCATGCCCGGATTGCCCCACCCAATCCCCTATCGCGAGATCTGGGTGTTCTCCCCGCGCGTGGAGGGCATCCACCTGCGCGGCGGGCCGATTGCGCGTGGCGGCCTGCGCTGGTCTGACCGGCGCGACGACTTCCGCACCGAAGTGCTGGGCCTGGTGAAGGCGCAGAAGGTGAAGAATACCGTAATCGTGCCAACCGGTGCCAAGGGCGGTTTCTATCCCAAGCTGCTGCCGCCGGCGTCGAACCGCGATGCGTGGCTGGCAGAAGGCACCGAGGCCTATCGCATCTATATCCGCGCACTGCTGTCGATCACAGACAATCTGGATGTGGCCGGCACCGTTCTGCCGCCCGCCGGCGTGGTTTGCCACGATGCGCCCGACCCGTATCTGGTGGTTGCCGCCGACAAGGGCACCGCAACCTTTTCCGACACCGCCAATGGCATTGCCGAGAGCCAAGGCTTCTGGCTGGGCGATGCCTTCGCGTCGGGTGGCGGTAATGGCTATGACCACAAGGCGATGGCCATCACCGCCAAGGGCGCCTGGATTTCAGTGCAGCGGCATTTCCGCGAACTGGGTACCGACGTGCAGACCCAGACCATCCGCGTGGCCGGCGTGGGCGACATGTCGGGCGATGTGTTCGGCAACGGCCTGCTGCTGTCGCCCGCCGTGGCGCTGGTGGCGGCCTTTGACCATCGCCACATCTTCCTTGATCCCACGCCCAATATCCCGGCCGGCTTTGCCGAGCGCCAGCGCATGTTCGCGCTGCCGCGATCGAGCTGGGACGATTATGACAAGGCGCTGATTTCGGAAGGCGGCGGCGTGTTTGCGCGAAGCCTGAAATCCATCCCGCTTTCGCCCCAGGTGCAGGCCATGCTGGCCGTGAGCGTGGACGCAATGGCGCCCGGCGAACTGCTCAGCGCCATCCTGAAGATGCAAGTCGATCTGCTCTGGTTCGGCGGCATCGGCACTTATGTGAAGGCGTCGACCGAAAGCAATGCCGACGCCGGGGACCGCGCCAATGATGCGATCCGGGTGGATGCCTATGCGCTGAAGGCAAAGGCGATCGGCGAAGGTGCCAATTTGGGCCTCACCCAGGCCGCGCGCATCGAATTCGCGCGCACCGGCGGCCGCATCAACACCGATTTCATCGACAATTCGGCCGGGGTCGATTGCTCCGACCACGAAGTCAACATCAAGATCGCCCTGAACGGCGAGGTCGCCGCCGGCCGCCTGTCGCGGCCGGATCGCGATGCGCTGCTCAAGGTAATGACCGACAACGTTTCGGAACTGGTGCTGCGTGACAACCGCCTGCAGACGCAAGCCATCAGCCTGGCGGAAACCGGCGGTGCAGCCGCCGTGCCGGTGCTCCAGCGGCTGATCCAGACTCTGGAAGGCCGTGTTGGACTGGACCGCAAGGTGGAAGGCCTGCCCGGCGATGACGTGCTGGCCCAGCGTGCGCAGGCCGGCGAAGGCCTGACCAGGCCCGAACTGGCGGTGGTGATGGCCTATGCCAAGATGGCCGCCTATGACGTCCTGGTGACCAGCGCGGTGGTGGATGATCCGCTGCTGGAAGCTGATCTGATCGCGGCGTTCCCGGCTGCCATGCAGGGCACCCATCGCGATGCGATCCTGCATCACCGCCTGCGCCGCGAACTTGTGGCGACCAAGCTGACCAATGAATTGATCAACCGCGCCGGCCTTTCGGCGCCCTTCGAGCTGGCCGAGGAACTGGGCGCCGGCATCGCTGATATTGCCCGCGCCTTTGTGGCCGCGCGGCGGTTGTTCGGCTTTGCCGGGCTGTGGCAGGCGATCGATACGGCAGCGGTGCCGGCCACAGCGGCCAATGCGCTGCACCGCGCTGCTCAGGGCGTGCTGCGTGCTCAGATGGCCGATCTGGTGCGACTGGGCGGCGGCCGCAGCGCCTCTGCACTGGTTGCCGCGATCGCACCGGGCCTGAAAGCGCTGGGCAACAGCATCGAACAGCTGGTGAAAGCCGAAGTGCGCGGCCAGCTCGACCGTTCGGCGGCTGAGTTGGCCGCCGCGGGCGCGCCGGCAGATCTGGCGCGCAGTATCGGGCATATCGAGGCGCTTGATGGCGCAGTGGGCGTGGCGCTGCTGGCGGCCGAACGCGGGCTTGATGTCGCGGCCACGGCCAAGGCCTATACGATGCTGGGCGAAACCGCCGAGCTGGACTGGGCGCGCGGCGCCGCAGCGGCGCTGAACCCGGCCGATCCGTGGGAACGGCTACTGACGGCGGCACTGGTGCGCGATTTCGAGCAGATCAGGCTCGATCTGCTGCGCCATATCGTGCCAGAGGGCAGCAACCCGGTGCAGGTGCTGGCATTGTGGCTGGAAGCCCACGCGACGCGGGTGGCGCGCATCGCGGCTTCCATCAGCCGGGCGCGTGAGAGCGGCATGGTCAGCGCGGCGATGTTGGCGCATATCGCGGGACAGGCACGCGCGGCCTTGACGTGACAAGCGGTCGGGGAAGCGTTCGCCCCCTTGTTGCAAACGGCCTCGCCTGCTAGCGGCAGCGACATGTCTGTGGATAGCCAAACCGTACGCAAGATCGCGCGCCTGGCGCGGATCGCCGTGACCGATGATGAGGTGCCCGGCCTTGTCGAGCAACTCAACGGTATCCTTGGCTGGGTGGAACAGTTGGGCGAGGTCGACACCAAGGGGGTCGAACCGATGGCCAGCGTCATGCCCGGTAACATGCGCTGGCGCGAAGACGTGGTGACCGACGGCGGCATCCAGGACAAGGTGCTGGCCAACGCACCCGATGCGGCCAGCGGCTTCTTTGCTGTGCCCAAGGTGATCGAATGAGCGCGCTGACCGATCTTTCGCTGGCCGATATGAAGGCGGGGCTGGACGCCAGGCAGTTCAGCGCGGTTGAACTGGCGCAGGCGCATCTCGATGCGATGGCAGCCAATCGCCATCTGAACGCGTTCATTGTCGAAACGCCGGAACTGGCGCTGGCCCACGCCAAGGCCGTGGATGATGGCAAGCGCGGTGGGCCGTTGGCGGGCATCCCGCTTGGCATCAAGGATCTGTTTGCCACCGATGGCGTGCAGACGACGGCGGGCTCGAAGATCCTTGAAGGCTTCGTGCCGCGCTATGAATCGAGCGTGTCGGCCAATCTGCTGCGCGATGGCGCCGTGTTCCTCGGCAAGCTCAATATGGACGAATTCGCGATGGGCTCGTCGAACGAGACCAGCGCCTTTGGACGCGTCATCAGCCCGTGGAAGGCCAAGGGCTCAGACGCTGAACTGGTGCCTGGCGGTTCGTCCGGCGGTTCGGCGGCAGCCGTTTCGGCGCGGCTGTGCGCCGGCGCCACCGGCACCGATACCGGCGGCTCGATCCGCCAGCCCGCGGCGTTCGTCGGCATCGCCGGGATCAAGCCAACCTATGGCCGGGCCTCGCGCTGGGGCACGATCGCCTTTGCCTCCTCGCTCGATCAGGCCGGGCCGATGGCACGCACTGTCACCGATTGTGCGCTCATGCTCACCTCCATGTGCGGGTTCGATGCCAAGGATTCGACCAGCCTCGATATCGCAGTCCCGGATTACGCTGCCGGCCTGACTGGCAGCATGAAGGGCAAGCGCGTCGGCATCCCGGCCGAATATCGGCTCGACGGAATGGATCCCGAAATCGCCGCGCTTTGGGATCAGGGTATTGCCTGGCTGAAGGCCGAGGGCGCCGAGATCGTCTCGGTGTCGCTGCCGCACACGAAATATGCCCTGCCCACTTATTATATCGTCGCCCCGGCCGAAGCGTCGTCCAACCTCGCCCGCTATGACGGCGTGCGTTACGGCAACCGCGTCACGCCTGCGGGCGGCAACGTGCACGACATGTATGCCGCCACCCGCGCCGCCGGCTTCGGCAAGGAAGTGAAGCGCCGCATCATGATCGGCACCTATGTGCTGTCGGCCGGCTTTTACGACGCCTATTACACCCAGGCGCAAAAGGTGAGGGCCCTTATCGCGCGCGATTTCGAAGCGGCCTTTGAAAAGTGCGACGTGCTGCTCACGCCAACGGCGCCCAGCCCGGCGTTCGCGTTTGGTGCCAAGGCCGATCCGCTGGCCATGTATCTGAACGATGTCTTCACCGTGCCGGCCAGCCTTGCCGGCCTGCCGGCGATGAGCGTGCCGGCCGGGCTGTCCGCCTCCGGGCTGCCGCTGGGCCTGCAGATCATCGGTCGCCCGCTCGACGAGATGGGCGTGCTCGATGCCGGACTTGCCATCGAACGGGCGGCGGGCTTCAGCGCCCGCCCGTGATCGCGGCCTGATGAAAGCACTCGCCCCCAAAGAAAAACTGGCAACGCGCGCAGGGCTGGCGCAGTTCCTGCGTTTCGGCCTGGTGGGCGTCGCCAACACCGCAACATCCTACATCGTCATCCGCCTGCTGGCCGAACCGCTTGGTGTACCGGCGGCCAGCGCCATCGGCTATGCTGCAGGCGTGGTGCAAAGCTTCGTGCTCAACCGTTTTTGGACCTTCAGCACCACGCGGCCCCGCAAAGATGGGCGCCTGGGCGGAGAGGCCGTGCGTTTCATTGCCGTCAATCTGGCCTGTGGTGGCCTGTTCACGCTAGTTAACAGTTTGGCCGAGCCACATATCGGATTGTTTGCGGCGGCGCTGGCCGGGGTTGCAATGGTAACGCCCTTAGGCTTTATCCTTAACCGGTTCATCGTGTTTCGTTGACATGGGGGGATTGGGCGTTGGTCGGATTATCGGTGGTCATCCCATGCTACAATGAGGAAGCCTGCCTGCCCGAACTGCACCGCCGGGTTGCCGCCGCGGCGCACCAATGCTTCGGCGATGATCATGAAATCGTGCTGATCAACGATGGCTCGCGTGATCGCACCTGGGCGATCATGCAGGAACTGGCTGCCACCGATCCCAATCTTGTCTGCCTCAATCTGGCGCGCAACCATGGCCACCAGCTGGCGCTGTCCCTGCGATCACTCCACTTTCTGTGCGCGACTGCACAAAATCCCCTGATCGACTGCCCTGCCCGCCCCCTCCGGTTGGCAACGCGGTGGTGTTCCGCCTGTATGGCCACGTCCGACCACGTGGCACAGGCGCAATTCGGCTAAAGCCCGCAAGCGGCTTTGTCCATGCGGATATCGCGCGCCATCGCCACTGATACGCCAAGCTGCGGGCTTGCAAAGCCAGACGACGCTGGCCATAGCGACAGACATGTCTGAAGCCCCAAACTACATCGTCAAGGGCGCCACCGGCGATTGGGAAATCGTGGTTGGCCTCGAAGTTCATGCTCAGGTGACGGCCAAAGCCAAGCTGTTTTCAGGGGCCAGCACCGAATTTGGCGCCGAACCCAATGCGCAGGTGAGCCTGGTCGATGCCGCGATGCCGGGCATGCTGCCGGTGATCAACGGCGAATGCGTGCGCCAGGCGGTGCGGACGGGCCTCGCCATCGACGCGCAGATCAACAAATGGTCGCGCTTTGACCGCAAGAATTATTTCTACCCCGATCTGCCGCAGGGTTACCAGATCAGTCAGCTCTATCACCCGATCGTGGGCGAAGGCCATCTGGACATCGAACTGGACGACGGCACCAAAAAGCGCATCGGTATCGAGCGCATTCATCTGGAGCAGGACGCCGGCAAATCGGTGCACGATCTGCATCCGTCGATGTCCTACGTTGATCTCAACCGCTGCGGGTGCGCGCTGATGGAGATCGTGTCGCGGCCCGACATCCGCTCGCCCGCCGAAGCCGGCGCCTATGTGGCCGGCTTGCGCCAGTTGCTGCGCTATGTCGGCAGTTGCGATGGCAATATGGACGAAGGCTCCATGCGGGCCGATGTGAACGTATCGGTGCGCAAGGCCGGCCAGCCCTTTGGTACCCGCACCGAAACCAAGAACGTGAACAGCGTGCGCTTCATCATGCAGGCGGTGGAACATGAAGCCCGTCGCCAGGTTGATCTGATCGAAAGCGGCGGCACGGTGATACAGGAAACCCGCCTGTTCGATCCCGGCAGCGGCGCCACCCGAGCGATGCGCGGCAAGGAAGACGCGCATGATTATCGCTATTTCCCCGATCCCGATCTGTTGCCGCTGGTGTTCGATGATGCATTCGTCGCCGATTGCCGCGCGTCCTTGCCGGAACTGCCGGCCGCCAAGCGCGCCCGTTATGAATCCACGCTGGGCCTGTCGCCGTATCTCGCTGCCGTGTTGTCGGCCGAGAAGGAAACGGCGGACTGGTTCGAAACCGCGCTGGCCGCCACGGCTGCGAAAGTCGGCCAGCCCGTCACAGAAGTGGCGCTGCGTGTTGCCAATTTCGTTTCGACCGATCTGTTCGGCGCGCTGAAGAAGCTGGGCAAGGAAATCGGCGACAGTCCGGTGTCCCCGGATGCGCTGGCCGAACTGCTGGCGCTGGCCGCCGATGGCACCTTGTCGGGCCCGCTGGTGAAGCAGGTGTTCGAAGCCATGCTGGAAACCGGCGAAGGCGCTGCCAGCATCGTTGAGCAGCGCGGGCTGAAGCAGGTTTCCGACACCGGCGCCATCGATGCCGCTATCCAGACCGTGATGGACGCCAACCCAGACAAGGTTGCCGAATATCGCAGCGGCAAGGACAAATTGTTCGGCTTCTTCGTCGGTCAGGTCATGCGCGCCATGGCCGGCAAGGCGGCACCGGGCGTGGTCAACGATCGGTTGAAGGCGCTGTTGGACGGCTGATTCGAGGGCGGCGACGCACGGAGCAGCACCGAGGCCCAATCCGGCCCAACGGTTCAACTGGTCGCCTCGATGGCGCAGTTCGTCGCTGATTGCTTGACGAAAGATGAACGGCCGCCGTACTCGCCGGCATCAAGAAGGCAGGATTGCGCTGGCGTTTGCGGCACATCCTGCAGGTCGTGTCTGTCGCGTTGGTGGCTTGTGTTTTTCGCTGCCAACTGCCGCAGGGGCGCATATTCGGCAATGAATGTGAAATTCACTCCGCGTCTTCAGATGCAGGCTGCTGCCGCAGCCGTGTTGCTGGCTTCGGGCCTGGCCTTGGGCCATGTGGCCGCCCAGACTCCGGAATCACAGGCTGCTGCTCAGCCTGTTGCCCCCGCCCAGACGGCGCTGGTGGCCGCTGAACCGGAACAGCCCATATTGAATGAGCGCCACGTCAATTGCTTGGCCAAGGTTGTCCACCACGAGGCTGGCAACCAGCCGCGCGAAGGCAAGATCGCCGTCGCCCATGTGCTGTTGAACCGGGTGAAGAAGGGCTTTGGCGACAATGTCTGCGCCGTGGCCAAGCAGCCCGGCCAATTCTTCCGCATTGATCGCTATCACCCTGATCGCAAGAGTGACGGCTGGGCCGAAGCGGTGGACGTGGCCCGCGACGTGCTGGCCGGCGATGCCCGCGACATATCGAAGGGCGCGCTCTATTTCCACGCCAATTGGGCCAGGCCCAACGGCTTTTTCCGCAGCCGCACCAAGGTGGCGCGGCTCGACGATCACGATTTCTATCGCTGATCCTGATTGCCGCTGGCCTGATCGGGCCAGCGCGCCGCTTTCACCCGATCCCACTGCTGTTTCAGTGCCGCACGCGGTCCATCAAGGCCGCGCGTGGCCGCCTGATCTGCGAGTTTATGGACGACAGCACTGATGCGGGCCGTACGGGCACCCGGTTCCAGCCCGTCGGCCCATGCACCAAGCGCGTGGGCGTTGAGCATGGCCAGCGTGAAGACAGCGATGCCCACGGCCACCGCCATCTGCGCGAGGCCGGACAAGCCCTGCTCATCCGCTTCGACATCCACCGGTGAGTCAAACTGGTCGGCCATGCTCACCCTTCAGAACTGATAATAGATGAAAGCAGCGACGCCTTCGAAGCGCATCGCATCAGTGAGCAAGATCGCCAACCCCACCGCCAGCCCTAGAACCGGCGCCGGCCATGCCGCCACGCGTCGGCCCAGTGCAGGCAGCAGGGTGGGCGGCGTGAAATGGATGGCCAGGCCCAGCGCGATCAGGCCGCAGAGCAGCGGGCTGGCCAGTGCCAGGCCGGGGCGGAAGGCCCAGAGCTGGCTGAAATAGGCCAGCGCGCCGTCCAGCGTGTCGGCGCGGAAGAAGATCCAGCCGGCCACCACGATGTGGAAGATGATCAGGATGGCGATGGGCTTGGGCAGCGCGGGAAAGCCTTCCGGCCGCCATTCGCGCCACAGCCGCTCGATCGCCAGCACGCCGCCGTGCAGCGCGCCCCAGATCAGGAAGGTCCATTTGGCACCGTGCCAGAAACCACCCAGCAGCATGGTGATCATCAGGTTGCGGCAGATGAACCAAACGCCGCCACGGTTGCCACCCAGGCTGATGTAGAGATAGTCGCGCAGCCAGCTCGACAGCGAGATATGCCAGCGCCGCCAGAAATCCTGCAGCGAGGTGGCCCGGTATGGCTGATCGAAATTGCGCGGGAAGCGATAGCCGAGCAGCGCCGCCAGCCCCACCGCCATATCGGAATAGGCCGAGAAATCGCAGTAGATCTGCACGGCATAGCCATAGGCACCCAGCGCGAGATCAAGGCCGGTTTGCGCCGAAGGATCAAAAAAGGTCTTGTCCACCAGACCGGTCGCGAGTTCGCTGGCCACGACCGTCTTCTTGAACAGCCCCCAGCAGATCAGGATCAGCGCGGTCGCCACCATGCCGCGTGTCAGCCTTGGCACCGCCTTGAATTGCGGCACCAGGTGGCTGGCGCGCACGATCGGGCCGGCGACGAGGTGGGGGAAAAAGCTCATCAGCAGCGTGATGTCGAGGAAGCTGGCAGGCGCCGTCTGGCGGCGGGCGATATCGATCAGGTAGCTCATACCCTGGAACGTGAAGAAGCTGATTCCAACCGGCAGGATGATTTCCAGCACCGGCAGATCGCGGCCCCAGCCGGCGCGGGCAAGGATGGGCGCCAACTGCTCAAGGAAGAAGCCGAAATATTTGAAGAACCCCAATATGGCGAGATTGGCCGCCACGCCGATGCCCAGCCACGGCTGAGCGCTGCGGCCATCATCCAGCCGGCGCTGAATGGCCTGCGCACAGCCCCAGTTGATCGCCGCCGACGCGATCAGCAGCGCCACGAAGCGCCAATCCCAGAAGCCATAGAAAACCCAACTGGCCAGCAGCAGGATGATCTTGCGCCACTCGTTCGACGCCAGCCCCACCGTCCAGACGAGCAGCAGCACGGGCAGGAAGAACAAGCCAAAATCCAGCGTGGGGAACAGCATCAGTGCAGCCCGCCCACCCGTGCCGCATCCAGATCGGCCAACAACAGCCGGGCCACTTCCGCGCCGCCAGCCGCGGAATAATGGATGAAATCCGGGCCCATCAGCCCGGCCTGCATCCAGCGCACTGCCGAACAGGCCCCGCCCTGCCGTGCCCGCCAATCCCAGAAGGCGATGCCCAGATCGGCCGCCACCCGGCGCTGCACGGCGCTGGCCGCGGTCAGGGCCGGCGGGTTGAACAGCGGCAGCCCGCGCCGCACGGCACGCGGCATCGGGCCGGACAGCGTCACCGGATCGGGCGCCAGCGTACCGCCTTCATCATTCCACAAAGGGATGTCGATACCGTCCACCGGCAGGCGATCGGGGGTAGCCTGAATGGCACTGTTGCAATCAGTGGCACCGCCGGGCGCGCCGCCCACCACATTGTCCCTCAGTTCACGGTTGCGGCTGGCGGCATCGGGCGGACCAAGCAGCAGGATCGGCACCGGCCCAGCCAGCCGGCGGATGCGCGCCACCTGTTCGCGAATCTGGCTTTCCAAGCGCGTGGGGTCGAAAAAGGGCGCAAAGCCTTCGTTGGTGCCAAAGGCCAGAATCACCAGATCGGCCGGAAGCGCCTGGAACTGCGCCGCGATCGTCGCCTCATCGGCGCGCCCAAGGAATTGCAGCTGCGATCCCGGCACTCCCAGATTGGAGACGACGACACCGCTTGGCCGTTCCAGCCACCAGCCGGTGATGATCGCCTCACCGCCGACCAGTTCCAGCCGCGCGCTGTCGGTAGCGGCGCCCGGCACGATGCGGCGGCACTGCGGGCCTTCGCCAGCAAAGGCCAGTTCCTGTGTGTCGGTGCCAAGGGTGAGATTGAGGCGCGGGCCATCGGGGCTGGCCGCCACACACAGGCCAAATGCGGTGAAACTGGCGTCGGCGGTGAGCGCCAGCGCCGCGCCCGGCGTGTGGCTGCTCACGGTATACCCGGTGATTCCACGCGGCGGCCAGGGTTCAGCGGCCCCGCTGCCGAACAGGCCGCGTACGCTCCACGGCCCGGACGTGGAGACGCTCACCCCGCGCAGGCGCACCCCGGCATGCGGGCGCCCGGCCGGCATCAGGCCGCGCCCGCCATTGCCCAGCCGGGCCTGCAATGCGTCGCGCAAGGCGCCGGTGATGGCATCGCCCGCCGTGTGCGAATCGCCGATCTGCACGATATGCACGGGGAGATCCGTGGGCATCTGTGCCGCGCTGAGCGGCACGCCCGCCAGATGCTCGGCCCCGCACAGCGCCGCCAGGCACGGCGCAGCGGCAAGCGCCAGCGAGGCAAGCAACGCCGGCATCAGGGCCGGGGCGGTTCGGCTGGCGGCGGCGTCTGCTCTGGCGGCGCCGCGGGTTGCGGCGGCAGCAGGTGCATCGGCGCTGAATCGGTGTCCGCAACAGGCGCGGCGGTGTCCGGCGCCGGACTGGGCGCTGGCGGCGTGCTGGCGGCGGCTGACGGTTCGCTGACGGCGGCTGGCGGCGCGGGTTCAGGCGGCAACGCGGCCGGTGGCGGCACCAGATCCGCTGTTACCGGCTTGCCGGCGCGGGCGGCCTGCCCCCAGGCGCGCAGGCGCGTGGCCAATGAGTCCGTGAGCAGGCGGTAGCCTTTCATGCTCATGTGGATGCCATCGCCGGCACGCACCAGCCACGGCACGCCATCCTTGCCCGGCAGGTGCGAGGCATAGCGGCCCTGTTCATCGGCAGCTGCGGAACGCGTATCGATGAACGGCACATTCAGTTCGGCCATCAGCCCCGCGTAAAACGCGTTCAGCCCCTGTACCTGGGCATCATATTTCGGATCGCGCATCACCGGCAGGCCCACCCATACCACGCTGGCGCCCTGGGCCTGCAGCGCCTTCACATAACGGGTGATGCGCGCCGCGATTTCCGCCTTCCAGCGCGCCGACAGCAAGGGCGCCACCTTGCCATTCACATAAATGCCCTGGGTGTCGTTGGCGCCGAAACTGATCACCGCCACATCCACCGGCCCTTCGGCGAGGATGCCGGCCAGCCGATCTTCCAGATTGTTCTGGGCGTAACGGGTGAAACCGGTGGCCTGTTCGGAATGGCGCAGCACCTGGAAGGCTTCGCGGCGCGGCAACTGGTTATAGAGCGCCGCCCACAGGCCATCGCCGAAACTGTCGCCAAACACGCCGATGCGGAACGCGCGCTTTTCGGCAACGGCGCGGGACAGGCCAGGCGGCACGTCGGCCGCAGCCGCCACGGCCTGCGGCAGACCATCGGCGCCCACCGCCTGCGCCGGAGCAGCGGCCGCCACCGTTACCGGCGGCCCTTCGGCCATCCAGGCGCTCATTTGCGGCGCAAAGGCCAGGCCAATGGCAACGCCGGCCGCCACGCCGCAAAACAGCACGGCGGTGCGATCGATCAGCAGGAGAGCCGGATTGGGAGCGGTAGGATCGGACATGATGTGCGCCGGTCTTCACCACGGCCGGCGCGGAGTGGCAAGAGGGTCAGCCGCCGGTGAGCGGCGAAGAGCGACCAAGACGCGCCAACCGCACCTTCAACAGCGCCATGCCCACCACCGTGAGCGGCACCGCCAGCACCACGCCCAACGGGCCCATCAGCGTGCCGGCCGCAATCAGGCTGAAAATGGTGAGCACCGGCGGCAGAATGACGCCCAGATAGGGCACGAATTCGCACAACCCAGCCACCAGCCCGATCGCCAGCGGCGACGGCAGGCCCACCAGCCACAGGCCCAGCGAGGTGCCCACCGCCACAAACGCCATGCCAATGGCCTGCCCCTTCAGCCAGGCCGTGAGCGAAGCCCGCACCGCCGCCACGGTTTCAGTGGCACGCACCCGCGATTCCGATGGCAACATGGCGATCAAGCCATCGATATACAGCCGCGGTTGCGCCGCCAGATACAGCGCCGCGACCAACACGACCGCAAAGCCGGTGATCGCCGACCCAACATTGGCCAGCGTCGCCTGCACGATGCCCACCACCTGTTCCATCTTGGGCGCATAATTGGTCAGCTGGGAAATGAGATCATCACCAATGGAATAACTGCGTACCCAGCTTTCCACCTGCGCCAGCGCGGCAGGGAAGCGTTCGAACAGGATGATGAACTGTTCCACCATCATGGAACCGAACAACCCGAAAATGGTGGCCAACGCCGCAAGCGGGATCAAGATCGCCGCCGCAATCGCCAACGCAAACGGCAGCCGCAGCCGGCGTTGCAGCAACGCGGCAAAATCACTGAGCATCAATCCCACCAGCGCACTGGCAAACAACACCAGCACCAACTGCTGCAACTGCCACACCGCCACCGCCACAGCGATGCCGGCCATCACCGCCAACGTGCGCCGGAACCAGCGGCCGCTGTCATCCGGCTTGTGATCATGCGGCGGCACATGGTGCAGCGGCGGGGGTTCGGTGGCGAGGGGCGTCGTCATGCGCTGCCATCATGGCCGCGCCGGCGGCAGAAGGAAAGAGTGACTCCGGCGGGCAGGGACCCGTCCCTGCCCGCCGGAGTCGGCGCTGCCGTGGGCAACGCCGACTCCGATCACGCCCTCGCGATCAGGCCGCCGCCCATTCTCCATCCCGCTGGTAGCGGTGGGCGACGCGGCCGGCTTCGTCCAGCGCCCACAGGTGGAGCCACTGGTTGTCGACGAGATCCTGCACCATCTTGTGGGCCAGGATGATGTCGGTGATCGCGGCCAGTGGCGCTTCGATGAAGACGTTGAGGCGCAGCGGTTCGTGCATCAGGCGTTCGCCGTCGTGCACGGATTGCCAGGCGAGGCCGGTTTTCAGATCGCCGGCGTTGCCTTCCAGCACGCCCAGCGTGCCGACCACGTTGTGGAGGACCTTGTTGCCGGCGCCCCACACGTTGTTGTTCACGGTGGAGCCGTAATATTGCAGGTTGATCCAGCTGGCCACGACCATTGGCGCGGTCATAATAAGTTTCAGCACGCCAAAGCCTTCATCCTGCTTCCAATCATAATTGTGCAGGAAGCTGCGGCCGCCCAGATCGATGCCGAGTGTGCGTTCCCGCGGCGCGGCGATGAAGGCGCCGTTGCCAGCGAGGCCCCATTCGGGCCGCACCTGCGCCCAATCGCGGCTGCGGCGCAGCACTTGCGCGTCCACATCGCCGTCCGGCTTGTCGAGCGCGAGGAAGCGGGAGCGTTCGCGGCGGGCGAGGCTGGAGGCGCGGTCGAGCCATCCAACCAGCTCGGCGAATTCGCTGCGCAGCGCCGCCGGCGCCCATTCACGATCGAAGATGGTGATCTGATCGGTGGTGGTATCGTGCAGGGCGCCGAGGAACCACGTATCGTCGGGAATAGCGATGCCGCGGCTGCGCAGGCCGATGCGCACCGCCGGATCGTTGAGGATATCGGCCGCAATGCGCGCGCTGGCTTCACCGGTGTGGCCACCGCAGGCGCCGCAATCGAGGCCGGAGGCGTGCGGGTTGTTGGCGGTGGTGCTGCCATGGCCGGCGAGCAGCACCAGGCGGGCGAAACCCTTCGTCAGGCTCATGCCCTTCAACACGGCTTCGGCCTGGTTCAGCCGCTGCTCGGCGGTGAGGCCGGTCATGCGGCCTCCGACCATGCGCGGATCGAGGCGCGGGCCCAGCTTGCCGATCACGTCGCCATCAAGCCCATCGGTGTTGGGATCGGAGACGGTGCGGGTGAGGCCGAGCGCATCGCCGACCAGCTTGGGCGCGAAGGCCAGGCCCATGGCTTCGACGAAACTGAAGCTGGAAACGGCGGATTGCTTGAAGCTTTTCCACGCCTTGGTGGCACGGCGGCGCAGCAGGCGCAGGCCGAGCACCTCGATCTCCTCATCAGCCGACGCGCCGTTCACCATTTCGGTGATGGTGAACGCCGGGGTGAGCAGCACCGGGCAGTGCGCGCCGCCGGTTTCCCGGCCGATGGGGATATATTCGATCGGATAGCCGAAGAAGCCGGCAAAGCCGATGGTTTCGCACGCTGGCACCACCTGTTCGAGCGCGCGGCGATAGACTTCGGAGCGGACGTCGATGCAGAAGGCGGCCTGCAGGGGCTTGCGACCGGGTTGGCGCGGCATCTGAAACGGCTGCGGCGCCTGATCTTCGCGGGCCAGCTTGGCCAGCAACTGGCGCTGCCAGGCGATTTCATAGGCATCCTGAAACAGCAGATCGACGGCGAGTTCCGGATCAGCCGAAAGCCCGGCATCATCGGGCAATTCCGCCGCCTGGCGCATTTCGGCGGCCCATGCGGCCTGGAATTGCGCATCGGTGCGCTGGCGGAACAGGGTATAGCCCCAGGCCATGCGGATGGCGAGCAGCTCGACCAGGCGCGTGTCTTGGCGGCCATAGAGGCCATTGTCCCACACCAGATAGCGCACATAGGCTGCCCAGCCGCCGATATCGAACAGCGCGCGGTGCAGATAATCGGCCACTGCGCGTTCCGGGATGCCGATGGCTTCCACGATCAGGCGAATAGCGGCGACCGGATCGGCGGGCAGATCGGCGATGATGCGGCGGAAATCCTTCACGCCCAGCGCTTCGGCATTGCGATCATGGCGCATGGATTCGCGCCACGCCGCCCATGGCGACATGTGCCGCACCGGCATCTGCCAGCTGGCCTGGCCTTCATCGAAATAGGCCGCACACCAGCGCGAGATTTCATCGACCATGAAGGCGGTGCGGCTGGCCTGACGATCGCCGGCGGAAAGCCGGTCCAGCACTTCGGCGATGGTGGCGACCACGGCGGGGCCATTGGCGCGCGCGACCGGATCGCGGGCCAGCGCGGCCTTGGCGAGCGCCACATCGGCCGGGATGGCGGCATTGCCGGGTGCGCGGGCCAGCGCGGCGGCGATGTGATCATCGCTGATGACGCCGCTGGCCAGTGCTTCACGGTAGAAGCTGCGCGGCATCAGCATGTCCACCTTGGCGACACGGCGCAGGGTGGCGGTGGTGGCGGAAAAGCTTTGCCCGGTGAAGCCCAGGAAGGGGTTCACGGCGACGAAATGCTTCAACGGCCACAGCGGCGCGATGCGCTGGCTGGCTTCCGCGATGGCGGATTCCAGTGCGGTGGGGGCCGGCGCGAGGATCTCAGGGGCGAGGGTTTCGGTCGTCATGGGGGGACCTTTCGCGAAAAGTGAAGGGCTCAGCGGCGCACTTGGAGCCCGGTGGGCCACCAGCGCAGCACCAGCCGGTTGGCGAGCGCGTTTACATAAAGCCCGTTGTGGGCGTGGACGTAGAAAGCGCGGGCCCATTCCGGCGTTGCGCCGCCGGGCTTCGCCGTGATGAAGCTGGCCTGGCCGATGGTGAGCAGGGCAAAGCCCGCCACCACCGCGACGATGGCCGCCAGCGCCACCAGATCGGTACGGTCAGCGCCTTGCGGCAAGGTACCAGCCATCAGCGCCGCCATGCCCGATTGCAGGGCAAACCACAGGCCGGCCACCGCCGCAGCAACAACGATGGTGCGAGCGATGACAAAGCCGGTGGGGCGCGTGTCGATCGACTGGGCGATGTAGTGGGTGAGCCCCATCAGCAGGATGGCGCCCAATGCGAACAGGCCGGGTTCGCGGGCCAGTTCGAAGCCCGACAGCGTCCCGACGATGCCAACACCCGCCAGCACGCCGGCCACCGCCAGGCCAAGCCGCGCCGGGTGCGGCGCACCGCCGGGGCTGGGCGACCAGCTGGCGCGGGCGATATCAACCACGCTGCCCGACGAGAGGAAGGCGTGCGCCTTGTAGAGCGAGTGGGCCACGATGTGCAGCAGCGCCGCCGGCCACGCGCCCAGGCCGCATTGCAGCAGCATGAAACCCATCTGCGCGATGGTGGACCAGGCCAGCGCCACCTTGATGGCATTCTGGGTGAGCATAACCACGCTGGCAAACAGCGCCGTGAAGCCGCCGACAATAAGCAGCAGATCCATCGACGGGGTGGACAGTTGCAGCAACGGCGAGAAGCGCAGCGCGAGGAAGCCGCCGGCGTTGATGATGCCGGCGTGCAGCAGGGCGGAGACGGGGGTTGGGGTTTCCATCACTTCGGTGATCCAGCCGTGCAGCGGGAACTGAGCGGATTTCAGCAGGGCCGCGGCTGCGATGAGCACGGCGGCGATGGTCAGGCTGGCCGGGGTGTCGCCGCTGGCAGCGATGGCCTTGAGCGCTTCAAACACGCCGCTGAAGTCCAGCGCACCGGTAACCTCCCAGATCATGCCGATGGCAATAGCGAGGCAAAGATCACCCAGCCGGCTGGCGATGCACTTCTTGCGCGCCGCCAGGACCGCTGCAGGCCGGTCGCCGTAGAAAACGAGGAGCTGGTTGAGACCGATCGACGTCGCCACCCAGGCGGCGAGGAACATCGCCATATTGCCCGACAGGATCAGCAGCAGCACGCTGGCCAGGGTGATGCTCAGCAATCGGGTGAAGCGGGCGTGGCCGGGATCGCCGGCCATGTAGTTGCGCGCGAAATGCACGACGATGCTGCCGACGAAGCTGACCAGCAGGAACATCACGGCGGTGAGCGCGTCGAAGAGGATGGAGACGCCGGGCAGCACCGGGGTCGCCAACGGGCCGCCCAGCGCCACCAGCAGCGCCCCAACAGCGGCCGTCGCAAAACTGGTCAACGCGCCGCCACGGGCAAGGGCGGCCAGCCGCCTGGGATTGCCGGCAGGCAGCAGCGCCAGCGCCAGCAGCGCCGCAGGCCCGGCCAGCATCAGCCACATCAGGGAGGTTGTCGTCATCCGTGTCGCTCCACAATCAAGGATACGACCGGCCATCTATGCGCTGGCGAAACTGGCGTAAAATAGATATATTGTGTGTGACTGTTCGCTTTTATGAAAGCCAGATCATGGCGGCGCTCAACTACAACCACCTGCGCTATTTCCATGCGGTCGCCCACGCCGGCAGCCTGACCCGCGCCGCGCAGCAGCTGAACCTGTCGCAATCGGCGCTGTCGGTGCAGTTGAAGGCATTGGAAGCGCAGCTGGGGCACGCCCTGTTCGAACGCGAAGCGCGGCGCATGGTGTTGACCGAGGCCGGGAAAATCGCGCTCGATTATGCCGATACGGTGTTTGCCGCCGGCGATGCGTTGCAATCGACACTGGCCGGGCGGGTGCGGCTGGACCAACAGGTGCTGCGCATCGGCGCGCTGCCCACGCTGTCGCGCAATTTCCAGGCCGAGTTCATCGCGCCACTGATCGGCCGCCGCGATGTCGAGCTGGTCATGGTCTCCGGCACCCTGAAAGACCTGCTGGCGCAGCTGGAAGCGCATGAACTTGATGTGGTGCTGGCCAATCAGCCACCGCGTGGAGTGGTGGCGCCCGATATCGTGTCACGCCGCATTGCCCAGCAGCCGGTGGGGCTGGTCGGGCCGCCGGGCCTGCTGCGCCGCCCGCTGCGCTTTCCGCAGGATCTCACCAAGCTGCCGGTGTTGCTGCCCGCGAAAGGCCTCGATATCCGCACCGGGTTCGATCAGCTGCTGGATCAAGCCGGCATCCAGCCGATCATCCTGGCTGAAGTGGACGACATGGCGATGCTGCGACTGCTCGCCCGTTCATCCGACGCGCTCACCCTGGTGCCGCCGATCGTCGTGAAGGACGAACTCGCCGCCGGCACGCTGGTGGAGGTGTTCACCATCCCCGGCCTGACCGAGGAGTTTCACGCCATCACCCAGCGCCGGCGTTTCCCCAATCCGCTGCTGGGAGAATTGCTTGAAGGTTAGAGGCCCATTTCCGCCGCAGCGGCCTTGATGCGCCCCTGCGCACCGGCATCCCCGGCAAAGGCCGCCAGTGCCTGATCGCGCGCCGTCTTTGCCGCCGGCACATCACCCAGCACCTGCCGGGCGCGCATCAGGCGCAGCCAGCCGGCTTCATCCTTCGGGTTGGCCTTCAGCTTTTCGGCAAGACCATCAACCATCGAACGGATCATCGCCTGGCGATCCGACGGCTTCATCGCTTGCGCGGCCTGCACCTGTTCGCGGCTGGGGCTGGGCATCACGCCCGCCGGAGCTGCAGCATTGGCGGCGGCGGCGGCGGCCACGGGCGGAGGCAGGCCGGGCACGGCGGCGTTGCCCACCGGCTTGGTGGCAGCCAACCGCGCGGCAATGTCGATGCCGGCGGCCTGCGCCGTCTGCTGAACAACGGAACGCAACTGTGGCAGCCAGGGCGCATCCGCGGGCGAATCAGCGACCAGGCGCAGCATGTCCTCGATGGCGCCCTTCCGGTCACCTTGTTCGGCCTTGCGCACGGCGAGGAAATAGCGGGCGCGCGCATCAGCACCATCCTGCGCCGCGGCCTTTTCAAAGGCAGCGGCAGCGGCGGGCGTGATCTGGCCGCCAGCTTCCTGCACCAACGCCTCGCCATAGGCTGATTGATAGCCTTCGCCATCGGGCTTCAACGCGATCGCGCGGGCATAGGCCTTGGCAGCATCGGCATAACGGGCGGTCTGGAAATAGCTCCAGCCCAGCATGCGCCAGCCTTCCGGATCGTTGGGGTTGGCCTGCATCTTCTGTTCAAGGCCGGTGACCAGCTGGTTCACCTCGCCCTGCGCGGCGGCATCGGGCACCGGGCCAGCGGCCGGAGCGGCTGCGGGCGCGCCAGCCGGAGCAGCAGCCCCCGCCAGCTCGGGCTGGCCCATGCTGACATAAAGCGCGGCGCCGGCCACGGCGACCATGGCCGCAAGGCCCAGCGCCAGGCCGGAAAGCGCCTTCTGGCCCATGGTGCGATCAAGTTCGGCCGGGATATGGCCGGCGGCAAGCAGGCGACGGCGAATCTCGTTGCGCAGCCCTTCGGCTTCGCCGGGCTGGATGCTGCCGGTGGCCAGCTGCACATCGACATCGGCCAACTGATCCTTCAGCACGGCGATGGTGGCGGCACGGGCGTCAACCCTTGCTTCGTGGCGGCGCACCAGCGGAATGGTGAGCCAGGCCGCGGCCAGTGCCGTGAGCGCAGTGAGGATAATCCAGAGTGTCATGTTGGTCTCAGTCTTGGGGGCCCGCCAGCCGGTCAAGCTCGGCGCGTTCAGCCTCGGTGAGCGGGGTGGCATCAGGCGTTGCAACGGGCTTACGCCGTTGCCAGAAAATCAGGCCGGCGCCGCCCAGCAACAGGATCGCGAACGGCCCCAGCCACAGCAGCAGCGTGTCGCCTTCCATCGGCGGTTTCAGCAGCACGAAATTGCCGTACCGCGCCACGACATAATCGCGCACTTCAGCATCGCTGCTGCCGCTGGCGATTTGTTCGCGCACCAGCACCCGCAAATCGCGGGCAAGCGGCGCATCGCTGTCGTCGATGGACTGGTTCTGGCAGACAACGCAGCGCAGATCCTTGGAAATGGCGCGGGCGCGGGCTTCCTGCGCTGCATCAGGCAGCATTTCATCGGGCAGCACGGCAGCCGCAGGGGTGGCCAGCATCAGCGCCAGGGCAAGCAACGCGCGCTTCATGCTTCGGCTCGCAATTTCTGCATCAGCGGCCTGATCTGGCCTTCCCACACTTCCGGGCTGATCGGGCCGATCTGCTTGAAGCGGACCCGGCCCTTCTTGTCGACCACGAACGTCTCCGGCGCACCGGTCACGCCCAGATCAATGGCGGTGCGACCGGGGAAATCACTGCCCATGCCGGAATAGGGATCGCCATAGCGCGCGAGGAAAGCGCGGCTGTCTTCGGGCTTGTCCTTCCAGGCGATGCCATAAACGGGGAAGCCTTCGGCGGCGATGCGTTCCAGCACGGGGTGTTCCTGCGGGCAGGCGGCGCACCAGCTCGCCCACACGTTGAGCAGCCGCGGTTCGCCCTTGAAGCTGGCGCTGGCCAGGCCCGGGCCACCGCCCGGTGCATCGGTGATGCCGGGCAGTACGAATTCGGGCAATGGCCGGTCGATCAGCTGGCTCGGCAGTTCCTTGGGGTCCTGCGTCAGGCCAAAACCCAGGAAGGCGGCAAGCCCGGCAAAGGCGATGACCGGCAGGATGAACAACACACGCTTCATGATGGGCCGCTTATTCCGCCGGAACCAGATTGGGCGCAAGGGGTGACCGCACCTGCGGCGCGCCGATGCGGAAGCGGCGATCGGCCAGGCTGGCCGCGCCGCCCATCGCCATGAGGAGCCCGCCAAACCAGATCCAGCCCACGAGGGGATGCCAGTAGATGCGCACCACCAGCCCCTGCCCGCGTGCATCCTGCTGCACATCGCCGATGGCGACATATTGATTGCCCAGCGGCGAAACGCCGATGCCGGCTTCCGTCGTCTGGCTGCCCGAAACGGTGTAAATCCGGCGTTCCGATACCAGCGCGCGTTCATTGCCGTTCTGGCTGACCGTGAAGCGGGCGCGCAGGGCACGATAATTGGCGCCGTCCACTTCCTCGGCGCCCAGCATGGTAACGCTCACCGGTCCGGCCACGGCCGTTTCACCAGGGCGCATCACCAGGATTTTTTCTGCGGCAAAACTCGTCATCGTCGCGATACCGGCAGTGGTGAAACCGAGACCGGCGTGGGCCAATACAAGCCCAACTGTCGCCGCCGGCGTGGTGCGCACCAGCCGCCACGAAAAGCCGCCTGCGCCCCACCAGCGCCGCACCAGCACGAGCACCGCGCCCAGCACCAGCCAGCCACCGAGCGCGAGGCCCAGCGCCGCCACGACCTGCGCCACGCCCAGCCACAGAGTCAGCCCGGCAAGCAGCGCCGCGATCGCGGCCACCGGCACCAGCAGTTTCTTGCCCAGCACCGCCAGATCATCGCGCTTCCATGACAGCATCGGCCCGATGGTGACGAGGATGAGCAGCGGCGCCACCAGCGGCACGAAGACGAGGTTGTAATAGGGCGGGCCGACCGAAATCTTGTTGGTGGGCGACACGGCTTCCATGATCACCGGATAGAAGGTGCCGAGGAACACCACCGCGGTGAGCGCCATCAGCAGCAGATTGTTGAAGGTGAGCCCCGATTCACGGCTGATGCTGCCAAACAGGGCGCCGGAACGCAGCATCGGCGCGCAGGCGGCAAACAGCGCCAGAGCCGTGCCGGTCGCACCGATGATCATGGCGAGGATGAACACGCCGCGTTCCGGATCGACCGCAAAGGCATGCACCGAGGTGAGAATGCCGGAGCGGACAAGGAAGGTGCCGATCAGCGACAGCGAGAAGGCGAGAATGGCGAGCAGGATGGTCCAACCGGCGAGGCTGCCGCGCTTCTCGGTCACGATGGCCGAATGCAGCAGCGCCGTACCGATCAGCCATGGCATGAAGCTGGCATTTTCCACCGGATCCCAGAACCACCAGCCGCCCCAGCCCAGTTCATAATAGGCCCAGAAACTGCCCAGCGTGATGCCGCAGGTAAGCGGCACCCAGGCGGCCAGCACCCACGGCCGCATCCAGCGCGCCCAGGCCGGATCGGCGCGGCCTTCCAGCAGCGCCGCCACGGCAAAGCTGAAGGTGACGGAAAAGCCGACATAGCCCAGGTACAGCAGCGGCGGATGGAAGACGAGGCCGGGATCCTGCAGCAACGGGTTCAATTCCGCGCCGTCGAGCGGCACCGGGAACAGGCGCTCAAACGGGTTGGACGTGAACAGCGCGAAGGCAAGGAAGGCGACGCTGATCATCGCCTGCACCGAAAGAATGCGCGCCTGCAGCGTGACGCGCAGATTGTCGCCAAACTTGGCGATGCCGGCGCCATAGATGGACAATACCAGCACCCACAACAGCATGGAGCCTTCGTGATTGCCCCACGTTGCCGCCAGCCGATAGGGCAGCGGTTGCGAAAGGGCGCTGTGATTGGCGACCAGCTTGACCGAGAAATCGGCCTGGCCGAACAGCGTCATCAGGCAGCCAAAGCTGATGGCGATCAGCAACGCCTGCAGGGCCGCCGCGCTGCGCCCGAACGCCATCAGCGCCGCATCCCCGCGGATCGCGCCCAGCATCGGCAGCACAGCTTGCGCAATCGCCACCAGCAAGGTGAGGATCAGGGCGAAATGACCGATTTCGGCAAGCATCTGCGGGTGGTCTCCGGCGGTTGATGGCGGCAGAATGGCGAAATATTGCATCTGCCTGCATTCTTGCTCTAGCCGATACGTATGAAGATGCTAGGGATTTATCTGGGGTCAGAGCGCTGCTACAGGCTTCGAATCGAAGGGTGTGAACCCGGGGGGGCAAGACCATTGTGACGACGTACCGCATCGCGATTGTGGGATCGGGGCCTGCCGGGCTTTCGGCAGCGGCTCATGCTGCCAAGTTGGGCCTGAGCCACATCTTGCTCGAAAAGACCGACCATCTGTCGGATACGATCTACAAATACCAGAAGGGCAAGCATGTGATGGCAACGCCATCGCAACTGGTTCTGCGCTCACCGCTGGATTTCGAAGCCGGCAAGCGCGAGGTTATTCTGGGCACCTGGAATGAGCAGACGGCCGCCGCCGGCGTGAACGTCAAGCATGGCGCCGAAGTGAAAAGCATCGTCGGTACCGGCGCGCCCATCCCCGGATCGGTGATGCCGATCGTCAGCCGCAACCGCGATGGCACGACCAGCACGACCGAACTGCAGCGCAACGCCCCGCCCTATCGCCTGACGCTGGTGAACGGCGAAGAGATCATGGCCGAAACCGTGATCATGGCGCTCGGCACCCAGGGCAACCCCAACCTGATGGGCTGCCCGGGCGGCAACCTGCCCCATGTCCAGTATCAGCTCGACGATCCCACCGAGTATACCGACGAACATATCTTTGTGATCGGCGGCGGCGATGCCGGGATCGAAAATGCGCTCGGCCTGTGCGCCGATCCGGCGCAGAACAACACGGTCACGCTGATCAACCGCACAGCCGATTTCCCCACCGCCAAGGATGCCAACGTGAAGGCGCTGATGGCGGCGCGCGATTCGGGGCGCATCAGCATCATGGCCGAAGCCAACACCACTGCGGTGGAACCCGGCTTCATTACGGTTGAAACCCGCGATGGCGAAGTGCGGGCGCGCTGCGACCGGATTATCGCCCGCATCGGTTCGGCACCGCCGCGCAGCTTTGTCGAAGGCTGCGGCATCGAATTTGCCAGCGCCGACCGGCTCGCATTTCCCAAACTGTCAGCCACCTTCGAATCGACGGCGCCGGGCATCTATGTCACCGGCGCGCTGGCTGGCTATCCGTTGATCAAGCATTGCATGAACCAGGGCCACGACGTGGTGGAGTTCATCAATGGCAACCTGGATCTGAAGCCAGCCGACGAACCGATCCTGGAAGCCAAGTTTGCCGGCCTGCCCGGCAAGCGCAGCGTCGCCGAATGGCTGGAATATCTGCGGACAAGCGTTTCCATCCTCAATGGCATGAGCAGCCTGCAGATACGCGAATTCATGCTGGATTCGAGCGTGAAGCGCTACGCGCAGGGTGAGGTGATCTTCGAACGCAACGCCCCCGGTTCATCGCTGTTCGGCATCGCCGATGGCGAAGTGGCGGTGGAGGTGAATCCAAACGATCCGTCCATCACCGTGCAAATCGGCGCCGGCCAGATCTTCGGCGAAGTCGGCCTGATTTCCGGCCGCCGGCGCGGGGCGACCATCCGCGCCGCGCGCGATACCATCGTTGTGGAAATCAGCCGCAATGCCGCGCTGAAACTGATGAGCCAGGTGCCATCGGCATCGCGAGAAATCACCCGCATCAACACCGAACGCACCTTGCTGCAGATCTTCAAGTCCGGCCTCGCGCCCGCCGATCTGGTCGACGTGATCGCCAACGCCAAGGTGGAAACCATCCGCTCCGGCCAGGCCATCATCAAGGAAGGCGAAACCGGCGACGACATCTTCATCATCCGCTCCGGCTCGATGGTGGTGGAAAAGTCGATCGGCGGCAAACCGGTGTTCCTCAGTTATGTTCCCGCCGGCAGCTTTGTTGGCGAGATGAGCGTGATCGACGGCAGTGCGCGTTCTGCCACGGTGCGCGCAGCGGTGAAGAGCGACGTAATCCGCCTTTCGGGCGAACCGTTCCGCGCGCTGCTCGCCACCAAGCCGCAATTGCTCGACAAGTTGCGCGGCGAAATGGCCAGCCGCACCCAGCTCAACAATTTCGTCGAATCCAAGAAGGACAGCTTCTCGGGCGTGGTCGACATGTACACCGGGGTGGCAAACTTCCTGGTGGAACAGGGCTTGGGTGAAGCCACCGACGTGCTGCTCATCGATGAGAAATTGTGCGTTGGTTGCGACAATTGCGAGAAGGCCTGCGCCGATACGCATGACGGCCTGTCGCGATTGGATCGCGAAGCCGGGCGCACCTATGCCCATCTGCATGTGCCGACCAGCTGCCGCCACTGCGAACATCCGCACTGCATGGCCGATTGCCCGCCCAACGCCATCCACCGCGGGCCCACCGGCGAAGTCTATATTGATGAAACCTGCATCGGCTGCGGCAACTGCCAGCGCAACTGCCCCTATGGCGTGATCCGGCTCGACAAGACGCCGCCGAAAAAGCCGTGGCTGCTCAGCTGGTTCATGTTCGGCAGCGGCCCCGGCCCCGGCGAAGCCAGCCACAAATGGGCCAAGAAACATGATCCCGCCTATGCCGAAAAGGCCAAGAAGGCGATCAAGTGCGACATGTGTTCGGGCCAAGAAGGCGGCCCGGCCTGCGTGCGCTCCTGCCCCACTGGCGCTGCCATTCGCGTCTCGCCGGAACAATTCCTCGGTGTCGCCCTGATGAAACGGGAGGACCGCTGATGGCCAGCAAGACACAGGCCAGCCGGGCGATGACCGGCAAGGCCGTCACCCGCGCGCCGCGTGACACCGCGCACGAGGGCTTCCTCAATCACAAGCGCGGGCGCTGGGCCAAGGTGGCGATCACCCTCAGCGTAGTGGCCCTCGGCGCTTATCTGCTCACCGATCCGGTGCCGCGCCACAACGGCGGCACTTGGCTGGGCTATCTGCTCGGCAGCATCGGCGCCGGCATGATCGTCTGGCTGTCGCTGCTGGGCGTACGCAAGCGCGTGATCGGACCAAAGCCGTTCAGCCTGAAGGGCTGGACCAGTGCGCACGTCTATCTGGGTCTGTCGCTGATCGTCGTGGGCACGCTGCACACCGGCTTCCAGCTCGGCTGGAACGTCCACACGCTGGCGTGGGCGCTGATGATGATCGTGATCCTGTCTGGCCTGTGGGGCATCAGCCTCTATGCGACACTGCCCGAACGCTTGTCGGCCAACCGCGGCGAGGTCACGCAGTTGCAGATGCTGGAAGCAATCCGCACCCTCGATCGCCAGCTCGACATAGCCGCACAGCCGCTGGATGCCGAGGACGCGGCGCTGGTGCGGATGAGCCTGGAAGAATGCCGCATCGCCGGTTCGCTGGGCCAGCGCCTGTCGGGCAATTACGCCAATGATGGCAACGCCCGGGCACTGGCGACCATCATCGAAAAGGTGATGACGGGACGGCGCACCGGCCGGGTCGATGATCGCCTGGAGCAGATCGAATTCCTGCTGGAAAGGAAGGAGGCGGCGCTGGCGCAGGCCCGTCGCCATATACGTATGAAAACACAACTGGAATTGTGGCTTTACGTGCATGTGCCGGTAACGATCGCGCTGCTGGCAGCATTGCTGGCGCACATCATTTCCGTGTTCCTGTACTGGTAAGGGGGAGGCGGGCATGAGCTTTATCGTTCGCCAGGTCGCCAAGCGCGCCGATGGTGGGGACATCATTCGCACCCGCACGTTGGTGCAGGCCGAATTGACCGTTGGCAGAGGCACGGATTGCGATATCCAGCTGGCCGATCTGGCCGTGATGCTGCGCCACGCCCGGCTGGTGCAGATCACCGCCGGCAAGGTGAGTGTGGAAACCACCGGCGGTGTACCGGTGGAAGTGGGCGGCAAGTTCGTCACCCGCGCCGATCTGGCCGTGGCCGAAAATCCCACCATCGATATCGGTCCGTTCCGGCTGTCGCTGTCCCCCGGGGAGGACGGCGCCGTTGCCATCACCGCCGAACGCGTGGTGCCGTCGATCGAAGCCGCCGATGCGGCGCATGAAACCAGCATCTTCTCGCTTTCCGGCGCGATGCCGACCAAGCGCCGCATGGCGTGGGTTGGCGGGCTGGCTGTGCTGGTACTTCTGTTGCTGGTGCCGCTGTTCCACTTCATCGGCGAAGGCGAACCCGCGCTGCCCCAGACGATGGTGGCTGAAGCCGCCCGGCCGGTCACCCCCGGCCAGGGCTTTGGTGATGGCAAATTGTCTGTCCCCACGGCTCGGCCCGCAGCTGCCGGCGGCTTTGCCCCGGATGAAAGCTGGTCAAGCGGCACGCTCTCAGATGCCCACGCCAGCCTGTCCAACAATTGCAGTGCCTGTCACCAGAAGGCGTTTGTTTCAGTGACCGATGGCGCCTGCCAGGCGTGCCACACGGCTTCGGCGCTGCCCGATCACGCTGCACCGGCGCGCATGGCCAAGGGCCGGCTGCCCGACGGCGGCGTGATGGGCGCCGCGCACAGCGCCTTCAATCTGCCGCAGGGCCGCTGCACCAGCTGCCACAAGGAACATGAAGGCGCAGCCACCGTCATGACCGTGGCGGAAAGCTTCTGCACCGATTGCCACGGCGGCCTGAAATCGCGCCTTGCCGATACGGCGGTCGCCAACGTGCCGGGCTGGGCCAAGCACCCGGATTTCCGGGCCACGCTGGTCTCCTCGCCATCGGCGGACAAGCCAGTGTTCACCCGCACCGCCCTCGCCGGCGCGCGGGAGAAATCGGGGCTGATCTACCCGCACGACATCCACCAATCCACCACCAACGCGGTTGCCAACATGGCGCAGAAACAGCGGCTGCCGCAGGGTGCCGATGGCGCCCTGCCCTGCAGCTACTGCCACAAGGCCGATAGTGACCAGGTGCGGTTCAAACCGATCGACATGGAAGCCAATTGCAGCGCCTGCCACGATCTGGCCTTTGCCCGCGATGGCGGCACCGTCCGCACGCTGCCGCACGGCAAACCCGCCCAGGTGGCTGGCATCATCCGCGATTTCACCCTGTCCGAAAGCTTTGCGCCGCGCGCTGGTGTGCAACGCCTGAGCTTTGATCGCCACCTGCCCGGCAAGGCACCGCCGCCACTGCCCGGCGGCAATCCGGCGGCCCGCGCCCAGGCGGCCGTGGTGAGCGTGTTTACCGGCAAGGGCCTGTGCACGGAATGCCATGTCGTCACGGATACCGGTGCAGCCGATCTCACCCGGCGTTTCGCCATCGCCCCGGTCAGCATCAACGATCATTATCTGCCGCAGGGCCAGTTCCCGCACGGCAAGCACAAGAGCTATGACGCCAAGACCGGCCAGGCCGCCTGTGTCGCCTGCCACACCGGCGTGACGAAATCCAAGGTCTCCACCGACGTGAACATTCCCGGCGTTGCCAATTGCCGCGAATGCCACGGCGCTCCGGCCAAGACCCTGCTCAGCACCACGGCCAAGGCCGGCGCCAGTTGCGACACCTGCCATGGCTTTCATGATGGGGTTGCGCCCGCAGGTGCGCTCCCCGCCGGCCATGTCCAACCCGCCCGGGTTGCCGGTCGGCAGGCTGCTGGCCGCAGCCGGCAGACTCCGGCCTGATGCGCGTCGCCCCTTGCCATCGCCGCATCGTTGCGTCAGTTGCTCGCTCCGTGCCGTATCTGTTGAGGCAACGGCCGTTTGGGGGGCAGCCCGCGCGTTGTGCGTGGCCGCAGGAAGGCGCAAAATGCTGATTGCCCAGGTGACGGATATCCACCTTGGTTTCCAACCGGATGATCAGGCGGAAATGAACCGCAAGCGTTTCGACGAAGTGGTGGAATCGCTGCTAGCGCTCACCCCGCAGCCCGATCTGTTGCTGGCCACCGGCGATCTCACCGAAAAAGGCAGCATCGCCTCCTATCAGACCCTGAAAACCATCGCCGATCGCCTGCCGTTCCCGGTGCATTTCGCGCTGGGCAATCATGACCTCCGGGACAATTTCCGCAGCGTCTTTCCCGAAGTGCCGGTGTGCGGCACCGGCCATGTGCAATATGCCGTCGTGCACGGCCCGCTGCGCTTTGTCGTGCTCGATACGCTGGAGGAAGGCCATCACGGCGGCGCGCTGTCTGCCGAACAGGCCGCCTGGCTGGATGAAACGCTGCTGGAAGACAATCGGCCGACCGTGCTTGTCCTCCATCACCCGCCAATCGAGAGCGGCAACGGCTGGATGACCGAGGATCTGCATGCACCCTGGGTACAGCGCCTGGCCGAAGTGGTGCGCCGCCACCCGCAGATCATCCGCATGATCACCGGGCACCTTCATCGCGCCATCGTCACCGGCTGGCACGGCACCACGCTCGCCGTGTGCCCCTCATCGGCGCCGCAAGTCGCCATCGATTTTCGCGAGATCGACGGTGAAAATCCCGATGGCCGCGACATGATCGTGGCTGAGCCGCCTGGCTTTGCGCTGCATTACTGGACTGGGCGCGACCTGATCAGCCATTTCTGCGCCGGCGGCGAACACCCGGTGCTGGCCCGCTACAACGCGCGCATGCAGCCGACCATTCAGCATATCCTGGCAGAGCGCACCGAGGCGCAGTGAGCCGGACGGCCAGCGGCAAAGCCGCGCCGTCAAACGAAACCAAAAAGGGCGGCCTGTTGAGGCCGCCCTTTTTTTCGCTCGCTGGTCGCTCGCTTCACACACGCATGGGCATGAGGACGTAAAGCGCCTTGGCCTCGTCATTCTCACGGATCAGCGTTGGTGCCGAGGCATCAGCCAGGTGCACATCCACCAGATCGCTGCCAACCTGGCCGAGAATGTCGAGCAGATAGCGATAGTTGAAGCCAACCTCGATATCGGCGGCGGCATAATCGGCCGGCACTTCTTCGGAAGCCGTGCCGTTTTCCGGGCTGGTGACCGACAATGTCACCTTGTCCCGGCCCAGCGCCAGCTTCACCGCACGGGTCTTTTCGGTGGTGGCGATGGCGGCCACACGGTCCACGCCTTCGGCCAGCACCTTGGCATCGATCTTCAGCAGCTTGTCGTTCGCCGTCGGGATCACGCGGGTATAATCCGGGAAGGTGCCGTCGATCAGCTTGCTGGTGAGTGTGGAATCGGCCGAGAAACGGAACCGCACCTTCGCAGGCGACAGGCCGATTTCCACCGGCGCATCCGCCGCCATTTCATCGAGCAGCTTGCGCACTTCGTTCACGCACTTGCGCGGCACGATCACGCCCGGCATGTCGGCCGCGCCATCCGGCAGATCCAGCTCGATGCGGGCCAGGCGGTGGCCATCGGTGGCCACACCGCGCAGCTTCGGACTAGGCCCGGTGGTGGCATGCAGATAGATGCCGTTCAGATAATAACGCGTCTCCTCGGTGGAGATCGCGAACTTCACCGCGTCGATCAATTCCTTCAGCTCGCCCGCCGAAAGCGTGAAGCGCACCGGCAGATCGGTTTCGGCGATCACCGGGAAATCATCGCGCTTCAGGGTCGCCAGGCTGAACCGGCTGCGGCCGGCATTCACGCTCATGCGATCACCCGACACGGCGAGTTCAACCTGCGATCCCTCCGGCAGCTTGCGCACGATATCGAACAGCGTGTGCGCCGAAACCGTGGTGGCGCCGTTCAGATCGATCGCGGCGGGGATATTTTCCACCACCTGCAGATCAAGATCGGTCGCCATCAGCCGCAGGCCATCGGCGCGCGCTTCGATCAGCACGTTGGAAAGGATCGGGATGGTGTTGCGACGCTCCACCACCGACTGGATATGGCCCAGGCACTTCAGCAGGGTTGCGCGCTCAACGGTGGCCTTCATTCTGATCCCTGTAACGAAATGGTGAAGATGGCGGCACTATAGCCACAAACGCGCACGGTGGTAGTGGCGATGTGCGGGGAAATGGGCCTATGAATGGCAGATGGATCTGATTCTCGCCCGCCACGCCGAAACCGTGTTCAACGCCGCCGCCCGCATGCAGGGCCACATGGCGCACACCCCCCTCACCCGCAGCGGCATCGCCCAGGCCGAAGCCATGGGCGCCGCCCTGCGCGAAACCCTGGGCGAAGCGCCAGACCGCGATTTCTGGGTCTCCCCCTCCGGCCGCACCCAGCAAACCGCCGCCATCGTGAGCGAGCACCTGGGCGTGCCCTTCTTCAACTGGCGGCAAGACACGCGCCTGCTCGAAATCGATGTCGGTCAATGGGAAGGTCGCTACTACGCCGATATCGTGGCAGACCTTGGCGAGCACATCGTCTGCCCCGATCGCCGCCTGTTCCGCGTGCCGCCGCCCGGCGGCGAATGGTTCCCCGAAATCGCCGCCCGCCTGACCGACTGGCTGGCCGAAATCGACATGACGCGGCCCACGCTGGTGATCAGCCACGGCATCACCGCCCGCGTGCTGCGCGGCATCCTGGTGGGCGGGCAGGATTGGCAAGGCGTCCCCGTCGCCGCCGATGCGCCGCAAGGCACGGTGTTCCATATTCGCGATGGCGCGGAGACGATGCTGCACGTGGGCAGCGGCGTGCAGGGCGTGCGGGCGGCTTGATTTAGAGAAGAAGGGCCTCCGGCGGGCAGGGACGCAGTCCCTGCACCCGTTTGTTATCATCCTGCCATCGTCACCCCGGACTTGATCCGGGGTCCCGCTTTACTTGAGCAGCGCGTGGACGTGAAGGAAGCGGGGCCCGGATCAAGTCCGGGGCGACGATGGAATTTGGTGTCTGCAATCGGGTGGAAAGCGGTCGTCATGCTTCGCCATGGCAAAATATCTCGTGCACCCTCTTGGTAGCCAAGTTGTAAGTGACCTCAACCACCGAGCACCCGCCATCCATGATGGAGGGAAGATCGCGACTATCAGTGAGCCAGCGCCTTTTCCCGGTTGGAAGATCATATCGTTGGCCAACCGAGTACGTGTAGACACCAACAATGTTATCGCCCTGAGCCGCGTAATATCGCGCATAGTCCTCAAGCTTACCTGCGCCTTCTGGAAGCTTCACCACCTGCTCTATATGCTCAATAACAGCTTCGTTCTGCATACCTGACGTATCGGAACAGCCAACGAGAGCCAGGGCCACACAGGTAATGTGCAATCGCATTAAGGCATGGTGTCATAACAGTGCCGTGTCCGCAACTGGGGCGCAAACGGACAACTTCCCAACCAGCACCCTCGAAAACAAACGGGTGCAGGGTCTGCGACCCTGCCCGCCGGAGGCCCGCTTTCTCGCTTCCTCCCGTAGCCTCACCCTCGTAAAAGGCGCTCACAGCAACCGGAGCCACCCTCATGTCCGATCCCGTCGTCATCGCCAGTTATGCCCGCACACCGATGGGCGGTTTCCAGGGCGCGCTTTCGGGTTTGAAGGCGACCGAGTTGGGTGCCGCGGCGGTGCAGGCGGCGGTGGCGCGGGCGGGGGTGTCTCCACAAGCGGTGGATCAGATCGTGATGGGGTGTGTGTTGCCGGGTGGGTTGGGCCAGGCGCCGGCGCGGCAGGCGGCGTTGGGAGCCGGGTTGCCGTTACACGTGGAGGCGGTGACCATCAACAAGATGTGCGGCAGCGGCATGCAGGCGATGATCATGGCGCATGATGCGTTGGCCGCGGGCAGTGCCAATGTGATCATTGCGGGCGGCATGGAGAGCATGACCAATGCGCCGTATCTGCTGTTGAAGCATCGCGGCGGCGCGCGGATTGGCCATGATGCCATCAAGGATTCGATGTATCTGGATGGGCTGGAGGATGCCTATGACCCCGGCCGGTTGATGGGCAGTTTCGCCGAGGAGAGCGCGCGCGATTACCAGTTCACCCGTGAGGCGCAGGATGCGTTTGCCATCGCCAGCCTGGGCCGCGCGCAGGCGGCGATTGCCAGTGGCGCCTTTGCCGGCGAGATCGTGCCGGTGGCGGTGCCCGGCAAGGGTGGCGAGACGCTGATCGATACCGACGAGCAGCCCGACAAGGCCCGGCCGGACAAGATCCCGACACTGAAGCCCGCCTTTGCCAAGGATGGCACCATCACGGCGGCCAATGCCTCCTCGATCAGTGATGGTGCCGCCGCGCTGGTGTTGACGCGGGCGAGTGTGGCCGAGCGCCAAGGCTTGAGCGTGAAGGCGCGCATTGTTGCCCACGCCGCCCACGCGCATGAGCCGGCCAAGTTCACCACCGCGCCGGTGCCGGCGATCCAGAAGGTGCTGGCCAAGGCCGGCTGGACTGTGGCGGATGTCGACCTGTTTGAGGTGAACGAGGCGTTTGCGGCGGTGGCGATGATCGCCATGCATGATCTGGCCATCCCGCATGAGAAGCTCAACATCCACGGCGGCGCCTGCGCGCTGGGCCATCCGATCGGTGCATCGGGCGCGCGCATCGTGGCGACTCTGCTGGCGGCGCTGGAACGGACGGGCGGCAAGCGCGGAGTCGCCGCGCTGTGCATCGGTGGCGGTGAAGCCACGGCGATTGCGGTGGAATTGATCTAAGCCCGATTCCATCCCCGTTATCCCCGTTATCCACAGGCTGAATGGCGAAATTTTTGCTTTGACGACTCACCCGGAAGGTGAGAGCATTCACCTGTAGCCGGTAATTGACGGCGGCAGAAATGCCAACGGAATGAAGCGGTTATCGCCATTGAAGACGCATATTCTTGCCTTCGGGTAGGAATTGAAATCGGCAAATGGTGTGGCTGGAGACCCCGTGAGGGCGGAAGAGCTGGACTGATGAAAATCAGGCCTGAACGACGCCGGAAACGACCACCAGCCAGGGCTGAAACGCCAGCCAAAGCGCCACGGGCACGGGGGCAACCCCAGGCCCGGAAACGGAGGGAACGGAGGTTCCGCAAAGCATCTCCGCACCCGAAGCCACCGGGCCGAACCTTAACGGGTATGTTCTGGGCGCAATGGCAAGGGCAGCAGCCAAGCGGCTGGAAGGCCAGTCCGCAGCCATGAGCGGTTCCGCGCAAGCAGGGCCGCAAGGGCGAGGGACAAGGATACCAGCCGTGGGCCAATGCGCCCACCAGAACGACCAGGCGGCAGGCGCAAGCCAACACGCAAGGTTGAACGGGTGGAGCGAAAAGGTCCGGCACTGCAGACAAGCAGGCCCGGAAGGGCCGAGATGGATGCAGATGCAAAAGTGCCGTGGAAGTGCGCGAGGCCAGCCGCCGCAGCTCCAGCCGACGAGGTTGTGAGCGCAGGCGCCGACCGGACCGCCCATGTCCTCCGCAAGGAGGGGCACGACACAGTGGCCGCTGGTGGCAACACCAGCGGCCATTTGTGTTGTTGGGCGACGTTTCGGCCCTTCCCGCACGCTCTAAGAGCGCCCTTCAAGCCCTAACCGAATCGTCGCCCCGGGCTTGACCCGGGGCCCCGCTTCATTGGCGCCGAAAGAACAGCGGGGCCCCGGATCAAGCCCGGGGCGACGACCGCCTCAATGATTATGATAAGGCAGCTGACGTTAGGGCTTCACATCCGGCGGCACGTCACCCGCCATGCTCGCCGCCACCTTTTCCGCCGCTTCCATCGCCCGCAGCAGATTGCCGCCGGCGATCTTCTCGCAATCGGCTTCGGAATAACCACGGCGCAGCAGTTCGGCGATAAGCGCCGGATAGGTTTCGACGCCTTCCAGGCCCGTTGGCGTTGAATCAATGCCATCCAGATCGCCGCCGATGCCGACATGATCAACGCCGGCCAGCTTCACCATCCGGTCGATATGATCGGCCACATCGCCGATGCCCACCGGCGGGCGCGGATTCTTCGCATCCCACTCCGCCATCGCAGCGCCTTGGCGTTCCAGCTGGCCGATATGCAGCGCCAGCAGCCGCTGCCGCTCGCCGGCGCGGGCGGCTTCCCAGGCCTGGCGGGCGGCGTTGATGAAGCCGGGCACATAGGTCGCCATCACCACGCCGCCATTGGCCTTCACCAGTGGCAGCACATCGTCGGGCACGTTGCGCACATGATCGGCGATGCCGCGGGCGGAAGAGTGGCTGTAGATCACCGGCGCCTTGGTCACCGCCAGCACCGCCTTCATTGTGCCGGGCGAGACGTGGGACAGATCGACCAGCATGCCGATGCGGTTCATCTCCTTGATCACGGCCTTGCCATAGTCGCTCAATGGCTGCGGGCGCGGCGATTCATTGGCGCTGTCGGCCCAGTCGTTGTGCTTGGTGTGGGTCAGCGTCATGTAACGCACGCCCAGCGCATGATACATGCGCAGCACGGGCAGTGAATTGTCGATCTGGCTGCCGCCCTCCACGCCCATCAGGCTGGCGACCTTGCCGGTTTTCTGGATTCGGCGGATGTCGGCCGCGGTGCCAGCCAACTCGAGATCCTGCGGATACTTCGCCACGAATCCGCGCACGATATCGATCTGTTCGATCGTCTGCTTCACGGCCGCCGGGCCGGTAACGGTGGCCGCCACATACACGCTCCAGAACTGGCCGCCGACGCGGCCCTGATGCAGGCGGGTGATATCGGTCATCAGCGGCTTCTTGAAGGTACGCGAATCGGCTTTCAGGTCCTGGCTCCACCAGCCCTCGCCAAAGCTGCCGCGCAGCGCACCCGGATAGTCATTGTGGCCATCGATGATCGGCTGCCGCTTCAGCACGGCCTCCGCGCGTTTCAGCATGGGATCATCCAGCGCCAGCGCCGGCGTGGCGACGAGCAGGGAAGCGATGAGCAGGATATGTTTCATGGGACATAGTGTGACACCGCGCCGCCCTCTCTTGCAAGACAGGTGACGCACGCATGGCACTGGCTTCATAAACAGGGCAGCAACGACGAACTGCCGGAGAAAACCATGCTCGACGCCAACGATCGCCGCGTTTACGGCCCCGATGAAACCGCCTTCCGTGATACGGTGCGCAAGGTGTTCGAAAAGGAGCTGCTGCCCAACCTCGACCGGTTCGAGGAAGAGGGGCTGGTGAGCCGCGACTTCTGGCGCGCCTGCGGCGATGCCGGGATGCTGTGCCCCGGCGTTCCAGAAGAATATGGCGGGCTGGGTCTGGATTTCCGCTACAACGCCATCATCGATGAGGAACTGGCCTATGCCGGTTCGTCGGCCGGTATCACCCTGCAATCCGATATCGTGGCCGATTATCTCGTTGCCTATGGCAGCCCAGAGCAGAAGGCGAAATATCTGCCCAAGATGATCAGCGGCGAGGTGATCACTGCCATCGCCATGACCGAACCTGGCGCCGGTTCCGACCTGCAGGGCATCAAGACCACCGCCCGCAAGGACGGCAATCATTATGTCATCAACGGCAGCAAGACCTATATCACCAACGGCCAGAACGCCGATCTGATCATCGTTGTCGCCAAGACCGATCCGGAAAAGGGCGCCAAGGGCACCTCGCTGATCCTGGTCGAAGCCGACCGTGAAGGCTTTGCCCGCGGCCGCAACCTGGACAAGATTGGCCAGAACAGCGCTGACACGTCGGAATTGTTCTTCAACGATGTGCGCGTGCCGATGACCAATTGCCTGGGCGAGGAGAACAAGGGCTTCATCTACCTGATGAGCCAGCTTCCGCAGGAGCGCCTGTCCATCGCCATCTCCGCCCAGGCCGGCGCCCAGCGCGCGTTCGACGAGGCAGTGAAATTCGTGAAGGAACGCAAGGCCTTCGGCAAGACGGTGTGGGAGTTCCAGAACACGCAGTTCGTGCTCGCCGGGCTGAAAACCGAATTGCAGGTGGGCTGGGCCCACATCGATTGGGGCCTGCAGAAGCTGATCGAAGGCAAGCTGACCGACGCCGAAGCCAGCGCCGCAAAGCTGTGGCACACCGAACTGCAAGGCCGCGTGTGCGATGAAGCGCTGCAACTGCACGGCGGCGCCGGTTACATGAATGAATATCCGATCGCCCGCCTGTGGCGCGACGCGCGCGTGCAGCGGATTTACGGCGGCACCAGCGAGATCATGAAGCTGGTGGTGAGCCGCACGATTTGAGGCCGTTCCCCTCTCCCCTCGCGGGAGAGGGCGACCCGCCAACGGCGAGCGGGGTGAGGGGGCGCGCCCGCACCAACTGCGGCAATTCCCGGAATGGCCTTGCCCGCTTTCTGCCCTTATCGGGTCGCAATCCTCTGCGATAAGCGATCCTATGATGACTGCAACTGCCGTTCGTTTTGCCGAAACCGCCCCCAGCCCGCGTGAAAATGCCGGGTCGATGGCCGGTGAAGACGTGGCGATGATCAAGCTGGCTGCCGCGCTCGGCCGCGAGCTTGGCGCCTACAAGCCCACCCTCTACTGGGTCGATACGCTGGCTTCAGCCACGCTGGGCTGGGGCGCGCTGGCGGCGTTGATACTGGCACCCGGCCTGCCCGTGGCTGCCACTGCCGCACTGGCGGTGGTCGCCGTGCTGGCGCTGTATCGTCTCGGCAGCTTCATCCACGAAATCACCCACATGAAGGATGATTCGGTGCCTGGTTATCGTCTGGGCTGGAACATGGTGGCTGGCATCCCGCTGATGATCCCCAGCTTCATGTATGAAGGCGTGCACAATCTGCACCATGCCCGCAACCGGTACGGTACGGCGCGCGATCCTGAGTATATGGCCCTCGCGCTGAAGCCCAAGATCAGCGTGCCGCTGTTCGTGATGGTGGCGGCGCTGGGGCCGATTGGCCTGATCATTCGCTGGGGCCTGCTGGCGCCGCTGTCGCTGCTGAAGCCGGTGCGCGATTTCGTGCGGGCGCGCTTCTCGGCGCTGTCGATCAACCCGGATTTCCGCCGCGATCCGCCGGCTGGCCCGGCCGCCAAACGCTGGAACGTCATGGAAGTGGCGACGTCACTGTTCGTCATCGCCGTGCTGGCGACCGTCGCCACCGGCCTGATCCCGCTGCGTGCCTTCGGCATCTGGCTGGCCGTGCTGTCAGCCAGCATGGTGATCAACCAGATCCGCACGCTGGCCGCACATCTGTGGGAGAATGACGGCAAGGTGATGAGCATCACCGATCAATATCTCGACAGTGTGAACGTACCGCCGCCGGCGCTGCTGCCCGAACTCTGGGCACCGGTGGGCCTGCGCTATCACGCGCTGCACCATCTGCTGCCCAGCGTGCCCTATCACGCCCTGCCGGAAGCGCACCGCCGGCTGGCGGCAGAACTGCCGCGCGACAGCAGCTATCACGGCGGCAATCACTCCACACTGGCCGGCGTTATTGCCCGGCTGTGGGCCAGCGCGGGGACGGCGCGGGCCTGAGGGCCGCGGCTGTTCAGTCTGCAGTTGCTGAAGAGCAGCAGGAAACAGAGCCTCCGGCGGGCAGGCCTGAGGCCTGCACCCGTTTGTTTTTCTTGGCCCTTACGCTCCGCCTCGCACACGCCCACAAAAGTGGGTCCAGGGCCTCAGGCCCTGGCCGCTGGAGGCAGCTTTACCTTGCTCTAAACCCGGCCGTGCTCCTGCATCCAGTTCATCACCCGGCCCATCGCCATTTCCATCAAGTGCGGCGCCATGTTTTCGGGCGGCGGCGGCAGACTGTCGAACACCCGGCTCTCGCTGAGCACCTGGTCGCCGCGCCCGATCACAAAGCCCTGCCAGCCCTTGTCCCGCACCGTATTGCAGATATCGGTATAGGTGTGCAGCCCGCCGGCATAGGCCATGAAACGGCGCGGCTTGCCCGGCACGTTGGCGCCCATGTACCAGCTGTTGGCCTGCGGCAGCAGCGTCATCGCCGCAGTCTGGTCGCAATGATCGGTCCACGCCTGTTCGGCCTCGCGGCTGGCCTCGATGCGAGCGGCTTGGGCAGCGTTCAATGATCCGATGATGCTGGCCACATATTCCACATGCTGTTCGATGCTGTGGATCATGTTGGTCAGCACCGATGGGCTGCCCGGTCCGGTGATCAGGAACAGATTGGGGAAGCCGGCGACCATCAGGCCAAGATAGGTTTCCGGGCCGGCGGCCCAATGCTCCTTGATGGTCTCGCCGCCTACGCCCCGGATATCGATGCGCTCGATGGCGCCGGTCATCGCGTCGAATCCGGTGGCCAGTACCACGGCATCGAAATCGAAGCTGTTGTGCTTCGTCTTGATGCCGGTGGCGGTGAAATGTTGAAGCGGATCAGCGCGCAGATCGATCAGCGAGACGTTGTCGCGATTGTACGTCGCGTAATAGCCGGTATCGACGCACGGCCGCTTGGTGCCGAACGGGTGATCCTTGGGGGTGAGCAGTTCGGCGACCTTGGGATCCTTCACCTGTTCGCGGATCTTGGCGGCGACGAAATCGGCGATGATCTTGTTGGCTTCGGCATCAATGCCCTGATCGGCAAAGCCGCTGAGCAGGCGGAACCCGCCCCAGGCCCAGCGCCGTTCCAGTTCGGCCTTGATCTCTTCCGGCGGCGTGTGGATGGCGATCACGTCTTCGCGGGCCTCGTTCCAGAACCCGCCCACTGTGGCGCGGCTGCGGGCGCGATAAGCGCGAGGGTCCTTCAGCCATTCCTGGAAATCATCGTCTGGAATTGGGCCATTGTGCGCCGGCATCGAATAATTGGGCGTGCGCTGGAACACGGTGAGGTGCGCGGCGGTTTCGGCGATGATCGGGATCGACTGGATGGCGGATGATCCGGTGCCGATGATGCCGACACGCTGGCCGGAGAAATCCACGCCCTCATGCGGCCAGCGCGAGGTGCGATAGATAGTGCCCTTATAATCATCGATGCCGGGGAAGGTGACATCGGTGGGCACGGACAGGCAGCCGGTGGCCATCACCACAAAGCGGGCCGGGATCACCTCGCCATTGTCGAGCGTGACGTTCCAGCCATCGGCCTTGGCATCCCAGTGGGCGGCGGTCACGCGGGTGTTGAAGCTGATGTCGGGCTTCAGGTCGAAACGTTCGGCGACATGGTTGGCATAGGCCAGCAGTTCGGGCTGCGGCGCATAGCGCTCCGACCAGCGCCATTCCTGTTCAAGTTTTTCATCAAAGCCGAAGCTGTATTCCAGGCTCTGGATATCGACGCGGGCGCCCGGATAACGGTTCCAGTACCAGGTGCCGCCAACGCCGCTGCCGGCTTCGATCACGCGGGTTTTCAGGCCCTGCTCCCGGCATTTCAGCAGCATGTACATGCCGGAAAAACCGGCCCCCACAATCAGCACATCCAGACGGTCTGCCATGATCTTCTCCCCAATCTTGCGGCCCCTCCCCAGGGGCATGACCCGTACACGCTACCACGGCCCGAACTGGGGCAAAGCTGGGAATATTAGGTGCGACAGGCCTTCCCCGGAAATGAAACAGGCCCCGGCGTCTGTGAACGCCGGGGCCTGCCCATACCTGCTGCGCTGTAACTCAAGCGGCGGGCTTCACAGCCTCCGCCGCCGCAGCGGTCTCTGCCGGTGCCGGAGTGGCAGCCACCACGGGTGCCGGAGCGGCAACCGGAGCAGCGCCCTTCAGCGCCGGATAGTCTTTCAGCATCTTGTATCCGCCCAGCGGCTTGTTCACGCCCTGGTGGCAGGTGGCGCAGTTCACCTTCAACGGATCGCCGTGCGGGCCACGGCGGTTGCCATAGGCGCCCTTGCCGTTGGCTGGCCACACATCGCCCAGAGCGCTGATGTAGTTGTTGTTGGTGTCACGCACCATGCGGATGCCATACCAGGCATTCACACGCTGCGGCCGGCTGTCTTCCCACTTCGCGAAATTGTTCGAGTTGTGGCAGAAGGTGCAGTTTACGCCCAGGCCCTGGCTCATGTGCATCATGAGGCCATAGGTTTTTTCGGTGGACTGGATGGCAGCCTTGCTGGCGGCGGTCGGGAATTCCTTGCCGCCCACCCGGATGGTTTCCTTGCCGGCCAGATAATCCGTGAACGGATCAGAGTTCAGCGAGGCGTAGGCCACCGTTTGGGCCGGGGTGTTGCCGCCCCGCTTGTTGCCGGTGATGGTGCTCGGATCCGGAACAGCGGAAGACCAGTTATTCACCGGCACCGGATTGCCGCGGTGGCAGGTCCAGCAGGTGACACCGGCGTTTTCCTGTTCAGCACCCTGGCCTGCAAAGTGCGGCTTCCAGTTGGCGTTGATGTTCTGGGTCATCAGCAACATCTTGCGGGCCACGACCTTGGTGTATTTCTCGTCCGAGGCCATGTTTTCCGGATTGTGGCAGTAGGTGCAGCCAGCATCCTTGACGTTGGAACCATCGGGCGCGATCCACGTGGTCATCGCCTGCATGAGATAGTTGAACTCGTCCACCGAGACGTTGCCCAGCACGGGCACATTCTCATAGGCCGTGCTCGCCCGGTCGCCAGCGATCATCTCAGCGGTCAGCTCATAGGGCGGGGCCGGAATGTCCCCAACCTTGGCCTTGCTGTCCGGATCGCTGATCTGGACCATGGCGGTGCCGCGGAAGCCAACTTGCTCCTGCTCCTTCGAGCCGAGTTCGCAACCGGCCAGCAGCAGGGCCGGCAGGGCGATGGCGACAAGCTTGTTCAGCGTCTTCATTGCGGTGCTCCCGGAAGGGTGGCGGGATCAACGACACCGGTGGCCGGATATTCGCGGGCAAAGCCGTGATCGACCGCCCACAGGAACCAGTTGTCGACAACCGTGCCGGTGAGCAGGATGCCGATGCCGCCGGTAAGCGTCGTCAGCACCGCGAACCACCAAGCCCAACGGTGGATGGATTCCATCGTGGCGTTCCAGCCCATGGTCCAGCGCCAGAACAGCGCTGCACGTTCAGAGGCAGTGCCGCGATCGGTGATCTGTTCGATTTCGCGTTCCCCGCCATAACGGCCCACCGCCAGGATGGTGGCGCCGTGCATGGCGAACAGCAGGGTCGATCCATAAAGGAAGGCGATGCTGAGCGCGTGGAACGGGTTGTAGAACAGGTTGCCGTAGCGGATCGAGAAGGCCGCGGTCCAATCCAGGTGCGGGAAGATGCCGAACGGCACCGCTTCGGCCCAGCTGCCCATCATCATCGGGCGGATGAAGCCGAGCACGAGGTAGAGCCAGATCGCCGAACCGAAGGCCCAGGCCACGTGCGTGCCCATGCCCAGTTCCTTGGCGCGCACATAGGTGCGTGCCCACCACAGCAAGATGGACGCCGTGAGGAAGAAGCCGGCGGCAATCCACCAGCCGCCTTCGTTCAACGGCACGCCAACGGTGAAGCCATATTTGGCGGCCGGCGGTTCAAGCGCGAGCCAGAAGAACTGGCGCACGAACTGGATCGGATCCCAGTTCACCGATGCCGCCATGTTGAGACCCATGATCTCGATGGCGATGAAGCCACTCAGCAGCGAGGCGATGCCGAGCTTGCCGAGGTAGACGGGACCAAGCTGGGCACCGCCCAGCTTGCCCATCAGCCACGACGTGCCGAACGGACCAAAGCGCTCATCGTTGTGAGGACCAAGCGGAACGCCGGCTTCCAGCTCACCACGGAGCTGTACCTGCGTGAAGATGTTTTGATATGCCATGGCGCGTCCCTGTCCTCAGCTCCAGATCGGCAGATTGAGCCACCACGTCCACCACTCCGGCCAGCCGCGTGACCAGAAGGGACCCGAGATGATGATGCACACCGCGCTCCAGAAACCGGCATTCATTGCCAGCAGCAGGCCCACGCGGTGGATGCCCAGCGTACCGACGGAATAACCGATCAGATCGCGGAAAAATGTATCTTCATACTCTGGCGACTTGACCGTTTCGCCCTTGGCCGGGTTGACCGCCGACAGCACCAGCGCGCCATGCAGACCAAGCGCCAGGGTGGTGGTGAAGAAGAAGCTCACCGCCAGCATGTGCGCCGGGTTGTAATGGAAGTGCAGATATTGATAGCCGGTGTTCGACACCCAATCGAGGTGCGGGAAGATGCCGTAGGGGAAACCATAGCCCCAGGCACCCATGAGCAGCGGGCGGAACACCACCAGGGTGACATAGGCGAAGATCGCCATGCCGAATGCGGCCGGCACATGATAGCCGATGCCGAGCTTGCGGCAGATTTCCACCTCGCGCAGCGCCCAGCTGCAGAACGCGCCAACAGCGCAGATCGTGACGATCTGCCAGAGGCCGCCTTCCCTCAGCGGCGCCAGCTTCAGCCCATAGCTGATGTCTGGCGGTGCAATGTTGATCAGCCAGGGGTTCCAGGTGTCGCCGATCGCAGCACCGTAGATGATCAGTGCCGTACCCAGGGCAGCGAAGAAGGCCGTCGTGACTCCGAAGAAGCCAACGTAAAAGGGACCAACCCAGAAGTCGAAGAGGTCGCCGCCAATCAGCGTGCCTCCGCGTACTCGATATTTTCGTTCAAAACTCAACACTGCCATGGCGCACCTCCCCCATGTTACCGCGGAAGCCTGGCTGACCAACGGTCAGCGGCCAGCGGAACGGGCCCGTTGCAAGGGTGTGGATGGGCGGGCGGCGGAACCGGCCCGCCCATCGCACGCTTGACCGGAACAGCCCGGGCAGCCTGACGGATGTCAGGCGGCCTGGGTGGTTTCCGTGATGGCTGCAGCCTTCGCCGGTTCGGCGCCGTCCAACCAATTGTACCGCTCGGTGCTGAGCAGGATGAAATGGATCAGCACGGCCAGCGTGAACAGGAAGACCGCCAAGGCGGTCAGGATGCGCTGCGGATTGAAAGTTTGCCAGATCTTCCACATTGTCGTCGCTCCTTAAGCGTGGGGCGCAGCGACGCTGGAAGCGTCAGCCTGCTGGATCTGGTGGATTTCCACGGCCGCGTACGGACGCTTCGAACCAAACCAGGGGCGCCAAACCCAAACGAGCCAGTGGGCGATCACAGCCACGATCACGAAGAACGCCATCGACACGACGAAGCCCTTGTGGAACTCCCGCGCTTCGGCGTCGGTCAGGTAGGTACCCGGACCAATCTTGTTGTCACTCATGCCTTTTCCTCCGATGGTTCCGCCGCACGCTGCCAATATGGCCTCGCCCGACCGGCGGCTTTGCGGCGTAGGATGATTCCACCGCAAAGAGATTGAGACTGTGTCAGATTGTCTCTGCGACAGTCTATGCCTGACCTTGCCAGCAAGGCAAGTGAATTACAGCTTGAATCGAGGGCGATAGCGCCGATCATGCCGCTTGGGCCTCATAAAGGCGCACGGCGGAGCGCAAACGGTCCACGGTTACCAATTTCTCACCCGCATCACGCGCCGCACGCTCTGCCGCATCCCGCAAACGCTTGGCCGCAGAGATTCGCACCAAAACCGGCTCCTTGTCGACAATCCGGTCGAGCTCTGAACGGGCCTCGTCTTCCCAGCCCACCGCTTCCAGCAGGCGCGACGGCGTCGCATCGGCCTTGTCCATCATGGTGGACAGCGGCAGGATGAAGAACAGCGCATCGAACAGGGCGTTGCACACTTCCTGCATGATCCAGGTGCAGCCGGCATAGCCCATGAAGGGCGTACCGGTGTGGCGGCGGATGGCGGCACCGGGGAAGCTGGCGTTGATGTAGATCGACCGGCTGTTCGATTCGGCCATGTACATGCGTTCGTTGTAGCTGCCGAACACGATCAGCGGGCTCGACGTGGCGATGGCCTGTTTCACGGCTTCATTGTCGGGCTTCACACCGGCGTTGCGCTGGAAGTCGAACACGCAGGGCATGCCCATGTCGTCTTCCAGGAACACCTTCATGCCGCGGGCATAGGTTTCGGTCGCCACGATGCCAAAGCTGGCGGTGGCAAAGAAATCCTGGGTGACCGAACGCCACAGATCCCACAGCGGCTTGATGGTGGTGTGCTTTTCCTTCTCGATGAAGGGTTCCGGGTCCACTCCGGTCAACTCACCCAGCTTGCGCAGGAAGGCGGTGGTGCTGGCCAGACCGATGGGGGCCTGGAGATAGGGCCGCTCAAGGGTTTCGCACAGGTTGCGGCCCCATTCGCGGTACATGCACACGTTCACCGACGCATCGGCAAGGCGGCGAATATCGGCAAGGTGGGTGCCCAGCGGGAACACCATGTTCACTTCGCAGCCCATGCCTTCGATCAGACGGCGGATCTCCGCCAGATCGGATGGCATGTTGAAGGTGCCATATTGCGGCCCGATGATGTTGACGAGCGGCTTCTCGCCCTCCTTGCGCACCTTGGGCGCCGGCATCTTCTTCGGGCCGAACTCCTTCCACAGCCAGGTCAGCGCGCGGTCGGCGGCCTGCCATTGATCCTCATCGATGGTGCGCGGCAGGAAGCGAACGATGCTCGTGCCTTCCGGCGTCACTCCGCCGCCGATCATTTCGGCGATGGAGCCGGTGACGACGACCGCAGGCAGCGCCGGATCGAGCGTGCGCCAGGCGCGCTTCATGGCGCCCTCGGTGCCGGTCTTGGCCAGTTCATCCTCGCCCAGGCCGGTAACAACGATGGGCAGTTCGTGCGGCGGCAGGCCGTCAGTATAGTGCAGCACCGAAGTGACCGGCAAATTCTCGCAGCCCACCGGGCCATCGATGACAACCTGCAGGCCCTTCACCGAGGTGAAGCTGTACACGGCGCCCCAATAGCCGCCGGCCCTATCATGATCGAGCACGAGCATTGCGTCAGTCCCCGATCGCTTCGCTCGCCTTGGCGGCGGCGATCATCTTGCCAGCGTATTTCTTCTTGAACTCGGGCCGGTCACGAGGGACCTCTTCCCAGATGCCGGCGGCATGGCCTTCGCCAACGCCCTGGAAAAAATCCTTCATCATGTCGAAACGGCCCTTGTTGCCAAGCGCACCGTTGATCACCTGGGCCAGGCTGCCGGCGCCGGCCGGCCCCATCAGCGGCCGTGCCGAGATGAGGTTGGTGAAATACAGGCCGGGGATGGCGCGCGTCTTGGCGTGCTGCACCACCGGCGTGGTGCCGATGGACAGGTCCGGATGATACTCTTCCACCGCCGCGATGTCCTGTTCCAGGCTGGCGCGATACTGGATGCGCACCCCCTTGGCTTCCAGCCACTCGCGATCGGGATCAGACCATTTGGTGCGCGGGCAGGCGGTGCCCACGTACGGCACCTCGGCGCCCGATTCAATCAGCAGACGTGCCACCAGCAGTTCCGAGCCCTCGTAACCCGAAACCGTGATGCGGCCCTTGATCGGCTTGGCCGAAAGCGCGCCAGTGATCGCCGGCAGCCACTTGTTCTGCGCGGCGGCCACCTTGTCAGCGGATAACCCGAACGCGTCACCGATGGCAGCCAGCCAGGCAGCGGTGCCGTCGCGGCCGACCGGAGCCGAACCAACGACGGTGCGGCCGGCAGCTTCGAATTCACGCACGGCCGCCGTGTAGAACGGGTGGATGGCGGCCACCACCGGCGAGGCCAGCGCGGCATACAGCTCGCGCCATTCGCGGGTGGGCACCACGGGCCCAGCCGTCAGGCCCATCGGCTCCAGCAGCATCGAAATGCCCACCGGATCGGCCGGGAACATTTCGCCGAGCAGGGTCACGGTCGGCTTGTCGGGCATCACGGCCGGCGCCGCGACCGGGCCGGCCATGATTTCATTGCGCGCGTAGTTCAGCATCGCGCCGGCCAGCACGTCCTTGGCTTCGGCATGGGTCGGCACGCCAAAGCCCGGCACGTCGATGCCGATGATGCGCACACCGTTGATCGCATCGGGCAGCAGCTGCAGCGGCACACCCGAAGCGGTCGGCACGCACAAATTGGTCACCACGATCGTGTCGTATTTTTCCGGGTCGGCCATGTCGTGCACAGCGTCGCGGATATCCTCGAACAACTTGCCGGTAACCAGTGTTTCCGAATTGAACGGCACATAGCCCACCGTGCGCCGCGCCCCGTAGAAGTGCGACGTGAAGGTGAGGCCATAAACGCAGCAGGCCGAGCCGGACAGGATGGTGGCGGTGCGGCGCATGCGCAGGCCAACGCGCAGCGAACCGAAGGCCGGGCACATGGATTGCGGCTGGTCGTGCGGGCCCTTGGGATAATCGGCCGCATAGCGATCCAGCACTTCAGACTTGCCGGCCTTGGCCGCTGCATCGCGCATCGTGTCGGCACCGGCGTGGCAGCCGGCGCCGTCTGCAGGAGGCTGGGCAGCGGGCGGAACTGCCAAGTCTTCAGACATTGTCGTACACCACTTCCAGGCTCGGCTTCGTCTCATAGACGCCGCCGCGCATGTCGGCCTGAGAAGCCGGTTTCAGGGTGAAGTTGCCACCGGTATCTTCCGGCTTGAACAGGCCGAGCAGGCCATCCTGATCGAGTGGGGTCGGCCGCACCGGCGGCGCGGTTGCAACGGCTTCTGCCAGTTCGGCGAACAACGGGCCCCACTGGCTGTCTGACGTGCCGATGATCTGATAATTGGCGGATTTCTTGCGGATATCTTCATGCGCCGGGATGCTGACCAGCACCGGGATGCCGACCGCCTTGGCAAAGGCCTGGGCCTCGCCCGAACCATCGTCCTTGTTGATCAGGATGCCGGCGACGCCCACGTTGCCGCCCATCTTGCGGAAATATTCCACCGCCTTGCAGACATTGTTGGCGACATACAGCGATTGCAGATCGTTCGAACCGACCACGATCACCTTCTGGCACATGTCGCGGGCGATCGGCAGGCCAAAGCCGCCGCACACCACGTCGCCCAGGAAATCGAGCAGGACGTAATCAAAGCCCCAATCGTGGAAGCCCAATTTTTCCAGGGTTTCAAAGCCGTGGATGATGCCACGACCGCCGCAGCCACGGCCAACCTCGGGCCCGCCCAGTTCCATGGCGAACACGCCGTCGCGCTGGAAGCAGACGTCTTCAATCGAGAGCTCTTCGCCCGAAAGCTTCTTTTTGGACGAGGTTTCGATGATCGTCGGCGTCGCCTTGCCGCCAAACAGCAGGCTGGTGGTGTCGCTCTTGGGATCGCAACCGATCAGCAGCACGCGCTTGCCCTGCTGCGCCATCATGTAGGAGAGGTTGGCGAGCGCAAAGCTCTTGCCGGAACCGCCCTTGCCGTAAATGGCGATGATCTGGGTTTCCTTGGTGATTTCACCGGTGTGAACGGGATCAGGTTCCAGTTCAGCCTCCTCGCGAAGCGCGGCAACCTGATCGAGAAGATTATTGATGCTCATGCGATATCTCTCCAGTCGAAGACCATCTTGAGACAATTGGGGTCCGAAAAGGCCTGACCATAAGCGGTCGGGGCTTCTGATGCGGGTACCTTGTGCGTCACAAGGCCCTCGAGTGACAGCCTACCGCTGCCCACCAGCGCGAGCGAAGTCGCGAGGTCGTCAGGCTGGAACTCTGTGGCAATGCGGATGCGAAGTTCACGCCGGAATGCTGGCGCGAAGTTGAACGACAGCGGATCGCTGTAGAAGCCGGCCAGCACGATCTCGCCTCCACGCGCCATGTGCATGACGGTCTGGTCGATCACGCGGTGGTCACCGCTGGCGTCGTAGACCGAGCGGTAATCCCGCCGCTCGTCGGTCTCGGGCCTGACCACCCGATATCCCTCTGCACCCGCCATGCGGGCGTCATTGATTTCCCACACGGTCGGCTCCACGCCGGCCGCCAGCGCGATGCGCGCCAGCAATCGGCCGAGCACGCCGTGGCCGATGATCAGATCCGGCATTTCGCCGCCCGCCACCGCGTGCTGGGCAGTGGCAGCCAGGCTCATCAGCACGGCTTTTTCGTGGAGTTCGGCCGGCAGCGGAATCACACGCGCCGCACCGGTGATCAACGTCTTGGCCTGGCCGCCAAACAGCCCGCGTGCGCCTTCGAATTTGGAGGATCCCGGCACGAACACCGTCTTGCCGATCATCGCGGTCGCATTCTCGCCGGCGTCCACCACCGTGCCGACCGCTTCATATCCGGGAACCAACGGATATCCCATGCCGGGGAACATCGGCATGCTGCCGTTGTACATCAGCTTTTCCGTGCCCATGGAAATGCCTGAGAAGTCGATCAACACCACCACGTCGTCGGCTTGCGGAGGCGTGAGCGTGAGGGAGCGCAACGCAACGCGCTCCGGCTCTTCCACCACAACGGCCAATGTTTCCATTCAACCAAACCCCTCGCGGGAACCGGTCAGCCTTGCCCCGCTGATCTGTCCCGATACGCCGGCTATTATCCAAAGCGTCATGCGGCTGTAAAGCGCACATGAAAGTTCTGAAAGCAAAAAATTGGACGGGCTTGGTCTTCTTTAGGCTTGACGAAACCGGCGAATCCCGTTCCACATCTCAACGCTGCGCGACGATCAGGCGGGTGACCATCGGCAGCGCCGTCGCCACCTCGCGGGCGCTGCCAAATCCGGCTTCGGCCAGCAGCACCAGATAGGCCGCCACGGTGCGGGGCCGGCCCGATCCCATCGCCCACAGATAGAGGCCGAAATAGGCATCGCCCATCACTTCGGCGCCCATCGTGCCGGCCATCGGTTCGGCCAGCAACAAGCGGCCGCCGGGCGGCAGTGCGGCATGGGCTTTCCTGAGCAGCGCGCGCACCACATCATCATCATGATCGTGGCAGATGCGCACCAGGCTGATCACATCGGCGCCCTGCGGCAGCGGATCATCGCGGAAGCTGCCGCCGTGCAGCGACACATGGGACAGGCCGCTTTTGTTGAGCCTGGCCTTGGCCCCTTCCGCCACGGCCGGCAGATCGAAGAGCTTCAGGCTCAACCGCGGGTGGCGCTGCGCCACTTCCGCCAGGAAAGCGCCATGGCCGCCGCCCACATCCATCAAGCAAGTGTGGCGGCTGAAATCATAGGCATCCAGCACCTGTTCGGCCACCATCGGCTGACTGGCCGCCATCAGCGCCGAATAGGGCGCCACCGCTCCTTCGCCGCCGCCCTGCCAACTCGCTGCATCGGCCGCCGCCGGCAGCCCCTGCCCCGCTGCCGGCGCATAGGTCCAGAACGCCGCCAGCTTGCCCTGCCCGCGCCCGCCCTTCAGCATGGCGATGGGATCGGCCAGATCATCATAGAAGATCTTGTGGTGCTCGATCATCGCCAGCGCACCCTGGTTGCTGGAAAGCGCCGCGCCGCGCTGGCCCAGCACCCACAGATCGGGCGCCGCCAGTTCCACCAGGTCAATCGCCTTTGCCGCCCCCAGCAGCCGCTGCATCGCCTCCAGGCCAAGGCCTGCGCCCTGCGCCAGTTCGGCGGTGCTGGCCGGACCGTTGCCCAGGCGGCGAATCACGCCGGCATCCACGGTCGCAGTCAGCGCCTTGGTCTGCACGAAACCGGTGATCACCGCGAACATGGCATTGGCGTGATAGCGCGCCGTCCGCCGCATCAACGGGTTGCGCATGGCAAAGCGCTGGAACGCCGGATTGGCCAGCATCCGGTTGCGCGCGTTCAGCCAGCGCAATTTCCATCCCGGAGAGGCAGTGTTTTCAGCCATGTGCCCCACAAGTTCGTGTCAAACGGTCTGGACAGTCGCTGCCCAAAGGTCAATCATGACCCCTATGGTCAGGTTTAGCTGCCAGACCTTAACAACTGATGATTCGGAAGATCGATTTGGCAGGCCCTGACAGCGTTGTCATCATCGGAGCCGGCATGGCGGGCCTGTCGGCTGCTGTGCTGCTGGCGGCGCGCGGCGTGCCGGTCACCGTGGTGGAGCGCATGGGCGCCCCCGGCGGCAAGCTGCGCACGGTCGATGTGGGCGGCGTGCCCGTGGATGCAGGCCCCACTGTTTTCACCCACCGCCCGGTGTTTGAGCGCATCTTTGCCGATGCCGGCACCACGCTCGACGCGCATCTCACCCTGCACAAATCGGATCGGCTCGCCCGTCACGCCTGGCAGGACGGCAGCAGCCTTGATCTGTGGGCCGATCACGCCCGCAGCTTTGACGCCGTCGCCCAGTTCGCCGGGCCGCGTGAGGCCGAAGGCTGGACGTGCTTTCAGGCCGAATCCGCCCGCATCTGGAACGCGCTCGAAACCCGCTTCATGGAAAGCCCGGCGATGGGCCCCGTTGGGCTCACGCTGAAATACGCCCCCTTCCACCTGCACGAAATGTTCGCGATCAACCCGTTCGCGACGCTGTGGAACACATTGGGCAAATATTTCCGCGATCCGCGCCTGCACCAGCTTTATGGCCGCTATGCCACCTACACCGGCGCCGACCCCTTCCAGGCCACCGCCACGCTGATGCTGATCGCCCATCTGGAGGCGCGCGGCGTCTGGCTGGTGGAAGGCGGCATGCACGAAGTCGCCCGCCAGATGGCGCTGCTCGCCGAACGGCTGGGCGCCAAATTCCATTACAACGCCCATGTGGCGGAGATTCTGGTGCGCGGTGGCCGCGCCGCCGGGGTGAAGCTCGCCAGCGGCGAGGAACTCCCCGCCCACGACATCCTCTCCAACAGCGACATTTCCGCACTCGCCGATGGCCGCTTCGGCGCTGCCGCCTCGGGGGCCGTCACCGGCGTCAAACCCCACGAACGCTCGCTCTCCGCCCTCGTCACCATGATGACGGCCGAAACCAGCGGCTTCGAGATGGACCGGCACAACGTGTTCTTCTCCACCGATTATGCCGCCGAATTCCGGCACATCTTCGGCGAACACCGCCTGCCCACGGAACCCAGCATCTATATCTGCGCGCAGGATCGTGGCATCGGCAAACCGCCCGATGGCCCCGAACGCCTGCAACTCATCGTCAACGCCCCGCCCACTGGCGACGGCTCCCCACCAACGCCAGAGGAGATGGAACAATGTCAGACAGCAACGCTGGCGGTCCTCGCCCGGTGCGGGCTGACACTGAAACCAACAGCAATGGTGCCAGTGGGCCCAGCGATGTTCGAGGCGCTTTTCCCTTCGAGCGGTGGGGCCCTTTATGGTCGGGCCTCGCACGGGTGGCAGGCCAGCTTCCGCCGGCCTGGCAGCAAGACGAAGCTGCCCGGGCTCTGGGTCGCCAGTGGTTCGGCGCACCCGGGAGCGGGCGTGCCGATGGCGGCCTTGTCCGGCCGCTTGGCGAGCGCAGCGATCCTGCAGGCCCGCGCTTCGATCAGGACGTTGCACCCGGTGGCTACCGCTGGTGGTATGTCGACGCCGAAAGCGACTGCGGACAATATGGCCTGACGATCATCGCCTTCATCGGCTCGGTCTTCTCCCCCTATTACAAGGCCGCCGGCCGCGATGCCCCGGAAGATCATGTCTCCCTCAACGTCGCGCTGTACGGCAAGGGCTGCCGCCGCTGGGCAATGACCGAACGCGGCACCGGTGCCCTGTTCCGTGATCGCGCCACGCTGCGCATCGGCCCCAGCCAGCTGCGCTGGGATGGCGCCACGCTGGTCATCGATATCGAGGAAGAATGCGCCGTGCTGCCGATGAAAGTCCGCGGCCAGGTGCGGGTGACGCCGCAGGTGTATGGCCAGCGCCGTTTCCGGCTCGATCCCGGCGGCAAGCATGTGTGGGAACCGATCGGGCCCTGTGCGCGGGTGGAGGCCAATTTCACCAACCCCGATATCAAATGGGCCGGCACCGGCTATCTGGATGCCAACCACGGCAGTGAATCACTGGAAGACGGCTTTGCCGATTGGCAGTGGAGCCGCGCCCATCTGAAGGATGGCTCCACCGCGGTGATGTACGAAGGCCAGCTGAAAGACGGCGCCGATTTCGGCATGGCCCTGCGCATCACGCCCGATGGCCAGGCCGAAGTGATGGAAATGCCCGCCCCCGTGGTGCTGCCCAAAACCGCCTGGCGGCTTGACCGCATGACCCGCGCCGACGCCGGCTACACCGCCCGCATCCGCGCCACCTGGGAAGACACGCCTTTCTACAGCCGCACCGCGCTCGCCACCCGCCTGTGGGGGGAGGACGTGGTGGCCGTGCACGAATCGCTCAACATGCGACGGTTCGATACGGGGGCGGTGCAGTGGATGCTGCCGTGGCGGATGCCAAGAAAAGTCTGACGTTTGCAGCAGTGCCTTGGCCTCTCGCCCTCATGGCACCTTGTTAATGGCTGGCGGCAAATAGGTCTGCCTGATCAGGCTTTCGCCGGGCAGATAGGCCCGCAGGAACAGATTGAAGGGCGCCTTGGGAACCGGCAGCCAATTCACTTTTGCCTGCCCTACCGGCGCGTCCGCCTGTAGATAAAACGTGACGCCGCCATCCCTGTCGTATCGCAAGTCTTTATCGACACTGCCGTAGGAGTGGCGTCCGAGCGGATTGGCGAACAGATTATATTCAGCATTATAGACGGTGACCGACCAAAATGCCTTGGCTTCCGGGATTTGGTCCGGTGCAAAGTGCAGAGTATATCGGCCGCTGCTGCCATCCAGATTCGCGCCATTGCCGTCATGATGCGCGCGCAGCTTCACCACCTCTTCGATATGATGTTCCAGAAAACCGGAAAAACTCTGCGTGGCGCCGCGGATCGGGAAATCGTCGCATTCGCCCGTGCGCCCCCAACTTGATGGGTTGTAGGCCCAATGATTGACCATTTTGACATCACCGCCGGCAATTGCGACCTGGGAGAGCAGGGCCATGCCGTCTTTCAACGCCCGTTCGAGCCCTCGGCGCGTGCCAGGATCCAGTTTCGACAGATCCTTGCCCTGGCCCGGCCCAAGACCGACGCTCCGCAACAGCGAAGTGAGCGCCCGATCCTTTGCGGGCGGTGGGTTTTCGGTCATCGCCCGGTTGAGACTGACGTAAAACGCCAGGTGCGAGCCTTGTGCGGCCGGATCGACGACATTGCGATCTGTGGCCGGCGACATGTCGCGAGAAAGCCATTTGGACAGGGGCCGCAGGTCGCTCGCATCCTGCATCTTGTGAACCGGACTCAGCTTTGACCGGTCATCGCGGAAACCCACCCGTATCAGCACTGCTCCGGTGGGGGTCGGGGCGCGGATGACGCCGGTAATGCCCGCCGGGGTCTCACCTTTCCAATCGACGCCGGCCAGCATGTAACTGCCTGCCTTGCCGCCGGTGGCTCTGGTCCCTATGTAGGCAAATATGTCGGAATAAAATTCCATGAATTGAACGCTGTAATAGCGATCGCCGGAATCAGGGACCGAGACCACCACCGGTTCGCGCCGCACATCATACCACCCCACGGTGTAGAGAAAGTCAGTCGCGCTCGATGAATTGTTTGTATCGGACGCATCTGCGGCGCGGCGGTTGTGGAACAGTTGATTATTCGGCGTGTTGATGATTCCAACTGGCCGTTCGACCATGCCATAGCGCATATTGAGCGCCTTGACGGCAGGATATCCATAGATCACCGCCTGCAATCCCACCGCATAGGCATAATTTTCACGCCAGTCTTTCGACGTGGTGTTGGCAGATGTGTGCGGTGTCATTGCCTGGGTTTGCGCAATGGCAGCCGTCGATCCCGCCAACAGCAGGGCAGCTGCGAAGATCGCAAGATGACCAATGGATTTCATGGCACGACCCCTCGAAGCGACCATCATTCCTGCTCCCCATCCTTCCCGTCCGGTGGCGTGTCCCCCTTCTTCTCCCGCAGCGTCCACAGCTGCCAGCCGGCGAAGGCGAGGACAGCGAAGAGGCTTACCCCGCCTTCGATCAGGCCGTAATATTCAACCGGGATGTCCATCGCGTCAGCGCCGGATCGGGCCGTCTGGTCCATAGAGCGGGAAGGGCGGGCGTTTGGGCGTGGGTGGCGGGTTTTTGGCGAGGGCGTCCATCGCCAGGCTCACCGCCTTTTCCAGTTGCGGATCGCCGCCGGCCATCATGGCGGCCGGGTCTTGATCCACCTCCACATCGGGCGGCACGCCGATATTTTCCACGGCCCACTCACTGGCCGGGGAGAAGAAGCCCACCGACGGGCTGGTGAGCTGGCCGCCGTCCATCAACGGCGGGATGCCGCCGATGCCGACCAGGCCGCCCCAGGTGCGCTTGCCCACCAATGGCCCCAGTTTGAAATCACGGAACATCCACGGCAGCATATCCCCACCGCTGGCCGATCCTTCGTTTATCAGCATCACTTTTGGCCCCAGCACGCTGGCCGCCGGGGTGCGATCGATGCGGCCATAGCGCGGTTGCCACCAACTGATCAGGCGGCGGTTCATCACCTCGATCATGTAATCCGCCGCCTGGCCGCCGCCGTTCCAGCGATCATCGATCACCATGCCCTGCCGGTCGGTCTGCGCGAAGTAATAGCGGTTGAAGCTGGTGAAGCCGCCGCCGCCGGTGTTGGGCAGATAGACATAGCCGAGCTTGCCGCCCGAGAGCTTGTCCACGCGCTGGCGATTGTCTTCAATCCAGGTGAGGTTGCGCAGGCGGGCTTCGCTGGCGATGGGCACCACCGTCACCTCTCGCGGGGCAGCGCCGGCGCGGGCGATGGTGAGCATCACGGCCTGATCGGCGGTGCCTTCCAGATAACGCTGGATATCCTCGGTGCCACTCACCACCGCGCCATTGACGGCCGTGATGCAATCGCCGGCCTTCACATCCAGGCCGGGGCGGGCGAGCGGGGCCTTGATATCGGGCGTCCAGGTGCCGCCATCGTGGATGCGCGCCAGGCACCAGCGGCCATCCTTGATTTCATAGTCCGCGCCGAGCAGGCCACCGGGGACGCGCTTCGCCGCCGGGATGGCGCCGCCGCCGCCGCGCAAGTGGCCGATGGAAAAGCCGGTGAGCGCTTCGTGGAAGAGATAGTTCAGATCCCCGCGCGACTGGATGCCGGGGAGGAACGCGGCCAGCGATTTTTCCGCCGCCGCCAGATCATAGCCGTGGAAATTGGGATCATAGAAATAGGCGCGCTGCACCCGCCACACTTCGCGATACATCTGCGCCCATTCCGCCGCCGGATCGATGCGGGCCATCAGGGCATCGGTTTTGACGCGGGTATCGGGATCGCTGGCCTTGAACGGCTTGGCGGCATCGGCGACCAGCCAGGTGGATTGCCCGGCCGGATTGGGCGGTGTGCGCACCAGCAATTTGGTGCCGTCGGCCGACAGGCTGAACTGTTGCGCCTTGTCGAACAATGTCTCGGTTTTCTTGCCTTCCAGTTGCCAGCGCAGCAGCGTCGCGCCGGGGCGTTCATCGGCATCCACGTCGAGCGGTTCGTTGGCACGCAGCAGCCAGAGCACGCCGCCCTTGCCCGCCACCAGATTGCGATAATCCGCCACCGGAAGTGGCAGTGCCGTCAGCCGCCGGCTCACCGCCGGCAGCGAAAGGCCAGCAATGTCCACCCGAATTGGCGTGATTGCAGGCGTGGCGGGCTTTTTCGGATCAGCCTTCTTGTCGGGCGCGGCGGCGGGCGGGGGCGCTTTTTCGTCCCCCAGTTCCGGCGCCAGCGGCGATGGCGTGCCTTCGGCCAGGGCCAGCGCCCACACGCTCATGGTCGGCTGATAGACATCAGACGACATGTCGAGCGGGTAGATGGTGCCGCCAGCATTGTTGGAACTGAGGAAATACAGATACTTGCCGTCGCGATCGAAGCTGGGATCGCTGGCCATCGCCATTGCATCGGTGATCTGGGTGGCTTTGCCGGTGGCGACGTCGTGCAGCATCAGCACCGGGAAATGATTGCCGGAAACTCGTGCATAAACAAACCATTGGCCATCAGGAGACCAGGCCATGCCCCGCGCCGCGGTGGCAAAGCCGCCAAATTCATCGGGCGGGCCGGCAGCGCTGAGCTTGCCCGTCGCCAGATTGAGGATCCACGTGTTCAAGCGATTGTCTTTGAAGGCAATATGCTTGCCATCCGGCGCCCACAGCGGATCGGAATAATAGGCCGGTTCCGGCGCGAGGGCATATTTCTTCACCGCCTTGCCGGCCCCCTGCTGGGACGCGACATGCAAGGCATAAAGCCCTGATTCATCAGAGAAATAGGCGATGGACTGGCCATCCGGGCTCCAGACGGGTGAGCGCTCCATGGTGCCGGGGGTGGCGGTGATGGTACGGATCATCCCTTCCTTCACCGGCACCGTGATGATCTCGCCATGGGCCTCTACCGCCGCCCTGATGCCGGTGGGGGAAATCGCCACATCGCGCACCTCGGCCGCGACACTGGCCACGCGCGGGCGCACATCGGGCATGTCGCCATCCAGATCGATGGAAACGGCCACGGGTTCAGCGCCGGGGGTCAGCGTGAAGATCGTACCAAGTCGATCAAAAACCAGCTGTTTTCCATCGGTGGAAAGGCTGCGGATATCGGAACCGCGGTTCTGCCAGACCAGCGACGCCTGCTCGCTCGCCGGATCAAAGCGATAGACGCTAACCGGCCCCTTGCGGCCCGACAGGAAATAGACCTGGCCGCCCAACCACACCGGCGAGAAATCCGCGCCGCCATCCAGCGGAATCTTTTGGGTTTTCAGGCCGTTCAGTTCCGTGATCCACACCGCGCCCGTAAGCCCGCCACGATAATTGCCCCAGGCGGTGTAGCGGGTGTGGTTGAAGGAAAAGCCCTGTTCCTGAGGGGTGTAGGCAATGGATTTGCCATCGGGGGACACCATCCCCGCCGACGCTATCGGCAGCGGCAGCGCGCTGGCGGCACCGCCATTGGTCGAGACCTGCCACAAGCGGGTGTAGCGGCTGGCGGAATCGCGGTTGGACCGAAACAGAACGCGTGCGCCGTCGGTCGTCCAGCCTACGGCGGCATCGCCGGCCGGGTGGAACGTCAGCCGCTTCGGCACACCGCCAGCGACCGGCACGGTGAAGACATCGGTGTTGCCATCATATTCGCCCGTGAAGGCAATGGCTTGCCCATCAGGCGAGAAGCTCGGTGCCTGCTCGATACCGACGCCGGTGGTGAGACGCAGCGCCTTGCCGCCGCCGCGCGGAGCCACCCACAGATCGCCGCCCGACACGAAGGCGAGGTGCGTCGCGCTGAGCACCGGCGATTGCAGCAGCCGAGCCGGGCTGGCAGCCTGCGCCGACGTTGCCAGCCCCAAAGCCAGCATGCCAACACCCATCCAGCGCTGCCTGTTCATCGCGAAATCCCCCAAATAATTGATTGGCGCGAAACGTGGCAGCCTGTGTTGCGTGCGTCAATCACTCCCACCACGGGACGCCGGGCGGCAGATCGGCACTGGCCTTGCCGGGGAAGCAGGGCGCGCGCTTTTCAAGGAAAGCCGCCACGCCTTCCTTAACATCGGGCCCGCCGCCCAGGGCGATGTTCCACGCTGCATCCACCCCCAACGCGTCTTCCGGCCCGGCGGTACCGCCCAGCCGCCACAGCATGGCGCGGGCCAGCGCGATGGCGACGGGCGCGGTGCCGTCACTGAATTCCGCGGCGATGGCGCGGGCGCGGGGCAGCAACTGATCCGGCGGCACCACCTCGCTCACCAGCCCGCCCGCCAGTGCTTCGGCGGCGTCGAACACCCGTCCCGAAAGGCACCAGCGCAGCGCCTGCGGCAGGCCGACCAGGCGCGGCAGGAACCAGGCGCTGCCGGCTTCCGGCACCAGGCCTCGCCGGGCAAAGACGAAGCCGATGCGCGCGCCTTCCGCCGCGATGCGTACGTCACATGGCAGGGTGAGCGTGATACCGACACCCACCGCCGGGCCATTGATGACGGCGATGATCGGCTTCTTCGATTCGAAAAGGGCATGGATGAAACTGTCGTGGGTGCCGCGCCGCGCCGCACCAAAATTGCCGGCCCCTTCGCCCGCCATGTCAAAGCTTTCCGCTCCGGCCGACACGTCCGCCCCGGCGCAAAAGGCGCGGCCGGCCCCGGTGATGATGATGGCGCGGATGGCGTCATCCTCGCTCGCAGCGCGCACCGCACGAGCCAGCGCCCGGCCCATCGCATCGGTATAGGCGTTCAATTTTTCCGGCCGATCAAGTGTGATCGTCATCACCCCGGCTTCGTTGCTGACAGTCAGCCCATCTTGCGCCATCATCGCCTCCCTTGCCTGGCCATGCTGCGCCGGAGACTTGGGAGCAGCAACGACTGCTTTGGGGAGGAAACATGCTGCGCTTGCGCCAGATTGCGATGGTTGCGCCAGATCTGGCGCCGGTGGAGGAAGTGGTTGGCCAGATGCTGGCTGCCGAAGTTTGCTACCGCGATCCCGGTGTGGGCAAATACGGCCTGCACAACGCGCTGTGGGCGCTGGGCGGTACATTTCTGGAGGCGCTGGCGCCCTTGCAGGAAAACACCACCGCTGGCCGCTACATGGCCCGGCGTGGCGGTGCGACGGGTTACATGGTGATTCTCGACACCGATGAACTTGCTCCCGTGCGCGACCGGCTAACGGCACAAGGTACGCGCATCGTTGAGGATCTGACCGTCGGCGACGCCGCTCTGCATGCCACCGCACTGCACCTGCACCCGCGTGATACCGGCGGCTGCCTGCTCTCCATCGATCATCACGGGCCAGACGGCGGCATGATGGGCAGTTACATGTGGGCCGGCAGCGCTTGGCACGCCCAAGCCAACGCCAGCCTTGCCATCAGCGGCGCGATGATGACCTGCGATGACCCGACCGCCACCGCGTCGCGCTGGAGCCATATTCTTGACCGGCCTGCTGTGCCGCATAGCGCTGGCTGGCGTATCACTCTGGATAATGCTGCGCTGGATTTCATGCCAAACATTGGTCCGGCCGGCGAAGGGCTGGCGGCGATCCGCCTTACCGGCCTCAACGCCCCGGCCCGCAGTTGCGGCCTCGATTTTCTTCCGGAGACCAACCAATGAGCTACGAAACCGGCACCGAAGACCTGCTGGCCAGCGTCGTTGACGGCGTACTTACACTCACCTTAAACCGCCCGGCGGCGCGCAATGCGCTGTCGCGCGCCATGCTCGACGGGCTGGCGCGACTGCTAGGCGAGGCGGAGGCTGATCCGGCCATCGGCGCGATTGTGATCACCGGTGCCGGAGGCGCGTTCTGCGCCGGCGGCGACGTGAAGGGCATGGCGGCGCGCAATGAAAGCGGCGAGCCTGAACCCATCGATGTCGCCATCGCCCGCCAGCGCCGCAACCAGCGCGAAACCGCCGGGCGCCTGCATGCCATGCCGAAACCCACCATTGCCGCCATCCCCGGCGCGGCGGCCGGCGCTGGTCTCAGCATGGCGCTGGCCTGCGATCTGCGCGTGATGGCCGACACGGCCTTCATGACGACCGCCTTCGCCAAGGTCGGCTTTTCCGGCGATTATGGCGGCACCTATTTCCTCACCCAATTGGTGGGCGCGGCCAAGGCGCGGGAGATGTATTTCCTCTCCGACCGGGTCGATGCTGCCGAGGCGCTGCGACTGGGGCTGGTCAACCGCGTGGTGCCGGCCGACGCCCTGCTCACCGAAGCCCAGGCGCTGGCCACGCGATTGGCCGCCGGCCCGCGCGTGGCCTATCGCTACATGAAAGAGAATCTCAACCGCGCCTTCTCCGGCGGCGACATGGATGATTGCCTGGACCTGGAGGCCACCCACCATGTCCATTGCGGGCTGACAGAAGATCACAGGGACGCGGCGAAGGCCTTCGTGGAAAAACGCGCGCCGGTGTTTAAGGGGCGTTAGGCTAACATCCCCAGCTTGCGGGCAAAGTCCGCCACCATTTGCGCATGCCGCTCCGGCGCTTCCTCATGCGCAAGGTGGCCTAGGCCGGGCAGGCCGTGATGCTCGGCGCTGGTGCCGTGATGGGCAAGGCGCTGCGCGACGATGTGGCTTGTGGAAGGCGGCACGGTCTTGTCGCGCTCGCCGTGCAGCAGCAGCACCGGGCATTTGATATGAGCGATGCTGCGCTCGATCGTGTCCAGATCCCAGTGCGCCATCAACGACAGCGCACCGCCGGTGTGGCCGGGATTGCGGAACAGGCGTTCGTAATAGGCCACCTGCTCGCGGCTGGAGTGCGAGCCGGTCCAGCGCTTGAGCAGATCAGGCATCGACTGAAAGCGGGTGGTGAACGAGAAGATCGACGGCATGAACGGGTTGACGAACAGCGCCTTGGCCAGACTGGGATAGGCCTTGCCCATACCCTCGAACGGCAGCAGCGCTCCACCCAGCGAGACGATGGCTTGCGGCTGCAGATGGCCGCCCGCCGCCAGCATGAACGCAATTGCCGCTCCTACGCTATGGCCCAGGATCAGCGCCGGTTGCATACCCAATTCGGCCAGCAACACGCCCAGCGCCTTGGCAACATTGTCCGGATCCGGCGAATAGAGCTTCTGGGTAAAACCGTGACCGGGCAGATCCGGAATGACCAATCGGAAATGCGGCGCCAACAGCGGCGCCAGGCCGGCGAAACTGTGCGTGGTCGCCCCGGTACCGTGGATCAGCAGCAGGACCGGTGCATCCTCTGGCCCGGTGATCTGCACGTGATATTTCACACCGCCGGCGGTGACGAACTGGCTCCATTCCTTATTCGGCACATGACGGCCATCAATATCCCAACGCATCAGACCGCCCCACCACTCGCGGCCTTCACCGCCGCTACCACTGACTTGGCATCAACCCGCGGCAGTGTCACCAGCCGGGCCCCCATCGCATTTGCCAGTTCCGTTCCCTGCGGGCGCGGACGCGGGCTGCAATCAATAAAAACGCACGCGATCCCGCTGGCGCGATAGGCGCGTGCCGAAGCCAGCGCCGCGTCCTGCGGGCTTTGGCCGGCGTTGCCGCCAACATTGGCCCTGCCATCGGTAAGCACCACGACCAGCGGCGTGCGGCCCCTGCCCTTCTCGGCTTCGGCCAACTTGCGGGCGAGATCGAGCCCGGCGGCAATCGGCGTCCCGCCGCCACCGGCCAGCCCGGCCAGTTCCTTCTTGGCGCGCGGCAGGCTGCGGGTGGGCGGCAGCGCCAATGCGGCTTCCGTGCCGCGGAAGGCGACCAGCGCCACTTCAGCGCGTTTCACATAGGCTTCGGCAAGCAACAGTTCGACCGCGCCCTTGGCCTCAGCCAGGCGCGCGAACGCCGCCGAGCCACTGGCATCAACGGCAAAAATGGTGGTCGATTGCGTCTGCGCGATGAAGCGACGGATGCGCAAATCGTCAGTGCGAATGGCGAGGCGGCCGTCTTCGCGGACGGGGCGGATCTTCTGCCAAGGGGCAGCGGTCTTGATGGTTTCAATCAGCGCCAGCCGCGCGCCGCGGCCCGGCATTCCTGGCCGCACGCCAGCCGGGCGCCCGCTCGTGATGCTTTTCTGCTTGGCGCCGGATGAACCGCTGGCCTTGGGTGCCTTGCCCATGGTGCCCGCAGCCAGCGCATCGAGCAGGCCCGGCGGCAGCGCGGTTTGTGCCGCATCCAGGATCATGTCGGTCGGATCAAATGGCGGCGGTTCCGGCTGCTCCTGATCGTCGCCCTGGTTGTCGTCGCTGGGCGGCGGTGGAGGCGGCGGCTCTTCCGGCGGCGGCTGGTCGTCGGGCTGTTCTTCGGGAGGTGGCGGTTCCTCTTCAGGTGGCGGTGGCAGGCGGGTGGCGCGCGGCCCAAGGACCAGCGCGGCGGCAGCGGCCATGTCCGCCTCACGCAGCTGCTCGATATCATCTGGCCGGTCATCGGCACGGGCATGGGCGCGGGCAACACGCACCGCCATGATCGGCGCGCGCACCGACGCGATGCCCAGCGCGGCCGCCGCCACGGCCAGAGCGGTTTCTGGGTCCTTGGCGATCGCGCCGGGCTCGGCCAGCATTTCCAGCGGTGGTGGCGGCGCTTCACCGGCGATCAGGGACGCCATGTCCAGCCGCACGCTGTTCAGATCGATATGAATGGCCAGTCGGTCAGCCAGGCCCTGCGGAATCCGTTCCCGATCCGCATCTTCGGGATCGCCTTCGTCGAACAGCACCAGCGGCGGCGCGCCATCGTCGATCGCCGTGGCCAGCCGCGCCGCCAGCGCCGGATTGAGTCGCTCCGCCATCGGCACCACCAACGCCTTGCCTTGGGCATCAGCCAATATGCCGGCGCGGTGCACGGGTTTGCCGCTGGCCAATGTCGCCGTCAGGTCCAGCCCGCCATCCATGGCTTCGGCATCGGCGCTGGCCGGCAAGCGGCGGGTGGGGACGACTAGATTCAGTGCATCGGCCCAGGCATCGCGTACCGGGCCGGGGCGGGCGCGCAGCAGGATGCCTCCAACTGCATTGCCGGCCGCCACCAACACGTCGATCGCCGCCAGCGCCAGCGCCCAGCGTTCTCCCGACGTGTCACTCTCCCCTTCAGGGGTCATGCCGGGATAAGTTCCGCGATGGCGCGGGTGATGCGGGCGGTGGAGCCGGTGTCATCCAGCACATTGCGGCGCAGGCGGTGGCGCAGTGCCATCGTCGCCACTTCAGCCAGATGATGGGGCTTCACATGCTTTTTGCCGGCCAATGCCGCCTGCGCGCGGGCGGCACGCAGCAGGGTCAGTTCCCCGCGCAGGCCATCAGCACCCACCGCCGAGCAGAGCTGTGCACCCAAGCCCAGCATTTCGTCTTCCACCTGCACTTTGGGCAGCAGCTTGCGGGCCTTGGCGATGGCTTCCAGCGTGTCCTGCTCACTGTCTTCAAACTCGGCCACAAAGCTGACTGGATCGCGGTCGAAGCGGTCGCAACGCTTCACGATCTCGATGCGGTCGCCAATGTCGGTCGGGGTGCGCACATCGACGCTGAGGCCGAACCGGTCGAGCAACTGCGGGCGCAGTTCACCTTCTTCCGGGTTGCCGCTGCCCACAAGGATGAAGCGCGCCGGGTGACGGATCGAAAGCCCCTCGCGTTCGACGACGTTGGTACCCGACACGGCAACATCGAGCAGAAGATCGACAAGATGGTCTTCAAGCAGGTTGATTTCGTCGATATAGAGAAAACCGCGATTGGCCTTGGCCAGCAGGCCGGGTTCAAAGCGCTTTTCGCCCGTGGCCAATGCACGTTCGAGATCGAGGCTGCCGACAACGCGATCTTCCGTGGCGCCCAGCGGCAGATCAACGAAGGGCACGGCGCTTTCCTCGACGTGCTTGCCGGCGCGTTCTCGGCAGCCTTCGATGCAGGGGCTGCGATCATCGGGGGCACATTTGTAGCGGCAGCCGGGCACGACCTTCATTGGCGGCAACAGGCCGGCCAGCGCGCGCACGGCGGTGGATTTGCCGGTGCCGCGATCGCCGAACACCATCACGCCGCCCAGCCGCGGTTCCACGGCGGCGAGCAGCAGCGCCTGCTTCATCTCGGCCTGGCCAACAATGGCGGTGAACGGAAACGGAGTGCGCGCGGGCGTTGCCATGGCTGTTGCCTTAAGCGGCGGGCCGCCTTGCTGCAAGCCGGTCGGCGATGTGTCGCGCCAGACAGTACTCCCGGCCAGTTTTACAAATCGTTACTATTGAGTTAAATTTTCTGCAGTGTTGAGTCGGGGGTATGTAGCATGAGTAAGATTTTGGGTTTGGCCGTGAGTGCCACACTGCTGGCGGCATCGCCGGCGCTGGCGATCACCAATCTGGTGAGCAACGGCAGTTTCGAGAACGGTCTCGCCAGCTGGACAATCGGTGGCAGCGACGGCCAGAATTTCCCGCCAGTCGCCATTTTCTACAATAGCGCATCGGCCTATCCGATTGGTGCCTTCGGCGAGCCGGTCCCGCCCGACAACAGCGTGTCGAACAGCCCGGATGCCGTTGGCCAGCGCGCCGCCTATTTCGTCACCGATCTGGCGCGTGCGCAGTCGCTGTCGCAAACCATCTTCCTGACGCCGGGCCGCTATGAGTTCGGCTTCTCGGCCTTCGCGCCGCAGAATGGCTACAACAACGCCGGCGATGCCCGCTTCCAGGCCACGATCCTGGGCACCACGGTCGCCAATTATCTGGTGTCGACTGGCCCGGTGCGCACATGGCAGGCCTTCACCAGCCAGACCACGATCCAGACCGCCGGCCTATACACGGTGAACTTCCAGTTCGACACCAACCTCAATCCGTCGAAAGACATCGTGATCGACCGCGTTTATGTGGGCTCGGTGCCAGAACCGGAGAGTTGGGCGATGTTGCTCGCCGGCTTTGGCCTGATTGGCCTGATGCGCCGCCGCTCGAACAGCGCCACGGTGGTTTCCGCCTGAACCTTCACGTCTTGGGCCGATAAAAGAGAACCCCGCAGCGCCAAACGGCCTGCGGGGTTTCTGCTTTTCGGGACACGCGAATCCAAGGCTCAGCCGAATGGCGCGTCAATACTGCGCGGCGGCGTGCTGAACCACTGCGGCCCAGCATCGGTCATGTGGAAGCAATCCTCCAGCCGGATGCCGAACCGACCGGGCAGATAGAGGCCCGGCTCGTTGGAGAAGCACATGCCCGGTGCCAGCGGCGTTGCCTCGTTGTGCACCAGGTTTACCGGTTCATGCCCGTCCATGCCGATGCCATGTCCGGTGCGGTGCGACAGGCCAGGCAACTGGTAGCGCGGCCCGAAGCCTTTCGATTCATAGAAGGCGCGCGCGGCGTCGTCCACGGCTCCGGCCGGCGTGCCCAATTGAGCGGCAGCGAGCGCACGTTGCTGGCCTTCCGCCACGATATCCCACACCCGTCGCACGTCGTCGGGCACACGGCCGAACACGAAGCTGCGCGAGATGTCAGAGGCATAGCCGCCGACGCTGCAGCCGCAATCGATCAGCACCACCTCTCCCTCGCGCACGGCCTGCGGCTTCGCCGAGCCGTGCGGATAGGCCGACGCCTCGCCCAGCAGCACCAGCCCGTCGCTCGCCTTGCCGCCCAGCGCCGCAGTTGCGGCATCGATCAACGCTGCGATGTCACCCGGGGTCATGCCGGCGCGGATGCGCTGCCAGGCCCAACGCTGGGCGGCCAACGTCACATCACTGGCCGCCTGCATCAATGCGATTTCGGTCGCGGTCTTCACCATGCGGCAGGCGCGCACCACCGGGTTGGCCGACGCGATCCGCGCCTGCGGCACACGCCGCGCAAGGCCATCACTGATAAAGAAGCGCACCGTCTCCTCGATGCCGATGGCGGAAGTGGCGCCGCCGGCCTGGCGCAACGCTTCGGCGACGAGTGCCAGAGGGTCCTCGTCCTCCTGCCACACGCGCACGTCGGCCGGAACGCCCAGACTCTGACGGATCGAGGGCTCTTCGAAAAAGGGCGTAACGATCACCGGCTGGCCGCTGGCCGGGATGATGGCCGCTGTCACCCGCTCGCTGCGCCACCACTTGATGCCGGTGAAATAGTCCAGGCTCGATCCCGGCTCGACGACGATCGCCGCCATGCCCGCCTTGGCCATCAACGCCTGCGCCCGGGCGATGCGAGCGGCGCGTTCGGCCGCGTGGATCGGCTTGAGGCCGCTTGTGATTGGCGTGAGCCCGCTGGTGTCGACGGCGGCAGCGCGCAAAGGTCCCGGCAAGGCAGCCAACCCGGCAAGACCAAGGGCGGCAGCAGCGAAGCGGCGGCGGTTCGGGCGAAGATCGATCATCACCCAAGCCTCGCAGCTTGAGTCATAAAAGCAAGAGGGGGCGCCGCCAGGCCGGCGACGCCCCCACGTTTCAGAAATCCTGACGGATCAGAAATCCTTGCGGAGCGTCACGAAAAACTGGCGCGGCGCGGCCGGCAGCAGCGTCTGGTTGTCGCCAGAAAAGCCGAAGCCGTTGGAACCGATGGTGGCGACATAACGGCGATCAAACAAGTTGGTGACCGTGCCTTCGATCGCCAGATTGTTCAGCCAGCGATTGTCGCTGGTGAAGCGATAACCGAGCTTGCCATCGACCACGACGCGGCCGGAGACTTCGCGATCGTTGGAGAAGGTGAAGAACCGGCCCGACATGGCGTTGGCATTGGCGCGACCGTAGAATGCGCCATCGTCATAGGCCAGTTCCAGGTTGGCGATGCTGCGCGGGCTGTCGACCACCGTCTTACCGCGAATTGCCTGCACCACGGCGCCAGCGGCATTGCGAACGTCATCGCGGTAAGTGTTTTCATTGTAGGCATAGCTGGCGGTGACGGTGAACGCCTTCACCGGCTGCCATTGCAGGCCAATTTCCACACCCAGTGAGCGCACATCGCCGACGTTGGACAGCAAGGACGCATTGCCGACAATGCCCGGACCCTGCGGGATGGAGAGCAGCCGGTTGGAGAAATTGACCAGGTAAGCGGCGATCACGCCGTTCACCTTGCCTTCGCCAAAGCGGAAGCCGCCTTCGAAGGTGTTGGTCTTCTCCGGGCGCAACTGGCTGGAGATCACACCAAAGCCGGCGGCCGAGGTGGCAAACGGACCGGTGGTCGCCGCCGCGGTGAAGGCGCGCTGGTTCTGGGTGAAGCTGGCGAACAGTTCGTTGCCGCCGCCCAACTTGTAGAGCAGGCCGACCTGCGGAAGGAACAGATCCTCTGCCTTGATGCGGCCCAGCGCCAGCGGGCCTGGCACCGGATTAATCGCTTCGGCGCGCAGTTTCACGCTCTGGCCCTTGAAGCCGGCGGTGACGATGAAATCCTCGGTCACTTCCCACTGATCTTGAACCGCGAACTGGAAGGTGCGGGTGCTGTAATCGTTATTCCACTGCGTGAAGAACGGGTTCGATTGATAGGTCAGGGCGCTGGTCAGCGGCACGGTCTGGCTGGTGCCCATGTCGTAGAAGCGGCGGGCCTGTTCGAAATCGTTGTTTTCGTACCAGACATTCAGGCGCAGCGTGTTGCTGCCGAACTCGGCCGTCAGATCGCCGATCACGCCGATGCGCGCGATTTCATATTCGGTGGTGCGGAAGCTGAGCGGCAGGCCGCCCGGGCTGGCGCGATACGGCGTGATCCACGAACCCTGGCCCTTGTTGCTGTGGTAATAGGCCTGGATGCCGCCCTTCACCTTGTCGGTGAAATCATGTTCGACGCGGCCACCGGCCAGCCAATCGCGGCGCAGGCCGGCAGCATCATAATAGGTATCATCGACAAAGCGGATCGGCGCCGGATAGGTTGTGCCGAAACTGTTGGGCGCGACCACCACGCCGGTGTCGCCGCGGTTGGCACCGACAAAGGCGATGCGCACGGCGGTCGGCCAATCATTGGCGATATTGTCAAAGAACGGACCGAGACGACCCAGCATTTCCTGATTGAAATCCTGGTAATCGCTTTCCTTGCGGTCGCTAAAGTTCAGGAAGGCGCTGAAGCGGGTCGAGGCGGTCGCATCGGTGGCGATCTTGGCGTTGATCTGGGTCGAGCGCTGCGGACCAAAGCCCTTCCACTTGTCGGCACTGATGTGCGCGCCGCTGATGTAGGCCGACACACCGCCGAGATCACCGGTGTCGAGCGTGCCGTAAACGCGGAACGTATTGCTGTCGCCAAAGGTGGCGTTGCCGGCAATGCCGAGTTCCTGCTGGGGCGCGCGGCTGAAGAATTCGATGGTGCCGCCCAGGTTGGAGGTGGAGGCGGTGCCGAGCGCGCCGGCGCCTTGGCTGACGCGGGTGGTGCCGATATTGTCGGCGATGATGGCGCGGCTGATATGAAGGCCGTTGGTGTTGCCATAGCTCATGTCGCCCAGCGGCACGCCATCCAGCGTGAAACCAAGCTGGTTCTGGTTGAAACCGCGCAGCGTGATGCGGGTCGACCATTCATAGACACCGAACGGATCGGCCGACTGGAAATTGACGCCCGGCAGCTTCTGGATGGCGACAAAGGGGCTGCCGCCCGGAACGGTCAGCTTGATGTCATCGGCCTTGATCTCGGTGACCTGACGCACCTCACCCTTACCGTACACGACGATCTCGGCATCTTCGACCACGGCATCAGCACCAGCGGCCTCAGCAGCCTCGGCTGCAGCGGTGACAATGACGGGTTGGGCAAACACCGGCCCGGCAAAGGCGGCGCTGGCAAGAAGGGCGAAGCGGTGGAGAGAAAGGCGCATATTTGGGTTCCCCGGTTGTTGATTGCCGGGCAGCCCGTGACAGGTGAATGTTGCGCCGCGATGCCAATTGGGTGACGGCACGGCTGCAATCAGATGGCGGATTGGTGACGTGTCCGCCAGGCAACAGGGCGAAAGCCATGCCTGAAAGCAAAGGGCCCGGCAGTTTTGCTGCCGAGCCCTTGGCATCTTTGCGGACTGCGGCGCCTCAGGCGGCTGCTTCAACCCGGTGCAGGGCGCACTGGCCCCAGATATCGGAAAGCGCCTTCACCAGCTGCTCGATGTCGTCATCACTATGCACAGGGCTGGGCGTGATGCGCAGACGTTCCGTGCCAACGGGGACGGTCGGATAATTGATCGGCTGCACATAGATGCCGTGATTTTCCATCAGCCAGTCGCTGATCATCTTGGCCTTCTTGGCGTCGCCCACCATCACCGGGATGATGTGGCTGGGATTGTCGAGCTGCGGAATGCCGGTGGCACGCAAGGCGGCGCGCACCTTGGCCACGCGCTCCTGCTGACGCTTGCGTTCGAACGGGCTTTCCTTGAGATGCTTGACCGAAGCCAGCGCACCGGCGGCAATCGACGGGGGCAGCGCCGTGGTGAAGATGAAACCGGAGGCGAAGCTGCGCACGAAATCGCACAGCGCCTTGGACGCCGCGATATAGCCACCAACGACACCATAGGCCTTGGCCAGCGTGCCTTCGATCACGGTCAGTTCGTCCATCAGGCCTTCGCGTTCGGCAACGCCGCCGCCGCGCGCGCCATACATGCCAACGGCATGGACTTCGTCGATATAGGTCATGGCGCCATGCTTCTTGGCCACGTCGCAAATGTCCTTGATGGGCGCGATGTCGCCATCCATCGAATAGACACTTTCAAACGCCACCAGCTTGGGCACTTCCGGACCATACTGGCTCAGCAGCCGGTCCAGATCCTCCGCGTCATTGTGCTTGAACACATGGCACTTGGCGCGGCTGTGGCGGATGCCTTCGATCATGGAGGCATGGTTCAGCGCGTCGGAGAAGACAACGCAGCCGGGAATCTTGGAGGCCAGCGTGGACAGCGCCGCCCAGTTCGAGACATAGCCCGAGGTGAACAGCAGCGCATCTTCCTTGCCGTGCAGATCCGCCAATTCCAGTTCGAGCTGGCGGTGCACGTGCATGGTACCGGAGATGTTGCGGGTGCCGCCAGCGCCGGCACCCGACCGGTCCAGTTCTTCATGCATAGCGGCAAGCACATCCGGGTGCTGGCCCATGCCGAGATAATCGTTGGAGCACCACACCGTCACATCCTGGGTGCGGCCGTCCTCCAGATAGCGGGTGGCATGCGGGTAATCACCCTGGTGCCGCTGCAATTCGGCAAACACGCGGTAATTGCCGCGTTCTTTCAAGCCGTCCAGCGCCGCCTGGAAGTGAGCTTCAAAGTCCATTCATCTTCTCCCGGCGCTGTTCATTGCACGGCGTTTTGTCGCACCGCAAGCGGATTCGTGTCGGTTTGAGCCGACATTGTGACAGGTTCGTTAGCCGATTTCTGCAGACGCTGTCTCGCCTGTTCGGGCATTGCCCAGCGGAAGATTGCCGTGTCCTGCCACGGCACCACCAGGAACCCATGTTCAAGGAAGGCTAGCGCCACTAGGGCAAAGGCCAGCGCATAGCCAGTAGCAATACCGCCGCGGCTACTGAGCGCCAGATCAGCCAACCACGCCGCCAGCACGGCAATGCCCGACACAGACAGGATGAAGATCCAGCGCGGCGGCGCGATGCGGAAATAGCTGGCCAGATAGCGCATGTGATCCGGCATCATCTCGGTCGACAGATGGGGCACACCGGCGAAAATATTGAACTTGGCCGAAAGCCGCATGACGAACAGCAGCAGGAAGGTGAGCGTCGCGGTCTGGTTCGGCTTGCCCCAGGTGGCCGCCGCCATCACCAGCAGACACACGAACATCGCCACTTCATGATAGATCAGGGTGGCGGCCGCCAGCCGGAAGCGCCGCCAGCCGCGCGCATCGGGCGGGCAGGGATTGCGGTTAGGTCCAGTGACAAAGCCCATCAGGAACGACAGTTCGTGCCAGCCCCACAACACCAGCGCACAGGCGAAGGCGACATAAGCCGCCCAGGCACTGGTCTCCTCGGCCGTGGCGATGATGCCGCCCATGGCAAAGCCCGACGCGACCGAAGCCAGCGTGATGCTTACCGGCCAGGTGTGGCTGGGCAGCTTATCCAGCCACAGCACGAAGCCGGTGGCCACAAACCACAGCACGGTCGCAAACAGCAGAGGCAGTGCAAACTCGGTCACGACCCGCCCGCGCTTACCAGACCGGCGCCATGCGCACGTTGGGGGTGACCGCCATCTTGTCCACCGGGTGGAGATAGAGGCGGGCGAAGGTGGCAGCTGCCTTCAGCGACAGGCCGACGCGCTTGATGCTGCCCATCAGGCCGCCCTGCGCAACGGCGGCGTCAATAGCGTCGCTGGTCTCGCGCATGGATTCCAACAGGGCGCGATAGGTCGGTGCATCGCTCTGCACGCCGATCGGGAAAACCTGGCGGGTGATGTCGGTGGTGATACGAAAGACCTTGAAACCGAAGTCGGTCGGATTGATGCCAAAGGCGTTGTACAGCACCGGCCGCTTGTGATCGCGCACATACATGGTGGCATAGACCGCGTTCAGGAAGAAGCGGATCCACAGCACGTTGAGACCAGAGGTGAGCTTGGGATCCGACCGCATCAGCAGCGCGAAGGCCTCACCGTGGCGATACTCGTCGTTGCACCATTCCTGGAACCACTTGAAGATCGGGTGGAAGCGCTTTTCCGGATGGGCCTCCAAGTGGCGGTGGATAGTGATGTACCGGGCGTAGCCAATCTTTTCCGACAGATAGGTGGCGTAGAAGATGAACTTCGGCCGGAAATAGGTATATTTCTTGGTCTTGGTCAGGAACCCGAGATCGATACCGATACCGGCGTCCTTCAGGCTGTCGTTGATGAAACCCGCATGGCGGCTCTCATCGCGGGCCATGAGCTTGAACAGCGCCTTGGCATCCGGGTTCTTCATGCGCTTGGTGATCTCGGCATACAGGATGCAGCCGGAAAACTCCGACGTCATCGACGAGACCAGGAAATCAATGAACTCCGGCTTCAGTTCCGGGTCCATTGCGGCGATCACGCCATCAAATTCCGGCGTGCGCTTGAAATGCTTCTTGTTGGGATCGGCGTTCATCTCGTCGATCAGGCTGTCCCACTCGGCGCGCACACCCGATACGTCGATCTTGTCCATCGCGTCATAATCGGTGGTGTAGAAGCGCGGGCTCAGCACGGTTTCCTGGCGCGCAATCGCCAGCGCATCATCCTTGGTGATTTCACCGCCGGCCTTGATGGGGGTGATTGCGTTCATCACGACTTCTCCGAGCTGAAGGTGATTTCGTAGAGTTCGGTCAATTCCAACTGGGCCTTCATCCTGGTCCACAGCCGGCCAAAGGGGGTGGCTTTCCACACCGTTACCGGGCGGCGCAGGGTGACGCGCTCACCAAACGGCAGCTTCACCGCGGCACCGTGCACCTTCACCTGATCACCCGGGCCCAGTTCGATATCACCATCCAGTTCGACATGCGCGTGCAGGTTGTCGAACGTGTGCTCGATCTCGATCGTGCACTGGGTATCAAGACGATCGCGGGTGAAGAGGCCCATCAGGCACCTCCCGCCAGAAACGGCATCGACGATTGCACCGGTGCTTTCGGAATGATCGGCTGATCGGGCACGCCGCTGCCACCAGGCTGATAGGGGACAAGCAATTGCGCGAAGGCGGCGCGGTTGGTGCTGCCAAAACTTCCCAGTTCAAGGATCCGCCCGGTGGAGGTGTCGGTTAGCGTCAGGGCGCCATCGGCCCATTGCGCCACTGTCACCGATCCGGCGCGATCAACCTGCTTCAGGCGGCGTTCGCGCATCATGCCGCGCATGACGCCGCGAATGAAACCGGTGTTGCTGCCCGGCGGGAAGATGAACACCAATCTGCCGGCCGCCACATCGGTGACCAGCAACGCGCCATCAGCGCGGTCTTCGAAACGGAACTCGCGGGCCACCTGCACCGCCACTTGCCGCCGTTCCCGCGATTGCGGCGCGGTTTCTGGAGCCGGCAGCACACCCAGCCGGATGCTGCCCACCGTAACGATCGAAATGGCAATCAAAGCACCGGCGGCATAAAGCGCCGATTTGGGGAAGCGTTCGTTGGTGAATTCACCACTCATGCTGCTGCCCCTACCATGGCGGGGGCCGGCACAGCATCCGTGTTTGCCGCAACGCGGTCCGGATCTGCCTTGGCCAGCGCATCGGCGAGCTGTGGCACGAAGTTTTCCGGGACGGATCGCAACATCGGCTGCGGCGAACCGAATTTCCACGGCCTCACGTGCGGCCACATCTGCAGATAGGCCAACGGGAACCGCACCGTGGGCGTGAGCGAGACATCCACCATGCCGGTGCCGGCCGGCTTGACATCGGCTTTGCCCACCAGTGACAGTGGCACGTTCACGCATTTCGGCAGCGCCACGCCAAAGCGGAGCACCACGCGCTTGTTTGTGAGCGTGTAGATGGTGGATTTCGCCTGCGCCCTTGCCAGCACCGCCAGCACGCCCAGGCCAAGCAAGGCAACTGCCAAGGTGGTGGCCGCGCCCACCACACCGGTGCCGCCGGCCACGAAGGCCAGACTGGCAACAATCACGAACCAGACGGCAACGAGGCGCGTGTGGAAGACACCACGCGCCACGCCGCGCCAATCAGGCGTGCCCTGCCACAGGATCGTTTCCCCTGGCGGCAGCCGCCCGGGCAGACCCGGGATTGGCTCGTTCTCATATTCCATCGACACGAAAAAAAGCTCCGTCTTTCCGTTCCAGTGCCGGCCCAGACCCCCCAGCCTTGCCGCTGGTTCTGCCGGGAACCGGATCAGATCAGCGGTTCGGCCCGATCGGGGGTCGCCCACAGATAGCCAGCACCATAATAGGCCTGGATCTTCTCTTCTTCGAGCAGGGTAACCTGATCGGCCGACTTGGTGCGCGGCACGCCAGCAATCTGCGCGCCAGTGATGGCATCAGTCACGACACCGCGGCGTGACACGCGGGCCATGGTGATCGGCATCAGCACAGTGCCGGCGCCGCCAGCCAGATCCACTTCCAGATAGCGCAGGCAAGATTCGGCGCGGTCCATCCACAGTTCCTTGACCGTGCCGGCCTTGCCGGAATCGAGGCCATAAACCGGCAGACCACGCGGATCGACGTCGTTGGCGTGCACGTCGACCGGGTGCTTGATCATGCGCAGCGGCACGATGCGCGGCTCGCCATGCATGTCGAGATCGGGGCGATCGGCGCGCTGGGCGATCGAGGCCGGGCCAAGACCGGAGGTGAGTTTGTCCCCAGTTACGTCGAGCGGTTCACCCGGCCAAACCCGCGGCAGCACATTGCTCGGCAGTTCGTCGCGATCGTTGGCTGTCGGCGTGGTCACAACACCCAGGCCGTGCGGCAGCGTAAAGCTTTTCGGCGGCTTGAAGAACAGCGGTTCGGTGCCGCCATGGGCTGCGCCGGTCAGATCATCCTCGACCGGATAGCCTTCGCGGCGGTCTTCGCCGCGCAGATACCAAACGAGCCCAAGGAAAAACAGGAAGAAGGCGAAAAAGGTGAGCTCTGCGATATCCAGGCCACCAACCAGATGCACATTCGTCATGCGAGGCGTCTCCCCTCAAAGATGCTGTTCGTCACAAGATGCCCCATCTGCGGCGAACTGGCGCGAAACAAGAAAACCGAACCCCGCCGCGCCTGCGGGTTGGAAAATGACTCCCGAAAGAGGGTCATAGCATGCCGGCCACGGCCGTGGGTAGAGCAGAAGCTAACAGCAATGAAATGATTTGCCGTTCTCCAGGCAGGAAGTTTCGCCCTGCTCTTGCTCAAGTCGCTCATCCCAGCAGCACCTCCTGGGCGTGGCTGGTGTAAAAACCCCGGCTGATGCGCTGATCGCGGCCCAGCTTGGCCTGCGGCACACTGCGCGAAAGCCGGGCCTTCAACAGATCATGGGCCACCGGGATGATGCTGGGCGAGCGGTCGCTCTTGGGAAAGAACTGGCCGATGGCCCGCGCCGTGCGCAGCAGCGGCGTGCCGGGCGCGAATGTGAACAGCATCGAATGGCGGGTGCGTTCAGCCAGCTTGGCCGTGGCGGCCGCGATCTGATCGCTTTCATAATGGATCAGCACGTCCATCGAGACGATATGATCGAACTGGCCGAAGCTGGCATCCAGCATGTCGCCGGCGTGGAGCGAGATCTTGGCCCTAAAATCTTCGGGCAGCCGTTCCTTGCCGATCTCGATCAACTGCGGCGACACATCGATGCCCACCACCTCGGCACCGCGGCGAGCGGCTTCGATAGCCAGCATGCCGGTGCCGCAGCCCGCATCAAGGATACGGCGGCCGCTCAAGTCCTGCGGTAGCCAACTCAGCAGCGTGTCGCGCATTTCCTGCCGGCCGGCCCGCACCGTGGCCCGGATCTTCGACACCGGCGCATCGCTGGTCATCGCCGCCCAGGCATCCAGCGCCGTGCGGTCGAAATAGGTTTCCAGCTTGGAGCGCTTGGCGTCCCAGCCGGCAGCCTGCTTCGGCGTGTGGGCGTTCATTCAAACCCGAGGAAGTCAAAGATTTCGCGATCCTTCATCGGCACGGCCTTGCACGGCTCCACGCCGGCCCAGAGCAGCGCAGCAAGGCGCTTGTATTCATTCTGCACGGCCAGGATTTCCGGCGACTCGTCCATTTCGAAGATGGTGCATTTTTTCAGGCGGCTGCGGCGGATGGCATCCAGATCGGGGAATTGCGCCAGCCGATCAATCCCGGTGGCGGCGCTGAACCGGTCGATCTCGTCGGTGTTGGCCGAACGATTGGCGATGCAGCCAGCCAGCCGCACTTCATAATTCTTCGATTTGGCCTGGATGGCGGCCATGATGCGGTTCATCGCGAAGATGCTGTCGAAATCATTGGCGGTCACTACGATGGCGCGTTCGGCGTGTTGCAAGGGCGCTGCAAAGCCGCCGCACACCACGTCGCCCAGCACGTCGAAGATCACCACATCGGTGTCTTCCAGCAGATGGTGCTGCTTCAACAATTTCACAGTCTGGCCAACAACATAACCGCCGCAGCCGGTGCCGGCCGGCGGCCCTCCAGCTTCGACGCACATCACGCCGTTGAAGCCTTCGAACATATAGTCCTCGGGGCGCAGTTCCTCGTGGTGGAACTCATGCTGTTCCAGCACGTCGATCACCGTCGGCATCAGTTTCTTGGTCAGCGTGAAGGTGCTGTCGTGCTTGGGATCGCAACCGATCTGCAGCACGCGCTGGCCGAGCAGCGAGAAGGCCGCCGACAGGTTGGACGAGGTGGTGGACTTGCCGATGCCGCCCTTGCCATAAACGGCGAAAACCTTGGCGCCCTCGATCTTCTGGCTCGGATCAAGCGCGACCTGCACGCTGCCTTCGCCGTCGCCGGGGCCCAGTTTGCGGGTCTTGTCGATGATGAGCGTCATTGCGCTTCTCCTTACGCCGCCAGGGAACCGGCGGGGGCTACGCCTTCGAGTTGGTCTTCAATCGCGTCGGTGGCGGCCTGCAGGGCGGCTATTGTCTCGGCATCCGGCTGCCAGAAATTGCGGTCCGCCGCTTCGATCAGCCGGTTGGCGATCTTGGCCGCAGCGCGCGGGTTCATCTCAGCAATGCGCTGGCGCATGGTTTCATCAAGCACATAGGTCTCGCTGATGCGCTGATACACCCAAGGGTCGACCTGACCGGTGGTCGCCGACCAACCAGTGGTGGTGGTCACCGCCGCTTCAACCTGGCGCACACCTTCATAGCCGTACTTCAGCTGCGCCTCGATCCACACCGGATTGAGGGTGCGGGTGCGGGTTTCCAGTGCCACCTGTTCCTGCAAGGACCGAACCTTGCCGCTGCCTTGCGTCTGGTCACCGATATAGACCGGCGCGCTCTCGCCACCCTTGGCCCGGGTGATGGCGCGGCTGATCCCACCCAGTGTGTCGACGTACTGGTCGATCGTGGTGATCCCCAGCTCAACCGATTCCAGGTTCTGGTAGGCGCAATCGACCGTCTTCAGTGCACTGGCGAGCAGGCCGGGCTGACGCTTGGGCTTGCCGTCGACGCCGTAGGCATAGCCCTTCTGCTTCTCGTAGGTGTCGGCCAGTTCGTTGGGATCACTCCAGCCGCCGCTGTCGATCAACAGGTTGACGTTGGCGCCATAGCTGCCTTCGGCGTTGGAATAGACGCGCAAACTGGCGGTGGCCATGTCACAGCCATGTTCTTCCAGATAAGAAAGGCTGTGCTTGCGAATGAAGTTCAGCTCCAGCGGCTCTTCGGCTTCGGATGCCAGCAGCGCGGCTTCGGCGAGCATCTTGGTCTGCAGCGGCAAGAGATCGCGGAACACGCCCGACAGAGTCACCAGCACGTCCACCCGCGGACGGCCGAGTTGCTCAAGCGGAATGAGTTCGGCCCCGGCAAGGCGGTTGTAACTGTCAAAGCGCGGCTTGGCACCCATCAGCGCCATCGCCTGGGCGACCTGCGCGCCTTCGCTCTTGAGGTTATCGGTACCCCACAGCACCATGGCAACGGTTTCCGGCAGTTTGCCGGCGTCTTCAAGGGCGCGATCAAGAATACGTTGGGCCTGGGCCGTGCCATCCTTGCAGGCATAGGCCGACGGCAGACGGAACGGATCGAAACCGTGGATGTTGCGGCCGGTCGGCAGGATTTCCGGATCACGCAAGATGTCACCACCCGCCACCGGGGGCACGTACCGGCCATCGAGCGCCCGGATCAGGCCGTTCATCTCGTGATTGACCGACAGGGCGGCGTTCAAATTGGCAAGTTCGCGCAGCACTGGCGTGTTGGGCACGATGCGGCCGTGAATCAGTTTGGCGATGGTGTCGCGATCGATGATCTCACCGCGCGCCTGGGCGCTGGCGGCCAGCATGTCGATGCGGGCCTCTTCGCTCTCGGCGTCACCGAACACGTGCAGGCCCTGCGGGATCAGTTCCTGCTCGATCTCATAAAGCTTGGCAGCGAGCTTGGAGACATCGCTGCCATCAAGGTCCATCGCCTCGGCCTGTTCGCGGATGATCTCTTCCAGCCCCGGCAAGTCTGAACTGCCAGGTTCGGTCGCGCGCCAGCGGTCAACGCTCGCCTTGATATCCGAAAGCCCCTTGTAAAGACCCGAATTGGTCAGCGCCGGGGTGAGGTACGACACCAAAGTGGCGCCTGAACGCCGCTTGGCCAGCACGCCTTCGGACGGGTTGTTGGCGGCATAGAGATAGATGTTGGGCAGATCCTGGATGATGCGCTCCGGCCAGCAGCTCATGGTCATACCAGTCTGCTTGCCGGGCATGAATTCCAAGCTGCCGTGCGTGCCCCAGTGGATCACCGTGTGCGCGCCGAAATCATTCCGGATCCAGCGATAGAAGGCCATGAAGGCGTGGGTCGGTGCGAAGCGGCCATCGAACAGCAGCCGCATCGGGTCGCTCTCATAGCCATTGGCCGGCTGAATACCGACGAACATGTTGCCGAACTGTGCGCCGGTGATCAGCACGTTCTTGCCGTCAGACTGGAACTTGCCGGGCGCCGGGCCCCACTCCTGCTCGATCTCGGCCAGATAAGGCTCGGTCGCGACAATGCGATCGGCAGGCACGAAGGCGTGCACATTGGCTTCCTGGCCATATTGCATGGCGTTGCCTTCGATCACCCGGCGGCGCACCTCATCCGAATTCTCCGGCACTTCCACGTCATAGCCTTCGGCCTTCAGCCGAACGAGCGTGCGGTGCAACGAATCGAACACCGCAAGGAATTGCGCCGTGCCGGCCGCGCCGCCGTTGGGTGGGAAGTTGAACAGCACGACGGCGAGCTTGCGGTCCTTGTTGGCGGCGCGGCGCAATTGCACCAGCTTCAGCATCTTGTCGGCCATCGCCTCGGCGCGTTCCGGGCAGGATTGCATGGCGCGCACGCCGTCCGACGCCGCCCAGGTGCAGGCGCGTGAACAACCGGTGCAGGCTTCGCCGCCGGCATCGCTGCGGCCGCCGAACACCATCGGCTGGGTGCCGCCATCCAGTTCCGGAATGGCGATCATGATGGTCGCCTCCAGCGGCAGCAGGCCCTGGCGGTTTGCGCCCCATTGCTGCAGCGTCTGGAACTCCACCGGGTGCGCCGAAATATAGGGCCGGTCCAGCCTGGTGAGGATTTCTTCGGCCGCCTTGGCATCGCTGTACGCCGGGCCGCCGACAAGGGAGAAGCCGGTCAGGTTGATGACGGCATCAACCGTCGCCTTGCCGTCCTTCATCATCAGCGTTTCGATCGCCGGGCGCTGGTCGAGACCGCCGGCAAAGGCCGGGATGACATTGAGGCCACGCGATTCAAGTGCGCGGATCACGCCGTCGTAATGATTGCTGTCCTTGCCCAGCACATAGGAGCGCAGCATCAGCACGCCAACGGTACCAACCGCATCCTTATTCCACGGCAGATCGGCCAGGTTTTCCGACATGCGCTGCGGCAGATCGGGGTGATAGACGCCGACTTCCGGATATTCCTGCGGCGCTTCCACCTTGGCCTTGCCGCGCAGGCCCTTGCGCGGGCCATCGGCATAGCGATCGACCAGCGCCTGGATCATCTGGAAGGCGTTGTCGTCGCTGCCGGCCAACCAATATTGCAGGGTGAGGAAATAGGCGCGCACGTCCTGCGCGGTGCCGGGCACGAACTTCAGCAGCTTGGGCAGGCGGCGCAGCACGGCCAACTGGGCGGCGCCGCTGTTGGGCGCGCCCTCCTTGGAGGAGCCGCGCAGCTTCTTCAGCCAGCCCAGCGGGCCCTTCGGCGGCGCATCCATGCGATAATCGCCCATCCGCGTCATCTTCACGACGTCGGACTGGCTCATCAGGCACACCATCGCGTCGCATTCCTCGCGGCGCGCGGTGAGCGCGTCCTTGATCATGCGGATCTGCTCATCAAGGAAAAGCATGGTGACGATGACGATATCGGCGCGCGCGATGTCGGCGCGGGTGGCGTCCAGCTTGCCGTCCTTGTCCCAATCGGCGGCGGCATGGAAACCGATGGAGACCGGCAGGCCCATTTTCTGGAAACGCACGCGCGCCCGGTCGACCGCGCCTGACAGATGGTTATCGAGCGTGACAATCACGACATGGCAATGATCCGGCCGATCCTGTTTCGATGGCGGGGTATCAGCGCGCATAATGGGATTTTGCCTCGTACAGCGTATCGCGGGTGATGGTGGTCACACCATGCTCGGAAGCATAGCGTTCGGTGTTGCGGCGAGCTTTGCCGCGCACAAAGAACGGGATTTTTCCCAATTCCGCAAGGGCTTCCGATGTCCAGCCACCTTCTTCGGCAGGTGCGGCTGCGGGTGCGGTAATTGTGGCGACTTCGCTTTCCGCTTGTTCGGCAGCCGGTGCGGCGTGAGCAGCCGGCGCCGACGCGTGGCCCAAGTGGCTCGGCCCGGCCGCATCGGAGAACTCGAAATCCTCGCGGAACATGGTGAGCAGATGCTCCTCCAGCCCCATCACCAGCGGGTGGACCCAGGTATCAAACAACACGTTGGCGCCTTCGAAGCCCATCTGCGGGCTGTGTCGGGCGGGGAAATCCTGAACGTGGACGGGCGCCGAAATCACCGCGCACGGAAGGCGCAGGCGCTTGGCGATGTGGCGCTCCATCTGGGTGCCGAGCACCAGTTCCGGCGCAGCCGCTTCAATGGCTTCTTCCACCGCCAGATAGTCATCGCTGATCAGCGGCTCGACGCCATATTTCTCGGCCGCAGCCCGCACTTCACGGGCAAATTCGCGATTGTAGCAACCGAGGCCGACAACCTTGAAACCCAGTTCTTCGCTGGCCACGCGGGCGGCAGCGACGGCATGGGTGCCGTCGCCAAAGATGAAGACGCGCTTGCCGGTGAGATAGGTCGAATCGATCGAGCGCGACCACCAGCCCATGCGACCTTGATCAAGATCGGTGGGCACGGGCAGCCCCGCCACGGCGCACACTTCGCTGACGAATTCGCGGGTTGCGAGCAGGCCGATCGGCACGGTTTTCACGGTCTTCTGACGGAATGTGCGCTCCAGCCACGAACAGGCCTGCGCCGCAATTTCGGGATAGAGGCAGATATTGAAATCCGCCTCGCCGATGCCGGCAATGTCGGCCGGACTGGAACCCATGGGCGCCACCAGATTCACATCGATGCCAAGATCGCCGAGCAGACGGGTGATTTCAGCAACGTCATCGCGGTGGCGGAAGCCGAGCGCGGTAGGGCCCAGCAGGTTGGCGCGGGGCCGGCGCGGGCCGTTCTCGCCCACCGCCGGCAGCGGCTTGCGCTCCTTGTCCGCCAGCGTCCGCACGATCTGGTAGAAGGTTTCGGATGCGCCCCAATTTTCCTTGCGGCTGTAGCTGGGCAATTCGAGCGGGATGACCGGGCAAGGCAGCCCCATCGTCAGCGACAGGCCGTGCGGATCATCCTGGATCAGTTCAGCCGTGCAGCTGGAACCGACGATCATCGCCTGCGGCTGGAACCGATCATAGGCGTCGCGCGCCGCCGTCTTGAACAGTTCAGCGGTGTCCTTGCCCAGATCGCGGGCCTGAAAGGTGGTGTAGGTGACGGGCGGGCGATGATCCCGCCGCTCGATCATCGTGAAGAGCAGATCGGCATAGGTATCGCCCTGCGGCGCGTGCAACACATAATGCAGATCGCGCATGCCGGTGGCGACGCGCATAGCCCCGACGTGGGGCGGGCCTTCATATGTCCAGACCGTCAATTGCATCGGTCAGACCCTCAACAGATCACGACGATGGAGTGGTCGCGAGAACAGTTCAGCGAGATCACCGGCCTGTTCGTAGCCGTGGATCGGCGAGAAGACGAGTTCGATCGCCCACTTCGTCGACAGGCCTTCCTTCTCCAGCGGATTGGCCAACCCCAGCCCGCAAACCGTCAGATCGGGTCGGGCGGCGCGCACGCGGTCAAGCTGCTTATCCACATCCTGGCCTTCGGAAATCATCGTGCCCGGCGGCAGCGCAGCCAACTCGTCGATCAGATGGCCCTTGTGCAGATAGGGCGTCCCGACTTCGACCAATTCCATGCCGAGTTCGCCGGCCAGAAAGCGCGCCAGCGGCACTTCCAACTGGCTGTCAGGCATGAAGAAGATGCGTTTGCCAGCCAGCTTCTCGCGATAGAGCGCCAACCCCTTGCGGGCGCGTTCACGCGGACCGGCGATCACTTGCTCAAAGCGGGCTTCCGGCACACCAAAGGCCTGCGCTGCCGCATGGAGCCAGGCCGTGGTGCCTTCGGCGCCGAACGGGAACAGCGCCGGCAGATGCTCCGCCCCGCGCTTGTCGAGCGCGGTGCCGGTTTCGGCCAGAAACGGCTGCGCCAACAGATATTTGGTATTGGGACCAACGCCCGGCATCTGCCCGGCCTTGCGGGCTGGCAGCGACACGACCTTGCTGATGCCAAGATCACCGAGCAGACGGGTAAGCTGATCTTCCACGATGTCGGGCAGACTGCCGACGATCATGAGCTGCTTTTCGTCGCTGAACGCCAGATCGGGCACCAACGCGGAAAGGCAGGCGTCTTCGCCTTGCGTGAACGTTGTCTCGATACCGCTGCCCGAATAGTTGAGCACGCGCACATTGGGTGAAAAGTGGCCGTTCAGCCGCTGCGCTGCGCGTGACAGATCAAGTTTGATCACTTCGGACGGGCAGGAGCCGACCAGGAACAGCAATTTGATATCGGGCCGCCGAGCCAGCAGGCGGTTGACGACGCGATCGAGTTCCTCGTTTGCGTCGGCAAGACCGGCGAGATCTTTTTCCTCGATGATGGCCGTGCCGAAACGCGGTTCGGCGAACACCATCACGCCGGCGGCCGATTGCAGCAGGTGCGCGCAGGTGCGGCTGCCGACGACAAGGAAGAAGGCATCCTGAATCTTGCGGTGCAGCCAGATGATGCCGGTCAGCCCACAGAAAACCTCGCGCTGGCCACGTTCGCGCAGGATGCCATCGACGCCAACCGGCGGCGCATCGCAGCCTGAAGCAGGGCCGGCGCTGCTCATGCTGCCTGTGCCACCATGGTTTCAACCATTTCCGCATCCGATTCGGTTGCCGCTGCCGGTTGCGCCGCCGGCGCCGACAGCCTTGCCTGGCGCAATTTCCACACGAACTGCCCGGCGTTGATCACATAGGCGACATAGGCCGCCAATGCCGTGGCAAACAGCACGCCTTCATCGGCGATGCCGGTAAACAGGCCGAACACATACAGGCTGTGCAGCACGATCACCAACATCGAAAAAACATCTTCCCAGAAGAAGCTGTCGTGGAACAGATACTGGCCGAAAACCACCTTTTCCCAAATGGCGCCGGTGATCATAATCGTGTAGAGCGCGACCGTCTTGACGACAACCGACCACACTGCCCAATCATAGTTGCTGCCGGTGTTGAGATAATCGATCACCAGATACAGGCTGATGCCAAAGATCAGAAACTGCACCGGCGCCAACAAGCCCTGCACCAGCGTCCATTTCGAATTGTCACGCCGCACCCGCTCTTCCGGGGTGTACAGCGGCCGCGGCGCAGGCGGTGACAACGATGCAGACAAGCCTTCAGACCCCTCGGACATTACGCCAAAAACCCTATCATCCGGCCCCCTTCTGTCAACTGCGCACGCGCGGCGAAGTGACGAAACTGTAACGCTGGCGCCACGCCTGCGTTGACGGGCCGGCAGTGGCACGACTAGGTTGGAACAATGGAACATGTCCTCCCACCCGCCGTGCCGGCGCGCGCCGTGTTGCGCCCGCGTGACGTGCTGGAATTGTTGAAGCCCGTCACCTGGTTCCCGCCGATGTGGGCGTTCATGTGCGGGGTGGTTTCGTCGGGCGTGCCGCTCAGTGACCGCTGGGGGTTGCTGATCGCTGGCATGATACTTGCCGGGCCACTGGTGTGCGGCAACAGTCAGGCCATCAACGACTGGTTTGATCGCCATGTGGATGCCATCAATGAGCCGCAGCGCCCGATCCCGTCGGGCCGCATTCCCGGCCGCTGGGGGCTGGCCATCGCCTGCATCGGCACCATCATCAGCCTCGCCGTCGGTTTTCTCATCGGCCCGGTGGTCGGTTTTGCCACCATCGTCGGCGTCGCCATGGCCTGGGCCTATTCGGCGCCGCCGCTGCGGTTCAAGGCCGATGGCTGGATGGGGCCGCTGGTGTGCGCTGCAGCCTATGAAGGGGTGAGCTGGTTCACCGGTGCCGCGGTGATGGTTGGCGGCGTGCCAGACAGCCGCATCATCTGGGTGCTGTGCATGTATGCGTTGGGCGCGCACGGCATCATGGTGCTGAATGATTTCAAGTCGGTGAAGGGTGATGCCCAGTCCGGCGTCAATTCGCTGCCGGTCCAGCTGGGCGAGCGCAACGCCGCCGAAATCGCCTGCTGGACGATGGCGCTGCCGCAGGTGGTGGTGATCATCCTGCTGGCGCGTTGGGGCCTGCACTGGCCGTCGGCGATGGTGGCGTTTTCGCTCGCCATGCAGGTGGTTCTGATGCAGCGCGTGCTGGCCGCGCCGGCGGCCAATGCGCCCTTCTACAACGCGACAGGCACCACACTTTATGTGCTCGGCATGCTCACCAGCGCCTTCGGTCTGTCGGTGATTGTGTGACCACGCAGGCCCCACTCAGTTGGCCCGGCATCGCGCGGCTGGGCCTGGTGCAGAGCGCACTGGGCGCCATTGTCATGCTGGCTTCCTCGCTGCTCAACCGCATCATGGTCGTGGAATACTCCATGGCCGCCGCGCTGCCGGCCGGGCTGGTCGCCTTCCATTATGGCGTGCAGCTTTCCCGCCCGAAATGGGGCCATGGCAGTGACGCCGGCTGGCGCCGCACGCCGTGGATCATCGGCGGCATGGCCGTCCTGGGCGGCGGCGGTATCCTCGCCACCTTTACCACCACATTATTGGTCGGGCCGTTCTGGCCGGTGTTTGCAGCGCTGGTGCTGGCCTATGCGATGATCGGAATCGGTGTTGGCGCAGCCGGCACCTCGCTGCTGGCCCTGCTTGCCACCCGAACGGCTGAGGCGCGGCGTCCGGCGGCGGCCAGCCTGACGTGGATCATGATGATCGTCGGCATCGTCATTTCGGCGGGCACGGCCGGCGCGCTGCTCGATCCCTTCTCACCTCAACGACTGATCGCGGTGGCGGCTGGCGTGGTGGCGGTTGCCTTCTGTGTCACCTGCATCGCTGTGTGGGGCATTGAAGGCAGGCCACAGGCCGAAGCCAAGCGCGAAGCGGCTCCATTTGGCGAAGCTTTGAAAGGCATCTGGGGCGATCCGCTCACCCGGCTGTTCAGCATCTTCGTGTTCTTCTCGATGCTGGCCTATTCCATGCAGGATCTCATCCTTGAGCCGTTCGCCGGCCTCGTCTTCGGCATGACGCCGGGCCAATCCACCAGTCTGTCCGGCGTGCAACACCAAGGCGTGCTGGCCGGCATGATCCTGGTGGGCGTGGGCGGCCACGCCTTTGGCGGACGCGCGGGCATGAAATTGAAGCGCTGGATTGTTGCTGGCTGTTTCGCCTCGGCGCTGGCGCTGGCGGCGCTGGCCATGGCGGCACGCGCCGGGCCGGGTTGGCCGCTGGCCATCAATGTTGCCCTATTGGGCTTTGCCAATGGGATGTTTGCCGTGGCCGCCATCGGATCGATGCTGGAACTCGCCGGCCGCGGCGGGCCGGGGCATGAAGGCATCCGCATGGGCCTGTGGGGCGCAAGCCAAGCGGCTGCTTTTGGCATTGGTGGATTTGCTGGCGCTTTTGCCGTGGATCGGCTGCGCGCCACCCTGCGCGCCGATGCGCCGGCCTTTGAATTGGTGTTTGCTGCGGAAGCTGTGCTGTTTCTGCTGGCGGCGATCATCGCTTTCCGGTTGAATGACCGGATGGAAAGCAACCCGGCGGGCAGGCCGAATTTGGAAGAGGCAGTCGCATGACCGAGATGTTCGACTTTGTGGTGGTTGGTGGCGGCCCGTCGGGAGCGACGGCCGCCAATGATCTGGCGCTGGCCGGGCACAAGGTGATGCTGCTGGATCGCATGGGCCGCATCAAGCCATGCGGCGGCGCCGTGCCGCCGCGGCTGCTGAAAGACTTTGACGTGCCGATCGAGCAGTTGTGCACCACCGCCAACAGTGCCCGCATGATCAGCCCCGCCGGCCGGGAAGTGGACATGCCGGTAGGCGAAGGCGGCTGGGTCGGCATGGTCGATCGCGACATGTTCGATGAATGGCTGCGCGCCCGCGCCGCCAAGAACGGCGCCGATCGCCGCGACGGCACCTTCGAAGCGCTGGAGCGTGAACCCGATGGCACCGCCGTTGTGACGTATCGCCCCAAGGGCGCTTCACGTGGTTCCGAGCCGGTGCGGGTGATGACGAAGATGCTGATCGGCTGCGATGGCTGCAATTCGGCTGTGGCCCGCGCGGCCCTGCCCGATGAGAAACTGCCCTTCGTTGCCGCCTATCACGAAGTGGTGGACAGTCCACCCGAAGGCTTCAAGGGCTTCGCCGGTGATCGCTGCGACGTGTTCTACCAGGGCAAGCACAGCCCGGATTTCTATGCCTGGGTGTTCCCGCACGGATCCAAAACCAGCATCGGCACCGGAAGCGCCGTGCAGGGTTTCGAGCTGCGCAAGGCCGTCGGCAAGCTGCGCGAAGAGCTGGGCATGACCGAGGAGACCTGCAAGACGGTGCGGGTGGAAGGTGCCCCCATCCCGCTTCGCCCACGCAAGAAGTGGGACAATGGCAAGGATGTCGTGGTGGCGGGTGACGCCGCAGGCTGCGTGGCCCCGGCCAGCGGCGAAGGCATTTTTTATGCAATGACCGCCGGCCGCGAAGCCGCCAAAGCTGCCGCCGAAGCGCTGGCCAGCGGTGATCCGGCCAAGCTGGGCCTGGCCCGCAAGCGTTTCCTGAAGGCGCACGGCACCGTTTTCCGCGTGCTCGGCATCATGCAGTGGTGGTGGTACCGCAGCGACACGATGCGCGAGAAGTTCGTGAAGCTGTGCATGGACAAGGACATCCAGCAGCTGACTTGGGAAGCCTATATGAACAAGGAACTGGCGCGCAAGAAGCCGCTGGCCCATGTGAGGATCTTCCTGAAGGACAGCGTGCAGCTGATCACCGGCATCCTGTCGGGCGGCGGTGTGCGTGAAGGTGACAGCGCCGGCAAGCGGGCGCAGGTCTGACCGGCCGCAACGCCAAGGGCGGCCCAGGAAGAACGAGAGCGATGTCGCGATTTGCCGAGTCCCCTTGGGTACTGCCCGCCGCCATCGCTGCGGTGGCCGCGACCTTCACGGCGGCCGTGGGGGCCACCATCACCGATATCGGCCCGTGGTATCTGGCGTTGAAGCAGCCAGAGTGGGCGCCGCCCATCTGGTTGTTTGGTCCGGCGTGGACAATCATTTTCATGCTGTGCACGTTTTCCGGCACCACAGCCTGGCTGGCGGCACGCAGCACCGGTGCGTTCGAAGCCATCATTGGCTTGTTTGCCCTCAACGGCTTCCTCAACCTGTTGTGGAGCTTCCTGTTTTTCCGTCTGCACCGCCCTGATTATGCGGCGCTGGAAGTCGGCATCTTGTGGAGCAGCATCGCCGCGCTGATCGTGGTGCTATGGCGCATTTCCCGCCCTGCGGCGGCGCTGCTGCTGCCCTATCTGGCGTGGGTGAGTTTTGCTGCAATGCTCAACCGGGCGATCGTGGAACTGAACGGGCCGTTCTGAGACGGCGGCCCCAGCGCGGGACCGCCGCCAGACGGCTCAGGCCTTAGTCTTAAGATAGGCAATCACATCTGCGCGGTCTTGCGGGTTCTTCAGGCCGCCGAACGCCATGCGGGTGCCGGGCATGAACTTGGCTGGGGCTTCGAGATAGGTGAACAGCACGTCCTCGCTCCAGGTCACGCCGCTTTCCTTGTTGGCTTTGCTGTAGTTGAAACCGGCGATGCTGCCGGCAGTGCGGCCGATCACGGCCCACAGCGACGGGCCGACACGGTTCTTGCCAGCCTCGGCGACATGGCAGGCCTTGCACTGGGCAAAGACCATTTCACCCTTGGCGACATCGCCGGTGAGCGAGGCGTAGGTAACGGCCGCGGGAGCCGGAGCGGCTGCAGCAACGGTGGCAGGCTCTGCTGCCGGCGCCGGGGCTTCTGCTGCCGGTGCGACCGGGGCTGCCACCACCGGCGTCTCGGCGACCGGCGTTTCAGCGGGCTTGTCAGCGCCGCCGCAGGCCGTCGTGAGCAGGGCCACCAGAGTGAAACCGGACAGGGTGAGGACGCGCATGGGGCAATGCTCCTTTGCAAAATGCAGGGAACAAAATATTACCACAACGTCATGTTTCCGGCCAATGAATGGCGACCAGCGGCCGCCTATTCGGGACGGAGCGCCGCCGCCGCCGCGAACGGCCCCACGGCCAGCGCCACGAGGCTGGCCGCTGCCAGCAGCCGGAACGCACCAGCCACATCGCTGCCCACGCCAAAGATCAGCACCGGCAGCGCCAGCGGCAGGACGATCAGCCCGGCCAACGCGCCCCCGCCCTTCAGGCCCGCCGTGAGCGCAGCGGCGACGACGGCGAGGCTGGCCAGCGCCGGGGTGCCGAGCGCCAAAGCGATGGCGATGCGGGTGCCATCGTCAGACGACAGGCCAAGCAACACGCCCGCCACTGGCAGCGCTGCCAGCAACGGCACGGCAAAGCCGATCCAGTGGGCGATGATGCGCGCTGCACACACGAGTTCCAGCGCGATACCGCGCGCGATCAACTGATCGATGCTGCCATCCTCCACGTCGGGGGCCAGCAGGGTTTCCACCGGCAACAGGCTGGCCAACAAGGCGGAAACCCATATGATGCCGGGTGCGATGCGGGCGAGCAGCCGGGCATCGGGGCCGACGGCGAAAGGAAAAAGGGCGGCGGCCAGCACGAAGAACATCACCGGCAGCCACAGTGCCGGGGAGCGGGCGATGAGCGAAAGATCGCGGCGGAGGAGCGTGACGAACATCAGCCAAGCCGCAAGGTGGCCGCATCAGCCAGGCCGATATCGCCGTGAACCGCTGCCACAATGAGGCCGCCTGCTGCCCGATGCTGGCCCATTGCGGCCGCCAACAGGCCGGCGGATGCCGCATCAAGCCCGGCGGTGGGCTCGTCCAGCAACCAGCATTCCGCGCCTGCAGCGATCACCCGGACGATGGTGGCACGGCGCTTCTGGCCCGATGAAAGATGCCGGCACGGCACATCCACCAGCCCGGCCAGGTTCATCGCCGCCAGTGCGCCGGGCAGGCGATCCTGCCCGCCATCCAGCCGCGCCCAATAGTCCAGCTCCGCGCCCAGGCTCTGGCGCGATTTCAGCGCCACGTCATGCCCGGCAAAGGCGCGGCGACCGCCGCCGCTCACACTGCCGGCTTCGGCGCGCAGCAATCCGGCCAGCAGCCGCAGCAAGGATGATTTGCCGGCGCCGTTCGGGCCGGTCAGCAGCAACGCGCCGCCCGGCGCCACCTGCGCCGAGACAGCCTCGAACAGCAGCCGCCCGCCGCGCCGGCAGGCCAGATTATCGATCACGAGCGCATCCACCACGGCCCCGGCTTAATCGCTCCGTCGGGCTTCGTCACCCCCAAGAGGTGACGTATGCCCGGTTCTTGGCTATCACTGCCGCCATGCCCCCCACCCCCGACCGCCCGCAACTTTCAACCACCGCCCGCATGGCCATCAATTTCGGGCCGCTGCTGCTGTTCTTCGGCGCCAGCAAATTGGGCAAGGCGCTGCATGAACGCGGCCAACTGCCCGGTCTGGCCGATGCCGAAGTGGCCAGTGCCGTTGTTGGCACGGCGGTGTTCGTGGTCGCCACGTTGATCGCGGCGCTGTGGCATTGGGGCAAGACGCGCCATCTGCCGGCCGCAATGATCTTTACCACGGTGATTGTCGTGCTGTTCGGCGGACTCACCATCTGGCTGCAGGACAAGGCCTTCATCCAGTTGAAGCCCACCATCATCTACGGCGTGTTCGCCCTGCTGCTGTTCGGCGGCCTCGCCACCGGCCGGCCGACCCTGCAGCTGGTGATGGAAGATGCGCTGCCCGGCCTGACCGACACGGGCTGGCGCCTGCTCACCCGCAACTGGGCGCTCTTCTTCATCGCGCTGCTGATCGCCAACGAAACGGCGCGGCGCATGCTCGGCTATGATGACTGGCTCAGCTTCAAGGTGTGGGGCGTCACCGTGGCGATCTTCGTATTCACCCTCGCCCAGGGGCCACTGCTGGCCAAACATGGCCTGAAACTGGATTGATCGTCATTCCCCCAACAACCCGTGCCGCTTCAGGGCATGGCGCAACTGGTCATAGGTGAGGTTGAGCGCCGCGGCGGTACGGCGCTGGTTGTGGCGGTGCTTTTCAAGCGCGCACTCCAGGATTTCCTTTTCATACGCCGAAACGGCGCCGCGCAAATCGGTGATGCTCTCCAGTCGCGGCGCCGGCATGGCGGCGGCGGTATCCAAGGGGCTGATGCTGGGTGCGGGGCTCGGTGCGGGCATCGCGTGAGGCAGAACATGGCTGGAGGTTGGCCGCCACGGCGATTCGAACGGATCGATCACCAATTGCCCCACCGCCGTTTCGGCATCGCCCCAGCGATAGAGCGCGCGTTCGACCACATTCTTCAACTCGCGCACATTGCCCGGCCAGGCCCAGGTGGCCAGCTGTTCCTGCACCTTCGACGTGAAGCCGGGGAAGCGCGGCCAGCCCAGTTCAGCGGCCATGCGGCGGGCAAAATGCAACGCCAATATGTCGATATCCTCGGCCCGCTCCCGCAAGGGGGGCAGGGTGATGACCTCGAAGCTCAGCCGGTCGAGCAGATCGGCGCGAAACCGCCCGCGCGCCACCAGGCCGGGCAGATCCTCGTTGGTGGCGCCCACCAGCCGCACATCCACACTGATCGGCTTGTTCGATCCCAGCCGGGTCAGCTCGCCATATTCCACCACCCTGAGCAGGCGTTCCTGTGCCTGTGATGAGAGGGTGCCGATTTCATCCAGGAACAGCGTGCCGCCATCGGCATCCTCGAATCGGCCAGCCCGCGCCCGCTGCGCTCCGGTGAAGGCACCGGGTTCATAACCGAACAATTCGGCATCGATCAGATTATCCGGCAGCGCCGCGCAATTGAGGCTGACCAAAGTTTGCGACCAGCGCGGGGACAGGCGGTGCAGGCGATCGGCGATCAGTTCCTTGCCGGTGCCGCGCTCCCCGATCACCAGCACCGGGCGGTTCAGCGCCGCCGCAGCCGAGGCGCGTTCGACGGCATCGAGGAAGCTCAACGAAGAGCCGATCATCTGGGCTGGCGCGGCCATGCGACGAGTTGGCACATTTTCCCAATGTTTGGCAATTCTTGGCTATCAAAAAAATTGCGCGGCCACTTTGAATTGAATGATTTCAATATGTTGTATCGACTTCGGCACTTGGCACGACCCATGCAATACATCTGGCATGAGCGGCACCCCCTGCCGCCACACAACAGGAGAAACATAATGAGCACCCTTTATAACAGCTTCGGTCGCAACGTGATGGCCCTGATGGCCGCCCTGCTGATCGGCACCACCTTCGTCGCCGCCGCCACTGGCCCTGCCATGGTGACGCCGGCCGGGAACAACGATATCATTGCGTGAACAAAGCGATAATGACTGGGGCCCTGGTTCCCCTCGCCCGCCCCCTCTTGGTGGAACCGGCCCCAGTCAAAACATCAGCCCACACGCTGACGAAGACCAAGTTCGAATTTCTGGAGATCAGACCAATGGGCATTTTTTCCCGCACCCGCGACATCATCGCTGCCAACGTGACCGACCTGCTCGACCGGGCTGAAGACCCGGCCAAGATGATCCGCATGATCATCATGGAGATGGAGGAAACGTTGGTGGAAGTGCGCGCGTCTGCGGCCCGAACCATCGCTGATCAGAAGGAAATGAAGCGCGCCATGATCAAGGCGCAGCAGGCAGTGCAGGATTGGCAGGACAAGGCCGAACTCGCCCTTTCGAAGGGCCGGGAGGATCTGGCCAAGGCCGCGCTGGTCGAAAAGAACAAGGCCAAGGGCTTCATCGACACCACCCAGGTGGAGATTGATCTGCTGGGCGAAACGCTCGCCCTGAACGAAGCGGACATCGCCAAGCTGGAAAGCAAGCTGCGCGAAGCCCGCAACCGCCAGAACGCCCTGATCAACCGCATCGAGAGCGCCACCCAGCGTTCGAAGCTGCGCGAGATGATCCGCGGGCCGCGCGTGGAAGAGGCTTTCAGCCGTTTCGAAGTACTGGAACGCCGTGCCGACATGGCCGAAGGCCGCGCCGACGCGCTGGGCCTGGCCGATGGCACCGGCACCCGCAACCTGGCCGACGAATTCGCCGCGTTACAGGACAATGATGAAGTGGATGCCGAAATCGCCGCCATGAAGGCGCGTCTCGGCAAGACGGAGGGCTGATCTCATGGATGTCACCGGAGTCATTGCCCTCTGCCTCGGCATCGGTTTGCCGGTCATCGGCCTGCCTTGGCTGATCATGCACTATGTCACCAAGTGGAAGAGCCAGACCGGCATCAGCCAGCAGGACGAAGCCCTGCTCGATGAACTCCACGATCTCGCCCGCCGGCTCGACCAGCGTATCGAAACCGTCGAACGCATCATGGCCGCCGAGAACCCCAATTGGAAGGACAGCCGGATCGCCGACATGTCCGATCAACGCCGCCAGCTGCGCTGAACCAGCAACCGGACCCCCAATATTCCCCCTGAGGAGGGCCAAGAAAATGAGCCGCCAGTTTCTCGTCAACAAGACCGAAGGCAAGTTCCTCGGTGTGTGCGCCGGCATCGCCAATTATTTCGGCTGGGATGCCACGATAGTTCGCATTGGCTTTGTCGCTGCCGCCGTGTTCGGCTTTGGCTCGCCGGTGATCCTGTACCTGCTGATCGCGCTGATCGCGCCCTCCACCTATTGACCCGCCTCCCCGGCGCCTTCGTCAGCGCCGGCCAACAGGGAAAATCGCAATGTCTGAAAGCCGCACCCGCTTCTACCTCGACAAACGCAACGGCAAGATCATGGGCGTTTGCGCCGGCATCGCCGATTATTTCGGCTGGGATGTCACGCTCGTCCGCATCGGCTTTGCCATCGGCGCCATCATGGGCGGCGGTTCCACCATCCTGGCCTATTTGGCCATCGGCTGGATCGCCAATGCCAAGCCAAACACGCTGTATGATCAAAGCCCGGAACGCGTGGAGTTCTGGCGCGACGTGCGGGTGGCGCCCAAGCGTACGCTGCGCGATGTGAACGCCCAGTTCCGCGACGCCGATCGCCGCCTGCGCGATCTGGAATATCACCTGACCAGCGACAGCCGCCAATTGGCTGACGAAATTGAAAAGCTGCGTTGAGGATCGAGCCATGGACGAAAATGTCATCTACGCGCTGATCCCGATCCTGATCTTTTCGATCCCGATCGTCGCCATTGCCTCGAACACGATCAGCAAATGGCTAAAGCTGAAAGAAAAGCAGCTGGAAGTGACAGCCAACGCCACCGCCGAACAGGCCGCCCAATATGCAGGGCGCATCGCGGTGCTGGAAGAACGGGTGGCGGTGCTGGAACGCATCGCCACCGACAAGCCCAGCATGCTGGCCGCCGAAATTGACGGCCTGAAAACCAAGCAATTGAATTGACCAAACCGGCCCGCCCCGGCTGGCAGAAAAGGAAACAGGGACATGAATCCGTTTGAAATGGTGGTGTTGATCGTGGCCATCGTCACGATTGGGAGAGTTCTTTCCAGTCGCTACCGCGGCAAGGATCAGCGCCGCGCCTCCAAGGGCGAGCTGCCGGCGGCCGACAGCGGTGAGAATTTGCGCCTGCAATCCGAAGTCGCCCGGCTGAACGACCGCATCCGCGTGCTGGAACGCCTGGCCACCGATCCGGCCAAGCGGCTTTCCGATGAAATCGAATCCCTGAAGAACGATTGAGCGAGAGGAGACACACCATGCCCCCGGCTGATTCCCTCCTGATCCTGTCCACTGCCGCCCTCACCGGCCTGGCCCTCATCGGTGGCCTTGCCGCCTGGGGCTGGTCGGGCTGGCTGCGCCTGAAGTTGCGCGAAATCGAAGCCCGGCCGCAGCAGTCCGAACTGCCCGCTATTGGCCAGCGCATCGACCTTGCCGACCTGAAGGAGCGCATCCGCAAGCTGGAAGCCATCGCCGCAGGCGTTGATTTGTAACCTTGACCGCAGCCCGGTTGCCCCTTCATGGGCTGCGGTCATGGCCATCACCACTTTCGATGATGTCGAGGCGGAATTCGAAGCCTTCGACGATTGGGACGACCGTTACCGGTTGATCATCGCGCTGGGCCAGGCCCTGCCGGCGATGGACCCTGCCTTGAAGACCGACGCCAACAAGGTGCGCGGTTGTACCAGCCAGGTGTGGCTGCACCCCAGCCGTGAAGGCGACATGCTGCGCTTTGCCGCCGACAGCGATGCCGCCATCGTAAAGGGCCTGGTGGCGCTGGTGCTGATGCTGGCCGATGGACGCCGCCCGGCCGCGATCGATGCCGCCGAAATCAAGGCGCGGCTGGATGGCCTCGGCCTGTCGAAGCATCTCTCCTCCAACCGCACGCAGGGCCTCGCCTCCATGATCGGTCGCATCGACGCGCTGGCGAAGCAGGCTCTTGGGGAAGCCGCATGAGCGAATTTGCCGATCAGGTGAGCCAGTTCATGGGGCCGTTCCTGGGCCGCGTGCCGCACAACAAGCAACTGGGCCTGCGCTTCATCGCCAACGGCAACAATTGGGTGGAGTTGCAACTGCCCTATGCGCCGCATCTGCTGGTCGATCCTGATCACGGCATCTGGGCATCCGGCCCGATCATCACGCTGATGGATACGTGCGTCGGCATGGCCTCCATGCTCACCCGCGGCGCCTTTGAACCGCACGCCACGCTCGATCTGCGTACCGATTATGTGCGCAGCCCCAAGGCCGAAGCCACGGTGACGGCGCGCGGCGAATGTTACCGGATGACCCGCCAGATCGCCTTCGTGCGCGGCTTGGCCCATGATGGCGACCCGGCTGATCCGATCGCGCACGTAACGGGCACCTTCATGTTTGCCGCCTCGAAACTGACCGGAGGCTGGCAATGACCAGCCCCGCGCTTGCCACATTGCTCCGTCTGCCGAGCGGCCGGCTCGATCTGCTGCCCTATGCCGCCCTGCTCGATCTGTCGTTCGAACGGGTGGGCGAGGAATTGCAGCTGGTGATGCCCTTTGCCGAAACCCTGATCGGATCACCCGGCCGCCTGCACGGCGGCTCCATCGGCGGCCTGCTGGAACTGGCGGGTCTGCTCACCGTGATCGCCGCCCAGCCGGAAGGCGAAGCCCTGCCGCGCGTGCGCCCTGTCACCGTCACCGTTGATTTCATGCGCGAAGGCGCTTGCGTGGAAACCCGCGCGGCCGCCAGCATCACCAAGCTGGGCCGCCGCGTGGTGAATGTGCATGCGCAAGCCTGGCAGGGCAGCCTCGACAAGCCGATCGCGGCGGCGCACATCAATTTCGTGCTGGATTGGCCGGAGCGCTGACCAATCAGAAGAAGAAGGCCTCCGGCGGGCAGGGGCTGAGCCCCTGCCCCCACTTTCGTTTGGTCAGCGTTGAGGCTGGGCCAGTGCCTTGACCGCCGCTGCGGTTGAATCGCTGAACAGGCCATCAATACCGGTGGCGAGATAGGTGCGGATTTCACTGTCCACATCGCCCGCTGCGCGCGGATCGGGGCCGGATTTCAGGCCTTCGGGCAGGAAATAATTCTCCGGACGGAACGTCCAGGGATGCACTTCCAGCCCCACCGCATGGGCATCGCGCACCAGGCTTGTGGGCTGGACCAGCCGGCCGTCGGGCCCGCGCGGGATGATCATCACCCGTTCCGGGCCGATGCCAGCGGCATAAGCCGCAACTGCCTTCAGCCCTTCGGCACTGGCCAGCGCGGCATAGTCATAGCCATCAGCTGATTTGCCGGTTGATCCCATCAGCTGGATCAGCCGCACGCCGGTCTGGCCTTTCAGGGCCTTCAGATTGTCGACTTCAAAGCTCTGGATGAACACGGGCGCCTCGCGCGTGGTCCAGCCGGCCGCGGCCAGTTCGCGCAGCAGCACCGGCTCCAGCGGCAGGCCAATAGCGCGGAAATAAGTCGGATGCTTGGTTTCCGGATAGATGCCGATCGTCCGCCCAGTGCGAGATGAAGCGGATTTGGCCAGCGCGATGATCTCGGCCAGCGTGGGGATTTCGAACTGGCCATCAAACACCGCATTGGCCGGGCGCAACTGCGGCAGGCGTTCTTTCGCCCGCAGCGTCTTCAGTTCGGCCAGGGTGAAATCCTCGGTGAACCAGCCGGTCATCGCTTCGCCATCGATGGTCTTGGTCGCCTTGCGGGCAGCAAACTCCGCCCGGGTGGCCACATCGGTGGTGCCACTGATCTCGCTCTCGTGCCGGGCCACCAGCTGATGATCCTTGGTCGGCACAAGGTCCGGTTCGATGAAATCGGCGCCCTGTTCGATGGCGCGTTCATAGGCGGCCAGCGTGTGTTCCGGCCGCTCGGCACTGGCGCCGCGATGCGCGATGATGATCGGCGGGGCTGGCGGCCCAACCGGAACGGGCGCGGGTTTCAAGGGGGCAGCAGCCATCAGCAACACCATTAGCGGAGCAAGGATCATGCGCATCATTCCTAACCCCTAGCCGGCCAGCGTGACAGGAAAAAGGCGCGCTGGGCACCGGTGCCGGGCCGGCACGAAATCAGCCTGACCGACGGGCAGACAACCTATGACCGGGTGCGGGTGACGGTGCGGTGAGCGCCGTTAGGGGCACCAGTGGATGTCGATGTCCATGTCCAGTTCGGCCAGCAGACGGCCGATCGGGAGCGTGCTGCTCGCGCCTTGCTTCAGCGCCTGTTCCACGACCTTGCGCTTGGCCTTGCCCTGCAGCACCAACGTGACGGTGCGGGCCGTCACCAATGTGGGGCCTGTAAGAGTCACGCGATTCACCGGGGCGTTGGTGGGCAGCGGATCGGGGCGCACGCCCAGCGCACGACGCGCCTTGGGGCCAGCGATGGCGGCATCGAAATCCGGACCGGGGAAGATGGAGGCGGTGTGGCCGTCTTCACCCACGCCCAGCCACGCCACATCCAGCGGCCAGTCAAGATCAGCGATCCGCTCATCCGCAGCGCGGCCGGCAGCGACCGGGTCTTTCTCACCGGCAGTGAGCGGCACCACGCGGGCTTTCTTGGGCAGGAACAGCCGCGCCAGTTGGCCGGCATTGGAAAGCTTGTCCGTCACCGGTACCAGCCGGTCATCGGTGGGCAGGATGGTCACATCGGCCCATTCGATCTTCATGTCGGCCAGCAGTTTCAGCGCCGGCAGCGGGGTGGCGCCACCGGGAAAGGCGACCAGCGCCCGGCCACGCGCTTCCAGCGCCTGGCCGATAATATAAGCGATGTCGCCGGCTACGGCCTCGGCCATCTCGTCGGCGTCGTCATATTCCCACCATTCGGCATCAATCACGCATCATTCTCCAGAAACGGGCACGGTGTAGTTGAGGCCGAGCCGGCCGCCGTCCGCATAGATGGTCTCGCCGGTAATGTAACTGGCGTCGTCGCTCAACAGGAAGGCGGCGATGGCGGCGATTTCTTCCGGCTCACCGGCGCGGCCCATCGGCGTGCGCGACATGATCTGGCGGCGCGCTTCTTCGCTGGCCATCACGGCCTGCTTGGCCAGATCGGTGAGGATGGTGCCCGGCCCGATGCCGACCACGCGGATATTGTGCGGCGCCAGCGCGATGGCGGTGTTCTTCGTTAGCTGGTTCAGCCCGCCCTTGGCGACGTTGTAAGCCAGCAGCGCCGGGATGGTGAGCACGGCATTCACACTGGACATGTTGACGACCACGCCGCCGCCGGCCGCCATCAGGTGCGGTGCGGCCAGTTGCGTGGCGTGGAAGGCGGCCGTGAGATTGGTGGCGATGACGCGGTCGAACTGCTCGGGCGTTTCGGTGAGGATGTCGCCCTTCACCGCGATGCCGGCATTGTTGATCAGGCCATCAAGACCGCCCCAGCGCTCCACGGTGGCGGTGATGGCCGCTTCGATCTGATCGCGGCTGGTCACGTCGCAATGGATGAAGGCGGCGGCTTCGCCCAGCTCGGCAGCCCGCTCCGCGCCTTCTGCCAGCACATCGGCCAGCATCACCCGCGCGCCTTCGGCGACCAGCCGCGTGGCGATGGCGAGGCCGATGCCGCGGGCGGCCCCGGTGATGAGATAGCGGCGGTCAGAAAGTCGATGGCTCATGCTGGCGGCTTAGCGCAGCCAGCGGCGTGACGGCCAGCCCTATTCGGTCAGTTCGCTCCACACACCCTTGAGCTTGTCGAAGAAGCCCTGGCTCTTCGGCGTGTTGCGGCCGCCTTCGGTGCCTTCGATGGCGCGGAATTCCTCCAGCAGTTCGCGTTGCCGCGCGGTGAGCTTGACCGGGGTTTCCACCTCGACCTGGATAACCAGATCGCCGGCGCCGCCGCCGTTCAGACTGGGCATGCCCTTGCCGCGCACGCGGAACTGCTTGGCGGTCTGGGTGCCGGCGGGGATCTTGATCGTCGTCTGCTGCTTGTCGAGACTAGGCACATCAATCTCACCGCCCAACGCCGCCAACGTGATCGACAGCGGCGCGATGGCATAAAGCGTGGTGCCGTCGCGCTTGAACACGTCATGCGATTTCAGGTGGACAAAGATATAGAGATCGCCCGCCGGGCCACCGCGCGTGCCGGCTTCGCCTTCACCGGCCACCCGGATGCGGGTGCCGTCATCGACGCCCTTGGGCACGTTGACGTTGATGGTCTTCTGCTGTTCCACCCGGCCGGCGCCGCCGCAGCTTTCGCACGGATCGGCGATCACCTGGCCCTGGCCGTGGCAGGCCGGGCAGGTGCGTTCCACCATGAACAGGCCCTGGCGCATACCAACGCGGCCATTGCCGCCACAGGTGGTGCAGGTGCGGGCACTGGTGCCGGGCTTGGCGCCATTGCCGCCGCAGGGCTTGCAAGCTGCAGCGACATCGATGGTCAGTGTCGCCTGGCGGCCATTATAGGCCTCCTCCAGCGTCATTTCGAGATCGTAGCGCAGATCGCTGCCGCGCGTCGGCCCACCGCGCCGGCCACGGCCACCGCCGCCTCCCATGAATTCACCGAACACGCTTTCGAAGATATCGGCAAAACCGCCGAAATCCTGAGCGCCGCCACCGCCGCCGCCACCTTGCCGGAAAGCAGCATGGCCAAAGCGATCGTACGCGGCCCGCTTCTGCGGATCCTTCAGCACGTCATAGGCTTCGCTGATCGATTTGAACTTCTGCTCGGCGGTCGCATCGCCGGGGTTCTTGTCCGGATGCCATTTCATCGCCAACCGGCGATAGGCGGATTTCAGCACCGCCTCATCGGCGCCGCGTTCCACCTCCAGCAGTTCATAAAAGTCGATTTCGGTGGCCATGCTTCAGTCGCCCCACAACAAACGCAGAAGTGCGCCCGCATCGCTGCGGGCGCTCTCCGGCGACTGACTTACTTCTTGTTTTCGTCCCCGCCGCCATCAACGTCGGTGAACTCAGCGTCCACCACGTCGTCGCTGGACGGCTTGGCTTCGCTGCCGGCGGCGTCGGCCCCAGAGTTGGCCTTCTCCTGCTCCGCCTGATACACGGCCTCGCCCAGCTTCATCGCAACCTGGCCCAGCGCCTGCACCTTTGCGTTGATGGCATCGGCATCGCCCGAATCAAGCACCGCCTTCACATCGGCGACGGCGGCTTCGATGCTGGCCTTCACATCCGGGCCAACCTTGTCACCATGCTCGACCAGCTGGCGTTCCGTCGAGTGCACCAGGCTGTCGGCCTGGTTGCGGGCTTCAGCGGCGGCGCGGCGCTTCTTGTCTTCCTCGGCAAAGGCCTCGGCATCGCGCACCATCTTGTCGATATCGTCCTTGGAAAGGCCGCCCGACGGCTGGATGCGGATCTGCTGTTCCTTGCCGGTGCCCTTGTCCTTGGCGTTTACCGAAACAAGGCCGTTTGCATCGATGTCGAAGGTCACTTCGATCTGCGGCACACCGCGCGGGGCCGGCGGAATGCCGACCAGATCGAACTGGCCCAGGATCTTGTTGTCCGCCGCCATCTCGCGCTCACCCTGGAACACCCGGATGGTCACGGCCGACTGGTTGTCGTCGGCGGTGGAATAGACCTGGCTCTTCTTGGTCGGGATCGTGGTGTTGCGATCGATCATGCGGGTGAACACGCCGCCCAGCGTTTCGATGCCCAGCGAAAGCGGGGTCACGTCGAGCAGCAGCACGTCCTTCACGTCGCCCTGCAGCACGCCGGCCTGGATGGCGGCGCCCATGGCCACCACTTCATCCGGGTTCACGCTGGTGTTGGGCTCCTTGCCGAACAATTCCTTCACGAACTGGCGCACGCGCGGCATGCGGGTCATGCCGCCGACCAGGATCACTTCATCCAGATCGCCAGCCTTCACGCCGGCTTCCTTGATGGCATCGAGGCAGGGCTTGCGGGTGCGCTCGATCAGGTCGAGCACCAGCTTTTCCAGATCGGTGCGGGTGATGTTCTTGACGAGGTGCTTCGGCCCGTTCTGATCGGCGGTTATGAAGGGCAGGTTCACTTCGGTCGCGGCCGAGGACGACAGCTCGATCTTGGCCTTTTCCGCGGCTTCCTTCAGGCGCTGCAGAGCCAGCTTGTCCTTGGTCAGGTCGATGCCTTCGGCCTTCTTGAAATCGGCCGAGAGGAATTCCACCAGCTTGGCGTCAAAGTCTTCGCCGCCCAGGAAGGTGTCACCGGAGGTCGACTTCACTTCGAACACGCCATCGCCCAGTTCGAGAATGGAGATATCGAAGGTGCCGCCGCCAAGATCGTAAACGGCGATGGTCTTGGCGTCGTTCTTCTTGTCGAGGCCATAGGCCAGCGCAGCGGCGGTCGGCTCGTTGATGATGCGCAGCACTTCAAGGCCGGCAATCTTGCCGGCGTCCTTGGTGGCCTGGCGCTGGGCGTCGTTGAAATAGGCCGGCACGGTGATCACGGCCTGGGTGACCGTTTCGCCCAGATAAGCCTCGGCGGTTTCCTTCATCTTCTGCAGGATGAAGGCGGAAATCTGCGAAGGGCTGTAATCCTGGCCACCGGCATTCACCCAGGCATCGCCATTGGTGCCGCGCGCGATGGTGTAGGGCACAAGGCCGGAATCCTTGGTGGTCAGCGGATCGTCAAAGCGGCGGCCGATCAGACGCTTCACGGCAAAGACGGTGTTGGACGGGTTGGTGACGGCCTGGCGCTTGGCCGGCTGGCCCACAAGGCGCTCGCCATCCTTGGTGAACGCGACCTGCGACGGCGTGGTGCGCGCGCCTTCGGCATTTTCGATCACCTTCGGCGCAGAGCCTTCCATCACGGCCACGCAGCTGTTGGTGGTGCCCAAATCGATCCCGATAACCTTCGCCATGGTCTGTCACTTCCTGTTCTGTGGGCCCGAACCTCAAGCGCCCCATGAAGGCAGCGCGGCACGGTCCGTCCCCGGTTGATGCTGTTGGCCGGTGCCCCGGCCGATGAATGTCGTAAGGGCGATATAGGAAGCGATTCCGGGGCTGCAAGACGGCGGCGATGCGATTAACTGCACAGGTGATGTCGAATCCCCACCCTGCGACCATCCGCGCGCTGACCAGCGCCGAGATTGAACTGGCCGCCAGCGTGTTCGGGCCGGCGCTGGATGTGGCTGCGGTCACTGTGCGGCGCGCCAAGTTCTGGGCGCTGCACCCGTGGTGGGTGACCATGGCGCCCGATGGCCATGTCTGGTGCCATCCCAATGGTTTCAACTGGGCAGCCGATTATGCAGCCGAGTCGGTTTCGGCCCAGGCGCATCTCATCCACGAACTGGTGCATGTCTGGCAGGTTCAGACCGGCGGGCACCTGGCGCTGCGCCGGCCGCCCTTTGCGCGCTATGGCTATGCCATCACGCCGGGCAAGCCGTTCCACCGCTACGGCATCGAACAACAGGCCTGCATCGTTGAACATGCCTTCCGGGCGCGGGCCAGGAACGACGCCGAAACGCTGGCGCGGCTCGCGCCGATCCTGCCCTTTCCCGGCTGGGCATAGAGCCGGTCAGGCGTAGCCGCGCTCGCGCTGGATGGTCAGGTCGCACGGCCGGCACAGCACCCGCACATTGCCATCAACATCGCCCTTCTCGGCGGCCAGACGGTCAAGCACGGTGTCGTGCTCTGGCAGCAGCTTGGCGCATTTGGCGCACTGGCCGTTTTGCGCCTTGGCCGTGCGCGCCTTCAACGATTGGCGGGCGTTGGGCTTGCCGCGCTCGTCATAGGTCAATTCCTTGTAGATCTTGCGGTTGAGTGCAAAGCGCAGCCGCTCGTCCTCTCCCGCCGCTTCGTCAATGCGCGCCCTGAATTCGGCCAACAGGGTGCGGGCGACGGCCACTTCGGCCTCGTCCAGGGTGCGATTGATCGTCATGGTTTCGATACCTCGATGAGCAGCTTGCCGAAATTGCCGCCAGTGTAGAGCTCTTTCACCGCGCTTACGGCGTTTTCGAGGCCAGGGCGAATGTCCTGACGCGTTTTTAACTGGCCGCCCAGCATCCAGCCGGCCAGCGCCATGCCGCTTTCGCCAAAGCGCGGCGCGAAATCGGTAACAATGAAGCCGCGGATCAGCAACCGCCGCATCAGGATCATCGTCCAGAAACCCGGCGGTTCGGTAGGGGTGACGTCGTTGTAGCTGGAGATCATCCCGCACAGCGAAATGCGGCCGAACAGCTTCATGCGCTTCATCACTTCGACCATGATCGGCCCGCCGACCTGTTCGAAATTGATATCGATGCCGCCAGGCGCCAGCCGATCGAGCGCGGCGCCGACATCTTCATTCTTGTAATCGATGCAGGCATCGAAGCCGAGTTCGTTCACCACATAATCGCACTTGGCCTTGCCACCGGCGATGCCGATGACGCGGCAGCCCTTGATCTTGCCGATCTGGCCAACAATCTGGCCCACACCGCCGGCCGCAGCGGAAACGACCAGCGTCTCGCCCGGCTTGGGCTGGCCGATATCGAGCAGGCCAAAGTACGCCGTGGGGCCGACCAGCGCCAACGTGCCATAAGCGGCGGCAAGCGATACGCCCGGCAATTGCGGCAGCGGCGACATGAAGCTGCCATCGGAAATGATGTGATCGGCCCATTCACCCAGGCCCGCCATGATCTGGCCGGGCTCGACGCCAGCCTTGCGGCTGGCCACGACGCGCCCGCACACACCGGCGCGCATCGGGGCGCCGAGTTCGACGGGGGGCATATACTGCTCCTGATCGCTCATCCAGATGCGGTTGGTGGGATCGAGCGACATGTAGATGACGGCAAGCAGGAACTGGCCATCGTCCAACTCCGGAAGTGCTTCGTTCACCAGTTCCAGATCGCTGTCGGCGATATCGCCCACCGGCCGGCGCGCCAGTTTCCATACCTTGCGTTGAATCATGTCTCTCCCCTTTTTATCGCGTCCAGAAAATCGCGCAGTGCAGTGGCCGCTAGCGGCTCCATGAGCGTGGGCGCATGGCCGACACCCGGCACCGTCACCGCCGTCAGGCCGGGCAGGCGGCGCTGCATCTCGGCTTGTGTCGCCGCCGAAAACACGTCCGACAATAAGGCGCGCAAGGACAATACCGGCAGGCCCTTGAGACTGTCGAACGCGGCCCAATCATCCGCACCGGCATCGCCGTGCGGCAACCGGAACGGTTCGGCGATGCGTGGATCATAATCGAAGATAATGCGGCCCTGCGGCCCCACCCGGCACAGGCGCTTGGCAAAGGCCAGCCACTGATGCAGCCCCCAATCGGGGTGGATGGCCGCGTTGCGCACCCCCAGTTCGCGGGCGGCATGCACCCAGGTCATCCAGTTGCCGCCGCGCCCCACATTGGCCTGCAAGCGCTTGAGGCCCGCCGGCTCGATCGCGGGGCCGATGTCGTTTAGCACCACGCCGGCCATGCGGGCGCGGTGTGCGGTGGTCATCCGCAAGGCAAGCAGCCCGCCCATCGAGGCGCCGATCACCACAAAGCGATCCACCCCGGCCGCATCCAGCACCAGCGACAGATCGCGCAGATAGGTGAGCGAGACATAGGTGAGCGAATCACGCGCCCAGCCCGATTCGCCGCGACCGCGCAGATCGGGCGCGATCAGCCGCCAATCGGCTCCCAGCGATTCGGCGAGCGGGGCAAAATCGGCGCCGTTGCGGGTGAGGCCGGCCAGGCAGAGCAGCGCCGGGCGACCGGGCGGAACGCGAGGATCATGATGTTCGTGCCAGCACAGCCGCACGCTATCGCCGGTAAACGCATAGCCTTTCTGCCAGCCGGGCGCCGGTTCGGGCCGCGAAGCCGGAGCAGAGAAGGGGGCGACGGCCATATTTTGACTCTGACTCAACTCTCTTGTTATAGGAAGCCATTACCGTGGGGGTAAGGAAGAACAACAAAAGTGGCAACGCGCGCACTCGATTCTCGTGGTTCCAATGCCAGCACGGCCCGCACCGGTGGCCGCGCTGCCCCGCGTGCCGCTTCGGGCGTGGCCGACATGCGGGCCCGCCGGTATGACCCGACCGAAACCAAGGCGCGGGTCTTGGCTGCGGCCCACATGCTGTTTTCCCGCCAGGGCTTTGCCGCCACCGGCACTGCCGACATTGCCCGCGAAGCCGATGTTTCGGAAGGCTCGATCTTCTATCATTTCGGCTCCAAGAAGGCGTTGCTCCAGGAATTGGGCCGACGCCATGGCGAAGCGATGATCGCCGCCATGGAAGAGGGCTACACACTCGAAGATCTGGAACCTGGCATCACCGTCCCGCGCGTGTTGCGTTTCGTGCGCGACAACATGATCTGGGAAGGCGCGGAAGCCGAATGCGCCGATTGCGGGCCAAAGGCAGCGATGGCCTCCAACCCCGATGCCGAACCCTTCTATCATGCCGCCAAGGCCGTCACGACCGACTGGATCAAGCGCCACATGCAGGCCGCCCTGGGCAAGCGCGGCGTGACCGGCGTAGACATCGATATCGCCGCCAGCTTCACCCATCATGTGGTTGGCGATGCGATTGATCGCTGGCTGTGTGCCGCCACCCCGGAAGAGGCAGACCGCGTCGAGCGTGAGACCGTGCGCTACATCCGCGCCGCCAGCGGATATCCACTGGATTGAGGTGCCGGCTGCGGCCATAGATTTGCGCCATGGCCGACTTCACCCCTGAAACCACCATCCTCGAACTGGGCGCAGAGTTTTTCGATTCGGTCGAAGCCGCGCCGTTTCCCCAGACCATCCTGCGCTTCCGCAACGACCGCGCCGCCGAACAGGTGGGGCTGGCCGGGCTGAGTGACGAGCAGTGGCTGCAGCATTTCGGGCGCTTCGCCCCCTTGCCCGGCAGCCTGACCGGGCCGCTGGCGCTGCGCTATCACGGCCACCAGTTCCGTACCTACAACCCCGACCTTGGCGACGGCCGCGGCTTCCTGTTCGCGCAGTGCCGCGATGATCAAGGCCGGTTGATGGACCTTGGCACCAAGGGCAGCGGTACCACGCCGTGGAGCCGGATGGGCGATGGCCGCCTGACCCTCAAAGGCGCGGTGCGCGAAATCCTTGCCGCCGAAATGCTGGAGGCGCTCGGTGTCGCCACCAGCCGCACGTTCAGCGTGATCGAAACCGGCGAAAAGCTGATCCGCAGCGATGAACCCTCGCCCACCCGCGCCGCCGTGCTGGTGCGCCTCAATCACAGCCATGTGCGCTATGGCAGCTTCCAGCGCCAGGCCTTCCACCAGAACCGCGAGGGACTGACCAAGCTGGTCGATTACAGCCTCACCCACCTTGCGCCGGACGCCACCGGCCCCACGCCGGTCGCGGCGCTGGTCGATCATGCGGTGAAGGGCGCGGCGCGCATGGCGGCGCAGTATATGGCCGCGGGGTTCGTCCACGGTGTGCTCAACACCGACAATATCAACATCACCGGCGAAAGCTTCGATTACGGCCCCTGGCGCTTTGCCCCAGCCTGGGATGCCGGCTTCACCGCTGCTTATTTCGATCATTCCGGGCTGTATGCCTTTGGCCGCCAGGCCGAAGCCCTGCAGTGGAATCTGTATCAGCTGGGCAGCGCGCTGCGGCTGATCGCGGAGACAGACGAACTGAAAGGCCCGCTGGAAACCTATCCGCTGCGCTATCGCGCGGCGCTGTCAGACGCCGTGCTGGGCCGGCTCGGCGTCAGGCGGCTGGGGCCGAGCGAAGACGAAGTGCTGGTGGAAGCCATCCAGAAAGCGTTGGTCGCCACGCAGATGGACCCGGATCGTTTCTTCTTCGATTGGCGCGGCGGTGTGCGGCGCTGGGCATCCGTGACCGATCCACAATACAGCCACGATGGCTTCACGGATTTCCTGGCGCTGATCCCGGATTTCGCCGTGGGCGCGCCGTCACACGCTTACTGGTCAGACGAAGCCCCCTGCACCATGCTGATCGACGAAGTGGAAGCCCTGTGGGCACCCATCGCCGAGCGTGACGACTGGGCACCGCTCCACACCAAGATCGCCGCGATCAGGCGCATGGGCGAGGCGCACGCGCAGGGTTAGCGCGCCAGCATTGGCCCCAGCGCCTTGCCACCGAAGATGTGCACATGCAGATGCGGCACTTCCTGGTGGGCATTCACCCCGGCGTTGGCGAGCAGGCGATAGCCCGGCTCTTCCAGACCCAGCAGCTTCGCCACTTCCCCCACTGCCCGCACGAACCCGGCAATCTCCGCCTCGCTGGCCGTGGCCGAAAAATCCGCCCAGCTGCGATACGGCCCCTTGGGGATCACCAGCACATGGGTGGGCGCCTGCGGGTTGATGTCGTGAAAGGCCAGCGCGTGCGGGGTTTCGTGCACGCGCTTGCACGGAATCTCGCCGCGCAGGATGCGGGCGAAGATGTTATTTTCGTCATAACTGCCCAAGGCATCGACCGGCATGTTAAAGGCTCCCACGCGATTTCCGCCTGTTCGTATCACCACTGCCGCAACCGGCAAGACCTGCCTGCAAGGATCAACACCATGTCTGCCGATTCCAGCGACGAAGATTATGTCTATGACGAGGTCAGTGGCGAATGGCTGCCCGCCGCCAAACTGCGGGCGCGCACGCCTGCGGCTGATCCCGATCAGGTGGAAGTGCGCGATGCGGTCGGCAACCTGCTCGCCGATGGCGACCAGGTGACCTTGATCAAGGATCTCGACGTGAAGGGCGCCGGCCAGACACTGCGCCGCGGCACGCTGATCAAGTCGATCCGTCTCACGGGCGATCCCCAGGAAATCGACTGCAGGTTCGACGGCATCAAGGGTCTCGTGCTGCGCGCCGAGTTCGTCAAGAAGCGCTGATCAGAGATTTCTTGCGTCCGCGCAGCTGCGGGCTTATTCACCTCTCGCTCGCACCCGTCCTGGCGTGCGGCAGGCTTCACTTGCATCTCGCCGCGTATTTGAGCCACGCGCTCGTCGCCGCGAAGCCGAAAGACTGACATGCACCTCCAAGAACTCAAGAAGACTCCGCCCGCCGAACTGGTCGCCATGGCTGAGGAAATGGGCGTCGAGAACGCCTCTACCCTGCGCAAGCAGGATATCATTTTCGGCATCCTGAAAGCCGCTGCCGAAGCCGGCACCGAAGTGATGGGCGCCGGCACCATCGAGGTGATGCCCGATGGTTTCGGCTTCATGCGCTCGGCCGATGCCAGCTATCTCGCCGGCCCTGACGATATTTACGTGAACCCGCAGATCGTGCGCCGTTACGGCCTGCGCACGGGTGACACGGTGGAAGGCGAGATCAGTTCGCCCAAGAACGGCGAGCGCTATTTCGGCCTCAAAAAGGTGACCGCGATCAATTTCGATGATCCCGAAGCCGTGCGCCACCGGGTCAATTTCGACAACCTCACCCCGCTGTATCCGGATGAAAAGCTCAACCTGGAGCTTGGCGATCCCACATCCAAGGACAAGACCGGCCGGGTGATCGACATCGTCGCCCCGCTCGGCAAGGGCCAGCGCTGCCTGATCGTCGCCCCGCCGCGCGTCGGCAAGACGATCATGATGCAGAATATCGCCAAGGCAATCAGCGCCAACCATCCTGAATGTTTCCTGATGGTGCTGCTGATCGACGAGCGCCCCGAAGAAGTCACCGACATGCAGCGCACGGTGAAGGGCGAGGTGATCTCCTCCACCTTCGACGAACCGGCCACCCGCCACGTGCAGGTCGCCGAAATGGCGATCGAGAAGGCCAAGCGCCTGGTGGAACACAAGCGCGACGTCGTCATCCTGCTCGACAACATCACCCGCCTCGGCCGCGCCTACAACACGGTCGTCCCCAGTTCCGGCAAGGTGCTGACCGGCGGTGTCGACGCCAACGCCCTGCAGCGCCCCAAGCGCTTCTTCGGCGCCGCGCGCAACATCGAGGAAGGCGGCAGCCTGACCATCATCTCCACCGCGCTGATCGACACAGGCAGCCGCATGGATGAAGTGATCTTCGAAGAGTTCAAGGGCACCGGCAACGCCGAAATCGTCCTCGACCGCAAGATCGCAGACAAGCGCGTCTTCCCGGCCATCGACATCGGCAAGAGCGGCACCCGCAAGGAAGAGCTGCTGGTGGACAAGGAAACGCTGTCCAAGATGTGGGTGCTGCGCCGCATCCTGATGCAGATGGGCTCGACCGATGCGATCGAGTTCCTGATGGACAAGATGAAGGATTCGGTGACGAACGCGGACTTCTTCAATGCGATGAACAAGTGAGGCGGCGGGAAAATAGCGGCGCTATTTCCAGGCTCGCCGAACTTCGGCCAGCGAACGAAAAGGGCGGCCCCAACAGGCCGCCCTTTTTGATTCGTCCGACGGCGTGGCTCCGCCACGCACTTCCTTCCACTTACTTCGGCACCCCAAGCGGACTCGGCGGCTCCGCCGCCGGCCGCGCCGGCCAGCACACAATCAGCCAGTGATGGCCTTCCGCACCTCAGCCGACCCCCAATCCAGCGTCCCCGAAACCCGCCAGATTTCCTTGCCCTCTTCATCATACAGGATCGTCACCGGCAGCCCCTTGGCCTTGATCGCTTCCGCATAGCTGCCCGGCTGGTCCAGCCCGGTTTCGATATTCTTGAACTTGTCCTTGCCCCAGAATTTGTCGACCGCCTGCCAGCCTTCCATGTCTTCGGAAATCGGCAGCACCATCACCGGCACTTCCCCGGCCAGCTTGTCGAGCGCAGGCATTTCCGCGATGCACGGCGCGCACCAGGTCGCCCACAGGTTCACCAGCATCTTCATGCCCTGGTGATCGCTGAGCTTCTGCTTGGTGCCGCCCTTCATTTCCCAGGTTACTGCCGCCGAGCCGGGTTCACCGGCGTGGCTGCGATCGATCATGTTGATCGGCGCTTCGCCCGGCTTTGCAGCGGTGGCAGCGGGCTTTTCGGGCGCCGTGGGGGCGGCCTGGTTGCAGCCGGCCAGCGCCAGCGTGGTGAGCAGCAGCAGGGTCTTGCGCATGTCAAAGTCCTTCATTCGTTGTCGCCCCGATAAACAGCGCAGTGGCGACTGCCAACCCACTGTGGCACCAAGCCCCGCAAAGGGGACAAGACGATGACGGTATCACGGCGCGACGCGATCAAGCTGGCAGCACTGGGCGGCGCGGTCGCGGCTGGTTGCGGGGGCGGCGGCAATCCACTATCGGCCACCACCATGAGCAGCGATCCGACCACGCCAGCTGGCACCGCAAACAGCCTGTGGGGCGGCCGCTTCGGCGCCGGCCCGTCAGCAATCATGCAGGAAATCAACGCCTCGATCGGCGTCGACAAACGACTGTGGCGTCAGGACATCCAGGGCAGCCGCGCCCATGTCGCCATGCTGGGCAAGCAGGGCATTGTTTCGGCCGACGATGTCGCCGCCATCGACAAGGGCCTCCAGCAGATCGCCGCCGAATATGAAGCCGGCAAGCTGGTGGAGAATTTGGCGCTGGAGGATATCCACCTCCATGTCGAAACCCGGCTGAAGGAAATAATCGGCCCGGCCGCGGGCCGGCTGCACACCGCGCGCAGCCGCAACGATCAGGTGGCGGTGGATTTCCGCCTGTGGGTGAAGGCCGCTTGCGCTGAAGCCGATCTGGCGCTGAAGGGCCTGATCACCGCCCTGCTGGCCCGCGCCGAGGAACATGCCGATACGATCATGCCCGGCTTCACCCACCTGCAGGTGGCGCAGCCGGTGACGCTGGGCCATCACCTGATGGCCTATGTCGAGATGCTGGGCCGCGACCGCAGCCGCTTTGCCGATGCGATGAAGCGGATGGATGAATGCCCGCTCGGCGCCGCCGCGCTGGCCGGCACCAGCTTCCCCATCGACCGCCAGATGACCGCCAAGGCGCTGGGCTTCGCCGGCGGGCCGACGCGCAACAGCCTCGACAGCGTGTCCGATCGCGATTTCGCGCTGGAATATCTGGCCGCCACCCACATGACCGGGCTGCACCTGTCGCGCCTGGCCGAGGAAATGATCATCTGGGCCAGCCAGCCGTTCGGCTTCATCACCCTGCCCGATGCCTGGTCCACCGGCAGCAGCATCATGCCGCAAAAGCGCAACCCCGATGCCGCCGAACTGGTGCGCGCCAAGGCCGGGCAGTTCCTGGCGGCGTTCACCCGGCTTTCCGTGGTGATGAAGGGCCTGCCGCTGGCCTATTCCAAAGACATGCAGGACGACAAGGTGACGGTGTTTGCCGCCCATGACGATCTGGGCCTGTGCCTGGCCAGCATGATGGGCATGGTGCAGACCATCACCTTCAACAAGGCGAAGATGCGCGCCGCGGCCAACAGTGGGTTCTCCACCGCCACCGATCTGGCCGACTGGCTGGTGCGCGCCGGTGGTGTGCCGTTCCGCGAAGCCCACGAGATCACCGGCAAATGCGTGAAGGCCGCCGAAGCCAAGGGCAAGGATCTGAATGGCCTGACCGACGCCGAACTGGCCGCCATCGACAAGCGCATCACCAAGGCGGTGCGCGACGTGCTCTCTGTCGAAGCCAGCGTGGCCAGCCGGACCAGCTTTGGCGGCACCGCGCCGGCCAATGTGCGCGCTGCCATTACGGCGGCTCGGAAGGCGCTGTGAAAAACGCGGCGGCCTTGGTGGCGCTGCTGCTGCTCGCTGCATGCGGCAAGCAAGGCGCGCTGGAGCCCAGGGCCGGCCGGCCCGCGCCGGTGCGCAGCGAAACCCAGACCCGTGCGGCCACCCCGCAGGAAATGCTGAAGCTTGACCCGCAGGCGGTGCCGACCCGGGTGGACGATAACCAGGGCCCGCTTCCCGAACGCGGCAACGATCCGTTCAACCTGCCGCCCCCCAGGAACTGAACCATGGACCATTTCCAGTTCAAGGACGGCGTGATGCACGCCGAGGGCGTCAGCCTTGAAATGCTGGCCGCAACGGTTGGCACTCCCTTCTATTGCTACAGCAGCGCCACGATGGAGCGGCACTTCACCGTGTTCCGCGATGCCGTGGCCGGATTGGGCAACGGCACGCCGCTGGTGGCATTCGCGGTGAAGGCCAATCCCAACCTTGCCGTTCTGGCGACACTGGCGCGGCTGGGTGCGGGCGCGGACGTGGTGTCGGGCGGCGAGATGGCGCGCGCGCTTGCTGCCGGCGTGCCGGCAGAACGCATCGTGTTCTCCGGCGTGGGCAAGACGCGGGCCGAGCTGGCCGCCGGTGTCGAAGCCGGCATCCTGCAGTTCAATGTCGAATCCGAAGCCGAGATCGACATGCTGGCGCAAGTCGCGGCCGCCAAAGGCGCGACCGTGGAAATTGCCATCCGCATCAACCCGGCGGTCGATCCCAAGACACACGGCAAGATCAGCACCGGTGGTGCTGACGCCAAGTTCGGCATCCCGTGGGAACGCCTGCCCGCCGCCTTCGCGCAGGCGGCCGCGCACCCCAATCTGCGCCCCGTCGGCCTCGCCGCGCATATTGGCAGCCAGTTGACCGATCTAGGCCCGGTGGAAGACGCCATTCGCAAACTGGGCGATCTGGCGCGTGAACTGGAAGCGCTGGGCCACAAGATCAAGCGCGTCGATGTCGGCGGCGGCTTGGGCGTGCCCTATCGTCGTGACCAAGCTGCCCCGCCCAGCCCAGCCGATTATGCCGCCATGGTTGCCCGCGCAACCGCCGGCTGGCCGTGGCAGCTGATGTTCGAACCCGGTCGCATGATCGTGGGCAATGCGGGCGTGCTGGTGAGCGAGGTGATCCTGACCAAGGACGGCGCGTCCAAGCATTTCGTGGTGGTCGATGCCGCGATGAACGATCTGCTGCGCCCGTCGCTTTACGGCGCCTGGCACGACATTCTTGCGGTGCGGACCAAGGATGCGCGCACTGTCGCCACCGTCGTGGGCCCGATCTGCGAGACCGGCGACACTTTTGCCGACGACCGCGAGATGGAAGATGTGCGCAGCGGCGATCTCGTCGCCTTCATGACCGCCGGGGCCTATGGGGCGACCATGGCCAGCACCTACAATTCCCGGCCGCTGGTGCCCGAAGTGATGGTGAAGGGTGATGACTGGGCCATCGTGTCCCAGCGCAACCAGCCCGCCGCGATGCTGGCGCTGGATGCGAAAGCCCCATGGCTCTAACCGCGTGGCTTTAAAACCACCTTCCGCCAGTCGCATCCTCACCGCCAGCCTGGTCGGCACGGCGGTGGAATTCTATGATTTCTACATCTACGCCACCGCCGCCGCGCTGGTGTTCGGGCCGCTGTTCTTCCCGTCCGACAACGCCGATCTGCAATTGCTGCTCAGCTTCGCCAGCTTCGCCGTGGCCTTCGTCGCCCGGCCGATCGGGGCATTGGTGTTCGGCCACTATGGCGACCGGCTTGGCCGCAAGTCCACGCTGGTGGCCTCGCTGTTGCTGATGGGTGGCTCCACCTTCGCCATCACTTTCCTGCCCACCTATGCCGCCATCGGCGTCGCCGCGCCGGCAATCCTGTGCCTGCTGCGCTTTGGCCAAGGGTTCGGCTTGGGCGGCGAATGGGGCGGCGCGGCACTGCTGGCGGTGGAGAACGCCCCGCCTGGCTGGCGCGGCCGCTATGGCATGTTCCCGCAATTGGGCGCGCCGGTCGGTTTCATCGCCGCCAATGGCCTGTTCCTGGCGCTCGGCCTGTGGCTCGACGATGGCGAATTCCTCAACTGGGGCTGGCGCCTGCCATTTGCCGGCTCGATCCTTCTGGTCGGCATCGGCCTGTGGGTGCGGCTCACCATCCTGGAAACCCCGGCCTTCGCCGCCATGCTGGCCCATGAAAAGCCGCCGGCCGTGCCGCTCGCCGAACTGGTACGCGATCATGGTCGCGCCACACTCTGCGGCATTGCGACGGCCGTCACCTGCTTTGCCATCTTCTACATCGCGACCGCCTTTGCGCTTGGCTACGGCACCACCGCTTTGGGCTACAGCCGCGAGGCTTTCCTGCAACTGCAACTGGGCGCCATATTGTTCCTCGCCGCCGGCATCCTGATCGCCGGGTGGCTCAGCGACCGCACCAGCCCCCAACGCGTGCTGATGCTGGGCAGCCTGTCCAGTGTTGTGCTGGGTGCCACCATGGGCCCGCTCATGCAGGCCGGCACCGGCGGCGTGTTCGCCTTCCTGTCGCTGGGCCTGTTCGTGATGGGCTTTGTCTATGGTCCCTTGGGGGCTTTCCTGCCCGGCCTGTTTCCGGCGCGCGTGCGCTACACCGGGGCGTCGGTCGCCTTCAATCTGGGCGGCATCATCGGCGGCGGGCTTACACCGGTCATCGGCGCGGCACTCTCGGCGCGCTATGGCATCGGCGCGGTCGGCTGGTATCTGGCCGGCGCCGCGCTGGTCTCTGTGATAGGGTTGGCGCTCTTGCCGAAGGAGGGAGCGGGTTCTAGCGTTGGCGCATGATCCTGCGCCTCACCCTCCTCGCCGCCCTCATCTCCACCTCGGCCCTGGCCTCCCCAGAGACTGACCGTTGGGACAAGCACAAGGCCGCCGTCACCATCACCCGCGATGATTTCGGCATCCCGCACATCAAGGGCAAGACCGACGCCGACGCCGTGTTCGGCATGATCTATGCTCAGGCCGAAGACGATTTCAACCGGGTCGAAACCAACTTCATCAACGCGCAAGGGCGCCTTGCCGAAACCGAAGGCGAAAGTGCGATCTGGCGCGATCTGCGCATGAAGCTGTTCATCGATCCGGCGGAACTGAAGGCGCAATATGCCGCCTCTCCCTCCTGGCTGAAATCGCTGTGCACCGCCTGGGCCGACGCGCTGAACGCGTATCTCGCCAAGCACCCGCAGGTGAAACCCCGCGTCATCACCCGTTTCGAACCGTGGATGGCGCTCAGCTTTTCCGAAGGCAGCATCGGCGGCGATATCGAGAGCATCAACCTCGGCCGGCTGGAATCCTTCCACACCGGTCAGGCCGTGAAACTCTCGGCAGTGGAACTGGGCAGCGAACTGCTTGAACCGGCCGGCTCCAACGGCATGGCGCTGGCGCCCAGCCGCAGCACGTCGGGCGACGCCCTGCTGCTCATCAACCCGCACACCAGCTTCTATTTCCGCAGCGAAGCCAAGGTCGAAAGCGGCCAGGGCCTTGATGCCTATGGCGCCAGCACCTGGGGGCAGTTCTTCGTCTATCAGGGCTTCAACCGGAACACCGGCTGGATGCACACGTCGTCGGGCGTCGACAATATCGATGAATTCGCGCTGACCGTGGAGAAGAAGGGCGGCAAATATCATTATCTGCACGGCACCAATTGGCGCCCACTGGCCGAGAAGAGCATCACCGTGCCCTACCGCGCAGCCGATGGCAGCATGAAGAGCCGCAGCTTCACCACGTGGCGCTCTCACCACGGCCCGGTGATCCGTGCCGAGAATGGCAAGTGGATCGCCGTCGCCTTGATGCACCGGCCGGTCGCGGCGCTGGAACAGAGCTTCCTGCGCACCAAGACGACCGATCTGGCCAGTTATCTGAAGGTCGCGACACGCCGCGCCAATTCGTCCAACGCCACGCTGTTTGCCAGCAGCAAGGGCGAGATCGCCTATCTCCACCCGCAGTTCGTGCCGATCCGTGATGCCAAGTTCGATTGGCGCAAGCCAGTGGACGGCAGCGATCCCGCCACCGATTGGCAGGGTGAACACAGCCTTGATCAGCTGCCCAGCGTGATGAACCCGGGCAGCGGCTTTGCCTTCAACGTCAACAACTGGCCGTGGACCGCTGCGGGCCCGGACAGCCCGAAGCAGGCCGCGTTCGCCAAGTACATGGACGCCGCTGGCGAAAACCCGCGCGGCCCCAACGCGCTGCGCCTTTTGAGCGGCGACCGGAAGTTTGATCTCTCCGCCCTGCTCACCACCGCCTATGATCCGTTCCTGCAGGGCTTTGCCGATACCATTCCGCCGCTGGTGAAGGCATGGGATGCCCTGGCCGATGGGCCGCAAAAGGCCCGGCTGGCAGCGCCCGTCGCCGCGCTGAAGGCCTGGGATTATCGCGCCAGTGAAACCTCGATCCCCACGTCGCTGGCGATGTTCTGGGGTGATGACATGGTCAAACGCTTCGGCCCGGTCGCCAAGCTGGATGAGGAAGCCATCGTGCCCTATCTCGCTAGCGCCAAGGTGCTGGATGCCGACCGCCTGGCAGCGCTTGATGCCGCCGTTGGCAAACTGGCCGGCGATTTCGGCGGCTGGGATGTGCCGTGGGGCAACATCAACCGATTCCAGCGCCTGACCGCCAACATCGCGCAATCCTATGACGACAAATTGCCCTCAACGCCGATCGGCTTTGCCAGCGGCAACTGGGGCAGCCTCGCCAGCTTCGGCGCCCGCCAGCGTGACGGCACCAAGCGCTGGTATGGCGATTACGGCAACAGCTTCGTCGCCGTCGTCCGCTTCGGCAAGGACGGGCCCGAGGCGCGCGCCGTCCACGCTGGCGGCCTGAACAACAACCCGGCCAGCCCGCACTTCCGCGACCAAGCGGAGCGGTATCGGACGCATGATTTCCGCACGGTCTATTTCACCGATGCGCAGTTGCAGGGGCATGTGGAGAAGATGTACCGGCCGGGGGAGTGAGACTGCTTACGGCTGGGTGGGCTTTGCCTTCATCACCGGCTTCGCCGTCGCATTCGCCGCCGTCTCCACCAGCGTGTAGAAAAACCGATTGAAATCCCGTGCCGCATCCAGGTCCATCGGCGTCGAAATATCATCCCGCGGGCGGTGATAACGGCGCTGGTACCAGTCACGGTAGATGCGCTCTTCCTCGGTGCGCGGGTTATAGGCGAAGACGAAGTTCACCGCCGGGATGCCGGCTTCCATGAACGGCCATGAATCGACGCGGCGGATGAGGTTGCGTTCCGGTTCACGATCAGGGCGGATCTCGATCTTCAGGCTTTGCGCGACGGATTTCGCCGTATCGGCCAGCGTGTTCTGGTCCAGCCCGTGCAGGGTGAGCGCCTTCAGCCGGAACACTGGACGCAGTTGATCGAGGTTGATCACGCCCACCAGCTGCTCCTTGGGCACCGTTGGGTGCTGCAGCCACCAGCGCGCGCCGAGCAGGCCCTTTTCCTCCGCCGTCCACGCGGCAAACAGCACCGGTCGGGCAAAGCCCTTGCCGCGCCGCCGTTCCGCCAGCCGCGCGAGCAGTGCGACATAGCCGGCATCATCGAGCGTGCCATTGTACAGCCCATCGCCGTTCACCGGTTCGCCAAAGCCATAGCCATCGATATGGGCGCCAAGCAGCACAACCTCGCCGGCCTTGGCCTTGTCGGTGCCCGGCAGCAGGCCGATCACCTGCTGGCTGGTGAACCGGCGCTGCACGGTGGTCAGCTTTGCCTCGAAGCGGCCGGGAAGATCGAAGGCCTCCAGATCGCGGTGATAGGTCGCTTCGGTCAGCAGCGTGGCGGCCAGTCGCCCGGTGCCGGCCATCAGCCGTTCCAGCGCCGCGCCGTTGACGCGGAATTGCGGCAGCCCGGTGGGCAGCGGATTGCCTTCATGCGCGACCGCACGGGCATAGGCATCGGGCCAGCGCGGCGCCTCCACGGTGAAGCCGGCATCATCAATGGTGAGCAGTGCCACTGCGCCGGCCGCCGTCACCGCCGCCAGCCGTTCGGCGCCTTGGGCGCGGCCAGCGCGGCGGCTGCCGTAGCAGACGGCGATCTTGCCCTTCAGTTCTGGGCCGGCCTCGGCCGTGCTGCAGTAACCGGCGAAACGCATCGGGCCAGACAGCGTGGCCGGCAGATTTGTGGCGGGGCGGGGCGTGATGTCGTGCAGGAATTTGAGCGGCACGGCGCTGCGATCGGGTGCCACTACGCGCATGTCCGCGGCCGTCACCGCCACTTCGTGCAGCGGCACCGTCTGGCGATAGGTGCCGTTTTCGCCGGCCGGTTGCAGCTTCGCCGCTTTGAACCAGCGTTCCACCAGATCGATCGCGCGGGCATGGCCGGGGCTGCCGGCATCGCGGCCTTCCATCGCATCGCTGCTGAGTTCGGCAGTGTGGGCCAGCCACGCCTTCGTATCAGCATCGGGTTTGGCGAGCGCCGGGGCGGCAAGGACGGCGGTGGCGAGGAGGATGTGGCGCATCGAGGTAGAAGAGACCCGAACGCGTAGTCGGTCAATCCTCGCCGAACTTGTCGAGCACCAGCCCGGCCAGCTTGGACACAGCGGCTTCGGCTTCCGGGCCGGTGGCGCTGATGGTGATGCTGTCGCCCATGGCGGCGGCGAGCATCATCAGGCCCATGATCGAGGTGCCGGTGACCGATGAGCCATCGTGCGAAACCGTCACTTCGGCATCGAAGCTGGAGGCAACCGTCACAAACTTGGCACTGGCGCGCGCATGCAGCCCGCGCCGGTTGGTGATCGGGACCTCGACAGGACCAGCTGTCTCGCTCAAGCGGCCTCGCCCAGCATACGGCTGGCCACCGCGATATATTTGCGCCCCGCGTCTTGCGCAGCCTGCACGGCAGCTTCCACCGTGCCGGACTTGCGCACGCTGGCCAGCTTGATCAGCATCGGCAGGTTCACGCCCGCAATCACTTCCACCTGCGGCCCGAGCAGCGAGATGGCGAGATTGGACGGCGTGCCGCCAAACATGTCGGTGAGGATGATGACGCCCTGGCCGGCGTTGCAGCGGGCGACGGCGGCCGCGATATCGGCGCGGCGCAGTTCCATGTCGTCATCCGCGGCAATGCAGATCGGTTCAACGCGATCCTGCGCGCCGACGACGTGCTCCATCGCCGCGACAAACTCGGCCGCGAGACGCCCATGCGTTACCAACACAAGTCCAATCATTGCCCGCCGCCGTCACGCCTTTTTGCCGATTCTGTCAATGGGTCGCCTGCGACCACGGCCGCATCGCCCGCCTGTTTAGCGACATCGCGATGCACCAAGGCCACATTCTGGCCAGCCGCTTGCAGCCGCGCGGCCAGTGCGCGGGCCACGGCCACGCTGCGATGGCGGCCGCCGGTGCAGCCGATGGCGATCGTCAGATAGGCCTTGCCCTCGCGGGCATAGCCGGGGAGCAGGCTGGTCACCAGATCGTCGATCTTGTCGAGCGTAGGAGCATACAGCGGATCGGCCGCAACATGCGCCGCCACTTGGCTGTCCTCGCCGGTCAGCGGGCGCAACGTGATGTCCCAATGCGGATTGCTCAGGAACCGCATGTCGAACACCAGATCGGCATCGCGCGGCAGGCCGGCGGAAAAACCAAAGCTGAGCACGGTGACGGTGAGGCCAGGCGAGAAGCCGCCGCCAAACCGTTCGGCGATACGGGCGCGCAGATCGGTGACCGACAATTCGGTGGTGTCGATCACCAGATCAGCCCAGCGTTGCAGGGGGCTGAGCAATTCACGTTCGGCGCGGATGCCATCGATGGCCGGTCGGTCCAGCGCCAGCGGGTGGCGGCGGCGGGTTTCGGAAAAGCGCCGGATCAGCACATCATCGCTGCATTCCAACGTGATCAGCCGGGCATCGCGGCCCGAATCACGCAGGGCAGCGACGCGCTGGCCCAAGGCGGCGGCATCGAAGGCGCGGGTGCGGCTGTCGATGCCGAGTGCCAGCGGGCGACTGGTGGCGCCAGCGATCAGCGCGTCGAACAACGAGAGGGGCAGATTGTCCACCACTTCATGGCCGGCATCTTCCAGCGCGCGCAGCACGGTCGACTTGCCGGCACCGGACAGGCCGGAGATGATCAAAATCGGCGGATTCATCGGGCCATCTGTGCCGGGAAGGCCGTGCATTGCCAAGCCATGGACTTCCAGAGCCCGTTCGGCACGTTGCGGCGCAGATTCCCCGAACGGATCAAACGCAAGCCGCGGCACTGTCTGCCCGGCGAGTATCAAAAGATCGGGGTCGGGCAGGCGATCAGCTGTAGCCGCCAGATCAAGCGCCAGCGCAACCGGGGCCGGCGCGGTCGGTTCGGGCACGATGCCCACCCCGCGCACTTCCAGCAGGCCGGCAAGGCGCGGCGGCGCGCTGGCAATGATGCGGCCACCCTCCGGTGTGACGACCACCCGATCATCCGCCACCAGCCGCCAGCCGGCCGCCACCAGCCGCAACGCCAGATCGGATTTGCCCGCGCCCGACGGCCCCAACAGCAGCACCGCCCGGCCATCGAGCGCAACGGCGGTGGCGTGAAGCGTTTCCATCGTCAGGCCGCTGGCAGCAACACGCGGAACAAGGCGCCGCCACCGGGCGCATCCTCCACGGTGATCTGGCCGCCGTGCGCGACCACAATGGCGCCGGCGATGGACAAGCCCAGGCCGGAATGGCGGCCAAAATCCTCGCCTTCCGGGCGTTCGGAATAGAAACGGCGGAAAATGTCGCGGCGGTTGGCAGTCGGCACGCCAGGGCCCTGATCGCTCACCGCCAGCTCGACCTGATCGCCGCGGCTGGCCAGCGCCAGCGTCACCCGGCCGCCATCGGGGGAAAAGCTGATGGCGTTGTCGATCAGGTTGCGCAGCACCTGCGCCAAGCGGTTGGCGTCCCCTTCGATCAGCACCGGCCCGGCCAGGCCGGCGCGCTCGACACTGACCGTGCGCGACCGGTTGGAGGCGGTGGCCGCAATACCATAGGCCGCCACCAGGCCATCGGCGAGCGCGGCGACGTCGATGGGCTGAAAGCCGGTGCGCGACAGTTCGGCATCCAGCCGGCTGGCATCGGCGATATCGGTGATCAGCCGATCGATGCGGCCAACATCGTCGCGGATCACCGCCAGCAATTGCGCGCGCAGTTCGGGCTTCTCCACGCGGTCCAGCACTTCCACGGCAGAGCGCAGGGAAGCCAGCGGGTTCTTGAGTTCGTGCGCCACATCGGCGGCAAAGGCTTCGGTTGCGTCAATCTGGCGCCGCAATGCGGTGGACATATCGGAAATGGCGCGGGCCAGGGCGCCAATCTCGTCACTGCGGTCGGGCAGGCGCGGCACCACCACTTCGCGGCTGCGCCCCAGCCGCACCCGGTGCGCAGCAATTGCCAGCATGCGCAAGGGCCTCACGATTGTTCGTGCCAGATAGAGCGACAGGCCCAGCGTGAGCGCCATGACGCTGAGCAGCAGCCAGGCCGAGGTAAGGCGCTCGCGGCGCAGGATGCTGGCCAGGTCGTCCGCCGAATCGGTGAGCAGCACATGGCCCACCCCCGGCACCGGTGCCGCGGCCGTGACGATCAGGCTGCCATCATTGGCGCGGCGCAGATCGGTAATCGGCTGGGCGGCGGTGCTGCTGCGCGCCAGTTCCGGCCACAAGCTGGCCGTATCGACCGCCGGTTCCACATAAGGCGACAGGGTACGAAACCCCAGCACCGCATCCAGCGCCCGATCGATGGCCTTGGCCGATGAACGCCGCCAGCCATAGGCGGCCGGGTCTTCGATCACGAAACGCGGGGTCTTCGGATTCAGCCAATTGTCGGCAAGCCGCTCGCCGCTGCCCGCATACAGCCGCACGCGGGTGCCGCGTTCCATGCCAAGGCGCAGGATGCTGCCGGCCCGCGCCGTTGGCGGCAGATCGGTCACCAGCCGCGAGACGGTGATGGCTTCGTTCGCCAAGCTGGCCGTGCGCTCATCAAGCAGGCGCGATCGCACCGTATCGAGATAGAGCAGCATGATCGCCAGCACGATCACGGCGAGCAGGTTCACCGCAAAGATGCGGGCGCGCAGCGAGCCAAAACCAAGGCCGCGGCGCCATTCCTGCACGGCCTCTTCGGCCTTCACCTGGGCCTACTCCTCGTTGAAGCGGTAGCCGACGCCGTACAGCGTCTCGATGGCCTTGAACTGGTGATCCACGGCGCGGAATTTCTTGCGCAGGCGTTTGATGTGGCTGTCGATGGTGCGATCATCCACATAGACATCGTGGGAATAGGCCGCGTCCATCAGCTGATCGCGTGACTTCACGAAGCCAGGGCGGGCGGCCAGCGTTTCCAGGATCATGAACTCGGTAACCGTGAGCGCGACATCCCCGCGCCGGCCTTCGCCTGCATCCCAGAACACGCGGTGGCGGGCTGGATCCATCGTCAGCCTGCCACGCACGATCGGATCGACGGCCGGCGCTTCGTTTTCCGCATCAGGAGCCACCCGGCGGTTGGCGGTGCGACGCAGCACAGCGCGGATTCGTTCGATCAGCAGGCGCTGGCTGAACGGCTTGCCGATATAATCGTCGGCGCCCATGGCCAGGCCCAGCGCCTCGTCGATCTCGGTATCCTTGCTAGTGAGGAAGATCACCGGCACCTGCACTTTTTCGCGCAGGCGGCGCAGCACTTCCATCCCGTCCATCCGCGGCATCTTGATATCCAGCACAACCAGATCGGGCGGATTCTCGATCAGCGCCTTCAACGCGCTGTCGCCATCGGAATAGAGCCGCACCGCAAAGCCTTCGGCCTGCAGCGCAATCGACACCGAGGTGAGGATGTTGCGATCATCATCAACCAGGGCAATGGTGGGGGATGGTGGGTTTTCGATATCCATCGACTGGCCTTTTGGAACCTTGGCCGGCCGGTGGCAAGAGCGCGCCGCCACCGGCCCGCACGCGCAGCCAGACGGTTGCGACAGGACATGGCTGGCATGCGCCCGAAACAGGCCAGGCTTCTTTGACGAACCGGGATGCGTCCGCTATGCGGATTCGCAAATCCGGGGGGCACAAGCCGCACCGTTGTCTTGGGAGAATCCGCTGTGCCGTCCACCGTTGTGCCCGCCCATGGCCTTGTTCAACAGGGTCTCGCCACGCCCGCCGCCCTGCACTGGAACCTGCTCACCGGCCCGCTGGTGGAACTCGCCGTACAGCGCGGCGAGGGCCTGCTGTCGGAACATGGCGCGCTCGTGGTGAAAACCGGCAAGCACACCGGCCGCAGCGCCAACGACAAGTTCATCGTGCGCGACGCCGCCACTGATGGCACCATCTGGTGGGACAAGAACAAGAGCATCACGCCCGAACAGTTCGCGGCCATCAAGGCCGATTTCGAAACCGCGCTGAAGGGCAAGAGCGACCTGTTCGTGCAGGATCTTTTTGGCGGCAGCCAGCCCGAACACCGGGTGAAGGTGCGCGTCATCACCGAATTTGCCTGGCACAGCCTGTTCATCCGCACCCTGCTGGTGCGCCCGGAACTGGCCGATCTGGCGGCGTTCGTGCCGGAATACACCATCATCGATCTGCCCAGCTTCAAGGCCGATCCGGCCCGCCACGGCTGCCGCAGCGAAACCGTGGTGGCGGTCGATTTCGAAGGCAAGACCATCCTGATCGGCGGCACGGCCTATGCCGGCGAGATGAAGAAGTCGGTCTTCTCGATCCTCAACTATCTGCTGCCGCTGAAGGGCGTGATGCCGATGCACTGCTCGGCCAACATCGGCGCAGATGGCGACACCGCCATTTTCTTCGGCCTGTCCGGAACTGGCAAGACCACGCTTTCCGCCGACGCCAGCCGCACGCTGATCGGCGACGATGAACATGGCTGGTCCGATACAGCGGTCTTCAATTTCGAAGGCGGCTGCTATGCCAAGGTGATCCGGCTTTCGGCCGAAGCCGAGCCCGAGATTTACGCCACCACCCGCCGGTTCGGCACGGTGCTGGAAAATGTTGTGATCGATCCCACCACGCGCGTGATCGATCTGGATGACAACAGCCTGGCCGAAAACAGCCGCGGTTCCTACCCGATCGATTTCATTCCCAACGCCAGTGCCGACAATATGGGCCCGGTGCCGCGCAACATCATCATGCTGACAGCCGATGCGTTCGGCATCCTGCCGCCGATCGCCAAGCTGACCCCGGATCAGGCCATGTATCACTTCCTGTCCGGCTACACTGCGCGCGTGGCCGGCACCGAAATCGGCGTGACCGAGCCGGATGCCACCTTCTCCACCTGCTTTGGCGCGCCGTTTATGCCGCGCCATCCATCGGTTTACGGCAATCTGCTGAAAGAACGCATCGCCAAGGGCGGCGTGGACGTGTGGTTGGTCAACACCGGATGGACGGGCGGCGGCGCCGGCACCGGCGGCACGGGTACGCGCATGCCGATCAAGGTGACCCGCGCGCTGCTCAACGCCGCACTCGACGGCAGCCTGAAGACCGCCGAGTTCCGTACCGGCGACAATTTTGGCTTCGCCGTGCCCGTCTCGGTTCCGGGCGTCGAACCCACCATCCTCAACCCGCGCGAAACCTGGGCCGACAAGGCCGCCTATGACGCCAAGGCCAAGGCGCTGGTCGGCATGTTCATCGCCAATTTCGCCCAGTTCGAAGCCCATGTGGACGCCAGCGTGCGGGATTCGGCACCAAAAGCCGCCTGAACGGGCAGACCAACAACAAGAAGGGCGGCCTGCAAGGGCCGCCCTTTTTCGTTGCGAGTCAGAGATCGCCCTGGCAGCCTGGCGTCATGAAACGCGCCTGGTTTGATGCTCCAGCCGAAGTGCTGGCCAACGCGACGCCGCAATTGATCCTGGGCTATCTTACCGAAGCAACCCAATTTCCGGCTGAGTTGGCACAAATCAGTGCCTGGCAATTCACGATCACCCATCTCAAGCAATTGTCGGCTGCGCTGCCCGATGCCCATTTCTTCATGGAATTTGCCATCCCTCGCATGGGACGACGCGCCGATGCCGTGATCGTGGCAGGCCCGTTGATCCTGGTGCTTGAATACAAAGTTGGCGAACGCGCCTTTGCCCGCCACGCCATTGAGCAAGCCCATGGCTATGCGCTCGACCTCAAGAATTTCCATGTCACCAGCCACGACAAGGCCATCATCCCGATCCTGATCGCCAGCGAGGCGCCGCAGCAGCAGCTTGGCTTTGGCTTCTGGGCGGAAGACCGGGTGCACAGTCCGCTCTGCCTCAGCCCTGATGATGTGCTGCCCACGCTGCGCCGCCTGCTCGCCAGCGGTGACGGACCGGTCATCGACGCCGACGCATGGGCTGAGGGCGCGTATCGCCCCACCCCCAGCATCATCGAGGCGGCCGAAGCGCTCTATGCCGGCCACGACGTCGCGGCCATTTCCCGCTCTGAGGCGGGCGCCGAAAATCTGTCGCGCACGGCCAACGCCATTGCGGCGGTGGTGGCGCGGATGCGGACGCAGCGCAGCAAGGCCATCTGCTTTGTCACCGGCGTACCCGGCGCCGGCAAGACGCTCGCCGGCCTCAACCTCGCCTGCCAGCGCCATCCCGACCACCCGGAAGAACATGCCGTGTTCCTGTCAGGCAACGGCCCGCTGGTGCAGGTGCTGCAGGAGGCGCTGCGCCGCGACGGCAAGCGCAAGCGCGCCCTGCCCGATCTGCCTGAGGCCCGCATGCTGCAAGCCCGCGAGCCCGATGCCTTCATCCAAAACGTCCACCATTTTCGCGACGAGTATCTGGCGCCCGATCGCGTTCCGACCGAGCATGTCGTGATTTTCGACGAGGCCCAGCGCGCCTGGGATCGCGCCATGACCAGTGATTTCATGCGGCGCAAGAAGGGCCAGCCGGCGTTTGACCAGTCGGAGCCCGGCTTCCTGCTGTCGGTGATGGACCGGCGGCCAGATTGGTGTGTCGTCGTCTGTCTGATCGGCGAAGGGCAGGAGATCAACCGCGGCGAGGCCGGCGTTGCCGAATGGCTGAATGCGCTACAGGCCGGGCTGCCTCACTGGCAGCTGTTCCTGCCCCCGCACCTCATGGCCGAGGGCGGCGCAATTGACGGGGCGATGCGGTGGCACCTGGCGCACCGCGGCGCGGTTGCCGATGCAGGCCTGCACCTGGCGGTGTCGGTGCGTTCATTTCGCGCTGAAGGCGTCTCGGCGTTTGTGGCGGCGCTGCTGGCCGAAGATGAAGGCGCGGCCAGCGCCTTGCTCAGAGACCTTGATCAGTTTCCCGTCTGCTTCACGCGCGATCTGGCGGCGGCCCGGCAGTGGCTGCGCACGCAGCGCCGGGCCGGCGAGCGCGCTGGCCTGCTTGCCAGTTCCAATGCGCTTCGGCTCAAGCCGGAAGGCCTTCACGTCAAGGCGCCGGTCGATGTCTGCCACTGGTTCCTGAACGGCAACGACGATGTGCGCTCTTCCAACGCGCTGGAAGATGCCGCGACCGAATTCGACGTGCAGGGGCTTGAGCTCGATTGGGCGGGCGTCGCCTGGGACCTGAACTATCGCCGCACCGAAAGCGGCTGGCAGGCGCGCCAGTTCAGAGGCACCAACTGGCAGAAGATCGGTGCCACGCAGAGCGGCATCGGCCGCGCCGAATATGTCCGTAACGCCTATCGCGTGCTGCTCACGCGCGCGCGGCAGGGGATGGTGATCTATGTGCCGAGGGGTGACGCGACCGATGCGACGCGGCCGCCCGCCGATTATGACGCTGTTGCCGAATGGCTGTCCGCGTGTGGGATTCCGGCGCTGCCCTCAGCCTAGAATGCCGGCTGATTGTGAATTCCGCATTCGGTCTTGTCCCAGTGGCGCCAGCGGCCGGCGCGGGGGTCTTCGCCGGGTTGGACTTGGGATGTGCAGGGCTGGCAGCCGATGGAGGGGTAGCCGGCGGCTTCGAGCGGGTGGCGGGGGAGTTTGCGGGCCGTGAAGTGCGCATCGATGGCGGGCTTGTCCCAATCGGCAAGCGGGTTGATCTTCAAGCGGCCTTCGTCGAGTTCGAAGCGCGATAGGCCATCGCGGCCGGCCTGGAAGCCCTTGCGGCCGGAAATCCACGCATCGAAACCGGCCAGCGCGCGGCGGAGCGGCTCCACTTTGCGCAGGTCGCAGCAGTCATCGGGATCATAGGCCCAGCGCAGGGACTTGTCGTCGCGACGCGCGAGTTCATAGGGGTCAGGGCGATAGACGCGCAGATCGGTGAAGCCCAGTTGTTCGGCGAGGCCGTCGCGATAGGCGAGCGTCTCGCCAAACATCTTCTGGGTGTTGATGAAGATCAGCGGCACGCTGCAGTCGACCGCGGCGACCAGATCGAGCAGCACCGCCGATTCCGCCCCGAACGAGGAGACGACGGCGATGCGGCCTTTCAGCTCGCCGGTGAGAAGTTCGGCCAGCATCTCCGCCGTTGGCCGGCCGGCAAAGCGCGCGTTCAGGGCCGCCACCTGCTCGGCCGTGAAGGCCGGCGCGGTGTCAATCACATCTGGCAGGCGCGCCGGCGCGGTCATGCGTTGGACTGTTGGCGCAGCGCCCAAATCGGTTGCAGGCCGTCGGCCGCCTTCATGTAGACATTGGGGAAGCGCGCCAGCGTGCGCTCTGCCACCGCCGGATCAATCGGCGTTTCAGGCAGCACGGCATCGAATCCGGCGCGGGTGAGGAACATCAACTGATCGACATAGAGGACGCCCACCGCGCGGATTTCGCCCGTGAAGCCGGCTTCGCGCAGGATACGCGCGCTGCTGTAACCGCGGCCTTCGCGGAATTTCGGGAACGCGATGTCGATACGGCGCAGGGCACCCAGATGCGGGACGAGCAGACGGGCATCATCGCCCGCCTCCAGCCACACGGCAGTGCCGCCGGGCTGATAGTCGGCCAGCGGCACGGCCGGCGCCGTGTGTTCCGGATCGGCGCGCAAACGATAGACTTCAGCCATACACGGCCTCCTTGAAGGGTTCGGCGCCGACGCGGCGATAGGTATCGAGGAAACGTTCGGCCGGATCGGCACGCAGCGTCTTGTAACGGTCGATGACCTTTTCCACGGCGGTCACAATGCCATTCTCGTCGAAGCCGGGGCCGAGGATCTTGGCCAGCGTCGCATCTTCGGCGCCGGAGCCACCGAGCAGCAGCTGGTAATTCTCCTCACCCTTGCGATCGACGCCCAGAATGCCGATGTGGCCGGCGTGGTGGTGGCCACAGCCGTTGATGCAGCCGGAAACCTTGATCTTCAGCTCGCCCAGATCCGCTTCCTGCGGCGCCAGCTTCACCGCCAGTTTCTGGGCGATGGGGATGGAGCGGGCATTGGCCAGGGTGCAATAATCAAGGCCGGGGCAGGAAATGATGTCCGACGCGCGATCCAGGTTGGCGGTGGCCAGCCCGGCCGACACCAACACCTGCCACAGATCAAACAGATCGGCGCGGCGCAAGTGCGGCAGCACCAGATTCTGCGCATGGGTCACGCGGATTTCGTCGCCGGCATAACGCTGGGCCAGATCGGCGATGATATCCATCTGATCGGCCGACGCGTCGCCGGGGATTTCGCCCGGCGCCTTCAGGCTGATGGTGACGATGGCATAGCCGGGCGCCTTGTGCGGATGCGTGTTGACCGCCACCCAGTTGGCGAAATCCGGGTTGGACTGGTCGATCTCGACAGGCGCGTTGGCATCAAGCACCGGCGGCGCGAAGTGCGCGGCGATACGGGCCAGTTCCGACGGCGGCGGATCAAGGCCGAGCGGCTTCACCAGCGCCCATTCTTCCTCCACCTGGCGGGAAAATTCCACGGCGCCCAGATCGTTCACGAGGATCTTTATGCGCGCCTTGTAGATGTTGTCGCGCCGGCCGTGGCGATTATAGACCCGCAGGATCGCTTCCATATAGCTGAGATAATCCGCCACCGGCAGCCATTCGCGGATCACGTGGGCCAGCATCGGCGTGCGGCCCGTGCCGCCACCCACCAGCACCTTCAGGCCGATTTCACCGGCGTCGTTCTGCACCAGTTCAAGGCCGATATCGTGCAGCTTGATGGCGGCACGGTCGATCGTGCTGCCGGTCACCGCGATCTTGAACTTGCGCGGCAGGAACGAGAATTCCGGGTGCAGTGTCGACCATTGGCGCAGCAGCTCGGCATAGGGGCGCGGATCGGCGATCTCGTCGGCGGCGGCCGCCGCGAACTGATCGGAACTGATGTTGCGGATGCAGTTGCCGCTGGTCTGGAAGGCATGCATTTCCACGCTGGCCAGATCGGTGAGCAGGTCCGGCATCTCCTCCAGCTTCATCCAGTTGTACTGGATATTCTGGCGCGTGGTGAAATGGCCATAGCCGCGATCATAACGGCGGGCGATGTGGGCCAGCATGCGCATCTGGCGCGAATCCACCGTGCCATAGGGAATGGCAACGCGCAGCATATAGGCGTGCAGCTGCAGATAGAGGCCGTTCATCAGCCGCAGCGGCTTGAAGGCTTCTTCGCTGATTTCGTTCTTCAGCCGGCGTTCGACCTGGTCGCGGAATTCGGCGACGCGGGCATCCACGATCGCCTGATCATATTCGTCGTAACGGTACATCAGATGGCGTCCACAGGCAGAGAGGGCAGGGCAAAATCGGGGCGTACGCTGGGGCCGACGGCGCGCACGCGTTCGCGGGTCGAGCGCGGGCGCCAGCCATCGGGTGTGGCATCCACGTCGATCAGAACGAGATCGTTGATGCGTTCCTCGGGCAACAGGCGGGCAATCAGCGCCTCGCCGTCGTCGTCCACGGCCACGGCATCTCTGAGGTGGAGGCTCCAATCAGAGCCAGCCCACCACAACACATCGCCGGTTTCGAGGCGGTTTCCGGTCAGCAAACGAGGCATGCGGTTTCCTTGGCTTTGGCACAAGCAGCCGGCAGGGCCGCCACATCGCCAACGATGATGAGAGCAGGGGAAGCGATGGCCTCGCGCGCCACCAGCCCGGCCAGATCGGCGAGCAGCGAGGTGACGAGGCGTTCATTGGCCTGGGTGGCGCGTTCGATAACTGCCACCGGCGTATCGGGTGCCAGGCCATCGGCCATCAATTTCTCGGCAATCGGGGCGGCACCGGCCAGGCCCATGTAGATCACCAGCGTGCGGCCCTTGCCGGCCAGCCCAGCCCAATTCTGTTCGGCCAGACCGCGACATTCGCCGGCGACAAAGCTGACCATCGAGGCGTGATCGCGGTGGGTAAGCGGCATCAGCGTGGAGGCGGCCGCGCCATTGGCGGCCGATATGCCGGGAATCACAACAACGGGCACGCCAGCGACGAGCGCCGCATCCACTTCCTCGCCGCCTCTGCCAAAGATGAACGGGTCGCCGCCTTTCAGCCGCACCACGGTGTGGCCAGCGCGGGCTTCGGCAACCAGCAGATCGCCGATTTCATCCTGGGCCAGCGTGTGGCGGGCGCGGCGCTTGGCGACCGAAATCCGGCGGGCGTGGGCGGGGATCAGCGCCATCACTTCGTCACCCACTAGGCCGTCGTGCACCACGACATCGGCCGCCGCCAGCGCTCGGACAGCGCGCAGGGTCAGCAGATCAGCGGCGCCAGGGCCAGCGCCGACCAGCAGGATACGGCCAGAGTGGGGGTAAAAATCCATGCTCCCCCCTTGCCGCAACGCGCGGCAAGGGGGGAGAAAGGCTTTCTTTGCTTCGGCCTAGGCCGACTTGTCAGTCGTTCCCGAAGGTGCGCTGCCACCAGCCCTTGCGGGGCGGAGCGGCCGGGGCGGCGGGCTCAGCCGCTTCAGCAATCGGCTCTTCGGCCACAACAGCAACAGGTTCGGCCACGGCCTCAGCCGCCGGTTTCTTGCGGCTGCGCTTGGGCTTGGCCGCAGGCTCTTCGGCAACCGGTTCCGGTGCTGGTTCAACAACCGGCTCCGGCGCGGCCACGCTCTCGGGCGCTGCATCGTCCTTCTTGCGGCGAATGCGCTTGGGCTTGGTGGCAGCCTCTTCGGCCACCGGCGCCGGAGCGACCTCGACAACCGCTTCTGGCACTTCCTCGCTCACCGGCGCGTCGTCGGCCTTCTTGCGGCGGCTGCGCTTGGGCTTGGCGGCAACGTCTTCAGCCACCGGTTCCGGCGCAGCCGGTGCGGATTCAGCGGCCTCATCCGTTTCCGCACCGTTGGTGCGTTCGGCACCGCCGCGGCGGCCGCGACGGCCACGCCGGCGGCGCTTGCGGCGACCGCCGTTCTCGCCGGTTTCAACATTGTCGGTGGCCTCGGCGCCGTCGCCTTCAGCCTCATCGGCCGCGTCGGCCGCGCCATCGTTGTGATGCTCATCGCCATGATCGTCGTCATGCGCGTCGGCCTGATCGTCACTGCGCTCTTCACCCTTGTCGCGGCCACGGCCGTCACGGCCCCGCCCGTCACGGCTCCGACGGCGACCACGGCCCCGCCCACGGCGGCAATCTTCGCCGCGCTCTTCGCCGCGGTCTTCACCCTCTTCGCCGTCATCGTCTTCGGCTTCGTCGGCATCGCCGTCTTCGACGATCTTCACCAGCGGCGGCAGCGCCACCATCTCCACCTTCTTCGACGGCGGCGGACCGCCGGCATCGATCTCGAAATTGGGGCCGATCAGCGAATCATCCGGGCGGGTGATGATGGTCACGCCATAGAGTTCTTCCAGCTCGGCCAGTTCGATGCGCTTGCGGTTGAGCAGATAGACCGCCACTTCCTCGCTGGCGCGCAGCACCAGATCGCTGTGGCGACCGCGCAGGGCTTCGGCTTCCAGCGCGCGCAGGGCAGCCAGCGCCGCCGACGACACCGAACGCACCATGCCGGTGCCTTCGCACATCGGGCAGATATGGGTGGAGGCTTCCAGAATACCGGTGCGCAGGCGCTGCCGGCTCATTTCCATCAGGCCAAAGCTGGAAATACGGCCAATCTGCACGCGGGCGCGATCATTCTTCAGCGCCTCCTTCATGGCCTTTTCGACCTTGCGGACGTTGGAGCCATTTTCCATGTCGATGAAATCGATCACCACCAGGCCGGCCATGTCGCGCAGGCGCAACTGGCGGCCGATCTCGTCGGCGGCTTCCAGGTTGGTCTTGGTGGCGGTTTCCTCGATGCCATATTCGCGGGTGGAACGCCCGGAGTTGATGTCGATCGACACCAAAGCCTCGGTCGGGTTGATGACCAGATATCCACCCGATTTCAGCTGGACGACCGGCTGGTACATGGCTTCCAACTGATCCTCGACGCCGAAGCGCTGGAACAACGGCACGCTGCCTTCATATTCCACCACCTTGGCGGCGTGGCTGGGCATCAGCATCGACATGAAGCGGTGCGCGGCGTCGAAACCGCCGCGGCCTTCCACAAGCACCTGATCGATCTCGCGATTGTAGACGTCGCGGATGGCGCGCTTGATGAGACCCGAATCTTCATGAATCAGCGCCGGGGCCTGGCTGGCGAGGGTCTTCTCGCGGATCTCGTCCCACAGGCGGGTGAGATAGTCGAAATCGCGGCGGATATCGACGGCGCTGCGCTTCAGGCCGGCGGTGCGCACGATGGCGCCCATGCCGTTCGGCAGGTGCAGATCGGCCATCACCTGCTTCAGGCGCTTGCGATCGGCCGGGTTGGAAATCTTGCGGGAAATGCCGCCGCCGTGCGCGGTGTTGGGCATCAGCACGCAATAACGGCCGGCGAGGCTGAGATAGGTGGTGAGTGCCGCGCCCTTGGAGCCACGCTCTTCCTTCACCACCTGGATCAGCATCACCTGGCGGCGGCGGATGACTTCCTGGATCTTGTACCGGCGGCGCAGCGCCATGCGCTTGCGGCGCAGCGCATCCGACGGTTCATCATGATGGCCGCCGGTTTCCAGCACATCATCGGATTCATCACCCTCTTCGCCGTCATGGCCATGATCGTCGGCGGCCAGTTCGGCTTCCTCGCGCAGCAGGGCGTCGCGATCTTCCTTGGGGATCTGATAATAATCGGGGTGGATTTCGGAAAAGGCCAGGAAGCCGTGGCGGTTGCCGCCATATTCCACGAACGCCGCCTGCAGCGACGGTTCAACCCGGGTCACCTTGGCGAGATAGATATTGCCTTTGAGCTGACGCTTGTCAGCCGCTTCGAAATCAAATTCCTCGATGCGCTGGCCGTTGATCACGGCCACCCGTGTTTCTTCCGGGTGGCGGGCGTCGATAAGCATGCGATTGGACATTGACGGTCTCCGTGGCGCCAACCCAGGCCTCGACACCCGACAACCGGGCGGCAACAGGGCGACGCGATATGAAAAGGCCGACGACATCGGAATGATGGCGCCGGCAGATGCGGGAAATGCGGGTGAAATCAGCAGGCGCGGCAGCCTGACCGCTGGCAAGGCGGCGCATGAAGCGCTGTCCTTTCGCCAGTTCGATCAATCCGTTCATCCGCGTCCTTCAAGTCATCAAGTGTGGCCAGCTGTTCCTGCACGGTGCAAGGCTGTAACCACCAAAGTCCCAGGGCCAATCGCGAAACACCGGCCAGCAGATGCGGCGGCAGCGCGAAGGAGCGCTGAAATAGCAACGGACAAACCGTCGCCTGTTTCTTGCTAGCAGCCACTTGGCGCAGGAGCAAGGGTGCGGCAATGACGCACGATTGTCATATATCCCGGCCAAGCGGAAATGCCGGGCCGGGCGTGAAATTGGGGGAATGGGAATGAAGCTTGCGTTGTTGGCCTCGGCTCTGCTGGTTGGTGTGCCCGTGATGGCCCAGCAGACACCGCAGGCACAGCCACTGACGCTGGAGCGCGTCTATGCCTCACCTTCGTTGGGCGGCCCGCGGCCGCGTGTGCTGAAACTGGCCCCCGATGGCCGGCTGGCGACGCTGCTGAAAAGCCGGCCCAGCGACAAGGACCGATTCGACCTGTGGGCGGTGGACACCGCGACCGGTGAAAGCCGGATGCTGGTCGATTCGGAAAAGCTGTCCAGTGGCGCTGCGCTGTCCGAAGCCGAACGCATGAACCGCGAACGCCGGCGCATTGCCGACGTTAAGGGCATCACCGATTATGCCTGGGCACCCGATGCGAAACGCCTGCTGGTGCCGGTGGACGGCGATCTGTGGGTGGCCGCCCTCGATGGCAGCGTCACCCGCCTGACCCAGACGCCGGAAACCGAAACAGATGCCAAGCTGAGCCCCAAGGGCGGCTTTGCGAGCTTCGTGCGCGACGGCCATTTGTTCGTGCAAGCCTTGGCCGGCGGCGACGCGCGCGAAGTGGCCGGGGAAAAAACGCCGAAGGTGAGCTGGGGCGTTGCCGAGTTCATCGCGCAGGAAGAGCTGGACCGCTTTGACGGTCACTGGTGGGCACCTGACGACAGCCGCATCGCCGTGGCGCGCGTCGACGAATCCCCGGTGAAGCAGGTGACGCGCGCTGCCATCGGTGCCGATGGCACCCGCCTGTTCATCCAGGCCTATCCGGCGGCTGGCACTGCCAATGCCGATGTATCGCTGTGGCTGGTGAACCCGGATGGAACGGGCAAGACCAAGGTCGATCTTAGCCCGTCGGCCGACATCTATGTCGCCCGTGTCGCCTGGGCCGTGGATAGCAAGACGCTGTATGTCCAGCGCCTCACCCGCGATCAGCAGCGGCTCGATATCCTTGCCGTTGATCCCGTCACCGGTGCGTCGCGGGTGCTGGCCAGCGAGACCGCAAAGACCTGGGTCAATATCCATGACAATTTCCGCCCGCTGAAGGACGGCAGCATCCTGTGGGCCAGCGAGCGTGACGGCTATCGCCACCTGTGGCGCCTCGCCGGCGGCACAGCGCAGCAAGTGACCAGCGGGCGCTGGGTGATGGATGAACTGGTGGGCGTTGATGAAAGGCGCGGTCGGCTGTGGTTCACTGGCTTTGCCGATTCCACGCTAGAAAAGCAGGTCTATGGCCTCGATTTCCGCAAGGCCGGTGCCAAACCGCAGCGCCTGACCGCGCCCGGCGGCTGGCACGAAGCGGTGATGGATGATGCCGGTCAGCGCCTGATCGTCACCAGTTCCAACCCCAGCCAGCCAGCGCAGGTGTGGCTGGGTGACGGGGCCGGCAAGCGGCTGGCGTGGATCGAGGAGAACCGCCTCGATGCCAATCACCCCTATGCGCCCTATCTCGCAAGCCATGTGGTGCCGCAATTCGGCACGCTCACCGCCGCGGATGGCCAGGCGATGGACTGGCGGCTGCTGAAACCCGCTGGCCCCGGCCCGTTCCCGGTGCTGATGCAGGTTTATGGCGGCCCCCATGCGCACAATGTCCACAAGCGCTTCATTGCGCCGATCGAGCAATATCTGGTCGCCAAGGGCTGGGCGGTGTTCCAGCTCGACAATCGCGGCAGCAACAACCGCGGTATGGCGTTTGAGGCGCCCATCTTCCGCGCCATGGGCGGCGTCGAGGTGCAGGATCAGGTGCAGGCGTTGCAATGGATCAAAGTGCAACCCTGGGCCGGCAAGGTGGCGGTCAATGGCTGGTCCTACGGCGGTTACATGGTGCTGAAGCTACTGGAAGCCGCGCCGGGCGGGTTTGCGGCGGGCATCGCCGGCGCGCCGGTGACACGCTGGGAACTGTACGACACCGCCTATACCGAGCGTTATCTCGGCAATCCGGTGACGGAACCGGCCGTCTATGCAAGATCAGGCGCGCTGGGTAATGCCGGCAAGATCAAGGACCCACTGCTGCTGATCCACGGCATGGCGGATGACAATGTGGTGTTCGAGAATTCCACCGCGCTGATGACGGCACTGCAACGGGCGAAGACGCCGTTTGATCTCATGGTCTATCCCGGCGCCACCCATGCCACGCCGGGCCTGGAAGTGCACACGTGGATCACGCGGCTGAAGTTCCTGGGGCGGACGGTGGCGCCGACAGGGTATTGAGGGAGGGCGCGGCCGGCGGCGGAGCCGCCGAGTCCGCTGAGGTGGATGAGGAAGGACGAAAGAGCGTGGCGGAGCCACGCCGTCGGACGACACACGAAAAAGGCGACCTGCAAGGTCGCCTTTTTGGTCGCCGGCCGGAATTCGCCGCGTCAGCAAACAACGCTGTGCGTTGTTTGCAGCCGGCTCATTCGTAATCGCCACCCATGTTCTGGTTCCGCGGCGGCTGCGCAGCGGTGATCCGCAGCGCTTCGGCCGACGCCGACAGCGAACCGATCACATCGGGCGTGTCATCATCTTCAGCCTGCACACGCTGCATGGCCTGCACCATGGTTTCCTTCAGATCAGCCGGGCGGATCGTCTCTTCGGCGATCTCACGCAGGGCCACGACCGGGTTTTTGTCGCGGTCGCGATCAATGGTCAGCTCTGCGCCGGACGAAATATTACGGGCGCGATGCGCGGCCAGCAGCACGAGGTCGAACCGGTTGGAAACCTTGTCGACGCAATCTTCAACAGTCACGCGTGCCATGAAGTGGCTCCGGTTTTGAATTGGCGGGAATGGGTCCCCCTGACGATTCGGGGGCGCAAAGTCAAGGAAATTGGCCTTTCACGATGGTGGCGCGTCTTGACTCTGGCGGCGCCCCCCCCTAACGCACCCGCTTCGCATCTGGCCCCGCACCCCGGTGAAGCGGCGGCCCACTCTGGCAACAGGCCTTTGTGGCGAGACCGGGTAGACCCGCCAATCCCGGCAGGTCGTCAAAGCTGAGGTGAACAATGTCAAAGCGTAGCAACGCCAAGTACAAGCTCGATCGCCGCATGGGCGAGAACATCTGGGGCCGTCCGAAGAGCCCGGTCAACAAGCGTGAATATGGCCCCGGCCAGCACGGCCAGCGCCGCAAGGGCAAGGTCAGCGATTTCGGCATCCAGCTGCGCGCCAAGCAGAAGCTGAAGGGCTATTACGGCGACGTGACCGAAAAGCAGTTCCGCAAGGTCTATGCCGAAGCCGTCCGCATGAAGGGCGATACCTCGCAGAACCTGATCGGCCTGCTCGAACAGCGCCTCGACATGGTGATCTATCGCGCCAAGTGGGCACCGACCGTGTTCGCCGCCCGCCAGATCGTCAACCATGGCCACATCTGGCTGAACGGCGTGCGCTGCAACATCGGTTCGGCTCGCGTGAAGCCGGGCGATGTGCTCGAACTGGGCCCGAAGGCCCGCGAAATGGCGCTGGTGCTGGAAGCCCAGAGCCTTTCGGAGCGTGACGTGCCGGAATATGTGTCGGTCGAGGGCAACAAGGCCAGCTATGTGCGCGTGCCGACTCTGGATGAAGTGCCGTACCCGGTGAAGATGGAACCGAACCTGGTCGTCGAATTCTACAGCCGCTGATCGCTCAGCCGGCTTGCATGCAAAAGGGCGGCCCATAGGGCCGCCCTTTTCATTTGCGCAGCAAAGTCCTGCAGGCTGCGCCCCTGCACCCTTGCCCTCACCCCCAATCCCCCCCAAGATCATCGGCTATGCTGCGCCAGTATGAATTGGTGGAACGGGTCAAGGCCTATGATCCCGACGCGGATGAGGATCTGCTCAACCGCGCTTATGTGTTTTCGGTGAAAGCGCATGGCAGCCAGTTGCGCGCCAGTGGTGACCCTTATTTCAGCCACCCGGTCGAGGTGGCCGGCATCCTCACCGACCTGAAACTGGACGACAAGACGATCGCCACCGCGATCCTGCACGACACTATCGAGGACACGGTGGCAACGCAGGAACAGATCGAGCGGCTGTTCGGGGCAGATGTGGCCCGGCTGGTCGATGGCGTCACCAAGCTGTCGAAGATCGAGACCCAGACCGAAAGCGAGCGCCAGGCCGAAAATCTGCGCAAGTTCCTGCTGGCGATGTCTACCGATATCCGCGTGCTGCTGGTGAAGCTGGCAGACCGGCTGCACAACATGCGCACGCTGCACCACATCGCCAAGGAAGAAAAGCGCCGCCGCATCGCCCGCGAGACGATGGACATCTATGCCCCGCTGGCCGAGCGGATCGGCATGTATGGCTTCATGGAGGAGATGCAGGAACTGGCCTTCAGCCATCTCGAGCCGGAAGCCAGCCAGATGATCAGCCAGCGCATGGCGCGGCTGCGCGACACCAGCGGTGCCAACGTCCACCGCATCACCGGGGCGCTGGAAAGGTTGCTGAAATCCAAGGGTATCGCCGCCAGCGTGAGCGGGCGTGAAAAGCGCCCCTACAGCATCTGGCGCAAGATGGCGGCGCGGCAGATGAGCTTCGAACAGCTATCCGACGTGATGGCGTTCCGGGTGATTCTGGATGATGAAAGCGACTGCTATCGCGCGCTCGGCATCGTTCACAGCCGCTGGCCGATGGTGCCCGGCCGCTTCAAGGATTTCATCTCCACACCCAAATCCAATGGTTATCGGTCCTTGCACACCTCGGTTCTGCTGGGCGGCGAAGCGGCGCGCATCGAGGTGCAGATCCGCACCCGCCTGATGCACGAGGAAGCCGAATATGGCGTTGCCGCGCACTGGGCTTACAAGCTGGGCGCCGATGGCGCTCCGGCGCGCGAGGCCTATCCGTGGATCGAAGATCTGCTCGACGTGCTGCAGGATGCGGCGAGCCCGGAAGAACTGCTGGAAAACGCCCGGCTGGCGATGTTCCAGGATCAGGTGTTCGTGTTCACGCCCAAGGGCGAGCTGTACCAACTGCCCGGCGATTCCACCCCGGTGGATTTCGCCTATGCGGTGCACAGCGACCTGGGGGACCGGTGCGTGGGGGCCAAGGTGAATGGCCGCGCCGTGCCGCTGCGCACGCGACTGGTAAACGGCGATCAGGTCGAGATCCTGAAGGGCAAGGTGAAATCGCCTGATCCGGCGTGGGAAGCATTTGTGGCCAGCGCCAAAGCCCGTGCCGCCATCCGCCGCCATGTGCGCCACAAACGCCGCGAGGAATTGCTGGCGATGGGGTCCAAGCTGCTGGATGCGGTGGCGGGCCGGCTGAACGTGACCTTGAACGACGAGATCACGGGGCCGGCTCTGGGCCGGCTGAAGCTGCATGATCGGCCCGCCCTGCAGCTGGCGATGGCGGAAAACCGGCTGTCCGACGATCAGGTCGCCGAAGCCCTGGTGCCTGGTGCCCGCCCCAGCCGGCCGCGCGGTGCCAAGGCCAAGGCGGCGGCGAGCATCTCCATCGAAGGGTTGACCCCGGGTGTCGGCTTCCTGCTGTGCGATCACTGCCGGCCGGTGCCGGGCGATCGCATCGTCGGCGTGCGCGAACCCGATGGCCCGATTTCGGTGCACGTGATCGATTGTGACCATCTGGCCGATGAAAGCGGCGAGTGGCTGGATGTGAGATGGGGCGCCGAAACCGCCGGTGCCGCGGCGCGCATTGCGGTTGTGGTGCACAACCAGCCCGGTGCACTGGCCAGCCTCGCTGCCAGCATCGCCGCCCACAATGCCAATATCGTCGGGCTGGCGCTGAAACACCGGGATCGCGAATTCCACACCGACATCGTTGATATCGAGGTTGAAAGCGTGGGCCATCTCGCCACCATCCTGGCGGCCCTGCGGCAGGTGAAGGCAGTGGTCTCGGCCGACAGGGTGCGGTTGTAAGGCCGCTTGCGCCCGCATCGGCGCACTGCCAATGCGAGCGCGACTGGAGTGAAGACGATGACTGATGATGACGTATTGGCCGAATTCCGCGCGGCCGAAGCGCTGCTGGAAGGGCATTTCATCCTGTCATCGGGCCTGCGCAGCCCGCGTTACCTGCAATGCGCGCGCGTGTTGATGAGCCCGGCGCGGGCCGAGCGGCTGGCGCAGGCTCTGGCCGCGAAGATCCCGGCCGATGTGAAGGCGCGCGTCACCGCCGTGATCGCCCCGGCAATGGGCGGTCTGATCTGCGGCTATGAACTGGCCCGCGCATTGGGCGTGGATTCAATGTTCGTCGAACGGCCGACCGGCACGTTCGAACTGCGCCGGGGGTTCCGGCTGGAGCCAGGGCAGCAGGTGCTGCTGATGGAAGATGTCGTCACCACCGGGCTGTCGAGCCGTGAAGCGATTGCGGCCATCGCAGCAGCCGGCGGCAAGGTCATTCACGCCGCCTCGCTCGTCGATCGCTCCAATGGCAAGGCCGATCTGGGCGTGCCGTTCACGCCGCTGATCCGGCTGGATGTGCCGAGCTACCAGCCCGACGCGCTGCCGCCCGAGCTTGAGGCCATTCCCGCCATCAAGCCGGGCAGCCGCGCAGCATGATTCCGCTGATCGCCATGATCGCGGCCTTCTATGGACCGGAACCAGCCGGCCGGGTCGCCGAAACGGCGGATATGGCCAGTTTCGCCGGCAGCGTGCTGCTATCGGAAGGCGGCAAGGTCACGCTGGAAAAAGGCTTTGGCACCAAGGTGCCGCAGCGCATGGTCCGCGCCCGCACGCCATCGGATTTCCTGCCCGGCGACAGCTGGCGCTGGGCATCGGTGACCAAGCAGATCTCCGCCACCATCGCGATGCAGGACGTCGCGGCCGGCCGGCTTGATCTGGATGCGCCGATCACCCGCTATCTGTCGGGCTTCAAGGGGCCGACGGGCAATCGCATCACCATGGGCATGCTGCTGGGTCACACATCGGGCCTGCCCGACAGCAATGCCGGCGACGGCGCCGCCTTCCGCCTAGGCGCGCGCGTACTGCCCGATGCCGTGTGCGCCGGCGCAGTGCGCGATCAGCCGGGCAAGAGCTTCAACTACGACAATTGCGATTACATCATCGCCGGCCGCGTGCTCGAAGTGGTGAACCGCAAGCCCTATACGCAACTGCTCACCGAACGCATCACGAAAGCGCTGGGCATGACCAGCGTGCGCATCGCCGGGCCGCATGTCGCCGGGCTGGACGAAGCGCCGGTGAATCTGGCGGCTTATGGGGCTGCCGGCGCCATCACCGGCACCATCCGTGACCTGTGGCGCTTCGATCAGGCGCTGATCAAGGGCAAGCTGCTGCCGGCCACTGCCCGCGCCAAGATGTGGGAGGGCCGCCCGCAATATGGCTACGCCGCGCTCGGCCAATGGGCCTATACGGTGCCGCTGCGTGGCTGCGACAGCGCCCAGCGCATCATCGAACGGCGGGGTGCCATTGGCGGCGTGCAGGTACGTAACTATATCCTGCCCGAACGCAACATCGTGCTGATTGCCATGACCAACCGCGACAAGACTGACTTCGGCGAATTGTGGCAGAGCGCCGGCTTGGGCTATGAACTGCTCAGCGCGGCCGCCTGCAAGGCCGTCGACGCATGACGACTCCCCTCCGCCCCAACCACCTGCGCCTTGGCGTCAACATCGATCATGTCGCCACCATCCGCAACGCGCGTGGCGGCCTGCATCCCTGCCCCTTGCGCGCCGCGGACGTGGCGGCCGCCGCCGGCGCCGACGGCATCACCATCCATCTGCGCGAAGATCGCCGCCACATCACCGATGCTGATTTGATCCGGCTGAGCGGCGCCATTTCGTTGCCGATCAACCTCGAAATGGCGGCGACCGATGAAATGCTGGCCATCGCGCTGGCCCACAAGCCCCACGCCGCCTGCATCGTTCCGGAACGCCGCGCCGAACGCACCACCGAAGGCGGGCTGGATGCCGCCGGCCAGCACAACACGCTGCAGCCGATCGTGGCGCGGCTGCAGGATGCCGGCATTCGCGTCTCGCTGTTCATCGCGCCCGATGCGCGTCAACTCGAAGCGGCTGCCCGGCTGGGCGTGCCGGTGGTGGAACTGCACACCGGGCCTTATGCGCATGCGGAAACGCCCGATGAGATCGAGCGCGAACTCGCCCGCCTGACCCGCGCGGCCGAAACCGGTGTGGCACTGGGTCTTGAAATGCACGCCGGCCATGGCCTCACCTATGATAAAGTCTTGCCCGTCGCGGCGCTCCCGCAGCTGGCCGAACTCAACATCGGCCATTTCTTGATCGGGGAAGCGGTGTTCGTTGGTCTTGATGCCGCCATCCGCCGGATGCGTGGCCTGATGGATGAGGCACGCGCTTGAGCGGCCTGATGGTGCCATCGGGATTGGCGCTGATCGGCCTGGGTTCCGATCTGTGCAATATCGAGCGCATCGCCAGCAGCATCGATCGCTTTGGCGACCGCTTCATCAACCGCATCTTCACCGAGACCGAACAGGCCAAGGCCAACCGCCGCGAACTCACCCGCGCTGCCACTTTTGCCAAGCGTTTTGCCGCCAAGGAAGCCTGTGCCAAGGCGCTGGGCACCGGCTTTCGCCAGGGCGTGTTCTGGCGGGACATGGGCGTCGTCAACCTGCCCAGCGGCCAGCCCACCCTGCAGCTTTCAGGCGGCGCGGCGGCAAGACTGGCGCAAATGACGCCCAGCGGGCATAAGGCCGCCATCCATTTGACGATGACCGACGACCATCCGTGGGCGCAGGCCATCGTGTTGATCACCGTGAGTGTGGAATGAGCGAAGCTGTGGCGACCAAGAAGAAGATCAATTGGGCGGAGGAAGCTTGGCAGCTGTTCCTGCTGGCGCTGGCCGTGCTCGCTGTCCACACCGCCGTGGCCAAACCCTTCTACATCCCGTCAGGCTCGATGCTGCCCGGCCTGCTGGTGGGTGATCGACTGATCGTGTCGAAATATCCCTATGGCTATTCCTATCTGTCACCCTCGCTGAACGTGCTTCCCAAGATGGATGGCCGGCTGTTCGGCAGCCTGCCCGAACGCGGCGATATCGTGGTGCTGAAATCGCCCATCGCTCAGGATGACTGGATCAAGCGGGTGATCGGCCTGCCCGGCGACACGGTGCAGATGAAGGATGGCCAGTTATGGCTGAACGGCCAACCGGTGCCCAAGCTGAAGCTGGCCGATACGGTGATGAAGGTGACGCCCAACAGCGACTGCGCCACCATGATCGACGCGCAATATCGGGTGATCACGCCGGATGGCACCGCCGAATGCCACCTGCCGACCTATCGCGAAACGCTGCCGGGCGGCCGCACCTACACCGTGCTCGATCTCGCCAACCTGCCGCAGGACAACACCGAACCGGTGATCGTGCCGGAAGGCCATGTGTTCCTGATGGGCGACAATCGCGACAACAGCGAAGACAGCCGCTTCCCCGCCGAAGTGGGCGGGCTGGGCCTGTTGCCGGTGGAAAATATCGTTGGCCGCGCCGAATTCACCACCTTCAGCCTGGATGGTTCAACCAGCCTGAACCCGGTGACCTGGGTGACCGCCTTGCGTGACCGCTGGTTCCTGTCGCTGCGGGATAATTGAACAACAAGGGTGCCTCCGGCGGGCAGGCCTGAGGCTTGCACCCCTTTGTTTTACGATCCAAATGCTCTGCGCTTGTCGCTTGGCGTGTGTCAGACGAAAGCGGGGCCAGGGCCTCAGGCCCTGGCCGCCGGAGGCATCTCTACCTGGCCCTGTTATTGCGCCGGCTTCACCGCCAGCAGTTCGATATCGAATTCCAGCACTGCACCCGGCGGAATCACGCCGCCGGCGCCCTGGCTGCCATAGGCAAGCTGCGGCGGCACCACGAAGTGATATTTGGAACCAACCGTCATCTGCTGCACGCCTTCGGTCCAGCCGGGGATGACCTGATCAAGCGGGAAGGCCGCCGGTTGACCGCGTTGGTAGCTCGAATCGAACACCGTGCCGTCAATCAGCTTGCCTTCATAATGCACCAGCACCGTGTCCTTGGCAGCCGGCTTCGGGCCCTGGCCGGCGCGAATCACCTGATATTGCAGGCCTGATGCGGTGGTGATCACGCCGGGCTTGCTCTTGTTGGCAGCCATATACTTCACATCTGCGGTACGCACGGCGGCGACCTGGCTCTGCGTGCCGGTATAGACCAGCACGCCAACCACGACGATAACGACGGCGCCCGCCGCCAGCCACTTGCCGATACCGATACCGCCGGCGTTGCTTGCCTGACCTGACATGATGACCTCGAAACCCGAAAAGACTGGCGCTTACATGGCGGGGGCCGGGCAGAGGGTCAACCCTGCCCGGCCCCCGGCCTTGATCACGATACGAGCGTCTTATTTGACGCCGTCACGTTCCATGCGCTTGCGGTCCATCTTGCGAGCGCGGCGCACAGCGGCAGCCTTTTCACGGGCGCGCTTTTCCGACGGCTTTTCGTAATGCCGGCGCAGCTTCATTTCGCGATAAACGCCTTCGCGCTGCAGCTTCTTCTTCAGGGCGCGAAGGGCCTGATCGACGTTGTTATCGCGAACCAGAATTTGCATGAGGTGCCGTCACTCCATTTTCAGTCGGGGGCAGCGGCCCCATATTCGGGTTTGTTCAAGAAATACGGATGCTCACCGAGTCGCCCCGATGACAGAGGCGTGGCCGATAGCAGATGCCCGATGGGCCTGCAAGCGGGGCTCACCCCGCGACGCAATATCGACTGTGAAGCGCCGCCCGGCCACGCTATGAAGATCGCCATGACGCAGGACATTCCGCTGGCCGAACTGGCCCCCCGCCTGGTGCAGGCGATGCTGCCACACGTGCCATATGACGGCTGGAGCGAAACCGCGCTGGCCGCCGCCGCGCGGGACGCCGGCATCGATGCCGACATCGCCACGCTGGCGTTGCCCGATGCCGAAGCCATGCTCACCGCCTGGACCACCTTGGTGAATGCGACCATGGCCGATGCCATGGCCGCCAGCCACAACATGAAGATTCGGGACCGCATCCGCATGGCGCTGGTGACACGGCTTGAAACCGGTGACCGCGAAGTGACGCGCCGGGCGCTGAACCTGCTCGCCCAACCGCAACACGCCGCGCTGTCGGCCAAGCTGCTGTGGCAGGCCGCTGATGCGATGTGGCGCGCTGCCGGCGATACCGCGACCGACTATAATCACTATACCAAGCGGCTGATCCTTTCCGGCATCTATTCCGCCTCCTTGCTGCACTGGACGCAGGATGATTCGGAGGATTTCGCCGCCACGAGGCGCTTCATCGATCGCCGCATCGATGGCGTGATGCGCTTTGAAAAGGCCAAGGCCAAGCTCACCGGCATGGCAGGCAAACTGCCTGATCCGGCGCGCTTCCTCGGCCGGCTGCGCTACCCGGCGGTTTAACACTGGCGCCCCGCCTGCAAGATTGATAACGGTTCGCAACTTTCCGCGACCGGACCATCCGCTTGACCAATGAAGCCCTTCATCGCCCGATCGACGCGCTGGCCGTGGGCGAAGTGGCGTTGATCGCCGCCATTGATCGCGCCGGGCTGGATCCCGGCACGGCGCAGCGCCTGTGCGAACTCGGCTTCGATGAAGGCGTGGATGTGGAAATCTTGCACCGCGCGCCGTTCGGCGGCGATCCGCTGGCGGTGCGGGTAGGCAACATGGTGGTGGCGTTGCGCCGCGACATGGCCCGCCTGATCGAGGTGGAGCCATGAACGCGCCCGTGTCCATCACGCGCCATCCGGTGGTGGCGCTGGTCGGCAATCCCAATGCCGGCAAGACCAGCCTGTTCAACGCGCTCACCGGCAGCCGGCAGAAAGTGGGCAATTATCCCGGCGTCACCGTCGAACGCAAAGCCGGCCGCCTCGCTCTGCCCGATGGCCGCAGCGCCGAACTGATCGATCTGCCCGGCACCTACAGCCTGACCCCACGCTCCCCCGATGAAGCCGTGACCCGCGATGCCATCTTTGGCCGGATCGCCGGCGAACGGCCGCTGGATGCGATCGTGGCCGTGGTGGACGCCACCAATTTGCGCAACCACCTGCGTTTCGTGCTGGAATTGAAGGCGCTGGGCCTGCCGCTGGTGGTGGCGCTGAACATGATCGATCTCGCCGCGCGCGATGGAATCGGCATTGATTCGGCCCGGCTGAGCGCGCTGCTCGATCTGCCAGTGGTGGAAACGGTTGCGGTGCGCCGCCGCGGCCTCGAAGCACTCGGCGCCGCGCTCGCGGCCCGCATCGGCGATACGCCACCCGCCCTGCCGCAGGAGCGCCCCAGCGACGTGCGCGCCCTGCAGAAACAGGCGCGCACGCTCTCCGTCGCCGTGCAAACCAGCACCGGCAGCGCGAGGGCCTGGTCGCAGCGCATCGATGCCGTGGTACTGCATCCGCTGGCCGGCCCATTGCTGCTCGCCGCCATATTGTTCTTCATGTTCCAGGCGGTGTTCAGCTGGGCCGAAGCGCCGATGGGCTGGATCGAAACCGGGGTGGCGGCGCTGCAGGCCGAACTTTCCGCCACCTTGCCGCAAGGCTGGTTCCTCTCCCTGCTCAATGATGGCGTGTTCGCCGGGGTGGGCGCGGTGGTGGTGTTCCTGCCGCAGATCCTGATCCTGTTCCTGTTCATCATCACGCTGGAACAGACCGGTTACATGACCCGCGCTGCCTTCCTGATGGACCGGCTGATGGCGCGAGTTGGCTTGAATGGCCGCGCCTTCATCCCGCTGCTCTCCAGCTTTGCCTGCGCCGTGCCCGGCATCATGGCCACCCGCACCATCGATTCGCCGCGCGACCGGCTCACCACCATCTTGATCGCGCCGCTGATGACCTGTTCGGCCCGCCTGCCGGTCTATGCCGTGGTGATCGGTGCCTTCATTCCCGCTCGCGATGTCGGCCCATTCGGCCTGCAAGGCCTGGTGTTGTTCGCGCTCTATCTCGCCGGCATATTGGGCGCGCTGGTCGCCGCCTTTGCCCTGCGCCGCACCGTCACCAAGGGCGCGGCACCGCCATTCCTGATGGAGATGCCGAAATATCAGTGGCCGGCGCTGCGCGATGTGGGCCTGGGCCTTTATGGCCGCGCCACCGCCTTTCTGCAGCGGGCCGGCACCATCATCCTCGCCTCCACCATCGTGCTGTGGGCCATGGCCAGTTGGCCGCAACCGCCGGTTGGGGGCACCAAGCCCCCCATTGAATACAGCCTCGCCGGCAAGATCGGGGCAGCGCTGGAACCGATCTTCGCGCCCATTGGCTTCAACAAGGAAATCGTCATCGCGCTGGTGCCCGGCATGGCGGCGCGCGAGGTGGCCGTCTCGGCGCTCGGCACCGTTTATGCCCTCAACGACGTGTCCGAAGACAATGCCGGCAGCCTGATCGAGCGGCTGCGCAGCGCCTGGCCGCTGCCCACGGCGCTGGCCTTCCTGGCGTGGTTCGTTTTTGCGCCGCAGTGTATTTCAACGCTGGCCATCACCCGGCGTGAAACCGCAAGCTGGCGCTGGCCGATCTTCATGTTTTCTTACCTGTTTGCCGCCGCTTATGTTGCGGCCGGCATCACCTATCATTTGGCGGTCGCCGCTGGGCTGTAGCCCGGGGGGACTTTGACTGATCGAACTGGCCGGCAGCACCGGGCGGAAGCTGCCGGCCAGACGAACCGCGGCTGGGAACGTTAGGCCGCGGCGCGTGCAGGAGCCAAGCGGCGGCGACGCTGGGCCGCTCCCACCAGGCCGAAACCGGCAATCAGCAGCGCCCAGCTTTGGGGTTCGGGTACGGCACCCGCAGCAAGGCCAACCAAGCTGCCCGCACCAATGCCGCCCAGCAGGGTGGGTGCCCCAGTGGCGAGACTGACGCCATAGAGATCGCTGCCGAAGTTGAAGTAGCCCAACCCGCTGTTACCCGAGATGTCGAAGCCGAGTATCTGGGCATTGTCGAATCGCAGACCGAGCGACTGGTACGAACCGCCCAGCAGATCGGTGGTGACATAGGTGCCGGCATTGGCATTGGTGGAACGCACCAGCCCGCCCGAAAGGGCATCGATGCCGAACAGACGGGTCGTGGTCGCACCCGGCCGGCTGTTGGTGTAGGCCACCGCCAGCAGATCGAACGGCGTCTGGCCATTCAGGGTGAGGGCGCCATCAACGAGGGTAACCGGCGGCATCGTGTTGGTGTTGATTCGCAGATTCTGATTGGCATCGCTCACCACACGCAGCCGGTCGACGGTGGGATTGAAATCAATGCCATAGCTGTTGCCAGTGAGCGTGGCCGACACCGCACCCAGATTGGTGGCGACATAAGCGGCGGGCGTGAGGCTCAGGCGATAGACATTGCCGCTGCTGCCCAGTGCATAGAGCTGGCGATCAACCGGCCGGCGATCAAGACCGAGCAGCGTGTCACCTGCCGCCAGCCCGGTGATGGCGCGGTTGGAAATAGTGGTGGCCGGCGCAGTGGACTGGAACTGCACAATGCGGTTGCTGTTGGTCAGGCCAAAGATCGTTTCAGCCTGGGCTATTGTGGCCGGTAGCAGCAAGCCAGCGGCCAGCAAGGCCACACGGATGTGGCCAAGGTTGCGGTTCTGCATCACTCATTCCCTCAACATTCTGCCCTGCACCCCGCAGGGAAGCTTGGCGTTCCCGATACGGTTTACGCTTCGCCCATGGCCTCAGTTGCAGACGGGTAAGGAAACTGGTTAATTCAGGTTAATATGTCGCAGTTTGCCGCGAAAGCACGGCTTTGACGCCAAGCCCCAGACCCAGCATCCCGAAGCTGATCGCACTTCCCGTCATTCCGACATAACGCACCGAGCTTTGCAGCACGAACAGGCAGCCGGCGGTGAACACCAGCGGCACCAGCGGATACAGCGGCACCAGGAACGGCCGCTCCACCTGCGGCGCGCGGCGGCGCAGGATGATCAGCGCCGGGCCGGTGAGGGACAGGAACAGCCAGAACACCGGCGACAGGAAATCCACCATCTGGGCAAAGCCGGTGGAGAGCGACCCCCACGCCACCAGGCACAGCGAGACCGCGCACTGCACCCAGATCGCCCGGCGCGGCACCCCGGCCACCTCGTCCCACGCGGCCAGCCGGCCCAGCGCCGGTTCATCGCCGGCCACGGCATAGAGCGTGCGGCCGCCAACGATCACCAGCGCGTTGACGATCGCCAGCGCCGCGATGCCGACGAAGATCACCATCGTCACCTGCCCGGCCTGCCCGAAGGCGATGGCCATCAGTTGCGCCGCTGGTGCCGCACTCGCCGCCAGGCCAGCGCCGCCCAGGCCAGTGAGATAGGCCCAATTGGCCAACAGGTAGAGCGCGGTGACCACGCTCATGCCGCCCACCATCGCCAGCGTCATGTCGCGCGGGCGGCGCACTTCGGCGGACAAGGTGGCAGCATCGTTGAAGCCGCCAAAGGCCAACATGACGAACACCATCGCCTGACCGAACGCCGCAGCGCCAAACGGCTGCGGCACCGGCGTGGGCGTGAGCGGCGGCGTGCCGGACGCGATCAGGCTGGCCGCGGCCACGCCCAGCACCAGCAGCGCCAGCACATCGGCGCTGACCAGCACGATCTGGCCATTGGTCGATCGCTTGACCCCGGCAAGATTGAACCCGGTGAGCACGACGATCGCCAGCCCCGCCACCCCGCCGCGCGCCAGCCCCGAAAGCGGCACCAGTTCCGCCAGATAATCCGCCGCCACAAAGGCGAGCATCGCCGCAGAGGCGGAGAAGATCACCGCAAAACGCGACCAGGCGAATAGGAAGCCCACCAGCGGGCCATAAGCGAGTTTCAGGAAGCGATAATCACCGCCCGGATGCGGGAAGGCGTTGGACAATTCGGCATAGACCAGCGCGCCGCACAGCGCGAACAGGCCGCCCAGCGCCCATGCGGCCAGCACCAGCATGTCATTCTGCAGATTGGCCGCGACCAGGCTGGCCGAGCGGAAGATGCCCGCCCCAACCACCATGCCGACGACAACGGAGGCGGCGGCGAACGGCCCTAAGACACGGCGGGGAGCGGTGGTGGTCATGCCGGCAGCGTGGCCGGGCCATTGGCTTGCGGCAAGGGGGCAGTTCGCCCCGTCAACGCCGCCCGGCAAAGAAGTCCTTCAACAGCGCCGCGCTTTCCGCTTCCGCCACGCCGGCCACCACTTCGGGCCGATGATGGGCCTGGGGATGGCTGAACACGCGGGCGCCATGCTCCACCCCGCCGGATTTGGGATCGGACGCGCCATACACTACCCGTTCCAGCCGCGCCGCCGCGATGGCCGCTGCGCACATGGCGCAAGGCTCCAGCGTGACGGTAAGGGTGAAGCCGCCCAATCGTTCGCTGCCCAGCGCCGCACAGGCGGCGCGGATGGCCAGCATCTCGGCATGGGCCGTCGGGTCGTTGAGCTCGCGGGTGCGATTGCCGGCCTGTGCGATCACCCCGCCGGCGGCGTCGGTGATCACCGCGCCCACCGGCACTTCGCCGCGCCCGGCTGCGGCACGGGCTTCATCCAGCGCACATGCCATCGCTTTGGAGGGGGGAAAGGCCATGCACAGCCTCTAGCGGCAAGCGGCGCTGCGGCCTAGTCTGGCGCGTATGAGCATGCACCCCGTCACCCCAGAGGCCCTCGCCATCACCCGCACCACGGCGGAGCAGTATCATGCGCTTTACGCGCAGAGCCTCGCCGATCCCGATGGCTTCTGGCGCAACCAGATCGGGCGGCTCGATTGGTACAAGGCGCCCACCACCATGGGCAACTGGTCGTGGGACCCGGTCGACATCAAGTGGTTCGAAGATGGCGTCATCAACGCCAGCTGGAACTGCCTCGACCGCTGGGCCGACACTGACCCCAATCGCACTGCCATCATCTGGGAAGCCGACGACCCCAAGGCTGAAGGCCGCCGCGTCAGCTATGGCGAGTTGCGCGAAGAGGTGGCGCGCATGGCCAATGCACTGGTGGCGCTGGGTGTCGACAAAGGCGACTGCGTCACCATCTACATGCCGATGATCCCCGAAGCCGCGATGGCCATGCTGGCCTGCGCGCGCATCGGCGCCGTTCACTCGGTGGTGTTCGGCGGCTTCTCGGCCGAAAGCCTCGCCGGCCGAATCGAAGACGCGCAAAGCCGCTTCATCATCACTGCCGACGAAGGCCGACGCGGTGGCAAGCCCATCCCGCTGAAAGCCATAGCCGACCAAGCCTGCGACAAGGCCGAAGTCGCCGGCGTCAACGTCGAAGCCATGCTGGTCATCCGCCACACCGGCGGCCGAATCGCCATGGTCGAAGACCGCGACCATTGGTGGCACGACATCCGGACCGACGTACCGGATAGCTGCACACCAGAGCCGATGAACGCCGAAGATCCGCTGTTCATCCTCTACACCAGCGGCTCCACCGGCAAGCCCAAGGGCGTTCTGCACTCCACTGCCGGCTATCTGCTGTGGGCCAATCTCACTTTTGAAACCGTGTTCGATTATCGCGCCGGCGAAGTGTTCTGGTGCACCGCCGATGTCGGCTGGGTCACCGGGCACTCCTATATCGTCTATGGGCCGCTGTCGGCCGGGGCGACCGTGCTGATGTTCGAAGGCATCCCCAGCTTCCCGGCCAACGACCGCTTCTGGCAGGTGATCGACAAGCACAAGGTGAACATCTTCTACACCGCCCCCACCGCCCTGCGCGCCATCATGCGCGACGGCGATGAGCCGGTGAACCGCCACGACCTGACCAGCTTGCGGCTGCTCGGCACGGTGGGCGAACCGATCAACCCGGAGGCGTGGAACTGGTATCATCGTGTCGTCGGCAAGGAGAAGCTGCCGATCGTCGATACCTGGTGGCAGACGGAGACCGGCGGCGCGCTGATCACCCCGCTGCCTGGCGCGACGCCGCTGAAGGCCGGCAGTGCATCCTGGCCGTTCTTCGGCATCGAGCCGGCGCTGGTGGAAGCCGCCGGCACCATCATCCCATGGCAACCCGGCCAGGAAATCAGCGGCAATCTTGTGCTGCTCAAGAGCTGGCCCGGTCAGGCGCGCACGGTGTTCGGTGATCACGAACGCTTCACCCAAACCTATTTCACCACCTATCGCGGCCTCTATTTCACCGGCGACGGCGCCCGCCGCGATGCCGATGGCTATTGGTGGATCACCGGCCGTGTGGACGACGTGATCAACGTGTCGGGCCACCGCATGGGCACCGCCGAGGTCGAATCGGCGCTGGTCGCACACCCACACGTGGCCGAAGCCGCCGTCGTCGGCTTTCCGCACGACGTGAAGGGCCAGGGCATCTATGCCTATGTGACGCTCAACCTCGGCGTGGAAGCCAGCCCAGACCTGGTCGCAGCGCTCAAAGCCACGGTGCGCGCCGAGATCGGCGGCATTGCCATCCCCGATCATATCCATCTGACGCCGGCCCTGCCCAAGACCCGCAGCGGCAAGATCATGCGGCGCATCCTGCGCAAGATCGCCGAGAACGAGCATGGCAGCCTGGGCGACACGTCGACGCTGGCCGATCCGTCGGTGGTCGATGCGTTGGTCGAAGGCCGGCTCAACCGCTAACGGAGTTTGTTGCGAACCATTCGCATTTTTTCCTTGCCTCCTGCGAGTCAATCGCAATAAGAAGCGATATTGATAGTCATTCGCAGGATTTCATGATGCGTGTCGCTTTGCTGCTGTCGTCGGCCCTTCTCTTCGCTCTGCCCGGTGCCGCACAGGCCGAAACGATGGATGATGACGCCGGCACCATTGTGGTCACCGGCCAACGGGAAGCCCCGTATCGTGCCAGCAGCATAAGTTCCGCCACCCGCACCGACACGCCACTGCTCGATGTGCCGCAGGCCGTCACCGTGCTCACCAAACAGCGGCTGGACGATCAGGCGATTCTGTCCGTGCAGGAGGCGCTGCGCTTCGTGCCGGGTGCTGTCGGCGCACAGGGCGAAGGCAATCGCGATCAGATCGTGCTGCGCGGCAACAACAGCACCGCCGATTTCTTCGTCGATGGTATGCGCGACGACGTCCAGTATTTCCGCGATTTCTACAATCTGGACCGGCTGGAGATCCTGCGCGGCGCCAATGCGATGATCTTCGGTCGTGGCGGCGGTGGCGGCGTCATCAACCGCGTCACCAAGACGCCCGATCTTGCCGCCCCGCTGATTGCCGCCGATGCCGCGGTCGATACGTGGGGCAGCTGGCGCGTCGCCGCCGATCTCAACCAGCCGCTGGCCAACGGCATCGCCGCCCGCCTCAATGGCTTTTATGAAGAAGCCAGCAATCACCGTGATTTCTATGGCCTGACGCGCTGGGCAGTGAACCCCACGCTCGGCCTTGATCTGGGCGGTCGCGGCAATCTGGTGCTGGGCTATGAACATGCCGCGGATGATCGCACGGCCGATCGCGGCATCCCTTCACAGGCTGGCCGGCCGGCGCCGGTCTCGCGCAATCTCTTCGTGGGCGATCCGGCGCTCAATCGCAGCCGTGTGGATGTCGATGCGCTGTCGCTGGCCGCCGATTACCGCTTGGCCGACAGCCTCACCCTGCGCCACCGCACGCGCTGGGCCGATTACGACAAGGTCTACAGCAACGTCTATGCGGCCACGCCGCTGGCCGCCGATGGCCGCATCGGCGTGGAGGCCTATGCCGACCCCACGCGCCGCCACAATCTGTTCAGCCAGACCGACCTGAATTGGAAGGGCGAGATCGCCGGCACCCAGCACAATATCCTTGCCGGCTTCGAGCTCGGCCGCCAGGTGACGCGCAACAAGCGCATCAACGGCTTCTTCGATGGCATCATTCCGGGCGCCACGCGCGCCTTCGTCGCCCTGGCCGACAGTGCCCGCCCGCCGCTGGCAACCTTCCGCGCCGGGCCGGGCAACCGCTCCATCCGCGCCCAGGCCGAGGTGGCCGCGCTGTTCGTGCAGGATCAGGTGAAGATCGGTGATCATGTCGAGCTGCTCGGCGGCCTGCGTTATGACCGCTTCGAACTTGCCGTGGACAATCTGTTCTCCGGCGCTCGCTTTGCCCGCGTTGATCACTTGTGGTCGCCCCGCTTGGGCCTGGTGGTGAAACCGGTGGCCAATGCCTCGCTTTATGCCAGCTTCAGCCGGTCGTACCTGCCGCAATCAGGCGACCAATTCACCAGCCTTGATGCCAGCCTCGCCGCGCTGGAACCGGAAGGCTTCCTCAACCGCGAAATCGGCGCCAAGTGGGACATCACGCCCACGCTCAACATCAACATCGCCGCCTATGTGCTCGAACGCACCAACACACGCGCGCCCGGCGCCGTGGCCGGCACGGTCGAGCTAACCGGCCGCCAGCGCAGCCGCGGCATCGAGCTTGGCCTGGATGGCCAGATTGCCAAATGGTGGCAGGTGCAGGCCGGCCTTGCTGTGCAGAGCGCCCGCATCACCAGCACCACCAACGCCGCACCCGCCGGCCGCCATGTGCCGCTGGTGCCAGAATTCCAGGCCAGCCTGTGGCAACGTTTCCAGATCGCCGAGCCGGTGGGCGTGGGCGTCGGCATCCTGCACCAGGGCGCCAGCTTCACCAGCATCAGCAACGCGGTGCGGTTGCCGGCCTATACGCGGGTGGATGGCGCCATGTTCGTGACGCTGGCCAAGGGCGTGAGCGCGCAGCTCAATGTCGAAAACATCTTCAACAAAGGCTATTTCCCGACCGCGCACACCGACAACAATATCAGCACCGGTACACCGCGCACCGCCCGGCTAACGATCAGGACGAACTTCTGAGGCGTTCCCACAGGCCCACTGGTTCGGCCTTGTAGGTGGCTTCGCCAAAGATGCTGAGGCCGCAGCGGCGAGCGACTGAGATGCTGGTGGCGTTGGCCGGGTTGATCATGGCGACAGTGCGATCGAAGCGCGTATCCGCCCATTCCAGCGCACAGGCCACCGCCTCGCTGGCATAGCCTTGGCCTTGCGCTTCGGGATGAAAGGCCCAGGCCGCTTCCGGGCAACCAAAGGGTTCCACCCCGGTGCGCTCAGCGTGCAGGAAGCCGACATCGCCAAGATGGATATCCTCCCCCGGCCGCGTCACGGCCCACATGCCATAGCCCATCAACTGCCAGTGGCCGGCATAGCGCAGCAGCCGGTTCCAGCTGTCTTCCCGGTTGAACGGCTTGCCGCCAAAATGCGTGACCACCACCGGGTGCGACCACAGTGAGACCAGCCGTTCGAAATCCGCCAGCCGGTGTGGACGCAGCAGCAGCCGTTCGGACGAGAGGACGGGACGTTCGGTCATGGCGCTTAGCATAGGCACAGGCCATGCCAACTTCCAGTAACCGCTTTATGACAGGCTGTTGCAGGCTGGGGCCAGCGTGATAGCCAATACAACGTGATCCGCCTTGCCCGCCCCACTGATCTGCCGCTGCTGCCCGCCATCGAAGCCTCGGCGGCCACGCTGTTTGCCGGCACTGCCATGGCGCATGTGGTGGATGGGCCGACGACGCCGGCAAAGGCGCTGGCGGCGGGGCTGGAGTGGGTGGCGGCAGCGCCCCAGCCCTGTGGCTTCCTGCTGGCCGCTGCCACTGCGGGTTGGCTGCACATCCAGGAATTGTCGGTGGCGCGCGATGCCCAGGGCCGCGGGCTGGGCGCAGCCCTTCTCCAGGCCGCGATTGCGGCTGCACCCGCGCTTGGCTGCGCGCGGCTGTCACTCACCACCGATCGCTGGCTGGCGTGGAACGCGCCCTTTTATGCCCGGCACGGCTTTGCCGAAGTGGCAGCGCACGATCCGGCATTGCCCGAATGGCTGGCGGGATTGCCGGCGCACGCCGCTGCCGGCGGGCTTGATCCGGCGCGCCGTTGCATCATGGTGCGCAGCGCATGACCGATCTGGAACATCTTGCCCTGTGGCTGCCCGCGCAGGGCCTTGCACTCGCACCGGGCGCACGGCTGGAGCGGTTGGGTGGCGGCATCGCCAACCGCAATGAAGGCGTGATGCTGGCCAGTGGTCCGGCCGTGCTGCGTCGGCCGCCGCCAGGACAACTGGCCGCCGGCGCCAGCGACATGGCGCGTGAAGCCAAGGTGCTGGCCGCACTCGCTCCCGTTTTCCCGCTGGTGCCGCGCCTGATCGCCTTTTGCGCTGACGAAGCGGTGCTGGGCACGAAATTCCAACTGATCGAACGGCGCGATGGCGTGGCGATTGCCGGCACGTTGCCGCCGGAAGCCGGCGACGGCCTGGCGCTGGTGGAAACCACGTTGCTGGCCATGGCAGCGCTGCACACGCTCGATCCGGCGGCGATCGGGCTCGGCGATCTCGGCAAGCCGGAAGGATTCTACGCCCGCCAGTTGAAGGGCTGGACCAGCCGCGCCGAGGCGGTGTGGCCCGATGGTTTGCCGGCCCACGTGGCCGCACTCATCACCGCACTGGCCGCCGCCGTCCCGCCCGAAACCGGCGTTCCGGTGCTGCTGCACATGGATCTGAAGCCCGACAATCTGCTTGCCGATCCCGCCACCTGCCAGCCCCGCGCCATGATCGATTGGGACATGGCCACACGCGGGCCGCGGGCTTTCGATCTTGCCGTGCTGCTGTCCTACTGGATCGAACCGGGTGATCCGGGTGACGTGAAGCCGCTGATGGCGGTGCCCTCGCTCACCCCTGGTTGGCCGGGCCGCACGGCGGTGGCATCACGCTATGCCGCCGTCAGCGGCCATGATGTGGGCGATCTGGTCTGGCCGCTTGCCCTCGCCCGGTTGCGGCTGGCGGTGGCGTGGATGCAGCTTTACCGAAAATGGCAGCGCGGCGAGATGGACGGCACGCGCTATGCAGGCTTCGAAACATTGGCGCTGGCGATCATCGACCACGCAGCTGATCAATATCAGAAAGGCACCTTGTGACCGATTTCACCCTGCCCGAAGCCACCAAGGCGCTGGCCCGCCGCACCCGCCAGTTCGTGATCGACAAGATCATCCCGTTTGAACGCGATCCACGCCTGACCCAGCACGGCCCCACCGACAGTTTGCGCGCCGAACTGGTGGCGCTGGCCAAGGCCGAGGGCCTGCTCACCCCGCAAGCGCCGACCGAACTGGGCGGCATGGGTTTCGATCACGCGACGCAAGCCGCGGTGTTCGAAGCCGCCGGCTGGTCCACACTCGGCCCGGTCGCCATGAACTGCGCCGCGCCGGACGAAGGCAACATGTATCTCCTCTCCCGCATCGCCCGGCCGGACCAGGTGAAGCAGTTCCTTGCCCCCATGGTCAGCGGCGAGCGCCGCAGCGTGTTCGCCATGACGGAGCCCGATGGCGCCGGCAGCGACCCCGGTCAGCTGAAAACCAAGGCGGTGTTCAACGGCAATGATTACGAGATTTCCGGCCTGAAATGGCTGATCACCGGGGCAAACGGCGCCAAGACTTGGATCATCATGGCCAATGTCGAGCCCAACGCCCACGGCGCGCACGGCCCGACGCTGTTCCTGTGCGAAGGCGACACGCCCGGCATCCAGATCGAACGCGTGATGGACTCAATGGACCGCAACTATGTCGAAGGCCATTGCGTCGTGCGCTTCGAAGGGCTGCGCCTTGGCCCGTCGCACCTGTTGGGTGAGATCGGCTCGGCCTTCCGCTATGCCCAGATGCGCCTCGCCCCGGCGCGGCTCACCCACTGCATGCGCTGGCTGGGTGCGGCGGCGCGCTGCCAGCATATCGCGCTGGAACATGCCCGGGTGCGCACTGCCTTTGGCAAACCGCTGCTCGCACACCAGGGCGTCAATTTCATGCTGGCCGACAACGAGATCGCCCTGCACCAAGCGCGGTTGGCCATTCGCCACGTCGCCTGGCTGCTCGATAATGGCGTGCGTGCCCGCCACGAAAGCAGCATCGTCAAAGCCAGCGTGTCCGAAGACCTGTTCAAGGTCGCCGATCGCTGCGTGCAGATATTGGGCGGCATCGGGGTGACGTCGGAAACCGTCGTCGAAATGATCTTCCGCGATATGCGGCCGTTCCGCCTCTACGACGGCCCCACGGAAGTGCACAAATTCGCCATCGCCACCCAGCTGGAACGCCAGGGCAGCGCCTTCACCGATCCGGTAGGCTGGTGATCAGAAGCGCAGGCCGGTCGCTGCCGCCAGATCAGCCAAGGCTTGGCGCTCACCCGTCACCTTGATCGCCGTCATGCCCAGTGCGGCGGCCGGCTTGCAGTTGATGCCCAGATCATCAAGGTAAACGCACGCCGCCGGCTCCACCGCCAGCGCGTCGCACATCATCAGATAGATGCGCGGATCGGGCTTGCGCAGGCCAACCTTGGCACTCTCGATGACATGGTGAAACTCGCTGAGGATATGCTTCACGCTCGGCCCCCAGCCGATATCCTCCTCACTCGCCACATTGTTGGTGATGCAGCCGATCTTGAACGCCGCCTTGCACGCCCGCAGCGCCGCCACCATCCCCGGCCGCACATCCCCCGCCAGCAATGGCAACACGTCCCCGCCCGGCACATCATGGCCAAGGCTGATCGCTTCTTCACGGAACGCCGCATCGAACTGACCGGTGCTGATCTCACTGCGCTCCAGCCGCGCCCAGGCGTTGCTGTCGGGGTTCGTGGAATTCACCGTGCGGATGAAACCATGCGGCAACCCACGCTGCGCCTCATACCGCGCAAACGCCTCGAACGGCGACGAGGTGATCACCCCGCCAAAATCGAAAATCACCGCCGAAATTGCCATGCCCGGTTCCTTGTTCCCATACGACCCTTAGGCGCGGCGACGACGGACTTCACCCGAGAAAAGAACAAGGGAGCCTCCGGCGGGCAGGGTCGCAGACCCTGCACCCGTCAGTTGGATTTGCCCATTTGCCGCTGAAGGCCGGCCTGCTAATCGTGCGCTGTCCGAAAACAAACGGGTGCAGGGTCTGCGACCCTGCCCGCCGGAGGCAATCCTGCCTTGAACCTTAAATCGAGAAGCTCGACCCACACCCACAGCCCGACGCTGCCTGCGGATTCTTCACTTCAAACGCCGCCGCGCCGATCTTCTCGACATAATCGACTTCGGCACCGGCGACGAAGGGCAACGAATCGGGATCAACCAGCATGGTGACGCCGTCGGTTTCGACCAGCGTGTCACCATCGGCGGGGGCGGATTCGAGGCCGAAGCGATATTGGAAGCCCGCGCAGCCACCGCCATCGACGGCGAGGCGCAGCATCATGCCGGGTTTGCCCTGACGTTCAGCGATAACGGCAACGCGTTTTGCGGCAGCGGGAGAGAGGCGGGGCAGCGTTTCCATGACGCCAATGTAATCGCGGCGGTGGCTTGCTGCAACCGGCGCAGCGATCAACGGCCGGTGCGGACCTTCCACGCGCGGCCGCCGGCCATCACCATGTCGTCGCTGGCCAGCGGTGCGAAGGGTTCGTCGCTGGCGATGTTCACCGGAGCGATCACGGTGACACGGCTGCGCGCCGGGGCATCGACACCGAAGTTGGCGAGATCAAGGAAGGGCTGTGGATCGAGGGCGCGGCCATCAAGGCGGACTTCGAAGTGCAGGTGGGTGCCCGTCGAGCGCCCGGTGGAACCCATGCCGCCGACAACCTGGCCCTGACGGATCACGTCGCCTTCCTTCACGTGGAAGCGAGTCATGTGGCCGTAGCGAGTTTCAAGGCCATTGCCGTGATCGACCACGACCACCTTGCCATAGCCCGCCCACCAACCGGCGCGGACAACGACGCCATCGGCTGCCGCGTGAATGGCGTCGCCGGTCTTGCCGGTCATGTCGATGCCAGCGTGGAAGGCGCCGCCGCCGTGGAACGGATCGGAACGATAGCCGAAATCCGACGACGGATCATAGTGGTTCACCGGCAGGAAGGCCGGGATGCGGGCGAAGGTGGCAGCGATGGCGGCCTGGCGCGCAGCGCTGGCCTGCAGATCGCGTACTTGCGGATCATTGGCGGCGATGAAGGGGCCGCCGGCGTTGCCGAGGAAACGATCCGGGTTGAGGCCAAGGCGGCGCAGCACGGCTTCGGCGCGCGGGGTACCGGCGGGGGCGGCACCAATCAGCGCGGCGACCGGCTGGCCGGCACGCGGCAGCATGCGGGCCAGCGTGGCGGCATCGGTGCGTTCATTGGCCAGTGCGGCAAGGAAGGCGCGGCGGGATTCGGCCATGCTGCTGGCCTTGTTGGTGGCGCTGTCGTCCAGCGTCATGGCGGAGACGGCGGCAAAGGCGGAAATCGGGGTCACATCGGCGGCAGCGGCGGGAGCGGATGCCACAAGGCCGAACAGGCCCAGCGCTGCCATCATCTTCTTGGCGCTGCGAAACTTTTCGGCGCGAAATTGCATGATTCAGTGCGACCCTTCATCAGGCTGGGAACCCGGACAAGCGGAGTGCATTCACCGGAATCAGCTTCCAGCGCATTTACCCTGCAAGACTATTGCCCCTTTGCCGCCGGTGAACCCGGCTGACATTCATTACAGAGCAGCCCCTGTGACGCTGAACAACCGGTCAATTGCCGGGGAGCGGCCAACCGTTCGGCGCAGACGACGAATTGTGACCTTTTCGTGCCACAAGCGTGAAACTCTGGCCGTCGGCGGCCGTAGATACATTCATGGCAGCAGTTAGATCCGTCGGATGGGCCCCGGCTGGAGCGCTGGTGCCCGAGGGTGCCGGCGGCGAATCAGCATCGAAGGGGGGCTCCTCCCCGCGATGATCCGGTCGCCGCCGGTTTTTCTCCCTCAGTGTTTGTACAAGTGGCGTAGCGTAGAAATCCTCAGGGCGTCTTCAGTTCAGGCCAGCGCTTGGGCAGCGGCCAGCACGGCTTCGGCATGGCCGGGCACCTTCACCTTGCCCCACATTTCGGCGATTTTGCCGTCGCGGCCGATCAGGAAGGTGGCGCGCTCGATCCCCATATACTTCTTGCCGTACATGGATTTTTCCACCCACGTGCCATAGGCCTCCGTCACGTCGCCGGGGTCGCTGCCCAGCAGCACGGTCAGGCCGTACTTGGCGCGGAATTTCGCGTGGCTGGCAACGCTGTCGCGCGACACGCCCACCACCACCGTATCGACAGCGTCAAAGTCGGCCTTCAGCGCCGAAAACGCCTTGCCTTCGTTGGTGCAGCCCGGCGTGTCGTCCTTGGGATAGAAATAGAGCACCAACTTCTTGCCGGCGAATTCGCCAAGGCTGATCGGGCCCGTGTCGCCGTCCATCGTAAAGGCCGGGGCAACGGTTCCGGGGGTGGGCATGGTCATTCCTCATCTCCTTGGCTGAACACCTCTGCCCATGCCATGCGCACTGCCTGTCTGGCGATGGCCAGTTGCCCGGTGAAGCCGGTGAAATTTGCCGCAGCCAGCGCCCGCGCCAATATCGCCTGCACCGGTTCGGGCAGCGTATCGGGCACGCGGGCGCCGGCAAACAGCAGCCGCAGCCAGATCAGCGTACGCGCCAGGAAATCATGCGCCGGCTTCAGATCGGCCGGCAGCAATCCAGCGGCGATGAGCTCATCCAGCGCCACCGGCAGCTCCGGCGCCAGGCCCTGCCCGCTGGCCAGCTGGCGAAAATGCACGATGAACTCCAGATCGACCATCCCGCCCGCAGCCAGCTTCACATCGAACCGGCCCTGCGGCGGCTTGGCGGCGGCCATGTCCGCCCGCATCGCCAGCACCGCCTTGCGCAAGGTTGGTAAATCGCGCGGGGCGGACAGTACGTCGGCAATCACCGCCTGCGCCGCCGCCACCGGCCCGGCCACCACGCGGGCGCGGGTCAGGGCCATATGCTCCCAGCTTTCCGCCTCCTCGCGCTGATAGCGGGCGAAACTGTCGATGGAGAGCGCCAGATTGCCCTTCGCTCCCCATGGTCGCAGCCGCGTATCCACTTCATACAGCGCGCCGGCGGCGGTCGGCACCGAAAGCGCCGTCACCAGCCGTGCCGCCAGCCGGTTGAAATAGGTGGCGGCCGGCAACGGCTTGGCCCCGTCCGACAGGGTTTCGTGGTGGCCAGTGAACAGGAACACCAGATCAAGATCGCTGGCGTGCGTCATCGCCCGGCCGCCGTGCCGACCCAGCGCCAGCACCACCAGTTCGCCGCCCGGCACACGGCCGTGGCTGCGGGCGAAATCCTCTGCCACTGCCGGCGCCAGATTCTGCACAGCGGTATCGGCGAGATCCGCCAGGCTGCGCCCCACGGCGAGCGCGCCGGCATGGCCTTCGATCAGTTGCGCGCCCAGCTGGAACCGCACTTCCGCCGTCCAGCGCCGCACCCGGTCCAGCCGCTCTTCCAGCCCGGCGTCGCGGCACAGGCTGGCCAGTTCCGCGGCCAGTTGCGGCGCATCAGGCAAGGGCGCGAAGGCATCGGGGGACAGCATCACATCGAACAGCGCCGGATCGCGGGCCAGTGCTTCGGCCAGCACCGGCGTGATGCCCACCAGATTGCCGAGCAGGCCAACCAGGCGCGGATTGGCGCGCAGCAGCGCAAAGAATTGCGCGCCGGCCGGCAATCCCGCCAGCAAGCCATCCAGCCGGTGCGCCGCCGTGGCCGGATCGGCCGCCGCCGCCAGCCGCGCCAGCAGCAGCGGCAGCACCGCTTCAAAATCGCCGCGCGCCGATTCACTTCTCAGTGCACGATATCTGCCCTGCCGCCAGGTGGCGATCAGCGGGGCAAGCAGCTTCATCAGGCCGGGGTGATGCTGTTTCAGCCACGGCTTCGGATCGGCCGGCACTGGCGTTGCGTCCGGCGTAGCGGCGCGGATCAGCCGGTCGTAGGATGTCGCGACCGGTTCGGTGATGGCATTCAGCCGGGCTTCCAGCGCCTTGGCATCCTTGCAGCCGCACAGGCGCGCCACGGCATGGCGATCGGCGATCAGGCGCGGGATGGCGTGGGTCTGCTCATCGCGGCGCATCTGCAGCCGATGTTCCAGCGTGCGCAAGCTCCGGTAGCTGGTGGCCAGCCGCGCCGCTTCCGCCTCTGGCACATGGCCGGCAGCGGCCAGCGCGGCGAGACCATCAAGCGTCGCCGGGCAGCGCAATTCGGGATCGCGCCCGCCCCAGATCAGCTGGTTGATCTGGGCGAAGAATTCCACTTCGCGGATGCCCCCGCGCCCACGTTTCAGATCAAAGCCCGGGCCAATCGCCTGCCCGCCTTCGAAATGATCGCGGATGCGCAAGGATACCGACTGGATGTCGCGCACCGCCGTGTAATCCAGGCTGCGCCGCCACACGAACGGCCGGATGCGGGCAAGAAATTCCGCGCCCATGGCCACGTCGCCCCCCACGGCGCGGGCGCGGATGAAGGCGACGCGTTCCCAGGTCAGCGCTTCGGATTGGTAATAATGTTCGGCCGCCGCCAGGCTGATCGACATCGGCGTGATCTCGCTCGCCGGGCGCAGCCGCAGATCAATGCGGGCGACATAGCCATCAGGCGTCAGATCATTCAGGATCGCCACCGCTCGCCGCACGATGCGCACGGCGGCCTCGCCGGGATCTTCGCTGCCCCGGCACGGCACCAATTCGGGATCGTGCAGGAAGATCAGATCGGCATCGCTGCTGTAGTTCAGTTCACGGCTGCCCAGCTTGCCCAGCGCCAGCGCCACCACCCCGCGATTGGGCGCACCGCGTTCGGCCAGCGCGGCGGCGATGGCGGCATCGATGGCGCGATCGTTGAAGTCCGAAAGCGCCGCCGTCACCTGCTCCAGCGGCCACAGGCCGGCCAGATCGGCCAGCGCCACCACCAGCGCCACGTCGCGCCGGGCGGTGCGCAGGCGCGGCATGATCGGCTGTGCATCGTCTGCCGCCAGCGCCAGCGCGGCGGCGATGGCAGCGTTCGGCCCGGCGTCGGCCAGAATTGCCAGCGTTGCCGGCCGGCCGCGGATCAGGCCTTTCAGGAACGGCGCATCGGCCCAGGCGGCAGTGGCCGCGTTGGTGAGGGCAGGCGACAGACCAGCCGGCAACAACGGTGCCAGATCAGGCGGCGGCACAGTTGCAGGCAGGGCAAACTCCATGTCACCCTGATGCCAGTGCGTTCAGCCGCCAGCAAGCCGCGTCGCGGCATGCGGGGCCAACAGGAGAGACAGGATGAACATGCGTTTGGGATTGCTGGCAGCACTGGTGCTGCTCACCGCCTGCAATACCATCCAAGGCGCCGGCCGCGATATCAAGAGCGTGGGCCAGGCCATCGACAAGTCGGCGGGTGCCGCCAAGGATTAGGCGGCGCTTTCGCCCGACTGTTCAGCCGCGGCCACCTTGGCTCGGCGCTTTTCGGTGAACCAGATGCCGATGATCGAGATTTCGTAGAGCAGCATCAGCGGAATCGCCAGCGCCACCTGGCTCCACAGATCGGGCGGGGTGAGCACGGCGGCCACCACAAAACTGGCCACCACGGCATAGCGGCGGCCGGCGATCAGCTGCTTGCGGTTGATGATGCCAGCCCGTTCCAGCAGCATCAGCAGCACCGGCAACAGGAACGCCACGCCAAAGGCGAGGATCATGCTCATCACCAGATCGAGATATTCGCCCATCGCCGGCAGCGCTTCGCGGTTGATGCCGTTTGCACCACCCAGCTGCTGGAAGCCCAGGAAGAAGCGGAAAGCCGCCGGCATCACGCCATAATAGGCCAATGCCGCGCCGCAGGTGAACAGGACCGGCGTTGCAGCCAGGAAGGGCAGCAGCGCCCGCTGTTCCTTCTTGTAGAGGCCGGGCGCCACGAAGCGCCACAGTTCGTTGGCAATCAACGGAAAGGCGATGCAGATGCCGGCAAAGGCCGCAACGCGGATCTCGACGAAGAACGCCTCATACAGCTTGGTATAGATCAGCCGCGCGCCATTGCCGGAGGCATCGACCAGCGGCTGCACCAGGAAATCGAAGATGCGCCCGGCCTGGCTGAAACACGCTGCAAAGGCGATGACGAAATAGACGACACAACGCAGCAGGCGCCCGCGCAGTTCGATGAGATGATCGAGCAGCGGCGCCTTGCTGGCGTCGATGTCGCCACGGTCAACCTCGTCGGTCATGCCGCTTCGCCCGTGGCGGCCGGCTTCTTGGCGCGCGGCTTGCGGGGCTTCTTCACGGGCGCCGCGGCTTCGGCAGCAGGCGGGGTTTCAACCGCGGCTTCGGGCGGTGCCACCGGCCACGGATCATAGCTCGGCTCTGCGGGCACCGGGCCAGACAGATCGGGCAGCATGTTTTCCGGCAGTGCCGTGGCCTTCATGATGGCGTCGTTCTGCTGCGCCCACAATTTCTGCATTTCTTCCATTTCGGCTTCGCGCATCATCGCATCGAAACCGCTGCGCATATGGCGGCTCATTGCGCGGGCCTTGCCCACCCATTGGCCCACCCAGCGCATGGCCTTGGGCAGGTCTTTCGGGCCGATGACCAGCAGGGCCACCAGCGCAATGAGCATCAGCTCGGAAGAATCAATGCCAAACATCGTGTGACTTTGCGGGCCTTTTGGCGGGCCTCAGCCCCTTATCGTCGGGTCAGCCGCGCGCGTCTTCAACCGGAGTTTTGGCCGTTGCCTGCGGATTCTGCGTCACCTGCGGCGGCGGCGCAGCCGGGCTGCCGGGCGCGGCTTCATCGTTCAGCCCCTTCTTGAAGCTGTTGATACCCTTGGCGAAATCACCCATCAGATCGGAAATGCGGCCACGGCCGAACAACAGCACGATGACCAGGATGACCACCAGCCAATGCGTGAGGCTGAACGAACCCATGATGTGAGACCCTTGCAGTTGTGCGGGATGAACCCGTTTCCTTTACGCCGAGGCGCGCGGCTTTGCCAGTGTTTGCAAGGCCGCGCCTACACGCGGATCAGCCGCCGCCCGAAACTCTGGCCGGTAAACAGCCCGCTGAAGGCCGCCGGCAGGCTGGCCAGCCCGTCGAAAATCTCCTCGCGATACCTGACCTGCCCAGCGCGGATCATCCCCGCCAGCTCGGCCTGCGCGGCGGGGAAGCCCGGCATGTCATCGAACACCACCATGCCTTCCATGCGCAGCCGCTTGCCGATGAACTCACGCGTGTTGTGAATGCCCGGCGCTTCCTGCGGGGTGAGGTTGTAATCAGCCACCTGCCCCGAAATCACGATCCGCCCCTTCATGCGCATCACCGGCAAGGCGCGATCGACACTGGCGTTGCCGACATTGTCGAACAGCACATCCCAACCATCGGCACTTGCGGCAGCGAATTGTGCGTCGAAATCGGCAGCCTTGTAATCCAGCGCCGCATCGAACCCGCATTCATCCACCAACCAGCGGCATTTCTCCGCGCCGCCGGCAATGCCGGTCACATTGGATGCACCCCATATCTTCGCCAACTGCCCCGCCGTCGCGCCCACCGGCCCGGCGGCGCTCGTCACCAGCACCCGCTCCCCGGCTTGCATCTGCGCCACGCGCTTCAGGCCAAACCACGAAGTCATCCCCGGCACGCCCAGGATGCCGTTCCACAGGCTCAGCGGCACATCCAGATCAGGCACCTTGGCCAGGTATCCGCGCCCGTTCGACACAATGTGCGTCGCCCAGCCCGTGCCCATCACCTTCTCGCCGACGGCAAACTTCGGATGGCGACTCTCGATCACCTCGCCCACAGCAAAGCCGTCGACCATCGCGCCCGGCTGCAGCGGCGGCGCATAGGACGCACCGCGCGACAGCCGCGACCGCGTGCCGGGATCACAGCTGATGAAGCGGTTGGCGATCAGCAGCTGGCCCTCCGCCAGTTCCGGAATCGGCAGCACCTCCAGCCGGAAATCCTCCGGGATGGGCGCGCCAACGATATGCCGCGCCAACACGATGCGTTCCATATTTCCAGCCGTCATGCCAGTCTCATCCCCATCAACAGGAGCCCATCATGGACCAACGCATCAGCATCGTCACCCTCGGAACCGACGATCTCCCCCGCGCCGTCGCCTTCTGGGAAGCCATGGGCTGGCCGCGCAAGGCCCGCAAATTCGACGCCATCGCCATGTTCCAGTGCGGCGGGATGGTGCTGGCCATCTATCCGTTCGACAAATTGGCCGAAGATTGCGGCATGGCCGACCGCGGCCCCGGCTTCGGCGGCTTCACCCTCGCCCACAATGTCGGCAGCAAGGAAGAAGTTGACGAACTCCTCGCCCGCGCCGTCGACAATGGCGCCGTTCTGCAAAAAGCCGCCCACGACGCCTTCTGGGGCGGCTACTCCGGCTGTTTCCGTGATCCCGACGGCCATCCTTGGGAAGTCGTCTACAACCCATACATGCTGCCCGGCCCAGATGGGGCGGTGACGTTGGCCGACTAGGCCAACTGCTCCCCCAGCAATTCCAGCGCCGCCATTGCGAACGCCACCATATTGGCCTGTCGGTCACTTGAACCCGTCGCGATGGTGCGCGCCACCTGCACTGGCCCGCTCACTGCCACCACGTCGTGCCCGGCGGCGTGGCCATAGGGGTTGCCATTCGGCCCCGCCGCGCCGGTTTCGCCGATGCCCCAGGTGACGCTGTGATGTTTGCGGATGGTCTCGGCCATCAGCAGCGCGAAGGGTTCGGTGGCGGACATGAAGCCGCGCACGTCTTCGCGGCGCAGGCCGAGCAGGCGGTGGCGCGCGCGCGGGGTGTAGACGACCGCGCCGGCGATATAGAAGGCCGACGCCCCCGGCACAGCCAGCAACGCGGCCGAAATCAGGCCGCCGGCGGCGGATTCGGCCACGGCCACGGTTTCGCCGCGGGCTTTCAGTTGTGCGCCTACGCGGGCGGCGGTGGCGAACAACGTGTCCAGGCTCATGGCTTTTGCCAGAGGGTGAAGCCGAAGTGCCATTGCCCCTGCGCCAATGCAGCGCGATCGGCGGCGACCAGTGCGGCAATGGCCGAGTGATCATCCGGGAAGGCCGGCACGACGACGCCGCCCAATATGTTCATCACCAGCCCGCCCACTGGGGTAACCGCCGCGCCGAGATGGCGGCGAATCGCGTCGGCAATCTTCTCGCTGTGCGGCGCTTCCGATGGGTCGCGGTGGCGCATATGCAGACGGGTGAGGATGTTCGAACGGCGCACCCGGCGCAGCTTTGTGCCGTGCGCGCGATCAATGTCATCGAGCACCCGGTTGCACAGTTCCACCTCGTCGCGCCGCCATTGCAGGCGGTTGGGGC